>Ga0316210_10001_pt1:0-1435000 | contig 1436461 bp, 1398 predicted proteins | sample Pyrsulacteria_MG_FD_204946 | JGI IMG/M metagenome (GOLD analysis project Ga0316210, IMG submission 204946) | Microbial mat bacterial communities from mineral coupon in-situ incubated in ocean water Catalina island, California, United States -... | ecosystem: Environmental > Aquatic >...
ACACGCCAGCGGCCAACTACAACGGCGCGGACAGCTTCACCTACACCATCAGCGATGGACAAGGCGGCACGAGCACCGCGACGGTCAACCTGACGGTAGACCCAGTCAATGACAACCCAGTGGCGGTGGATGACACAGTCACGTTAAATGAAGACGCCGCGACCACGATCAACGTCTTATCAAACGACAGCGACCTAGACGGCGACAGCATCAGTGTGTCGAGCGTGACCCAACCTGCGAATGGGGCGGTGGCGATCAACACAGACGGCACGGTGACCTACACGCCAGCGGCCAACTACAACGGCGCGGACAGCTTCACCTACACCATCAGCGATGGACAAGGCGGCACGAGCACCGCGACGGTCAACCTGACGGTAGACCCAGTCAATGACAACCCAGTGGCGGTTTCTCAAAGTCGAGAAGTACAGGAAGATCATGTTATTTCAGGTGTCATCAGTGCAAGTGATGCTGATTTACCCGAAGGAGAGCATTTAACTTTTAGTACTTCAAGCACCGTTGAAGGATTTACATTGAATTCTGATGGGTCTTATCAATTTGATGCTTCGGCTTATGATGCGCTTTCACAAGGTGACGTTGAAACGTTGGAAATTCCGATTACGGTGATGGATGATAAAGGAGCCACAGCTGAAGCTTCTTTAACGATTAATGTAAATGGTCAAAATAATGATTTGACTTATGTTTCTGAGTCCGCTTCGTATCAAAATGTGATTGGTATTTATGAAGTGGGTACCGACGGGAAGCCTGTCAGCGGTAGTATCGTTTTGATAAACCAAAATGGTATGCAAGCTGGAACGCACTTAGCAGATTTAGATCCAGCACAAGATTATGAATTTTTTATTATTTCCAATGGGGCTGGAAATATTTCTGATACGGACAGTATTACTTTTGATAACAGTGGGAATCTTCCAGTCTTGCTGGTTGATGGTCAACCGTCTAATGATCCTGTTTATTACACTCAACCTGAATGGAATGTTGATGGGGAAGACCACTTTAAATTCATTTTAGATGGTAATGGCGGCACGGTAATTAACATTGAAGATTTACCAAATCTTGGTGATGCTGATTTTAATGATGTGGTGCTATACACCAATTTTGAAATGAATAATCATATAGTGGTGACTTCAGATGTCGCTGCAGAGAGTGATTCTGGCGTCAGTGATAGCGATAATATCACCCAAGATAAAACACCGATTATTCAGGGTAATACTGAATCCGGTGCAATGGTGATGATCAGTGATGTCAATGGATTGGCCTTAGGTCAGGCTAGAGCAAACGCTCATGGTGATTATGCAATTGAAATATCGTCTTTAGCAGAAGGCACTCATGAACTCACTGTCACAGCGATAGATGAGAATGGGTTATCCGCTACTACAACTCAGTCGATTACTATTGATACACAAATCGATTCTCCTGTCATCACAAATATCATTGATCATGATGGGGACTATTCGAACGTCACTTTATATGGTACGGGTGAAGCGGGGACAACGATTACGCTATATAACAAGGAAGGTTCCACAACGAATGGTAATCAAACTAATTCGAGTGGCTTTGTTCCGGTAGCAACGGCACTTCCTATTGTTGTTGATGGAAATGGAAGTTGGAGCGTAGATATTTCGACGTTGGATAATACGCCATTAAATGACAATGAATTCTTTTATGCAACTCAGCAGGATGTTGCGGGTAATGTCAGCGAGGCATCGAATACCGTTCATTATTGGCATGGTACCTGGTCTAATGCACAGTCTGAAGTCGAAGATGACTTTATTATGATGGGAACAGGTGATGATCAAGTAACGATTGATGACGATGATGCCAATGACCGGTTTGTGGCAGATGGTGGCGCTGGAAGCGATACGGCTATTTTTACCGGTAATCATGAGGATTATCTCATTGAGGTAGTGGATGATCATACGGTGAAGGTTACCGAGGTCAACGGTGATCAAGATGTCAATGAGTTGCGTGATTTCGAGTTCATCTCCTTTGATGACGGCGTTTATGATATCGAAAACGAACTATTCAATTATGCAGACAGCCAACCGATTGGTACGGATGAAACGGTTGCAATGGATTTTGAAGCAGCTTCTAGCGCTAATGATGACAGTGGTAACGAAACCGCTTTTTCTACCACGAATGTCGTTATCACCTTGGATGTTTCAGGCAGCATGGACAGCGATAATCGTTTGATGCTAGCGAAAGAATCATTACAAAATATGATCAATGTCTATGACGAACGCGGTAGCGTTAATGTTAAGTTGGTGACGTTTAACTCCTATGGACAGATTCAAACTAATACCGACCATGAAATCTGGATGAGTGCGGAAGAAGCTATTAATGTTATCAATGATCTGGATGCCCATGGTTCGACCAACTATGAACATGCAGTCTATGAAACTTATCATGATTATTCCGAACCACAAGCGGATCAGACGGTCGCTTATTTCATTTCCGATGGCAAGCCGACAGCGGAGGTTTTCGGAGATGGTGATTATGACTATTTGAGTGCGTGGGCTCAAAATGGATGGAACAGTTTTGTCAGTCAATACGTTGATGAATTGAATGTCGTTGCCCTGGGTGAGGACATTTCGAATCTTTCTTATTTGGAAATCTTAGCCAGTGCCGGAAATGAAGTGTCGGATGTCATTGAAGTACGAAATGAAAACGAACTCAGCGATGCCATCGCACCAGTTGATACGCAGTTGACGGTAACAGGTGATCTGACGGACAATCTAACAGAAGGAGATGGAAAAATTTCTTTTACGTCGATCTCTGTTGCAGGCGTAACTTACACCGCTTCAGATTTTGCTAATGGCCAAACCATCGCTCTTGATGGGGATGGTGCGTTGAGTGTCGACTTTGAAAGCGGAACTTATGCCTACACCGCCAGTGCGTCAGAATTTGTTACGGATGTGACCAAAACCTTTACAGTTAATGCTCAAGATGAGGATGGTGATGTCGCGAGTTTCAATGTCAATATTCAAGTGAATGTTGATGATGAAGCTTCAATGCCTGAAATTGAGTTGAGCATTGGGGAAATGGTCGCCGTCACGCAAGAGGGTTATCAGTATGACGGTGATGATGCACGAAATGCGAACGGGCATGGAATTCATACGTTATCGTATGATTCATATGCCGAAGCGCTTGATGCACAAAATGGTGACAATCATAATAATGGTAGCTTGATTTATAAAAATGTGAATAACGCTGTTTGGAACTTAAATGATTCAAATGATAAGTTATTTGTCGTGACTAAGAATGCAAGTAACGCAATGATTAATTTAGCGCAAGGCAACAATACGATTATTTTTGAAAAAGAGCCGGGCAAAAACATTGTCATTAATGCTGGCATTGGCAAAGATACCTTGGTATTAAGCGGTCATCAAGACGACTACAACTTGAATGCATTGAATGATGATAATGGCATTTTGGGTGGTCTGATTACGGGGCCTAACAACATGAGTATGGTCATTAATAACATCGATTGTATTGCTTTTGACGACGGTTCAACTGTTGGAGACAGTAGCTTATACCAAGGAGCGGTCAGTACAGCTTATTTCTATCCTTTGGAGATTGAGGCAGAACTGAAAGATGCCGATGGTTCAGAAAGCTTGTCTAATATTCAATTAACCGGGTTGCCGGAGGATGGCTCTGCTTCAGTGACGGGAACAGGGGTTACGGCGAATCAAGATGGTAGTTATACGATAGAACTATTGGACGATGGTTCCATTTCGGAAGATGTTAAACTGGCTTCTAACCGACAACTGGCAGAGGAAGAGTTATCGGATATCCATGCTTCAGTAACCGCGATCGAAGCTAATGGCGGTGACACCGCAATGGCTGAAGTGAACGATGCTGGTGACCATTTCTTGTATGGCTTGGATAATGAAGACGATGTGTTTATTGTTGATAATGAAGATGGAGAGCAAGATACTTATATTGACAACTTCGACATTGAACACGATGTACTTGATATTAGCGATGTTATCAGCTCAGAAGCGTCAGAAGAAACCTTGTCGAGTTATCTTAACTTGTCTTCAGTAGATTCAGATGGTGATGGTCAGGCCGATGACACTAAAATCTCGGTTGATAAAGATGGTAAAGCTGAAACGCAAGATGATATCACCAATATTTATATTCAGGATAATCAGTTTACCGATAACAACCTAGATGATATGAATATCGATTTTCAGGATGAGTAACCTTTCCGCAACGGTCAATATTCTTAAGTGTTCAAGTTTTGTTTGAGCACTTTTGAATTTTGTTAATATAATCTTTCTACTTTCTGACGTTGGTTTATACGATGGCTCAATCCGATACGGCAAAAAACTTGATTGAACAGTCTGACTTATCTCAGGTTAAGCTTGTGGGAGAGTGTGCTTCTCTAAAGGTCTATGAAGCGACTCAGACTTGTGAAGGGCATCGAAAAAGACAATTCATACGCGTCAATACCGATATTCATAATTCCTTTGCTTTGCAAAGAGAAAAGGATTTACTTCACTATCTCAATCAATTTGATGAAGACTTTCCACGTTTTAATGAAATTCGCAAACAAGGGTTTGCGTATTTAACATTTTTTAATTATGTTGGAAAAAAACGCTTAAAACATAAAGTGAAAAAGTCTGGTCCCTTGTCATTGAAAAAGGCTAAACGCTTACTGTCAAACCTTATTTCCACATTGGAGCATGCTCACAACGTCGGATTTGTGCATACACAGCTGACACCTGAGAATATTATTGTCGGCAAAAGCCGCTTTTATCTAGTGGGGTGGAACAATGCCATTCCATCCCTTTCTTCTTTTGAAACTGAATTATTGCTGGGCGATCAGCAATATTGCCCGCCAGAAAGATTGAACGGCGAGTATGGTGATGCAGGAGACATTTATAATTTAGGGTGTACGCTTTACTTTGCTTTAACAGGAAAACATATTTATCGACTGAATAAAGTCAAACATTTATTTGATCAGTTGTATGCCCATGCGTTTCACACGCCTCGTAAACTGAATGCCTTACCGATTTTTTGGCGCCAATTGATTGTTTGGATGACTCAAAAAGACCCACAAAAACGACCAGGCCTGGCAGAATTAAAGCAATGGCTTGTAGATGAAGCGGTTCCTCAAACGATACGAGCACACACCTTTCAACCGAATAAAAAATTCCCTGAAGACAGCTTAACCGCACTGGCGGATTCTCACTTTTTGTATGCGTTATTCAAGAAGGCCAGTTTATACGAATCATCAGGGGATACGGAGCGGGCGTTTAATTTATATGAAAGCTGTGCTTTTCGAGGGTATACGCGTGCAGAAAATAACCTGGGTCTGATGTATGAAAAAGGAGCGGTGATTCATCAATCTTATCTTAAAGCCATGAATATGTATCATCAAGCTTTTAAAAAAGGCAACCCTTATGCGGCTTATAATTTAGCGCATCTGTTTGAAAATGGGCTAGGAATGGAACAAAATTTACCGCAAGCTTTCAAATTGTATCAATTTTCGGCCAAACGAGGCCATTTAGCGGCTCAAAATAAACTCGGCGAACTCTATTTGGCTGGCAAAGGAGTGGATCAGGACGTGGTTCAAGCACGCTTTTGGTTTGGAATGGCGGCGCATTATGGAAATTTGGTAGCACGCTTAAACATCAAAAAGTTTCTAAAAGTTTCTAAAAGGGTCTGAGGCTTTAGATCGATAAAGAAACGTATTTAATCTGTTTGATCTAAGCGTTTTTCTTTTAAATTTTTTGTCAATTGCAGTAACCATCGATGGAAAACCGGCATCTCCTCTTCGCTCAATTCAATAATATCTGCTAAAGAATACCCTGTTAACGGATAGCCAGCACTCATGCATGCCGCTTTAATTAAAAACAGCACCTCTTCCTGAGACAGTTTAGGATTTGGTAAAAAATACGTGGCCTTAGCCAGTAAGGTTGCTCTTAAAATGGGTTCCCATAAGTTGACAGGTACTTTTTTGGCCGACAGTAACTCTTTGTCAGCACTGTTTTCACCCAACATCAATAATAATTCACCTAAAGATTTGGTGCTTAGCAAATCCAAGCCAATATCCCGCGCATGTGGCGGCAGTTCATGGAGCAGTTTCTGTTCAAACTCATTTTCAATTAAGTGCATAGGAAAATTAACTTATATATTTGTAATGGTTAGATAAATAATTTTCATTTTACCAATTCAGAACCTTGTAAGATAATGCTTTGTCTTAAATATAAGAAATTAATTATGAAGCAACATCCGTTAGCGCAATACCTAGACGCCGTGCCCGATTTCCCAAAAGAAGGGATTTTATTTCAAGATATTTCACCATTATTACGTGATCATTTTGTAGCAACGGTTGATGCTATGTCGCTTCTCTTCAGTGCCGAAGAATGGGCCGAGGTTGATTATCTGGTTGGCGTAGAGTCGCGCGGATTTATTTTTGCATCCGCTTTGGCTCTAAAGCATGATAAAGGATTTGTCAAAGTCCGTAAACCGGGTAAATTACCCAATGTACATGCTTCAATGAAGTACGGTCTGGAATACGGGACAGATACCCTTGAAATGCAAAAAGGCAATGGCAAAAAAGTCATTATCTGTGATGATTTGATTGCCACAGGTGGTTCTATGCAAGCCTCTGCAAAACTCTGCGATGAAGTCGGGTATGACGTCATAGGAATGGCTTGCCTTGTTGATCTTAAAGCGCTGAACAGTTTTAGCCACAATAACATGATCGTTCGATCTGTCATCCAGTTTGATGATTAATGTTTAAAAACCCATAAAGGATAATAGTCTAATGAGGTTACCTCGTTTAACCCGCAGTATTTTTTTAGATCAATTCATTTTCATGCAACTGGTTGGGGTGCTTATTGGACTGGCTTTTCCTCACTTTTTAGTTTGGTATGGGTTTCATGCGGAAGAGGTCATGACCGTTGACTTCTACATTGTCTCTCAAATTGCGGGGCAAATGGTTGGGCTAATCAGCTTTATTTTAATTTCCATGGTTATTCGTCCACATTTGAAATTGCTGTCACACAAGATGCATGAAATTGCCGAAGGCCTACAACAAAAAACATTTCATGAACAAACCAGTCGGTGTGAAGAAGAGCTTTGTCAAATCGATGTCGCGTCGGACGATGAGATTGGTGTGAGTGCAAAGGCTTACAACAAAATGTTGGAAGCCTTGATTCAGGCGCATGAAGTGGAAAGAGTATTTAACCAATTTTCGAAAGTCATGTCTGAAAACTTGGAACTGTCGCGTTTGGCAGATGAAACTTTATCGCTATTGATTCAGTCCACCAATATCGAGGCAGGTGCGGTGCTGGTGACTAAAAATGGTGTTTTGGAACTGGGTGCTTCACGAGGCATTCTGGATGCTGAGAGTTTGGCCAAACATGATGTCATCAATAAAGCCATTAAAGATGGCCAGCAAGTGCGGATTGAACTGCCAAAAAATATCGATTTGGATGGCGTTTTGGCACAGTTTAAGCCTTCTGAAGTCTTTATTGAACCGCTCGAGTTTAAAGGAACCAACTTAGGGGTTTTGATTGCTGCTACAGGTGCAATGATTGCTGATGAAAGAACCGACCAACTCGTTCAACTGTTTAGCCGCAGCATTGGGTTGGCGATCAATAATGCGATGATCCATTCAAAATTTCAGAAAATGGCCGCCATTGACAGCTTAACGGCGATTTATAACCGTCGATTCGGGATGGATCGTCTACGAGAAGATTTCTCTCGTGCGGTGCGTGAGCAATCCAGTTTGAGCTTGGCGATGGTGGATATCGATCACTTTAAATCTGTCAACGATACCTATGGTCATTTAGTCGGGGATAAAGCCATCAAACTGATTGCCACCATTATTAAAAAGACCTTGCGAGAAGGAGACATCGTCGTTCGCTATGGCGGGGAAGAATTTTTAATCATCTTACATGGGGCATCTTCAACCAATGCGCGTAATGTATGCGAACGGATTCGTCATCAAGTGAAAGACACCTTTTTTAAAGAAGGCAATCAGCAAATTCAATTGACGGTCAGTATCGGAATTGCGGCTTATCCTGAACAGCAAGCGGGTGATGAAATGGCACTGATTCATATGGCGGATCAAGCGCTATATTATGCTAAAGAAGGGGGTCGTAACCGAGTGGTTCCTTTTCAAAAGGTTAATGAAGAAGTCGCTTAACAAACCCTCTCGCGATAGACATAAAAAACCACCAGGCCTGGCGGTTTTTATGAGTACACGTTTACAAGTAAGTGATTCGTTATAAACGTTCTTTGGCGCGTTTAATCGCGGCTTTCACCTGTTTGGGTGCCGTGCCCCCTAAATGGTTTCGGGCAGCAACCGATCCTTCTAAGGTCAAGACTTCAAACACATCATCGGTAATGCTACTGTGGAATGCTTGCAGGGTTTCTAAAGGCATTTCAGATAAATCTTGCCCCGTTTGAATGCCGTGTGCGACCGCCAGTCCAACGACTTCATGGGCATCACGGAAAGGCAGCCCCTTGTTAACCAAGTAATCAGCTAAGTCCGTCGCGGTTGAGAAGCCTTGCTTTGCAGCGGCATAGGTTGCTTTACGGTTAACAATAATGACAGGCACCATATCGGCAAAGGCTCGCAAACTGCCTTTGACCGTATCAATCGCATCAAACAACGGTTCTTTGTCTTCTTGGTTGTCTTTATTATATGCCAGAGGTTGTGATTTCATCAACGTTAACAAGCTCATCAGGTGACCATAAACACGGCCGGTTTTACCCCGTACCAGTTCAGGCACATCCGGGTTTTTCTTTTGCGGCATAATGGATGAACCCGTACAAAAACGATCCGGTAAATCAATAAAATTGAACTGTGCGGAAGACCAAAGCACCAACTCTTCTGAAAAACGAGAAAGATGCATTAAGAAAGTGGCAGCAAACGCGGTAAACTCGATGGCAAAATCTCGGTCGGAGACACCATCTAAAGAGTTTTCCGAAATGCGATCAAACTGTAATAATTCGGCAGTGTATTCACGCTGAATGGGATAGGTTGTCCCCGCCAGTGCCGCTGAGCCTAATGGCAGGGTGTTAACCCGTTTACGGCAATCTTCCAAGCGCTCAACGTCACGTTTAATCATTTCAAACCAGGCCATCATATGGTGGCCGAAGGTAACAGGTTGAGCCGTTTGGAGGTGTGTAAAACCCGGCATAATGGTCTCGGCTTCTTTTTCAGCTAATAATAAAATGCCATGTTGCAGACGGGTCATTTCCGGCAGGATGGCATCAATTTCATCCCGTAGATACAAACGAATGTCTGTCGCCACCTGATCGTTTCGAGAGCGCCCCGTATGCAGCTTTTTACCCGTGATTCCAATCAGTTCAGTCAACTTGGCTTCGATATTCATGTGAATATCTTCTTGTTTAATAGACCAGTTCATTTTGCCGGCTTCAATGTCGGCTTGAACTTTTTCCAAGCCTTCCATAATGTCTTTTAGCTCTTGTTTGTCCAGAATACCGACTTTATGCAACATTTTGGCATGGGCAACGGATCCCTGGATATCTTGACGGTACATGCGTTTATCGAACTGAATGGATGCGGTAAATTCCTCTACAAATGCATCGGTTGCTTCACTGAAGCGCGCACTGGAAAGTTTTTCTTGATTGTGTTGATTGCTCATAAACGGTCTTTTTATTAAAACGGACTTCCGTCCAGAATGAATTGAATAATCTATCTATTATAAAGGCTTAACGTGTTTTTTAGGGAAGAGATTTCAATTCTTGAATCCTCTGCGACAGACCTCTGTTATTGAGGATCTGCAGGCGTTGGGAAAGCATCGATTCTAAGCGGGTTCTTCATCTTTTGGTAGGCTTGGTTTAAACGCTTATGAATTAGCGTGGTGTACAGTTCAATATTGGCAATACCAATGATTTTGTCCGCCACTTCGTTGCCATAACCATCGATAAAGACCACGGTTGGCGTCAGATCGGCATTTAAATGATAGGCGAATTTGTTTTTAACCATTGGCGCCCCATCCATTCCCGGAATCGGAGTGTGATCATCAATACTCAAATATCGCATAAACATATACCGCCCTTCATAATCGCCTCCCAAAGCCATTGGATCCAGCACTTCTTCACGCAATTGATGGCAAAAATCACACCATTCAGCTCCAACTGTAAGCATAATGGGTAAGTTTTGTTCTCGAGATTGCTTAGCTAAAGTCTGTAAATTAGTGAGCTCTTTTAATTTTGAAGAGGCGTACCGATCCGAGTTGGCATTAGCCGACTTGTCACAGCCTCCTAGGAACAATAAAGAAGCCATGAAAAGAGTCAAGAGTGGTCGCATACCGTTTCCTTGTGTAAAAAGTCTTGATTAAATGCCGGTTTTTAACCTGTTGCCTGGTTAATCGGAGCATTCAACTTGATTTAATCAAGTTTCATTGGTTTTTCATTATTTTATCGAAAAAAACCCGTTAATTTCAGTAAAATGCCTTTATTCATTAAAGAAAATGCTCACGTCAGATTCGTGCTTATGAATGTTGGCACAGATTTACGTCAGTAGCTTGAATGCTTAATAAAACAACATCGGAAGGATTGATGAAGAAAACTCTCAGAATCGCAACACGTAAAAGCCCTTTAGCCATGTGGCAAGCTGAATTTGTCAAAGCAGAACTTGAAAAAAATCATGCAGGATTGACGGTAGAGTTGCTGCCAATGTCGACCAAAGGAGACAAAATATTGGATGTGCCTTTAGCGAAAATTGGTGGGAAAGGTTTGTTTACCAAAGAGCTTGAGGACCGCATGATTGCCGGAGAAGCTGATATTGCCGTTCATTCAATGAAAGATGTCCCCATGGTCTTACCGGAAGGGTTTGCATTGGGTGCGATTTTAGAACGTCATGACCCAACTGATGCGTTTGTGTCTAACCACTACGCTCATTTTGAAGCGTTACCGCAAGGCGCTGTGCTGGGAACATCCAGCTTAAGACGAAAAGCACAGTTGATGGCCGCGCGCCCTGATTTGGTGGTGAAGGATTTGCGTGGCAATGTCGGAACGCGTTTGGGAAAATTAGATGCTGGTGACTACGACGCGATCGTGCTGGCCACATCGGGATTGAAACGATTGAAACTGGATGAACGTATCCGCCATGAATTGTCTCCAGAAACCTGTTTACCGGCTGTGTCACAAGGAACCTTGGGCATTGAATACTTTGAAAAGGATCAAGACGTGCTAGATCTTATTCAAGTGCTGAATCACAAGGATACCGAAATCCGTACCCTGGCAGAAAGAGCGATGAATCATCGCCTAGAAGGCGGTTGCCAGGTTCCGATCGGGGTTTACGCCGAATTAGAAGCCGATGAAATTTATTTAAGAGGCCTGGTTGGCGCGCTGGATGGTTCTGAAATTTTACGCTCTGAAGCCAGAGGGTCACAAAAAGAACCGGAAGCGTTAGGCGTTTATGTCGCCGAGCAGTTGCTGGAGCAAGGTGCCGGTGAGATTTTAAAAGAAGTGTATGATCAAGCCTGATCGGGTTCTGACGTTTTTAAACACACGCCCGGTTGAGCAAGCGGCTGCTTTGTCGCAATCGGTGCGGCAGAGAGGGCATCAAGTGTTGGAATGTCCCACCTTGAAGATTTGTCCGCTGCCTTTGCCGGAACAGGCAAAAACGATGCTGCCAGAATTTGATAAGGTTTTTTTTATTAGCCAGAATGCGGTGAAGCAACTGGTCGAAAAATGGCAATCGACTTATCAAGCGGTGCCCGAGTTTGCTAGCCGGACAAGCTGTTTTGCGATTGGTCAAAGCACTTATACAGCAATGGAAAGTTATAACTGGCCTGTTGTTAAGCTGAAGTCAACCCAATATGTCACGGAGACGTTGCTCCAATCGGATGATTTGCAGGATTTAACGAGTCAGCGATGTTTAATTGTGAAGGGAATGGGTGGACGCCCGGCATTGGCTGAAGGGCTAAAAGCAGCGGGCGCAACCGTGACTGAGTGGGCGTTATATGAAAGAAAGCCGGCTGATTTTTGTGCACCGGAATGGCAAACATTTCAGCAAACACACCACCCAGTATTACTCATCAGCAGTTTAGAAGCTTGGGACAGCTTAGAAAAAATGTTAACAAAGAATAACGAGAATTGGACTAAAAAAGACCAGGCCTGGCTATTTTTACAAGATATTATTGTGTTTAGCAATCGCATTAAAAAAGCGTTGCAGCAGTATGGATGGCAAGGACGTATGTTTGTGGTTCCCCAACAAAGTAATGCCGGCATATTAGCCGCTCTAGAGCAAATCTCAATTGAGCGCTGAAAAGCGTCAATTTAAAAGGAAAATCAGATGATGGATTCGGATGAACCAATAACGCCTAAAGCAGATCAAAGAGTGATTGATGGTGAAGTTGTCGGAGAGTCGCAACCTAAAAAGCAATCTCATTCAACTAAAGAACAAGAGAAACCATTGAAAGCGAAAACGGATTGGTCAAACTGGTTGCCGAAAACCTTTACCCAAAAGTTGATCTTGCTGGTAACGCTTTTATTAGTGAGTTTGATTGCTTATTTGGGCGTAAAATCCACCGAGCAAGATTGGCAGGTGGAGCGTATTAATCAGCTTCAAACCGAGATTGTTAAACTGAAAGCGGCTTCCAAAGAGCTTAAGTCGGAACTTAACTCTTTAGCCAGCAATCCCGAAAATCAACCTGTGGTCAGTCAAGCGGATGTCAACGCGGTTAAAACAGATCTAGAGACATTAAAAAATACGGTGCAAACCGAACTGGAAAATTATACCGAACAGCTTCAAGCTTTCACCCAGTCAACGTCTGACAAGGCGCAAAACTTGACTGAAACATGGGAACCTTCTGCGGCAACCCAGCAAAAAATGACAGAAGTTGAGCAAAATCTGAAAGCCAAACTGGAACAAATGGGACAACAGTTATCGGAACTGTTTAGTTTTAAACAGGCGCAACAACAAAAAAATAACGACCTCAATGCCGCTTCAAGTTCTGGAGCGCCATTGTCAGAAATGCGATTGAAACAATGGATTGTTGAGATTAATACGCAATGGCTGTTGCTTGGGAATGTTGCCTTGACGCAGCATCAGTTAGCCGCGTTAGAAGCAGCAGCTTCAGCCAGTGATTATCAGCATAAAGTTCAACTGGCCAAGCTGATTGGGCAAGATCTGACACGATTGGAAGCTTACTCTCAGCCGGAAAAAATATCTAATTCTACGTTGTTGGCTCAGTTACGCGAAGTTGTGCAAACGTTGCCTGATCGAAAAGTAGTTGAAAATGTTTCACATGAAACCAGCACCTCTTCAGAAGCCTCTAATCTTGACCCTTCAGTTTCGGGTTGGCAAAGACTTTTAGACAAAGCCGAGAATGTTTTTAGTGTTCGTAAAAGAGAGTCTGAAACCGATTTAAGCGATGTTGAAACGATGATGATGCATGATGTCTTGATTCAAAGGGCGTTGTTATTGGTGGATCGGATTGAATGGGCGCTGGATTCACGCTCAAAAGTATTGCTTACGACCAGTCAGAAAGGGTTGAATCAGTTTATGGCAAAGCATTTCCCGGAACAAGCTGACGCAGTCGAGAAGATGCTTGCTCCTTTGAACCAGCTACAGTTTAAAGCACGAAGCCCGCTTAAAATTGTGGAGGCAGAGTAAACATTATGTCTAAAATCCTAAAGTGGTCTTTTTTTCTGCTGATTGCGACAGGACTGACATCACTCGCTTTGTATGATAATGGACAGGTGTCAATGGTTTGGAATGGCTGGGTGATTGAAACCAGCTTGAGTTTTGCGCTGGCAGCCATTGTGATGGTATTCGGATCCCTGTATCTCTTGATGCGTTTGCTGATTAATGTTTGGCATTTTCCGGCTTATTGGCGTAATCGACGACAGTTGAAACGGTATAACAAGGCAGAAACCTCGATTTCAAAAGGGCTTATCGCATTGGAGTACGGCGATTGGCAATTAGCTGAGAAACAATTGATTAAGATGGCAAAGCAATCTGATGCAGGATTGATTCATTACTTAACTGCAGCAAAGATGGCACATAATCAAGGTGCGTTAGCGAGGCGGGAGCAATATCTCAGTGAAGCCAGAAAGCGCTTTCCTCAAGATTATGTCACCATTGGATTGGTTGAATCTCGTTTGTTGGTTGAAGAACAGCCTGATATGGCACTGGTGATTTTGGCGGAACTACATCAGCAAAACCCCAAAAACAGACCGATTTTGTCGGAATATGTGCAATTGCTGGAAAAACAAAAGCAATGGCATACGCTGGAAGGATTGCTGGGTCAGATTAAAAAGATTCGTGCGTTGAACAGAGAGTCTTTACAGGCATTGGAAATTCGTTTGATTGCTGGCAAGGTGGCTAAAGCAGAAAACTTAGATGCGCTGGATGCGTTATGGAAAAGTTTGAGTGCGAAGCAGCAATTGATGCCTGCCATTTTGGCAGAATTCGTTGAACAGCGAATGGGTTGGGGTAAAGAACAAGGCTTAGGAGAACTGATTGTGAAAAGTGTCTCTAAGCAATGGGATGACCGCTTAGTTTACCAATATGGTCGTTTAGAGTTAGGGCCGGCTTTTGAACGCTTAAAGCGCGCTGAAAAATGGTTGAAAAATCAGGAAGACAATCCGGTGCTATTGCTGACATTGGGGCGGCTAGCCTGCATGAGTCAGTTGTGGGGACAAGCAAAGCATTATTTCAAACAGAGTTTACAGCAACAACCTGAATTAGAAACGTTTCATGCATTGGCAAACTGTTATGAAGCGGAAGGACTGGAGACACAAGCGGCATTGACCTATAAAGAAGCCATTTTACAGCTTGAGAAAAAGCCTTAATGTGAATTCAGGATTTCTTCTTCGGTTAAGGGCTCTGCGCTTAGCCTGTCTAAAGCGACATGCATCATCTCTTTTGCGGTGATGGCATCATACCCATACGAGGCATAACCGATCTCAATTTTAAAGTTAAAAGAGGTTGGTTCATCGGTCACAGTGTGCGAGGGTTTTGAAAATCGTTTATAGTACTTCCGAGCCACGATGCGGATATCATTTTCGTCAATTTCAGGCATGAGGATGACAAAAAGCTGCTCCCGAACCCGAAAGGGGATGTCTACATTTCGGGTGGAATGATTGATTAAATCGGCAAATACGTGAATTTTTTCTGCCAGAGTCACTTCTGTGTTTGAAGCTGAGCTGGTAATTTTGATGAGTTTAATCACGACCATTGATAAAGGACGTTTGTAGCGTTCTGAACGGTAGATTTCAAATTGCAGGGTTTCTTTAAAGCGATCCTGATGAAAAAAACCACTGTCATGCTCGGTCACCATTAAGGCATCTAGTTTTTCATAAACTGTTTTCAGCATTTGAATATGTTCTGTAATCATTTCATCGATCATATCAATTTCGGCAATTTTTTGTGCTTGCCTTTGCCAAATAATGTCATTTTCATAGAGCCGTACTTTATCAATCCTTTGAGATAACTTTTTAAGCGGCTCAATAAAGTCTTGCTCTAAAGTGCGAGTCATCATATACACACCGATGATAAAAAAGTTTAGGATGAAGATGAACAAAAAAATGCCGAAGATGCCCGAACCGAAAACGGATAACGTTATTCGGTGTTTATAAAACAACGTTCCTATAAACTCTTGCTGCGGATCAGAGACTTTACAATCCGAACAATTTACCGAGTTGTAAAGAGGGATTCCTCCCAGCAAAGCGAGATTTTTGAAATCAAAAGTCTGTACATGAGCTTTATCGGTTTTAACTAAGCGGGCAAGGCTGGCAAATTGTGCTGATGTATTATCATCAGGTTGTAACCCTTTATGTCGAGCTTTTGCATCAATAAAATGATATGTATTTTGTCTGTTTTTGGAATTGATTTGCGCTAAAATGGTCTCAATTTGAGATGGATCTCCGTTGGCTTTTTTCAGTTGCGTTAAAGCTTTATCCAAATCTGAGCTAATTTGATGGGTTTCTTGCTGATAAACAGTCTCGAGATAAAGGCCACTGATCAGCAGTGTTGCAATAAGTGAAGACACTATCGAAAATACAGAAACCCATATAAATTTTTTAAACGCAAACTGACGAAAACCAGTCGGCTTAACAATCCCCGTTTTCATATAAACGCTCCATTCTTAACCATAGAGCTTTTATGAAGGGGTCGCTGATTAAATGTAATGGAACCAAGCTTTGCTGGTAGGAAAAATTTAATTGGCATGATCTTCTCTTCTAATAGAGCCGCGCTGTGGCTATTCTTTTTAGGCTTCACTTCTTTGAATGCTTATTCCAGTTCACCCTCTCAATATGATACTGTTGATTCTAGCTTTTCGAAAGCAACAACACAAAATTCGAGTCAGTATCAACAGGTTCGTTCCATTTTAGAGAAGCGATGTATGGTCTGCCACGGGTGTTATGATGCCCCCTGTCAATTGAAATTAACTTCTTATACCGGAGTGAAGCGTGGAGCCAGCAAGACCAAAGTCTATGATGGTGAACGCATTGATGCGGCTTTGCAAAGTCGTTTATTTATTGATGCACAAACCACTCAAGAGTGGCGTCAAAAACAATTTTACTCTGCCATAAAGCGTAGCCCATCAGAAAACTCTGTTTTGTATCAGTTACTTTCATTGAAAGAGCGTCACCCTCAACCAAATAGCGGGCGGTTACCGGACAGTTTTACGTTGGGGTTGAATCGAGAGGACGTTTGCCCGACACAGGATGAGTTTGAAAGTTTTGCACAAAAACATCCCAATTGGGGAATGCCTTATGCAATGCCCAATTTGCCGAAGCAGGAATATCAACAACTCCTGGCCTGGGCTAAGCAAGGGGCACCAGGGTCCTTAGAAGACTTGAATCAATTTACCCTGTCGCAATTGGCACAACAGTATGAAGCTTTTTTAAATGGTCATTCGCTGAAGCAGCGTTTAATGGCGCGTTATGTATACGAGCATTTATTCTTAGCGCATCTACATTTTGCAGACACATCCAATCGCACTTTTTATCAATTGGTTCGCTCTAAAACCCCACCTGGAAAAGCGATTGATTTGATTGTATCAAGACGACCTTATGACGATCCGGGTCAAGAAAGGGTGTATTACCGATTAAGACCGGTTAAATGGAGCATTGTCGATAAAGATCATTTGGTCTACTCGGTCGCTCCAGGGGTGATACAAAAATATCAACAATGGTTTTTGGAACCGAAATATAGTGTCGATGCATTACCGGGATATGACCCAAAAGAATCTGCCAACCCATTTAAAATTTTTGCCCAAATGCCAGCTGAAGGTCGGTACCGATTTATGCTCGATCAGGCTCAATTTATTATTGAAGGATTTATCAAAGGGCCGGTTTGCCGCGGTCAGGTTGCTTTAAATGTGATTGAAGAGCAGTTTTGGGTCATGTTCTTTGATCCGGATGAAGATCGAGTCAGCCGCAATACCGAGTTTTTAGCCGAACAGGCAGACAACCTGGCTTTACCGGCTGAACAAGGCGTTGAAACGTATCAAATGCTTGCGGTGGCAACAAAATATCATAATAAACAACAAATGTATTTAGATGCAAAGCAAAAAGCGTTGCGCCAGTCCTCGAAACAACCGTCAGCACACAGCTTTAACTTGATATGGGATGGAGAAGGCCAAAATCGGAATGCCTTATTAACCGTTTTTAGAAATCAAGACTCTGCCACGGTGATGAAAGGCTTTCACGGAAAAATTCCAAAGACGGTTTGGGTGATTGACTATCCTTTATTTGAACGTATTCAGTATCTGTTGGTTTCGGGGTTTGACGTGTATGGCAATATCGGTCATCAATTGAATACGCGCTTGTATATGGATTTTTTGAGAATGGAGGGAGAAAACAATTTTTTAAGTTTTTTACCTGAACAGGCGCGGGACAGTTTACGAGATTACTGGTATCGAAAAACGCCGGAAGAAATGATCAAAACAGAATTGGCGCCAACAAAGACCAGTATTGTTTATCAAACCACGCAGCCTAAAAATGAATTTTTACAACGATTCATGGCACGTCCTTCGGTGGAGAAGATTCTAAATCAGGATCTGATTAATCGCCCAGCCTCTTTGCAAACAGCCAAAGAGGATAAAAAACAACAGTTCCTTCAAGCGTTGGCGAATTTAACCGGTGAGAAAATTGCATCCTGGCCCGAAGTGTCATTTTTACGAATTCGGCAGGAAGGTGCAGAGGACGAGATGTACACCTTGTATTTAAATAATGGGTATTACAATGTCTCTTCGCTATTGTTTGATGAATATAACCGTGTTCCAAAAGAAAATAAAGTGACCGTTGTGAAAGGGTTGCAAAGTAGTTATCCGAATATGTTTTTTGATATTGATTCCGGCGACTTTGATACGTTTCTTGCATTGGCAACGCGGGCAAAGGATCAAACCTTATTAGGCCGTTGGGTTGAAGCGTATGGGGTTCGACGAACCAGTCCTCAGTTTTGGAATTTTCTGGACACGTTGCATTTTTATCAGCAAAAACAAGAACCGATTGCCTGGGGATTATTTGATTTAAATCGATATCGAAATGATTAATGGCATTTAACGTTAAAGAGCTGATTAGTTTAGCCGATGCCTTAATTATTAGGAATTTATTCGTTGAAGCGATTGGAGAACAGAATGGACGTTTCACCGAATGCAGCCGCGGGTGCTTATCAACAACAGCAAACCGTGAATACCCATCAGAAGGTACAGGTTTCGATGCTCAAAAAAGCCATGGATATGCAAGCGGAAGGTGCTTTGGCACTGGTTCAATCCTTGCCTAATGCATCTTCTTCTCAAACTCTTCCTGCTCATTTAGGGAGTCGCATCAACACGACAGCTTAACCTAAAACATTGCTAAAAAATAACCAGGCCTGGGTTTTAAGGTGAGTACGGGTTTGATGCTAAACATTGTAGGGTTTGCTGGGCAATTTCCCATTCTTCATCTGTTGGAATCACCCAGCATGCAATGGCGCTGTCCGAGGTGGAAATTCTGCCTTCGGAGCTCAAATTATGATTGGCGGAATCGTCTAAAGCCAACCCAAAGAGTGGCGAGACCCCATTAATCATTTTTTGACGAATGTCTGTAGCATGTTCTCCTATTCCACCGGTAAACACCAAAGCATCTACTGTTTCCATCATGGATAGATAGCTGCCGACGGTTTTGATTAAGTGGTAAACAAACATTTCCACAGCGAGTTGCGCTTTTGGATCATCATTATGCGCGAGGGATAAAATCGTTTGCATATCATTTTGACCCGTCAATCCCATTAATCCACTTTGATGATTGAGAAGATGGTTGACCTCTTGCGCTGAATACCCCAATTTTTCAATTAAGTAAACTGGGATGGCAGGGTCTATGTCCCCACTACGGGTTCCCATCATCAATCCTGCAAGTGGTGTAAATCCCATGCTGGTGTCGATACTTTGTCCATTTTGAATGGCGCAAACACTTGCACCGTTACCGAGATGCATGGAAATGATATTGAGCTCAGACAGTGGTTTTTCTAAACGGTTCGCCATGCGTTTTGCAATGTATTGATAGGAGGTTCCATGAAAGCCGTAACGTCGAATGTGATGAGTCGTATACAAATTATTAGGCAGCGCATAACGATAGGCTTTTTCCGGCATGGTTTGATGAAAAGCGGTATCAAACACAGCGACCTGTTTTAACCTTGGATACTGTGCCCGAATGGCTTCAATGGTCAGTAAATTAATGGGGTTGTGTAATGGGGCTAGCCGGCAGAGAGTTGATATTTTTTCAATGACTTCAGCGTCGATCAGGGTCGCTTCTTGAAACAGTTCTCCACCATGTACGACACGGTGTCCAACCGCATCACAATCTCCCAGATTGGTTTCCAACCCTTTTTTTTGCAGAGTCCTTTCAATGGTTTTCAGGGCGTTTATAAAAGCCTCAGAAGAAGATGTTTCAATATGATCGATGACACCCTGTGTGATGAGGTGAGAATCGGAACCTGAAAATAAACTGTATTTTAAAGAGGAACTTCCCGCATTGAGAACCAGTATTTTCATTTTTAGTCGCCTTTTGAAGAGGACATCGTTTCTGAGCGATCTTGAGTCTGTATTGCCGTAATGGCAACAGTATTGATTATGTCTGCAACACTGCACCCTCTGCTTAAGTCATTTATGGGTTTACGCAGACCTTGAAGTACCGGACCAATGGCGATGGCACCCGAAGCTCTTTGTACCGCCTTGTAGGTGTTATTGCCAGTGTTTAAATCCGGAAAAATGAACACCGTTGCTTTGCCTGCGACCTGACTTTCAGGCATTTTTTGTAATGCCACGGTCATATCGATTGCCGCATCATATTGTAAAGGGCCTTCTATGATTAAATCCGGCCGTTTTTGTTGAGCTTGATGTGTCGCTTGTCTGACTTTGTCAACTTCGCTGCCGTGGCCGGATAACCCGGTGGAATAGGACAATAAAGCCACTTTAGGGTGAATACCAAATCGTTCTGCTGTTTGTGCGGAGCTAATGGCGATTTCTGACAGTTCTTCTGCGGTTGGATTTTGGTTGACAGCACAGTCCCCATAGACTAGTACCCGCGTGTCAAAACACATGAAGAATACGCTAGAGACCAATGCAGTACCCGGTTTGGTTTTAATAATCTGTAAAGCGGGGCGAACCGTATCTGCTGTAGTATGGGTCGCGCCGGAAACCATGCCATCGGCATAGCCGTTATGAACCATCATGGTGGCAAAATAGTTGATATGCGTCATCGAGTCTCGAGCTAAGTCATGCGTGATACCTTTGTGTTGGCGCATGGCATAAAAATCTTCAATGAACTCTGATCTCCATGGACTGGTTTCAGGGTCGATAATATCGGCTTGTTGGATATCGATTCCCAGTAACTTGGCTCGGTATAAGATTTCTTCGGAGTTTCCCAGTAGAATCGGCTTCACAACTTTACGCTGCAATAATAAATCGCATGCTTTTAAAATGCGATCATCGGAAGCCTCTGGCAGCACAATGGTTTTCAAGTCACAGCGCGCTTTTTCAAACAAGTCATACTCGAACATTATGGGGGTGGTAATGTCTTGACTGCTGTCTTGCGTTCTAGTCAGCAGCTTGTTCATTAAATGTTCTCGGTTAACCCATTGGTCAAACAACCCGAGCGCCAAATTCGTTTTCCTTGGGTTGCAGGTAGTAAGCTTGGCACGGACTTGTCCAGCTTTCACTGCTGTCGGGTAAGTATCGCTTTGTACGGAGACAATAGGAACATCGCAGGCATGATCATGCGTAATCAGATCCATAATAATTGGTTTGGGAACCAGACCTCCGGTGAGCATGATACCCGCAATATTCGGCATATTGCGGGCAAACAGGCTCATAACGAATGCAATCAGAATATCACTGCGATCTCCCGGCACGATAATTAAATCGCCTTCATTGACGCGAGGCAAATAGTTTTCAAGAGTCATGGCCGCAACGATGGGTTCTTTCACCAAACGACTGTTCCCGGACTCATCGGAAGATAAAAATTGACCATTTAACGCATTCGAGACTTCTTTGACCGTCGGGGTATTCAAATCGTCGATTTCAGGTAAAAAATAAATCGGTACCTTTGGGTGCGTCGGAAAATCGGGTTGCGACTCCAGGATGCTGCGTGATGACCGATTGACGAAAAAGGCGAAAGGATCCAAATCAGAGCTGGCATGGAGTTCCATCTCAATTTCTTTTTCAATGTCGTGAAGAAGTTTATTTTGCCCACTTAAAACCGAAACATAAGAGCTGTTAAAGTGTTTTGCCAAAGCCAGATTGATATCAAAGTCAATGCCACTGGTTTGGTCGGTCAATTCCATGCCATGCACCAGAACAAAATCATAGGTTTCCACCAAGTTTTGAAACTGCCCTACAAGGGTTTCATATAACGTATGTTTTTTGTTTTCGCTTAACAGTTGCGTTGCTTCCGACACCGAGAGTCCGATCATCTCGTTTTCAGGCATTTCAAGTTGGAAATACTGTTTGATAAAAAGGCAATCGGGGTCTGCTTGTTGAGTGACCAGAGGACGAAAAAAGGCGATTTTTTCGAATTTCTGTCTTAGCAGTGACATGACTCCAAGCGAAATGAGAAGGCTTCCGGCATGGCGTTCGCGAGGGGCAATAAATAAACTATTCGATCTCATGTTGCATCCCATGAAGAAAATCGTGAAATTAAAAGGAAGCTTAACACTTGTCACTTAAATTTCTATTAAAATAATGCTATTTAAACGAATAGAGTTTTACCGATTTGAATTTTACCCAACCCGTACCGTTATCATTATATGTGCATTATCCCTGGTGTATTCAGAAGTGTCCTTATTGTGATTTTAATTCCCATACGTTAGGGCACGATCAAGAGCAACGATATATTCAAGCCTTAATTCGACAGCTCGAGCAGACCCTGCCAGATATTTGGGGGCGACCGATTCAGTCGATCTTTTTTGGCGGCGGTACGCCAAGCTTGATGTCGGAAGCGGGGTTGGATGCTTTCCTATCGCAAGCCAGAGCATTACTGGGGTTTCAACCCGACATTGAAATTACCTTGGAAGCCAATCCGGGCACGGTCGATTTTGAAAAATTTTCCGGGTTTCGTCAAGCCGGGGTGAACCGTTTGTCGATGGGAATTCAAAGCTTTGACGATGAGAAGCTCCAGGCGTTAGGGCGTATCCATTCTTCTGATGAAGCGTATCATGCGGTGGAAGCCGCGAAGTCAGCTGGATTTGAAAACTTCAATCTGGATTTGATGTTTGCTTTGCCGAATCAAAGTCTGGAGCAATCGATTCAGGATGTAAAAACCGCTTTAGCACTCGCCCCACCACATTTATCGCATTATCAGCTGACATTGGAACCGAATACCCCTTTTTATAAAAACCCGCCCGTCTTGCCGGAAGAAGATTTGGCTTGGGAGATGCAGTTAGCTTGTCAGGCAACATTATCGGAAGCAGGGTATCATCATTATGAAGTCTCTGCTTATGCGAAAAATAACCAGGCCTGTCGCCATAATCTGAATTATTGGCAGTTTGGAGATTATATTGGGTTAGGGGCGGGCGCGCATGGCAAGATTACTCAGCCCCCGCAAGGCCAAATTTGGCGAACACAAATGCCAGCATCGCCGGGGAGCTATATGAATATGATTCAGAATGGGGATATGGGACGCCAGCATCGTGTTTCTGATGAAGATGCATGTTTTGAATTTATGCTCAATGCCTTACGATTACAGGATGCTTTTCCGTTAGAGTTGTTTACATTGCGGACAGGCTTGCCGTTAAAATCCATTGAAACGCAATTAGATTTGATGGTATCCAAGGGTTGGGTTGAAATAGAAGAATCCAGTCTACAGTTAACGCACACAGGTAAAACGTATTTGAATGAAGTGTTACAGCTTTTTCTGCCTTAAGAGAGAAGTTGTGAAGTCTTTAAAAGCAGCAAAAATCTGCTAAAATCGATTAAGAAGGATAGATCATGGATAAAAAGTCGGATTCAACACTTGAGGAAAAAGTGGATGAAGCACAGCAGCAAGAGTTACCTCCTGAGAAAAGGGTGTACTCGGATGATCATGTCTGCCCGATTAAGGAACAAAGACTGGCCAAGCGAAGAGCAAAACCCGCTCATCCTGCGGTGAAGTGGTCCAGCCGAATTGTTATGGCATTGGCAATTATCCCGATTATTTTGGTGCTGGCCTTTATCGGGGCGGTTAATTTTATGGACTACAATCAATATAAACCGCAAATCGAGTCTGAGTTTCAGCAACGAACCGGATATGAACTCAAAATTAACGGGTCGGTCGATGTCTCTGTTTGGCCTTTTGCTTTGGAAGCCAAGCAAGTTGAGTTGAAAAATTCCGACTCTTTCAGCTTGCCAAATTTAGCCAAAATTGACAGTATTCAAGTTGAGTTGTCGTTATGGAATCTCTTTGTGAATCATCATTTAGAGTTATTAGGTGTGGAGTTGGAAAAGCCGCATTTATTTCTGGAAACCAATGCATCGGGACAGAATAACTGGCACCAGTTGCAACAAAAAATTGCCAAAATAGGGGAGCAACCGGATGTCCCTCGTTTGAGAAAAGTGGCTTATCAAAAGGTGGTTGTCCCCTCGTCTGCGTCGAATCAACCTTCCGAGCTTAATTGGCACCTAGACAGTTTTGTGCTGCAAAATGCCGTCATTGAATGGCAAAACGATCAAACCAATACCCGTTTAATGATGGAAGATTTTGATTTTATGGCATTTGATATTTCACCCAATCAGCCATTCAAAGCATTAACCAATTTTCAATATCATTCATCTGACATTAAGTCTCGCTTTCATGTCAATGTGACGTCTAGGCTCACGCTGGATAGTCACCTGACTCAGTGGACTCTTTCAGATTGGACAGGTAATGTTCGTTTGGTGTTGCCTAAAGAGATGCAAATTCCGGAAGTGCGTATTGAAATGTTAGGCACTCTCCTTGAGTTGAATGTCAAACAAAAAACGTTTCACGTGGAGCAAGCACATTTTCGCTCGTTAACAGGCAATTTGGAGGCATCCATGACTGGGCGCTATGGTCAAAATTCCGAGACACAAGGTTCTTTAAAAGCGACGCATATTAATTTACGAAAATGGTTCCGTCACTCAGGAGTGGCTTACCCACGTTTTGTCGACAAAACCGTTTTAAAAGACGTGTCAACGCAATTTAATTGGTCTCAAACCCCCAAGCAGCTTTCAGTTGAAAATCTGGTTCTCCAGTTGGATCAATCAAAAATAACCGGCAATATTTGGCGTAAGCAGCAAGCAGAGCAGTCTCAGTATCGATTTGATTTAGCAATTTCAGAGCTCAATCTCGATCAATATGAAGCGTATGTCGATACTAAAGCGTCAAAAAGTGCAGTTCGGAAGAACATTAAGCCTACCGTGTCCAAGCCAGCCAGTCAAACGGCGGCAATGGCTGCGAAAGAAACATATCTGCCTGTTGGATTGCCGGTCTCAACCTTGAGAGGGCTACAAGCGGAGGGACACTTGCATATTGCAAAATTAAAAGCCTGGCAAATGCAGTTGCAAGATTTTGAGGTCAATCTGTCTACGACAGATGGAAAACTACAGCTTGCACCGCTGGATGCAAAACTCTACCAAGGGACGTTACGCTCTAAGCTATTAGTGGATGTGACAGGCAAAACACCGCGTTATGATTGGTCAGGCAAGATGGAGAATGTCCAACTGATGCCTTTCTTAAAAGACGGTTGGCAGTATGATTCGCTGGAAGGGCAGTACAGTAGCACGTTTAATTTTAAAACCTTGGGCGTGAATGGTTTTCTGTTGAAGCAAAACTTGAGTGGCTCTTTTAATGCCGATGTAAAGCAAGGTCAGTTTAACGGCATGGATTTGAATAAATTACTGGCAGGGCAAAAAACCAGCACGAAAGATGCGACAGTGTTTAACCAGTTGTCGATGATCGGGCAGATTCAATCAGGGGTCTTGTCGCTACGTCGTATGAATGTGGACAGCGAGCGTTTTTCTGCCATTGGCACTGGGCAGTTGAACTTGCCGACGGCGCAATTAAATGCCGTACTGCATACAACTTATCATCGACCTCCTAAAAAGCTTCAACAACTGAAAGGGATTGAAGTGCCTGTTCATTTAAAAGGCGCGCTAGGAAATGTGCAATGGTCTGTTGATCTGAAAAAGCTTTTAAGTAATCCAGCGAATCAACAGAAGTTGTTGGACAGTTTACAGCAGTTTTTGCAGTCTTAACTGGGAGATCAAGCATTAAAATGGCCAGGCCTGGCCATTTTTAGCAATGACCGGTTTAGATCCGTTCGAACACCAAATCCCAAACACCATGGCCTAAACGGTGACCCCGTTGTTCAAACTTGGTTAGAGGGCGATATTCTGGACGAGGGGTATAGTGACCTTCACCAGAAGTGTTGCGGTAATCTTTCGCGGCACTCATCACGTCCATCATATGCAAGGCATAATTTTCCCAATCTGTCGCCATATGGAACTGTCCTCCTGGTTTTAAATGTCGAGCAATTTTTTCAGCGAACTCGCTTTGTAGAATACGGCGTTTTTTGTGTTTGGTTTTATGCCAGGGATCCGGGAAAAACAAATACACCGCGGAAAGACTGCTTTTAGGAATTTGTCGGTTAAGTACTTCAATTGCGTCTTCATTAAACACGCGAACATTGGTGAGGCCTTTTTCTTCAACCAGCTTTAACAATGCCCCCACGCCTGGGCGGTGGACTTCAATGCCAATGTAGTTGTTTTCGGGGTGGGCTTGTGCCATTTCGGCCAGGCTGTTTCCCATGCCAAATCCGATTTCGATGATGGTTGGGGCTTCACGCCCAAATAGGGTTTTGAAATCCAATAATTGATCTGCCAGCGTTAGACCATATTTAGGCCACATTGCATCAATCGCATTTTGTTGCGCTTGAGACAAGCGACCTTGTCGCAGCACAAAGCTTTTGATGCGTCTTTTATGCTCTGGAAAGTCAGTCGTATCGATTTGAGGGGATTCTGTATTTTCAGTCATAGGCTTCTAGTACAATGGCAGTTTAATTTTCGAGCTATTATAGCTCAATTCAGAAGAACTTAAAGCAGCGCTATGTCAGACACAGAAGAATTTTCCCAAACCTTATTGAAATGGTTTGATTGCTCCGGTCGTCATGATTTGCCTTGGCAACGGAATAAGACGCCATATCGGGTATGGGTGTCGGAAATCATGTTGCAGCAAACACAGGTTCAAACCGTCATTCCGTATTATGAGCGCTTTATGAAAGCCTTTCCTACCGTGGAAACTTTAGCTCAGGCCAGTCAGGAAGATGTATTGTCTCTTTGGTCCGGCTTGGGATATTACGCACGCGGGCGAAACTTATTGAAGGCGGCAAAGATCGTGGTTGAGGATTTACAGGGAGCGTTTCCGCAAGATCTGGAAGGCATGATGGCCTTGCCAGGGATTGGTCGTTCCACCGCAGGAGCCGTTTTATCGATTGCCTGTCAACAACGTCACCCTATTTTGGATGGGAATGTGAAACGTGTTTTGTGCCGTTATGATGCGGTCGAATCCTGGTCGGGTGAAAAAAAGACGGAAGCAATATTGTGGCAGAGAGCGGATGCCTTAACCCCGGAGCAACGATTCGATGATTACACGCAAGCGATTATGGATTTAGGCGCCACATTATGTACCCGTTCTAAACCAAAATGTGAGCTGTGCCCGATACAAAAAAACTGCCAGGCCTGGCTTTCAGGTCGCGTGTCGGATTTTCCTTACGCCAAACCAAAAAAAGCAAAACCCATTCGTGAAACGGCGATGATGATTTTTTTGAATGCGGATCGCCAGATTTTTCTACAACAGAGGCCTCAAAAAGGGATTTGGGGAGGACTTTGGAGTTTGCCGGAAATGATACTGGGCGAGCTTGAAGACCCTATTAAAAGCAAGGTTGAAACCCGCTGTGACAAAGGACTTAATCTGATAAAATGGCCGTTATTCAAACACACTTTCACCCATTATCATTTAATGATTCATCCATTTTTTCTGGATGAGGTTCTTTCCGTGCAGATGGAAGGGAAGTGGTTTACGGTGTCGGAAGCGTTGACAAAAGGTCTACCGGCACCCATTCGAAAACTGATAAAACAATTGGAGAGCAGCAATGACTAGAATGGTAAATTGCGCCAAAATGGAACAAGAATTGGAAGGCTTGGATTTTCCACCATTTCCCGGCGAATTAGGTCAGAAAGTTTATGAAAATGTTTCTAAAGAGGCATGGAAGCAATGGTTAGCGCAGCAAACCATTCTGATTAATGAATACCGCTTATCAAGCCTGGATCCGAAGGCGCAGAACTTTTTGAAAGAAGAAATGCAGAAGTTTTTGTTTGGCGGTGAAGAGCTAGAAATGCCGGAAGATTTTCAGGCAGTTGATTAATTTTTTGGATCATTCTTAATGATGCCAATTCAGGTCAGGACACAACATTCTTAATGTGTCTGGCCTTTCAATCTTTAAATTTTCGCCAGTTAGCTTGTTAGGCAACCTGCCTGCCGCAAAATATCTATTCTTGCTCTTTTTTCTAGGGGTATTGAAAATATTAAGTGGCCTTTCGTTCAAATTTTAGTATTCTAATTTTGACTGATTTTTTTGTTGCATGAGACCCTCTCATTATGTCCTCACTTGTTGATATCTATATAGGGCGTCAGCCCATCTTCGATTGTTCCTCCAATGTGCGCGCTTATGAATTGTTGTTTCGTTCAGGAGACGGGCAGAATCGTGCTCAAATTTTAGGGGGCGATCACGCAACCGCGCAAGTGATGCTCAACTTATTTGGGGATATGGGATTAAAAAATGTGGTGGGTGACCATAAAGCTTTTATTAATTTTACAGAAGGGTTGTTGGTGAATGAAAATCAGCCGTTTTTTCCACACAATCAGGTTGTTATTGAAGTCTTAGAAGACGTTAAAGTTTCACCTGAAATGGTTGAAAGCTTAAAAAAATTAAGAAAATCAGGCTATAAAATTGCTCTGGATGATTATATTTTCAATCCGGAATTAGCTGAATTTGAAACCTGTGCGGACTTTATTAAAGTCGATATCTTGGCGGTCGGACCTAAAAAGTTGCAAGAACATATCGGGCGATTAAAAGATCAGGGTCTTAAGCTGCTTGCGGAAAAAGTGGAAACACGCGAGCAGTTTGAATTCTGTAAAAAGATAGGGTTTGATTTATTTCAGGGCTATTTTTTTGCAAAGCCTCAAATTTTGAAAGGACGCAGTCTGGCCTCTAATAAACTGGCTATTCTCCAGCTGTTATCTCATGTTTATGATCCAGATATTGATATGTCGATACTCAGTACAACGATTAGTCAAGACGTTGCCTTAAGCCAAAAATTATTAAAATTTGTTTCAGCAGTAGATAGCCGTTCTCAATTAAGTTCGATTCATGATGCTGTTTTGCGTTTTGGTTTGACACGTTTACAAAGCTGGGCGAGTATGTTGGTTTTGTCTAAAGCCGATGATAAGCCGATAGAGCTGTTTAACACGTCTTTGATTCGAGCCCGGTTTTGTGAACTGGTAGGGACTCGGGTTGGAGATTATTCGAAAGACAGTTATTTTACGGTTGGGTTGTTTTCTACCTTAGATGCATTGATGGATACACCTTTAGACACTTTATTGGCAGAGTTGAATTTTGATGAAGCCATTAAACAGGCATTGCTGGATCATTCTGGAAGCTTAGGGACGACCCTGGTTGCCGCCAAAGGGATTGAGCAAGGTCGAACAGACTTTGAATTGCCCAAAAATATTACAGCTTCAGAATTATCAAAATTGTATCTTGAGGCAATGGAGTTTGCCAATAAGATTGATTTAAGCTAATCATTGCAGAGATGACGTATAAAAAAGCCCGAATGAATCGGGCTTTTAATGCTTAAAGATAATGTGGTTTAATTCACTGCTCGTTTATTGATGGTATTTCGGACTCAGTTCGGTCACCGCTTTGATAAAGGCGCCCGCATGCTCCGGATCAATTTCCGGATGAATGCCATGACCTAAGTTAAAGATGTGACCTGCGCCATGACCATATTTCTCTAAAATGGTCGCGACTTCTTCTCTAATTCTAGCAGGCGAGGCATATAGCACACTCGGGTCCATATTGCCCTGTAGTGCGACTTTATCACCCACGCGAGTACGTGCTTCGTCAATGTCGGTCGTCCAGTCCAATCCTAGGGCATCACAGCCTGTTTCTGCCATGGATTCTAACCATTGGCCGCCGCCTTTGGTAAATAGGATGACAGGCACTTTCCGACCTTCGTTTTCGCGTTTAAGACCATCCACGATTTTTGCCATGTAGTTTAATGAAAAGGCTTTGTAATCACGAGGGGTTAGTACTCCGCCCCAGGTATCAAATATCTGTATGGCTTGTGCCCCGGCTTCGATTTGTGCATTTAAGTAGGCAATTACCGAATCGGCTAAAACATCCAAAATATGATGAAGCGTTGCCGGCTCGTCATACATCATCGCTTTGATTTTGGCGAATGTTTTACTGGAACCCCCTTCGACCATATAGGTTGCCAATGTCCAAGGACTGCCAGAGAAACCAATCAACGGTACGCGACCGTCCAGTTCTTTACGAATAGTGCTGACGGCATCCATGACATACCCTAATTCTGAAGCCATATCCGGAACAAAGAGTTTTTTCGCATCGGACATGCTTCTAACGGGGTTATCAAAAATAGGCCCTTCTCCTGTTTCAAAACGCAACCCCAGTCCCATTGCATCGGGAATGGTTAGAATGTCAGAAAACAGAATGGCAGCATCCAACGGATAACGCTCAAGGGGCTGTAAAGTGACTTCACATGCCAATTCTTTATTACGGCATAAATCCATAAAAGAGCCTGCCTGTTTACGAGTTGCGCGGTACTCAGGTAAATAGCGACCGGCTTGGCGCATCATCCAAACGGGCGTTTGGTCAACGGGTTCTTTGAGTAGGGCACGTAGGAAACGGTCGTTTTGTAGCTCCGCCATATGAAATCCTTTTATTTTAGCAAATACGATCAAAATGAGAGGGCTGGTCGTGACAGCACGAGATCTCAAAAAATTAAGGGGTTATTTTAACGGTTGATGGCACGAAAATGTCATAAAAAGTGTGCTAAATCATACTGATTATTATTGATTGACAGGATTTAAGCGATCAATGGCATAAGGAGAGTGTATTTTGACAAACATGGCGCCTTGAAATAAAAATCCAAAGCCGCGTGCTTCAATAACTTTGCCTTCAAGTGCTTCGAGTTGTTCGTAGTTGAAACGATCCCAGTCGGCCTCTCGAATACGGATACCGGTGGTATCCATATTGAGAATATAATTGTTTGAACTTTTGTCGACCTTGACGATCTTGCCTTTAAAAATATGATACCCCTCATCATCAGTCGTGATATTAGAAGACGGTGCAATGGGATAATTTAGATCTGGGCGTTTTTCGGTCAGACTCCATAAGGCCACTTTGTTTTGTCGGGCAGTTTTTTCAGCCTGATAATAGCATTTTTGATGTAGCTCATTCGGTGGTTCAGACTGAGCCAGTGCCAAGCCACTTTCGAGTATCAGCTTTTGTAAATTAACGATTTTATCGCCTTGTTTGACATAAAGGTGAACATAGGTTCGGTAGAATTCATCAGATTTTTTTTGATCATATTCCACTCCGACCATTAAGTCGTGGTTGGCCAGTAGGGTATTCAGGTTAGCTTGTGACTCTTTGGCAAGCGGTTGACCTGTCGTGTAGAACTTTTGCTTCTTTTCTATTTGGGGTGCTTCCACACCAATCAAGCGGTATTGCTTATTTTGAATAATAACCGTATCGCCACTTAGCGCAAAGCTGGCTTTGACCCAGACATCGATCTTTTTAGGCGCACAGTCATCTGCCTGTGTTATCAACGGCATTAAGAGCAAGGTGCTGGCGACCAACATTTGGACAATGGTTTTTGAAATAAGTGATTTCATAACGCTCATTGTATAGTCTTTTGTTGAGATTTGAAAAGCAAAATGCATCGAAAGACAAAGCAGTTGTTATTCTGGCTGTCTGAAAGATAAGGTTAACGGCTAAATAGAAAAAGTAGGGCTTTTAAAATAAAAAAGGCCGAAAAACGGCCTTTTTTGAATATTTTGTAATGCTTACAAAATAGTGAACTGAAGTACTTACTTGCGCATACCGTATTTTTGACGGAATTTTTCAACACGACCTTCCGTATCAACAAGTGATTGCTTACCTGTGAAGAAAGGATGTGATGCACTAGAAACTTCGATACGAACTAGTGGATAATCTTTACCGTCTAAAGTAATGGTGTCGCCAGAAGTCTTTTCAATCGTTGAACGAGTTAAAAAGGTTTCACCAGTAGAGATATCCTGGAAAACAACTTCATTATATTCTGGATGAATGCCTGCTTGCATGATGACGGTCCATTGTATTATGTAGCTTTCAATTTACCTTTTATCATTTTTGCTAAGTGATTAGGTTGGTTAACCAACTTAAGTGAATCACTTGCAATCAGGCAAAGCTGAATAGCCACTATGTTTAAAAAAGAAAGCGAAATTATAGAACTAAAAAACTAAATTGCAAGAAAAATCATCAATTAATTAATGAAATTACTGCAAATTTCGCCTGCGAGAGACCTTTGAAAGGCTTTCACAGGCCTTGCGATACGATTATCGTTTCATCGCGGTAAAGAGTTCGTCATTCGTTTTGGTTACTTTTAGTTGATCAATTAAGGTTTCAATTGCTTCAACTTCGTTATTCAAGCCTTGTAAGAAGCGGCGTAAAATCCAAATGTTTTGCAGTTCATCAGGCGTGGTCAGCAGCTCTTCCTTACGCGTACCGGATTTCTCGATATTGATTGCAGGGAAAGTGCGTTTCTCAGCAATGCTGCGAGACAAGTGAAGTTCCATGTTTCCGGTTCCTTTGAATTCCTCAAAGATCACTTCGTCCATTTTCGAACCAGTATCAACCAATGCAGTCGCGATAATGGTCAAAGAACCGCCTTCTTCGATATTTCGAGCCGCCCCGAAGAATCGTTTAGGACGATGAAGCGCATTGGCATCCACACCACCCGTTAAGATTTTTCCGGATGACGGAACAACCGTGTTGTAAGCACGTGCCAGACGTGTAATGGAATCGAGTAGGATGACCACATCCGTTTTATGTTCAACCAGACGCTTGGCTTTTTCAATGACCATTTCAGCAACCTGAACGTGGCGTGTTGCCGGTTCATCAAACGTTGATGAAATGACTTCCCCTTTAACGGTTCTTTGCATTTCGGTCACTTCTTCCGGGCGTTCATCAATAAGAAGAACAATCAGATAAGCTTCAGGATGGTTTTCCGCAATGGATTGTGCAATCTGTTGCAAAATAACCGTTTTACCTGATTTTGGCGGTGCGACAATCAAGCCACGCTGACCTTTACCAAAAGGGGCAGCGATGTCGATGATTCGAGTGGTGATATCTTCGGTGGTGCCATTCCCCGACTCCATTTTCAAACGTTCTTGAGGGTGAAGTGGGGTGAGGTTTTCAAATGCGATTTTCTTACGGGCAACATCGGGGTCTTCAAAGTTGATACGCTCGACCTTCAACAGTGCAAAATAACGTTCACTGTCTTTTGGCGGGCGAATTTTACCTTGAATGGTATCCCCCTTACGGAGTCCAAAGCGTCTGATTTGGCTGGGCGATACATATAAGTCATCCGGTCCAGCCAAGTAAGAGCCATCTCCAGATCGAAGAAAACCAAACCCATCCGGTAGGATTTCTAACACGCCTTCGCCGTAGATATCTTCGCCGCTTTTAGCATGCGCTTTTAAGATGGCGAAGATAATTTCTTGTTTTTTTAATCGGGCTAGATTTTCTAGACCTTTTTCAGCAGCAATGTCTAAAAGAGCGGCGGCTGACATTTTTTTGAGATCGTTTAAATTCATAAATACGTAACTGTCTTTGCGTTAATTGAATTGGGTTTGGAGATTGTTTAGGGAAATGGATAAGATGGTTTAGATTGACTGCGTCCTCTGGAAAGGACGCATCCTGCTTTGAAGACGAAAATTATAGATTTCCATCCAAGAAAGCACATAGTTGTGATTTTGATAAAGCACCCACTTGAGTCGCATCAACTTCACCATTTTTAAACAGGACTAAAGTCGGGATACCTCTGACACCATATTTTGGCGGAGTGGAAGGGTTTTCATCAATGTTCAGTTTGGCGACTTTAATTTTGCCAGTATATTCACCTGCAACTTCATCCAAGATCGGGGCAATCATTTTACAGGGTCCACACCACTCAGCCCAGAAATCTACTAGCACTGGAATATCTGATTGTAGTACTTCACTGTCAAAATTTGCATCTGATGTCGCGATCATGTTGTCACTCATTGGATAGTAACTCCTTAAAATTGTTTCTCTCATTCTGACGCCTACACGAATGCCCGAACATTTTAGAAGGGGGTCGTATGGGAAGGTACCAGAATCAAGATAAGATATTTCGCCTAGAAATATGGAAGGGAATTTGCAGACAAAGCCCCTGTTCATTATATGGCGAACGTTGAATTTTGATAATTATTACATTGTTTTAACCAATAATGCAAGAAAAAAATGAAATAGTTTTTCTTTTATCGTTTAAAAATAACATAAACTAATTCAAACCCTTACTCAATAAGGCTTTGGTTAGCGTTTAAAACTAAAAATCAGCGCGTTAAGTACGGAATAAAAGATGCCTCAAGCCTTAAAATCCCTTAGGATATGCGCTAATAAAACGATAAAAGTTTGGTTCAAGTTTGAATGGATATTTCACATATATTAAATGACTTAAATGATGCACAACGCGAAGCCGTGACAGTCGAAGAGCAACATGCGTTGATTTTAGCTGGCGCCGGCAGTGGTAAAACACGGGTTTTGGTGCATCGCATTGCCTGGCTGACTCAGGTGATGGGGTTTTCGGCTTATAATATTTTGGCGGTGACCTTTACCAATAAAGCCGCCAGTGAGATGCGCGCACGCGTTGAAGCCTTGATAGGTAATCAATCGCAAGGCATGACGATGGGAACCTTTCATGGCATCGCTTACCGATTGCTTCGCACGCACTATAAAGAAGTCGGGTTGCCGCAGGGATTTCAAATTTTGGATTCGGATGACCAAAAACGAGTCATTAAACGCCTTTTAAAAGCGTTGGAGCTGGATGATGCCCAATGGCCTCACAAGCAAGTACAAGCCTTTATCAACGGTGAAAAAGAAGAAGGACGGCGTCCGCACCATATCGATCCCGGTCACAATCCTTATGTTCGCCAAATGGTACAGATTTACCAAGCGTATGAAGAACAGTGTAAACGGGCAGGCCTGGTCGATTTTGCGGAACTCTTATTGCGGGCGCATGAACTTTGGTTGAAAAATCCGCAAGTGTTAGCACATTATCAAGCGCGCTTTCGTCATATTCTGGTGGATGAGTTTCAAGATACCAACAGTCTGCAATATGCTTGGTTAAGAGTATTAGCCGGAGCCAGCGGGCGATTGTTTATTGTCGGCGATGACGACCAGTCGATTTATGGATGGCGTGGCGCCAAAATTGAAAATATTCGTCGTTTTGATGAAGATTTTTCCGATGTCAAGACCGTTCGTTTGGAGCAAAATTATCGATCTACAGGCATGATTTTGAAAGCCGCAAACGGCTTGATTGCTTACAACCAAGATCGCATGGGAAAAAATCTTTGGAGTGCGGGGGATGAGGGTGAGCCGATTCGAGTGTATGAAGCCTTTAACGATTTGGATGAAGCGCGTTATGTCTGTAACCAAGTTGAAAATTGGTGTGAACAGAGTGGCAGCCGTTCCGAAATAGCCGTTTTGTATCGCTCTAACGCACAATCGCGAGTGATGGAGCAGGCGTTATTGCAAGCGCAGATTCCCTATCGTGTGTATGGTGGCCTACGCTTTTATGATCGCGCGGAAATTAAAGATGTATTGGCGTATTTACGGTTGCTGGTGAATACCGAAGACGATGCTGCTTTTGAAAGAGTTTATAACCATCCGCCCCGCGGAATTGGGAATAAAACCGCTGATCAGATTCGTGAAGTCGCGCGAATGCAAGAAATTTCACTATGGCAGGCGGCGTCACAAATGACGCAAGATGGTTTGACGGCTCGTGCAAAAACGGCGGTGAATGGGTTTTTATCTTTAATCGATTCGTTAAAAGACAGCACGGCATCCTTGAGTCTGCAAGATCAAGTCATTCAGGTGATTTCTCGTTCCGGTCTGCAATTACATTTTGAAAAGGATACTTCTGAACAAGGCCAAAGCCGTCTTGAAAATTTGGATGAGCTGATTAACGCGGTCAGTGTGTTTAAGCCAGTACAAAATAATGAAAATATCGAAGGTGTCATGCCGGAAGAAATGGCAATCACGGAAGCGTTTGACCAGCCCAGTTTTGAAAACCCGTTGGCAGAATTCTTAGCACAAGCGGCGCTGGAAGCGGGAGAACAACAAGCAGACCAATGGGAGTCGTCCGTGCAATTGATGACGTTGCATGCTGCGAAAGGACTCGAGTTTCCTTTGGTGTTTATGATTGGTCTGGAAGAAGGACTTTTTCCCTCTCAACAGTCACAGGAAGACCCATATCGCTTGGAGGAAGAGCGACGCTTGGCGTATGTGGGCGTGACCCGGGCAGAAAAACAGTTAATAATTTCCTTTGCCAACCGACGCCGAATGCATGGGTCTGAATTTTATCCACTCCCGTCACGCTTTATCAAAGAGATTCCGGAAGATTGCGTTCAAATGGTGCGGTTGAGTAGTGGGTCGGCTAAAGCGTATGGTGAAACGCCAACTCAGTCCAATCGCGGGTTTGCTATGCCGAATGAATCAGGTTTCACGGTGGGAGAAAATGTTTTTCATCAAAAATTCGGGGAAGGCACGGTGCTGGGCACCGAGGGTGCTGGAGACCATGCACGCATTCAAGTCAACTTCACTCACGCTGGCACGAAATGGTTAGTTGCCGCGTTTGCCAAACTTGAGAAGCGTTAAATGTTTCAGGTTGATAACGTTTCAAAACATCCTTTTTTAAAGCCGGTTTCTTTTTCTCTTGTGGCAGAAGACGTGTTGGTGGTTTTCGGGGTTTCCGGTTCAGGAAAGTCGGTTTTATTGCGTGCTTTAGCCGATTTAGATCCCCATGAAGGGGGGGTGCGCCTAGTCGATAAGGCACAAGCTGACTGGAAAGCGACTCAATGGCGTAAAAAGGTCATGTGGTTTCCCGCAGAGACCGCTTGGTGGGAAGATTCGGTTGCGGCGCATTTCCCTGACATGCAAGCCAAAAATGCCCAGGCCTGGTGGCTGTCGGCGTTAGATAAGCTGTCTTTACCATCCAGTATTTTAAAGAAATCGGTTGATAAGTTGTCCAGCGGTGAAAAGCAGCGTCTGGCGCTGATTCGAGGACTGATTGAAAGCCCTCGGGTGTTGTTACTGGATGAAATTACCGCGAATCTTGATCCGGAATCAACCTTGGCGGTTGAGGCGTTGATTTCAGAATATTTGTCTGAACAGCAGGCATGCGCCATTTGGGTTACGCATGATCCACAACAAGCCAAACGTATGGGGACTCAACACCTTGAATTGAGTCGAGATTCTAACGGTTGATTGGGGACCTATATTGAAAAACATCAAGATCATATGACAGCTTCGCCCCACCATTCTAAAAGCTCAAAGTTTGAACCCAAGCTTGAACGCGCTCAGATCACCTGGTCGGAAGAAGGCGTGCCTACATCGACAAGGTTTGACGATGTATATTATTCCAAGTTAGATGGGTTGGCGGAAGTTACCTATATTTTTTTGAACCACAATGATTTACCTGAACGCTTTGAAGCCTTGTTGCCGACGAATCGATTTTGTATCGCAGAAACCGGTTTTGGTGCGGGGTTGAACTTCTTGAAAACCTGTCTGCTTTGGTTAGAAAAAGCACCTGCTGATGCCCAGCTGCATTTTATTTCCTTCGAAAAGTTTCCATTGACGCCAGCCGAACTTGCAAAAGCACATCATGCGTTTGAGGAATTGAAAGAGATTTCTAAAGCTTTGCTCGAAGCTCATCCGGTATGTTTGCCTGGCTGGCATGATGTGCTGTTGTTTAACCAACGCGTTCGGTTAACACTTTGGTTGGGTGATGCCCTGAAAGGATTGCCCGAGTTTGATGTGAAAGTGGATGCTTGGTTTTTGGATGGGTTTACCCCGCGCAAAAATCCTGAAATGTGGCAACCGGAATTGTATTTACAAATGGCAAGATTGAGCAAAGAAACCACCACCTTCGCCACATTTACCGCCGCGGGAGAGGTAAGAAGAGGGTTGGAACAATATGGTTTCGAGGTAAAAAAAGCGCCGGGGTATGCTCAAAAGCGTGAAATGTGTTTCGGGCGTAATATTCACCTGCGGCCTTTCTCTTCCAAAGCGCCTTGGTTCGAACCGCCTAAAGCCGTTACATCTTCTCCGAAAAAAGCCATAGTGATTGGCGCAGGCTTGGCGGGTGCCTCAGTGGCTTATCAACTTGCTTCTCAAGGGCTTGAGGTGACAGTGTTAGAACAAGAGGCAGCTGTTGCTCAGCAAGCATCCGGTAATCTTGCTGGTGCGATTCACCCGTTGGTGACAGCGGATTGGAATCTACGCAGTCAGTTTTATTTAAAAGGGTTTGAAAGCAGTTTGCGCTGGCTGCGACCTTGGTTGGAGTCGCACTGTATTATTGGGCAACAAAATGGGTTAATGCAGTTGGCGATGACGGATACCATGCATCATCGATTACAAGATGCGTTAACAAGAGTGGGGTTGCCGAAGTCATTTGCTTATTGGTGTCATGCGGATCAAGCCAGCGAGTTGATTGGGATGACAACGGGTTATGAAGGTTTGTTTTTTCCGGAGGCCGGCTGGGTTCAACCGGCTTCTGTGATCGAGAAGTGTTTGGCACATGATTCGATTGCGTTAAACCTAAATGAAACGGTTGTTTCCCTGCAGCCTTTGACTGAAAAAAATGGCCAGGCCTGGCAAGTTTTGACGTCCAATCACAGGTATCATACGGATGTGGTGGTGGTGGCAACAGGGGCGTTAAATGCGGATTTGAATCAGCAATTGAATTTACCGATTCGTCCGGTAAAGGGGCAGGTATCACATTTTCAAGCAGCGGATGTGAAGGGCGCATTAAAGGTCACGGTGACACACCGGGGGTATTCCGTTAGCGGGGATTTTGGAGCGGGTTCGCCTTATACTGCGATTAGCGGGGCGACTTTTGAAGCGCCGGATTTATCATCGGCATTCTCTCAAATCTCCCATGAGGAAAATCAACGTTTGGCGCAAGAGGCTTTGCCGGATTGGTTGACGGATTCAAATGTGGCCGCTGGTAAAGTCGGATTTCGCCCGACAACGCCGGATCATTTACCCTTGATCGGTGCCGTACCGGATTTTGAGTGGATGAAAACAGCCTATTTTGAACAATCGCATACCCACGCAGTTTATCGTTATGAAGAGCAACAGTATCAAACTGGGTTGTATGTGTCCAATGGTCATGGTGCAAGAGGATTGATGTCAGTTTTTTTGGCAGCCGAAGCGATTGGCGCGCTGATCGCCGATGCAGACCCTGTCATGCCTAAGCAGTTGTATCATGCGGTGCACCCAGCACGTTTTGCCATTCGGCACTGGCGAAGCGGAAAAGTCGTAATATAAAAAGGCATTTTATAAATTTAATGTTTTTTAAGGCTGTTTTCACTGTTCTAAAGATTGGAATCGCGTAAAATAGCTCGCATAAATGTACTTTAGGTAGCATTTAGGTTTAGATAACTACTATCGTAGTCTTTATAAGGAATCTGTATGAAAATTATTTTGATACTCGCGGGAGTTATAGTTTTAGCCATTATGTTTGATTGGTTTGGCAGCCGGGAGATGGTGCGATCCGGGCTGGAATCGACGCAATCGGCCTTTGATAAAGTTCAAAAAACAGGTGATGATGTTTCGGACTCAGTAGAAAGAATCAGTAATGTGCCAAAAGGAGTGGAGTAAATATGAAGTTGTTTAAGCAGTTACGTAAGTTTATTTTAGTGATCGGAATGGGGTCTGTTTCAATGGGCGCTTATGCGGTTGAAGGGAATGCCGGTCTGGATTTAACTTTATCTAATGATGCTGGAAGCCTTGGACTTTATTCTTTGCGTGAAACCCCGCATGAGTTGACGAACTTGGGGGCAGATTTTCTTTTTAACAGTAAAAGCGATCGTTTTTTAGATGTTTATGGAAGTCTGGCACGAAAAGGTTTATTAGGTAACAAAAATCTTGAGTTAGGCTTGAAAGGAAAGTTATTTTATATCGATGAAGATAAAAATAATCAAAACGGTTACGGGCTGATGATTGGTGGACTAGGTCGTTATTGGATGCCGACCGAAATTCCAACGGCCTTCGCAATGGAGTATTTATATGCCCCTTCCATTGTCACGTCTGGAGATGCGGATACCGCTTCAGAATTCAATGCACGTGTTGAAATGAGAATTTTGCCGAGCGCTGTCGGTTATGTTGGGTACAGAAAATTAAATGTCGAATTTAACAATAATAACTATGACGTAGATGATAGTTTTCATTTGGGTGTGAGAATCGCCTTTCAATAAAGATTGACGTCATTTAACAAGGCTCCTAAAAGGAGCCTTTTTTATTTCTGAGGCTGAATTCAGGTTGCTTCATATCCAGGAATGAGACAGTGATCTACTTCATCAATCTGGCTGGGTTTCAGGTACGTCTTCGCATACGTTAAATAGACTTTTTCTCTGATAAAGAGATTGAATAAATCCGGGTCTATATGACCTTCTTGCTTCATGAAGCCTAAAATGCGTAAGCTTTCCGAGAGCGTTTTGGCTTTTTTATAAGGACGATCTCCGGCAGATAAGGCTTCGAAAATATCGGCAATCCCCATAATTCTGGCTGGAATGGAGAGCGCTTCGCGTGTCAGCTGATTTGGGTAGCCTTTGCCATCCATTCTTTCATGATGTCCACCCGCATATTCCGAAACACGTTGTAATTCTTTCGGAAAGGGTAAAATATCTAACATGCGAATCGACATGGCTGCGTGGTCTTGCATGATGTTTCGTTCTTGCTCATTTAGCGTGCCACGTGCAATGTTTAAATTGAGAAACTCATCGTCACTTAACAGCGATTGTTCAGAACCGTCTAGAGCTTGGTAAGTGTCAGATTGAATAGTTTCTAAAAAGTCTGCTGACGCTTCATTGAAGAATTCTTTTCCAATGTTAATGGCTTGAAGTCGTTGGTACTGGTCATAATATTTTTTTTGCGAGGCTTTAATGTCTTCTCGTGAAATATTGTATTGTTCAGCAAGGGATTGAAAGGCTTTCACATTTAACCGGGTTCGGATGAGTTCAATGCGGTCGAATACGGTTTCCAGTTTAGTGGACTTATCCATGATGTATTCTGGGGTTGTCAGCTTGCCGCAATCATGCAGCCAAGCTGCGGTTTCCAATTCGAAAAAATCATTTTCATCCATGCGAAAGTTTTTGAAATCCGGGTGCTGTGACTGAGAGGCCGCTTCCGCCAGCATCATCGTAATTACCGGCACTCTTTGACAGTGTTCGCCGGTATACGGCGATTTTTTATCAATGGCATCGGCGACCATCTTACTGAAAGCTTCAAAAAGTTGTTTATGCTCTTCAATCAACTGACGATTGGTTAAAGCGATGGATGCCTGTGAAGCTAAAGACCGCGCTAAACTTTCCGATTCTTCAGAAAAAGGAATCACCTTTCCTTCGAGATCTGTTGCATTAATCAGCTGTAGCACGCCAATGACTTCTGAGTCGAAGTTTTTTAGAGGAATGGTGAGCATTGATTGTGTTCGGTAATGAAACTGTTGGTCAAATGCTAAGGCGCCAGAGAAATCAAACTCCTGATCGGAGTAGATGTCTGCAATATTGACGGTTTCTCCTTTTAAGGCAACATAACTGGAAACGGTGGTCAGGTTTTCAGTACCGTCCGGTAAGGTTAAGGGAGTGGCCGGAAAAGTTATGTCGTCTGGGTGGTTGCCACCCAGTTTTATGTCCAGCGACGTATTTTGCACCACATCAAAGTGTAATCGCTGTTGATTAGTCACTCGATATAAGGTGCCCCCATCTGCTTGCGTTAAGGATTGTGCACTGGTTAAGATCTGTTGTAATAATGTTGGGGTATCACTTTCAGAGGAAAGCGCAATGCCGACTTGGTTTAACTGTTCGATCTTATCGAGTAAAGAGGTGCTCATGGGAAACTCTATGAAATTGGAAGCTCAGTTTGACATAATTTATTTATAATGTAAATTGTGTTGAAAGGCGTTATTTTGCGCCAAATGATGACTCATAATAATTCAGGTGTGTGAAATGCAGTTGCGAATTTTAGGGTGTAGTGGCGGAATATCGCCAGGGCAAGGAACCACTGCGTTTCTCGTTGATAAAACGGTGTTGTTGGATGCTGGAACGGGTGTGGAAACCCTGACTTATGAAGAGATGCTTCAAATTGAAACGGTTATTTTAACGCACAGTCACTTGGACCATATTTCTCATTTACCTTTCTTGTTAAATAATCTGATTAGCGGTGCACACAAAACGATCCAGGTCTATGCGTTGAACCATACCGTCGATGCGCTTAAAACACACATTTTCAATGATGTGATATGGCCTGATTTTACAACCTTGCCTTCGCATGAACGCCCCTGTGTTCATTTGAATGTTGTAAAATACGGTGATGTTTTATCACTTGGAGATAAACAGGTCGTGGTCTTGCCTGTTCATCATTCCGTGCCCACTGCAGGGTATTGGATTGGCAATGATGAAGCATCGTTTGCTTTTAGTGGTGACTGTTCTGAGAATGATGTTCTGTGGGAAGCTTTGAACAATTTGCCGTCGGTTGAAATGTTGATTATGGATAACCAGTATTCAAAAGTTGATAAAACGATAAGTGAGTTAGCGAAGCATTACTATCCTGAAGCACTTAAATCGGATCTCGAGAAGTTGAATTATCGACCTCCTGTGTTTATCTCTCACTTACCGGTCAATAATAGAGTTATGGTTTTAGAAGAGGTTCAAGCAACACTTTCGGGCTGGGAAGTGGAAGTGCTTGAAGCCAATCGCGTTTATAATGTGATGAAAGCAGAAAACAATTGTTAGGAGTTATTCCAGAATGGAATCATTTAAAATTTTGTTGGTTGAGGATAACCTAGTCAATCAGAAAGTGGCGTTAGCACTTTTGGAGAAAATGGGGTATCAGGTTGACGTGACCGCTAATGGACAAGAGGCTCTGGAAGCATTGGATGAAACCGACTATGATTTGATTCTGATGGATTGTCAAATGCCTGTGAAAGATGGGTATGAAACGACACGCGCGATTAGAAAGTTAGAGGGATCTCTTGCCGAAATCCCGATTATTGCGATGACCGCCAATGCTATGGCAGGTGACGATGAGAAGTGTTATGAAGCCGGAATGAATGATTATATGACCAAACCGATTAATTCCAAGCTCATGGCCGAAAAAATCGGGGCTTTCGCAGCGCAAAAACAGCCCTGAACGAGATTGATAACGGATGGTGAATTGAGACCCGCGTGAACGAGAAGAGCATGAATCAAAAAATTGGCTTGTTGATTATTGGAGACGAAGTATTGTCTGGCAAGCGACAAGATAAGCACTTGAGCCAGGCAAATGCACTATTAAGGCCTAAAGGTCTGGAATTGACTTGGGTCAGGATATTGGGGGATGAACCTCGGTTTTTGGTGGAGACGCTCAAATCCAGTTTTGAATCGGGTGATATTGTCTTTTCCTTTGGCGGAATTGGCGCGACGCCTGATGACAGAACCCGTCAGGCAGCAGCAAAAGCATTGGGATTGCCGATTGAGCGACACCCGGAAGGGGTGAAGGAAATCGAAGCTCAGTTTGGAGAAGACGCTTATCCACAACGTATTCGGATGGCCGAATACCCGAAGGGTGCAGAGATTATTCCCAATTCGTATAATCGGGTACCGGGATTTTCAATTCAAAATCATCATTTCATGCCTGGGTTTCCAATGATGGCTAAACCCATGATGGAATGGGTGTTGAATCATTATTATCAGCATTTGAAGTTTGAACCCAAAGTGGAAAAAACCATTCGTTTAATCGGTGGGCATGAGTCCGAATGGATCACTTTTATGGAACAGTTTGAATCAGACTTTCCAACCCTTCGTCTTTTCAGTTTGCCTAGCATTTCCAAACAAGGAGATCGTACGATTGAATTAGGGGTGGAAGGGTATGAAGCGGACGCTCAGAAAGGACTCGATGCTCTGGTTGATGAAGCCAATAAACGACAAGCGCCATTTGAATTTATTTAGAGAGAGTCTTTGAAACATTTTACGACAGAGGTCTTGATTATCGGTGCTGGCGCATCGGGGTTGATGTGTGCGGCAACGGCGGGTTATCGAGGGCGAAAGGTCTGGGTGTTGGATCATGCGCCCAAAGCGGCGGCGAAAATCCGGATTTCCGGTGGTGGAAAATGCAACTTTACCAATCAAGTGGTTACGCCAAACGAGTTTATTTGCCAAAACCCACACTTTGTAAAAAGTGCGCTGGCTCGTTATCAACCTCAAGATTTTATCGATTTGGTCGATCGTCGTGGATTGGCGTATGAGCAACGAGAGCTAGGAAAATTGTTTTGCCGGCATCGCGCAGGAGATTTGATTCATATTTTAAAAACCGAATGTGACTGGGCGGGCGTAAGGGTTCAACTAAACACGCCAATACACTCGATTTCGAAATTGACTTCAGAAGCGACTGGCGGCGCTCGGTTTGGTGTCGAAACGGCCGAAGGGCTGATCGAATGCCAATCTTTGGTCATTGCGACAGGGGCGCTTTCCTTTCCCAAGTTGAAAGCAACCAATTTCGGATATCAGGTCGCAGAACAGTTTGGTTTAAAACGAACTCCAAATCGACCTGGTTTGGTTCCTTTGGTTTTTGAAGGAAAATGGCGAGACTTTTGTCGTCAACTGAGTGGGATTGCACTGGATGTTAGCATCAGTACATTCGATGGCCAACAAGAAAAATGTTTTGAAGAAGCCATGTTGTTCACTCACCAGGGCATCAGTGGGCCAGGTGTGTTGCAGATTTCCAATTACTGGCGACCGGGTCAGCCGATTCAAATTAATCTGTTACCTAAGCTAGATGTTTTGGCGGAATTGATGCAACTAAAACAAGCTAATGCCTCTCTAGTGCGTTGGTTACAGCAGTTTTGGACAAAGAAATTTACCCAGGCCTGGCTGGAAATGTATCCCATCGCGCCTAAATTAGCTGATTTGCCCAATGAAGAAATTGAGCAATTTGCTCAACAGATAACGCATTGGACGCTTTATCCGAGTGATACAGCAGGCTATGACAAGGCCGAAGTAACCTTAGGGGGCGTCGATACCGACGAGGTGTCGTCCAAAAACTTTGAAGCCAAGAAAGTACCGGGACTCTACTTTATCGGAGAGGTCTTGGATGTCACAGGGCATCTGGGCGGCTATAACTTTCAATGGGCTTGGTCGTCCGGGTTTGCGGCAGGGCAAACTGTGTAGTGGTGGCAATACGTTAAAATGTCGAACAGAGAAATGAGATGAATTTATTAGATTTAAAACCTGAAACACGTGAACCGTTTTCGAAAACGGTGCAGACTTTGATTCAAAAGCATCAGATGGATCCTAATGAGATTTTTATGAACGTTCTGGAAAGCCAGGAAGCACCAGAAATGAACTACTGGATGATGAAGGTTTTGATTCAAGAGCATTTTGTCTCACCGCAGCAGGAAGTGGCAAAGGACGCGGAAGGGGTTTCGGTCAAACCTTTGCAGGCCGCATGCTTGTTGGGAAATGTCGGCGCGTTAGCGGCGCTACTGGAAGTTAATGCTTTCCAAGGAGAGGTGACCGGGCATGAATTTCAGTTGGCTGCGCGCATCGCTTCAAAGCAAGAAGATCAAGCTCTGCTGGGGGTGATTATGAAATATGCCCAAGAGGCCGGCTCGCTGGAGTTGTTTATGCGAGAGTTGCAGTCCGCTCCGGTGCAATAATAGTTTTTTATCTCAGTCTATTATTTATTGATAGTTAAAAACTATCATCTTGGTTAAAACAATTAATTTTACTTATTTATGTTTTCGCATAGAATGGTTTTTGTATTCAAAATTAACTGTTTTTTATGAACTTAGCATTTAATTTAAAAAACTAAGTCGTTAACTAGGGAGAAAAGTATGTCTCAAGCTTTAGAAAACAAAGAAGGTCAATCTGTTCCAAGCGTTGTTTGGCCAACCCGTCAAAACAATGAATGGGTCAATGTGAAAAGTGACGATATTTTTAAAGGGCGCACGGTTGTTGTGTTTTCTTTGCCGGGGGCGTTTACGCCAACCTGTTCATCTTCTCACTTACCTCGCTACAATGAACTGGCACCTGTTTTCTTTGAAAATGGGGTAGATGAAATTGTTTGTCTATCTGTCAACGATACGTTTGTTATGAATGAGTGGGCAAAAGACCAAGAATCAACAAACGTGACTTTGATTCCAGATGGGAATGGTGAGTTTACAGCAGGCATGGGCATGCTGGTTGATAAAGCAGATTTAGGATTTGGTAAGCGTTCATGGCGTTATTCAATGCTGGTGAAAGACGGTGTTGTTGAGAAGATGTTTATCGAGCCAAATGTACCTGGTGACCCATTTGAAGTGTCGGATGCCGATACCATGTTGAAATATATCAATCCGAATGCGGAAGCTAAAAAAGTGGCGACAATCTTTACAAAGCCAGGGTGTCCTTTCTGTGCGAAAGCAAAAGCAGCACTAGAAGATGCTGGGGTTGAGTATGAAGAAATTACCGTTTCAAATTCCGATGTGACTTCTCGTACACTGCGTGCGGTGGCCAACGCGGATACAGTTCCTCAAGTGTTCATCGAAGGGAAACATATTGGCGGGTCTGATGATTTAGCGGCTTATTTAGCTAAATAAGCAATCGTCCCTTGCGAAAAAAAAACCACCAGGCCTGGTGGTTTTTTCTTTAACAGGACTTATTTACAAGAATACCTATTTATCCAGATGACTTAAAAGATAAATAGCTATTTTTAGAAGAGGAAGACACATGCAATATGATTATGATCTGATTGCCATTGGTGCCGGAAGCGGTGGTTTATCCGTTGTTGAAAGAGCCGTTGAGTATGGAAAAAAATGTGCGGTGGTTGAAGCCAAGAAAATGGGTGGAACTTGCGTCAATATTGGGTGTGTCCCTAAAAAAGTCATGTGGTTTGGCGCTCACATCGCCGAATCGTTAAGAGATGCGCCTGATTTCGGGTTCCAGGTGGAACGAAAAGGCTTTGATTGGTCTGAGCTGGTGAAACGTCGCGAAGACTATATTTCCAATATTACCACTTGGTACGGTGGGTATATGAAGGATTTAGGCATTGACGTGCTGGAAGGCTGGGGAAGTTTTGTCGACGAACACACGGTTTCGGTTGATGGTAAGTTGGTGACGGCCGAAACAATTGTGATTGCACCGGGTGGCACTCCTTTTATTCCAAATGAGACCGAAAATTCGGATCTGGGAATAACCTCTGATGGTTTTTTTGCATTGACGGAACAGCCTAAAAAGGTCGCTGTGATTGGCAGCGGTTATATTGCCGTTGAGATCGCCGGTGTTCTACAGGCGCTGGGAACTGAAACAACCTTGATCAGTCGTAAAGATCTTGTGTTGCGAGGGTTTGACGATATGGTACGTGAAACCTTGACCGATGCCATGATTGAAAGTGGCATTCAAAAAGAATACCACTTCAAAGTGAAAAAACTGATTAAAGCCGATGATGGCACGGTGACGATTGAGTCTGAAGATGGTCAGCATTTAGAAGGGTTTGATGAAGTGATTTGGGCGGTGGGTCGTGAAACCTTAACCGAACCGTTGGCGTTGGATAAAGTCGGCATTTCACCCAATGGTCAAGGCTATATTGATGTGAATGACTATCATCAAACACAGGTTCCTAATATTTATGCGATTGGCGATGTGACGGGGCAGGCACAATTGACGCCTGTCGCGATTCGAGCGGGGCGTTATCTAGCCGAACGTTTGTATAATAATCAGCCCGAATTGAAAATGGATTTGTCAAAAGTGCCCACCGTGGTCTTTTCTCATCCACCCGTTGGCGTGATAGGCCTAGCAGAACATGATGCTCGCAAAGAATATGGCCATGACAATGTACAGGTATATAGTTCGGTGTTTACTCCGATGCGCTATGCTTTTACCGAACACCAAATCAAAACAGCGTTAAAACTGGTTTGCGTGGGAGAAGAGCAAAAAGTCGTCGGCATTCATATTGTCGGTGACGGCGCAGATGAAATGCTACAAGGGTTTGCCGTAGCGGTTCAGATGGGGGCGACCAAAGCAGACTTGGATGCGACTATTGCCATTCACCCGTCTTCTTCGGAAGAGTTGGTGACCATGCGGCCGATGATTTTGAAATAAATAACCTGTCTCATGTGCTCCACGTGGAGCACATATTTTATCCGTGATGAGTTAGTCGTTTAATATGGCGGCGTTTTATTCGGCGGTATTTTCTTTAAGGTGCCTAAATTGGTGATGGCGGTATTGTCATCAATCAGGGTATAGCGCATGGTCATGCCTTTGGCCATGCCTTCCAGATAAGTCACTAAAACGTCCTGTCCTTTAATCTCGTAGCGTACCTTTTCAACGACCCCTTTTGCTTGCGTTTCACCGGGGCGAAAACTCACGGTCATGTCGACTTGACCAGTCAGCTGCCATTTTCCCGTTAAAGGCCCGGGGTCGGATGGTGAGGTACACGCCAAGAGGCTGGTTATTAATAAGGTTAAAAACAGGCCGATAAAGATCCGCATCATTATTTCTCCGGTGGTTTGGTGTTAATAAATAGGAACCAGTGAATACCCCTGCGCTTGCCACCCCATGACCGCGATAAAACCAGAACGAACCGGGGTGATACCCGGCAATAAGGTGTCGTTATCGACTTTAAAATAGGCCATCGCTGTGGCGCAGGCTTCCATTTTAACGCCGATATTTTTCAAACGTGTGATTTGTTTGGCAATGTTTTTTAGGGTGTCACTGTATTCCATTTCAATGATGTCAGAGGGGTGTGTGGTGATGAACTGCACCGCTGAAGAAATAAAGATAATCCGAAAATGCGGTTTGACGTTTTCTTTGATCAGATTGTTGTAGTTTGATTCAATGCCTTTTAAGTAGGATAGCATGGCTTTTGGATTGGCTTTACGCACGTCATACAGCGTGTAGATTTCAGAAAGACCTTTTAATGATGCTTTGTTGTTGAGATCGGATGCCGCTGCTTGAGCGGTGAGCGAATGAGCGCTTAATAAGCTTAAAGTGATGACAACTAAAACGGATTTAAAACCGGTCAGGTATTTAGTCGGATTAAGTCGCAGGGCAGCGAATGTCATATAATTCTCCTTATTGTTGATGAGCGGTGTCTATTTGAGTAGGGCTATTCTAGCCATCTTGGTGTCCGCATAATATGCAAGAATCGTGCAACCACCTCTTAATGTTTTTTTAAGGTTTCTTGTCCCGTTCCCGTCGGCTTAAAAATGTAAATCAGCGACACTGTCGAGGATGTCGGCATTCTTCGGAAGTAGGTTTTGATCGGAATCTTTGTATTTTCCTGTCCGCACCAGCTTGGCCTGTAACCCGGCATGGATGGCTCCTTCGACATCACCGATGACATCATCTCCAATCATTAGGCATTGATTAGCAGACAGCCCGGTAGAGGCCACCACTTCTTCAAAAAAAGTTTTATCAGGTTTGCCCGTGATAATGGCTTGCGTATCACTGGCCCATTCCAATGCATGAATAAATGTGCCAGCATCCAATTTGAAGCCTTCGGCATCCTTGTAATATTTATTTTTACCGATACCAATTAAAGGGTATCCTTGCTCAAGTAAATTGAAAGCTTTATTCAAGTTTTGATAGGTTAGGTTTTCTTGAGCATCCCCCAGCAACACACAATTTGGATTTGTTTGATCGATGTCTTCAAATTCGGATTTTAACAGTGTATGGATTAAGCAAAATGGCCTAAGTTGATGGTGTAAAAGATAGTGTTTGGCGGCCTTAGGCGCGGTGAAAAGTTCCGTTTCGGTCATCTCAAATCCAAGCCGGGTCAGTTGTCGTAAAATCATTTCACTGGGTTGACTGGCTGTATTGGTCACAAAGCGGAGAATAAAGCCGTGTTGCCTTAAGCGATTTACCGTTTCAACCGCACCGGGCAGAGCATCCGTGCCGATATAGAGAACGCCGCTTAGATCAAAAAATACAGCTTTAATTGTTGAGATGGAAGGAGAAGTCATCATCATCACCTTTCAGAATAAGAGAGTTAATCTTAGCAAAAAGGTCAGATGAAACGAAGTCCCCTGTTAGTCGCTTGACAAATTTGCGTGAAAGTTTAAGTGGCACAAGGGTTCTTTGCGAGCAGCTGAATGGCTATGGTAGCGTAACTGAAGAGAGTCACTGTATCGCAGCCAGTGGTGCATTTGCTGTTTGGCCTGTTGGACGGCAGAGGTTAACTCGTTTCCCTGAGCAAGAAACGTTGCTATGGCCGATGAAAAGCTACACCCGGTACCATGCGTATGAGGCGTGTGAATGCAGGGGCTTGAAAAGGGCGCAGGAGGATGGTCAGGCTGAAGTAACACATCGGTCGCGATTTCGGTCTCTATGCCATGCCCACCTTTTGCCACAAGGGCTTTAACACCTAAATTAAAAAAATCATTCCCGATGCCTTCCATTTCATGCAGTACCCCCTGAAAGGACTTGCCTAATAAATGATTGATCTCAGGTAAGTTTGGGGTAATGACGGTGGCTTTAGAAAACAGCTGTTCTTTTAAACACTCAACCGCGCTTTCTTTCAAAAGAGGGTGTCCACTGGAACTCATGAGTACGGTATCTAACACAATATTTTTGAGCGAGTACTGAGTCAGTTTATCCGCGACAACATGAATTAATTCTGCATTGGCGAGCATGCCGATTTTGACAGCATCTACTTTGATGTCCTGCAGCAAGGTATCCAATTGGCGGCTTAAGGTATCCGCAGAGGTTGCAACAACGTCGGTAACACCTTGAGAATTCTGTGACGTTAAGGCCGTTATGCAGGTCAGTGCATATCCTCCTAAAGCATGGATGCTTTTAAGGTCGGCTTGAATACCCGCGCCGCCATAAGGGTCGGATCCCGCAATGCTCAATATGGTGGGAGTATGCTTAGACATGGGTATTCTCTCTGGTTTGATAGATTGTGTTGAATGTTTTAATGAGCTGTTGTAGTCCTTCTGTTTGCGTGTAACCGGGGAGCTTGAGTCCATTAATCATGGCCACTCCGTTTGCGCCTGCCAGTATGACTTCGGTAAGATTATGCCGTTGAATGCCGCCAATGGCAACGATGGGGATGTTTAATGTCTCCACAAAGTGTTGTAAGGTATTTAAGCCGATTGTTGGGTAAGTTAATTGCTTGCTTTGAGTTTCAAAAATCGGTCCGATAGCGAGGTAAGAAGGTTTTATCGTTAAAGCCGACGCAACTTCCTTTGGCGTGTGCGTGCTGATGCCGATTCGAATGTCTGCACGGTGTAATGCCGGCAAATCGGCTTCCACTAAGTCTTCCTGCCCTAAATGTACGCCATAACTCTTGAGTTGAAGTGCTATTTCCCAAAAATCATTGATAAAGAGTCTGGCGTGATAGGTTTTTGCAAGGCTGTCCGCTTGAAACAGTTCTTTTTCTAACTGTTCGCCGTCTAAGTCCTTGATGCGGATTTGGGCGGTGGTAATGCCGGCTTCGAAAAGCGGTTTCAACTTTTCTGCACGATCCACTAAGGGATAAATTCCCAGTGGTTGTTCAGGCGACTGACAAGGTAAAAATTGCATGAGGATTCCTAAAAACGGCCAGGCCTGGTTAATTTTGATGCCAAAAAGGCGTGCCGACCACTGGGGTTGAAGGTGAGGCCAGGTCTCTTTCTTGCATAATGCCAGCATTAAAGGCATAAACACCTGCTTCAACAGCCGATTTAAAGGCCTTTCCCATAGTAATCGGGTCAGGAGATAAGGCCACGGCTGAATTGAGCAGCACGCCATCATACCCTAACTCCAATGCTTGGACGGCGTGAGAAGGTTTGCCGATACCTGCATCGACAATCAATGTAAGCTCTGGAAATCGCTGCTGGATGGCTTTAAGGTTATAAGGGTTCATCAAACCTTTACCTGATCCGATGGGTGAACCCCAGGGCATAAGGATATTACATCCCGCATCGACCAAACGCTGCGCTAAGACCAAATCATCCGTTGTGTAAGGAAAGACTTCAAAACCTTCATTCACTAGGACTTCAGTTGCTTTCAGTAATTCGAAGGGATCCGGTTGCAGGTTATATTGGTCGCCAATCACTTCCAGTTTGATCCAGTTGGTTTCAAAGACTTCACGTGCCATTTGAGCGGTGGTAATGGCTTCTTTGGCAGAATGGCAACCTGCGGTATTGGGGAGAACATGACAGTTGAGGGATTTAATCATGTCCCAAAAGGTTTTTCCTGCTTGATCTCCCGCCGACTGCCGACGTAATGATACGGTGACAATTTCAGCGCCAGAAGCCTCAATCGCGCCTTGCATCGCGAGGGGAGAAGAATAGAGAGCAGACCCGATTAATAAACGACTGTTGAGCATTTGCCCGCCAATCTGCCATTGCATGGGATCCGTTTTTTGGGAAGACTCTTGGGGGTGCGTCATTTCAACCTCCTTGCATTGGGGCGACGATTTCGATCACATCATCGGCTTGAATCTGTGTGGCTTGATATTGGCTACGCGGCACGAAAGCTTCGTTGATGGCAACCGCAAAATGTTGCTGCTGATATCCCAGATGAGTTAACAGATCCGCTAAAGATAAGCAACTGGGAATCGCCTTTCTCTCTGCATTGATTTGGACAGAAATCGTTGTCATTCTTCTTTCCTTTAAATAAAGTTAAGCAGCTGAATCAGACAGAATAGGCACTTCGCTTAAGGCCTTTTCAACAACCGCCGGTGCCAATAAATAACCATGACGGTAAAGACCATTAATACGGGTGGTTTTGTCTTCATGTAGGATTCGAGGCAGATTGTCTTTTAATGCCGGACGACAGTTGGTGAGCATATTGACAATGCGTGCTTCGCCAAACCCGGAATGTACGCTGTAAACGGCTGAAAGCAGTTCCAAGCTGGAGCGTACCGACATGTCGCTTTGGTCTTCACTTTCAATTTCGGTGGCTCCCACGACAAAACGATGGTTTGGGCGTGGCACGATATAAATCCGGTAACGCGGGTGCATTAAACGGACGGGGCGTGAAAGAGAGACATCGGGGGCATCAAGCCAAAAGACTTCTCCTCTAACGCCTCGAAGATCCGACATATCGGGTTTGGCGCCTAAACCTCTGGCATCAAAGACCCAATCGAACTCAAATTGTTCTTGGTTTGTGGCTATCTGACCATTGGAAACACGGGTAACATTTTGATATGTTTTCCAATTAACCGAAGCATGATTCTGTAAAAAAAGGCTACTTTGTTCCATAAACTGTTGTGCGTTGACCTGCGCTTCCGTTGGTAGAAAAAATGCTTTGGAATGTTGGGTCAAGTCCGGTTCCAATGCTGTGATTTCAGCCTGATTTAACATTTCTATGGATGAAGCGGCAGGAATTTTTGCCTGCAGTCGGGCGATAAAGTGCGCCAACTCTGGCATGTCTGCGCGATGAGCGGTGATTAAACTGCCTTGTTTCTGAAAGGCTTCTGGAATGGTTAATTGTGCCAGCAATTCAGGCCACAGTTGAATGGAACGCATGCCGGAATCGAATATGGCAGATTCGGCAGTTTCAAGTTCGGCAAAAGGTGCCAACATGCCGGCAGCTACCAATCCGGCAGCGTTTTCAGAGGCAGTGGAATCCTTTTCAAGTAACGTTACCTTATGCCCGCGTTTGATTAGGTTCAGCGCCAAAATGCGACCGACGAGCCCGGCACCGGCAATGCCAATGGTTTGTGTTGTCATAATCAACTCCTTACGTTGCGACAATAGCTGTCGCAACGAAGTGAATAATCGGCTTTTAAGACCCTGTTTTGGTGATGTCTTCGACGTTGACATACACTTCACTGCCTTGGTTTTTAAAGGTTTGTGACATTTCTTCCATCCCTTTGTTGACAGCATCTTCGGTCGACAACCCTTGTTTGTCCGCATAGTCACGGACTTCCTGCGAAATTTTCATCGAACAGAATTTGGGACCACACATCGAACAGAAATGTGCCACTTTAGCCGAATCTCTCGGTAGCGTTTCATCATGGAAGGCGCGGGCTTTTTCTGGGTCTAATCCTAGGTTGAACTGGTCTTCCCAGCGGAATTCAAACCGCGCCTGACTGAGGGCGTCATCTCTTGAGCGTGCACCGGGGTGGCCTTTAGCGATGTCTGCCGCATGAGCGGCCAGCTTATAGGTAATCAAGCCTTCTTTCACATCATCTCGATTCGGTAAGCCAAGATGTTCTTTTGGGGTGACATAACACAGCATGGCGGTTCCAAACCAGCCAATCATTGCGGCTCCAATTCCCGAGGTAATGTGGTCATATCCGGGGGCAATGTCAGTTGTTAAAGGCCCTAAAGTGTAAAAAGGCGCTTCATGACAATATTCCAACTGCTTGTCCATATTCTCTTTAATCATATGCATCGGCACATGCCCAGGGCCTTCAATAATGACTTGTACATCATGTTTCCATGCAATTTGAGTCAGCTCTCCCAGTGTTTTGAGCTCTGAAATCTGCGCTTCATCATTGGCATCCGCGACCGACCCTGGGCGCAGTCCATCGCCTAGAGAAAAAGACACATCATATTGTTTTAAGATCTCGCAGATATCTTCAAAGTGGGTATATAAGAAATTTTCTTTGTGATGGGCAATGCACCATTTTGCCATGATGGATCCGCCGCGAGAAACGATTCCTGTGACACGTTTGGCGGTCATCGGCACGTAGCGCAATAACACACCTGCATGAATGGTGAAGTAATCAACCCCTTGCTCGGCTTGCTCAATCAAGGTGTCTCGGAAGATTTCCCAGGTAAGATCTTCCGCAACGCCATTCACTTTTTCCAATGCCTGGTAAATCGGTACGGTGCCGATTGGCACGGGAGCATTTCGTAAGATCCAATCGCGGGTGGTATGAATGTTTTGCCCGGTGGATAAATCCATAACGGTATCGGCGCCCCAGCGCGTTGCCCAAACCATTTTTTCAACTTCTTCGCCGATGGAAGAAGTGGTAGCTGAATTGCCGATATTGGCATTCACCTTGACTAAAAAGTTACGTCCGATAATCATCGGTTCGGATTCCGGGTGGTTAATGTTGGCAGGAATCACCGCGCGACCTTCAGCGACTTCTTTCCGGACAAACTCAGGCGTGATGTCTTCTGGCAGGTTGGCGCCGAAATTTTCGCCGTTTAAGCGGGCTTCACGTTCAGGGTCGTTTAAGTAACGTCGGGTCATCTCTCGGCGTTGATTTTCGCGGATGGCGATAAATTCCATTTCCGGGGTGATAATGCCTTGGCGAGCATAGTGCAATTGCGTCACATTTTGACCGGGTTTGGCTTTTAAAGGCTGGCGCATTAAGCTTGAAGCTCCGGCAATGGCGGTTTCCATTTGTGTGCGATTTTTATAGCCATTGTCTTTCGGGTCGATAATGCGCCCTTCATAGGATTCGACATCGTCACGATTGGCAATCCACTCTTTTCGGATTGCAGGAATTCCTTGTGCCACATCGATTTCAATGTTGGGATCGGTATAAGGGCCTGATGTATCGTAAACGGTAACCGTTTCCCCGTTGGTCATGGTAATGGCGCGCATGGGCACTTGAATTTCGGGATGAATATCTCCGGAAATATACGTTTTGTGGGATGCCGGTAAAGGCTCTCGGGTTAGGATGTCATTCGAAGCGGGCAATGCATTTTTAAAAGTACTCATGTTTTTCTCACTTTTCGTGCGTTCAAAGGATGAAAAAAACAGCGTAAAAAGATGGGCAAAGGTCTTGTTGTTAAGACAATGCACTTGTCATACCGTTGAAAAAGTAGAAAAAAGGACGTGGTAATTGCTTTTAAAATCCTGGTCTCTACTTGATGCAGGACCTTTTTTAATTAAAAAGTCTTCGCGCTCAAAGGTATTTAAAAGCAATCTGAAGGAAGCGGTTGGAGGTGCTTTCCTTAGAATCTTCTCTTCCCTACGCTGGCTTTAACCAGATCAAGTTCAACGGGCCCGACAGCCGGGAAAGGAATTTCCGCTTAGTCGTCTCAGCACTTTGGTGTGCACCCCGAGAGATGGAAAATATTGTAACAGAAGAAAAATTAAAAACTAACTAAATAAAAAAGAGTTTTTAAATCAATCTCTTGTGTTAAAAATAGGGAGCTGTGATAGATAGGTTTGATTTTAGAAAGCGCTTAGGGTTTAATCTTGTCAAGCACGTTAAAAAGGAAAAATATGAACTTGGAAACAATGATTTTGACCTCTTTACATGCCCTCGCTGCGGTTATCTGGGTGGGGGGGATTTTCTTTGCATATCGAATTTTAAGGCCTGCCGCCTTGTCCTTAGAGCCTAGAGATCGTCTGATTTTGTGGGAAAAAGTCTTTCGACGTTTTTTTGGCTGGGTTTGGTTTTTTATCCTGGTATTAGTGGTCTCCGGCTATTGGGACTGGTTAACGCGTTTTGGATCAATCGAGCAAGTGCCGTTGTACTTGCAGTTGATGGAATGGGTCGGTTGGTTGATGATCGCTTTATTTATCTGGTTGTTTTTCTGGCCGTTCGCCAAATTCAAAATACGGGTGGCGCAATATGAATTTGCCGAGGCAGGTCATATCATGAATACGCGAATGCGCCCAGTTATTGCCATTAACTTAATGTTAGGTGTGATTGAGGTGGTGGTTGGTGCATCTGGCCCCTTTTGGCCGATGATTACTTTCTAAAACAGCCAGGCCTGGTCGAAAATGACGTTTTAACCGGATCAGGCAGCGTAAATTTCATCAAATAAAGCGGTGTATTGGTTTTCGTCAATCGTTAAGCGAACGCCCACATGGCGCTTATCTTCTATTTTTAAACAGTGTTTGACCGTCGCTTTAAACTGAAAGGCATGAAATCTTTTGTTGTGAGAAATGTCGAAATGAACTTCAACGATATCGTCTCGGGCGACATTGGCTTGCGTGATAAAGCCGATACCATGTTTAGAAAAATCTGTCATGGTTGCAAAGATGCTGGCCTCGTTGATCACCATGACGACGGGACGACTGGCCGGAATTCGAATATGTTGGCGTTTTTCATTTTTAACAAGAGCGGTCACGGTTTTTCCTTAATGAGATTGTTCAACGTGCTTTTTTTGTACCATCATAGTAACTATTCGCGTAAATTCACAAATCAAAAATTAAGCGCAGGGATAAAAAAACGTTATAACACGTCTTTTGAAATAAAATTGATTCAAAACCCTTTGATTATTCATGGAAATTTTATGAGGGGGTTGGTGTTGAGCGTTAAAGTGTCGTTATTTGATGTGAGGATGGGGTTTTAATGTCCGACAAAAAAGGTATAGTATTATTTCAATGAGAATTAATGCGTAATACCGTTTGTTGTATAAACAGTGTTAATTAAGCGGTGTTAATTAAGAGGTTAAAACAGAATGTCGATTCGTCGTTATAAAGACTTTACGCCAACAATCAAACAAACTGCTTGGGTTGATCCTTCCGCTGTTGTCATCGGTCAGTGTCAATTAGCGGAAGATGTGAGTATCTGGCCGAATGCCACGTTACGAGGCGATGTCAACGCAATTAAAATCGGTGCCCGTAGCAATATTCAAGATGGTAGCGTTTGTCATACAACGCATGAATCTGCGATGACCAAAGGGTCGCAGTGTATTGTCGGTGCAGACGTCACAATTGGCCACAACGTGGTGCTTCATGGGTGTGCGATTGAAGATGAGTGTCTGATAGGCATGGGGTCGGTTGTATTGGATAATGCCGTTGTGCAAAAGCATGTCTTAGTCGGGGCGAACAGTTTAGTGCCGGCAGGAAAAGTGCTTGAGTCTGGGTATTTATATGTCGGATCGCCGGTAAAGCGGTTAAGACCCTTAACGGATGATGAAAAAGCTTTCTTTAAGTATTCTGCGGAACATTATGTCAAACTGAAAAACGATTTTCAGCAATCGGTTGAAGAGATTTAACGCGGATGCAGTTAAGGAGTGTGATTCAACTATTTTCAGTGCCAAATGCTCATTGGCAGGTTTATTTAAGTTATATGTTAGGCGCTTGGCTATTGGTTATCGGGTTAGCGAATATTCAGTTCTTTTTGATTTATGACAATTTTGCACCTAAACAGTTGATTGTGCCGAGCATTGTCGGGTTATTGGTAGGATTTCTAGTTGCAAAATATCGAATCTTAAGGGATTGTGTTGAAGCCAAGAAAATGGAATTCTCTTCGATTGTTGAAATGGCAGAGGAAGTCTCCTATTTTCAAAACCTTGATCGAAGTTATCGTTTTATTTCACCCTCTGTTCTAAAGTTAACGGGATATGACGTTTCAATCTTTTATCAAATGCCCAATCTATTTTCTGATTTGGTGTACGAAGATGATTTTCCTAAATGGCTGGCTTATGAAAGGAGTGTTGCTGAAGGGGGGCTGCCAGAAGCAATAGAGGTTCGTTTAACCACTAAGCATAAAGGTCTGATTTGGATTCGTCATGTCTCCCGTACAATTTATGAAAAAGATAAATTAGTCGCCATCAGTTCGACCAATACCGATATTACCGATCAGGTTAGGCAAACAGAAGCGATGAAAGAGCTGGCTTTAAAAGACGCTTTGACGGGGCTGCCTAATCGTCGAAATTTAAGCGCCGAAGCACAAAAAATGTTGGATGCAACCTATCCTTTTGTGTTGATTATGATGGATTTGGATCGCTTTAAAACCATCAATGACTCCCTTGGGCACTCAGTGGGTGATTTGATGTTGCAGAAAATTAAGGATCGTTTTGAATTGGTTTTACCGCAAGGCGCTTTGCTTTCAAGGTTCGGAGGCGATGAATTTGTGTTTATCATTCCGGGCATCCGTCAAGAGCAGGATGTGGAGCAGATGATTCGTGACTTTTTAAAAGTCGTGGAACGTCCCATGCATTTGAATGGCTTGAATCTGCATATTTCAGCGAGTTTTGGTTGGGTGTATGCCCCGGAGGACGGTCGTGATGTTGAGAGTTTGCTCCGCTTTGCAGATGTCGCCATGCATATGGCGAAACAAAAGCAAGGCGTTTTTACGTTGCGTTATTCCGGTCAAGTAGATCATCATCACCAGCGTTTATTGGTCATTGAAAACCGTATACGCCATGCAGTTCAAGAGAAACAAGTTGTGCCTTTTTATCAACCGATGTTTTCAACAGAATCGGGAAACCTGGTCGGTGTAGAGTGTCTTGCCAGATGGCATGATGAAGAGTTGGGCTGGGTCTCGCCAGATGAATTTATACCGATAGCGGAAGATATCAACTTAATTGGAAAGCTCGGAGAAACGATTTTAGAGCAAGCCATTATTACAGCGGGAAAACTGGCGCAATTTTGTCCGTATAAAGATGTGTATTTTTCAGTGAATGCTTCTCCGTACCAATTGTCGGAAATCGGTTTTGTCAATAAAGTGCAATCGTTATTGGAGCAATATGATTTACCCCCTAAATTATTGAAGATTGAGGTGACCGAATCGTTGTTTATCGGTGGAAATGAATATGCGATAAATGTTCTCAGTGAGTTGCGAGCATTAGGGGTGAGTGTTGCATTAGATGACTTTGGTACCGGTTATTCAGCTTTTGCAGTGTTACGCGAAGGGTGTATTGATATTCTAAAAGTGGATAAATCATTTGTGCAAAATATGGCGGATAATGAACAAGAAAAAGCCTTGGTCGCAGAAATTATTCAAATGGCGCATATTATGGATTTGACCGTGGTTGCAGAAGGCGTGGAAACTGAAGCGCAAAAGGCATTGTTAGCCGAAATCGGTTGTGACGTGCTGCAAGGGTATCTGTTGGCTAGGCCCATGTCTGAAGCGGAGTTCTGCCCTTATATGAATTGTACGGGTGCAGCACATTAAGTGTACTGCGGGGAAAGTTTGAGCGATATCACGCTTGGCTTAAGCGACGGACTTCATCAATCACGCTTTGCGTTTCCGGGCGCACACCGCGCCAAATATAGAAAGCTTCAGCGGCTTGTCCAACCAACATTCCCAAGCCATCTCTTACTTGACAAGCGGCTTGGTGTTGTTTTGCCCATTGCATGAAAATTGTTGGTTTCGCACCATACATCATGTCATAGACCAAACTGTCCTGTCCCAATACACTGGGGCTAATCGGCGGTAGTTTCCCTTCCAAGCTGGCAGAAGTTCCATTGATGATAATGTCAAAAGCAGTGTCTGGGATGCCTTCCCAATCACTCGCAGTCAAAGGGATGGCGGTGTCAAATCGTTTTCCAAGAACCTCTGCCCGTTTGGCGGTTCGATTGGCAATATGAACCAGGCCTGGCTGTTTTTCCAATAATGGTTGCAAAATACCCTGCACGGCGCCGCCTGCACCCAATATTAAAACCTTTTGGTTTTTAAATGGACGATTGGCATTTTCTTCAATGTCAGTCACTAAGCCAATACCATCCGTGTTATCGCCTAAAATTTTACCCTCTTGAAAGCTGAACGTATTGACCGCATGTGCCACTTCTGCTTGAGCAGTGAGCTCATCGGCCAGTTCAAATGCATCGAGTTTAAACGGCACCGTGATGTTGACTCCTCGGTAGCCTCTTGCGATCAGATTGGAAATGGCGAATTGAAAAGAGGTGTCTTCAGTATCGATTAATACTGCTTCATAAACCAGATCTTGATGGGTTTGTTCAGAAAATAAACGATGAATCAGAGGCGATTTTGAATGGGCAATCGGGTTACCCACCACAGCATATAAATCCGTCATAATGTTATTTTTCCGCTAACCATTGTGCGACGACCTTGGCATAATAAGTCAAAATGCCGTCTGCGCCGGCACGTTTACAACTCAAGAGCGTTTCGAGTACGACGTCTTTTTCATTGATCCAGCCATTCAATGCCGCCGCTTTCAGCATCGCATATTCGCCGCTAACGTGATAGACGAATGTTGGCGCTTGGAATTCCTGTTTCACACGATAAACGATATCCAGATAAGGCAAGCCGGGTTTAACCATCACCATGTCTGCGCCTTCATTGATGTCCATCGCAACCTCATGTAAGGCTTCATTGCTGTTCGCCGGATCCATCTGATAGGTGTGTTTATTGCCAGTTCCTAAATTGCCAGCAGAGCCAACGGCATCGCGGAAAGGGCCATAATAGGAAGAGGCATATTTCGCAGAGTACGCCATGATACGCGTATGAATATGCCCATGCTCTTCCAGATGTTCGCGAATTTCAATGATTCGGCCGTCCATCATGTCGGACGGTGCGACCACATCCGCCCCGGCTTCCGCATGAGAGATGGCTTGTTGCATGAGTACATCAATGGTGTCGTCATTGAGTACATAGCCATTTTCATCAATAATGCCGTCCTGACCATGAGTGGTATATGGATCTAAAGCAATATCTGTCATGATGCCCATTTCAGGGAGTGCTTGTTTGATTGCACGGACGGCTCGTTGTGCCAACCCTTCAGGGTTATAAGCTTCTGCCGCATCTAAAGATTTTGTTTCTGGATTTGGAACGGGAAAGAGTGCAATCATGGGAATGCCCAGCTCAAAAAGTTCTTGAGCTTCCGCAATCAATAGGTCTATACTCAAACGCTCAATATCAGGCATGGACTTAACCGGTTCGCGTCGATTGTGACCTTCAATGACAAACATGGGATAGATTAAATCATTTGTCGTTAAAACATGTTCGCACATCAGCCGACGCGAAAAGGAATCTTTTCGCATACGACGCATACGGGTAATGGGAAACTGGCGTTCAATCATGAAGAGCTCCTGATGTTTATGATGGAAGAATGATACTCTTGTCAATCCAAAAAATAAAGTGAAGTCGAGTATAGAAGAGTAGGGTGAAATGCGCGATTTAAGCGCGACTGAAAAGGATGATTATGTTAGAAAATTTTGAATATACCTTTTTTGATGAGCCTGTCGCACAAAAATTTTGCGAACAAGTTCAAACGCTCGGTTTTAATACCGAAGTCAAGCAAGAAGAGTCAGGAAGCGGTGAGGTGTCTTTTGAAGTTCTGGTTAAAGGACAGATTTCCGATGAGCAAGCCGAACAGATTGAAGACCTCTATGGTGAGTTGTTGTTTGGTGAACAAGCGGCGCAGGTTGAAGGAAATGAATCGGGCGCAATTGCCGATGCTTGCGGAGTTCAGGTTCAGTTAGCTTCAGGTGAATTTACGACGGTCGCCATTCATCCACAAATTATGAATAAAATCTTGTCGGTATTAACCATAGAAGAAGTACAGAAATTTTTGAGTCAAGTGGCTGAAGATATTGAAAACCCTAAGGCGGGCCCTATCTGTCGGCGAGAAAACTTACCGCATATTTAAGTAATATAGAATTTAGTCACGGTGGCATAAAAAATTTATATCAGCAAATCCTAATTTTTCAGTGTCAAAAACTTGAAGTCATGGCGTATAAAACATATTATTACAGGTTAGCAAAACTGTGCTTAGCTCTGCTCGTGCAGTGGAGTTAATAAAAATAAGCTACTATTAAATAGTTAAACTCTTGAATCTGAGGTATTTTTAAGAAAAATGCCAATCAAGGAGCAATAAATGACAGATAAAATCGTTGAAAAGGTTGCAGTTCAGTCTGATGAAAGTCGCAACCAAGGCCGTCGTGCTTTCCTAAAAGGAAGTGCGGCTGTTGCCGGTGGGGTTCTTTTTACAAAGGCCGCATCAGCAGCAGAAGGTGCTAAATATGATCCTGCTAAAGCGGTTGCGCCTTATGCTGGAAAAGAAGAAATGACAGAAGTTTTACAGGTTGGCGCAGCGCGTAAATCTCTAGGCTTCGGTGTACGTAAATATCCTTATGGTATGCCTTCTCCGTATGAGAAAGAAGTGCAACGTCGTACATTAGAGTGGTTAACACCTGACTCTATGGCTTCGATTACCATGACGCCAATCCAAAGCTTGAACGGTATCATTACCCCTAACGGTCTTCACTTCGAACGTTACCACGGTGGTGTGCCAACTATCGATCCAGATAAGCATCGTTTAGTAATCCATGGCTTGGTTGAACGTCCTCTTATTTTTACAATGGATGACTTAAAACGTTTCCCATCAATCTCTCGTATCCACTTTGTTGAGTGTCCTGCGAACGGTGCGATGGAATGGAAAGGGGTTCAGTTGAACTCTGTTCAGTGGACACACGGTATGATGTCTTGTGTTGAATACACGGGTGTACGTCTGTCTGACCTATTGAAAGAAGCGGGTATCAAGCCTGAAGGTAAGTGGATTATTCCAGAAGGTGCAGATGCCTCTGGTATGTCTCGTTCAATTCCTGTTGATCTAGCGATGGATGATTGTTTTGTTGCTTATGCACAGAATGGTGAAGCACTACGTCGTGAACAAGGTTATCCGATTCGTTTAGTTGTTCCTGGTTGTGAAGCAAACATGTGGGTTAAATACTTACGTCGTATCCAAGTTCATGATGTGCCGTTACAGCACCGTGAAGAAACGTCTAAGTACACGGAATTGATGCCTGACGGAACAGCACAGCGTTTCTCATGGTACATGGAAGCTAACTCGGTCATTACTTACCCTTCACCTGATTTCAAAATGCAAGGGCCTGGTAAGTACTATGTACGTGGTTTGGCATGGTCAGGTCGCGGTAAAGTGGCTCATGTTGATGTGTCTTTTGACGGTGGTAAAAACTGGAAAGAAGCACACTTCACTTCACCTGTACTAGATAAAGCTTGGACTCGCTTTGAAGTTGAGTGGGATTGGGATGGTTCAGAAGCCTTTATGATGAGCCGTGTAACAGATGAAACTGGTTACGTTCAGCCACCTATGCCTCAAATGCGTAAATTAGAAGGTACGAACAACGTTTACCACCGTACTGCGATGGTTACTTGGCGTATCCATGCTTGGGATGGCGGCAAAAACGGAGGTATGATTGAAAATGTTCAGTACTAATAAAACAATCTTAGCAGCAGGCCTAGCGCTTGCAACAGCGGGTTCAGCTTACGCAATGAGCGGAATGCCAGGAAGTGATTCAGGTAGCTCTGATGGTAAATATGCTTCTAACTATGCTGAAATCATTAAGGATAATGACGGTAAGTATCTTGATTCTAAAGTGATCGAATCCATTTTAGGAAAAGATGCGACTCATGGTCGTGCCGGTATGGAAGCAAAATTAGATCCAGCTAACCCCTATTCTTTTGAAGTGGATGACAGCATTGATGGTGGTAACCACGGTAACGCTCAATGTAAAGTTCCGGCAGCTTTTGTTGAAGTTCACGAAAGTGCTGACAAACACTATTACAACGATGCTAATTTCGTTGCCAATGGTTTTGGTAAGCCAATCGCTGAATCTGCTTTGGTAAAATGGGATATTGGTGTAGATGGTGACGGTAAAGGTTTACCCGATCCTTCTGTTGGGATGACGGTTGAAGAAGGTGCACGTGTTTATGTGCAGTTCTGTGCCATGTGTCATGGTGAGTTCGGTGAAGGTGCCAAAGGGTATCTACCATTAGCGGTAGAAGAAAACTTAGTGACTTCTGACTTCCGTGATCCTGCTCCGATGAAAACAGTGGGTAACTACTGGCCATATGCGACAACGTTATTTGACTATATCCGTCGTACAATGCCTTTCTGGACACCTAATGCACCATTTATCGGTGACAAGGGTTACATGGGTATGGTTGGTTACATCATGCAATCTAACTACATCCCAGTCGGTCTTGACGAAGATGGTAATAAGATTGAGCTAGAAGATGATACTTTCTATAACTCTGAATTGTTAATGAAGCAAAACAAGTTCATGAAAAACCAAGGTAATTTCTTCTGTGATCACCGTCCGGTTATTCATAACGAACGTTGCATGAAAGACTGTCCTGATGTGATGGTTGGGGATGGTAAAGGCAACATTCAGAACTTCGTTCAAGCGCGTCGTTTACCTGATGGAACGCCTCAGTATAACGTTCCTCAACGTATGCATGAAGATCCACCAGGTGTTGGTCACGCTGGTATGTAATATTAAGCTTGTCTTAGTATGAAAATAAAAACCCGCCTTGCGCGGGTTTTTTTATGTCCCGAATTATTGGATAAACCCCTTTTAAATCAAAGGGTTTTATTCAATAAAAATGTCTAAATGATGCTTGCTTTTAGGAATAAAAAAAGTAGAATATATCGTTATTCCCAAATGGATATAACGGTATGGCATTAATAGATCCTTTCAATCGAAAAATTGAATATTTAAGAGTTTCAGTCACGGATAAATGTAACTATCGCTGTGGGTATTGTATGCCTGAACAAGGCGCGCATCCAGAAGGACGTCATACGGAATATTTAGATTATGATGAGCTGGCTCGCATTATCAAAGCATTTGTTGAGCTGGGTGTGACCAAGGTTCGTATTACGGGCGGAGAACCTTTAGTTAGAAAAGGATTGCCTGGGTTTATTGAAGAAATTCAGCCTTACGAAGGGTTGAAAGAGATTGCTTTATCTACCAACGCGCATCATCTTGATAAATACGCGGTGGCATTAAAAGAAGCGGGTTTGTCACGCGCCAATATTTCCATTGATTCCTTGCAAGCTGAGAAGTTCAATAAGATTACCCGTGGCGGAAACCTTGAAAAGGTTCTGGCGGGGGTTGAGGCGGGATTAGCTGCCGGGTTAAATCCCATTAAGTTTAATATGGTTGTGATGAAAGGCACCAATGATGATGAAATTGAAGCCATGGTCGATTATGGCATCGAAAAGGGTGTTGAAGTGCGTTTTATCGAAACCATGCCGATTGGAGAAGCCGGTATCAGTTTGATGGATCAGCATTATCCAATGGAAAAAATTATGAAAAGGGTTAAAGCCCATGTTGGAACGGACTTAATCCCCTCCACAGGGAAAAGCCATGACGGGCCTTCTAAAAACTTTCAAATTAAAGGCACGAATGCCAGAATTGGTGTGATATCGGCAGTGTCAGATCATTTTTGTGAATCCTGCAATCGAGTGAGACTCACCGCAAGAGGTGTGTTGGCATTATGTTTGGGACAAGAAGACTCCGTTGACTTGAGGACGCCCATACGTGAAGGGATTTCAGATGAAGGTTTAAAGCAAATGATTGTCGATGCCATGTTGAAAAAACCTGAGAAACATTTTTTTAATGAAAATGTACATAATATTGAATTTAGACAAATGGTTTCTTTAGGCGGATAATTAGGGTGATAATTGTCTTTTTAGACATTTTTGGAGATAAAAAATGTTAGAAATTTTATATTTTGCGAGTTTTAGAGAAGTTTTAGGGAAAGCTCAAGAAGAGCTGCCTGTTGAAAACTATAAGACGGTGGATTGTGTCCTGAAGGATTTAGCTGGACGTGGAGAGGCTTGGCAGCAAGCCCTTAAAGACAATGCAAACCTGCAAATTGCAGTGAACCATAGTGTCGCGACACGTCAAACCAAACTGAACTCAGGTGATGAAATTGCCTTTTTCCCACCTGTTACAGGAGGCTAGGGTTTGAGCTTATATCCCTTTGTCAGAGTACAGGTGGAAGATTTTGACTTAAGCACAGAAGTCAAAAACTTAAGAACAGGGCATAAAGATATCGGTGCCGTGGTGTCATTTGTTGGCACGGTGCGAGATATTAATGAAGGTGATGACATCTCCGTACTGGAATTAGAGCATTATCCGGGCATGACCGAAAAAGCTCTAGAAAATATCCGTCTTGAAGCGCACGAGCGTTGGCCGTTGCAAAGTAGCCTTATCATCCATCGGATCGGCGAGATGCAACCTTGTGACCAGATTGTGCTCGTCGCGGTGACATCCAGACACCGTGAGGCTGCTTTTGAAGCCGCGCACTTTATTATGGATTATTTAAAAACGAATGCGCCTTTCTGGAAGAAAGAAACTTTTCCTAATGGTGAAACCCGTTGGGTGGATGCTCGTGTTACGGATAAAGAAGCCGAAACACGCTGGTTAAAATAAATTAAACGATTATTATCTGTCATATTTCCCCGCACCCGCGGGGATTTTTTTTGAGAGCCAAGCAATGAAAACATTTGATGAAGCATTATCTTATTTAGTCAGTCAAGCAAAAAACCGTCAAAAAACGGAAACCTTACCAATCGAACAGGCTTTAGGCAAAGTGTTGGCGAAGCCCGTTACGTCGAATGTCGATGTACCGCCGCATGATAATAGCCAAATGGATGGCTATGCCATTAACTTATTAGACTTAACGCATGAAGATACCTTTCAAATCAGTCAGCGTATCCCAGCGGGTTCAGACCCGGCGCCGCTTGAATTAGGCACCGTCGCCAGAATATTCACCGGCGCACCGATTCCGGCCGAGGCAAATGCCGTGATTATGCAAGAAGAAACAGAGCAGGTTGGTGATAAGGTTAAAATGACGGCAAAAATGACCAGGCCTGGCCAAAATATTCGCCAGACTGGAGAAGATATTGAAGCAGGACAGGTGATTTTAGAAAAAGGACACCGCCTGCGTTCAGAAGACTTAGGTTTGATTACGTCTATCGGCATCGGAGAGGTCAGTGTCTACCAGCCATTGAAAATTGCGACCTTCACCACGGGCGATGAGTTACTCGAGCCCGGTGAACCACCGGAAACAGGAAAAATTTATAACGCAAACCGCTATGTCTTGGCGGGTGCGATTCCTCAACTGGGGTTTGAGCTGATTGATTTAGGTCGAGTTAAAGATACCTTAGAAGAGACCATTGAAGCAATGAAGCAAGCGGCAAAGGTAGCGGATGTTGTCATGACAACGGGGGGCGTTTCCGTTGGGGAAGAAGATCATATCAAACCCGCAATTGAATCTTTAGGTCAATTGGATATGTGGAAAGTGAAAATGAAGCCTGGAAAACCATTGGCTTTTGGTAATATTAACGGCACGCCATTTATCGGCCTGCCTGGCAATCCGGTTTCTGCGTTCGCCACATTCAATCTTTTTGCGCGGCCTTACTTGTTGCGTATGCAAGGTGTAAAGCATATTTGTATTACCCCTCTTTGGTTAGAAGCTGATTTCGATTGGCCTAAATCCAATTTTCGTCGTGAGTTTGCGCGTGCTAAATTAAAAGTGGATGAAAAGCTTCAAAAAACGGTTGTTGAGTTGTTTCCAAATCAAGGGTCAGGGGTGTTGACCTCAGCCGTTTGGGCAGAAGGATTTGCTGTGATCCCGGAAGACAGCACGATTAAGAAAGGGGACAAAGTCGCCTTTTATGCTTTTAACGATATGATTTAAGGCGGGAAATGATTATGAAGAACAAACAGAAGTTAACGCATTTAGATGAAAAAGGTCAGGCTCGAATGGTGGACGTGAGTGAAAAACCAAACTCCGAGCGGGAAGCGCGTGCAATGGCTGTGATTACCATGCTACCGGATACTTTAAAAATGATTGTGGAAGGGAAGCATAAAAAAGGGGACGTGATGGCAACCGCACGCATTGCGGGTATCATGGCGGCGAAACGAACGCCTGATTTGATCCCCATGTGCCACCCTTTGATGCTCACTTCTGTCAAAGTTGATCTGGTTCCGAATGAAGAAAAAAGCTGCGTTGAAATTGTCGCTATCTGTAAACTCGTTGGTCAAACTGGGGTGGAGATGGAAGCGCTTACCGCTGCTTCAACCGCTGCGCTTACATTGTATGATATGTGTAAAGCCGTTGATAAAGGGATGACAATCAACCAAGTTCAATTATTAGAGAAAAAAGGCGGCAAGACCGGCCATTGGAAAAAAGAAACCCTGTAAGAAAGAGCGATCAGGGGTTTCAATTAAATTTATCTGACAGTGGGATAATACTGTAATGCTTCAGGTCCATCCGGATCCATAATCAGTTCCAATCCCTTTTCTGGATAAAACCAGTGATTCAACCCATCAGACTGCTTCTCTATGCGTTGTGGCTCGCCAAAACGCATCTTAACCGCTCTTTCCGTTAGGTGTTTTTTGGGAAGTAAAGTGATTTGTTTAATCGGTTGTTGTAACAGTAGATTAATATTCTCAGTATTCGGTGTGACTTGACGATTTCCTGTCTGAGTAACCGTTGTCTGAATACCTTCATCATAAATTTGATTTAACGTGTCAGGGTCAATGTCCAAAGTCAGTGCAATCGCACCTCGAATCGTTCCTATGTGAATAGAAGGGAAGTACACTTCGGCTGTTTTTTCAGTTTCGTCCTTGTGTGAAAACAGCTTGACCTCCACATCATCTCCAAAAATGGCTTTAGCATCATTAGGTGTACTTTGGTTAATGGTCAGCCCTAATGTTTCAAGCCGATTATCGGCGTTAAAGTGGCTGTTCCAGGGTAAAAGTTTAGCGGGTATTTCTTCTCGCTCAGACGGAATCAAAATAAATGCCGCAGTCAAGAAAATGCCAAGACCAAGCACGATTAGAAACGTAGGGATGCCTTTTTTTGTAGCGCGTGTTGAGTTCATGTGTTTGTTTTATCCGTTTCTGTTGAATTGAGCTGTTTTTGCCCTTTATGATGTACCTCATCTTCTCCTTCTCCAAGCTCAGCATTAGCCTCTGAATTGCGAGTCAAATGCTTTTCAATTTTAGGGTCAATGATCCCTTTTCCAGCTTCATAAACTGAGATCCCTGTTTGCAGGAAGGTAATCAAGACAGCTAAGAAAATCACTAGCGCAGCAAAGCGAATGGTGATGATTTCACCCAAATTGGTTTGAGAGCCTTCAGCGGAAAAATCGTTCATGGAAAAACCGCCTGGAAAGAGGGCATCAATCAATATATAAAGCAGCACCATGACCAGAGCGATAACATAACTGATTAACAGGGTTTTGCTTCGTTGCCAAGCAAGTGCCCAGTGAGCGGAAACGAACCAAGATCGATTTTGCCGTACTTTTTTCCCGTGAAGGTAGATGTACCCAAGCACGAGACTGGAAAGGAGAGGGATTATCAGCAACGTCACCGTGCTGCCGATTTCTAAAATAATCATCGACAGAAATAAATGAGTAAGGATGATATTGATGTTAAAAATATGATGAGGGTTTTTGGCAAGATGTGTTTCTTGGTCGGTCACTTGATAATGCATCAGAATTCTCTACAGTTGGCTAAAATGGTCGATTGCATCGCGTAAAAAACGCATGACTTGATCGGTTTCGTTTTCAATTTGATTTAATAAAGGTTCCAAGCCCTGAGTAACGCCTTCCTTTCCTTTGCTTTCAAGCACTAAGCATAAACCAGGTAACGTCGTGGCACCGATATTAGCAGCACTGCCCTTTAACGTATGAGCTTGGTATTCTAGGGCTTCAGCATTTTCTTCGGCGATGGCGGTTTTGATGCTGTTTAGCGTTGTTGGAACAATGTCTAAAAAGGTTTGTAAGATATCTTTTAAATCCTCTCCAATCAACGCTTTTAATTGGATTAAAGTGTCTACATCAACCGGATGAGTCATGCAATTTTTCCTATTCTACAAGAAGTTATTATAGCTTACTAAGGTGTTTTTTGAGATTTAAGATACTCCTGAAACTCACTGGCTGGCATCGGTTTTCCAAACATAAAGCCTTGGAAAATGTCGCAGTTTTTGTTTTGCAGAAAAGTGACATGGAATTCTTCTTCAATTCCTTCAGCAACCACCTTTAAGTTTAAGCTGTCCGCCATTGCCAAGATGGTTCTCACAATCGCTTGACCTTCCTGGGTCTCTAAGTTATCGATAAAAGAACGGTCGATTTTTATCGCATCGATCGGGAAGCTATGCAAATAAGCCAGGGAGGAATATCCCGTTCCAAAATCATCAATCGATAACGACACCCCCATTGCTTTTAAGCTTTTTAGAATGCTGATGTTATGATCGGCATTACTCATGGCTAAACTTTCTGTAATCTCTAGGTCAAGGTATTTTGCAGGCAGGCTTGTCTTTTGTAAAACATTTTGTACTTCTTTGATCAGATTAGAGCTGGAAAATTGTCGGCCAGATAAGTTAACCGCGATTCGCATCTCATCAAACCCGTTGGCATGCCACTTTTCTGCTTCCTTGATGGCATTTTCTAAAACGAAACCGCCAATGTCGACAATCATGCCATTGCTTTCTGCCATCGGGATAAAGACGCCGGGTGAAATAATGCCTTCTGTCGGGTGGTTCCAGCGTACCAGAGCTTCTGCACCATAAGGTTTTAAGGTGTGTCCATCAATCTGAGGTTGATAGTAAACTTCAATCTCTTTGCGATCCAGCGCTTTTCTTAAATCATTCTCCAGCATGAGTTGTTCTTTGGATTCGGCATTCATTTCCATTTGATAAAATAAAAACTGATTGCCGCCATTGAGTTTTGCTTGGCTACGGGCAATGTTGGCGTGGGCAATCAGTTCACTGGCTTGATCCCCATCTTGGTTGATGATGCTGACACCAATAGAGAAGGTGATAAAGAGTTCTTGGTCTTTAATGTTAAATGCTTTTGAGATGTCATGAAAAATACGACTTAATGATAAATTCAATTCTTGGGCATCTTCGGCGTTTTTAATCAGAATGGCAAATTCGTCACTTCCTAGCCGAGCAACAAAATCATCTTCTCGAGTGACTTTTTTTAAGCGTTGTGCAACCGTTCTCAGAAGCGCATCACCGTTTTCCTGTCCGAGGTTGTCGTTGATTTTTTTAAACCGATCAATATCCAGTATGACGGTGGCACTGTATTTTTTAGGGTTGGCTTCTTTAATAAAATTCGCAAGGTTTTTATTAAAAAAAGATCGATTTGCCAAATCCGTTAGTTTGTCGTGACTGGATTGATAATCAATCAGTGTTTCGGCTTTGTGCAGGCGACTGATGTCCTGCGCTGAGCCGGTAATTTTGGCGATGTCGCCGTGCTCGTCAAAGCTGACCTCTCCCAAGCAATCCACGTGAGACATCGAATGGTCGTGATGCAAGACTCGAAAACTCACTTGGATATCATTGTAACCTTGGCTGGCATCGGCAATGGCTTGCTGGATTAACGGTAAATCTTTTGGAATAATATTAGAAAAAAATTGTTCTAGGGTGACATCCGCTTGATTTGGAATGCCGAAGAGTTCAAAAGCCGAGCTGGTTCCAGTCACATGATCTTCTTTTGCATCCCATTCCCAATACCCCAATTTTGCCAGCTTTTGAGCATACATAAGCTGAGACTGGCTGGTTCTCAATTGGTCTTCAATTTGGGAGGAATTAATCGCGTATTTGACGCGCTGGCTCAACAAGGACCAATTGATAGGTTTCGTGATAAAGTCGGTGGCGCCGCTAGTAAATGCGTGATCAATGGAATTCATGTCATCTTTTGCCGTCAGCATTAAGATGGGAACGGCGCGGGTTTTCTCGTAGTTCCGAATTGCTTCGGTGGCAGCGTATCCATTCATAATGGGCATCATAACGTCCATTAAAATCAAGCAAGGAGATTCATCAATAAATTTTGAAAAGCCTTCTTGACCATCTTTTGCATCAATAACTTTAAAGCCGGATTTGGTTAACACTTTATTGAGGGTTAATCGCGTGGTGTCATCGTCCTCAACAACCAGTATCAATGTGGGGTCAATCTGCTTAGAGCTTGTTTCAGAAAGTGGCATTGGAATTCCGTATCACTCTTAAATTGTTTGGCTCAGTGTAGCCGCTTTTTGTCGAAATTAAAACCTTTATGCGGTTTGACTGAATTAGGTTTCAAGCCAAAAGGTAACGGGGCCATCATTGGTTAAACTGACCTGCATATTCGCTCCAAATTTTCCTGTTTGTGGAGAGCCAAATTTGGCGGTCATTAAATCCACAAACTCGTTAAACAACTTCTGCCCCAGGTCGGGCGCGGCAGAAGTATGAAAGCTTGGACGCAGCCCTTTTTGAGTATCAGCCGCTAAAGTAAATTGTGGAATGAGTAACAATTCTCCGCCTTGGCCGTTGAAGGCTTGTTGCAGATTGAGGTTCATTTTGTCATCTTCGTCACTGAAAACTCGGTAGTGAAGGAGTTTATGAGCCATTTTTTCTAAGGATTGAGTGGTGTCATGCGGTTGAAATCCACATAAAACCACCAAGCCTGATGAGATTTGTCCGATGATGTTTCCAGAAACCGAGACGCTGCCCTGAGTCACTCTTTGCAGTAAACAAATCATATTAGGTGGAATTATCTTCATCAAGATAAATTTGATCAGTTGCCTCCACTAAGGCTTGGGCAATCTCAAGCTCTAACGCAGAATGTCCAGCGTGGTCACAAATCACTAATTGAGCATTTGGCATGGCTTCAGACAAAGCATAGGCTTGGTTAATTGGGCAAACCATATCGTAACGGCCTTGAATGATTTTGGACGGAATTTTTTGAATATTGGCAACATTGTCTAAGATTTGATTAGGCTCAATAAAAGCCTGATATTTAAAATAATGACATTCAATACGTGCCATCGCTAATGCATGGAAAGGGTCACCGAAATGATTGACCAATTCTTTGTCGGCTTTGAGAGTAGAGGTTCGTCCCTCCCAGATAGCCCACGCTTCAGCTGCACTCATTCGAGCAATTTCATTTTCGCTGGTCAGCAATTCATAATAAGCTTCGATTACATTGTCACGTTTTTCTTCAGGAACGGGGGCGATAAAATCTTGCCAGTAATCCGGGAAAAAACGGCTGGCACCTTCCTGATAAAACCAGTGCGTATCTTCATGACGGCACAAGAAGATACCCCGCAATACCATTGAGATAACGCGTTCAGGATAGGCTTCAGCGTAGAGTAAACTCAGCGTTGATCCCCAAGATCCGCCAAACAGCACCCAGCGATCAATGTCTAAATGGCGTCGAATTTTTTCGATGTCTTCAATCAGGTGAGCGGTCGTATTATTGGTTAAACACGCATGGGGGCGCGATTTCCCACAGCCGCGCTGGTCAAATAAGACAATGCGATATTCGTCTGGATTAAAAAAGCAACGCTGTGTCGGTGTGGTTCCGCCACCAGGGCCGCCATGGATAAATAAAACAGGAATGCCTAATGGGTTGCCACTTTCCTCGATATAAAGAGAGTGGGTGTTATCAACCTGTAAGCTATGCTCACTGTAGGGTTTGATGGGGGGATATAAAATCTGATCTAAAGTTGTCATCATTCAATTCTAGCCGAAAGCGAACAGAACACCAAAAAGAATCTTTTGTATCAGCCTTAAACGAAAAAAGCCCCTAAAAATGACCAGGCCTGGCTATTTTTAAGGGCTTAAGAGCTAAACTGAGAATGCGTCTAACTTATAATTTGCTGCGTCCAGCTTTTTTACGTTCGTTTTCAGTTAATAGTTTTTTACGAATACGAACGTGATGCGGTGTGACTTCAACCAATTCATCATCATCGATGAACTCTAACGCTTGCTCCAGTGAGAAGATGATTGGTGGTGTCAAAGTTAAGGCTTCATCAGTCCCTGAGGCACGCATGTTCGTTAATTGTTTTCCTTTTAAAGGGTTAACGGTTAAATCATTTGCACGACTGTGTAGCCCAATAATCATCCCTTCATACACTTCTTCCCCGTGACCAAGGTATAAACGACCACGATCCTGTAAGTTGAAGAGTGCGAAAGCCAACGCTTTCCCTTGACCAATTGAAATCAGAACGCCGTTATTACGCTCCCCTAATGTTCCAGAGAATTTTGGACCGTAATGTGAAAAGCTAGAGAAGATCAAGCCATTCCCTTGCGTTGCCGTCATGAACTCAGTACGGAACCCGATCAGACCACGAGAAGGGATAATGAAATCGATACGTACACGACCATGCCCGTCTGGCACCATGTCTTGCATCTCGGCTTTACGCTCACCTAGTTTTTCCATGATAGAGCCTTGTGCATCTTCAGGAACATCAACCGTTAGGTTTTCATAAGGTTCTTGCGTTTCACCATCGATTTCTCTGAAGATAACTTCCGGACGAGAAATCCCCATCTCGAACCCTTCACGACGCATGGTTTCAATTAATACGGATAAATGCAGTTCTCCACGACCAGATACTCGGAACTTGTTCGCATCTTCAGTTTCTTCAACCCGCAATGCAACGTTGGTTAATAATTCTTTGTCTAGACGCTCACGGATTTGACGTGACGTTAATAACTTACCGTCCTGACCCACGAATGGAGAATCGTTCACCTGGAAAGTCATGCTGACAGTCGGTTCATCAACCGTCAACGCCGGTAAGGCTTCAGGGTGGTTCGGATCACATAATGTATCTGAAATGTTCAAAGGATCTAAACCCGTAAAGGCAACGATGTCACCCGCATGGGCTTCTTCAACACTGATTCGCTCTAGACCGTGGTAACCAAATAATTCACCCATTTTACCTTTACGTTCTTTTCCTTGAGCATCGACGATCACAATCGGCATCCCGGTTTGAACAGCACCGCGTTTAATGCGCCCTGTTCCGATGACACCTTTATATTTGTCATAATCCAAAGAGATACACTGCAACTGGAATGGTCCGCCTAAATCCACATTCGGCGCAGGAACGTTTTCAGTGATGATTTTGAATACCGGCGTCATGTCGCCTTCACGAACATCTTCTTCCAATCCAGCAAACCCGTTAAGTCCTGATGCATAAATGACATCAAAGTCCATTTGTTCATCTGTCGCACCTAGACGGTCAAATAAATCAAATGTTTGATCTAATACCCAGTCAGGGCGTGCGCCAGGGCGGTCAATTTTGTTGATGACCACAATTGGCTTCAAGCCCTGTCTTAAAGCTTTTTCAGTGACGAAACGGGTTTGCGGCATCGGACCTTCAACCGAGTCGACTAGCAGTAATACCGAATCAACCATCGATAAAATACGTTCAACTTCACCACCAAAGTCAGCATGCCCGGGAGTGTCAACGATATTGATACGGAAATCGTTCCATTTAACCGCGGTATTTTTGGATAGGATGGTGATACCACGTTCTTTTTCTAAATCATTGGAGTCCATCATACGATCCCCCATATCTTTACGGGTATCGTCAAAGGTGCCAGATTGTCTTAGAAGTTGGTCAACCAAGGTCGTTTTACCATGGTCAACGTGCGCAATAATGGCAATGTTGCGAATATGATCTGTGTTCATGCAGGGGACTCTCAATTTTTCAAAAAAACGTATTATACTGGAATGACAATAGAAGTTTGTGTAATCTGATGAAATGATTACGATTTATTGCAGTATATAGTGAAGAAAGCGAAGCGAAGCCCCACATTAAGCGGAAGAAAGATTGTTGACCAGCGAGCTTTTTTAGATCGCTGGCTTTACACTTTAAGCGTTTAAGAAGGGAGCTTACGGCTCCGAGGTGTTTTTTTGCGCTTTTTCGAGACGGATATAGCTTTGTAAAATGCCATACGCCATGGTGCCAATCAGTAATCCGATCAATGCAAAGATACCGGCAATTTTACCTTCTCCAATCATAGCAGGAATGGTTCCCGGGCAAGAAGCGGTCATTCCCCAACCAATGCCAAATAACATTGCCCCCGCAATCAACCCTTTTTGGTAAGGTTTTTTAACGAAATCGACTTCAGCGCCTGTGGCAACGGCAGTAACATGAAACTTTTTCAGAAGGGTGACGCCAATCATGGCAATGACCACCGCCATGGCAATGACAATCAGAAGTTGAAAATCTTGAAACAAGAACATTTTGGCATGATAATCATAGGTGGTTGCGCCGGCATGACTCATAAAGAAACCAAATGCAATCCCCATTAACAAACCGAAAAAATTATTGCGATACACCAGACTAAAAGAAACAAGGTAAAGTCGAATGCTTTTTAAAATCGGTAATTTATGCATTTTGAAAGCCCTTTAAGTACCAAATAATAAATGAGTGGTTAAAAAAGCACTCATAAAGAAGATCGCACCTGCCAGTAAACTCGGCGGGTTTAGCATGGCACCGCCGACTAACGCATGGCCTGTTGTACAGGCGCCGGCTAAGCGAGCGCCAAAGCCAAGCAAAGCGCCACCAAAAATGAGCCATATCGCCTTGCCAGCCAATGTCTGGGGCAGAATATCGTTATACATGCCCATGTCAAAACTGAAATGCCAAGGTTCAGGTGAGCCGAGCGCACTGATGAGCCCGCCGATCGGGATGCCTAAAAGAAACCAAAGGCGTGAATTGTTAATGTTTTTATATTCGCCAGTACGAAAATATTCGACTTGCTTGAACATCATGCCGCAAAAGTTTCCATACCCTGTTGAGCATCCTGCGGGTTTTCCCATTAACCAGAAGTGGAAAATAACAAATAAACCCATCGCAATGCCAGCAATCCAAGCGCTCCAAACGACAACTTCCATCACTTATCCTAGAATAAAATTGTTTAATTAAAGGTAATTTTAAACATTGAAAAAGCAGAGTCAAAAAGAGGTTTTTTGCAAGCCCATAGAAAAATTTTATGGAATATAAATAAAATGAATCAATAATATTCTTATGAATAAGTAATTGTTATTAAAAGATAATTAAATATAAGGGCATTTTGATTAATTATCATCTTTCAAAAGTTAGTTTTAAAAAATATTTTTTTAAGCTATAAAAATAATTATGGTGTCTGTCGATGGAAACGCTTTGGAGAAAAAATAAGCTGTGATATTCTAAAAATCAATCAGTTAACTGTAGTGTGTTATGTCAAATAACGATTTTTTTATTGGTCGACAACCGATTATGGATGGTGATCGCAATATCTATGGATACGAACTGCTTTTTAGAGGGGGGTACGATCCCAATGAGGCTCAGTTCGATTCTGCCGAAGGTGCCACTGCAACGGTGTTGCATAATGCAATTATGAATTTGGGGTTAGAAACGGTCGTTGGAAATCACAAGGCATTCATTAACTTTCCGCAAAGCTTTTTTTGTACTCATGAAGAACCCAGCTTTTCAAATAATATTATTGTGATAGAAATGCTTGAAGATGTCGAACCGACCGAAGAGGTGATTGCAGGCGTCGCAGCACTTAAAGATAGCGGTTATCTCATTGCGTTGGATGACTTTATTTTTAAGCAAAAGCTCGTTCCTTTAATTAGGTTGGCTGATCTGATTAAGTTTGATGTTCAGTATGTCAAGTTAGATAATTTGCCTGTTCTGTTTAATAAAGTCAAAAAAGTGACTCAAGCAAAAATTGTGGCTGAAAGGGTCGAAACCAAAGCCATGTTTAATGCCTGTAAAGCAGCGGGAGCGGATTATTTTCAAGGATATTTTTTTGCGAAGCCGGAAATTATTTCCGGTCAGCAACTCAGCGTGAATCAATTAAACTTGATGCAGTTACTCGAAAAGATTGCAGATGAAAGGATTAACTTGGATGACTTGGCTAATGTGATTGAAAAGGATGTGGGGTTGTCGCACAAGTTAATGAAGTTTGCCGAACAGTATCGTAATGCGAGAATGCCGAGCTTTTCCAGTTTGAAAGAAGTGATGAGTCTATTTGGATTAAAGCGAGTGCAATCCTGGGCGACGATGTTGTCACTTGCGGCCTTAACGGATGTATTGCCCGAAGTGTTTAACCTCGCCCGAGTGAGGGCTATTTTTATGCGTCGCTTGGCTCAAAAGAAAGGGCTGACGAATGTTGACAGTTATTATTTAGCCGGACTTTTTTCTTTGCTTGATACGCTGATGGGCAAAGCATTAAGCGAGCTTTTGGCGCAGTTACCTATTAATGAAGCGATCAAGACAGGGCTTATTGAAGGGCAGGGCGACTATGGAGAGCTCTTGGCAATTGCTCAGGGCTATGAAAGTATTGTTGTAAAAATGGAAGAGCCGGGGGTGGCCACACTTTATTTTGAAGCCCTTGCAGAAGCTTCAAAACAAGCGGTTTAATCCTCAGCTACTCGTTATAATCGATTAGGTCAGTTTCAATTAGCAAAATCTTCGGGATCATACCCTAAGTTCGGAGCAAGCCATTTCTCAGTTTCTTCAATGGACCAGCCTTTTCGAACCGCATAGTCTTCCACTTGATCTCGACCAATTGACCCTACGCCGAAATAGCGTGCATCCGGGTGGGCAAAATAAGTTCCTGAGACGGCCGCTGTGGGTGTCATCGCAAAACTTTCAGTGATTTCCAAGCCAATTTTTTCATCCGGTTTGATTAAATCCCAGAGGATGCCTTTTTCGGTATGATCCGGGCAGGCAGGGTACCCCGCCGCCGGGCGAATGCCTTGATAACGTTCGCGAATGAGGTCTTCATTCTCAAGCTGTTCTTCCGGCGCATATCCCCAGTCCTCTTTACGAACAATCTCATGTAGTGTTTCGGCAAAGGCTTCGGCGAATCGATCTGCGAGTGCTTTCAACATGATTGCATGATAGTCATCAAGCGCTTTTTCAAAACGCTCGACATGTTCATCAATACCAATGCCTGCTGTTACGGCAAAAAAACCGATATAGTCCGCTACGCCGCTTTCTTTCGGTGCGATAAAGTCAGAGAGACAGTTGTTAGCGCCTCCGCGCTTTTTCTCAGCTTGTTGACGTAAGTGATGAAAAGTATGAATCACCTCTGTTCGACTTTCATCGGCGTAGACTTCAATGTCGTCCCCTACACGATTGGCAGGATAAAAACCATACACGGCTTTGGCGGTCAGCCATTTTTCTTCAAGAATCTGTGTCAGCATGTTTTGTGCATCGGCAAACACTTTACGGGCTTCTTCGCCAACCACTTTGTCGTCCAAAATTCTGGGGTACAGTCCGTGAAGTTCCCAAGATTGGAAAAACGGTGACCAGTCAAATCGCTCCAGCAGTTTTTCCAGCGGAAAGTCCTCAAGCACTTTCGTACCGAGAAAACTTGGCTTAACCGGGGTGTAATCCTCCCAGGCCTGGTCATTAAGCGCCGGGTTTTGGCGTGCTTGTTTAATCGGGATGCGTTTGACTTGCTTGGCGCGCGCCTTACGGTCTTCTCGGACTTGTTCGTATTCGGCTTTAATTTTGGCAGCAAACGTTGCTTTCAAATCGTTTGAGATCAAGCTTTGTGCGACCCCTACGGCGCGTGATGCATCCTTAACATAGACTACCGGATGGTCATACTTTGGTTCGATTTTGACAGCCGTATGCGCTTTGGACGTGGTGGCGCCCCCAATTAATAAAGGAAGGTTCATGCCGCGTTCTTTCATCAGTTTGGCGACATTCACCATTTCTTCCAGAGAGGGGGTGATTAATCCCGATAGGCCAATCACATTGGCATTTTGTTCGATCGCTGTATCAAGGATTTTTTCAGCCGGCACCATGACACCCAGGTCGATGACTTCGAAATTGTTACATTGCAGCACGACGCCGACAATGTTTTTACCGATATCGTGTACATCGCCTTTAACAGTGGCCATGACAATTTTACCTTGCACCTGTCCTGCGGATTTTTCCGCTTCCAGATAAGGGTCAAGGTATGCCACCGCACGCTTCATAACGCGTGCCGATTTAACGACTTGTGGGAGAAACATTTTTCCAGAGCCGAATAAGTCTCCGACGACATTCATGCCGTCCATTAACGGCCCTTCAATGACGTTAATCGGTGCGCCTAATTTTTGATAGGCTTCTTCGGTATCCGCTTCAATGTAGTCGGTGATACCTTTCACCAAAGAGTGTTCCAATCGTTTTTCAACGGGGGTTTCTCGCCAAGCGGTATCCGCGATTTTAGAAACGGCTTGACCATCGCCGCGATATGCTTCGGCCACTTCCAGCAAGCGTTCTCCGGCATCTGGATCTTTGTTGAGAATGACATCTTCAACCGCTAAGCGAAGTTTTTCTGGAAGATCGTCATAAATCGCCATTTGCCCGGCATTGACAATCCCCATGTCCATGCCTTCTTTGATGGCATAGTATAGGAATACCGAGTGAATGGCTTCTCGTACGGGGTTGTTGCCTCGAAAAGAGAAGGAAACATTGGAAACACCGCCAGAGATTTTGGCATAAGGCAGGTTCTTTTTAATCCAAGTGACGGCATTGATAAAGTCCAGACCATAGTTGTTATGTTCCTCAATCCCGGTGGCCACGGCAAAGATATTCGGATCAAAGATAATATCTTGCGGTAGGAAGCCTACTTTTTGCGTCAAAACATTATAAGAACGCTGACAAATTTCGATTTTACGCTCCAAGGTGTCGGCTTGGCCATCTTCGTCAAAAGCCATCACGATGGCCGCGGCGCCATATTTTTTGACCAGTTTGGCTTGTTGTATAAAGGCGCCTTCGCCTTCTTTCAAAGAGATGGAGTTCACCACGCCTTTGCCTTGAATACATTTTAAACCGGCTTCAATCACTTCCCACTTAGAAGAGTCAATCATGATTGGAACGCGAGACGCTTCCGGTTCGGAGGCCAGTAAGTTCAGAAACTTCACCATGCATGCCTTGGCATCCAGCATCCCTTCGTCCATATTGACATCAATGATCTGGGCGCCATCTTGTACTTGCTTGACGGCGATATCAATCGCTTCGTTGTAGTTTTCCTCGATAATCAAGCGTTTGAATTTGGCAGATCCGGTGACATTGTTACGCTCCCCAACATTCACGAATAAGCTGTTGTCATCAATGTTGAGTGGTTCCAGACCGGATAAACGGCAAGCAGGCGCAATGTCAGGCAAGGTTCGAGCAGGGTGCGCTAGTGCAGCGTTCGCCATGGCTTCGACATGGTCTGGCGTGGTGCCGCAACAGCCGCCAATAATATTTAACCAGCCTTTTTCAGCCCAAATGGCAATTTCGTGCGCCATTTGTTCAGGGGTTTCATCGTACTCTCCAAACTCGTTCGGTAATCCGGCGTTTGGATGCACGGAGACATAGGTCTCGCAAACACGGCTAAGCTCTTCCACATATTGGCGAAGTTCTTGTGGCCCTAAGGCACAGTTTAAACCAATCGATAAAGGTTGTGCATGGGCAATGGCGTTATAAAATGCTTCCGTGGTTTGTCCGGAAAGAGTACGTCCAGAAGCATCGGTGATCGTACCGGAAAGCATAATGGGCACTTCATAGCCGATTGCTTCTTCAACGTCCTTTACCGCAAAAATGGCGGCTTTGGCATTCAGAGTATCGAAAATGGTCTCGATCAGAATCACATCGGCGCCCCCTTCTAATAGGGCATGTGTGGCTTGCTTGTAAGCAGTCACCAACTCATCAAAATGGGTGTTTCGTTTACCGGGGTCATTTACGTCTGGTGAAATCGAGGCGGTTCGGTTTGTTGGCCCCAACACCCCGGCCACAAAACGAGGTTTTTTATCTTCTTTCTCGGCGATTTCACACGCTTCTCGGGCGACGGTGGCCGCAGCGATATTAAGCTCGGTGACGATGTTTTGCATGTCATAGTCGGCTTGGGCAATGGTGGTGGCATTGAAAGAATTGGTTTCAATGATGTCCGCCCCTTGGCGTAAAAAATCCAGGTGAATATCCCGAATCATGGTGGGCTGTGTCATGGCCAAGATATCATTATTGCCTTTGATATCCATGTGATAGTCGGAAAAGCGGTCTCCACGAAAGTCTTCTTCGCTGAGTTTTAGGTCTTGAACCATCGTCCCCATTGCACCATCCAGCACCACGATACGCTGGCTGAGTAAACTTCTTAATTGAGCAATTCTGGTTGGGCGATTTTCAAATTCGGACATAACACTTCTTCTAAGGCAATGAAAAAGCGCTATTTTAACATAATTGAAACCCACGCATCATAAGGAGTCGAAGGCTTAAATCTTCTGCTTTTACTAAGGTTTTTTGAAAAAATGCCCAGGCCTGGTTATTTTTAAGGGAAATAACTTTAATCATAGGTTGTCTGTTTGGGCTTGTTGCTGGCGATAAGGTTGGGATAAATGATTTAGTCGATTTATTGTTACGGCGGGGTTTGTTATACTTTGCCGTTAATGTCACGCCTTTTATAACGATAAGAAATCATAAGCCATGTTGTGCCAAACCTATCCTGAGACTTACGCGGAGCAATTCGCGGAAAAAAACCACCGTTTAGAGCAGTTGCTGGGGGATTTACCAAAGTTTGAAGCATTTGCTTCCGAGTCGGAGCATTATCGTGCTCGTGCCGAGTTTAGGGTCTGGCATGAAGGAGATCAATCCGATTACATTATGTTTGATCAGACAAGCAAAGAAAAAGTGATTATCCAAAACTGCCCTATGGCATTGGAATCGATTTCAACATTAATGCCTAAATTAATGGCACACATTGTACAAACCCCCGTTTTAAGACAGAAATTATTTCAAGTGGATTTCTTGGCGACGCTGAGCGGTGAGGTGCTGGTGACGCTCATTTACCGAAAATCCTTACAAACCAAAACCAGCGAGGGGATGGAAAACGATGCCGCTTGGGTCGATGCGGCGAATGCTTTGCGAGATCGGTTGCCGATTACGCATGTGATTGGACGTGCCCGTAAACAAAAAATTTGCTTGGATAAGGACTATGTTGTCGAAAAACTTCAGGTAGATGATCAAACGTTTACTTACCAGCAGATTGAAAACAGCTTTACCCAACCGAATGCGAAAATGGCACAGAATATGTTGCATTGGGCACGTAAGATGGCGGCGAAAGCCAACCCCGACCGACAAAAAGATCTCATCGAACTCTATTGTGGGAATGGTCACTTTTCAATTGCTTTGTCGGATCGGTTTCATCAAGTGTTGGCGACCGAAATTTCCAAAACCTCGGTGGCTTCGGCGCAGTTTAATATTGAGGCTAACCGGGTTGATAATGTCATGGTTGTGAAAATGGCAGCGGAAGAAATTTCAGCTGCGTTGCAAGGTACGTCATTCTTTCGATTAAAAGATATTGATTTAAAAGCTTATGACTTTAATACGATTTTTGTCGATCCACCTCGGTCGGGGTTAGATGATTTGACTCGTCAAATGGTGACGGAATTTGAGTATATTATCTATATCTCTTGCAACCCAGAGACCCTGGCGCATGACCTGGAAGCAATTAAAAAAACGCATGAAGTGATGGAAACAGCTTTATTTGATCAGTTCCCTTATACTCATCATATTGAAAGCGGTGTATTTTTAAAAAGGAAACCTAAATGATTTTAGCTTGGATTGGTGCGCTCTTTATTGGTTTAAGTCTTGGTTTACTCGGCTCTGGTGGTTCTATTTTAACCGTGCCAGTCTTGGTTTATGTGGTGGGTCAAGACCCAAAAGTTGCTATTGCCGGCTCCTTGATGATTGTTGGAATCATCAGTGTTTTTTCCGCCCTGCCGTATGCTCGACAAGGGTTGGTTAAGTGGCGAACGGTCTTTATTTTTGGCGTGCCTGGCATGTTAGGCGCCTTTATGGGGGCTTGGGGCGCGCATTATGTGTCAAATGCCATGCAGATGCTGATTTTTGCCGCTTTACTGTTGTCCGCCGCTTACCTGATGTTTCGGCCAGTCAAACTTGATGCAGAGGGTTCAACACAACCGCGCGCTATTTACAAGATTGCCTTGGATGGATTGGCGGTCGGTGGGGTGACAGGGCTTGTCGGTGTCGGGGGGGGGTTTCTGATTATTCCTGCACTGGTGTTATTGGGCGGGTTATCCATGAGATTGGCGGTGGGAACCAGCTTGGTGATTATTGCAGCGAAATCTTTTGTCGGGTTTTATGAATATCTGCATGTACTGGAGTCGCTGTCGTTATCGATCGATTGGCATATTATCAGCATGTTCTCCGCGATTGGTGTCGTCGGCGGCTGGTTAGGTCATCGTGTGAGCAGTCGTGTTGATCAGGCGATGCTGAAACGCATTTTTGCAATTTTTTTAGTCATTATGGGGGCATATATTTTATACAAAAATATGCCCCCTCTTTTCTAGAAAGAATGCTGATGATCTGGCGCACGCTCCTTGTCTCGTTAACGGTTATCAGTACAGGGCTGATGGCTTCCTCAGTATCCGCCGGTCAAATCACTGTTCAATTAGATAATGACGTTGTGTTTGGTACTGATCGGCAATATACCGGTGGGTTTGAGGTGCGCTGGACAGAGGACCAAATTGCGTTTGTTGAAGCTTTTATCTCTCCTTTTGAACGCTTTTTACCAGATAAGCACATTTCCGGTTTCAAACAAGCCGACCAATTGATGGTGGGCGCGCAGCTCTATACGTTGCAGCAAAAAACCGAACAGGGTAATGAAACTGTGAGTAATTCCGCTTGGACACATATCGATTGGCGCCGCTTTTATTGGTATGGAAAGAACCAATCTGTCCTGGATTTTCGCGCAGGTTGGATTGGTCCCAGTAGCGGTGGGCGACAAATGCAAGATAGCATTCATCAGTTGATTGGAAATGACAACGCATCCGGCTGGGATAAGCAAGTACCTGATCAACCGACCTTGCAAGTTGGGTTTGAAAATAGACATGCTGTCTTTACCACAAAAGATGAGCGATTCAGGCTTGTGCATTCTTTATCTGGCGTGGTCGGGTCGCCACAAATTTATGCCGCAGCAGGTATTGGCATGCAATACGGTGTCAATATGAAAGCGGTGATGAGTTTTAATCGCTTAAATTATATGGAAACCCCTGAAAAGGGATTTGGTTGGTTGGTTTTTGTTGATGCTTCCGCTCGCTATGAAGCCTACAATGCTTTTCGAGATGGACGTTTATTTGTCGATGAAAGAACCTCGCTGAAGCCGGCAAATGATTTTATTCCTTCGATGCAATATGGCGCTGGCTTTGTTTATAATGGGGTATCCATCGTGTTTTCTGGTAGTGCTTTTGGTAAGTTCTACCGAGAACAAACGGAAGATGTTTTCCGCTTTGCTTCTTTGATTATTTCTTTCCCAGTGTAGTCATTCTTAATCCAAAGACTGAATGCCACCTTTTTTAAGACCATCTTGACCAACCCAAAAGCGTAAATTCGTGTGCTTTGAATGACGTGTGACAACCAGTGCTTCCGGTTTTCCTAGCGGCTCACTTAAAGTTTTCAAGCTTGGCAAGGCGTCCCATTGTGTCTTGCCGTTCCATGCATGGATATGATACACATCGGGTAAATCATTTATCGGTCCTGATAACAGGTACAGTGTTTCTTCAAAGGCGATCATGTCACGAATCCCCAGCCCTCCAAGATTGACCAATTTTAATTTAGGCGCTCGGACATCGAATCCTTGTTCGCTGAACGTCAACTTTAAAATCGGTACAAAATTTCCTCTTAAAACGGGGCCTCTGAAGCCAATGTATAATTGCTTACCGTGCACCGCAATCCCTTCAATGTCGATACCATTTTCTTTGCTGGGAATCGCGCTAAAAGGTTTGAGAAGTGGAAAGCTTTTTATAATCGGCATCAATGAGAGCGACTCTATTTGACGCACTTTGAGTTGATGATCCAGGCGGACGCGAAACAGTTGGTTGCGTGCTGGCTCGTCATGAATCTGACTGAGGCGCTTAAGATTCTTTTTATTAGAAAAATCGGCTTTGATCTTTTTTCGTTTTTTAGAATGTGAGCCGATAGCATACAAGTAAGGTTCCTGCCAGGCTAACCCTTCAATATCCAGTTCCTCTGTACCAGATGACAAGACAATACGATTGTCTGGGAGCGCAATGAATTGATTTTTTTTGCGCGGTAAAATTTGAAGGGTCGTTCCTTCATCGGTCGCGAGTGCCATAAAACCATCCGTTATTACCATGCCACTAATATTGTTAGGGTCTATGGAAAGCTTCCCTTTGATGGAAACCGAAGTAGCGTCAACCGATGAAGCTGAACTTAAGCAAGGAATGAATAGTCCGAAAATGAAAGAGATAATCATGTTAATAGGAGTCATTTAAAAAGCCTTTTCGGTCGCCTTCATCTCAATCATGATTTAGATTATAGTGTGAATACAGCAAAAGGTGTGGCACGGTATGAGTCTATTAATAGTAAGCTCAACCCCCTTCTATGCTGCTGAGCAGGTAGAATTACTCTTTAATAAATCGCAAATAATTATCCATAATATGCAATTGTTGCCCTGGCTGCCCTGTGAATCCCAGCATTTCTGCTTTACTGATGATTTTCCCAAACAGCACTTCTTCTTCATGTTGTTCTGCAATAAACCATTCAATGAAGTTAAAAGTTGTGTAGTCCTGTAATTCAAACGCCGTTTTTGCAAGATGATTAATCATCTCGGTGACTTTTAACTCATGCTGGTAAGCCGCCTGAATGACATCCATTAAGGTATCGAATTCACTCGGGGGTTCTGAAATAGCCTCAATTTTAACAGGAAGGCTGCACTCAGACATATAATCAAAAATCTTATCCATATGGGTGCGCTCTTCCATGCTGTGGCCGCGGAAGAACAGGGCTGCGCCTTCTAATCCAGCATTTTCGCACCAAGCGCTGAGTTGTAGGTAAACGCTTGACGCATAATATTCGGCATTGACTTGTTTATTCAGTAAGCTTGCAATTTCAGGTTTGAGCATAATGTCATCTCCTGTTGTTTTTTTGGAACGGATTATTCCTGAATTGAAATAAGAGTAACTTCATTATAGATGAGACTGTAGAAGAAATTCAAACTTAATCAACACTTTGATTTACTAAGGAAAATAAGGTTTTTAGTTCGTTTGAGGTCAAAGGGTAGGCTTGTCCAAAGCCTTTGACATATCGACCGGATATAGGAGAAAGTTGGAATAAGTGAAAGTCAGGTAGGGCTTTTAAGGTTAGGATAAGGTCTCCGAATCTGGATTCAAATGCCTCTAGTCTGGCTTCCCAATGCGCTTCTTCTCTTGAAATAAAAAGAGCGTTGACTTGGAGTTGGATGCGCTGCCGCGCAAAGACATTTTCAGCTTCTTTTTCTCCTTCCATTATCAATAAACTGGCTTGTGAATGATTCAATAAGTTTTGAGTGTGTTCGGCTAAGCCGGAAACAAAGATATAAAAGGCTCCTTGATGTTGAGTAAAGGGAGCATAACTTGCATTAGGAGTTTGTGAATCACCAAGCGTTGATAGTAGAAGGCTTTGCTGGGATTGTATTAAAGTCGCACAACTTTGATAAGTGGTTTTCGACCATTTGGGAGATTTGAGTTGCGGCATAAGCTTTCCTAAGCATAATAATGTAAACCCAGCTTTATGATAGAGGATTTTATTAGGGGTGTAAAAGGGTAGAATGGTGTTTATGTGTTTAATTCCAATAAAAAGAGATCTTCATTTTGAGTAGGCGTTATCGGCCTCTTTCCGTTTTGTTCGGACTGGGGGGGGTGTTGATTTTGTTTGGAGGGTATGCGCTGACTATTGGGGCGATTGACATATCCTTCTTGGATGTGACCGCTTCCTTGTTTGGCGCATCGGAATCGGTGCAAACCGCTTTGGTGGTTTCTGATATACGATTACCTCGTATTTTATTAGGCATGTTGGTGGGTGCGGGTTTAGGGGTGGCTGGCGCTGCGATGCAAGGCTTGTTTCGCAACCCATTGGCTGACCCGGCTTTAGTCGGTGTCTCCAGCGGGGCTGCTTTAGCCGCGGTCACGGTGATTGTTCTGGGGCACTCTTTATTTGTGGGTTGGGTCGGAGCTTTACAAGGGGCTGCTGTCCCTGTAGCGGCTTTTTTGGGGGGGGTGTTGGTTACTTGGATTATTTATCGAGTAGCCACCCAAAATGATCATACCGATGTTGGGTTGATGCTGTTGACAGGGGTCGCAGTGAATGCAATTGCCGCATCAGCAACCGGTTTTTTAACCTATTTGGCGACAGATGAAGCACTCCGGAATTTAACCTTTTGGACTATGGGTTCCATATCGGGTGCGACTTGGTCGGATTTGATGATGGTTTGTGTCCCAATATTAGTAGCTTTAGTAGGGCTTCCTTATTTTGCTCGTGGGTTGAATGCCTTTTCCATGGGTGAAGCTGTTTCGAGTCATATGGGGTTTCAGGTTAAACGACTGAAATGGGGCGTCATAGGGTTAAGTGCTTTAGCAGTTGGCGCCGCCGTTTCTGTGAGCGGTATTATAGGGTTTGTCGGGTTAGTCGCACCTCATTTGGTTCGTTTATTGTTAGGGCCGGATCATCGTTGGTTATTGCCTGGCAGTGCTTTAATGGGGGGAGTGCTGGTCGTGATGTCTGATTTGTTAGCACGTACCTTGCTGGCGCCAGCTGAAATCCCTATCGGGATCGTGATGTCAGCCATTGGGGGACCTTTCTTTTTGTGGCTGTTGCTACAACGGCGTTCACGGGTGGGGTTGTAAGGAAATGCTATGCTAAGAGCGCAAGGATTGAGTGTTGAGCGTCAAGGACATGATATCTTGTCAAATGTCTCCATGGAGGTTTCTCCGGGACAGGTTGTTGCTATTTTAGGCGCGAATGGCGCTGGGAAATCCACACTTTTACACTGTCTAAGTGGTGATACCGTCACGACACAACAGCAGGTTTTTTTAAATGGATCCAGTTTGGATAGGTATTCCGTTCAAGCCTTATCACGGCTCAGAGCGGTTATGCCTCAAAGCATCCAACTGGATTTTGCCTTTTTAGTTTCTGAATTGGTCGAGATGGGGTTGTGGCAAATGACACATCCTTTTGAAAAACAGCAGCGCGTGGAAGAAGCCTTAACGTTATTCGGCATTGACGCGTTAAAGCAACGCGATTACCAGACCTTGTCAGGAGGTGAGCAGCAACGCGTTCAGTTGGCAAGAGTCGTTGCACAGTTGTTACAATCGGTTTCGGAAATTTCTTCACCTCGCTACTTATTATTAGATGAATGTACGGCAAATTTAGATTTTGCACATCAACATCAAGTGTTTGAAGTCGTCAGACAGCTATCAAATAGTTATCAAATAGGCGTGGTTGTAGTTTTGCATGATTTGAACTTAGCGGCACAATATGCAGATCATTTAGTGTTATTAAAACAAGGTAAAGTCTTAGATCAGGGGGCGGTTGATGCTATGTTGACACCCTCAAATGTAGAAATGCTGTACGACTTTCCTGTTCAAGTTTTGCGTCATCCTAAGGGGTGGCCGATGGTTGTACCAGCTTAAGTGAACAAAGAGTTAATGTTTTAGGAGCCTATCATGCAAGTTAATTCGGTCAATATCGGTAAAATTCAATCCTATCCCTGGCGAGGGGGAACAAAATCTGCCATTTATAAAATGCCGGTCGATTCGGTTGTCGAACTGACCGAAAAGGGTATTAAGGGCGACAGGCAAGCCGATCTTAAAAGTCATGGTGGAGAAGATAAGGCGGTATTAATCATACCTTGCACGAATTATGCATTGCATGGTGTCAGTCAGCACGCATTTGGATTTTTGGGGGAGAATCTTTCACTTTCCGGGTTAGATGAAAGACGTGTCAAAGTGGGAGATCGGTTTCAGATAGGAGAAGTATTACTGGAGGTTTCTCAACCACGCTCACCCTGCTGGAAATTGGGTGAAATGAACGGGTCACAGCAGTTTGTCAAAACTTATAGCTTATCCGGTCGAGTTGGCTTTTATTGCCGTGTACTGAAACCGGGGAACATTCAAGCGTCAATGTCAGTTCAGCATTTAAAGTCAGGGCGAGGTGCAAGTATTGATGTTTTGTTTTTAGCAAAATTCAACGCGACGACTGTGGATGAATATAACCTTCTGCAGGAGGCATTGGAAAACCCGGCGTTGTCGGATGCTTGGAGTCAATCCATTAGGCAAACATTGACTCGTGGTTTTAAAGGCGGTTGAACTGAGGATTAATTTCCTGTTAAAACAGCCGAGCGTGTAAAATAGGCGTTATTGTTTTAAATAAAGAATCAAAGAATTTCATGTCAAAAATTGAACATACCTCTGAAAACTCAGAGACATTGGTCGAAGAGGCAGCCAGTGCTCTCATCAGGGCTTCCAAAAAGAAAAAGGACTGGATTAAACCCCCTAAATCTATCTTGAAATTGGTAGGTCGAGCGGTAGCGCAATACCAGATGATTCGGGAAGGCGATCGAATTTTATTGGGCTTGTCTGGTGGTAAAGACTCCATGGCGTTATTGGTGGTTTTAAAGCATTTACAGCGTCACTCTCCCGTGAAGTTTGAGCTGGCTGCTTGCACGATTGACCCAGAAATTCCCGGGTTTGATCCTTCACCTTTGAAGGACTGGGTCGCCTCGATGGAAGTTCCTTATTTTTATGAATCGGAAGACCTGGTGGCTTTAGCCGATGCTCATATGAAAGGGGATTCCTTTTGTAGTTTCTGTGCGCGTCACAAACGTGGCAAGCTCTATACCGTTTGTCGCCGGGAAGGCTATAACGTCTTGGCTTTGGCGCAGCATCTGGATGATTTGGCGGAGAGTTTGTTAATGTCGGCATTCAATGCTGGAGAGTTGCGAACGATGAAAGCTCACTATCTGAACAATGAAAAAGACATCCGGATCATTCGACCGCTGGTACGCGTTCGAGAAAGTCAGACACGGGCTTTTTCAGAAACGGCGGAACTTCCTGTTATTCCGGATAATTGTCCCGCTTGTTATTCGAAGCCACAAGAGCGTCAACGCATGAAAGAACTGCTGCTTGAGCAAGAAAAGCACAACAAACATGTGTATGCCAATTTATGGCGCGCGATGCAACCGCTAGTGGCGGATGATAATCATGCTGGCGCAGCAAACTTAAAGTAGCGTATTATGGCAGATCAAACGCAACAGGCATGGCAAGGCAAACTTTTTATTGGGTTACTGAAATTTTTTTCCTGGTGGCCTTTACCCGTAAACCATGCAATGGGTAAGGCCATTGGTTACTTACTATGGTGGCTGCCAACCTCCCCCAAGCGTATTTCCGAGATTAATTTAAGCATTGCGTTTCCCCAATTATCTGAAGCGGAACGTCAAACTTATTTGAAGCAAAGCTTACTTGAGCTGGGAAAAACCACCACAGAGCTGGGTCCGGTCTGGTTATGGGATGAGAATCGAGTTTTTGAACTCATTCAATCTGTGCAGGGAGAACATCTTGTGGATGAAGCCTTCAAACAAGATAAAGGGGTCATTATCTTATCTCCCCATCTTGGTGCCTGGGAAATTATGGGCATCTATCTTTCTCGCCACTATCCGATGACAACGCTGTATCGTCCGCCGAATATCCGTTCAATTGAAGCCTTTATGCGACAAGTCAGAGAAAGATCTGGTTCGACTTTGGTGCCGACGGACCTGTCCGGTGTTAAAGCATTACGTAAAGCATTGCAAAAAAATGAAATGATTGGCATTTTACCGGATCAAGATCCCGGAAAAAATGGCAGCACTTATGCCCCTTTCTTTGGACACGCAGCTCGCACGATGATGTTGGTTTCCAAACTGGCATCCAAGTCTAAAAGTGCCGTGTTTTTCGCCTATGCCAAACGCTTACCCAAAGGACAAGGGTATGAGATCCATTTTATTCCTGCGGATGAAAAGGTTGCAGCCACAGATGAATTGACGGCAACCACAGCACTTAATCAGGGTGTCGAGCTATGTGTCAAATTATTGCCTACCCAATATCAATGGAATTACAAGCGTTATAAACATCCTCCAGAAGGGCATGAGGATGTATATAAAAAAGTTAAAAAATAACCAGGCCTGGCAGTTTTTAACTTTTTGGGAGAAAGGAAGTGATGCGAACTTTTTTTGCTGTGCCGGTCAATAGCGCACTTCAACAAGCGTTAATGAACAAGATTAGAGCGCTAGATGCACAGGATTGGGCTTCACAAGTAAGGTGGACACCGGTCAAAAACTGGCACTTAACCTTAAAATTTATAGGAGAGCTGACTTCTGAGCAGGTGAGCGCCATTGAAGTCTCGATGCAAGACTGGTTTGCCGAAGGGATGAGTTATTTTGATGCGGAAGTGCTGGCCATCAAAGGGTTTCCGCAGATTAAAACCGGCCCATATCTTGTCGCTTCTCTGGATGCCACCTTGCTTTTACAGGGGCTGGTTAGAGAAATAGAAGATCAATTACGTGCGTTTGACATCCCCAAAGAGAAGCGTGCATTTCGACCGCATATCACGTTGGGTAAATGGACAGGCGCGGCACATGATTTCCCACAACTCTCAGAATGCTTGATGACGACTCAATTACGTGTCGATCAAGTGAATTTTTATCAAAGCCTGCAGAATCAATCGGTGCCGGAATACCGATTATTGAACTGTTTTTCGTTGGAAACTTACTAGGTTTTGGTGGTTCGTAATAATTTCAGATGACCTTTGTGAACGGTCAGCACCATTACCCCAAGCATGACTAAGACAATACCGATTGCATGAAAAAGACTGAAGGGTTCTCCTAACCACCACACCGCCAAGCCGATGGTAACGATGGGGCCGAGTGTGCCGATAATACCCGTTTGTGCTGGACCGATCAAAGCAATAGCTTCAGCAATCATAAAACTGGGGATGACCGTGCTGAAAACAGCAAGTAAGATCAACCATCCCCAAGCTGTCGGCGTGACATGTAATTGGTCGAATCCGAAAAAAAGCGCGAAATACAGCAATACAAAAGCACTGGATACACTCATGGCGACACTGGTAAACCAAAGGCTGCCAAGTTGATGAATCACCTTTTTGCTGATGAGTACATAAAACGAAAAACTCAGCGCCGCAAAAAATACCAGCATGGTGCCGAAAAATGTCTGGTCCCCTCCCAGTGTACGCTCCTGATAAAACACCACCCAAAGCCCCCCGTAAGTGATAATAAGCGATATGAAAAGCTTGCGAGTGAGTGGGGTTTTGAAAAACAAAGCGCCGAGAATCGCGACCAGGATCGGATAGGTGAATAAGGTCAAGCGTTCCAGTTGTGCCGAAATCATTTCCAGGCCTTTTAAATCCAGCCAGGAGGATAAAAAGTAGCCGATAAATCCTAAAAAGACAATCAGGCCGAATTTTTCAAAACGGTTTTTCGGGTGACGCCCGGGAGTTCGTGCCAGCCAAATTAATATGACAAGGTAAATCGGCAAGGCGATGGCCATGCGTAACATCAGCACGCTGTCAGTGTTCAGGCCTTCTGCATACGCCAGTTTGATGAGAATCGATTTAAGCGAAAACAAGGCAGTTCCGATGATGGCCAGCAAAAAACCAACCCTGATGGGATGCCTGAATCCGGATGGAATCATGCCGGCTTGGTGGCGACCAGCCAAGCATAGCGATGTTTTTCATGACCGTCCTTCAACCACCCTTCGCCATGGCTCTCAACCACAAAATTTTTCCAGCTTACTTCTGTCTGAGGGAGTTGGTTTAGCTCGCCTGGTTGCAAGTAAAAATCGGCGTTGCTGGGAGCATTTTTCTGAATTGGAGCTAAAAAAGTTTGAATCAATACCTTGCCGTTGGGTTTAAGTGCCTGAGCAATTTGCGACCAGAGTGCCCGGTTTAAATAACGACTGATGACTATCACATCGTATTGCTGATAAGGAAACAGCATTTGCTCAAAATCGCAGAGGGTCGGCGTGATCGGTAATCGGTTGACGGCTGCCCAGTTATTGAGGTGCGTCAGCGCCGTATCGGAAATATCCCAAGCATCGACCGTTAATCCACACTGGGCTAAAAAACGCGCATTCCCGCCTAACCCACAAGCCAAATCTAGAGCCTTGCCTTTGAGTGGCAATTGCTGGAGGTGATGCTTTAAAGCCCAGGCAGGATGAACTGGCTGTTTAGGATCGACATCGGCATACTTCTGATCCCATTTTTCAGATAATGAAAGCGGCATTATTTTCTCCAGAAGCTAGAGGTAAAGAGTACCAGTAGGGTAAAGATTTCCAAACGCCCCAATAACATTGTGAAGGTTAAAACCCATTTAACGGGGTCAGATAGACTTTGATAGTTTGCAGCGGCTTGTCCTAAGGCGGGGCCTAAGTTGTTGATGGTGGCGGCAACGGCCGAAAAAGCAGTTGTCTGATCGAGTCCGAGCGCCATTAATAGCAACATGATGCCAATGAAAGATACGACATATAAAGAGAAGAACCCCCAAACAGAGGTAATGATTTTATCGGGAATGGCTTTACCATTCAGCTTAACCGGCATCAAAGCATTTGGGTGAAGGAGTCGTCGGATTTCGCGACTTCCCTGTTTGGACAATAGAATAAATCGAATGACTTTCATTCCCCCTGCCGTCGATCCTGCTGAACCACCAATAAAACTCATCATAATCAACATGACGGGAATAAAAATTGGCCAAAGAGAAAAGTCCGCATTGGCAAAACCGGTTGTCGAAGCGAATGAAATGGTCTGGAATGCCCCATAGCGTAAAGCATCTTCCCATGTCATATAAACATCATGGTAATACAAATACAAGCTGCTGATGGCAATCCCAATTAGGATGATAACTGAGAACACTTTGAATTCAGGGTCTAACGTGTAAGGTTTGGTTGATAAGTTTCGGAAAGCGGTGAAGTGTAATGCAAAGTTAATCGCTGCAAGAAACATAAAAACCATGGCAATGATTTCAATATGTACATCATCAAAATGAGCAATACTGGCATCGTGGGTGGAAAAACCACCGATAGCCACGGTTGAAAAGCTGTGAGCAAAAGCATCAAACCAATCCATTCCGGCTAACCAGTACCCTAGTGCACAGGCAACTGTTAAGCCCAGGTAGATATACCAGAGCGCTTTGGCGGTTTCAGAAATTCGAGGTGCGAGTTTATTGTCTTTGATGGGACCAGGCGTTTCTGCGCGATAGAGCTGCATACCGCCAATACCGAGCATGGGTAAAATAGCCACGGCTAAAACGATAATCCCCATGCCGCCAAGCCACTGAAGTTGTTGGCGATACCATAACATCGAGTGCGGCAGGGCATCTAATCCATTAATCACTGTGGCACCCGTAGTCGTCAACCCCGAAAAAGATTCAAAAATGGCATCCGTCAGTGAAATATAGATGGTGGATGCAAAATACATGGGAACAGCCCCGGCAAAGCCTAGAACCGTCCAGAACATAACAACGATTAAGAAACCATCTCGAATTTTTAAGTCGTGATGGTCTTTTCGTGTGGGGAACCAGAGTGAAAACCCGGTAATAAAGAGTCCAATAGCCGACAATCCAAAGTCAGAGGTTCCGCCGTCTTGATAGATTAAAGAAATGATGAAAGGTGGGATCAGCGTTAAGCTGAAAACCATCAATAAAATGCCCAGGACTTTTAAAATGATTTTACTGTGCATAAAAGAATGACTGCTTAAAAATTAAAACCAACTTTTCTTTTCCTTTGGCGTGAAGAGTTCTGTAATTTGTGCCGCTTGGCTGGGGTCGTTCAAGAAAAGGATCACGTGGTCTTCTGCCTCGATCGTGAGGTCTCTATGAGAGAAAAAGACTTCATTTTCGCGCACAATACAGCCAATCGTAATACTGGTTGGCCATTGAATTTCACCAATGGTTTTTCCAATAATGTCAGAAGAGTTTTCACTTCCATGCACAATTACTTCCATGGCTTCTGCGGCACCACGACGTAACGTAAAGGCCTTGACCGTATCTCCTTGGCGCATGTAATGCAATAAACGACTGGTGGTAATTTGGTCAGCTGAGATGGCTACATCAATACTGTTCAGTTGAATAAGATCAACATAAGATTGATTATTCACCAATGCAATGACGCGGCGAACGCCTAATTTTTTTGCCAGCATTCCTGAAATAATGTTGGCTTCATCAGAGTTTGTTAACGCCAGAAATAAATCAATTTCATCAATGTTTTCTTCAATGAGCAAGGATCTGTCTGAGACATCTCCCCTGATGACAATAGCATGTTCGAGCTGTTCAGAAATTTTTCGGGCTTGCGTCATATTGTGGTCGATAATTTTAACTTGATGTTCTTTTTCCAGCTCTTTGGCTAAGTTGTAACCAATATTGCCCCCGCCGGCAATCATAATATTTCTAGAAGGACGTAATTTATCTCGCCGCAATTCTTGAACAATTTTAGGGATATTGAAAGGTTCGGCGAGAAAAAAGACCTCATCTCCGACCTGAATGGTGACGTTGCCCGTTGGAATGACGATTTCATCTCGTCGGTAAATCGCAACGATTCGGTGCTGTACACTCTCCGGTAAATGGTGCTTAATTTCTCGAATTTTTTTGCCCACAATCATTCCGCCCGAGTGGGCTCTAATAGCGACTAGACGAACTTTTCCTTCTGAAAAATCAACGACTTGAAGTGATCCTGGGTAGTTAATCAACTGCAAGATATAGTCTTTTACCAGTGTTTCAGGGCTGATTAAAACATTGATGGGAATCGCATCGGTATTTTGTTGCCGATCAAACAGTTCAGGGTGGTTTAAGTAACTTTGACTTCTCACACGAGCAATTTTGGTCGGAGTTTTGTGCATGATCTGAGCAAGCTGGCATGCAACGATGTTAGTATCATCTTCATGTGTCGCTGCAATCAACATATCCGCTTCTTCCAACCCGGCTTGATTCAGTACATCCGGGTTAGAGGCATGGCCATTCACGGTTCGAATATCCAGTCGGTCTTGTAGGCGCTGAAGGTTGGTTCTATCAAGGTCAACTACGGTGACATCATTGTTTTCAATGGCAAGTAGCTCTGCAAGCGATGTACCGACTTGTCCGGCACCAAGAATAATTATGTTCATAAGGATGAATTTTAAGTTTTCCTTAGAAAGTTTTTCTAAGTATTTTAAATGACGTTATCTGAGCTTTTCAGGTAACAAATTTACTGCATGTTCAATATCTTACTGTTACGTATTCTACGCTGGATTGATCCTGAAATTAACCCTAATTCTTGTTTTTATTGCACGGATTACGCTTTTGGGGAGCGATGCATAAAGATCCTCTGTTATTTTGGGTTTTTCGGGTCAATTTTAAGAGCTTTTAATTTGCGGTATAAGTTGGTTCTTTCAACGCCTGATAGTCGAGCCGTTTCTGTGACATTACCACCCGTTTCACGTAGAAGTTGGCTTAAATAAGCCGCTTCAAATTGGTCTTTAGCTTGTTTTAGGTTAACGGCTGTATTGATGCTGGAAAAAGAGACTGAATCACCACTTTTTGTGCTTTCCAGAGCGCGACGAATTTCTTCATCGCTGACTTCCCCCTCGCCCAATATCAGGAGACGTTGTACGAGGTTTTGTAGTTCTCTATAGTTTCCAGGCCAGCTATATTGTCGCAACACATTCTTCGCCGCGACATTGAATTCGCGATATTCAAGCCCTTCATGCATCAGAAAGTAGTCTAAAAAATAATCAATTAAATCAGGAATGTCCTCGGTATGTTGACGTAAGGAAGGAATTTCCAAAGGCATAACGTTTAAACGCTGAAATAAATCATTCCGAAAGTGACCACTGTGGGCTAACTCTTCTAAGCCGATTTTAGTTAAGGTGATTATTCGGACGTCTAGTGCAATTTTTTTGTTTGAGCCGGGGCGAACAAATGTTTCATCAAACAAGAGTTGGCTTAAAAAGTTTTGGCCTTTGGTACTGAGTTGTTCGACATCTGAAATGACTAGGGTTCCACCAGAAGCATGAATTAACTCTCCGGGAAAGGTATTTTGTTCGGACTCTAAACCAAGGATGAGTTCTTCTTGTTCATCAAAATCAGGGGCATGAATTTCGAACAAAGGTTGTTCTTTACGCTCACTTAATTTATGAATGGCTTCTGCCAGGCGGTGTTTCCCGGTGCCGGCTTCACCTTTAACAAGAATCGGCATAGAGTATTTAGCGAGGCGATTAATGGAATCTCTCAATTCAACAATGAGTTTGCTTTTTCCAATCGGTAAAATTTGGTCGGGCAGCTTTTGTTTTAAATGGCGGTTTTCACTGTGCAAGTGGAGATGTTCCATCGCCCTTTCTGCCGTAATCAACAGTTTGGCAAGTGAAAGAGGTTTTTCTAAAAAATCATAAGCACCGAGTTTGGTTGCTTCAATTGCGGTTTCAATCGTGCCATGTCCTGACATCATGATGACACTACTATGATCGAGCACATTTTCCGCAATCATTTCTTTTAGGAGCGAAATGCCATCAATGTCAGGCATCCAGATATCGAGGAAAATCAAGTCAGGTGCTTTATCTCGCCAAATAGCTTGTGCTTGCTGTCCATTGGCTGCGACCATGACCTCATACCCTTCTTCGGAAAAGATTTCCTGCATTAGGCTACGAATGTCTTTTTCATCATCAACAATCAGTAATTTGCCTGGTTTCATAGTGGGGTCATTTTATTAGAGGGTTCTACTCGAGTATGTTGCGGTAATTTTATTATAAAGCAGGTTCCTTGCTCCGGTTCTGATTCTACATGAATTTGTCCTTGATGTTCGTCGACAATTTTCTTCACGATGGCTAATCCGAGACCGGTTCCTTTAGGTTTATCGGTTGAGTAAGGTTCAAAGATCCAGTTCTTGGCTTTTTCTGGGATTCCTGGCCCATTATCGCAAATTGAAAATTCAATTTCATCCTGCGCGCAATTGGTGCGGACGTCAATGCGTGTTTCCGGTCTTTCACCACAGGCTTCAATGGCATTCTTAATCAGGTTGTGCAGCAGTTGCCTTAGTTTGGAAGCATCCGCAATAATTTTAGGACACTGCGTATCAATTTTGTATGAGACTTTCCAATTTGCTTTAGGGTCTTTGTACATGCTGACCACATCCTTGATCAGCGAGTTTAAGTTGAGTTGACTGAGTTCAATTTCAGGCGTGTCAGCGTATTCGGTAAAAGCCTGAACCAAATTTTGCATGGCAGAGACTTGTTCAATAATGGTGTCGGTCATTCTTTTAAGCAGTTGCTGATCGGTGGCGGTTAATTTATCTGTTAGCTTGTAATGGAGTCGTTCCGCAGAAAGTTGAATCGGCGTTAAGGGGTTTTTAATTTCATGTGCCAAGCGCTGTGCAACATCACTCCAGGCAGCATGAAGTTGGGCTTGCACCAGCTGGGTAATGTCTTCAATGACAATAACAAATCCGCCGACTTTTTGATCTAAACTCGGTAACGTTGATCCGTGTACCAGAAGTATTTTTTGTCCTTCTTTACAATCAAACGTCAGCTGCTCACTCCAGGGTTTTGCATCGTTACGGAATAAAGGAAAAATGGTGTCAAAGAACTGTTTTAAATGCTGACTTTCAGGCTGTTTTAAAATTTCATTCAATGGTTTTCCTAGCTGTTTAAATAAGTTGGTGTTCAGAATGCTGTTCGTGGCGTCATTAATGGTTTTTAATCGTAAATTCATGTCAAGAGTAAGTACGCCACTGTTAAGGTTTTTGATGATCGCTTGTAGATAAAGCTTTTGCATCTCTGTTTGTTGATGCCCGAATTTAATGTCATTTCGAGCCTTGGCAATCTGTTGAATCATGTCGTTAAACGAATGAATGAGTTGTCCCATCTCGTCCTCTTGAACGACCGGCATAGAGATGGTGTAATCGCCTTTGGCAACCGCTTTCGTTCCACGTGCTAATGTACGAATTGGGCGAGTAATGTTTTGAATAGTCTTGATTGTAAATAAAAGTGCACTGATCATGGTAAGTAGCAGGACCATACTTAAAATCACAGTGAAACTGGTTTTGAGCGGCCCTTTCAGATAGGAAAGTTCCTGATATTGGCCGGCAGAGATGCGTACCGTGTCGGCAAGGTGGCTTAATTGCTCCGGAATCGAAAACATGGCTTGTAGAGCATAGTGTTTATTGTTTTGTATGTCGGTAACCGGCAGCATGATGCGGATGACCTGGTAAGACGTATTTAAGCCTGATTGTGTTTCAATGGCGGCATAGGTTAACTTTTTTCGGACTTGTTGAAACAGTCTGGGAGCAGGCGATTTTGGCAGAATATTGACGTTGTCCTCACTGCTGTAGGCAATGAGTTGACCATCGCTTTTGTACAGCGCGATTTCTCGTGTATTCAATTGTTCTCCCAATTTATTCAAGGTAAGAACGGGGGTGATGAAGAGTTCTTCCCGATAAAGCTTGAGGGCTTGTTGAGTATTGTTCAGGTTGCGCCGGGTTTGATCATCCAGTGTGATTTGAACCAGTTTGACCGCATTGGCTAAAGCGTCTTCTGTTTTAACATCAAACCATTGATTGATGCCTTGATGCACAAAACTCATTGAAAAATAAAAAATAATCGCCAAAGGAACACCTAGCATAAAGCCGATAATGGTGGTTAATCGAACTGTGAGTTTGAGTCCTGGCGTATTGGCTTTATATTGTTTTCGAAGCTTGAGAAGTGTGCGTGTCAGCATCACAATTAAGACTGCCATGCCGCCGAAAGAGATAAACAACAAGGTGGAATAGGCTTGTGCAAATTGTGAAGCATTTTGCAGAATTTGACTCATGACAATCAATGAGATCAACAAGATGCTGGAAAGAGCGATGAGCCAGCCATATTGTTTGAGGAAGCGTGATTGTTGACTTGAAGGCATAAAAATCTGCTTTAGAAATTAAAGTTAAAAAAGGGTTATTGCATTCTCTTTATAACCAGCTTTTGGGTGACTGTATCTGGATATTACTCCAATCACTGTCTAAGTGCCAGTTTGGAGACCACAGAGCATCAATGATCAGTGGGGTGGGGAGTTGCCACTTGTTTAATGAAACCCGCATTTTAATGGCATAAAGCGTATTGGGGTGCAAGTCAGCTAAATCAGTAATTCGAAAGTTAGAGAGCGTACCAAGCGTATGCAATGCATCTTTTAAGTTGCTGAAGCTTTGAACTTTTTTATTGCGTTTATTCGAGATGACATATAGATGACTATACCCAAAATATTGCAGTTGGGATTGGTATTGAATCGTTACCCGGTTGCGGTGCATACTAAACCCTAATAAAGAGTGAACTTCATTCAACTCGATTTCGGTGGTGAACGTTAATGGAATTTCATGTTGTAATGCCGTGAGAACGGTTTTTTGAAATTGAAATTGAACACTGGCATCTAGTACCAGTTGCTGATTGTCCTGATAGTCATTTAAATATACAATCTGAATGGAGGATGTTTGATTGTCAGCGGCCTGAAGCAGTGAACTGAATCCTAAGAAGAACATCAATCCGAGGTGTTTTAAAAAGGAAAAAAGCACCGTATCAACCCCTAGCAAATTCATGGCTTAACACCCTTTTTCAATCATGCAGTAATAAAAGCCATCCATGCCCTCTTGACCAGGCAGAATTTGTCGCCCCGGTTCCTCATCGATTAAAATGCCCCAATCAGCTTTAATGGGTTTTTCTTTGGCATCAGGCGTTTGCTCAAGAAAATGGGTCATCTGATTGCGGTTTTCGGCGGGTAAAACCGAACAAGTGGCATAAAGCAATTGTCCGCCAGGCTTTAATCTTGGCCAGATGGCTTGCAGAATGGCTGCCTGTAATTCAGCCAACGCGGCGATGTCATCAGGGGTTCGATGCCACTTAATATCGGGATGGCGTCGAATAATCCCAGTGGCTGAACAAGGGGCGTCCAATAAGATTTTGTCGAATTGCACGTCAGGCCACCAACTATCAGGTTGTGAAGCATCCCCCACTTCAATTTCAGCAGCCAACCCTAATCGATGTAAGTTTTCTGATAAGCGCTCGATGCGTTCCGGTTCTTTCTCTAATGCAAAGACGCTTGCCTGGTTGTCACTCAGCTCTAACAGATGAGTGGTTTTTCCACCGGGGGCGGCGCAGGCATCCAGAATGATTTCATTCGGGTGAGGTGTTAACAGAAGTGCCGCTTGTTGTGCTGCCGCATCTTGGACGCTAAATCCGCCTTCCTCGTAGGTTGGGAGTTGGGTGATGTCCAAACTGCTTTTTAATACGATGCCCTGTGGTGCTTTCGGATGAATGTCTGCTTCAACTCCCTGTTCAGACAGTAAAGCTAAAAAAGTCTCTCGAGTTTGATGAAGTGGATTCACGCGCAAAGTGAGCGGTGCAGGCTCATTGTTGGCCGATAAGATTTGTTCCCAGTGCTCTGGATAAGCGGTTCGTATGGTTTTGGTCAGCCATTGTGGGTGGGAGTAACGATAAGCGGGTTTCTTATCGACTGCTTCGCAAATGCTATCTTTATCCCGTAAAAAGTTTCTTAAAACCCCGTTAATAAGGCCTCTCGCCCAAGGTTTTTTTAAAGATTTGGTGAGGTTGACGGTTTCAGAAACCGCAGCATGTTCCGGTGTATCCATATATAGAATTTGATAGAGTCCCAGCAAGATAAGTTGGTTAACATCTTCATCTTTCGGTTTCAATGGCTTTTTCAACAAATGGCTTCGAATCGCTTCAAGGCGGTCTTGCCACCGCAAGGTGCCCAATACCAGGTTTTGGGTAAAGGCACGTTCTCGTCGATCGCTGAATTGCGCTAAACCTTCTGCTAAAGATTGGTTTAAAGAGCGTCCATGTTCAATCACGGTTAAACAAATTTTCAAAGCGATATATCGACTGTTAACGGCCATGTCTATCCTAGTGTTTCGCCAGAGAGTTGGCGAGCTTGTGCAAAATCATAAGCCGGCATGGCTTTTTTACCCGAAGGTTGTACTTGCTTAATGAGTAAAGAACCTTCTCCCGTAGCAACTTCCACCCCTGTTTTGCTGACAGAAATGACCAGGCCTGGCTGTTTTTGGGTTGATAAATCACCAACTTCAGCCTGCCAAATGCGTAAAGGCTGGCCTTGGTATTGGGTAAAGGCGACCGGCCAAGGGTTAAACGCTTGAATTTGACGGGTTAATGTTTGTGCGGAGGCTTGCCAGTCAAGTTCGGCTTCCGCTTTGTTAAGCTTTTCAGCATAGGTTACCTTGCTTTCATCTTGTGTGGTGGGAGACACCTGACCGGTTTGTAAATCCTTCAAAGTTGTCATCATTGCGTCACAGCCTAACACGCTCAAACGGTCGTGCAAGGTTTGTGCGGTATCTTCGGGGGTGATGGGGGTTTTTAAAATCGTAAGCATATCTCCCGTATCCAGTCCGACATCCATTTGCATAATGGTCACGCCGGTTTCCGCGTCGCCCATTTGGATCGCGCGCTGAATCGGTGCAGCCCCTCGCCAACGAGGTAAGATAGAAGCATGAATATTCAAACAGCCATATTTAGGCATATCTAAAACGGCTTTTGGCAGTATCAAGCCATACGCCACCACAATCATCACGTCGGCCTGAAGCGCTTCTAATTCGGCTTGCGCTTCAGGTGTTTTGAGTGAATCAGGCTGATAAACGGGTATGTCATGCTCTAGTGCAGTTTGTTTCACTGGGCTGGCAGCGAGCTTTCGTCCCCGACCCGCAGGGCGATCCGGTTGGGTGTAAACCGCAACCACTTGATGCTTAGAGTCAATCAAGGTCTTAAGAGGTGCCACCGAAAAATCAGGGGTTCCTGCGAAAATAATTCTTAGAGGCTGTGTCATGTGTCTGTTTGGACCGCCATTTCTTTTTTAAATTTTTGAATCGCTCGGGTTCGCTTTAAACCGGAGAGATGGTCAATGAACAGTTTGCCGTTTAAATGATCAATTTCGTGCTGAATACAAACGGCTAAAAGCTCGTTGGCTTCAAATTCGATCGTTTTGCCATCTCTGTCCATGCCCCGAACGAGTATGTCTGATGGACGGTCAACTTTGGCATAAATACCGGGAATGGATAAACAGCCTTCTTCCCAAGTAATTTTGCCAGCTGATTTGATGACTTCCGGGTTCAGCAGGGCGATCGGTTCATCCTTGGTTTCAGAAATGTCGACGACGATCAGACGCTGCTGCACGGCAACTTGCGGTGCGGCCAGACCAATTCCGGGTGCGTCATACATCGTGTAGAACATTTCATCAATGAGCTGATCCAGTTCATCTGTCATTTCGGGAACGGGCTTGCAAACTTCTCTTAATCCGTCATCAGGGTAGAGAACAATATCGAGTTTATCCATAATACTAAGGTATACTTTTTTAACGGTTTGAATGAATGACCCTAAATTATAGCGGATTGAGTCACCTATGTCTGATTTAGACAACTTGCATGACTGGCTTTTATTACACTTTGCGCGCGTCAAAGCAAAGCAGTTGCCTCAAATTACATCTTATTTCGGCAGTATCGCACAAGCGATGCTTGCCTCGCAAGCGCATTGGCAAACCAGTCAGATATTAACGCCAAAACAGCTTGAACGGTTGTTTGATGCAGCCAATCCAAGGCTCGTTTCAGAAGCCATTATTTGGTCACAGCAGCCTGATCAATCCATTTTAACATTGGACGATGTAGCGTATCCTGACTTGCTGAAACGTATTTCAGATCCGCCGATTTTGCTTTATGTTCGTGGGAATGTCTCTTTACTTTCTGAGCCTCAATTGGCGATTGTCGGTAGTCGGAATGCTTCTAAGCAAGGGCGTTTAACGGCGAGAGACTTTGCACAATATCTTGCCAGCGTGGGGTTGACGATTACCAGCGGGTTGGCGTCGGGTATTGATAAAGCCGCTCATGAAGGCGCTTTACAAGCAGGAGCATCCAATTCACAAGCCGTGCAAGGGACCACTGTTGCGGTGGTCGCGACGGGATTGGATCGAGTTTATCCGTCGGCAAATCGAGAGCTTGCGCGTCAAATTGCTGATCGGGGTGCATTGGTGTCCGAATATCCGTTGGGAACGAAGCCGATGGCGCATTTTTTTCCGCAACGAAACCGTATTATTTCCGGTCTCAGTGTGGGCGCCTTGGTGGTTGAAGCCGCATTGAAAAGTGGGTCGCTGATCACGGCGAGAACGGCACTTGAACAAGACCGGGAAGTATTTGCCGTACCGGGGTCCATTAATAATCCACAGGCAAAAGGATGTCATCAGTTGATTCGGCAAGGAGCGAAGCTCGTAGAGTCAGGTCAAGACATTCTGGAAGAGCTGTCGGCAATTTTACAATTGTCACTCAATGACGCGTCAGAAGGGCAAGATGCGTTGAACGAAAAAGAAGTGATGGCCGAATCGGGTAATCTTTTGCGGCATATTGAGTTTGAGCCGATTGGCTTAGATGAACTGGTCGTTCTCAGCAAGCTCCCGGTATCGGACATTCAAAGCCAGTTGTTGATGCTCGAGTTGGAAGGTAAGGTTGAAGCTTTATCCGCAGGTAGGTGGCGCCGATTGCACTAAGCTCTTAATTGGGAGGTTTTACAACGGACTTTCCGACCGTTTTCAGAATATTCTAGAGCATCAAAACTCAATTTGTTTGCCATCATGATGCCACGGCCATGGTTATCCATGGCACGGTCAATGGAAAACTCTAAATACTTTTCATAGTCAAATCCAGACCCCATATCGGTGATGGTGACAGTAAGATCCGAATCAGAGTGGTTTAGATCTACGATAACATATTTTGCTTGGTTTTCCGGTAAGTTGAGGCGATAGGAAATTTCGTCGTGCAAACGAGCTTCATTAATGAGTTGCGTTTTTTCATCGTATGTAATGCCGAGGTTGCCATGCTCAACGGCGTTGATCATTAATTCTAAATAGCCAATGCCGATGGTGTTCGGGTCTTTGGTTAAGAAGGCAATGAAATTCGATAAATGTTTGGCTTCGTCGAGAGTCTGAAACTGAAAGCGCCCACTTTTCATCAGAGGGAACGCGGTGTTGATTCCTTCAATGGTGGTGAGCGCTTCTCGATGATTTTTAAAGTCTTTTAGTGCCGCATTAACAACAGAAATTAAGGTTTCTTTGGTAATTGGCTTAATTAGATAGTAGAATGCGCCAGCATTAATCCCACGCTGAATTTCTGCTTCGCTGTTGGCAGAGGTTTGTAATATAAAGGGAATTTTTTTGTATTCGGGATCTTGCTTAAGCTCTTCCAGTAACTGAATGCCATTTTTGTTCGGCATCAGGTAATCGGAAATGATGCAGTGGAAGAAATCTTTTGGTTTCTGGTGAATCAGCCGAGTCGCTTCTTCCCCGTCATTGGCAATGTGCAAATTAAAGTTTTCTGTTTTTAGAAAACTTTGAAGCAGTTTTAAACTGATTAAATCGTCTTCAATAATCAGTAAATTGGCTTGTTTCATTACCTGTAATGCCTTTTAAAATCATCAATCTAATATAGAGCTAATGATGTAAGCTTAACATGTTTCCGAATGGCTTCGCTACTGAAATCCTTTGGTAGATGGGCGCTTAAACTTACGAAACAGCTTGTTGACAGAGTTCCGTGATGCTCAGAGATAGAGCGTTATCCAGATTGATTGAAATAAAAGTTTGCATTTATTAGGCTTTTTTTGCACTCTTTAAAAAATAAACCGACTGAAATAGAGAATAAAACATATGACTAATTTGGTGATAGTGGAGTCTCCTGCTAAAGCTAAGACCATTGAGAAATACTTGGGCAAAGGGTTTACCGTCCGTTCAAGCTATGGCCATATCCGTGACATCCAGAAAAAGGGGATGGGGATTGATATTGAAAATGGTTTTATGCCGAATTACGAAATTTCGCCGGATAAAAAGAAAACCGTTACGGAGTTGCGTAAGCTAACGAAAGAGGCTGAAACCGTCTGGCTCGCAACGGATGAGGACCGCGAAGGGGAGGCTATTGCATGGCACTTAGCGGAAGCTTTAAAGCTGGATGTCAACGACACCAAACGCATTGTGTTTCATGAAATCACCAAAACAGCGATTCAGAAAGCCATTGCCGAACCCCGGAAAGTGGATATGGATTTGGTTGAAGCCCAGCAGGCGCGTCGTATTCTTGACCGTATCGTTGGGTTTGAATTGTCGCCTATCTTATGGAAAAAAATTCGAACGGGGCTGTCCGCTGGTCGTGTTCAGTCGGTCGCGGTTCGCTTGATTGTTGAAAGAGAGCGCGAGATTGATGCGTTTGAATCGGATTTTGTGTATCGCCTGCAAGGGGCGTTGGACATTTTAGATGAAAATCAAAAGGTGGTCGGAACGGTTGAAGTGAAGCGAAGCGCGGCCTTTAAGACGGAAGAAGAAGCGCAAGCCTATTTAGAGCAAGTTAAAACCGCGGCTTTGACGGTTTCACAGTTAGAAGAAAAGCCGGCAAAAAAATCGCCTAAACCCCCTTTTACCACCTCGACACTACAACAGGAAGCGTCTTCAAAACTCGGCTTTTCTGTGAAGCAAACCATGATGATTGCACAGCGTTTGTATGAGTCCGGGAAGATTACCTATATGCGTACCGACTCGGTCAATCTATCGGAAGAAGCCATTCAGAAAGCACAAACAGAAATTGTGTCTGAATTTGGAGAACCTTATTCGAAAACGCGTCGTTATAAAACCAAAAACGCCGATGCACAAGAAGCACATGAAGCGATTCGACCTACTGATTTTTCAGTTCAATCGGTAACCGGTGAGCGCAACGAACAGCGCCTGTATCAGTTGATCTGGCGACGAGCAATTGCTTCGCAAATGGCGGATGCTCAGTTAAAACGAACGAATGTAGATATTGCTCTTGAGGGCATGGCTGCTGAAAAATTGGTGGCAAAAGGTGAAGTTATTACTTTTGAGGGGTTCTTGAAAGTGTATAACCTGGATGATGATGCCAAAGAAGGACAATTGCCACCATTAAAGGTCGGGCAAGTTTTAAAACTGGGTGAGTTGACGGTCAGGCAAAGTTTCTCCAGACCTCCGGCTCGTTATAATGAAGCAAGTCTGGTTCGAACATTAGAAGAAATGGGAATCGGGCGTCCTTCCACTTATGCGCCGACCATTGACACCATTCAGCAGCGTGGTTATGTCGTCAAAGAAGATCGTGAAGGCCGTCAGCGTGATTATCGCCAACTGGCTTTGACTGAAGATGGGATCGAAGCCACCACCTTGACGGAAACGACCGGAACGGAAAAAAATAAACTGTTCCCCACGGATATTGCCGGCATCGTGACCAGTTTTTTGGTGAAACATTTTGGCGATGTGCTGGATTATAAATTTACGGCATTGGTGGAATCAGAATTCGACATCATTGCACAAGGTAAAGAGTCCTGGCAGGAAATGTTGACGAAATTTTATCAGCAATTCCACCCCCGAGTGGATGCCGCGGAAGATGTTTCCAGAGAAGAAGCAGGGCAATCGCGCGCTTTGGGTAATGATCCGAAAACCGGTAAACCGATGTTTGTTAAAATCGGGCGCTTTGGCCCCTATGTGCAACTAGGCGATGGTGAGAATGATGAGAAACCGACGTTTGCCAGCTTAATGCCGGGTCAAAAAATGGATACGCTGAAGTTAGAAGAGGCTTTGGAACTGTTCAAATTGCCGCGTGAAGTCGGGAAAATGCCGGAATCTTTTTCGGCAAAAGCGGTTGATGGAACAGAGTTTGCCGTTGAAAAAGGGCAAGTTATTATCGCCAAACAGGGGCCTTTCGGTCCTTATTTGGAATATGGTCCTAAAATGTATGCACCCATTAAGGGGTTTGACCCGCTCAGTATTGAGTTGGAAGATGCGGTTGCGTTGATTGAATCGAAAATTGTCACTGAAGCGGAAAAAATTATTAAGGTTTTTCCTGATACGGATGTGAAGATTTTAAAAGGTCGATGGGGGCCTTATATCACTGATGTGACGACGAAAAAGAATGCTAAGATCAAAAAAGATGAAGATGCGTTAGAGCTCAGCTTCGAAGAATGCCAAAAACGGTTGGACGAAGCACCAGAGCCGAAAAAACGCGGGCGCGCAGGGGCAAAAAAGAAAGCACCGGCTAAAAAAGCCACCACTAAGAAAAGCACCGCCAAGAAACCCGCTGCGAAAAAAACGCCTGCTAGGAAACCTGCGCGCAAAACGCCTGCCAAAAAGACAACGGAGAAGAAATAAAGCAGCTTCTTAATGACAGGAGAGGCTAAATCTACCAGGCCTGGTAGATTTTATAACGACCCTTGCCCGCATTTTTTGCCTGGTACATTGCCTGGTCAGCATGTTTAAGCAGGGTTTCTTTATCGGAGCCATGGTCAGGGAAAAGCGCAATCCCAATGCTGGAACCAATTTTAATTTCATGGTTCCCTATATTGAAAGGTTGGCTGAGAAGCTGATTGAGGTTTTTTCCAATTTCATTGAGTTGTTTAGGTGTGGTATAAGCACGACATAAAATGACAAATTCATCGCCTCCAACCCTTGCAAATAAAGTATCTTCGGCAATATGCTCAGCGATGAGTTCGCTCACCGATTTGAGCAAATGATCTCCTGTATCATGTCCAAGAGTATCATTGACGGTTTTGAAGTTATCCAGATCTAAAAACATCAAAGTAAACTTGTTGCCGGAGGCCGAAAAGGTTTCCAGCCATTCATCTAATGCCTGATAGAAATAATTTCGGTTCGGTAAGCCTGTAATAATGTCCGTGTTCGCTAAGAAACTCAATTCCTGTTGTGTTTGTTTTAATTCGGTAATGTCGGTATAAACCAGAGCATAGTGCGTTGTTTGGGTCGTTTGGTGAATGACTTTCTGACAATCCACTAAACTTGATCGAGCCAGGTCTCCATTGATATGGTGTAATGTCAGTTCGCCGCGCCAAGCCAAATTTTTGTCGACCTGCATTAAAATATCCTGTGGTGGTTCGTCTTGTAAATTATCCAACAGGTCTCTTAGTGTCATTTTAGCCAAATCGGCTTGCGTCAAGCCAAAAGCGTCATGGAAAGCAGGGTTGGTGCGAATAAAAGATAAGTTTTCATTGGTAATCGCGATCGCTTCCTGAGTATTTTCAAGTAAGATTTTATCTAATGTCAGCTCTTCTTCAAGCTGTTTTTGTTGGGTGATGTTTAAACGAACACAGCTTAATTTTTCAACATTTCCAAGCTCGTTGGTGATGGTCTGACCCCGATCATATACCCAAATGTAAGCTCCGTTGGCATCCATGACACGATGAGTGTCTTCATAGTCAGTGACTTGATGACTCAGGAGTTTGAGAAGCTTTTTTTGAACTTGTTCTTGGTCTAAAGGGTGGATGCGAGCTTGCCAGGCATGAAGGTCTTGTGGGAAATCATGGTGGTTAAACCCAATCATTTCTTGCCATAAATCTGAAAAATATGCTTGATTGTTTTTGATATCCCATTCCCAATAAGCCAGGCGACCACAATCCAGAACGAAAGAGAGTCGTTTTTTTTCTAATTCATGCTGTCGGTTAAGGGTGCGAAGTTTTTGTGTTGTTTCTTCCGCTTGCCGTTCGGTTTGCTGATGGAGTTTTTGAAACCGTTTATAACCGATAAAAGCGAATACAAAGAAAAGACCAATGGCAATTTGAAAATACAGATTCCAATTAATATCAAACGAGGTTATCGGGACAATAGGGTATTGAGAGGCGATAAATAGAAAGCCAAATAGAATCAGAAAAAAGGCAGAAAAATAGCGAAATGAAGAATGACTAGGTGTCTTCATAACTTCCAAACCTGAGAAATTGATAAAAGCATATCACCATTGATAAGTATTTTTTGTAAGTAAATGAGATTATTGAAAAAAAAAGTGCACATGTAAAGCAGTAATTTGAAATCAATCGCGAGGAAGATATCTAGATAAAATAATGAATTTATCCAGATTTTATCGGATAGTTGGTTCGATAAAAGGTAAAATATGCGGTCAATTTTAAAGAATCAATAAAGAGATCAGTCAGCATGAAGCACCAAGTTGCAGAAATTTTGTCAGAGGTTATCGATCAGTTCAAACAGGAGGGGGTTTTAGAGGCTTCTTTTCAACCCCGTGTGAACGTAGAAAACACCCGTGATAAATCGCATGGTGACTTTGCTACAAACTTAGCGATGATGTTGACCAAAATTATCGGTCAGCCGCCTCGTGAGGTGGCTGACATGATCGTTGCACGCCTTCCTGAATCTGATGTGATTGAAAAAGTAGAAATTGCCGGTCCAGGGTTTATCAACTTTTTTGTCTTGGATGTTGCGAAGTTCGATGTATTGTCGACAGTTTTAGACGCCGGTGAGACTTTTGGAGAATGTAATGTCGGTCAGGGTCGTTCAGTGTTGGTGGAATATGTTTCAGCCAACCCTACCGGGCCTTTGCATGTCGGGCATGGCAGGGGGGCGGCTTATGGTGCAAGCGTAGCCAGCTTGTTGGCAAAAGCAGGCTTTCAAGTCTCGCGGGAGTATTATGTAAATGATGCCGGGCGTCAAATGGATATTTTGGCGGCTTCAACCTGGTTGCGTTACTTACAGCATTGCGGAGAGGAATTAACGTTTCCAAGCAACGGGTATAAAGGGGATTACATCTTTGATATTGCACAATCATTATATGAAGAGAAAGGCGATGCATTGAGAAAACCCGCTCAGTTGGTGTTTGATGGGGTGGCTGAGGATGAGGTGACGAATGCGGACGGCGAAACTCAAGGCGATAAAGAAAAGCATATTGATGGCCTGATTGAGCAGGCCAAAGCGCTTCTGGGGGAAGCGCATTATCGCCTGGTGTTTGATAAAGCACTGGAAGTGATTTTAGGCGACATTCGTGAAGACTTGGCAGAGTTTGGCGTCGAGTTTGAAAATTGGTTCTCGGAGCGTTCATTGATGGACTCTGGTGTGATTGATGCGGCTCTTGAAAAGTTGCAAGCGGCTGGCAAAATTTATGAAAAAAATGGCGCTTTATGGTTTAAGTCATCAGAGTATGGTGATGAAAAAGATAGAGTGGTGGTACGTGATAACGGATTGAAAACGTATTTTGCATCTGACATCGCTTACCATTTCAATAAGCTTGAAAGAGGATTTGACGTCCTGATCGATATTTGGGGGTCTGACCACCATGGTTATGTGCCTCGTGTCAAAGCGGCTATGCAGGCGATGGATACCAATCCGGATGCTTTGGAAGTGTTGCTGGTACAATTTGCCGTGTTATACCGTGGCGGTGAAAAGCTGGCAATGTCTACCCGTTCAGGCCAGTTTGTGACGTTGCGTGAATTGCGAGAGGAAGTGGGGGCGGATGCAGCACGTTTCTTTTATGTTCAGCGTAAATCCGAGCAACACATGGATTTTGATTTGGATTTAGCGAAGTCGAAATCGAATGAAAATCCAGTGTATTACATTCAGTATGCCCATGCCCGTATTTGTCAGGTTTTATCATTGGCAGAAGAGCGTGGTTATTCATTGGATACTGAAGTTGGCTTGGCAAATTTAAACCGTTTAACGCTGGAGCCGGAAGCGGATTTGGCTATCTTATTATCGAAGTACCCTGACATTGTTGCTCGTGCAGCACAGGTTTATGAACCGCACCAAATCGCTTATTATTTGAAAGAGTTAGCGCATGGGTTGCATGCTTACTATAATTCGACCCAGTTTATTGTTGAGTATGAACCGTTAAGAAATGCGCGATTGACATTAGTAGTTGCAGTACGTCAAGTCCTGAAAAACGGTTTGGAATTATTAAGTGTTGCTGCACCAGAAAAAATGTAAGGATAGTTTTGTTGAAAGAGAACATTTTAAATGAATGGGCTGTCTATCTTTTTCAAAGAGATCATATATGAAGCAATATACCCGTGATTACCGACATGGTCATACTCAAAAAAGACAGCCTTTTCAACGAAAGTCACAATTGTCTAAACAGGAGACTGTTGAGTCGACGCCCAGTGCTCCAAAATGGATTTGGTTGGTTGCCTTAGGATTATCCATTGCGTTGATCTTGGGCTTTATTGCGGTTCAACATTTTGCTCAAAATGGGGTTAAGTCATCCGAAAAGGTGATTCAGTCTTCAGTGACAACGGTACAAACACCGAATTTCAAACCGCAAACTTCAACTGCCAAAGTTGCTCAAGATGAAGTGAGTCAAACAAGCAAGGAACCCCTTGTTGTTGAAAGCTTGTCGTCAAGCTCTGAAAAAATATCGGAGCCAAAGCCTATCCATTATACTTTTTATCATGGGCTGGCTAAAACGGAAGTGGTGGTGGACGCAGTGCCACTTTCCGTGACCTTGTCGTCTCCGTATTATATCCAAGCCGGAACTTTTGGATCGAAAGAAGTGGCTTTGAGAGAAAAGTCTCGCCTAAAGTCGCATGGACAGGAATTAACCGTTTCGGAGTTGAAGCTGGAAGATCGTGTGTATTATCGATTACGTGTCGGGCCTTTCAAGGATCGTTTGGCCATGAATAAAAAGCGGAATGAACTTCGAGCCTTAGGGGTTGATACGCTTTTGATTAAAGCAAAGTCAGAGTAGCGGTTTCTTGATCTTGAGTTGATTTTATCGTATAGAGTTGAAAAAGCCCCAGGCCTGGTCAGTTTTATGAAGGTTTCGTCGCAAGATCTTCTTCTGAAACAATTCGGTTTCGTCCTTGATTTTTCGCCGCATACAGTGCATCGTCAGCCCGTTTGACCCACTCGTTAATTGTTTCGGCATCTTCACCCCGATAAGCTGCGATGCCAAATGAAGCCGTAATCGTTCCTAACGTTTTTTCAGAATCTTTACGCTTGAGTTTGGCAATTTCTAAGCTGTGTCGAATTGATTCTGCCCGTTTTTTAGCTTGCTCAAGGCTACTGTGCGACAATAGAATGGCAAATTCTTCACCGCCATATCGGCAAACGGTTTCGGTATCATCTTTGGTTTTTTTCATTAAATTGGCGAAATACCTGAGAACGCTGTCCCCAACCAAGTGACCAAACGTATCGTTAAACCGTTTGAAGTGATCAATGTCTGTTAAAATTAGCACTAGACTTTGAGCGCTATCTTGAGCGCTATCTGTTAAGTCCTGAATCGCATTGTTAAATGCTTTACGATTACCGATCTCTGTCAACTCATCGGTTAATGTTTCGGCACGTGCTTCAATCAGCTCTTTGCGTAATTGGACGATTTCTTCATTACTGTCCATCATTTCTTTTTGAAATTCTTCACTGGATTGTTTCATGGAAGAAGCCGTATTCAATACCGAATGGGTCAGCTCTTTTAGGGTGGCCGCATCAATATCATTTGAGGCCAAAGAAGTGGTGTAATGATTTAAATCTTGAGTGTGTTTTTCAAGCTTATCGCTCCATACGTTCATCTTTCTGATGACCAGATTAATCAGGCGTTTAAAGGCTCGATCAAAGTCATTACCTGACTCGTCATCTGCAAAATATTCATCGTATAAGCGACGCCCTAATCGATCATTGTAGCCAAAGGGATCTTGTAGAGCATTGTCCATTTCCTGGCGAAATTTGGGGTGATCGCCTTTATAATACTGGTACCAAATATAATAGTTGAGTGGCGTCGGATTAATCTCTTGTTCTTCAAAAATATCAATGAGCTGAACGAAAATGCGTTGCGCTTTTTCAGGGGCATCTTTAATATCTATCAACATAATCCTTTCCTGTTTATCGTCTAAGTGTGGCGTGAATCAGAGTGGTCGGTGTTTTGGCAGCTAACATTTATTTTACACATATTTGCGTGCAATCCCTAGTGTGTTCATAGAAAAAACCAAGTAGATAGAGTATAGTAAATTTTTGCAATTCTTGCGCTGAATTTGGTTTTTAGGAGAAAGCATGATTACCCCACAGCAGATTGAATCGATTGTTGAAACCATTAGTCAAACGATCCCGCCAGGGTTTGGAAAACTTCCTGAATCGTTACAGCAGAACTTAAAGCAATCGCTGGCCAGTACAGTCGAAAAAATGGATTTGGTGTCGAGACAAGAGTTCGATATCCAAGCGGGTGTGTTGGCGAAAACACGTGCCAAGCTTGAAGCGCTGGAAAAACAGGTTTCTGCCTTAGAAGCACGCCAAGACAATGACTGACTGAACTGACTCGATATGGCAAGTTCCCCCGGACAGTATTCAACCATTTTTTCCCGAGCTGTTTCAGGTATTCAGGCACCTGAAGTGCAAGTAGAAGTGCATAGCACCAACGGACTGCCAAGTTTATCGATTGTGGGCTTGCCGGAAGCATCGGTCAAAGAAAGCCGGGATCGTGTTCGCAGTGCTTTACTGAGTAGCGGTTTTTCCTTACCTCCCAAACGTATCACCATTAATCTAGCCCCGGCAGACATTCCGAAACAAGGTGGACGCTATGACCTTCCGATTGCGTTGGGTATTTTAAAGGCCACGGGACAGTTGACCCCTGTTCGTGCACTTGATTCTTTCGAGTTTTTAGGCGAGCTGGCTTTGAATGGAGAAGTTCGCACGGTTCCAGGCGTGTTACCTGCTTTGATTCAGGCACAGGCCAAAGGTCGTACTGTTATTGTCCCAGCATCAAATTTAGACGAAGCCAGTTTGGTTGATGGGGCAGACGTTTATGGTGCTCAGTCGTTGTTAGAGGTGTGTCAGTTTCTGATGACTTCAGAATCAACCTTGTGTGAACCCAATGTTTTAGAAAGCGCGTCCCCGAGTTATGCGGAGGATATTTCCGATATCAGGGGGCAGTTTCAAGCGAAAAGATTGTTAGAGGTTTGTGCTTCAGGTGGGCATTCATTGTTGATGGTTGGCCCTCCCGGATCCGGAAAAAGTATGCTGGCAGCTCGGTTAGTGACTTTATTGCCTGAGTTGGATTTGAAACAGGCCATTGATGTGGCTTCGATTCATTCAGTGGCTGGCAAAACGGTTTCAATGGATCAATTCTTTCAAAGAAAATTGGTTCAGCCGCATCATACTGCCACAGCGGCAGCGATGGTGGGAGGAGGATCGGGCGCTTTTCCCAAACCTGGAGCCATTTCCTTGGCTCATCACTCCATTTTATTTTTAGATGAATTGCCGGAGTTTAATCGCTCGGTCTTGGAAGCATTACGAGAGCCGCTCGAAACCCGTAAAGTTGAAATTGCTCGCGTTAATCAGAAGGTGACGTATCCGGCAGCTGTGCAGCTGGTGTGTGCAATGAATCCGACCCCCTCCGGCTATTTTCCTGACGATGCTTTGGGACGCTGCCAGGATACCCCTGAACAGGTTTTGCGTTATCGTCGCAAAATATCAGGACCGTTGTTAGATCGAATTGACTGTCACCTTGAAGTTCCTCCGGTGGATTTTGATGCCTTAAGTGGAAAAAAAGATGCGGAAACAGAAACGAGTGCTGATGTTCGAAAGCGTGTTCAACTCTGTCAAAGCACTCAAAAAGCTCGACAAGGGTGTTTAAATACAGAATTGAGCCCGAAGCAACTGGAACAGCTTGTTTTATTACAACCCGATTCTAAAGGGTTACTTGAGCAGGCGGTTAACCGTATGGGAATGTCAGCTCGGGGTTACCATCGTATTTTAAGGGTGGCACGCACTTTGGCCGATATGCAGCAGCAGGAAAATGTGTTGATGGAACATATTGCAGAGTCGATTTCTTACCGTTCAATGGATAAGTCGCTTTAAATGATGGAATCAGTTTATGTAACCGCTTTAATGGTCGGATTATTAGGGGGCGTTCATTGTTTGGGGATGTGCGGAGGCGTGGTTGGCTCGCTGACCTTTAATCTCAAACCCGAGGTTCAGTTGAGTTGGTGGCGCATGTTTCCTTATCAGCTTAGTTATAATGCTGGGCGTTTAACCAGTTATGTCTTAATCGGCTCGATATTCGGGTTTTTAGGTAACTCTTTAATCTCTTTGGCCTCTTTCTTACCACTTCAACAAACACTACAAGTGGTTGCCGGTCTGTTTATGATTGTTCTGGGGCTTTATTTAGGTGGCTGGTGGAATGGAATCGTTGTTGTTGAGCGATTGGGACAAGGTGTTTGGAAGCGATTGGCACCGATGACAAAAAGCATGATGCCGGTACAAAATTTCTACCAGGCCTGGCTTTATGGTTTGGTGTGGGGGTGGCTTCCTTGCGGCTTGGTTTATAGTATGTTGATTATGGCGCTCAGTGCGGGAGGGGCAATGGAAGGCGGATTGGTCATGCTGGCTTTCGGGTTGGGAACCTTGCCGAACCTTTTGTTGCTGGGAAGCTTCGCTTTTTTCTTTACCAAGTTGGCCAGAACCTTGTGGGTTCGTCGCTTGGCAGGGTTTTTGGTGATGCTGATGGGAAGCATTCAACTGTATTGGGCGTATGCCCTACAGTTGAATTAATTCCGTCGAAGCGCACTTACGGATTATCATCCGTTTTGATGAAGCCGTAGTCAATCCCCATGGAACCTAATAAATGTCCGGTGGCATTTAAAATACGGTATTTTGCAGCCAGCTGATCTGCTTCACTGGTCACGAGGGTGTTCAGCCCGTTAATATATTCATTTTCAGTGTTGAGTAAGTCTAATAATGAACGACGCCCCAAGCTGAATTGTTTACGGTATCCGTTCAGAGTGTCTCGAGTCAATTTGATGTGTTGCCGCATATAGTCAAGCTGATTATTGATGTAGACTTTCGCATTCCAGGCATATTTTAAATTTTCAATTACTTGTCGATGGGTATTGTTTCGAACTTCCGTTGCTTGCTGAAAATTGCTTGCGGTTCTTTCACGGCTAGCACTGTCTCGCCCACCATTATAAAGGTTGTATTTGAAACGTACCATGGCTTGCAGATACTCGTTGTTGCCTTCAATGCCCGATAAATTGTTGTCGAAAGTTTTTTCGACTTCTAAATCGATGCGCGGGTAATAGTTTGACCCCGACAGCTCGAATTGCATTTTGGCTGCAGCGATATCCGCATTAGCCGATTTGAGGGTTGGGTGGTCTATCAAAGCTTCATTGATTGCATTATCTAGAGTTTTTGGCAAGATAAAATCCGTTTTCGGTTCCATTAAATTGTCTTCCGGCATTCGGCCTAATATCCGCTGAAACTTGGCGCGAGCATCGAAAAACTTATTTTCAGCTGAACCATAGTTTGATCGGGCTAAAGCCAAACGTGCTTTCGCTTGGTCAACTTCAACCTGGTTGCCAATGCCGGCTTGTGTTCGGCGTTCAATTTGATCTAAAATTTTCAAGTGTGTTTCTAAATTCGTTTGCGCCAAATTCAGTAATTTCTTTTCTTTGAGTAAATTGATGTAAGCCTGAATCATCTGTAGGGCAATATCGTTTGCTTTTGCCAGAGTTTTGTAGGCCTGGGCATCCAGACGGTATTGCAATCGATTGACCTCGTCTTGTGTGCCAAATCCTTCGAAAAGATTCTGGGTTAATTTGACCGAGGTTTCACGGCGCGTTAAACCAGTGCCTGTGTTATCTATTCCTGGTCTATCAACCTCTTCATAGCCGATGCCGGCATTTAAATCGATGCTTGGATAATACCCTCCTTTGGCACCTTTGACCTCGGCTTCAATAGCTTGGTAAGCTTTGACTTCTTGTCGAAACTCAGGGTTATTAATAACCGCATCTTCAACAGCCTCCTTTAAACTAATTGCATTTGCATTAAAAGAAAAAGTGAGTAGTGCGGTACAGGCTAACCTGTTAAAAAATAATGTTTTTTTTGTATGTGACATATTGTTTATCTGTTTTGTTAGAGTGCATTTTTGTGCCAATTTTGTATTGTTATGACTAAGTTTAATCGGTCTTTGGCATTGAGTTTTTCTAATAAGCTGTGAACGTGTGCTTTGACGGTGCGTTCACTAATGGCCATCTGCTCGGCAATTTCATGGTTACTTTTTCCTTGCAGAATCCATTCCATGGTTTCAATTTCCCGGGCAGATAACATATCTTTCCAGGAGTCATTTTGCATTGGTTGGTTGGAAGATACAGATTGAATGATACCTTGCATCACATTCTGTCCTAACCAAATGTTCCCTGCCAGAATCGTGTTGAGCGCTTGCTCTATTCTGGAAGGTTGGGCAAACGTGTTTACATATCCTTTGATTCCTTTTGTAAACCAGGCAACGCCTTCTTTCGCTGTCGGCAGGTTTGAAAATAATAAAACCGCATACCCTTGTTGTAATACTTTTTCTATTTCAGTGTGATTTTTAGGGGTCTCGGTCAGTTGTATCAGTAATAAACTGTCGGTAACAGGACGAATCCGTGTATCCATTTCTAGGGTGTATAAAATTTGTTTAGGCAATGAAGAAACCTTTGACCAGTTTTTGAGTGCGTGCGGATCTTGAACGTAAAGGAGTAACTGCTTCATATGCGTATCTATTTTGTCATAGTCCTATAATTTATTGTCTTCTATAAAAACCAGTATGCATTAATCATGCCAGCTTGATTCTCAAGCCTCATGACTCTCTGAGTGCTAAATCCTTAGCCTTAATAATGGGTTTAATTAAATACTCTAATATCGTGTGTTTACCCACTACAACATCCACTGTGGCAGTCATCCCTGGCATTAATGACAGGGGTTTTTTTTCCGATCCAAGATAATTCTTATCGGTTTTTATTCGAGCGATATAAAAGCTATTACCTTCTTCATCGAGTATCGTGTCGGCTGAAATTTTTTCTACCGTGCCATCTAATCCGCCATAAATGGCAAAATCATAAGCGGTAAATTTTATTTTCGCCTTCAGGCCGGGGTAGACAAATCCAATGTCGGCGGGAGAAATTTTGGTTTCAAGGACGAGAGAATCGTCTAATGGAACAATTTTGACGATATCGCTCCCCGGTTGAATGACTTCTCCAATTGTAGTGACCAGGAGTTCACTGATTGTGCCGTTGACCGGTGAGGTGATGCTGGTTCGTCTGACACGATCTTCCAATGCGGTTTTAGAGCTTTCAAGTTGAGACAATTTAGCCAGTACGGTATTCAACTCTTGTTGCGCTTCATTGCGAAATTTTTGTTTGGCTTCTTGTTTCTTATTAATCGATTCATTGATAATCGATTTTAAGCGTGGTATAGAGTTTTGAGTCGTTTGTAACTGCGAGTAGGCATCTGTTGCTTCGCGACGAGTTTTTAATAAATCGACCTCAGAGGCAATTCCTTCTGTAACTAACGGTTTCATGATTTTAATTTCTTGCTGAAGCAGGTCGTAAGACTTGGACAGTTGCTCAAATTGGTTGTAAGCTTCTTGCAGTTCAGAGCGATTTTGCGTGATTTTTTCATTTAAAATCTGTTGCGTCGTTTCCAGTTGCTGCAATTGGTTTTTATAGAGCTGCTTTTCACGCTCAAAAATGGCTTCAACCATTGAGTTGTTGTCGGAAGGTATGTTTATTTTGAATGGCTTGTTGAATGCTTGAGCCGATAGTCGAGCGGCTTGAGCTCTTAAATCATACAGCTGTGCTTCCGTTTCATCATAAGAGCTTGAAAACTGGGTATTATCCAACTTCAACAAAACTTGCCCTTTTTGTACGTTATCACCTGAATGCACAAAAATGTTCTCAATAATCCCGCCTTCTAAGTTTTGAACAACCTGAATTTTAGAGGAAGGAACCACTTTTCCCTGTCCTCGAACAATTTTGTCAAGTTCTGCATAGTTTGCCCAAACCAATAACCAGATGAGTACCAAAAACATAATCCAGACAATTAGCTGTGACTTGATCGTAGGCTTTTCGAGCGCCGCTTGACTCAAGTTTGACATAAATGCCAAATCTTCTTCCGGGACTGAAGTTTCTTTTAAAACAGATTTTTGTGTCGTATTTTTTTTGAATATCATGGGCTTATGCTTTATTAATTCGACCTGTTTTCAGGGCTTCAAGTACGGTTGCCTTAGACCCGTCGGCAATCACTTTACCGTTACTCATCACAATTAAACGGTCAACAAGTTGTAACAAACTCATTTTATGCGTTACAACGATACTGGTGTTTTTCAATGTTCCATGTTTCAGCCGATCTATCATGGTTTGTTCCGTATTGGCATCCATGGCATTGGTCGGTTCGTCAAATAAATAAATTGGCGTATCAAGTACTAATGAGCGTGCGACACCGATGCTTTGACGTTGACCGCCTGATAAAGAGGCGCCTCCTTCATTGATTTTTAAGCTATAGCCCGAAGGATGGGTTTTAATAAAATCATCCACGCCAGCTAATTTGGCGGCACGTAAAATTTCACTGTCTTCGACATAAGGTGCACGATAGGCGATATTTTCACGCACATCGCCACTGAATAAAGTCACGTCTTGCGGAACATAGTTAATATTACGTCGTAATTCTGCGGGATCAAGCTGGGTAATATCAATGCCATCAATTAAAATCGATCCGGAATCAACATGATAAAAACCGAGAATCAGTTTTTCAATCGTCGATTTTCCAGAACCAATTCGTCCGATAATGCCTAGTTTTTCGCCAGGATTCACCTTAAAAGAAACATTGGTCAAAGCGGGTTTTGTTTCACCCGGGTAGGTAAAGGTAACATCAACAAATTCAATACTGCCTTCAAACACTGGGTGCTGAATAAAGCGTTTACCAACGGGGCGTTCAATTTCCTTTTTCATCAGTTCATTCAAGGAATCAAGTGCGGTTTTGGTTTGCTGGTAGGTCGAGGTCAAGCTGGCGAATTGCCCCATCGGGCCGATGGCTCTCTGGCTCAACATGACAGTGGCAATCAATCCCCCCATGGTTAAAACGCCATCTTTAATCAGGTAGACGCCTGTTAGGATGATGAGTACCGTACTCATTTGTTGCATAAAGCCGGTCACGCGCCCGATGGAACTTTGGAGCATTTTCGATTTTAGACTGGCTCGAGCAATCTCTCCGACCGCTTGTTCCCATTTCCATTGAGAGTGCGCTTCTACCCCTAACGATTTAATGGTTTCAATAGCGGTTAAGGTTTCAATTAACACGGCATTTTTCTGCGAAGAGGCTTCGTAAGTGGCTTCTACGCTTGCTTGTATCGGCTTTTTCATCAAAATGCTGTAAATCAGAATCAGAGCGATAATGGCAATGGGAACCAAGACAATTTGACCTGCGATGAAAAAAATGACTAATAAGAAGATAATGACAAAGGGTAAATCCACTAAAGAAGCAATGGTGCCGGAAGTGAAGAAATTTCGAATACTGTCGAATTCTTTTAAATTATTGGCAAACGCTCCAATGGAGCCTTGCCGATTCTGCATTGTTAAGCCAAGCGTTTGTTCAAAGAGTTTGGATGACATGATGACATCACTTTTCTTACCGGCCATTTCTAAGAAATAGGAACGAAGAAATTTGAGTAAAATGTCAAACATATAAACAACACTGATACCGATGGCAAGCACCCAAAGTGATTCAACAGCATTATTTGGCACAATACGATCATAGACGTTCATTACGAACAGCGGGTTGGCCAGTACAAAAATATTGATGATGACCGAAGCAATTAAAACGTCTCGGTAAATACCGCGGTTGTCCCAGAAGGTGTGCCAAAACCAGTGTCCTTTTTCAGTGGAGATCAGGTCTTCTTTTTTCGAGGCTTGTTGAAACTTTTCGGTAAAGTAGATCGCATAACCCAGATAGTCATTTTCCAGCTGATCTAAATCGACTTCCAGGCGGCCGTCCGGCGCATCTGACAGAATCAATGTCGCTGTGTTTTGATTGACATCAATTTTTTCTAATAGGCAGGCCTGGTTATTTTTGAGTGTCAGGATACACGGCAGAACCAAGTTAGGGATATCTTTTAAGGCACGCTTTTTAAAACTGGCAACGATATTGGCGCGCTCGGCAGCCCGAATAAATAACTCGGGGGTTAAACGATCATGATTGGCTAAAGGCAACCCTGAAATTAAGGCATCTTTTGAAAAAGGGTGGCGATTGAGTTTGGTATAAATCACCAAACAATCCAATAACGGATCTTTAAAGTCGATCACTGATTGCCCTAGATCTGCTGAGGATGTTTCTGTGTGTGTGTCTTCTTTTTCGAAAGCAGCAGATTCTTGATTGTTTTCCATAAATTTAGCGGTTTCCTATCCGATATCTTTAAGTGGTTGAGTATAAAATAATTTTTTGTTATTAAGTAGAGTATATTTTCTTTACGCTTAGTTTTTATAAGGATTTAGGTGCGCCGAAGTAATACCCTTGAAAATGATGAATGCCTAATTCCTTAAAGGCTTGCATTTGTGCTTCATTTTCAATCGACATGGCAATAATTTGTATATCTAAACTTTGTGACAGATCACACAAGCTGGAAATGTAATAGCGGGTTTGTTCATCCTGTTCAATGGCTTTTGAAAAGGATGTATCCAGCTTGATATAATCCGGCCGAAATTCTTGGATGTAGTTCATGTTGGTAAAACGATTGCCAAAGTGATCCAGCCCAAAGCGGATGCCCATGCGTTTAATTTTTTCGATCAAGGGTCTGGCTTCATTTCGGTTGGCGTTGATAATGGCTTCTGGAATTTCAATCGCAATTTGATTCACATCTACGGTTTCAAGTTGTTCGAATAACCAGTTTTGGAATGTCTGGTCTCGGATGATGCTTTGTCCAAGATTGATTGCGAGACGCTCACCGTGAAATAAGGTATGTTTCGATAAATAAGTCACAGCCAAAGAGACAGCGAGTTTATCAATTTCATCCATTTTATTCAGTTTTCTAATGGCCGGGATAAAGAAGCTGGCGGAATGAATCGTGTTGTTTTCATCTTTTAGGCGTAGCAAAGCCTCACGGTTATGAATTTTTCGGTTTTCATCATACGCGGCTTGTTGAAACAAAATAAAGCGTTTTTCTTTAATCGCTTCGTTCAGCATGTCTTTCCAGCTGGTATCTTTTTCGGCATTTATCTTTTCAGGTTGGTAGTAAAAAAACTGGTTATCACCTAGCTGCGTTGCTTCTTTTATTGCAAAATCCAACTGTGCTAAGAGTTCGCTGCGGTCGTTCCCAGGCGAGTAATCGATATAAGCAATCGAAATACTCACGGACGATTTTTCCGCTTTTAAGTGTTTTAAAATTTTAGGGATAGCGTGACAGATTTCCGAAGCCGGTGTTGATAGCTTGCTTCCGGAAAGGGTTGGCATAATGGTTAAAAGTTCGGTACCGTTCAAACGCGCATAAAAACTGTTGTCAAAGTTAAAGTTGTGCGTCATTTTATCGGCGACTTCTTTTACCAAATTATCCCCTGTCATATAGCCAAACTGGTCATTCAATTCTTTTAAATGGTGAATATGGATAAGGCAGATTGCGCCGGGAGAAGCTTCTGCTTGTTCATCCAGTAGCGCATCGATATTCATCTCAAAATGTCGACGGTTACTCAACCCTGTGACACTGTCCTGATAAGCCAGTTTTTGCAGTTTTTCAGCATGTTGTGCATCTCGATCAAAAACAGTTTTCATTTTATATACCATGGCATTCATGGCAGACACTACCCGTTTGAATTCAATGGTACCAGGCAACGAATCTTGTAAAAGATATTCTTTGCGTACAATCGCTTCCGCCTGTTTTTCCATTTCTTTTAAAGGCGCCAGCATCATACGTAAGGCATAGGCAGCAAAGCCGATGGCAACGGCCGCTGCCAACACAAACCAGAGTAATAAGGTAATGGCGGTTTTCCAAAGCTCGATATAGGCATAACCAGGATGGCTTTGAACCGTCAGATGCCCCATGGGAACCCATCCAGACTGCACCAATGCTTCTGCATCGGGCGCGTTAATTGAAATCAGATCAATAAACCAGTTGGGTATGCCGTTGATTGCTTGTGAATTGGTTTTTTCGTAGATTACGTTTCCGTCCATATCTCGCATGGCGATATGCGAGTAATACCCGCGGTCAAATACGGCGTTAATCATCGTTTCCATGCTGGAAGGGTCGTCAGGACTGGCAACAGAGCTTAATGAAAGCCCTAAAGAAGTAGCGGTATCTTGTGCATGAGATTGAAGTTGGGTTTCTAAAAAGGAGCGAGTGTTGTTTAAGTTGAGTAAAAAAGTTCCCAATAGCAAAATAACCAGCATTGCCGTAATAAAAAGCATCATTTGTTTACTCAAGCTCATGAGTCGCTTCCTTTTGGTAGAGTGATGTTGTGAGAGACAGCCTGTCTAGTTGAGTTCATTGCTGCATCCTTTTGAGTAGTCGATTCCAGTTTTTTAATTTCTGGGTGCCTCCTTTAACGGCAGCGCCTCTGCCGCGCTGCTTGGACAACCATAATCCATCCCCGTTAAAACTGTATATCGGGATAAGATCTCGACGTTGTGTCGCAGGCACAATACGGCGATTGATATTATCTAACACCAATGGAATTGACCGAGGTGTTTCAAAATACGTTAAGACCATGTGCGCTTGTCGAAGCCGAATGGCTTTAACATAGGTGAGATATAGCTTGGACTCCGCTACGCCCATCGCCTTTAACGTAAAATATTTTGCAATCACAAAATCTTCACAGTCTCCCGCATCCGTGCCCAGTAATTCGACAGGGGTTGCCCAGTAATCTTTTTGTCCCCAGTGTTCGGCATCGGAAACAAACCGTGCTTCATTGAAGAAACGATTGACTTTATCAAGTTTTATTTTTTCGGGTTTCTGATAATTTTCACTGACTAAAGTCTGCCATGCCTGTAATCTTCTGGCCGCTAAGAGACCATACTGCTGTTCTGCTTTCTGGATTTCCTTTGGCGTAATCACCTGTGGTGCCTTAGACACCGTTGCCCAGCTTATGGTCAGCGAGCTCATCAAAAGTATGAACAGAAGTTTGGTCATAAGTCAGGCATCATGGTTTATTCTTGATAACGGTTATAGTGTTTCATATTGTCTGGTATGGTCGCACGCGCTTCATTGGGCACAATCTGTTGATCCATGATCATAAAAGAAATGCGTCGATTTTGTTTTCGTCCCGCTTTGGTGGCATTGGAAGCAATAGGATTGGATTCTCCTTTGCCGAGTACCAAAATTTTCGATGGATCATAATGGAATTTTTGGATCAGATAATCTTTAGTGGATTGTGCCCGGTTCCAGGATAGTTTTAGGTTGCTACGCTCACTCCCCAGAGCATCGGTAAACCCGGTAATCACAATACGTTCATGCGCTTTCAGGTTTCTTAATTGGCTGATATCCTTATCTAGAACAGGTTTTTGATCCGCGCGAATTTTATAAGAGCCAATGTTGAAAACAATATTCGTCACGACTAAGCTTTTAGGTTCACAACCGTATTGATTGACCGTGATGCCTCTGGGGGTGTTCGGGCATTGATCTTTGTCGTTTAAGACGCCATCTCTATCAATATCGGTATCGAGGCGACAACCGATTTTATTCACTGCAACACCTGGAAGAGTACCCGGACATTGATCCTGGCTGTCGAAAACGCCGTCTTTATCGGCATCACCTTCACAGCCGAACTTATTGACACTGATACCTAACGGTGTCTTGTGGCATTGATCTAAACGATCCACGACCCCATCATGATCTTCATCTTGCTCGCAACCAAATTCATTAACCTTTTGATTCGGCAAACTGTTCAAGCAGTGATCTCGTTTATCTTCCACGCCATCTTGATCCAAGTCTTTATATAAGTTGGAAATCTTCTCGGGTTGAGGGGCGCTTTCAATCAAGGTTTTTTCAGCAAGGTTGTTAGAAGGAAGAGAAGGTGTTTGGGCGAACAGAGGAGGGGTAAAAACACCGACTAAAGAGGCGGTTAGAGTGCAAAAGAATAAAGAGGATCTCATTCAGTAACCTTATTTTTTGAATTGTATTATTATGTAGTGCCCTGATTTTACAGTAAAAAAGGCGGTAATAATGAAGAATTTTTCATGGAACGCACTTAGAATGATTTTTCAGTTTATAAGGCTAGTTGAATGGCTGACAGCAGCGTCTCGTCGGATAACGTCAAAGGGTTTCCGGTCATGCTGCCTGAACGGCAGTTTTTCAAGACAGGTGCCAGGTTCTCTTTTTGTATGCCATAGTCCGATAAGCGGTTTGGAATATAGGTTTGAGTCAGGTGTTTTAAGTGTTCTACCAGCCCGGAAAGTGAATCGGTTTTATTTTGTGAGAGTGGCGTAAATAGGGTGCCTATCTGAGCGTATTTGGCTAAAGTATCCGCCGCATGCGCTTCATCAGATTCTTTTAAGGCCTGAATATTCGCTTCGGTAATCGGTGCGAGTAAGGCAGCACATAGTACACCATGCGGTGCTTCAAAAAAAGCGCCTAAAGGACCGGCTAAACCGTGCACTGCACCGAGCCCGGCATTCGCTAGGGTGATGCCGGATAAACTGGCGGCCAGCATTAAATGACCATAGCCGGTTTTTTGTTGTTCCCGTTCGCCGCTGTTGATGGCTTCAAAAGCCCCGTTAAACAAAGTCATGCCTTGCCATGCTAATGCATCGGTGATCGGGTTGGCTTTAAGCGTTGTGTAAGATTCCAATAACTGAGTAAAAGCATCCATGCCGGTGCTGTAAAGTACATCGTTAGGGCAGGTTGGAAGAAAACTGGGATCTAGCCACACTTCCTTTGCGAGCAGTTTGTCATCGCGAAAGGATTTTTTGAATTCGCCTAGGCGTGACAAAACTGCATTTTTGGTGGTTTCACTGCCGGTACCGGCCGTGGTGGGCATTGCGATAAACGGCAGGGTGTTGCCGGTCAGTTGGAGGCCTTTGCCGACGCCTTCCAGATAATCCATTACGGACGTTTGGCTGGGAATCAACCCCGCCACCGCTTTAGCTGCATCCAGGACGCTCCCGCCACCGATACCGATCACGGCCTCGGCATTGCTTGGGCTGGCTTTGACGATTTCATCGACCAAGTCTGGAGACGGCTCACCGGAAACGACAAACACATTGACGCGAATGTCTGCCTGTTGGAGTTGAGCAATCAAGTCAGATGAAAAACCGCCAGGCCTGGCTAAAAATTGACCGGAAATGAGTACCACCGATTGGTAACCTTGTTCCGTCAAAGCGTGAGCAAATTGATCTCGAATTCCCCAGCCGAATTGAATTTTAGGGAGATTAGCCATTTGAAAGTTTGCAATCATCAGTCGTCCTTTTCTGCGTGGCAAGTGAAGTTTATCTTTAGCCCGGGTTCAACATGGCTTTCAGGTTTTCAAGGTGAGCGTTTCCGGTGACTTTCTGTTCTTCAGGAGACAGTTCTACACCCGGTTTGCCTTCCCATTGTAAAAGATCATCCGGCAGCTCTTCCAGAAACCGACTAGGCTCGCACTTAATCTCTTCACCATATTTTTTGCGTTTTTTGGCATAGGTCATGGTCAAGCTACGTTTGGCTCGGGTAATGCCCACATACGCTAAGCGGCGTTCTTCTTCCAATCCGGGGGATTCCATATTTTGTTTGTGGGGTAATAGTTCTTCTTCCATACCGATTAAGAATACATGCGGAAACTCTAGCCCTTTGGACGCGTGCAACGTCATCAAGGTCACCATATTGGGTTCGGAATCTTCTTCATTGCGTTCCATTAAATCCATTAACGTCATATGGGCGACAATTTTTTCCAATCGTAATTCGTCGCCATCTTCGTTAAACGCTTTATCAATAATGCGTTCAATCCACAGCAGTAAATCCCGTACGTTTTCGATACGTTTTTCCGCCGCACGAGGGGTGTTACTGGTTTCGTGTAGCCAATTGTCATATTCCAGTTTTTCAATCAGCTGTCGGACAAACGATGTGACTTCCGTGCCCGCCAACGCATCGGCCTCTTGTGCCCATGAGAGCAGTAAATTGCCAAAGTGCTGTACCCGTTGCAAGGCTTTTTCACTCAGCACGGTGCTGAGCCCCAATTCTTGAGTGGCATCAAATAAGCTAACGTCACGCTTGGTGGCGTAAGTCGCCAGTTTTTCCAGCGTGGAGGCGCCGATTTCACGACGCGGCGTATTCACAATGCGTAAAAAAGCCGCATCGTCATCCGGGTTGACAATGAGCTTGAGATAACTCATCACATCTTTAATTTCGGCTTTGTCGAAGAAGGATTGTCCACCTGAGAGTTTGTAAGGTATGTTCTGTTCGCGCAAAGAACGCTCAAACAAGCGTGACTGAAAATTGCCGCGATAGAGAATGGCATAATCTTTAAACTGCGTGCGATGCTTGAATTTGTGAACGATGATTTCGGAGATCACGCGTTCGGCTTCATGGTTTTCATCCGAACAGGCTAGCACGCGCAACATGTCACCCATTCCCATTTCCGACCAGAGACGTTTTTCAAACACATGCGGGTTATTGGCAATCAACGTGTTTGCCGCTTGCAGAATTCGGTTACTGGAGCGGTAGTTTTGTTCCAGTTTAATCACTTCCAGATTCGGAAAATCTTTTTTCAGCAATTCCAAATTTTCCGGCTGGGCACCTCGCCAAGCATAAATTGACTGGTCGTCATCCCCCACCACGGTGAACTTGGCGCGCACGCCCACCAGTTGTTTTACCAGTTCATATTGGGCGGCGTTGGTATCTTGGTACTCGTCTACCAAGAGATAACGCACTTTGTTTTGCCACTTATCCAAAATCTGCGGATTTTCATTGAACAATCGCACCGGCAGACCAATTAAGTCATCGAAGTCGACCGAGTTGTAAGCATGCAACTGTTTTTGATAGTAGTCATATAAAATGGCGCGCGCCTGTTGCAACTTGTCTTCTGCCATTTCCAAGGCTTTTTCCGGGCTGATATGGGCATTTTTCCAATTGGAAATATCCCATTGCACGCCATCCAGCTCTTCTTCACTGAGCTGCTGTTTTTTCATCAATTCTTTCAGGATTTGTTTGGTATCGGTCGCATCCATAATCGAAAAAGTCGATTTATAACCCAGAGCATGATATTCCTGGCGGATAATGTTCAGCCCTAAGTTATGGAAGGTCGAGACATTCAACCCTTTGCTCGGATCGTCTTTCAAAAGCTTCGTGACCCGTTCTTTCATTTCTTTGGCGGCTTTATTGGTAAAGGTCAGAGCGTAGATGTGGTGTGGCTGCACGTCGTGCTTGCGAATTAAATAAGCGATTTTTTCGGTGATGACCCGTGTTTTTCCCGAACCGGCACCGGCCAGAACCAGTGCAGGGGTCTCAATGTGCATCACCCCTTTAAGTTGTCGATCATTCAGTCCAAACATTGGTGTAAATCCATTCGCGCGCTGTAATAAAAAAGATACAATATGATACCAGAATGTCGGCGTTTCGGATTTAGAGAAATTGCCCTATCTGCGTTATTTTTTCGCCTCCTTTCATGGTTGAGGGGCGATTCGATTGATTTAAACCGTCCACAAAGGTTACCCTTCTATGAGCGACATTGCACAACTTAAACAAGATCTTATTTTTCAGACCGAACTGAAAGGCAAGCTGCTGACTTTTCATACCACTTGGGGCATTTTCAGCCCAAGAGAAATTGATTCCGGAACCTGGCTGTTGCTCAAACATTTAGACTTAGAGCCCCAAGAAACGGTGTTGGATATCGGGTGTGGATATGGACCTCTTGGTTTGGCGATTGCCGCGAATACGCAAGGTGAAGTGCATATGGTCGATAAAGATTTTGTCGCGGTGGATTATGCCAATAAAAATGCCGAGGTGAATGGGCTGAGCCATGCGAAAGCGTATCTGTCGAATGGCTTGAGCAATGTACCGAAAGAGGTGACCTTCAGTACTGTGGTGTCGAATATCCCGGCCAAAGTCGGGAAAGAAATGCTCAGCATTCTCCTGCACGATGTGCATGAGCAGCTTGAACCCGGTGGGCAATTTGTGGTGGTGACCATCAACGGGTTAAGACAGTACATGAAGCGGAACTTTATGGAAGTGTTTGGCAGCTATGACAAGGTCAAACAAGGGAAAGACTATACCATTTCTCGCTGTGTTAAAAAGTAGGTAAAATAACAAGATATTCTCTGATTTTGGTTAAGATCTGGTCACGATATATTGTTATTTTCTTAAGTGTTATCGTCCATTTTTTCATTTGCACTGGGCGTTATATGGCCATATAAGTGACCCAGATATCACGCATTTATTCTCTATATCTAATCAATCATAACAACTTATCTCCTTGCCGATTGCCTGTGCAGACCTTAGGCTTATAGAGCCTATCTAATCTAGAAGTTTAGCTTTTTGTTCACATCGTTAGGGCAACCTGTTCAGTAAATTTTTTCTGTTATATTCAGTATTTAACGGCTTCAAACATAAGCCCTAAGTAACCACAGAGAAACATTAAATCTACATTAGAGCTTTGTATTAACCCTAAAATATCTACTTGATTAGTTTGTACTTTTGCGTAATATAGTATTACTGTAGGCTTGAGTAAGGACGTTTAAATATGCTTACCAAGAATAAGGAAATTTATTCTGATACAAAAAGCTCTATCGAAAGGATACAGAATTTTGATGTGAAAATTCTTCCAAGAGATAGTGAGTTATGTGATCAATTAAATTTTCATGACTCGGTTCTGAAGTTAATCGAATTATATAAGAGACTCTCTGTCGTCGCTTTAGAAGACTGTCCCGCTGATAAGCTGGTGACCATACAAAAAAACGCCGATGACAATTATCAGATTTTCCAGAAAATATTGCATTTCGACCTTGAACAAAACAATCCTAGTGAAACAAGAATTATGCTGTTAAATCAAGTTTTATCGGCATACCAATTCGCATATCTCGATTTACGTCAATACATTCCTGAGGCGCAACATCATCGTCGTTGTACAGACACCCAAACTTCAAGTTCAGATGGACAACAAGTTGAAATAACGGAACAAGAATACCGTGCTTTATTCGGAGATTATAAAGCTTGAAAAAAGCTACAACCTGAACTCTGCAAGTTTATCTTTTAGACAATAATAAACCCCATGGCGTAGTGGCGCACTCTCATACTGATATGGATGTTATCAAATTCATCAACCTAGAAGAAAAGAATACTCTTACCACGTGATCCAAAAAGACTCGCGAAGTTTAAATGGTTCTAATCCTACAACACTCTGTGTATACCCAGGGTGAACCTGTCAGGCAGTGTGTTATGGTGGCGGTTAGGAGGCTACGCCAGTCTATAAAACGGAACTTTATGGAAGCGCTTGGCTCTATCACAAGATCCAGCGAGGAAAGACTATACCTTTTCAAGAGGTATAAAAGTTTAAGCGGTTAATTCAGCAAACGGTTGTTAAAATGGATACAATCATTCTATCTTAATTTTAGAAGCATAAAAGGCGACACATGAAAAAAGTAACACTTTGGCTATCGATGATGACATTTACGTTTTTTGCGACCATGCAAGTGGCGGAAGCAAAACGTTTTGGCGGCGGTGGGAGCTTTGGTTATTCTAAGCAAGTCGCTCCGAAAAAATACAACAGTACCAAACCCAGTTCAAAAACCGATGTGGCCAGTGCGAAAAATAACACCACCGCAGCGGGTGCCAAAACTTCGGGTGCATCACGATTTTTAGGACCTTTGGCTGGCATTGCAGCCGGTGGGTTATTAGCAGCGATGTTATTTGGCGATGGATTTGATGGCATTCAATTGTTGGATATTTTGTTGATCGCATTGGCGGCATTCTTGCTGTTCAGCTTTTTAAAAAAACGTCGGGCAACAATGATGCAACCGGCTTATTCACGCGATACGTCACAAGCATCTTATGGCGACCAGCCTCACCAATCACCTGTGCAAATGCGTGACAGTCATGCACCTGTTTATGAACCATATGCAAGCGGAAGCATTATTGGGTCAGGGCTATCCGAGCAGGCAGAACCGACAACACAAAAACCAGAGTGGTTCGATGAAGCCAGCTTTATTGATGCGGCTAAAGGTCATTTTAAAGCCGTTCAAAAGGCGTGGGATGCGTTAGATACGCGTGAGTTGGCGGACTATTGCACGCCGGAATTAATGGTCGCATTGCAGTCTGAGATGAACAGTTTTCAAGCTGGAGAAAACCATACTGAAGTGGAAGAATTGAATGCCGAAGTGGCCGATATGGTGATCGATGGAGAATTTTTTGTTGTCAGTGTGCGTTTCAGCGGATTCATTAAAGAAGAGCGTGAAGGGGTTGCTCATGCCTTCAACGAGCTCTGGCATATTCGTCGTTTGGCTGTCGGAGAAGGGAATTGGCAGATTGCGGGGATTCAACAGAATCAGGTTTAAGTATTCTTGCGGATTTAATTTGCTAAAGCATTTGGCTTTGAGTATATTTTGCGTAAGCGCTTGTGAAAAGGAGTGAAGTGATGAGTATCCGTGAAATCAACCCTATCGGTCGAATCATAATGGCGGCATTGATGTCTGTCGCATTGATGGGGTGCTCAAAGCCGCCAGTTGAAATTACCTCTGTCCAGATTGTCGATAATTTGGATAAAGGGTCCGGTAATTTTGACCGCATGCTTCAGATTTGTTTTAAAAAGCCTTTGACCGCAGATTATTATCATCACGTCAAAATCCTCACTAACCAGTCTTATAAGTTAGAAGGCGGTAATATGTTGCGCCCCCGCGCATCGGATCCGGATAACAAATGCCAGCTTCGCAACCTTTATAACTACATCAATAAAGATTCTCCTGTCGGGGCTCGCCAAATGATTAAAGATTTTATGGTGCCAGGCAACATTAACCAGATTTTGATTCAAATTTATCTGGATGAGCCACAGGGTAAAGAATTACCGATTGAAGAGAAGTTGTTTAGAAACCTTTAGTCAGGCTTTATTTGATCTTATTGGCTGAATAAACCAAAACCGCCAGGCCTGGCAGATATTACCTGTCAGGCCTTTTTTTTACTTAACGCATTGAATTTCTATGTCACCCCCTATTTCTTTATCGCATTTTGCTTTTGCCTATGGTCGCCCAGAAAATGGCGCTGTTTTAAAATCTGAACCGGCTGATTTTCAAGTCACAGAACAGCTTGCTTTTTCTTTAACAGGGGAAGGGGAGCATTTATGGTTGTGGGTCGAAAAAATTGGGCAAAATACCGATTGGGTTGCCAAGCAGATTGCAAAATGGGCGGGGGTGACACAAAAGGAGATCGGGGTGGCAGGTAAAAAAGACCGTCAGGCGATTACTCGACAATGGATGAGTTTGCATTTACCCGGGAAACCAGACCCTGATCTCGACAGCCTCGAAGTGCCTGGCGTGAGGATTTTAAAGGCGATACGCCATAATCGAAAACTGCAAACCGGCGGGTTGTCCGGGAATCGCTTTTCGCTCGTATTACGAGACATCACGGGCGTCTCCGATTCGGTTGAAGCTCGGTTACAGCAAATAACGCAATATGGTGTGCCAAATTATTTCGGGGAACAGCGTTTTGGAAAGGATTTTCAAAATCTTGTTAAAGCCACCGCCTTATTTCAAGGTCAGATTAAGTCGCCGAAGCGTCATCAGAAAACCATGTATATTTCCGCGGCACGGTCTTGGATTTTTAATGAAATTTTGAGCGAGCGAGTGCAGCAGTATACATGGAATCAAGCGCTACCCGGGGATGTTTTCCAGCTTGAAGGCTCTCAGAAATGGTTTGCCGATGATGGCGATTCAAGCTTATCAAAACGGGTAGGGGAAGGCGATTTACACCCCACCGGTGCTTTGACCGGTCGAGGGGTACTGCCATCACAAAGTGATGCTTTTCAAGTCGAACAATCGGTTTTGGAGAAACACGCAATTTGGCAGGCGGGTTTGGAGAAACTCGGGCTGAAACAAGAACGCCGCGCATTAAGGGTCTTGCCGAAAGAGATGACTTGGGACTGGTTGGATGCTCAAACCTTATCCGTAAGCTTTGATTTGCCGGCCGGGAGCTATGCCACCATGGTCATGCGTGAATTATTTGTGATGCAGCAGGAAGATTAAGGCTTTAAAGACGAGTGAAAAATGGCCAAGCCTGGCCATTTTTGATTAAGATCGAGTTATTTTTTATACAGTGTATCAGGATCAATAATGGGGTTGGTTAATATTTCCGCCTGATTGTTATGAATGGCGGTGTAAAAACAGCTTTTACGGCCGGTATGACAAGCCGGACCGGTTTGGTCGACCAGTAGTAAAATGGCATCGCCGTCACAGTCAAAACGTAAATCTTTTAACAGCTGAATTTGCCCCGATTCTTCTCCTTTGCGCCAGTAAGACTGACGTGAACGTGACCAATAACAGACGCGTCCGGTTTCCAACGTTTCTTGCAAGGCCAGTTCATTCATCCAAGCCATCATTAACACTTCTTTTGTATCAAATTGTTGAGCAATGGCGGGAATCAGCCCCTTGTCATCATATTTGACTTGCTGTTTGATCGCTTCCCAGTCGAACGAATCACCTTGCTGTGCTTTTTCCAGTTGTTTGAAAGTAGGTTGCTGTGACATAACTTTGCGTACTATCCGTCTTATTTCGATTTACGTTTGGCAGCGGCAAAAGCCTGTGCAAAGGGGTTGTTCGAAATTTCGTCTTTGACCGGTTCCGGTTTTTTTATCTTCACTTGTGATTTGCGACCTTTTGCCAACATGGCATTGAACAATTCAGCCGTCGCTTGTGCATCTGCCAAGGCATCATGAGCATCACCCGGAAACGGTTTACCCATGATTTTTGCATACGCATCCGTCAGTTTCGGTGTTTTGTAGAACCAGTACATCTTTTCCGACTGCCAGCGTAACGCGCCGACCAAATCTTTAGACAATTCCGCGACATCCAACCATTGATTGTAATCCAGTTCAAACGTCAGCATTTTCTTTTCAGCGCTTTTTTCCAGATAGGCAAAGTCGGATTCGGTACTGTAGGCCAGTACGGTATCGGCTTCCGCCAGAATGCGGTGAATCTCATCCCAGGCTTCGGCCAGTAAAGGGGCGTCTTGAACCATTTCAGTACAGATATTGTGCTTATCATTCTCAGGAATGTCGTAGCCTGGGTTGATGAGTTGATTTAATAATGCTTTGCCTTCCAGGTCACAAATAGAGACTTGAATGATATCGGCATTATCTTTGGTACAAATGTCAGTGGCTTCGATATCGATACACACGACCTTGTTGCCTTTCAGCTCTTGATCGTGTTCTTTCAACTTGAAGTTGGCATCGTTACGGCGTTCCTGAATCAAATTAATGACTTCTGATCCAGTAAATTCTTTGATGAGGTCTGTTAATTTACTTTTAAGTTTTTTAACAGACTTGCTTAAAGATTTCCGCACCTCTTCATCGTCACTGGCTCGTTCAATAAAGGTTTTGACGCTCAAGGTCTCTTCTCCGACCACGAGTTCATCCAAAATGGCATTGACGATTTTAGTCGTATCGAACTGTAGCTCTTCTAGTGGTGGGATTTTAACCGTTGCGCTAATGAGCGCTTTTTCGCCCTTCGCAGGGGAGGCAATGATTTGAATGCCTTTAATGTTCAATCCATCTGACGCAGCGACGGCGACAATGTATTCTTTAATCGGTTGATTGCGTTTATCAATAAAGATAAGTTGGGCGTTGCTCATAGTGATATTTAACGTTTCTGTGAAAGTGACCGTTATTTTATCAGCTTGTCGCTCCCTATTCCGGAAAAGTGACCGCCTTTCCCGTAAATTTCATTTTTTTAACCTATTTAAAGGCTGAGAAGGGGGATGGATCAATCTTTGAACCAGATTGTTTAAAACCACAGTGGTTTTGTCATACTTTTGTATTTGTGTCGAATAAAAACTCTATGTTACTGTATCCAATACGTCAAAATAATAATCAATTCTCTTAGAGGTTTGGTGTCGGTTACTTTTCTTTTTGGTGCCTTTTATGGTTTAAGTGGTGCGAAATGGAAATGATTATTTTCGATGATTTGATGCTTTGTTTTGTATAAGTAATTGAAATAAAAGAAATTAAATAAACTGGTTCTGATTTCTCTTGTAATGTGTAATTGAGAACCAACCCCATCGATTTTCTGAAACGAGGTTCCGATTCTGAAGGAGAGACAATGACTAAGTCTTGGCAGGCCATTCTGGAAACCGCGATTGCGAGCCGGCATTGGCTTCATCAACACCCGGAACTTACCTGGGAAGAATCGCAAACTGCGGAGTATATCCGTACACAATTGAGCGCGCTCGATATTGCGTGGCGGGTTTGCGCGCAATACGGCACGGTGGCCACTTTAGGGGCGGGTCTCGGTGGCCAGCATATCGGTTTTCGTGCGGATATGGACGCGTTACCGATTACAGAAGCTTCAGGCGTTGAGTATTGTTCTCTTGAGTCCGGAAAAATGCACGCTTGTGGTCATGATGGGCACACCGCTACCTTACTGGCTACTGCTGCCTGGTTTAAACAAAATGAATCTTTATTGACCCATCCTATCTCTTTATTGTTTCAGCCTGCTGAAGAAGGCGGTCATGGCGCTAAAAAAATGATTGAAGACGGTGCTTTAGAAGGGGTTGATTGTTTATATGGCTGGCATAATTGGCCAGCCTTGTCTTTTGGAAAAGCACTTTGCCCCGATGGGCCGGTGATGTCGGGTAATGGCACCTTTCATATTACTTTGAAAGGACGGGGAGGACATGCTTCTCAGCCGGAACTCACCCGTGATCCGGTTTTAGCCGCCGCTGCCGTCACGTTAAACCTGCAGCAAATTGTCAGTCGTCGGCTCCCGCCACAGGCCAACGCGGTGGTCAGTGTGACTTCCATTGATGCCATCAGTAATGTCACGGTCATCCCCGACCAAGTCAAACTTGCAGGCAGTATTCGTCTGTCACAGCCCCAGTGGCGAACGCCCATTAATGAATTGATTAAAGATATTAGCCGAACCACGGCCGATAGTTACGGGGTGGCAGCCGATATTGACATTCGAGCGCGGTATGAAGCGACCATTAATCATGTGGTGCCTGCGGGAGATTACCGTGCTGCATTGCAGGCAGAGCTTGGAGAGAGTTCATCAGAGTCTGAGGTGTTGATGCCTTTGATGGCTTCGGAAGATTTCAGTTATTACTTAAATGAGATTCCCGGTGCGTTTGCCTTGGTCGGTATGGCAGAGGTGGCAGATAACGGTCAGCATTTTTCGGCGCCGTGCCATAGCCCTGAATATGTTTTCAATGATCGAGTGATTGAGCAAGTCGTTAGAGTTTTTAGTCGTTTGGCTGGTGTCCCGGTTCCGGAATAACTCTATTCACAGAGCCGACAGTTGCATTTAGAAGGAGAAAAAAAGATGGATTGGTTTGAACGTTATGAGTCCGAAATCCGTGCGTATGCACGATCTTATCCGGCCGTTTTCGTTAAAGGTGAAAATGCGAAACAAACGGATGAAAATGGTAAAGAATATATCGACTTCTATGCCGGCGCAGGGGTACTGAATTTTGGGCACAACCACCCCAAGCTTAAAGCCGCCATTGTGGAATATATTCAAAATGATGGTGTACTCCATAGTTTGGATATGATGACCGGTGCGAAACGGGAATTCATTAAAGGATTTGTGGAAACGATTCTGAAACCTCGAAAAATGGACTATAAACTTCAGTTTATGGGGCCGACAGGAACCAATGCCGTCGAAGCGGCATTGAAACTGGCTCGTCGCGTTACCGGTCGAAGCACTGTGGTGGCTTTCAGTCAAGGGTTTCATGGTATGACATTGGGTGCTTTGGCGTGTACCGCGAATGAAGTGTTTCGTAACGCCTCAGGCGTGCCTTTGACAATGGTTTCACATTGGCCTTTTGAGAGTAATCAAGGTGGAGGCTTGGAAAGTCTTGAGACTTTGAGAGCCTTGTATGAAAATTCTTCCGGCGGAGCTGAGAAGCCAGCGGCATTTATTGTTGAAGCCATTCAAGCCGAGGGAGGCGTGAATGTCGCTTCGGCCGAATGGTTGCAAGGACTACAGACGCTGGCGCGCGACCTGGGCGCATTGTTGATTGTGGATGATATTCAAGCCGGATGCGGTCGAACCGGACAGTATTTCAGCTTTGAAAATATGGGCATTGATCCGGATATTGTGACATTGGCAAAAGGCATCGGTGGCCTTGGAACGCCGATGGCGATGAACTTAGTGAAACCAGAACATGACAAGCACTGGAAACCTGGCGAACATACCGGCACTTTTCGCGGGCAGAACATTTCCTTTGTGGCAGGGCGTGAAGCTTTACGTTTTTTTGAAAACGATGACTTGATGGAGCAAACCCGTGCCAAAGGCCAGATGATACAACATCATTTGCAAGCGCTGGCAGAGCGCTATTCAGAACAGGGTTTTTGTGTTCGGGGAAAAGGTATGATGCAAGCCTTGGATGTCAAAGACGGGGGGTTGGCAAAAGCCGTCGCACGAGACTGTTTTGATCACGGTATGTTATTCGGCCCTTGTGGCGTTGGCGGACAGGTGATTAAGTTGATTCCACCATTAACCATTCCGGAAGAGGAATTGCAAGCAGGCCTGGCTATTTTAGAGCAAACACTACAGCGCCAAGTGGAGATGAAATCATGATTGAACGCGATGATATGACCTTTCCTTTTTCGGAATACGAACGCCGAGTGTATGAGCTGAGGCAGCGCATGGAAAAACGCCTGCTCGATGCGGTGATTATTTCTGACCCGGAAAACCTGATGTATTTAACCGATTATCAGACAACGGGGTATTCCTTTTTCCAAGCCCTAGTGGTGCCGCTGGAATCCGAACCTTTTATGGTGACGCGCAAATTGGAAGAGTCGAATGTCATCGCGCGCACCTGGGTCGAAATTACCCGGCCTTATCCGGATACCGGTGATGCCATTCAAATGTTGATTTCTGCATTGGTTGAATTCGGTTTAGCGGGGAAATCGATTGGATATGAACGAAATTCTTATTTTTTCCCTGCGTATCATCAGGATACTTTTCATACCACCTTTACCAAAAGCCGTTTGATGGATTGTTTCGGCATTGTTGAACAAGGGCGAGTCTGCAAATCCAGTTATGAGTTGGAAGCGATGAGAAAAGCGGCTGTAGCGACAAAAGCCGGCATGAAAGCCGGAATCGAAGCTTGTGCACCGGGCGTGACGGAAAATGAAATCGGCGGGGCAATCAGTCAAGCCATGTTCGCGGCGGGCGGGGAAATTCCGGCGGTGATGCCGTATGTGACCTCCGGCCCCAGAACTATGATTGGTCACGCTTCCTGGGAAGGGCGAGAAGTGCAACCCGGCGAACATGTCTTTATGGAAGTGGCGGGGTGTTATCGGCGTTATCACACGGCGATGATGCGTACCGCCATTTGCGGGGAATTGACCGACAGTATGTATAAGGCACAAGAAATCATGAAAGTCGCCTTGGCGCACACACGTGAAAAAATGCGACCCGGCATGACGGTTTCCGATGTGGATAATATGATTCGAAATATCATTTCGGATAATGAAATCGGTGCCAAACTGATTACCCGTTCGGGGTATTCCATCGGGATTGCGTTCCCGCCCAGCTGGGATGAAGGGTATATTTTGAGCCTGTTTCAAGGAGACAGTTCCGTATTGGAACCCGGTATGACCTTTCATGTGATTCCTTGGATGTGGGGCATCGATGGCGATAAAACTTGTGGTATTTCCGATACGTTCTATATCACCGAAACCGGGTGCGGTTCCTTTTTCGACGATGTCGAGCAGAATTTTACCCTGAAATCTTCTCAACCGGCTTCTAATGAAGCGTCAATTAAAACCATTTCTCAGAACAAAAAAACGAAAAAGTCCGAGACACCCGCATAAGGAGTCAGTATGTTTACAGCAACCAATCCCACAACGGGAGAAGTCATTCATCAATATAAAACAATGTTACCTCAGTCGGTCGATTTAGCCATTGAAAAGTCGGTGAATGCCTTTCAAGTTTGGCGTAAAACCAGTTTTGAAGAGCGCGCCGCCTTATTAAATAAAGTCGCAGATTTAATGCTTCAAGATGAAGAAGCGTTGGCGAAACTGATGACGTTGGAGATGGGGAAACCCATTAAAGAAGCACGAGGAGAGGTTCAGAAAGCCGCTTGGTGTGCGCGGCATTATGCTGAACAGGGCGCTGAGTATCTTGCGCCGCAAACCTTAGAATCGGACGCTTCGCTCAGTTATGTTCAGCATTTACCTTTGGGTCCCGTTTTGGGAATACTGCCTTGGAATGCCCCTTTTTGGCTGGCTTTTCGGTTTTGTGCGCCGGCATTGATGGCCGGGAATACCTGTTTAATGAAGCATGACTCACACGTGCCTGCTTGCGCGGAAGCCATCGCCAAATTATTTGAAAAAGCCGGACACCCCCGATTGATGCAAAACCTGCGAATTCATAATGAACAAGTGGCTCATGTCTTGGAGCATGAAGCCGTGTGTGCCGTGTCTTTAACCGGATCAAGTTGGGCGGGAAGCCAAGTGGCTTCTTTGGCTGCAAAGCATATCAAGCCTGCTGTGTTGGAGCTTGGTGGATCAGATCCCAGTTTGGTGCTGGCAGATGCCGATATTGAAAAAGCCGCCGAAACGTTGGCTTTGTCTCGTATTATCAATGCGGGACAATCGTGTATTGCCGCCAAACGCATTATTGTAGAAGCCTCGGTGTATGATGCCTTTGTTGATGCCTTTAAGCCTCATTTAGCAAATTTAAAAATGGGCGACCCTTCCGAAGAAGACACTCAAGTGGGGCCGATTGCGCGAGCCGATTTACAAGAAGCGCTTGATCGACAAGTGAAAATGACTGTGCAGCAGGGCGGGCGTTGTTTATTGGGAGGTGATATGCCAGAAGGAAAAGGCTTTTTTTATCCGCCAACCTTATTGGTTGATGTCACGCCTTCCATGCAAGCTTCCTGTGAAGAAACTTTTGGGCCGATTGCGGTCATAATGAAAGCCACATCTGAAGAAAATGCGTTGGAGATCGCAAACGACACACCTTACGGGTTGGCGGCCTCGATTTGGACAGCCGATACAGACAAGGCTCGCCGAATGGCGGCTAAAATTGAAGCTGGGCAAGTGGCGATTAACGGTATTGTAAAAACCGATCCCCGTTTACCGAGTGGTGGGATTAAAAAATCAGGTTATGGACGTGAACTTGGCCCTCATGGCATTATGGAATTTGTGAATGTTCAGCAAGTCTGGGTTGGTCCCGCCAAAACGTAATCCTTTGAGCTTGATCTAGTTGTTATAAGACGGCGGATGTTTTTGCTTTTCAGTTCGTCGTCCCACCTTCCTATAAAAGCTTTTTTCTAGAGCTTAAGTTCATGCGCTGGTCATAGCCATGGGTTTACTTTAATTAAAATAACAAGCGATGTAAGCAGGAGGATTTCAGTCTGTGTACTCGAACGCCCCTGACTTTTTAAAGTGAGAGATGGTTGTGCCAACTAAGCGCTAAGATATACTTTGAAGATGATGAAAAATGACCCGGTCTGCCAATTTATCTGCATGTTTATTGCATAGTGTGAACGGTGGTCTTTGCTAAACTAAAAGTACAGTTTTCAACGGAGGAGCAATAACGTGTTGTATCGAAAGTTTTTATCACTTTTTAGCGGGGTGTTATTGATGCCAGCTTTTATCAGTGTTGCCAATGCTGCCCAAAATCAAAATCAAGATCCTTATGTTGCGAGTTTTGAAGTGTATGCCAAGGAAGTAGCGGCACTCAATAAAAATTCAGAAGCAAGTCATGCTTTTGAAGCCTATGCAAAGGAAGTGGCCAGTGTCGAAAAATCCGTTGGTTATATTGGGGATGAATTGCCTATTCCCAAAGCGGTAAAAGTGATGGACGGAGTTTATACGGTCGTAGGCAGTTTTATTTGGGGCACCCGGGCAAATTTTGGTCTGAACAATAATTTATCCGCCCTTATCTTTAAAGATGGCGTCTTTGTTTATAACGGTGGGCCGAATGAAGCGGTTGCGTACAGTTTTCATCAACAAATCAAACGGCTGACGGATAAACCAGTCAAATGGTTAGCGGTGGAAAACGACCAAGGCCACGCCTATTTCGGTGCGAGCTATTGGGCGGATGTCGGAGTGAAAAACCTGTATTCACAAAAGCGCGCCAATGAGAACTGGCATCGAATTTTTAATCGAAATAAAGAGCGTTATTCTGCTGCCAGAGGGCGAGCGATTACCCAATCTGTTCGAGACGTGACACCCCTTTTCACTACCTTTGAAGACCGCAAGACAATTGATGTCGGTGGAGGAGAAACGGTGGAGCTGATTAACTTTGGCGGTGGGCATACGCCGAGCATGACGGGAATGTATATTCCTTCGCGTAAGTTACTTTTTACGGGTGATTTAGGCTTCAATGAAAGACTGCCCGGGTTATTGCATGACAGTCATTATCAAGATTGGATTCGATCCTTTGAAAAGGTGATGGCAATGGTGCCGGAAGATGTCACCGTTATTCCCGGACACGGAACGCCAACGAATATGGCCACGATTAAACGACAAACCTATGATTATTTTGTCGAACTGGTAGCCGACGTGCAAAAAATCGTTGATCGGGGTGGTGATATTGAAGAAGTGGATGCCATTGATCAATCCAAACATAAAGATCGCCCGGTGTTTGACCAGTTAGCCAAAGAAAATGCACGTCACATTTATCGTGAAATGATGGCTGAAAAAAATTAAGAACGCTCTCCAAGCAGTCGGTCCAAAGTCTGCGACCCGCCTAAAACCGCCAGGCCTGGCGGTTTTTTATCTGAAATACATCATACCTGACAAAGCATCATGTTTGAAATTGTGGTGTAAGGTGATTATTTTTAAGTAATAGTGCATATAATGTTATTAATAAGGCTTAAAACTCAAAAGGAATCTAAGATGAAAAAAACAGTCATGTTCGTTTTAATGGGAATGATGATGGCACCGTTTGTAATGGCGCAAGACCTAACCGGTGAATGGGTCAGTGTCGAATCTTGGGGGGTTAAGAACGGTCAAGGTCAACACCGTTTATCCAACTCACAAAATCGTTGGATTAACCGCTGTGAAATTGATGAAGAGAAACCAACCCATTCCGACCCAAAATGTAAAATGCAGCTCACGATTACAGAACAAAGCGAAGACGGACGTTCTTTTTATGGCAAGCGTTGCAGTCAGAAAAAATGTGAACCCGTCATGGGCGTGGTCAAAAGCAATGGCGATATCCTGATGGCGGACGAAGACGGGTATTTTGATGTGACCATGCAAGGCGAAATGATGGAGCTTTGCTACCTTGAAGCCAGCCAACAGTTTCAAATTGCAGTTTGTGAAAATCTCGTCAAAAAATAAAGGTTTTAAAGTGGAAACGCTAAGCTGAAGCCAGCCAATCGAGCAGGCCTAGCAGGATGGCATAACGAGCGCCTTTTCCGATGAAAACCAATACCACAAACCAATGGAATGGCACTCGCATAATGCCTGCGATAAACGTTAATGCATCTCCAAAAATAGGAGCCCAAGCCAATAACAATGACCACATGCCATACCGTTGGAACCACTGTTGACTAGAGGTTAAAGCTTTAGGTTTGATTGGAAACCAGCGCCGATCCTGGTAGTGTAATAAATAACGTCCCAAGACATAATTCACCATGGCGCCCAAGGTGTTGCCAAGCGTGGCCCAAAACCACAAATGCCATGGATCATGGCCAGTTGAAGCCAGGCCTAATAGCAGAATCTCAGAGCCAGCTGGAATCAACGTCGCCGCTAGCAATGACACCAAAAATAAAGAAAAATAACTATCCATTGCCGTATTTTACCCCTTTCTTGGTAGCTTGGTATAGCGCCCTGTAAAAATCGCCAGGCCTGGCTAAAATTAAAGAGTGGCTATCGCAATCATTGAAAAATTTAATCATTCTCAAGAAGTGCATCAGCATGGGCTTTCAACGATTAAGGTTTGTTTTAAGATAAATTGAACCGAATCTTACGCGTGACTATTGATAAATTTTGCGTTATTTTGAGAAGTCAGGTTTGAAAAATAAAAATTATTTGTTCATTAAAACAACAGGATAAAAATCCAAATTCTACAAAGGATGTGAGTCATGAGTGGTAAAAGTGTTGATTTGAATAAAAATGGTAAAGGCAATAAACTGATTAAAGAAAAAATACACGATCCATATATGGCGCGTTGTAAACCGACGGAGCCAACAGTCTGTTCAGAATGCGGCGTCGTTTTTTCTTCGGGCAGGTGGCAATGGATGGAAAATGCCCCGGATAACCCCAAAATGATTTTGTGTCCCGCTTGTCAGAGAATTCACGATCGGGTTCCTGCGGGATACTTGACCCTTCAAGGTTCTTTCTATAATGAGCATAAGGAAGAAATTGCCAAGCTCATTCAAAACCATGCTGATCGTCAGGAACAGGATCATCCCTTAAAACGCCTGATGAAGATCGAAGACCAGAAAGACAATTCCACCTTAGTCACCGTGACCGAACATCATTTGGCAACCAGCCTCGGTAAAGCGATTGAAAGTGCTTTTCAAGGCGATTTGGACATACAATATACCGATGAAGATACGATTGTTCGTGTCTACTGGGTGCGTTAACGTAATCAAACTGGGGCAAGGTTTGTTTCTTAAAACCAAGTCATAGCTGCTTAAAGTCCCTTTTCTTTTTATTCCTATTTTGGTCGATTTTTAACACAGTTATGCAATTCAACAGTGGATTGTAAAAGAGGATATTTCTAATGAAACTTACACTGGTCGTTAACAATAAAAACTACTCGGTAGAAGCCGATTCAGACACGCCGCTGCTGTGGGTGCTTCGAGATCATTTACAGCTAAATGGCACCAAGTTCAGTTGTGGAGAAGGTCTATGCGGTGCCTGCACAATTTTACTTGATGGCAAGCCCATTCGTAGCTGTTCTTATCCTATTTCGGCATTAAAAGGCCAGGCCGTCACCACCATTGAAGGAATTGACCCGAGTCATCCGGTCGTGCAGGCATGGAAAGAATTAGACGTGCCCCAATGCGGGTATTGTCAATCTGGGCAGATTCTTTCTGCCGTTGTACTCTTAGACAAAACGCCGAATCCTACCGATGCGGACGTTCGGTCAGCAATGAATAACTTATGCCGCTGTGGCACTTATCCGGAAATTAAACAAGCCGTTGATTTGTCTACCGAGTTAAAACGAAAGGAGGCGTAAGATGCAAGATTTAATGAAAAAAACGTTACCCCCAGAGTCAGTTTCGCAAGCATCAGAAAAGGTTCAGGTTGAAGTCATTGAACCTGAAAACCCAAGTCGTCGTGCGTTATTAAAAGCCGGGCTGCTGGGCATGGGTGGGCTCGTACTGGGCTTCAATTTGCCCTCCGCTCAAAAGGCTTATGCAAAAACCGATGCTTCAACCTCAGGTAGCTATCCCGTTAAAGGGTGGCTGCAGCTAGACGAAAGCGGTCAACTCGCTATGTTTATTCCCGTTTCCGAAATGGGGCAAGGATCGCAGACAGCGATTACCATGATTTTCGCCGATGAATTAGGCGCGGATTATCAAAAGATTGTCGTTAAGTCGCCCATCAATGATTCCCTTTACAATAATCCGATATATGGTATGCAATTAACTGGCGGAAGTACTGCTGTGCGAGCCTGGTGGGAGCCAATGCGAGTGATTGCAGCCACATTGCGAGAGATGTTAGTGGAATCCGCTGCCAAGCAATGGCAAGTCTCCGCTAAGCAGTGTGAAGTCAAGGAAGGACTGATCCTTCATAAACCCACCCAACGTCAAATTGCTTTTCAGGATGTCATTGATACGGCTAAGTGGGTTCAACCCCCTAAAAATCCCACACTCAAGAAAGCGAGTGAATACCGCTATATCGGTAGACCGATGCCACGTGTGGACACGCCCAGCAAAGTGAATGGCACCGCGATATTTGGGATGGATGTGCAACTACCCGACATGCTGATTGCCACCGTGGCACAATCGCCCGTGTTTGGGGGGCAAGTAGACAGCTATGATGAGCAAGCCGCAAAATCTGTCAAGGGAGTGAAGGGCGTGGTGAAAATCCCACAGGGCATTGCCGTGGTAGCTGACAGTTATTGGCAAGCCAAAAAAGGGCTAGAGAAACTCAAACCAACGTTTAAAGGGGGAGACACTGCTGAGCTCAATACGGACAATATCGAGAAGCGTTTGAAAGACGGCCTAAAAAAATCCGGTGAAGCAGTTAAAAAAGCGCAAGCGGTCAATGATTTTGAACATAAATATGAAGCTGTCTACTCGGCACCTTATTTGGCGCATACCACGATGGAACCCATGAATGCGACAGCGCATGTGACCGATTCCCACTGTGAGGTTTGGGTGCCCACTCAAAATCAAGCACAATCAGCTAATGTAGCGGCGGATGCCAGTTTGCTCCAGACAGACCAAGTCACCATTCATACCACCTATCTGGGGGGTGGGTTTGGGCGTAGAGCCTATGTCGATTATGTTACACAGGCGGTGACCCTTTCAATGGAAATGGAGCGTCCGGTCAAAGTGATCTGGTCTCGTCCAGAGGATATTCAGCATGATTTCTATCGTCCTGCCGCGGTCTGTCAGTTTAACGTAAAAACGGATGCCGAAGGCCTACCGGTTGAGTGGCAAACCAAAGTGGTTTCCGATTCCACCATGGCGGAATTTACCAATGGGTCAGACACCATGATCGACAATGCCATGTCCGAAGGGTTGGCCGATCAGGAGTATCAACTGAAGAATGTTTCATTGTCTGTGGTGCGTGAAGACATGAAAATTCCTGTTGGTTTCTGGCGCTCAGTCGGGCATTCATATAGTGGCTTTTTTCTGGAAGGGATGCTGAATGATTTGGCACAAAAAGCCAATTTTGATCCTTTTGATTACCGACGAGCGCTACTCAAGCCCGATTCAAGAACCGCAGGGGTGCTAAACCAATTGGAAAAACTCTCCGGTTGGAAGTCTAACCAAACGGACAATGTCGGAAAAGGCATGGCCGTGGTTGAAAGCTTCGGCAGTTTTGCCGGCGAAGTGGTTGAGGCGCGATTAGACAATGGGAAAATCAAAGTCGATAAGGTGTACTGTGTGATTGACTGCGGCATGGTGGTAAACCCTGAAATCGTTAAAAGGCAAATGAGTTCAGGGATTATCTACGGGTTAACGGCTGCATTGAAAGGCAAAATTCATTTTGAACAAGGTCGCGTTCAGGAAACCAACTTTGATGACTATCCGGCGCTTACTATGGAAGAAAGTCCGGAAATTATTGTCGAGATTGTCCAAAGCGAAAACGGCCCCGGCGGCTATGGTGAACCGGGCGTTCCGCCTGTTGCACCGGCGTTAGCGGCGGCGGTCAGTCAGCTCACCGATAAAGTCTATCGTGAGTTACCGCTAAAGGTGTAACCTATCTGCAAATATGAGGAAGTTTGGGCGAGTTCTCGCCTGAGCTTCATTAGTTTCAGTCTAAAATAAATTTGGTTGTGAAGGATTTAGATATTCAGTATATCTTTGGGGTACGAGTTTTTTGGTGTTTCTGATAATGTTAACTGGTTGAGAGATGGCATGACTTCATACCACCTCATTAAGTAGTTTTTAAAAAAATACTAATTTTCCTGAATCCAATTAGTTTTTACAGCCATTTTTATCACATGTTATTTTTTGATGAGATTCAACCCAATGTTCGGGATGCTCTTTGGTACTCGTACCACAACCTGTTGTTCCACCTTTGTTTCCTTGGTGAACGATTCCTGTCGGTGTATGTTTTACAGCCATGACTAACTCCTTGTATTTTAAGAGACTCTCTTTTCGATTGCATGCATATTAACTTTAACCTGCCAAAATGGATTGTAAAAATATGCTGTTCTTCAGCATAATGGAAATAAAGTTTAATTGATAGTTTAAAGTAAGTATTATCTTGTATTAAAAGGTAGATATTGCTTGATTGAGATTCTTTATAGAGTGGGAAGTTGAGAGGGAATAAACTGCTCCTGTGTGAGCCGAATTGACTCTAAGGTTTGCGGAACAATTTATTAAAGTTTATAAAACAAAATTTGGCTTTTTATTCAGACCATTTAATGGAACACCCCATGGAGGGAATCTGTTCTTGAGGGCCTTGCCCGGTTTCGGCGACTTGTTTCATCGCTTCGAGTAAATCGCGTTTAACATCTTTTGCCGCCGTTTCTTTACGAGAGGCATCCAGTCTGCCGCGATATTGCAGTTTTAAATCGGCGTTGTAGCCGAAAAAATCCGGCGTGCATACCGCGCCATAGGCTTTTGCGACTTCTTGAGTTTCATCCATGACATAAGGAAACGGAAAGTCGAATGTTTCGGCGACTTTTTTCATGTTTTCAAATGAGTCTTCTTCATATTCGCTCGGGTCATTCGACATAATAGCAATGCTGTTAATACCATAGTGATCACGCAGAATGCGGGCATCGTTCGCTAGACGTTCTTGAATGGCTTTGACATACGGGCAGTGGTTACAGATAAACATCACTAATAAACCGTTAGAGCCTTTAGCCTTTTCTAAGGTCCAGTTTTGTCCATCAACACCGGGCAAATCAAATTCAATGGCGGGTAAACCAAAGTCGCAAATGGGGGTGGTTAAGCTGACCATACTGTCTCCTGTTTAAAATTATTCATGCTTATATTCTTTGCATTATAGGCAAGAGTAGCAAGGTTTGGTAGATATAAAAAAACCCCGCGCTGCGGGGTTCGTTGAGAGCGGAAGCGATTACGCTTTTGCCGCTTGGTACAATTCTGATACTTTGTTCCAGTTGACCACATCCCACCAAGCTTGCATGTAAGCTGGGCGTAGATTTTGGTATCGTAGGTAATAAGCATGTTCCCACACGTCTAGACCTAAAATAGGGGTTCCTTTCACTTCAGCAACATCCATTAACGGATTGTCTTGGTTGGGTGTTGAAGAAATTTCCAGTTCGCCCTCTTTAGAAACGGTTAACCAAGCCCAACCAGAGCCAAAACGGGTTGCACCGGCAGTGTTGAATTTTTCTTTCATCGCATCCAGGCTACCGAAAGTGGCATTAATGTCATTTGCTAATGCACCTGTCGGCGCGCCCATGCTGTCACCTGACATCACTTCCCAGAAAAAAGAATGGTTCCAGTGTCCACCACCGTTGTTACGTACTGCGGGTGAAATAGACCCGGCATTCGCAATCAATTCTTCCAAAGACTTGTCGGCATTTTCCGAGTCTGCAATGGCATTGTTAAGATTGGTTACGTAAGTGTTATGGTGTTTTGTATGGTGAATTTCCATGGTGCGAGCATCAATGGACACTTCTAGTGCATCATAATCGTAAGGTAAATCAGGAAGAGTAAAAGCCATATTGCATTTCCTTTTTGTATTAGTGAGTTGAACGTTTATTTTAACGACAAACGACGAATTATCAATACCCGACTGAAATAATCAGGTATTCATTTCAAAAGAGTGGAAAGCCGTTGGGTCGGATGGGTCTTAAAAAATGTTGTCCAGATGCTCGGGCGGCGGCGGCATATCCCCCATTTTTTCAATTTCTGAAGGCGGCATTTGCATGAAATACCCCTTGTTTTCAATGCCGGCTTTGACTTCTTTAGCATTTACGCGTGCCAGCTTACGTTCTTCCGTCAGCTCAAAATCAATAACATGCTTCGGTTCACCAAACATGACCAGTAGTTCATCTGATAGTTTTTCTAGGCCGTCTTCTTGGGGAATAAATAAGTAAAGCTCTTCTTTTTTCGCACTTTTATAGGCAGAAACCAATAAAGCCATAATATTTTCCTTTTAAATTTGAGATGGGGGTATTTTATCAAATTGAGACCGAACACTTCGAGGAGAATCTTCGGCAATTTCTTGACCTTGCGGAGGATTTTATTTATTCTTACGGGCTGTTTAAATTCCAATCAAACAAAAGCGGGAAGGGTTATGACGGGCAATAAAGTGGTTGTATTAGGCGGAACGGGGTTTGTTGGCCGTTCGGTTGTCAATGAGTTGTCAAAAAATGGCTACGAAATTTCGGTCATTGTACGTCGCCCAGAAAGATTTCGTGACTATTTGTTGTTCCCAAATACGAAATTGGTTCAGGCCGATAGTTTACTAGACTCTGAAGAGTTGAAAAAAGCGTTTACGGGTGCTGATGTTGTGGTGAATCTAACCGCTGATCTGACGGCGAAAACGGAAGCGGTTTCAGAAAAAGACATTGTTGCCGTGAATCAACAGATTAAAAAAGCGGTGGAGTCAGCAGGTATTAAACGTGTTGTGGCACTTTCTCAAATCGGAGCCGATGCGAGTAATGCCCGTAACAACTGGTTATATAACCTAGGAGAGTCGGATGCGATTATGCATACAATATCCTGTGCCCAGGTCACTATTCTAAGAGCCGGTTTGCTACTTGGCGATGGAGATGAAGTGGCGACTCGATTTAAAAATCAGTTGAATTTGTTTCCGGTACTGCCTGTTGCGAATGCGGGGGTTGCCGTTCAGCCTTTGTCGGTAAAAGATTTTGCCAAAGCGTTGGTTTTAACGATTGATGATCAAACTTTGTTTGGTAAAAAAATTCAAATCGTGGGGGAAGAGCGCATGGTATTGAAAGACCTGGCAAGCCTGGTAAGAGATTTGATGCAGAAAGAAGATGCGGTGGTCATTCCGATGTGTTCTTTAAATGCCAAATTCATGAGTTTTTTAAATGCATTTGCGCCGATTCGTTCCGTGTCAAAAGTACAGTTAAGTCTTTTAAAGTCGGATTTGATTTCAGATGAAGATTTTTCAAGTCGTTTTGGGTTTGCGCCCATGAGTGTGGAACAAACATTAGCCAGTTATGTTCTGTCAACCAATATGCGTGAGCGTTATAATTTTTACCGACAAGAAGCGGGTCGAAATGAAGATGAATTGGTTTGATTTTGAACCAGTTACTCAATTAAAAGCCGTCAAATGACGGCTTTTTTAGTTTATGATGGCCGAAAAAGCAAAAAGACGTTTTAAGGTGAAATGATGAAAACCTATCTTGTTGGTGGGGCTGTGCGAGATACCCTATTGAATATTCCTGTATATGACCATGACTGGGTTGTGGTTGGCGCGACGCCGGAAGAGATGTTGAAACAGGGGTTTAGCCAGATCGGAAAGGATTTTCCCGTATTTTTACACCCAAAGACTAAGGAAGAGTATGCCTTGGCACGGACAGAACGAAAGAGCGGTCAGGGTTATCATGGTTTTGACGTTTCTTTTGACCCTTTCGTAACGCTGGAGGAAGATTTGATTCGTCGTGATTTGACGATCAATGCCATGGCGAGAGATGCAGGTGGTCAGATTATTGACCCTTATGGTGGTCAGCAGGATTTGGATAATAAAGTATTGCGCCATGTGTCAGAGGCGTTCGCTGAAGATCCTTTGCGGGTGCTTCGGGTAGCACGTTTTGCGGCAAAATTGTCGGCTTTTGGGTTTGCGTTGGCACCAGAAACAGTAGAATTGATGAAAACGATGTCAGCCTCTGGTGAGTTGTCGGCTTTGACACCTGAACGGGTTTGGCAAGAAGTGGTCAAGGCTTTAAATACGGACAAGCCAAGTGTGTTTTTTGAAGTGTTGAATCAGGTGAATGCGTTGTCGGTTTTGTTTCCTGAGTTAGATGCTTTAAAAGGCGTTGAACAGCCTGAAAAACATCATCCGGAAGGGGATGTTTGGGTGCATACAATGCTGGTTTTGGATGCGTCTGCAGGCTTGTCGGATGATTTGTCGGTGCGTTTTGCGGCATTGGTGCATGATTTAGGCAAAGGGCTGACACCGAAAATATTATGGCCTAAACATCATGGCCATGAAGATGCCGGAGTGCATTTGGTTGCCGAGCTATGCCAGCGTTATCGTGTGCCGAAGAAAACACAAGTCTTTGCAGAAAAGGTTACTCAGTATCATGGTTTGATTCATCGAGGGTTGGATTCTGAAGGTCAACCGCATTTAAAAACGGCGACCTTTTTAAGGGTGCTGACCGCTTGTCAGGCCTTTAAGGATTTAGCACAATTCGAACTGATATTGATGGCTTGTGAAGCGGATGCGAAAGGGCGTTTGGGGTATGAAAGCAGGCCTTATCCACAAAAAGATTTTTGGTTGGCCTTGGCTAAGGTGGCAAATGCTGTCGATAATCAGGCGATTCTGGCGACGGGCGTGAAAGGCGCTGAGATCGGTGAAGCCATTGTTCAGGAAAGGATGCGTCTGATTGATGCGTTTGTCGAACAGTATTCAAAGGGTTGGAGCGTTTAAATTTAGCCAGGCCTGTATTTTATGAATTAAAAATGATTGTTTAGCAGAAAAGGAAAGCATTTGAAATTGTTAAGATTAACACGCATCGCAACCTATGCTTCTGTTCTGGTAGCGCTGACATTGTTGGTATTTAAGACGTATGCATGGTGGGAAACCCGCTCGGTGGGTGTGCTGGCATCGTTACTGGATTCAGGATTGGATTTAGTGGCCTCGATTATGATTTTGTTTGCGGTACGCCTGGCGCAAGTGCCGGCAGATAATGAACACCGTCTGGGGCATGGTAAGGCAGAGCCGTTAGCATCATTAGCACAAAGTGTCTTTATTGCGGGATCGGCGTTATATTTGATTTTGCATGCTGTCGATCGATTGTTGTTTCCTCAAGTGATTCAAACGCCCGAAATTGGGGTTTTGATCATGTTGTTTTCAATGTTTTTGACGCTTGCATTGGTCGGGTTCCAACGTTATGTGATTCGTCGAACGGGCTCAACAGCAATCACCTCGGACAGTTTGCATTATGTGTCTGATTTGGGTGCTAACTTTGCTGTTTTGATTGGATTGTTGTTGGTTTCCTGGCTTTGGGTGGATGCTTTTTTAGGCTTGTTGATTGGTGTCTGGATAGCTTGGCAGGCATTGAAGCTGGCCTATTTTTCATCCAATCAGCTATTAGATCATGAATTGCCAGATGAACTGCGAGAGCAGATTCAAGCAATTGTTTTAAGCCATTCTGATGTTCGAGGATTTAACGATTTGAGGACTTTTCGCTCGGGGCCGACGATTTTTATCCAACTGGATTTGGAATTGGATGATGATATGAGTCTGGTAGAAGCGCATGCCATTTCTGAAGAAGTGACCGCCCGCTTGTTAAAGCAGTTCGACAATGCGGATGTATTGATTCATCAAGAACCGGTCAGCCTTCGAGACGACCCAGATCATCATCAGTGGGAAGGTCAGCCCAATTCATAGCCGTGAGTGATTGTTAAGGTTTTTGTCAGCATAACTTGCTGTTATCTTGAGAAGTGTCTGATAAAATGAAAAAAATAAGTGTTTTCTAATTTATTCGTGGGTCATGCGTGCTGCAATAAGGTGGTTGCCTTGATGGGTGATATTCAATTAAACAGTTTAAATTAAGTAGGTAAAAATGGCTTTAACTGGCTTGAAAGATCGTTTGAAAGCAGCGATGGTGCCCTTGCTCATTTTAGCGGGCGTGATTGGGATTTTTATTTTTTTAAAAGCGACCAAACCGACCCAACCACCTGTTCAAATTCAGCAAAAGGTTTGGCCGGTTCAAGCTATGGGCGTTGAAAAGCAGACCTTGTCTCGTGTGCAAACGCTTTATGGTAAAGTCGAATCTTTTCGAATGGTGGAAGTGGCCGCGCCTGTTACGGGTATTGTTTCTGATTTACCCGTCAAAGCAGGGGATGATTTTCAAAAAGGGATGAAATTGGTCGCTTTGGCAGATTCTGATTTAGAGTTGCCTTATCAAATCGCAAAAGCGGATGTCGCCGATACTCAGGCACAGTTAAATCTTGAAAAGTTGGCTTATGACGCCAATCAAAAACGCTTGGAGTTTGAAAAAAAAGTCTTAGTGCTGAAAGAGAGAGATGTTGATCGTAATACCAAGCTTTTAAAAAAAGATTTAGCGGCTAAATCGGTTCTAGATAAATCAAAGGAAGCGTTGGTTCGCCAGCAATATGTCGTGGTGGGTGCGAAATTATCTGTTAAAGAGCATAAGACGAAAGTTTCGCAGCTGCAAGCTCGGTTGGAAAAATCACAAGCCAACTTTGAACAAGCCAAAATCAACCTGGAACGTGGGCGTGTCATTGCGCCCTATGATGGTCGAGTGGCTCAAGTGTCGGTGGCTCAAGGCAATCGTGTCAATGCAGGTGTTAAGTTGCTAAGTTATTATGCTTTGGATAGTTTGGAGTTACGAGCCAAGATTCCAGCGCAACAGCTGAAAACGGTTTATGAAGGTCTGCAACGTGGAGACAGCTTGTATGCCAAGCTTGATCGGAATAATCAAAGATATGCATTGCCTCTGAAACGGTTAGCAGGTGAAGCTGAAACCAGTGGCGTTGATGCTTTTTTTGGATTACCGGATGAGTTAAAAATTCTTAGACCGGGTGATCTGCTGCAGATTGATTTTTATGGTGAACGGTTAATGAATGTTTTTGCGGTTCCTTATTCGGCGCTGTATGGTGCAGATCGTATTTATGTGGTTGAGCAGGATGTTTTGCGTGTTAAGCATGTCGAAAATCTGGGAGAAACTCGTATCAATGGTGACTCGATGGTGCTGTTGCGAGGTGATGTGGCTGATGGAACACAAGTGATGATAACCCATTTGCCTAATGCAATCAGTGGGCTGAAAGTGTCGGTGATGGAGTAGTTGAATGTCGGATCATGATGAACTCCTGCGGCCTGAAGCGCATCGTAAAGATTTTCCAGGCTACCATCCGCATGAAGATCAATTTAAATCCCGTGGGTTTATCGGGATGTTTGCACGCCATAAGGTTGCGCCGAACTTATTGATGATAATTATGATTTTGGCAGGTGCTGTGGCCTTGCTGAAACTCAATGTGCAGTTCTTTCCCAACTTCGAATTGGACTATGCCACGGTGAAAGTGGTCTGGCCGGGAGCCAATGCGGAAGATGTCGAAACGTCTATTACCGAGCCGATTGAGCGTGTGCTACGCAATCTTGATAACTTAGATGAAATGACGTCAACGTCTTCTTTAGGCGCTTCCATGGTCACGCTGAAGTTTGAAGAAGGCACAAATATGATTGAAGCGTTGGATCAGGTCAATCAGCGGGTTGGAGAGTTGAGGAACCTTCCGCAGGATTCTGAAAAACCGATTATTGAACGCGTTGTTCGTTATGAGCCGATTGCTCGTTTATTATTGATCAGTGATCACGGGTCAGTTGAAGAAATGCGCCCTATTGCCCGTCGCTTTGAAAGAGATCTATTGGATGCCGGGATTGATAAAATTGAGTTCAAGGGCTTGCCGTTAGAAGAGATGGCCTTGGAAGTACCACAGTCGAAGTTAGAGCATTATCAGTTAACCTTGGAAGATATTGCCAATAAAGTGGCAGGTATGAGCCGTGATTTACCCGCTGGCTCAGTGGGTGATGACCAGAGTGTGCGAGATATTCGAGCCATCCAGCAAGGGCGAAGTGAGAATGATTTTGAACAGCTTACGGTGCTGGTATCGGATACGGAAAAAGTCAATTTGGGTGATATTGCCCATATCGAACGCCGTGCTAAAAAAGATACCCCTTTGTTAGAGGTAGAGGGTCATCCCGCCATTGAAATGCGTTTGATGCGTTCCGAGTCAGGAGATACGTTAAAGTCCTCTAAAATCATGCAGGATTGGTTGGTGAAAACAGAGCCGACCCTGCCGAAAGGGATGCATTTTCAGGTGTATGACGAAACTTGGTCCTTAGTGAATCAACGCATTATGCTGTTGGTGAATAATGGGGTCGGTGGGCTGATTTTAGTGGTTTTGATTTTGTATATCTTTATGAATGGTCGGGTGGCTTTCTGGGTAGCGGTCGGAATTCCGGTTTCGTTTATGGCAACGCTGATGATTATGTATCTGGCCGGCGGCAGTATCAATATGGTCAGTCTATTCGGGTTGATTATGGCGCTGGGGATTATTGTCGATGATGCCATTGTGGTGGGTGAAGATGCCTTGGCGCACCATGAAATGGGCGAACCTGCCTTGCAAGCTGCAGAAGGGGGGGCGCATCGAATGCTCGCTCCGGTCACGGCATCCTCGATTACCACGGTCGGAGCTTTTCTGCCGTTAATGATGATTGGGGCGGAAATGGGGAATATTTTATTTGCGATTCCGTTGGTGATTATTTCAGTCATCTTTGCGTCCTTGATTGAAAGTTTTGTGATTCTTCCCGGACATTTGCGCCATGCCCTGAAAAAAGTCAAACCGGCGGAGTCAGGGTCGCTTCGATTCAGGTTGGATAAGGCGATTGACCATTGGCGAAATGTGCAATTCAGAAGCATTATTAAGTGGGCTTTGTCGCACCGAGCGATTACGATTACCTCTACTGTGGCAATGATGATTTTTGTGATTGGTTTGTTGGCTGGCGGACGCTTGGCGTTTGTCTTTTTCCCCTCGCCTGAATCGACAAAATTATCAGCCGATGCGCGATTTGTTGCCGGAACGCCAACCGAAGTCAGTTCAAGGTATGTGACACACTTATATCAGGCATTGCTGGAAACCGAAAAAGAATTAGAGCCCGGTATCGTTAAAGTGGCAGTAGTTCACTATAACGAAACCTCAAGCCAGCAAGGGGCGAACTTTAGCGGGATTAATATTGAGTTGGCTGAGCCGGATGAGCGTGAGACGCGTAATGATGAGTTTATTCGGGTCTGGCAACAAAAAGCGGGTGTGGTACCTGGTTTGGATGTGCTGACGATTGAGGCTCCGAGAATGGGGCCACCTGGGAGTGATGTCGATATTCGACTATGGGGCGCTGAACCGAGAAAGCTCAAGCAAGCCGCTTTAGACTTGCAGGAAGTTCTATCTCAAATACAGGGCGTTTCGGGGGTTCGGGATGACTTGCCTTATGGTCGAGATCAAATGGTGTACCAATTAACGCCGGAAGGACAGGCGTTGGGGTTGACTTACGCTTCGTTGGGTCAGCAGTTATCAGATGCTTTTTCGGGTCGATTGGTGCAGATCTTTACCGATGGAGAAGATGAAGTTGAAGTGCGAGCCCAGTTTCCAAGAGAAGAACAGGCAACTTTAGCCAGTATTGACAAAATGAAAATAATGACACCTTCCGGTGATCGGGTTGCTCTGAGTTCGGTTGCGTCTTGGACGACTCAACGAGGGTTTGATGTGATGCGCCATGTTGATGGGCGTTTGGCGGTGACGGTTTTAGGTGAAGTGGATAAGAGTGTGAATAATGCTAACCGTATTCTAAGTCAGCTTGAAGAAACGACTTTAAAATCGCTTTCAGATACCTATGGGTTGCGGTATTCGTTAGAGGGGCAAAATGCTCAGCAAGCGGAAACGATGGCGGATATGAAAATCGGTTTGTTGATTGGCTTGTCGATTATTTACATCGTTTTGGCTTGGGTTTTCGCCTCTTATACTTGGCCGATTGTCGTGATGATGGCGATTCCTTTTGGCTTGATTGGCGCGATTCTGGGTCACTGGTGGTTAGGCATCGATATGACTATTCTGTCTTTGTTTGGTTTTTTTGGCTTGGCCGGTATTGTGGTGAATGATTCGATCATCTTAGTGAGTTTTTATAAGCGGTTACGCGAAGAAGGAATGGCGGTGAATCAAGCACTTGAGGAAGCAGCGGTTCAGCGCGTTCGAGCCGTATTGCTAACTTCTTTAACAACCATCGCCGGTTTGACACCCTTGTTGTTTGAAACTTCGCTGCAGGCTCAGTTCTTAATTCCGATGGCGGTATCCATTGCGTTTGGGTTAGCTTTTTCGACCATGTTGATTTTGTTGGTTATTCCTGCGGCTCTGTCAGTCTATGAAAACTGGCTGGAAAAACGACAGGCAACGAAAACGGTTTAAGTTGTTTTCTGCCAAATGTAAAAAGAAGTCTTTTTTCGCTGGGAACCCAATATACCCAATTAAAGTTAGGTGAATTAATCTTGTTGCCTGGCAAGGTTAAAAATGTAATGTATTATTCAATTTTTTCTCTGGTTTTTATTTAATGCTTTGGATAAAAAAATCTTTAATTTCATAAGGCTGTCATTTTAGCTGAATAAGCTGGGTATAGAAAAAAGAGGAAGTGATTTGGGTATGAATTTAGACCCAATTTAAATAAATAAAGACTGATGAAATGATAAGAAAACTTGATGATTTTGTCATTTTAAGAGAGAATGTTCGTCCAAATTTATACTTGCCGATTTTTGTAAGGGTTTAAAAGGCCAAAAAAATTGGATAAGAATACCGAATTTTTATAACTTGAGGGAAGTTGCCGATGTCAACTCGTAGAGAACTTGCTAATGCAATCCGTGCCTTGAGCATGGACGCAGTACAAAAAGCTAAATCTGGTCACCCTGGTGCGCCGATGGGTATGGCTGATATTGCCGAAGTCTTGTGGAATGACCACATGAAGTACAACCCAACCAATGCAAAATGGGCTGATCGTGATCGTTTCGTTTTATCAAACGGTCATGGTTCGATGCTGATTTATTCTTTGTTGCATTTAACCGGGTTTGACCTAGGTATTGACGATCTTAAGAACTTCCGTCAATTGCATGCTAAAACAGCGGGTCACCCAGAGTATGGTTATGCCGATGGTATTGAAACAACAACTGGTCCTCTGGGACAGGGGCTGACCAATGCAGTAGGTATGGCGATTGCAGAGCGTACTTTAGGGGCGCAGTTTAACAAACCAGGTCACCATATTGTTGATCACTATACTTATGTGTTCATGGGGGATGGTTGTTTAATGGAAGGTCTGTCTCATGAGTCGGCTGCGATGGCAGGGACTTTAGGTCTAGGGAAGTTGATTGCTTTCTGGGATGATAATGACATTTCTATCGATGGTCATATCGGTGACTGGATGGAAAAAGGGGTTCCTGGACGCTTTAAATCTTATGACTGGCATGTGATTCCTGATGTGGATGGTCATGATGCAGAAGCAGTTGATGCGGCAATTCGTGAAGCAAAATCAGTTAATGATAAGCCGACTTTAATCTGTACGCGTACAACCATCGGTTTCGGTTCACCAAACCTATGTGGTTCTCATGATTGTCATGGTGCGCCATTAGGGGATGAAGAAATCAAGCTGACGCGTGAAAACCTTGGCTGGGATTATGAACCTTTTGTGATTCCTGATGACGTTTATAACGGTTGGGATCACAAAGAGAAAGGGGCGGCAGAAGAAGCGGAATGGAATGCTAAGTTTGATGCTTACCGCGCGGAATTCCCAGAAGAAGCGGCTGAATTTGAACGTCGTATGGCGGGTGATTTACCGGCAAACTTTGAAGTGGAAATGGATAACTTTATTGCGAAAACGCAAGAAGAAATGCCTAATATCGCTTCGCGTAAAGCATCTCAAAATGCAATTGAAGCAATGGGGCCTCTTTTACCAGAAATGTTTGGTGGGTCGGCTGACTTAACAGGGTCTAACCTAACAAACTGGTCTGGCACAGTAAAAGTTAACTCAACTGTGGCAGATGGTAACTACCTATCTTGGGGTGTTCGTGAATTTGGTATGGCTCATATGATGAACGGTATGGTGCTTCATGGTGGGTTCAAAGTTTACGGTGGAACTTTCTTCATGTTTATGGAATTCATGCGTAACGCATTACGTATGTCTGCCCTAATGAAAATTGGTACGATTTATGTCTATACGCATGATTCTATCGGTCTGGGTGAAGATGGTCCGACGCATCAACCTGTTGAGCAGTTAGCAACGATGCGTGTGATTCCGAACTTCCAAACGTGGCGTGGATGTGATGCGGTGGAATCAGCTGTATCATGGAAAGTTGCTATGATGCGTGGTGATGCACCAACCGCGTTGGTTTTCTCTCGTCAAAATCTAACGCCAATGGAGCGTACTGCTGAGCAAGTTAAGAACATCGAGAAAGGTGGGTATGTCCTAAAAGATTGTGAAGGGACGCCAGATATTATCTTTATCGCAACCGGTTCTGAAGTGGGTCTTGCTGTTGAAGCAGCTGACGCAATGAATGAAAAAGTCCGTGTTGTTTCAATGCCATCAACCTGTGCATTTGATACGCAAGATCAAGCTTATAAAGATTCTGTCTTAATTCCTGGCGTGAAGCGCGTTGCGATTGAAGCCGGTGTGGCACAGTCTTGGTACAAATACGTGGGTCTTGATGGTGGTATGGTTTGCATGTCAACATTCGGTGAGTCTGCACCAGCAGGAGAACTATTCAAAGAGTTTGGTTTCACTGTAGAAAATGTTGTTGCAACGGCAAACAAGGTTCTTGGTAAATAATTATTTGTTTAAAACTGGGCTTGGATAATAGCCAGGCCTGGTCGTTTTTAGGAGTTAAAAAGTAATGACTATTAAAGTTGGTATTAACGGTTTTGGCCGTATCGGTCGTATGGCTTTCCGTGCAGCAGCAAAAGATTTTGCAAACATCGAAGTTGTTGCAATCAATGATTTATTGGACCCAGAATACTTAGCTTACATGCTTAAGTATGACTCAGTTCACGGTCGTTTTGATGGCACTGTTGAAGTTAAAGACGGTAACCTAGTGGTTAACGGTAAAACAATCCGTATCACTGCTGAGCGTAACCCTGCTGACTTGGCATGGTCTGATGTGGGCGCTGACTTAGTCATCGAATGTACTGGTTTCTTCTTGACGGAAGAATCTTGTCAAGCACACCTTGATGCGGGCGCGAAAAAAGTCGTTCAGTCTGCTCCTTCTAAAGACCATACGCCAATGTTCGTTTATGGTGTTAACCATTCTGAATATGCGGGCCAAGCAATTGTTTCGGCAGCGTCTTGTACGACTAACGGTTTAGCGCCGGTTGCTAAAGTATTGAACGATAACTTCGGTATCAAACGTGGTCTGATGACGACGGTTCACGCTGCAACAGCCACTCAAAAAACAGTTGATGGTCCTTCTATGAAAGACTGGCGCGGTGGTCGTGGTATTCTTGAGAATATCATCCCATCTTCTACGGGTGCTGCTAAAGCAGTAGGTAAAGTATTGCCTGCTCTTAACGGTAAGCTGACGGGTATGGCTTTCCGTGTACCCACTTCAGACGTTTCGGTGGTTGACCTAACGGTTGAGCTAGAAAAAGAAACGTCTTACGACGATATTTGTGCGGCAATGAAAAAAGCTTCTGAAGGTGAAATGGCGGGCGTTCTTGGTTATACAGAAGAAGCAAACGTTTCAACTGACTTCCGTGGTGATTCTCACCCATCTATCTTTGATGCTAAAGCAGGTATCGCACTGGATCCTACTTTCGTTAAAGTCGTTGCATGGTATGACAACGAGTACGGTTATACGTGCAACATGATGCGTGTTGTTGAGCACGTAGGAAGCAACTAAGTTATCTGCTAGTTGGTTAAAAGGGAAGGCAATTTGCCTTCCTTTTAATTAAGTTTTCTTGTCTGTATTGAGGACGAGTACAGACAAGAAAACTTAATTATTATGTAAATCTAATGCGCTCTCCTTCGGGAAGCGTTTTTAAACTTTAAAAAGAGGACTCAATATGTCTGTTATTAAGATGTCTGATCTGAACTTGGCTGGTAAACGTGTATTAATCCGTGAAGATTTAAACGTACCTGTTAAGAACGGTAAAGTAACTTCTGATGCGCGTATCCGTGCTTCATTGCCAACGATTAAAATGGCTTCTGAAGCAGGTGCAAAAGTAATGCTAATGTCTCACTTAGGTCGTCCAACGGAAGGTGAGTATGCAGAAGAGTTCTCTTTAGCCCCGGTTGCAGCAGATTTGTCGACTAAGCTAGGCAAAGAGGTTCGTATTGTTAAAGATTACCTAAACGGTGATTTTGACGTGGCTGAAGGTGAAGTGGTTCTTTTAGAAAATGTACGTTTCAACGTCGGTGAAAAGAAAAATGATGAAGCGCTTTCTAAGCAGTATGCAGCGCTTTGTGATGTGTATGTCATGGACGCTTTCGGTACGGCTCACCGTGCACAAGCTTCAACACATGGTGCAGGTGCTTTTGCCGAAACAGCTTGTGCAGGGCCTTTATTGGCAGCAGAACTAGAAGCCTTAGGAAAAGCATTGAATAATCCAGCGCGCCCAATGGTTGCAATCGTTGGCGGGTCTAAAGTTTCAACGAAACTGACCGTGCTTGAATCACTTTCTGAAAAAGTTGACCAGCTGGTTGTGGGAGGAGGTATCGCGAATACTTTCATTGAAGCGGCAGGTTATAATGTTGGTAAATCACTTTCCGAATCAGATCTTATTCCGACCTGTAAAAAGTTGAATAAAATCATGGAAGCTCGTGGAGCGGCAATTCCATTGGCATCAGATGTGGTTTGCGGTAAAGAATTTTCAGAGTCTGCAGCGGCAGAAACAAAAAATGTTTCAGAAGTGGCGGACGACGACATGATTTTTGATATTGGCCCTGATTCAGCGGCTGAGTTGGCTTCAATCATTAAAAATGCTGGTACGGTTGTTTGGAATGGCCCGGTTGGCGTATTTGAGTTTGACCAGTTTGGTGAAGGGACTAAAGCCATTTCTATGGCGATTGCTGAGTCTTCAGCATTCTCTATCGCGGGTGGGGGTGATACATTAGCGGCAATTGATAAATATGATATTGCTGATAAAGTGTCATACATCTCAACCGGTGGGGGTGCTTTTCTGGAATTCCTGGAAGGGAAAAAATTACCGGCTGTTGAAATGCTGGAAAAAGCAGCAGCTAAGTAATTATTAACAAAGGTCAGGTCGCGGTAACGCTAACTGGCCTTTTCATTCATTTGTAAACATACTTCACGATGGATTTGCTGTAAAAGACGAGAGGATGCCTCGGTAAATGAATTCAAGAATAAGACCCGATCAGGGAGTTTATTTCGCGAGTCATCTTGCTTTCAGTCAAATCGAAATGAAGATTATTTAAAGGTAAAAAATCCTATGCCATCTGGTTTAAGAAGAACAAAAATTGTTGCAACGTTAGGTCCGGCAACGGACAGAGACGGTGAATTAGAAAGAATGATTAAAGAAGGGGTGGATGTTGTTCGTATCAACATGTCACATGGTAACCCTTCAGAACATATTGAAAGAGCACAGAATGTGCGTGAAATCGCTTCACGGCTAGATCGTGAAGTCGGGGTTTTAGTTGATCTTCAAGGTCCTAAAATTCGTATTGCCCGTTTTTCAGAAGGCAGTATATTCCTAGAACAAGGGGATAAGTTTTCATTGGATAACAATGTTGATCCGATGGCTGGGAATCAAAAAGAAGTTGGATTGACTTATAAAAGTTTGCCCTATGATGTTAAATCCGGTGATCGTTTATTGTTAGATGATGGTCGTGTGGTTTTAGACGTAGATAACGTTGAAGGCGAACGTGTTAACTGTACGGTCGTGGTTGGTGGTAAGCTGTCCAACAACAAAGGTATTAACCTGCACGGTGGTGGTTTATCAGCGGCAGCTTTGACTGAAAAAGATAAAGAAGACATCTTAACGGCAGCTGAAATTCAGTGTGATTATTTAGCGTTGTCTTTCCCAAGAAGTGCGGAAGATGTTGAATATTGTCGTTCACTGGCAGAAAAGGCTGGGCTGGTTTGTAGCATTGTGTCAAAAATTGAACGTGCCGAAGCCGTGAATGATGACTTTACATTAGATGGTATTATCCTTGCCTCAGACGTGATTATGATTGCACGGGGTGATTTAGGGGTTGAGGTTGGTGATGCCCAACTACCTGCGCTTCAAAAGAAAATGATTAAGCGCGCGCGTCAGCTGAACCGTATTACCATTACCGCGACACAAATGATGGAAACGATGATTGAAAATGCGATTCCAACGCGAGCAGAAGTATTTGATGTGGCCAATGCAGTTATGGATGGTACAGATGCGGTGATGTTGTCGGGTGAAACAGCAACGGGTCATTCTCCAAGCCTGGTGATCAAGACGATGTCTGAAATTGCACATGAAGCTGAAAAATCAAGAAGTACTCGAGAATCAACTCACCGTATTGATGAATCTTTTACAGCGGTTGATGAAACGATTGCAATGGCAGCAATGTATGCAGCGAACCATTTTGGCGTGCAATGTATTGCAGCCTTGACCGAATCTGGTAATACCCCGTTATTGATGTCACGTATCAGCTCCGGTATTCCAATTATTGCTTTAACGCCGCATTTGGATACGCGCCGTAAAGTGACGTTATATCGTGGGGTTTATCCAACCAGTGTTGATTACACGGGGCTAAACGATGATGAAGTACAAGCCAGTATTCTGGAAGAGTTAAAGGAAAAAGGTGTGGCTAAGTCAGGCGACCTGATTGTGGTGACACGTGGAAAAGCACGTGGCGCAATGGGCGGCACCAATCAAATGGAAATTGTTAAGGTTCCTTAGAAAAACAAGGGCTTTGTGAATGATTTTTAAGCTTTTTTATCGTAAAAAAGCTTGTTAAAATGAACTGATTTATTTTTAAACTAATAGAGGAGTCTCGCATATGGCGATGATTACACTTCGTGAATTAATGGACTACGCTGCAGAACATAGTTTTGGGATGCCAGCGTTTAACGTAAACAACATGGAACAGGTTCGTGCGATCATGCGCGCGGCAGATGCTTGTGATTCACCGGTTATCCTTCAAGGGTCAGCTGGTGCGCGTAAGTATGCAGGTGAACCAATGCTTCGTCACATGATTGAAGCGGCGACTGAAATGTTCCCTCATATTCCTGTTGTTATGCACCAAGATCATGGTTCTGACGTGGGCGTTTGTTTACGCGCGATTCAGTCTGGTTTTACATCAGTCATGATGGACGGTTCTCTTGAATCAGATATGAAGACTCCTGCTTCTTATGAGTACAATGCAGGCATTACGGCAGAAGTGGTTAAGATCGCCCATGCAGGTGGTGTATCTGTTGAAGGTGAGCTAGGGTGTCTAGGTTCTCTTGAAACCGGTAAAATGGGTGAAGAAGATGGTCATGGTTCTGACGAAGAGCTGGATCATTCTATGCTGCTAACTGATCCTGAAGAAGCGGCTCAGTTCGTTAAAGATACTAACGTTGACGCTTTAGCGGTAGCCGTAGGTACTTCACACGGTGCTTATAAATTTACTTCTAAGCCTTCTGATGATGTACTTAAGATCGACCAGATCGCTAAAATCCACGCGCGTATCCCAGATACTCACATCGTAATGCATGGTTCTTCTTCTGTTCCTGAAGAATGGTTAGAAATCATCAACAACTATGGTGGTGATATGGGTCAAACTTACGGTGTGCCTGTTGAAGCAATCGTTGAAGGGATCAAACACGGTGTTCGTAAAGTAAATATCGATACAGATTTACGTATGGCTTCTACGGGCGCTATCCGTAAACATCTAGCTGAAAATACGGCTAACTTTGATCCTCGTAAATTCTTCAATGCAGCTGAAAATGCAATGATGGAAATCTGTAAAGCACGTTTCGAAGCATTTGGTTGTGCAGGTCATGCGTCTAAGATTAAATCAATTGGTCTAGAAGCAATGCAAGCACGTTATGCAAGTGGTGCATTGGATCAAAAAGTAAACTAATTTTTTAGTTACTTTTTACTGAGTGAAAAAGCCCGATTTAATCGGGCTTTTTTTGTTTTAAAAAAGCTATATTTCCCACGGCATAAATTGTTTGATAGCCATGTTTTTTATGTCTCGTTATGTCCAAAATCTATATGCCTTCATAACAACCATCTATTTAAGTTTGCAAACTATAACAACGGTTGATGAATCAAAGCTTTTTAGGTCGGAAGTGTGAACAAAACAGATCAAAATGGATTCTCATAAAAATATGCTTGTTATAGAAAGTGTTCCAAGTTTTTAAAGTTGGTACGGAATTAAGCTGACCGGGTGACGGGTTAAGGACTGTAATTCCGTGAGGTTTTGAACGTCAGCATCACTCGTTATATTGTTTATAAAAATGTGTGCCACTTCCAATCCGGCATTTTCGATCGCACAGATACTGAGCAAGGCATGATTCAAACAGCCGAGTTTATTGCCCACCACGAGGATAATTGGATAGCCAAGTAGTTTTGCAAGGTCGATATTGAGGCCATCAGATGCCAAAGGGGAATAAATGCCCCCTGCGCCTTCGACAAGCGTTAAGGTTCCCAATGGGGCTTTGCAAGCGGATAGCAAGTCTTGGATGGTTATCGTTACCCCAGCCTGTTGAATCGCTCTGGCAGGTGAGATTGCCGGTTCCAGTAAATAAGGGCAAACCGTTTCAATAGGCGTTTGGCTTTGACAGGCTTGGTGAAGTTGTACGGCATCCTCGGAATACAATTGTCCGTGCTTGTTTTTGAGTGCTCCAGAGGCAATGGGCTTACGAGGAGAAATGACCAGGCCTGGCTGTTTTTCAAGCAGATAGCGTGCAATCGAGCAACTTACAAAAGTCTTACCGATGTCGGTATCTGTGCCGGTTATAAAAAAACCACCGGGTTGGGTGGTTTTGAGATATTGAAGCAATCCTTCGAAAGGCATTATGGGTTTTCCATTAAGCGTGCTTGCGCTTCTTGATATTTTTGGAAAGTCATATCGACCACTTCTTCCGGAAGTTCTGGCCCTGGTGCTGTCTTATCCCAGTCTAGGGTTTCTAAATAGTCACGGATATATTGCTTATCGAAGCTATCAGGGTTTTTGCCAACTTGATAGGTTTTCGCCGGCCAGAAACGAGAACTGTCTGGTGTCAGGGCTTCGTCGATTAAGTGAATCACCCCGTGCTCATCCTCACCGAATTCAAACTTGGTGTCGGCAATAATAATGCCGCGTTCCGCAGCAAAATCAGCCGCCATTTTATATAACGCTAAGCTGTATTCTTTAACTTTTTGTGCGGTGTCTTCGCCAATTAATGTAACCACTTCTTCAAAAGAAATGTTCTCATCGTGATCCCCTATTTCAGCTTTGGTGGATGGGGTGAAAAGCGGTTCAGGAAGTTGTTGGGCTTTCTTTAATCCTTTAGGTAATTCGATGCCACAGACGGTTTGTGTTTTTTTGTACTCTTTCCAGCCAGAACCGACTAGGTAACCCCGGACGATGGCTTCAACTGGAAGAGGCTTCAGTTTACGTACAATCATGCCTCGGCCATCAAGTTGTAACAGTTCATCTGGTGTGAGTACATCAGCGAGTTGCATATCATCCGCTAATTGATTTGGCAGAATATGATTGGCTTTTTTCATCCAGAACTGTGCAGTCTCAGTGAGAATCCGTCCTTTCCCGGGAATTGGTGTTGGCAAAACCACATCAAATGCGGAAATTCGATCAGTGGTGACAATCAACAAGTGATTCTCATCAATGTCATACAGATCGCGAACTTTTCCTTTGTTGATCAAAGGCAAGCTGGTTAAATTTGATTCGAAAAGTGGTCGCATACAATCTCTTCCAGTTATTTCTTTAAGTTGTCTTCAAGTTGCTTTCGGTCAGAGTAGGGGAGTTTCAAGTGACCATAACGAAGGATGATAACGGCAGCGGCAATCATCAACATGGTTGCTGCAACAGCAATCATTTGCCATTCGGTGAGGTTTTTCATATCCAAGATCAAATAACGTGCTAAGGCGATAATGGCGATGTACATTGGAAATCGTATCGGCAGTTTTCCTGAATCCATATAAATCGCTACCATTGCCAAGACTTCAAGGTAAAGAAAAAGCAAAAGCAAGTCGCCCAGTGTGACTCTCATATTCTCTATCATGACCCAGACTTCCTGGATACCGGCAATCACAGTGGCAATCGCAATAATAATGAGACCGATAATTTCAGTCATACGAATACTTCGCTTGATTCCTCTCACTGCAGGGTATTGATCCATGCCCGAAAACCTCTTTTATTTAAATAGATAACCTAAAAGTAGACAGTCTAATGCTTACCTCATTTAATCAAATGGGTGCTTATGCAACGAATTTTATCTTAAAATAAACCGTTTAGGAGAGAGTTTTAAAAACTTTGTCTTTTGATGGAAATCAGACGTTTCATGCCTACCGAAAAAGCGTGCGCTCAACAGTGAGCTAAAATGATGTTTTCTTTTTAAAAAAAACAAGGAGTCTGGTAAAATGCCTGCAATTTAATTTATTTCTTAAAAGGATTTTAAAAAATGGCTAAGAAAGAAAACTGGATTGCACCGTCAATTCTATCAGCTGATTTCGCTCAACTTGGAACGGATGTTAAAGACGTTATTGCAGCCGGAGCTGACGTGGTTCACTTTGATGTAATGGATAATCACTATGTTCCAAACCTAACTATTGGGCCATTGGTGTGTGAATCTTTGAAAAACTTTATGGTTAAAGAAGAAGTTAAAGCACCAATTGACGTTCACTTGATGGTGAAGCCTGTTGATCGTTTGATCGGTGATTTTGCATCTGCCGGTGCAGACATTATTACCTTCCACCCGGAAGCGTCTGAGCATATCGATCGCTCTTTACAGTTAATTAAGGCGGAAGGGTGTCAAGCCGGACTGGTCTTCAACCCTGGAACGTCTCTAAGTTATCTTGAGCATGTGATGGATAAGATTGACATGATTTTGATTATGTCTGTAAACCCTGGGTTTGGTGGACAAGCTTTTATTCCGCAAGCATTAGAAAAGCTAAAAGCGGCACGTAAGATGATTGATGAGTCAGGTCGCGATATCCGTTTGGAAATTGATGGCGGTGTGAAAGTTGAAAACATCGCAGAAGTTGCGGCGGCAGGATGCGATACCTTCGTTTCAGGCTCAGGTATCTTCGGTAAAGCAAATGCCAGCGATGCGAACCGTTACGATACGGTCATCCAGCAAATGCGTGATGAGCTTGCTAAGGCCTAATTTTATTGGACTAAAGCGTTGAAAGATTGAATGAACGCCAGTAACCGCTGGCGTTTTGTCGTTCTAATAAAAGTAAAAGCGTCTATTGGATTGACGGTATTAATTAATTGGATAAATGATGTCACAAGAAAAAATAAAACCGGGGTTCATCTTGATTGATTTAGATGGAACTTTAATTGATAGCGTGCCGGATTTGGCTTATTGCGTTGATGAAATGATGAAGCAACTCGACATGCCTGTTCGAGGAGAAGCGGCCGTACGCAATTGGGTTGGAAACGGCGTTCAACGTTTGGTTGAAAGAGCGTTGATTAACTCTGTTGATGGCATGCCGGATCAAGACTTGATGGATAAGGCGTACCCTATTTATCTTGAGCTTTATAAAGACAATACCTCTAAACGCAGCTGTGTTTATGAGGGCGTGGTTGAAGGGGTTGAGTGGATGAAAGCACAAGGTTATCGTGTGGCCTGTGTCACCAATAAAGCGGAAGCGTTCACATTACCTCTTCTAAAAGATAAAGGGCTTTACGATTATTTTGAAGTGGTGGTTTCCGGCGATACCTGTGAAGAGAAAAAACCGCATCCAATGCCTTTACTTCACGCGGCAGAGTTATTGGGCGTGTCACCGGAAAATGCATTGATGATTGGTGATTCAAAATCGGATGTAAAAGCCGCACGTGCGGCCGGATTCCATATTTTCTGTATGACTTATGGGTATAATCATGGTGAAGATATTCGAAATTATGAACCAGATGCCGTCATGGATTCTTTTATGGCATTACCAAACTACTTAGCCGCTAAGTAATCATTAAGCAAAGGAGATTGATCTGAAATGAAATCGTTTTTAAAAGCCTTTTTTCTAGTGCTGACGAAACCTTTTTGGTGTTCTTTTTCAGGTCTTTATCAATCGATCCTGCTTAAAAAGTTTGAACGTAAAGCGGCGCTGTCTCATGCTGTAAAAGGAAGCAAAGATGAATGATGTACATTTTGCTGCCTTACATGAGCAAGGCTATAAAACAGCACCGGTAATGCACACCATTTTGTCCGATTATGATACGCCGTTGAGCGTTTACCATAAGGTGGCCAATCAGCCACAAAGTTATTTGTTTGAATCGGTTCAAGGCGGTGATAAATGGGGGCGTTATTCCATTATTGGCTTGCCTTGCTCAAAGCGTTTAATCGTTGAAGGGCAACAAATTACCGTATTGGATGGCGAGCAAGTACTGGAGCAGCAAGTCTCGGACGATCCGTTAGCTTGGATTGAAGCTTATCAAGCACGTTTTAAGGTTTTTTCTCAACCAGGCTTGCCGGCATTCAACGGTGGATTGGTGGGGTACTTCGGCTATGATACGATTCGGTATGTCGAGAGTCGTTTGCAGGCTTCCGAACCGGAAAAAGACGATATTCAAGCGCCGGATGTTCAGCTGTTAGTGTCTGAAGAGGTTGTGGTGTTTGATAACCTGAGCGGTCAAGTGCATGTCATTGTACATGCGGATTTAAGTCAGAAGCAGGCATTTTCAAAAGCGCAAGCGCGGGTGGCTGAAATTTCAGCCATGATTCAACAGCCGATGTCGGTTCCGAGTGATTTACCCAAAGAAACGGTTTTAACGGAACAGGATTTTGTTTCCAGTTTTGGAGAAGACGCATTTAAGCAAGCGGTTGCTAAGATCAAAGACTACATTTTGGCGGGAGATGCGATGCAGGTAGTGATTTCTCAGCAAATGTCGGTGGATTTTGATGCGGCACCGATTGATCTCTATCGCGCACTCCGTTATTTAAACCCATCACCTTATATGTTCTTTTTAGATTTAGGTGACTTGCAGATTGTGGGTTCCTCGCCTGAAATTTTGGTTCGTCTTGAAGACAATACGGTAACGGTTCGGCCAATTGCCGGTACACGTCGTCGAGGGCTGACGCCAGAAAAAGATAATGCGTTGGAAAAAGATTTATTGTCTGATCCCAAAGAGCGGGCAGAACACTTAATGTTGATCGATCTCGGTCGAAATGATGTTGGACGTATTGCTAATGTAGGTTCAGTCGAGTTGACTGAAAAAATGATTGTCGAACGCTATTCTCATGTGATGCATATTGTGTCGAACGTAAATGGTCAAGCGAAACTAGGCATGTCTCCTATTGATGTGTTACGTGCCACTTTCCCGGCGGGAACCGTTTCGGGCGCGCCTAAAATTCGGGCGATGGAAATTATCGACGAATTGGAACCGGTTAAGCGCGGGGTTTATGCTGGTGCTGTGGGTTACTTAGGGTGGCATGGCAATATGGATACGGCGATTGCCATTCGAACCGCGGTGATTAAGGATGGACGTTTGTTTGTGCAAGCGGGTGCGGGTGTGGTCGCTGATTCCGTGCCACAGTCCGAATGGGATGAAACTATGAATAAAGGACGTGCGATTTTTAAAGCCGCCGAATTTGTCACCAAAGGTCTCAAAACCGATAATCCAGATGCTGGACATCGTTAATAGGAAAAGGATAAAAAATTATGTTGTTAATGATTGATAATTACGATTCTTTTACCTATAACCTGGTGCAGTATTTTGGTGAATTGGGGCAAGATGTACACGTGCACCGCAACGACCAGATCGATCTTGAAAGCATTGAGACTCTGGCACCAGATTATTTAGTGATTTCCCCGGGACCTTGCACCCCGAATGAAGCCGGTATTTCGATTGCTGCGATTCAGCATTTTGCCGGTAAAATCCCGATTTTAGGGGTGTGCTTGGGACATCAAAGTATTGGCCAAGCGTTTGGTGCCAAAGTGATTCGTGCCAAAGAGGTGATGCATGGCAAAACCTCGCCTGTTTATCATCATAATACCGGTGTGTTTAAAGGGTTACCCAACCCGGTTGAAACGACGCGTTATCATTCGCTGGTGCTTGAGCAGGAAACGTTACCGGAGTGTTTAGAGGTAACGGCTTGGACGCAGTGTGAACAAGGTGGTGTGGATGAAATTATGGGCGTGCGTCATGTCTCTTTACCGATTGAAGGCGTTCAATTTCACCCGGAATCCATTTTGACCGAACAAGGTCATGCCATGCTAAAAAATTTCTTAGAACAAAAAGACCAACGACCATAAATTTACACTAGGATCGCTTATGCAATTACGAGATGCACTGGAACAGCTTTTAAATAAACACAATTTAACAGCCGAGCAAATGGAGTGGGTGATGCAGATGCTGATGTCAGGGCAAGCCACTTCCGCCCAGATTGCCGCAATCCTAGTTGCATTAAGAGCAAAAGGCGAAACGGTCGAAGAAATTACGGCAGCAGCCTCTGTTATGCGTTCTCTGGCAACGCAAGTCGAGCTGGCAGATAAAACCCATATGGTGGATACCTGCGGAACAGGGGGCGATGGTGCAAATACCTTTAATATCTCAACCGCATCGGCTTTTGTGGCGGCCGCAGCCGGTGCAAAAGTGGCCAAGCATGGCAGTCGATCGGTTTCCAGCCAGTCTGGCAGTGCGGATTTATTGGAAAAAGCGGGGGTTAACTTAAACCTGACACCGGAGCAGGTGGCGGAATGTGTTGAAACCATCGGCGTTGGTTTCATGTATGCCCCGGCGCACCACAGTGCCATGAAACATGTCATTGGCGTACGTAAAGAAATCGGCGTCCGCACGATTTTTAATATTCTAGGGCCATTAACCAATCCGGCTCAAGCCCCAGCTCAAGTGTTGGGCGTGTATGATTCCAGTTTGTTAATGCCTTTTGCACAGGTGTTGCAAGAGTTGGGGTCAAAACATGTGATGATCGTCCATGCTCAAGATGGGTTGGATGAAATCAGCATTGCCAGCTTAACCGAAGTAGCGGAATTAAAAGAGGGGGTCATTTCACAATGGACGCTTGACCCTTCTGAGTATGATGCAGATCATCCAGATTTAAATGATCTGAAAATTGATTCGGCTCAAGACAGCTTAAATATTATTCATGCGGTCTTGGCAAATGATCACAGTGCGGCGGCGGATATTGTGTGTTTGAATGCCGGGGCGTCCATTTATGTCTCTGGTGTGGCAAGCACATATGCCGAAGGGGTTCAAATGGCTAAAAATGTGGTTGCTAATGGTCAAGCCCGAGCGCTGTTTAACCAGTTTATTCAGAAAACGCAAAGTTACGCCTAGGCGTATCACGCATTAAACAGCCAGGCCTGGCTGTTTTTAACGCACTGGTACCCTCTATTGATTGAATTGAGAATAAGAACATGAACATGAATCAAACACCCGATATTTTAAAAAAAATTATTTTTCGTAAATTAGAAGAAATTCAAGCAGGGTGCGAGCGCATTCCACTCAGAGAAATGAAGCAAAAAGCGTTGATGACGGCGACGTCTCCTACCCGAGGGTTTGCCGACGCCATGCAAGTGAAGTTGGATGCGGGGGAGTCGGCAGTGATTGCTGAAATTAAGAAAGCTTCTCCAAGTAAAGGAGTGTTGCGTGACCCGTTTGATCCGGTTGAAATTGCTAAAAGCTATGAAGCCCATGGCGCAGCATGTTTATCGGTATTGACCGATCAAGATTTTTTTCAAGGGTCAAATGAATACTTGAAGCAGGTTCATGATTCTGTTGACTTACCGATTATTCGTAAAGATTTTATTGTGGATGATTATCAGGTGTACGAGGCCCGAGTCATTGGCGCAGACTGTATTTTATTGATTGCGGCAGCCATCGGTGATGCACAGTTGTATGAATTGACGGAAACCGCTTTGCAATTGGGTATGGATGTTTTGGTTGAGGTGCATAATGAAGAAGAAATGGAGCGCGCTTTAAGACTGCCTTTACCGATGATAGGTATCAATAATCGAGATTTGCATACGTTTGATGTGTCACTGGAAACCACTATCCGTATGTTGGATATGATTGACGATGACCGTATTGTGATTACAGAAAGTGGCATTCTGAGTGTAGAGGATGTAGCAAAAATGCGTCAGCATAAAGTCAATAGTTTCTTGGTGGGAGAAGCATTTATGAGGGCCGATAATCCAGGAGAAAAACTGGCAGAATTGTTCGGTCTGTCATTCTGACAGATTTCTTGAATCGGGTATTGGAGTGTTTGACTTTGGGTTGCTTAGTCTGATAGTCTTATGTATGACTAGGTTAATTAAAGGGGTTAGGAAAATGAGAAAGACGATTGCAATGAGTGTGTTACTGTCGTTATTCAGCTTGATTACACTGCCTGTTCAGGCAGCAATGGTCAATACACAACAGCTGGTGCAAGAGCAATCAATGGCTTCAGAGCGTGCTAAGTTAAACACAATGATGCAGCGTGAAGATGTGCAAGCCCAATTCGTTGAAATGGGGGTTTCGCCAGAAGAAGTTCAGCAACGTGTGGCAGCTCTAACGGATACAGAAGTGGCGCAGTTAAATCACCAAATGGAGCAGATCCCAGCAGGGGGTGATGTTTTGGGTGTGTTAGTGTTGATCTTTCTCGTATTCATCGTAACGGATATTATCGGGGCGACAGATATCTTCCCATTTGTTCATTCCGTTGAATAAATCATAACAAAAATGCATTTAGACTTACATCAAAACACCCGGCCTTGGCTGGGTGTTTTGTTTTTACTCTTTTTTTTATTGTTATCTGGTTGTGCAACGGCTCCCCAAACTAAAGAGCTGTTTGAACGTTCTTCAATGCCTGTCAAACAAGCCGTTGAGTTATCAACCGTTCCATTTTTTCCTCAAGAAAAATATCAATGTGGTCCCGCCGCTCTAGCAACGGTTCTTAATTATGAGAAAATAAATGTTTCCCCAGAATCATTAGTTCCCTCTATTTATGTGCCTGAAAGAAAAGGCAGTTTTCAACTTGAAATTCTGGCTGCAGCACGACAACATGGTCAGGTTGCTTATGTCATCGATCCGCGTCTAGACAGTTTATTAAAAGAGGTCGAAGCTCGAAACCCTGTATTAGTGCTGCAAAATCTGGGGTTTGACAGTTATCCAATATGGCATTTTTCGGTCGTAGTCGGTTATGATTTGAAAGAATCGAAAATTCTATTGCGCTCCGGTACCACTCGACGCTGGGAAACAACGCTTGCAAACTTTGAACAAACTTGGCTTCGTGCAAATTATTGGGGGGTTGTGGTCACAGATCCTTCTCATTTACCTGTAACAGCCGTTCCTGCAAAATGGTTGCAAGCCGCATATGATCTAGAGAGTGTTCAGCAATTTAAAGCAGCAGAGAAAGCGTATCGAACTGCGACACAATATTGGCCTGAACAAAAAAATGCTTGGTTGGCTTTGACCAATTTATATTATCAGCAAGGACGAACGGCTCAAGCGTTAGAACTCTTTAACAACGTGATGCCAAATTTTTCAGCTTCAACGGAGATGTGGAATAATTATGCCTATGTCTTACAAGCAGAAGGGTGTTATAAAGCTGCATCTGAAGCAGCGCAGTGCGGTTTGAACCTCGCACCCGATGATCTTAACCTGCAAGCAACAGTTTCTGAAATGCGTCCGAATTCCAAACAGAGTTCTGCTCGACCTCATTGTCCTCGTATTGATTGTAAGAAAAAATAACGTCATCATTCTTTTCCTTTATTGCCTAAAGACGGCTTGGCTAATAGGGAGCTAACCAAGTGATTCTTACTGCCTTTTTAATAAACTCTCAGCGGTTTAAAAAAGAGTCAAATTGTCTGCAAAAATTGCTTGCAAAGAATTAAAAAAGGAGAATAATACGCTCTCCTTTTTTCCAAAAGAAAAATGGTTATACCTCACGTGATGACTTGTTGTTTATCCGTGGTTGGGGTTCATCAAACTACGCCTTTGTTTGTGGACTAATATTAATCATTCATCCGTATACGTGTCTTTTTTGCGGGTGTTTTATAAGGTACTCCTTACATGCCAAATTCAGAAAACGTCCTGGTCACGGGTAATGACCACTTTGAAGTGATTGAAAAAACAACCGTGATTGACGATACCTGGCCGACACACGACCAGGCAATTGATGATCAAACGTTAGACCATTTTATTTGCCGAGACGGTAAAACGTTCGCAGGTACTCATTTGATTGCCGACTTCTGGGGCGCATCACGCCTTGATGATCTGGCGTTGATGGAAAAAGCTTTACGTGAAGCGGTTGCAAAAGCAAAAGCCACCTTGCTACATATTCATTTACATCACTTTACCCCGAATGGTGGGATTTCAGGCGTGGCTGTGCTGGCCGAATCTCATATCAGTGTGCATAGTTGGCCAGAACGGAACTATGCCGCCTTTGATGTGTTTATGTGTGGCGATTCAGAGCCAGCTAAAGCCATAGAAGTTTTGAAAGCCGCTTTTACACCCTCGACGGTCGGGGTGGAAAATATTTTGCGTGGAGAAGTCACTGATGACAGCAAAGGCTAAAACACAAAGAGCATATTTAGAAACGCTGTATCCCACTTGGGGGCAGCAATTTCTGATGGGCGAAGTGCTATTTGAAGTGGATACCGAACATCAACATTTGATTATTTTCAAAAATGATCAATGGGGTACCGTGATGGCATTGGATGGCGTGATCCAAACCACGGAAAAGGACGAGTTCATTTATCATGAAATGATGACGCATGTCCCCATGTTCGCACATGGCAACGCTAAAAAAGTGTTGATTATCGGCGGCGGAGACGGTGGTATTTTGCGTGAAGTTTTAAAACATCAAACCGTAGAGTCGGTGACTCAGGTTGAGATCGATCAACAAGTGATTGATATGTGTCAGCAATATTTGCCGAAACATTCTGCCGGCGCTTTTGAACACCCAAAAGCCACCGTGGTGATAGCCGATGGAGTGGATTTCGTGAATGAATGCACTGAGCAATTTGATGTGATTATTTCCGATTCAACCGATCCGATTGGCCCGGGAGAAGTGTTATTCACCTCTCGCTTTTATCAAGGCATTCAGTCATGTTTAAACAACGGCGGTGTCTTTGTGGCGCAAAATGGTGTCTGCTTTATGCAAACGGATGAAGTGACCACGACCTTTAAACGTTTATCACCTTTATTTAAGGAGTCGAGTTTTTATTCGGCAGCTGTCCCCACTTATGTAGGAGGGGTGATGACGTTTGCCTGGGCAACGAATGATCTGAGTTTAAAACAACAGTCCGTTGACATCATTCGATCACGTTATGACGACTCGGCGATTGAAACGCGTTTTTATTCGCCGGAATTGCATATCGGAGCCTTTGCTTTACCCAAATACGTACAACAAGCAATACAACCATAAGTTAAACAGTAATTTACAGGCTGATTCAGCCTTTTGGAGAATAACATAAATTGAATACAGCAGAACTCGTCCAACATTTTGCAGAACAGACACACCCGGATGAACTTGAGCAGTTTGACCGCTCAACCTTAAGGGATTTGCTGACGCAGCATGAAACGCCTTTTCTGGTTTTGGATTTGCAAGAAGTGGAATACCAGTACAATGCTTTGCAAAAAGCCTTGCCTGGGGTTGAGTTATTTTATGCCATTAAATCACTCGCACACCCGGCAGTGATTCGTCGGTTGAAAAAACTGGGCGGCAGTTTTGATTTGGCCACGGCTGGCGAAGTCGATTTGGTCAAAGGGTTAGGGATTGCAGGGCAGCAATGCATTCATACTCATCCGATTAAAAAAGACCGTGAAATTCGTCATGCATTGGATTTCGGTTGCACCCGTTTTGTGGTGGACAACCCGGATGAGGTATTGAAATTCATTCCGTATAAAGATGAAGTAGAATTGATGATTCGTGTCAGTTTTCGCAGTCAGGATGCGATTGTCGATTTATCGCGTAAGTTTGGTTCCGCCTTGGAAGAATTGCCAGGCCTGGTTAATTTAGCCGTAGAAAATGGCTTAACCGTGTCAGGCTTGTCTTTTCATGTTGGGTCGCAATCCTTGTCGCCGTTTGCCCAGGTCAATGCGGTGCAGGCATCGATTTCCGCCATGAAGGAAATGACGCATGTGCATTGGAAATGGTTGGACATCGGGGGAAGTTTTCCAGTGTCTTATCAAGGACCGGTGATGCCGATTGAAGATTTTTGTGCGCCCATTATGGAGGCGTTGGCGGAAGTACCTGAGTCGGTTAAGGTATTTGCAGAACCGGGTCGTTTTATTTCGGCTCCATCAATGATCGAAGTGATTCGCGTGGTCGGGAAAGCCAAGCGAGGGGCGCGTACTTGGTACTATATGGATGATGGCGTTTATGGTGCTTTAAGTGGTCAAATGTATGATCATGCCAAATATCCGATTTCTCCGCTAAAGCCGATTGACCCGACAGGGGATTTTTATCCGAGCGTTTTGGCGGGCCCGACCTGTGACAGTGTCGATGTGGTGGACGAAGATATTGAATTACCTGAGTTAGCGGTCGGTGATATCTTGATTGCGAAACAAATGGGCGCCTATACCATTGCGTCTGCTTCGGAATTTAACTATTATCCTAAACCTAAGATAGTCGTGGTCGAAGATTTGATTGATCATACAGATGATGAATAGAGGATAATAACATGGTAACACGCATTAAGTGGCAAGGTGGAATGGCCTTTGAAGGCACAACAGAAAGCGGGCACGCCGTATTAATGGATGCGGCGCCTGAAGTCGGTGGTGAGAACAAAGGCGCACGCCCCATGGAAATGGTGTTGCTGGGGCTGGGTGGCTGTACCAGCATTGATGTGATTATGATGCTGCAAAAAAGCAAACAAGCGGTTGAGGATTGTCAGGTTGAGATCACTGCCGAGCGTTCAGACAAGATTCCCAAAGTGTTCACCAAGATTCATGTGCACTTCAAAGTCATGGGGCAGGACTTGAATCTTAAAAAGGTGGAAAGAGCGGTCAATTTATCGGCTGAAAAATATTGTTCGGTGTCCAAAATGTTGGAGCATTCTGTCGACATGTCTCATGATTTCGAGATTGTTGCACCCTAGCGCTCTTTTTGAGCCATTTTGTTGATTGGTTGAATGATCTTCTGATTTGGCATGAGACTTTCTGTATAAAACAAAAAACGACCAGGCCTGGTCGTTTTTTTGTTTAAGGGTTAGCAAGGTGCATGAGAACGTTTAAAAAAGCTTCGCAAGCCTCAATAGATGCGGTTTCATTCATCGTGTGATAACCCGTAGTGGGGATTTGCAGAGTGGTGCCATGCACCAGTCCATTGGCATTGGCCGTAATTCTGCCCAGTTCTGTTCGTCCAATCCCCATGCGAGGCTGTTCTGATCCTAAAGTCTGTTGGTTCAGGTGTTCAATATACTGGTCTTTAAAGCTAAACGGAATATCGAGATCAAAACACAGTCGTGCCAAATCTTGGGTGGTTTCCAAATGAAATTCAGCATGTTCATCTTTGTTTCTGAGTACGACGAGCTGTTTATCTGCTTCTTCACGATTACGATAAGGACTGGTATCCAGTACATATAAATTATTGATTGGGTCGCCAAAGCGACGATACCATTCCAATAAATAACGCCAACTCCCGCCGGATTCTTCTTCAGCGGTAAAGAAAGCCGTTCCTTGATATCCTAAGCTAAATAGGTGCACCAGCATGGCAGCAGTTAACACATTGTCGAGCTGTCCAGAGAGTAATCCTTCATCAATCTTGAGCTTATCTTGAAAACCCACGGGGGTTCCGGCAACTAAGTGTTCAAGACCATCGACTTCAAAAATCAAGTTGTTACGAAATTCGCAAATATAAGCATTATTTATTGTGCCGGAACCCCGATAAGCACCTGACCAAGGCTCATAGGCTAAAACGGGGGTGCTTTCAAAGCGATTCATTAGGGTCATCTTCAGCTCATTACTGACGTCATTACCTAGCAGATCGGTCATTTTTCCTGCAATGAAAGCCGCAAACTGAAATTCATTCGGACCGGTGCACATGAGACCGTGACGATCGATGTGACTGGAAAAGTGACAGCTATTCGGAGCATTTCCCTGAGCAACCAGCAGTCCTTCATACCAGGTGACTTTGGCACCGCGTTCTTCCAGTTCTCGTTGCAATACTCTAAAAAAGGAGTGCTCTGCGCCAACGACGCTGGGTTGTCGGATTAATGCTTTTAATAAATCCAGAAATTCGTTGAAGCTATTGTCCATGCTAAGCCTATATTAAGAGGGGTAAAAGTAGAGGACTTCAATTTTAATTGAAGCCACTCAAAAAGAAAGCTTTCTTTTTAAGATTTGAATCGGCTTTTTAAATTAGCATTGTAAGGCTTGAGTAATGGCTGTTTTTAAGCCGTCGGTCAGCTGGGTAAGTTGAGCAGAAGGAATGTTATAAGCGGGCATGGTATAAATAAGCTTGCCAAAAGGGCGAATCCAGATGCCATTTTTAACCGCAATATTTTGGATGGCTTCGCCCAAATCATTTCGTTCTAACTCAACCACGCCAATGGCTCCCAGCACTCGGGTGTCAGCCACACCTTGCAAGGATTTTAATGGGAGTAGTTCATTGGTGAAGTGGGTTTCAATGCGTTGAATATTGTCTTGCCAAGGAGAGCTTAACAGAACATCAATATTAGCTGACGCTGCTCGGCAAGCCAATGGATTAGCCATAAAAGTGGGACCATGCATGAGTAATCCCGGATTGCCCTGACTGATGGTGTCGCTGATTTTTTCAGTCGCTAATGTGGCTGCAAGAGTGATGTTGCCACCTGTCAAAGTCTTACCTAATGCCATTATGTCCGGGCAAATATTGGCCCATTCGCAGGCAAACAGCTTTCCGGTTCTGCCAAATCCGGTGGCAATTTCATCTGCAATAAGCAGAACATTAAATTCGTTGCATAATTCACGAACCTGGCGTAAATAGTCTGGACGGTAAAAACGCATGCCACCCGCGCCTTGCACAATTGGCTCTAATGTCACGGCGGCTATGTCGGTATGATGTTTTTCAAGCAGCGCCTTAAATTCAGCAATATCCTGATTGTCCGAGTCGATATCAAACCCCATTTGTGGGGCAGGTGCAAAAAAGTGCTGAATCAATGTTGCGTTAAATAAGCGGTGCATACCATTATCAGGGTCGCAAACTGCCATGGTGGCGAAGGTGTCACCGTGGTAACCGTTTTTCAGCGCTAACAACTTGTTTTTATTAGGTTGGCCTAAGCTTATCCAGTATTGCAAAGCTATCTTGATGGCGACTTCCATTGCTACAGAGCCAGAGTCGGTAAAAAAGACTTTTTGTAAAGAAGAAGGGGTAAGTTCGATCAGTCTTTTTGCCAGCTCAATGGCTGGCTCATGGGTTAAACCACCGAACATAATATGGGGCATGGTTTCGATTTGATCGATCATGGCTTTTTGAATGGCTGGGTGATTGTAACCATGTAGTGCCGCCCACCAGGAACTCATGCCGTCTACCAGTTCGGTACCGTCGGAAAGGGTGATAAGAGAGCCTCGGGTTTTAGCCACGCCTATGGCTGGAACGTTTGCGGGCATTTTGGCATAAGGATGCCAAATATGGGTTTGATCAAATTGTAGGAGTGTTTGCCAATCGTTCATAATCTATTTTCTGAAAATTATCGTTTGCGTATCATAACGAAAACCAGCAACAGTTGCATTACTGTAAAAAATGGGGGGATATAAAAAAGATTTAAAAGAGGATATGTCTTCCCTATTCTAGCCTAGAGGGGTAATGTAAATAAAATTGATTGCTCTTATAAAAAAATACAATGCCTAAGTGTTTGATGTTGCATTAAAAATAAGTAAAATAAATAATTGATAGCGTTCAATTTTTTATTGTGGTTATCAGAATTAGATAGAAATTTTGCCAAACTTGTTGTGAAGCAAGGACGGAAAGCTATGGGTCTCGTTGTTTGGTTTGAGATCGCCAGGTTGCCAAGTTAAGTTTAAAGTGCATTTCTTTTCATTTTAATTTGTTTTCCTTTTTCCGGCTTGCTTCATCATTGGTTCTCCTTTTCTTTCTAGTGAAAGTTTTTAATCGCCAAACTTGTTGTGAAGCAGGGACGGAAAGCCATGGGTCTCACTGTTTGAGATCGCCAGGTTGCAAACCAGTACTTTCTACCACTCTTCAACACACGTTTCGCTTGAGTTCTCTCAAGGAGATGAAGATGTTGTATTTAAAAAAAATAAACCGTCAGACGCGACTGACGGTTGCGTGTATGAGTCTTATGTTAATGGGGGCGCCCGATGCTTTGGCGGAGACCAAAGATGACCTTAAAGCTCAAATTTTCCAAGTATATAATGCAGTGAGTGGGTCTTTAAAAAGTATGCTCGAAATGGAAACTGAAGTCAGTTTTCGTACATTGAATAAGTACGCTTATTCCGAAGAGAATACCGTATGTTGTCGGGGCGTGAAATCCATTACAGTTATTGATTTTTTACGTTTTGGACGAGATCATTCAAATCTTGTGTTGGGGCTTAACTTAGTTGACAGTAAGTTGTTGATTTCCAAAGGGGAGCAATGGCAAATGTCATTGGGTGTGCAAGGTGCTAGAAGAGATGTTTACGGTGCCGACAATATGGGGGTGATGTTTCGCTTTCAAGCGTCTCTACATTAGTTGGATTGAATTTAAAGTTACATGCTTTCATTTATTCAGTGTCGAGAGGAGGTTTGTTTATAAATATTCGATCGCTTCTCCTTGCCAGTTTAGTTGTTTGATAACTTGTTGATAGCTTGCTTCAAGTGGTGCATCCAGCGTTATTCTTTGCTCTGTTTGCGGGTGGTTGAACGTTAAACTCGTTGCGGCTAAATAAAGTCGGTGTTGTTTCAGCCAAGTATTAAAAAAATGATTATGGTGGCGGTCTCCGTATTTGACATCTCCAATAATCGGGTGGCTGATGTGATTCAGATGGCGACGTATTTGGTGCTTGCGGCCAGTTTTAGGCATGAGTTTGAGTAAAGAATAACGTTGTGATTCGAACTTTCCGATTTTTTGTTTGACTTCAGTGGTGGCTAAACGCTCAAAATTCGTTATGGCTTCTTGTGGAGGTTTGTTCGTTTGTGCATGGCGATCTGCCAGTTTGTCTAGCTTATGCTTTAAAGCATGGTTAATTTCGCCGTGTTCTGGAGTCCAGCCTCTGCATATTGCTAAGTAATTCTTTTGAATCGAATGATTCTCAAATTGTTTTCCCATTAACCGAGCCGTTTCTGGGTTGAGTGCGAAAAGTAGCAAACCAGAGGTCGCTTTGTCTAGACGATGCAAAGGGTAGACCTTTTGGTTAATTATCTCTTGAGTAATCTGTACTGCAAATTGTGTTTCATGTCGGTCAATGAGTGACCGATGCACAAGTAGTCCGGCAGGTTTGTGAATAGCGACTAACGCATCATCCTGATATACCACTTTAAATTGGTCTAGCTGGCAGAGTGTTTGCATGTTGAATACTCTTTATTTCATAGTGATTGCACATTCTAAACAAAACAGTATGCTTAAATGACAAAAAAGTGTTATTGCTTTCTGACGATATTTAATAATGAAAAGGGTTTTAGCGTGGAAAAACGAAAGATGTTGGGACTGGCTTTGTTTTTTATGGTGCAGCATGTTTTTGCGAATGATGTGATTACTACCAAAAATGTTGGGCTTGAAATGGCGAATGATATTGCCTCAGCCAGTATAGAAGCGTGTCGAAAACAAGGTTATCAAGTCAGTGCTGTAGTGGTCGATCGTAATGGATTGTTACGAACTGCAATGAGAGATGATTTAGCACCAAGATTTACTTTGCAAATTGCCCAGGAAAAAGCCAATATGGTAGTGATGTCGGGCTTGAAATCAGGGCAGTTTCGAAAGTTAAGGGCAGATATTCGTCCAGAATTAAATCATATTCAAGGGCTAATTGTGATGGAAGGCGGCGTTCCTATCAAAGCAGCAGGCATTAAAATAGGGGCCGTTGGAGTCAGTGGAGCACCTGGTGGAGATAAAGATGAAGTTTGTGCACTTAAAGGGTTGTCATCGGTGCAGGAGCGATTAGATTTTGCAGAATAATCGCCGTTAGTTTCGTTTTAACAAATTAAAGCGGAATGAGCGAAGCTAAAAAGTCAGCATGGTTTACAGTGGTTAAAATACAAAAAAACCTGTTAGGGTCTTGAATCTTATCTACTTATCGATTTAATATACAATCTGTCGTGCAACAAGGTGACGGTATTATTCTAGCCATAGAAGGGGATGAGAGTAAGTGCTGTTTAGTTGTGTGAAATCCTTTGAAGTAAGGCTTTAAGCGTGTCAAAAACGGGTGGATTTGAATAAAATAGAAAAATTCTGGTTTTTCTCTTGACACTAACCCGTTTTGCTTTAAAATACGCCCCATCAATTTGATTGGGAGGGTTTCCCGAGCGGCCAAAGGGGGCAGACTGTAAATCTGCTGGCTATGCCTTCAGTAGTTCGAATCTACTACCCTCCACCATTTAAATTGTGTTTACATTATGCGGGTATCGTATATTGGCTATTACCTCGGCCTTCCAAGCCGATGAGGGGGGTTCGATTCCCCCTACCCGCTCCAATTTATAAGGCTCTCTTTGTTGGTTTGCATTTAGTTATGTGGATTGATGGTGAGGGCCTTTTTAATATTTGCTCTCATAGCTCAGTAGGTAGAGCGCATCCATGGTAAGGATGAGGTCACCAGTTCGATTCTGGTTGAGAGCTCCAGTATTTTTCACTAGGCGGGCGTGGCTTTGTAAAAGTCTGTCGCTGTTTTAACGGAGTTTGCATCATGGCAAAAGAAAAGTTTGAACGTAGTAAGCCGCACGTAAACGTTGGTACGATTGGTCACGTTGACCATGGTAAAACAACTCTTACAGCGGCCCTAACAATTGTACAAGGTAAGAAGTTTGGTGGAGAGTCAAAAGACTACTCTTCAATTGATAACGCCCCTGAAGAGCGTGAGCGTGGTATTACCATTTCAACAGCACACGTTGAATATGAGTCAGAAACGCGTCACTACGCTCACGTAGACTGCCCGGGTCACGCCGACTATGTAAAGAACATGATTACCGGTGCGGCACAGATGGATGGTGCGATCCTAGTATGTTCAGCAGCAGATGGCCCAATGCCACAAACACGTGAGCACATTCTTCTATCTCGCCAGGTAGGTGTTCCATATATCGTTGTTTACCTAAACAAAGCAGATATGGTTGATGATGAAGAACTGCTGGAATTAGTGGAAATGGAAGTTCGTGAGCTTCTAGATATGTACGAATTTCCTGGTGATGATACACCTGTAATTATGGGATCTGCTCTAAAAGCAATCGAAGGTGACCAGTCAGAAATTGGTGAGCCATCAATCGGTCGTCTAGTTGATGCATTGGATTCCTACATTCCAGAGCCAACACGTGAAACTGACAAGCCATTCCTAATGCCTGTAGAAGATATCTTCTCAATCCAAGGTCGTGGAACGGTTGCGACAGGTCGTGTTGAAACAGGTGTTGTAAAAGTTGGTGAAGAAATCGAAATCGTAGGTATTCGCCCAACTACAACCACAACTGTTACGGGTGTTGAAATGTTCCGCAAGTTGCTTGATCAAGGTGAAGCAGGGGACAACGTAGGTATTTTATTGCGTGGTACAAAGCGTGAAGATATCGAGCGTGGTCAAGTACTGGCGCATAAAGGTACAGTAACACCACATACCAAGTTCGAAGCAGAAGTGTATGTTTTATCAAAAGATGAAGGTGGACGTCATACGCCATTCTTCCAAGGATATCGTCCACAGTTCTACTTCCGTACAACGGATGTAACAGGTGCATGTGAGTTACCAGCAGGAACAGAAATGGTTATGCCTGGTGATAACGTACAGATGACTGTAGAGTTGATCAATCCAATCGCAATGAACGAAGGTTTACGTTTTGCGATTCGTGAAGGTGGACGTACAGTTGGTGCGGGTGTTGTTGCTAAAATTATTGAATAATAATTAGCACTTGCTAAAAGAAAAAGGGGGTTGTATAATCCCCTTTTTTTTCGAATACTGAAACTGAAAAGTTTCGTTACAGGGGTATAGCTCCAATTGGTAGAGCACCGGATTCCAAATCCGGGTGTTGGGGGTTCGAATCCCTCTACCCCTGCCATATTTTATAACGGCCTGTTCGCGTGACGGGTCGTTTTTATTTCAGAATATTAGATTACTTATGAGTCAAAAAGCAGAAAATCCATCGGCAGCTAAATCGCTGGAGACATTGAAGATTGTTGTCTCAGTTACATTGCTTCTATTAAGTTTAGTTGGTTATTACTATTACGCCGATATTCATGCCGTTATTAGGGTGTTGGGATTGATTGGTGGTATTGCCTTGTCCGGATTGGTTTTTTATCAGTCTGATAAAGGACGATCTTGGTTTGGTTATCTTTCGCATGCTCAAAAAGAAGTGAAGCAAGTTATTTGGCCAACAAGGCAGGAAACTGTTCAGATGACATTGATAGTGTTTGCTGTTGTCATTGTTATGAGTATTTTCTTGTGGTTGGTGGATATGTTCTTTTTATGGGCTGTTCAGATGTTAACAGGACAAGGTGGATAGTTATGGCTCAAAGATGGTATGTCGTTCATGCGTATTCAGGGTATGAAAACAAAGTAAAAAAAGCGTTGTCCGAGTATATTGAACGCGCAGGTTTGGAAGATAGCTTTGGGCAGGTGTTAGTACCTTCGGAAGAAGTTGTTGAAATTCGCGAAGGAAAAAAAAGAACTTCAGAGAGAAAGTTTTTTCCTGGGTATGTCTTGGTTCAAATGGAAATGAATGAAGATACATGGCACCTGGTTAAGAGTGTCCCTCAGGTGATGGGGTTTATTGGTGGAACATCCGATCGTCCCGCGCCAATTACACAAAAAGAGGTTGATCGTATTCTTCAGAAGGTTGAAGAAGGGGTTGATAAGCCTAAGCCAAAAGTTATTTACGAGCCTGGCGAAATGGTTCGTGTCATTGATGGCCCGTTCAATGATTTTGAAGCGGTCGTTGAAGGTGTGGATTATGATAAGAATAAGTTGCAGGTTTCTGTACTTATTTTTGGTCGCTCAACACCAGTTGAACTTGAATTTACTCAGGTAGAAAAGAATTAAATTACCGCTTACGTTGTAAGCTTTTAGTAACCCTGGGAAGTCGAAAGACGTTATACCCACAAGGAGAAAGAAATGGCTAAGAAAATTGAAGCCTATATCAAGTTGCAAGTTCCAGCAGGAAATGCAAACCCTAGTCCACCGGTTGGGCCTGCTCTAGGTCAGCATGGTGTGAATATTATGGAGTTCTGTAAAGCGTTTAATGCTCAGACTCAGTCTGTAGAAAAGAATCTTCCTATTCCTGTTGTTATTACTGTTTTTAATGATCGTAGTTTTACGTTTATTACAAAAACACCTCCTGCCTCTGTTTTGTTGAAAAAAGCTGCTGGTGTCCAGAAAGGTTCTGGTGTTCCAAATATGGATAAAGTTGGAACGGTAACGCGTGCGCAATTAGAAGAAATTGCAAACACAAAAATGGCAGACCTTAATGCTAACGATTTAGATGCGGCAGTAAAAATTATTGCTGGTTCAGCTCGTAGCATGGGCTTGAATGTAGAGGGGTAATGAGAATGACTAAGTTAACTAAAAAACAAAAGATGTTTGCTGAGAAGGTTGATTCTCTGAAGTCTTATGACGTTCTTGAAGGTTTTTCTCTGGTTTCAGAGCTAGCAACCGCTAAGTTCTCTGAGTCGGTAGATGTTGCCATTAAGCTTGGAATTGATCCACGTAAATCTGATCAGGTAGTGCGTGGTGCGACTGTTATGCCTAACGGGACAGGTAAAGATGTTCGAGTTGCTGTGTTTACGGGAGAAGCAAATGCAGCTGCAGCAAAAGAAGCGGGTGCTGATTTTGTTGGGATGGATGAGCTTGCTGCTGAAATAAAAGGTGGCATGATGGATTTCGACGTCGTTATTGCATCTCCGGATGCGATGAGAGTTGTTGGTATGTTAGGTCAGGTTTTAGGGCCACGTGGTTTAATGCCAAACCCTAAGACTGGTACTGTTACGCCAAACGTTGTTGATGCAATCAATAATGCGAAGTCTGGTCAAGTGAGATTTCGTGCTGATAAGGCAGGGATTGTTCATGCTTCAATCGGAAAAGTAGATTTTGCACCAGAAAAATTGAAAGAAAATTTAAATGCATTGATTGAAGATTTATACAAGGCTAAGCCTGCTGCTGCTAAAGGTACTTACATGAAAAAAGTATCTATTTCTAGCACAATGGGGCCTGGTTTAGTGGTTGATCAATCATCATTGTAAGAATTTCTCATTTTTAATGAGAATGCGAGTTGGGACTCCTTAAGTTAAGTAATACTTAGATTGAGAGAGCGCCCATCGCAGACCGTAGGTGAATGTTGATGTTACATTCTTAATAGATTTAAACCTACGTAGATGGAGGGGCCTGATTTATCAGGCTGTTTTGGAGGTTATATGGCACTCAAAATCGAAGATAAAAAAGCCGTTGTTGATGAAGTTTCTGCAATTATTGCAGAAGCAGGTTCAATGGTTGCGGCTGAATATCGTGGGTTGACTGTAGAGCAATTAACAGTGCTTCGTTCTAAAGCACGTGAAGCGAATGTATCTATTCGTGTTGTAAAAAACACATTGGTTCGCCGTGCGGTAAGTGGAACTAAGTTTGAAGATATGGCTGAAACATTTGTTGGGCCGCTAATCTTTGCATTTTCAGGAGAAGAGTTAGGGAACGCTGCGCGTGTTTTTAAAGACTTTTCAAAAGATAATGAAGCTTTAGTTGTTAAGTCGCTTTCGATTGGTGAAGGTGTGATGGATGCTAGTAACTTAGCAACAATTGCGGCTCTACCAACCTATGATGAAGCATTAAGTAAGCTACTTTATGTAATGAAAGAGCCTGTCGCGAAAGTGGCACGTGGTCTTGTTGCGGTTAAAGATCAAAAAGAAGCTGAAGCAGCTTAAGCTTACATATTAAAAATATTTAATTTAAGGAAAATTAAAATGGCAATTACAAAAGACGATATTTTAGAAGCAGTTGCTAACATGTCAGTAATGGAAGTTGTTGAACTTGTTGAAGCAATGGAAGAAAAGTTTGGTGTTTCTGCGGCGGCAGTTGCAGTTGCAGGTCCTGGTGGTGATGCTGGCGGTGCTGCTGAAGAGCAAACTGAGTTTGATGTTATCCTAACGGGTGCTGGTGACAATAAAGTTGCAGCAATCAAAGCAGTACGTGGTGCAACAGGTCTTGGTCTTAAAGAAGCCAAATCAGCTGTTGAAAGTGCGCCTTTCACTCTTAAAGAAGCTGTTTCTAAAGAAGAAGCAGAAACACTTGCAAATGAGCTTAAAGAAGCAGGTATTGAAGTCGAAGTTAAATAACTCTTCTTCTTTTGCTCTTGTAGCATAATAATGGCTGGCGTTTTTGCGTCGGCCTTTTGTTGTTTATAGTAGTGTGTAAAAGTGTAATCAATAGCATTAAGATATTTATTCTGTTATTACAGTTTTATGCATTTTCTGGAAAGAAATTTTTTCTTTCTTTTATTTAGTCGAATGTTGGGGTAATGATGGCCTATTCTTTAACTGAAAAGAAACGTATTCGTAAAGATTTTGCGACACGATCTTCAATTCTTGAAGTTCCTTATCTTCTTTCTCTCCAGAAAGAATCTTTCAAAGAGTTTTTACAAAAAGATAAAAAACCACTTGAACGTGATCCGATTGGATTGCATTCAGCATTTTCATCAGTCTTTCCAATTCATGGTGTTGCGGGAACAGCAGATCTTGAATATGTTAGCTATACGATGGGACAACCAGAGTTTGATGTTAAAGAGTGTAAGCAGCGTGGCGTAACTTATTCTTCGCCACTACGTGTCAAGATGCGTCTTGTTTTATTTGATAAAGATGCCCCGGCGGGAAAGCGTCCTGTTAAAGATGTTAAAGAGCAAGAAGTTTATCTGGGTGATGTACCCTTGATGACGGAAAATGGTACTTTTGTTATTAACGGGACTGAGCGTGTAATCGTAACTCAATTGCACCGTTCACCCGGTGTGATTTTCGATAGTGATAAAGGGAAGTCGCATTCATCCGGTAAAGTGTTGTTTAACGCTAGAATTATCCCTTACCGTGGTTCATGGTTAGATTTTGAGTTTGACCACAATGATTGTGTGTTTGTTCGTATTGACCGCCGTCGTAAACTTCCGGTTTCGATTATTTTTAGAGCAATGGGGTATAGTTCTGAAGAGATTCTAGATACATTTTTTGACCATACCCATGTCGCCTATAAAAACGGTGCATTTGTCATGGATTTAGTTCCAAGTCAATTAAAAGGTCAAACGGCTGCATTTGATATTTCAGATGGCGATAAAGTGATTATTAAAGCGGGCAAGAAAATTACGGCTCGTAATATTAAGCAATTACAAGAAGCTAAAGTTAAGAATGTTGTTGTCCCAGAAGAATATCTTTTGGGTAAAGTCTTGTCGTCTGGGATTACTAACGAAGAGACGGGGGAGCTAGTCGCGCGCTCAAATGAAGTCATTGCCAGCGATTTGATAGAGACAATGAAGTCAATCAAAGACCTGTCCTTCCGTGTCTTATTTATTGATGATTTGGAAAATGGATCTTATATTTCAGATACGTTGAATCTAGATACAACCACTTCACAGCTTGAAGCTCAAATTGAAATCTATCGAATGATGCGTCCTGGTGAGCCACCGACAAAAGAATCATCAGAAGCTTTATTTAATAGCTTATTCTTTGATGAAGCGCGTTATGATCTCTCCTCTGTTGGGCGCATGAAGCTGAATAGACGATTAGGTCGTAAAAATAACGAAGGCAGCTTGGTTCTTGAAAATCAAGATGTTGTTGATGTGGTCAAAGAATTACTCAATATTCGTAACGGTTTAAGTACGATTGATGATATTGATACCTTAGGTAATAGACGTATTCGTGCTGTTGGAGAAATGGCTGAAAATGCTTTCCGAGTAGGGTTGGTTCGTGTAGAAAGAGCTGTTAAAGAGCGTTTAAATCAGGCTGAAACAGATGGTCTATTACCGCAAGATTTGATCAATGCTAAGCCTGTGTCGGCTGCAATTAAAGAATTTTTCGGATCAAGTCAATTGTCACAGTTTATGGATCAGGTAAACCCTTTATCTGAGGTTACTCATAAACGACGCGTTTCCGCTTTAGGGCCAGGTGGTCTGACGCGTGAACGTGCTGGTTTTGAGGTGCGTGATGTGCATCCAACGCATTATGGACGTGTTTGCCCAATTGAAACGCCTGAAGGGCCAAACATTGGCTTAATCAATACATTGGCCATTTATGCAAAAACTAATAAATATGGTTTCCTAGAGACGCCATACCGCAAAGTTATTGATGGTCAAGTAACAGATGAAGTTGAATATGTTTCTGCAATTGACGAAGCTCAATTTGTGATTGCACAGGCTAGTGCTGCAATGGATGCAGATAATAAGTTACTTGATGAACTTGTTACTGCGAGACACAAAAATGAAACGATCTTGGCTTCTTCCAATGATATTGATTACATGGATGTTTCGCCAAAACAGATTGTTTCTGTTGCAGCTTCTCTGATTCCATTCCTTGAGCATGATGATGCTAACCGTGCATTGATGGGATCAAACATGCAGCGTCAAGCAGTCCCAACTTTACGAGCTGATAAGCCTTTAGTTGGAACAGGAATCGAAAAGACGGTAGCAATTGATTCTGGTGTTACTGTTGTCGCTTTGCGTGGTGGTGAAATTGTTTCTTCTGATTCTGCTCGAATTGTTGTACGAGCTAATCAGGAAGAGATTGCTGAAGGTGAGACAGGGGTTGATATTTATAATTTAATTAAATATCAGCGTTCGAACCAGAATACTTGTATCAACCAAAAGCCAATCGTTAAATCTGGTGATGTCGTTTCGCGTGGGGATGTTCTCGCCGATGGACCTTCAACTGATTTAGGTGAATTGGCAATTGGTCAGAATATGCGTATTGCATTTATGCCTTGGAATGGTTACAACTTTGAGGACTCGATTCTTGTTTCTGAAAGAGTTGTTCAAGAAGACCGTTATACGACAATTCATATTGAAGAATTAACTTGTCTTGCGCGTGACACGAAACTAGGGCCTGAAGAAGTCACTGCAGATATCCCAAATGTTGGTGAAGCGGCACTCTCTAGATTGGATGAGTCTGGGATTGTCTATGTTGGTGCCGAAGTTAAACAAGGTGATATCTTAGTTGGTAAAGTAACTCCGAAAGGTGAAACGCAGTTAACGCCTGAAGAAAAGCTTCTACGCGCCATTTTTGGTGAAAAAGCTTCGGATGTAAAAGATACGTCTTTACGAGTGAGTAAAGGGGTGGAAGGTACTGTTATTGATGTACAAGTCTTTACGCGTGAAGGTGTCAAGAAAGATGCGCGTGCTATGGCAATTCAAGAAGATGAGTTGCAAAAAGTAAGAAAAGACATTGATGAGCAGTATACGATTCTTGAAGAAGATACGATTGATCGTATTCAACCTATGTTGATTGGTCAAAAGCTGGTAGATGGCACAGACATTACAGCAGATTATCTTGCTTCTTTGGATTCAGCTAAATGGTTTGGTTTGAATGTTGCAGACGATGCTTTGTCTTCACACTTAGAAGCCTTAGAAAAACAATTGGCTGCTAAAAAAGAAGAGTTGAATGGTGTCTTTGAAGAGAAGAGAAAGAAGTTAACTCAAGGGGATGATCTTCAGCCTGGTGTTTCTAAAATGGTTAAGGTTTATGTTGCCGTGAAACGTCGTATCCAGCCTGGTGATAAAATGGCAGGTCGTCATGGTAACAAAGGTGTTATCTCGCGTATTTGTCCAGTTGAAGATATGCCATATGATGAAACAGGTCGTCCAGTTGATATTTGTTTGAATCCGTTAGGGGTTCCATCTCGTATGAACGTCGGACAAATTTTAGAGACCCATCTTGGTCTAGCTGCTGAAGGTCTTGGAGCGAAGATTAATACCATGCTTGAACAGCAAGCAGATATTAAAGAACTAAAAGCTTTCTTACATAAGATTTATAACGATACTCAAGGTCAAAAAGTGGACTTTGATTCACTGACTGATGCAGAAATTATTGAGTTAGCAGGTAACCTTCGTAAGGGGGTTCCTATGGCTTCACCAGTATTTGATGGTGCTTCAGAAGGTGAGATCAAAGCCCTGTTAAGACTTGCTGACTTACCTGAATCAGGTCAGATGACACTTTATGATGGTATTAGTGGGGAAGAGTTTGATCGCCCAGTGACTGTCGGTTATATGTACTACTTGAAGTTGAACCATTTGGTCGACGACAAGATGCATGCTCGTTCAACAGGGCCTTACAGCTTGGTTACGCAGCAGCCATTAGGTGGTAAGGCACAATTTGGTGGTCAGCGATTCGGTGAAATGGAAGTATGGGCGCTAGAAGCTTATGGTGCCGCATTTACATTACAAGAAATGCTGACAGTTAAATCTGATGATTTGAATGGTCGTACACGTATGTATAAAAATATTGTTGATGGCAATGAGTACATGGAGCCAGGTATTCCTGAGTCATTCAGTGTGTTACGTAAAGAAATTCGTGCCTTGGGTATTGATATTGAGTTGGAGCAAGAATAATGAAAGATTTATTAGGATTTCTAAAAAAACAAAATGTATCAAATGATTTCGATACGATAAAAGTTACTCTTGCTTCCCCAGAAAAGATTCGTTCATGGTCTTTTGGTGAGGTTAAAAAACCTGAGACGATAAATTATCGTACTTTTAAGCCAGAGCGTGATGGGTTGTTCTGTGCAAAAATATTTGGTCCTATTCGTGATTATGAGTGCTTATGTGGTAAATATAAGCGACTCAAGCATCGTGGTGTTATTTGTGAGAAGTGTGGCGTCGAAGTCACGCAATCTAAAGTACGTCGTGAGCGTATGGGCCATATTGATCTCGCAACGTCAGTTGCACATATTTGGTTCTTAAAATCACTGCCTTCAAGAATCGGTTTGATGTTGGATATGACATTGAAAGAAATTGAAGCAGTGCTTTATTTCGAAGCCTTTATGGTTGTTGATCCAGGCCTAACGCCGCTTGAGCCATGGCAGTTGTTAAGTGAAGAAGAATACTTAGATGCCATGGATGAATACGGCGACGAGTTTGAAGCTCAAATGGGTGCCGAAGCCATTAAGAAAATGCTTCAGTCTATTGATCTTGATGCTGAATCAACTCGACTACGTGAAGAAATGGACGCGACGAGTTCTGAAACAAAACAGAAGAAGCTTTCTAAACGATTAAAATTGATTGATTCTTTTGTTCAGTCAGGAAATAAACCTGAATGGATGATTTTGGACGTGCTTCCTGTTTTACCGCCAGAATTAAGACCTTTGGTGCCATTAGATGGCGGTCGTTTTGCGACATCTGATCTTAACGATTTATATCGTCGAGTTATAAACCGTAACAATCGATTGAAAAGATTGTTGGATCTTATGGCACCGGATATTATCGTTCGTAATGAAAAAAGAATGCTGCAAGAATCTGTTGATTCGATGCTGGATAATGGACGTCGTGGTCGTGCAGTTACAGGTACAAACAAACGCCAGTTGAAATCCCTTGCTGATATGATCAAAGGTAAGCAGGGGCGTTTCCGCCAAAACTTACTTGGTAAGCGTGTTGATTATTCAGGACGTTCGGTTATTGTTGTAGGCCCGTCTCTACGTTTACACCAATGTGGTTTGCCTAAGAAAATGGCTTTAGAGTTATTTAAGCCATTTATTTTTAGTAAGCTTCAGAAGCGTGGTTTGGCAACAACGATTAAAGCAGCTAAGAAAATGGTTGAACAAGGGTTGCCAGAAGTATGGGATGTTTTAGATGAAGTTATTCGTGAGCACCCTGTTCTGTTGAACCGTGCTCCAACACTCCATAGACTAGGGATTCAAGCGTTCGAGCCAGTATTGATTGAAGGGAAAGCAATTAACTTGCACCCTTTAGTATGTTCAGCCTTTAACGCCGATTTCGATGGGGATCAGATGGCTGTTCACGTGCCGTTGTCTTTAGAAGCGCAGCTTGAAGCTAGAACCTTAATGATGTCGACCAATAACTTGTTATCACCTGCAAACGGTGATCCTATTATTGTTCCATCACAAGATGTTGTTCTAGGTCTTTATTATATTACGCGTGAAAAAGTAAACTCTAAAGGTGAAGGAAAGGCTTTCTCTAACTGGATGGAAGTACAGCGTGCGTTAGATGCAAAAGCGGTTCATGTTCACACTAAAATTAAATTAAAAATTGAAGAGACAATTATTGATGACGCGGGTGTTGAATCCGTTAAAAAAGGTATTGTCGACACAACAGTTGGTCGTGCTCTTCTATTGAGAATTCTTCCTAAAGGTCTTGGTTTTGATTTATTGAATCTTAACTTAACGAAAAAGAATATTTCTATGGCATTAAATGCTTGTTATCGTATTCTTGGTCCTAAGGAAACCGTTATTTTTGCTGACCAATTAATGTATGCCGGATTTAAATGGTCGACCTTAGCTGGCTTGTCTTTCTGCTCTGATGATATGCTTATTCCAGATGATAAAGCACCCATTATTGAGCGTGCTGATGAGCAAGTAACAGAGATTCAGAGACAGTTTGCACAAGGTTTGGTAACTGAAGGTGAGCGTTACAATAAAGTTGTTGATATTTGGTCTCATACCAATGAATTAGTCACAAAATCCATGATGGAAGAGCTTCAGTTTGAAATGGTGACTGATGCTGAAGGCAATGAAGTAAAACAAACTTCCTTTAACTCTGTTTATATGATGGCTGATTCAGGTGCTCGTGGGTCTGTTGCTCAGATGCGTCAGTTAGGTGGTATGCGTGGTTTGATGGCTAAGCCGGATGGTTCTATCATTGAAACACCGATTACAGCAAACTTCCGTGAAGGGTTGAACGTACTTCAGTACTTTATTTCAACGCATGGTGCGCGTAAAGGTCTGGCGGATACGGCATTAAAAACAGCGAACTCTGGTTACTTGACACGTCGATTAGTTGATGTTGCACAAGATGTTGTTGTGACAGAGCCTGATTGCGGCACTGATGCAAGTATTACAATGACGCCACATGTTGAAGGTGGAGAGGTTGTTGAAGAGCTTAAAGAGCGAATCTTAGGTCGTGTAGTTGCTGAAGATGTTATTGGCTTAGATGGTGAGATTATCGTCGAGAAAGGGACGCTGTTGGATGAGCGTCTTGTGAACTTGATTGATGAATCAGGGGTTGATGTCGTTAAAGCACACTCTCCAATTACCTGTGAAACAAAATTTGGTATTTGTCAGAAGTGTTATGGACGTGATCTAGCGCGAGGACACATGGTAAACCTTGGTGAGGCTGTTGGTGTTATGGCTGCTCAATCCATCGGTGAGCCTGGTACTCAGTTAACAATGCGTACCTTCCATATTGGTGGTACCGCTTCAGCTTCAACCGCTCAGAGTCAGGTTGAAGTTAAGCATGAAGGTAAAGTTAAATTTGATAATTTAAAAACCATTAAAAATACCGAAAACCAAGTTGTTGTTACATCTCGTTCTGGAGAAATTTCTATCCTGGATAGCCTAGGAAGAGAGAAGGAAAGATATAAGATTCCTTACGGTTCAATGCTAAACGTAAAAGATGGAATTGATGTTACGTCCGGCAATGTATTGGCTACATGGGATGCTCATACTCATCCAGTTATTACAGAAGCTGAAGGGATAATTCAATTTGGTAATTTTGATGGTGCAGTAGAAGAGCATGTTGACGAATTGACAGGACTGACAACGCATGTTGTAAAAAGTTCAAAAGAACGTTCATCTGCGAGTAAAGAGCTAAGACCTTATATTCAGCTAGTTGATGATAAAGGCGAAGTTGTTCCTTTCCCGGGTACTAAGACTCCAGCGATGTACTACTTACCTGAAAACTCAGTGGTTGTAGTTAATCAATCCGATAAGGTTGGTGCAGGTGATATTTTGGCAAGAATTCCACAAGAATCTTCAAAGACCAAGGATATTACCGGGGGTCTTCCGCGAGTGGCAGATTTATTCGAAGCCAGAGTGCCAAAAGAGCCTGCAATTATGGCTGAAGTTTCAGGTGTTATTGGATTTGGTAAAGAAACCAAAGGTAAGCAACGTCTTGTCATTACACAAGACAGTGGTGAACAGCACGAGACTTTGATTCCGAAATGGCGTTCAGTAGATGTCTTTGAGGGGGAGCGTGTTGAAAAAGGGGATGTTGTCGTTGATGGTAACCCTAACCCACATGATATTTTGAGACTATTGGGTGTTGAGCGATTGACTAAATATGTGGTTGACGAAGTTCAAGATGTATATCGCTTACAAGGTGTAAGAATCAACGATAAGCATATTGAAACAGTTGTACGTCAGATGCTGAGAAAAGTTGAAGTTCGTTCAACAGGTGATACTAGTTTGATTAAAGGTGAGCAAGCTGAGTATGCAAGAGTTCTTGAAATGAATGAAAAAGTGTCTAGTGATGGATCAGTAGAAGCAACGTATCAACGTGTTTTATTAGGTATTACCAAGGCATCATTAGCGACAGAGTCGTTCATTTCGGCTGCTTCTTTCCAAGAGACCACTCGTGTGTTAACCGAAGCGGCAGTCAGTGGCAAAGAAGATAAACTAGTTGGCTTGAAAGAAAACGTTATCGTTGGTCGTTTGATTCCAGCTGGAACAGGTTTTGCCTATCACAAAGCTCGCAAGGAAGCGAGTGAAAAAACACAACTTGAATTAGCAGCCTTCATGAGTTCTGATAATGAAGGCTTGATTCAAGAAGAAGTCGTTGAAGAAACGCTTTCTGTGACAGAAACTGTTGAGCAAGTTACTGAGTGAATCATTGAATAAATTCATGAACTTATACTTGACAATGTGTTAGAGGGTCACTAAAATCCCTCAACCTTACCCATGGGCTTTTTTAGCGCATGGATTTTTAGTAATTAAGATTTAAATCTTAAGATGGAGTGAGAATTAATGGCTACTATTAACCAGTTGGTGCGTAAGCCGCGTAAAGATAAGATGAAAAAATCAAATGTACCTGCGCTAGAGGCTTGTCCTCAACGTCGTGGAGTATGTACGCGAGTTTATACAACAACCCCTAAAAAGCCTAACTCTGCCCTACGTAAAGTTGCACGTGTACGTTTAACTAACGGATATGAAGTTTCTAGTTATATCGGTGGTGAAGGTCACAACTTGCAAGAACACTCCGTGATTTTAATTCGCGGTGGTCGTGTAAAAGATTTACCTGGTGTACGTTATCATACAGTTCGCGGTTCATTGGATTGTGCAGGTGTTGATGGACGTAAACAAGGTCGTTCTAAGTACGGTGCAAAGCGTCCTAAGGGGTAAATAGTTCCTTAACATACGTTTTGCAATAATTAGTGTAAATTTATACCGGAAGAGTAAGAATGGCAAGAAGAAGAGAAATACCTAAAAGACAAGTTTTACCAGATCCAAAGTTTGGTGACACAACATTAACAAAGTTTGTAAATATGATTATGGTCAGCGGAAAGAAAGCTGTTGCTGAAAAGATTGTTTATGATGCACTGGATGTTGTTGTAGATAGAAAGAAGGGTGGCGAGCATGCTGTGCTGCTAAGAGAAGCCTTGGAGAATGTTGGCCCGATGGTTGAGGTTAAATCTCGCCGTGTGGGTGGTGCGACGTACCAAGTACCAGTTGAAGTTCGTTCAGAGCGTAAAACCGCTCTAGCGATGAGATGGGTTGTAGAGGCTGCTCGTAAACGTAGTGAAAAAGGCATGATGTTGCGCTTAGCTGGTGAATTATCAGATGCTCTTGAAAATCGCGGTTCGGCGATTAAGAAGAAAGAAGATACTCATCGGATGGCGGAAGCGAACAAAGCGTTCTCGCATTTCCGTTGGTAATCTGAATTGGGCCCGATTAGGGCCTTTATTGTTTTAGAATTAAATTAAAAGGTTAATTAACGTGGCACGTAAGACCCCAATTGAAAGATACCGTAATATCGGTATCATGGCCCACATTGATGCGGGTAAAACCACAACAACAGAGCGTATATTGTTCTACACCGGTGTTTCTCATAAGATTGGTGAGGTGCATGATGGTGGCGCAACCATGGACTGGATGGAGCAAGAGCAAGAGCGTGGTATTACAATCACTTCTGCAGCAACCACAACTCACTGGAGTGGTATGGCGCAACAGTTTCCTGAGCATCGAATTAATATCATTGATACCCCAGGACACGTTGACTTTACAATCGAAGTAGAGCGTTCATTGCGTGTTCTTGATGGTGCGGTAACGTGTTTTTGTTCTGTAAGTGGTGTTGAACCTCAGTCCGAAACTGTGTGGCGTCAAGCGGATAAGTATGGCGTGCCACGGATGGGGTTCGTTAATAAAATGGATCGCGCAGGCGCAAACTTTTTAAATGTAAATCAAATGGTAATTGATCGTTTGGGAGCAATTCCTGTTCCGATGCAGTTGCCTATTGGTGCAGAAGAGACTTTTCGTGGTGTTGTAGATCTTGTTAAAATGAAAGCAATCTACTGGGAAGAAGAAAACATGGGGATGAAGTATACCTATGAAGAGATTCCAGAAGATATGGTTGAGTTGTGTCAAGAATGGCATGAAAAAATGGTTGAGTCTGCAGCAGAAGCCAATGAAGAATTAATGGATAAGTACTTAGAAGAAGGTGAGCTTTCTGAAGAGGAAATTAAAGCGGGTATTCGTCAGCGTTGTATCGATGTTGAAATTGTTCCGATGTTCTGTGGGTCGGCCTTTAAGAACAAGGGTGTTCAGGCATTACTTGATGCGGTTATTGAATATATGCCGGCACCGTCTGATGTTCCTGCGATCCAGGGGGAACTAGAGGATGGGACTAAAGCCGAGCGCCACTCTACTGATGATGAGCCTTTTGCAGCACTAGCATTTAAAGTAATGACGGATCCTTACGTTGGGACTTTGACATTTTTTCGAGTCTACTCTGGTGTTTTAGCGGCAGGTAGCCCTGTTTACAATTCAGTTAAAAGTAAGCGTGAGCGTGTCGGGCGTATTTTGCAGATGCACTCTAATTCTCGTGAAGAAATTAAAGAAGTTCGCGCGGGTGAAATTGCATGTGCGGTAGGTCTTAAAGATACGACTACAGGTGACACCTTGTGTGATCCTGATAATAAAATCATTCTTGAGCGTATGGAGTTTCCTGATCCTGTAATTTCGATCGCGATTGAGCCAAAGACAAAAGCTGACCAAGAAAAGATGGGGATAGCCCTTCAAAAGTTAGCTGCGGAAGATCCTTCTTTCCGTGTCAAAACAGATGAAGAGACGAATCAAACCATTATTTCTGGTATGGGTGAGCTTCATTTGGACATTATTGTTGATCGTATGAAGCGTGAGTTTAATGTTGAAGCTAACGTTGGGGCTCCTCAAGTGTCTTATCGTGAAACGATCAAGAAAGCGGTTGAGGCTGATGGTAAGTTTGTTCGTCAGTCTGGTGGTCGTGGTCAGTATGGTCATGTTGTATTTAAGATTTCACCTCGTGAAGCCGGTTCAGGGTTTGAGTTCATTAACAGTATTGTTGGTGGAGCAGTGCCTCGTGAGTATATTGGTGCAGTTGAGAAAGGTGCGCAGCAACAATTAGAGAATGGTGTTATTGCTGGTTTCCCTATGGTGGATGTTTCTGTAGAGTTAATTGATGGTTCTTATCATGATGTTGACTCTAACGAAATGGCATTCAGTGTCGCCGCTGGAATGGGGGTTAAGAATGGTGTTACCCAAGCGAATCCAGTGATTCTTGAACCAGTTATGGCTGTTGAAGTTACCACTCCAGAAGAGTATATGGGAGATATTATCGGTGACTTGAATAGACGTCGTGGGATGGTTTCAAGTATGGATGATATTGCTTCAGGTAAGTCTATTAAAGCAGAAGTACCACTTTCTGAGATGTTTGGTTATTCAAATCAGATGCGTTCATTGACTCAGGGGCGTGCGAACTATAGCATGACATTCTTGAAATATAATGATGCGCCTTCTAATATCCAAGAAGAGATTATTGCTAAAGCCCAGAAAGGCGAATAATTTAAAATTTAACGTTTAATTTAGGATTTTTAAAATGGCAAAAGAAAAGTTTGAACGTAGTAAGCCGCACGTAAACGTTGGTACGATTGGTCACGTTGACCATGGTAAAACAACTCTTACAGCGGCCCTAACAATTGTACAAGGTAAGAAGTTTGGTGGAGAGTCAAAAGACTACTCTTCAATTGATAACGCCCCTGAAGAGCGTGAGCGTGGTATTACCATTTCAACAGCACACGTTGAATATGAGTCAGAAACGCGTCACTACGCTCACGTAGACTGCCCGGGTCACGCCGACTATGTAAAGAACATGATTACCGGTGCGGCACAGATGGATGGTGCGATCCTAGTATGTTCAGCAGCAGATGGCCCAATGCCACAAACACGTGAGCACATTCTTCTATCTCGCCAGGTAGGTGTTCCATATATCGTTGTTTACCTAAACAAAGCAGATATGGTTGATGATGAAGAACTGCTGGAATTAGTGGAAATGGAAGTTCGTGAGCTTCTAGATATGTACGAATTTCCTGGTGATGATACACCTGTAATTATGGGATCTGCTCTAAAAGCAATCGAAGGTGACCAGTCAGAAATTGGTGAGCCATCAATCGGTCGTCTAGTTGATGCATTGGATTCCTACATTCCAGAGCCAACACGTGAAACTGACAAGCCATTCCTAATGCCTGTAGAAGATATCTTCTCAATCCAAGGTCGTGGAACGGTTGCGACAGGTCGTGTTGAAACAGGTGTTGTAAAAGTTGGTGAAGAAATCGAAATCGTAGGTATTCGCCCAACTACAACCACAACTGTTACGGGTGTTGAAATGTTCCGCAAGTTGCTTGATCAAGGTGAAGCAGGGGACAACGTAGGTATTTTATTGCGTGGTACAAAGCGTGAAGATATCGAGCGTGGTCAAGTACTGGCGCATAAAGGTACAGTAACACCACATACCAAGTTCGAAGCAGAAGTGTATGTTTTATCAAAAGATGAAGGTGGACGTCATACGCCATTCTTCCAAGGATATCGTCCACAGTTCTACTTCCGTACAACGGATGTAACAGGTGCATGTGAGTTACCAGCAGGAACAGAAATGGTTATGCCTGGTGATAACGTACAGATGACTGTAGAGTTGATCAATCCAATCGCAATGAACGAAGGTTTACGTTTTGCGATTCGTGAAGGTGGACGTACAGTTGGTGCGGGTGTTGTTGCTAAAATTATTGAATAAGTAATGTTTAGAAAACAATAAATTAAATGCTTGAAAGTAATTAAGTTTATTGTTACAATCCGCAACCTTAGTGAGCAGTGGCACTAAACATGTCACTGCTTTTCTTTTTTTGTAATATGAGAAAAAGATTATTATGGCGACTCAAAATATTCGTATTCGCTTGAAGGCTTTCGATCATCGTTTGATTGATCAGTCTGCTCGTGAGATTACGGAAACAGCTAAAAGAACAGGCGCTCAGGTAAAGGGCCCTATTCCAATGCCTACCCGTAAAGAGCGTTTTACAGTGTTGGTTTCACCGCATGTTAACAAGGATGCGCGTGACCAATATGAAATTCGTACACATAAGCGTTTGTTGGATATCGTTGATCCGACAGATAAAACAGTTGATGCATTGATGAAGTTGGATCTTGCAGCAGGTGTGGATGTACAGTTAGAGCTAAGATAATTAGCTTGGTTGTTAATCATCAATCGAAATGGTTAATGTAGAAATAATAATGAGGTAACGATATGGGTATTGGTGTCATTGGTACCAAAGTTGGTATGACTCGTGTGTTTAACGAGGATGGTATATCGACTCCTGTGACGGTGGTGGAAGTTTCACCAAACCGCATAACACAAATCAAAAATAATGAAACAGATGGCTATAATGCTATTCAGGTTACTTTTGGTTCGAAGCATGCAGGTCGTGTTTCAAAGCCAGAAGCAGGTCATTATGCAAAAGCTGGTGTTGAAGCTGGTCAAGGTTTGTGGGAGTTCAGATTGGATGATGTTTCAGAGGTAGAAGGCTTAGAGCTTGGTTCTGAAATTACCGTTGAAAAATTTAATGAGGTTGCTGTCGTTGATGTTACAGGCACAACTAAAGGTAAAGGCTTTCAAGGTGGTGTCAAAAGACATAACTTTAAAATGCAAGATGCAACTCATGGTAACTCCGTTTCTCACCGTGCACCTGGTTCAATTGGTCAAAACCAAACTCCTGGAAGAGTATTCAAAGGGAAAAAAATGGCCGGTCATATGGGGAATGTAAAGCAAACAACTCTTAATCTAGAGTTGGTTAAGGTTGATGTTGAAAATTCATTACTGTTGATCAGAGGTGCTTTACCTGGAGCAAAAGGTAGTACCGTTATTGTTCGCAAGGCAATTAAATAAGGTGGGCGTGATGGATTTAAAATTAATTGAATTAGCAAGTGGAAAAGAAGCGGGAACCGTTGAAGTCTCAGAAGCTGTATTTGGTACTGAGTTTAATGAATCTCTTGTTCATCAAGTTGTTAACGCCTATCTAGCTGGCGCACGTTCTGGCACAAAAGGTCAGAAAAATCGTTCAGCTGTAAGAGGTGGCGGAGCAAAGCCTTGGGCTCAAAAAGGGTCTGGTCGTGCACGTGCAGGTACAAGTCGTGGTCCAATCTGGATTGGCGGTGGACGCGCATTCCCAGGTCATAACCGTGATTTTTCACAGAAAGTAAATAAGAAAATGTACCGAGGTGCGATGAAATCAATTTTTTCAGAGTTGGCTCGTACAGAAAGATTAGTAGTCGTTGACGACTTTAAGATAGAAGCACCTAAGACTAAAGACTTTGTTGCTAAACTGAATACTTTGAATTTAAAAGACGCTTTGGTTATTACAGAAGGTTTTGATGAGTATTTGTATTTGTCAGCACGCAACTTATATCATGCTGATGTGTGTGATGTTGCCTCGATTGATCCTGTCAGTTTGGTAGGCTTTAAGTCGATTGTTGTAACGCAAGGTGCAATCAAGCAACTTGAGGAGAAGCTAGCATGAGTAAAGAACGTTTACTAAAAGTATTATTGGCTCCTCATGTCTCAGAAAAATCTGCAATGATGGCGGATGCTTCAGAGCAGTATATTTTCAAAGTTGTGCCTAATGCAACAAAGCCGGAAGTTAAACAAGCGGTTGAATCATTGTTTGATGTGAAGGTTCAATCTGTGAACATGATCAATATTAAAGGCAAAACAAAAGTCTTTAAAGGTCGAGTAGGTAAGCGCAATGGTTTGAGAAAAGCTATTGTCCGTTTGGCTCCTGGGCAAGAGATTGATTTTATTGGTGCTGAATAAGAGGGTTTGTCATGGCTATAATTAAAAAATCAAAACCTACATCACCAGGTCGTCGTTTTGTCGTTAGTGTTGTTGAACCAGATTTGCACAAAGGCAAACCTTTTTCAGCATTGCTAGAAAAAAAATCAAAATCTGGTGGTCGTAACTCTAATGGTCGCATTACTGTAAGACACCAGGGTGGTGGGCACAAGCAACATTACCGTCAAATTGATTTTAAACGAAATAAAGATGGTGTGGGTGCAGTTGTAGAGCGCTTAGAATATGATCCAAATAGAACAGCTCACATTGCGTTGTTAAAGTATTCTGATGGTGAAAGACGTTATATTCTTGCACCTAGGCATGTTAAAGCGGGTGATCCTGTTGAGTCAGGTGAGCATGTTTCTATCAAAGCAGGAAATGCATTGCCGTTAAGAAATATTCCAGTGGGTACAGTTGTTCATGCATTAGAAATGAGACCTGGTAAAGGGGCTCAGATTGCAAGAAGTGCTGGTGCTTATGCACAAATTGCTGGGCGTGACGGTGCTTATGTTTTAGTTAAGCTACGTTCAGGTGAGATGAGAAAAATCTTAGCTGATTGTCGTGCAACTATCGGTGAAGTTGGAAACCAAGAACATTCTCTTAGAAAGCTTGGAAAAGCTGGTGCTAAGCGTTGGAAGGGTGTTCGTCCTACAGTTCGTGGTGTTGCAATGAACCCGGTTGACCATCCACACGGTGGTGGTGAAGGCCGTACTTCTGGTGGTCGTAACCCTGTTACACCATGGGGTGTACCGACTAAAGGTAAGAAGACTCGTAGTAATAAGCGTACAGATAAGATGATCGTACGTCGTAGAAATAAATAAGGAAGGACCCTATGCCACGTTCAGTTAAAAAAGGACCTTTTGTAGATCATCACCTTGTTAAGAAGGTGATGGAGGCACAAGAATCTGGTAATAAACGTCCAATAAAAACATGGTCAAGAAGATCTATGATTCTTCCAGACATGATTGGTCTGACAATTGCAGTTCACAACGGTAAAGAGCATATCCCGGTCTATGTTTCAGAAAACATGGTTGGGCATAAGCTTGGTGAATTTTCAATGACTCGCACGTATCGCGGTCATGCAGCTGATAAAAAATCTAGATAAGGAGAAATAACATGCAGGTTAGTGCTACTCATAGATTTGCTCGTATTTCTCCTCAGAAAGCGCGTCTAGTAGCGGATTTAATTCGCGGAAAGGATGTGGAAGCAGCTGTAAATATTTTGGCTTTTAGTGATAAAAAAGCCTCTGAGTTGATGAGCAAAGTATTAAATTCGGCTATTGCGAATGCGGAAAATAATGAAGGTGCTGATATTGATGAGCTGAAGGTAACTGCAGCTTATGTCAATGAAGGTCCTATTATGAAGCGTATGCGCGCTAGAGCAAAAGGTCGTGGAAATCGTATCTTAAAACGTATCAGTCATATTACTGTTACAGTTGGCGATAAGTAAGGAGAGTCAGAATGGGTCAAAAAGTACATCCGATTGGGATCCGTCTAGGGATTACCAAAGATTGGAATGCTCGCTGGTATGCGGATAGCAAAAACTATTCTGATTTCCTTATCAGTGATATCGAAATCCGAAATGAGTTAAATAAAAAGTTAAAGCATGCTTCAGTAAGCCAAATTAACATTGAACGCGTTGCAAATGGTGTTCGCGTAACTATTCACACTGCTCGTCCAGGGGTTGTGATTGGTAAAAAAGGTGAAGATATTGAGAAATTAAAGCAGTCATTGATTGCTAAAACTGGGATGCCAGTTAATATCAATATCGAAGAAATTAAGAAGCCAGAATTGGATGCCAAATTGGTAGCTGAGGGAATTGCACAGCAATTAGAAAAGCGAATTCAATTTCGTCGTGCTATGAAGCGTGCGGTTAGTAATGCGATGCGCTTAGGTGCACAAGGTATTAAAGTAAATGTTTCAGGTCGTTTGAATGGTGCAGAAATTGCACGTGCTGAGTGGTATAGAGAAGGACGTGTTCCTTTGCATACACTACGTGCTGACATTGATTATGCGGCTTTCGAAGCAGATACCACTTACGGAAAAATTGGAGTTAAAGTTTGGATCTTTAAAGGTGAAAAACTAGAAAAGATTTCAATGGTAAGTGATGACAAGAAACAATCTAAAGGCAAGAAAGGCCGTAAATAAAAGGAATACTTGTTATGTTAATGCCAAAACGTACAAAATTTAGAAAGATGCATAAAGGACGTAACCGCGGTCTTGCTAATGTTGGTAACAAAATTAGCTTTGGTGAATTCGGTTTGAAGGCAATGGAGCGTGGTCGTATGACCTCACGTCAAATTGAAGCAGCACGTCGTGTTATGACGCGTAAAGTAAAGCGTGGTGCTAAAATTTGGATTCGTGTATTTCCTGATAAGCCGATTACCAATAAACCACTTGAGGTTCGTATGGGTAAAGGTAAGGGTAGCGTAGAATATTGGGTTGCCCAAGTTCAACCTGGACGTGTCCTTTATGAAATGCAAGGTGTTGATGAAGTGGTCGCTCGTGAAGCTTTTGAGCTTGCAGCAGCAAAACTTCCTTTCAAGACGCAATTTGTAACAAGAACGGTGATGTAAGATGACTTCAGAATTAAGAGAAAAGTCAGTTGAAGAGCTAAGAGAGGATTTATTAAATCTTCTTCAAGAGCAATTTAACTTAAGAATGCAACATGCGACTGGTCAGTTGTCGAATAGCGCACAGTTAAAAACTGTTCGCCGTTCTGTTGCACGAGTTAAAACCATCATTCGTCAAAAAGTGAGTAAATAAGAATGGCTGGTAGTGAAAATAAAGCACGTACAATGCAAGGTGTTGTTGTTAGCAACGGCATGAACAAATCAGTTGTAGTGATGACAAATCGTTATATTAAGCATCCTAAATATAAAAAGTTTGTTAGAAAATCTACAAAAGTTATGGCTCATGATGCTGATAACACTTGCGGAGTTGGTGATAAGGTCACCATTTCAGAATGTACCCCTTTCTCAAAGAGAAAGACTTGGTCACTGGTTTCGATTGACGAAAAAGCTGCATTGTAATAAAAGTAGACTTTTGATATCAATCTGATATAATTGCCCAAATTTTTCACCGCCTTAATAACCAAGCCTGTAAAAAGGAACTAGTTATTTCGGCGGTTTTTGTGTTATTTAAATTTTATGGATGGAGTTCCATCATGATTCAAATGCAAACTGTACTTGATGTTGCTGACAACAGTGGTGCTAGAAAAGTTCAATGTATTAAAGTATTGGGCGGTTCTAAGCGACGCTATGCGAGTGTTGGTGATGTTATTAAAGTAGCTGTTAAAGAAGCTGCTCCACGCGGCAAAGTCAAAAAAGGTGATGTTTTTGATGCGGTTGTCGTTCGTACGGCGCAAGGCGTAAGACGCCCAGATGGTTCAAAGATTAAGTTTGATGGTAATGCTGCTGTTATTCTTAATACTAAACTTGAACCAATCGGAACACGTATTTTTGGCCCAGTAACACGTGAGTTACGTAACGATAAGTTTATGAAAATCGTTTCACTAGCTCCAGAAGTTTTATAAGGAACTGATAATGAATCGTCTAAGAAAAGGTGATGAGGTTATCGTTATTGCTGGAAAAGACAAGGGGAAACGCGGTTCAGTTTCTCAAGTTATGCAAAATGGTAAGCTAATAGTAGATGGAATTAATTTGGCTAAGAAGCACGTCAAACCTAACCCTATGACGGGTGAACAAGGTGGGATTGTTTCTAAGGAAATGCCTGTTGATGCTTCTAATGTTGCTTTATACAATCCTGAAACAAAAAAAGCGGACCGTGTTGGCGTTAGAGTTGAAGGAGACGTTAAGACACGTTTCTTTAAATCTAATGACAAGTCGGTTGATGCTTAAGTAGGTTGAAATATGGCAAGATTACAAAAAATTTATAATGATCAAGTTGTTCCGGCGTTAGTCGAAAAGTTTGGTTATAAGTCAGTGATGCAAGCTCCAAAACTCACAAAGATTACGATCAATATGGGTGTTGGTGAAGCAATTGGTGACAAGAAAATACTTGATAATGCAGTGTCTGATATGGAAGCGATCACAGGTCAAAAACCTGTTAAAACGCTTGCGAGACGCTCTGTTGCAAGTTTTAAAGTACGTGATGGTTATCCACTTGGGTGTAAAGTTACTCTTCGTGGCGCCAAAATGTATGAGTTTTTGGATAGATTGATTAATGTTGCTTTGCCACGTGTTCGCGATTTCCAGGGTGTTAAAGGAAATGCGTTTGATGGTCGAGGTAATTATAATTTAGGTGTAAAAGAGCAAATCATTTTCCCTGAAATTGAATTTGAGAAGGTTGATAAGATTCGTGGAATGGATATCAACTTTGCAACAACTGCTTCAACTAATGATGAAGCAAAAGCTCTTTTAGAAGCCTTTAATTTTCCATTTAAAAAGCAATAGAGGTTTCTCATGGCAAAGCAATCAATGATTGAAAGAGAAAAGAAAAGAGCGAAGATGGTTGCTAAATATTCAGCAAAAAGAGCTGAGTTGAAAAAAGCATCTGTTGATATGTCTCTGAGCTTTGAAGAGCGTGCAGAAGCAATGGATAAGTTAGCAAAGCTACCTAGAAATGCTTCTCCTGTTAGACAACAGAACCGTTGTAGACTGACAGGGCGTCCTCATGGTGTTTACAGAAAATTTGGGTTATCACGTAACATGCTAAGACAGTTAGCTATGCAGGGTGATGTTCCTGGTTTAAGAAAAGCAAGTTGGTAAGGATAAATATTTATGAGTATGTCTGATCCAATAGCTGATATGCTAACTCGTATTCGTAATGGTCAAATTGCTGGTCATACGAATGTTGTTATGCCTTCATCAAAAGTTAAAGTTGCAGTCGCAAAAGTATTAGCTGGTGAAGGGTATGTTAGTTCATACAGCGTAAGTGATAAGAATGGTAAGTCAGAATTGTCGGTTGATTTGAAATATTTTGAAGGTCAACCCGTCATTGAAATGCTTAAGCGTGTAAGTCGTCCAGGTTTACGTGTCTATAAGAATACAAATGAATTACCAAAAGTAATCGGTGGTTTAGGAGTTGCAGTAGTATCGACTTCTAAAGGAATCATGTCTGATCGTGATGCGCGCAGTGCGGGTATCGGCGGTGAGATTCTTTGTTATATAGCTTAAGGGAGATACACAATGTCAAGAATTGCAAAATCTCCTATTACGTTACCATCTGGTGTTGATGTGACAATTAACGGACTTGATGTATCTGTAAAAGGATCAAAAGGTACGTTATCTAAAACATTTAATCATGCTGTTTCAGTATCTCTTGAAGACGGTGTTGTAACGGTAGCGCCTAAATCCAATAGTAAGAATGCATGGGCACAAGCTGGTACAGCGAGATCTATCATTAATAACATGGTTGAAGGTGTTACAGAAGGATTTGAAAAGAAATTACAATTGGTCGGTGTTGGTTATAGAGCACAGGCACAAGGTAAAGTACTTAACTTAACGTTAGGTTTTTCTCATCCCGTTAATCATCAGTTACCTGAAGGTGTGACCGTTGAAACGCCAAGCCAGACTGAAATCGTAGTTAAAGGCGCAGATAAGCAAGTTGTTGGACAAGTTGCTGCAGAAATTCGTGGGTATAGACCACCAGAACCTTATAAAGGTAAGGGTGTTAAATATGCTGATGAATATATCTTGCGTAAAGAAGCTAAGAAAAAATAAAGGTTGGGAATATAAATGGATAAGAAAGCTACCCGACTACGTAGAGCAAAAAAGACGAGAGCAAAACTTGGTTCACAAGATAGAGCGCGTCTTTGTGTGCACCGCACACCTAAGCATATTTATGCTCAGATTATCTCTTCAGATGGTTCATCTGTTGTTGCTTCATGCTCTACAGTCCAAGCAGATATTAAAAAGCAAGTTGCTTTTGGTGGAAACAAAGAAGCAGCTCAACTCGTTGGTAAGTCAATAGCGGAAAAAGCTAAGGCTGCGGGTATTGAATCTGTTGCATTTGACCGCTCTGGTTTTAAATATCATGGACGCGTTCAAGTCTTGGCAGATTCTGCTCGAGAGAACGGTCTTCAATTTTAAAAGAAGGGATTACAATGTCTTCAAGAGAATTACAAGAAGGTCAAGATGGTCTTGTTGAAAAATTAGTCTCTGTCCGCCGTGTCGCAAAAGTTGTGAAAGGTGGTCGAGTATTTGGTTTTTCTGCTTTAACTGTTGTTGGTGACGGTGAAGGTCGTGTTGGCTATGGAAGTGGTAAGGCGAATGAAGTTCCTGTTGCCATTAAAAAAGCAATGGAAAAAGCTCGTCGCAATATGAAAGATGTTCACCTTGATGGTGGTACATTGCAGTATCCTATTAATTTCAAACAAGGTGCTGCCAATATCGTGATGTTACCTGCCTCAGATGGTACGGGAATCATTGCGGGTGGTGCGATGCGTGCAGTATTAGAAGCAGCTGGTGTAAAAGATGTATTGGCAAAATGTGTCGGTACAACTCGCCCGGTAAACGTTGTTCGTTCAACCGTTAATGCTTTGACAGGAATGAGTAGCCCAGAACTGATTGCTGCAAAACGTGGTAAATCAGTTGAAGAAATTTTAGGTGAATAAAATGTCAGATAAGAAATTAGTCAATGTTACTTTGGTTAAAAGCACTATTGGACGTTTGCCAGCACACAAAGCTTGTGTTTCTGGTTTAGGTTTGAGAAAAATGCACCAAACAGTAGCGGTTATTGACACTCCTGAAAATAGAGGGATGATCAATAAAGTTTCCTATTTGCTTAAAGTAGAGGAAGCATAATATGCATTTAAATACTTTAAAGCCTTCTGAAGGCGCAAAGAAACTTGCTAAACGTAAAGGTCGTGGTCAAGGTTCTGGAAACGGAAAAATGGCAGGTAGAGGTCACAAAGGTCAAAAATCACGTTCTGGTGGAATGCCAAAAATTGGTTTTGAAGGTGGTCAGATGCCATTGCAACGTCGTCTTCCGAAAGTTGGTTTTACATCAAGAAAATCTGCTTATGCGGCAGAAATTCGTTTAGATGTATTGTCATCGGTTGATTCTGACATAATTGATTTGCCAGCATTAAAAGCGGCTAATCTTATTTCAGAAAAAATTAAGACGGTAAAAGTTATCAATAGTGGTGAAATGAAGAAAGCAGTTAAAATTTCTGGTTTGAAAGTAACTGCTGGCGCTAAAGCTACTATTGAAGCTGCCGGTGGATCGGTAGAAGCTTAATTATGAATAGTCAGTCAATTGAAAATTCAGGCACAGGTGGGTTAAGTCAAAAAATATTTTTTGTCTTAGGTGCATTAATTGTTTACCGCTTAGGAACTCATATTCCTGTTCCTTTGATTGACCCAGTTGCGCTGGCTGCTATGTTTGAACAGCAAAAGGGTACGATCCTCGACATGTTTAACATGTTTTCTGGTGGTGCTCTTCAAAGACTTTCTATTTTAGCGTTAGGGATTATGCCTTATATTTCTGCCTCTATTATTATGCAGTTATTGACAGTCGTATCCCCAACTCTGGAACAATTAAAGAAAGACGGTGAAGCTGGTCGAAGAAAAATTACACAATATACACGTTATGGAACAGTTGTTTTAGCGACATTCCAGGCATTAGGAGTAGCAATTGCATTAGAATCCCAGAATATCAATGGGATGTCTGTCGTTGTTGAGCCTGGTTTGTTGTTTAAGGTTATTGCTGTCGCAACATTGGTCAGTGGAACAATTTTCCTAATGTGGCTAGGTGAGCAAATCACTGAAAGAGGTATCGGAAACGGTATTTCTTTAATCATTTTTGCAGGTATTGTAGCAGGCTTGCCTTCTGCACTTGGCGGTACATTTGAACAAGTGAATACGGGTGCTATGCATGCTATTACGGCTTTTGTATTACTGGCATTGGTTTTTTTGGTGATTGCATTCGTTGTTTTCGTTGAAAGAGGTCAGCGTCGTATTCCAATTCACTACGCGCAACGTATGCGTGGTCGTAAATTGTATGGTGGTCAAGAAGGTCACTTGCCGTTGAAATTAAATATGGCGGGTGTAATTCCCCCTATTTTTGCTTCAAGCATTATTCTATTCCCGGCAACGCTTGGTGGATGGTTTGGTACTGCAGAAAATATGGGATGGCTTAAAGACATTGCAACAACGATGTCACCAGGTCAGCCTTTGTATATTTTGTTCTATGCAATGGCAATTATTTTCTTTTGTTTTTTCTATACAGCAATTGTCTTCAATCCAAATGAGACGGCTGATAACTTAAGAAAGTCTGGTGCTTATATTCCAGGTATTCGCCCTGGTCAGCAAACAGCAAGAAGAATTGATACAATCATGAGTCGTTTAACATTGGCAGGGGCAATTTATATTACGCTTGTCTGTTTGTTACCCGAATTCTTGATTTTGTATTGGAATGTTCCTTTTTATTTTGGTGGGACATCATTGCTGATTATTGTTATTGTGGTCATGGATTTTATGACAAACATTCAAGCTCACATGCAATCAGGTCAATACGAAAGTATGATGAAGAAAGCTAATTTAAAGGGTCGGTAATTTTAATTTATTGAAAATTAGAGTTACTACTAGTAATTAATCCTAGAAATGAGTATAATCGCTCGTTTTTCGGTAGATGGATAGTTAAGGAGCGCAAAATGGCTCGTATTGCCGGCGTAAACATTCCAGTAAATAAACATATTGTTATTGGATTAAGATCGATCTACGGGGTTGGACAAACGACAGCTCAAAAAATTTGTGCAGATGTGAAAATTGATCCAACAACGAAAGTTCGTGAACTAACTGAAGAACAGTTAGAAGCACTTCGTTCAGAAGTTACAAAGTTTAAGATTGAAGGTGATCTTCGTCGTGACGTTACTATGAACATCAAGCGTTTGATGGACATGGGGTGTTACCGAGGAATTCGCCATCGTCGTAGCCTTCCTTTAAGAGGGCAGCGCACAAAAAATAATGCTCGTACTCGAAAGGGTCCTAAAAAACCTATTAAGCGTTAAGCATAAATTAGAGATTAGATATGGCAAAAGCAAATTCACGTGTTAAAAAGAAGGCAAAACAGGTTGTAACTGATGCAGTTGCACATGTTCATGCAACTTTTAATAACACCATTGTTACCATTACAGATCGTCAAGGAAACGCACTTTGCTGGGCTACGTCCGGTGGAAGCGGTTTTCGTGGTTCGCGTAAAAGTACTCCTTTTGCTGCTCAGGTAGCGGCAGAGCGCGCTGGTCAGATGGCGACGGAATATGGTGTTAAGAATATGGATGTTATGGTTAAAGGTCCTGGACCCGGCCGTGATTCAGCAGTTAGAGGGTTAAATAGTGTTGGTTTTAAAATTACATCGATTGCAGATGTGACACCAATTCCTCATAACGGCTGTCGTCCGCCTAAAAAACGTCGCGTTTAAAATTCAGAGGTAGAAGATGGCTAGATATATTGGTCCAAAATGTAAACTATCACGTCGTGAAGGTACGGATCTATTTTTGAAGAGCGGTGTTCGTAGCATCGAATCAAAATGTAAAATTGATCAACTACCTGGTCAGCATGGTGCTGGTCGTAAACGCGTAACGGAATACGGTTTACAGTTAAGAGAAAAACAAAAAGTTCGTCGTATTTATGGCGTGCTTGAAAAGAAGTTCCGTTTATATTACAAGGAAGCAGATCGTCGTAAAGGATCTACAGGTGTTAATCTTCTTCAGCTTTTAGAAAGCCGTTTAGATAACGTTGTATACCGTATGGGATTTGCTTCAACGCGCGCTGAAGCTCGTCAACTTGTTTCGCATAAATCGATTCAAGTGAACGGACAGTCTGTAAATATTCCTTCTTATGAGGTATCAGCTGGCGATGTAATCAGTATTAGAGAGAAATCTCGTAACCAATCACGTATTGCTACTGCATTAGAATTAAGTGCACAAGCTGGTAACGTCGGTTGGGTTGAAGTTGATTCTAGTAAGTTTGAAGGTGTCTTCAAAGCTTTACCAGATCGTTCTGACTTATCTGCTGATATTTCAGAAAACTTAATTGTCGAGCTTTACTCTAAGTAAACCCTTTGAAACGGAGATAACTTCTAATGCAAGAGATGTTAGAGCAGCTACTAACTCCACGTTTAGTAGATATTAAAACGGTTAACGGTTTTAATAGCCGTGTAACTCTTGAGCCTCTAGAGCGTGGTTTTGGGCATACTCTAGGGAATGCTTTGAGAAGAATCTTATTATCTTCCATGCCGGGTGCTGCGATTGTTGAAGCACAAATAGATGGTGTATTACACGAGTATTCTGCTATTGAGGGTGTTCGTGAAGATGTTTTAGAAATCATGCTTAATTTAAAGGAAGTTGCCATTAAATTAAATGAAACTTCTGAAGCAGAATTAACATTGTCTAAAAAGGGTCCTGCAGTTGTGACTGCAGCTGATATTCAGTTGAATCACGATACTGAAATCATGAACCCAGATCTTGTTATCGCTCACCTTGGTGAGGGTGCTGAACTTTCAATGAAGCTAAAGGTCGAAAAAGGGATTGGTTACAGAGCAGCTGTACAATCATCTGATTCTGAATCGACTAACATCGGTGTTTTAAAATTGGATGCAAGTTTCAGTCCTGTTAAAACAGTGAGTTATGAAGTTCAAAATGCTCGTGTTGAGCAAAGAACTGATTTAGATAAGTTGATATTGAATGTCGTCACTGATGGTACTTTAGACCCTGAAGATGCAATTAAGCAAGCTGCGACTGTACTGCATTATCAACTGATTGCTTTTGTTGATTTAAAACACAAAGAAATTGTTGTTCAAGAAGAAGAAGAAAATGAATTTGATCCAATCTTCTTGCAACCAGTTGATGATTTAGAATTGACAGTTCGTTCAGCTAACTGCTTAAAAGCAGAGCAAATCTATTACATTGGTGATTTAGTTCAAAGAGCTGAATCAAGCTTGTTAAAGACGCCAAACCTAGGTAAAAAATCACTGCAAGAAATTAAAGATGTTCTTGCACAAAGAGGTTTAGGTTTAGGTACAAAACTCGAAAACTGGCCGCCTTCAAGTTTGGTTAGTAAAGAGTCAGCATAATTTAAAGGAAAGCTACCATGCGTCATCGTAAAAGTGGTCGTAAATTAAATCGTAATAGCTCACATCGCAAAGCGATGTTCAGAAACATGTCGGCATCTTTGTTTGAACATGAGATGATTAAGACAACAGTTGCTAAAGCGAAAGAATTACGTGGTGTTGCTGAACCGCTAATCACATTAGCTAAGCAAGACAGTGTTCATAACCGTCGTATTGCTTTTTCACGTTTACGTGACAAAGCAGCGGTTGGTAAATTATTTTCAGAAATAGGTCCTCGTTACGAGTCAAGACCAGGTGGATATATTCGCATTCTTAAGTGTGGATTCCGCCCAGGTGATAACGCTCCAATGGCTTATGTTGAATTAGTAGATCGTCCGGAAGTGGATTCTACTGAATCTGAAGATTAGAATAAGAAGCCAGCATTAGCTGGCTTTTTTTATGTCTTATTTATTTGATACTCACTGCCATCTGGCAGATCCTAAATTTAGGTATTCTCTGGCAAATGATTTAGAGACTGCCAAGCAATATTCTACTTTAGAGTTTCTTTCGGTAGGCACTTCGCCAGCTGACTGGTCTGATACACTCCAACTTTCAAATCATTTTCAACATATACATGCTGCTTTAGGATTGCACCCTTATTTTATTGATGCCAATCATGCCTCATATTTAAGTCAATTAGAGACGTTAGTGTCTTTAAATTCTATTAGCGCCATCGGTGAGATCGGGTTGGATTTTTCGAAGCAGGTCAAAGCTGATGAATCTTTGCAAATGTCTGTGTTTACACGCCAGATAGAGATTGCACAATCTCAGAACTTACCCGTTTCCATTCATTGTTTGAAAGCATATAATCCGATGTTAAAGCTTTTACAGCAGCACCCTATTGAAGGGGTTATGCATGGATTTGCAGGTGGATCGGAAATGGCAGCACAGTTTATTGCCGCAGGATTGTATATCGGGGTGAATTCCGTCTTGTTAAATCGAAATGCACGGCGTTATCATGAGATGATCCAGCACATTGGTCTAGAAAGACTTGTATTAGAGTCTGATGCCCCTTTTGGAATGAATCTGGATTCTGACTCCCCTTTATCAAGTTTAAGACTTGTCGCCGCTAAGACCGCGGAATTATTAAATTGTTCCGTTGATCGTGTCATTGAGCAAACAACTCTTAATGCAGAACAACTATTTACAAGGAATTAATCATGACCCCACTATTTGAACGAAGCTTGCTGGTTTTTGAAGAAAAAGGTATTAAGCAACTTCAAAATGCACATGTTTTGGTTGCGGGTGTCGGTGGTGTGGGCGGATTTGTTATCGAAGCATTGGCCAGGGCGGGAGTGGGGAAGCTGACCATCGTTGATCATGATTCAGTTTCCCCTTCTAATCTGAATCGACAGATTGTTGCTTTGGAATCCACCTTGGGCGAAAATAAAGCCGTGGTCATGAAAAATCGTATTAGTGATATTAACCCTGCCTGTGAAGTGAATACGATTCAATCTTTTTTGCGTCCTGAAGATATGGATGCGTTGCTGGATAAAAAGTTTGATTATGTTGTTGATGCGATAGACAGTTTGAATTGTAAAGTCGCTTTGGTAGCGACAGCTTATCAAAAAGATTTGAAAGTTATTTCTAGCATGGGTGCGGGTCGACGAATTGATCCAAGCAAAATAGAAGTTGTGGATATTTCAAAAACCCATACTTGTGGTCTTGCCCGTAATATGCGTCAACGGCTTAAAAAGCAAAGAATTGTTAAAGGAATCTCTGTGGTTTTTTCAACGGAGCTTCCAAAAGCGCCTGGCCCTATGGAAGAAATTGAAGGGGCAAGAGGGCGAGTTGTAAATGGCACAGCCAGTTATATGCCGGGTATTTTTGGTTTGATGCTTGCGGGGTTAGTTGTTAAAGATTTGGCGAGCTGATTTTTTAATAGACAAGCGGGTAAAGACCTGACTGTTTGACTTTTTGGCTAGCGTTTTCAATAACGCCCGATGCTTGCCACCGCTTTAATGTTCGGTTTAGGATGGGGTGCATTTCTTTAACGCTCATCCCGGGTTTTAAATTATGTGAGTACAGCAGCTTCAGCAAAATATAATCCAGCCCTGTGAGTAAATCTAATTTACTCTTATCATTTGCAATGCTTGGGAAGACCCAGTCGGAATCATTTGGCAAGCCCATAATTTGAGTGGTTTCCTCCACGATACAAGCGGGTAATAATCCTCTGCTCATCACATAATCAACGGGAATGACTACTTTGGCATCAATGATTTCATGGTGATTATTGAGGCGAAAGCTGCCAGAACAATTACTTTGACGACTCAACGCTTTTGCATCATTCTGAATATAACGTTTAATCGCGGTTTGGTAATGCTGATCCTGAGTGAAAATGATTTCAAGGTTAGGCCGTTGCCCAGCTTCTGTTGGCGCGATGGGATGTTTCGTAATGGTTTGCAGCTGCGCTAAGTGTGTTGTGGTCAAGTTTTCGATGAATGGATTTTTGGGAAGGCCGAGATACGCGAATTGATAATGAATCGGTGCTTGCCACTTGATTAAGCGCATGTCGGTTTGGCGATATTCATTTTTCAAAGCGACTTCTATAAATGCGCGTTCTATATACTTAATGTCTTGCCAGTCGGCGTTTGAAGGTGCTGCCCATACAGGTTGAGAAAGGAACCATAGGCTGAACATTTGCCAAATTAATTGTCGCATTCAGCCTCCTTAAATAGGCATACAGGGTTTAAAATAAAAACAGCCAGGCCTGGCTGTTTTGGATCATTCACAAAGATACAGCAACGATTAGCTTAAAATTTTTTTCAAATAGTGACCTGTGTAAGAATGTTTATTTTTAGCGACGGTTTCCGGCGTTCCGGTGGCAATGATTTGGCCTCCGCCAGACCCCCCTTCCGGCCCAAGATCCACAATCCAATCGGCAGTTTTTATGACATCTAGATTGTGTTCGATAATGACAATGGTATTGCCGTGGTCGCGTAGGTTACGAATGACTTTGAGTAATAACTCAATGTCATGGAAATGCAATCCTGTCGTCGGTTCATCCAGAATGTAAAGCGTATTCCCCGTATCCCGTTTAGACAGTTCTTTCGCAAGTTTCACGCGTTGCGCTTCCCCGCCGGAAAGCGTGGTCGCACTTTGTCCTAGCTTAATGTAGCCTAAACCAACTTCCATCAGCATTTGAAGTTTTCTGGAAATCACAGGAATGGCGTCAAAGAAAGCACGCGCATCTTCCACCGTCATTTCCAATATTTCGTGAATGTTCTTGCCTTTATAATTGACTTGTAACGTTTCCCGATTATATCGGGCGCCATTACATACGTCACAGGCAACATATACATCGGGCAAGAAATGCATCTCCACTTTCAGTACGCCATCTCCCTGGCAAGCCTCGCAGCGACCGCCTTTAACATTAAAGCTAAAACGTCCCGGGGTATACCCACGAGTACGTGCTTCTGGCGTTGCCGATAAAATTTCGCGAATAGGGGTGAAAAGCCCGGTATATGTCGCCGGATTAGAGCGTGGTGTACGGCCGATTGGGCTTTGGTCAATATTGACAACTTTATCAAAGTGTTCTAGCCCGGTGATCTTTTCATACGGTGCAGGTTCTAATAAAGCCTTATTAAGCTTACTGGCAGTAATTTTATAAAGTGTTTCATTAATCAGGGTTGACTTCCCTGAGCCTGACACTCCTGTAATGCAAGTGAGTAATCCGGCAGGAATTTCTAAATCAACGGTTTGTAAATTGTTGCCCGATGCGCCATGAATGGATAACCAGTTATCCGGTAACGGTAGGCGACTTTTTGGAATTTGAATGGCTTTTTCACCGGTTAGGTATTGTCCGGTTAAAGACGCCTTGGTTTGCATGACTTCTTGCGGGGTTCCTTGTGCCATAATGCGGCCACCGTGAACCCCCGCGCCAGGCCCGATATCCAAGACATAGTCCGCAGCACGAATTGCATCTTCATCATGCTCTACTACGATGACGGTATTTCCCAAGTCTCTTAAACGCGTCAGGGTGCTAAGCAAGCGATCATTGTCTCGTTGGTGCAACCCGATAGATGGCTCGTCCAAAACATACATGACGCCGACCAGTCCGGCACCAATCTGGCTGGCCAGTCTAATGCGCTGTGCCTCACCCCCTGAAAGGGTATCTGCACTTCGGTTCAGGGTTAAATAGTTCAGCCCAACGTTGACGAGGAAGGATAAACGGTCATAAACTTCTTTAATAATTTTTTCGGCAATCTCACCCTTGGTGCCTTGTAATTCCAGTTGACTGAAAAAATCATATAAGTCGCCAATAGGACGTTCAGTTAGCGCGGGTAAGGTTTCATCCGCGACGAAAACATGGCGAGCCGCTTCGTTTAAGCGTGCGCCATGACAGCTACTACAGACGTGTGACACGCGAAATTTTTCCAGTTCGTCGCGAACGGTTTTGCTGTCAGTTTCGGTAAAACGGCGCTCCATATTCGGAATCACCCCTTCAAAACGACGCGTAGCGGAATAACGTCCATGAGGTAAAGGCAGTTTTTCTTTGCCTGAGCCGTATAGCACAATGTTCTGTTGTTCTTTGGTCAATTCCAACCAAGGGGCTTCCATGTCAAATTGATAGTAATCGGCAACGGCTTTTAGTAGATCATAGTAGTATTTATGGCGCCGGTCCCAACCACGAATTGCACCACCAGCCAAGCTCAGATCCGGATGCATAATCACGCGTTCAGAATCAAAGCTTTGCTTAACCCCTAACCCATCACAAGTCGGGCAGGCACCATGAGGGTTGTTGAATGAAAAAATTCGAGGTTCCAGTTCTGGAACGGAGTAACCACATTGTGGGCATGAAAAGCGTTCGGAAAACAACAAATGAAAATCGTCTTCATCATCCATTGGAACCACTTGTGCAATTCCGTCTGCCAGATGTAGTGCGGTTTCAAAAGACTCTGCCAGACGTTGTTTAATGTCTGGGCGAACCTTGAAACGATCCACCACCACTTCGATGTCGTGCTTATATTTTTTATCCAGCTCAACCGATCCATCCAGCTCCATCAATTTGCCATCGATGCGAGCGCGTATATACCCTTGGGCTTGAAGTTCATCCAACAGATTTTGGTGGGCGCCTTTTTTACCGCGCACGACGGGGGCAATCAATAAGCATTTTGTCCCTTCGGAAAGTTCTAGTGTGTGATCGACCATTTGGCTGACGGTTTGCGCGACGAGATCACTGTCATGCGTTGGGCAACGCGGTGTTCCAGCTCTGGCATACAATAAGCGCAAGTAATCATAAATTTCAGTAACCGTCCCTACCGTGGAACGTGGATTGTGTGAAGTGGATTTTTGCTCGATTGAAATCGCAGGAGAAAGTCCCTCGATGTGATCGATATCTGGTTTTTCCATCACCGATAAAAACTGACGTGCATAGGCAGATAAGGATTCAACGTAACGACGTTGGCCTTCCGCATAAATCGTATCAAACGCAAGAGAAGATTTTCCCGAACCGGATAACCCGGTAATCACAATCAACTTGTCTCGTGGCAGTGTGACGTCGATGTTTTTCAAATTATGGGTGCGAGCACCTCGAACAATAATTTCTTCTAGCATGCGGGGTTGGCCTGTCAGTTATGAAAGCAAATGCCTTATTATAACAAAACCCTAGCGTGGAATGACACTGTCCATGTCTTTGTAAAATAGGTCGGAAGAGGCTGGAAAAATTAGTTTTTTTGGTTTGAAATCAAGACGCGTCCAGTCACGATGATACTCAGACGAGTGTCTCCTGTTTCAATCACTGGCATCTCTTGTGCGGAAATAGCTTTAGAGGCGTAAGCCGACTGTCCGCCCCGAAAAGAGTGCGGAGGTGTGGGTGGCTGGATGTGTGTCTGTGTGATTCGATAAGTCGATTGGCCAAATGCGTCAGCAATCAATTTCGCTTGCATCTGATATTGCGCTAAAGCACGCTTTAATAAAGATGTCAGGGTTTGTTCACGCTGTGCCTGTGAAACGGAAAAGCGAATGTCGTTATAATTTAAGTAAGGTTGCACTTTGGTTAAAATTTTAGCCAGGCCTGGCTGATTTTTGAAGCTTAAATGAAGGATTTGTTGCCCCTTCCAGTGTTGAATTTTTTTGTGTTCATTATAAACGGGCATCACGCGATAATTTTGCGTGCTCACCGTTATCTCAGGGTAGCGATTCAAGACGGTTTGAGCTTGATGCATTTTCTGATTGATCTGGCGTTGAACGGCTTGCGCTGTTTTCTCTTCAGCTTGGGCGATAAAGCGCACGCTGACAAAGTCATTTTCAACGCGTTGGTTTTCGGTCACAGAAAAGGTCACCTGGTTAAAGTTAAGTAGCGTATCATCAGCTTGGCTGAAAGCTGTGAAGAATAAACTCATTAAGCAGAGTAGAAGAATAAGAGGGCGGGCGTTCATTTTCGGACTCCTGTTTAAAGAATTCGCAACAATGCTATAATGCGGCCTATTTAAACGATTAAACACGGATGCAATTCTTTTCGCTCTCAGCGTGAAAAACACATCTATAAAGACAAACAGGATACCACAAATGTCAGAAACCAGTCGTAGTATGGCGCCGATTGAACGACGCGCCGCTTTTTCAGTCGCAGGAATTTTTTCGACTCGCATGCTCGGTCTGTTTATGATTTTCCCCGTGTTTGCGTTGTTTGCTCACGAAGAGTTTCAAGGGGTAACGGCAACACAAATAGGGATTGCCATGGGGGTTTATGGCTTAACACAAGCCGTTCTTCAAATTCCTTATGGCATGCTGTCGGATCGTTTTGGTCGTAAGCCGCTGATTATTTTAGGAATGTTGATCTTTATGATCGGGTCCATTGTTTGTGCGATGGCCGATTCCATTGAAATGATGATTGTCGGTCGAGCCATTCAAGGGATGGGCGCCGTTGCGGCAGTCTTGATGGCAACGGTTGCTGACTTGGTCACGGAGCAGTTTCGTTTAAGAGCCATGTCAATTGTGGGTATGACGATTGGCTTGTCATTTACCGTTTCATTAGTGGCAGGCCCTGTGTTAGGTGAATTGTTTGGCGTCAGAGGAATCTTCTGGGTGATTGCCGGTCTAGGTGTTTTAGGCATTGTGTTGGTGCTGTTTGCTGTTCCGAAGATTGAGAACCAAATCTATCAGCGCGAAGCAGAAGCCGATCCGAGCCAGTTTAAAGACGTGATTAAAAATCCGCAATTACTCCGTTTGGATATCGGGGTGTTTGTACTACATGCCATGCTGACCGCGATGTTTATTGCGATTCCGTTTATGATTCGAGACAATGCAGGGTTAGATTCGCTACATCATTGGGAACTATATTTACCAGTGATGCTGTTGTCGTTTGTGTTGATGGTTCCGTTCATTATTCAAGCCGAATCGAAAGGGCGCATGAAACCCATTTTTGTCGGCGCGATTTTGACCATTGCCCTCATGCAGCTAGGTTTTTTATTTGAAGCGAATGGCTTCTGGTCCATGTTTGTCTTGTTGTTGGTTTTCTTTACGGCCTTTAATTTATTGGAAGCTTCTTTGCCTTCTTTGGTGGTGAAGCTTTCCCCTGCGGACAAAAAAGGGACCGCCAGTGGTGTTTATTCCAGTAGCCAGTTTTTAGGCGCGGCTTCCGGTGGTTTTATTGGCGGGTGGTTTTATGAAATGAATGGAATGGAAGGGTTGTTTTTCTTTACTGCGGCCATTGGTTTTATTTGGTTTTTAATTGCGATGACTATGTCAAAACCGCTTCCTTTAAGTATTGCCTCTGTTCATTACACGACGGATTTGAGTGAAACTGAAAAGCAACAGTTAACGGAAAAACTGCTGTCCTATGAAGGGATTTATGAAGTGGTCTTCTTACTGGATGAACATCGAGTGTTCTTTAAGATTGATCGTAAGCTTATTAATGAAGTCGGGTTAATCGACTACTTGGAGAATGGGCTGGCATAATTAAAGGGTGAGTGAAAATTTATCGGATTTTCATAATCATATATAAAATTTGAATTATCTTTTTTGATGTAAAAAAGGTATTATTTCAAGATTAAAAAATAAAGAATTTTTGGGGGAGTAAAAGATGGCGCGTGGTGTCAATAAAGTGATTTTGGTTGGAACGCTGGGAAGAGATCCAGAACTGAAGTATGCAGCAAACGGAAATGCAATTGCGAATTTGAATGTTGCCACTTCCGAACAATGGAATGATAAAGCATCCGGTCAAAAGCAAGAAAAAACAGAGTGGCATCGTGTTGTTATTTTTGGCAAGCTGGCCGAGATTGCTGGCCAATACTTAAGTAAAGGCTCTCAGGTTTACTTGGAAGGAAAACTACAAACACGAAAATGGCAAGATCAAAACACGGGGCAAGACCGTTATTCGACAGAAGTGGTAATTGACTTCAACGGACAGATGCAAATGCTTGGCGGTGGAAATCGTCAAGGGTCTGATGCGCCATTTGATAATAGTGCGTCAGGATTTGGTCAGCAAGCGCCACAACAAAATAATATGGGGATGAATCAGCAGCCGCAACAAGCGCAATCTGGTTTCGGGCAAACCGCGCCGCAACAACCTGCACCACAACAAGGGTTTGGTGGGCAGTCAAATACCCCGGCACCAGCGCAGCAAGTGCCTGCCTATACCGCAAATGACTTTGATGACGATGATGTTCCTTTTTGAGTCTTACAATAATGCTAGTTGTTGAATAAGAATTATATAAGACCCCATTAATTGGGGTTTTTTTATTTATGAGCAGATCATAGAATCATGTATATTTAATTAATCGACTAACCATTTATGCATGATAAGTGCGTCAATATACCCCAATTTTGGATGATTGAACGCTTTGGGTAGTGTGCCTACCATATCAAATTCAAGCTTTTCCCAGAGTCTGACAGCACGGGTGTTACTGGATGCTACAAAATTAAATTGCATCGCTTTATAACCAAGTTTCAATGCTGTTTTTTGGGAAGGTTGACACATCGCGGTTGCAACTCTTTTACCACGTTCAGAGGCAGACACCTTATAACCACAGTTGCATACATGAGAGCCTGAACCTGTTTGATTGGTTTTTATGTAGTAAGTGCCTAAAACTTCATTGTCACCCAATAGGATGAATGTTTTTTAGGTAGTTTTATCCAGACGTTTTTAGCATTTTTTTGGAAATGTCAGTGGGGTATGCATAAGTTTCACCCACCGATGTAATTTCAAAGATAGACCAGATTAAATCAAAATCTATGCCTTGTGCTTCTCGAATAGTCATTTTATACCCTGGCTGTTTTAGTGAAAACTTTGACTGCTTCATCGCTCCAAAATTTCCTATAATTGTTGTACAAAAATCGATTAACTGTACCAGTGCTAGATAATTTAGCGCCGTAATTTAAATAAATAATAAATATGTTTTTAGAAAAAGGTCTATTAAGTTTTATTAAATTTATCTGTTACCAATTTAGTTTTCTATTGTATGTTTTTTTCAGCTAAAAGCTTTTCGATGCATTGGACTAAGGTCTCGTTCTTTTGGGAATCAAGTGCATCGCTGTGTGGATTTGTGAACTGGCCTGAATCGTTATCGAAATATTGACCCGATGCATGTTCAAACTTATCAGACAGAGCTGCGCGAATTAAAATATCAGAGCCTATGTTGATGTCTTTACCTGGCATGCCAAAACCTTCTTTTACCATTTTGGTCGCCAGTAATGAACCTGGATTGATGGCGACAATCACAGGGCCTTGATTACCTAGTTTGTCAGCCATAAAAAACGACCACATGGTGATAGCCAACTTACTTTGAGCGTAGGCTTCAAACTCATCACTTAAATGCACTTTGCCCATTAACGCATCCAAATTGACGGGTGCTTGTGCCGCAGACGATAAGTTGACCACGCGTGAGGCATGGTTCAATAAAGGCAGTAGTTGTTGGGTGAGAAAATAGGGGGCGAGTGTATTTACAACAAAGCGGACATCCATTCCATCTGTGGTTATTGGGTTGTTGGTTTTAAAGATACCGGCATTATTGATGAGAGCATCGAGTTGAAGGTGTTTGGCTTTTACGGCGTTTGCCATAGCGACCACTTCTGTCAGGTTGGACAAATCGGCTAGATAACTTTCTACCTTTATGCCATTGGGTAAAGTATTCAGAGTTTGTTCTACTTCGGCCAATTTATTTGGATTGCGGCCATGTATTAACACGGCATGGCCTAAAACGACTAACGCTTTAGCGGTTTCTAATCCAATGCCATCCGTTGCACCAGTTATCAAAATGGTCTTTTTCATAGTTGTTATCCTGTATTAAGCAAAGTCTGGCAACAGTTCATCTGCAAGGCGTTTTAATGTGGTTTCAGTATCAGCTTGATTAAATCTCAAGTTGATTGCGACATGGTTAATGCCAATTTTTTCCAACTCTTGTAGGTGTGTTTTAAGTGCATGAATTCCTAAACGATAACCTAAATGGATGGGTTGTGGAAGTGCATTGGCATCTTCCATAAGATCAATATACAGAGATTGCATTACCGGTTTATTAAAACCGCCAGCGGCTTTGGTTCGTAATCGCCAATTATCGATCATCATGGCTTGCGTGGTTATGTTTCGTGGGTAGGTGATCCAACCATGCCCATTTTGAGCAACCCAGTCTGGAGATTGTTGGCTACCGCCTGTAATAAGTAGCGGTAGTTGGCCAGCTGTCGGTTTGGGTAGCATGTCGAGTTGACCGTTTAATCTGCCATAGCTATTTTCAAATTGAGGTTGGTGTTCTGCCATGTGTTGAATATATTCAAAGCTTTCTCTAAAGCGTTGGCTTCTATCGTCAAAGGGTAAGTTTAGGGCTGGATATTCGTCAGGTCTATCACCTGAAGCGACACCTAAAATAACACGTCCACCAGAGAGTGTATCGACACTGGCAGCGGCTTTTGCGATGTGAGCGGGATGGCGTAATGGTAGCACTATGCTGGCAACCCCCAATGAGATAGTGTCTGTTTTCCCAGAGAGCAAACCAAGATAGACAAAGGGGTCAAATAGCTGCCCGGCATCGCCAAATGAAGGGACGTTAAATGGCACGTCTCGTAACCACAAAGCACTAAAACCAAGTTGCTCAACAAGCTGAGCACGTTTTAAATGCTCAGTCATAGTTGGTACAGCACTGTTGGCATAGTTTTCAATAGGTACAGTAATTCCAATAGTTAAACGACCGACTTTAAAGCTATTATTGTAGGCTTTATTAAGTGTTGCAAAGCCGTTTAAACCAAAAGGATTATGGGGTTGATTTAGCATGATTTAAAAACCTTCTAAAACCAATTTACCAATAGACTTACCTGTTTCAAGTTCAGTATGTGCCGTTTTTAAGTTGCTTACATTGATGGTTCCTAGATTTTTACCAAGTGTGGTTTGAATATGACCTGTATCAACCAGTTCGGCAATACGATTTAATAGATGACCTTGTGCATCAATATCTGGGGCATTGAACATTGAACGTGCAAACATAAATTCAATATGCAGTGATTGACTTTTTAATTTAAGTATTGAAACATCTAATGGGGTACTTGGATCATCTATCATGGCAATTTTACCAAAGGTCGATAAAAACTCTGGGTAACTCTCAAAATAGCTTTCGGTACTATTTAAGGTGGCAATATGGGTGACTTGCCCAATGCCTTTTGTTTGTACAAGAGATTCAATTTGTGGGGTAAGTGGCTGTGTATGATCTACCACATAATCCGCACCCAATTTGGTTACCCATTCTTGAGAGCTTGGACGAGAGGCCGTGGCAATAATTTTGGCACCAGTAATGGCTTTGGCAATTTGAATTAAAATAGAACCAACCCCACCTGCGGCACCAACAACTAAAATAACATCATTGCTTTTTCCTGTTGAATCAGGCAATTGTTGTTTAATATTAAAATGATCAAACAATATTTCCCATGCAGTAATAGCTGTTAAAGGTAAGGCGGCCGCTTCTGTATTGCTTAAGCTGTTAGGTTTATGACCAACAATACGTTCATCAACTAATTGATATTCTGCATTACTACCTTGACGAGTTAAGTCGCCTGCATAAAATACTGTGTCACCCACTTTAAACTTTGTTGTAGTTTCACCTACCGCAACAACTTCGCCAACTGCATCCCAACCAAGTATTTTTGATTGACCTTCTTCAGGAGGCATTCCTAAACGAACTTTGTAATCTACTGGGTTAACGGCAATGGCTTGTACTTTTATTAACAAGTCATTACCACTCGCAATAGGCATGGGTAAATCTAATTCAATCAAGGCATTTGTATCTGTAATAGGTAGTGATTGATTAAAACCAATAGCTTTCATGTTTTTCTCTCCTGTTAAAATTTTGTATGTCTGTAATGTATAACGTTGAAAGAATCATAACGGTTGCTTAGACTATAATGAACAGGGTAATATTTGAATTATTGTCAAAAAATTTTTGAAAATAGAGTGGATATGAATATAGAAGACCTTCAAGTGATACTAAAAGTGGCAGAATTTCGTAGTATTACACAAGCAGCCACACAGTTAGATATGAGTACCGCTACAGCCAGCGCTGCATTAAAAAGAGTAGAAAATTCGCTGGGGGCGGAGTTGTTTACGCGAACCACACGCCAGCTTAGGTTATCTAGTGCGGGTGAGCGTTATATCCCACAGTGTGAACAGGCATTGCGGGTTCTGGAGCAAGCCAAGCAAAGTATGAAAGAGGATTTAGGAATTGTTGATGGTGAAATCCGTTTAGCGGTGTCCTCTGATCTAGGGCGTAACTTGATCACTCCTTGGTTAGATGCGTTTATGGATAATCATCCAGATGTGAGTTTAAGGATAAATGTGAGCGACAGTAACATCGATTTTTATCGTGATTCAGTTGATATCGCTTTACGTTATGGAACACCTAATGATGCCAGTTTATATGGTTTTAAAATTTGTGATGTGCCTAGCTTATTATGTGCATCAGCCGATTATTTAAAACAACATAGTACGCCTAAGGTTCTAGATGATCTGTCTGAACATAATGGTCTTTTTTACCAGTTATATGATATTAAGCATGATGTATGGACATTCTACAATCATGGGCAAGCACATAAAGTTAAAATGAAAGGGAATCGGGTTTCCAATGATGGGGATTTGGTTAGGCGTTGGTGTGTGGCAGGTAAAGGACTTGCTGTTAAATCGTGCCTGGATATGTCTAATGATTTGTTATCAGGCAAAGTGATCTCTTTGCCTGGATTTAAGCTTGACTCTACAGAATTGTGGCTGGTGCTTCCCAGTAGACAGTCGATTACACCCGCTGTACGAATATTACGAGATGTGTTAAAAACAAAAACGTCAGCTGTTTTTAAAAAAATGGTTGAAAAAGGTATTTTATGATTTTGCTATCTGATCCTTTTATATGTGTTGGCTTTTGGTATGTTTAACCTTTTTGAGTCTGACACGGTTAATTAAGCATCTAGATGCCGGGGTTATGGTTTTTTATTGAGAAGAAGTATTTTATGAAATTGGCTTAATTGTTTTCGAATTTGGTCGATAACAATGTATAGGGGGAGTTAATATGAATAATTCTGAAATAACACCTGCCTTACAGTACTTCTTTAAGAAGCTAGAACGTAAGTCGGAAGAAGTTCGTCAGCATAAAATAGCGACGGCAGAGAAAAAAGAAATCGTTCCTTTTGATGAAGTTGAACGATTCGCACGTGCGATTATGACGCAGAATATTTTTATTCATACGGTTGGTGTGAATGGGAAGCCTGAGTCGACGATCTTAACCAAAGCGATGTTTAGTATTAACAAGGTTGTGCGCTTGTATTACAGCACGAGTTTGGATGAAGATCGTCAAGGGTATTTGCGAATACATCCTGATCGTAAGAAGCAACTGATTGTGGTTGAACGGCTTCATGGGTTTCGCCCGAAACCGGAAATTCTATATGCCAGTCTGGATGAATGCCATGTGATTCGTTTCTTTGTCGGCTGGTTATTGCGTCGAATTGACTGGGAGAAAACTAAAATTGATAATTTGGATTTGTATAAGAGATTTGTCGATTTAGAGCGCAAGGCCTTGGAAGATGCCATTGCTGCTGAAGAAGCAGAAAAACAAGAAGAGCAATTACAGCAAACGTTGGATAAGCACTTCAAAGGGAAACAGCGTATCCCGAGTTCAAGAGTGAAATAATGATAAGCGTTAGTGGTTTCTTTGAACCGCTAAGTCTGCTAAAGACAGCAATGCTTGTTTGATTTCAGAGTCAGCTAGAGGTGCTAGGGCAGTCTTCGCTTTTTCAGCCTCTAGTGTGGCCACTTCTTGCGTATATTGAATGGCGCCCGAGGTTTGAATGATGGTGGTGACTTCGTTGAGTAGTTTTATGCCATCCGTTTCAATCGCCTTGCGAATTAAAGTTTTTTCAGCCTCGGTACCATTTTCAAGTACATAGATTAAAGGCAGGGTGGGTTTTCCTTCGGCCAAATCATCTCCCAAGTTTTTACCCAGTTCCTCTGCATCCGCCATGTAATCTAAAGCATCATCGATTAATTGAAAAGCGGCCCCTAAATGGCGACCATAAGTTGCAAAAGCGGTTTCCAGTGCCGGTTTTTCGCCTAAAATCGGTCCTAATAAAGTAGCGGCTTCAAACAGTTTGGCCGTTTTTCGGTGAATCACTTCCATGTAGCGTTGGCTGGTGGTGCTGGCATCATGACAGTTAAGAAGTTGCAGAACTTCACCTTCAGCAATCACGTTAGTGGTTTCCGACATGACTTCCATCACGCGCATAATCCCCGGTTCTACCATCATTTCGAATGAACGGGAGTAGAGAAAATCCCCGACGAGCACGCTGGCAGCATTCCCCCAAACTTCATTGGCTGTTTGATTGCCGCGACGCGTTTCTGATTCATCCACTACATCATCATGTAGAAGAGTAGAGGTGTGAATAAATTCAATGACTGCAGCAAGGGTCAAATGGTCTTTCCCTTTATAGCCACAGGCATGTGCCGACAATAAGACCAATAAAGGGCGTAAACGCTTTCCACCATTGTTAATGATGTAGTGACCAATCTGGTTAATAAGGACAACATCGGAAGACAGTTTAGACAGAATCAATTGATCAGTGGCTGCAATATCATCCTGAATAAGTTTTCGAATCTCTGAAAGTGTCATAAGTAAAATGGGATTGTCGTTGATTAGTTAAGACGCAAAGTTTAGTATGAAAAGCCAACGAAGCAAAGCTGTAAATGGTTTTTTTCAATAAAAAACAGGGAGTTTGTTGGTTTTTATCACCCGATAAAGTTTTTTTACAAATTATCCTGATTGGTGTTTGACCTAAAATGGAAAAGGTTATATAATCCCGCCTTTGCCGTTTCTGACGGTGTGAAAACAGAATTAATGAAATTGAAACCGGGAGTTTCCAAGAATGTATGCGGTAATTAAAACCGGTGGTAAGCAATATCGTGTTCGTGAAGGTCAAATTTTGCGTGTTGAATCCCTAGGTGCAAACGAAGGGGATAAGGTAGAATTTGATCAGGTCATGATGGTTGGTGAAGGTGCAGATGTTAAAGTAGGTGCGCCTCTTGTTGAAGGTGCAAAAGTTGCAGCAACCGTTACAGCAAACGGTCGTGGTAAAAAAGTAACAATCATCAAGTTCCGTCGTCGTAAGAACAGATCACGTACTAAGCAAGGCCATCGTCAAAATTATACTGAAGTTGAAATCACAGGTATTTCAGCTTAATTTTTAAACTTGTTGTGTGTGTACAATAAGTTTGGTCGATTAATTTAAAACCTCGCGTTATTTCTGAGTAGGGAATAACCAGGTTAACAGGAGATGTCACCATGGCTCATAAAAAGGCTGCAGGTAGTACTAAAAACGGTCGCGATTCTAATGCTAAGCGATTAGGCGTTAAACGTTTTGGTGGTGAGCAAGTTCTAGCAGGAAGCATTATTGTTCGTCAACGTGGAACGAAGTTTCATGCGGGTGATAATGTGGGTCGCGGTAAAGACGATACTTTGTTTGCAAAAGCAACCGGTGAAGTTGCTTTCGTAACGAAAGGTAAGCCACTACGTACGTTCGTAACAATCAAAGCTGACTAATTTAACAGTCGCTGACATTGTTATCAAAAGCCCCGCTGCGTCGGGGCTTTTTTATTTCTAGGTTAAATGTTTTCTCTACGCTAAAATAAAGTGCGATTAAGGTACCGAGCTGGGTGCATCCACGATATAGACGTTATTTAGGGAAATAGGATTAAGGTCATGCAATTTGTAGATGAAGCCAATATTCGGGTAGAAGCTGGGCGCGGTGGGAACGGCGTCGCAAGTTTTCGCCGTGAAAAATATATTCCATTCGGCGGCCCCAATGGGGGAGACGGAGGCGATGGTGGCAGTATTTATTTAATTGCTGACCGTAATATCAATACCTTGATTGACTTCCGTTATACCCGTGATTATAAAGCTCAAAATGGTCAAGCGGGCATGGGACAGCAAAAGACGGGACGAGCAGGACAGGATTTGATTATTCCGGTACCAGAAGGAACGATTGTTCGGGATATTGATACGCAGGAAATGATTGGCGATTTGGTTGAACATGGTCAAAAACTATTAGTTGCTCAAGGTGGGCGTCATGGGTTGGGGAATGTTCACTTTAAAAGCAGCACCAATCGTACGCCGCGCCAATGCACCCCCGGAGAGCCTGGAGATGAACGCAATTTAGGATTGGAGCTGTCGGTGTTGGCTGATGTCGGGCTGTTGGGTTTGCCGAATGCCGGGAAATCGAGCCTGATTACCGCCGTTTCGGCCGCACGCCCTAAGGTGGCTAATTATCCTTTTACGACACTATATCCGAATTTAGGGGTGGTGCGTGTATCACCGGAATCCAGTTTTGTGATTGCCGATATTCCGGGCTTGATTGAGGGGGCTTCAGAAGGCGCCGGCTTAGGGGTTCAGTTTTTGAAACATTTGTCGAGAACCGGATTACTTTTGCATGTGGTGGATATTGCACCGATGGATGAAATCGATCCGGTCGAATCTGTGCATGTGATCGAGAAAGAATTGGAAAAGTACAGTGATACCTTGGCCGGTAAAGAGCGTTGGTTGGTTTTGAATAAGACGGATTTATTGCTGGAAGAAGAAGCCAATGAATTATGCGATCAGATTGTTGAGCGCTTAAACTGGACAGGACCGGTTTTTGCCATTTCAGCGGTAAACCGAGTGGGAACGGATGACTTGGTGAAAGAAGTGGCGTATGGTCTGGAGCAAAATCGTTTAAAAGCACAAGAAACGTCAGTGGAAAAGTAAAGTAAGGAATTGTTGTGTTAACCCGATCTGATATTCATCAAAAATCACGCCGTTGGGTAGTCAAAATTGGCAGCGCCTTGTTGACCAATGACGGCCGCGGGTTGAATAAAGAAGCGATGGCACAATGGGTGTCCCAAATGGTGAGGTTGCGTCAGCAGGGTATTGAACTTGTCATTGTTTCATCCGGCTCGGTGGCGGAAGGAATGCAGCGACTGGGGTGGTCAAGGCGCCCTTCTGAAATCAACGAATTGCAAGCCGCTGCGGCGGTTGGCCAAATGGGGTTGGTACAGGCGTATGAGTCTGAGTTTGCCAAAAATGGTATTCACACGGCACAAATTTTAATGACGCATGATGATTTGTCTAACCGGGCGCGTTATTTGAATGCGTCTAATACCATTCAGACCTTGTTGGAACATGGAGTTGTGCCCGTTATTAATGAAAATGACACGGTGGTGACCGATGAAATTCGTTTCGGGGACAATGATACTTTGGCCGCCTTGACGGCAAATTTGGTGTCAGCCGATGTGTTGGTGATTTTGACCGATCAAAATGGGTTATACAATGATAATCCTCGCACGAATCCAAAAGCCGAATTGATTTCGCAAGCGCAGGTCAGTCGAAAAGATATTGAGGCAATGGCCAGTTCCGAAGGCGGGAGCTTAGGAAAGGGCGGAATGTATACCAAAGTGATGGCGGCAAAGCGTGCCGCCCGTTCAGGAACGGCAACTTTTATTGCATCTGGTCGGGAAGAAAATGTGCTGCCTCGATTGTTAGCGGGAGAGTCGCTCGGAACCTTGCTGATTCCGGATTTAGAGCCTTTAACGGCGAAAAAACGCTGGTTAGCCGGGCATCTGCAAGCTAAAGGTCAGTTGGTATTAGATGAAGGGGCGGTGAAAGCGCTGCAATCTTCGGGTAAAAGCTTGCTACCTATTGGCGTGAAAGGCATGAGCGGTGAATTTCAGCGAGGTGAGATGGTAATTTGTGTAAATGAAAAAAATCAGGAAGTGGCGCGTGGACTCGTGAACTATCCGTTTTTTGAGACGCAAAAAATTATGGGGCATCCTTCTTCGCAGATTAATCAACTGCTGGGTTACAGTGAAGGTGAGTTTTTGATTCATTGTGATAACTTGGTGCTTGCCGATTAGTGATTAAAAACAGCCAGGCCTGGTTGTTTTTACATTTTCTTTTAGAATCTGCTTTTCTTTCCCTTGAAAAACAAATTAACGTCACTATAAGTCTTGACAGTGATTAACCAATCTATAAAATAATTAGCACTCTCGATGGTAGAGTGCTAATTGTTAGAATTTTAGTAACTAACATCATGAATTATCAAACTTTTAGGAGAATCCTATGAATATAAAACCGTTACATGACCGTGTGGTCGTTCGTCAAGTTGAAGAGCAAAAAGAATCGACAGGGGGCATTTTGCTACCCGGTTCAGCACAAGAAAAAGAAAACTTGGGCGAAGTGGTTGCTGCCGGGCCTGGTAAAGCAGCAGATAATGGTTCAATTATTCCAATGACTGTAAAAGTCGGCGATAAAGTCATGTTCGGTCAGTACTCTGGTCAGGAAGTGAAAGACGATGCTGGCAAGCCACTTAAAGTGATGCGTGAAGACGACATTATCGCAATTGTAGAGTAATAAAGACATTCACTTAAACAGAATAGAAAAAGGATTTAAAAATGGCTAAAGACGTAAGATTAGGTTTAGATGCCCGTGAAAAGATGGTTGAAGGGATTAACGTCCTCGCGGATGCCGTAAAAGTAACTTTAGGACCTAAAGGGCGTAATGTGGTTCTAGAAAAATCATTTGGTGCACCAACAGTCACTAAAGATGGTGTATCGGTTGCTCGTGAAATTGAACTGGAAGATAAGTTCATGAACATGGGCGCGCAAATGGTTAAAGAAGTGTCTTCTCAAACCAATGATGTGGCCGGTGATGGTACAACCACAGCAACGGTTCTGGCTCAGTCTATCGTTCGCGAAGGGATGAAGTCAGTTGCAGCAGGCATGAACCCAATGGACCTTAACCGTGGTATTCATAAAGCAGTTGAAGCGGTTGTGAAAGAAATTCAAAAAATGTCAGTGCCTTGTACCACAACTGAGTCGATTGCACAGGTCGGTACGATTTCTGCAAACTCTGATGCTGCAGTTGGAAAAATGATTGCTGAAGCAATGGAGAAAGTTTCAACAGAAGGTGTGATCACCGTTGAAGAAGGGTCTTCTTTACATGATGAGCTTGTCGTGGTTGAAGGGATGGAGTTTGATCGTGGTTACTTATCACCATACTTCGTGACAAACCAAGAGAAAATGGTTGCAGAATTAGACAATCCATACATCTTGTTACACGATAAAAAGATTTCAAATATCCGTGACTTACTTCCTACGCTAGAAGCGGTTTCAAAAGCGGGTCGTCCGTTATTGATCATCGCGGAAGATGTAGATGGTGAAGCCTTGGCGACCTTGGTTATCAATAATATGCGTGGTATCGTGAAAGCAACGGCGATTAAAGCCCCTGGTTTCGGTGAGCGTCGTAAAGCCATGCTACAAGATATGGCTGTGTTAACAGGTGGAACGGTGATTTCTGAAGAAGTTGGTCTAACACTTGAGAATGTTACTCTAGACATGCTGGGTGAAACAAAATCAGCTGTTGTTGGTAAAGACAGCACAAAATTAATTGATGGTGCGGGTGCGAAAGCAGATATCGAAGCACGTTGTGCTCAAATCCGTTCACAAGCTGAAAACACAACCTCTGAGTATGACTCTGAAAAACTTCAAGAGCGTTTGGCTAAATTGGCAGGCGGGGTGGCTGTTATCAAGCTAGGTGCGGCGACAGAAGTTGAAATGAAAGAGAAAAAAGACCGTGTGGATGATGCACTTCATGCAACTCGCGCAGCGGTTCAGGAAGGGATTGTTGCCGGTGGTGGCGTTGCATTGGTTCGCGCGCGTTCAAAAGTCAAAATTAAAGGTGACAACGACGAGCAACAAGTCGGGATTGAAATTGCTTTACGTGCAATGGAAGAGCCAATGCGTCAAATTTCCGCAAACTGCGGTTTAGAAGGATCTGTTATTGTCAATAAGGTCATGGAATCAAAAGGGAATATGGGCTTCGATGCAGCTTCTGAAACGTATGTTGACATGATTAAAGCCGGTATCATTGATCCAGCTAAAGTTACACGTTCTGCATTGCAAAATGCGGCATCTGTTGCGGGTCTTGTGCTAACAACAGGCGCGGCAATTGCAGACCTTCCTTCAAAAGATGGCGCATCAGCTGATGCGGCAGCTGGCGGCATGGGAGGAATGGGTGGAATGATGTAATTTTGGCTTGAACATTTTCGTGAATTAAATTCGTGTAAATGTTCAGCTTAAAATTCTGCTCAGAATTGAAAAGCCCGCTTTATGCGGGCTTTTTGCTCTTAAAATCGTATCAAAAATGACCAGGCCTGGCTGTTTTTGATACGATTTTGTGATGGTTAAGAAATAAGGTGAAGGTATGTCTGAAATTCATCCGATACTCTATTCCTACCGGCGTTGTCCTTATGCAATGCGCGCCAGAATGGGATTGTATCTGTCAGAGATTCAGGTTGAACAGCGTGAAATCGAATTTTGGGATAAACCAGAATCAATGTTAGAAGCCTCTCCCAAAGGAACCGTACCGGTGTTGGTTTTGCCGGATGCTCAGGTTGTCGAAGAAAGTTTCGATATTATGCTCTGGGCATTATCGCGAAAAGATCCGTATAAGTGGTTGGATTCAAAGGGTGAGATTCCTTCGGAGCAAGCCGCTTTGGTTCAGCGGTGTGATTATGAATTTAAAGCGCATCTGGATCATTATAAATATGCGGATCGATTCCCGGAAAAATCAGCAACATATTATCGTGAGCAAGGCGAAAGTTTTCTTCAGCGGTTGGAAGCTCAATTACAAGAGAGTATAAAACAAGCAAAAGGAAAGTATCTATTTGGCGTAGAGGTCAGTTTAGCGGATATTGCCATTTTTCCGTTTATTCGGCAGTTTGCCCATGTTGATAAAGACTGGTTTGCCACGTCAAATTACCCGGTTTTGCGTCAATGGCTGTCGCAACTGATGGAGGCTGATTATTTTAAGGCGATTATGAAAAATCGCCCTAAGTGGGAAGCAGGGCACATGCCTTTGTGGTTGGATGAACCTGAATTGACGACAAAGGATCAATTCCGAAAAAAGGCACAGGGTCGTTAAGGCGAATTGAAAAGCCATTAGTGGTGATTGACATTCAGTGATAAAATAAACAGATTCATAAAATTTAAAGGTGTGACTAACGTCGCACGAAGTGGTTGAGAAAATGGAAAAAGCAAAAGTCAAAATTGGCATCGTGGGTGGAACAGGTTATACCGGAGTCGAGTTGTTACGAATCTTAGCAGGTCACCCGAATTCGGAAGTGGTTGCGATTACATCTCGTAGTGAATCAGGGGTGTTCGTTACGGACTTGTTTCCTAATTTGAGAGGTCATTATGATGACTTAGCTTTTTCAGAGCCTTCTGTAGCCGTTTTAAATAGTTGCGATATTGTCTTCTTTGCGACGCCGCATGGCGTCGCAATGGAGATGGCGCCGGATTTGATTGCCGCAGGCGTCAAGGTGATTGATTTGGCGGCAGATTTTCGAATTGAAGATATGCCGACCTGGTCACAATGGTATGGTTTGGAGCACTGCTGCCCAGAGATTATGACTCAAGTGGCTTATGGATTGCCGGAACTGTTTCGTGACGAGATTAAGCAGGCGAAAGTGATTGCCAACCCCGGCTGTTATCCTACCAGTATCCTGTTGGGAGCGACGCCTCTTTTGAAAGCCGGCCTGGTTCGTTTTGATGCCGTTTTTGCTGATGGTAAGTCAGGCGTGAGTGGGGCCGGACGTGGTGCCAAGGTTGCGATGTTGGGGGCGGAAATGAGTGAAAGCTTTAAAGCTTATGGCGCGGCAGGTCATCGCCACCTGCCTGAAATGCAAGAAAAGTTCCAGAAGGCGACCGGACAAGCGGTTGATTTGACCTTTGTGCCGCACTTGGTTCCCATGGTCAGAGGGATGGAGTCGAGTATTTATATGACGCTGACACAGGATATTTCCGAAGCTGAGTTACAATCCGTGTTGGAAACCGCTTATCAAGATGAACCCTTTGTGGATGTGATGCCGCTAGGCAGTTTGCCAGAAACCCGTATGGTGAAAGGATCGAATATGTGTCGTATTGCGGTTTATCGCCCAGCAGGCGGAAATAAGGTTGTGGTTTCTTCTGTGATTGATAACTTGGTGAAAGGCGCGGCGGGTCAAGCGGTTCAAAATATGAATATCTTGTGTGACCTTCCTGAAACGACAGGATTGCAGCAAGTGGCTTTAATGCCGTAAGCATTGTGAAATAGAGATTCGCCTGAGTCTTTCGTGAAGATTTGGCGGTCTTTTGTTACAATTACTTTTTAATAGACAATTATAGTAGGAGGCGATCATGTCTGAAATGCCTACCCCAGTTAATTTTACCGAAGCAGCCGCTTCAAAAGTCAGTGGATTAATCCAAGATGAGGGTAATCCTGAACTGAAATTACGTGTTTACATCACCGGCGGTGGTTGTTCAGGATTTCAGTATGGCTTTACGTTTGATGAATCTCAAGCAGAAGATGATACCGTTGTTGAAAAAGACGGCGTCAAGCTGATGATTGATCCGATGAGCTTCCAGTATTTAATGGGTGCTAAAATCGACTATTTGGAAGATCTTCAAGGTGCTCGATTTGTGATTGAAAACCCAAATGCGTCGACCACCTGTGGTTGTGGCTCTTCCTTCGGCGTTTAATTTCTAAAAACGCTTAAACAAAAAGACATTGTGGCTACTATTTTTGAGCAATGTCTTTTAATCATTTTTCTTTGTTAGGGTAAATTATGGAATATATTCCTGGTTTAGCAGGCGTGCCTGCAACAGAGTCTGAAATCTCTTATATTGACGGTAATAAAGGGATTTTGACATATCGCGGTTATGACATTATGGAGCTGGCAGAATATTCTTCTTTTGAAGAAACCACGTTATTACTGTTGTTTGGTAATTTACCCACTGCGGATGAGCTAGCCGACTTTGAAAATAAATTGCGTAATGCTCGTCGAGTTAAATATAACTTAAGAGAGATTATGAAAAACCTGCCGGCTACCACGCATCCGATGCACATGTTGCAAGTCGCGGTTGCCAGTTTGGCGAGCTTTTACCCGAGTACGGAATATATGAAGGGTGGAACGGAAAATCAGGAATATATTAACGAAGTGACGGTGAATATTATCTCACATATGGGGACTTTGGTGGCCATGTGGGAGCATATGCGTAATGGATTTGACCCGATCGAACCTCGAAAAGACCTAACCTATGCTGAAAACTTTTTGTATATGGTGACAGGTGAAGAGCCAGATAAAGATTGGGCAAGACTATTGGATGCCTGTTTGATTTTGCATGCAGAGCATACCATTAATGCGTCGACATTTACCACAATGGTAACCGGCTCGACATTAGCCAACCCTTGTTCTGTTATTTCGTCTGCGATTGCTTCGTTATCCGGCCCATTGCATGGTGGAGCCAATCAAAAAGTCATTGAAATGCTAGATGAAATAGGTACGCCTGAAAATGCACGTCCTTACATTGAAAAGCGTTTGGCAGAAAAAAAAGTGATTTGGGGCATGGGGCATCGTGAATATAAAACCAAAGATCCTCGCGCTTCAATCTTGCAGAAACTGTCTTCCGAGTTGCTGCAAAATAAAAGCGATGCCGGCTCTCTCAGTAAAGCGTTTGAAACCGCGATGGAAGTTGAGCGTGTTTGTGAAGAATTGTTAGCGCATAAAGGGGTGTACCCGAACGTCGATTTTTATTCAGGTATCTTGTATAAAGAAATGGGCTTTGATGCCGGTTTATTTACCCCTATTTTTGCCGTGGCACGTTCAGCTGGTTGGATGGCGCATTGGCGAGAGCAGCTACAGAATAATAAAATCTTCCGACCAACTCAAATCTATACCGGAGCGGGTAATTCCTGTTATCTGCCAATGGAAAAAAGAAGTCAGCAGAAATCCATGCCATAGTTAATTTTGAGATGTTATAAAAAAACCGCTTTTAAGCGGTTTTTTTATTTGAAGATCTTTCTAAAATACCCCGGTCTTCGCGCATGTAGTGCGCCGGATTAGGGATGCCAGATGCCGCCTAAAACAGAGTCTTTTGTTGCGCCGGTAATGTGTTTCAGCTTGATGGGGGTGTTGCTGAGACGCTGTTCCGCGAGCCATGCACACATCATGGCTTCCACCGCATGCGGCTGAATACCGAAAGATTGCGTAGTCTCTACAGGGTAAGATAATTGCGTTTGCAGTCGAGAAATCAGTGTATTGTTTTCAGCACCGCCACCACAAATTAAGAGTCTTTTAGGTTGTGTCGGCAAAGTATTTAATCCCTGAACAATTGTGTCCACAGTCAGCTGGTTGAGGGTGGATAGAGTGTCTTTTTGGGTTATGTCTGGGTGTCTTGCAAGAAAATCGGTCAGCCAGTCGTAATTAAACAAATCTTTCCCAGTTGTCTTAGGCGCAGGTGCAGAGAAGTATGGTTCTTTCAGTAAATCTGATAATAGCGCCATATTCACTTGACCCATTTGAGCGGTCTTGCCATTGGCATCGTAAGCACAGTTAAAGAACCGTTCGCAGTATTCATCCATTAAGCCATTACCAGGACCAGTATCAAACCCCAGTGTTTTTTGCTTGGTTAAATAAGTAATGTTGGAAATTCCGCCAATATTAACGACTGCTGTGCCATCAGTTTCGCCGAATAGTTTCTGGTGGAATGCCGGTGCTAAAGGGGCACCTTGACCTTGATTGGCCATATCATCAATTCTGAAATCCGCGGCCGTGGTAATGCCTGTACTTTTGGCGATAAAGGCTGGGTGCCCAATTTGTAAACTCATCGGGATGTCCGGCGCATGAAAGATGGTTTGGCCATGACTGCCAATCGCACTAATCTCTGATACAGAGTAATTGAAGGTGTCCAGCAGTTGTTGCACAGCATCAGAAAATGTTTTTGCAACTCGGTATTCTAGGTCGCAGAGCGTTTTTAAATCAATATGCGGTGTCTGATTGAGTTGATTAAGTTGGTTTTTTAAATCTTCAGCATAGGGAAAGGTTTTAAAAGCTTTTAATTCAAGCTGCTCACCTTGAAAACTGACTAACGCTACATCAACCCCGTCTAAACTGGTACCAGACATCAACCCGATACACAATCGAGCAGAATGAGGATTACTCAAAATTTGACACCAGCTGCGTGAGAGGGTTTAGACGATCAAGCTGTGCCGACATCAATTCAGCATATTGGATAAACTGGCGACGGTATTTTTTAGGAACTGGACCGGCATCTGGGAACTTGACCTTTAAGGGGTCAACATGATGCCCTTTCTTACGGAATTCATAGTGTAAGTGAGGGCCTGTTGCCAACCCGCTTTGTCCAATATAACCGATCACTTGTCCTTGACGTACCCAATCTCCTTGGCGATATTTACCAAATTTTGACATGTGAGCATAAACCGTCACGTAGCGACCAGCATGTTTGACATAAATCACCCGGCCATAACTGCGACTCCATTGACGCTTGATGATTTGCCCGTCTCCCGTTACATGAATCGGCGTCCCAATCGGGCCACCATAATCAACACCTCTGTGTGCGCGCCATTTTTTCAGGACAGGGTGGTAACGTTTTGGCTTGTAGCGAGAGGTAATGCGAACATAATCTACAGGGTTTCTTAGAAAAGCTTTTCTAAGATTGCGTTTATGCTGGTCATAATAGCCAACTTTATCACCATTTTTATCGCGAAGTAAGAAAGCTGTGTGTAATTGATCGCCATTGGTGGTGACTTCTGCAGCGAGTATATCGCCGTCGCCGACATATTGACCATTAATGAATTTCTTTTCATAAATTACTTTGAATGGGTCGCCGGGTCTTAGCTGGCGAATAAAGTCGATTTCCCATGAAAAAATATCCGCAAGATTCATAATGGTTTGGGCGCTTAAGCCCTGATCTTTGCCGCTTTGATAGAATGAGTGCTTAATGGTCCCGGACGCTGTTTGGAATTTGGTTTCAACCGGATATTCAATTTTTTGGATTTTAAACTGATCATTTTCTCGTGTCAGCTGGTAATGGACAGAAGAACGTTTTGGGTAATGAATCTTCTGGAGTTGTTTGGCTTGATCCAGCCAGATCTCCAAAGTATCACCTGCGCGAAGTTGAGTAAGCCATTGACCATGCTCCGTTCCGGCAATCTGAAAACTGACCACGGGATCCAATCCGACAGAATCCAAAGCTTCAGATAAAGAGCCGTTTTTTTGAATTTTAACGACATGTTTAATCCAATTGGCATTTTGTTTATCAACGGTATGGTTTTTCTGGTGAGAGTGATCTACTGGTGGCAGCGGCAGGGCATATCTTTCCGGTGATTGTGATGCAGTGGCGAACTGAATAACAAACAAGAAAATAAGTGAAATTAACAATAAAAATTGTAACGTTGTTTTGGCTTGATTCACTGTCTTAATGTTCACATGAAATACGATAAAAATAATTAAGTTAACATGTTTGTAACTTAGCCTTACATTCGATTATACCTAAAGAAATAAGATTTGTGCGAGTTAAATAATTAAGATTAATAGTCGATAAATTTATGACGAATGTACTTCAATTTCAATAGTACACCCCGTTTCAGTCGGCTTTACATGAATAACTTTATGCCGATTAATTTTGCTCCAGCTGGAGATGTCCTTCTCTGCACTCGGGTCAGTACATTCAATTAAAATACGGTCTCCCGCATGACTTTTTCGTGTTTGTTGCTGCAACTTAATGACAGGCATAGGACATTTTAATCCTTTTGCATCAATACGCGTTGTTTCAACCATTTTTTTTACCAATAAGTTGTTATAATTAGCGCTATTTTACGCTAGGAATGTCTGGATTTTAACAACTTATTTTGAAATGCCTTTTCGGGCACTGAGCAAAACCGTTTAAATCTGATTATGACCCTAAGCAGTTCATTCTTCAAACAAATACAGAACAGGGAAACAAAGTGTCTAACAACGCGGCAACGGATATTTCAACCTTTCAAGGGTTAATTCAAACTCTGCAGGCCTTCTGGGCAGAACAAGGATGCGTGATTATGCAACCTTATGATAATGAGATGGGGGCGGGAACCTTCCACCCTTCAACCTTCTTAAGATCTATTGGCCCAGAACCCTGGCGAGCAGCGTATGTTCAGCCTTGTCGTCGTCCGACCGATGGGCGTTATGGAGAAAATCCAAATCGTCTTCAGCACTATTATCAGTTTCAGGTGATGTTGAAACCATCACCGGATAATATCCAAGAATTGTATTTGAACTCTTTGAAAGAACTGGGAATTGATCCGCTAGAACATGATATCCGTTTTGTAGAGGATAACTGGGAATCTCCGACGCTGGGTGCTTGGGGACTAGGCTGGGAAGTCTGGATGAATGGCATGGAAGTAACGCAGTTTACCTATTTTCAGCAGGTCGGTGGCATAGAATGCCGTCCCGTTACGGGGGAAATAACCTATGGTTTGGAGCGTATCGCCATGTATCTGCAGGGCGTGAACAGTGTGTATGATTTGACTTGGGTAAACGGTCCGGAAGGCAAAGTGACTTATGGTGATGTGTTTCACCAAAATGAAGTTGAAATGTCGACGTATAATTTTGAAAAAGCGGATACCGATATTTTGTTTAGAACCTTTGACGAATGCGAGAAGATCTTTACGCAACTGGTTGAAGATAAGTTACCGTTACCAGCCTATGAACAAGTGTTAAAAGCGTCACATGCTTTTAATATGTTGGACGCACGCCATGCCATTAGTGTGACAGAACGTGCGCGTTTTATTGGACGCGTTCGTAATATGGCAAAACAAATTGCCGAATCTTATTACGAAGGCCGAGAAGCATTAGGGTTCCCTCTGGTCAAAGCAGTAAAAGCGGAGGCGAAATAAGATGAACATGAACACAGCAGATTTTTTAGTTGAAATCGGAACGGAAGAGCTTCCGCCAAAAGCGTTAAAAAAACTTTCTAATGCCTTTATGGAGGGTATTAAAATTGGTTTGGATGATGCCGATCTTAGGTATGGAAGCGCAACCGTGTATGCTTCTCCGCGCCGTTTGGCGGTAAGAATTGAAGCTCTGCAAACCAAACAGGCAGATAAAACCGTGGAGCGTAAAGGCCCGGCCAAGAAAGCCGCATTTGATGCGGAAGGACAGCCTACGAAAGCCTTGCAAGGGTTTGCCCGAGGATGTGGCGCAGAGGTAGCCGACCTGTCGGAGATTGAGACAGAAAAAGGCATCTGGATGGTGTACTACCTTGAGCAGAAAGGTCAGTTAACGGCAGAGTTGTTGCCGGCAATTGTGAACCAATCGTTGGCGAAATTGCCGATTCCGAAGCGTATGCGTTGGGGGGCGTCAGAGGTTGAATTTGTGCGTCCGGTTCATTGGGCATTAATGTTGTTAGATGATCAAGTGGTTCCTGCCACGATTTTAGGCCACCAGACTTCTAATAAGACCCATGGTCACCGCTTTCATGCCCCTCAAGCGATTGAAATCAAAAAACCAGCCGATTATCTGGTAGTTTTGAAAGAGCAAGGCTTTGTGCAAGCAGACTTTGAAGAGCGTAAAGCGCGTATTCGTCAGCAGGTTGAAGCGACCGCAGAGTCCGCCGGTGGGGTGGCTGATATTGATGAGGCGCTACTGGATGAAGTCACCGCGTTAAACGAATGGCCGACCGCTGTTGTAGGTGATTTTGACGAAACGTTCTTATCCGTGCCATCGGAAGCATTGATCTCGGCGATGAAAGGGCATCAAAAATATTTTCATATTTTGGATAAAGCCGGTCAGTTGATGGCAAAATTCATCACTATTTCGAACATCGAAAGCTCAAATCCTGACTCGGTTAAAAAGGGTAACGAGCGTGTAATTCGTCCAAGATTGTCTGATGCGAAATTCTTCTGGAACCAAGACCGTAAACAACCGCTGGATGATTTCTTACCGCGTTTGAAAACAGTGGTTTTCCAGCAAAAGCTGGGCACCTTGTATGACAAAGTAGAGCGATTGGAAACTTTGGTGGTGAAGATTGGCCGTCCGTTGGGAGAAGAAGCGCAGATTCTTGAAAGAGCGGCGCGCTTGTCAAAATGTGACCTGATGACGGAAATGGTAGGTGAATTTCCAGACCTTCAAGGGGTGATGGGGCGCTATTATGCACAAGCACAGCAGGAAGACGTTAAAGTGGCTGATGCGATTAACGGTCAATATCAGCCGCGTTTTGCGGGGGATCAACTGCCGGAATCAGTTGTCTCTCAAGCCCTAGCGATTGCCGATAAATTGGACACGATTACCGGGATTTATGGAATCGGTCAAGTCACAACGGGCGATAAAGATCCGTTTGCATTACGTCGTTCTGCGTTAGGACTGCTACGAATTATAATTGAAAAAGAGCTGGATTTAGATCTACAGCTAATGATTCGTTTCAGTTTAGATCTGCATTCTGAAATTGAAACGACAGATGCGTTGGTCATGGAAATTTATGACTTTATTATCAGTCGTCTTAAGGCCTATTATGCGTCACAAGCAGTAACGGCCGAGCAGTTTGAAGCGGTTCGCGTGTGCGCCCCTTCTCATCCATTGGATTTTGCGAAACGTATTGAGGCTGTGTGTCAGTTCAGCGAAATGGAAGAGGCGGAAAGTCTGAGTGCCGCGAATAAACGGATCGCCAATATTTTGAAGAAAGTCGATGCGGCTCTGCCTGAAGAAGTGGAATCTTCTTTGTTTGAAGGCGCGCAAGAACGCGACTTATTTGATGCTTTGGATGCATTGCGTGAAACCGTCAGTAGCAAGATTGCAGAGCGTGATTATGCGGGTGCCATGCAGTTGTTGGCAACGATTCGCCAGCCTGTGGATGCGTTTTTCGATCATGTCATGGTTATGGCTGATGATGAAGCGGTTAAGCTGAATCGTCTGGCATTGTTGAATCAGATTTATCAGCTCTTCAGACAGGTCGCTGACATTTCAAGACTGTAAGTTACATTGATTTTTTCAGAACGGATCCACAGTGATGAAACACTGCTGGATCCGTTTTGTTTTGCAGTGCTTGAAATGCTCAAGAAACAGCCAGGCCTGGCTGATTTTACTAGGATAAAAAGTCATGAAAATAATCGTATTAGATCGAGATGGTGTGATTAATGAAGATTCGGATGCGTATATTAAACACCCGGATGAATGGCACCCGGTTGATGGCAGTCTTGAAGCGATTGCCAAATTAAAGCGTGCCGGTTGGACGGTGGCGGTGGCAACGAACCAGTCCGGCGTGCGCCGTGGATATTACACTCGTGAAACCCTGCATGCAATGCATATGAAGTTGGTTGCATTGCTGGCAGAGCATAATGTGACGGTCGACTGGATTAACTACTCTCCTTATATTGTAGAAGATCATTCCCCCTGTCGTAAGCCGAACACAGGCATGCTGCAAGCAATTGAAAATCGGTTTCAGTGTTCCTTGTCTGGGCAGCCAATGATCGGGGATACGCTTGCCGATATTGCCGTTGCAAAGTCAAAAGGGATGCAGCCTATGTTGGTGAAAACAGGCAAAGGAGAAAGAACCTTGGCAAAACAAGATGTGCTTTTGCAAGATGTTCCGGTGTACGACAATCTTTTGGCAGCAGTGGAGGCGTTATTATCATGAAGATATTTTGGTTTATACGGTCGGTTTTATTTACCATCGGACAGCTCTCGTCATTGGTGATTTTTTCCATGATCGGACTTGGATTAACGCCTTTTTCGCATCGAGTCCGCTATCAATTTATTCATTATTGGGCAAAGTTTTGTATCTGGTGGTTAAAAGTCACCTGCGGGGTGTCCTATACCGTCCATGGAAAAGATCGAATTGATCTGTCAAAAACTGGTTTGGTTCTTGCTAGACATGAGTCAGCTTGGGAAACATTGGCATTTCAGTCTATTTTCCCCCAGCAGACCTTTGTCTTAAAAAAAGAGTTATTGAAAATCCCTTTTTTTGGCTGGGGGCTTGCCATGCTGAACCCGATTGCAATTGATCGTAATGCGGGTAGAAAAGCAATTAAACAAGTGGTTGAAGAAGGTGTGGATCGTATTCAACACGGTGTGTGGGTGGTTATTTTTCCGGAAGGAACCCGTATTGCTGCTGGCGAGTTTACCAAAATTAAAGGCGGGGGGGCTTTATTGGCACAAAAGGTAAATGCTCCGACTTATCTGGTCGGTCACAATGCGGGTGTCTTTTGGCCTAAAAACAGCTTTATCAAGCGCCCCGGTAATATTGATGTTTATATAAGCGACCCATTTGATGCGACAGAAATGACGGTTGCAGAAATTAACCAAAAAACAGAGGAATGGTTTTTAACGCACTCGAGTATTCGTCAGTCAGAAGTCGAAGAGAAGGGGCGTTGATCACATAGAATTTTAATGAGTAAACTGGCAACATTAATCGGCGTTTTTCTGGGGTTGGTGATTCTGATCCTCAGTATGTTTGATTTTGAAAAAGGACAACTACTGTCAGCATTTTTTAATTTTCAAGGCTTGCTTGTTGTTTTAGGTGGCACCTTTGCCGCCACGTTTATCAATTATCCGTTGAGTCAAATGGGGTGTTTTTTCCGCGGGTTTGTCAAAGTGTTTGGCAGTGAGCCTGACTCGGAAAATGAAGCGATTGAGCAAATTGTCTACCTTAGTCATATTCAGCAAAAGAAAGGCATTCTTGCACTCGAAAAAGAAATTGATCTGATTTCGGATAAGTTTCTACGCTTTGCTTTATCTGAAATGATGGTTTACCGAGATATCGATCATCTTTCCAGCAGTTTAGAGAATCATTTGAACTCGATGCGGCTCCGTCATGTGGGGTGTCAGGATGTTTTTAATAATATGGCTTCTTATGCGCCGGCTTTCGGGATGATGGGAACCGTGATGGGGTTGATTATCATGATGACCTCTCAAGTGAGCGGGGCAGACACGACTGCATCCAACGATGCTTCAGGAGATATGCTCAGCAGCTTACTGCAAGGGATGGGCTTGGCATTGGTGACTACTTTTTATGGGGTGTTGCTGGCAAACTTGGTCTTTATTCCTGTTGCCGGTAAGTTAAAAGTATTGTCAGATGCAGAAGCGCTTAAAAACGAAATTTTAATGTTTGGTATTTTAGGGTTGAAAAAAGAGCAGTCTCCCTTGTTGCTAAGAGAAAGCTTAACGGCCTTTGTGAATGAGAAGAATAAACAAAAGTTAGAAATCTCATTAGGCTGATGAGGAGTTGAGATGAAAGCCGAAACGATTCTGCAAGCCGAAGACCAAAAAGCCATTCAGCGCATCAAGCGTAATCAGTCGTGGCAAGTGGTTTATATTGCTTTATTTACCTCTTTATTGGCTTTCTTTGTTTTGATTACGACGTTGATTGAACTGGAAGGTTCGCAATCAAAAAGAGATTATCAAAAAATAGTCAACTTTTTGTATTTAGACGCTTTAGAGACCCAGAAACGGTTGGGTATGAACTGGCTTCAAATCGAAAATACTTTGTCAAAAGGTATTAAAATCACGATGCAGGAAGAGGTTTTTTCATCACAAGACCTATTCGCATCCGGGCGTGCCAAAGTCAATCCCCGCTATCTTCCTTATATTAATCGGTTCGTCGGGTTTTTAACCCAATTGCAATTGAAATCCTTTCAAAGTCGTCATCCTCTTTTAGTGAAAAGTATTGTTCAGTCCAACGAAAATTTTCAGATTACGATTCGGGTAGAAGGTCATACGGATGCCACACCATTAGCGAAAACGGCTTTATATCAAAGTAACTTTGAACTCAGTACGTTTCGTGCGTATGCCATTATGAATTTGTTACAAATTTATTCGGGGTTGCCGGCATCTTCCTTTTCAATTGCCGGTTACGGCAGTTTTCATCCTGTAACACGTGATCCATATGATTCCAGAAACCGTCGTGTAGAAATTTATTTGATTCCGCAAGTGATTCGGAAAGGCACGAGCTCATGAGTGCCTTAGCTTTAAAAGCGCGATCTTCCTGGTTATTTTCATTTGGTGATGTTGTCACATTGTTGATTACCTTTTTCATTATGATGATCGTACTCAATAAAGGAGAGATTTCACAGGTACAAAAGTGGGCTGAACTGCAATTGGATGAAGCCTACAGCCAATTGACCTCTAAAATGGAAAGCGCAGACTATATTTCGTTATCTCGGACCGCTAACGGCATTTCGGTGAGCATTAGTCACCCAGAAGCCTTTATTAAAGGAGGGTATCAGCCTTCAGATGCCTTGCAATCTGAGCTGACCCAGCTGGGAGAAGGGCTGAAATCCTTAAAAATATTCAATCTGAGTCGATCGGATATTCCCATTAATATTTTAAGAATTGCAGATGCGGACAATTTAAGCTGGCGTACTGATATATCGGTGGCAGGTCATACGGATAATGACCGAATTGATCCAGAATCTTCTTTGAAAAATAATTGGTTTCTCAGTACCATGCGCGCCCAGAATGTGATGAAAAGTTTGTACCAATCAAGTGGTTTGGAGCAGTCTCAATTCGGGGTTACCGGCTATGGAGAATACCGTCCCATTGCCTCCAACGAAACGGCTGAAGGCAAAGCCCAAAACAGACGCGTTCAAGTAAAAATTTCAGCTACGTTTGAAAAATCCATTAGCCGTTATCAGGATTAACCATTTTTTGTTTGGCGGTTCATTTTATTGTTTTTTGAACAGGCAATCGTGCCGTGTGGTCGGTTTTAAATTGTGAAACTGACATAATGAGAGATTGAGAGAGCTCGGTTAAATTTTGTGCACTGTCAGAAGTTTGTTCGACCAGAGCGGCATTTTGTTGAACCCCTTGATCGAGTTCAGAAATGGCTTGGTTGACTTGGGAAAGTCCTGTGGCTTGTTCCCGTGCGCTGTGAGAGATTTCGGTGATTAAATCATTGACCGACTGGATTCCCTGAGTTACGCGCTCAAATTCTGAATTGGTTTCATCCAATTTGTCCGCCCCTTGCTGTACTTGAGAGACGACTTGCTCAATCAAGGTTCGGATTTCTGTTGCCGCATCTGATGATTTAGAGGCAAGGCTTCGGACTTCACCTGCGACGACTGCAAATCCTCTTCCCTGTTCCCCAGCTCTGGCTGCTTCCACCGCTGCATTCAAGGCTAATAAGTTGGTTTGGAAAGCGATGCTGTCAATCAGTTCAATGAATGTATTGATTCGTTCGCTGGCATCTTTAATCTCAGTCATGGAAGTGATGGATTCTCCCATTACCAGGTGCGCTTTATCGGTTAAAGCAAGGGTCTGTGCACTAAAAGTTTGCGCTTTTTGCCCATTATCCGCTGTTTGGGTGATGGCAGCGGTCATTTGCTCAACGGCAGCGGCAATTTCTTCCAGTGAGGCCGCTTGGCTCTGCGTGCGTCCGGAAAGGTCTCGGTTCCCTTGTGCGATTTGTTCTATGCCGTTGTTAACTTCTGCTGAATTATCCATGACCTGAATCATGGTATGGTTCAGATATGAGACGGTACCATTTAAATTGTCCTTGAGCAGGTTGAGTTCGCCTTCAAAGGATGTTTCGATTTGATGTGTCAGATTTCCTTGATGAAGGGAGTCAACTGTCTGGTTAATAGCATGAATGCTGGTTGAAACCGTATCGACGGTTTGGTTGATAAAGGTTTTCAGTTCCGTTAAGCGACCTTGTGTTTCAATTTCAACCCGCTGGCTATAGTCAGCTTGATTGACTCTGTTCATGACTTGGTTGATTTGATCGATGATCTGATCCATTTGTTGCATGGCAAAATCGACATTGGTTCTGAGACTGCCTTTTACCGCTTGATTCATACGGGCAGAAAAATCCCCTTGTGCAAGGGCTTGAGAAATCGATTCTAAAGAATTCATAGTGAGTTCAATGCTGTCAATAGATGCGTTGACATTGTTTTTAAGGTCTTCTAAATCGCCATGAACCTCTACATCACATCGAATATCAAATTTACCATTGGCCACTTCTGCCAGTCGTTCATTAATTTGATCAAAAACACTTTTTAAATTACCTGATAATTGATTGAAACAATGGGAAACCTGTCCGACCTCATCCTGATATTTTATCGGAATGGTTTTTGAAAAATCGTTCGATGAGGTGATCTGTATAATGCCTTTTTCCAAGGTTTTTAAGGGGCGTACGATTTTGTTCATCAGGGTGTTGTACATCAGAATAAAAAAAGCGCCGACCGCTATTAACACGGCGATTATAAAAATAAGAGTGAGCTGACTCATCCAAGTCAAGCCAGCCGCTAAATCTTCTGAAAGCTGAGCGACGTCTGTGTGATTTAATTGTGCGGAAGCACTTGTCAGAAGAGGGTGTAATGCCTGCCAATCTTGTTGCACCAAAGAGATTTCGTGGTGAAGTAAACTGAAAGCGCCGGTAAAAAAAATACCGGCTCCCGCCATCATAACCAGTAATAGATTACTCAAGGTGGAGATTTTGGTGCGGCTCCATAGACTTGGCTTTTTCATTCAAATGTTCCTAGTGCAAAAAGTTCTTATTTGTATTTGTTAGGAAATATTTTAATGGTTTTTTGGCTCGCCAATATCAAAAGATTTTATTCGGCAACTGCCAGTTTATATGAGGTAGGTTATGCTCTAAAAGATACTGGTTTGTTTTGGAAAAAGGCTTGCTGCCAAAGAATCCTCGGTAGGCGGAGAGAGGAGACGGGTGAGGGCTTTTTAAGACCAAATGATGAGCTGGGTTGATGAATTTTCCTTTTTTCTGTGCATAAGCGCCCCAAAGGATAAAGACGATATTTTGGCGTTGGTTGGCCAGAGCGTTAATCACCGCATCGGTGAAGGGTTCCCAGCCTTGGTTTTGATGTGAGTTCGGTTTACCGGATTCAACGGTGAGTACGGCATTGAGTAACAAAACCCCTTGGTCCGCCCAGGGTTGTAGATAGCCGCAATGGGTGTTGTCTATGTTCAAATCATCAAGTAACTCTTTGTTGATGTTCAGTAATGACTTGGGGAGAGGTTTCACATCCGGCAAAACGGAAAAGCTTAAACCATGTGCATGCCCTGGGGTCGGATATGGATCTTGTCCTAAAACAACCACTTTGACTTTTTCAAAAGGCGTGCTGTTGAGGGCATTAAACCATAGGTTGGCTTTGGGCAGTATTTTTTTCCCAGCTGCTTTTTCGTCTAACAAAAAGTGTTTAAGCTGCTGCATATACGGTTTGTCAAACTCTCCACCAATAACCTTAAGCCAGGATTCATGCAGTTGGATGTTGTGATCAGGCATAAACGTCTCAATTCTTTTCATCTGGTTTTAAGGGTTTAAACGCGTAATTTGCCAGGCCTGGTCATTTTTTGAGAGGCGTTGGTAGCGAAATCGGTCATGCAGCCGACTGGGACGTCCTTGCCAAAATTCAAAGTAACATGGCTTGAGCTGGTAACCGCCCCAATGAGCTGGACACGTTAAGGCTTTGTCAGGTTGGGACATTGCATTTTCTAACTTGGCTTCCAGAAGGTCGCGACTGGCGACTGGTTGGCTCTGGTTTGAAATGGATGCGGCAACTTGGCTGTCTTTGGGTCGACTATAAAAATAAGCTTCGGAGGTTTCGCGAGAGACCTTTTGCAAGGTACCTTCAATTCGAATTTGACGATCTAGGTCGGGCCAAAAAAATAATAAGGCAGCTTTGGCATTTTGATCGATTTGCTGGCCCTTGTCACTGTCATAATGGGTATAAAAAATGAACCCCTCTGAACTGAATGCTTTTAATAAAACAATGCGGCTATGAGGCTGACCGTCTGAACTGACGGTCGAAACGCTCATAGCGGTGGCATCTTGTTGAGTTTTTTCAAGTGCCGTTTCCATCCAGTCAGCAAACTGGTGAAACGGGTCCGTATTCAAGTCTGCTCGTCTTAGGGAAGCAAATCCATATTCGCGTCGTTCAGCGTGATAGTCTCTATTTGGCATAGGTCAGCCGTTCCTGTTTGAATCCTTTTAAGTTACGGGGTAATATAACTCAACTTAAATTTTCTTACCACCAGGAGTTCCGTTACGTGAGCGAAAACTACAATGCTTCCGAAATAGAGGTTTTAACCGGATTGGATCCTGTTCGAAAAAGACCGGGGATGTATACCGACACCACGCGCCCGAACCATTTGGCGCAAGAAGTGATTGATAACAGTGTGGATGAAGCCATTGCCGGTCATGCCAGTAAAATCATCGTGACGCATTTTGTAGATGGCTCGATTGCGGTCGAAGACGATGGGCGCGGAATGCCGGTGGATATTCACCCCGAGCAAGGGATGCCTGGGGTGGAAGTGATTTTAACCAAACTTCATGCCGGAGGAAAATTCTCGAATAAGGCCTATCAATTTTCCGGGGGCTTGCATGGTGTCGGGATTTCCGTGGTGAATGCGCTGTCCAAGCGGGTGGAAATTCAGATTAAGCGAGAGGGGAAGTTACACCAGATTGCCTTTGAGCAAGGGCTGGTGGTTGAGCCTCTGGAAGTGATTGGGAAAGTCGGTAAGAAAAATACTGGAACCACGTTGCGTTTTTGGCCGGATGCGCGCTTTTTTGATACCCCTAAATATGCTTTGACGAAACTCAAACACTTATTGCGTGCAAAAGCCGTGTTGAGTCCTGGGCTTCATGTCACCTTTGTGGATGAAGCCAGTGATGAAACGTTGGAATGGCAATATGAAAATGGGTTGAGAGACTATTTAAACCAGGCCTTGGACGGAGTTGAACGTGTGCCTGTTGAAGGATTTGTCGGTGAATCTAATGGCGAGAACGAAGGGGTATCCTGGGCGATTACTTGGTTGGCTGAGCCTGCAGATACGGTGTTGGAAAGTTATGTGAACTTAATTCCAACCCCTTTGGGCGGAACCCATGTTAACGGGCTTCGAGCCGGCGCAACGGATGCCATTCGAGAGTTTTGCGAATTTCGTAACCTTTTGCCCCGAGGTGTTAAAGTCACGCCGGAAGATGTCTGGCAAAATGTCGCGTTTGTCTTGTCTGCAAAAGTCAGAGAGCCGCAATTTGCCGGACAGACCAAAGAGCGTTTATCTTCCAGAGAGTGCGTGCCCTTTATTTCGGGGGTGATCAAGGACAGCTTAAGTTTATGGTTAAATCAGCATACTGATGTGGCAGAAAAAATCGCCGAAATTGTCATTAACAACGCTCACAATCGCAACAAGAAAGCAAAAAAAATCACACGGAAAAAAATCACATCCGGCCCCGCCTTACCGGGGAAATTGGCCGACTGCACAGAGTCGGATTTAAACCGCACAGAACTTTTCTTGGTGGAAGGGGATTCCGCGGGAGGATCTGCGAAACAAGCGCGTGATAAAAATTTCCAAGCCATTATGCCATTAAGAGGTAAGATTCTGAATACGTGGGAAGTGGACTCCAGTCAAGTGCTGGCGTCAGCAGAAATACATGATATCAGTGTGGCGATTGGGGTTGATCCCGGATCGGAGGATTTAAGTGGATTGCGTTACGGTAAGGTTTGTATCTTGGCCGATGCGGACTCGGATGGTGCACACATTGCGACCTTGATTTGTGCGCTCTTTGTCAAACATTTCCCCAAATTGGTTGAAAATGGTCATGTGTATGTTGCCATGCCGCCTTTATATCGTATCGATGTCGGAAAACAGCTGTTTTATGCGTTGGATGAATCTGAACGAGCTGGAGTGTTGGATAGAATTGAGTCAGAAAAGCTGCCGGGAAAAGTTCAGGTGACACGCTTCAAAGGACTGGGTGAAATGAACCCCAAACAGCTTCGCGAAACCACCATGATGCCAGAAACCCGTCGCTTGATTCAGCTTGGGTTAGACTTGGAGACAGCCGACCCGATTATGGATAAGTTGCTGGCCAAAAAACGGTCAGGAGATCGAAAAATATGGCTTGAAGAAAAAGGAGATCTTGCCGAAGTGGTTTAGTTGTTTTATCAAAGAGTGCAGAGAGTAATGGATAAAAACCATTTTTTAAATGTGGAATTTGATTATAAAATTCAATGGGTTACAGGAAAACAAATGATGTATACTAACTTTGTGTGGTAGTTTTACTTATTAAAAAAGGTGGCTACATCTTGTGAAAACACCTAAAAAAATATTTTTTACACAACACCCTCTTTCAGAACTGCAAAAAATCATTGTGTCGAATAATTTAATCCTGTTTGTTCTGATTGTGTTGATTGTTGCAATTAATTCAGCAGGCTTTTTAAGCGTCAAATGGCTTCAAACCGAGTGGACACAACAATACACCGTCTATCAAACCAAACAAAAACTGTACATTGATCTTTATCGCGAATCCGGCTACGGTGGTTTTATACATGTCTTTAAAAATGCGGTTTTAAGAAAAAAACCCGCCTACTTAACATCCCTTTCAAAGCGTTATCAAAATGTTGAAGAAACAATTTCAACCTTGAGGATGCTTGCAACGACAAAAGCAGAACAACTCAAACTTCAAGAGGTTCAAAATACCTTTGATAGGTATTGGCAGAAATATGCGTTGCTGGAAAGAGCAATACAGGAAAAATGGTCAGCAGAAAAGTTGGATAAGCAAGTTTTTGTAAATGATGAGGCCGCTTTGGAAGCTTTAAACGAACTGATTACCTTAAATCAGGAAAGCTTTAATCGTTCTGTTGCCAGAAATAACCAATTGATTCAGCAGGTGAGTATTTATGAAACCATCTCGTTAGGCGTGATTCTATTTTTCAGTTTAATTTTGTTTTTCGCCATGAGAAAAAAAGCGGGATTGGTAAAAAAAGTTTTAAAGATACAACAAGAAGCGATTGCCTACAAAGAGCTTTATGAAGCAACCTTAGACAGTATGGTGGACGCTTGTATTATTACAGATGCAAAAGGGATTATTGAAAATTTTAACCAGATTGCTTTGAAGCGTTTTGGGTATACGGCTGAAGAATTGATGGGGCAACCCATTGAAATTCTCATTCCAGAAGGTGAGCATAAAAAAAATCACGCCCATTATATGGCGACTTCTTCGATGCATAAAAAAGTTCTTTTCAAAGGCAGGGAATTAAAAGCCATTACCAAATATGGGAAATTGTTGTCTTCTGAAATTACCGTGACGCCGTTAAAGCAAAGTGAGGATTTAAAGTTTGTCGGTATTATTCATGACATTTCCGATCGAATGAAGTTAATGGAACAACTGGGTTCCTTGCTTAGCCAGCTTCGAGACGAAGCTACGAAAGATTATTTAACAGGGCTGTTGAACCGAAAAGCATTTTTTGAACAAGCAAATCAAATATGGCTTTCAGCAAAACAAAATAATCAACCGATTTCATTATTGATGCTGGATATCGATCATTTTAAACACATTAATGATTCTTTTGGACATGACGTTGGTGATCGTGTCTTAATAGCGGTTGCCAAAGTCTTCAATCAAGGTTGTCGTGAAGAGGATTTAGTGTGTCGTTATGGTGGAGAAGAGTTTATCATTTTGCTTGAGAATAAAGCGGAACTGCCTGCATTAGAATTTGCTTCACGACTTCAGAAAGTGGTTCAGGAAATGTCCATTAGCGAGCAAGGTGGAGACATTCGTTTTTCTATTAGTATTGGTCTGGCAACGGGAAATGCGCTTGAGTTAAATTCTATAGAAGCGCTTATTTCTCATGCGGATCAAGCGCTTTATCAGGCGAAGACGAATGGACGGAATCGAGTAGAGGTATTCCACGCGGAAGAAAAAAAGCGTTAAAATACTTCTAAAAACCGGCGTTTTCTTTTTACGGTATATGAGAAGACACCGATAAAAAGGTGTTGTGCTATGGATGCTTCAGACACATTAGCCTATGTTTACGATATCATTTCCGAAGGTATTTGGGATTGGCATTGCTCCAACGGATATGTCTATCGAAGTCCGGGCTGGTATAGAATGCTCGGTTATGAAGTTGATTGCTTTGAAAAAAATGTCAACACTTGGGAAGAGGTCATTCATCCGGATGATTACCCGCAGGTAATGCAGCATTTTGAAGAGTATATTCAAGGTCTTACGGCAGAATATAGAATTCAATATCGTTGTAAAAAAGCAGATAAAACCTATCTTTGGATTGAAGATTCTGCCAAAATTGTCGAGCGATCAACAGACGGACGACCATTACGAGTCATTGGCGTGCACAATAGTGTTCATGAATCGAAAACGGCTCAAAAAGCTCTAAAAAATCAGAACAATGTATTAAAGAACACCCATGCCTTGCTTGAAGAACAAGTCAATGAGCGAACAGAGCAATTGATGCAGCTGAACCAATGTCTGGAAAAGCAAATGGAAGAAGCTCTGTTTCATGCCAGTCATGATGGGTTGACGGAATTGTTTAACCGACGCAGCTTTGAAGAAAGACTCTCTCAAGAAATAAAGCGATCACGGCGGTATTCTCAGCCAATGTCTTTGATTTTGTTAGATATCGATGACTTTAAGATCATTAATGATGAGTATGGTCATAAAGTGGGAGATCAGATTCTTTGTCAACTTGCAGTCTTTATTTCACAGCATGTTAGGGAGTTTGATGTGGTCGCTCGTTGGGGAGGAGAAGAATTTGCTATTATCTTATCGAATACCCACCGAGCACAGGGAGTTCAACAGGCAGAAAACCTGAGACAACAAATGGAAGCTTGTTCTTTTACTCACAATATTAGAATGACCTGTAGTTTTGGGGTAACCGCTTATGCAGAAAACGACACTGAGGAGTCGATTTTTGCACGGGTTGATAAAGCACTTTATCAAGCCAAAAACAATCAACGCAATAATGTTCAAACTGTATAAATTTTATTTTTCATAAAAAGAAGCACACCATGACTGATTTCTTTACAGGTTTATCTTTTCCATCCTCTCCATTGATTGCCAGTGGATTGATTATATTAATGTATTTTCTATTGAATGGCATTTTAAGAAAAGTTATTACTTCCATCGGTGAGTTTAAAAAAGTGCCGATCAGGCGACATACTCAGGTTTATAAATACTTTCGTTTTATTTTAATCGTGTTCACGGTAGTGGCTTTATTGGTTGCCTGGGGAATCGACTACAAGGGTCTAGCGGTTTTAGCGACCTCCATTTTAGCGATGTTGGCCGTGGCTCTGGTGGCGCAATGGTCCATCTTGAGTAATATTACCGCCGGCGTCCTGATCTTTTTTTCTTTCCCGGTTCGCATTGGCGACAAGATGGAGATTATTGACGGGGCTTCATCTGTTACAGGAGAAATTATTGAAATTAATTTGTTTCAAATTATTCTAGAAGATGATGATCAGCAATTGATCTCGTACCCGAATAATCTTCTGTTGCAAAAAGCGGTCAGAAAAATTCAACCCTCTCGCTCAACATCGACAACAATGACCGTTAAACGCATGCGGAATCGTTTAAAATAAAGTGCTAATCTAAACGATGATGCTGACGAATAAATTCGGCGATCAAAGACTGAGTGTGGATTGGAAGGTTTGTGAACTGAAAGCCGATTAAATATTGGTCTCGTACCGAAGTGATATGGATAATGATTCCTTCCAGTTGAATGGAAGCTCGATTCAGCGATGGTAAGCTAAATTGTACGGAAACCTCTTCTCCTCTCTCGACGGGGTCTGGTGAAAGAATGCCGATACCGTTTTCAGATAAATCGAGCATTTTCCCTTGAATCGATTGATGGTCTTTTTGAATGAAAATAGGTCTTTGTGTGGCAATTCTGTCAAAGTGTCGTTTTTCGGATGGGTTTAGCATAATCTTTCCGGTTAGTTTCGGGAACAAGTCAATAGAGAGTGTTTTAAGTTTTATTCCGTATCTTAACTATGATAAATTAACTTTCCATGAATAGAAACGTTAAATACTGAGGCAAACATGCATTATTCCATTGAAGTCGAAAATATTAAGTGCGGCGGGTGTGCCAATTCGATTCAAACTAAGCTGAATTCTATCGAGGGTCTTTCATCGGTCGAAGTCGATGTGACAGCAGGCCTGGTTAAATTTGAAGCACAAACAGACACCTCTGTAGAATCGGCAAAAAAGCAACTTCTAAAAATGGGATACCCTGAAGTGGGCGCAACGGAAGGGCTTAATGCAATGGGGGCAAAAGCAAAATCTTTTGTTTCCTGTGCCGTCGGTAAAATGAGTGCGGATTCGGAAACCAAATCTTAAGACATGTTAAAAAACAATCAGAATACAAGAGGCATGGATGAGCCAGCAAATGATTAATTATGAAGGCATTGAACAACAGTCGGTTGCACAATTTACAGAAAAAGCTTATTTAGATTATGCAATGTATGTCATTCTGGATCGGGCGCTTCCTCATATTGGAGATGGTTTAAAGCCTGTTCAGCGTCGAATCATTTATGCCATGTCAGAACTCGGGTTGAAATCCACCGCCAAACATAAAAAATCTGCCAGAACGGTAGGGGATGTATTGGGTAAATTTCATCCGCATGGCGATTCTGCTTGTTATGAAGCAATGGTTCTCATGGCACAAAATTTTTCATTTCGTTACCCGCTGGTGGATGGGCAAGGCAATTGGGGGTCGGTCGATGATCCCAAGTCGTTTGCAGCCATGCGATATACCGAAGCCAAGCTTTCCAAGTTCAGCCAGCTACTTTTAGAAGAAACTGCTCAAGGAACCGTTGACTGGGTGCCGAACTTTGACGGCAGTTTGAATGAACCGTCTGTATTGCCTGCTCGTGTACCACATGTTCTATTAAACGGAACCTCTGGGATTGCCGTTGGGATGGCAACCGATATTCCGCCGCATAATTTACGCGAAGTCGTTAATGCGTGCATCGCGCTTTTGGAAAATAACAACCTGACCACGCAAGAACTTTGTGAGCATCTTCCCGGGCCGGATTATCCAAACAATGCTTTAGTGATTACTCCTGAAGCAGAAAGGCTTCGCCTATATGAAACTGGCAGTGGTTCTATTCGTCAAAGAGCGAACTATTATGTTGAAGATGGGGTGAATGTTGTTATTGATGCGTTGCCATTTCAGGTTTCTGGGGCGAAATTACTGGAACAAATTGCCTCACAAATGCGAGCCAAAAAGTTACCGATGGTGGTCGACTTAAGAGATGAATCAGATCATGAGAATCCTATTCGTTTAGTGGTTGAACTGCGATCAAAGCGTGTTGATGTCGAAGCGGCGATGTTGCATTTATTTGCAACAACGGATCTCGAGCGTAGTTACCGTGTGAACCTTAATGTGATCGGCCTGAATGGTCGACCACAGGTAAAAAGCTTAAAAACCATGTTGATGGAATGGCTGGTGTACCGATTGGAAACCGTTCGAAGACGTCTTCAGCATCGTTTGGATAAGGTGTTAGCACGCCTGCATATTTTAGATGGGCTTCTGATTGCGTTTTTGAATATTGATGAAGTCATTGCGATTATTCGTGAAGAAGACAAGCCCAAGCCTGTATTAATGGACCGGTTTGGTCTGTCAGATACTCAAGCCGAAGCGGTGTTAGAGCTTAAACTTCGTCAGTTAGCCAAGTTAGAAGAAGTGCGCATTCGCGGAGAACAGGAAGAGCTGGAAGCGGAGCGTCAGAAAATTGAAAAGATTCTGGGCAGTGACGCTCGGATGAAAACATTGGTCAAAAAAGAGTTGTTGGCGGATGCCGAGGCTTATGGAGATGACCGTCGTTCTCCTTTATCTGATGCAAAACAAGCTCAAGCGATGAGTGAACAAGATTTATTGCCTTCCGAATCCATTACAGTGGTGTTATCGGAGAATGGCTGGGTTCGAGCGGCAAAAGGGCATGATGTCGATGGCCGTACCTTGGGCTATAAATCAGGAGATGCCTTTTGCTCCCAAGCACTTGGGCAGAGTCGGCAGCTTTCGGTCTTCTTGGATGATACGGGGCGCGCGTATAGCTTGCCAGCCCACAGCTTACCTTCTGCAAGAAGTCACGGCGAACCCTTAACGGGTCGGCTCAGCCCCGCTTCTGGTGCGAAGTTCAAGCAGGTGATGCTCGGCCAGCCTAAGGAGCAGTATCTACTCGCTTCTTCGGCAGGGTATGGTTTTATTACGGAGCTGGAAAATCTCTATTCAAAAAATAAAGCAGGTAAAGCCGCTATTTCATTGCCAAAAGGCAGTGACTTGCTGACACCTGCCAAAGTGGAAGCGGAAGACTGGGTGATCGTAGTCACTGATGAGCCTCGTATGCTGGTGTTTGAAATGTCTGAGCTGCCTGTCTTGTCAAAAGGAAAAGGCAATAAATTGATACAAGTGCCGAAAGGAACTTCCATTCAAGCCGTTTTTGCCTTTAAACCGGGGCAGAAAATTGAAATTATTGCCGGTAACTATTCAAAGTCATTTGGTGCAACTGCCATTGAAGAGGCCTTTTCAAATCGGGCTAAACGCGGTATTCCGTTACCACGAACGCTTAAAAACACAAATGAAATTCGTCTTGCTGAATAATAGCAATGCTTCTTTGGTATTATTGTTGCTTAATCGAAAGTAGATTAATTTAACAGTGTCAAAAAAGTAACCATTATGATTTCAAAACCTTTTGCAATTTTTGTCGTTCTAGGAAGCTCCATCGGGGGCTTTTTAATGGCCGGCGGTACCCTTATTTCTTTATGGCATCCTGCTGAGTTGGTGGTTATTATCGGACTTGGATTGGGTGTTTTCCTCGGATCGACGCCAGTTTACATTTGGACGAAAACAATGACGTATTTAGGACGTTATTTTGGTGGGGGGCGCGTCAATAAAAAGATTTATGTGGAAGTGTTAGGGTTGCTGGACGAGCTTTCTCGATTGGCAAGGTCGCAAGGCTTGTTGGCACTTGAAAATCATGTGGTTGCGCCAGAGAGCAGTTCGATTTTTGCAAAATATCCCTTAATTCTAAAACATAAAGAATTAAAAAAATTCATTGTCGATAACTTTGGTTATTTGTTATTGAACCCGCCGCAGGCACTCAGTTTTGAAAATTATTTGCATGATCAAATCGAAGATATTACCCAGTCAATGATGGAAGTGCCTAAGGCAACCGGTAAAATTGCCAACTTGATGCCTGGTTTCGGGATTATTGCCGCTGTTATGGGGGTCATTTTAACGATGAATTTGCTAGGCGGAGACATGGATGTGGCAAAAATTGGTAGCTCGATTGGGGCGGCTCTGGTGGGTACCTTGACAGGGATTTTTGTTGCTTTCTCAATTATTGCGCCTTTTACACATGCGGTAGAAGTCATGATTCGGCAAGATAAAGCCATTTTTGTAGTGGTTGCTTCATTTTTGACGGCTTTTGCACATGGTGTTTCTCCAAGCATGGCACTGGAAGTGGGAAGACAACGTATTCCTGCAGAATTTGAAGTTCCACGAGAAGGATAGTGGTGTATGAGTCGTAGGAACCGTCACGAAGAATGCCCGGAAGAAGGCGGAGCCTGGGAGATCGCTCTGGCCGATTTGATGACCACATTAATGGTTTTCTTTTTGGTCATGTGGCTGACATCGATTGTGGATCCGGATAAGCGCAAGGCGTTTGTTGAGGCTTTGGTCGGAGAAGGCGCGGGCGGGGAAAATATCTCTGCTGATGAAACCAATACGCCTAAAGAACCAAGTATTCTTAAAGAAGATTTGAAGCCGGTAAGTACGGAAGAAATTCAACAAGCCATGTCGAAAGTGAATCCGAAAGATATTGATATCGAGGATACCCCTGAATATACCAAAATTACGTTACGATCCGATAGCTTTTTTGAAAGTGGGCGCGCGACGATTACCGATAAAACACGTGAGCAATTAGAACAGCTGGGAGAGACTCTAGCCGGGCGAGATCAGGAAATTTCGATTACCGGTTATACTGATAGTATTCCGATTGAAAATTTACAGTTCCCATCTAACTGGGAGCTTTCTGCGGCTCGTGCTGCTACCGTTGCACGCACCTTCATCTATATGGGGGTGGATAAAAACTTGGTGACGATTTCAGGAAAGGCGGACAATGAAGCCGTCGCACCAAACTCAACGTCGTATGGGCGTTCTTTGAATCGGCGAGTCATTATCCTAGTGAATAAGAAATCGCAAAAACAGCGAGAAAAAAATAGTCAATCTCGCAAACCGGCATTCGACTATCAGTATCAACAGTGATAGTTCACTGGAGAGGCAGCGCTCAAGCCAGTGATTGGCAAGTGTTGCAGCTAGGGTCTTTGGACAGCTTTAAGCTACGGATCTGCATAGTCACGCCATCCATAATCATTAGTTTTCCTACCAAAGTCGGCAACCCAATCAGGGCTTTAATAGCTTCCATTGCTTGCATGGAACCCACCATGCCAACCATTGGCGCGACAACACCGTTCTGGCTGCACGTTAAATCCTGCCCTTGTTCTTGCTTGTATAAACATTGATAACATGGACTGTTTTTTTGGCGGAAATCATAGGTGGTTAATTGACCTTCCCAGCGAATGGCTGCCCCGGAAACGAGCGGTTTTTGATGCTTGAAGCAAGCTCGATTCAAGGCAAAGCGGCTTTCAAAATTATCAGTACAATCTAAAACGATGTCAGCCGTTTTGATTAAAGTTTCAAGCGCTTGTTCATCCAGCTTTTGGTTGACCGTTTCTATGTGAATATGATGATTAAGCGCGAGTAAATTTTCTTTGGCAGACACGACTTTAGGCTGACCAATATTGGCTTCACGGTGAATGACCTGGCGTTGTAAGTTGGAATCATCCACCTCGTCGAAATCCACTAGTGTTAAGGTGCCTACACCTGCCGAGGCCAGATATAAGGAAGCAGGGGACCCCAGTCCACCCAAGCCAAAAATCACTGCATGCGATTGTGACAGGGTTAGTTGTCCGGCATAATCAATTTCCGATAAAAGGATCTGCCGACTATAACGGGAAAGCTCTTCATCATTCAATTCTGTTTTAAGTGTGTTCATAACCGTTCTTTTTTTATTTTGCTGAATGTATTTTACAATAATGTGAGAGAACAAGCAGGTGAGCTACGCTAAAGATGTCCTAGGGTCACTCTGGGGTTTTGACCATAATCTAATCGTGACTCGACGGCTGTAAAGCCCTGTGCTTTCAATAGCGTCTGGACGGCTTTATGTTGGTTGTAACCATGTTCAATCATCAGCCAGCCTCTGGGGTTTAAATAAGCGGGCGCTTGCTCAATAATCATGCGGATATCTTTTAGACCGTCTTTTCCTGAAGTCAAAGCTGTCAGCGGTTCAAAGCGCACGTCACCCTCGGTTAAGTGCGGGTCTTGCTCTTCAATGTAAGGTGGGTTGGAGACAATTAAATCAAACGTTTGACCTTTAACAGGTTCAAACCAGCTTCCTTGTTTAAAAAGAATTGTCAGTTGATGTTGTTTGGCATTCTGTTTCGCTACGTTCAATGCCTTGATTTGGAAGTCGACAGCTGTAGCCTGGCAAGCAGGGTGGCTGGCTTTGATGGCACAGGCAATGGCACCTGTGCCAGTGCCCAAGTCTAAAAATGACCAGGCCTGGTCGTTTTTAGAGTGCATTTTTTCCAACGCGGTTTCAACTAAGATTTCAGTATCTGGTCGAGGGATAAGCGTATCCGGCGTAACGACAAAGTCCATGCCCCAAAACTCTCTAGTACCCACAATATGTGCAATGGGATGCCCCTCTATTCGGCGTGAGATGAGCTCGAAATAGTGCGTTTGTTCTGTTTGGGACAAAATTTGTTCAGGCCAAGTATAAAGATAAGTGCGATTTTTCTGTAGCACAAAACTTAATAACAGCTCGGCATCCAGCGCAATGCTGTCGGATGAAGAGGCTTTCAGGTGTTGCTTTGCTGTGGTTAAAGCCTCATCAATACGCATAAAGCCGCTCATATTTGGGGAGTTAAGCACTTTCTGCGCTAAGCGCGGCCAGTTGTTCGGCTTGATATTCATTAATCAGCGGGTCAACCACCTGCTGCAATCCGCCTTGCATGACTTCATCCAGTTTATAGAGCGTCAGGTTGATGCGGTGGTCCGTGACGCGACCTTGTGGATAGTTGTAAGTACGAATACGTTCGGAACGGTCTCCGCTTCCCACCAGGCTTTTACGCTCTTGCGCGATTTCCTGGTCGTGGATGCGTTGACGCTCATCCATAATGCGCGATGCCAGTAACGACATGGCGCGTGCACGGTTTTTATGCTGTGAACGCTCATCTTGACACTCCACTACGGTTCCTGTTGGAAGATGGGTAATACGAATAGCTGAGTCGGTTTTGTTAACGTGCTGTCCACCTGCGCCTGAAGCGCGGAAAGTATCAACTTTTAAGTCGGCAGGGTTTAAATCGATTTGTTCCACATCCTGTGCTTCCGGCATGATCACAACGGTGGCGGCAGAGGTGTGTACCCGTCCTTGGGTTTCGGTTGCCGGAACGCGTTGTACCCGGTGGGCGCCAGATTCAAATTTTAAACGGGAATAAGCACCTTCCCCAATGATGCGAACAATAATTTCCTTGTAGCCCCCGTGTTCCCCTTCTTGAGAGTTAATCACCTCTACCTGCCAGCGCATCGTTTCGGCATAGCGGCTATACATTCTAAAGAGATCTCCGGCAAAGATGGCCGCTTCGTCTCCACCTGTTCCGGCTCGAATTTCTAAGAAAATGTTGGCATCATCATTTGGATCTTTCGGCAGTAACATTTTCTGTAAATCGGCTTCCAAGCTGATTTGCTTTTTTTCCAGCTCGGGCAATTCTTCTTGCCCCATTTCTTTCAGATCCGGATCGCCAGATTTAATCATCTCTTTCGCTTCTTGCAGGTCAGCCTGGTTTTGAATGAATTGATTGAATGCTTCAACAACCGGTGTTAATTGAGCGTGCTCTTTGGTTAAGTTACGGAATTTGTTCTGATTGTTGATGATTTCAGGGTCAGAAATAAGATGGTTGATTTCATCTAGACGTTCGACCAGATTTTCAAGTTTGCTGCGAATGGATTCTTTCATAGGAATTCTTTTTTGGAAGTCAGGTTAAAAGTTAAGACGTTACGTGTGTGTTTTCGTTTTCGGAAGAATCACGGGCGTCTGACTGTTGGGACAATAAGATTTTCTCTGCCGCTTGAACCACTTCTTTTTGTCCGTTTAAGCCAGCATGGTGTAGATTGGTGGTCGGCGTATGCAGAATTTTATTGGTCAGTTGGTTGGCGAGTTTGGTCAAGAGTTCTTTAGGGTCTCCGCCCTTGTCCAAGTGGTGCAAGGCATCTTGCAAGGCATGGTTTTTCAGTGCATAAGCCTGCTGGCGATAACGTTGAATAATAGGGCTGATTTGTTGAGTGGCTTGATATTGCGCCATAAAGCTTTCTGCTTGAAGTTCTACAATTTCTTCAGCCTCTAAAGCAGCATCCTTGCGTGAGCGTTTATTCTCTTCAATGATTTCTTGTAAATCATCAACAGTATATAAATAGGTATCGCTGAACTCTCCAATCGCCGACTCGATATCACGCGGAACCGCAATATCAATCATAAACATCGGTTTATTACGGCGTTTTTTTAATGCGCTTGCGACCATGTCTGTTTTGAGTATCGGGCTGGGGCTAGCGGTTGAAGCGATAATGATATCGGCTTCATGCAGGTGGTCACCAATCTCATGCAGGCTGATGGCGTATCCGCCTAGGCTTTCAGTTAACTGGTGTGCCTTGGATAAGGTTCGGTTGGCAATAATTAATTTTCCGATATAGCTTTCTTTGAGGTGACGAGCCACCAGTTCAATGGTTTCACCCGCACCCAGTAATAAAGCGGTTTGATTCTCCAGCTTGCCAAAGAACTGTTTTGAAAGCGCAACTGCAGAAAATGCGACTGAAACAGGACTGGAACCAATCGCCGTATCCGTGCGTACTTGTTTGGCTGTTTTAAAGATATACTGAAATAACGAGTCAAGTGTTTGATGGATATTGTCTGATTTGTGGGCTAAATTGTAAGCCTCTTTGATTTGTCCCAAAATTTGCGGCTCACCTAAAACCAACGAATTAAGCCCGCTGGATACACGCATCATGTGCTTGATAGCTTCAATATCAACATATTCATACAAGAAGCCATTGATGCTGTTTTCTTCCAGCTCAAAGTAATCATGCAGCCAGGTACGGATTTTTTCAGGCGAATGAGATTTTAAAGTGGTGTAAATTTCAGTACGATTGCACGTTGAAAGAATAACGCTTTCATTGGCAAGTCCTTGCGATTTAAGCTCAGACAGTGCTTCTTGCACTTGTGTTGGTGAAAAAGAAACTTTTTCACGGATATCAACAGGTGCTGTTTCATGGTTAACACCCAGAACTAATAGTTTCATAAGGAATCGATTTTGCCAAAAAAGGGAAAAATAATGCAATCAAAGAGGCGTAATTTTGCTAAATTATGTGTCTAATTGCAAGTTTTGAAAGACTTTTTCATCACTTTAATCAGGAATGGGGAAAATTTTGATTCAGAAAAAAAGACAATGGCTCGCTGTTTTTGTCATCAGTTTAGGGTTGTTTTTAAACCTAACAGCCTGTAGTCAGCTAGCAGAAAAACCGTCAGAACCAGCCATGTTGCCGGATTCTAAGGCAGTTGAGGATTCATCAGAAACTGCTATAGAAAGCCAAGCAGATACACCGTCCGCAAAAATGTCGCCGCAAACCATGTATCAAATATTATTAGCGGAAATGCTGGTGCAAAAAGGTAAAAACAGTGCGGCTTTTGGTGTGTTGTATCCGGTGGCAGCAGAAACACGAGATCGTAAGTTGGTGGAACGAGTGTTTCAGCTATCGATGTTGACCTATGATTTAAGTGCGATAAAAGAATCGGCTAAACTCTGGCGAGATGTTTCCCCTGATGAAGCCGTTGCTTGGAAAGCGTCGTATTTAATGTCGGTGAGGGAGGGAAATGTTCAACAAGGCATTGCCTTTTGGAAACGTTATCAGGCGCTTTCGACGAATACGTTAGCGCAAGATTTGATTGCCGCCTCCATTCGTGTGCCACAAACGGCTCCAGCAGAATACGGATTGTCTTTTTTAACCGCTTTGCATCAGCTTTATCCAAAGGAACCTGCCGGTATTTATGGTTTGGGTTCCGCAGCAGAGACCTATGGCGATTACCCAACGGCAATTCAATATTTAGAGCAGGCAGCTTCTTTGTATGAAAAGCAGGTGGAAAACGACGAAGAAAGCTATGTAGCAGCTAAAGTGTACCGTGAAGCCAATCGGTTGCTTGCCAATGCTTATTTGAAATCGAACCAAGCCGCTTTAGGGCTCAAGCGCTTGGAAAACTATGTCGATGATTACCGTGACGACTGGTTGATGCAGGAACGCTATGCGCGTCTGGAAGTGAAGGCGGGTTTTTATCAAAGAGCTGAAAAACGCTATCTAAGAATTATTGAGAATGAACCCAAGGCCTATACGTCAAAGCTTTCTGTAGCATTGCTACGGTTAGACCGGGATGAATTTAACAGTGCGGAAAAGTTCTTAAAAGAGTTAAAAGAGGTTCCTCAGTATCGTTCTACGGCACTTTACTATTTAGGGATTTCGGCACAGGAACAAAACCACTTGAAACAAGCCAAAGGCTATTATGAATTGATTCAGTCGAATGATTATTTGGTCGATGCCAAACTGCATATCGCTGAAATTGAGTTTTCCACAATAGGGCTGAAGCAAACCATTCAAAATTTGGATGCGGTGAAAACCACCGCTCCCGAAGATCAGATAAAACTGTATCGCGGAAAGGCAATCTTTTATAACTTGTCAGGTGAAAAAGAAAAAGCGATTGAAGAATATGACCAAGCGTTGAAGATTGACAAGAATCAGGTTGAGCTTTACTTAATGCAGGCGATGCTGTTTTATGATCTGGGGCAATTTGATCGTTATGAGGCGAACTTAAAACAAGCATTGTCAATAAACCAGAATGATGTCGACGTCTTAAACGCACTGGGTTATTTTTATGCCGAGCAAAAACGTGAGTTGGAATTGGCAACTAAGTTATTGGATAGAGCATTGTCACTGGCACCCAGTCGTTATTATGTTTTAGATAGCCGTGGGTGGCTGGCTTACCAAAAAGGACAGTATGAAGAAGCGGAATCCTATTTAAAACGTGCTCTGGAAATCCAGCTGGATGATGAAGTTTTGATCCATTTAATTCATACACAGTGGCGCTTGAATAAAAAAGAGGCTGCAACTCGGTTATGGAAAAAATATCACTCAAAGTTTCCAGATAACCAACGTCTGCAGAGAATTTTGTTAGACTTGTCTTCGTGAAAGCGCGATTAAGATCTTTTTAAATTCAGAAATGTTTTTAACTTTTTATAAAACTTTTTCTGAAAAAGGCTTGATTTGAAGTGTGGAACATGGATAATACGCACCTGTCTTAAATGACAGCGATAAAAAGTTGGGCTATAGCCAAGCGGTAAGGCAACTGGTTTTGATCCAGTCATGCGCAGGTTCGAATCCTGCTAGCCCAGCCATTATCCTACCCTAATTCTTCAAATCATTTTTTCCCTGGTATTCGCCATAGGAGTTGCCTTAAATGGCTTACAAAAATGTCCGATTATTTGCCGGAAACGCAAATGTCAGCCTGGCTGAAAGTATCTCCTCTTCAATCGAAATCCCTCTTGGTAAAGCTGACGTAGGTCGCTTTAGTGATGGCGAGATTATGGTTCAAATCAATGAATCCGTCCGAGGAAAAGATGTTTACGTTTTGCAACCGACATGTACCCCTGAACCCGCCGTTAACTTAATGGAATTGTTGGTGATGATCGACGCGTTAAAGCGCGCATCTGCCAAACGTATTACAGCGGTTGTCCCTTATTATGGATTTGCACGACAAGATCGCCGTCCGCACTCAGCCCGAGTACCGATTACCGCACGATTAGCAGCGGATATGATTACCGTGGCCGGAGCTGATCGCGTGATTACGGTTGATTTGCATGCTGATCAAATCCAAGGGTTTTTTGATATTCCGGTGGATAATATTTATGGCTCGCCAACGCTTGTTGACGATATGCGTGCTTCAGGTCATATCGCCGAAGATAATATGATGGTGGTGTCACCTGATATGGGTGGTGTTGTGCGTGCTCGAGCGGTTGCAAAAGCGTTGGGCTGCGAAATGGCAATTATTGATAAGCGTCGCCCAAAGGCGAATGTGGCTCAGATTATGAATATCATCGGTGACGTTTCAGGGCGTGATTGTATTTTGGTTGACGATATGGTCGATACGGCAGGTACATTGTGTAAAGCGGCAGAAGCCTTGAAAGAACACGGTGCTAATAGTGTGACGGCTTATGTCGTGCATGCTGTGTTATCGGGTCCAGCCGTCGATAATATTAACAAATCATGCTTAACCGAGCTGGTGGTGACCGATACGATTCCATTGTCAGAAGCCGGACTAGCGTCAGATAAGATTCGCCGTGTTTCGGTGGCTTCTGTTCTGGGTGAAACGATTCGCCGTGTTCACCAGGAAGAGTCGGTTTCCGAGTTAATGCCAATTCGTTAATCGGCAGTTTGTTATCGAAAAACCACCAAGCCTGGTGGTTTTTTGCGTTTTAACCCCCTATTTTTATTTCTCTTGTTTGCAGTATCACGATAAAACCTTGTTTTTTCTCACAATCCCTCTTTAAGTTTAACCAGAATTCAGTATAATACCGCTCTTTGTTTCCGTGCTTGGTCGCGAGCATGGAGTTGTTGGGGCCAAAATCCCGTTAATTAAGACAGACGATGAATATGTCTGGCTATATGGAGTAAGAAAAATGAGTCAAGTATGGACTGCAGAACTTCGTACTGAGGAAGGGAAAGGTGCGAGCCGCCGCCTTCGTCATGCGGGGAAAGTACCTGCGATCATCTATGGTGGTGACGTAGATGCAAAATCAATCGCATTGAAAAGTAACCAAATTGAGCGTGCACTTAAATTAGACGCTGATTTATATAATACGGTTTTGACCTTGGAAGGTGCTGGCGATGCAGAAAACTGTGTCATTAAAGATCTACAACGCCATCCGGCAACGGGTTTTATCACGCACATTGATTTCCAGCGCGCCTCTGATAAAGCCGTGATTATTAAGCGTGTACCGCTTAAGTTCAAAGGGAAAGATGCTTCACCTGGTGTTAAAATTGGTGGCTTGATGTCATTCATGCAAACAACAGTCGAAGTGAGTTGTTTGGCGAAAGATCTACCAACTGCAATCGAAGTAGACGTTTCCGGACTGGAAGCAGGTACAAACTTACGTTTGTCTCAGTTAGCATTACCTAAAGGTGTTCAGCTAACTGCTCTAACACACGGTAACTCTGACTATGACCAAGCGGTTGTTGGTATCAGTAAAGTTAAACGTTAATCTTTAACGTTTTAAGCATAAGAAAGCCCGCATATGTCATCTGTTAAACTCATTGTTGGTCTTGGTAATCCAGGCGGACAATATGAACAGACCCGACATAATGCGGGTTTTTGGTTTGTGGAGGACGTTGCGCGCCAGTTCAATGTTCAATTTCGTCCAGAAACCAAATTTTTAGGCGAAGCGGCTCGAGTGCAGTCCAATGGTTTAGATGTTTGGCTGTTAAAGCCTATGACATTTATGAACCGCAGTGGACAATCGATCCAAGCTCTTGCCAAATTTTATAAAATGACAGCGGAAGAAATTCTGGTGGTGCATGATGAGTTAGATTTAGCTCCGGGTGTGGCTCGTCTGAAAGCGAGCGGCGGTCATGGCGGTCACAATGGGTTGCGAGATACGATTGCTGCCTTGGGAACGAAAGAATTTAAACGACTTCGTTTAGGCATTGGCCACCCGGGAGATCGCAATCAAGTGGTGGATTATGTTCTGAAAGCACCATCGAAAACAGACCGAGCATTGATTGACGATGCAATTTATGACGCCACGCGTGTCTTGCCGGATTTATTCAATGACGACATGGCGCGAGCCATGAATCAATTGCATACCAACGCATAACCCCTGCGCTGTCGGTATCAAAATTACGCAAAAACACAACGAAATATTAAATAATTTTCACTGATTTAGGAGTTCAAAATGGCAATTAAGTGCGGCATCGTTGGCTTACCCAATGTCGGTAAATCAACTTTATTTAATGCATTAACCAATGCAGGGATCGAATCTGCCAACTATCCATTTTGTACCATCGAGCCCAATGTTGGGGTGGTGCCTGTTCCTGATCCTCGCGAACAGGCGCTGGCCGAAATTGTGAAGCCGGAACGCATTTTGTCCGCCACAGTCGATTTTATGGATATCGCCGGTTTGGTGGAAGGGGCTTCCAAGGGAGAAGGGCTGGGTAATAAATTCCTTGCGAACATCCGCGAAACCGATGCTATTGTACAAGTGGTGCGTTGTTTTGAAAACGATGACATCGTACACGTGGCCGGTAAAGTCGACCCGTTATCCGATATTGAGATCATTAATATGGAACTGATTCTGGCGGATATGGAATCGCTTGAAAAAGCCGTTCAAAAAGTGATTCGTGTCGCCAAAAGTGGCGATAAAGAAGCGCTGGCCAAACAAGCTCTATATGAAAAAGTGTTAAAAGAAGTTGAAGGCGGCAAGCTGGTGCGTTTGGTTGAGCTGACAGACGATGAGCGCAAAATGTTGCAGGATCTTCATTTGCTGACCATTAAGCCGATGATGTACATCGCCAATGTCAACGAAGATGGTTTTGAAAATAACCCCTACTTGGATGCCGTTCAAGAAGTGGCAGAAGCGCAAGGTGCAATCGTGGTGCCGATCAGTGCCGAGATTGAAGAGCAGGTCGCTGAGCTGGATGAAGAAGATAAAGCCGAATTCCTCGCCGAAATGGGTCAGGAAGAGCCGGGACTGAATCGTCTGATCCGTGCCGCTTACGAGCTTTTAGGGTTACAAACCTACTTTACCGCAGGAGTGAAAGAAGTTCGTGCCTGGACTGTTAAAAAAGGCGCGACAGCACCTCAAGCAGCAGGGGTTATTCATACCGACTTCGAAAAAGGCTTTATCCGTGCCGAAGTCACGGCCTATGACGACTTTATTGAGCATCAAGGTGATGCGGGTGCCAAAGCAGCCGGTAAACAACGTTTAGAAGGGAAAGAATACATCGTCAAAGACGGTGATGTCATGCACTTCCGTTTTAACGTTTAAATCAACGTTTCTCCTAAAAACAGCCAGGCCTGGCTGTTTTGAACAAAATTATGCAGAAACTATCAACTCTAGGTTGACAAGGCGTTCAAAAATTCTATAATACGCCAATCTTTTTTGGCTACATAGCTCAGCTGGTTAGAGCACATCACTCATAATGATGGGGTCCCAGGTTCAAATCCCGGTGTAGCCACCATATTTTTAAAAAGCCCGTCTTGAACGGGCTTTTTTTTGTCTTAAAAATATTAAAAACAGAAAATGTTTGCTACTCTTCATCAGATGAAGTTAGAATCAGAGTTTAAAATGATTTTTTACTTTAAGCGGCATTGTCCAAAAGTTTATTCGGCAAGTTTTATCCGTTTTGTTTCGTTCTGTTTAAAGAAAAAAATTTTTTTATAAAAAAAATATTTTTTCATCGCATTTTTTTTCAAAAAAATACGCGTTGTAAGCTTTGATCTATATGTCTTGAAACCCTTTGTTTAAAGAGGTGAAAGTGGGCGGTTAGGGTTTGGAGATGCTTTCCCATAGATTGTATTCAATCTTTTCTATCGTTTCTTTCAATTAGTCAATAGGTCATATTATTTTTTAATATAGCATCCGAATTCAATTCAACTCCCAAATTAAGGAGAGCATTTATGGCTAGTAAAACGTTTGATGCTGGTGTACAAGATTACCAGTTGACTTATTGGACACCGGATTATACTCCGTTAGATACTGATTTATTGGCTTGTTTCAAAGTCGTACCACAAGATGGGGTACCTCGTGAAGAAGCAGCCGCGGCGGTAGCAGCAGAAAGTTCGACCGGTACATGGACAACAGTTTGGACAGATTTGTTGACCGATATGGAATTCTACAAAGGTCGTTGTTACCGTATTGAAGACGTACCAGGTGATAAGGATGCTTTTTATGCCTTCATCGCTTATCCTCTAGACTTGTTTGAAGAAGGGTCTGTGGTTAACGTTCTAACGTCTTTAGTTGGTAACGTATTCGGATTTAAAGCGGTTCGTTCATTGCGTTTGGAAGATCTTCGTTTCCCAATCGCATTCATTAAAACATGCGGTGGGCCTCCAGCGGGTATCCAGGTAGAGCGTGATAAACTGAACAAGTATGGTCGTCCGATGTTGGGTTGTACTATCAAACCTAAACTAGGTCTTTCAGCTAAGAACTACGGTCGTGCAGTATATGAGTGTTTACGTGGTGGTCTAGATTTAACCAAAGATGACGAAAACATCAACTCACAACCATTCCAACGTTGGCAGAACCGTTTTGAGTTTGTTGCTGATGCCGTTGATAAGGCGACAGCAGAAACAGGTGAGCGTAAAGGTCACTACTTAAACGTAACGGCAGGTACGGTTGAAGAAATGATGAAGCGTGCAGAGTTCGCTAAAGAACTTGGTCAGCCAATCATCATGCATGACTTCCTAACAGCTGGTTTCACTGCAAATACAACACTTGCAAACTGGTGTCGTGATAACGGTATGTTGTTACACATTCACCGTGCAATGCACGCGGTAATTGACCGTAACCCTCATCACGGTATTCATTTCCGTGTATTAGCTAAGTGTCTACGTTTGTCAGGTGGTGATCACCTACATACAGGTACAGTTGTTGGTAAGCTGGAAGGGGATCGTGCATCTACACTAGGTTTCGTTGATCAATTGCGTGAAGCATTTGTTCCTGAAGATCGTTCACGTGGTGTTTTCTTCGACCAGGATTGGGGTTCAATGCCAGGTGTAATGGCAGTGGCTTCAGGTGGTATCCATGTTTGGCATATGCCTGCATTGGTTAACATCTTTGGTGATGATTCAGTACTTCAGTTTGGTGGTGGTACACAGGGTCACCCAGGTGGTAACGCAGCGGGTGCAGCAGCTAACCGTGTTGCTCTTGAAGCTTGTGTTAAAGCACGTAACGAAGGGCGCGATCTTGAAAGAGAAGGTGGAGACATCTTAAGAGATGCTGCTCGTAACAGTAAAGAATTGGCAGTGGCTCTAGATACTTGGAAAGAAATCAAGTTTGAGTTCGATACAGTTGACAAACTGGATGTAGGCTAAGTTTCATCTTAGTTAACTTATCCCCTATAAAACAAGGAGTTAAATATGTCAATTTCGCAAATAGATGATTACCGTACACAGTACACACTAGAAACCTTCTCGTTTCTTCCAGAACTGAATGCTGATGAAGTTTACGATCAAATCGTTTACATCATCAACCAAGGTTGGACGCCGGCACTTGAACATGAAGAGCCAGCAAAAGCATCAGATCATTACTGGGGTATGTGGAAGTTACCAATGTTTGGTACGCGTGATCCAAATGAAGTTTTGGCCGAGTTAGATGCATGTCGTCAAGCTTACCCAAATCACTTGATCCGTTTAGTTGGGTATGACAATTATACTCAGTGTCAAGGACACAACTTTGTGGTTTACCGTCCACGTGGCATGTAAATCCAAACGTGAATCTTAAGGATTAACGAGTGATTAACGAGTTAAAGGAGGCTTTAGCATGAGTGTAAATAATGCTCAAAGCGGTCGAGCCGCAGCCATTGCGCGCCGTAAAGCACAGGTAAAAGGAAAAGGACAATCCGCTTCAGTTGCTCCGGCAGCTTCTCGTAAGCCGGAACCTGCTCCTGAGCCAGTGGTTACTGCCGCACCTGCTCCTTCTCAGCCGTCTCGTAATCGTCGTCAAGTGTCTGTTGCAGCCGCTGCCACCCCGGCAGCATCCGCAGCAGGTCGTGAAGCGGCCAAGTTAAAGAGACAGCAACAGAAGCACGGAAAAAGTTCGGCTGGTGCATCAAACGCAATGCCTCACCCTAAGGCAAAAGCAAAGCAAAAACCTGAAGAGCCGATTGTCGAGCCTCGTCAGGCCAAGGCAGAAAAACCTGCTAAGCGATCTGATCGCCGAACAGGGGTGAAGCCTCAAGCTGCTTCGCAACCTAGCGGACGACTTCAATCGAAGGCGTATCGTAAGGCTCAAGCAAAAGGGAAAGTTGGACAAGAAGCATTTAAGTCAAGTGGTAGTAGTCAGTCTGGTGCGAAAGCTAAGTTGGCTAATCCTGACGCTTCTACGCGAGAGATTGCCCAGCAAGTTCGTGCAGAAAGATGCGCACAAGGTAAAACTTGTTCAACCAGTGGTTCTAGACCAATGCGTAAACCAAGAAATACTAAAGACGCACCTTCAAAAGTTGGTGAGTCACACACTCTTCACGGGCAAAGTGTTTCGGGTACGCAAGTCGGTCAAGGCGAAAAGAAAATGACAGGTGCTGAATCAGGTGCATGTCAGTTGGTCAGCGGGACTGAATATTTGGGTTCAGAAGAGTTTAACAAGAACTGTGATGTTAAGCCTTCACCTCAACCATCAAAAGTGACGCAAACTCAGACCACTCATGGTCAGGTTGTAAGCGGTTCAACAAATGTTGGTCGTGGTGAAAAAATGACGGGTAATGAGACGGGCACATGCTCAGCCATTACGGGTACTGAATACCTTCCAGCAGACCAGAGCCAGATGTTTTGTGGTGCGACACCTGCGAAGTCAAAGGCAACCGGTTTTTCGGTTATGTCTCAAGCGACGCAGAAAAGTGAAAACAAGGTTACAGGTGGAGATAGTCGTAAGTCTCAATCGACGACGATTAACGCCAAAAACCCTGCGAAAGCACCGCAAAAGGTAATGCCTTCGCAAACCAGCAAAGGAAATACCACAACGGGCAGCCAAGTAGGTCGTTTGGAGTCGGTAACGGGGTATGAAAAAGGGGCTTGTCAATCAGTGACTGGAACAGGTTACCAAGGCGTTGAGGAAATACAAGCATGTGATATGCCTGTAGCGAAAACTGCGACTAAGGTAACGGCTTCAGGAACGAGTGGTGGCCAGAAAGTGACCGGTGACCGAAGTGGTGCCTACTATGGTATGACTGGCGCTGAAGCGGGTGATTGCCAAGCAATAACCGGTACAGCTTACACAGGTTCAGAGCAATCTCAGTTTTGCTCGGTAGATAGACAAAATGAGATGAAGGTACGTCAGCGTCAAGGGGCTAATCCTTCAATTTCTGGAGTTCAGCCAGGTCCGCAAGGATTGACGGGTGCACAGAAAGGTGCTTGTGAATTAGTTACGGGAGCGCATTATCAAGGTGGTGACCAAACTGCAATGGTATGTGATTCAACTAATGCAGCAGCGCCTGGAGAGTCGGATTTTCCGGCAATGATTGGACAAGCGCAGCCAGCAGCTCCAATGACTGAAGCACAACCAATGGTTGATCAAGGTTCACAAATTACCGGTGATGGATGGGACAGAGGTTCCAAAGTGACGGGTACGGATGGTCCTTGGGCAGCACAACGTAATGCTTCAATCCGTGGAGTGGCTGGACAGTCACCAATGGGAGCAAGTCAATTTAGACCTGTTAACAATGAAGTTCCTATGAGTCCGATTACTGGCTCATCGGGTAATACTGATACAGGGGCAAAAGTGACCTTATCAGGTGGTGCAAGAGCGTAATAACTAACTGAATATTGGATGTTTTGATGAAACGTTTGAAAAAAAATCATCGTCAAAAGTCATTGTTTTGGAAGCCAATCGCGCCAAACCCTCAGTGGCAGCAGCAAAATCCTACTACCCATGGATCTTATGCTGAGACTGATAATGTTGGCAAAATTGGTGGAAATGAAGGACTTGAAAAGCCCTTGGCAGTGACTGCTGGCATCCATGCTTTGGTTAATGAAAGGCAAAATCAATGGCTGCGTGAGTATGAAGTGGATATCAAATCCCGTTTTGATGAAATCGAACGGGTTTTGAAAGAAATTTTAACTCAGCAAGGCCAACCTAATTTTGTCAGTTGGGCGAACCAACAATTATTTGCAAAGTTGGGTGTGTCCTTAACTGAGCAGGATTGGCAATCTGGAGTGCAATTGCATGCTCAGAAAGCCTTTCAGGCTTTGTACGGGAAAACCCTCTTTGCCCAATTTATGAGAATGTCAGAAGACTTCTTTGTTAATGATCCTTTGTTGGGTCAAAGAAAACATGAAGCAGAGCGTATTTTTAAAGAAGCTGGATTTCATGCCGTAGGTATCGCACCTTGTGCAGATGGACGTTTGGCACACATTTTAAGTTACGTACTCCGCTTACCTTATGCCTTAGCAAGACGTAAGGCACATGCAGGCGTCATGTTTGATGTCAGCGAAAGTGTTAGAAACTGGGTATTTATTGAACACACGAGATTTCGTGATGGTCAGCCAAATTCGGCAGATGAACCAACACGTTACTTAAAGATTGCGGTATATCACTTTTCTAAGGCAGACCCAACACATCAAGGGTGTGCAGCACATGGGAGTGATGACCATAAAGCGGCGCAAGCGGCTTTACAAAAGTTAAAAGATTTTAAACAAGCGATTGAAAACCGTTTTGGTTGCGGATCAACGGTTCAAACCTTATTGTTAGGATTGAATACAGATGATGACAGCATGAAAGTTCATGTCCCGAATGCAACTGGAGATGTCTGTTTGAACCGTTATGTTGAAACTGAGCAACTGTATCAGGCCACAATGAATATGTCTGATGCGGACGCAAAGCAAACTTTGGAAACATCGATTGTTAAGTGTAATCAACCTCTAGGTTCAACAGCTCCGCAACCTGAATTGGTTAAGTTATTGAGCTGGTTGATTGGAAACAACTTTTCACAGATTGCATATGTTAATCAGTATGAAAACGGTTGTTACAGCGACATAGGCCATGCCGAAAGATTTATCGGTGTTGGGAACGGGTTCGAAGAAGTGCAATTGCGTAACCTGAGTTATTACAGCTTTCTTGATACGGTTGAGGAAGGGGTGAATGATGTGGATGTTGGAATCAAGATTTTTAAAGGCTTGAATGTCAAAAAAGGCTTGCCGATTCCAATTATTATTCGCTGTGATTATGACGGTCGCGTACCTGAATCAAAAGGCAGAGCAGAAGCAAAAGCGCTGCGTATTGAAAAAGCTTTGCACAATCGTTATCAAGAATTGTCGGCATCAGGTTTATTACAAACGTTACCGACTTTGAGAGATTTTATCAGCTGTAAACCAGCTGAAAAATTACCAGGCCTGGCAGATTTATCGGCCAAGCAAAGAACCGCATAAAACGGAGGTGAAGCTTGAAAATTTATAAAGTTGATAAGACCCTCGTTTCAACAAATCGTATTTCGATGATGGAGCATAAGCCTCTGTTAGTTGTGCGAGAAAAGGATGGAGGCACGCCTCAAGTTGCGGTTGATCCGGTAGGGTGTAAGCCCGGTGATTGGGTCATTTGTTGTGGTAGTTCGGCGGCACGTGATGCAACCGGCGTTAAAGGTTACCCTAGCGATCTCACAATAGTGGGCATTATCGATAAATGGGAAGTACCACAAGATGCAGATTCTACAAGTTAAAAAACAGTTGGTTCTGACCAGTCGTTTAAAGGATTTAGGACATCTTCCTTTAAAAACATTGCGTTCAGAGACGGGTGAAATATTTGTAGCGATGGATCCGGTTGGAACAAAAGATGGTGACTGGGTATTTACCATCGCTAATTCTGCGGCAAGAGATGCGGCAGGAGACAAAAGATTATTAACAGATTTAACGGTTGGCGGCATCATTGATGACTGGCAGCCTGAGCAAAAGTAAGTTTTAAATTAAAGTGAGCAACTCGAAGGAGAAAGTTATGAGTGATTACGGTATTGCGCTAGGCATGATTGAAACCCGTGGTTTGGTTCCGGCAATTGAAGCAGCAGATGCAATGACTAAAGCAGCTGAAGTTCGCTTGGTTAGCCGTGAATTTGTTGGTGGTGGTTACGTCACTGTATTGGTTCGTGGTGAAACAGGTGCGGTCAACGCAGCAGTACGTGCCGGTGCAGACGCTTGTGAACGTGTTGGTGACGGCTTGGTTGCAGCGCACATCATTGCTCGCCCACACAAAGAAGTAGAACCCGTTTTAACAATGGAACAGAAATAATTAATTTTCTTTAAAGGAGAAGAGTGATGAGTACGGAATATGGAATTGCGTTAGGAATGATTGAAACTCGTGGTTTGGTACCTGCAATTGAAGCAGCGGATGCCATGACAAAAGCAGCGGAAGTTCGCTTGGTTAGCCGTGAGTTTGTTGGTGGTGGTTATGTCACAGTATTTGTACGTGGTGAAACAGGTGCGGTCAACGCAGCGGTACGTGCCGGTGCAGACGCTTGTGAACGTGTTGGTGACGGTCTGGTTGCAGCGCACATCATTGCACGCCCACACAAAGAACTAGATCCTGTTTTAACAATGGAACAGAAATAAGACTTTTTCGAAAGGAGAAAAATCATGAGTACAGAATACGGAATTGCTTTAGGCATGATCGAAACACGCGGTTTGGTTCCAGCGATTGAAGCTGCGGATGCCATGACAAAAGCAGCGGAAGTTCGCTTGGTTAGCCGTGAGTTTGTTGGCGGTGGATATGTTACTGTCTTGGTTCGTGGTGAAACAGGTGCGGTTAACGCAGCGGTACGTGCCGGTGCAGACGCTTGTGAACGTGTTGGTGACGGTCTGGTTGCAGCGCACATCATTGCACGCCCACACAAAGAAGTTGAGCCTGTTTTAGCGCTTGGCAACAGTTCACCTGATAGAAGCTAGTCTATTTTAAGGAGGTTATGAATTTTCTAACCTCCAATTTAAGTATCAGGAGAGGGACATGCGTTATTCATCAAGAATGCCAGGAAGTGTCATGCCAGGTGCGGGTGCACACCCAAAGATTCCTCAAGCTCAAACGTCTGTAGCAAACAGTCAGATTTTGGGGTATTTAGGACGTGCGCTTAGCTTGGAATTCACTGCAGGTCAGCATTATCTCGCACAAGCTTCGTTGGCAAAGTTCCGTCAGGAAATCTCCTATGCAGAAGGATTTATTACCCTGGCAAATGAAGAGTTCCAACATGCAAATCTGATCACAGATCGTATGGTGGCTCAAGGGGCTTTGCCTGCAGGTAGTGTGTTAAGACCTGCCAGTAGTGCCAATAATATTGCCGAAGCACTGAAAAGTTGTGAAGAGCGTGAAATAGCATTGATACAGCTCTATACTGAAGCCACTCAATATTGTGCTAATTTAGGCGCGCAAGATGATCATGCTTTGTTCAGTCGTCTACTCGAGGAAGAACAGTCTCAGTTGATGAGAGTTCAGGCTTGGCTTCAAGACTACTTTCAGATGATGGCAAACACATATCAACCCGATAGGAGCTTTTTATGAACGAGTGGTGGAAGTTAAAAAAACAACCCGCTAGTTTAGAAGCTCGCTTCGATTTTAGTTCTTTTGATGATCTAAGAACGTTTTTAGATGAAATGGCTGAACAAGCTGATTTATTGGATCATCATCCAAATATTAGTTTTGGCAGAAGTCATGCCTCAGTGATGATTTATTCCAAAACGGAAGAACTTAATGAGGTTGATTTTGCATTGGTAAAAGGAATTGATGAAGCGTTTTTACGTATCAGTAATCATTCACAAGGAGCATTGGTATGACCACTTCACAAGATCCAAAAAAAACACCAACAGCTGATGGTGCCAAAAAACCTACTGGCAATGCAGCAACTAATTCTCAGAGTCAATCGGGGAAGCCAACTGCTCAAAAGGCAGCACAGACTTCAACACCGGCTAAAAAAGCACCTCAAAAACAAGCTTCTGTTAAAAGCGATTTGCCTGTTAAACAGAGTGCCGGGGGGGCGACGAATAAAAAGGATAGTTCATCGACATCACAACACATTGCTGATCAGATAAAATCCTTTGCTCGTAGAAGAGTCTGGCCTGATTAATCGACTAATACTTGGAAAGTAAGTCTTAGCCAAATTATAGGGCAGATTAATTCTGCCCTTTTTTTTAAGCGTTTTTTACAACAGCTATTTAGTATAAATAGTAGAAGGTAGCTTGAAAACTATATTTATTGTATTTAGTCTATTGGTATGAGTGAATATTTCAATTTCTATTATGTGTTAAGTTTTAATAGTATGGGTTCTGTCTTAACTGTGTAGTGCTATTGAAATTATAAAAAGCACGGAAAGTTTACGAACTGACTAAAAGCCTTCTAGATGAACAATTAAGGGTGAAAAAGCATCATGTATAGAGTTGTTGTTCCAAAAAATATGCTTAATTACCTGTTAAAACAATTGAATCAATACATAGAAAATGGAAATCAATTAATTTTTATTTCTTCTGATGTCGAAGTAATGATTCCATCTAATCTTGGATAAAAAAGCATGTCATTAATGGTGTTAGCAACAGGAAATCCATACAAGGCTAGAGAAATCCTCCCGTTATTAAATGAAGCGGGGTTTGTCGTAAAGCCTCAAACGGATTTCTTTGAAGAAGAAGTAGTTGAAGATGGCTTGAGCTTTGTTGAAAATGCAATAAAAAAAGCTCGATTTGCCAGTGCCAAAACAGGTTTACCCGCAATTGCCGATGACTCTGGTATAGAGGTGGCGGCTTTAGGAGGGGAACCCGGAATTTGCTCTGCTCGTTATGATTCTGACGTAGATGGAAAAGCATCGGATGAAAAAAATTTACACAAGCTGTTAGAGAATTTACAAGGATTACCCTATTCACAGCGTCAAGCGCGTTATTCATGTGCTGTGGTTTATGTTGATCATGCAAAAGATGCTATGCCATTGATTGGAGTTGGGTACTGGTATGGTGAAATTCTTATGGAAAGAAGAACGGGTCAAGGCATTGGGTATGATGATATTATGTGGATTCCAAAATTAGTCAAAACAGTGTCTGAAATTCCATTTGATCTAAAAAATAAAATTAGTCATCGAGCACAGGCCATTCAATCTGTGCTGGGTCAGTTAAAGCAAAGGAACGAAATATGATTGAGTTGCGGACATATGTGTTTTTGGATTCTCTCCAACCCCAACTCGCATCCTATATGGGAACCGCTTCAATGGGGTTCTTGCCTGTCCCCGGAGATTCTTGTTTATGGATAGAAGTCGCACCGGGTATGGCGGTTCATCGCCTTTCTGATATAGCTCTTAAGGCCTCAAATGTACGTTTGGGTCAACAGATTGTTGAAAGAGCATATGGTTCAATGGTTATTCACCATCGTGATCAAAGTGATGTCTTAGAGGCCGGAGATAAGATTCTACATCATCTTAATACTCACGAGTATGACCGGCAAAAATGTGTCGTAAAGTGGAATGAGATTATTCGTGGTATTACAGCCGATCACGCAACCTTAATTAACCGAGACAATCGAAAAGGATCTATGATCTTGCCTGGACAAAGTATGTTTATTATGGAAACAGAGCCAGCGGGTTATATTGTTTATGCCGCAAATGAAGCTGAAAAAGCAGCTGATGTCACCTTGGTTGAAGCACGAGCGGTAGGGGCATATGGTCGTTTGTTGATGTGCGGGAAAGAAGGTGATATTAATGAAGCCGCTAAAGCCGCTACCGCTGCACTCGAAAAGCTAACCTGTCGTGCCGTTTAAAATATCTTTTTTATTCAGATATATGTATAGTATATTTTATGGTTTATAAAATTAAGGAAAGCCAAGTATTTTTTAGGAAAGTTAATGTGTTTCATTAAAAAACTTCTTAAGATGTAAGGTTTTAGGTATGTAGAATGGCTGATACAACTCAAAACAAGCAAAGTAATTTTTTAATAAGGCATGCAACTTTACGACAAATACAGGTATTTGAATCCGTAGCCCGAAATTTGAGTTTTACGCGGGCAGCAGAAGAATTACATTTGACTCAACCGACGGTTTCCGCTCAGGTGAAAAGCTTGAGTGAGTCTATAAACATGCCTTTATATGAACAAATTGGACGCAATATATATTTGACTGAAGTCGGAGAAGAAGTGGCGTCAAGTTGCCGAGAGGTTATTAACCACTTTTCGAACCTTGAAATCTTGTTAGATGACTTCAGGGGTGTAAAAAGAGGTCGCCTAAGAATTGCCGTCATGACGACCGTAAAATACTTCTTGCCCATTGCCTTGGGTCAATTTTGTAAAAAGTATCCAAATATCGAACTCGATTTGACGATTAAGAATCGTGAAACGCTATTGAAACGCATTTCTCAAAACATGGATGATATTTACATACTCGGGCAAATTCCTCCCAGTAACTTAGAGTTGGAGGTGATTCCTTTTGCCCCGAATCCGTTAGTAATGATTGCGAATCGTAATCATCCTTTAGTCGGAAAGAAAGTGACATTAAAGCGATTGGCAAAAGAGCCTTTTATCATGCGTGAATATGGATCAGGAATCCGACAGACTGTAGAGAAACTTTTTTCCGAAAAAGGGCTTACAGTCAATGAACGCCTGACAATGACGACGAATGAAGCCTTAAAGCATTGTGTTTTAGGGGAGCTGGGCGTCGCATGTGTTTCCAAGCATGATTTGTATCTTGAACAATCAACAGGCCCTATAGTGGAACTGGATGTTGAAGGGTTCCCCGTCGAAAAACAATGGAACATCGTTTATCCTGCGGGAAAAGAATTATCCTTGCTGGCGAAAGAATTTCTTAAGTTTTTGCAGGAAAAGGGGACAGAGTATGTTCACTTATAATAAACGTGGCTAGTTAATAGATTCGTTTTTAGGGTTTCCCCTTTTTGTCAAAAGCAAAATAGATTGCTTTTTGTTTCTATGCTACCTACCCACTCGAATTAGCCTGTTAACTACCTTTTAAAGTTTTATTAGATAACGGGGCTGTTCATCTCTTATTTGCATCGAATATTGCTAACGAGCTTCATTCTATAAAAAAAATCATAGTCATTTACCTGTCGTCTGAAACTTTTTTGTTCACATTTCTAATTTTATTTTTTGAAACCTTGTTGTGATGCCTGGCTAAAACCGGATCTGTAAAATCATAATTTGTATGATTTGAAGCAATCTAAACGGTTTAAGAAATCATGAAATCCCTTTGTTTTAAATACGTTTAAAGCTTTTTTTACGAATTCAATGCGTTGCTCAATGCTTACAATCATTCCATTTTTTTTTAATTATGTTCTAGAGTCTATAGGTCTTATTCGATTTCCCAATTTTTATTTGGTATCCAAATCTCCTAATATTTAAACTGAATTCAATCGCTTTGGTAGTATTGTGTAACATTCAGAGTACGGAATGAAAAGAATTAGATTAAAGGTTTGCTATGTTTAGGAGTTTAAGATGAGTATACAATGGATTGGATCTGCAATGATGTTGTTTGTGCCTATGAGTTTTTTTCTTGCTGCATTAGTGAATGAAAAACGTGCTCATTGGTCACTGGCATCCAATACTAGTCTTCTTGGTGTCGTATTTACTTTATTTCTAGGCGTCTCTGTGTATTTTGATTGGATGACATTAGCGGGAGCGAGCCAATGGCTGGGTGCGACGATGTCGAGTTTAGTCATGTTGGGAATGGTCAGTTTTATCGCCTTTGTCAATATTCGCTATTCCAGTCGTTATATGGCAGGCAATGTCGAAGAAGAAAAACGGTATCTTCGATGGTTACTTGTGGCATTAGGAAGTGTGGCTACGGTTGTCGTCAGTAATCATATGCTGATCCTGATGGTCGCTTGGGCAGCCATCAGTTTTAGTTTGCATCGGTTACTGATATTTTTTCCAAACCGTCAACGTGCTGTACTCGCAGCGCATAAGAAATACATTTTTGCTAGAGTGGCAGAAGCCTGTTTATTAGGGGCAATTTTAATTCTCTACTATGAACATGGCACTTGGTTCATTAGCGATATTTACCGTAATGTAAGTGCATCCAGCCAGTTAAGTGGATTGGACCAAGTAGCCTCTATGCTATTGGCTTTGGCTGCGCTGGTCAAATGTGCACAACTACCGTTGCATGGCTGGTTGATTCAAGTGGTAGAAGCACCAACTCCCGTTTCAGCACTATTGCATGCTGGAATCATTAATTTAGGGGGGTATCTAATGATCTTATTTGCCCCTTTAATTATGCTGTCAGATATTGCTCAGTGGCTGTTGCTTATTGTCGGTGGGATTACGACTGTATTAGCAGCATTGGTGATGATGACCCGAACATCTGTCAAGGTGCGTCTTGCCTGGTCGACTATGTCACAAATGGGATTAATGCTGGTTGAATGTGCATTGGGTCTATTTGAGCTAGCTCTACTGCATTTGGTTGCCCACTCCTGTTACAAAGCCTATTCTTTCTTGAACTCTGGTTCAGAAGTGGAGTCGAGCATCAAGCGACACTTGGCATCCTCCATGCCACCAAAGCGAACAGAATGGTTTATTGCAGGTCTGATATCATTAACCATGGTCGGAGGCCTGATTTGGGCAGTTGATTTATCGGGGCCTTATAGTCCTTGGTTATTATTTGTCATTGCATTGACTCTATTGATCGCGGAGAGACGTAGCCATCTAACGTCAGCGTCGCTGTTCGGCATGATTTCTTTAGGTGCCGTACTGTTATTGGCTTATAGCTTGCAAAAAAATGGTGCAAGCTTGATCGCACCCTCGATGACCCCCAGCGTAGGTTGGCCAGGCGATTTATGGATTGGCTTGATTCTGATTCTATTTATGGCGGGATACATCTTATTGCGATACCACAGTGATACGCCTTGGATGATCAAAGTTAGAAGAGCTTTCTATGCAGGGTTTTATTTGGATGAATGGGTGACGCGGTTGAATTTGAGAATCTACCCAACACGTTTGCCCGTTAGGTTTAAACCTAAGAAATTACAAATTCCAAAAGAAGAATTATTTTAAAGGTGGTAAAAATGCAAAAAGTAACTAAAAGTCTCAACACGGGCCAGGCGAAAGCATTGATAACACATTTGACTGAAAAACAAAAAGATGAGTTGAATCAGGCTTGTAGTAGAGTTGCACCGACTTGGCCTTTGGATGAATTGATTGCCGTGAACCCATGGTGGGAAATGCGGGATGAACATTTCTCTAAAGTGTCCGCTAAGTTGACCGCTTTGAGTCAAGCGCATTGTTTGATGCCTAAAGCTTATTTTCAAGATGTCTGGATGGAAAGCTTATTGCCAAACCATTTGCAACAAGCATCGGAAGAACTCGGTCACGATTTTAGCGTTGAAACCCTGGAACGATATTTACTGGAAGATGACGAGCACTCGCATTGGCACAATATCAGTGATTTAGTGGACAGTGGTCGAGACCGAAAATACAAGATGGCATGGCGAGATGAAATTACCCATCAAATCAGCCAGTTTTGTGCCGATTTCTTTCGTCATAAAGAAAGTAAAGGGTCTTTTGCCGACACCTATAAAGGATTGTATAAAGAATGGCTGGAAACCACACGTCAAGATAAAGGGATTGAGATTTTGATGGCCGAAGACGGCCTAACCGAACAATTTATAGATCTACCTGAGACCGCTGAAGGATTATTGGCAGAAGTTCTGGTTGGACTAAGGGTTGCGGATAATCAAATAGCGGATTATGCACATGCGTTGTTGCTAGATGCCAATGGATGGGCTTCTTGGGTTGCTTATTTAAGGTGGCAGGATCGCCTAAGTGGTGAAGAGAATGGATTGATGCTTGATTTCCTGGCCATTCGAGTAGCATGGGAGTGGGTTCTTTGGCGTCATCAAAAAGAAAGTGACCGCGCGGTGTTTAATGAAGTAAAAGTCATGTGGCGCCATCAAATGAATATATTGCCAGATTTGGTCAGCACTCACGAGGCGGTTCAAGCTAAATTGTGGGTTTGGCAACGTGCTTCAGAAATTGCTTATCAATCCAGTTTGCACCAACAACTTCAGCATGTCAGCAAAACGGCTGATCAAGCTGAACAGACTAAACCGGCGCTTCAAGCGGCTTTTTGTATTGATGTCCGTTCTGAAGTGATTCGCCGCGCGTTGGAATCGCAGGATGCGAGTATTGAAACCATCGGGTTTGCCGGATTTTTTGGGCTTCCTATCGAGTATCAGCCGGTCGGTACCGATGTTTCACGTCCGCAGCTCCCCGGATTATTAAAGTCCGGCATCAAAGTGACGCCGATCTTACCAGAGACAACCAAAAATAATACGAAACGAGCTCTGAACAAAAAAGCTCGTTGGATAGAATGGGGGAATGCCCCACCGGCTACGTTCAGCATGGTTGAAGCGACAGGACTCATTTATGCATTTAAGTTGCTGCGAAACACCTTATTTCCAGAAGGGCATCCGAACCCGGTGAACCACTTACCGGTTAAGGATGCGTTTGAATTGACACAGGATAACACCCTCCTAACACTCCAACAAAAAGTGGATTTAGCCGCGGGTATTTTGCATGCGATGGGACTAGATCATGATTTGGCAGAAACCGTCATGCTGGTGGGGCATGGCAGCAGCAGTTGTAATAATCCCCATGCCGCCGGTTTAGATTGTGGGGCTTGCGGGGGGCAAACAGGGGAAATTAATGTTCGTGTTTTGGCCTTTTTGCTGAATGATGCATCTGTGCGGGAAGGCTTAAAGCATAAAGATATTGAAATTGATGAAGCCACGCGATTCATAGCAGCGATGCACAATACCACGACCGATGAGTTTACCTGTTATGGCGATCAGGAACTCGATGAGAAAGTGCATACTTGGTTATCACGGGCGACAGAGTTGGCTAGACAAGAGCGGGCGGCTCGCTTGGGATTAAGTCATCTGCAAGGTCAGGAGTTGCATGAATCGATTCTGCGTCGAGCGAAGGATTGGTCTCAGGTCAGACCGGAGTGGGGGCTATCAAATAACGCAGCGTTTATCGTCGCGCCGAGATATAGGACAAAAGGACTAGACTTTGATGGACGTATTTTTTTGCATGACTATGATAGCCAGCAAGACGAAGATTTATCTTTACTGACGCTTATTATGACGGCTCCAATGGTGGTCGCTAATTGGATTAACCTGCAATATTACGCATCTGTGTGTGACAACCATGTTTACGGCAGTGGTAATAAAGTGTTGCATAATGTCGTCGATGGACGTATTGGGGTGTTTGAGGGTAATGGTGGCGATTTAAGAATCGGGTTGCCAATGCAATCTCTTCATAACGGCGAGAGATGGATGCATGAGCCTTTACGTTTAAGTGTCTATATTGATGCGCCGAAAGAAGCCATTGAAAAAGTGGTTGCCGAGAATGAAGTGGTTCGTCAATTAATCGATAATGAATGGCTTTATTGTTTCCGCTGGGATTCGGATGGAACGATTGAACGCTATTTGAATCAGCAATGGTTGGCTTGAAAGTAATTCTTTTCAGATTTGCTATTGAATCTATTATTCAAAAAACCCGCTTTAAGCGGGTTTTTTTCATAAAATTTTTGACTAATACCCGATATTCTCGTGATGGGATTGTGGAATGGCTTCAGAGCCAGGTAATAAGTACCACATCAGATAATCAACCACCATAGGGACTAAGACAGTATGTTGATTTTTTCGTTCTTGCAGTGCTTGTCGGATGGCTTGTTTTAACTCAGCACGGTTAGACGTATCCATAATGATATCGATTTCGGTGCCAAACTGATCAAGCGCTTCTTCAAAATCGGGAAAGTTTGGAATGCCGCGATCTTGTGCATCGTCTAATAAAGGATTGTCTTTATTGGGTTCGCTAATGCCGATAATTTCGATGTTATCAGAATTCATCTGAGTAAACTGTTCATAAAATTTCCCACCGATACGTCCTAAGCCAATCATTAGAATGGTAATTTTTCTCATGCCTTATAACCCTCAAAGTTAGTTCGTATTTAAAATACATATTATTTCGTATGATTTAATTCACTGCACAGTATAGGGGAATTAAACCCACTCTGCCATCTGTGCTCAATTATTTTGGAATGAAAGTTTTTATGACGTGCAGAAAAATATTTATTTGAAAGGCGATTAAGCAAAATAGGGGTTCCCTTTTTCGAGTTTTTTGACGTCATGCATCGCCGCACTGACCCGATTGCTCAGTTGATCGGCTGTTTTGATATGCTTGGGTCATTGCCACACCCCAAAATTAGAATAAGAGAATAACATTTTTAAAAAAGACATTACTTTATGATGATGGCTTGTTAGCATTAGAGTGATTTTTTTAACAAAATTATTTTATAAATCAACTATTTCAGGTAAGGTTCTATTTTAAAAAAGTATGGTAGATGATGATCCACGTGCAACAAGGTAAATTATGATCAAAAAAATATTAGGTTTAGTGCTGTTGGGCGTTGTTTCATTACCGGTTCAGGCGTTCACAGAAGCTTGTCAATTGGTTGCGAAAATGGCCGGACCCGGTTATGAAAACAAACCGAATCGATTTGGCAGTATGCAATCGCCGGATGACATACCGAGCGAGTTCGGAGCGCAACTGATTGGGCGAAATGGCGGGTGGTTTATTTATCAAGGAAAACAGGCTTGGTTTGATGTGAATCACTGTGCACCCATGGTGAAGTCATCCGGAACCCGTTCTGTGGAGATGGTGCCGGTTTTACTGAATAAAAAAACCGGGCACAATGCGGTGATCAATGGTATTTTCTTGATTAAAACGTATCGTCAAGAACATATAGACTTGATTGCCAAGCGCTACGGGTTTCGTAAGGTTTCGCCGTTACCGAATCGGTTTACGGCAGTGTTTGATGTTAAGCCGCAAACGTCTTACGATCATTTGATTGAGACATTGGATCGTGACCGGGATATAGAATTTGCAGCGCCGTTGTTGAGTGAACCCCATTATCGACCAGATAAGCGTCCGACGCCTTAATTTATGAGCATTGATGAATGCTAAAACCCCCAGGCCTGGGGGTTTTACCAAGCTTTACAGGCGAAATTTTCAAGAGGTGTTTTAACCGCCGTTACAGAATAAATACCAATCCGCTGATCAAGGCGATGACGATGATACCCAGATTCAAATCCTTAAATTCTTTTTTAACCAGTTTTAACGTGACATACACCACAAAACCTGCGGCAACACCGGTAGTAATCGAATAGGTAAGCGGCATCAATAACACAATCAAAAAAACTGCGGCATTGGTCGCTAAATCACTTTCTTTAAATGTGACATTGCCCAGCTCGCTGAACATCAGAATACCCACGATGACCAGAATCGGGTAAATGGCATTTTGAGGTAACGCTTGGAACAGCGGAAGCATAAACAAAGTGCTGATAAACAAAAGCCCGGTAAAAACCGCTGTCAGGCCTGTGCGACCGCCTTGTTCGATACCGGTTGCCGATTCAATGAATGCGGTTACCGACGTGACGCCGACGGTGCTGCCGGCAACGGTGGATAGTGCATCCGTTTTCAGCGTATTTTCCAACGAGTAATCATTTTTATCCGATGTTTGAAATAAGTGTGCACGCATTCCTATCCCTGTAATACTGCCGAGCGTATCGAACATATCGGTAATTAAAAAAATCAGAATAACGGGAAGCAAAGATAAGGTAAATGCCGAGACAATATCCAATTCGAACGCGATGGGAGCGATGGACGCGGGTAGACTGAAAAAGGAATCGGGCATATCCGCAATGCCGAATGCCCATCCAATCAAGGCGGTCACGGCAATAGAGAGAACAAAAGCGCCTTTCATTTTATGTGCATAGGTCATAAGGGCTAAGAAAAAACCAACAATGCCCAAGAGTACTGCCGGTGAAGAAAGGTCGCCCACTGCGACCAGCGTGGCATCACTGTGGGTGATAATCCCGATTTTCTGCAAACCGATAAAGGCAATAAAAGCGCCAATCCCTGCACTGATGGCACGGCGTAAATCAATCGGGATAGACGACATCATCCAAGCTCGAAAAGGCGTGAAAGAGAGGATCACAAATAAAACACCGGAAAGAAATACTACACCCAAAGCGGTTTGCCAGGGAATCTGCATGCCCAGTACCAGGCCGTAGGTAAAATAAGCGTTCAACCCCATCCCAACGCTCATGGCAATGGGGGTGTTTGACCAAAGACCATTCAGTAACGTTGAAAAAATGGTAATCAGGGCGGTTGCAGTAATCACAGCTGACATCGGCATACCGGCATCGCTGAGAATGAAACCATTGACCGGCACGATATACAGCATGGTTAAAAAAGTGGTCAGCCCTGCGATAAACTCAGTTTTGACCGTGGTGCCATGTCGCTGTAAGTTAAACATCACTTGCCTTTGCTAGGTGTGTTAAGGTTTTTTAAAGAGAAAATAAACCCCTAAAATGGCGATAGCCCCTTGTAACCAAACCTGTTGCATCAAATAAGGCACATGGGTGAGTTCGGGAATGGCCGCCACAATAAACAGTAACAAGGCAATGGCACGATTGCGATCCGCTTTTTGTTGCTTGGCCAGTTGCCGCTCCAAGCGGGCAATTTGTTCAGATTGCTGATCAAAATTGGCATGCGAGAGTTTTTGCAAACTGGTGTGAAGTAATCCCGGTAAACTCGGTGCTTGTTCAATCCAGAAGGGCAGGTTGGCTTTGGTGTTTTTAACTAGGCTTTTTAATCCGACCCGTTCTTGCATCCAATCTTCCAAAAACGGTTTGGCGGTATCCCATAAATCGAGTTCATCATCCAGTTGACGCCCCAGTCCTTCAATGTTGAGCAAGGTTTTTTGCAGTAACACCAGTTGCGGCTGAACTTCCATGCCAAAACGACGGGCTGTTTGGAATAAACGCATCAGGAACAAACCGAATGAGATTTCTTTTAAAGGACGATCCCAAATCGGTTCACAAACCGAACGAATCGCCGATTCCAATTCGTTGACTCGGGTATCGGCTGGCACCCAACCGGATTCGATGTGGAGTTCGGACACGCGTAAATAATCGCGGTTGAAAAAGGCCAGAAAATTTTCAGCCAGATAGCGTTGGTCTTCCGGGTTGAGGGTGCCCATGATCCCGAAATCGATTGCGGCATACCGTCCATCCGGCAACACAAAAATATTGCCCGGGTGCATATCCGCATGGAAAAAGTTGTGCTTGAACACTTGGGTGAAAAAGATGGTGACCCCTTTTGCAGAGAGATCCGTCAGGTCAATATTGGCGGCTTTCAACGCATCGATTTCTGAGATGCGGATGCCGCGAATGCGTTCCATTGTCATCACATTATCATTAGTGTGAGACCAATAAATATCGGGAACATATAACAGTTCAGAATGTTCAAAGTTACGGCGTAATTGCGATGCATTGGAGGCTTCGCGCATCATATCAAGCTCATCCAAAATGGTTTTTTCAAACTCTACAACCACTTCCGTCGGATGCAGGCGTTTGGATTCTTTAACGGCCGCTTCCAGTAGGTGTGCCAAAGATTTCATGATGGCCACATCTTGTTCAATCACGGGCTTGATGTCAGGGCGAACCACTTTGACGACCACTTCCGAACCGTCATATAGAGTGGCCGCATGCACTTGTGCAATGGACGCCGAGGCCATCGGTGTCGGGTCGAAGCTGGCATACGTTTCTTCGATAGGGCGTTTTAACCCTTTTTCAATGATCTGAATAGATTGTTGTTCATCAAACGGTGGGCAGTCATCCTGAAGTTTTCTCAATTCCACCGAAATGTCTTCCGGCAGTAAATCTTTTCGAGTGGAAAGTGCCTGACCCAGTTTGATGAAGATCGGGCCGAGTTCTTCTAAAGCCAATCGTATTCGCTCACCACGGCTACCTTTGGATTGAAAACGCCAGTTCCATGGGAGCAGTAAGTTGGCGATAATCAACCAAGCAAATTTGGTATTACTTAGAATCAGTTTGTCGATTTGATAATGGGTGAGGACTCGGTTGATTTTAATGATTCGAGCCAGCTGTCGAAAAGATTTGCTAATGATATTCATGTTCTGTCGTCAATTAAGTGGAAGTTGGAGCGGTTTTTTGCAGGCGTTCAATTCGCTCCGCCAGTCGATCAACCGCCTGGGTTGTTTGTTGAACCTTTTGGGTAAAGCGGTTGATTTGTGAATGCGTCGGTAACACTTCGATTTCGAACTGTAAATATTCTTTGAGGGTTTCGCCGATTTTCTGTTTCGCCTCCCGAGAGGTTTTTTGCCCTTGTCGAATGGTGGAGCCGACTTTGAAGGCGATTAAATCCCCCGTCAGCTTAGACAGCTGTTCTTCCCAGTCAATTTCTAAGGTTTTTACGGCTTCAATAAATGACTGGGCAACGGCTTCATCGCCTGAAATCTGGCAGGCGGGTTGGTTTTGTATCCAGTCGTTACAAGAAAAGGTGAGGTGACAGTCCGGGCTGCCCATCAAATGATTCTGCACACTGAATCTGCCGTGTCCGTCCGGTGGAACTTGATAAATCAGAAAAAAGGTTTGTGCGAAATCGGTCAGCGTCAGTTGAATGACTTTTTCATCACAAGCGGCAAAGGCCTGACCTTGTTGATCGTCCAGTTGAATGGCTTGATTAAGTAGGGTTTCAAATAGCTTGGATAATGACGTTTTGACCAGGCCTGGCGAATTTTCTGATGTGTCCATACCGATTCCTTTTAGTATTTCCAACCACGATGCAAAGCAACAATCCCTTCGGACATATTGAGGTACTCGGCTTTATCAAAGCCGGCCTCCAGCATCATCTGTTTGAGGGTCTCTTGATCGGGGTGCATACGAATGGATTCTGCCAGGTATTGATAGCTGTCTTCATCATCAGCGATCAGTTGGCCCATTTTCGGCAAGATATTGAATGAATAAAAGTCGTACGCTTTGGCTAACAGCGGTTGAGTGACTTTTGAAAACTCCAGCACCATCAGTTGTCCACCCGGTTTCAACACGCGATAGATTTCTGCCAGCGCCTTGTCTTTATTGGTGACGTTACGCAGCCCAAATGAAATGGTGACCAAATCAAAGGTATTGTCCGGATAGGTCAGCGCTTCGGCATTGGTAATGGTGTAGTCCACATTGCCGATGATACCTTCATTGGTGAGGCGATCCCGTCCGACACGAACCATGTTTTCATTAATGTCCGCCAGCACCACGCGACCGGTTTTGCCGACCCGTTTGGCAAAGGCTTTCGTTAAATCCCCGGTGCCGCCCGCTAAATCCAACACCACATTTCCCGGGCGGATGCCGCTGAGTTCAATCGCATGGCGTTTCCATAAGCGATGAATGCCGAATGACATCACATCGTTCATGATGTCGTAATTGCCGGCCACTGAATCAAACACGCCTTTGACCTTTTTAACTTTCTCTTCAAGCGGAACTTCGCTAAAGCCAAAATCAATGGTTTTTTTGGAATGTGAATGCTCTGTTGTCATAAAAGGCGTCCTAGTTGAAGTGGGTTCACTTTATCCTCAAGCGAAAATTACAATAATTGCGTTAAATCGGTTGGCTCGATATCCGGGTGTTTGTGTCCGGCCAATTGCAAGCGTTTTAAATACGCTTGCCAATAAGTCGCTTGATGTTTGCCCAATTTGTAAAGCCATTCCCAAGTATAAATGCCCGAGTCATGTCCGTCATCAAAATGCAGTTTGATCGCATAATTGCCGACGGGGGTGATGGCCTCGATATTGACGGCACGTTTACCCACCTGCAGCACTTCTTGCCCGGGCGCATGCCCAGTCACTTCGGCGGATTGTGAGTAAACTCGCAGATACTCACAAGGCAGCTCAAATGTCTCACCCGTATCAAACGTTACCACCAACTGACGAGAGGCTTGTTTGAGTTTGATGTCAGTGGGTTGTGGGGTCGGTGCCATAAAATTTTCAGTCCAACTTTTCTGTATTATAGAATATATTGCGAGAGGTCTTGATCTTGTGATAACTCTCCCAGACGATCATTCACAAAAGCTTCATCGATGATGACAGTTTCCTGACCGAAATCTGGCGCATTGAAAGACACTTCTTCCAGCAAATGTTCCATGACCGTATGCAGTCTTCTTGCCCCAATATTTTCGGTGGTTTCATTGACGTGATAAGCGATTTCTGCCAAACGTTTAATCCCCTCCTCGGTAAACGTGACCGTCACGCCTTCGGTTTTCAACAATTCAATCGCTTGCGTAATTAACGCCGCTTTGGGTTCGGTCAGAATACGAATAAAGTCTTCTACTTTCAAAGACTTCAGCTCCACACGAATCGGCAAGCGGCCTTGTAACTCCGGAATCAAATCCGACGGTTTCGCTAAGTGGAAAGCCCCTGACGCCACAAATAGAATGTGATCGGTTTTAATCATGCCATATTTGGTGGAAACGGTTGATCCTTCAATCAACGGCAACAAGTCACGCTGAACCCCTTCACGAGAGACATCGCCACCACCGGAACCTTCCTGACGTTTGGCGACCTTGTCGATTTCATCAATAAAGACGATTCCATTCTGCTCAACATTTTCAATCGCTTTGGTTTTTAAATCTTCCTGATCAATAATACGTTGCGCTTCCTCTTCGGTCAGTAATTTCAACGCCTGTTTGATCGGCAGTTTACGTTTGTTCTTTTTGCCTTGGTTCAACCCTTGGAACATGTCTTGAAGCTGGTTGGTCATTTCTTCCATACCCGGGGCGCCCATGATTTCCACATGAGCGGGTGCCGCATTCAAATCGATTTCGATTTCTTTATCGTCTAATTCCCCTTCACGTAAACGCTTGCGGAATTTTTGACGGGTTTCAGACATATTGTCATAGCTGTCTTCTTCGCGACCGCGGGCGGGCGGTAATAACACATCCAGAATTTTCTCTTCTGCCAGATCCTGAGCTTTGCTTTTGACGCCTGTCATTGCTTGCTCACGTTGCATTTTGATGGCGTTTTCCACTAAGTCTTTAATAATCGAGTCCACTTCTCGGCCAACGTATCCCACTTCGGTGTATTTGGTCGCTTCGACTTTAATGAAAGGGGCGTTGGCTAATTTGGCCAAACGGCGCGCAATTTCAGTTTTTCCAACCCCGGTCGGGCCGATCATCAGAATATTTTTTGGCGTGACTTCCTGACGAAGCTCCTCAGGCAGCTGCATTCTGCGCCAGCGGTTACGTAAAGCAATGGCAACGGATTTTTTCGCTTCTGCCTGACCAACAATATAGCTATCCAATTCGTGAACAATTTCCTTGGGTGTCATCATTTTCAGCGGGTTTCCTTCAATTCTGAGTTTTCGATTTTCGTGTAATTCGTTTATTATAAAGGAATTACTGTAATGAATGATATAAGGCACAGCAAAACACCATGACAAACTTATTAAAATTTTCCAAAATGCAGGGTCTGGGCAATGACTTTATGGTGATTGACGCCACGCAAGAAACGATTACGCTCTCAACAGAAGAAATCCGTTTCTGGTCGAACCGTTATTTTGGTGTGGGGTTTGATCAACTGCTCATGGTGGAAAACTCAGCACAGGCCGAGGTAGATTTTCGGTATCGTATTTTTAATGCCGATGGGTCAGAAGTACAGCAATGCGGCAATGGTGCGCGTTGTTTTGCTAAATTTGTGTATGACAAAGGCTTGACCGATAAAACCGAAATACGGGTAGAAACCGCGTCAGGCATTATTGTGCTGTACATCACGGAACAAGGTTGGGTGCGCGTGAATATGGGGGCGCCGAATTTTTTGCCGGAAGCCTTGCCGTTTGATATGCCGTTGGAATCGGAACAATATGAATTGGATGTGGACGGAGAGCGCTTTGAAATTGGTGCCGTGTCGATGGGCAACCCGCATGCGGTGTTACGGGTGTCGGATTTAGGCAAGGCTCCTGTGGCTGAACTGGGCGAGAAAATTGAATCGCATCGGCTGTTCCCGGAAAGAGTGAACGTCGGATTTGCCGAAACGTTGGATCGTCAGCATATTAAATTACGTGTTTATGAGCGTGGTGCGGCAGAAACCTTGGCCTGCGGCACCGGAGCTTGCGCGGCGATGGTGGTGTTGAAAAACCTCGATGAAGTGGAGGATATGGTGACGGTGTCGTTACCCGGCGGTGATTTAGAAATTGAATGGAATGGCGACAAGATCAGCCCTGTGTGGATGACTGGCCCGGCTGTTCATGTGTTTGAAGGGGAAATTGTAAGAGGAGTGCCTGCTTAGTGTCTAGCTTGATTAATGATATTCATGCCGAAGATGTGGCGAATTATTTGAACCGGAACCGTGAGTTTTTTCATGTGTTTCCGAATTTACTGAATGAGTTGAGTATTCCGCATCCGAAAAACGGGCATGAGGTATCTTTACTGGAGCGTCAGGTGTTTCAGTTAAGAGAGCAGCGAGACAGTTTACAAATTGAAGTGGCGACACTGAAAGACATTGCGGGTGAAAACGGTGCGCTGTTGCATAAGGTGTATGATTTATCGTATGCCTTGATGGGTGCGGAATCAGAGCAGGATGCGGTACATGTGGTTTATGATGTGATGCACACCGTCTTCAATGTGGAAGAGGTGTCGATCATCTCGTGGGAAGTGCCGAAAACATCGGTTCATGGCGTGAACCAGTTAGGGATTTCCCAGGCCTGGTCAAAAAGTTTAAAAGAAACCTTACAGCCAGACAAGCCGGTTTGTGGATTACTGGAAGACAGCTGGCAGAAAGGGTTGTTTCATACGGAGCAGGCCATGCAATCGGTCTGTGTGATTCCGCTAGGACAACAGCGGGTGTGGGGTGCCTTGGCTTTGGGGGCGACCACAGACCGCTTTAGCCCAGAGCTAGGCACTTATTTTTTAAAAGTCATGGGGCAGATGGTCACGGCGCGATTACAGCGCCTGTTTTAACGCTTGAAGATAAAAGTCGATTAAGCGGCGTGGGTTTTTCGGCGCGTGATCAGCATCGCAAAAATCGCTCCTGTGATGAACATTATTAGAGAATAAGTCACTGCCGGAATCATCATGGTGCTGTTGCCAATTAAGGTTCCGGCTACCACCAATGCCAAGGTGCCATTCTGAATCCCGACTTCAAAGCCGATGGAGGTGGATTGTGCTTCGGACAATTTGGCCCATTTAGCAAGATAGACGCCTAAGATCAGTACTGAAATATTCAACACTAAGGTCGCCAAGCCTGCTTGCATAAAGAAACTCATCATATTGTCTGCGTTTTTCAACACAATCAAAACAATGATGAGGAATAAAAAGAAAACCGAGAACCCTTTCAAGACCCGTTCAATTTTAGCGGCGATTTGTGGCCACTTAGCCAGTACCAGCATACCGAAAGCGACCGGAATCAGGGTAATGACTAAAAGTTGGATGATGGTTTTGACCACAGGCAAGCTAAATTCTGTGGCATTACCCATAAAATACGTCATGCTTAAGGCAGTAATGATTGGAATGCTGAACGGCGCAATCAAACTCACGACGGCGGTTAAGCTGATTGAAAGCGATACATCCCCTTTCGATAAATAGGTGAACATATTAGAGGTTGCACCACCCGGCGCCAAAGCAATAATCATTAACCCGACTGCAATTTCCGGTGGCAGCTTGAAAGCCAAAGCAATCAAGAAGGCAACGAGCGGTAGCAAGAGCATTTGACCGATTAGCCCCACCCCCATTGCTTTCGGCGCCGCCAATACATTTTTAAAATCAACGGGTCTGAGAGATAAGCCCATTCCAAACATAATCAGGAAAAGGGCCAGCGGAAGAATCACTTGAGTCAGGATGTCGGCAGTCATTATTTTAAAGTCTTAAGGTTGTTAAAAAGTGTCCGTATTTTACCGAATTTTTTAATCAAAGAACTGAGTAAAGGTTTCAACCGACTCTCTATCGGTTCGATATTGATTGACGGGATGGTTATTATCTTCATACCCAATGGCCATGCCGCCAAGTAAAATTTTATTGTCAGCAACGTTAAGGGTTTGTCGAACAATCTCTGGATATTCGCCTAACGCGCCTTGTGGACAAGTGGCAAGTCCTTGTTCCACGGCAAGCAACATAATGTTTTGTAGAAACATACCGTAGTCGAGATAAGAACCTGTCTCAAGCACGTTGTCCATCCAAAAGAAAAGCACGACAGGGGCATCAAAGGCACGATAATTGGCAGCCCATTGTTGAAGCTGTTTTTCTTTATCTTCTCTGGCAATATTGAGCGCACCATAGAGCTGTTTCCCCGTCTCAACTCGACGTTGTTTGTAAGGAGGAACCCAGGTGGTTGGATAGTATTGATACTGCATTTCACCCCGTTCACCTGCGTTAAATTCTGCCAGCATTTTGGTTTCCACGGCTTGTTTGGTTTTGCCGGAGACCACGGACACTTGCCAAGGTTGCGTGTTGACGCCGGAGGGTGCACGGCGCGCTACGTCCAGAATCTGATAAATTTGTTTTTCATCGACGGCCTTGTCTAAAAAAGCTCGGGCGGAATGTCTGGCTTTAATGGCTTCGGATACGGTTTGTGTCATAATTTTCTCGCATAATAGTGCTGAATTTTATTTAAAATAGAGCCTTAACTTAAGGTCAGAGGTCATCATTTTGAGTGATTATCAACGCTTTATCAAGCAATTAAGGTTGGAAAACAAGTCGGAACATACCCTTGCCAGCTATCAGCGAGATTTAATGGGCTTGCTGGTGTTTTATTTAGGGGAATTCCTTGAGCAGCCAATAGAAGAAAAAACTCTCAAAAGTGACCAGGCCTGGGCGTTTTTAGATCAGTTTGACGACTGGCCGGCCATTCAACTGCCGGTGTTGCAAGCCTTTATCGCCTTTCGGATGCAACAGGGCATCGCTGCACGCAGTATTGCACGACAACTGTCGGCCATTCGAGCCTTTTATACATTTTTGATTGAACAGGAACGAGCCACTCATAACCCGGCAAAAGGACTGAAAGCCCCTAAACAACCCAAGCCGCTTCCCAAAAGTTTAGATGTGGATTTGACACGACAGTTGTTGGAACAACCGCTTAAAACCTGGCAGGATGTACGCGATCAAGCCATTTTTGAAATTCTCTATTCCGGTGGGTTGCGGGTTTCCGAGCTGGTGGCATTGGATTTATCGCCGGGGTTGGACGGGCTGGCTTCAGGCTGGGTTCGAGTGCTTGGAAAAGGGCAGAAAGAACGCGATGCACCTCTCGGACAGCCGGCGCAAAAAGCCCTTCATCGTTGGCTTGAAATTCGATCTGACTATGCTAAACCCGCAGAGCAAGCCGTCTTCGTTAATCGATTTGGCAAGCGTTTAGGGGTCAGAAGTATTCAAACACAGCTGGATAAAAGAACTTTGACGGCGGGGTTGCCCACCAAAATGTCGCCGCATAGATTGCGGCACGCCTGTGCAACGCATGTGTTAGAATCTAGCGGAGATTTAAGGGCGGTACAAGAGATGTTAGGCCATGCCAATTTGTCGACCACACAGATCTATACCAAGCTAGATTTGCAACATCTCGCCACGGTGTATGACAAAGCGCATCCCCGAGCCAAGAAAAAGCCCTAGAAAACCCGAGTACACAGCAATCAATTAGCAAATGGAAAGAGACAACTCATGAGCGAACAAACCTTTCACGGAACCACAATTTTATGCGCTAAACGAAATGGTGAAATGGTCATCGGTGGCGATGGTCAAGTCACGCTGGGACACGTTGTGATGAAAGGCAACGCCCGCAAAGTCCGCCGACTTTACAATGGCAAAATCATCGCGGGATTTGCCGGTGCAACCGCCGATGCCTTTACCTTGTTTGAACGTTTTGAAGGCAAGTTGCAAACACACAACGGCCAGTTGATGCGTGCCGCGGTCGAAATGGCGAAAGACTGGCGAACCGATCGTGCGTTACGTAAGTTGGAAGCCATGATGCTGGTGGCCGATGTCGACAATATGTTATTAATTTCGGGAACGGGCGACGTCATCGAACCGGCGCATGATTTTATTTCGATTGGGTCTGGCGGTAGTTATGCACACTCAGCGGCACAAGCCTTAATGGATAACACAGAGTTATCTGCGAAAGACGTGGTGGAAAAATCATTGAATATTGCCGCTGATTTATGCATCTACACCAACCATAATTTAACCATTGAAAGCTTGAACAAAGAGGACTAAGTGCATGGAAAACCAAACACGTTCTTCGGTACCCGATAAGCACCCGGAGCAACAATCCTTGACGGAAAGATATTTTGAAGGGGTTCTTTGGAACAGCCGATTTGTGGTGTTACTGGCGGTGGTTGCCAGCTTGATTATGGCGTTTGGTATTTTTTACCTGACGGCGATTGATGTGTATTACACCATGGCACATTTAACGCATTATCACGAACTGGGCGATGCCGAAAGAGCCGCCTTAAAATCACAAACCGTGGCGCATGTGGTTGGCTCGGTGGATGGGTTTCTGCTGGGAACGATTATGCTGATTTTTTCTTTAGGGTTGTATGAATTGTTTATCTCCAAAATTGATGCCGCAACCGGTAATAAAAGCTCCAGCAAAATTTTGATCATCAACTCTTTGGATGACCTAAAAGACAAACTTGCCAAAGTGATTTTATTGATTTTAATCGTCATGTTTTTCGAACAAGCATTATTCTTAAAACCGACCGCTCCGCTGGAGTTATTGTATTACTCATTAGCGATTATGTTGGTGGCACTCGCGTTGTATTTATCACACAAAGCCTATCAACACTAAAACACCTTTCTGATTCAAAACTGGCCAGGCCTGGCCAGTTTTATGAATTATGGGTTTCTAAAACCGGTCTGGTCAGTTCAAAGTCGGCCGAGGCGTAGGTGTAGTCATTGCCCCCGAGTTTGCCAATGGCATTCAATTTGTCGGATTGAATGCTTCCTTCCTTCATGAGTGTCTCTTCAACATAGATATGACGTACATCCAGTAAAATCAGTTTGCCGCCGCCTGGCTGGTCAGACAAAGTAATCACCTCTTTTAAGCGACATTCATAACGTACTTTGGCTTGTGCGACACCTTTCGGCGCCACGGTTTCACTGTCACAGGATGCAACTTGTACGGCTTTAAACTCACTGATGTCGGCAGCGTAGTTGGCGCAAGATGCATTCATTGCCTCCGCTAGGTCGGCACTGACGATATTGATAACACATTCTTGTGTTTCTTTAAGGTTGCGTAAAGTATCTTTGTCGGATTCAGGTTGTGCATTGATTTGTGTCATTGTCAGCACTGGCGGGGTACAACTGGCCACACTGAAAAAAGAGTAGGGCGCCAGGTTGTCAATGCCTTGTTGGCTTTGCGTGCTGACCCATGCAATCGGTCGTGGGATAATGCCACCAACTAATAAAGGGTAAAGTTGAGCAATGTCTAATTCAGACGTGTTGTACTGCATTATCGGCCTTTATTGCGTTGTTGCTGGAAACCAGTCTGATGTTTTGCCTGTCCAGTAATAAACGGTGAGTCCGATCCATTCTTTCCAAGCGGGTTCGAGAGATTTAAGGTGGTCAAAAAAATCTACATCCATATGGCGCAGCTTTTCACTGCTAGATCGGTAATCGACAGGGTACGGAATGACGTGAATATTTTGTTTGTTGGCGATGCCGACCGCTCGCGGCATGTGGAAAGCGGATGTTACTAAGAAATAGGTGCCTTGGGCTTTAGGTAACAATGGTTTGGTAAATTTAAAGTTTTCATAGGTGTTGCGAGAGAGCGATTCAATAATTAAACGTTTATTGGCAATTCCCATTGTGGTTAAGAGTTGTCGCGCAAGACTGCCTTCTCCTTCGGTATTTTGAAGTTGCATCGACCCACTGCCGCCGGTAAAGATAACGGGCGCTTTGGGATAATGGGTGGCGAGTTCTTTAGCACCGATGTAACGGTCTCCGCCGATGCCCAGCTCCGGGCGTCCCCAGCTTAAACTGCGTTTAAGATCTTCTCCACCGCCCAGTACGATAATGCCATCTATTTTTTTGGGGAGGGTTTCAGGCGCTTGAAATCGTTGTTCTAATGGTTGAATTAATAAATCGCCGATCGGAAAAACTAAAACGATGAGTCCCGCTAAACTGGCGGGTAACAAGAGTGCTTTTGCATTTTGAATTTTATTGAAAAGCAAAAAAGTAGAGCCTAAAATCAGTAAGATTAAAATAATATTACTGGGGCTGAGTAATGCCCAACCGATTTTTGAAAGAATGAAAAATACATGATCCATAACTAAACCTGTGATAGCTCACTGGCTATAATGGTTTGGTTGCGCCCACTCTCTTTTGCGGCATAAACCGCCTTGTCTGCTTGGGCGATAATGTCATCGAACGTCTTGCCGTTTTCAGGATATCCGGCCACGCCGATACTCAAGGTGAACGGTAAAATTCCAATGGTGGGCCAGTGGGCTTCCCGAAATGCTTGGTGTAGTTTTTGGCTGATGGTTTCGGTTTGTTTTAATTCTGTATTGGGGAAGATGATGACGAATTCTTCGCCGCCCCAACGATAAATATAGTCTACGTTGCGGATGGCTTTTTGAAGAAGTCGGGCACTGAAAACAATCGCTTCGTCTCCTTTTTGATGACCATGCATGTCGTTGATGTTTTTGAAATAGTCAAAATCAACAATGGCCAGGCTCATCGGGGTGGCGTTTCGTTGGGCGAGAGCCAGGTGAAGTTGTGCTTGTTTTTCACCTTCTCGCCGATTGGGTAGCTGTGTCAAAAAGTCATTGGCCGCCAGTGCTTCAAGCTGGAATTGCAGCTGCTTTCGTTCGGTGATGTTCTGAACCATCCCCACCATGCGTAACGGGTTGCCTTCGTCATCGCGTTGGCAGACTTTGCCACGGTCATGCACCCAAAGGTAATGACCGTTTCGGTTGCGAAGGCGATATTCCACTTCGTAAGCACCTCTGAGACCAAGATGATAATCCTGCATGATTTGCATGACCATTTGCAAGTCATCAGGGTGAACATTTTTGCTCCAGGTCTCAATGACCGATTCCATCTCGTTTGGTCCATAGCCCAGCATTTTCTTCAACTGTGGGCTGAAAAAAACATAACCCGTGTCGATTTCCCATTCCCACATGCCATCCAATGCTTCATTGAGAGCGAACCAGATACTGTTTTCTTTCGTTTGCAGGTCTTTTTCCAGCGCTAATCGATTATTGATATTACGGGCAGTGGATAAAAAATAAATTTGACCTTGGTGTTCGAAATGGGTGGTGTTGATTTCGACGGCGATTTCACCGCCATTTTTATGGAGGTGCCGGCCTACAAAGGTGTAGGTTTTATGAGTCGATATGACTTGAGCGATTTCATCCCATTGTGCTTGACCGATGACATCCTTTTGCAAGGAAAGTACGGAATGATGTAAGACTTCGTCTTTTTCGAAGCCAAGATCTTCATAAGCGGCGCGATTGCACCAGAGTATGTTGGAAGTTTTCGGCTCAATTAGATAAACACCATCGGCCATATTATTGAAAAGGTGTTCAAGCTCGGGGTGTTCGGTCTTCTGGGTTGTCATTTATGTGACCTATTAACTGTCTGCTCATTTTCCGTTTGAATGCATCGGCATTGATAAACGTTAGAAGACGATCTTTGTTGTCAGGGTTGCATCATTCTATTTATGATTATCATTTTTAATGTAGCAATATGATATACGATATAAGCTTAAATTTAACCCAAAAATTTTATTTTTTCCTTGAAAAAATTTTTTTTATCCATATGTTCTAAGTAACGAAATAATACTGATATGTTAGTAAGTTACCTGACATAACTTTAAGGAGTTTTTTAACAATGATGGATAAGTTTACCTCTCAATTCCAGTCTGCATTAGGTCAAGCACAATCAATTGCGCTTGGATTAGGGAATCAATTTATTGAACCTGTGCATATCCTGTCTGCTTTATTGGCAGAGCAAACGTCTTTGCTCCAACTTGCCGGGGTTAATGTCGCTCAGTTGAAGCAAAGTGTGGATGAAAAATTACAGACCTTGCCGAAAGTTTCCGGCGCGGCGGGAGATGTTCAGCTGTCGCAAAGCGGTGGGCGCGTATTAAATTTAATGGATCAAATGGCGCAGAAAAAGGGGGATGCTTATATTGCCAGCGAACTCTTTTATTTGGCCGCCTTACAATCGGCTGATCCCGTTAAAGATCTTTTAAAGAAAGCCGGGGCATCAGAACAAACCATTGAGTCAGCCATTGAACAGGTCAGAGGGGGCGAAAGCGTGCAAGATCAAAATGCAGAAGAAAACAGACAAGCGCTGGATAAATATACGTTGGATTTAACCGAGCGTGCTCGAAACGGGAAATTGGATCCGGTCATTGGGCGTGATGATGAAATTCGTCGTGCGATTCAAGTGCTACAGCGTCGAACCAAAAACAACCCGGTTTTAATCGGGGAACCTGGGGTTGGTAAAACCGCTATTGTTGAAGGGTTGGCGCAGCGTATTGTGAATGGCGAAGTGCCGGAAGGGTTGAAAAACAAACGCCTCTTGTCGCTCGACTTAGCCGGGTTGTTGGCGGGTGCCAAATACCGTGGTGAATTTGAAGAGCGCTTGAAAGCGTTGTTGAAAGATCTGGAAAAACAAGAAGGGTCGGTCATCTTGTTTATCGATGAAATTCACACCATGGTCGGAGCCGGTAAAACCGAAGGGTCGATGGATGCTGGAAATATGTTGAAACCGGCCTTGGCACGAGGAGAGCTTCATTGTATTGGGGCGACAACGTTGGACGAATATCGTGAAAACATTGAAAAAGATGCCGCCTTGGAACGTCGTTTTCAAAAAGTGATTGTGGACGAGCCGTCTGAAGAAGACACCATTGCGATTTTGCGTGGCTTGAAAGAGCGCTATGAAGTGCATCATGGGGTTGCAATTAGCGATCCGGCGATTATTGCGGCAGCTCATTTGTCACAACGTTATATCACGGATCGTCAATTGCCGGATAAGGCGATTGATCTGATTGATGAAGCCGCCTCTCGTATCCGTATGGAAATTGATTCCAAGCCGGAAGAAATGGATCGTTTGGATCGACGTTTGATTCAGTTGAAAATTGAGCGTGAAGCCTTGAAAAAAGAAAAAGACGAGGCATCGAAAAAACGGTTGGGCGTGTTGCAGGAGTCCATTGATGAAATGGAAAAAGAGTACGCCGACTTAGAAGAAATCTGGAAAAAAGATAAAGCCGCATTGCAAGGCGCGAAACAGTATAAAGAAGAGCTGGATAAGGCGCGTATTGAAATGGAAGCGGCACACCGTGAAGGAAATTTGGGCAAAATGTCCGAACTTCAGTATGGTGTGATCCCGGATTTAGAAGCCAAAATCAAAGCTGCAGAAGAGGCCGAAGGGGAAGAAGACGGGCAAATGCATTTGCTGCGTAACAAGGTCTCGGAAGAAGAAATCGCTGAAGTGGTCGCGCGTTGGACGGGCATTCCGATTTCCAGAATGCTGGAAGGCGAACGCGATAAGTTGCTTCGTATGGAAGAAGCCATTGGGGCGAAAGTCATTGGGCAGAGTGAAGCCGTGACAGCGGTTTCCGATGCGATTCGACGTTCCCGTGCGGGCTTATCTGATCCAAATCGTCCGAATGGGTCTTTCTTATTCCTAGGGCCGACCGGGGTGGGGAAAACCGAGTTGACCAAAGCGCTGGCTGATTTTTTATTCGACACGCAAGATGCCATTGTACGTTTGGATATGTCTGAATTTATGGAAAAGCACTCGGTAGCACGTTTGATCGGAGCCCCTCCGGGGTATGTCGGTTACGAGCAAGGTGGTTATTTGACGGAAGCGGTTCGCCGTAAACCTTATTCGGTGATTTTGCTGGACGAAGTGGAAAAAGCCCATCCAGATGTCTTTAACATCTTGTTGCAGGTGTTGGATGACGGTCGATTAACCGATGGTCAGGGGCGCACGGTGGACTTTAAGAATACGGTGATCGTGATGACGTCGAACCTGGGGTCACAAATCATTCAGGAAAAAACCGGTCAAGCGACCTACGAAGAAATGAAACGTGACGTGATGGAGGTGGTCGGAAGTCATTTCCGCCCGGAGTTCGTTAACCGAATTGATGATATTGTGGTATTCCATCCATTGGATAAAGCACAGATTCGTTCGATTGCCGATATTCAATTGAACCATTTACGTCAGCGTCTGGCGGATAATGAATTGAGTTTGGAATTATCGGATGCCGTATTGGATAAAATCGCGGAAGCAGGGTTTGATCCGGTTTATGGCGCACGTCCTTTAAAACGTTCAGTGCAGCAAATGGTGGAAAACCCATTGGCGCAACGTTTGTTAAAAGGTGATTTTGTCTCTGGAGATACCATTCATGTCGGTCTGACGGATGGGGAAATTGATTTCCACTAACGTCATTTAATGTTTAATAATTAAAGCGTAGTCGCTTATTAACCGCGCCGTTGATTGCAACAGCGCGGTTTTTTTATGCCCGAATTTTAGCCAGGCCTGGCTATTTTTATGATGATGAGGTCTTTTGAAGACTTTTTCGACCTGTCTTTCGGTGCGCCAATAAAGCAAAGGGAATCAGTAATCCAAGGCTGACGTGTATGAGACTGCTGAGTTTTGATAAATCAGGATCGCCAAAGTAATAGATGCCTAAGCTGCTGGCAATAAGAAGTGCCCAAACGCTGGTGAAAATAACACCACTGAGACGGTTTTCATTGCGTCGCCAATGTGAACGCATATGTATCGTCCAGATGGCACCGATGAACCATGCCATCAACCAACCGGAAATGGCATGAAAAGTGGTGGTTAATTGCCTTAACTCTCCGCTGGAAAAAGGAAAATTCATAAGCCATTCGATGTCAGATTCCATACGAAAAATCATAAAAGCGGGTACTAAAAATAGACCGCTAATCAGTACGATTATCGTTGTGGTGATGAGAAAAAATAAAAAATGTTTAGGATAACCATTCATAAAGCTGTCCTGTTTGTTGGTGTTGAAGAAAGAAGGTAAGTTGCGTTAAAGCATTTTGCCGTTGCTTGGCGTTCAGTTTCCGATTGTAATGCCAGGACTTTGGTTAAACCATCCGCCAACCAAGCGTCTTCTGCCATAACGCTGATGATGTCTGGCGGTGGTTGATGACCTGTGGCATCAATGATTTTGCCAGGAAAACGTTGATTTTCATTTCGATGAATTTCAGAAGAGGCAAGTGCTTGGTTTTTTAGGTGAATCAGCGGTTGCATTTCCGTTTGGTTATGACGCCGGCTCACAGGAAGTGTCAGGTCGCCAAAGACTTTAAGATCGCCTCCAGCGTTAACCCATCCAGCAGTAATTTGGTGGTATTTCAGGACGTCAATAGCTTGGTCAACGGCATAGCCTTTTGCGATGCCGTCAAGTGTCACAAGTACAGGCGTTTTCAATTGAGCCTGATGGCCTTGGATTTTAATATCAGACGCTTTGCCGGTTGTTTGGAATGTGTGCTTGAAATGATTTGGCAGAACCCTTTGTTGAACTAGGTGTCCACCGAGAGTGCAGTTGAAAAGATGACCAGAATCCTTGCACAATTGTTTTGCTTTGCTGAGAACCGATAAGGTCTCCATAGGCAGGTCAATCCATTGTTCAGGGTTGCGGTTGAGTTTTGATAAACTACTTTCAGGGTCGTGAAAACTCATTTGAGTGTGAATGGTTTCAATGGTTTTAAACACGTCATTTAATACCGTTTCATCCTGATTCGTTAGAAACGCACCGACTTCAACGAAAGTACCCAGTAATGGTTTCATTCTTTTTACAAGTGTTGCGGTCATTTTTTGAGTACAACCTCATACAGTGCGAGTAAGCGCTTAACACCGTTAGTGACATTTCGACAAGACAGCGTGGCACCACTGATGTTTGGAATGTCTTCTTCCAGCTCTAAAGGGCTGGTTTTGTCCGTACCGATAAAGTGGTTTCGCCAGTCGGCTTGTCGCACTTCACCTCCATAAGTTTCACGGTAGTCCATAATCTCGATTCCCAAAACTTTTCCATCAGGCGAGAGGGCTGTCGCATAAGTTATAAATTCGTGTTTTCCAATGACTTTATCGATAATGACCCAGCCTAAGAAAGCCTTTTCTTGATCAAACGCTTGCCAGGCTTTTTGTGTTTTCCATCGTTGACGAACATCGCTGATGGCTTCAATATTGTCTCTTTGGTCATCACGGAGCTTGATAAGCATCGGGGTAAAGGAAGCTTGGCTACCAAATAACGCAACTTGTGCCTGCTCTTCATTTAAATATTCCACCGCATAGACAATTGGGCTTGTGCAGAGAACCGGAAGTCCGAGTATAGGGATAAGTTGTTTCACTGACGAATTCCTTGAATGATTTAAGGCGCTTTCAAAGCGCCCTGAAAATTTTAGAAGTTGTAACCGAGTTTCAGCTTGGTTTCATATTTGGTTTTTTCAATTAAGTGCAGTCCACTTTCTTGACCACTATAGCGTTCACCGCCACCTGAAATTTGAGGTAGATACGTCAACGTTGCCCAAAAGTGTTTGTGCCCATAGTGGATGGAGGGGCCTGCAAAAACAGACCATCTTTCTTGCCCGACTTCGGTTTCAAATTCGGTTTCATATAAAGCTTCAGCGCCAACCGACCAGTTAGATGCAAACCGATAAGATAGACCGGTTTTAGCCGCCAGTTCTATTTCCATTTCCGGTTGGGTTGGCCAGGTTTCTTCATCATTGATGCCGGCAATCTTAGCCCGTTTGGCATAGGTCGACTCAATATTGGTGTTGCCGAGCCAAACCAGTTGTCCATCCATGAAGTATTTCTGAAGCTGAAGTCCCAGATCCATGGAAAGCGTGTCTTTCTTTTGACCGGAATGTTTGTCGATGGTATCGAAATCCAACCCGATAGTCGTTGACAACCCAATGTCATTGAGAGCAGGTGTTAAGAATGCATATTTCAACTCGGTTTCAATACCGGAAAAGGTGAAGCTGGTATTTTTCTCTTGTGGTAAGTAGCCTCCAATGATCAGGCCGCTAGTCTCAATTTTATGACCGATTATGGCGATTGCACCGGAAAAGCGATGGGTGAACCCATGCTCAATTTCCGTTTTACTGTCCAGTGCCCGGTAAGTGCCTTGGCCTTTATCATTGCGCTGGGTGAAAATTTGATAAAATTCTGAAGCCCCTTTAGGTAAAGGCTCCGCTCCTTTTGTATACCCCAGTAATTGTTCGCCAGATTGGGCTGTGATACTCCATAGCAGAGTGCTCAATAAAGCGGCTGAAAGATGCCATTGTTTTGTCATATTGATTTTCCATTTCGTAAATGATTATGAGAATCGTTATTAATAACTTCAAGCGGGAATGGTAATGACCTGGAATGCTTATGTCAATACAAATAAAAACAATTATTATTCGTGTGTTTGTTTTTATTAATTAAAAATGAGAGAATGAAAGGGTGTGAAAGACAAGCGTTTTGTGAGCAAAAAGAGGAGGTTAAAATGGATCGGGTTTATATCGGATTGGAATTAAATAAATTAGTGGAGCTAATGCAAAAAGGGATGATTTGTGGTGCGGACATCCATGCCCTGAACCTTGAGGCAAAAGAGTTGGTTCAGCAAGCTTGTTTGAAGAGTTGTGTGAAAAAAGTTTGTTCAGGGTGTGAAATGAGTGGTTTATGTGGCGTGAGTGAGTTAGTTGCAATGACGCCTATACTTGACGTGAAGGCGTCACTGAACTGAGATTAACGGTTGATTAATCGGTTTTTCAAATAAATCCCCGCACTGTTACCGGCTAAAGCTGCAATCGCCCATAACCAGCCGTGTAGACTGCCTGAACCGATGCCACTGAAAAATGCACCGATGTTACAGCCAAAGGCAATCACCGAACCGTAGCCCATAATAAACCCACCCACCACGGCAAATAAATGCGGTTTCAGTGTGAACTGAGTGGCTTCTTGCTGTGTGTTTTTGGCCAGTAGTGTGACGAGAAGCGCACCAAAAATCAATCCTAAGGTGGTTAAGCTGACCGTGTCTTGCAGTATGGAACTTTCAAGTCGATTGGCATGACTGATGCCATAGGACCAAAACTGCCAATCGATAGGAAGATTCAATCCATCACTGATTTTTAATCCCCAGTAGGGAAAGACATTTGCTATCGACCAAGGCTGACCGCTTAGGAGAAGCAGCAATGCGTTGAGCGAGGCCAATAATAACCCGGCTTTGAGCCAAGGATGCCAGTCTGCTATTTTCCAAAAAGCCGTCTGCGTCAGTTGGCTGATTTCAGTAAAATGTTTTTTTTCTTTAATGATGGCCAACCAATAAAGCAACGCGATCAGTCCCAGTTGAATGATTAAGCCTGATATTAATCCAAACTGTTCTAAAACTGACACAGGAGCAAGAGCTGGAACGGAGCGCCAAAATTCATTGTGATAAGCGGCTAGAGTCCCTCCGATCAATAGAAAAATAAAACTGCTGAGCGAGAGTGGCTGTAACTGCCCTAGCTTGTTGAAGGTGCCCGATGTACAGCCATTTGCCAATTGCATCCCGATGCCAAACATAAAGGCACCCGCGACGACTGATAAACTCAGTGGTTGTACGAATCCAATCATCGACTGTCCGTTGATTGATCCAATACTGAGGAGTACGAAAAAGAGCACACTGCTCAATGCGAGCATCCATAGCACGGCTCGTATGCCGAGGGTTTTGCCTTGCGTCAGCAGCTGGTGGGAGCAGGTTCTAAACCCAAATTGAAAATAGTTCAAGCTGGCACCTAACAGAGCACCGACTAAAAAAAGTGCAACATTGTTTTCTGCCAGAAATAAACTGAGTGCTAAAAGCGGCATGAGTAAAATCAAGGCGAATGATTTTTGAAAAGGGTAAAAAAACAGTATGCGGTTCATTGGGTAAAGTTCCTTGTTTGAACGGCATTATAGAGGGTTATCCTGAGATCAAAAAATCATTCTGTTTATGTTGGTATTGCCTTTTATTATGCCAAGAATTGCTAATATTTTAATATGCTAATATCAAATAATGACGAAGGGGGCTTGTTATAATAATTTCCTTGAGTTTAATTAGTTTTAAAGCCATTGAGGTCACGTTTTGAAAAACAGTATTGTCGCTAAGATTCCTTTTCACTTTAAAGGTCAGGCATTTGAGCCCGCCAGTCGTATTGATCTAGATGATTGGGCGAGAAGAGGGCATGAAGAATTACCAGACCTGGTTAAAATGATTGCACAAGAAAATCAAATCGGTTCTTATTCTTATGAATTGGAAGTCATGGAGGTTTCAGAGGTTTTATTTGAATTACCGACAGGAATGGCTGAACAATTTTGGGACTCAGAAACGAGTAGCTTTGATTTTAAGCGGTTCAAACAATCTTGGATGGCAGAGCAATCATTTGCTCAGCTCAACCAAATTTCAAAACAAGTTCTAGGGGGTGCACTTGAAGAAAACTCTAAAATGCACCAAGCTTTAATGCAGGCTTTTCTGGCGGGTAAAGACAGTTAATTCTCAGCTTTCCGTGGCTCTCAAGACAGCTTTTTTAGCAGATTCAATGTCATCAATACTGACATTTAAATTTTTCAAACGACCGTCTTTGATGTTGTAAATGAACCCATGGATCGCTAAATGTTGTCCATTTTTCCACGCTTTTCTGACCGCCGGCACATGGCAGATGTTGCGAACCTGCTCAACCACATTGATCTCACATAAACGATTGACTTTCTGTTCATAAGGCAGTGCATCCAGTTCGGTCTGTTTGCGCTGATAATATTTCCGAATCGGGCGCACCCAGTGGTCAATTAAACTTGGGTTGTGTTCTTCCATTGAAGCTATGACGCCACCGCAGCCATAATGTCCATTCACAATAATGTGCTTCACCTTTAAGATTTCAACGGCATATTGAATAACTGAGAGAACATTCATATCACTTGAGTTGACGAGGTTCGCGATATTTCGGTGAACAAAAATCGTGCCGGGATCCATCTTGACCAGTTCATTTGCAGGGACTCGGCTGTCGGAGCAACCTATCCAAAGGTATTCGGGCTTTTGCTGGTGAGAGAGGATTTCAAAAAAATCAGGATGGACTGCGTTGATTTCATCCACCCAGGCACGGTTGTTTTGTAACAGCTGCTCGATTGGCGTATTGCATTCACATTGATGGCACATAAAAATCCTTTTGGAGAAGTTGTCGATGGGAGACAAAAAGGCTCTTAAAGTTTTAAGGTAATTCGGTTAAAAGCTTCTTTATAATGGAAAATAGACACGTTTTTATTGTGTGATTTTCATAAAGACTTGCGGTAATTTTTCCGGCAACTTATCAACATGGTCGATGACGGTATAATGAGTGTCAAAAATCGTTTCGACATATTCGTCTGCATCCGGATCTAGGGTAATGCAGTAAGAATAAATTCCTTTGCTTTTCAACTCTTCTACCGCTTTATGTGTGTCTTGAATTAAAACCTGCGGGTCTTTGGTGTCAATATCTGCTGGCTCGCCATCCGTTAGAATCAGCATCAGTTTTTTCTCAGCCTGTTGTGCTTCCAGATAGTGTGCGGCATGACGCATGGCAGCCCCCATGCGAGTGGAGAAAGACGCTTCCATAGCGGCAATACGCGATTTAACCTCGTCGCAATAATGCTCAGAATAGCCTTTAATATGCTGATAGCGTACTTCATGACGGGTGTCGGAACAAAAGCCTGCAATCGCGAACTTATCGCCTAACTGTTCAATCGTCCAAGCGGTAATAGCAAGCGCTTCTTCGCTTAGTTCCAGCAGAGTTTGTCCTGTTTCCGGGTTGCGTTCATTCAACGATTGAGAGGTATCCACTAACAGCATGACTGCAATGTTCCGGCTGTCGGTGGTATGGCTGTAATTGATTCGAGGATCGGGTGCTTGACCGCTTTTAAAATCAATGACCGAGCGAATCGCAATATCCAAGTCCAGTTCTTCGCCTTCTTCTTGGAAGCGAATACGTTTTTTGTTTTGCGGCTTGAGGGCTTCAATCATTTTTTTCAAGCGTTTCGCCAAACCATCGTGTTTTTCCATTAAACGGTCGATTTTGCTTGAGTCACCTGAAGGATGTAAACGCTCATAAACGGTTGCCCAGTCTGGACGATAGCTTTCCGAGAGATAATCCCATTCGTCATAATGACGGGGTGGCAAGCTGTTTGCATCGTCAACGATTTTTTCATCTGACTCGTATTCGTTGTTATGAAAATCTTCCGCTTCATCATTTTCTTCGTGATGGAACCAGATAAAACGGTTATCGTCTCGGTAACTGATTTCGGTATCGTCAAAGAAAATGTCCGGTAAACTGTCAGTTTTTTTACGCGATTTGACATAAAAGTTCGTGCCGAGTTTTGCCATGTCCTGCGTGGTAGAGGTTTCCCCTTTTTCAGCCATAATGGTGTTGAACTGAGTTCGAAACGCTTCAATCAGCGCGTTTTCAGGGTTAAAGGTTTCATCCATCAATGCACGGGAAAGACGCGTGGCACGATATCTCAAACAGGCCTGCTGGGTGGGATCGCACGCACCTTTTTCCGGCACTGGATGCAGGGCTAAAAAGAGGGGCTTTAACCCCGGAAAACGTTGAATGGCCAACCTTTCCACTCGGCAATCTTCAAACGTGGAGATGAATAACTGCATGTGGGGTGCGAAGTTATCGGCCATCAACTTGGTGGACCATTCTTTATGCGCCATCATATGTGCCAGCATGGCTCGATAGCGATTCAGACCGCTGATGCCATTTTCATTTTCATAAACGTCCGGTACGGCAATGAGTTCTTCATCCAAATAAGGAACCGGTTTACGGAGTTGGTCAAATGCGGTTGAGAATACCGAAAAAGGGCGATCGCAATGCCACATACAGTCTTTCAACATGTCTAGGTGGCGTTCCACATCTTTAAACGTGGTGCCTTGGCGTTCACGTTGGATGATGCTTTTGGCATCGTGCGACTCTAACCCGAAATAGGCAATTTGCTGATCGGGTGCATCGTTGTAGTTACGCGCGCCATAATCAATAAAGTTACGAATTCCGGCCAGGCTTAATTTGGAAATCAATTGCGGCATCGATTCCAACAATGGAATCATCCCCGGGCTTTCATATAAGGAATGGTGACCATGAATGACGGTTTGCGTTTTATCGACATATTCATCAATAATGTCTAAATAATGCTGAAAGTCTTCTAGGCTGTCGATGCGTCGACAGACACTGCTGAGTGAAGCCAGAAAAGGAATCAGTGCTTTTTTGTTGGGACTGCGAGCCAATTTGTAGCCGTAATCGGCTACCATTTTCATAGTACCTTTTCCGATATGAGAGGCAATTTCCGGCATGATCTCAAGGTAGACCAGAACGGGTTCAACGCCCATGCCTATCTTACAAAGAAAATTGGCACCTTCGATATAGGCAACGACCCCTTCGTCTGAAAGTTGCTGTGCAGCATCTTCGATACACGCAGGGAAAACCTCTAACGCTTTTGGAAAATTACAGCTGAATTTGTCTTGATATTCAGCAACAACTTCTGCAATGACTTCTGCATTCATACTCTAAACTCATTTGATTGAATGATAAATTGTCACCACCGTATTTTAAGGGCGGTAGTTGGCTAAAACTGGCCAGGCCTGGCCAGTTTTAGCCAAAAATCATTTCAATGGCGTTATCAAGGGTTTGACGAATGTCCGCATCGTCGGTGATTGGGCGAACCAAGGCCATTTTGCAGGCTTCAACTGGGGTAATGCCTTGATTGATCAAAGTTGCCGCATAGACCATTAGACGTGTTGAAATCCCTTCATCCAAGCCATGGCCTTTTAGGTTACGCGCGGTTTCGCCGATTTTAACCAGTTTCTGAGCTGTTTCAGAATCGACGTTTCCTTCTTTTTGCAGGATATGAGCTTCCACTTCAGGGAGCGCATAATCAAAATCCAAGGCACAAAAGCGTTGTTTGGTCGATTGTTTTAAATCTTTCATCAGGGATTGATAGCCGGGGTTATAGGAGATGACTAATTGAAAGTCAGGGTGGGCTTTAATCAATTCACCTTTTTTGTCTAAAGACAATTCGCGACGGTGATCGGTCAGGGCGTGAATGACAACCATGGTGTCTTGACGCGCTTCTACAATTTCATCTAAATAACAAATGGCGCCATAACGTGCTGCCAAAGTTAGCGGCCCGTCAACCCAGCGCGTGCCGTTGGCATCGAGTAAATAACGCCCGACCAGATCGGAAGCGGTGATGTCTTCATTACAAGACACGGTAATGATCGGTTTACCCAGTTTCCAGGCCATGTGCTCGACAAAACGGGATTTACCACAGCCCGTTGGGCCTTTCACCATCACGGGTAAACGAGCCGCATAAGCGGCTTCATAAAGTTCAACCTCATTGGATTGAGCGTCGTAGAATGGTTCGTTGTCAATTTTGTATTGCGTAATATCCATATCAGTTCCCTGTAACGTTTATGGTGGGTGTTTTCAAAAAACAATTAAAAGCTGTTTTTATCCAATACTTTTTCAGTAAATTAAAGCGATATAAAGTCATTTAGATTTCTGTTTTGCAGCTGTGTTGAAGAAAATAGAAAGCTAAATAACCTGGTTATGGACTAGGTTTTTGATCTGGGTGTTAAAAAAACCCCTGCGTGAACGCAGAGGTTTTTCTGGGTGTTTAAATAAACATTCGTTAAAGAATGATTTATTTATGCACGCCCAATTTTTCTCTCCAACCTGGATAGATTTTGTCTGCATCGGCAGGGAAAGATTCGAATGCGCGAGCGAATTCTTTGTGATCTTTCGCAAATTCGATTGGGTCGGCACCTGCTTTCCAGCACTCGTAAGATTGACGAAGTGACGCTGCACCTGCCGCTGGAGAGTCGATGTGACCGTAAGAACCACCACCTGAAGTGTTGATAACATTTCCGTGCCCTAGGTTTTTGAAGAAACCAGGTAAACGCAGTGCGTTCATACCACCAGAGATGATTGGTGTCGTTGGTTTCATACCATTCCATTTCTGGTAGAAAACAGGCCCTTGACATTCATCACGCTCAATCATGTATGCAATGTTCTTATCGGAAGCATCCCCTTCCATTTTGCCGTAACCCATTGTGCCCACGTGGATACCAGACGCACCTTGAAGACGAGAGATTTTAGCCAAAACAAAAGCCGTGTAACCACGTTTCGCAGAAGGTGACGTGATTGCGCCGTGACCGGCACGGTGATAATGTAAGTATTGTGCAGGGTAGTTACGACGTGCCGTTGTAACCATACCAGGTCCACCGACATAACCATCAACCAAGAACGCAACTTGAGGCGCGTCAGCACCGAAAGTTTCCAAGATATAATCTGCACGGTAGCACATTTCATGGTGGTCATCTGCTGTGATGTTTGCAGAGAATAACTTTGTTTCACCTGTTTCATCTTGAGCACGTTTCATCGCGTCTGCAACCAATGGAATAACTTTTTTCATTGGGCAGAAAGTTTGGTTACCTTGTGGCTCATCATTTTTGATGAAATCACCGCCTAGCCAGAACTGGTATGCTGCGTCAGCAAATGGCTCAGGGCGTAGACCTAGTTTAGGCTTGATGATCGTACCGGCGATGTAACCACCGTTGTCTTTATCACGACCCAGCATTTTCCACATGTTAGTGATGTCAACAGAAGGACCGTCAAACAGGTGAAGTTTAGTTTCTGGTACCCAGAAATCAAACATTTGAAGGTTTTTAACGTCACCCATACCTTGGTTGTTACCAATGGCAAGTGTCAAGAAAGAAACAATCATTGTTTTACCATCAAGCCCGTTACGATCGAAAAGATCGAAAGGGTAGGCCACTTTCATGATTCCGTTAGCTTCATCGATGTCATAAACAATCGCGTCAACACCTTTCGTGAAATCATCTGTTGTACAAACTTCAACGTTTGTTCCTGTTGACGATTCCGCGGCAATGTGTGCCGCGACTTCTAGATAACCGTAGCCTGTAGCTGGTTCCATTTCATAAGCAACAAGAATATGATTCTGACCTGCAATTAGGTCTTCTTCTTTTAAGCTTAAATCAGCATAACGATTTGACTGATCCATGTTTTATACCTCTATATAATTGGGACAATAACTCAAAGAGAGAGCCCATAATTTTTGTTAAGCCGCTTCAATGAGCAGGCTTAACCCCGAAATTTGAATGGTCATTATAGAGGGTGTTGAGATAAGTTCAAATCAATAATTTTTATAAAATTGATAGATAATAACCTATTTCAAAAAATTAGCTCTGAGGCTGAATAATGAAAAAGGCTTAGATAACGACTTGGATTAACGGAATTTTTTGAATGCCTGTTCACTGACTTTTTCGCTTTCCAGTTTCAAGAGTTCAATCAGTTTTTCCGCTGCAATCGAGAGTACCTTTCCTTTGGGATAGGCCAGATACCAATGACGATTGATGGGGAACCCTTTTACGTTGAGAATGCTGATCTTGCCTTGATTGATTTCTTCCATCAAGGTAGGAACTGAAGCAACGGTAATGCCCAAGTTTTTCAATAGCCCAAGTCGAATAGGTTCGTTTCCGCCGAGAACCATTTTGATATTCGGCTGAAATTCAAACTCTTCAAAGACCTTATCAATTTGATCTCGAATACCTGAACCGGTTTCGCGCATTAGAAAAGGTTCACTTACCAAGTCTTGGATGGAGAGATGTTTTCCGACTAATGGGTGGTTGCTATTGGCTAAAAAAGCCAGTGGGTTGACCGAAAGTTGGGAGGATTCAACATTTAAACCCTCCGGCGGTTGTCCGAGTATATAAAAATCGTCTTTATTGTTGTTAATACGTTCAATCAGATTTTCTTTGTTACCGACCCGCATGATGATGGTGACATCGGGATAAGATTGGGTAAAGTTCTGAATGACTCTAGGTACAAAATATTGTGCTGTTGAGATCACGGTGAACTTAATGCTGCCGCCAGAAAATCCTTTAAGATGATTGATTTTTTGCTCAGCAATGGAAAGCTGTTGCAAGATATTATTCGCCGATTCGTAGAGCACCTTACCCGCTTCGGTTAAATGAGCCTTACGCCCGATTTGTTCGAACAATGGGCTTTCCAGTACCTCAGCCAGTTTTTTAACCTGCATGGAAACCGTCGGTTGAGTCAAGTGCAGCTCTTCGGCCGCCTTGGAAAAGCTATTATGTCGGGCAATGCTTTCAAAGACCTGAAGTTGTCTTAAGGTGGCGTTGCGCGCCAGAATGGAAATTTTTTCAGGCATATCGGGGTTCCTTGTCGAAGGTCAAACAGTGCAAGCCGCTGGTTAATGTCTACCGATTTTAAAAACGCTAAAAAAACGATGACAGCAGGGATGAACACTTTACTCTACATTTTAGCTGTATACCAATCTCGGCTAAGCTCAAACTCTTGCACATCGAGAACCGCTAAACGACCCTATTTTGCTGCAATATGGACGACGTGTCGCAGGGTTACATCGTAGGTGTGTTTGAAAAAAGATGGTTTCGTTATCATCCTAGCCAAAGTTAAGTGAATGCTGCGTTAACTTTTTACGTTATGCTTCTTCCAGCCGATCAAGTTTTTTAACTTTTTTATAGGCTTTTTTAACGGCTTTTTCAATGCGTGCTTGGATTTCTTGGTATTCTTTAGCAGACATATAAAAAGACATATCAATATCGTGACGGATATAACGAGGTGCAATGCGATTAAGAGCAATGCAGGCCATATCGGCCAATTGATTTTCAGTTAATCCTACGTCAAAATAGTGTTCCTGGATATGATTGAAGACAGGTCTTTCGTAATAGTTATGTACGGACTGTAATTCAGACATCGGTAAAATTCCTTAATGAATAACCATTATTTCACTATACCTAAAATCAAGACATAAAAAAAGCACTCGTTGAGTGCTTTTTATGGAAGATTATAAAAGGGTTTAGCTAATGGCTTCGCGCTTGACTGCTCGATGACCAATATCTGTGCGGTAGTAGACTTCATCCCACTGAATTTTTGCAACCCCTTCATAAGCTCGCTTTTGTGCATCAGTCACATTTTCACCCAAAGCGGTTACGCACAGAACACGTCCGCCTGACGTGACTAATTCTCCCTTGTCATTTAAGCGGGTGCCTGCATGAAAGACTTTAGTATCGGTATTGTTGGCATCTTCTATTCCTTGAATGATATCGCCTTTACGATATTCATCAGGATACCCACCCGCTGCCAAAACAACGCCTAATGCCGGGCGAGAATCCCATTTTGCGGTCACGGTATCCAATTTTTTATCCAACGCCGCTAAACACAGCTCAGATAAATCAGATTGTAAACGCATCATAATCGGTTGCGTTTCCGGGTCACCAAAACGACAGTTAAACTCAAGGACTTTAGGCGTTCCGTCTGACGCAATCATAATCCCCGCATACAAAAAGCCCGTATAAGGTAGGCCGTCTTTTGCCATCCCATCCACGGTTGGACGAATCACTTCTTCCATAATGCGGTCATGAATTTTACGTGTGACGACCGGGGCAGGTGTATAAGCGCCCATGCCTCCGGTGTTTGGCCCCGTGTCTCCATTGTTTCTGGCTTTGTGATCCTGCGAGGTTGCCATCGGTAAAATGTTTGTGCCGTCTGCCATCACGATAAAGCTGGCTTCTTCACCGACTAAGAACTCTTCAATAACAACCCGTGCACCAGCTTCGCCAAATTTATTGCCGGCCAGCATGTCTTCTACCGCCGCAATGGCTTCTGCATTGGTTTCAGCCAGTATTACGCCTTTCCCTGCTGCCAAGCCATCGGCTTTGATGACAATCGGCGCCCCCATTTTTTCGATATACGCCACAGCGGGTGGAATTTCGGTAAATACCGAATAGGCGGCTGTCGGAATATTGTGTTTTGCTAAAAAATCTTTAGAAAAGGCTTTAGACCCTTCTAGCTGAGCCGCGCCTTTGCTTGGCCCGAAACATTTTAGTCCCGCTGCTTCAAAGGCATCTACAACCCCTAGTACAAGGGGGACTTCAGGGCCTACAATTGTTAATGCAATGGCATTGTCTTGAGCAAAATCCACCAGGCCTGGTAGATTATCAACGGCAATATCGACATTTTCGATATTGTCTTCTAGCGCTGTTCCTGCATTGCCGGGGGCGACAAATACTTTTGAAACCTTGTCTGATTGAATGGTTTTCCATGCCAAAGCATGTTCGCGACCACCGCTTCCAATAATGAGTACATTCATTTAAATTTTCTCTCGTTTATTCCAAATTCAAGAGGAAGGAGCGTTTTGCTTGAGGTTAAGGCGGGGGTTGAAAGCCCAGGCGCAGCGTACTAAAGATACGTAAGCACTGGACGTTCAATCTCAACGCTGAGATCAAGTAAATAAGCCCTTCCGAACAGGATTAATGTTTAAAGTGACGCATACCTGTAAAGACCATGGCAATCCCGTGCTCATCTGCCGCATTGATCACTTCCTGATCGCGCATTGAACCGCCTGGATGGATCACAGCAGTAATGCCGGCTTCGGCTGCTGCATCAATTCCATCTCTAAACGGGAAGAAAGCATCGGATGCCATCACTGAACCTGGGACTTCAAGACCTTCATCAGCGGCTTTGATGCCGGCAATTTTCGCAGAATAGACACGGCTCATCTGGCCTGCACCCACGCCGATGGTCATCCCTTCTTTCACATAAACGATGGCGTTGGATTTAACGTATTTCGCCACTTTCCAGGCAAATTGAAGATCTGCCATTTCTTTTTCACTTGGGGCTCGTTTTGTCACCACTTTAAGGTCTTCTTCGGTCACGTATCCTAAATCACGGTCTTGAACCAGTAGACCGCCTGTAACGCGTTTGTAGTCATAAGCCGCTTCCTGAATGCCTAAATCACCGCACACCAGTAAGCGCACGTTTTGTTTTGCGGCAATCACATTTTTAGCATCTTCTGAGACATTCGGTGCGATGATGACTTCGACAAATTGGCGTTCAATAATCGCTTGAGCGGTTTTTTGATCAAGTGCACGGTTGAAGGCAATAATGCCGCCGAAAGCAGACGTCGGGTCGGTTTTATAAGCGCGATCATAGGCTTCAAAAACGGTTTCACCGATAGAAACACCGCATGGGTTGGCATGTTTAACAATGACACAAGCGGTCTCTTTAAATGTTTTGACCAGCTCCAGTGCGGCATCAGTGTCGGCAATGTTGTTGAATGACAGTGCTTTACCCTGTAATTGCGTCGCGGTTGAAATAGAGGCTTCGCTCGGATGACGTTCTGTGTAGAAAGCGGCTGATTGATGTGGGTTTTCACCGTAGCGCATCGATTGTTTTTTTACAAACTGCGTGTTGTAGGTTCTTGGGAAAGTATCGTCTTTGTCTTCACTGAACATCGTGCCGAAATAATTTGAGATGGCACCGTCATAACGAGCAGTTTGTTCGAATGTTTTAATGGCCAGGTCAAAACGGGTAGCATGGGAAAGCTGACCGTTATTTGATTCCATCTCTTCTAGAATACGAGCGTAATCTTGCGGGTCAGTGACGACGGCAACGTCTTTATGGTTTTTTGCCGCTGAACGTAGCATGGTCGGCCCACCGATGTCGATATTTTCAATGGCATCTTCTAAAGAACAATCCGGGTTGGCAACCGTCGCTTCGAAAGGGTATAAGTTCACAACGACCATGTCGATCGGGTCAATGCCATGTTCTGCCATAACGGCATCATCCGTACCGCGTCGACCTAATAATCCACCATGAATTTTTGGGTGAAGTGTTTTGACTCGACCATCCATCATTTCAGGGAAACCGGTATATTCTGAAACTTCTGTGACAGGAAGCCCCGCTTCAGAAAGTACTTTATAAGTGCCTCCCGTTGACAAGATGGCAACATCCATAGCGGTTAAAGATTTGGCAAATTCTAAAATGCCATTTTTATCTGAGACGCTAATCAGGGCGCGGCGAACAGGTTTCATAAGGGATTTCTCTCCAAAATTGGTTAGTCAGTAAAAGGGATGCCTGTTAATAGGCGAATTCGTTTTATGCTTGCGCTATTTTATAAAGCTGCATTTTTTTTCTTAAGGTATTGCGGTTGATACCGAGTATTTCTGCCGATCGACTTTGATTGAACGCGGTTTCGTTCAACACAAATTCGATGAGTGGGCGTTCCACTTGGCTCATCACCATTTGATAAACATCACTTGGCACTTCGCCTTCCAGCGTTTCGAAATAGTTTTTCAGCGTCATGGTGACATGGCTGCTGAGTGCTTGATTCGAAGGATTGTTGTCGGATAGTAATGTCATAAAGTATCAAAGTAATGGTTGATTAAGTTGAGTTGCGCTTGAGTGTCCTCAAGACGATTAAATTTTTTTCTTAGCTCTGTACCGTTGGGGAGGTTTTGGCTATACCAGCCCAAATGTTTCCGAGCAATTTTATGGCCTAAGTATTCACCGTAAAGCACTTCCAGTTCAGAAAAGTGTCGAGTCATCACTTGCTGAAATTCAGCTAAACTGGGGGCGGGTAAAAAATCTCCCGTTTCTAAAAAGTGTGCTATCTCTCTGAAAATCCAAGGATATCCTTGAGCCGCTCGACCAATCATAATGCCATCTGAACCCGTATATTTTAATACAAATTGAGCCTCTTTTGGGGTGCAAATATCACCGTTTGCAATAACCGGGATCTCAACAGCCTGTTTAACGGCTTTGATGGTGTCGTATTCGGCCTGTCCGTTAAATTTATCGGCTCGGGTGCGCCCATGGATGGTTATTGCTTTAAGTCCCGACTCTTGTGCCAGTTTGGCGATTTCAATGGCGTTGATATTATCCATATCTGTGCCTGTTCGGATTTTGACGGTGATCGGCAAATTAATCGCTTGGGTTAGGCTGTTGAAGATATCTGAGATCAATTCAGGTTGTCCCATTAAGGCTGATCCGGCAGCCACATCACACACTTTTTTTGCCGGACAGCCCATATTGAGATCAATGATATCTGCCCCTTGAGATTGTTGCCATAACGCAGCCTCGACCAATTCGGCAGGTTGGGTGCCCAATAGCTGAACGATGCGAGGGGAGGTTTCGGTTTTGTCGGCATGACGCGTTGAGGATTTTGCCGATTCCCACAGTTGCTTTTTAGAAGCGACCATTTCTGAAACGGCATAGCTGGCACCGGATTCGCGACAGATATCGCGATAAACACGATCCGTGATCCCCGCCATCGGTGCCAATGCAATAGTAGGGGTGTCAGAGTTAAGTACTGTCATCATGTGCTCAAAGAATTAAAAAGTTGCTTGTTTGATAAAGCTGAGCTGTGACCATTCATCCAAGTCATTTTGTGTTAGGAATTGAAACCCTTGTTGCTGGTAAAACGCTATTAAATCGGATGCTTGACTGGTTAATAAACCGGATAATACCAAGGTGGCGTCGGGTTTCATTAATCGAATAAACTCGGGTGCAAGTTCTTTCAAAGGGCCTGCAAGAATGTTGGCAATTAATAAATCGACAGGTTCGGATTGAAAGTCTTTGACCAGCTTAAATTCTATTTTGGCCTCGTTTCTTTCCGCATTCTGCTGGCTGGCAATGATAGCTTGCGGGTCAATGTCCGTGCCTTTGACATTTTGTGCACCTAGCTTTTCAGCTGCCAGCGCCAATACGCCAGAACCACAACCATAATCAATCACATTTAAGTTTTTCGGTGGGTTCTGATCTAACCAGGTGAGGCATAAAGATGTCGTCGGGTGGGTGCCTGTTCCAAAAGCCATGCCCGGGTCCAGCATGAGGTTGACGGCTTTTGGGTCGGGAACGTCACACCAGCTGGGGACAATCCATAAACGCGATCCGAACTGCATCGGTTGGAACTGATCCATCCAGGCGCGAATCCAGTCTTTGTCTTCCAGTTGCTCAATGATATAAGCAGAAGAGTGAATTTGCGGCATTAAAGTCGTTAATTGGTCAATTATCGAGGGAATATCGAATTCGGCATCGAATAATCCAATGACCTTGGTTTGACTCCAAATGGGCGTGGTGCCGATTTCAGGTTCGAAAATAGGCTGGTCTTTGGCATCTGAAAAGGTCACTGAAGCGGCATTGACCTCCATGAAGGCATCCGCTAACGGTTCCGCAAGTGCTTCTGAAACGGTAGTGTTGATTTGAATCCAGGCCATAGGAGTCCTTTAAACGTAAAAACCACGTGGCCAATAATTACATTAGAGGCTCAACGTGGCTGGTTAAATGGTTTTTATACAAAAGCTATTTTAAACGAGGTGCTCTAAACGGTGCTCCAAGTAATGTATGTTTTGCTCCCCTTCGCAGAATCCTAAATCATTCATGATCTCGCGCTGCATACGGATATTGGTTTCAATTCCCTGGATAATCAACTCATCCAAAGCGGTATCCATGCGTGCAATCGCAGAGGTTCGGTCTGATCCGTAACAAATCAGTTTTCCAATCATGGAATCATAGTGAGGGGGAACCGGGTAGCCGGTATAAATATGAGAATCCCAACGCACGCCGATGCCGCCTGCCAAATGCAAGCGTTCAATTCTACCCGGAGAAGGAATAAAGTTGTTCGATGGGTTTTCAGCATTGATGCGACACTCTATGGCATGACCTCGAATGATGATATCTTCTTGCTTAATGCTCAACGGTTTACCCATGGCAATTTCAATCTGAGCTTTTACCAGATCAACCCCGGTCACTTGTTCTGTGACAGGGTGCTCCACTTGTAAACGAGTATTCATTTCGATGAAATAGAATTCCCCCTTTTCATATAAAAACTCGAAAGTTCCAGCACCACGATAGCCGATTTCAAGACAAGCGTTGACACAAGCTTGTCCGATACGGTGACGTTGTTCTTCAGTAATGCCAGGTGCCGGCGCTTCTTCAACCACTTTCTGGTGGCGGCGCTGCATAGAGCAATCACGCTCTCCCAAGTGAATGGCATTGCCTTGACCATCGGCTAATACTTGAATTTCAATGTGACGTGGGGTTTCCAGGAATTTTTCCATGTACACTTCCGGATTACCAAAGAAACTGCCCGCTTCGGATTTGGTCAATTGAATCGATTTGATCAGATTTGACTCGGTGTGAACAACACGCATCCCGCGCCCGCCGCCGCCGCCAGAGGCCTTGATGATGATTGGGTAACCAATCTCTTTAGCCAGCTGTTTATTGGCTTCCTCGTCATCGCTTAGCGGGCCGCCGGACCCGGGAACAGTAGGAACGCCTGCGGCTTTCATCGAGCGGATAGCGGATACTTTATCGCCCATGCTACGGATGGTTTCCGCTTTAGGGCCCATAAAAATAAAGCCGCTTTCTTCAACGCGTTCAGCAAAGTCCGCATTCTCTGATAAGAAACCATAGCCAGGGTGAATGGCTTCGGCATCGGTAATTTCAGCCGCCGAAATAATGGCTGGAATGTTCAGGTAGCTTTCGGCAGAGGGTGCCGGCCCAATACAGACAGATTCATCTGCCAGTAAAACATGTTTAAGGTTAGCATCCGCTGTGGAGTGGACTGCGACCGTTTTGATGCCCATTTCTTTACAGGCTCTTAGCACGCGTAGTGCGATTTCTCCGCGGTTGGCAATCAGAATTTTTTCAATCATGCAGGTATCCTATTATTCGATGATGAATAAAGCTTGACCAAACTCAACCGGTTCGGCATTTTGAACAAGAATTTTCTTCACTGTTCCAGAAACGTCTGCTTCAATTGGATTCATGATTTTCATCGCTTCAATAATGCATAAAGTGTCACCTACTGAAACTTGATCTCCAACACTCACAAAAGGCCCTGCATCAGGCGATGGAGAACCATAAAAAGTGCCTACCATTGGAGAAGGGACGCTGTGTCCCGTTTCTGCAGCGGGGGTTGGCGCTTCTGCTGGCGCAGCAGTCTGCGGGGTAGCTGCTGGTGCGGATTCGTATGCAACGTGAGCTGGGGCAGCAGGCGCAGCCATCATGACAGGCTCTTTGCTGCGAGTGATACGAATATTGTGCTCACCTTCTTTAATTTCTATTTCAGCAACGTCTGACTGCTCTACAATTTCAATCAATTTACGAATTGAACGAATATCCATGTTTTCTATTCCTCTTAAATAGTCGTTATTTAAACGTGTGTGTTTATTTCAGTTTCTCAACTGCCGCCGCCAATGCAAGCTGATAACCTATTGGCCCCAGCCCCGCAATCACGCCTTCGGCAATGTCTGAAAAATATGAATGGGTTCGAAAAGCTTCTCTTTTGTGAATATTAGATAAATGCACTTCAATAAAAGGAATCTTGACGGTCGATAAGGCATCTCGTATTGCCACGCTGGTGTGGGTGAAAGCAGCGGGGTTGATAATGATGAAATCAATGTCTTCAATCGCTGTTTGGATGCGTTCCACGATTTCATGTTCGGCATTACTCTGGAAATTGTATAAGCGAACTTCATAGTCATCGGCTAGAGTTTCTAGCTCTTCAATAATGTCGCCTAAGGTTTGGCGGCCGTAGTGTTCCGGTTCTCTTTTGCCTAACATATTGAGGTTGGGGCCGTTGATCACGAGAATGTTTGCCATGAAAGTGTCCTTGATTTATCTCAGCGGAGCGAATCATTAAATTGTTGAAAATTATACCTGAAAGCTCGAGTTAACGATATAGAAAGTTATAAAAAAGTCGTGAAAATTCATGAAATGTTGCGAACTTTTCACTAAGTGGGAAAAAGATGTTTTGTTTTAAATAAAACGAGTCTTATATAAGAAGAAGGGGCAAAAAAACGTACGGAAAAAAGTTGTTTCTGATTAAAAAACGACCAGGCCTGGTCATTTTTCAATCAAAAAACGGGGGTAGTGAAGCTAAAATTATTGAAAAGCCCGGTTGATGTTTTGTCTAAAGTCAGCCGCTTTTTTGAACCCAACGACTCGTTGCGCTTTTTGTTCTTGTTGGTTGTTAAAGAACAAAATAGCAGGAGGGCCGATAATGTTAAACGCTTTCATCAGTTCTTTGTCGTTAGCGTTATTGGCTGTCACATCGGCTTTCAATAAGGTGACGTTTGCCAAATCGTTTTGAACCGCTGGGTCGGAGAAAGTGAATTTTTCCATTTCTTTGCAGCTGATACACCAATCTGCATAGAAGTCCAGCATCACAGGCTTGCCTTTAGCAATTTCTTCTTTCAGTTCTGACAAGGTGCTGATTTTTTTGAAATTCAATTGTTCAGCAGGGCTATTGTTGGCTGTTCCGCTCGACTGAAAAGTCGTTAACGGCTGCAGCACATTTTTGCTTCCGCCAGCCAAGCCAATCAACATGACAATACCGTAGATTAAGAAAATGATTCCAATAGATTTTGCCAGTTTATACCAGCCGGATTTCTCACCAACCGGTTCTAAAGCGCCAAGGTAGATTGCCGACCCGATCAGTAGCGCAGACCAGGCAAATAGAATCATCCATTCGGGTAAAATTCTTTCTGCCATCCAGATTGCGACCCCAATCATCAGAACTCCGAAAACCGCTTTGACATTGTCCATCCAAGCACCCGCACGCGGCAGAAGTTTGCCGGCAGAAGTTCCTAATAGGAGTAATGGAACCCCCATTCCCATGCTCATGGCGAATAGTGCTGTTCCTCCGAGTAGGGCATCTCCCGTTTGACCAATGTAAATTAGTGCACCAGCAAGAGGGGGGGCAACGCAAGGGCCGACAATCAAAGCGGATAAGAACCCCATAACGGCAACCCCTGTTAAAGTCCCGCCTTGTTGTTTATTGGATAAATTTGTGATTTTGGATTGCAATCCACTGGGAAGTTGCAACTCGTAGAACCCAAACATGGAAAAGGCGAGTGCAATGAAAATCAATGCAAAACTGCCGATAATCCATGGGTTTTGGAAAAGCACCTGAAGGTTTTCACCAAATATCCCCGCTAAAACTCCCGCAACCGTATAGGTGACAGACATCGCCAATACATACACTAAAGACATAACGAATGCCTTACGCGTGGTTAGTTGGTCGCCTTGTCCGACAATGATACTGGAAAGGATTGGAATCATCGGGAAGACGCACGGTGTCAGCGATAACAGTAACCCGAATAAGAAGAAAGTCCCAATTACAATCCAAACGGAGCTGTTTTGCAACGTACTGGTGATTTGATCCGTTTCAGATAGATTTTCTGAAACAGTTGGTTGAGCCGATGCTTTTATGCTTGTTTGGTTAAAATCACTGGCTTGCAGAGTCATCTGTTTTTTAGCCGGCGGATAACACACGCCGGATTCGGATGAGCAGCCTTGGTATTGAATTTCTATTTCAGCCGTATCGGCAATATTTTCAATTGGTAGAATGACTTGAAAGTCGCCGTGATAAACCAGCACATCTCCAAAAACAGGGTCATTTGCTTGTATGGCATCAGGCAGCTGAAGCTTACCTAAACTGGCATCGCCTTGTTTGAGTGTGGCTTTAATTTTGTCTTTATAAAGGTGATACCCTTCCGCGACTCTAAATTCAAGCACCAGCTGATTGTTCTTGTTCGGTGTTACTTGTAGTTGAAAAGCTTCATCGGCAGGGAGTAAATCGGCACCGGAGCTGTCAACGATTAAGTTGTTTAAATCAGCCAGTGTGTTTCCATTTGTCTGTGCTGCAGTAGGCAGTTCAATGTTTATGGAGCGTGTTTGAGGCGGGTAACAAACACCAAGCGCTTCGGCACACCCTTGGTATTTAATCTTTAAAGTTGCTTTTGTGGCACTGCCAGCATAAGGTTGTGTCACGGTAAGTTGGTGTTTGAACACATCACTTTGCCCAAAAACAGGATCATTTTTGGTAATGGCTTTGGGGAAATGTGGTGGGCTGAGTTCGATATCGTCCGATTCAATTGAAACACGTTTTTTATATAGATAGTAACCGTCTGCAATTGTCCAACTGATTTTGGCTTGTCCATTTTCTACTTTAACGGGTTGCAAGACAAAAGCCTGGTCAACCTCCAGCAGTTCATCCGATGCTGAAACCGGATTCAGTGTTAAAAATAGCAATACCGTTAGTAAATATTTCAAAAACGATGTGTTTCTCATTTATGTTCACCTTGAAAAAACAATTTAAAGACTTATGTAATAAGTTAAACACGATTTTAACGTAGAATCGCGTTACGATGTTGTGCAAACTTTGTGTAAATGCTGACAGTCATTTTCAAAGATTGGTACTTTATTTGAAATTCTGTCTTAAAGAGACCGTTATGTTTAAAATTTTCTTCCTGTTATTTTTACTTGTTCCCTTAGTGGAGCTCTATGTGCTGATTGAGGTTGGCAGTGTGATCGGTGCTTTACCGACTATTTTGTTAACGATTGTGACCGCCATTGTCGGGGCAGGGTTGATGCGTCACCAAGGTGTTTCCACGATGCAGAAGGCACAGCTGAATATGGCGCAAGGTCAAGTACCTGCTGTCGAGATGATGGAAGGTGTTTTCATCTTTTTAGGCGGATTGATGCTTTTAATTCCTGGGCTGATTACCGATGCGATGGGATTTTTGCTGTTGATTCCGCCGATCAGGCAAGTATTGGCGAAAAAACTGATTGCTCAGCGTCAAGCGCAATATGCTCAATATAAAGGTCAGGTATATGAAACCGAGTGGACTGAGCGCTCCTCGGATGGTCAGTCGATCCAACACGTTCGAATTATTGAATCGAGTTCGCCGGATAAAGATTCGGAGGTGATTGAAGGGGAAGTGATGGATGACGCTGGCGTTGATAAAAAATGACAAAGCTGGGGTCTGTCCCCACTTAAAAAAACGACCAGGCCTGGTCGTTTTTTAGATTGATGATGTGATGTGCTTTTGTTGTTTTACAGTGCTTCTAATAATTCCAAATACCCTTCACGGTAACTGGGATACTTGAATGTATAGCCCTTTGCCTTGATTTTTGCGTTAGACAGCCGTTTGTTGCTTCTTTGTGCGCGGCTGTTTTCTGTCGGTTCGAGGTGCTCAATGTTGGACACGGATAATTGTTCTGCCAGCCATTCATAAACCTCACAGGTCAAAGTCGGTTCATCATCCACGCCAATATAAAGCGGGTCTAAATCAGATTGCGCCATTAAATGTTCTAGAAGGCTGACACAATCTTCCGAGTGAATGCGATTGCTGTACACATCTTCCATGCAGTGTGCTTTGCCTTGTTGTACCAAATCAATTAAATAGGTTCGACCAGGCCCATAAATGCCCCCAAAACGAACGACTGTTCCGGGAAAAGGAGCATTTAATGCAAGCTCTTCTCCTTCCAGTAAACGGCGGCTGGAAAAGTTTTTCCCTTCTGCGGGGCTTTCTTCGGTGACGCGTTCTCCATCAGATTGAGAAAATACCGATGAACTGGAGATAAAGAAAAGGCGCTTGATCGACTGACCTTGCAGCGCTTCAATCAACTGTTTTAAGCCCAGAACATACGCTTTAAAGTAAGCGAGATCGTTATAGCTTTTGGCTGAAACAATATAGAAGACGTAATCGAGTTGGTCAGGAAGTTCAGGAAGTGGCTCGAACAAGTCAGCTTCTATGGGATGAATAGGATCGCTGATTTTTGACCCATCTCGGCGAATGCCAAAGACGTCATGTCCTTTTTTGGTCAAGTTAATGCCTAACCGGCAGCCGATATCTCCACACCCTGCAATCAAAACACGCGCCATATCTTTACCTTTTAATTAGCTTGTTTTCCGCATAGTATCACAAAAAAATTAAAAAGGAATATGACAAATGCTGAACAAAGAAAAAACTTATTGATAGAACGAAAAAAGCCCCTAAAAAGGGGCTTTTTTAATGAATTCTAATGCTAGATTAGAAGTTCATGCGTAGAGATACAGTGTAACCCATTTGTGAATGAGTGACTTTATGATAGGTTGCACTTGGATTAGCTTGCCCTGAAGCAAAACCTGTATTTACAGTTTTATTGACTTCTGGAGCATAAACTACAGCACCATCAAGGGCCATGTTTTTGGTTAACTGATAACCACCACCAAATGTGAAGTGAGTAGTTACAATTCCTGGGAAGAAGTGGTTGTTAAACATATTAATTGCTTGGTTTCGATATGAAGTATCAGCAAGTTTTTCAATGGGATCATCTCCATAGTTAGCACCTGCGCCTAGCCAATAACCATTTCCTTGGTATTTACCACCAACAGCGAAGACATTTTGATTTTTCCAGTTAAAATCTTTATAACCTTTAGCATCACCCCACTGAATTTGCTTGGCATCAGCTGTTAACATAAAGCTTCCCATGTCGTAAGCCACACCCACTTTAATTTCTGCAGGTTGTTCTAGATGATCTGTAAGACCTGTTACATTTAGCCCTTCTGCAGCTCCAGTAATTTGATTTTTATATTTCATGTCGATTGCAGATTGGTATGCTAAACCAAGTGTTAAATCTGTTGTGATGTTAAAGTAACCACCTAAGTTGAAGCCCATGCCAATGTCCGAAGACATTCCTGTACCTACATTTTTTGCGTTATCGTTTCCATTTGCAGCGTTGTTGTCACTGTCTTTCGTATAGTTGATGTCAAGTGCACCATATTGAATGACAGGTGCGAAACCGATACCAAATTTACTAGTATTATAAGCAAGAGTTGGTGCGAACTTCATGATTTGCAGGTTACTGTAAGCATTGAACATGTCGTTACCATTGTTGCTTGTACCTGTTGATGCCGCAACATTATCTTCTCTATAGTCAACCCCCATACCTGCTGAACCAAAAATACCTAAACCGAAAGTCAGGTTATCGCTTAGTCGAGTTGATAAAGAGACTTCAGGAATAATATTTGTGTCATTTGCGCTTGTTTTTTCAGCTTCCGAGCCAGGAGCAGATGCAACAGTTGTATTTGCTTTTACTGAAGGTTTGAATAAAGTACCACCGATTGCAAATTCAGTGCCTTCAGATTTTCCTAATAGCCCTGGGTTGGTTAATGCATTTTCAGAACCCATAAATGCGGCAGTTCCTGTACCACCCATTGCGCGTGATTGAGCACCTAAGCCAATTAAGTTATCACCGTTCGTTGCTAGAACAGGTGTTGAAGCCATTGCTGCTGTTGCAATTGCTAAAGCGATTCTTGTTTTTTTCATCGAGTTTCTCTCTCTTTTGTTATGAATACAATTAAGCATGATGGGGTATTGATATCGTTCGTTGCCAACATACTGTTTTTCGTCAGACGCTACTATGCCGAAGTTGCAAGTTATTTAATAATCAAAAAAATTTTATGGTCGATTAGGGGGATTAATCCGTATTTATAACTATGCTTTATAAGGGTGGTTTAATTACTTACTTTTAACGTAACCTGTTGAAAATAAACACTATAAGGCAGTGCTAATATTAGCTTTATCTTATAAATGGTGTCATAAGTTTGGAAATGAAAATAATTTTATGTCAGAGCTGATTTTTTTTATCATGAGTTGCTAATATTATTAAAAAATAATTTAAAACCTTCGCATCTCGGTTTTTAACAAGGTTTAGGGGTGATGTTCTGAAAAGATAATGTGAGTTTTTGAGAGGGATGGTTGTCTGTATTTGAGTAGAGTCGGTAAAAATAAAAAAGCCCGCTGAAAAGCAGGCTTTAGTTTAAAAGGGATGTGAACGTTGGCTTTAGAATGCGCCTTCTTTCCCTTTTTGAAGCATTTCCCACATAGTGTCACGCACTTGCATGGTTGCTTCTCTTAGCTCGGGTGGCATTTTTTTACCCATTTTAATGGCCATGTCCATATTCATCGTGTAAATGTGAAGCCCATCTTCTTCTTCAATGATGTTAACACGACATGGAAGGAAACCACCCATTGCAGGTGAAAAATCTACCATTTTACGAGCTGTTTCAGGGTTACAGAATGACATAACATGAATCACTTTGGATTCGATACCACGTGCTTTCAGCTCTTCAGATAAAGGCAGTTCCCCAACGTTTTTAATGTTGCGGTTAATCCCGACATTGTTGATTGAGTCGATAACATCTTGCAGTTCGACACCGTCTTCAACCTTTACTTCCCACATGGTGGCATCAGCGATATCACCGTCTGAGGCAACCCATTTATCCCAGATTTCCATGAACGTGCTTCCTGCACCATCTGCAAGGTTGTTGATGCCGTTAATGGTTCCACAACCGGTTAATGTTGTGATAGAAGCGGCGATAAAGGCGGCTTTAAAAAAGTTAGCGATTTTCATTGAGTCTTTCTCCGTTGCTTTTTTTTATAATCAAGAATGCATTTAGTTAGAACATGACACATTTTTTAAGCTTGATTTGAATCAATTTTCAGAAAACAAGGTTACTCTTGTTGTTTATAAAATAAAAATTAATTTTTTTGTGGCCTGATAACTTTCTTTTATAAACATAATCACATTCTTATATAACTTTTTTATTAAGTGTTTATTTTAGGTTGTCTTAAATAAGCTTAAATCCCAGGGAATACAGAAGGTTATTAAAGGTTGTGTCTTCTGTTTTGATGACAGTATGCTGGAACCACTCTCGGTGGATGGGGTAGTGTCTTCGGTAGTATTCATATTTTTTATGGGTGACTATAATGTTACTTGCTCTAATGGCGGCATCGTCTTCTTGTGGACGGTAGCATTGCTGTAATATTGTGTGAATGTCTTTTTGTCGGTTTCCACTAGGTGTGATGGAAATCGGTTTAGGTGGGGTGGGGAGGGATTGGCGCCAAGCGTTGTCAGGAGCAATTTTCCAGTGTTGGCAGAGTGCTTGGTAAACCATTTCGCTGCCAGCGATTTTGGCATCCAAAGCGTGGCCGGCAATGTGTGGTGTTGCAATGTCTGCTTTGTTGTAGAGTTCAGGGTTGATATTGGGTTCATTCTCCCAGCAATCGATAATGTTACTTTGCGTCAGAGTTTCAATCCAGGCTTGTTCATCGATAATGCCACCACGAGCAGCATTGATAAGAATTTGATGTGGGTGAATGCGTTTCAGTTTTTCAGAGGAAAGCAGGTGATAAGTGGCATCTTGTCCTGACCTTGTCAGTGGCGTGTGTACGGTGATGATGTCCGCTTTAAGCGCGGTGTCTAAATCGATAAATTCTTCATAGGCTTCTTCGCGCGCTCTTGGCGGGTCATTGAGTAAAACGGTCATGCCAAGTGCTTGTGCTTTTTTAGCGACCAGCTTGCCAACATGACCGACCCCGATAATGCCTAAACTCTTCTCTGTCAGATCGAACCCATTTTCAATGGCTAAATTGACAACATTGGTGATGACATATTCGGAAACGGAGTTCGCATTGCACCCTTGTGCAGAATAAAATTCGATTGCGTTTTCTTTTAAATAAGATTGATCTATGTGATCCAAACCGACAACGGTGCTGCCCACGAAAGAAACAGGTGTTGTGTTTAACAACGAGGCATTGACCTGAGTTCGGGAGCGAACAATTAAGGCATCTGCGTTTTGAAGATGCTCTGTATGGATGTCTTTCCCGGGTAGCGTGATAACCTGTCCTAAATGGCAAAACAGCTCTTTTGCATAAGGAACGGCATCGTCTATTATTAATGTTCGGCTTGGTTTCATCGGAACCCATTTAAAAAAGTGAAAGGGATATTTTATCGATTAAGTTATTTAAAGTCGTTAGAGACTTTATTAAACTATATTGTATCAATCCTTTTAAAGAATCAGTCAACAGAATAATTGAGTAAAAATGACAAAAACAACCACCACCCTGCCAGATTATATTATCGGTGAAGCGGGTCGTCTAGAGATTAGAATGACCAGGCCTGGTCAAATATCAACAGAGAATTTAGTTTCTGATAGCCCTAAAAAGTGGGTGGTGTTGAGTCATCCTCATCCACAATTTGAAGGAACCATGAATAATAAAGTGGTCACTACGATGGAAAAAACGTTTCAAAACTTGGGATATGGCACCTTGGCTTATAACTTTAGAGGGGTGGAAAAATCTGAAGGAAATTATGACGGTGGAGAAGGTGAACAACGAGATTTATATCAGGTGGTCGATTGGCTGCGAAAAAATGAAAATGTGTCAGAGCTTGTTTTAGCTGGATTTTCCTTTGGAAGCTATATTGTGCTGAAACAAACTGAGCAGATCCAACCGACAGCCATTTGCACTGTCGCACCGCCTATTTCTATGTATGACTTTTCAGGAATACAGCCGCAGATGCCTTGGTATTTAATACAAGGTGGGCAAGATGAAATAATGGATGCCAGGGAAGTAATGAATTGGGCGATGCAGTTGGACAAACAGCCTGATATTTTTTGGCGGGGTGAAGCAAGTCACTTTTTTCATCGACAGCTTATTTGGTTAAAAAAGGTGTTGATGACCTCGTTTGGAGATTAACCAGAGGTGAAAGTGAGGGGGGTCAATTTTTTTCATTATAAGAGTGGTTTTTATGCTGTAAGGCATAGAATATAAGGAAAAACTTATATATAATCCGCAACCATTATAAGCAAATGCTAATACTCTAATAAGTTTGAGTTATCGTGCGAAGATCGGTAATGTTGTTTTTATGATAAAAACAGGCTTTATAACGTTGTTTGAGGTGTTTGAGAAGAGCGCCGACAATGATAGATAACGTTATTTAGAGTGATTGTGTATTACGATCAAATTTAATCGCTAAAACCCCCGGGGAAAATACTTTATGGAAGCAATAAAAGCACTGTGTCATTCTCAACCTCGTACTTCTTTATTGTCTTTAGTTATTTCGGTGGCATTTTTGTCATCAGCACAAGCGGCACCACTCGATTTTAAAGCCTGTGTGGAAACGGCATTAGGTCAGAACCCTGAAATGGAAGTCAGTGAATATCGACTCAAGCAAGCAGAATATGCTTTAGCAGAGTCAGACGCCAATCGAATGCCTCAAGTGACCGCTTCCTTTACGGGTACAAATTCTAATAATGCCTTGAATGTCTTTGGCATGAAATTGAGTCAACGAGATGCTGCATTTAGTGATTTTGGGTTTAATGCGACTTCCGCAGCTGAATTTGGTGCTCAAAATTATGCCTATAAGCCAAATGATTTAAATCATCCAGGGTCTCATTCGGATTTCAATTCCCGTCTGGAAGTGTTGATTCCCGTCTGGAATGGCGGCAAGGTCTCCAGCTATCAGAATCAAGCGAAAGCCATGATTAAAGCGGCGCAACATGGTGATAAGGCCGTTCAACAATATCTGACATATAATGTTTATCAGGCGTATGAGGGGGTGCATACGGCACGAGCCTTTGTTTCGGTGGCCGAACAAGCGGTTAAAGCCTCTGAAGCCTATGTCAAAACCACGCGTAACTTGGTCGATCAAGGGGTCGTGGTTCGTTCGGAACTGTTAAGTGCGAATGTACACCTGTCTGAAGCAAAAACCGCACTTGAAAAAGCAAAAACGAAAGAGTTGATTGCAAAAGACAGCTTAAAGATGCTGATGGCGGTTGATCCTGATATGCCATTGGAAATCGGTCCAAGAGTAGATGTGTCGTTACCGGCGAATTCAGTCAAAGAATTAACGGTAATGGCAACCTCAACCAACCCCCAGTTAGAAGCGCAAAGAGAAGAAGCGCGCTCAAGTCGTGCAGCGGTTGATGCCAGCAAGGCAGATCAATACCCGAGTTTTAATATTATGGCCAGAGGGGAATTTAACGACGATACCGTCGGTTTTGAAAGTTCTTCTTATACGGTCGCAGGAATTGTTTCGTGGAAAATTACCGACTTCGGCATTACGTCTAATCGAATCAACAAGGCGAGAGCGGCGGCGTATCAAAAACAAGCAGCATTACGCTCTCAGGAAAATCAAACCCGTTTAGCGGTGTTAAAATCATGGCGCACACTGAAAGTGGCTGAAAAACAAGTTGCCTCTAATCGTTTAGCGGTTGAACAAGGTGAAGAGGCGCAGCGTCTGATTATGAAACGCTACAAAAACGGGGTGTCGACGATGACAGAAGTGCTCGCCAGTCAGGCACAACTCGATAAGGCTCGAGCCAATTTAGTGCAGTCAGTCTTTGAGAAGAATATTCATAAAGCGAAGTTACGTTTAGAAGCCGGCGTTATGAGTGTTGATCAATTATAAACCTGAAACGTATAGATAAAATAAATCATATTTAAAAAATAATAGTGAATAGGTGAACTTAATGAAAACCATGTCAAAACTGATGCTAACAAGTAGTTTGATTACGATGATTGGCTTGTCGGGTTGTGGTCAAGATGAACCCCAGCAGGGGAATCAGACCAACGGAATTCAACAATCCATTAAAGCGCCAGTTGAAACGGTTAGTTTAGGCACGATTTCTTTGAAAGCAGTGGTACCTGGAGCAGTGGTGCCTGATCAAAAAGCACAGATTGCTTCTCGTCTGATGGGGTATATCAAAAATTTCAATGTCAAGGTGGGGCAAGCAGTCAAAAAAGGGGAGCTGCTTTTTTCGATTGATTCCAGTGATGTCAATAGTCAAATTTTAAAAGCAAAATCAGCCTACCAACAAGCAGAGGCGGCTCTAAAAGATGCTAAGTTAGACTATGATCGTTTTTCAAAGCTTTATAAAGATGATTCGGTTTCCAAACAGCAGTTTGATAAAGTCAGCTTGCAATATAAAGTGGCTCAAGAAAACTTGGTGGCAGCGAAAACCAACTTAAATCAAGCCAGATCACAATTAAATTATGCCAACGTTAAAGCCCCTTTTGATGGAGTCGTGGTTGAAAAAATGGCTGTCGCTGGCGGCTTGGCGGCTCCCGGCAATCCTGTTTTGGTGTTGGAGAACCTCACGTCTTTGAGTGTTAAAACGCAAGTCGCGGAAGATTTATTTGCGGTATTACGGCTTGGTGATGAAGCTGAGATAATGATCGATGGTCAGCCAGAATCGATTAAAGGCATTATTTATACTTTAGTCAGTGCGGCTGACCCTAAAACTCGGACGCATACCGTTAAACTGAGTTTGCCTGCGGTTGTGAATGTAAACAGCGGTACGTTTGCGCGTGTTGGGTTTAAGCGTGGAGAAAGACAAACAATGATGGTTCCTAAAACCGCGATCTTAAACCGCTCTGGGATTGAAGGCGTTTTTGTGGTTGAAGAGGGAAAAGCTTATTTTCATATGGTGCGTTTGGGAGAAGAAATTGGCGACAAAGTCGAAATTAAAGCCGGTTTGAATCTGGGAGATCATATCGTGGTTGATAATAATATGAGCTTATTAAATGGTGATAAAGTCGAAGCGATTGATTCAAAAAACGCTAACAGTACTGTACAGAAAGGGGCCGCTTAATGTCGAGTACAGATGAAAAACAAACCTCTGATTTAAACATTGCCGGAAAGCTTGCGAAAGCGTTTATTCATTCGAAAATTACCATGATGATTATGGTTGCGGTCACTTTGGCTGGGAGTTTGGCTTATATGGTGACGCCGCGGGAATATAACCCTCAGATCGTTGTTCCGGCAGCGAACATTATCGTGCCAAAAGGCGGTGCCACACCGAGTGAAGTGCAAAACATGGTAGTCAAACCTCTTGAAACCATCATGGGGGCTTTACCAGGGGTAAAACATACTTTTGGCTATGCATCCAATGACTTCGGAGTGGTGACAGTTCAGTTTGATGTGGGTGAAAACCAGGTAGACAGCCTGGTGAAGCTGTATAACCAGCTTATGCAGAATATGGATAAGATGCCGCCTGATACGCAGCAACCTTTGATTAAGCCTATTAATGTGGATGATGTGCCGATTTTAACCTTGGCAGTGACCTCGGATGAGTTGTCGGGTTACGATTTACGTGATATCTCGCTTAAGCTGGTGGAGAACCTTCGAAACACCCCCGGGGTGTCCTTTACCGAAGTGGTTGGCGGTAAACGTCGAGCGGTGAATGTGTGGTTGGACGCGCAAAAGATTGCGCTAACGGGCATGTCGCTGGAACAAATTAGCAAAATGTTGAAAGGCAGTAATGTTTCTTTGCCGGTTGGGTCGCTCGTCAGTAATAACGAAAGTCATCCTATTCGAGTCAATGGGTTTCTGGGCAATGCGGAAGAAGTGGGTGAAATCATTATCGGTATGGAAAAAGGCCGTCCCATTTATTTAAAAGATATTGCCAGGATTGAAGATGGGCCGAAAGAAACCGATATCGATACCCGTATTGGCTATGGAGCGGTTTACCCTGCTTCTGCCAGAGGCGAGCGACCTGCGGTAACGATCTCTGTCGCCAAAAAACCTGGAACCAATGCTGTGACCGTAGCGGATGCGGTGCTGGATAAATTACAGGAATTGAAAAAAAATACCTTACCTGCCAATGTCGAGGTGTTTGTCACTCGCAATGATGGAGAGAAAGCCAATGCTGCGGTGAATTTGTTAATGGAGCATTTGGCCATCGCGGTTGCGTCTGTCATTGTGGTTATGGTGTTGTTTTTAGGGTGGCGAGAAGCGGGTATTGTGACGCTGACGGTGCCTTTGATTTTATTTGTGGTGTTGTTTGTCGGTTACATTTCTGGACAAACCATTAACCGAATTACGTTATTTGCGTTGATTTTGTCATTAGGGTTGTTGGTCGATGCCGCAATTGTCGTTATTGAGAATATACATCGGCATATCCATGAAGGATTTGATCCGGAAAAGTTTGATGACGTTTTGATTCGAGCCACGAATGAAATTGGGAATCCGACCAATGTAGCAACTTTTGCAGTTATTTTAGCCTTTATTCCAATGTTGTTTGTCACGGGAATGATGGGGCCTTTTATGGCGCCGATTCCATTTAATGTTCCAGTGGCGATGGTTGCATCTTTGTTGATTGCTTATATTCTGGTGCCGTATGCTTCCTATCGTTTTTTAGGCAAGAAAGCCTTGAAAGAGATGAAAGAGCGTGAAAGTCTTGCATCTCATCATGTAAATAAGCCGGATTGGATGCAAACACTGTATGAAAAATCTATTGTGCCGATGTTGGAGAGTCGCACCAAGCGCAATGTTTTCTTAGCGATTGTGTTGGTTTCATTGTTTGCCGCAATGATTCAACCTGCTTTACAATTTTTGCGCGGTGACGGGATGAATAATCCACTGCATGCAGCCGGAGTTGAAGTAAAAATGTTGCCTTATGACAATACCAGCACTTTTTTGGTTCAGGTGGATATGCCCGAAGGCACGGCGCTTGAAGCAACGGATATTGTGGTACGCCGTGTAAATGAAGTGATTGCCAACACGCCGTTTGTGACAGATTACAGTGTTTATTTGGGAGATCATGCTCCGATTGATTTTGCCGCGCTGGTTCGAGGAGATTTGATTAAAGAAGGCTCTAATTTTGCACAGATTCGAGTAAATCTTGTGAGTAAACATGATCGAGATCTGTCTTCACATGATATTGTGCAATTGTTGAATCAAAAATTAGCATCGCTTAAGAAGGCATTCCCAAGTGCCAATATTAAGCTTTATGAAACCCCTCCTGGTCCGCCTGTGACCACTCAGGTCATGGCAGAGCTGTATGGGCCGGATTATGATAAGTTGAGAATGGCTGCGAAAGAAATCAATGCCAAAATGCATGATATTTATGGGTTGTCTAACATTGATGACAGTGTCACGGCAACGACAAGCAGTTATCAAATTAATATTGATCGAACGCAAGCGAACTTGTTGGGCATCGTGCCGGCAGAAGTCGCCAAAATGTTACGTGATTATATTAATGGCTTTGAACTGGGGTATATGCATTTGGATAATGTTCGCGAACCGGTGAATATCATTGTGCGTTTGCCTCGTTCGGAAAGAACCGTACCCGAGCAACTGTTGTCATTAAACGTGCAGTCGCGCGCGGGCGATTCGGTGCCGATTTCCGCGTTTGCTAAAATACAGGAAGTCTCTCAGGCCAAGCCGATCATTGGTCGTGATCAACATCAGATGGTGATGGTTGGAGGGGAATTGTTGCGTTCCAGCCCCGTATACGCAGTGTTGTCGTTAGACGGTATGTTGGATGGCGTGAAGCTGCCGGAATCTAACGTGACTTTCCATACCTCTAACCTCGGATTTATGGAGGCACAGCCTGAAGATGTTATGGGGTACTCCTTATTATGGGGAGGAGAAATGCGCTTAACTCTTGATGTTTTTCGTGACATGGGAAGTGCGTTTATTGTCGCATTGATTTTTATTTACTTGGTTTTGGTGGGGTATTACCGCTCTTTTATGATGCCTGTCATTGTCATGGGGGCAATTCCGTTAACGATGATCGGGGTGTTCCCGGGGCATTGGTTGACAGGGCAGGCTTTTACCGCCACTTCGATGATTGGGGTGATTGCTTTAGCAGGGATAGTGGTGCGTAATTCCTTATTGTTGATAGACTTTATTTTGGAATATCGCAATGAAGGAAAGAGCTTGAAAGATTCCGTCATTGAGGCTGGAAAGGTTCGATTCCGTCCTATCCTGTTAACCGCGTTGGCCATTATGTTTGGTTCGATGATTATGATTACCGACCCGGTCTTCGGTGGGTTGGCGGTTTCCTTGATCTTTGGAACCTTGTCTTCTACTGTTTTGACCTTGCTTGTCATACCATTGTTGTATTTTATTTGGCAATGGCATTCGGGGGTGAAATATACCGAAGGCAATCACGTTAAACCATAATGTTAAAAAGAAGTCATTATAAAAAACCGCCAGGCCTGGCGGTTTTTTTGTTTTAGGTTGTTTGGAAGATTGCTAAAGGTTGTTAAACGCTGTTAGATGGGAAACTGTATACAATCAAGCAAGGCTTTTTCGAACCCTTCAAAATCAAAATGTCCGCCAGCGTCTAAAAGCAGTTCCAAACGGCTGTCTTTACGATAGGCTATAAGCTCTCGTGTCACGTTAGGCTGAACGAGTTGAAAAAGCATTCTGGCTGTGGTGCCGACGCGAAAGATTCCTTTAGCACGCTTTATCATTGAGCAGGAGGTTTGAGTCGCTATGTTTGTTGAATGTAGAGTAAAACCGCCCTCTGAAACCGCTTCAAAAAGCATTAGCAGTTTAGACCAGTCAAAACAAATATCGTTATCGAATACCCAACCAATGGCTTGTGTATTGAGCTGCGTTTGATACTGTCTGTCCAACAATCCGGGCAACTCAATAGAAGAGTAAGGCAAAGTGGTTTTAATTGAGGAAGACACGGATTGAGTTTTTTGACGCATCAGCGCATGCGTTGATGAAGGGGCGGCAACATAAACGGGGGGGTGGAAATGAGGTTCAGATAAATAGTCTGACGATACAATCGCCTGTTCCGTAACGATAACCGCTTTTTTGGGAGGGTAGAAATGGTCAATATAGTGTTTTAACAAGTGAATTTGTGCGTCACTGGCCAAATCTGCTTTATTGAGAACGATGATGTCGGCCATCGTCAGCATACTTTGTAAAATCGATAGCGCTTGAAGTTCTTCTAAACGGGTGCGAGTGATATCGAATACTGAAAATAAGGCGTGAATTTCGCAGAGAGAACGGAGTTTTGCTTGCTGAAAAATATCGACCAGACTTTCCGGCTCTCCCAATCCGGTCGGTTCAATCAAAATTCGATCTGGTTGCTGGGTTTGGATGATTTCTAAAACTGCCTCTTCCAGATCGCCTTGTGCGGTACAACAAATGCAACCACCTGGAAGCTGTTTAACCAGTACGTTCTCATTTTGACAGCTTAGAATTGGACCATCAAGACCCACAACACCAAATTCGTTGACCAGTAAAACCCAAGTTTCATTGCGAGGCTGCTGTGTTAACAGCTGTCGCAGTAAGGTGGTTTTCCCTGCCCCCAGTTGGCCAGAAATAATATTGAGTGCGGTTTTAGATGTCATACAGATATAAATGGCAAGAGGCTATAATTCAGCTTCGCCATAGACCCTGTTTCGGCCATTCGATTTAGCCATATAAAGGCATTTATCTGCCCGTGTAAAGAGTGCGTCTAATGTTTCGTTGAGCTGATACATAGCAACGCCAATTGAAAGGGTCAGGGTAATGGGGTTGGCCTTATTTTTAACATGAAGCGGCCGAGAAGCAATTTTTTCACGAATGGTGTTGGCCAACTTTAAAGCGGAATCGTAACGGGTACTGGGTAAAATGGCAACGAACTCTTCCCCCCCAATACGCGCAATCGAATCTTTCCCTTTAGTCTCATTATGCAGGCTTTTGGCAAGGTATCTTAAAATACTGTCGCCAACCAGGTGTCCGTAAGTATCGTTGACCTTTTTAAAAAAATCGATATCTAAAATCAACAGCGCAAAACTACTTTGGTTTTTATTGGCTTCCAGCATCATCTTTTCAATCAATTCGTTAAAACCACGCCGATTCGGAATATCCGTTAATTCATCTGTTTTGGCAATGGCCGTGGCTTTATCGAGTTCCTTTTTGAGTCGAATGATTTCAGCGCTGGAGTCATGAATTTGTTCTTGTAAAAGGTGGGTTTCAGACTGGTAGGATTGTATCGCTGGCAACACGTTGGATTTCAGTCGATCAATCATTTCTTGGGCGGTATTGAGTTGCGTAACCTGCTCTATTTCCTGGCTGATTTTATCTGACTTCTCTTGAGCGGCTTTAATCCAGAGGTCAATATAAAGGATTAAATTATCCACAATCTCGGAAAATTCTTCAGAATGCAGGCTATGGCTGATGATTTCATTCCACAGGGTATTGAACATGACACGAGCAGAATCATCGTTATAAGTTTTAAACTGCAGAGCATGTTCAATTTGCTCGGCAATATTTGGGTTGATGGACGTTAAAAGTTCGAAAAAAAGTGTGAAGTGTATCGGATTGGCGCTAATATCATGATGGTTAAGTTTGTCTAGCGTTTGCTCTGCTAATGCGCGAGCTTCTTCCTTGGAAAAGTTGTAACGACAGGGGGATTGAATTAATTTCGTTGAGCTCATGGACAACCTAAATATTTTGATTGAGTGCGGTTTTTGCTTTTATTTTAGCCTGCATTATAGACTTTTTAGCTTAATAACCCTAATCAAAATGCTTATTTCATAAAGCGGTGGGGGTGTTTTTGGGGGGTAATCCCATGGTTTCATTTTTTTGTCATTTTTCATTCACATGGCTGTTATGTGTGGCTTTTAGAATAACCGAGTAATTTTTTTAAACCTGAGAGAGTTAAATCATGAAAAAACTATTCGTTGTAATGATGGCGGTCGGTGTGTTATCGGCTTGTTCAATGGCCCCTGAAAATAAATCTGATCATAAAGCAACCCAAAGTGAAGCCAAGCAAGCGGTTAATGATGATCTGTATATTGCTTTTTATGATGGCCGAATGAATGTTTTCTACGATGGTGAATTGTACAAAATGTTTTTAGAACACGGTGAAACCGCTTATCGCCGCACTTTTATTGGTGCCGGTCCTAACGGTGAAACAGTTGTTTACGGTTTAACGAAAAAGGATAAAAAGAAAACGACCAACCCTGCTGAAGAAATGATGTCTGGGAAGTTAAAAGCTTCAGAAGATTTTTATGGTGAAGTGTTCAAGCAAGAAGAACATCGTTTTTATGTGTTCTCTGACTGGGCAGACTTTGACAAGTATGTCAAAACGGGTGCAGACAATTTACGCTTCAGTGATATTGCATCGGGTCCTAACGGAGAAACGGTCATTTATGTTTTAAATGAAGAGAATAAGAAAAAGCGTCCGGTTAAAACGATGGCAAAATTTAAAGCATTCCATGGTTTGAAATAAATGCTGAGAAATAAAGTTTGCTAGAATAAAAAGCCAGACATTGTCTGGCTTTTTTTATGTCTGAAAATTATTTTTTGATTTGTTCTGAGGCGGTGCAAGTTTGAATTCCCAGCAAGCTGTAAATAGGACACCATCTAATAAGCCCTGTCGCTAAAGGAATAATCCCGATATAAGCCCAAACCCCCAAGACATTTGTCGCCGCCAAAACAATCAGCAATACCCCTACGACAATTCTTAACCAACGATCTACTGTTCCAACATTCATTTCGTGACCTCCAAGGTTAGTTAGTTGATGATGTTAGCGTTATAATAAGTGTAACTTAGTTTGATATTACAAAATCATTGTTATTCTTATTTATATAAAAATCAACTAAACATAGGTAATTTTCTTTATGTCTTCTTCTGAAAAATCCGTACAGCCAAAACCTCCCGGAGAAGGGTATGCCGAAAATATTCGCGCACGTTTTTGGCTAACGGGAAAGTCGGGTGCTTATGTCGGAATCGGGCGTATTACGTTATTAGAAAAGATTTATGAACGAGGATCGATTAATCAAGCGGCTAAAGACATGAAAATGTCTTATAAGAAAGCTTGGAAACTGATTGATGAAATGAATCAAATGTTCGACGAACCTTTAGTGTTGAAAGAGCATGGAGGGAAATCAGGCGGGGGAACGCAACTCACGTCTAAAGGACGGTTGGTCGTTGCCGAGTTTCGGCAAGTGGAAAAAAAATTAATCGCTTTTTTACAAAACGAATCCGAAAAGTTGGGTTTTTAAGCGATTAAGCGAAAGTTATGAATGACTTAAAGCACAATATGCTTTGGTTAAAAAAATGCATCGATTGACTATTTTAGCTTTTATCTTATTAATATTGGGTAAACGCTTGACTTTATAGAGAAAGTCTCTAAAATTCCTTCCTTTAATCCTTACCCCTCCTTATTGCCCGTTAAACAGTAAGTTGATTATTTGATTAAATCAAGTAGTTGTAATGGATTAGTTATTTATTTTTAGGACAAAGTTATGAAAACATTTGTTGCAAAACCAGCTGAAGTAAAACGTGACTGGTATATTGTTGACGCCGAAGGTAAAACTTTAGGTCGTATGGCTGCAGAAATTGCGGCACGTTTACGTGGTAAGCATAAGCCAGAATATACACCGCATGTAGATTGTGGTGATTATATTGTGGTGATCAATGCTGATAAAATTGCTGTGACAGGCAATAAGCGTAAAAACAAAATGTACCATCACGTAACAGGGTATGTTGGTAACTTAAAATCAACAAACTTTGAAACACTTGTTGGTAGCAAGCCGACTCGTCCGGTTGAGTTTGCCATTAAGGGAATGTTGCCTCGTGGTCCTCTAGGCCGTGCAATGTTGAAAAAACTGAAAGTGTATGCAGGTGCTGAGCATCCACATACTGCACAGCAACCTAAAGAACTAGACTTGTAAGAGGGATTTGATAATGGCAACAGAACAATATTACGGAACAGGTCGTCGTAAAAACTCAGTAGCTCGCGTATTCTTGCGTGCAGGTTCTGGGAAAATGACAGTAAACGGTCGTGATGTCACAGAGTATTTTGCTCGTGAAACAGACTTGATGGTGATTAATCAACCTTTAGAAGCAACAGAAAATGTGGAAAAGTTTGATGTAACAATCACTGTGACAGGTGGTGGAACAACGGGTCAAGCCGGTGCGGTTCGTCACGGTATTTCACGTGCCTTGGTTGTATTCAACGAAGACAATCGTTCTCCTTTGCGTCAGCGTGGTCTATTGACTCGTGATGCGCGTCAAGTTGAGCGTAAGAAAGTGGGTCTACGTAAAGCGCGTCGTCGTCCACAGTTCTCAAAACGTTAATTCGATTACCGTTTACGAACACGAAAAACCGCCAGGCCTGGCGGTTTTTTTATGTCCTGTTAAAATGGGGACAGACCCTAAATTGATTTGGGGTCTGTCCCCATTTTGTTTAGGAGGGTTTATGCCCAGAAAAGCGAGAGAGGTTTTGTCGAATTATCCGCATCATGTCATATTGCGAGGGTTGAACAGACAGTCCGTTTTTTTAAGAACTGAAGATTTCCGAAAATTTATCACCTTGATTTTTCAGAGTGCTGAAACTGTCGATGTGCAAGTTCATGCATATGTGTTAATGGATAATCATGTACACATTCTGGTTACACCGTTAGAGAATCATGCCTTATCGACTTTCGTAAAAAAAATTTCTCAGAAATACGTTCAGTTTTTCAATTTTCACTACCATCGAACTGGCACGCTTTGGGAAGGGAGGTTCAAGAGTTATCCGATTAAAGAGGATGACTATGCTTTAGCATGTCAGAGGTATATTGAACTCAATCCGGTGAAGGCGAAAATGGTTTTGCATCCTGATGAATATATGTGGAGTAGTTATCGTGCAAACAAGAAAGGTGGCGAGCGTATTTTAAGTCCATTGCCGATGGTGGTGGATCTAATGCAAAAAGATTGTTACGAGAAATATGTGTTGGCAGGTCTTGCGGAAGAAGCTTGAGTTGGGGACAGACCCCAACTCAAGTTTGAGGTCTGTTCAAGTTGGTAGAGCTTAGAGCTTAGAGCTTACATGCTCCTCCTGCACAGCCATCATCTTCGTGCGCGTCATCTGCACCATCTCGGGTGTTGTGATAATAAAGTGTTTTTAGACCGGCTTTATAAGCATAGAGTAAGTCTTGTAACACCAGTTTAATCGGTACGCGGCCATCTTCAAATTTTGCAGGGTCGTAGTTAGTGTTTGCTGAAATGGCCTGATCCACAAATTTTTGCATGATCCCTACGAGCTGCAGGTAACCCTTGTTATCAGGAATTTGCCAAAGTAATTCATATTGATCACGGAATTCTTTAAAGCCGGGCACCACTTGCTTTAAAATACCGTCTTTGGACGCTTTAACGGAAACATAACCGCGTGGCGGTTCAATTCCGTTAGTGGAGTTGGTGATCTGCGAAGACGTTTCGCAAGGCATTAGAGCGGTCATGGTCGAGTTTCTCAAACCGTGCTGCTGGATTTCGTTACGAAGGGTTTCCCAGTCGTAATGCAGGGGTTCATTGCAAAATTCATCCAGTTCTTTCTTATAGGTGTCAATCGGTAAAATGCCTTGTGCGTATTTCGTGTCGTCAAAGAAATCACATTTCCCAAATTCTTTTGCCAGATTTAAAGAGGCCGTTAATAAGTAATATTGAATGGCTTCAAAGGCTTTGTGCACTAAGTTATTGGCAGAGCCATCAGAGTATTTCACGTGATTTTTCGCTAAATAATAAGCGAGGTTGGTCACTCCTACGCCTAAGGTACGCCGCCCCATGCTGGCTTTGCGAGCCGCTTCAACGGGGTAGTCTTGATAATCCAACAAGCTGTCAAGCGCTCGAACAATCAAGTCAGACAAGTCTTCGAGTTCATCTAAGTTTTCAATCGCACCTAAATTGAACGCTGATAGAGTACACAATGCAATTTCGCCGTCCGGATCATCCGCCGAGTTTAGCGGGTGAGTCGGAAGGGTGATTTCCAAGCATAGATTTGACTGGTGAATGGGCGCTTTTTTAGGGTCAAATGAACTGTGTGTATTGGAATGATCCACGTTTTGAATATAAATACGGCCTGTTTGAGCGCGCTCTTGAGCCACTTGAGTAAACAGGTCAACCGCTTTCATGGTTTTTTTACGAATGCTTTCATCCGCTTCATAGATTTTGTATAAGCGCTCGAATTCTTCCTGATCTTCAAAGAAAGCATCATAAAGCCCCGGCACATCAGACGGACTGAATAACGTGATGTTACCGCCTTCAATCATGCGTTGGTACATCAGTTTGTTGACTTGCACGCCATAATCTAAATGGCGAGCGCGGTTTTCTTCAACCCCGCGGTTATTTTTAAGCACGATTAACGATTCGACTTCCAAATGCCAAATAGGGTAGAACAGGGTCGCCGCTCCCCCTCGAACACCACCTTGAGAGCAGGATTTAACCGCGGTTTGAAAATGTTTGATAAAAGGGATCATACCGGTATGGTAGGCTTCACCGCCCCGAATCTCACTGCCAAGGGCGCGAATTTGTCCAACATTGACACCAATTCCGGCTCTTTGTGAAACATATTTTACAATCGAAGAAGAGGTGGCATTGATGGAGTCCAAAGAGTCACCACACTCAATCAACACACAAGAGCTGAATTGGCGTGTCGGTGTGCGTACGCCTGACATAATCGGGGTGGGAAGAGAGAGTTTAAAGTTAGAGGCCGCATCATAAAAACGTTTGACATAATCCAATCTGGTTTTACCCGGTTCAGCATCATTTGGATAGTGTGCAAATAAACTCATCGGAATCAGCATATAAATAAATTGCGGGCTTTCATAAATTTTTCCGGTGACGCGGTTTTGAACCAGATACTTTCCTTCAAGCTGTTTGACTGCCGCATAGCTGAAATTCATATCGCGATCATGTTGGATGTAACTGTCCAGTTCATCAAATTCAGCTTTGGTGTAGTCGTCCTGAATCTGAGCGTCATAAAGGTGATTGCGTACCATTTTATTAACATGCTCAAATAAGGTCGGAGGGGTAAAGCGGTCAAATGCTTTTTTGCGTAAATGGAAGATGGCCAGGCGAGCCGCCAGGTGTTGGTAATCCGGTGCATTTTCTGAAATCAAGTCTGCGGCCGATTTGATAATCGTTTCATGGATATCGGATGTTTTCATACCATCATAAAACTGGATATGAGACCTCAGTTCGACTTCTGATACGGAAACATTTTCAAGGCCTTCTGCAGCCCAGGTAATGACGCGGTGAATTTTTTCTAAATCGAGCGGCTCGGTTTCGCCATTGCGCTTGGCAACATTCATGGTTTCTGTAGACATAATTTGCAATCTTTAATTATTTCAGTTGTTTAAATGAGTATCGTGTAGTGGGACTTGAATAAAAGCGATTAACATAGTGTGCTTGTTTTTATGTTTATATACTATATGTAGTTAATCAATCAGAATCCTTAACAAAATATAGTGCAAACAGTCTTTTAAATCAAGTTTAAAAAAAGCCAATTTAATGAATTATTTTTAAGTAAACCATTTAAAAATTTGATAGCAAAAAATGTAGCGTTGGTTGTCACTGTATAGGGTAAGGGAAGAAGTGTTTTTGCCTAAGTGAGTTTGCAGCTCTTTATATAACCAGTTGTCTTTTTTGTGATGGGCAACAGGGTATTCAGTTTTTTAGAAAAGTTGAAACGTTAAAAGACGCGTTTTGTCTCTGGTAAAAAATTGATATAAATCAACTATGATTCGATGTTCAATAACATGCCTGTCAGCCCGCTATACAAAGGAAAAGTTTGAAAAAATTCAATAAGTAATCCCTCTTATGGTGTGGTAAAAAAACAACACATGTGATTTTTGTTGTTTTTTTTTGAAAAAAGGTTGCACACCCTAGTAAAACTCAATATAGTTGCCAACAAGTTCACATAAGTGAGCAAGTTTAAAAAACTAACTATTAATAGGAATCTATTACATGAAAAAGAATATTATTGCTCTAGCAGTTGCATCTGCTATCGCCGCTCCAGTTGCTATGGCTGACGCTCCGACTGTATATGGTCAAATGCAATTATCAATCGACTCTATTAGTTATAAAGATACTAATGGTGATAAAGTTCAAGCAAAATCTGGTTCACAAGTAAACAGCTATAATTCTCGTGTTGGTGTTAAAGGGTCTGCTGACCTAGGGAATGGTTTAAAAGCAATCTATAAGGCTGAGTTTAAAGTTAACCCAGATTCTAAAGAAAGCTTTGAAAACCGTAACCAATATGTTGGTTTAGCGGGTGGTTTCGGGACGGTTTTACTAGGTCGCCACGACACGCCTTATAAAATGGCTCAACCAAAAGATTTATTTAACGATGCTCGTGGTGATAACAAGCCTATGACTGGTGGTTTGGGTATCCTTGGAAACGGTGGTGAAAACCGTGTTTCTAACGTTTTAGCTTATGTTTCACCTTCTTTCGGTGGTGTTAAATTAGTCGGTGCTTTGGTTCCTAAAGAAGATAGTGGTGATACAAGTAAAGAGTCTTCAATGACTGACTGGATTTCTGTAGCAGCCATGTACGGTTCTAAGAAAAAAGGTCTTTACCTGACGGCAGCAATGGATTCAGCGAATAAAGCTTTGATTGGTGATGGTGCTGGCGGGTCAGCTGCAGGTGATGCTACTCAATATCGTTTAGCAGCTCAGTATGCTGTTGCAGGTTTAATTGCAAACGCAATGTACCAAGATGTTTCTGGTGATGGAGCTAAGAAAGAAGGTTCTAACATCATGTTGAATGTTGGGTATAAAATGGGTAACCTAATGCCTAAAATCAAGTACTCAATGAATGATTACAAAGATAATGCAATTAAAGATTCTACCGGTTTAGGATTGGGTGTTGATTATGCTTTAGCTAAGAAAACTAAAGTTTACGCTGAGTATGTTTCTTATGATAAAACAACTTATGATCGTAAGAATATCGGTGGTAAAGCATCTGATTCAGCGATTTCAGTTGGATTGTTCCACAAGTTCTAATGTAATGCTCGTTTAGGCGAGTGTTATATTTAGACAAAAGCCCCGCTTATGCGGGGTTTTTTAGTTTCAGTAATTATAAAAATGCATAAGATGTTCTTCTAAAGAAAATTTTATATATTTTTATACCTATTAAAAATGAGAAAAAATTAGAAAGGATGTATGGATGTCTAAAAGAGAGTGTCAGCCTTGTACCGCCTGTTGTGATGGCTGGGTGCAAATCACGGTTAAAGGGTGTGAGGCTTATCCAGGGCATCCATGCCCACACAGTACGGGGAAAGGCTGTGATGATTATGAAAATCGTCCTGTGAACCCTTGCCGTGAATTTGAGTGCGCTTGGGTCAGGCCTGGGAGTTTTTTGCCGGATGACTTTCGACCCGATGAGTGTGGTGCATTGGTGATTGACCATATTTTGAAGTGGCAAGGTTTAATAGTCGATTTAGCCGTTCCGGTCGGGCGTGAGATTCCTGAGAAGACATTGCAGTGGTTAATGCAACACGCTGAACAAACCATGCGCCCTTTGATTTATCAAATGCAAGATCCAGAAGCTGATGCATTAGAGAAAAATCCGTTAACTCTGGCTTATGGGCCACCGGCTTTTCAAGAGTGGGTGCTTGAGCAACAGGCTCAGGGCGTAAAATTATGGTAAAACCGTATCATGGGGACAGACCCCACGCTTTTTGGGGTCTGTCCCCAGTAAATCTGACGAAATGATTGAGATGGTGCAAAAATAATATTCTGGTGCAAAATATGACAGAAATATAAAGGGTTGCTGATTGTATTTACAATAGATAGAGGCTTTTTTTAGTTAAGTATTTGTTTATAAAGATTAATTAAATAGTTGGTACACTCCTTTCTATAAGGTGCTTGATTTTATTAAGTCATTATTCGTTAAACTTGGAGTATAAAAATGAAAAAAACATTTTCTGTTAAATCGCTATTAGTTTCTATGGCCATTGCTTCTTCAGCGGCTTTATCCGTTGCCCCTGCAACAACGCAAGCAGGTGAAGTTTCTTATAACGCTGCTGTAAGTAACATGTATTTATGGCGTGGTATTAACATTAGTAATCCTTCCCCTGTTGTTTTTGGTGGTGCAGATTATAATCACGAATCAGGTCTTTATGCTGGTACTTGGGCCTCTTCTGAAGGTGGTTTTGATAATAGTTCTGAGTGGGATTTATATGCTGGTTACTCTCCAACATTTGGTGATTTTGGGTTCACCGTAGGATATGTGGCTTATTTATACCCTTACAATAACAAAGATATGTTTACACAGCAGACAGATGGCGGAGGAATGCTTTCGGACTATGTTTTAGGCGCATCATACAAAGATCTTTCTTTGACTGCTTATGTTAATACTGTGCGAAAAGATTCAGGAAATAACTACTATATTACGGCTGATTATGCAATTGGCAAGTTTGGATTGCATGCCGGTATCAATAAAAATGACGCTTCAACAGCCGAATATACTGAGTTTAATGTCAGTTATGCTGCAACAGATAATCTAACCTTTACTCTGAGTAAAGCACAAGGAGATGGTGCAAAAAACATTCAGCTTAATGGTGTAGCTCTTGGCGAAAAAGCTGAAAATCCACAGCTACAAGTTACCTACGCATTTCCAATCTAATTATTTCCTCCTATGAATAGTTAGTTAGTTTTAAGGAGCTGAAAGGCTCCTTTTTTTTTTAAGAAAAATTATGCAGAACATATCATTAAAGACGGGTTGGAAAGGCTTTTTATCTTTTACGTTTGTGAACCAAAAAGGCAAAACAGTCGTAAAAGATAAACAACACTTCGGACCACTTGTTTTACAAAGACCTTATTATCAAGAATTGAATCGTCCAACCGTACTTATAATACATCCTCCAGGGGGAGTAGTTGGTGGAGATGAGTTGGAAGTTAATGTTTATTTTAAGCCTGAAGCAAACGGTCTGGTCAGTACGCCAGCTGCGACAAAGTTTTATCGTAGCCAAGGAAGGCTAGCCAAACAGACACAGACTATTCACGTGAGTGAATACACTGTGATGGAGTGGCTACCTCAAGAGACTCTATTTTTTGATCATTCCAATGTTGATAACCGTTTAATTATTCGCCTGGATTCTCCTAATAATAAATTAATCGCTTGGGATATTGTTGGGTTAGGTCGACCTACTAGAGGGGAGGGGTTTGCATCTGGAGTATTGACGCAGTCACTTGAATTTTGGATAGAGAATCAGTTGATTTTTGTGGATCGATTAAAGCTAAGTCAAGATTCAATGCTATTAGATAGCATCAGTGGATTGGATGCTCATGTACTGTATGCATCAGCATTATTTTATTGCGAAGACTCAACAATTCAGAAGGGTTTATTGGAAAAACTTCAAGTAATGTCTTCATCGGCTCGTTTCGGTGTAACCAAAATTAAAAACTTGATTGTGTTACGCGCATTAGCGACCGAGCTGGACGAATTAAAGACTCTTTTGTTTGATGCATGGAAAATCGCCAGGCCTGATATCTTAAAAGTTCCTGTTCTGAAACCCAGGATTTGGAATACGTAGACCAAACGATAGTTATTGAAGCAGTGCGTCGGAGGAGGATGCATGGAATTATTGCCAAGAGAAAAAGATAAATTGTTGTTGTTTACGGCGGGGCTGTTGGCTGAGCGTAGACTCGCAAAAGGGTTAAAGCTTAATTACCCAGAAGCGGTAGCTTTGATCAGTTGCGCCATTTTAGAGGGCGCGCGTGAAGGCAAAACGGTAGCAGAACTTATGGACTATGGCTCAACCATTCTGTCTCAAGAGGATGTGATGAATGGTGTTCCTGAAATGATTCACAATGTTCAGGTGGAGGCAACATTTCCAGATGGAACCAAACTGGTAACGGTTCATCAACCGATTGTGTAATCAGGATTAATGATTTAAAGGATTAAGTAAATGATTCCAGGTGAAGTGATTGTTCAAGCAGGTGAAATTGAATTAAATGAAAACCAAGATACTGTTCAGGTTGTGGTTGCAAATTTGGGGGATCGTCCGGTTCAAGTTGGCTCTCATTATCATTTTTATGAAACCAATAGTAGCCTTGAGTTTGATCGTAAAGCGGCATTGGGTTTTCGATTGGATATTCCAGCAGGCACAGCGGTGCGTTTTGAGCCAGGACAAAACCGAAAAGTTCAGTTAGTACGCTATGCAGGTAAGCAAGTGGTATATGGTTTTAATCAAAAAATTATGGGATCACTTCAAGGTCACAAAGAGTCAGGAGATCCGTTATGAGTTATGCGATCGATCGTCAAGCTTATGCCGAAATGTATGGGCCAACCGTAGGTGACAAGGTTCGTCTAGGGGATACGGAACTGCTGATTGAAGTGGAAAAAGATTTTACGACTTATGGTGAAGAGGTCAAGTTTGGCGGAGGAAAAGTCATTCGCGATGGGATGGGACAAGGTCAAGGCTGTGCCAGTGAGGTGGTCGATACGGTTATTACCAATGTGCTTATTTTGGATACCTGGGGCATTGTAAAAGCTGATATCGGTATTAAAGAGGGCTTGATTATCGCTATCGGGAAAGCTGGAAATTCGGATATTCAGCCTAATGTGGATTTTGAGATAGGACCAGGGACAGAGGTGATTGCAGGAGAAGGGCAAATAGTGACCGCGGGTGGCGTTGATTCTCATATTCATTTTATTTGTCCTCAACAGGTGGAAGAGGCATTGATGTCAGGTATGACCACAATGATAGGTGGCGGCACGGGACCGGCAGCAGGTACAAATGCAACAACCTGTACACCAGGACCATGGTATATGCATCGTATGTTGGAAGCCGCAGAAAGTTTGCCAATGAATATAGGATTTTTAGGCAAAGGTAACGCTTCTTTGCCTGAGCCTTTAAAAGAACAAGTTGAAGCCGGTGCTATTGGCTTGAAATTACATGAAGATTGGGGGACTACGCCCGCCGCAATTGATAATTGCCTAGCGGTTGCGGATGAATACGATGTTCAAGTTGCGATTCACACTGATACCTTAAATGAATCGGGTTTTGTAGAAAGTACTTTAGGCGCGTTAAAGGGACGAGCTATTCATACCTATCATACTGAAGGAGCTGGAGGAGGTCATGCGCCTGATATTATCAAAGCGTGCGGTTTAAGTAATGTTTTGCCTTCCTCAACCAATCCAACTCGACCATTTACGGTAAATACCATTGATGAGCATTTAGATATGTTGATGGTGTGCCATCATTTAGACCCAAATATTGTTGAAGACGTGGCATTTGCCGAATCTAGGATTCGTCGTGAAACGATTGCTGCGGAAGATATTTTTCATGATTTGGGTGCGTTTTCTATGATCTCATCAGATTCGCAAGCAATGGGTAGAGTGGGGGAAGTTATCACACGCACTTGGCAGACAGCCCATAAAATGAAAGTACAGCGTGGGGCGCTCGTGCCTGAAGGGGAGTCTTCGGTTAATAACGATAATTTTAGAGCGAAGCGCTATGTGGCGAAATACACCATTAATCCTGCTATTACTCATGGAATAGGTCATGTGGTGGGTTCAATTGAGGTGGGTAAATTGGCCGATTTAGTGTTATGGAAGCCAGCTTTTTTTGCGACTAAGCCGTCGATGATTATTAAAGGCGGAATGATTGTGGCGGCTCCAATGGGGGATGCGAATGCATCAATTCCAACACCTCAACCAGTGCATTATCGCAACATGTTTGCATCACATGGTAAAGCCATTTTTAAAACGGCCATCACCTTTGTTTCGCAAGCTGCGTTTGAGGCTGATATTCAGTCTCAGTTGGGATTGCAAAAATGGGTGATGCCAGTCAAAAACACTAGAAACATTAGCAAAGCCGATATGGTGTTGAATGATTTTCAACCAGATGTGTCAGTGGATCCGGAAACCTATGTGGTTAAAGCTAATGGTGAATTATTATCTTGTGAGCCGATGGCTGAGTTGCCGCTGGCACAACGCTACTTTTTGTTCTAAAAGCTGCGTTTCACATCAAAGGAGATGAAATGAGAGAGTTTACAGAGGTTATTGAAGTAACTGATGAGACAGTTCATTTAACGAATTCTGTTGAATCACTAATTTTAACATTTAAACAACGAGAAAAAAGTCGTTTGAAAGTGAGTTTGGCCTCTGGGGAATCCGTTGGGTTGTTTTTGCCACGGGGCAGTGTGCTTAAACAGGGTGATTTATTAACGAATGGTGCAGGGGATGTATTAAAGGTCTGTGCGGCAGAGGAAAATGTTTCGACCATTTTTACGGATGATATGCACTTGTTATTAAGGGTAGCTTATCACTTAGGTAACCGCCACGTTCCGCTACAGGTAGAGTCTACTTGGCTACGTTATGCACATGATCATGTCTTGGATGACATGGTTCGTTTATTGGGTGGTCACGTCACTGTTGAACAGGCACCTTTGCAACCCGAAAGTGGTGCTTATGGAGGTGGTCATCAACATGGTCACGATCATGAGTCGTCTCACAGTCATGATCATCATGTTACAGCTGTCTAACAACGCTAGGTATTTTTAATGAACATGGCCTTAACACGATTGTTGCAGTTAACCAGTCCAACCCTTCCGGTAGGGGCGTATGCCTATTCTCAAGGGGCAGAATCGGCCGTATATAAAGGGTTGGTATCAGATGTTGATTCCGTTAAAAACTGGCTAGAAGGGTGTTTGTTGCATGGCCAAGTATACGGTGATTTAGCTTTGTTAAATTATTTTTACCAGGCCTGGCGTGAATGCGACGCCCGATCTCATGAAGCGCTCTCTGTCATCTCTGCCCGTTCAAAATTAAAATCTTTAGCGATCTTAAGTGCCGCTATTCGAGAAACGGCTGAATTATTGCAAGAAGATCAGCATATGGCGTTGGCCTTGATGCGATTAGCTCAGCCTCTGGATGTTGAATTGCAGTTAGATTCAGATGTACCTAAGACCTACCCTATGTTGTTTGCGCGTTTTGCAGTGAGCTGGAATATTTCAGTCGAAGAGACGATTCAAGGCTATGCGTGGAGCTGGTTAGAAAATCAATTGGCAGCCATGGTTAAATTGGTGCCGCTTGGACAAACTCAAGGTCAGCAATTGATGTTGAGTTTTGATGATTTAATTCAGCAGGCTGTCAAAAAGGCATTGCTTGTTGAGGAAGACGAAATAGGCAGTAGCCTGCCGATGCTGGCAATTTTAAGCAGTCAGCATGAAACTCAATACAGTCGTTTATTTCGATCATAATATTTTTTGAAAGTGTGTTTTATCACACTTTATGCTGTAGAGGAAGGATATGAAGCAAGCATTACGATTGGGTATTGGAGGCCCTGTAGGGTCAGGGAAAACGGCGTTGGTTGAAATGTTGTGTAAGCGTATGCGAGATCAATTCAACATTGCCGTTGTGACCAATGATATTTATACCAAAGAGGATCAGCAAATTTTGATTCGTCAGCAGGCATTAAGTGAAGATCGAATTGTTGGAGTAGAAACGGGAGGGTGTCCACACACTGCGATTCGTGAAGATGCTTCAATGAATCTTACTGCGATTGATGAATTAAATGCTAAGTTTGATGACTTAGAAATGGTGATTATTGAGTCGGGTGGCGATAACCTAAGCGCGACGTTTAGTCCCGAGCTATCTGATTTAACTTTATATGTGATTGATGTCGCCGCAGGTGATAAGCTTCCCAGGAAAGGAGGGCCAGGCATTACCCATTCTGATATGTTGATTATCAATAAAATTGATTTAGCGCCGTATGTTGGTGCGGACTTAGATGTCATGGATCGCGATACCAAGATTCAGCGCGGCGACAAGCCTTATGTGTTTACCAATCTTAAAAGCCAGCATGGATTGGAATCCATCATTGAATTTATCGTTGATAAGGGGATGTTGTAATTTCTATGATTGAGTACGGACTGTTTTTGATCTTTTGGTATGGTTTGATGCATGCTTTTGCACCCGATCATTTGACTGCGATTGTTAATTTTTCAATTGGGAAGCAAAAAGCCAAAGTTATGATGATTACATTGGGGTTCGCTTTGGGGCATGGCGTTAGTTTGTACTTGTTTTCTCTTCTTCTGTCACATTTAGAGATACCTGAACAGATATTGGCATATGGGGATGTGGTGGCCTCTTTGGTACTTATTTTAATGGGGATGTATCTGCTGTATTTAGTGGCAGCGAACCAAATTCATATTAGAAAGCATGAGCACCATGGAATAGAGCATGTTCATATTTGGTTTGGTCATGAGCATCACCACCAGAATGCAAATCGTAAATGGCTTTCCGGTTCTGCAATGATGGGAGTTTTAATGGGAATTGGCGGAGTAAGAGGCATGTTAATAACCTTATCAGCTGTTTCCAATGATCAAGTTTCTGGTCTTATGGTTCTGAGTTTTACATTGGGCGTGACATTGATATTTGCTGTTTTCGGACTTGCCATTGCAGCATTCAACCAAAAGTTTCTTCAGTCCAAAAAGCCGTTAAGACACGCCTTCTTCGGAGCGGGATTGATTTCATGTCTAGTTGGTGGGCAAGCGTTTCTCTAACTCTTTTTACGGTATATTTGCAACGCGCACAAAAACAGTGCAAGAACTCTCTGATATGAGTTTTTAATGGTTTTTGTTACCCATTTTAAATATCTATTATATTTTATAAGATTATGAATTAGAAGAAATTATTGGCTATTTTTATTTAATTTTTAGAGTTGTCTTATGGAGTGGCGCACTTCTTGTTTTGTGATTATTACGTTTTTAGTAATTTTTATGCAGTAGCGCTGTATTACAACGAAGTAATCACAGTTTTTAAACACGGTTGTTTATCTAAATAATTTAAAACCAAAATAAGAGGTGTTTGAAATGAGACATGGTGATATTTCTTCAAGTAATGACACGGTAGGGGTTGCAGTTGTAAACTATAAGATGCCTCGTTTACATACCAAGCAAGAAGTACTGGATAACGCTAATAAAATAGCGGATATGCTTATTGGTATGAAACAGGGGTTGCCGGGAATGGATTTGGTAATATTTCCTGAATATTCCACGCATGGAATTATGTATGATGCTAAAGAAATGTATGACACGGCATCAACAATACCGGGAGATGAAACTCAGATTTTTTCAGCAGCATGTAAAAAAGCGAAAACTTGGGGAGTATTTTCATTAACGGGAGAAAGACATGAAGACCATCCTAATAAAGCCCCTTACAACACTTTGATCTTAATTAATGATGAAGGTGAAATTGTCCAAAAGTATAGAAAAATTATGCCTTGGTGTCCTGTTGAAGGTTGGTACCCAGGAGATAAGACCTATGTGACGGAAGGGCCAAAAGGAATGCAAATCAGTTTGATTATCTGTGACGATGGGAATTACCCTGAAATATGGCGAGATTGTGCAATGAAAGGCGCAGAATTAATCGTTCGTTGTCAGGGGTATATGTATCCGGCCAAAGAGCAGCAAATTATGGTGTCTAAAGCAATGGCTTGGATGAACAATACCTATGTTGCCGTTGCAAATGCCAGTGGTTTTGATGGGGTCTATTCTTACTTTGGGCATTCTGCAATTGTCGGGTTTGATGGTCATACGTTGGGTGAGTGTGGTGAGGAAGATTACGGGATTCAATATGCGGAGTTGTCCGTTTCTCAAATTAGAGATTTTAGAAAAAATGCTCAATCACAAAATCATTTATTTAAATTACTTCATAGAGGGTATACAGGAAAAATAAACTCTGGTGAAGATGATGATGGAGTGGCTGCTTGTCCTTATGAGTTCTATTCGACTTGGGTTAATGATCCTAAGAAAGCGAAAGAGCAAGTTGAAAAAATTACACGCTCAACTGTTGGAACCGCCGAATGCCCAATCGAAGGCATTCCCAATGAAGACACTGTAAAAAGTCATAGTTAAGGTTTAGCTTTTCTATGGCAATTCAATTCCGGTTGAAGTTGTTCGTTCCTCAACTGGAACTGACTATATTGGCGCTCTTTGGTAAGAAAATTCAATTACTGCCATTGGGTGCTTCGCAAAGTCGACCGATGATTCAAGAAGGAAGTATTTCGCTTCCAAGTAGCATTTCTGCAGAATCCTACCTCCAAGCTAAAGCTTATTATTTTATGTGTGTCATTCATGCAATGGGGCACATTTTGTATTCAACCCCGATGGGTACTCAGGGATATAAAAATCGACAGTTAGTGATGGTTTCTCTTATTGAGGATGCAAGAGTGGAGACTTTGCTGATCAACCAATATCCAGGTCTTAAGCAGAAATTAAAATCATGTTTTGTTAAACCGAATAGTGACTCTAATGACTTTGATTCAATCGCCTATGGGGTTGCTTATGGAGTTTTAAATTCGAGCTATAAGTCAAGTAACTATATTGTGAGTAAAGCATTGAATGCTTTTAGGTCACTTTCATTAAGTGACTTAAATGACGTAGGTTTGTCCTTGAGGTTGGGGCTAAAGTTAGCAAATGATATTGGTCAAATGCGTATCAGCATGAATGAACGAGCAGAATTTTCCATTGTTGATTACCGGGATGATAATCGATATTTGTGGCAACAGGTGGAGCCTGTCTTGTCTGAGGGTACGCCAGGTGGTGGTGATGAAAATCTTTCAGATTATGATGCTCGATCATTTAAAGAATCTTTTGCTGAAAGGGAAGTCTCTGCATTGTCGGAAACAGCACCGAATGAAGAAGGTAATTTGGTCTTCAAAGAAGTGTCTGAACACTCTGATAATGAATTACTGAACAAAGCATCAACGCTGACTTCCCTTTGTTATAAAGAATGGGATTATAAGATTGCACGATTCAAACAGCGTTGGTGTTCCGTTGATGTATTTAAGCCAATTGATGGTCAGGCTAAGCATACTAATTTGCTGGATCAATTACACGCCCAGTTGGTTTTTAAATTGTATAAACTGATTTCGTCTTATCAGCAAAATAGATGGAAACAAAAGGCACAAAAAGAAGGCGATGAACTCGACTTGGAAGCCGTTGTGAATACTTTAGTTGATTTGAGGTCAGGACGCATTCATTCAGATCCGAATCTGTATCTTAAAGTCCAGTCTGATCATCATCAAGAAATTGCATTGCTTGTATTGTTAGACTTGTCTGAGTCGATGAATCAGACGTATTTGGATAGTGAAATCAGTATTTTAAAAAACACTGAGCAATCAACGTTGGTGTTATCTAGTCTTTTGGATAAGTTGGATCATGCCTACGCCGTTCATGGCTTCAATTCAGATGGACGACATCATATTAATTATTATGAGTTGAAGGGGTTTTCAGAGCATGGTGATGTCTTATCGTCTAGATTGCCCAATCTCACGGCCCAATACTCAACTAGATTGGGTGTGGGTATTCGGCATGCTTATTCTGAGATTGCACAGCGTCAAGAAGCACATAAATTGATTTTAGTTATAACGGATGGCAAACCATCCGATATAGATGTATACGATGAAAATTATTTAATTGAAGATGCAAAAGTAGCGGTACGAGAAGTTGAGAATAAAGGGGTTAAAACTTTTTGTCTCGCTTTGGATAACGATGGAGAGAATGATTATGCACCGCAGATTTTTAAGCCTGGACATTATGGAATACTTAAAGATCCAAATAAGTTAACGAATACGTTAGTGAATTTGTATTTAAAGATATTTAAAGCGTTTATGTAGTCAGTCTATCTGTACGCTAGGGTATTGGAAAACGATATAGACCCTGATAATATCCAGGGTCTTAAGGGTTTGGATGTTAGTGGCTAATCATCCAAGGTCGCATTGAAGGAAACATTTTCTTTCCATCTGCTGTCCACATGAGCTTTGATTTACCTTTTTTATGGTATTGACAACCACAACCATGTTTTAGCTTTTCGGCATTCTCTGCACGACTGTCCACAGTCGATACCTGAGGTTCGTGCTGGGCCGCTTCATTTTTTTCAATGGCGTCGCGTTTTGCTGGAGCCATATCTAAAATTTCAGGCGGAATCATGATGATTCTAGGCGACAAAGTCTGACAATGCGGGCATTGAGCAGGTTTGTTTGACTCATCCATGGTCGCGAGTTCATAAAAGATACCATGGTCAGGACACTTATAATCATAGACAGGCATAGTTTAAAACTCCTTACTTCAAGTCGGGTGCTAACGGAACTTGAATGCTATCGTCGACGTATTTTTTAGGCCCTTCAGCATTCGGGTTGACATCAAACTCAAAGATATCAGTAGGCAACCATAGCGTTGCACATGAGTTTGGAATATCAACTACACCACTGATGTGGCCTTGAACGGGAGCCGTACCTAATAGTGAGTATGCTTGCGCACCTGAATAACCGAATTTCTTAAGGTATTCAATCGCATTCAAACAGGCTTGTCTATAAGCGACATTAACGTCAAGATAATGCTGTTGACCTTCTTCATCGACTGAAATGCCTTCAAAAATCAGGTAATCATCATAACGTGGTGTAATCGGGCTTGGTTTAAAGATCGGGTTCTTGATTCCATATTTTTTCATACCGTCTTTAACTAGATTCACGCGTAGATGAATCCAACCTGCCATTTCGATTGCTCCACAGAAAGTGATTTCACCATCACCCTGGCTGAAGTGTAAATCACCAACAGAAAGACCTGCATCTTTAACATAAACAGGGAAGTAGACTTTTGATCCACGTGATAAATCTTTGATGTCACAGTTACCGCCGTGCTCACGAGGAGGAACGGTGCGCGCCCCTTCATTTGCAGCAGCTTTTGCCTCATCGGGCTTCATGCGTCCCATATGAGCGGTTTCACCATAAGGAAGGGCTGCCAGTGGTGGGGTGCGTTCAGGATCTGTATCGAAAAGTTCTTTTTCGCGAGTGTTCCATTCGTTTAGCATCTTTTTATCGGGTAGACACCCGATTAGACCTGGGTGAATCAGTCCTGCGAACTCAACTCCAGGGATGTGTCTTGATTTGGTGAACATTCCGTTGAAATCCCAGATAGTTTTCTGGGCTTCCGGGAAGTGATCAGTCAAGAAGCCACCACCGTTTTGCTTAGAGAAGAAACCGTTGAAACCCCATTGGCTGTCAGCAAAAGTTCCAATGTCTAAAATATCTACTTCAAGTAGATCACCTGGTTCTGCACCTTCGATCCCAACTGGCCCAGATAAAAAGTGTACTTGGGTTAAGTCGACATCACGAACATCGGATGCATCATCATTGTTTTCAATTTGTCCGCCCGTCCAGTCCATACATTCAATGATGAAGTCATCTCCTGGTTTTACCATTGAAACCATAGGGATGTCTGGGTGCCAACGGTTGTGGATGTTGTCATGCTCGTAAGCAGATTTGTTGAGGTCGACTTTGATAATAGTTTCGGCCATTTTGGTTCTCCTGTTGTATAAATTAAACGTTGTTTAGGTTAAACAGATAAAAATGATGCAACTTTATCTTCGTCGACTTCATTGCGGAGCTGATTGTGAATAATCTTGCCTTTTTCAATAACAATAATTCGATCGGCTACATCTAGAGCAAAGCTTAAAACCTGTTCGGATACAATGATTGATAATCCTATGGAGTCGCGTATCTCTTTCAAAGTGTGAGCCATTTCTTTGATGATGGAGGGCTGAATACCTTCAGTAGGTTCATCCAATAACAGAACATCTGGGTCACTGGCAAGTGCACGGGCAATCGCAAGTTGTTGCTGTTGACCTCCGGATAGGTTTCCGCCACGACGTTTTCTCATTTCACGTAAAACTGGAAAGATATTGTATAAATCTTCCGGTACTTCCGTTTTTTTGGTGCTGGTTAGTCCTGTTTCGATGTTTTCTTGTACCGTCATGGTTGAAAAGATCATTCGTCCTTGAGGAACAAACCCTAATCCAGCTTTTACGCGTTCATGGCTTTTCATGCCAAATAACTCTTTATTTTCAAGCTTGACGCTTCCTGATTTAGAGGGAATTATTCCAATTAGCGCTTTCATTAGCGTGGTTTTTCCCATTCCATTACGCCCCAAAACGGCGATGATCTCATTCTTTTTGAGGGATAGGTTTAAACCTTCAATAACTTCGCTTTCTCCATAAGCGACATGTAAATCTTGTATCTCTAGCATTTTTTTACTCCCTTAGTGTCCCAAGTAAACTTCAATAACTTTCGGATCGTTCTGGACTTTTTCCATTGAGCCTTCTGAAAGAACTTGTCCTTGGTGGAGTACGGTGACTCTGTCAGCAATTTCTTCAACAAAATGCATATCATGTTCGATAACCAATACTGAACGGTCTTTGGTGATTTTCTGAAGTAGTTCTGCGGTTTTTTTACGCTCCGATACGGACATTCCTGCGACGGGTTCGTCGAGCATGAGTAGTTCGGGGTCTTGAATTAGGAGCATCCCAATCTCAAGCCACTGTTTTTGACCGTGGCTCAAAAGGTTAGCGGGGCTATCAAGTTTGTCCTGTAAGAAGATCATCTCCGAAATTTCATTGACCTTGTCGATGACTTCTTGATCTCGACTGAAAGTCAGTGCACCCCAAACTTTCTTTCCTCTAGGAAAGGAAAGTTCAAGATTTTCAAAGACAGTTAAATCTTCGTAAATGGATGGGTTCTGGAACTTTCGACCAACACCAGCATGAACAATTTCATGCTCCTTAAGTTTGGTCAGTTCTTTGCCTTTAAACTTGATTGAGCCTTCAGTTGCCTTGGTTTTTCCACAGATCAAATCTAGTACGGTAGTTTTACCGGCTCCATTTGGGCCGATGATAACGCGTATCTCTTGTTCTTCAATGTATAGCGATACATCATTTACAGCTTTAAATCCATCGAAAGAAACGGTAAGCCCTTCAATCGTTAAGACAAACTCTTTTTGTTGGTACATGGTTTTCTCCAATACCTTGGTCATTAATTGTTAGTTATTTTTTGGCGCGTTTCTTTTGCATTGCTTTTATTCCTTTATCTACCAAGGGTTGTACATGACTAGTGTAGATTCCCGCTAATCCTTTAGGGAAAGCAAGTACGACGGCAATAAATAAAGCACCCATAGCGAATAGCCAAAGTTCTGGATAGTGTTCGGAAAGAATGGTTTTTGACCAGTTAACAATTAAAGCCCCGTAAACGGCACCAAAAATGGAAAGGTTTCCGCCTACGGCCGCAAAAATAACCATTTCGATTGAAGGTACAATCCCTATCAAAGAAGGTGACATGAATCCTACTTGCAGAGTAAACATGGCGCCACCGATTGAAGAGAAAACTCCGGCAATACAGAAGATGAATATCTTGAAGTTTGACACATCATACCCAGAGAAACGGACGCGGTCTTCACTGTCGCGCATCGCGACTAAAAGTCTGCCCAGTTTGCTTTTTCGAATGTATTGAGCTGCTACCAGTGTTATCAATAGCAGAACCGAATTTACGAAATAAAGCACATATTTGGCAGAGTCTGTACGAATATCCCAGCCATGCAAGGTTCTTAGGTCTGTAATGCCGTTCACTCCACCGGTAAATCCTTGTTGACCGATAATCAAAATGGTCAAGATTGCTGCAATCGCTTGCGTAATGATGGCGAAATAAACGCCACCTACTCGACGTTTAAACATAGCGGCGCCGATTATATAGGCAAACAAGGCAGGTAAGGCTATGATTGCAAATATGGTGAATCCAAAGCTGTGGAACGGTTCCCAAAACCATGGAAGCTCTGTTAATTGGTTCCAATCCATAAAGTCAGGGATTCCTGGAGTCGACTGGATTTGGGTATTTTCAGGGTTTGAAGCTTCAAGCTTCAAGAACATCGCCATAGCGTAGCCGCCTAAGCCAAAGAAGACCCCTTGACCTAGGCTTAATATTCCACCTAGTCCCCAGGAAAGAACAAGACCTAAAGCAACAAATGCGAATGTTAGATATTTACCAATTAGGTTTAATCTGAAAATATCGAACAGTATCGGTAGTGCTACCAGTAGAATCGCAGCTAATATTAGAAATGATATGACATCATTTTTAGGGGCTAATGAACGTAGTTTAGTTTGTAGCATTTTTTATTCTCCTATCCTAGCGGCGGACTTTAAGTGAGAAGAGGCCTTGAGGACGAAGCATTAGGATCACAATGACCGTTAATAGCGTTAAGACTTTCGCCATAGAACCGCTCAAGAAAAATTCCATAATTGATTGTGCTTGTGAAATACTGAATGCAGATGCAATGGTTCCAAGAAGACTCGCAGCGCCACCAAATACCACTACTAGGAAGGTGTCAACAATATAAAGCTGTCCGGATGTCGGGCCGGTAGAACCGATCATGGTAAAAGTTGCCCCGGCAATACCAGCGATACCGCAACCAAGCGCAAAGGTAAAACGATCGACACGGGCAGTATCGATACCAACTGCTCCGGCCATGGCTCTATTTTGAACAACCGCGCGTGATTGCTTCCCTTTTCTGGATTTCTGCAAGAATATGAACACACCAACAGTAATGAATAGTGTGATGGCCATAACAATCATCCCATTTATAGGGATTTCAACCATATCAGTCACCGCATAAGACCCCATCATCCAGTCAGGCAAGGTTACACCGACTTCACGAGGACCAAAAACGGTTCTATACAATTGTTGAAGAATCAAACTTAATCCCCAAGTTGCCAGAAGAGTGTCAAGTGGGCGCTTGTATAGGTGTCTAATTAATGACCATTCGACTAGAGCGCCAAGCATGAATGTCCCTATAAAAGCAAAAATAATTGCTATGAAGAAGTAAATCCCAAAAAGCTCGGGAAAGTACGTTGAGAATAGGTTTGAGGTTAAGTAGGTGATATAGGCACCAAGAATCATAAACTCCCCGTGTGCCATGTTGATAACGCCCATTTGGCCGAAAATAATCGCCAAACCAAGTGCCATTAACAGCAAGACTGAGAATAATATTAGGCCTGAAAAGCCTTGCATCGCAAAGATTGAGCCCAGTTCGGCCCATGTATAGTCAGCAAACATTTATTTTTCCTCCTGACAGGTAAAATAATCTAAGTAAAAAGTCTAGAGTGTTCTTGGCTCGTTAATGCACCTAATTAAAGACTCTTTGCTGCTTTTAGAGCCTTTAATTAGGTGCAGCCCATAAATGGACCGCACGTGTTATCTTATTGGTAACCTTTAGGGAATGGATTTGGTTCAATCAATTCTTTAGATTCATAAACCACATCAAATTGCCCGTCTTTTTTAGCGTGACCGATGCGTGATTTAGACCATAAATGATGATTAGGGTGAACTTTTACATAACCTTCAGGTGCTGTCGTTAGCTCAATACCAGGAAGGGTTTTACGAATCTTATCGATATCGAAAGAACCTGCCTTTTCAACTGCAGCTTTCCATATCCAAGGTCCAAGATAAGCGGCTTGAGTTACGTCACCGATAACAATATCTTTACCCCAGCGTTTTTTGAACGCCTTAACAAACGCTTTGTTGTTATCGTTAGGAAGACTCTGGAAGTACTTCATAGAAGCGTATAGACCTTCAACGTTTTCACCACCAATACCTAATACTTCATCTTCTGTTACAGATAGAGTTAGAACTAATGGTTTCTCTTTGGTTAGGTCGATACCTGCCGCTTTAAGCTGTTTGTAGAATGCAACGTTAGAACCACCTACAACTGTCGTGAAAATTACGTCAGGCTTTTTAAGCTTGATTTTGTTGATTACAGAGTTGAACTGAGTGTGGCCTAAAGGGTAGTACTCTTCACCGACTACTTTCAAACCAAGTTTTTCAATGTGCTTGCGAGCGATTTTGTTAGAAGTGCGTGGCCAGATGTAGTCAGAACCAAGTAAGAAAAATTTCTTAGCTCCTTTTGTTTTCTTAGCCCAGTCGATACCTTTAAGAATCTGCTGAGTCGCTTCTTGGCCAGTGTAGATAACATTAGGCGATTGCTCTAACCCTTCATAGAACGTAGGGTAAAAGAGCATACCGTTATACTGCTCTATAATAGGAAGTACGGCTTTTCGTGAAGCAGATGTCCAACAGCCCATGATTGCAGCAACTTTGTCTTGCACAAGAAGTTTTTTGGCTTTTTCAGCAAAGGTCGGCCAGTCACTAGCCCCATCTTCTTGAATATATTTAATCTGGCGTCCTAGTACACCACCGGAAGCATTGATTTGTTCGATAGCTAATTTTTCTGCCTGAATTGAACCAGTTTCACTGATGGCCATTGTTCCTGTTGCCGAGTGAAGAATACCAACAGTGACTGTGTCATCAGTTACTGCTAAGCCGGTGGTGTTTACTTCGGATGCCGAAGCAATGTTTGATAAAAGCATGGTTGCGGGAAGCGCCATTAATGTTTTTATCATTAAGCGTCTAAGCTTATTGGGTTCGTGAAGATGGTTTTGCATATTGTTTAGCCTCTTATTTTTATGTGAAATTGAATAAAATAAAGCAAATCAGTATTTGATAAGCATTTACTAGGCCTATTTTTTTAAGTTATTGATATATTTAGTTTTAATGTTGTTTTTAATAGTATTTTTTTTTAAAAAAATAAAAAATTGTTTTTTAATGGTGCATTTTATTTATAATTGGTGCAAATTGGGCTTGATTGGTTTTTAGCGGGCATTTGCCCGCTTTTTTTGTTTATGGTTTCCTGCTTTTTGTTTTAAACTGTTTAAAAGAAATAAAAGGCTACGAATCTTATGTATTCATGTCACAGTCGACCACAGTCTGGTTTTGTTCTGATGTTACTCGTTGTCGTGATGGCTGTTGGTGCGGTGGCTTTCTTTAGTCTTTATCATGACAATGCTTCATTACGATACCAATCTGATCGGTATTTAACCCGCATGAATCAGTTGAACGAAGTTAAGCAACAGCTATTGAAGTATGCGGTTTTTCAGCCGGAACTTTATCAAAGCGATTTAATCTCTAATAGTAGAACTTATAAAGAAGCAAACAAGATTCCTGGACCGGGGTATTTGCCCTGCCGAGATTTAGACGGCGATGGTTGGGTATTAGGTGCGGAAACCAGTTGCGGCAATCCTCGTGATCCTTCTGACGAGACCACGGGGTTCGTTTATGGTTTTTTGCCTGTTGGGTTTAAAACGCGTAATTTCTTTTTTGGGGCACTCAAGCCCCAACAGTTTTACTATGTAATCGATGAACGGTTTGTGAATGGGAATAATTTATATAACAACGGCTCAACAGGGCGCTATGCACCTTTAAATACAATTCTCACGCCCGCAACTGCACCAGATGTTTCCTCTTACCGAGGATTGCCTAATGGCGCTTTGCCCTGGCTGACTTTGAATGGTGTCGAGGGGTATGTTGCGTTGATTATTTTTCCTAATACGCCGCAAGTGTTCAGTGATGGGTTTCAACAAGATCGGTCTCAAGGTGGTTCAGCGGTTGATCGCATTGCCGATTATTTAGATAGGCGTTTTGATAGTGAGGGGAATCGTCTGGATGGTAATGCGGATGGTAATCGACATTTCTTTAGTCAAGGATTAGAAAATACAGGCGTTAATGATTTAGTCGTTGGTATTACGTTTGAAGAATGGCGCGTGGCTGTCTTGAATCGTATTTGCAGTCAGTTAGAAAAATTAAACCAAGTCGATACGAATGCCGCTTACTGGTTTAATGACTATGATGCTGTTCAAAACCCGTCTGGAGGGAACTGGCGGGCATTAATGGGAGCATGTAGGCAATGAACCGAATACATCTTTCTCAAGTTGGATTTACATTAATAGAGATGGCGTTTGCGCTTTTATTCATCGGATTAATTGTAGGGAGTGGGCTGAGTTTTTTAGGGGGGTCCAAACAGGTTGAAAATAGTAAAATCGCTGAAAGACAAATGCTGGAAATTAAACAAGCGATGTTGACGTATTTAAAGGTGAATAAACACCTCCCTTGCCCGGATACGGATCAAGATGGAAAAGAAAATAGAAAAGAGTCAGGCGGTTTAATGGTTTGTAAAGATCGAGAAGGGCAGTTACCTTCTAGAGATTTGGGTGTGGCAAGAGAGGATGTTTGGCATAACCCATTTTATTACCGTGTGAATGCTCGCTCAGAGAATAAAAAATACATTAATGATCTCTGCCAATCAGCGAGTGTTTTTGGTCAAGCTGGAACTCGAACGCTACCAAGCCAATCTGGTATTTGTGATACGAGTGATGTTTTTTATTGTCATTGTGCTTCCGCAAAAACGGATGGTGCCTGTGTTGGAAGCTGTCGTTTTTCTGAAGACCCCAGGCCTGGTGATTTTTCGCCGTATTTTGTGATGGAAACCCCGCCTAATGGTGTGGATGAAGCGGATGCGTTAAAGAATATGAAAGTCATTGATGAAAATCAGGAAGAGATTGACAATGGCATTGTAGCCATGGTGGTGTCATTTGGCAGAAACGGTTTGCAAACTTGGCAGGATTGTCTGTCAGCAACCGCCCCGGGTACGGAAGAGCGTGAAAATTGTGATGGAGACCCGCCAGGGATCTTTCAAGTCAATCGTTTTGGTGAGAGGGGTGATTATCTAACCTGGATCAATCTGTATGATGCAAAACAAGCCTTGCTTGAGGTAAGAGGGTTTGTCAGTGACTAAAAGACAGTTTTATTATGGATTTACATTAATCGAAATGGCCTTGGTATTGATGATAGTATCATTGTTGATGGTTGGTTCATTGGTCACCTTGACGTCTCAAGGGGAACAGGTTAAATATACGGATAGCCGTCATTTTTTATCCCAAATAAAGCAGGCGTTATTGTCATTCAGTGATGTTAATGGTTATTTGCCTTGTCCGGATATTGATCGGGATGGTGTTGAAGATCGCGTCGTCAGCGGTGCTTGTGCTGGCGCGGAAGGAACGGTTCCTTATCGCGATATTGGCTTGCGGTTAGCCGAAGCTCGGGATGGGTTTGCGAATTTGGTGGGTTATGTCGTAAATGACGGTGCGACGGGTATTGCGAATATGCAGGATGTTGCACACTCTGCTAGCTATTTTTGTAATGGAATTTGTTCAAGCGGGGGCGCTTCAGCGGGTGTGTTGCCGGTTTTCAAATTATCGACGCCACCGATTGCAAGGGGGGCGGGTCTGGGAAATTACGATGTTTGTTCCGAGGACGCCTTTTCCTGTAACGATTCCACTCAAATGGCCTATGAAAGTCTTTCAGTCGTGTTGATTGCTGCAAACCAACGTGGCGGTGTTAGGTGTGATGAGCGCGGCATTTCTGAAAAAGAGAATTGTGATGGAAACCATCTTTTTTGGCAGGGGAGTTTTGCTGAAATGCCAGATGTAAATGGACTTTTTGATGATGCTGTTTCCGGTTTGTCTGGCTACGAAATAAAGTCGCACTTTCTAAAAACGCACCCGAATGCATTGTTTGATGGTTCCGTCAGTGGTGGTGGCTAGCGCCCTGTTTCTGAGGTGCTTCATTGAATTTATAAGGAGACTGGATGGGAACGGTTTTATTGGTTGATGATGATCAAGGCTTAAGAGCAATGTTGTCTTTTTCTCTTAAAGGGTCTGGTTTTAAAGTGTATGAAGCCGCATCCGTCGTTGAGGCCGTTTGCTTATTAAAAGAGCATGTGATTGACGTCGTTGTATTAGATATGGGAATGCCGCCCACTGAGCATGTTGCAACAGAAGGATTGTCCTTGTTGGAATGGATTTCTGATCAAATGTTGAACAGCAAGGTCATTGTACTGACAGGGCAATCAGCGGATGAAGCTTCTTACTTGTCGATTAAGCATGGAGCCTTTGATTTTTTGACCAAGCCGGTTGAATATGAGGTCTTAAAGCACGCCATTAAACGTGCGTTGTTATTTTTAAAGCAGTCGCAGAAGTTAAAAGAGCAAGAAGGGCTTCAAAAAGTTGAATTGGATCTTGAAATGGGCAATGGGGTTAAAGTGGCTAGAAATGCTGCGGAATTGAAATTATTGAAGCAAGTGTTGAATGATGCGGAGTTTAATATTCATGAGGTGGCGCGTCGACTCGGTCTAAAACGTGAAAATGTTTACTACTTAATTAATAAATACGGAATTAAACGCTCTTGAATATTTCTGCATGGGGATTAGAGTTGGCCTTTAGCGCCATTTTGGTTGGGGTAACGTTGGCTTTGGTGGTTTGGTATCTGCAGGCACAGAGTAAACGATTAAAGCAAGCCATTTTGGCATTGTATGATGTGAATGGAGCAGTTAATCAAGATGCTTTAGACTTTGTTGACCAGGCCTGGCCAATTTTGAATGCAGCAGGTTTTAAGGGAATGAAGGGTCAGGTCACTTGGTTTGGTGAAGTCAGGAGGGTTGAAAAAGGTGTTGAAGCTGCTCAGGCCTATTCTGCGAATATTGCAGAAGGCGGCATGGATTTTCAGTTGTTAGTGACCGCACCGCGCTTAAGAGGGGAGAAAAAACTCTTTGCACAATTGATCTTTCAAACGTTTAAATCTTTATTGATTTTGGATGTCAGTAATAAAAACACCCAATTTTTCTTGTCACAAAAGCGGTTGGAAAAATACCAGCTGTTTGTACAGCACGATATTAAAAATTTAGCTCAATTTATTCAGTTGTTAGCGGATCAGATCAAAGAAGCCAATTCAGAGGAAGAGAAAAACTCTTTAGTTGATCATCTCAAAAAAGTATTACCAACCGTCAAAGAGCGTGCAGAAAAAACGATCAAGCAGATGACGTTTTCCAGCGGATCTTTCCAGAATGTCGAACCGATTGAGTTTGCGAAAGAAATTTCGCGCATTGTGCAAACGGTAGGAATCACAAGCCAAATTCAAGGTACCTTTAGAGGTTCTATGTCCTATGTGTTATTTGAGCAGGTGATTAAAAATGTCTTGGAAAATTTTCAGCATCACGGCGATGGTGCGCCCGTGTTGATTGAAATTATGGATGATGGACAAGTGAATTTTATGGTGTCGCACAACAAAGCTTTTGGTCGGGTTCAAAGTGAGCGGTTATTTGAGCCTTTCTGGTCTAGCTCGTCAGACGGTATGGGATTAGGGTTGTTCATTACGCGAGAACTGCTATCAACCATTGGTGGTGCCATTTATTTTGAAGCGTTGGAAGACCGGAACCGATTTGTGGTGCAATTTTGCGCTCATAGGGTGCCAAAATAATGAAATGGGTAAGAAAAATTTACTCTTTATTTTTGTGGGAATTTTTCTAAACTGAGTAAAGAGACTATGAATTCATCTGGAGAGAGAACAATGACATCATTTCATCAAAAAGGATTTACGCTGGTTGAAATGGCGATTGTACTGGTCATTATCGGCCTGCTTTTAGGAGGGATCTTGAAAGGGCAGGAGTTGATTAACGGTGCTAAAATCAAAAATGTTCATAATGATGCACAAAGTATTATGTCTGGTGTGCTGACTTATCAACAGCGTTATAAAGTCTTGCCCGGAGATGATAATTCTTCAGTTATTGCGGGTATCTCTGCCAACAAAGGTAATGCCAATGGACAAATAGAGGATAATGAAGAAGCGGCTTTTTATGAACAATTACGTCGTGCTAGCTTACTGACGGGGGCACCAACGGAGGCAATTCCAACCCATGCGTTCGGAGGCAATATCGAAGTGAATGAAAATGCCTATACCAATGCTCAGGGAAATAATATTTGTTTTATGGATCTGCCGGGCGATGCTGCGAACATTGTGGATAGTCAGTATGATGATGGCATTCCAAATTCAGGGGCGATTCAAGGGCATGATAGTGACACGTCTTACACTATTGATGGCTCCACCACTTACGACTTGTGTTATCGGCTTTAAGTCGATAACGGCTCGTGAGATAAGCCCCGATTAACGGGGCTTTTTTGTTTTTGCCGTTTCGATAAGACTTTGTGGTAGAATACGCGCCCTAAATTTGAATTTTATTAATTAGAATCAATAAGATAGCTTTATTAAAGCCGTACAAATATTAAGTCTTTATTTATTAAGGTCGGGTTATGTCAGAATTACAGTCACGCACATCGCCATTTTCAGGTGGTTTATTCATCAAAACTTACGGGTGTCAGATGAATGAATACGATTCAGATCGCATGGCAAAGTTATTAGAGAAAACCTATGGACTGAACCTGGTGGAAACCCCTGAAGAAGCCGATATGTTGCTGTTGAATACGTGTTCTGTACGAGAAAAAGCACAAGAAAAAGTGTTTGATGAACTCGGCCGCTGGAAAAAATGGAAAGCTGCAAAGCCAAATCGAGTGATTGGTGTTGGCGGATGTGTGGCCTCACAGGAAGGGGATGTGATCCGTAAACGTGCCCCTTTGGTGGATGTGATTTTTGGGCCGCAGACGTTACACCGTTTACCGGCAATGATAGAAGAAGCGCTGGCTTTACGCTCAGCGACAGAGCAAGATAAAAAGCTGAAAAAACGCGCGATTATCGATATCTCGTTTCCTGAAATTGAGAAATTTGATAATTTAGCTGAACCTGAGTCGAATGGGGTATCTGCATTTGTGTCGGTGATGGAAGGGTGTTCGAAATATTGTACTTTCTGCGTGGTGCCATATACCCGTGGCGAAGAATTTAGCCGGCCGTTTTCGGATGTGATGGCTGAAATTGAATCCTTGGCAAGACAAGGCGTGCGAGAAGTTAATTTGCTGGGGCAGAACGTCAATGCGTATCGCGGTGAAATGCCGGATGGCGAAGTAGCGGACTTGGCCGTCTTGATTCACGCCGTTAGAGCGGTTGAAGGCATTGATCGTATTCGTTTTACCACCTCTCATCCGAATGAAATGACCCAAAGTTTGATTGATTGCTATGCCGAAGTACCCGAGCTGGTATCGCATTTACATTTACCGATTCAATCCGGTTCTGATCGAGTGTTGGCGATGATGAAGCGTAATCATATGGCGATTGAATATAAAGCCACGATTCGTAAGATTCAAAAAATTCGTCCTGATTTGAGCTTGTCGGGTGACTTTATTATTGGTTTTCCAGGAGAGACGTGTGATGACTTCAAAGAAACGCTCGCTTTGGTGAAAGAAATGAACTACGACCGTTCTTTCAGTTTTATTTATAGCCCACGCCCGGGAACGCCCGCAGCCAGTTTGCCGGATGATGTTGAATTGCATATGAAAAAACGCCGTTTACAGGCTTTGCAGGCGATGCTGAATGAACAAACGGCAGCAATTAGTGACGGCATGGTAGGTTCCACTCAGCGCGTACTTGTAGAAAGATTGTCGCGTAATTCGACCAATGAAGTATCGGGTCGAACGGAAAATAATCGGGTGGTGAACTTTGAAGGGCAGCCGGAATTGATTGGTCAGTTTGTGGATGTTTTCATTGAAGAAGCCTATACTAATTCTCTGAAGGGGAAGTTGGTTGCCACACCTGAAGCTGAGCAGTTTAATCAACGACAGTTTTATGCGTTGTAATTCTGAAATTTTTTCATTATGATGGGTCTATTATAAAGCTCGTTTCTTATATGGTTTTTGTTCATTGACAACACTTCACACCATACAATTTCATTTAACTCCTGAAAATAATGATGCGCTGTCGAACCTGTGTGGTTGGCACAGTGAACATTTGTCGCAGCTTGAACTGCGTTTAGGGGTCGAGATAAACCATTTGGGGTTTAAATTCAGTGTCACGGGGTTGGCGGAGCGCTTGGTACAAGCAGAACAATTTATTCGTGATTTGTATCAAATGGCGCAAAAAGAACCGTTGGACCCGCCAAAGATTCACCTTGCGTTACAATCATTGGGGTTTGATGAAGCCAAAGCCATGGACGATGATCAGCTGCTGATAAAAACGCGCAAGAAAACGATTAAAACGCGTAATGCCAATCAATCCAATTACATTCAATCCGTGAAGGATTATGATGTCAGTTTTGGTATTGGACCTGCAGGAACCGGTAAAACCTATTTAGCGGTGGCGACAGCAGTGGAAGCGTTGGAGTCGGAACAGGTTCGTCGCATTATTTTGACCCGACCAGCAGTGGAAGCGGGTGAAAAACTCGGGTTTTTACCGGGAGATTTAAGCCAAAAAGTGGATCCTTATTTACGACCGTTATTTGATGCGCTGTTTGAAATGCTGGGATTCGAAACAGTTGAAAAACTGATTGAAAAGCATATTATTGAAATTGCGCCGCTGGCATTTATGCGAGGGCGTACTTTAAATGAATCTTTTATTATTTTAGATGAAGCGCAAAATACAACAACCGAACAGATGAAAATGTTTCTGACTCGAATCGGTTTTGGGTCGAAAGCAGTGGTGACCGGAGATATTACGCAATGTGATTTACCGAGCCATCAACGTTCAGGGTTAAGGCACGTGATAGAAGTGTTGGAAGGTGTGCCGGGAATTGGTTTTACATTTTATCAATCGCAAGACGTGGTTCGCCACAACTTGGTTCAAAAGATTGTTCAGGCTTACGATCAATTTGATAGAAGGAGTGCGGCAAAGTGATACACCTAGATTATCAAGTAGCAGTCGAAGAGGTTGATGAAACTGAAATTCCCTCTTATGAGCAGTGTTTAAAGTGGGTTGAAGCCGCCTTGTTAGATGATCGTTTGGATGGAGAAACGGAGTTGACGATTCGCATCGTTGATGAAGCTGAAATTCAAATCCTTAATCGAGATTATCGAGGAAAAGATAAAACGACGAACGTGCTGTCCTTTCCTTTTGAAAACCCACCTGTTTTAGTCGATTTAGGTGAAGAATTGCCTTATATCGGAGACTTGGTTATTTGTGCCGAAGTGGTGTTGCAAGAAGCTAAAACACACCAAAAACCGCTGGAAGCTCATTGGGCACATATGGTGATTCATGGGTGTTTGCACCTTCAAGGAATGGATCATATTGACGATGATGAAGCGCTTGAAATGGAAGCGCTGGAAGCGGAACTTCTAGCGGAACTTGGCTATGACTCACCTTATGAATCAGCGTGATTTAACACACTGATTTGTGTATTTCTTTTATACTTTCTCATTTCTAATGATCTTCTCCTATTGAAATATTTGAAATCGTTCGCATATAACGGGCAGAGAGTATAGGCATTATTTATGATAGTAAACCGGAGTGAAAAAATTCATGAGTGACAGTAGTAGCGGCTCTTCGTGGTTTGAAAAACTTTCCAAATTGTTTTCAGATGAACCGGAGAGTCGGGAAGATTTAGATTCATTTTTGCAAGAAGCGCAAGCGCAGGACTTGATTGATAAAGATGCACTGTTAATGATTCAGGGGGTTTTGGACGTGTCCGAAGCACGCGTTCGAGATGTCATGATTCCAAAAGTGCAAATGTCTTGTGTGGATGAAGCAGATGAATTGGATGTCATTTTAGAAACCATGCTGGATGCAGCGCATTCACGGTATCCCGTGCTGTCAGCCGACACGGATGAAGTCATTGGTATTTTGCTGGCAAAAGATGTTTTGAGAGCGGTTGTCAAGCATCAGCTAACAGACAAATCTCAGCTTGAAGAGCTTTATCGGACGCCTGTGCTGGTGTCGGAAAGCAAGCGCTTGAATGTTTTGCTCAGAGAGTTTAAAAACAGTCGTAACCATATGGCTTTAGTGGTTGATGAGTATGGTGAAGTGGCTGGTCTGGTGACGATTGAAGATGTTTTGGAACAGATTGTCGGTGACATCGAAGATGAACACGACGAAGACGATGATAACATTCAAAAACATATTTCCGGAGCCTATGCCGTAAAAGCGATTACTTCATTGGATGAGTTTAACCAGTTTTTCAATACGAAGTTTGAAGATGAATTGCTCGAGACCATCGGTGGGATTGTGGCCAAGCGATTAGGAAAAATCCCGGAAGAAGAAGAAGTTTTTGAAATTGAAGGGTTGAGAATAACCGTGTTAAAAGCCGATGAGCGCCGTGTGGAAAGTTTTTTGGTGGAAGAAAGATCGGTGTTTGATAATGAAGAGTCTGAAACGGAAGATGAAGCCGGTTCAGTGGCTTCTGAAAATCAATCCGAACCTTCGGAGCAAGCAAAGGAACCAGAGCCTTCTAGTTCGTCACAATAATTCTTATGAAACGATTCTTTTCTTTTTTTAAACCTGATAAACGCCTATTAAGTGCGTTTGGATTAGGTGCGATCATGGTGTTTGCACATGCCCCGATTGCCATTGCTCCATTAGCGGTGATTGCATTGGCAGGGCTGTTCTGGCTCTGGTTTAAGGCGGAATCGAAAAAAGAAACCACACAAATCGGGCTTTGGTTTGGTTTGGGCTTTTTTGGGATTGGCGTTAGCTGGCTCATTTCGAGCATGTATATCTATGCGGATGTGAACCTTTTTCTCGCTGTTCTAGCGACCTTTATCTTTATTGTATTCTTATCTTTGTATTTTATGTTGGCCGGCTGGTTGGTCGGTTTGCTGAAGAGTGCTGATAAAATCGGTTTCAACTGGGTATTGATCATGCCGACTGTCTGGGTGTTTGCAGAATGGTTGAGAGCGACTTTATTTGGCGGGTTTCCTTTTTTAATGACAGGAAACTCCCATTTGCTGACCTGGTTGGATGGATATGCGCCTGTTTTTGGTGTGTTAGGCGTCAGTTGGGCCGTGGCGATGACGGCGGGTGTTTTATTGTGGCTTTATGAGGCCAGAGCTTGGATGGGTGCGAGTTTTTTATTGGCAGGGCTTTGGTTGACCGGGGCGGCCTTAAAAAATGTGCAATGGGTTGAGCCGACAGGCAACCCGGTTAAGGTGGCTTTGTTGCAGGGAAATGTCAAACAGGATCAGAAGTGGGATCGTGACCATTTTATACCGACCTTGAAAACCTATGTTGGTTTGACGAAGCAAAATCTGGATGCGGATTTGATTGTTTGGCCGGAAACGGCGGTGCCTGCCTATTACGATACGGTTGAAAAGGGCGTGTTGCGTTCTTTTATTAAAGATGCCCAGCTATTAGAAACCGATGTCTTGATGGGGGTGATTACCCGTAACCGACAAACAGGTGAGTATTTCAATGCGCTGGTCAATGCCCGAAATCCTGAACAGGTTTATCATAAAAAACACTTGGTGCCGTTTAGCGAGTATTTCCCGTTTTCAAAAATCCTGAAAACCTTAAGCCTGATGTTTGATATTCCTTTTTCGGAGTTTACACAGGGTGCGCCAGATCAAAAGCCTTTAGCCTTGGGTGAACATTTGGTTGGCGTGTCGGTTTGTTATGAAATGGCATTTGGCGAGGAATTGGCCGATTCCGCCAAACAATCCGGCTATCTGGTGACGGTCAGTAATGATGCCTGGTTTGCCCATACGTTTGAACCCGCACAACAGGTTCAGGATGTGCAAATGCGAGCGATTGAGCTGGGGCGAGAAATTGCGCGAACCACCAATACCGGCTATACCGTCATTGTGGATACACAAGGGCAAATCAAACAAGAGATTCCTCCGTATGAAACGGGGGTGTTAAGAGGTGAAGTACAACCCTATTCGGGCACAACCCCTTATGCAGAATGGAAGCAAATTCCGTTTTTATTGTTGCTCAGTGTGGTGATGAGCTTTGTAGCCGCTCGTAAAATAGCGTTATTACCTTTGGTGCAAGCCAAAAAAACGAAATCTTAAACGGTTATCTAGATAGGTAAAAACAGCCAGGCCTGGCTGTTTTTGAAAGGAACTTAAACGTTTTTTTCCGAATTCATTGCTGCCGTAATCCGTAGTTTGAGTATCATCAATTCAGTCGGATCCGACAGGCTGAGCGCTTTTTCTTCCAGATACTTTTCAATCACGGGCAGATCCATTTCAATAAAAGATTCTACGCCTTCGTTGAATTCTTCCAGGTATTCAGCCAGTTGAAAAATATCGGCTTTCACATCTTCTTGAACCTGAACCACTTCTTCACGGCTCAATTCCTCCAGAACCGATTCCTTTTCTTCAACTTTGTGTACCGCTTTGCCCAGTAAATCCCAGCTTTTCATGTCGGCTTTAATGAGCGACTCTTTTGCTTTTTCCAGTATGTGACGATAGGCAGTCAACATTTTATTTTCACTCATTTTTACATCCTCTAATTTGTTATAATCTTTTTCATTTAATTTATCTTTAATCATACCAAAAAGAAAGCGATACATGACAACAGAATCCATGCCTGAATCGACAATTGACTATCAACCACAATCCATTGAAGCGGCTATCCAACAAGTTTGGGATGAGCAGCAAGTCTTTGTAGCGAAAGAAGACGAGTCAAAAGAGAAGTTTTACTGTCTTTCCATGTTTCCTTACCCGAGCGGTAAGTTGCACATGGGGCATGTGCGTAACTATACCATTGGTGATGTCGTGTCTCGCTTCCAGCGTATGCAGGGTAAGAATGTGTTGCAACCAATGGGTTGGGATGCCTTTGGGTTGCCGGCTGAAAATGCCGCGATGGATAATCAAGTTGCGCCAGCGAAGTGGACGTACCAGAATATCGATTATATGCGAAACCAGCTCAAAAGACTTGGGCTGGGATATGACTGGACTAGAGAGGTGGCGACGTGTCATCCCGAGTATTACCGCTGGGAGCAGTGGTTGTTTACGCGACTGATGGAAAAAGGCTTGGTGTATCGTAAGTTGTCGGTGGTGAACTGGGATCCGGTGGACCAGACTGTGTTGGCCAATGAACAGGTGATTGATGGCAAAGGCTGGCGTTCAGGCGTCGCGGTCGAGCGTAAAGAAATCGCGCAATGGTTCTTGCGTATTACCGATTATGCCGACGAGTTATTGACAGATTTGGACCAGCTTGAAGGCTGGCCGGAACAAGTCAAAACCATGCAGAAAAACTGGATTGGCAAATCAACCGGGTTGGAAATTGAATTCCCCATCGCTTCAGGTTTGGATGCGTCAAGCGGCAATCTAAAAGTGTATACCACTCGTCCGGATACCTTGATGGGTGTGACGTATGTGGCGGTGGCAGCAGACCACCCTTGGGCGCGAAAAGCGTCGGTTAATAATGAACCGTTAGAGCGCTTTATTGAAGCGTGCTCTCATATTTCCACCGCTGAAGCGGATATGGAAACCATGGAGAAAAAAGGGGTCGATACGGGGATTCGAGTCAAGCACCCTGTTACGGGTGACGAAGTGCCAGTATGGGCGGCTAACTTTGTATTGATGGGCTATGGCACCGGTGCGGTGATGTCGGTTCCCGCGCATGACCAACGCGACTATGAGTTTGCCAAAGCATATAATTTGCCGATTAAAGCGGTGATTGCACCGAAAGCGGACGAAGAAGCGGATATTTCCGAAGCGGCCTTTACCGAAAAAGGAGTGTTGGTTAATTCAGGGCAATTCAATGGCTTGAAGTCTAAGCAAGCCTTGCATGAAATGGCAAAAGTGTTGGGTGAGCTAGGCTTGGGAGAAAAGCAGACCAACTACCGACTCCGTGACTGGGGGATTTCTCGTCAGCGTTATTGGGGGTGTCCGATTCCGGTGATTTATTGCCCGGCTTGTGGCGCACTTCCCGTGCCGGAAAAAGAGTTACCGGTTCGCTTGCCTGAAGATGTGGTACCCGATGGGTCAGGGTCGCCATTAGCGAAACTGGACAGTTTTAAAAAATGTGACTGTCCGCAATGTGGTGGTCCGGCCAATCGTGAAACCGATACCTTTGATACCTTCTTTGAGTCGTCTTGGTACCATGCGCGATACACTTCTCGCCATGAAGAGAATGCGATGTTGGATAAGGCCGCAGCAGATCACTGGCTGCCGGTGGATCAATATATCGGCGGAATTGAACACGCCATTCTTCATTTGTTGTACGCGCGTTTTTTCCATAAATTGATGCGTGATGAAGGATTGGTATCCTCAGATGAACCGTTTAAAAATCTGCTGACGCAAGGAATGGTGCTGGCAGGGAGCTGGTTTACGCAAGATGAAAAAGGCAAACAAACCTGGTACTCCCCTTTGGATGTCGAACCGATCACAGATGATAAAGGCACCATTGTTAAAGGTCAGCTGAAATCAGATGGTGCGGAAGTGCAGTACGGCGGCATTATTAAAATGTCTAAATCGAAAAACAACGGGATTGATCCGCAGACGTTGATTGACCAGTATGGCGCGGACACCTTGCGTTTGTACATTATGTTTGCCTCACCACCGGAGCAGACCTTGGAATGGTCGGATTCAGCGGTAGAAGGGTCGCATCGTTTTCTAAACCGTGTTTGGCGTCAGGTGCAATCACATGTTTCAACGGGTGTGGTTGCCGCTTGTACGTCGAATGACGATTTGACTAAAGAACAAAAAGCTTTACGCTTGAAATTGCACACTACGTTGCAGAAAGTGACTGATGATATGGGGCGTCGAATGCACTTTAACACCGCCATTGCCGCGACCATGGAATTGTTAAATGACATTTCGCGCTTTAAAGATGAGTCAGAAGCGGGCCGTTCAGTGATGCAGGAAGCATTGGAAATGCTGGTGTTGATGTTGTCGCCCATGACGCCGCATGCGTCTCAAGCACTTTGGGAAGCGTTAGGAAACGAGGGCTTGGTGTTGAATGTCGCTTGGCCGGAAGTGGACGAAGCTGCGCTTGTTAAAGATGAAATTGAAATCATGGTGCAGGTTAACGGTAAGCTGCGAGGCAAAATCGAAGTGGCGGCCGAAGCGGATAAAGACACGATTCTAGCGGCGGCGAAAGCCAATGAGCAAGCCGCTAAATTTATCGATGGCAAAGACATCGTTAAAGAGATTGTGGTCCCGGGACGCCTGGTCAATATCGTCGTGAAAGGGTAATCGATTCGGTTTAAGGAGAGAAACAAGATGATTCAGCGTTTAATCATGACTCAATTTAACCAGGCCTGGTTTGCCAGGATTCGGTTGTTTGTGATTTTGGGCTTGGTTTTAACGTTGAGCGCCTGTGGTTTTCACTTAAAAGGCGTTGGCAAAAATGCGGTGGCCACGTTTAAGTCGATTGAACTGACTCATACCGATGGGGTTCGCGCGGATGTTTTACGCTCGTTAGAGCAACAGCTTAAAGCGTCTAATGTCAAAATTGTTAACACTATGGCGGATGCGGAAATTGTGCTGTCATTCCAGCCGACCGGGTATACCGTGTCTCGAACCAGTATCAGTGGTCAAGGGGATGCGACATCTGAGTTAATTAAAATGACACAACCGATTCGGGTTGAAGAAGTCGCCACCGAAAAAGAACTTTTGAAAACGGTCGTACAAGTCTATCGAGATCGACGTATTGATAATGCAGCGGCGTTAGCGTCTAACCGAGAGCTGCGTTCCATTCAGCAACAAATGGCCAATGATATTGCCGTGCAAATTATTGACCGAATCAATCGTTCCCAACTTCATTAGGATGGCTAGGTAACTTTTATGATTATGGCGCCGGCTTTTTTAAAGCAATTACAAAATCCGCATTTTGAAATTAAGCCTATCACCCTGATTTATGGGGAAGAACCCTTGTATGTCCGTCGTGTTTTAGATGGACTGCGTGAGTTGCTTAAGGCACAAGCGTATTTTCAGCGTGACCGATATGAAGTGGATGCAAGCTTTAAGTGGGCTGACCTGAAAATGGAAACCCAAGCAGGGACCTTGTTTTCGGATCGTCGTATTATTGAGTTGGATATGCCGAAAGGCGCACCGGGTAAGGAAGGCGGTGCGTTTATTCAAGAATGGGTCAATGTCTTGCACGATCAGCCGCCGGAAATTTGTTTGATCATTACTTGTGAAAAACTGGACAGCCGACAACTGAAATCCAAATGGGTTCAAGCGATTGAAGCACACGGTTGGGTGGCGCAGTCCAAACCGATTGAAGGCATTGGGCTGATTAAGTGGTGCCAAAATCGCGCCCAAGAAGCCGGACTCAGTCTGGATGAAGAAGCGGCGGGTTTGCTATCGGAACGAGTGGAAGGGAATTTATTAGCGGCAGATCAAGAAGTTGAAAAGCTGGCGTTGCTTTTTCCGGCAGGTACGGCTTTAACCGCACAGAATATTATTGATAATGTGGCCGATCAGGCGCATTACCAGTTGTTTGCGTTGAGTACCGCGATGTTGTTGGGTCGAACGCAATATGCCTTACAGATTTTACACCGGTTGCAACAGGAAGGGCTTGAAGCGCCGATTGTGCTTTGGTTGCTTTCCAAAGAATTACGACAATTGATTTCAATTGCCCAAAAGCAACAAACCCTTTCTTTGCCCCAAGTTTATAAGCAATTACGTATTTGGTCATCCAAGCAAGGGGAGTTCAGTTCGGCTTTACAGCGGCATGATTTAGCTTATTGGCAAAGCTTGTTGAATGTTGCGCTACAGGTTGACTTGACGATCAAAGGGCTTCGTAAAGGCGATGAGTGGTTAGGCCTTTCAGAACTGGTATTCAAGATTTCGCAATAATTTTTAAAAACATACGCCTTACAAAAGGTAAATGATAGCAAGTGGAGTGGATATGACTGAAAAACAAATGGATGTTAAAGCCTATATGCAGAAACTGGGGCAGCAAGCCAGAGAAGCTTCCCGTCAACTCATGGTGGCGACCACTCGTCAAAAGAATACGGCTTTGTTGAATATTGCAACGGCACTGGAAGAGCAGGCCGAAACGTTAAAAACTGAAAATGCGAAAGATTTAGAGCAAGGCAAAGCCAATGGACTGGATGCGGCCATGCTGGATCGTTTGGCGTTGACCGATAAAGTGATTAACGGTATGGCCACAGGGTTACGACAAATTGCTGCTTTGAATGACCCGATTGGTGAAATCTCTGATATGAACTATCTGCCTTCTGGCATCCAGGTCGGAAAAATGCGCGTGCCGTTAGGGGTGGTGGGGATTATTTATGAATCACGCCCCAACGTCACGATTGATGCGGCGGCGTTATGCCTGAAATCGGGTAATGCGGCTTTGTTACGCGGCGGGTCCGAAGCGGCTTATTCAAACCAAGCTTTGGCCAAGTGTATTCAATCGGCTTTGAAAGAATCAGGGCTTTTGCCAACCGCGGTGCAAGTGGTGGAGACCACTGATCGAGCCGCAGTGGGAGAAATGATTGCCATGCCGGACTATGTCGATGTCATTATTCCGCGGGGTGGGAAAGGCCTGATCGAACGCATCAGCGAGGGCGCAAAAGTGCCGGTGATTAAACACTTGGATGGTATTTGTCATGTGTATATTGACGATGATGCCGATGCGGATAAAGCGACGCGCGTTGCTTTTAATGCCAAAACGCATCGCTATGGAGTGTGTAATGCGATGGAAACCTTGCTGGTTGCCGATTCTCGCGCGGCCGAAATTCTGCCAGGCCTGGTAGAAATGTATGAGCAAAAAGGGGTGGAACTCCGTGGCTGTGAGCGAGCGCGTGCCATATGTGATATGAAGGTGGCCACGGAAAAAGATTGGGCGACGGAATATTTAGCACCGATTCTGTCCATTAAAGTGGTGGATGATGTTGAAGAGGCGATTGAACACATTACCCAATTTAGTTCAGGGCATACCGAGTCGATTATTACCGAGAACTTAACCACTTCCCGTCAGTTTCTGGCGCGAGTGGATTCCAGTTCGGTGATGGTGAATGCTTCAACGCGTTTTGCCGATGGATTTGAATATGGTCTAGGCGCTGAAATCGGCATCAGTACCGATAAATTTCACGCACGAGGGCCTGTCGGACTGGAAGGGTTGACGTCTCAAAAATATATTGTGCTGGGGGATGGCACCATTAGAGAATAAGTTTATTGGAGTGAAGGCGGAAGTTAAGCTTTTACAGCCGTCAGTAACACTTTCTTTGCCTGACAGATAGCGTGGAAGGTTTCGGCTTTTCCGCCCTTGTCTGGGTGGTGGATTTGAGACAGTTTACGATATTGCAGATGCACTTTTTTCGAGGTAATGTCCGTGTCAATTTCCAGTGTTTGTTTGGCGGCTTGAATTTCTGGCTGACTGTAAAAGGTCATGTCTGAACCGCCTAGGCTTTCCCAAAAACCTTCAATGAGGTCTATCACTTCTTGCTCTTGGGTGTGGATGAAGGTTTCATAATCCAGATAGTAGGTTTTAACACCGTCAATTTTCGATACTTTTTGTGTTGTGTCTTCTTCCGACATTGTTTCCAAATAAATATCCAAAGTATGAATGCTTAACGCGCCTTTTTTTTCTATGTGCCATTTGTCTTGTAGTCGATAGAGCAGGTGAAACAGTAAAAAATGCGCTCGGAAAAGTTCTAAAGGTTCCAGCGACGGAGTGAATTGATCAAAGCCTAAGGATACTAATCGTTTCATTAGATCGTATTCTTTAATCGGTTCGCCGTTTGAAAGCAACTGGTAAACAGCTTCTTCAAATAACGGTGGGATTTTTGGAATTGTCATATGAATATTTGACATAGTTGCTATAATACCAAAAAAACCTAAAGAGAGTCTTTTTTGCAAATCAAACGTTTAATCGGCATTAATGGCGGGACTTTTGACCCCATTCATTTTGGGCACTTGCGTCCCGCCTTGGAAGTGCTTCATGCGCTTCATTTGGATGAAATGCGTTTTATTCCAGCTTATCAACCGGTTCACCGTGTTTCTCCGACCGTTTCAGCACAGCAACGATGTGAAATGGTAAAATTAGCCATCCAAAATCAACCGCATTTTAAACTGGATACGATCGAGCTGGACTTAGGCGGAGCGTCCTATACGGCCACGACTTTGGAAGCCATTAAACGGGCCGAACCGGATGCCACCTTAGTGCTGATGATGGGAACCGATGCGTTTGCCAAATTTAATCAGTGGCATGACTGGCAAGGTATTTTGAATCTTGCCAACATTGTGGTGACCCATCGTCCGGGTGAACCGGTTCCCAGAGAAGGTGAGGTCGGGAAAATTTTTGTCGAGCACTGGGTGCCCACTTTAACAGAAGATTGCGGGCAAATAGTCGACTTGCCTGTGACACAATTAGATTTAAGTGCCACGGCATTACGGTCTTATTTAAAAAACGGCGATCCGGTTGATTATTTGATGCCCGAAAGCGTCGCCCGTTATATCTATGAACATCAGCTTTACCAATAGAAGAGAGTGATTGAATACATGATGGATAGTCAACAAGTAGAAGCGTTAATTGTCAGTACCCTGGAAGATAGTAAAGCGAGGGATATTCAAGTTTTGGATGTTTCAAAGCTGTCTTCATTTACCGATAAGATGGTGATTGCAACGGGTACCTCGACCACGCATGTGCGCTCCACGGGCAACGCCGTTGCACAAGCGTTTAAAGAAGCTGGTGAACCTCCGATGGGAGTGGAAGCTGGGCCGGAGCCTGATTGGGTTTTGGTTGACCTCGGCAATGCCATTGTTCATGTGATGACAGAATCGGCTCGGGCTCATTACCAGTTGGAAAAATTATGGAACATCAAGCCCGGTGACGGCGCGGATATGAGTTCAGCGAACGGTTGATGGGTGTTGAAATTAAGTAAGCTTGAAAACAAGTGAATATTCATTTTATTGTTGTTGGACAAAAAATGCCTGGCTGGGTGCAAACAGGTTATGCCGAATATGCGAAACGACTTCCTAAAGCGTGTACCTTAAAGTTGGTGGAACTCCCTATGGCAACACGCGGCAAGTCAGGGTCGGTTGCACAGTATAAGTCTGAAGAAGCCAAACGTATCCTGGCGGCAGTACCGAAAGGTGCCAAACTCATCGTGTTGGATGAAAATGGTCAGGAACCTAGCACGGTGCAGTTTTCTCAAAAATTGGATGATTGGTTAGCTTCAGGACAGGATGTCGCTTTGGTGGTCGGCGGGCCGGACGGATTGGATGCCAGCTTGATTCAACAGGCAGAATGGAAGTGGGGGCTTTCTAAGCTGACGCTGCCGCACCCATTGGTTAGGGTCTTGGTTGCGGAACAAATTTACCGTGCCTGGTCTGTATTGCAGAATCATCCCTATCATCGAGAGTAAGGCTACTGTTCGTTTTTCGAATCCATTTTCTGGAACTAGTTTTTTTGCGTATTCAAGAGTACAATGAATTTGTTTTTAAAGTCAAAGTGTGATGGAAATGCCATTTGACTCAATGCTTTTGAATCATAAAAATGAGGTGACTTATGGATTTAGCAGGTTTGATTATATTTTTAGCCGTGGGTGCTTTGGCAGGCTGGCTCGCAGGTTTATTAATGAAAGGAAAAGGGTTTGGGCTGCTGGGCAATATTGTGGTTGGCGTCATTGGTGCATTTGTCGGTGGGTTTGTGTTTGGTTTAATCGGTATTGTAACCACGAGTATTTTAGGCACTATTGTCAGTGCGACAGTGGGGGCGGCGATTCTCTTGTTTATAGTGGGTGTGTTGAAAAAAGCTTAAAAAGTCAGTTATCTCTTTTAAAGTACTTTAATAAAAACCACCAGGCCTGGTGGTTTTTTTATGCTGAGACCGATGACCTCAAGCCTTTTTTACGAAAGGATGGATTTGGAAATAGCTTCTGTTAACAGGTGGACAGGATGAAAGCGTCACAAGAAAATAAAAAAACGGTTTCTTTAGTGTTAGGCAGTGGGGGAGCCAGAGGTTGGGCTCACATTGGTGTGATTCGCTGGTTGGAAGAAAACGGCTATGAGATTCGTTCCGTGACAGGCTGTTCTATCGGGGCGTTAGTCGGCGGTGTTTATGCGGCTGGAAAATTAGATGCTTTTGAAGAATGGGTCTGTTCCATTCGTAAAGTCGATATTGTGACGTTATTGGATCTGTCCTGGCAGCGCAGCGGTCTGGTGAAAGGCGATAAAATCATTAATTCTTTGGTCGATTTGGTAGGCGATCAAATGATAGAAGACTTACCGATGACTTATACAGCGGTAGCATCGGATATTGTAAGGCAGCGAGAAATCTGGTTGCAGTCCGGTCGGTTGTTTGATGCGATTCGCGCATCGATTTCACTGCCGTTGTTCTTTACGCCTTTTCATTATCATGGGGTAGACTTAATTGATGGAGGCGTTTTAAATCCGGTGCCGATTGCACCGGCCTTTAGCGATAAAACCGATATGATTCTGGCAGTTAGCTTAAGTGGTGAACCGGAAGGGGCAGATAAAACTGAAAAAATCGAAAAAATCGAATCTCGTTCAGATGATGAGAAGTTGGAGGCAGAGTCTCAACAAGCATTAAAAATTCCGCAGGAGGCAAAGACCTTCTATGATAAGGTCAGTGGGTTTATCAGTCAGTTTCGCGAACTTGATGAGGCAGAGCCTGCTCGTAATTGGAGTGTGTATGAAATTGCAGATTTGGCGTTTGATTCAATGCAAAGCACGATTGCACGCCAGAAGCTAGCAGCCTATCCACCCGATAAGGTGATTGAAATCGCGAACGATGTCTGTGGTTCACTTGAATTTGATCGAGCTTCAGAAATGATTGAACTCGGTTATCAATTTGCAGAAAAAGCAATGAAAAAGCAAGAGTTATCTTAGTTTTATCAAATGGTAGGCTTATATGAAAATGGAAGAATTGTGAATCATTTAGAAGAGTATGTCAGGCGCTTTCCAGGAATTTTTTTTCTCTTTCTAGGAGTGATGATTTTTCCTAAGTTGGCTTTTTCCGCACAAAAATATGACTCGGCTTGTGTGCAAAAAGCACTAGAAGAACAGGCGGCTGAAACGACTCTCGAACAAATTAGGCAGCAGTGTCTTACTTTTCCGAGTAAAGTAGAGGATAAGCCTGCTTTAACCTCAAGGCTTGAAGCTGAAAAGCGCAATAAGTATAGCCCTTTTTCTCTCCAACCTTATCGACCCAATTATGTTTTGTTCGGCTCTTATAATTTTTCGGGAACCAATGAAGCCCCTTATAGAGGGACGGCTTTAACCGGGGATGAATCTTTTGAGCCCTATGAAGTGAAATTCCAGCTTAGCTTGAAAGTTCCCATCGCTGACGAATTGCTGGGGTGGGGGGATCATTTGTTTGTGGGCTATACCAATCGTTCTTTTTGGCAGGCCTATAACTCTAAGATTTCAAAACCTTTTCGGGAAACCAATCATGAGCCTGAAGTGTGGATGAGTTTTGACAATAAATGGACGCTTGGCGGTTGGCGTAATCGTCTGATCGATTTAGGGCTTGTTCACCAATCCAATGGTCGTTCTGGAACCTTATCCCGTTCTTGGGATAGAGCTTATTTCCGGATGGTTTTCGAAAAAGATAATTCGGCCTTTATGATTAAACCTTGGTTGCGCTTTCCTGAATCGTCAGGCCAGGATGATAACCCGGATATCACGCATTATATGGGGAATGCAGAGTTTCGATTTATCACCAAACAAGATCGGCACCAATTCAGTGTATTGGTGCGAAATAATTTTGATGAACAGGATAATAAAGGTGCGATAGAATTAGGCTATAGTTTTCCAGTTCATCGTAATTTAAATGCCTATGTTCAATGGTTTTATGGCTACGGTGAAAGTCTCATTGATTATGATTATAAAAATAATACTGTGAGTATAGGTGTAAAACTGGGTAATTGGTTGTAGAATAAAGTCAAAAATAACAAAATAGCTAGTTGTGCTTTAGAAGTTTTGTCAAAGTTGCATTATCTGACCGATATTTTAAAAAGGAATTAGTGTGCCTTTTTGGTTTGAAAAACATGAAACGCGTCGCTTTCGACGCGTCGACATCCCTGTAAAAATTTATATCTCTCCGAATGAAGCGATCAAAAATCAGCAGATTTTTGCGTATGGTATCGATTATTTCCCGCCCACAAAAAGAAAAAAGATCAAGGATGCTCAAAAAGAAATGCATCACTGGGTCGGACTGATTCAAGAGCAGAAAGACATCCTACAACCCTTTTTTGAAGACTTTGAAAAGTACATTGAGTTTTTTAAGGATTGGGTTCAAGCCTTTTCAGAAGGACGCTCACCGAGAGACAATAAATCAGATTGGCTGACTTTTCATGCTTATGCAAAAGGGGTACAAAGAATCCAGACGCTGGAAAGTGCAGCCCCTAAAACGTTTCAATACTTTGACCATTTAAATCAGAAGCTGGTCGCTCATTTTCAACATATGGCAAAGTGCGCGGAAAAATCCACGCCCTCTCAATTCGTACTTCCTGAACCGCTTTCAACATGTTTTGCAATTGATGATATGAAAAAACGCTTTGAATCATCCAAGGTAGCCAAGGTTCCGTTAATCCAGTCGTTGTATCGGCTGTATTTATATATGTCTTATACGTTTGACGCTTATGCTGAATTGCTGCAGGATTTATCTTCGGATCAGTCACCTCCCTCTTGCTGGGTTGATGCTGAAGTCAATTTAAGCGCAGGTGGATTGTCTATACGATTGGATAAGCGCTATAAGCCTAATATGCGCTGCAATATAAGCCTTTATTTTACAGGCAGTAATCGGCTGATCAAGTTTCGATCTACTCTTATAAGAGCTTTTTCAGTGCCTGAATTTCAAGCAGAATGCAATGCGTTTAATTTTGACTTTCCGAATGGTCAGGATCAGCACCTAATTCAAATGGAAATTGAGCAGTATGAAATTCGAAGCAGCATGAGTGTCGCTTTGTGACATGGTTATGGAATTAAAAGAGGTGAGCGGTGGTCAATAATGTAGAACCCATGTTTATGAATAGTTTGCCTTTTTCAATGAGGCCTGTCGCAATTGAGCTTTACAATATGCACTTATTAAAAGAGCTGTTGGAGATAAGGCAAGGAAGGGTGCCTGCTGAACTGAATCGGAAATATACTATGCCTCAGGAGCAGTGGGTGGAAGTGACTAATATCGTCATTTTGACCAAGCTGTCTCAATTTACGATTTCAAAAGAACTAACGTTGGACTATGTCGAACATCTACAAGAGGTTTTGCGTGCGGTACTGGATATGGTCGGCGCTTCACATGAGGAAGTGCTTCAGGCGATTCGGTTCTATGAGGCCGGTGTATTGGTTGATTGGTATGAAAGATTACAAAAGCTTCATGAGCACAAGCTCAAGCTGGGTTAAAAAGTGTGTTAGCTTTTGGTAAAGATTGATTAAGAAACGATTTTACAAAGCTGAAAAACAATTTGTTCGATATGTAAGAATAAAGCAAGATAAAAGTTTGACAACGTAGTCGCTTTTGTAGATAATTCCGCAATCCTTTCAAACATTTAGATACTTTAGAAAGATTTAGCCCTTTCTTAATGAGTGTCGATTGTCGATGCGTATCGATGTAAACGATTGAAAAAAATAAATTTTTGGAGTTATAAAGAATGGCAAATTCAGTACAAGCAACGAAAAGAGCTCGTCAGGCCGAGAAGAATCGTCAACATAATGCAGGTATGCGCGCAGCGATGCGTACAACAGTTAAGAAAGTTCTTTCTGCTATTGAAGCGGGCGATAAGGATGTGGCAACAGCTGCATTTCGTGTTGCACAATCAAGTTTAGACAATATGGCTCGTAAAGGGTTAATTGCTAAGAATAAAGCGGCTCGTAATAAAAGTCGTTTGAACGCACGTATTAAAGCCATGGCTTAATACAAAGCGCTCGCTTAGAAAAACCGGGTTTATCCCGGTTTTTTTGTGTCTAAAAATAGGGAATGGAGAGGGTGAATTGAATATTAAAAAAATTCGAGTTGGGTCTGCTTCATCGTTACAATAGTGATATCTTATAAACATTAAAGACTCTAACGTTGAAACGTATTATTAAAGCCACTGCCACAGTAGGTGGTATGACCATGATCTCTCGGCTACTCGGTTTTGTTCGAGATATGGTGATTGCACGCTATTTTGGTGCCACGGCCGGAGCCGACGCTTTTTTTGTTGCGTTTAAAATCCCCAATTTCTTTCGGCGGCTCTTTGCTGAAGGTGCTTTTTCACAAGCGTTTGTGCCCGTTTTATCTGAGATTAAGGAAAAGCGAGGACATGCTGCAGTTAAACATTTAATTAACGCCATTTTATTTCGGTTGGGCAGTATTTTATTAGTGCTGACCGCATTCGGGGTTTTTGGTTCCGGTCTTTGGATGTTGGTCTTTGCGCCCGGTTTTGCAGATGATCCGGAGAAGTTTCAGTTGGCATCGGATATGTTGTCGATTACTTTTCCTTATTTGTTATTGATTTCTTTAGTGGCTTTTTCTTCAGCCATTATGAATACCTATGAGCAATTCGCAGTGCCTGCCTTTACGCCCGTTTTTTTGAATCTGGTGTTGATTACATTTGCTATTTGGGTGTCTCCTTTATTGGATATTCCGATTATGGCGTTGGCTTGGGGGGTTTTGGTGGCAGGGGTGGTTCAACTCTTATTTCATCTGCCTTTCTTAAAGAAGCTTGGGCTTTTGCCTATTCCTTCTCCTAAAACCGATGAAGGCGTCGCTGAGGTTAAACGTTTAATGCTGCCGGCTTTGTTTGGGGTTTCAGTCGCACAAATCAATTTATTGATAGATACGATTTTGGCGTCTTTTTTGATTACCGGTTCTGTATCTTGGTTGTATTATTCAGATCGTTTAATGGAGTTTCCATTGGGCGTATTTGGCGTGGCTTTAGCAACCGTGGTTTTGCCCGGGCTTTCTAAGAAAGCAGCGACTGCAAACTGGCAAGGATTTCGACAAGATATCGATACCGCACTGCGTTTGGTTTTGATTATTGGAGTGCCGGCAACCTTGGGGCTGTTACTGTTGGCACAACCTTTAATTATCACTTTATTTCATTATGGTGCCTTTACTGAGAATGATGTCACCATGTCGGGGATGAGTTTGATGGCTTATTCTTTTGGACTGCTGGGGTTTATTTTAGTGAAAATTCTGGCACCTGCCTTTTATGCGCGCAAAGATATGAAGACCCCCGTTAAAATTGCCGTGGTTGCGTTGGTTACAAACATTGTCATGAATCTAGCGTTGATCGGGCCATTTGCACATGTAGGGTTGGCGGCTGCAACCAGTATTTCCGCGTTTGTAAATGCGGGGCTACTTTACTGGTTTTTAAAGAAACAACATGCTTTCGCCCCTTTGCCAGGGTGGGGTAAGTTATGGATGCAAGTCTTGTTTGCGAATGCCGTGTTGGTGGTTTTGATCCTCGCAATTTCACCTAATGTGTCGGATTGGTTGGCGTTTGATGCCTGGCATCGTTTGGCTTGGTTGTTGGGGATTGTGTTCGGTACAATAGCGGTGTATGGCTCGGTGTTGGTCTCGACAGGATTACGGCCTAAGCGATTATTGAAAAAAACGCTTAAAGATTAGCCAGGTCTGGCATCTTTTTATTTGATTTTGAGTGATTTTTAGAAGATTAACAAAGTCTTATCTATCGCAATACGCTATAATTTAGGGCTTATCAAAAAATAATTCTGGACTAATGCACTTAATCCGCGGCTTACAAAACCTGAACGCTGTCAAGACAAAACTGAGCGCTGGCTGCGTGCTGACCATTGGTAATTTTGATGGCATTCATCTGGGGCATCGAGCTATTTTGGAACAGGTCACCAATTTGGCCAAAGCGAAAAGATTACCTTCGGTCGTGATGATTTTTGAGCCTTTGCCAATTGAATATTTTGCCCCGCATTCAGCGCCGGTGCGTTTGATGAATTTGAGAGAAAAACTCAGTGCTTTTAAGGCGACGGATATTGATTATGTATTAGTCTGTCGCTTTAATAAAAAATTCGCTAACCTTACGCCAATGCAGTTTATTGAGTCCATTTTGAAAGAGGGTCTGAATGTGAAGCATTTGGTGGTGGGCGATGATTTTCGCTTTGGCAAACACCGTCAAGGCGATTTTGATTTTTTAGCTGAGCAAGGTCACTGTCAGGGGTTTGAAGTGACCGATGTTGCCACCTTCGAAGTGACCGAGGGGCGTGTCAGCAGTACGAGAGTCCGTCAAGCATTGTCCAGACAGGATTTGGAGATGGCTGAGCAACTATTGGGTGAGCCTTTTCATTTTCATGGACGCGTGATTCACGGCCAGAAGTTAGGGCGTAAGATTGGTTTTCGTACCTTGAATTTAAATCCAAAACGGATCCAAATGCCGTTGGAAGGCGTTTATGCGGTTAAGGTTTCTGGCCTACATGAACAGGACTGGCCTGGCGTTGCCAATATCGGTATTCGTCCCACCGTAGCAGGGACGCGTCCTTCTATCGAGGTGCATTTATTTGACTGGGATAAAGATGTTTATGGTGCCCATATTAGCGTTAGAATAGAACACTATATCCGTGCAGAAATGAAGTTTGAAAATTTAGCGGCATTAACCGAACAAATTCAGCAAGATGTTAAACAAGCAAGACAGTTTCATGGACTGATTCAAGTCGAATCAGTTCGCAAAATTTAAAATTCCCTTAACCTTCTAAACGAAAAGTTATAGACATGACAAAAGATTATAAGCCGACATTAAACCTTCCAGAAACCGACTTTCCAATGCGAGGAAACTTGCCGAACCGTGAACCGAAGCAGGTTCAAGATTGGGCGAGTGCTTCTTTATATGAATCCGTCAGAAATTCGAAGGCTGGGTGCCCTAAATTCATTTTACATGACGGTCCTCCCTACGCGAACGGCAACATTCATATCGGTCATGCGGTGAACAAAGTGTTGAAGGATATGATTGTCAAATCGAAAGGGTTGAGTGGGTTTGATGCACCATTTGTACCGGGTTGGGATTGTCATGGATTGCCAATTGAGCTGAATGTTGAAAAGAAAAAAGGTAAGGTCGGGCAAAAAATTGAAGCAACCGAATTCCGCCAAGCGTGTCGCGACTATGCACAAAAACAAGTGGATGGACAGATGGCGGATTTTCAGCGTTTAGGGGTGATGGCGGATTGGGATAACCCTTATTTGACCAAAGACTTTAAATTTGAAGCGAATGAAATTCGTGCGCTGGCAAAAATTGTTGAAAACGGTCACTTAGTGAAAGGGACCAAACCGGTTTACTGGAGTGTCGGTGGGCATTCGGCGTTGGCAGAAGCGGAAGTGGAATATGAAGATAAGCGCTCTCACGCCATTGATGTGCGTTTTAACGTGTTGGATGAAGAAGCCTTTTTTAAACGGTGCCATCATGTAGAAGACCACACCGGAGAAGGGCCTTTGTCCGTGGTGATCTGGACCACAACGCCTTGGACGTTGCCGGCGAACCAAGCGGTATCCATTAACCCGGAACTGGAATATGCCGTGGTGCAGGTCACGGGGGAAAATGGCCCGGAGCGTTTATTCTTAGCGGAAGCTTTAATTAAAGATGCAATGGATAAGTGGGGCTTTGAGCAGTATCGCGTGATTGCTTACGGTCGTGGCGATCAGTTTGATCTGATTCGCTTGCAACACCCATTTTATGATCGAATTGTGCCGTTGATTCTAGGTGATCATGTCACCACGGATGCGGGAACGGGGTGTGTTCATACTGCACCGGGTCATGGTCAAGAAGACTATGCGGTTGGTCTGAAATATGATTTAGAAGTGGATTGTCCTGTGGATGGTCGAGGCTATTATGTCGCCGGCACACCGTTGTTTGAAGGCGAAAACGTTCTGAAAGCGGATGACCATGTGATTGAAGTATTACAACAACATAATGCTTTGGTACATCACGAAGCAATTGTGCACAGCTATCCGCATTGCTGGCGTACGAAAACGCCATTGATTTTCCGTGCCACACCGCAATGGTTTATCAGTATGACAGAAGGTCACTTGCGTGACGATGCTTTAAAAGCCATTAAGAAAGTGGATTGGGTGCCAGAATGGGGACAAGCTCGAATTGAAGGCATGGTGGATGGCCGTCCGGATTGGTGTATTTCACGTCAGCGTTTCTGGGGGGTGCCGATTCCGATCTTTGTGCACAACGCGACTGGCACGATGCATCCGAATACCATTGAGCTGATGGAAAAAGTGGCTCAATTGGTTGAAAAACAGTCTATTGACGCTTGGTATGACTTGGATCCGAAAACCTTGTTAGGCGATGATGCCGACGATTATGAACAAGTCACCGATATTCTGGATGTCTGGTTTGATTCGGGGATTTCTCACTTTACCGTGTTGAATGAACGTGAAGAACTCTCGACACCGGCTGACTTATATTTGGAAGGATCCGATCAGCATCGTGGTTGGTTTCAATCTTCTTTATTAACCGCTCTGGCAACGACTGGAAAAGCACCTTATAAGCAAGTGTTGACACATGGCTTTACGGTCGATAAAGACGGCAAGAAAATGTCTAAGTCCAAAGGCAATGTGGTTGCCCCGCAAGATATCGCGAATAAGTATGGTGCAGATATTTTACGTTTGTGGATTGCCGCGGCCGATTATCGTTATGAAATGACAGTCTCGGATGAGATTATCAGCCGTACTGCAGATGCCTATCGTCGTATTCGAAACACCTCTCGTTTCTTATTGGCCAATTTGAATGGCTTTGATCCGGCGAAAGATCAAGTACCTTATGACAAGATGTTGCCTTTGGATCAATGGGTGGTCGGGCAGGCCTCAAGCATTCAAAAAGAAATTATTGCAGCGTATGAAAGTTATAACTTCCACGCTATTTATCAAGCCGTCACTCATTTTTGTTCAGTTGAACTGGGAGCTTTCTATCTAGATGTGATCAAAGACCGTCAATATACCGCCAAAGCGGATGGCTTGCCGCGCCGTTCCGCACAAACCGCTTTGTATCATATTGCAGAGGCTTTGACGCGCTGGATTGCGCCGATCTTAAGTTTTACCGCGGAAGAACTGTGGAAAGCCTTGCCGGGCGAGCACTCTGCAACTGTATTTACAGAAGAATGGTATCAAGGCTTAACAGAATTGGATGAAACAAAACCAATGAACTCGTCTTACTGGACGCGCATGATGGAAGTACGTTCTGCGGTTGCAAAAGAGCTTGAAAAATTACGAAATGAAGGCGTGGTGAAAGGGTCTTTGACGGCTAAAGTCTCATTGTATGCAGAGGATGAGTTATATCAACAAATCCATTTGTTGGAAAATGAACTGCGTTTTGTGTTGATCACCTCTTATGCGGAAGTGAACCCCTTGTCCGAAAAGCCGGAGTCGGCGGTTGAGTCTGATGTGGAAGGGTTGTGGATTAATGCAGGAGCAGCAGAGCAACCTAAGTGTGGCCGTTGTTGGCATCATCAAGAAGATGTCGGTTCACATTCAGAAGACGAAGCACTTTGCCAACGTTGTATTGATAACGTTTACGGAGAAGGGGAGTCGCGCCAGTTTGCATAAAATAGCCAGGCCTGGCTATTTTTAAACGGGGTTTGATTATGAATAAACTTTCTTCTTCCGCTTTAGCAACCAGTTGGTTGGCAATGCTCATCATTGTACTGGACCAGGTGACCAAATATTGGGTGAATACGACTCTTTCTTTGGGAGAACCAGTCGCTATTTTGCCGCACTTGAATTTTACGTTGGTCTATAACTATGGTGCAGCCTTCAGCTTTTTGTCTGATGTTGGCGGGTGGCAACGCTGGTTTTTTACCACGCTAGCGCTTGGTGTGAGTGCGGCGTTGATGATTTGGTTGGCGAAACTGCCTAAACGCTGGACACTCGAAGTGGTGGCGATTAACTTGGTGTTGAGTGGTGCGATCGGCAATGTGATTGATCGTATTGTCGAGGGTCGAGTGACAGATTTTGTCGATTTTTACATTGGAAGTTGGCATTATGCTACGTTCAATGTGGCCGATATGGGTATTTCTATTGGCGCCGTGCTGCTCCTTATTTCAGAGTTTTGGTTGAAGCCAAAGCAAGAAACAAAAGCTAAGACCTCCGAGGAATCGGTTTGAGTGTCACCGCGCATTCACACATAGTGGTGGCTGACGATTGGGTGGGGCTTTTAACGGCTTATTGTTTATATCAATCCGGTCATGACCTTTCTCTGTTATGGGTTTCCAACTCCAATAAAACGCCTAATCCTCTTTTGCGGGAAGGCATCGCTCCTTGGCAGGCAATTTCAGCGCCTGACACGAAAACTGTTCAGGGCTTTGAATTTTTAATGTCACAGTTAAACGGGGTTGCTGCTCAAAAGAAAGGGTTGTTGAGTTTAGATGTTGCCAGTGCAGCTGAGTTGGATAATGCTGAGCAGTGGGTGATGTCCGAATCAACACAAGAATCTGATTTACAGGTTCTGGATGAAAAAGTTTGGGTCAATATTGAACCTCGTTTAATGTCCGATGCCAAACTGGCTATCTGGCGACCAGAGGTTGCAGAAGTTGCCCGACCAACTTTTGAACACACTCTATTGGATTTGTTATCACAACAAGGGGTTGAAATCTGTTTGTTAGAGGATGTTCCTTCCGCAACCCTAAAAGACCAACGCATTAGCGTGTTAACCTCTTCTTGTGGGAAAGAATGGGCTGTTGATTCATGGGTGTTAACGTCGACGCATCTTGTAAAAAGCTTGTTGCCGGAATGGCCAGCTTTTCATCCGACAGAATCGTTGATAAGTCTTTTTAAAGTTCATCCTGGGTTTTTAAAACATCTTGTTCAGGTGAGGGGTCTGTTGTTAATGCCTCAGGATAATGGGCTTTTATATGTGAAAAGAAACCTTTCTTCAGAATCCACGCTAGGGTTGATTGAAGTAGAGACTTTGCTGTGGGAAGCATTGCAGGCGGTTTATCCAGAAATGGCGATGTTTGAACCTTTAGAAAGTATTCGCTCTCATGAGAGTGATTTTATCGGCTCTTCGCCTGTCTTTGAAAATGTCTCTGTTGTGTTGACGAAAGAAGATAACGGCCTCTTGCAGGCTTTTCATCAGACCATGCAGTTTTCAAAACAATTCAATTCTTAAACCGGATCTTTGGGCGCTGAAACCTGGGTGGGCTCTGGCTTGATGCAATGAGACGAGGGATGATTTGACTTGTGAATTTTTTCTAAATGGTTCGCAAGCTTAGTCAGTCGACTTTGCAGTTTCCAAAATAAATAAGCTGGATATTCGCACATATGATTTTTCGGTGATTTAATCATCAAACGACCCTCATTAAGAGGCTGAATAAAGCATTAGTTTAATTTTATCAAATAGTTATTGATAAAATAATACGCTGATAGCCACTGCTTGTAAAGCTTCTGTGACAGATTGAAATAGGCCATTAACTTTGATTTTTTCGTAAGATTTGAAGCATTCTAAAGGATGGATAGCCATCAGCCGGTAATTTTTTTTGCATTTGATATTTTCGGATTGCTGCGCGTGTTTGATTGCCGGCAATGCCGTCCACTTTGCCCACATCGATACCTGCCATAGATAAGCGTTCCTGCATTTCAATCATTTGCTGACGGGTCAGTGATTTGTCATCGTCAGGCGCCTGTTTACTCAAGGGCGCACGCCCGACAATCCGATCTGCTAAATGACCAACTGCTAAAGCATAGCTATCAGAACGATTCCAACGTTTGATGACTTCAAAGTTATGAAACACTAAAAAAACCGGGCCTCGGTAATCATAAGGTAACAGTAATTTGGCCTGCATATCTTCTACTGGCAATTCTCGACCGTCTGCGAGTTTAAGTCCCTTGTTTTTCCATTCTTGAAGTGAGCGTTCGGTTTTGCCATCTGCCAAGGCTAAATCAAACCCTTTAGGCAAGGTGACTTCTCGTCCCCAGTTTTCTTGTCTTTGCCATCCCAACGTGTTTAAGAAATTGCCCATGGAATAAAAAACATCGTCTAAGCTATTCCATAAATCGCGCTTGCCGGAATTGTCTGCATCCACGGCATATTTGAGGTAATTGCTCGGCATGAACTGGCATTGCCCCATTGCCCCTGCCCAGGATCCTTTCATTTGGTCAGGGTCGATATGCCCGTCTTGAATGATCTTTAAAGCGGCGATCAATTCATTTTGAAAAAAGTCAGAACGACGAGGGTCATAAGTGAGAGTTGCCAAGGATTCAATAATCGGGGTGTTGCCCGTGTAGCCGCCGAAGTTGGTTTCCATTCCCCAAAATGCGATTAAAAATCGTCCTGGAACGCCGTATTTTTGAGTCACTTCTCTCAGTTGCGGACGATATTTTTCATACAGCTCCTGACCGGTTTGGATTCGCCAGTCGGTTACAGCACGATCGAAGTATTGCCAAAACGTTCGAGTGAATTCGGGTTGGCGGCGGTCAAGCTCGAGAACACGTTGATTTAAGTGAACCCCCTTGAATGCTTTTTTAAGCGTGGGTTTTGAAATCCCTTTTGCGTGAGCCATCTTTTTAAATTGTACAAGCCAGGCTTGAAAGTCTGCTTCTGATTGATCAGGCGGGGTATAGGCGTAGGCTTGTGATCCCAGTAGGATAGAAACGGCCACAAAAAGGTTGAGCAAGTGTCGATAAAATTTTGGCGTCATAATAATGCTGTTCAAATGTGCTTATAGTTATTTTGCTTAGGTAAATGCAGTCTGAGTTGTTTTACTGAGAAGTGCAAGTTGAAACGTTGACTAAACACTGACATTAAATCAAGCAATTGCCTAAGCGTTTGATTTAGGTAAACCATTTTACTAAAGTGTTGGGTCAGAATGCAGTAAAATAACGTTTTTAAAGATAGGTAATTTCAATGTGTCGTTTTTTTGCAACTGCGCCTAAAGGGTTAAATGAACTGCTTCGAGAAGAACTCATTACTTTCGGTGCCGAAAATATCAAAACCCAGCCTACTGGCGCGACTTTTGATGGTCCGTTAGAAGTCGGTTATCGCAGTTGTTTGTGGTCTCGACTGGCTAACCGTATATTTTTGGTTGTGCTGGAAACCGAATTGCCGAACCAGGAAGCGTTAAGTTCGGTTATACAGTCTATTGACTGGTCGCAGCATTTGGACAAAGAGGGCACTTTCGCCGTGTCTTTCTCAGGGCAAGGGCTTGGCATTACGCACAGTCATTATGGTGCTTTGAAAATTAAAGATGGCATTGTGGACTATTACCGGGAACAGTATCAAGTAAGGCCCTCTATAGATACGGAAGTACCGGATATTCGAGTACATGGTCATTTAAACCGCAACCAGCTGACCTTGAGTTTGGATTTATCAGGGTATAGTTTGCATCAACGCGGGTACCGAGAAGGCATTCAAGTAGAAGCGCCGTTAAAGGAAAATGTTGCCGCCGCCATTCTGATGCGCGCTAACTGGCCAGAAATTGCCAAGCAAGGCGGGGCTTTTTATGACCCGATGTGTGGGTCGGGAACCTTTTTGGTAGAAGCCGCTCTAATGGCTTCCGACACGGCATCCGGTCTGGCGAAATCGGGTGAAATGTTATTGAATTACTGGCTTGGTCACGATGACTCTTTATGGCAAAAATTGGTTGAAGAAGCGGAACAACGTGAGCAAGTCGGCTTAAAAAATCTGCCGAATATTTATGGGTCGGATATCTCGCATAAATCTTTGGATGTGGCGAGAAACAGTATTCAAGTGGCTGGTTATGATGATGTAATTGAAATTAAGCAAATGGCGGTAGAGCAGGGACGAAAATGGGGCGATTGGCAAGCAGGGTTGGTTGTCTGTAATCCGCCTTATGGCGAGCGACTGGGTGAAGAAGAGACAGTTAAACAAATCTATTTAAAGCTCGGTGAATATTTAAAAGCAGAATTTATGCATTGGAAAGCCGCCGTTTTGACTTGTCATACCGAACTGGGGATGTTTTTAGGCATTAAAGCCAAACGTTCGCATGACTTTTTTAATGGCGCGATGTCGTGTCGTTTGTTCCGCTTTGATATTAAAGAAGAATGGTTTAGACAACCTGCTTTACAGCCGAAACAAGATTTAGCAGAGCAGGTGCTTCAACTACAACCCGATTTAGCCGAAACAGACAATGCGAAAATGGTCTCGAATCGAATTCGTAAGAACATGAAAGGCTTGAAAACCTGGGTGAAGCAAAACGATATTTCAGCGTATCGTGTCTATGATGCGGACATTCCGGAGTATGCCTTGGCCATTGATTTATATGATACGTTGGAGTCCGGGTTGTGGGTGGTAGTCGCCGAATATGCGCCGCCGAAAACCGTCAACCCAACCAAAGCCAAGCGCCGACTTTATGAAGCGATGTCGGTCTTGCCGTCAGTGTTTAATGTCTCGCCTGAAAGAATTATTTTTAAAGTGCGTAGCCAGCAAAAAGGCCAGGATCAATATGAACGTTTAGACGAGCAAAAAGCTTTTTTTACCATTGTGGAAAATCAGACCCGTTTACGAGTCAATTTTACCGATTATTTAGACACCGGTATCTTTTTAGATCATCGCCAAGTTCGACAAGAGGTCGCCAAGTTAGCGGCCGGTAAACGGCTGCTGAATTTATTTTGTTATACGGCGACAGCGACGGCAGAAGCGGTGAAAGCAGGTTGTCAAAGCAGTTTAAGTCTGGACATGTCAAAAACCTATTTGTATTGGGCAAAACACAATTTTATGTGTAATGACATTAATGAAAAACAACATGTGTTGCAGCAAGAAAATGTGCTCGAGTGGTTGGAGACGGCGACCCAAAATCCGAAAGACTTGTTTGATGTCATCTTTCTGGATCCGCCTTCCTTTTCGACCTCAAAGCGCATGGACGGTACTTTGGATATTCAACGCGATCATGTTGATTTAATTCAAAAAACACTGAAATTGTTGGCAAAAGATGGCAAACTGATTTTCTCAACAAATTTAAGAAAATTTAAATTGGATCAAGCAGTCTTTGGGTCGGATTATCAAATAGAAAATATTACTCAAAGAACGATGCCAAAAGACTATGCTCGAAATATGAAAATTCACCAGGCCTGGTTGTTTTCTCGCCTGTAGTAAAAAAATGCCCCTCAGTTATACAGGGGGAACTGAACTCAAAAGATAGGTGGCGACGAATGATTCATATCAGTACGATAAAAGAAATGGTTAGAATCAGTCCTCTCGATAAACTGGAAGTCGAGAAGCATTACTCCTACTTACTGGAGCAGGAGCCTCGGTTTGAACGCAGTATCGCGCAATGCATTGAGACTTATCAGCTGAATATATTGACACCCAAATTGCTTTTGGCAAATGATTATTATCGAAATCTGATTCACGGGGTTTACCAGAACAGTTTTTATAATGTTCAGTATCATCAAGCGCTTTATTGGTTGAAAAGCGGACTGACACAAAACCAAATCCTTTTATTGTTGGCGCATATGCGGATGCAGTTTATTGTGTACGCAGAAGGGTTGGAAAGTGATGCCTTGGCCAGCAGTTTATGTCATGTTTTGGATGTGGGTCAATCTATTGTCGCAACCATTTTTACCGTCGCTGAATCGATTGAGCGCATGAAAGCTCGATCCAGTCAGGAAATTCGACGACTTAAAAACTCTTATCGTTTGGTGGCATTTGATTTGCCGAAAGATGTTTTGCAAGCTTATATTGATCATCAAACCTGGAAAGTTTCGGCGTTTGAACTCTCGTTAGGATACGAAGCCGATATTCAGGACTTTGAAACGAGTCATTTAAAATGTTGTTTAGCCCAGTGGCTCGACAAAGGCGGGTTGGAACTGATTCCAGAATCTAAACGCCGTAAATTTTTAAGTGCCCATGAACAGGTTCATCGTTTAGGCACGATGGCAATTGAAGAGTCAAAACATAACCGTCCAGAAAATATTGTTGAACTGTTGTTTGAAATGGAAATAGCCTCTGAAGATGTGATGGAGGTGTTGCTTAACTTGATTGAACAGGAATTCGTAGCAGCCGCCAATGCGGACTCACTCACCGGTTTTCCAAATCGACGTGCGTTCGACTTGGAGTTTGAAAAAGCGTTGGCATTTGCGAAACGACATGACTTTTGGCTGGACTTGGTTATCGTTGATGTCGATTTCTTTAAGGCCGTTAATGACGAGCACGGTCATGTGGTTGGGGATGCGGTTTTGAAGCGCGTGGCTGAAATTTTAGAAGAAGTGGCTCGGACGGAAGATATGCTATTCCGTTGGGGGGGCGAAGAGTTCGTGATTATTACGTTGGATAAAGATTCGGAAGGTTCTGAGATGTTGGCGGAAAGAATTCGTAAAGCGGTCGAAGGTGAAAAGTTTTTTGCCGGAACCGATCAGGAGATGCGTTTAACCGTCAGCTGCGGAGCTTTGAGTTATTGGGCGGGCTTAAGCCTGTCGGAAGAAGAGGTCTTTGAGCTGGCTGACAAGCAACTTTACTCGGCGAAACAGAAGGGTCGCAATCGAGTTTCCCATCAAGTTTATGATGTGGTTCCTATTCATAACGCCCCAAGTAGACCTTAAATGGCTGTGAAAGATTGATTTATATTAAGTCTGCTTGCAGTCACTCTCAGGCCTCCTTTTTTTTTTGATAGAATTCTTTGGCTTTGAAAGTGAAGACAGGCCTTGTCAGAAACGAAGATACCTGCCGATTAAATGATAAAAGAGATTCTCTATGGAACAATCGATTCGATTTGATGAAGACTTGATTAAACGATACAACCAGTCAGGTCCAAGATATACGTCCTATCCCACTGCGGTACAGTTTGATGAAACATTTGGGCTGAACGAGTATCAAGCAGCTGCGGAACGCAGTAATGCATCAAATCGAAATCTCTCGTTGTATTTCCACATTCCCTTTTGCGACACGGTGTGTTTTTTCTGTGCCTGTAACAAAGTGTGGACACGTGACCGGAGCAAAACCACGCCTTATTTAACCCGTTTGTACCAAGAAATTGAAATGCAAGCTAAGTTGTTTGATCCGAATCGAAAAGTGGATCAGCTGCATTGGGGAGGCGGAACGCCGACCTTTATCAATATGGATGAAATGCGTGAATTAATGGCTGTGACACGAAAACACTTTAATTTACATGATGACGACTCTGGCGAGTACTCGATTGAGATCGATCCGCGAGAAGCGAATAAAGAGTCGGTTAAGTTACTGCGAGAACTCGGCTTTAATCGTATGAGTTTAGGGGTGCAAGACTTTGACCCTAAAGTACAAAAAGCGGTAAACCGTATTCAAACCGAAGCGCAAACATTTGAAGTTTTGGAAGGCGCTCGTGAAGCTGGGTTTATGTCTGTGAATGTCGATTTGATTTATGGGTTGCCACATCAAACGGAAGTTGGTTTTATGGCGACCTTAGACAAGGTGTTGGAAGTGGCGCCGGATCGTTTTTCGATCTTTAATTATGCCCACATGCCGAGCATGTTTCCAACACAAAAGAAAATGAAAGAAGCGGACATGCCGTCGCCGGATGAAAAGTTGGCTATTTTGCATGCGACCACCAATCGATTATTGGAAGCCGGTTATGTCTATATCGGTATGGATCATTTTGCCAAGCCGGATGATGAGCTTGCGATTGCACAGCGTGATGAAACGCTTTATCGTAATTTTCAAGGCTATTCCACTCATGCCGAATGCGATTTGATTGGCATGGGAGCGACCTCCATTTCATTGATAAACAATACCTATGCACAGAACTATAAGAGTTTAAATGACTATTATCAGGCAATTGATGCCGGGCATTTAGCCGTGTTTAGAGGGGTCGAATTGACAGAAGACGATGAACTGCGTCGTGATGTCATTACCCGGTTAATCAGTCATTTTCACTTGAATTTTGCTACCGTTGAAGCGCAATGGGGCATTGTCTTTAACGAATATTTTGAACAGGAAATGAAAAGCTTAACGCCGATGGTTGAAGACGGGTTGATTGAGTTGTCTGATTCGGATTTGTATGTAACGGCTGCAGGACGATTACTGATTCGAAACATTTGTATGGCATTTGATGCCTATTTAAAACAGGGCACACAAAACCGCTTTTCAAAAGTGATTTAAGTCGACTACTTTTTCAGACGTGGGGTGAAATTGACCAGGCCTGGCCAATTTTAGGCTTTATTCTGCCGGAGGAAGTAGTTTCCCTATTTCATGCATTAACTTAGGTAAAGCACCGGCTTGTTTTTCAAAACAAGTGTATGCATCCTGTGCTTTTTGCTCACGCCACTCAGTAGAGTCGGCGAGTTGAATGAGTTGTTGTGCCAGTTCGGTTTCATTCTGAGAAATTAAAATTGCATCATCCTGTTTGAATGAATCATAGAGCGCTTGCAGGTTTTGATGATATTGCCCTGACAGAACCGGTTTTTTGAGGGCTGCCGGCTCTAAAATATTATGTCCGCCAAACGGAACCAAGCTTCCCCCAATAAATGCCGCGTCACTGGCAGCAAACCACTTCATCAGTTCTCCAATGGTGTCGGCTAAATAAACTTGTGTGTCTGATTGAATAAGGTCGTCTTTAGATCGGATGGCAAAGGGAACGTGCCTTTCCGACAGAAGCCGTGTCACTTCGGTAAAACGATCTGTATGGCGGGGAACCAAAATCAATAAGGCATTAGGTTGATGTTGGAGTAACTGTTGATGTGCTTTGAGCATCAATTCTTCTTCATTTTCATGCGTGCTTGCTGCCACCCAGATAAATTTGTTTTCAAGTCCATATTCTTGCCGCCACTGCTGCATTTCCATCATTAAAGTTTTTGGGACATCAATGTCGAATTTTAAATTACCTAGCTGTTTGATTCTGGATGGATGAGCGCCTAATGCAATCAAATGGTCAGTATCCAGTGCAAACTGGCTGGCAATTAAACGTGTTTGATTTAATGCATTGGCAATCAGCTTACCGCCCCATTTCTGATAAGCGTAAAAAGATTTTTCTTTTATTCGAGCATTGGCTAGGATTAAAGGAATTTTTTGATCCCAGCACGTTTGGTATAAATTTGGCCAGATTTCCGTTTCGACCATAATGACCAGACGTGGTTGTATTTTTTTCAAAAACCGTTTGACAGCGCCGGGGTAATCATACGGAATCATCTGGTGCTGAATGGGGACGGGCGCAAACCGTAACGCTTGTTGGGCACCTTGTGTTGAACCATTGGTGAGCGTGATGGGTAAATCAGGATACGTTTTTTTCAGTTCCATCAGTAGAGGGAAGATAGAGCGAGTTTCACCCACTGAAACCGCATGCACCCAAATTCCGCCTGGTTGAAAAACTTGACGGTTCCAGCCAAACCGTGCGGCAAAGCAATGTGGAATGGGCGCGTAATCGGAATCTTTTTCAGCGTATTTTTTAGCACGGTGGCATCGTTTCCAGCCGGAGTAAGCGATCGCTGGTGAGGCGAGAAAAAGCAGGAAACGGTAGAACCATAAAGACATGGATGGGTAAACTCCGTATGGTTAATTATTTAAATCGTAAATTTGAATGACACCGACAACTTGATTTTGTTCGGAAACCAATAAAGACGTGATTTTTTGCTGGGTCATCATTTCTTCGGCATCGGACAAACGAGCTTCCGCATCAATCATTTTAGGGTGGGAGCCCATAATGTCGCCAGCGGTTTTTTGCATGAAATGTGCCGGATCTTCTTCCATTTGACGACGTAGATCACCATCGGTAATAATGCCTTCCCCTTGGTTGACGATGCAAAGCCCTAATCGACCATCGGTCATGGTGTGGATGACATCTTTCATGGAAGTGGACTTTTCAACGAAAGGCAAGTTCTCAGATTTCATTTCATGTTTCACGCGCGTTAAAAGCTTGCGACCCAGGCTTCCACCCGGGTGGAAGCGCGCAAAATCTTGCGGCTGGAAATCGCGTTTTTCCATCAGAGCCACTGCGAGGGCATCGCCCATCACGAGTGTCGCGGTGGTGGAAGAAGTCGGTGCCAATTGAAGTGGGCAAGCTTCCTGTGGGACGGCAATGTTCAGATGAAAATCTGAATTTTTAGCTAAGGTCGAGTCAGGACGTCCTGTCATAGAGATAATCGTATTGTCATTGTCCTTTAAAAAAGGAATCAGCTTGATCACTTCTTCCGTTTCGCCGGAGTTAGATAGCGCAATGAAGACATCCTTTGGGGAGACCATACCCAGGTCGCCATGAAAGGCTTCTCCTGGGTGCATAAAGAAACAAGGTGTGCCTGTGCTGGCAAGTGTCGCCATGATTTTTTTACCAATAAGGCCGGATTTTCCCATGCCACAGATGACGACTCGACCTTCGGTCGCTAAAATAGCATCAACACTTTGTGAAAAGTTGTCATCAAGCAATGTTTTGAGGTGGTTAACGGCTTCTGCTTCTATGTCGAAAACGCGTTTGGCAATCGTTAAAGTATCCATAATATATTGTTTAACTTCTCGTTGTTGTCAGTCGAATGTCAGCCTTTAAAATTTGAGGCCTAAATGTAAATTGTGAAAATCGGTTCCCGGGTTCGGTAGTTCAATATTAGCATTTGAAATATGCAGATAACGATACCCGATTTCAAAACGGTCTGTCTGGATACCTATCCCCAAGATGCTTCCAAATTGAAATTGAGTGGATTTAAATTCATTTTCGATTGTCGCATCGGATAAATATTGTGGCCCACCACCGAGTTCTAAAAAGGGGGTTACATGTCCGGTTTTCCAAGTGTAATTGAATACGGGTGTCAGACCAACTATGTAGCCACTTTTATTTTGAGGTTGATCTTTTGAAGAGTGCCATCGGTTGACGTTGATTTCCCAGCGCCCCGAAATTTTAAAACGGTTATTTTCAAACAAGGCTTCCTGCCAGTCAGCACCCAGTGCAATCCGTTGGTTATGGATGGTGTTGTCCGCCCCGATATCCAGGCTTAAGGTTAAGCGCTCAGTGTTTAAAGGGTCAAGTGAGCAAGGGCCTTTTCCTACAATACAGGCATACCCCAAGGAGCCAATGGCGCCTAGGATTGTCAGGTTCATCATTGTGTCGTTTGATGTATCTTCCGCTCGTAGATTCGAAGTCGATAAAAAGAAGAGTGTACAGATAAAAAGAAATGGCTGTTTGAGCGGTTTAAAAATGAACATTAAATGTGAATCCTGTTAGACTTATAACTTAGTTTTTATCATAATAAAATTTATCAATATTTTAATCTAATCAATCCATGAATATGCACGATTTTTCCAAAACCAAAATTTTAGTCGTCGGTGACGTTATGTTGGACCAGTATTGGTCCGGTCGAGCAGGGCGCATTTCTCCTGAGGCGCCTGTCCCTGTTGTGAAAGTGGCAGATGAAAATGTCCGCGCGGGGGGCGCTGCCAATGTCGCGCTGAATATTGCCGATTTAGGCGCGGAAGTGAATTTGATGGGCGTGATTGGCCAAGATAATTTTGGCCAGCAGTTAAACCAGGTGTTGGAGCAAGCCGGGGTTTCCTCTGATTGGGTTTATTCGGACTCTGGTACGATTTGTAAATTACGCGTTTTGAGTCATCATCAACAACTGATTCGAATGGATTTTGAAAATGCCGTGCCGGAGTTTTCTGCCAAAAGTCTGGCTAAGCTGGTTGCGGGAAAAGTGGCCGAATATGATGTGCTGGTTATTTCGGATTATGCCAAAGGTGCGCTACAGTTTGTTGAGGAAATGATTCAGGCGGCCAAGTTACAGAATATTCCGGTCTTAATCGACCCGAAAGGCAATGACTTTTCACGCTATGCCGGAGCAACCTTGGTGAAACCCAATCAAGGTGAGTTTGAATTGATTGTGGGCGCTTGTGCTGATCAAGATGAATTGATTAAAAAAGCAAAACAATTGATTCATGACATTGATGTTGATGCACTTTTAGTCACCCGAAGTGAACATGGCATGGCATTGATTGAAAAAGACACTGGCCCAACCATTTTAAAATCTCGTGCACAGGAAGTGTTTGATGTAACGGGTGCAGGTGATACCGTTATTGCCACATTGGCGACGGCTTTCGGGAGCGGATTGACTTTGCCGAAATCGGTTAAGTTGGCAAATGAAGCAGCTAGCATTGTGGTACGCAAAGTCGGGACGTCGACGGTTTCCAAGGTTGAGTTAGAGGAGCAGGTTAATGCTTCTATGCGTCATCAAGGTTATGCATCTATGAGCGAAGATGAAGTGCATTCTCTGATTCAAATTGCTCAGTCCAAAGGTGAAAAAGTCGTTTTCACCAATGGGTGTTTTGATTTGCTGCACAGTGGACACGTTCGTTATTTAAATGAAGCGGCTCGTCAGGGCGATCGTTTGGTCGTTGCCGTGAATTCAGATGAATCCGTGAAAGCGTTAAAAGGTGACAGCCGACCGATTGTTGGATTAGCTGGTCGAATGGAATTGCTGTCTGCCTTGAGTTGTGTGGATTGGGTCGTTCCCTTTGGTGAAGAAACGCCGGAGCGCTTAATTTGTAAATTAGAGCCCGATGTTTTGGTCAAAGGCGGCGACTATAAGCCAGATGAAATTGCGGGTGCACAATGTGTCTGGGATAAGGGTGGAGAAGTTGCTGTGCTTTCTTTTTGGGAAGGTTACTCGACCAGTCGTATGGTTGACAAGATTCAGGAAGTTGAAAAGAAAGAAGGTGCGGTATAGTGAATTTAGACCATGCGTTACAAGAACATAATCGTGCCATTCACTCTGTCATGGAATCTTCACAAAGGCTGTCAGAGCTCGTTGCTAAAATGGTTGAAAGCCTGAATGCCGGTGGGAAAGTGCTTTGGATGGGAAATGGCGGAAGCGCGGCCGACGCACAGCATATGGCAGCCGAATTGATGGTGCGTTATGTAAAGAATCGCAAGCCGCTGGCATCAATTGCTTTGACGACCGATAGTTCTATTCTCACTGCACACAGTAATGATTATGAGTTTGAGACCGTTTTCGCTCGGCAAGTAGAGGGGTTGGCTCAAGCGGGCGATATTGTCATAGGATTGTCTACATCCGGTTCAAGCGCTAATGTGATTAAAGCGTTGAATCAAGCCAAACAGCAAGGGTGTGTGACGGTTTCAATGACAGGAAAATCAGATTCAATATTGTCTGAAATCAGTGATTTTTGTTTTCAAGTCGATTCGTTGGAAACGGCTCGAATTCAGGAGGCACACAGTTTTATTAGCCATCTTCTCTGTGAAGGGTTGGACGACTTTTTTGGGTAGGAAGCTCTGACTGCACAATAAAAGAGTTTCCTTTAGTAAGCAATGCTTAAGGATGCTCAATGTCATTTATCTTAGCTGGCGATGTCGGCGCCACCAAAGTACTTTTACAGGCGTTTGATCCAAGCGAGAACCGAATTCTTGCAGAAAAGCGTTATCTGAGTGCGGATTTTTTTTCGCTGACCCTTCTTGTTCAGCATTTTCAAGCTGAATTTGACCTTCCTTTTTTTGAAACCGCGTGTTTTGGGGTGCCCGGCCCAGTGATTGGACGACAGGTTCAATTAACCAATCTTCCTTGGCTGATTCAAGCAGACGAACTAGAACACGCTTGCCATATCAAATGTGTTGAAATCATCAATGATTTTTTTGCGGCAGCATTGGGTGTCGATGAGCTGACAGATTCCGATGTCATTTGCTTACAGGCCGGAGAGTATGAATGTTCAGGAAATCGTCTTGTTATCGGTGCCGGATCGGGGTTAGGGGTTGCACCCGTCAGTTATTGTCAAGGCGATTTTGTTCCTCAACCCTCTGAGGGAGGGCACATCGATTTTGCACCGTTGAATCAACATCAGATCAAACTTCTAGAATGGCTACATCAAAAGTGGTCACACGTCTCCTATGAAAGGCTTTTGTCTGGAGAGGGGTTGGAAACGCTGTATTTTTTCTACAATATTCAATCACATGGTCATGGTAAAAAAAGCATTACAGCAGCAGAAATTTATCAAGCAGCCACGGATGGCGAAAAGATTGCCTGTCAAACACTGGATACTTTTGTACAGGTTTATGGCGCTTTTATAGGGAATGTGGCTCTTATTTGGGAGTCTAAAGCCGGTATTTTCATTGCTGGTGGTATTGCACCTAAAATTAAAGATTGGATGCTCAAACCCTTATTTATGGATGCGTTTTTAAGTAAAGGGCGTATGCGTAAGGTGGTTGAAAAATTCCCCATTTACCTGGTGATCAATGAAAGGGTGGGCTTATTGGGTGCGATGCGGCACGTTCAATTAAGCAATGTAGATCAAGAACCATAAAGTCATATCGAACAATAAGACGCACCTAGGTGCATGATTGACTCTTTAAGTTACTCTTGATGAGTAGGAGGGATTGATGAAGTATTATTGCGAGACCAAGTCAGTGACAGATTTGACCCGAAAAACTTTAGCGTTGGTATTGGCAGGGGGGGAAGGCAGTCGTCTAAAAGATTTAACCAAGTGGCGTGCCAAACCTGCGGTACCTTTTGGTGGAAAGTATCGTATTATTGATTTTGTGCTGTCTAATTGCGTCAATTCGGGCATTCGAAAAATAGGGGTGTTGACCCAGTATAAGTCGCATTCCTTGATTCGTCATGTTCAGCGTGCGTGGTCTTTTATGCGCTATGAGGTCGGCGAGTTTGTTGAATTGCTTCCCGCACAGCAACGAGTTGATAAAGGCTGGTATAAAGGCACTGCAGATGCACTTTATCAAAATCTTGATATTATGCGTCGACATACCCCGGATTATGTTTTGGTATTGGGCGGGGATCACATCTATTCGATGGATTACAGCAAGATGCTATACGAACATGCTGAATCCGGTGCGGATGTCACTATCGGTTGTATTGAAGTGCCTAGAATGGAAGCTACCGGGTTCGGTGTCATGTCGGTAGATGAGTGTTTAAATATAACCAAATTCACTGAAAAACCGGTCAACCCTGATGCCATGCCATATAAGCCAGACAAAGCGCTTGCGTCCATGGGGATTTATGTCTTTTCAACAGAATTCCTATTTCAAAAGCTGATTGAAGATGCCGATAACCCTGACTCTTCTCGTGATTTTGGAAAAGATATTATTCCTTCGATTATTGAAGATTGGCAAGTTCGTGCTTTTCCTTTTGAAGATGAATCCGGATTGCCAGTTTATTGGCGCGACGTGGGAACGATTGAGTCTTACTGGAAAGCCAGTTTGGATTTATGCTCCATCACTCCTGATCTGAATTTGTATGATGAAGATTGGCCGATGTGGACGTATCAAGCACAAATGCCACCGGCCAAATTTATTTTTGATGATGAAGGGCGTCGAGGAGAGGCAATTGATTCTTTAGTGGCAGGGGGATGTATTGTGTCCGGAGCCCGAATAAAACGTTCAGTGATTTCCAGCGGCAGTCATGTTCATAGCTTCTGTTTAATTAAAGATTCCGTTCTCTTGCCGAGAGTGAAGGTGGAACGCCATTGTCGAATTCAAAATGCGGTCATTGATAAAGGGTGTGTTATTCCAGAAGGCACTGTCATAGGGGAAGATCTGGAAGCAGACAAAAAACGATTTTATGTAGAAGAAGCATCGGGCATTGTTTTAGTGACACCGGATATGTTAGGTCAGCGGCTGCATGTGACCCGTTAGTGGTTCTTGGATGCAATTTGTTTCACATTAAATGGTTAAAAGTGACTCATGGAACAGAAAAAAATTAAATTAGTCTTATGTTGGCATATGCATCAGCCTCATTATCGTGATGGATTAAATGGTGAATATCGTTTGCCTTGGGTGTATTTGCATGCGATTAAAGATTACGCCGATATGGTAGCGCACTTAGAAAATCATCCCAGTGCAAAAGTCGTGGTCAATTTCGCGCCGATACTGCTGGAGCAATTAGGTGACTATGCCAGACAAATTCGATCCTGGTTGAAATCCGGGACTCATATTCAAGATACCTTATTGAATTTTTTATCGGGAGAATCACCTGTTTCTTCTGATTTGGAAACGCGCCTTGAAATCATTCAAACGTGTCAAAAAGCATTTGCACCAACCATGATTGATACGTTGCCGCCCTTCAAAAAATTGTTGGACATGGCTCAGTGTAACGAGTTAACAAAAATAGAAGATGCGACTTGTCTGGCGTATTTTAATGAGCAATTCTTTATCGATTTATTGATGTGGTATCACCTAGCTTGGATGGGAGAGAGTTTAAGAAAGCAAGATGACCGGGTTCGTAAATTACTGGAAAAGGGGTACCTCTCACGTCACTTTACGGCAGACGATCGTAAGTTGATGCTGGAGGTGATTGCCGATACCATTGACCATATTATTCCACGGTATCGGCTTCTGATGGAGAAAGGGCAGATTGAAATCTCCATGACGCCTTATGGACATCCTATTGTGCCTTTGTTGATAGATTTTAACAGTATGAAAGACGCTCAGCCACATTCACCCATGCCCAGTTCCGAGTGTTATCCTGATGGCTATGAACGGGCCAAGTGGCATATTGAACATGGCATGGAGGTTTTTGAAGATTATTTTGGCGTTAAGCCGAAAGGGATTTGGTTGTCTGAAGGTGCCATCAGTAGCGCCGCAATCGGTTTGCTGGATCATTATGAAATCCAGTGGACAGCCTCAGGAGAGGGGGTTTGGCGCCATTCGTGTGAGGCGTCTCACTTAGACCACCACGATATTGCGTCGAAACGTGCTTTATATCAACCCTTGCAACACGCCACTCAAGAATGTGCGATATTTTTTCGTGATGATGGCTTGTCAGATTTAATCGGGTTTCAGTATAAGGACTGGAACCCGCACGATGCGGCCAATAACTTTACCCATCATTTAGAAAATATTGCCGACTCTTTAGGTGAACAAGTTGAAGATTATGTGGTATCCGTTATCTTGGATGGAGAAAATGCCTGGGAGTATTATCCTGATAATGGGTATGATTTTTTATCTGAACTGTATCATTCCTTGATCCAGCATCCAAAGATTGAAATGACGACTTTTTCTGATGCGCTGGAAAGTGGCGTTAAACTGAGACACTTACCGGTTTTAAAGGCAGGAAGTTGGGTTTATGGTTCTTTTTCAACCTGGATTGGAGAGCCGGATAAAAATGCGGGGTGGGATTTGTTGGTCGATGCTAAACTGACTTATGACAAAGTCATTGCATCAGGCAAACTGTCTGATGAACAGGTAACTTTAGCGACAGAACAGCTGGCTATCTGTGAAGGATCAGACTGGTTTTGGTGGTTTGGAGATTACAATCCTTCCGGTAGTGTGAAAGATTTTGATCAACTGTATCGACGACATCTTGAAAAACTTTTTTTATTGTTAGGTGAGAAGTCGCCAGAGCAACTGTCTATTCCACTTTCGTATGGTGGTGGCGAGATGGAAAATGCCGGCACAATGAGACGCAATTAAACCAAAATTTTAATCAAGACGATTAAAAAGGAAGGGATATGTCACATAAAAAAGCAGGGGTTCTGCTTCATCCGACTTCATTACCTTCGGGGAAGTTGGATGAGCAGGCCTGGCGATTTTTAGATTGGATGGTGCAAGCCAAACTATCCATTTGGCAGATGTTGCCTTTGACACATCCGGTTCAAGGGTTGTCTCCCTATCAAAGTGTTTCTGCTTTTGCTATGAATCCGGCTTTGTTACCAACCAATTGGTTAGATAGGATTGATGAAACAGATTTTCAGGCTTATGACCAGTCTCCACCACATTGGTTGAATGACTATGCCCTTTTTATGTCTTTGCGGCAACATTTTAAGATGGCTTCCTGGGTAGAGTGGCCAGAAATTTATCGTTATCGAGATTTTGAAGCGTTGACCTTATTTGCAGAAACCCATGCTTACGAAATCCAGTTTTTAAAAAAACAGCAATTTGTGTTACACCAAATTTGGCAGGAACTGAAAGCCACGGCACATCAAAAAGAGATTAGTCTGTTTGGAGATATGCCGATTTTTGTCGCCTATGACAGTGTTGATGTCTGGGTAAATCCGCATTTATTTAAACTTGATGAAAACCTGAATCCAACGGTTGTCACGGGAGTGCCTCCTGATTATTTTTCAGAAACGGGACAGCGATGGGGCAACCCCCATTATGACTGGGATGAGATGCAAAAAGATGGGTTTCAGTGGTGGCATCACCGAATTCAATCCGACCTATCCCTTTTTGATTTGATTAGAATTGACCATTTTAGAGGCTTGGAATCAAGCTGGGAAATTGATGCCAATGCAGAAACGGCTGTAAATGGCCGTTGGATGAAAGTTCCCGGTCAACTTTTCTTAGATTCTTTGCAGAAAGCGTTCCCAAAACTTCCTTTGGTTGCAGAAGACTTAGGCATTATTACACCCGAAGTCACCGCTTTAAAAGAGCGTTATCATTTGCCAGGCATGTCGGTGCTTCAGTTTGGGTTTAATGGGTTGCCTGACAACCCTCATTCCTTGTCGGAACAGGTTGAAAATTCGGTGGTTTACACTGGAACACATGATAATGATACCAGCCTTGGCTGGTGGGAGTCATTAGAAGACAGTGTGTATAAAAACTGGGTCTTGTCACAATTGCCTGCTTCTGAGGAGTCGATGCCTTGGCCCTTGATTGATGCCGCGTTTCAGTCTGTCGCATCCATGGCAATTATTCCAATGCAAGATTTCTTGAGCTTAGGGAGTGAAGACAGAATGAATACACCAGGTACGATTGAAAATAATTGGACGTGGCAATTCAGGTGGGATCAAATGACACCGGAAATAACCGAAAAAATTGCAGGCCTGGTTCAAATTTCTGGGCGAAGTAATACGCAAAAGAGTGCCAGTTTATGATTGAACAGACCTTAACCGATGAAGCTATTCAAAGACTAGTTGAAGGAACTCATCATGATCCTTTTCAAGTCTTGGGGTGTCATGCCGTAGGAAAGAAATGGGAAGTTCGTCTTTGGCTTCCGACTGCAGAATCGGCCTCCGTGGAAGGTTTGTATGCATTAGATCGAGTGAAAGACACGGCGCTGTTTGTGGGTTCTTTGACAAAAACGCAGAAAAAATCGCTCCCGCCGCACTTTAAAGTCAGCTGGATTGAAGCGGATGATTCTGAACATACCGTGGTGTCACCATATACCTTTTTACCTCAACTAGGGGAATTGGATTTACATCTTTATGCCGAAGGACGTCATTGGCATTTATATGATCTGTTGGGTGCCAGAGTGACAGAAATCGATGGTATTTCAGGGGTGCAATTTTCAGTTTGGGCACCCGCGGCCAGCCGTGTTTCAGTAGTGGGAGATTTTAATGGTTGGAATGGTCTGCGGCATCCTATGCGAACAAATGGGACGTCTGGTGTTTGGGAACTTTTTATTCCGGGGTTGATGGCGGGAGATATTTATAAGTATGAAATTCGAAATCACCAAACAGGCCAACTTTTAATCAAAGCAGATCCTTTTGCAAAGGCTATGGAGATCAGACCCCAGACCGGGTCGATTGTGTATGGCTCGACGTTTAAATGGTTGGATGACGACTGGACCAACTCTCGGCCACATTTTGATTGGCAAAAATCACCAATCAATATTTATGAAGTGCATTTGGGATCATGGCAGCGGGATCATGATGGTTTTTTCTTGAACTATAAGGAAATCGCTCATCGTCTTGTCGAGTATGTGAAATGGATGGGGTATACCCATGTTGAGTTGTTACCGATTTCAGAACACCCTTTAGACGAATCCTGGGGGTATCAAACGACCGGATACTTTGCTCCGACCAGTCGGTTTGGCTCACCGGACGAGTTTCGATATTTTGTAAATTACTGTCATCAACATGATATCGGCGTTTTTCTAGACTGGGTTCCTGCACATTTTCCAAAAGATGAATTTGCTTTGGCACGGTTTGACGGCACCGCGCTGTACGAGCATGAGGACCCCCGTAGAGGAGAGCATCAAGATTGGGGCACGTACATTTTTAATTATGGTCGCAATGAAGTTCGGAATTTTCTGATCGCCAATGCACTTTATTGGTTAAAAGAATTTCACATTGACGGACTTCGGGTGGATGCCGTGGCTTCCATGTTGTATCTTGATTATTCGCGTAAAAATGGTGATTGGTTGCCAAACCAATATGGCGGGCGGGAAAACCTTGAAGCGATTGAATTTTTAAAAACCCTTAATGCCGAAGTACATACACAGTGTCCGGGCGCTTTGATGATGGCTGAAGAATCGACTTCCTGGCCGATGGTGTCTCGGCCAACATGGATGGGCGGACTGGGCTTTTCCATGAAATGGAATATGGGCTGGATGAATGACTCGCTCGACTTTTTTCAGCAAGATCCCATTTATCGACCATACCATCATAATCAACTGACCTTCAGTCAAATGTATGCGTATTCAGAAAACTTTATTTTGCCGTTATCGCATGATGAAGTGGTGCATATGAAGCACGCTTTGGTTAACAAAATGCCTGGTGATGCTTGGCAGAAAATGGCAAATATGCGATTGCTCATGGGGTATCAGATTTTAAATCCCGGCAAAAAACTTCTCTTTATGGGAGGCGAATTTGCACAATGGCAAGAATGGAGTGAAAGTCGAGGATTGGACTGGTATTTGTGTGATCAGCCAGCTAACCGAGGCGTACAGATATTGGTGCGGGATTTGAATAGGTTGTATCAAACATCGCCCGCTTTATATGGCTATGATTTTGATGCGAAAGGGTTTGAATGGGTCGACTGCCACGATTATGAGCAGTCAGTACTCAGTTTTATCAGAGTGTCTGAAAAAGAGTCTTTGATTTGCGTTTTTAACTTTACGCCGGTGCCTCGCTATGAGTATCGTATAGGGTTGCCGGAAACGGGTATTTATGAAGAAGTGATTAATACGGATTCGGAGCTTTACGGCGGAAGCAACGTGGGAAACTCGGGGCAATTAATCACAGAGGATTTTGAATGGATGAATCGGCCTTGTTCAACCACTTTGGTTTTACCGCCGCTTGCAGTGGTTGTTTTAAGAAAAAAATCTTAACAATAGAGAGTCAGAAATGAAAATATTGTTTGCCACCTCTGAGGCACATCCTTTAATCAAGACAGGCGGTTTGGCAGATGTCTCCGGCAGTTTGCCCGATGCCTATCATCATTTGAAACACAAGGTGAGAATGGTCTTGCCGGCTTATGGTGATGTCTGGGAAAAAGTTTCCAATGTCAAACAACTGTCTGAACTCAGTATTGGCAGCTGTGGGAGACAGTTACATGTCCGAATTCATGTCGCTTCGGCGGAAGGTATTGACATTCCTATTTGGCTAGTCGATATTCCAGAGCTTTTTCATCGCCCGGGAAATCCTTATTTGGCTTTAGATGGGAAGGATTGGTGGGACAACGGAGAGCGTTTTGCTGTTTTTTCTAAAGTGGTGGTAGAAATTGCAATGAATCGAGCTGGATTGAAATGGCAACCGGATTTGGTTCAATCGAATGACTGGCAAACCGGGTTGGTGCCTGCATTGTTAACACTGGAATCCGTCCGTCCAAAAACGGTTTTTACCATTCATAATATGGCTTATGCCGGACTGTTTCCCAAGTCGCTATTTGAAGGATTAGGGTTGCCTTGGAAATGGTGGGAACCGGATAGAGGTATTGAGTTTTATGACAATATGTCTATGTTAAAAGCCGGGATTCAACTGGCGGATCGGGTGACAACGGTCAGTCCTTCCTATGCAAAAGAGATTACCTTTCCAGAGTATGCATACGGCTTGGAAGGGGTGTTAATTCGACGGTTAGATGAAGGACATTTGATTGGTATCTTAAATGGCATTGATCAGGATGTTTGGAACCCGAAAACGGATCCGTTTATCGATCACCATTATTCTGCCGACAAAGGACGGGTGGCGGCTAAAAAACGAAATAAAAAAGACATGCTTGATTTTTGGGATCTGCCTACATCCGTTATTGAGTCTGATGATCCTGTAGTGGGGTTGGTTGGACGTTTGGTGTCGCAAAAAGGTATTGATTTAGTGTTGGAAGTTTTACCGGAGCTGATTGAGCAAACTCATGCCCGGTTTATTATCGTCGGAACGGGTGACAGTTTATTTGAATATCATTTAACGGAATTAGCACATCAGTATCCGCAAAGATTAATGACTTATATTGGGTATTCTGAATCTTTGGCACATAAGGTCGAAGCGGGGGCGGATTTATTTTTAATGCCGTCTCGGTTTGAACCTTGCGGACTGAATCAGTTGTACAGTTTGGCGTATGGTACGCCTCCCATTGTACATTCCACTGGCGGGCTTTCTGATACCGTGGTGAATGCGACAAAAGAGAATTTGGCTTCCGGGCAGGCGACGGGTTTTGTGTTTTATGATCCGAGTCGGCATGCTTTAAAGTCCACTATCTTGCATGCCTTGCATCTTTTTAGTAAAAAAGGAACATGGCAGAAGCTACAGAAAAATGGCATGCGACAAGATTTTAGTTGGACCCGCAGTGCAAAACAGTATTTGGCTTTATTTAAAGCCATTGTTTAAGTTGTAAGTTATTTTATTTTGGCAATGACGCCTGAATCTTTTTATTCAAATATTTGAAGTGTGAGGTCATTATGGCGCAGAAAAAAAAGTCCGTATCAAATTCGAAACAAGAGAAACATATTGCTGAGTTGCTGAAAAAGATGGGGATGAGTGCTGTCGATATCGAGCAGGATTTTGTGAACTATCTTTACAATATGCTCGGGCGGGACATGCACTCAGATGCTTATTACCAATTTAAAGCCATGTCTTACACCATTCGAGACCGACTGATGACGCATTGGAAGGAAACTTGGAATGCCTACAATGAAGATAAAACAAGAAAAGCTTATTATCTTTCGATGGAGTTTTTGATTGGACGTTCGTTATCGAATAATCTTCTCAACCTCGGGGTTGAAACGGAAACTGAAAAGGCGATGTATCGCCTAGGCGCTTCTTTGGAAGCGATTGAAGAGGCCGAACGGGATGCCGGACTCGGAAATGGTGGGCTTGGGCGTTTAGCGGCTTGCTTTATGGATTCTTGTGCAACGTTGCAGCTGCCGGTGATTGGATATGGATTGCGTTATGAATACGGTATGTTTAAGCAACTGATTCAGAACGGGTTTCAAGTTGAAGAACCCGACCATTGGTTAGGGTTTGGTTACTACCCATGGGAAATTCAGCGCTCGGAATATACACGTACGGTTTATTTTGGCGGGCGTAGTCGTCATTATAAAGATCCTCATACCGGGGAGCTAACGGTGCATTGGGAAGATGCCGAAGAAGTGTTGGCGGTGCCGTTTGATGTTCCGATTCCGGGATTTGAAAATAAAACCGTGAATACCTTACGTTTATGGTCTGCAGAAGCGGCAGAAGGATTTAACTTGTCAGAGTTTAATCAAGGCTCTTATTTTGAGGCAGTGGCAAGCAAAAGTGAAGCCGAAAACATTACCATGGTTTTGTACCCTAACGACAGCAGTGAGAACGGTAAAGAATTACGATTGCGTCAGCAGTACTTTCTCGTATCGGCGTCTTTGCAAGATGTCGTGATTCAATGGTCGGAAAAGTATGGAGACGATTTTTCCGACTTTGCTGAATATAACGTTTTTCAATTAAATGATACGCATCCCAGTTTAGCTGTTGCAGAACTGATGCGAATTTTAATTGATGACAAAAAACTTTCCTGGAATGAAGCTTGGGCGATTATCAGTCAATCCATGGCTTATACCAACCATACTTTGTTACCTGAAGCATTGGAGCGCTGGCCGGTTTCGTTATTTGAAAAGTTGCTTCCAAGGTTGTTGGAGATTATTTACGAAATCAATGCGCGGTTCTTAAAACTCGTTGCTATGAAATGGCCGGGCGACCAAGCCAGGCAAGCACGAATGTCGATTATTGATCCGGATGATAACGTCTGTATGGCGTATTTGGCAATTGTCGGTAGTTTCTCGATTAACGGGGTTGCTGCACTTCATTCGCAACTTCTTAAAGAAGGTTTATTTCATGATTTTTATGAACTTTGGCCTGAACGTTTTAATAATAAAACCAATGGGGTGACACAACGACGTTGGATGGCAAGCAGTAATCCGGACTTGAAAGCACTCTTGAATGATAAGATTGGTCGCCATTGGATAACGGATTTAACGCAACTCAGTAAAATTGAATCTTTTGTGAATGACAAACCTTTTCGACAAGAATGGATGCGGGTCAAACGAGAGAATAAACAAAGATTGGCGAATATGGTGGAAAAAGACACTGGAGTGAAGTTTGATGTCAGCTCTTTGTTTGATGTGCAGGTGAAACGTATTCATGAATATAAGCGGCAGCTTTTGAATGTACTGCATGTGATTCATTTATATGCACGAATAAAACGAGGGGATACGGATAACTGGACCAATCGTTGTGTGATTATTGGTGGAAAGGCCGCCCCGGGCTATGTCATGGCTAAAAAAATCATTAAGTTAATTAACAATGTCGCAGAGGTTGTTAATTCCGATCCGGACGTGGGAGACAAGCTTAAGTTAGCTTTTGTGCCAAATTATCGCGTATCCGCCATGGAAATAATTGCCCCTGGCGCAGATTTGTCTGAACAGATTTCCACCGCCGGAAAAGAAGCCTCTGGTACGGGAAATATGAAGTTTATGATGAATGGCGCCATTACCATCGGAACACTGGATGGTGCCAATGTTGAGATTTTAGAAGCCGTGGGTGAGGAAAACTTTTTCTTATTTGGGTTGAAAACGCCGGAAGTTGCAAGTTTGCGTGATCACTATTATCCTCAGAACTACATTGATGAAGATGGCGATTTGCAAGCCGTTTTCAGTTTGCTGGAGTCGGGTCATTTCAATCAATTTGAACCCAGTTTATTTGACGATATTATCAACTCGGTTAAAAGTCCAAAAGACCCTTGGATGACCCTGGCTGACTTTAGGAGTTATGTGAATGCTCAGCATGAAGTGGCGCTTGCTTTTCAAAACCATAGCCGTTGGAATACCATGAGTATTATTAATTCAGCGCGAAGCGGTATTTTCTCAACAGACCGTACCATGCAAGAGTACAACGACGATATTTGGAAGCTGACACCGATTGCCAAGTGAACCACGCTTAAATGACAAAAATAGCCAGGCCTGGCTATTTTTGTCGGCTGATTTGATAAAGCACTCGCAATGGGTGTTTTTATCAGTGGTCTTTTATTTAATTTACATTAAAATGTCTTCAGGATTTAGTCAGTAATCTTACGATGGCTTTCGATAATATAGAAAATTAAATGGCAGAATAGGTGGAAGAATGGAGTATTTGATTGACGCGGTTTCGACAGTTTCGGGTTGGATGAGGCCTTATTTATCTGTAATTGGATTATCCATGGCCGCAACGTTACTCGTTATTTTCGGAGAAGATATCACCGGCTTTCTTAAAAAGCAGATCGGGTCTTTAAAGTTTTTCTTGAAGCTGACGCTGTTTATTTTATTCTGTGCGTTTGGGTTCGCCTTTTTAATGTCTTTCGTAACGCCTTTAATTGTTCGGCAACTCGCTAGTGTGCCCAATCTCTGGCTGGCACCGATAATCATTTTAATTTTTTATGGAATCGGCTTATTGGCGCAAAAAAAGAAAATGTTATAAGTGTTGAACTTTGAATGAATTACATTACGCAAGAGGGGTTTTATCGTTTAACTGAAGAATTAAGTTTTTTATGGAAAACCAAACGTCCTGAGATTGTGAGAGCGATTGCAACGGCTGCGGCAGAAGGAGATCGGTCTGAGAATGCTGAATATATTTACCGTAAAAAAGAATTGCGTGAAACGGATCGTAAAATTCGTTACCTGGAACGACATTTGAAAGATATAAAGGTGGTGCGAGATAAACCGCGTCAGCAGGATAAGGTGTTTTTCGGCGCTTATGTGTTGTTGGAAGAGGAAGACGGTCAACAAAAACAATATCGTATTGTCGGTGGCATTGAAGCGCGTGGCGAGGAAAATGAAATCTCTGTCAAATCACCAGTCGCCCAAGCTTTAATAGGTAAGTTGTTGGATGAAGAAGTTGAAGTTAGGCTTCCTGACAATCGAAAAATCAGCTATGTAATTTTAGACATTAAATATTAAAATAAAAAAGGCTCTGATTGAAAGAGCACCCGAAAAATATAAAGGAATCTTGCCTTATGAAGAACCGCTCCCTCGTTGTTTTGTTTGCATTAGCGGGCATTTTAAGCGCTTGCAGCTCAACGGATGTTAAAGAAGAGAAGGTACCCAAGTATTCAGGAGTGGAATGTGTCTTTCCAAACTCTAAAGAAGCTGCACCAAGCTGGGTTTGTGATGAACCGGTTCCGGGCTTGGTGATCAGTGCGGTAGGCATTGCCGAACCCTCTCGGGCGGGTATCAGTTACATGAAAGATATCGCTGCCGCTGATGCTCGAGGGCGTTTGGCAGAACAAATACAAGTGCAGGTTCAAAAGATGGTGAAGCAGTATCTCGGAACGACGGGAAAGGGTGACAAGGAAACGATTGATGCTGCGGCCAGCACGACCCTGAAAACGGTGACGAATGAAAGCTTGGTCGGCTCAAAAGTTCATGGTATGCGCTTCGGGCCAAACGGTAAGCTGTACGCACTCGTGGGAATTGATCAAGCGGCAAAGAATAATATTGTGAAAGCCGCGGTCTCAACCTCCATGCGGAATAATAAAGCACTGTGGCAACAGTTCCAGTCTAAACAGAGTTTTGATGAAATGTCAGAAGCCATTGCCAATCAATCTGTTCAGTGAGGACAAAAGAGAACGATTTGGCGAATAAATTGCTTTGAAAGACAACCTCAATAAAATGGACTAAGGAGTAAGAAATGGGCTGGGTAATTAAAGATCATTATGAAGATGAGTACGATTTTGAAATGGATCGTATGAATTTAGAGTCGATGGATATTACCGCCTTTTCTTGTCCGAAATTACGAATTATCGAAGTTCCGGTAGATGAAAATGATCTGGAAAAAATGGAGCAGATTTATGAACTTCTGTTCCCAGGATTGTTTGAAGATATGGAAGAAATGATGGCTTCTGAAGACAGCGATCCTTATAAAGTGCGTTACTACTATAAGATGCGTAAGTCAGATTCTGAGTCATTGTAATAAATTGTCTCTTTAAAAATTTATGTTTCAATTCAACAGGTTGAGTTGGTTTCGCGGTGGGTTTTTCTAAGTAAAATTTGCCAATACACTCGGGTTTTGTTACAATGATGTCAATTTCATAACCCGATAGGTTAAGTTATCTCTATTTCAGCTGTATTTAATACACTGTCATTTGCGTTTAGACGCTTTTCAAATTTAGACCCACTTGGGTCGAGTCTAATCCAAAGGATCAGTCCTGAGGAATCAATCGTCTGGCATTTTTTTGCGCTAGTTTTACCCTTTCATGGGATTCGTGCTTTCAAAAACGCTGCTATCTGTTCTCCGGCTTCGGTGAGCAACCCCCCTACCTTTTTACGATTGGTTGAATTGTTAACATTTCAATACAATAAGAAAAATCATGAAAACACATAATGAACAAAATTTAATTTTTAGAAAACCCACGTTAGATGATGGGCATGCAATCTATCATTTGATTAAAAGTTCACCGCCGTTAGATGTGAACTCGAGCTATCTTTATTTTTTACAGGCCTCTCATTTTGCTGATACCTGCATTGTGGTTGAGAGTGATGAAAAGATTGTTGGGTTTGTTTCAGCGTATTACCGCCCGGATCAGCCAGGTTCCTTGTTTGTATGGCAGGTCGCGGTCGCCGAAACGATGCGTGGGGTTGGACTCGCGAAAAGAATGTTACTGGCATTGGTTGAAAATCAAATAGGTAACGCAGACTTGAGCGTGTTGTGCTGCACGATTAGTCCGTCCAATAAAGCGTCTCAAGGATTGTTTAAATCCTTTGCTAAAAATTACGGCTTAACCTTAACGGTTGAACCGTTTATTACGGAAGCACACTTCGGTGATGAAGGGCATGAAGCAGAAGAGCTTTACGAATTAAAATCAGACAAACAAGAAAACTTAACTCATTTAATCTTTTAAGGAAATAAAAATGACATTAGACACATTTAATAAATATGAATCCGAAGTCCGTGGTTATATCCGATCTTTCCCTGTTATTTTTGAAAGAGCTAAGATGGCGGAAATCTGGGATGAAACAGGTAAGCGTTATGTTGACTTTTTTGCAGGGGCCGGTGCATTGAACTACGGGCACAATAACCCAGACATTAATGCCGCATTAATTGATTATCTGCAGCACGATGGTATTGGCCATGCATTGGACATGGGGACGGTTGCGAAAAAAGATTTTATTGAAAGCTTTGTTCACAATATTCTTGAACCAAGAGATTTGGAATACAAGCTGCAATTTGTCGGCCCGACAGGAACCAATGCGATTGAAACGGCATTGAAAATTGCACGTAAGGTGAAAGGACGTAAGCAGGTGATGTCATTCACCAACGGTTTCCACGGGATGTCAATGGGGTCATTGAGTATCACAGGAAACAGTTATTACCATGATGAAAGTTATGGTGTGCCAGGGTATACCACACAGGTGCCTTTCCATAAGTACCTGGGAGATAAAGTGGATACCATCGCTTATCTTCGTAAGATTTTGGAAGATGCTTCAAGTGGGACAGAGTTACCTGCGGCAATCGTACTGGAAACGATTCAGGCAGAAGGTGGAATTAACGTTTCAGGCGAGCAATGGTTGAGAGACTTGCGTCAGATTTGTGATGACTTCGATATCTTGATGATTGCCGATGAAATCCAAGTCGGTAACGGGCGTTCTTCAGACTTCTTCAGTTTTGAAAGAGCAGGCATCAAACCGGATATCGTTACCTTGTCAAAATCAATTGGTGCCGGTCAGCCGATGGCGATGGTGCTATTGAAGCCTGAGTTAGACCAATGGAGTCCAGGTGAGCACTCAGGGACTTTCCGTGGGAATAACTTAGCCTTTGTTTCTTCAAGTGTGGCCTTGAAAAAATATTGGTCAGATGACAGCTTCTCAAAAGAAGTGAAGAAAAAAGCGAAGCTGGTTCAAGAAAGAATGGAAAAGCTAGCCTTGCGTTTCCCGCAATTTGTCCGCGAAATTCGTGGTCATGGAATGATTTGGGGGGCGGAATTTAAAAACCCAGAAATGACGGGAGATGTATGTTCTCAAGCCTTTGAAGATGGTTTGGTCATTGAGACAGCCGGTGCCGGTGATGAAGTGATTAAGTTTTTAGGGCCTTTGGTCATTACCGAAGACTTGATTAATGAAGGGTTTGATATTCTAGAAGGCGCTGTAGAAAAAGTCGGCAAAAAACAATAAACGTTAAGGAGACGATAAATGATTGTTAAAAATTTATATGATGATGTTGTTGGCACGGATGCTGATGTCGATTCTAAACAATGGACGAGTCGTCGTCTTCTTCTGGCAAAGGATGGAATGGGCTTTTCTTTGCATGATACGTTGATTAAAGAAGGTGAAGAACTGCATCTTTGGTACAAAAATCATTTAGAAGCGGTTTACTGTATCGAAGGTGAAGGTGAAATCGAAGAAAAGAAAAACGGCAAAGTGCATGCCATCCGTGAAGGCACGGTGTATGCCTTAAATGAACATGATCAGCATATCTTGAAAGCCAATAAAGGCTCTCAAATGCGTATGGTCTGTGTGTTTAATCCGCCTGTGACCGGCCGTGAAACACATGATAAAGACGGTTCTTATGTGTTGGTAGAAGAATAAAACATATACGCTGTCTTTAACGGATGAAAAAATGACCAGGCCTGGTCATTTTTCGTCTTAATATCAATTAAAAACGAGGGTGTTTTTTACAACAGAGTAACCATGTCAAATACTCAAAAAACAACATTAAGTGTCGAAAAAATCGGTGGCACTTCAATGAGTGATTACCAAGCCGTTAGAGATAATATTATCCTTTATCCTGAAAATTTCTATAATCGAATTTTTGTGGTCTCAGCTTATGGCGGGATTACAGATGACTTGTTAGAGCATAAAAAAACAGATCAGCCAGGCGTGTATGGCTTGTTTGCAAATGATGATGTCGATGATGATTGGCGTATTGCCTTAGATCAGCTAAGTTTAAAGCTGAATAAGATTAACGCGAAGTTGTTTGCCGATGATGAATTGCGTTTGAAAGCGAATGACTTCATTGATGAGCGTATTGCAGAAACCAAGCAACTGTTAAATCATTTGCAAGACTTGTGTCGTCATGGTCATTTCTCTTTAGAAAGTCATTTGCTAACGGTGAGAGAGTTATTGGCGAGTTTAGGCGAAGCGCATAGTGCGTGGAACCTGGCTCACCTATTGCAAACAGAAGGGGTGAGTGCTCGTTTTGTTGATTTAACTGGCTGGCAGGCAGAAGAAGCGTTGCCGTTAGATGCGATGATCGAAACGCATTTAGGGGAAATTGACTTTACCAAGGAATTGCCAATCGTCACGGGGTACACACACTGCCGTGAAAACCTAATGTACACCTTTGACCGAGGTTATAGTGAAATGACCTTCAGTCGCATTGCCGTTTTATGCCAAGCCTCGGAAGCGGTGATTCATAAAGAGTATCACTTGAGTAGTGCCGATCCACGTTTGGTTGGCGAAGAAAATGTGGTTCCGATTGGTAAAACCAATTACGACATTGCCGACCAGTTAGCGAATTTAGGAATGGAAGCCGTTCATCCAAAAGCCGCGCAAGGACTCAGACAAGCGCAAATTCCATTGAGAATTAAAAATACGTTTGATCCTGGACACCACGGTACGATTTTTACAGAAGACTATGTCAGTGAGTACCCTCAGGTTGAAATTATCGCCGGGATGCAGCATTTAATTGCCCTGGAAGTGTTCGATCAAGAAATGATGGGGCAGCAAGGCACGTATGAGAAAGTGATTATTGATGCGACCAGTCGTTTGAAATGTCAGGTAATCACCAAAGATTTTAATGCGAATACCATCACTATCTATTTGAAAGCGTCTTTGAAAAAAGTCAAACGCTTGGCGGAACAGCTGACACAAGGGTTGCCTACCGCCACAATTAATACCAGTAAAGTGGCGTTAGCATCGGCGATGGGAAGTGATATGCGTATTAAAGGTTTATTGGCTAAAGCTGTTCAAACGTTGTTTGACCAAGGCATTAATGTTGAAGCGATTCATCAGAATACGCGTCAGGTTGAAATGCAATTTTTTGTCAATGAAACGGATTACGAAAAAGCCGTCAAAGCACTTCATACTAATCTGATTGAAGTTCATGACCACGGGAAAGCCATATGCGAGCATTAATTGTTATTGCCTTAGTCAGTGTTTTTGTTGTGCCGGCCTCGGCAGCAGAAAGACACTCAAAGGAAACGCAGGATGTAAATCAGCTTAAAGAGCCGATGTACAATCCTTTTATTGAGCGTTATGTCATGGATGAGCTAAAACAATTGCGCGTAGATATGAATGATCTCGAAGTCTCTTTAACGAAAGAAGTCGTGAACCGAGAGTTATCAGCGACTTCTCGAGCGGTTGGTTATGCAACCGATACAGTGACTTATTTCTTTTATTTGATTGCAGGGATTTCTTCTGTTCTTTTATTGGTTGGGTGGAATTCCATTCGAGACATTCGAGACAAAGTACTGAACATGGCTGATACCAAGGTTAGTAAAGTGATCGAAGAATACGAAGGTCGTCTTGAAAAACTGGAAGACGAGTTGAACCGAAAATCACGCGGGATTACCAGTGCACAAAAACGATTGTCACAACATCAAGATATCCATAGCTTGTGGCTGAAAGCAGGGCAAGAGCAAATTGTGAGTAATCGAATGTCGATTTATGATCAGATTTTAGAGCTCGATCCTGGTAATACGGAAGCAATGACCTATAAAGCCGATATCGCACTTGAAATGGATGAACCTCAATGGGCGGTTAATTTATGTAATCAAGCATTGAGAATTGATCCTGAAAACAAACATGCCTTCTACCAATTGGCTGGGGCTTATGCCATGATGGAAAAGCATACTGAAGCCATTGAGTATTTACAAAAAGCACTGGAAGATTCTGAAGGCTATAAAGAACAAGTCCAGAATGACCCGGTCTTTAGATCAATGCGAGATGACCCGGAGTTTAAAAAATTGATTGAAGAAGGCGATACATAAACGTCTTAAATGTACAAATGTCATTTTAATCACAAGGCTATTGCGGGCAGTCATATTACTTGCAATAGCTTCCTTTCATTACACGTCTACAAATTTTTACACTTCCATTTTTAATACACATTATTTCCTTTCTTACCGTGTATAAATATTCATTATTAGACAAGCTCAAATGAGGAATGCTATGCTTTCAAAACTTTTGCACAAGCCTGTTTGAAGGCTGTGTTTGCAAGACCTAGTGAATTTTAAAACAAATAGAAAGATACTCTCTTATGAAAAAATTGGTACTGACTTTAGGATTATTGGGAACGCTGTTTTTCAGCGTTAATACACTGGCGGCAGACTTTTTTGATGAAACCTTTGGGGATCTTCAAGAAGAATTAGAAACCGCAAAAGAAGAAAATAAGCAGGGCATCTTTATTTTTTTTCATATGGAAGAATGTCCATTTTGCGATCGAATGAAGAAAACGATCTTGAACCAGCCTGAGGTCATCTCGTTTTATAAAAAACATTTTCTAACATATCAGGTCGATATTGAAGGGGCGAATCAAATGGTCGATTTTGACGGCACTGAAGCGACAGCACAAACGCTTTCAGAAAAAAAATATCGTGTGCGGGCGACTCCTGTGATGATGATTTTTGATTTAAATGGCAAGCCTATTGTGCGTTATACCGGCCCGACGCGTACACAAAAAGAATTTATGTTACTGGGACAATTTGTGTTGGATGGTAGTTATAAAACCACGTCCTTTACCCGCTATAAAAGAGCTCATAAATAGGCATTATTCATGTTGCAACCTTCTATCCATACAGTAAAGGTACTGAGCTTGGCAGTGATGACTCTTTTCTCAGCGAGTACTCTGGCCTCAGAATCGAATTCAACCCTTAAAAATCAACTTGAACCACAAACCACCCGCCTGCCAGTGTCTTCACCTGACAAGCAAACGCCCTCTTATGACCTGCCAGAGCCGCTTACGTTAAAAAGTATTTTAGCGCTTCCTGAAACGGTCAGCCCACAAGTCATTGCATCACAGTCACGACAAACGCAAGCGCAAGCAGATTATGCGCTACAAGATGCAACGAATTCGGTCGAATTAAATGTTTTGGGTCGAATTGGGTGGCGAGAATATGCCGACCAAACCGAAGACAACCACTTGTTGGCTTTGCATGTCGGGAAGAAATTATATGACTTCGGCCAAACACAGGCGCGAATGGATGCACAAGAAAAAATATCAGAAGCGCAAGCACAGCTTTACGAAGACCAAGTGATTCAGTTTAAAATTCAGTTGATGCAAACTTTTTTTAATGTAATTTTGTCGGACTTTCAGTATCGTATTGAAAATGAAACTATGGCCATTGCTTATGTCGCTTTAGATAAAGCCAAAGACCGTTATGAACTTAATCGTATTTCAGATGTTGATTATTTCAAACTGCAGTCTGATTACGAAAAGATCTTGGTAAAGCGCGCTCGTGCAGAATATGAGCAGCGCCGAACCCGCACCGCCTTGGCTAACTTGGTGGGTCAGCCGAACCAGCTGCCCGATAAACTTTTATTGCCCCGTTTGAAGTCTATTGAGGCACGAAAGCTAAAGGAGCTTGAAATGTATCAAGATCAAACGCTTGCCAATAACTTCCAGTTAAAAAGTTTGCAACTGAAACTTCAAGCGGCACAGCATCGCTTAGAAGGCGAGTCTGCAACGGATAAACCAACGTTCAGAGTAGATGCTTGGGGCGGAAAGTTATCAACTTATGAATACCAAAGAGAGGGGCGTTGGCGCTTTGATTTGTCGATGGACTATCCTTTATATGATGGGGGGATTCGATCCGCCAGAATGAGTCGAGCTAGAGCAGAGGTTCAAGAGCTTGAGGCCGAAGTCACCGGGCTGGAACAGCATTTGCGAGATCAGGTGGCGGACTTGTATTTCAAGCTGAAACTGTCTGATGCGGAACAGAAACAAAATAAAGCGTTCGGCGATTACGCTGACCTATACTTGGACTATAGCCGAGCACTCTATGAAAATGAATCAACAACGGATTTGGGGGATTCCATGGTGCGTTTGTCAGAAGCCAACTTTCAAGTCATTTCACAACAGTTTAAACAAGCACTTTATTGGGCGCAACTGGACTATTTAACCGGGACGTCCATTCAGTTAGCAACCACCCGATAACCTGATTGAAGGAGTAAAACAACATGAGAAAAATGAAATGGTCATTGGGTGGAAGTATTCTTTTGATGATGCTCGCGGCGCCTGTTTTTGCCAAAACCATTCAAATTGGGTCCTTGGTGGCAGGCCAGATTGAGAGCGTCTATGTTAAAACGGGTCAGCAGGTAAAACCCGGCCAATTGCTCATGAAAATTGATGATGTTAATTATCGGGCAAATTTGAAAGTCTTACAAGCCACTGTTGAAATGATGCGTCTAAAAAAGGCTGATGCGAAAATTGAATTGGATCAAGCGCTCGACTTATACGACAGAACGGTTTCTGCTAAACGGGAATTGGATGCGGCTCAATTGGCTTATGATGTCGCCAATCAATCGCATTTAAAAGCGCAAGCAGAACTGGAAATGCTCCAGGCCTGGCTAAAGTATTATGTGATTAAAGCTCCTGTTTCAGGCAAAATCAAACTCATCAATGCACCTAAGGGAACCACTGTATATAAAGAAAATACGCCTATGATTCAGATTGAAGTGCCTTAATGGAGATGCTTTGGTTAAGAGAATGCTTTGCCAAGGCTTAAAAAAGTGCTTTCACCGGTGCTAGAGGAAGGTTCAATGAAATTCGTTAATAACTTATTGATAATTATTTTTATCGGGTTGCCGATGTTGGTTTTGGCGGATAGTTCGAAGACACCGAAATCCTATCCGAAAGGTGAGCTTGGAAGACTGGTGCAACTGGGTGAAGACGTTATGAGTAAAACCAATACACATGACATGACCAAAGACTTAGTTGGGAATAGTTTACAGTGTAAAAACTGTCATTTATCAGGCGAAGACGGGAAGCCAGGAACTTTTCCGAGCTTAGGCACTTTTATTGGCACCGCGGCTGCTTTTCCTGCCTATTCCGCCAGAGAAAAAACGGTTCAGACATTACAAGATAGAATTAATAATTGTTTTATGCGAAGTATGAATGGTCAGCGTCCGATTATTGATACGGAAGTCAGTATTGCAATAGCGGCTTACATCACATGGCTGTCGGAAGGGGCGTCAATTAAAATGGATGCAAAGCGTCCAGTGAATCCAAAATATTCAGAATTTTGGGCAAAAAATGCCAAGAAATTTGCCAAGCTCCAGAAAAAAGCCACACATTTAAATTATCTGAACGGTCAAAAACTTTATATACAAAAATGTAGCGTGTGTCATGGCCAAGAAGGTGCCGGGTTATCTCACTTTCCACCACTTTGGGGTAAAAAAAATGGCCATTGGCTTTCTTATAATGCAGGTGCAGGAATGAGTAAGCTTAATAAAGCACCGGTCTGGATTCAAAAAAATATGCCTCTAGATCAAGGGGGTACTTTGAGTGATGAACAAGCTGCGGACATAGCCTTATATATTGATGCACAACCTCGCGCTGATTTTGATTTACAAAAAAGATTGCAGCCCAAAGAGAAAAGGGGGCATTACAATTCCAAAATTCGAACCGAAAAGCACTCTGTTCGTAGCAACTTTCAAGCGCTTAGTTTAAATGTAGATGATATTCGTGGAGATAAATTAATTCCATAACACCGCTAAGACTCGATTAGTGTCTCTGGATGCATCTTAAAATTAAACTGAGTTAAATTCCCCAAGTAGAATCTAGCATTTTGCTCAGGTACAGCTTAAGAAAGTTCTTTGCCAAAGCTCAAAAAAGTGCCTTCAATGGCTTTTTGTCTTTCCAGTGCACTCAACCCTTTAATTGAGCGAGTGATTAGCCAAACAACCCACCATAAGAGAATAAAACCGCCGATCACAATGGCGGTTAGCAACAAGCCGACTATAAAGTAAGCCAGTCCATACCAAAAGGTTTGAATTTGAAATTGATAATGCGCCCTTAACCACTCTGGCGCTTCCTTGTCATGACGTTTGGTGTAAGCAATCACCACCCCCACAAAAGCAGTCACACCCGCCAATAAACTGCATAAATACAGTATGTAGGTTACTTTTGCCATCGTTGTATCCGATCGAGTGGATTGTGACATGGTCGTTCCTTATAAAGTCATCAATTTCTTGTGCAAATTTTTTTGATGGTGGTCAATTCATAAATGGGTAATCGGTATACCCTTCCGCGCCACCGCCATAAAATGTTTCAGGGTTCGGAGTATTGAGTTCAGCACCTTCACGAAAGCGAGCTACCAAGTCAGGATTGGCAATGTAAGAGCGTCCGAAAGCAATGGCATCAGCGACACCTTTGGTGAGTGTCTGCTCTGCTTTCTCAGCATCATAGTTACCACAAAAAATTAAAGCACCTTTGAATTGACCTCGCATTTTGCTACGGAATGACTCCGTTAAAGGAGCGCCTCCAGCCCAATCAGGTTCCGCAATATGAAGATAAGCAATGCCACGTTCAGTAAACGCTTTTGCTAAATATAACGTCATCTCTTCAGATTCATCATCATTCATATCATGTGCAACAAAGTTTGGGGATAAACGTACTCCCACTTTGTCTTTTCCAACGGCTTCAATGACCGCATCCAACACTTCTAAAACCAATCGTGCACGGTTTTCAATATTGCCGCCATATTCATCAGTTCGATGATTGGTATTGGTGGCTAAAAACTGATGCAACAAATACCCATTGGCCGAGTGTACTTCAAAGAAATCAAATCCTGCATTCAGGCCACGGATGGCTGCCTTGCGATATTGTTCAACAATTCCAGGTAGCTCGTCAGTATTTAAAGCTCTTGGCATCGCGCAAGGCATCATTTTCAAAGAACCGCCTTCAACAGGAGCGCTGCATTGACTGTTCTCCGCCTGAATGGCAGAAGGAGCTACAGGTGCAGCGCCATCCTCTTGAAGCTCCGTATTTGAAATGCGCCCAACATGCCAAAGTTGTAAAGACATGTGACCCCCTTTCGCATGGACGCTGTCAACCACCTTTTTCCAGCCGGCTTCCTGTGCATCGGTATAAATACCTGGTGTATAAGCGTAGCCTTGCCCTTGTTGAGAGACTGGTGTTGCTTCGGTAACAATTAAACCAGCGGTTGCGCGTTGCGAATAATATTCAACATTCAAGTCACCCGGTACATTGCCAGGTTGTTGCGCGCGGCTTCTGGTTAAAGGAGCCATAAAAATACGGTTGGATAACTCCGTGTTTCCTATTGTAAGAGGGGATAACAAATGTTTCATAACGCGCTCCTGAGTTTTGCTAAATGATAGTCGACATTATGATGAACTAATCAATTTAATACAACCTAAACAAAATGACTGCATGATGAATGAACAGAAAGGCAGTTTTGCTATTCGTTTAGGATTCTATTTCTGTTTTTTCTAAAATACCTTAAGCCATGTGAAAGAATGAAGCCAATACATGAAATCAAGAAACCGTTCCTTTTAAATAGAGCTGTCCCTAAAGGTAGGAAAGTTACAATTTTTTTGAAAAAAGGGTTGTCAGAGCGAAAAAATTCTCTATAATACGCCACATCAAGTTAACGCTTGATCTACAATTCCCGATTAGTTCAGTTGGTAGAACACCGGACTGTTAATCCGTATGTCGCTGGTTCGAGTCCAGCATCGGGAGCCACATTATAAAGCCAGATATTTCAACCACTTAGGTGAGTTTGAGGTCTGGCTTTTTTATTTTCTAAAGTTGCTTAAAGTAGAGATTGTAGATAATTTTGTAGTGAACTCGCTCTGGGAGCGGTCTACATACTGTTTTAGGTGCTCATGCGTAAAATGAGCGTACCGTTTAACCATCTTATAATCTGTCCATCCACCAAGCTCTTGAACGACCCCTAACGGCGTTCCTCGCTGAACATGCCATGTTGCCCAAGTATGCAGTAAATCATGGAATCGGAAGTTCTCCAACTCAGCCGCTTTTACCGCATTCTTAAACGCATAAGTGTTCGCGCGACGAACGCCTTTACCTTTGTACGTGAAGACACGTTGCCAATTGTTTCCGACCTGACGACGAAGGATACCACCACCTTGTCTGAAAGAGGCACAACAAACGCCTGTTCGCTTTTAAGAATATCGTCACCTTCAATATAGATAGCACGTTGCGATAAATCCACCTGATCCCACCGAAGTAGGGTGATGTTCGATTCACGCAAGCCCGTTTCTAATGCAAACATGACCATATCCGCTAAATGCAGTGGCAATAGACTGATTAATCTATCCGCCTCAGGCTCTGTAATCCATCTGACACGCTTTTTAGGTTCTTTCAAGAGTTTGATGTAGGGGGGCGAACGTTTCACCTCCCATTCTTTGTGTGCTTTGTTGAGTACCGCTTTCAACTTTTGCAGATAACGATTAACGGTTGCATTGGCAACGCCATCTTTCAGTTTGTCCTGAATGATGTCATCAACGTGCATTCGTCTGATCTCGTCCACATATTTATCACCGAAATACTGATCTAAATATCGAAACATTCTGAGTTCGTTATATCGGTCTTTATTCTGTGTTTCTGGCATAAAACGCACAACAGCTTCTTTCCAAGACATACGGGGTTTTTCCCCTAATACCTGTACTCGCCATAGTTCTGCTTTCGTCAAATCCATGAACTCCTGTGCTTGTCTGCGATCTTCTGTTTTAGTTGAGCGTTGTACGATACTACCGTCTGGTGCGATGAAACGAGTCCACCACACTTTGTTGCGAAGGTATAGTGACATAATGAATCCTCATTAGTGTCAACAACTTACACACACTTCACTCAGTTATTAAGAATATATATTTGCGATGAATAGCGCAAGGATTTAATTAGAAGTTTATGAACGATTTAGAGGGTTTTGAACAGGTGTGCCGTCAGGGGGATGTATTTAGAGGGTGCTGTGTTACAAGGTAGCGCACCCCATTAAGTGCCAACCTCCGCTCTCATAGTTTTATCTCCCTCGCATGGCGCGGGAGATAAATTCTCTTCGTGCGGGGGGTTGGGTTTCAGATTGTTTTAGGGCTATAACTGGATAGTGAATTTTATTTCTTCACCTCTAGCGGCTCTATCTATAGGCTTTTCAGTATGGTTTGATGAAACTCTCCAAACAGGAATGTTTGGAGAAAATTGTAAACCAATTACAACATTTATAGCTGTTAATATTTTGGGTCCAAGAGGGATTAAGATTGGTCTGCTAATTTCCTTTAACGTTTGATACAAGGCCTTTAAATCAAGATAAGTATTATATGGGTTAGCTGTATCATAATAATGCTGGTTTTTTTGGGGTATATTGCTTAACAGAATGTTATTGTTCTTTTTAACATCACTTTCAAACTGGTGTTCTTGGCTTTTTGGTATTAAAGTAAAAACTAGATTTGATTTTGTATCAAAATAATTATAAATACCCAATGCCTTATTTTTTTCATAACCAAGGCCTATTATTATGGATACAGGCTTTTCAAGCCCCCCGATGACTCCTGATAATTCACTTGATACAGGGCCTATTTCTTTAATAGGAGAGCTTTCTGTTGGAGCAGGAATATATGAGCTTATCGAATATGATATTGTTAAACTAGAATCTTTTGGTAGGTTTCTAATCAATTTGATCATTATGGACGATAATCTCTGTCGTGACATGACCGAAATGTCTAAAATTATATTAGTAGGTGCTTTAAATTTTTCTGTTAAATTTTCTATGTAATTGGAGATATCTTGGTGTCCACCTTCAATTACTTTAACCCCTTCATCTCTGAAGTATTTTTTATTTTTTTTATAAACATTTTCTTCTGTTTGTTGGTCGTATCCGAGCGCAACAGTATCACAGTTAAATTTATTTTGTAAATGTGAGTAGGTTGATCGACTTTCATAACCAAGCCCTAGTATTGCAAAATCAAAATCCTTTTTTGGTTCAGGAATAATTTTCATAGGAGATCCATTTGTTCTTTATTTTCTACGGAATTGTTTTTGCTGGATACGATTTTGTTCAAGTCTATTTCTCGTTGTGTTGTCATGGTTAATTTGAAAGCATGTGAAAATAAGTGTGATAAGCGGCATCGAGCACCTGTTAAGTCTTCTAGCTCTTGAGGCGAACGTTTATTTGATCCAATCATGACAAGCGCGCCAGCATTTAGTGCAGACCCTATTGCTGAGAAATATTGTCGAGTTTTATCTGGGCTGGAAAGTATTATTGATCCTTTTGGCTCATCATTAAATTTGTTAGAGAGCATTTCTTTTTGAAAATAAGTCCCTATAGCTTTTATGAGTTCATATAAGTTGTCATATGGTAAAGCATCTTCAGTAATAGCGATAGTTTCAAGTAAAGATCGAAAAGATTCGTAAAAATTATTGAGCTCAGATAGTTGTTTGTCTATAGGTATAGGACTACTTTTAGTTGCAATTCTGGCAAACTCTATCATTATTCCGATTAGCATTCTTGGATTATATTCAAGTGCTTTACAAATATGCTCAAACCCTGCGTAGTAATCGAACGCACGTCTTCTTGATTTTAAACTACCTTCATCATTTAGATAAAAATTACGGATAGCAGCAATATATTGAATCTTTCGGAGTATTGTTGCTTTATCCTTGTCTGTGTATGATGGTATTTTTTCAATTTCAATGTTTTTTCGTGATAAGTAATTATTAAAACTAGCATCTTTATTGTTTAACTCATGGAAAACAGTTTTAAGAAGGCTTCTTTGTGATTTCTCGAGTCCATTTTTTGAATAAGAAGATTCTTCGAAATACGAACGGATTGGTTCGTTTAAATCACTGTTTTTAAAAACTTGCTCACATAGTTTTGTCGAGAACTCTAACCCTTGTTTCTCATCTGTTTCTGATAAATTTATCCATGTAAAATCATGAGTTGTCATGGGGCTAGTGGAGTATTTTGTAATCTCAATATTTTTATGGTAAGGGGATATGGCGAGTTTAAAGATAACATCTTCTGAACCACTTCCTCTTAATGAACTAATTAGTGAGTTCACTAATTTTTCAGGAGCTAATTCAAGTTCGTCGAATAAGATAGCCCACTTTACATTGGTATTTCCTAGAAATAAGTTGATGGTTTTAATAGCGCTTTTAATAACGCCAATTAGGTCGTTAGAAAAATACTTGGGTGTATCGTCGCGATTTTCCGTTCCATTTACTATTGTTTGAAAGTAAGCTGATAACTCCTCATTTTTCAAGATAATTGAAGATGCTAGACTTCTTAAAGTGTTTCTGGAGGGGGATACATGCCAACTTTTCGATAGCTCCCCAACCAATTCAGATTCATCTGTTTTTGATAAATCCAAATGACGAAATCTATTTCCTGAGAGTAATTCCCGATCGGTTTTATACCTAAGAACATTAATTACGTTTAGTAATGTATGGTAGATAAAGAAGTTGTTTAAAATATCTTCGGCTTGACTTATGCTTTTAATCTGTTTTTTGTACTCATCGTACGTGTCTTTCCAAAGTCGATCGGTAGGAACGAAAACACCTGAAAAATTAATTTTTTCTTTGAACTTTATAGATTCGGTGCTGCTCCATAGGTCTAGAGCATCAACTTGTAACATCCTTAATAGAGTAGTTTTTCCACTCCCTCTTGGTCCAATCATAAGAGCATGATTAGGTGATGTTAATTTATCAAAATATTCATTTACAATAAATGAATTGCATAGTTCTTCAACTGTGTTTTGACTAGCGTTGAAGGAGTCACCAAATATTCTAGGGATGCTCATTTTTTATACCGGCTTCTAATATTTCATTATTGGTTAGTTCGATCGAGATATTTAATTTGTCTAAGCAGTATTTGAGGTAGTTAATATCTTCTTGAGTGCAGTAAAGAATTTCTGAATTTATTTCTCTAAGTTCAGGTCTTTCTAAGAATTTTGCTGCATCTCTTTCTATGGATGAGGCAAGTTTGCGTGCTAATGCTGGTATTTGTGTGTTACTACCAAAACCACTAACAGCAGGAAGGGATGGTGTATTTGAAGGTTGCCAACCAGTCCCGAATTTGTACTCATAATTATGAGAAGTTCCTACCACTTTGCCTGATAACTCGGATTCTTCAAGATGGATATTAAGAATGTGGAATTGATTTGGATTGTCTGAGTGCGACTTAGCAGAAAGGCTACCAGCAGAAAAAAGCGTTGTTGGAACATTTTTTTTAGAAATGGCGTACCTTAAATCACCAAAGTGCTTATGACCATGAATTACAAGCCAAGGATTGTGGTTATTTTTTTCTAAAATATGGATAAGATTTTGAGCTCCCTGAATTTCTTGGTTGTCATTTCCGTTAGGGCTAGCATGCTCCATTTTGTAGGGAGCATGATGACATAATAATATATTAAAGGGTTTATCTTTAAAGTTTTTAACATGCTTGCCAATGTCTATACAAGCTTCCGGCGCGACTTGTCCTTGATCGTTATTTGATTCTTTATAGCCATGGTAGGCGCTTGTGTTCAATAAAATTGAGTTGAAATGTTTGTTTGAGTCTGTGGCAAGCCAGTTCCAAGCCCAAAAATGATCTCGTTGCGCTTTATTGTCTACTGGAAAGTAAGGCTTTAAATATTGTAAAAAATGAGTAGGTGATAAGCCTTCAGTGTCTCGAGATTTATGGTCGTGATTGCCTGGAACGCAAAGCAATAGAGGGATGTTAAGTGTGCTTTGAATTGATTTTAAAAACGCCCATCCTAATTCAAAAGCTTCTTCATCTGCTTTGTTTGCTATATCTCCCGGGCAAATTAGAACGTCAATTTTTTCCGGTATTGATTTAAGGTATAAAATAAGCTCATCAGCAAACTCAGACTTTTTATCTATAAAGGTCAAGTATGAGTCAGATTGCTTTGATTCTTCAGTTACGGCATGTAAATCTGATAATATCAGCATAGACACGTTGTTTTCTGTACGATCATTCATAGTTTTTAACTAGAATCTCATCTGCATCGTTCCAAGAATTTTTAAAACCTGCGACGTGCCTTTTAACTGAAATATTTTGAACATTATAGTTCTTGGATAAATGGTTGATAGTTTCCTTACAAGCTCGATACGAAAGTAAGAATTTAATATTTCTTTTGTTTAAGTTGTCCAGCGAAGCTAGAAACTCCGGTAGTTCGTTTGAGGTAAAGCTATTAGGTCCATATTCACCTGTGTTTTTTCCGGACTTCGTATATGGGGGGTCAATATATACAAAATCCCCATTTGTAAGTTGATTCAAAGTACTTTTATAATCAGCCACTACGAGGCTAGCTTGACTAAGTTTTTTTCTTACACTATCAAAAGCTGTTTGGGGTGGAACTGAACCTGTTCGGTTGCCTCTTGGAACGTTGAAGTGACCTTTTTTATTAGTTCTATACACACCATTAAAACAAAATCTGTTTAAGTATAAAAATCTGACAGCTCTTTCTGTGTCGTTTAAATCTTGAGGGTTTAATGCTCTTAATTCGTAATATTTTTCTGGCGTATTAGGTTCTTTTAAAATTAATTCTCTGATATTGCTGTTTACTTTTATTTGTTCAAAAGCATTTATTAGTTCATGGTTAATATCTGCCAAAAGCGCATTCTGACAGTCTTGTTCAAAGAAGAGGCTTGCCGATCCGCAAAATGGTTCCACGTATCTGTTGTATTGAACTGGTAGGTTTTCTTTCAAGATGTGAAGAACCTTTCTTTTACTGCCTGCCCAGCGAATAATTGGTGGAGATTTAAGCATGAGATAAATAATCTAATTATGTTTGATTACATTTAATAATGTGCCTGAAATATCAATTTTAATTATGGTAAAGCCGATTCTAACTTTCACATAAGCACAAATGATAATTTTTTTGTTATTCAATATTGTATTGTATTTTTGCCTACAATTGGTCATTAACTTATACATCTACAAAAGAGATTAATATATTTAGGTTATAAACTTTTAAGTTAAGTTTACGCTATGTGTTTAAAAAACATTGTTCATCCTCTTGGTCTTTTAGAAGGATTTTTTTGAAATTTTATAGAGTTAACTGTTGAATAAATTAAAAGTATTGAGTAATAAATCGAAAGCATATAGTTTTGGATGGTGGTATATAAGTTTAAGTAGCGCTAAGTGAGTCAAAGTGAGCGTAACTTGTTGAAAACATTAAATATTTGCGACTGTTAATCCGTATGTCGCTGGTTCGAGTCCAGCATCGGGAGCCACATTATAAAGCCAGATATTTCAACTACTTAGGTGCGTTTGAAGTCTGGCTTTTTTATTGCCTAAAATTTGTCTGTGTAGCTGAATTTGCAGCAAGTCAAACTCTTCATGGAAAAATGAATGGGCTGTTGACGTGACTGATGGTTAATTGAACACAAGAATTAAGAATGTTGTTTATGAAGCCGTTGTGTGAACTTTTTATTCAAACTTTTACCAAGATTCACTTTAATTTTTGATGGATTCGTGTATCATTCACGGCGGTAACTTGTTCGTCCCCTCGCGACGATAGGTTGGGAACTCCGCCAGGTCCGGAAGGAAGCAACGGTACCTTCTGATTCGTGCGCCGAGGTAAGGCGGGCAGGTTGCCTCTATTTTCCTTTCTAGTTCTAAACTTTCCTTAAATTTAAATTTTTTGACTGCGTTTTAAATGCGGTTATAGCCTGTTTCACCGTCTAGGTTTAATTTCTCATTATTTCGTGTATGATTTATGTGGGTGGTTCTGTTCGTCCCCTCGCGACGATAGGTTGGGAACCCCGCCAGGTCCGGAAGGAAGCAACGGTACCTTCTGATTCGTGCGCCGAGATCAGGCGGGCAGGGTCACCTCTTCTATTTCAATTTTCTTAAAACCTGCCTGAAATCTTTATTTAATTAAACTCGCATTCTGAGTATTTCACGTTAAAATAGAAGCATTTCAATTCTTAAGAATCTTTGCTTGTGAGTGATACTGTTTTAGCCCGTAAATGGCGACCGAAAAACTTCTCTGAATTAGTCGGACAAACCCATGTGATGCAAGCATTGTCAAATGCGTTGGATCAGCAGCGGTTACACCATGCGTATTTGTTCACTGGAACACGAGGCGTTGGAAAAACGACGATCGCGCGTATTTTTTCGAAAGCGTTGAATTGTGAGCAGGGCATTACGTCTAAGCCTTGTGGTGTTTGCTCGACGTGTCGCTCCATTGATGAAGGTCGCTTTGTGGACTTGATTGAAGTAGATGCGGCGTCGAAAACCAAGGTGGAAGATACCCGAGAGTTGCTGGAAAATGTTCAGTATGCACCGGTTCAGGGGCGCTATAAAGTTTACTTGATTGATGAAGTACACATGTTGTCTAAAAGCAGTTTTAATGCACTGCTGAAAACCTTGGAAGAACCACCGGAACACGTTAAATTTTTATTGGCGACTACCGATCCGCATAAATTACCGATAACCGTTCTTTCTCGCTGCTTGCAGTTTAATTTAATGCGTTTGACGCTGCCGCAGATTCAGCAACACCTTGCTTATATCTTGCAGCAAGAACAGGTTCCTTTTGAAGAAACGGCGTTGGCAATGATTGCCAAGAGTGCCGATGGCTCCGCCAGAGACTCTTTGAGTATTTTAGATCAGGCTATTGCCTATGGCGGGGGGCAGGTTCAGTATGATGCTGTTCAAGCCATGCTGGGATTGGTGGATCAGCAATTTACCCTGAACATTTTATCGGCATTGGCAAATGAGTCGGCAGACGAGTTAAAAGACGTGATTCAGCAGCTGGCGTTGATGGGGGTGGATTACACCGCTTTGAATGCTCAATTGATTGAAGTGTTACACCAGATGAGTCTGTTGCAAGTGCTAGGTGATTTGACAGAAAGCAGCTTAATTGAAGTTGATTTGCTGAAGAACCTAAGTCAACTGCTTTCCCCAGAACGTATTCAGGTGTTGTATCAAATTGCATTGCTGGCGAAGCAAGATATGGCATTGGCACCCGATATTCGTATCGGGTTTGAAATGTCACTTTTAAGAATGTTGGCATTTCAACCCGTTTTTGCTGAGACGGCTTCTTTGACGGAGCAGGGGAACACGGGAACGAGTTCGAATCGTTCAGAGAATGAAAAAATGACCAGGCCTGGGCAGAATAATGCAACTGTGACCGCGTCTATGCAACAAGCGACTTCTTCGGAAGCGATGACACCACATTCTGAAATGCCTGAGTCTTCACCACCTGCGGCGGCACCGCAATCTGCTGAAATGCAACCACAAGGTGCGTCACAGTCAATGCCACAGCCATCAGGTGAGATTGATCATTTGGCTGACTTGAAGGCGAGGTTAGATTCGACGCTGGGAAAGTCTGAAGCACCGCTTGAGCATCGTGTTCCTCGCGATGCAAAGGTGCCTGATTTCGCCGTTCCGAATCCTCAACAGAAGGTTCAATCAGCGGCATCATTCACTGAAATCTCTCAGCAAGAAAATCACTCTGTAGTGCCATTAGAATCCGACAATGTGGCTCCGTCTTGGTTAACTGAACATGAATCAGCAGTAGAGTTGAAAGAGCCTGATTTCCCTGTTTCTGAAGCCCCGATAATGGCAATGGAGGCAGCTTCACAACCGACACCGACACCTGAACTTGTTTCCGAACCGATGGCTTCGGCTGGCTTGTCATCATCAAAAGGGGAAAGTGGTGACGATGCTTCTGTCATTGATTGGATTGCGTTAATTGACCAGTTACAGCTTGAAGGCATGGCAGCGGAACTGGCGCGACAATCTATTTTAGTGAAACAGGATGCACAAAGCTTAACGTTAAGTGTTGACCCCGAGCAAGCACATGCCAAAACAGAGTTAGCCCTGCAGCGGTTGGAAGAGCAGGTGAAGGCACAGTTGGGCAGTCGGCTTATTTTTGTGGCGTATCCGGAAGATCATTGGACGCCCGCAAAACATTATGCGGCTGAGATAAAAGCACGGCAGGGAAATGCAGCTGAAAGCATTCGAAATGATGCCGTTGTGCAGACTTTAATGCAGACATTGAATTTAAAAATTATCGAATCTTCGATTCGACCGATTAATAACACATAAAGGAGAAGCCATGTTTGGTGGAAAAGGTGGTTTGGGCAATTTGATGAAGCAAGCCCAGGAAATGCAAAAAAATATGCAAGCAGCACAAGATGAAATTGCCAAAATGGAGATTTCAGGTGAAGCGGGTGGTGGCATGGTGAAAGTTGTTATGACGGGAAAGCATGAGCTGGTCAAAGTTGAGATTGATGACAGCTTGATGGATGACAAGGAAATGCTGGAAGACTTAGTTGCAGCAGCGGTCAATAGTGCTGCGCGTCGTGTTGAAGAAACCACTCAAGAAAAAATGGGTGGGTTGACCGGGGGGATGGATCTGCCTCCTGGAATGAAGATGCCTTTTTAAAACTGCTACGAGATTTTTGAATGCAAAGCCCAGCGATTACCGAACTGATAGATGCGTTTAAATTATTACCAACCATTGGGCCGAAGTCGGCACAACGATTGGCTTATTTTTTATTGCAAAATCATCAGCAGGAGGGTCATCGTCTGGCTTCTGCAATTGAGTTTGCGCTTGAAAAAGTGGGGCATTGTCAACAATGTCGTAACTTGTCTGAAAATGATTTCTGTGAATTGTGTGCATCAACGTCGAGACAGGCAGACCAGCTGTGTATTGTTGAAACGCCGACGGATGTGGTGGCGATTGAGCAATCTGGTATCTATAAGGGTCAGTATTTTGTTTTAATGGGGCATTTGTCACCCATTGACGGCATAGGTCCCGATGAACTGGGGTTGCCTATTTTAAGAGGTCGATTGGCTCAAGGGGAGATACAAGAGTTGATTTTGGCCACTAATCCAACGGTTGAGGGTGAGGCGACAGCGCACTATATCCAACAAATGGCAGCAGAGTTTGAGATCACGGTAACACGACTGGCACAAGGAATTCCACTGGGTGGAGAGTTGGAATACATAGACAGTGGCACTTTAGGTCAGGCATTTGCTGGTCGAAAGTAAAAAGAAGGGAGCTGTTTAAGCTTATGGGCTCGATTAAACCAACTCGAATGAGCGCATAAGATTAAACGGTTTCTTAAACATCAAGAGTTTGCCATTAAGTATTCCAGTAAAGCTTTCTGAGCATGAAGACGGTTTTCCGCTTCATCCCAAACCACACTGTCCTTCGCATCCATAATCTCTGCCGACACTTCTTCGCCTCGATGCGCTGGTAGACAATGCATAAATAAGGCATCAGGGTTGGCCTGTTGCATCAGTGCTGAATTGACTTGATAGTCTTTGAACGCCTTTTCTCGTTTTTTCTGTTCTTCTTCTTGTCCCATGCTGGCCCAGACATCCGTTACGACGAGATCAACTTTTTCGGCCGCGTCCATTGGGTTGCGGATCATTTCAACATGTTCTTGGTTCGCTTTGACTATTTCAGGGGTCGGGTCATAACCTTCTGGTGCCGCAATTCGCAGTTTAAATCCATATTGTTTCGCCGCATTGATATAGGAGTGACACATGTTGTTTCCATCACCAACCCATAAAACGGTTTTGCCTTCGATTGAACCTCTGTGTTCATAATAAGTTTGCATGTCGGCCAGCAGTTGGCAAGGATGATAGTCATCGGTTAAAGCGTTAATCACTGGCACGTGTGAATGTTCAGCCATTTTTTCAACGATTTCATGACCAAAGGTGCGAATCATAATGCCATCGGCCATGCTGGAGATCACTTTTGCGGTATCTTCGATCGGTTCACCGCGACCCAGCTGTGTATCGCGTGGGGATAAAAATAATGCATGTCCGCCTAGTTGGCTCATCCCAATTTCAAATGAGATACGTGTCCGCGTGGAGGATTTTTCAAAAATCATCGCAAGGGTTTTGTTTTTTAGTGGTTCAAAGATCTCGCCCGATTTTTGAATCTTTTTAAGTTCTATTGCTCGCAGTAAAAGCTGGTTCAGCTCCGCTGGTGAGAAATCTTGTAGGGTTAAAAAGTGTTTAATGCTCATTGGCGTTCTTCTTTTTGGTTTCGTAAAACAAGTTAAGTGCTTGTTTGAGTAAATTCTTCAATCAATTCCACAAGGGTGTTGATCAGCTGATCGGTTTGATCATTAGACATCACAAATGTTGGTAGTAATCGAATCGTATTTCCTTGAGTGACGTTAATCAAAAGCTGCTTTTCTAAAGCTTTTTGAACCAATTCGGTACAAGGACGATTCAGCTCGATGCCGATCATATAGCCTAAACCTCTCACGGTGACGACAGCAGAATTTTGTTCTAATGCTTCCTGCAAACGCGCGACCAGTAAGGCTCCTTTTGCATCGACATGTTCGATAAAGCTGTGGAAGGTAAGGGTTTTAATGACGGCAAGCCCCGTTGCACATGCAAGCGGATTGCCGCCAAACGTGGTGCCATGGTTACCGGGAACTAATAGGTCGGCTGCTTTTTTTCCTGCTAAACAGGCACCAATCGGAACGCCGTTACCTAAGGCTTTAGCCAGTGTCATGACATCTGGCAGAATATCTTCATGCTGGTGAGCAAACCATTTACCCGTACGTCCAATTCCTGTTTGGATTTCATCCAGCATTAACAGCCAATTGTTTTGATTACAAAGTTCACGTAAAGCTTTTAAATAGCCACGATCTGGTATGTTGACGCCGCCTTCCCCTTGGATCGGCTCCACAAGAATGGCGACGATATCTGTATCAGACGACAGTTTTTCAACCGCTTCCACGTCATTGTACGGAACGCGAACAAAGCCTTCGACAAGTGGCTCAAACCCTTCTTGAACTTTCGGGTTTCCGGTTGCAGACAATGTGGCTAACGTTCGACCGTGAAAGCTGTTTTGCATTACGATGATCTTAGGGGTGTTAATCTGTTGCTGGTGGGCAAACTTTCTTGCCATTTTGATTGCGGTTTCATTGGCTTCAGCACCAGAATTGCAGAAGAACACCTTTTCGAGGTTTGAGATTTCAATCAATTCATCGGCTAGTTGCGTTTGTTTACCAATCCCGTACAGATTAGAGGTATGAATAAGCTGTTGGCTTTGTTCACAAATGGTTCTGGAGATTTCAGGGTGTGCATGACCCAGGCTGCAAACAGCGATGCCGCTGATGGCATCCAGATAAGCTTGTCCATCTGCATCATATAGCAAGGCGCCTTGACCGGATTCAAATGAGACCGGAAGTCTTGCATAAGTGTTCATTAAATGATCTTGTGAGTTCATGCGATTTTTATGTACCGTTTATTAAAATAAAAAAGCAATCGCAAGACGAGCTTGGGATTGCTTTTTTGAATTGACTTAATTTATTTTGATATTCAAAAGAATGATTTTAGTCATATGGTGGGTAATTTCAAGCAAAAATATAATTGTGTTGAATCAAGCTTTCTTTTTTGGGTGTTTAAATGTTGTGCCTAGGCAGCTGTTTTAGGATAAAATAACGCGATTAAACCCTGTGGAAATTTAAGAAGGACTTTTGCAATGCAAACAATGAGCGACCGTGACGGATTAATCTGGCTAGATGGAGAGATGGTTGATTGGCGTGATGCTAAAATTCACGTTTTAACCCATACCCTACATTATGGAATGGGGGTGTTTGAAGGTGTCAGAGCTTATGAAGCAGAGCAAGGGACGTCTATTTTTCGTTTAGAAGCCCATACGGATCGCTTGTTTAATTCGGCTAAGATTATGAATATGTCGATGCCGTTTTCAAAAGAACAATTGAATGAAGCACAGCGTGCGGCGGTTCGAGATAATGATCTGAAATCTGCTTATATCCGCCCGATGGTCTTTTATGGTTCAGAAGGCATGGGCTTAAGAGCGGATAATTTAAAAACCCATGTTATGGTGGCTGCCTGGGAGTGGGGTGCCTACATGGGTGAAGAGAATCTTCAGAAAGGGATTAAAATTGCAACCTCTTCTTTTACGCGCCATCATGTGAATGTCACGATGACGAAAGCCAAATCGAATGGTGCTTATATGAACTCGATGTTGGCTTTGCAAGAAGCGGTCAGTCACGGGTGTGATGAGGCGTTGTTACTGGATACGGAAGGCTATGTGTCTGAAGGGTCGGGTGAAAACTTCTTTATGGTCAAAGATGGTATTATTTTCACGCCTGAATTAACGTCTGCCCTGGATGGGATTACTCGTAAAACCATTATGCAGTTGGCGAAAGAAGCCGGGTATGAAGTGCGTGAAAAACGCATCACGCGTGATGAAGTTTATATTGCGGATGAAGCGTTCTTTACCGGAACGGCTGCCGAAGTCACGCCGATTCGTGAATTGGATAATCGTGCGATTGGAGAGGGCAGTCGTGGGCCTGTCACAGAGCTGCTTCAAGCAAAATACTTTGATGTTGTGCATGGTCGTTCACCACAGCATTTAGATTGGTTAACCACGGTAGCTTAGTTTGTCGGTAAACCCTATTCTGAATTTGAAGGATAAAGCGAAATGAGTAAACAAAAATTAATTGAAGTGACTTATGATGATTTGCCACTGTCATGCCCGAGACCGCAAGATACTCAGTGGAACTCACACCCGAAAGTGATGTTGCCCATTGAAGAAACGGGAAAGGCTAAATGCCCGTATTGTGGAACGGACTATGTTTTGAAAGACTGGGATCCAAGTCACAGTCATCATTAGGTATTGAAAAACAGCCAGGCCTGGCTATTTTATGTGTCCCAAACCTCTTGATTGAGGTTTTTTTGTGCCGATAAAAAATGGATCAAAAATACGAGGCAATAAAAAACCCGCACTAAGCGGGTTCTTTATTCTAGTCTTCTTGTCGATCTTAAGAAGAGTAGTACATATCAAACTCAATAGGATGAGTCGTTGCACGCATGCGGGTGACTTCTTCCATTTTAAGCTTGATGTATGAATCAAGTGATTCATCTGTGAAGACACCACCGGCTTTCAAGAAGTCTCTATCCGCATCCAATGCGTCCAAAGCTTCTTCTAAAGACGCACAGACCGTTTTGTATGTTGCCTCTTCTTCTGGTGGTAGGTCGTATAAATCTTTTTCAGCCGGCTCGCCTGGATCGATTTTGTTCATGATACCGTCAAGCCCAGCCATTAATGATGCTGCGAATGCTAAGTATGGGTTCGCTGTTGGATCAGGGAAGCGTAACTCAACACGACGAGCGCGTTCGGATGGTGCATAAGGAATACGAATCGATGCAGAGCGGTTTGAACCGGAATAAGCCAATAAAATAGGCGCTTCAAAACCAGGTACTAGGCGCTTGTAAGAGTTCGTGCCCGGGTTGGTGAAAGCGTTCAATGCACGCGCATGTTTCATCAGACCACCGATGTACCATAATGCTTCCTGAGAGAGCCCTGCGTAGACATCACCCGCAAAAATGTTTTTACCGTTTTTAGATAAAGACTGGTTGATGTGCATCCCTGAACCATTATCACCTACAATTGGTTTAGGCATGAAGGTCGCTGTTTTACCAAGTGCTTGACAAGTATTGTGAACCGCATATTTAAGGATTTGAACTTCGTCAGCTTTTGCCGTTAGCGTGTTTCCTGCAACGGCCAGCTCACATTGTCCACCAGAAGCTACTTCGTGATGGTGAGCTTCCAGTTTTAAGCCCATTGCTTCTGACATTGCACAGATGTCAGCACGGACTTCATGTAGTTGATCAACTGGTGGAACTGGGAAGTATCCGCCTTTCACTTTAGGACGGTGACCGATGTTTCCACCTTCAAATACTTTTTCTGAGTTCCATGCTGCTTCGTTACCATCGATCTTAACAAAACAACCAGACATGTCTGCACCCCAACGAACATCATCAAAAATGAAGAATTCTGGTTCAGGGCCAAAGAAAGCTGAGTCGGCAATCCCTGTTGAAGCCAGGTAAGCTTCCGCATTTTTGGCGATGCCGCGAGGATCTTTTTCATAAGCTTCCATTGTTGTAGGTTCAACAATCATACAGCGAATGATCAAAGTTGGATCATTGGTAAATGGGTCTAGGAAAAAACCGTCTGTTTGAGGCATTAATAACATGTCAGAGTTATGAATCCCTTTCCAGCCTTGGATTGAAGAACCGTCAAAAGTTTCACCGTCAGCGAAGAAATCTTCATCTACGCTGTCAGCAGGAATGGTCACATGTTGCTCTTTACCGTGAGTATCAGTAAAGCGAAGATCTACCCATTTAACGTCATTGTCTTTGATTAAATCAAAAATTTCTTGCGACATAAGTGTGTCCTTTTCGATAGTTTGCGAATTCGGTTATTTGCATGGAACAAGTTGTTTTTTGTGTTGCGTAATACATCTGGTCAAAATAGTTGATGCGCTTATGTGCATTTAAATCACATTTTGACAGCATGTGTATTATTTTGAATTTTTATTGAGGCAACTTTAAAAGTGAGGGGGTCTATTCGCTGTTCAGCCGAATTTCCTTACTTTTTTATCCTGCTGATGATAGCTTGAACCGTGCCAAAATTCCAATTTTTTTTAAAACTATTTTAAGTCCTTGATGTGTCAATAAAAATGCAGAGACAACTTATGTGACTAAAGTTAGAAGAGTGTTTTTGAACGAAAACTAATGGTGCAAGTATTTAATTTTATGGTGCAATTAAAGGCCAGAAAACGAGCATTTTGCCGTAAGGTGGGTTTATTAAAAAAGACAAAAAAATAGTTTTTTGAAGATTTAACTTGTTTGTCATATTTGACCTGTAATATCTTTTAACCTCTATATGATTTGCTAGGAATGTCGATGAATCAGGAAGCGCAAGAAGCATTGGATCAGGCCCTCAAAGGACCTAAATTTGAAAAACGTATCAAGCGAAGAAACCTGATTGATAAAGGGTGGGCATCCAGTATTTCGGTTGGTGGTGTGGGGGTCATCTTGTCCGTCTTGCTGATTATGTTTTTCTTGGTATACGTGGTTGCGCCTTTGTTTATGACGGCGACAGTTGAAAAAAAATCTGAATATGATTTGCCCGGCAGCGCAACAGAAAAAACCCTTTTCTACGGTATGGACGAATATAAAGAAACCGCCATGCGTATTACGCAGTCGGGTCAGATGATTGGGTTTGATGCGCGCGATGGACATATCTTGACTAAATCTGATTTGCCGTTAAATAATCAAAAAGTAACCAGTTTTGCCACGGTAAATAATCCCAATAAAATTATTGCATTTGGTTTGTCAGATGGAACCGTGCTGTTTGCAAAATATGATTATCAAGTTTCTTATCCCAATAATGTCCGTACGATTACGCCTTCTCTTACCTTCCCCTATGGCGAAGAGCCGCTTGAATTAGCGGATGCCGCGGTTAAAAAAATCGCTGCGCGAGTTAATGATTCGCAATTAGTGCTGGCTTATCAAATTGAAGGGGATAACAGTGTTCACCTAAAGCAGTTTGATAAGATTGAGTCAATGTTGACAGAGGGTGTGACCCTTGAAGAATATGCTACAGGAACCGTCTCCAATAATTTAAATACCAATTGGTTGATGCTGGGTGGCAATATGCGAAACCTTTATTTGGTGTCAAAAAATGGTGCGGTACTGTATTTTGATATCGGAGATGTTTCAAACCCTGAATTATTGCAAAAAGTGAATTTGGTAACGGGAGATGAAACCATTTCTTCTCTCCATTTTTTGTTAGGGGATTATTCTTTGATGGTTGGAACCAATGACGGCCGCGTTTTGCAGTGGTTCCCCGTTCGAGATAAAAACAACACCTTTCAATTAGAGTCGATTCGTAGTTTTGATGTTTCTAAAAAACCAGTTTCCTATATTGCCATAGAACATAATCGAAAAGGGTTTGTTACCCTTGATCAGGCGAACCAGATTAATTTATACAATGCGACCTCTGAACGTCATTTAGCCTCTGAACAATTAACGTCTGGTTTGAACTATCTCTTGATGGCGCAACGAGGCAATGGCGCTTTAGTTGAGACAGCAGATGGTAAGGTGATTACCTACGATATTGAAAATGAACACCCGGATGTTTCTTTTTCAAGTTTATGGGAAAAAGTATGGTATGAAGGGTATGAAGAGCCTACTTATACCTGGCAATCCTCTTCGGCGAGTGCCGACTTTGAACCCAAATTTTCAATGGTGCCTTTAACGTTTGGAACGATTAAGGCGGCACTTTATTCTATGCTGTTTGCGGTGCCGATTGCCGTTTTGGCAGCGATTTTCACGGCTTTCTTTATGGACAATAAAACCCGTCAGGTCGTTAAACCGGCGATTGAATTGATCGAAGCACTTCCTACGGTCATTTTAGGGTTTTTGGCCGGACTCTGGTTGGCTCCTTACATGGAAGCCAATTTAGCAGGGTTTTTTGCCGTACTTGTTGTTGTTCCGTTAGGCGTGTTGTTTTTTGGATTTGGTTGGTCAAAACTCCCAGAAACGTTACGGTTGTTGGTGCCGACTGGAAAACGTGCCATTTTAATGATTCCCGTCGTGATTTTCTTAGGTTGGTTTGCATTGTCTCTGAGTTCGCCTATTGAGAATGTTTTCTTTCATGGCGACATGCGTCACTGGTTAACCTACAGTGCCGGTATTGATTTTGACCAACGAAATGCCTTGGTCATTGGATTTGCCATGGGGTTTGCTTTGATTCCAACGATTTTTTCGGTTGCCGAAGATGCCATTTACAATGTTCCTAGTTACTTGGTGAATGGGTCTTTAGCATTGGGTGCAAGTGGGTGGCAAACGATGGTTGGGGTGGTTTTACCAACAGCAAGTCCTGGAATCTTTTCGGCGATTATGCTTGGGTTCGGTCGAGGCATTGGTGAAACGATGATTGTCTTGATGGCCTCCGGTAACACGCCTTTGATGGATGTGAACATTTTCCAGGGAATGAGAACATTATCTGCAAACTTAGCCGTTGAGATGCCTGAAGCAGAAGTTTACAGTTCGCATTATCGAGTGCTCTTTTTGTCGGGTCTGATTTTGTTTATTTTCACATTTATCTTTAATACGCTGGCTGAAGTGGTGCGTGAGCGTATGCGTCGTAAGTATGGATCTTTATAAAGGATATTGACATGAAAGAATGGTTTAAAAAAGGCGAGCATTGGGTTTGGTTTAGTGCTTCAACTGTCAGTATCAGTGTTGTATTGGTAATTGGTTTATTGTTAATGATTTCATTTCGTGGCCTAGTACATTTCTGGCCGCATGAAGTGTATGAATATGAATTTAAAGCTGAGAATGGCCAGATAGAACGCATTGTCGGTGAATTGCATGATACCAAGCTGAAAGAGTTTCCAGATAATTCTTCTGAAGAAGGTATTAAAAAAATCCCTCAGTTTTTAATTAAAGTTGGAAATCGAGATATCTACGGGATGGATTTTCGTTGGATTAATACAGCCCAAATCGTTGGGCGCGAAGATGTCTTATCCGATGATGTGACGGTTGTTGAACGGTATGAATGGGGGAATGTTTATGGTCATCTTGCCGCCATTAAACAAGGTGGTAAAACGCTTGCAACAGGCAAGGCTGTTCTTCCAAAGATGCAGAAATTGGTGGATGCCGGGCAAGCGCTTAATTCTGAAATTAATCATATCGAAAAAGTGGTTTTAGGGGGGATTAACTATGACCTTGAGCAGCTTCGTTTAGAACAAAAGCGGTTAGAGGCGAAAGGAACTTATACAGCAGAAGTTGCCCGTGAGTTAGCCGAAAAACGAAAAGTACTGAATGCGAAATTTGAGTCGCATCAAGACGCTCTAAAGAGTCTTTATCAAGAATCAAAAAGCTTAGGCGAAGTCACACTCGATATCGCTGGCGGAAAAGTGATCCATGTACCGATCAAATCGATTGTGCGCTTCTGGCAACCGAATAATATGGCTCTGAATGAAAAAGTTGGTTTCTTTTTTGATTCGATCGGTCATTTTTTGTTGGATGATCCGCGAGAAGCCAATACTGAAGGCGGCGTTTTTCCAGCCATTGTCGGTACCATTACCATGGTGATTCTGATGGCAATCTTTGTGACCCCTATGGGCGTGATTGCCGCAATTTATATGAGTGAATATGCCAAAGATGGTTTGGTGCTAAGAACGGTGAGAATTTCCATTAATAACCTTGCGGGGGTTCCTTCAATCGTTTTTGGGATTTTTGGGTTAGGTTTTTTTGTTTATATTATAGGGGGATCAATTGATGAACTCTTCTATAGTTATGCCTTACCAAGTCCAACGTTTGGTACGCCCGCACTATTGTGGGCTTCTTTAACCATGGCATTGTTGACGTTACCTGTTGTCATTGTTTCAACTCAGGAAGGTCTTTCGCGCATTCCAAGAGCCTTGAGAGAAGGTGGGTTGGCGTTAGGGGCAACCAAGTCAGAAACCATTATGAAAATTGTGTTGCCAATGTCTATGCCCGCGATTATGACCGGGTTGATTCTAGCAGTCGCCCGTGCCGCTGGGGAAGTTGCGCCTTTGATGTTGGTCGGGGTGGTGAAGCTGGCGCCTGAATTGCCGATTGACTTAAATGCGCCATTTGTCCATTTAGATAGAAAGTTTATGCACCTTGGTTTCCATATTTATGATGTCGGTTTTCAAAGCCCGAATGTAGAGGCTTCACAGCCATTGGTATATGCGACTTCGTTATTGTTAGTGTTAATCATTGTTGGCTTGAATTTAGGCGCGATTACCATCCGTAATAAGCTAAGGGAAAAATATAAAGCCTTGGATAATTAAGCTTTGAGTCGTTAAAAATTTATTTGAAAATAGAATTTAAGAAATAGGAATTTTGTTATGAGCGAACAAAATATGAGTATTGCGATTGACCGTCACCACCGTGGAATGAAATTGGACAGTGAAGAAACGGCCATCGTGGTAAAAAATTGGAATTTGTACTACGGAACAAAGCAAGCATTACACAATATTACGATGAAGTTACCACAAAATCGTGTTACCGCTTTTATCGGTCCGTCAGGCTGCGGTAAATCAACTTTATTACGTTGTTTTAATCGGATGAACGATCTGATTGATATAGTGAGTGTTGAAGGTGAAATGCTTCTGCATGGTGAAGATATGTATGCTAAAGAGATGGATGTAGCTGCTTTAAGACGTCGCGTCGGCATGGTGTTTCAGAAACCGAATCCGTTCCCTAAGTCCATTTACGAAAATGTCTGTTATGGCTTACGTTTACAAGGCATTAATGATAAAAATGTTTTAGATGAAACGGTGGAATGGGCATTGAAAGGTGCGGGGCTTTGGGAAGAAGCCAAAGATCGCTTAGATGAAAATGCGTTAGGGCTGTCAGGTGGGCAACAACAGCGTCTGTGTATTGCGCGTGCTATCGCTATTAAACCAGAGGTGCTATTGCTGGATGAGCCGACATCGGCACTTGATCCGATCTCGACATTGGCAATTGAAGAACTCATTTTTGAGTTGAAGAAAGATTTTACAATTCTGATTGTTACGCATAATATGCAACAAGCAGCAAGGGTTTCAGATTATACGGCTTTTATGTATATGGGAGACTTAATAGAGTATACCGACACGGATTCGCTCTTTACGAACCCTCAAGTTAAACGAACTGAAGATTATATTTCTGGTCGCTATGGCTAAGTCTTTGTAGTGGGTTTAAAATTATAGAATAAGTAAGGAGTTTACGCATGGATAAGCAAGAATTTAGCACACATATTTCTGAAATGCTGAATCGGAATCTGGAAGATTTGTTTAATCACATTTTGGAAATGGGTGGAATGGTTGAGCGTCAACTTGAAAATGCGCTGCAAGCATTAGGAAGCTCAGATGTCGACAAGGCGCAAGAAGTGATTTCGTTTGATAAAGCCATTAACCATGCTGAAATGGAAATTGATCGGTTATGCGCTAAAGTTCTGGCGCGTCAGCAGCCAACTGCATCTGATTTACGCTTGATTTTAGCCGCGATTCGTATTGCAATTGATTTGGAACGAATGGGTGATGAAGTCGTGAAGCTTGCAAAAATGGTCATTATTTTTGGTAAACATGACGGGATGAAATGTTCAGATATTCAAGGCTATGCAGAATTAGTTGATATTTCAAACCGTTCAAGCGTGATGCTTAAAATGACATTGGATTCCTTTGCAAGGGTCTCAACCGATAGTGTTGGTAAAGTGATTCGAGAAGAAGAGTTGATTGATGTTATCTTCAAAAAAATAGAGAAAGAACTTAAAGAGTCGTTGAAGACATCTCCAGATCAAATTGAATGCTTAATGGAAATGATTATTGCACTAAGAGCAGCCGAGCGAGTTTCGGATCATGCAAGAAATATTGTTGAAAGTATTCTGTACCTGGTTCAAGGGGATGATGTCAGAAATTTAGATGAAAGCCGATTGAATGATTTATTAAACTCTCTAGAATCGCCGAAAGGGTAAACGGGTATGGCTGAACAATGCATTTTAGTTGTGGAAGATGAAGCTGCAATTCGTGATATGTTGAATTTTACATTGACCGCTGCGAATTATAAAGTCATTGAAGCACCCAATGCAGAGCAGGGTTGGAAATTATTGCTGGAACATCAGCCTGATTGTGTCTTATTGGATTGGATGTTACCGGGTGTCTCCGGAATCTCACTGGCGCAGCGCATTCGACAAAATGACCAAACCGCGATGACCCCCATTGTCATGCTGACAGCTAGAGGCGAGGAAAATGATCAAGTTCAAGGATTTGAATCTGGCGCAGATGACTATGTCGTTAAACCTTTTTCTCCTCGCGCTTTAGTTGCACGGATTAAAGCTTTATTAAGACGGCAATCACCAGAAAAAAACGCGTTGGATGTTATCAAAGTTGGACCGCTTAAATTGGATTTATCCAGCTACCGTTTTACGATTAATGATGAAGAAGTTAAGCTGGGACCCACGGAATTTAAATTAATACAGTTCTTTATGACGCATTCCAACCGAGTCTATACCCGCACCCAATTACTTGACCAAGTCTGGGGAGAAAATGTAGTTGTTGAAGAAAGAACGGTGGATGTCCATATCCGTCGTTTGAGAAAACTGTTAGATCCGGTCGGGGCAGCTGATTATATTCAAACTGTCAGGGGTGCTGGCTATCGTTTCTCTGTCGATTAAGAAGAGCTATCGTTCGTGTCAAAAGGGATTTCTAGAGAGTTAACCTGGATTGTTACCGGTCTTTGGGTCGCTCTTTTTTTCGGGTGGGTAACTGGCTTATGGACGTTTACGCTGCTCGCCTACTTTCTTTTTTATGTCGTACGTCAACTCTATAGTATTAAGCGTTTTGAACAATGGATAAAAGGATCCACCAAAGTTCCTTACCCCCCTAGCTCCGGATTGTGGGCAGAGTTAAGTTATTTAGTTTCTCGTAAACAACGTTCTTTAGAAAAACATGCTGCTCTTCAGCTTTATAAATCTGAGCAATTTCTCGCAGCGTCTATGACCATCCCCGATGCGATCATTTCTTTAAATGAATATAACCAGATCGAGTGGTTCAATAAGTCTGCCAAAAAAATCTTCAAGTTAAAACACAGTGATACCGGGCGAAAAATTGAAACTTTATTCCGCCATCCGGACTTTATCCAGTATTTAAAATCAAAACACTATGGTAAAGGGATGATTTTGCAAACTTTAAATGGCATGCCGCGAGTATTTAATCTGAAGTTATTTCCTTATTTTAAAGAGCATAAATTATTGATTGTGAAGGACATACATGAGTTGTATAACCTGGCACAGATTCGACGTGATTTTGTGGCAAATGCATCGCATGAGCTGCGGACACCACTCACAGTTTTAAATGGGTATCTTGAAGTGATGATTGACAGCATAGAACTTGAATCGACTTGGTTAAAACCGCTGGAGCAGATGCATCAGCAGTCCTATCGAATGCAATCGATTATTGATGATTTGTTAACCTTGTCTTCTATGGAATCAGAAACGATTACCGGTAAGCAAAAAGAAGTTAATGTGCCTCATATTTTGCAAGAAATGCAGGTTGATGCGGAACAAATGAGCCACGGAAAGCATTTCATTGATTTTGATTTAGACATGAATTTGGGGTTAAAAGGGTTTGAAGAACCTTTAAAGAGTGTGTTTATGAACTTAATTTCAAATGCCATACGGTATACGCCAGAAGGTCAACCGATTACAGTTCGCTGGTTTCATGATAATAAAGGGGCGCACTTCGAAGTCAAAGACAATGGCATTGGGATTGCCCAGGAACATTTGAGTCGGTTAACCGAACGGTTTTATCGAGTCGATACCGCTAGATCAAGGGATACTGGAGGAACCGGACTGGGGTTGGCGATTGTAAAACACATTTTGGAAAGGCATCAGGCTAAATTGGTTGTTGCCAGCCAACCAGGGAAAGGGTCGGTCTTTCGATGTGATTTTCCCAATAAAGCGGTTGTTTTGCTTAAGAATTTAGAGGGCAAGTAATGAGATAAAAAAACACCTAGGCAAAGCTAGGTGTTTGGGGCAGATAACATGCCATTATCGGTTATGGAAGCATCATGCCTCTGATGGTGAAGTAGATGATTGCCGCGAGCATAGCCGATGCTGGAACCGTGATGATCCATGCCGCAACAATTTTTAAAAACGCAGAACGTTTGACCAGTTCTTTCTGATAAACTTTATTTAAAGATTTACGTTCTTTTTTGCTGAGTTCCACTTCAGCTTTATGTTGTTTTAATTCAGCCAGCATGACTTTCTTTTGTTGAATGCTGGCTTGGCTGAAGCGTTCAATATACTGTTCAATCTCATCATGGTTTGCACCTTCATGATGGTCTCGAATTTGTTGCAAGGTTTTTGCATAATTACGCTTTAGATATTCTCGAAGGAAGCCTACCCCGAATATTCCACCCACTGCAATATGCGTCGAGCTGACAGGCAATCCCAGTTGCGAGGCGATAATAACTGTAATCGCAGCCGCCATGGCAATTGAAAAGGCACGCATCTGATCGAGTTCGGTGATTTCAGACCCGACGGTTTTAATCAGTTTAGGGCCGAACAATAACAGTCCTAAACTGATTCCGACGGCCCCGATCAGCATTACCCATAACGGAATTTCTGCTTTGGAAGAAACGCCGTGGCTGTGAATAGCATCATTGATTGCCGCTAAAGGGCCTACGGCATTGGCCACATCGTTGGCACCATGGGCAAAACTTAATAAAGCCGCAGCAAAGATAAGTGGAATGGTAAATAAGGTGTTGACGGCAGATTTATTGTTCTTTAAATGCTCTGCTTGGCGCGCAATCATTGGTCGAACTGCTAAGTAAATGAAGCTTGCAATCGCTAAACCAATGAGGGTAGCGGTTAAAAAATCTACTTTCCAGACTTTCTTGAGCCCTTTTAAAATCAAATAGGTTGAAAAAGCCCAGGCCATAATGGCTACTAAAATGGGAAGCATCTTTTTGGCGGCGCTGAGCATATCTTTTTGGTAAGTGATGCTTCGTTTGATCCAGAATAAAAATAATGCAGCAATGACCCCCCCTATCACAGGAGAGATGACCCAGCTGGCCGCAATAGCGCCCATTTTATCCCAGTTGGCAATGTCCCAGCCTGCTGCCGCAATACCCGCACCCAAAACTCCACCGACGATGGAATGGGTGGTGGAGACGGGAGCGCCCATTGCGGTGGCGAGATTTAACCACATTGCACCAGATAAGAGCGCGGCAATCATTAGCCAGATAAAGGTTTGGCTGTCCGTGATCAATGCGGGATCAATAATCCCTTTTTTAATCGTGCTGATGACTTCACCACCGGCAATTAAAGCGCCGGAGGATTCAAAGATGGCGGCCAAGATAATCGCACCGGTTAAGGTTAAAGCTTTAGAACCAACAGCGGGGCCGACATTGTTGGCAACGTCGTTAGCCCCGATGTTCATGGCCATGTAGCCACCAATCATGGCTGCAATGACTAATTCAACACTGACGGTACCGGATCCCATTTGCAGGTTGGCGGAAAACAGCATGATTAAAATAATAAAAAGGAGTGCCGAGCCAAAGCGAAACATTTCTTTTCGACTTTTGGAGGTTGCGTCTTCTATATCGTTGATATCACGGAATTCCATAAGTGTTTTCTCTTTTTATTTGAGCTTCAGGAAAGCGTGAATTGTATAAAAAAATATAATAATTTTGTGATTATGTGACGGTTTTATTTCAAAAAAGTGACTTTCTTTATTTAAATCAAAAAAAATGACTTGAGTAAAATGTCATATAACTGTCATTTTTGTTTAATTTGGATGTTACGACCGTGCTTCATAATTCTTTCTGTCAACAAACAAATACCTTATTTCTAATTGTTTAGGAGAACGAAGTAATGAAACGCAATCTTTTAATTGCAATGGGACTAGCCGCTGCGGTTGTCTCTAACCCTGTTTTTGCCGCTGGTGTTGATTCTGATATCCCTGATTACAAAAAAGTTTCGGGTGTGTCTGGAAACCTATCTTCAGTTGGTTCTGATACGTTAGCTAACTTGATGACACTGTGGGCTGAAGAGTTTAAGCGTACTTACCCTAATGTGAACATTCAAATTCAAGCGGCAGGTTCTTCTACTGCACCTCCAGCATTAACTGAGTCGACTTCAAACATCGGTCCGATGAGCCGTAAAATGAAGTCTAAAGAAACAGCAATGTTTGAGAAGAAACACGGTTATAAGCCAACAAGAATCGGTGTTGCAATTGATGCATTAGCGGTTTATGTGAACAAAGATAACCCAATTAAAGGATTGACGATTCCAGAAGTGGATGCCATTTTTTCTTCTACGCGTAAGTGTGGTTCAAAAGAAGCGATCACGACTTGGGGTCAAGCGGGTTTAACAGGCGATTGGAAAAACAAATCTGTTCAGCTTTATGGGCGTAACTCGGTTTCTGGTACTTATGGTTACTTCAAGAAAAAAGCGCTTTGTAAAGGGGATTACAAGTCATCTGTGAATGAGCAACCTGGTTCAGCTTCGGTTGTTCAATCTGTTTCTTCTTCTTTAAACGGCATTGGTTACTCTGGTATCGGTTATAAAACAGCCGGTGTTAAAGCGGTTCCTTTAACAAAGAAAGCCGGATCTCCATTTATTGAAGCAACGCCTGATAATGCATTAACAGGAAAATATCCTTTAGCACGTGTACTTTATGTTTATGTTAATAAAGCGCCTAATAAGCCTTTAGAGCCAGTGGTTAAAGAGTTCTTGAACTTGGTTCTTTCTCAAAAAGGTCAGCAAGACGTCGTGAAAGATGGTTACATCCCATTACCGGCTAAAATGGCTGCAAAATACCGCGCCATCGTGAACAAGTAATCTTTACTTGTCATATAGGAAAAAGCCCGCTTGATGCGGGCTTTTTTATGGCATAGATTCAACTAAAAAATGCCCAGGCCTGGGCATTTTGTTAAGAGAGTGGGTTAAATCAATTCAATCTCAATATCAGTCAAAGGAATCACGCTACACGTTAGAATATCATTTCCATCTGTTTCATAAACGGTATCCTGAATGTGTTCAATCTCTCCAGATAAAAGTCTCACCTCGCAAGCACCGCAGTTTCCACCTCGGCAGCTATACGGCATATCAAAGCCGGCTTCATCTAAAGCATCCAGCAATGAAAACTGTCCGTCAAACTCACATTCCCCTTGTCCTAATACTGTAATTTTTGGCATCGTCTAAACCCTTTTTCCTAGCAATAAAAAAACTTTATTTTAACAATTAAAAAAATTTTCTTTGCAGTAAAATACGACAAAATTGATGACAGCGTATGTCATTATTTAATGGTTAACGATATTTTTCAGAAGGGCATCAACATGACGTGGAATGAGTTCCAGTTCAAGTTTCAACATATCCGTGATAACAAATTATTTGAATTGTTTGTCATCAGTGTCATTATTCTTTCTTCGTTGATGATCGGCCTTAAAACCTATGATTTGCCATCCGGTGTCATGACGTTTTTATGGGTGATGGACTATGCGGTTACGGTTTTCTTTTTAATTGAAATCATAATCAGAATGGCGGCTGAAGACCGACTGGCCGATTTTTTTAAAAAGGGTTGGAATATTTTTGACTTTACCATTGTGGTGGTGAGTTTGGTTCCATTAAACGATTCAGAATATGCTTTGATTGCGCGGATGCTTCGTTTATTTCGCGTGATGCGTTTGATTTCCTTTATTCCTGAGCTGCGGGTATTGGTGAGTGCCTTGATCAGTGCTTTGCCTCGTATGGGGTATGTCGCCCTGTTAATGTTTATTATTTTTTATTTGTATGCAGTGATCGGCAATCTGCTGTTTGCCCAAATTAATCCGACTTTGTGGGGAGATCTCGGGATTTCCTTGCTGACCCTGTTCCGTGTTGCTACCTTTGAAGACTGGACGGATGTGATGTATGAAACCATGGCGGTTTATAGTCTAAGTTGGATTTATTATCTGACGTTTATTTTCTTCTCAGCATTTGTATTCCTGAACATGATGATCGGGATTGTGGTTGAAGTGCTGGACGAAGAGCACAAGAAGATGATTGCATTGGAAGAAGACGTGGTCAGCAGTGAAGCACTGGCACATCATGAAAAACTGGAGCGAGAAGTGGCAGATTTGCACCGAAAAATAGATGTCTTAATTGAGCAATCTTCAACACGTTCTTGAATGATTTTATGTTTATAGACGGCTGTTTGTTAAAAAACGGCCAGGCCTGGCCGTTTAATGGTTTACCGTGAATTAAATTACCAAACCAGCAATTTATACCCATTTTCTTGTAGTGCCACCAATGCAGCGGCACCCACTTCGGAATATTCTGCAAACGGACGTATGTCAGAGTCGTCCCATTTTAAGGTTCTCATGGTGTTACCACAGGCAATCCAGCGCACGCCATAATCTTTGGCAAAGCTGGCGATACGATCATACGTCAGCTTTTCAACTTTGCGCTGCGGTTTTTTAGCGAGTGCGTGAATGCCTGGACCAATCGCAACAACGGCAATTTGAACATTGGTTCCATACAATTGAATCATGGCTTGCATCGAATTTAAAATATGATGCTGATAGTCCGGATCCGACTTATTCCACATATAAACCGCTTTATGTTCCGCTGGATCGCCTGGGAAATGATCCGAAGACATATTCTCCAATTCCGGCATGGGTTTGAGCTGATGTGGAGGCTGGCCATCGGCACTCGCCTGGGCATTTAATGCCAGAACACTTAACATTAAAATGGCAAGGGATTTAATAAAAGACATGACTTCTCTCCTAATTCAGTTTAGAAAGCGGTTTGAAAATATTATACTCTGCCTGAATACCAATTTATTAAAGAGATTCTTAATAAGGAAACACAAAGTGTCATTACAACAACGAATCGAAAACAAAATCAGCGCTGCGTTTGAAGTGACGCTCATGCAAATGGCCAATGAAAGCCATATGCATTCCGGGCCTGCAGAAGAGTCGCACTTTAAACTCACTTTGGTCTCGCCGGATTTTGACGGGATGAATAAAGTGAAGCGTCATCAAGCGGTTTATAAAGCTTTGTCAGAGGAAATGCCGTTATTTCATGCGTTGGCGCTGCATACCTATTCGCCATCGGAATGGGGGGCGAATCCGAACGTCGTTGCTTCACCACTTTGCCAAGGCGGAAGCAACTCGTAACACGGTTTCAAGCCGCTTGTTTTGTTGACGAAGTGATCAGTTCTTGGATCAGCGGCCAAACTCGTTCTAATATTTTAGGCTGGGCAGAGGCGTTGGGATGGAGCCCATCAGCTTGCATCAAGTCAGGTTCTAAAGCGACCGATTCTAAAAAGAAAGGATCGAATAAAACTTTGTTTTGAGTCGCCACCTGTTTGAACGTTTGTTGCAGCATTTGATCATAAGCCGGCCCATAATTAGTGGGAAGGCGAATGCCAAGTAATAAGACTTTAGCACCTATTTGCTGACTCAAATCGATGATGGTCTGTAAGTTACGCTGCGTGGTTTGAAGCGCTTGACCGCGTAACGCATCGTTAGCACCCAGTTCAACAATGATCCAGTTCGGTTGATACGTTTTCAATAATTTCGGCAAACGGTTTTTCCCTCCGGAGGTGGTTTCTCCACTGAGGCTGGCATTGATAACGTTGATGTTTTCCGCCTGGAGTTTGTTCTCCAGCAAGGTGACCCAGCCTTGGTCTACACTCATGCCGTAAGCTGCACTCAAGCTGTCGCCCAACACCAATAATGTTTGTGATGAATTTGCCAAAGTAAGATTGGGTTTTTCAAACGCTTGCGTTACACTTGAGTAACTGATCATTGCCAACAACAGAATGGGGATGACTTGACGAAAACCAACCTGAATTTTTAAGAGTACTTGACCATGACTGAATCGTTGCAAAAAATCTTTTCGGATAACCCCGTTGATCAACCGTTGGAAAATGAGCCGGTGTTGGTTTTGGAGAAAGTACATTATCGCGTCTCGTCTGATGAAGAAGTGTTATCTATCATAAAGGGCTGTGATTTATCTGTCCAGCCGGGAGAGAAGCTCGCCATTGTCGGTCGCTCTGGTTCGGGCAAATCAACCTTATTAGCATTGATGGCGGGATTAGAGCTGCCTTCCTCTGGAGAAATTCAGTTACTCGGCCAATCGCTCAGCCTATTAAGTGAAGATGAACGCGCTAAAGTCCGCGCGATGGCGGTCGGATTTGTGTTTCAAAACTTTCAATTAATGCCCAGCATGACGGCGTTAGAAAATGTGTTGATGCCTTTGGAGCTGTTTCAAAGACCGAATGCAGAACAAGAAGCCAGAGATGCGTTGGAACGCGTTGGGTTAGCAAACCGAGTGACGCATCGACCTTCAGAGTTATCAGGAGGCGAGCAACAGCGTGTCGCGATTGCCCGCGCTTTTGTGACGCGTCCCAAAATTTTGTTTGCCGATGAACCCACCGGAAATTTGGATGAAACCACGGCCGCACAAATACAAAACCTGTTGTTTCAACTCAACGATGAATTAAAAACCACGTTGATTCTGGTAACGCATGACAATCGCTTGGCGCAACAATGTGACCGCGCCTTGTCTTTGAAAAACGGGCAGTTACACGGATGAAAAAAATCTATTTTCTGGAAATACTGACCGCTTCAAAGTGGTTTCTACGGGGATTGAAACGGGGGGACTGGGTTTGGTTGCTACTGGCGGTGATGATTGCCAGTGCCACCGTCACCTTTGTTGAAAAGCTGGGGCAAACGGTCAAGCAAAGTATGGTACGCCAAGCAGCGAATAATCTTGGGGCGGACTATGTCATTCGCAGCTCACGCCCCATTGATGCTCAGTGGCAACAAAAAGCGCAGCAGCTTGGGTTGAAAACGGCACAGGCAGAAAGTCTGGTAACGATGGCGTTAAGTAATGATCAGTTTCAGCTGGTGCAGTTAAAAGCGGTTTCTTCAAATACCCCATTACGGTCGGCAACGGAGACTTTTCCTAAAGTCTCAGCAACAAAGCAGGTGTGGGTAGAGCAAAACTTAATGCCGATGATGAAGCTCTCAAAAGACAGTAAAATTACGTTAGGGAAACAAATATTTTCTTTGGCGGGCACCTTTCAACCTGCTGGCGGAGGCATCGGGATGGGCGCTTTTGCCTATCAAATGGTGATTCCGCTGTCACAATTAGAAGCAACCCATTTGAAAGGACCTGGCAGTCGCATTGAATATGAGCTGTCTGTTGCTGGAGAACCAACTGCAATTAAGACGTTTGCCCAGCAGGTTAAAAAAGCACAAAACCCACACTTGCAAACGCTTTCAGCACAAGCGCCTTCCCAAGATCTGGCAAAATCGCTTGATACGGCTTGGCTGTTTTTAGAATTGGCGGCGTTATCCGCCGTGATGGTGGCCGGGTTATCCATCTTGATTGCCAGTCGATTTTATTTACAGCGCTGGCAAAATTCCATTGCGTTGATGCGAGCATTTGGTGCACAACGGGCTCAGATGAGTCGCTTGTTTGCGTTTCAGCTAAGCTGGTTAGCTATTTTAGGCAGTGGGGTGGGTGTTCTTCTGGGTGTTGGTTTATTCCAATTTGTCATTCCGGTATTACAAACCTATTTCAACTCGCTTGTGGTCGCCGATTCTGGTTGGGTGTATCTGCATGGCTTTTTAATGGGGTTTTTGGTGTTATGGGGCTTTGCCTGGCAAGCTTTTCGAAGTGCCGTACTGACCTCGCCCCTGCAGTTGCTTAAATCGGTCGACTCGACACCTAAAATGAAACAGTGGTTAATCAGTTTAGGCTTGGTGCTGATCGTGGTGGTTTCGATGACAGGTTATGTCTTTTGGGTCTTACTGGGGTTGTTGATTACCGGAACGGTGTTATACCTTGCCGCGATTGGGGTGCTGAAACTGGTGCAAGCCTTGCAAAACCAAAGTAAGGGATGGTTCAAACTCTCATTGGCGGCGTTATCGAAAGAGCCAGGCCTGGTTAAAATTCAGCTGATCTCCATCGGGCTGGTGTTATTTGTGTTGATGTTGATGACCTTTGTGCGCCAAGACTTGATGCAGAACTGGCAAACTTCTTTGCCTGAAAATACGCCAGATACCTTTTTAGTGAATGTACAACCGGATCAAAAACAAACGGTCACAGAGTTGTTAAACGCTCATCAAATCAACGCACCTTTAGTGCCCATGGCAAGAGGGCGTTTGGTGGCAGTGAATGACACGCCGATTAAAGCGAAAGACCAGACAAATGATCGTGCTCGACGATTGCTGGAGCGTGAATCCAATATTGCGGTGTTATCGGCCTTACCTTCTTACAATGCGCTTGTACAACAGAGTCAGGCGCAATCGCTCACTTCCGAACAAAAGGCCTTGTTAACCGTTTCGGTAGAAGAGGGCATGGCCGAGCTGTTCGGGATACAGGTGAATGATGTATTGACCTTTAGCTTTACCGGGCAGGAAAAGCAGTATCGTGTTGACTCTATTCGTCAAGTACAGTGGCAAAGCTTTCGTTTAAATTTCTTTTTTATTGTGCAACCAAGCGAACAGCAGCCATTGCCTATTTCTTATATCAGTAATTTTACATTAAGCAATAAAACGATTTCAGCAACCCAGCTGACACAACAGCTCGCGCAGCAGGCCCCGGGTGTGTTATTGATTGATGCCAAACGTATTCTGGCACAAGTACAAACCATTATGTCGCAGGCCAGTTGGGCGGTGACGGCATTATATGGGTTTACCTTGCTGGCGAGTTTAATTGTGTTATTTACCGCTACGATGGCGAGTCAGCAAACCCGTGTGCAAAGTTGGTTGTTGCTACGAACCCTCGGAGCAACCCAAAAAGAGATTGTTAAAATTGGGTTAATGGAATTTGTGTTGCTGGGCGCATTGGCAGGACTGTTGGCAGCGATTTTTGCTCAAATTGCCAGCTGGGGGATTGGCTATTTTGTGCTGGATATCCCCTTGTCATTTAACCTGATTCTATGGGGCACAAGTCTGATGACGGGAATTTTTATCTTATTAATGATAGGGTGGATTACTCAGAAACGTTATCTTCGCCTGTCTCCGAGGCAGATGGCACAAAAGTGGTCATAAGAGGAGTAATTGCTGGTGAAATGCTTGATTAAAATTCCAATCACTCTATAATGTGCATTCTGGTTTCGGGGCATGGCTCAGCTTGGTAGAGCACCGTCATGGGGTGGCGGGGGTCGTAGGTTCAAATCCTACTGTCCCGACCAAATTATCTTTTATAAATCAATAGCTTATGAGTTAATTCTTTTTTACCCCAAATTCTTGAGGTAGCAAATAGGTAGCATTTTTTTGAAATGAGTGTATTTCTGCTTTTTACAAAGGCATTTTTATACGGTCAAATGCTAGTTTTGCGTTCAAAATACTTAGACCTCCGCCATACTTAATAATCAATAACAATACTGGCTTTTATTATCCTCAATAGCAACAGTTTTCCGCATGGCTCGCTAAACTGTTTCTAATTGTCCATCTGGTGGGGATTTGTATGAATACATTTCTGAATACATAGGTCTCGGAATAACTTGAACTGACTTTATGACAAATCTTCACGCCTTTAACGCCTTGAGAATCTCTGGTCAAACACCATTCTCTAGAAAGCGATAATCTAAATTAGACTACCACTAAAAGCATGAGGTTTACAGATGAGGTCAAAAAGTCTCCGGGATTTTAGTAGCGATTTAGTTAGTATTCACCGACTCACGTCTTAGTTATCAACTAAAAGGCCTGTGGTTAAAAAGTAGCATTAATACTCAACAATAATTTCTTGCATGAAATAAATTTTCAATATTACTCGTTTAGCTTTATTATCTTTTCATACTCAAACGAAAGTTGGAAAACATGAAAGGATAAAAAATGATAAAGGTATTCATTAGCTATCATCATAAAAATGAACAACTTCTGAAGGAGGAGTTGTTAAGCCTCAATAATAATTTCGGTATTTTTGAAAATGTTTCTGTAGATACTGGAGATATTGATGATGATTTAGCTCCCCAGGATATCAGGCAAATTATAAGACGTAACTACCTTAGTGAATCAACCGTTACACTATTAATTGTTGGCAAAGAAACGCAATACCGAAAACATGTTGATTGGGAACTATATTCAAGCATGTACAATGGGAGCAATTTTGGTCGATCAGGAGTTGTCGTTTTACTTTCACCTGATTGCAAATCTGACTATTTCAGGGCTCCAAGCAAAGAAATAAAAGAACAACTATACCCTACGGTATCTAAATGGAGAGCTATCGATACAAGATCGAAATATGAACGGCGTTACCCCTACCTACCACCCAGAATCATAGACAATCTGGTCTCGGGCAATAGTAAAATTTCCATTACCAACTGGGAAAAAATTATTAACGATCCAGAGAATCTGAAACTTTTAATCGAAAATGCTCATAATGAAAGAACTAACTGTGAATATGATATGAGTAGGGGAATGAGAAAAAAAGACCATAACCCTTCCTAATTTTAAGCTTTACTTATGATTAAACCATACACAATTCTGAAATTTTTACTTAAACTTTACAACTACTTATTTTTTAATTCTCATAAAAAATTCAATATACTAGAAGAGACAAGCCCTATTAAATCAATATATTTACTGTACTTATTACTTGCCTCCTTTTGAACCCAATGAAAAAGGAAAGAACGTGCCAAAAAAAATAAAGAATGTTTTCGTTAGCCATCACCATAAAGATGATGCGAGTGTTGATGGGCTCGCAAGAATTTTAACTGGTAAAAACTACCAAATAAGAAATAGCTCAATTAGAGTAAAGCCTGAAAATAGTGAACGACTTAATAAAAAACAGGTAAGCGACAATACCATAAAACGACTTTTGAGAAGCAAAATGAAGTGGGCTAGTCAAATAATTGTTGTCATTGGCAATAAAACACATGAAAGGGATTGGGTCAATTGGGAAATAAAGACCGCTCACAGAATGGGCATACCAATTATAGGCGTCTATGAGAATGGATTAAAAGATCAAGTTGAAATCCCAGAAGAACTAGTGAACTATGCCTCAGCTATAGTTGGCTGGAATTCGGATTCCATCATTAATGCTGTTGAAGGTCGTAGCCAATTTCAGAATCCAGATGGAACAGAATGTCCTAAAAAAACTGGTGGAAACATCGTATGCTAATAGAGCCGAACTCTCATTTATATGCTTATGTCGTGGCCAGAGATTTTGGATTTGCACCAAATCCTTTTCATGGTTATTGCACACTAGCCACTTGTAAACCTAATATTCGGAAAGGTGCAAAAATCAATGATTGGGTTATCGGTGTAGGTGGACAAAAATTAAAAAATGTCTATAAAAAAAGCATTTTTTTAATGAAAGTGACAGAAAAAAAAAGTTTCCAAGATTATTGGGAGGATGATCGGTTTTCATTAAAAAAATCACAGCGGAATGGAAGTAAAGTACAAATGCTGGGTGATAACATTTATCACAAAGACGCGCAAGACAATTGGATACAAGAAGATTCACATCACAGCAATCCTGATGGAACGACTCTCCATGGAAATTTAGATAGAGATACAGGAAGTACTGATCAAGTATTAATATCTGAATGCTTTTGGTATTTTGGCCAAGAAGCAATTGATTTAGATATGGAGTCCATTGGTTATCAGCAAGGTAGAAATCATAAAAAAATAGATTTAGATTCGAATATAAATGCTCGAAATCTTATACAACATGTTTCTGAGAAATATCGAGATGATAAGAACTTTATTATTGCCGATCCAAATCAGTTTGATGATTCACATAAACGAGTAAACCAAGATACTAATAAAATTATTTAACTTTATAAAAACCTGAGGGATCAAATGCCATCTAAATATAAACCACCAATTTCCGTGAATTTTATATGGAATCCTAAAGACTCCGAATCAGTTGATAATATACTTAAGGTCACCAGAAATGCTTTGGCTAGAAATGTAGATAGACCATTTTCTAGGAGCCTCAATATCCCTCTTTTCTTCTTCAGTAGCAGCAACAGCACTCAAGTACCAGCAGATTACCCACTTGAAATCGCACATCATAATATTGTTTTTGTCTTTACAAGCACTAACACTCTCGGTAAATTGGAATGGAAGGGATATATCGAAAATCTACCAAAACGATCCGACACATTTCATATTGTTCCTATAGCTATCGATCAATATGGATATGCGCATAAAGGGTCTCTCTCAAATTTGAATTGCATTAGGCTAAATGACCTCTCTAGTTCGAATTTAGAATTACATGCTCTAGTATCTATCGCACATGAAATTTATCGTTTCGGTTGTTGTGACATAAAAACAGAGGAACAAGGAAAACTCTCATCTATTAAAATTTTCTTAAGCCATGCAAAAGCGGGAGATACAGGCAGAATTCTTGCCGAAAAAATAAAAAACTTCATTGACAACTCAAACATGAATCGTTTTTTTGATGCAAATGAGATATCTCCTGGTTATCTATTTGATAAAGAAATTGAGAATCATATAAAAGATGCAACATTAATTGCTATCGAAACAGATGCATATTCTTCCAGATACTGGTGCCAGAAAGAAATTCTTTCTGCTAAAAAAAATGACCGCCCTATTCTCGCGGTTAATCACCTTGATGACTATGAAGACCGCATTTTTCCAGCCGCTTCAAATGTCCCATGCGTCCATGTATCACCCATTAATACTTCAGAAGATAAAACGGACATTCTTAGAATACTATCTGAGGCAATAATTGAAACTATTCGTTTTTATCATGCCATTAAAAAATTAAAAGAATTTCAGTTTGTTGGTTGGATTGCTTCTGATTGTGAAATCATTGCCAGACCTCCAGAAATTAGACAAATCCTGGAACTAAAGAGTTCACAAACGAATCCGGGTTCGAAAGTTAAAATCTGTTATCCCGAACCTCCTATATACGAAGATGAAGCTGATTGGCATGAGCACATGAAAATAGAGGCCTTTACACCGTTATGGCACCGTGACAATAAAGACTCTCTAAAAGACCACAGAATCGGAATCTCTATTTCGGATACTGGTATTGACGATTTTTCTACAAAACATATACATTCAAACCAACTTATCCGTTTGGCTCAAGATCTATCTAGGCAATTATTGGCAAGATCAGCTACTTTAGTTTATGGGGGAGATTTAAGAAAAGATGGTTTTACAGAATTTATTCTTGATGAAGCTCGAATCTTAAATAACAGAGTACCTGATGACACTCGCCCTCATGTAGAAAACCACTTGGCTTGGCCAATATATCTGACTGATGAGGAAATTACAGCATGGAGAGCAAAATATTCAGACGTTATGAATACAGTTGAATATCCTCCGCCAGAAGACATTTTACATGATTTAGACATAAGCGAATTTATCCCCCCAAACACGACTCTGAATTCTTATATCTGGTCTAGATGCTTAACCAAAATGAGAGAACAATCCATCCGAAACTCAACTGCAAGAATTTGTGTGGGTGGGAAATTATCTGGTTACAAAGGGAAAATGCCGGGAGTTTTAGAAGAAATCATAATTGCTATCAATGAAAAAAAACCTCTTTTCTTACTTGGTGCATTTGGAGGAATTGTTGGAGAAGTGTGTACAAGTTTAATTAATGGTAAAAGTACAGAACCACTAACTGAAGCTTGGCAAAAACTTCATAATGATGGTTATGGTGATTTGCAGACACATGCCAAGAGTTTAAGTCAACACGCTGACTATGACTCACTAAACCAGACAATCTCAGTGACTTCCATTAAGGAATTATCTTCTTTGTGTAATCTTAATGAACATGAATATAGGACATTAATGGAAACTCCATTTATTGATGAATGCGTACATTTAATCTTAAAAGGGCTTAATAAACCTAATCATTAATCAGTACACCAAACTACAATACTAGGAATGAGAAGACATGGAAATTAAAGCCGAAAATGTGGCAAAATTAAGTGGTTCAATCCCCATTCAGGATTATGAAAATGCAATCATTAAAACGGATAGATTTGATCAAACCGATATTGTTCCGATTTTACTTGGTCTATACGGTGAGGTAGGCAGCATAATGGCTGCTACAAAAAAATATCGACGTGAGAAACAGGCCTATCCGGGATACCAGTTAGAAGTCGAAGAAGAATTTGGAGATGCTTTTTGGTACTTTGCTGCATTATCTCGTCGTTGTAATCTTGGATTAACTGAGTTGTTAGGATCTGTAACACATAATGCAACTGAAACAATAATATCTGCCAGCGATTTAGAAAGTGCTCCAATTTCAAAAATGTATCGTGTTCCTAACACTGAAACTATCGATATAGCATTAATTGATTTGGGATATATGGCAGCACAATTACTTGAAATAAAAAAGGATTCTTCTGAGTCAAAAGACAAATTGACGGAATTTCTAAGCATATATTTCCAAGCCATACAATCTTTAAAACTATCTTTTGCAAAAATAATAAAAGGAAACTTGGCAAAAACCTTGGGGCGTTTCTCTATTCCAGAATTAACATCTCTTCCAGACTTTGATTTTTCCTTCCCTGAAGAAGAGCAATTACCAAGAAAATTTGAAATCCATATCACTCAAAGGAAGAGCGGCCAAAGTTATCTACGCTGGAATGGTGTGTTTATTGGCTCTCCATTAACTGATAATATCAAAAACCCAGATGGCTATCGTTTCCATGATGTTTTCCATTTTGCTTATGCTGCGATTTTGCACTGGTCCCCAACATTTAGGGCTTTGATTAAACATAAAAGGAAAAGTGATCCTATTTTTGATGAAGCGCAAGATAGCGGGAGGGCAATTGTTGTAGAAGAAGGTTTGTCAGCATGGATTTACTCATATTCCAAGGGCCTTAATTACTTTGAAGGTCATAATAGTGTTTCATTTGATGTTTTAAAAACAATTCAAAAGTTTGTCCAAGGTTATGAAGTAGAACAATGCCCTTTAAAATTATGGGAGGAAGCTATTCTTAAAGGGTTTGAAGTGTTTAGAGAAGTAAAACGAAATAACGGTGGAATTGTTCTCGGAGATAGAGAAAATAGAACTATTAGCTATCAACCCTTGGAAGAAGATCAATGAACGCCAAAAGTTTTGTAGAAGAACTATCGAAACTGTCTTTTAAAAATACCTTTAATCCTTATTCAGATCGTTGTGAAGTTTATGATTATAAAGATGCTCCCAACAAAAGAAGACAACTACTAGAAGAACTAATTTTTGCCGCTAGCAAAGTTGAAGTTGATTCAATCTGGATAGGAAGAGATTTAGGCCATAGAGGTGGTAGACGTACTGGATTAGCTCTGACCGATGACGTTCATTTAACCAACCACATTCAACGATGGGGTGTTAACAATGTGCGTATAACAAAAGGAGAAGAAGTACCCGAAAGAACAGCAGCTGTAATCTGGAATATTCTATCTCAAGTATCTAGTCCAGTATTTTTATGGAATGTCTTTCCCCTTCATCCATATGAAGAAGGAAACCCCTTTAGTAATAGATCTCATAATGCAAAAGAAGGGGCTGTTGGTATTGACGTGTTAGCTTCACTAATAGATATACTAAAACCCAAACAGATTATTGCCATAGGCAATGATGCGGAAAAAGCAGCTCAACAATTAAATATAAACTGTAAAAAAATTAAAGTTAGGCATCCAAGTTATGGTGGTCAAAATATATTCTTGAAGCAAATGAAAAATATCTACAAAATTAAATAAACAATGACTGCTTGCAATTTTACGTTAATAACAAAAGGCTAATCTTCATGATTGTAATATTTGTTCACGGCTGGAGTGTTACTGATACTAATACTTATGGCCGACTACCAGAAGCTCTTGCCCAGCAAGCAAGTGAATATGCACTTGAAATAGACATAAAACATATATGGCTTGGTAAATACATTAGTTTTCATGATGAAGTTACAGTTACGGATATTGCACGAGCTTTTCATAACGCATTGCATGAGCAGATTCCAGAAGGTGGTAGTATAGCTCAGTTTTCTTGTATAACGCACTCCACTGGCGGCCCAGTAGTTAGAGAGTGGCTAGATAGATTTTACGGTTCCGCTGAACTTTCTAATTCCCCAATAAGTCACTTAATCATGCTAGCCCCTGCAAACCATGGTTCTCCTCTAGCAGCTTTGGGAAAAGCTCGAGTAGGAAGGATTGAAGCGTGGTTTAAAGGCATTGAACCAGGCCAAAAAGTTCTTGATTGGCTTTCTTTAGGAAGCCAACAACAAATCAATTTAGCCCGGTCTTTCCTTGAATATAATCCAGCGGAATCTAACTTCTACCCTTTTGTTCTGACAGGGCAGTCCATTGATAAAAAGCTATATGACTTCGTCAACAGCTATTTAGTTGAACCAGGTTCAGATGGCGTTGTCAGAGTTTCTGGAGCAAATCTCAATTACAGTATGATACAACTCTATGAATCTGAACAAAAATACACCGTAAAGCATGCAGAAAATGAAATTTCAGTTCAATTGCTGGAATCAGATCAAGGCATACAACGAACTGCCCAAGTTCCTCTCGGAGTAATACCTAGAGCAAGTCATTCAGGCTCTAATAAAGGCATTATGCGTAGTGTTCTTAGACCTAAATCCTGCAAACCCCAAGTATCCGAAATCCTCAAATGTTTAAAAGTAAATGACAATGATAGTTTCTTCGATAGAGGTACTGAATTAGAGCTACTCACACGCAATTCACAAAAAGGTAATCATCGTTATATCAGTTTAGTCTTTGTAATTAAAGATAACCAGGGGGATCCAGTTAATGATTTTGACCTATTTTTGTTGGGAGGAGAAACGTCTGACCCGGGCAAACTTAGCAAAGGTTTTTTCGTTGATCGACAAAGAAATAAAATTAATCCTAATCATTTAGTTTATTACGTTAATTATGACATCATTATCAAAAATAAATTAACAGGATTTCGGTTAATTGCTCGGCCTAGTGAAGGCGAAGGGTTTGCTTTTTACCATCCTGTAGAATATCTGTCAAATGGCATTGATCTTAATTCTGTATTAAAGCCCAATGAAACTTTCTATGTAGAAATTATTCTTAATCGTTATGTTGATAAAAATTTATTCAAATTTGACAATATTGGCGCCCCAAAGTTGCGTAAAGAAGGAAGCGTATTTAAGACAGAAACTCGATATTCCTTTAAAAATGAACGTCCTTCACGTCAGAAAATAAATGAATAAGAAAGCGGATTTTTTCAATCCTAGAATGCAGATATTCTAATTTTCTCTGTTTTATTTGATGTTTTAAGTGACGATTTCATGTTGGAGATCTCACTAGTTAGTAAAAGTTAAGGAGAAATTATGAGTAGTAATATTTAATGATTTTGAGGTAGCAAATAGGTAGCAAAATGTATCATCTAAAAGATACTTTTAGAAATGTCTAGAAACAAAAATATACATTTTTTGAGTAAAAAAACATAAAAAATTCAACTATATATGAGATATTCTTGTTTCTGGTCGCGTATTGGTATTTCTCGCTGTTGCAGAATTGGACTCGATGGGGTGGCGGGGGTCGTAGGTTCAAATCCTACTGTCCCGACCAATTTCTTATCATTTCGTTTTTCAACGTCTTATTTTGCTTAGTGTCAGCGTGTCATCCTTCTTGTTTATCCTTTAAGAATGAAAATGAAAAGTAGCCTATGCAGGTGTTTCGCATAAATATGGGTTATAAAAACGACCAGGCCTGGCTGTTTTTATGGTGAAACTCTCTGAGCATTGTGTGCTTTAAAAGTCGTTCCAGTCATCCGTACTGTCATGGCTGTTTTTGACCTGTTTAGAGAAGGGTCTGTCAGATGTCTGTTTGGATATCGTTGACGGAGTTTCCTTCGAGAGGCTCTCTTTTAAACGGTCGATCAGCTCTAGAATTTGTTGGGAATACTGTGTGACTTTGTCTTTTTCTTGATTGGCCAACTCAAGGTCTTCCACGTCTTTTGCATCAATGACTTTTCCAACCGTTTGATGCATTTCCGCATGAATTTTAATCAGTTGTTGCATTTCAGATAGAGGGGCATATTTTTGACCCTCTCCGTATAGCCATTTACCCAGCGGGCAGGCATCATCACGACGCGCACTGTTTTTGTCGAAGTCCACCGTTTGACCCAGTAAGAAGCGCTCTAAACGAACAGTCCATGCGCGATGACTGTTTTTCGCTTCCTCCAATTCGAAGCTGGCTTGCTGATCTCCTCTTGTTAAACTGGGTTGAGCCGTGCTTGAAATGGTAAATTTTCCGACAAAATCGGCTTGCATTTCGGCTTGTTCGCTCATGTTGCCTGCCGTTGCCGCCAGCTGTTCTACCAGAGCCGCATTTTGTTGTGTCATTTCATCAAGTGATGATACGGCAATGTTCACTTGCTCAAGTCCTTTGGTTTGTTCTGAAGCTCCTGTTGAGAGTTGATCGACCAGTGTACTGACTTCATGGATTTTATGTACTACATCCGAAAAGGCCACATTGGTTTTTTCGACCAATGTCGTACCACGGCTGATTTGTTCAGTAGCGGTTGTAATTAGGTTAGAGATTTCTTTTGATGAGTCTGCTGATTTTTGCGCCAAATTTCTCACTTCGCCCGCGACAACAGCGAACCCTTTGCCATGCTCACCGGCTCTTGCCGCTTCGACAGCGGCGTTCAGTGCCAAGAGGTTGGTTTGGAACGCAATCCCGTCGATAACGGAAGTGATGTCCGCAATTTGTTTGCTTAAATCACTGATTCCATGAATCGCAGCAGAGGTTTCTTTCATTTCTTCGATGGCTTCTTCCGCTTCTTTGGTGGCTTCGGTTGAAAGTTGATTCGCACGGTGGGTATGCTCGGCCGCTTGTTTCACCGTGCTGGTGATTTGTTCCATTGACGAAGCGGTTTGTTCCAGTGAGGCGGCTTGAGACTGGGTTCGTTCAGATAAATCCTCACTGGCATGCGAGACTTCTCCTGCCATCCCTCCAATTTCATTCGAGCCCGCTTTGATTTGCCCAAAAGTAGCTTCAATATTGGTTAAAGCACTGTTTGTCGCCACTTTCATGGCGTTGACTTCCCCTTGATAATGGCCTTCCATTCGATTCGTTAAATCGCCATTACTCATTTTGCATAGAATTTCACTGATGTTATGAATCAGGTGAGAGAAAGAATCTAATAATTCATTAATCGAATTCGATAACGATTGATTGAATCCTTCCAGATCTTTGGTTTCGATTCGGTCATCCAACAACCCTTCAGACGCGTTAGAGACAATTTTTTTAATATTTTCTTCAATGGCCAGTTGTTCGGTAACATTTTTCCATTCGGCAACGGTACCGAGTCGTTTTTGATCTTGACTGAAAATAGGATCGACAATCAAATCAATGGTTGCGTTGCCAACTTTAATGCGAGCGTCATAAGTTTCGGTCAGGTTGTCGAGCAACTTTTCCTGATGCTCGGGGTGTTGGTGAAAAACGTCGATGGATTCTTGCATTAAATTGTCGGCATCGAAATTGGGTAAATCTTTTTTCAGTTCGGGCTCAACTTTTTTGAGCATTTTTTTAACGGCTTTATTCATAAAAATGATGTTACGAAAACGATCAACCACCATTATGTTTGAAGAGGCCGAGTCAAGTGCTTGTTCAATACGCATGGCTTTGTTAAGAGAGGTTTTGGCATCATCAAAATCGGCTCCAAGTCGAATTTGCATGGATTTTAGACGGCCTAGCATCCGACTGGTTAAATTATGACCGGATGAATTTATCGGCTGATTAAAGTTTCCTTCTGCGATGCAGGTTAAGTGTTTGTACGCCTTGTGAAGTTTTCGATTCGTCACGATAGATGTGGCAATAATCAGTAAAATCAAGATAATATCGAACAGCTCCAATACAAAAACGGGAATCTGGGTTGTTAACAGTTGAGCATTGACCGATAAGAGTAATAATAAACCGAAAAATATGATTAAGTGACTCGACTCAAAGCGAGTGAATGGGTTGAGTTTTGAAGACAGGCCTACCGGATATCCACATTCTAGAGCGAGTTTACCGTCGGCAATTTTTTTGTAAGTTTTTTCTGCGGTCGCAATTTCTGCTCGCGATGCGGGCACCCTGACAGACATATAGCCTGTGATTTCACCGGCTTCAAAAATGGGGGTGGCATTGGCCATAACCCAATAGTGATCACCGTTTTTTCGCCGATTTTTTACGATTTGCGACCAAGGTTTTCCTGCTTGCAGGGTACTCCAAAAGTCTTTGAATACGGCCGCGGGTACATCAGGATGTCTTAAAATGTTATGGGGTTGTCCGACAATGTCTTTCCACTCAAAACCACTGGCTTCAATAAAATCTTCATTGGCTTCAACAATATTGCCATGTAAGTCCGTTCGAGAAACGATCGTAATCCCTTCTTTTAAAGGGTATTCTTTTTGTGTCACAGAACCGTTATTCTTGCTCATGAAGACTGCTCCTCGCTCTAATGTGCATTAATGTTTTGTTTTTAAACCGTTTTATCAATAAAAAACGTATAAAACAAGGTGTTATTTTGAGTACAAATACGCACTAATTTTATGGGTATGATGCTGTGAGGCCTTTTATAAAGGGATGGCGTTTTTTAAATTGAATGGTTTTCAAAGTATTATTTATTTTTATACTTCAATAGGTTTTTAATAGGTATCTCTATGTTTTGTTGCATAATCAGATTTTATTTTTAATAGGGAAGTGGCTTTAAATTTTATGAAAGAACTGCCGATCCAAGCATTGTTGCCAGACTTAAAACAAGTTCTGAGAGGGCAGCATAATGTTATTTTGCAAGCCGAACCGGGGGCGGGAAAATCAACAGCGGTACCTTTGGCCTTATTAGAGTCGGATTGGTTGGCTGGGCGTAAAATTATCATGCTCGAGCCGCGTCGTTTGGCAGTTAAGTCTATTGCTTATTATCTGGCAAGCCAGTTAGACGAACCGGTTGGAAAGAGAATTGGCTATCATATTCGTAATGATCGAAAAAGTTCTTCACATACGCTTCTAGAAATTGTGACCGAAGGGATTTTGACGCGTCGGCTTCAAGCAGACCCTGAGTTAAATGACGTTGCGATGATTGTTTTTGATGAATTTCATGAGCGATCCATTCATGCAGACCTCGCGCTGACGCTTTCTCTGGAGGTGCAATCCGCCTTGAGAGCGGATTTAAAATTATTGATCATGTCTGCTACGATGGAGGTGAAACCACTCCAGTCGTTATTTAACCAAGCTTCACAATCGCTATCTGTGCTGTACTCTCCCGGAAGGACATTCCCCGTTTCGGTCGCCTATTTAGCCTCGGCTCTGAAATCTTCTCATCCGTCTGATTGGATGCCTGTGTTACAGGGCTTGGTTCGCAAAGCCCTTGAAGAGACTGAGCAGGATGTTTTGGTTTTTGTGGCCGGCCAGAGTGATATTCAAAGGCTTCAGCGCCAGTTAGAGCAAGTTTTGCCTAAAGAAATGGTGATACGCCCTTTGTTCGGTGGTTTAAATCAAAAGGAACAAGAGTTGGCATTGTTGCCAGATGTCCAGAAACGTCGAAAAGTTGTGTTATCAACGAATCTGGCTGAAACCAGTTTGACCATAGAAGGGATTGGTGCGGTGGTGGATTCCGGGTTTGCACGCAAGGCCTTATATGATGTTTCCAGTGGCATGACGACGCTGACGACACAGCGAATTTCACAAGCTTCGGCCGAACAAAGAAAGGGACGTGCTGGACGTTTATTCCCAGGGAAATGTTATCGACTGTGGACGGAATCACAGCAGACTATGTTACGACCTTTTGATGCCCCCGAGATTCAACAGACTGATTTAGCCGATTTGTGTTTAGAATTGGTTCAATGGGGAGTGACTTCGCCGGACGAATTGCATTGGTTAACCCCTCCTCCGAAGCCGCATTATAAAGCGGCGAAAACCTTGTTGATTTCGTTGGGATTATTGTCAAAAGCTGGAAGTGTGACCGAGTTAGGTAAGAAAAGTATGGCATTTGCTTTGCCGCCGCGCTTAGCGAAGATGCTGCTGGTTTCCGATCAGGTAACCTCTTTAGCGAAAGAATCGGCTCAAGCGTTGGCCTGTGATTTGGCGGCCATCCTATCTGAAAGAGATGTGTTGTCTTTTTCGGAGGGGACAGATTTAGTGAAACGAATGCTTGCTTTATATGCCTATCGGCAAGATCGGAAACAAGCTGAAAATCAGTACCAGATTCAACGTTCAGCGATGGAGCAAGCGTTAAAAAATGCTCAAAATTGGCGTCGAACATTAGGCGCTGTTGGGGGTTCCGATGAATTGTCGCTCGCGGATTTGCAGCTCAACATTGGCGCATTGGTTGCAATGGCTTATCCAGATCGTTTGGCTCAAAAACGAAAAGACGGTGGAGTGCGTTATGTTATGCGAAATGGAAAGGGAATCTTTTTGAAAGAAGAAGATCCTTTGCAGTCGTCGTCTTGGCTGGCGGTGGCCATGGTTGATGGTAAGCGTCAAGACGGGCAGGTGTATTTAGCGGCTCCGACCACGCTAGAAATGATTAAACGCTTATTTTCTGAGAAAGTAGAGCATGAGAAGTATTATCGATTTGACAGGGATAAAAAAGAAATTTCAGGCATAGAGCAGCTACGACTGGGCAAACTGTTGTTGGAAGAAAAGCCTTTGCTTGAACTGGATGAAGAGGCTATTCACGCCTGTTTGCTGGCGGCAGTCGAAAAAGATTTACGTTTGTTGCCGTGGCGTAAAAAGACTCAGGCGTGGCTTAACCGGGCACGCTGGCTTTCACAATATGATGAAACCTTCCCTAATTTTAGCCAGGCCTGGCTAAAATCAAACTTAACGACTTGGCTGTTACCTTACTTGAATGGTATTCACAGTGTAAAAGCGTTGCAACATTTAGATTTATTGATGTTGTTGCAGGCACAGCTTCCTTATGAACAGCAACAAAGTTTAGAACAACAGGCGCCACGCAATTATCAAACGCCTTCACAAAAATTGATTCCCATTGAGTATGAAGGGCACCCTAAAGTTTCCGTAATTTTACAAGAAGTATTCGGTGAGCTGGACTCTCCTAAATTGGCCTGGGGCAAGGTGCCGCTAATGTTTGAATTGTTATCGCCTGCACGAAGACAGATTCAAGTGACGAGTGATTTAGCGAATTTCTGGCGAACATCTTACTTTGAGGTGATGAAGGAAATGAAAGGTCGCTACCCTAAACATCGTTGGCCGGATAAACCGCTGGAAGAAAAGGCGGGCAGATCTGTTAAACCTCGGGTTTGAATTTAGAAAACGTTAGAGCTGGACGGTGCTTAAATTCGAGTGATTTTGGCCGCTTTATGCCCAGTTGTAATGACCATGGTGTAAGCAGATTTGACATCAATTTGGTTGATGGTGAGATGCGACAAAGCATAATCACGAGAGCGTTTTAGCTCATCACTGACATAAGTTTGTCCCATTGCCGAGCAAGCGACAAAATCACTTAGCATCATCAACAGTGCCATGTCACAAATTTTACTATGGGTCTGTTTGATTTCTGGCGTAATATGGCGAGAATGGTGCAATAAAATGCCTTTGTAAATTTCAGGGATCATTCCCCAGTTTTTGGCAATCACCACACCGGCTTCACTATGAGAGGTATCGAAAAGTTCGAGCTCTTGCTTTCGAGCGGCATAAGGTTTTGATAAAGATCTTAAGAAAATGGGTTTATAACCAATCGGGTCGATTTTCGAAAGGAAAACGGCTCCGATATTTTGCATTAGACCGCCTAAATACGCTTCCGATCGCGAAATTCCTTCAACACTTTCTGACAATTCTGCGGCGGCCAATGCGGCATTCATGCCATGCATCATAATGGCATTTTCCAAGGGGTTGTTGTTGTGTTGGCGAACCAGAATAGCGGCGCAAAATAAATCAAAGACATTGTCAAGACCAATCAAGTTAAGAATGGTACGCACTTTCATTAACTGATCAATCGATTTTTTAGGATAAGCTTCTCGTGCAATTTTAATAAATTCAGCCAATGTTTCAGGGCTTCTTTTGATTAACTCTTCTACTTTCGATAAATTCGGGTTGGCCGAATAGAGTTCTTCTTTAATCAATAAGAGTTCGGGTGGAAGATGGTAAACATAGACCTTTTTGAGAAGCTCGATCGCTGTGTTGATACGATTTTCAAGGTGAACAGAAATAGGCGCTTTTTCTGCATCACTGGGGTCAGTCAACAAATTCTCAATGTCTTGTTTGTCCAATACCAAGTCTTCGTGCATGGGATAGGAGTGTTCTGGCATATTGACGATACGCGCACCATAAAAGTGACGCCCATGCTTTTGGCGGTAAGAGCTGATGACAATCGCATCAATTTTGTAAGCTTCCCCTTTATGGTCACTCACCTGTACATTTGAAAAAATTTTGCCGCTACTGATGTTGGACGCAGGGATATCGGTTGTAAAGGAAATGCCTTCTAGGGAAATATCATAGCCAGTGAACGAGTTGTTATTCAAAAGGAGTTTAAAGTCACGTCGATAACGTGGGTGTTTACGCTTTTCTTGAATTTCTTCGTCGGAGGAATGTGAGTCATTTTTATTTTTAGACATGGGTAATATTTCAATAAAATTTCTTTTTATATATGCGTTCTTTACTCTAACAGAGTTACTGAATGATTCACTAGAAAAAACTGTGCCTATATCGTTGTTTTTTATACTAAAAAAATTAATTCTTGAATTTGAAAAATTTATGACTGTGATTAACTAATTGTTTTTAAAGCAAAATCCTCTTCGTGTGACGGGGGCTTTTACTTTAATTTTAATAAGTTAACTGTTTTAGAAGGCGTTTACCATTCATATTGGTCGGCAATATAAGCAAAAGCGGTCATAAATGCCGGTTCTTGAAATTTTTTCAGTCCTGTTTCTGAAAAAAGAACGGGGAGCGGATATTTTTTTAAGGCCGCTTTTTGAGTGGTTGCATTTAAAAGAATGGTATGTAGATTTGGCATTAATTGCAAAGCAGCTTCAAGCTTGAACCCGTTTGCTCCGCCGGCAAATTTGCCTTTCTTTTGGCGGGCTTTAATAACAATATGGTCGATTTGGTAATCTTCGACCAGTTTTGAAAAAGTTTTTTGAAAATATTTCAGATCATTCGCGCTGTCAGGATTTGGACATTGAATTTTACGTGCTCTGCAGTCAGGTAGATTAAAGATTTCCGATTCAAAGTTAATTAAGCTGATAATGGCATCGTTTCCACTTAGTTCTACTCCGCATACCATCATGATCAGCTCCTAATTAAATTTCATATTATCGAGAACGAATTATCGCAGTTCATTGAGCCGTCGTGTGAATTGTTTTCAATTTTTCTTGTAGGTTTGGATGGCTTCTGTAAAATAAAAATCGATTGTATTTCATCTATAAGGAGTAAGGGTTATGTCTAAAAATTTATTAAGCTTGATTTTGATGGTCTTGGGTGTGGTGTTGTTAATTTGGGGTATTCAGGCCTCAGATTCATTGAATTCACAGGTCTCTGAAGTGTTTACGGGAACCAGTACTGATAGAGCGATGTCTTTTATGATTGCTGGAATTGTGAGTTTAGTTGTTGGCGCTTATTTGAAATTTCGAGGTTAAGTTTTCAAGTGGTATCGGCAGGGTTTGACACGGATGTTTTTTAATCGACAGATTTAAACAGGCCTCTAAAATAGGAGGGATGGAAGTGTGCGATGACAACATAAAAAACACTGCCAATAATAACGCCCAATGTGATGTTTCCTAGGAAAAAAGGTTGCCAGATAAGTGGGAAAACCTGATCAAACCAGTCTAGTGATGCAATAGGGATTTCGGTGTCTAAAGAAGTTAACTTCGGTGTGTTGAGTAGCCAGGTTCCAAATTGATATCCGCCATACCAGATGAATCCCATGGTCAGTGGGTTCGTTATCCAAGCTAAAGCAGTAGCGAGAGGAATATTTGCTCGGGCATAATAGGCAAAAATAGAGCCTAACACCATTTGAAAAGGGACGGGTAACATCATGCAAAAAGCACCGATAAATCCTGCTCTGGCAAATGATTTTCGGTCACCGATCCAATAAACTCTATCTTTAAATCTGGGGAAGTATTTGTTTAAAAAAGGAGAGGTTTTTGTCTTGCGACCGATTTTATGTATTTGGAGTTTGGTATAACGCAACATGCTTTTATTTTATCAGGGTTCGATTATTTTTGATGTATCTAAAACAACCATTCAAACATGAGAGAGTCATTTAGACACTATAAATTAAATAAAATAAAAGTGGCCGTCAGCGTTAAAGCAAAAAGGAAGGCTGATGGTTTAGAGATAGACAATCTTGGTTTTTTATCTTTCTGGTGATTTTTAGTCGTCAAATCCATGGGTTCAATTGCTCTTTTTATGTTGATGAGAAAGCATCCTATCAGAGTGTTTATTTGTTTAATAATTAGAGGTTTTTATGCCGCTATAGGATCTTTACAAAACCGGGTGGCTGATAAAATATTCTATTTTGAAAGGAACGTTGCTTTTTGGATTGTTTTAATAAGTGGACATTCTAGCTGTGCTAGAGTAAAGTTATTACCTGCAAGAAGGTTGGACAATCGCGTGATTTTTTCTCGAGGAAAGTCCGGGCACTACAGAGCAGAATGCCAGCTAACGGCTGGGCGGTGAAAGCCGATGGAAAGTGCAGCAGAGAGTAGACCGCCAATTTATTGGTAAGGGTGAAAGGGTGCGGTAAGAGCGCACCGCGCAACGGGTAACCGTTTGTGGCAAGGTAAACCCCATTCAGTGCAAGACCAAATAGGAAAACACGTTTGAGCTTAGCTTAAACAAGGTGCGGCTCGTACCTGGTTTTCGGGTAGGTTGCTTGAGGGAAGTAGTGATGCTTCTCCTAGATGAATGATTGTCACCAGCAATGGTACAGAACCCGGCTTATAGACCTTCTTGTTTTTTATTCCTTTCTTTAAGATAAAACAGCCTTGTTTTTCATAAAAATTCGAATTTTTCCCACAAAAAACCACTTTTTTTATTTTTTTTCAAAAAAATCCCCACTTATCTTTTCGTGAAAGATTTTTATCGCACTAGATTGCTTATTTAGTATCTACTTTGGTTGATTCTAACTATATGTTGGGTTTGACCCTTGGATAAGAGTTGATCCTTTTTCTGATTATCTTTTCTTGTCATCTTATTTTTAATACTTAATTTTAATTATTATTTTTGCTTATAACTTATTGAAAAATAAAGTTTAAATAGCAGCTATTAGTGTAGGGTGTTAAAGCCGCTATGCTCGCTAAGTTGTTGGTCTGTAAAAAGAAATTCATAATTCAAACAATGAATACGCTTGACAGGGGTGTCAAAGTTCAATATAGTGGCGACAAGTGGTGCAAAGTGGCGAAAAGTGGAAAATAATGTTGTTCTTCCGTGGAATAAATTCAATCAATATGGACACAAAGGGGCGTTTGGCAATTCCTAAACGTTACCGTGAGTCTATTGCCGAAGCAAGTGAGAATCAGCTTGTCGCTACGATTGATTTGCACAGCCCTTGCCTATTGATTTACACCATGGATGAATGGGAAGTGATTGAACGTAAGTTAATGTCGCTTCCTAATATGGATCCACAAGCAAGGCTTGTCCAAAGGTTATTGTTAGGACATGCCTCTGAAATGGAAATGGATGGACAAGGTCGAGTTTTGCTCCCTAGTTTATTGCGAGAGCATGCCAAGCTTGAAAAAGAAGCCATTTTGTTAGGTCAAGGGAATAAGTTTGAGCTTTGGTCTCAAGAAGCATGGGATGAAAATCGCCCAGAAATGCTCGATTCAGCATCGGTTGGAGATGTTTCTGAATCTCTTGCGAGTTTGAGTTTGTAGTATGACTGAGAAAGAACAAACAGGGCAGTCAAGTCACTACCCTGTGATGTTGTCAGAATCCGTTGCAGGGTTGGCAGTTGATCCAAATGGTATTTATATCGATTGTACCTTTGGGCGGGGCGGACATAGTCGAGCCATTTTAGATCAATTGGGTGAACAAGGGCGTTTACTGGCAATTGATCAAGACCCAGAAGCGATTCGTTATGCAGAAGAGAATTTTAATGACTCCAGGTTTGAGATTCAGCATGGAAGTTTTGAGGCACTAGAACAGTACTGCGAAGCAAGAGATTGGGTTGGTAAGGTTAACGGCATTTTGATTGATTTGGGGGTCTCATCCCCCCAGCTAGATGAAGCTGAGCGAGGGTTCAGTTTTATGCGTTCAGGTCCTTTGGATATGCGAATGAATCCTGAAACAGGTTTGAGCGCACAAGAGTGGTTGATGCAAGTGGATGAAAAAACGCTGGCACAAGTGCTCAGACAATATGGAGAAGAGCGTTTTTCTGGACGTATTGCCAGGCATATAAAAGAAGCGGCACAAGAACAAAAATTACAAACCACGCTAGATTTAGCAAAAGTGGTGGTCAAAGCTTCGCCTAAGACAGAAAAACACAAACATCCCGCAACGCGAACTTTTCAGGCGATTCGAATCGCTGTTAATCGTGAGCTGGATGTGTTGAAAAGCGTTTTGGAAGCATCGGTTGCGGTACTGAAAAGCAGTGGCCGACTATCGGTAATTAGTTTTCATTCTTTGGAAGATCGGATAGTGAAACAGTTTATTCGCGATCAATCACGCATTAAAGATTTGTTTCCTGATTCCCCTATTCAACTTGAAGTGGTGGAGCCGGTGATTAAAAAGGTTGGAAAACCTATTTTTCCTTCCAAAGAGGAATGTGAAGAAAATCAGCGATCTCGAAGTGCTGTACTGAGAATCGCAGAAAGAATTTAAAAAGAGTTGCCTTGAAGCAATATCTAAAAACAGAATTTGTTTGTTCGTAATCACGAATAAATAAATGTTGGGTAACATTGTGTTGATTAAGGGGAGTATCACATGAAGTTTAATTTACAAGAAACCATCTCTGCAGACGCGGGCATGCCAAAGATCAAGGTTATTGGTCTCGGTGGCGGCGGCGGAAATGCTGTTGATTACATGGTGCGTTCAGAAGTTGAAGGCGTTGATTTTATTTGTGCAAATACGGATGTACAAGCACTGAAAAATGCGACGGTTGAAACATGTATTCAATTAGGTGCAAACGGTTTAGGCGCGGGTGCCAATCCAGAAAAAGGAATGGAAGCGGCTAAAGAAAATATTGAACAGGTTAAAGAAGCGTTGAAAGGCGCAGATATGGTTTTTATTACGGCTGGAATGGGCGGGGGCACTGGAACGGGTTCGGCACCAGTCGTTGCACAGGCAGCACGTGAAATGGGGATTCTGACCGTTGGTGTTGTGAGTCGTCCTTTCGGCTTTGAGCGTCGAGCAAAAATTGCGGATGCCGGTATTCAGCAATTGGCTGAAAGTGTTGATTCTTTAATCACGGTTCCCAACGATAAATTATTAAAAGTATTAGGGCGTGATTTTGTTCTAGCAAAAGCATTTGATTATGCGAACGAAGTCCTACATGGTGCAGTTCAAGGAATTTCTGAGTTGGTTACTCGACCAGGAATGATTAACGTCGACTTTGAAGATTTGCGTACCGTTATGTCTGAGCGTGGCGTTGCCATGATGGGCGTAGGGCATGCAACAGGTGAAGATCGCGCGATTAAAGCAGCAGAAAAAGCCATTGCCAATCCGTTGCTGGAAGATATCTCCGTATCCGGCGCAAAAGGTCTATTGGTTAATATTACTTCCGGGCTTGATTTTACATTGGGTGAGTTCAATGAAGTCGGTGATGTGATTGATCAGGTTGCTTCGGAAGATGCTAAAGTCATTATCGGGACTTCTATTGATGAATCAATGACTGACGAAATCCGTGTGACAGTGGTGGCAACGGGTTTGTCGGAAATTGGTGATGCGAAACGCCCTGAAGTGGTAAAGCCAAACTTGCAAGCGGTGGAAGCCAGTAAAGCTGACGAGAAAGTTGAAGCTGAAAAAGTGACGTCTAATTCAAAGTCTGTAGCTGGTAAGCCGTCACCGGAAGTGGTTCGTCCAAAAATGGTCGTGAATGGGGGTGTCACCGGTAGTGTCGATTCAAGTTCTAACTACTTAGACATTCCGGCTTTCCTTCGTCGACAAGTCGATTGATTTCTTGTCGGTACGGTAATGACTGAATTCTCTATTTGGTCATTCTGGACTAGCAGATGGTAGTGCAAAAACTCCCCAAACTCAGCCAGTTTAATCAGATTAACTGGCAAGGTTTCTTTGCACTCTTTTTGCTGGTTCTTGTCTTTATTTCTCTGATCTCAATTATTCAAATCCAGCACCAGGTTCGTCATTTAGAGACACAGTATGCAAACGCACTGAAACAAGAAGTGCTTTTGAATGAAGAGCACGGTAAGTTAACGTTAGAAAAACATCACTTAACCGCATTAGCCCGGGTAGAGCATATTGCTAGAACACAGCTAAATATGACGTTAGATAAAACTCCCGAAAACATGAATTCTCAAACTATTATTTTGGAAAAACTTGATGCACCCTCAGCAGAATCCGAAAATTAATAGAGATTCGTTGATTTTCACGTTGATCGTGATGCTATTCGTTGCCATTCTTTTTAAAGCATTTCACGTCCAAATCTTAGAATCGGATTTTCTTCAAAATGAAGGCAATAAACGTCAAATTAGAAGTTTAGAAATCCCCGCACCACGTGGAGAGATTTTTGACCGTAATGAAAATGTGTTGGCATTAAGCACGCCCATTGATTCTATTTGGGTTGATCCTAAAGTTTTATCTTTCTATTTAGACTCGCAACAACAAAATATGCAAACAAATCTCGATAATCTTAGTGTTAAAGAGTATGGAAAAAGACAGGCTTTTATTGCAGAAAAGAAGCAAGCTTATCGAACGATGCTGGAATTGCTGGGGGTTTCTTCAAGTCGATTTACCCATCAAGTACTGGCCAAAAAAGATCGTCGTTTTTTATATGTTAAGCGTGGCGTTCTGCCAGAATTGACCGCCAAGATTGAAGCTTTGGATGTCCCCGGGCTTTATGTTCAAAACCAATATAAGCGTTATTATCCAGCTGGAGAAGTGGTCGGACATCTAATCGGTTATACCAATATTGATGATGTTGGAATCGCAGGGATTGAAAAAACGTATGAGGATTGGCTATCTGGAGTCGCCGGAGAAAAACAAGTGATTAAAGATCGCGCTGGTCGGGTCGTTGAGTTTGTTAAGGATCTTCAGCCAGCTGAACCCGGTAAACCAATGGTGCTGAGTATTGATAAGGACATGCAGTTTTTTCTTTACCACGCTTTGAAGAAAAGTTTTATTAAGCATCAAGCCAGTTCGATTATGTCGGTGATTTTAGATGCAAAAACTGGCGAAGTACTGGCAATGGTCTCTTTACCTGCTTTTAACCCGAATGACCGCAGTCAGTTAAAAGGCGCTCGGTTGCGTAACCGGGTCATTGCTGATCGAATTGAACCGGGTTCAACTGTAAAGCCTTTTATTATGGCCAAAGCGTTAGACTTAAACGTGATTAAGCTCACGGATGAAATTAAAACATCTCCTGGATCGATTCATATTCAAGGCCAACGCATTACGGATACCCGAAACCATGGCACAATTACCCCGGCGGAAGTCATTAAACTTTCCAGTAATGTGGGTGCCACTAAAATTGCCTTGAAGATGACACCGAATGATGAATGGCAAATATACCATGATGTGGGGTTTGGACAAGATTTAGGTTTATTTTTGCCCGGTGAAACCTTAGGTTTTTTACGCCCCGCGAATGAATGGCAGAAAATTGATCAGGCATCAGCCTCTTTTGGGTATGGGTTTAACATTAATTTAATGCAACTGGCACATGCCTATATGATCTTTGCTAATCAAGGACGTATTAAGCCTTTGAGTTTATTAAAATTGAATGACGTTCCCGAGGGGCATCAGGTGGTTTCAAAAAAATCAGCCGCAGCAGTGCTAGATATGATGGAAAAAGTTGTTGGGCGTAATGGAACGGCACCGGAAGCCAAAATTGAAGGGTATCGCATTGCAGGAAAAACCGGAACGGTGCATCGAACCAAAATAGGTGGGTATGAACAGAATAAATACATTTCCCTGTTTGCCGGCATTGTGCCCGTCTCGAACCCAAAATATATTATGGTGACCGCGGTCAATGAACCGAGCCGCGGCATTTATTACGGCGGAAAAGTCGCCGCACCTATATTCAAAGAAGTCATGGAAGAAGTACTTCGTTTAAAGAATATTCCGCCGGACGAAATGATTGAGGATGATCAAAAATGAAGCGGCTTGCTGAGATTTTGACCTTCTTTGAGTTATCTGACTCACAATCGATAAAAGGCATTGAAACAACTATCACCAGCTTAACGATTGATTCACGTCAGGTTACACAGAAAACGGCGTTTATCGCTTTGTCAGGTGGTCAAGCTCACGGAATCTTTTATGCGGAACAGGCCATTGAAAGGGGGGTCAGTTGTATATTGACAGACACGGCAGGCCTGGCAGAATTTAATAAACATGTCGATCCTCACAAAATGACGACCTGTGCGGTTATTGAAGTGCCATCACTGGATAAGCGATTAGCAGATTTTGCGAAATGGTTTTATGATTCGCCCAGCGAGCGTGTCAAAGTGATCGGTGTGACCGGAACCAATGGAAAAACCTCCAGCAGTCATTATATGGCTCAAATGCTGAATGCTTTAAATTATAAAGTTGCATTGATGGGTACGTTGGGCAATGGTTGGTTTGGCGCGTTAAAAACCAGCCAAAACACCACCGTTGATGTGGTAACGCTAACCCATTCTTTAAATGAGTTTGCGGAACAACAGGCTGATTATGTGGTGATGGAAGTTTCCTCCCATGCGATTGAGCTAGGCCGAATTGCGGGGGTTGGTTTTGAAGTCATAGCCATGACACAAGTGACACGAGATCATTTAGATTTCCATCACTCTGAAGCGGCATACCAAGCCGCTAAGAAAAAATTGTTTTTAAATTACCCAAGCCAGCATCAGGTGATTAATATCGATGACCTAGTCGGTCAAGCCTTACTGCGAGAGTTACCCACAACAGATGGGGTGTTAAGTTATTCTCAAAAAGAGACTCAAGCAGATGTCATTTGTTTAGACAGTGTATTGAGTTTGAACGGCATAAAAGGCACCTTAATGCTTAAAGCCAACCCTTTAGCTTTTGAACTGCCGCTAATGGGGCAGTTTAATTTAGAGAATGTACTCTGTGCGGTTTCTGTTATGTCGGCTTGTGGTTTCGGAGTGACTCAAATACAAAAATCATTGGCATCGGTTAAAGCGGTTAGTGGGCGTATGGAGCTGTTAACACAGCCAGGAAACCCTTCGGTGTTGATTGACTATGCACATACACCCGATGCGTTGGAAGCTGTTTTGAAAGCCGCAAGCCATCATCTTTCAACGAAGCAGGCAAAGCTATGGGTGGTGTTTGGTTGTGGTGGCGATCGAGATGTTGGAAAGCGCCCATTAATGGGAAGGGTTGCAGAAACCTACGCCGATGAAGTGGTGATAACGGATGATAATCCTCGAAGCGAATTGCCCGAAGCAATTGTGGCTGATATTAAAAAGGGCATGTATCGTCCGGTTAAGGTCCTTCATAATCGCCCGCAAGCTATTGCTTATGCCGTTGAACAGGCCTCTCGCTGTGATATGGTGGTGATTGCCGGAAAGGGGCATGAGAATTATCAAGAAATTCAAGGAAAGCGCTGGCCAATGAGCGATCAGAAGATTGTTAAAGCCCTGTTTGATGTCACTGAGGCAGGCTCGGTTTGAGAAGGAAAAATATATGACATGGAATTTAATAGATTTGGTCGAGGCCGTTAAAGGTGTGCTTGCAGGTGAGCTACTGGGTAATGAGCCGGTGGTTTTTACGTCAGTCAGCACGGATACCCGGACGTTAAAATCCGGTGCGCTTTATATCGCGATTAAAGGTGAGCATTTTGATGGGCATGCTTTTATAGGAGATGCGGTTCGTCAGGGGGCTGTTGCCGTGTTGATTTCCGAACCGATGGAAACGGTCGTCCCCGCTGTTTTGGTGGAGGACACGCGCATTGCCTTTGGGGCATTTGCGGCCTGGCATCGTCAACAAATGCCGTTGAAAGGGTTAATTGGGGTGACGGGTTCTAATGGTAAAACCACTACCAAAGCACTGCTGGCACATATTTTATTAAAGCATGCCCCCGTGCTGGCGACGCAAGGAAATTTAAACAACGATTTTGGGCTGCCACGTACCTTATTAGAGCTTTCAGATTCAGATGAATATGCCGTGATTGAAATGGGGGCGAATCACCGAAAAGAAATTGCTTATCTGACTCAACTAGCCAAGCCCGATGTGGCGGTCATTACTTTGGCTGCAGGTGCTCACTTAGAAGGTTTTGGGTCTTTGCAAGGGGTGATTGAAACGAAGGGAGAAATTCTGGAAGGCGTCCGAAAAGGGGGGGTGGGCATTTTAAATACCGATTCTCCCGGATTTGAGTATTGGGTCGAAAAAAGTCGGCAGTTAGACGTTTCCGTGATGACCTTTGGACAGGCGCGTTTTGCCAATGTGCAGGTCGTGGACTTTAAACAGTCTGAGAGTCAGATTACCTTTACGCTGGATTTGAACTGGCAAACCATCCGCCAAACTGAAGTGGTAACGATGCCGGTTCTCGGGTTTCACAATGCGATGAATGCGGCGGCGGCGGTCGCGGCCTGTTTAGCTATTGACTTACCCTGGTCTGACATTCAGCCAGGCCTGGTAGATTTTGGAGGCGTCTCTGGACGACTGCAACAATCCTTGTTGCCTAAAGGGGTTTTAATTGATGACAGTTATAATGCGAACCCGTCATCGGTTAAAGCCGCGATTGAAACCTTGAGTCACTTACCCGGTAAATCAGCTGTTTGCTTGGGGGGAATGGCAGAGCTTGGCGAAGAGTCAGAAACCCTACATCAAGATGTTGCCACGTTTGCCAAAGAAAAAGGCGTGACAAGTTTGCTGCTGTTCGGAGACGCAACGCAATGTATGCAAACTGTCTTTGGGGAAGGTGCTTGCTGGTTCGATTCACAGGATGCTTTGGTGCAGGAAGCTGTGCGTTTAATCCAACAAGATGAAGTACAAAACCTGCTGGTAAAAGGATCCCGCTCAGCGAAAATGGAGCGGGTCAGTGAAACTATTTTAGCCGCATTGGAAGCGCATCAATCTTCCCTAAACAATGAACACAACCAAGGATAAATAGCATGCTGATTTATTTAACAGACTATCTAACGCAATATATTTCTGGTTTTAGCGTCTTTAACTATATTACGATGCGAACCATTATGAGTGTGCTGACGGCATTGCTTATTTCCTTTATGATCGGTCCAAGAGTCATTCGTTGGCTTATCCGGTTGAAAGTCGGTCAAAGCGTGCGTTTGGATGGCCCTGAAACGCATTTGGTTAAAACCGGGACGCCGACGATGGGCGGCGTTATGATTCTCTTTTCTGTCTCCATCGCTGTTTTATTATGGGGGAATTTGAGCAATCATTATTTGTTGATTGCCACGCTCACGATGTTAGGGTTTGGTGTCATCGGATTTGTGGATGATTATAAAAAAGTGGTTTATAAAGACCCGAACGGTATGCGTTCTCGTACAAAATTCTTTTGGCAATCGATCGTGGGCTTGGTAGCGGCTTTTGCTTTGTATTATTTAGCAAAAGTACCGGCCGAAGCGCAGTTGTTGATTCCCTATATGAAAGACACTTTTATCTATTTAGGAGCCTGGACGGTTGTACTGGCGTATTTTGTCATTGTAGGAACGTCTAATGCCGTTAATCTAACCGATGGCTTGGATGGTCTGGCGATCATGCCAACGGTGATGGTGGCGGGTGCGCTGGGGGTGTTTGCTTATATGACAGGGCATTTATATTTCTCGGATTACCTGCAGATTCCTTATATTCCCGGTGTGGGCGAGCTGGCCATTTTCTGTGCCGCTCTGGTGGGGGCTGGCTTAGGGTTTTTATGGTTTAACGCGCACCCAGCGCAAGTTTTTATGGGCGATGTCGGTTCTCTATCAATCGGGGCGGCATTAGGGATTGTTGCGGTGGCTGTGCGTCAGGAGCTGGTTTTGTTTATTATGGGCGGAATTTTTGTAGCAGAAACACTGTCGGTCATTTTACAGGTGGGCTCTTATAAATTACGAAATGGAAAACGTATCTTTTTAATGGCGCCATTGCATCATCATTTTGAGCAAAAAGGATGGCATGAGTCACAAGTTATTGTCCGCTTTTGGATTATTACTATTTTATTGGTGTTAATTGGGTTGGCCAGTTTGAAAATTCGATAAGAAAAACGGTGTTAAACAGTGTCAGAAAGTTGCATAGAACTGCGAAGTTCAATAAAGAAAAGGATAGACTAAAGTGTATCTTGTAGCAGGATTAGGATTAACCGGTCAGAGTGTATTAAATTATTTTGCCAGCCAGGGCGAACCTTGCTTTGCTTTGGATACACGTCCCGAGTTTGATACGTCAGAACTGGAAAAGACTTACCCTGAGGTTGAGTTTGCAACGGGATCTTTGCCATCGCACTGGTGTGGAAAAATTACGTCCATTGTCCTTAGTCCTGGTATTTCTAAATCCGAACCTTGGGTAAAGTATTGCATTAATCAGGGGACGGAAGTGATTGGCGATATAGAGTTGTTTGCCAGAGCGGCAGGTCAACCGATTGTGGCAATTACCGGGTCAAACGGTAAAAGTACGGTGACGACTTTGGTTGCAGAAGCCTTAAAGGAAGCTGGTTATGTCGTAGGAGTTGGTGGAAATATTGGTTGCCCAGCATTGGATTTATTAACCCATGAAACAGACTTTAATGTTTATGTTCTGGAATTATCAAGCTTTCAATTGGAAACCACATACTCTTTACAAGCGGTTGCTGCCACCGTTCTTAATATTTCAGAAGATCACATGGATCGTTATCTTGCCCTTGAAGACTATATTCAAGCTAAGATGACGATTTTAAACAACACTGAGCTGGCAGTCCTTCCGTTAGATTTTGAGCGCGTTGGCATTGCTCGGCCTGGAGATGAAGTTCGATTCGGGTTGAATTATGCTGAAGTTTTGCCACCTAAAGAATATGGCATTGTGATGAAAAATAGCCAGGCCTGGCTCGGATGGGAAGATCATGCCTCCGTTCCGGTTTCATGCATGGCGCAGCAAGGCTTACACCATCAATTAAATGCTTTGGCAATGATGGCACTTTGTCGTCCGTTTGAGTTGTCGGATACCGTGTTTAAAAAAGTGCTTAAAGCGTTTAAGGGCTTGCCGCATCGAACACAAGTTGTGCTTGAACAAGACGGTATTAGTTGGATTAACGATTCGAAAGGCACCAATGTAGGCGCAACGGTTACTGCCATTGAATCGATTAAAGAAACATCGGATGGTCAAGTGGTTTTGATTGCTGGCGGCGTGGGTAAAGAAGCGGACTTTAAAGAACTGGGGCAAGCAGTTGCCCAGTCGTGCGGGCAGGCTATTTTGTTCGGTCAAGATAAAGCGGTTATTGCTCAACAACTTCCTGCCGAAAAAATAAAACTTGTCGAAACCTTGTCGGAGGCGGTTTTATTGGCAAAATCTCTGGCAAAACCAGGGGATGCCATCCTGTTTTCTCCTGCTTGTGCAAGTTTTGATCAGTTTAAAAACTATATTGAAAGAGGGAATGCCTTTGAAGCTTTTGTACAACAATACATTGCCAATGAAGTAGGAGGCGAAAGCGAATATGCCGATACGTGATTGGCGGCAACAAAGTCAAAGTTGGTCAATGGATTTTTGGCTGATAGGCGCTTTGGCAGTTCTGGTTACCATTGGGCTAACGATGGTGGCTTCCAGTTCTATCGCGATCAGCGAAAAGCGTTTTGGCGATCCGACACATTACCTGTTGAGGCAAATGTTTTCCATGGGTTTAGGCATAATTGCCGCTTATATTGTGTTGAAAATTCCGCTGTCCTTTTGGCGAAAACATCGTGGACAGGTGTTTATTATTGGAATAGTTTTGTTAGTGCTGGTGTTAGTGTTTGGGCGCGAAATTAACGGCAGTAAACGCTGGCTTCCTTTAGTGGTAATGAACTTCCAAGTGTCGGAGTTTATGAAAATAGCGGTGGTTGTCTTTATGGCGGGATATTTAGATCGACATGCCACTGCGGTGAGGGAAAGTTTCGAAGCGGTTATTCGGCTTGCTCTACCTTTTGGGGTCATGGCGATATTACTTTTATTAGAGCCCGATTTCGGCAGTACATTTGTGATTGCGGTAATTATTACCGGGATGTTGCTGATTGCCGGTGCGCCTTGGCGCTTTTTTGTGATGACCGTATTGCCGATAGCCACCTTGCTGGTCATGATGGTGATCACCTCTCCCTATAGAATGGCAAGGGTGACGAACTTTTTGGACCCTTGGTCGGATCCTTTTGGGCATGGCTATCAGTTAACACAGGCTCTGATTGCTTCCGGTCGAGGAGAGTGGTTTGGTGTCGGGATTGGGGAAAGTGTACAAAAGTTGTTGTATTTGCCCGATGCTCATACCGATTTTTTGTTTTCCATCTTTGCGGAAGAGTATGGCTTGATTGGCGTCATTTGCTTGGCATTGTTGTATTTAACCATTCTTTATCGCTGTTTTAGAATTGGGCGAAAAGCCTTTAATCAAACCGAATACTTTGGCGGGCTGATTGCCTACGGCGTTGGGATTTGGATTGTGTTACAAGCCATGATCAATATGGGTGTCAATCTTGGACTCTTTCCGACGAAAGGGTTGACGTTACCGCTTATGAGTTATGGGGGGTCAAGTACCGTAATGTTATTTATCGGATTGGCGCTGGTGTTAAGAGTCGATTGGGAAACACGACAGGCAGCTTTAGAGCAAGACTTGAATGACAGTAGTAAGCGTGGTACAACATGAAAAAAATTTTAATTATGGCAGGGGGAACGGGGGGGCATGTTTTCCCTGGGCTGGCTTTGGCAGACGCCTTAGCTGATAAGCAAGTGGAAACGGTTTGGCTTGGGACGCGCAATGGCATGGAAAAACAATGGGTTGATGCGGCTCAAATTCCCTTTTATACCATTTCAATTAAAGGTCTACGTGGCAATGGTCTACTAGGCTGGTTAAAAGCGCCGTTTAATATCTTTAAGGCTTGGCGGCAAGTACGGAACATTATTCGTCAAGAGGCGCCTGACTTAGTTCTAGGAATGGGCGGGTTTGTTTGTGGTCCGGGTGGACTGGCAGCTTTGTCGTTAAAGAAGCCTCTTGTTCTGCATGAACAAAATGCAACCCCCGGGCTGACTAATAAGCTGCTGGCACCCTTTGCGAAAAAAGTGATTTGTGCGTTTCCGCAAACCAAAATAACAGGCAAGCAAGTTGAAGTGATTGGTAACCCTGTTAGGCGCGGCCTGGAAAATCTGCCTGTCGTACAAGCGCATTCTCCTCGTCGCCTGTTAGTGCTGGGTGGTAGCCGAGGTGCGTTGGCTTTAAATGAAATGGTGCCAAAGGCATTGGCGCTGCTACCGGAATCCCTGCGACCTCAAGTAATACATCAGACGGGACAAAAAACGTTAAAGCAAGCGCAATCTTATTATCAGGCTGCAAATGTTGCCGCTGATGTGGTGCCGTTTATTGATGATATGGTTTCTGCCTATCAGCAAGCAGATTTGGTGATTTCCCGTTCCGGTGCCTTGACAGTTTCGGAATTGATGGCCGCCGCACGCCCGGCAATCCTCGTACCGTTTCCCTTCGCGGTGGACGATCACCAGACAACGAATGCACAAGCATTGGTTGATATCAACGGGGGCGAGATTTTTCAACAGGCGGATATAACGCCTGAGTTGTTGTCTGAAAAAATTCAATTCTGGATGACAGAAAGTCAATGCGAAGCGGCATCACAATCCATTCGAGCTTTGGCGCCCCACTCTGCTAAAGAGAAGATTGTCGATGTCTTATTGAAGCTTTCGGCTCCTTCCTCTTAACTTTCTTAAAGCGTCCTTTTAAAATGAGGCATTATGCAAAACACATTTCCTGAATTTCCAGATTTAAACGGAAAACGTATTTTAATTACCGGGGCTTCCAGCGGAATTGGCGCCGGCATGGCATCTGTTTTAGCCAAGGCCGGCTGTCGATTGGTCTTGCATTACAACCGTAATGAAGTTGGGATTGAAAAAACCTATCAAACCGTAACCGAGCTGGGAGCAAAAGCACAATTACGACAATGCGATTTTAAAAATTTAACAGAAATTCCAGCTTTTTTTGACCAGGCCTGGTCAATTTTTGATGGATTAGATGGCATGGTGAATAATGCTGGTATCATCACCAAATCGTTGAGTTTAAAGGATAAAACAGGGCAACAGTTCAACAACACAATTGCAGTTAACTTACAAGCCCCTTATTTACTCAGCACACACTTTGCCGATGCTTGCAAGCAAGCGAATCAAACCGGTGTGATTGTCAACAACAGTAGTATTCATGGTCAGGCGACTTGTGAATGGTTTGCCGCTTATGCCGCATCGAAAGCGGGACTGGACGCGATGATGAAAGTGCATGCGGTTGAATGGGGGCAGTATGGTATTCGTGTCAATAGTTTGGCACCGGGCGTTGTGCCTGTCGAAAGAACGTTTGATGTGTTGCACCAACCGGCAATGGAGAAGAAGTGGGTTGGTGCCATGCCTTCAGGACGCTATGGAACGGTTGAGGATATGGGAATGGCGACGGCATTTTTGTTGTCAAATGCTTCTGAGTGGATGACAGGTTCTGTTTTGACAATGGACGGCGGTTTGATTGCTCGTGGGCATTACCCTTATCGTGACTAAGTTCGTTAAAAAGCGGTCTTTTTTACCGTTTTTTTGACAGGAGAGGACGGAGCCTTGTTTAATTTGTATCAAGTATTTGCTTAAAAAACCACGTTTAAAGTGGTTTTTTTGTATCATCTAAAATCCTTCTGTAGCAGGCCTGGTGGTTTTTATGGCATGATGGAGTCTGGTCTTAAATGGTCGGCAGAATACTTATTTTTAAAGAATTGTTGTTGCTGGCATTGGGTTTGCTTGATGTTGCATAATCTAACTGTTTCAAAGATGGAATTTGCATGGAAAAGTTTTTACAAAAATTGACTATAAAACAAAAGATGCGTTTTGGTTTCGGCGTTATCTGGACAGTTTTGGCGATCATTACCATACAAGCGGCAGTCAATCTGTTTATTGTGCGGGAAAATGTTAAGGAAGTGGTGGAAGTTAAACAGCCGATCGCCTTGCAAGCTAATGAAATGGCAAATGTTCTGGAAAAAAGCATGAATGCCCTGAGCATGTATATGCTGACGAATGATCCGGAAAATTTAAAATCTTATGAAAAAGGGATCGAAAATTCAGAAGCGATATTGGCAAAACTTAACTCGAATATCAGTGTTAACCAATCGAAAGAGGATGCCGCTGTTTTAGATCGCATTCTAAATGATTTATCACAACTGCCGACGTTTGTTGAACAGATCCAAGTTTTGCAGTCAGATCGCAGTAAAAAATTCCCTGCATTCGAGTTTGTTAATCGAGAAATGATGCCATCTGCCATTTTGATTCAGCAGCAAATCGGTTTGATGATTGATTCAGAATTGGTGGATTTGAGAGCAAGCCGTAAGCCGATTATCGATGCCTTGTTAAGTCTTCAAAAAGATTGGTTGAATGTTTTGAGTGGCTTAAGAGGGTACGTGGCTTTTCGCAATGAATCCATGGCATCCGATACTGAAAATTATTTGAATGCGGTTGAACGAGAGTTGGAATATCTGGCAACGCAATCTCAGTTTGAATTAACTCTGGAAGAGGAAGATGGGGTTGAGAAAACTCGGGCTGCTTATGAAAGATATCGTGAAAATTTCATGTCGCTGAAGCGTATTCATCAAGGGCCTAAGTGGCGAATGGATACCTGGTTGATGGAAAATAAAATCAAACCCTTATTTAATTCACTTGAAACTGATTTAGAACATATTTCTGAAAGCTCGGTGACAGGTATGCAAGAGACCAGTCAGGAAGTGGTCGATAGCACACTACGAAACCTTATTTTACTGTTAAGTTTATCGGTATTCGGTCAATTAATTGGCATGATTATTTCACGTAAAGTCACTAATTCAGTGGTAAAACCAGTGATTCAATCTGCTAACGCAATGAAAGATATTGCTTATGGTGAAGGCGATCTGACACGTCGTTTGCATGCAGATGGTAAAGATGAGTTGGCTGATCTTGCGCGTTATTTTAATGAATTTATCGGTAAGATTCAGTCGACTTTGAAAGAAGTGACGGAAACTGTGAGCGAGCTTGAAGTGTCCTCCCGTGGATTGTTAGAAGTCACGCATGAAACCAAGGAAGGAGTGGAGCAACAACTGGAAGCATCACAGCGTTTAAGTCGTTCTATGATTACCATGTCTGAAAAAGCGAAAAGTGTTGAAGATCACTCTCATAATACCTCGCGGGCAACAGACCAAGCTGCCGAGCGTGTTAAAGAAGGAGGAGAAGTGGTTCAAGGGGCGGCTCAGAATATTCGTAATATCTCGGAAGGAATGGAGAAAATCACGCAAGCGGTGATGCAGTTGAACGATGACAGTCAAACCATCAGTACAGTGATTAATGTCATTCGTGAAATTGCCGAACAAACTAATTTGCTTGCATTGAATGCGGCGATTGAAGCGGCACGAGCCGGTGAGCATGGTCGTGGATTTGCGGTGGTTGCAGATGAGGTTCGGGGTCTGGCACAGCGAACACAAGAATCGACTGTTCAGATTGAGCGTGTCATCGAAAAAATTCGTAAGGCAACGCATGAGACCGTTAAGGTGGTTGAAGTCGGTCGTGAGACCACTCAGGCTGGATATGATTCGGTGATGAAGGTGGAGCGTGTATTGAGCCCTGTGGTCATCTTAATGGATGATATTAATAAGATGAGTTCAGAGATGTTGACTTCGGCACAATCCCAAACAGGTTTGGCAAGTGAAGTAAATGAGCATATTAACCAAATTCATGGAGTCACTGAAAGAACCGTAGAAGGGGCGGCGAATACCGAATCTTCCAGTAACCGTTTACAACAGCTGGCGGATAAGCTGGATAGGCTGGTGCATCAATTTAAAATTTAATATTAACATGCGGCGCTCATGGACTAATGTTCAATTAAAAAGGCCTAACCCCATCAGATTGATAAAACCGGGTTGGGCTTTTTTGTTTCCGGCTTCAACGGTAGCAAGTGTTTTTATCGCTTAAGCCCGTTGAGGTGACTGGTCTTTTCGCGTAACAATCGGTATGATTGAATCCATTTTCAAAAGAGTAGATTTTTTATGTGGACTTACCCTGAAATTGATCCGGTTGCTTTAACGCTGGGGCCTCTGCAGATCCACTGGTACGGACTAATGTACTTGGCGGGTTTCGCGTTTTTTTGGGGATATGGGAGCTATAAAGCTAAGTTCTCGGATCACTGGACAGCTGAACGTGTCGGAGATTTTCTTTTCTATGGCGCGCTGGGGGTGATTTTAGGTGGACGTATTGGGTATATCCTTTTTTATGATCTGGCGCATTATCTCGCAGAACCATTAGATATATTTCAAGTCTGGAAAGGAGGAATGTCCTTCCACGGTGGCTTGATCGGCGTGATGGTTGCGATGTGGTTATTCGCACGTAAGATGCAGGTATCCATTCTGGTCGTGGCGGATTTTGTCGTTCCCATGGTTCCTGTCGGACTATTTTTTGGCCGCATCGGTAATTTTATCAATGGAGAACTTTGGGGGAAAGTCACCGATTCATCACTGGGTATGAAAGTCTTTGATCCAGCTTTGAATCTGGTTGTGAATAAGTACCCTACACAGCTTCTAGAAGCTCTTTTGGAAGGGGCGGTCTTATTTATTGTTCTTATGTTTTATACGCGATCGCCTAGACCTTTAGGCGCCGCATCAGGCTTGTTTATTGGTTTGTATGGTCTTTTCCGCTTTTATGTCGAATTTTTCCGTCTGCCCGATCCTCAACTGGGTTATTTGTTTTGGGGATGGGTTACTATGGGGCAACTCTTATCGTTACCGATGATTCTAATTGGCTTCACGCTGCTGGTTTGGGCGTATCGTAAAAATAGAGTGATGAACCCTTAAACTGAATAATTAACCGCTTTGAACGACTTGACGAATAATGAGGTCTAAATGAAACAATATCTTGAATTACTGAAGCACATTACTGAAACAGGTGTCGCCAAAGGTGATCGAACCGGTACGGGAACTCGTTCAGTTTTTGGATATCAGATGCGTTTTAATTTAGAAGACGGGTTTCCCTTAGTGACGACCAAAAAGCTTCATTTGAAATCCATTGTGTATGAGTTGCTTTGGTTTTTGAAAGGGGATACGAATAATCAGTATTTAAAAGAGCATGGTGTTCGAATTTGGGATGAGTGGGCGACTGAAACCGGTGATTTAGGCCCGATTTACGGTAAACAATGGGTTGCCTGGGAAAAGCCGAATGGTGACACTATTAACCAGATCGAAGAAGTGATTCAGACCCTAAAGAACAACCCGAATAGTCGACGTATGCTGGTGTCTGCCTGGAACCCTGCCGATTTACCGGATGAGTCAATGACCCCACAGGAAAATGTTAAGCAGGGACGCATGGCGCTTGCGACATGCCATGCTTTCTTTCAGTTTTATGTTGCAAACGGCAAGTTGTCTTGCCAGCTATACCAGCGCAGCGCTGATACATTTTTAGGGGTGCCATTTAATATCGCCAGTTATGCGTTATTGACCCACATGATTGCCCAACAAACAGATTTAGAGGTTGGAGAATTTGTCTGGACGGGAGGGGATGTGCATCTTTATAACAATACTCTTGAGCAAGCCGAGCTACAGATGTCACGCACGCCTTATACCTTACCCAGATTAAAAATTAAACGGAAACCCCCCTCGATTTTTGATTATAAGTTCGACGACTTTGAGATTGAAGGTTATGAATCACATCCCCATATCAAAGCGGTAGTGTCGGTATGAGTGTTGCTTTAAAAGACATCACTAAAGACATGAATATTTCGTTGATTGCAGCAATGGATAAAAACCGGGTTATTGGTGCAGATAATGATATGCCATGGCATTTGCCGGATGACCTGAAGTTTTTCAAAGCCAATACGGTCAATAAACCCGTGGTTATGGGACGAAAAACCTTTGAATCGATCGGTTCTCGACCTTTACCGAATAGACGTAATTTGGTGGTTACGCGTAATGCCGATTATGAAGCGAATGGGGCAGAAGTTTTTCATTCCGTTGAAGACGCTTTAAAAACCTGCGTTTCAGACGAGGAAGTCATTATTATGGGGGGAGGGCAGTTGTATGCACAAATGATGCCTTTTGCCAATAAATTGTATGTCACCTTAGTGGATGCTGAAGTGATGGGTGATACGCTTTTTCCGGAATGGCTATCAGATGAGTGGCAAGCAATCAGTAAAGACAAGCATGAAAAAGATCAGCGTCATGCCTATGCATTTGAATTTGTAACATTAATTCGGAAAACCGCTTAACCTCTTTGAGTATAAGCAAATCGTTTTATAAGCTTGCTTCTTTTTTAGTATAAATAGAATCAATTAAGTAAATGGTCGCTATTGCATAGAATAAGGTCTAAGAAAGTCCCAGCTAGAAAGGGATGCGTAATTTTATTTAGTATTATCGGATAAGGTCAAAATGGGAATTAAAACTCGGATGTTCATTGGCATATTTGGTGCCATATTATTTTTGTTGGTATCCAATTTGGTGGCACAGTATATTTTTAATCAGACTTCAAAAACCGTTAATGAAGTTGTGAATGAAAACCAAGTTAAAGTGATGTTGTTGAATGAACTGAAAAATTTGACGGATGAACGTGCAATTTTATCTAGAGATTTGGTTTTAACCGAAAAAGAAGACCATGTTGGGGTAATCAGGAAACGCCTTTCTGAAACCCGTGGAGAGATTGGAGATGTTTTTTCCAGCTTGGAAAAAATGTCTTTAGATAATAAAGAACAAGCTTATTTTGAAGCCATTCAGCAGAATGTGGTGGCTGCGAATGTTTCATTCGGTAGTTTTATGGTGATGGTGGATGAAGACTTTAAAGAAGATGCCGCTGAGATTTTGATGGGGGAGTTTGGTGATAAGTACCAAGCTTTTACCGATATTGTTGCCGACTTTAAGCGCTATGAAGAGCAAAAAAATACGCTTGCGGTACAAGATCTGACTGAACAAGAGCACATCGGCATGATTTCTTTATGGGGCGTATTAGGCGTGAGCATCCTGATTTTCTCTGTTGGGGGGTATTTTGTTGCCCGAAGCTTCCTGAAACCGATTATCGCAATGCGTGAGACCATGACTAAAATTACTCAAACAGGCGAGTTGAATCATCGCGTTGAGATTTTTTCTAAGGATGAGTTAGGGGAAACATCCATAGCCATTAATAATTTGTTAGAGACCATTCATGGTGCCATCAGTGACGTCAATAGCTTGATGGGAGAAGTTTCTCAAGGCGTGTTTGAACGTACGATTGAGCATGAATATAAAGGGGATTTTTTGACCTTGAAGCAAGGGGTTAACCAGTCGGTGGTTCAAATTCACAATATGGTGCTGATGTTAAGAGACACGGCTAACAATCTTCGAAATGGGGTACTGGAACCGGTTAAGTCCAATGAAACGGCTTTGAGTGGAGATTATGCCGATGTGATGAATGATATTGAAGTGTCAATGAATCGTATTGGTGAAACGGTTCACGATATTTCAAAAACATTGGAATCTTTATCACGAGGAGATTTTTCCAAACGCGTTACGGCTGAAGCCAGAGGAGAGTTTGTTACCTTAAAGGATGCCATTAATACCACAGTGAGTGGATTGGAATCTTTTGTAGAAGAAGTGGCTCTGGTTCAAACGAATATCAGCGAAGGAGATTTAACCAAACTGGTGACAGGAACTTATCATGGCAAAATGGCGGTATTGAAAGACACTTTAAACAGTTCTACCCGAAATATTTCTGAAATGATTGGGAAAGTCGGGACGGTAACGCGTTTGGTGGCAGATGAGTCGAGAAGTATTGCAGATGGTAGCGAATCCATCTCGACACGAATTCAGCAGCAAACAGTTTCACTGGAAAGAACGTCAACCCAAATGATGCAGATGACAAATACGGTTCGCAGCAATGCGGACAGTGCAAATAATGCTAATCACATGACTCAAGATGCTCAGAAGAAGCTGACCGAAGGTGTTGGGATTATGCAAAAAGCGCTGGAGTCCATGGATAAGATGAGTGAAGCCAGCCAGAAGATCAATGACATTATTACTTTGATTGACGGCATTGCTTTCCAGACCAACTTGCTTGCGCTTAATGCCGCTGTGGAAGCAGCGAGAGCGGGTGATCATGGTCGAGGTTTTGCCGTCGTAGCAGGTGAAGTACGAAACTTAGCCGGAAAATCATCTGATGCAGCGGCAGAAATTAAGAAATTGATTGAGAATTCAGTCGCTATCAGTGATCAAAGTGGTCTTTATGTTAAAGAGACCAGTGACGCACTGTCGCAACTAAATGCTTCGATGGATGAGATTTCATCCATGATTTCGACCATTGCAAAAGCCAGTAATGAGCAATCGGTCGGGATTGACAGTGTCAGCCAAGCAATCAGTGAAATGGATTCTACAACACAGCAAAATGCAGGGTTGGTTGAAGAAGCCGCAGCTGGAAGTCAGGACTTATTGCAACAGTCGTCAGATCTTTTGAATCTGGTTCGTGAATTTAAAGTAGATAATCAGGTTTTACAGCGAGTTGAACGCGTTCAACAATCCGATTCGGCCAAAGAGTTTGAAAAAATGGTACAGGCGCACTTGGCGTGGAAATCTAAAATCAGAGCGTTTGTTGATGGCATGGATATCGGGGTGACGTATGAAGCTGCAACGGATTCGACAGCTTGTGCTTTAGGTCAATGGTATTACGGTGAAGGTCAGGTTTATGCAGATTTACCGTTGATGAAAACGCTAGGACAAGAGCATAAAGAAATGCACTTAGGCATTAAAAAAGTGATGGATGCCAAAGAAATCGGCGATGAAGAAATGGTCGAAGCAGGATTGACCCAAGTGGATAAGAAATCAGAGCTGGTGGTTACGCTTTTGCATCAATTAATTGATGAGGTTGGTTAACTTTATTTGGCCTTATCAAGGTGTTTGAACGTAAAAAGCCATTGAATTTTCAATGGCTTTTTTGTTTTCTTTGCTTGTTTTTGATATGTGTTTAGTGTGTTTCTTTTTTCAATAAACTGGTTAAAAAAATGATTGTCGCGATTGCGACAATGCTTGGCCCAGTGGGAAGATCCCATAAAATTGAACCCAGTAACCCGAATAGAATGGATGAAAACCCAAAAATGATACTGAACACCAGCATTCGTTCGGGTGAGTTAGAAAATCTTCTGGCGGCTGCTGCGGGAATGATTAACAGAGATGTTATCAGTAACACGCCGACGATTTTCATGGCGACTGCAATTAATAAAGCGAGTAAAAGGACATAGTAAAGCTGAACTTTTTGAGTCGGAATGCCTTCTATTTGCGCCAGTTCCGCATTTAATGTGGTGTTGAGTAAGTCATGCCAATGAAGCCAGAAAAACACACTAACCAAAGCTCCAAGCACCAGGATAAACATTAAATCCGTCGAATCTATACTCAGAATGTCTCCGAATAAGTAAGAAAAAATATCGATTTGAACTTGAGATTGCAGGCTGAGCATAATCAGTCCAATTGCCAGGGTGCTGTGTGCCAAGATGCCCAGCAATGTATCGGATGAAAGCTGGGTTTTTTCTTTTAAAAAGTGGATGCCTAGAGCCACGCCTAATGAAATTAACACCACTGCTAGGGTCAGGTTGAGTTCAATAAATAGCCCAAAGCTGACACCGAGCAATGCCGAATGTGCCAAAGCCGCACCGAAATAAGATTGTTTTTGCCACACCATAAAAACCCCGAGCGGGGCGGCGATTAAAGCAATTAAAACACCTCCAAGAAACGCAAGCTGTAAAAATAAAGGCGGGTTCAATAACCAATCTATCATATATCTGTGTGTCCATGAGTATGTGAGCAAACACGATCATCATGATGGTGTTCATAAAGCGCTACTTCTTCAAACCCTTGACCAAAAAGCTCTTGGAAAGCAGGGCTTTCAGAGACTGCTTGCGGGAAACCTGAACAGCATAAGTGTTGATTTAAACATAGAACTTTATTGGTGCTTTTCATCACAATATGCAGATCATGACTCACCATTAAAATACCGCAACCATATTTCTGTCGAATTTCACTGATGTAATGATAAAGTTCGGTTTGTCCTTGCAGATCAACTCCTTGAACCGGTTCGTCTAAGATTAACAGTTCAGGTTGCCGGAGCAATGCTCTAGCCAGGAGAATACGCTGCATTTCACCGCCCGAGACCTGTTGAATAGGGTGGTTTAATAAATCGTCTAATTTCAAGTCTTTAATGATTTCATGAAGCTCTGTGGTATCATTCGTTTTTTTGTTAAACAGGTTTTGAGATCGCCGAGCTAACCCTAATTCTAAAAAGCGTTCAACGCTAAGGGGCATTGATGCATCGACCTGTATTTTTTGGGGCATAAACCCAATACGCAGCCCTTTTTTGCGTGTGACTTCTCCAGAGGTGGGTTGGATAAGGTTTAATAATATTTTCAACAGTGTTGATTTGCCGGCTCCGTTTGGACCAATCAGGGTCACAATCTCATTGGGTTGAAGCGTTAAAGAAATATCTTTTAGAACGGTTTTTTCGCCGTACGCATGGCTGATATTCTTTGCGATGATTAAAGGTGAATGTGTCATGGTCTTTATTCTAATCGATGGACAAGAAAATAGGAATTTCTACTCGATAATGTTTGTGGTTATAAAGCTGTTAGTTGGTCTCAAGGTTTGGTGAAGGGGTATTTGTGAAGCAGTTAATCTTGTTAATTGGGTGGTTGGTTAGTTTACAGGCGCAAGCAATACAAGTGACGGTGACTATTCCGCCGTTGGCAGCATTGGTTCAACCTTATTTGAACAAGGATGATCGGCTGGTGGTATTGTTGACGCCAGGTATGTCGCCACATCATTTTCAGTTTCGGCCTTCACACCTTAAAGCCCTTCATGAAGCCGATTTGATTTTAACGGTCGGCAATTCAGTTGACCACTGGGCAAAAAAGCCTATTCAACAAGTATTGAAGCAGCATCCGCACACCCGTCATATTGCGATGCAAAAACAGCCAGGCCTGGTGGTTTTGCCGACTCGAGAATCATCACTTTTAACGCCACCTGCCGTTGAGCTAGAAGCTGAACACCATCATGCCCATCATATGGATCCCCATATCTGGTTATCGATGCACAATGCAGTTTTGATGACAAAGGCCATTGGTCAGGCTTGGCAGGTCTTAAAGCCTTTGGAGTCGCAAAAAACACTCGCTAAAACACAGCAGGTATTGTCAGAAATGGAAAAACTGGGTCATCAGGTTAACTCTTTATTGGCACCGATCAGAAAAGTGCCTTATTTAGTGTTGCATGATGCTTTTTATTATTTTGAAAAACCCTATGGGTTGAATAATTTAGGAACCATTCAAGTTTCTGCCGAGGTCAGACCGAGTATTAAGCGTGTCTTGCAGTTAAGACAGCTTATCGAAAAAGAACGAGTTCAATGTGTTTTTAAAGAGCCACAGTTTCCAGATAACCAGTTGACTTATATTATCAGAGGGTTGGACGTTAATATCGGGATATTGGATCCAATCGGGAAGTTTGAGCCTTCGAAAAGCTATATTGATTTTATAAAAACGTTAGCCATGCAATATCAAACATGTTTGACCCCATGATGCATTCAATTTTATTAACCGGTCTACCGGGATCAGGAAAAACCCGTTTTAAAAAAGAAATTGAGCAGATTGCGCCGGTTGCGTCGGTTTATGAATCGGATTTGATAACGGAATTGCCTTTAGAGTTGAAAGCGTTAAAGGCGTTTAAAATCTGGTGTGTGATTGATATTCGCTCAAAGCTGGACAATGTGGAAGCTGAACACATTTTAAAACAGATGCTGGCTCAGAGTTCCGCTGTGGTTTTGAGTTTTGCGGATCAGGCGGATTTGGCAACCCAGTCCAACTGGCAAACTTGGTTAGCAGAGAATATGGGCGATCAAGAACAACTTCCCCGTTTTCGTTGGTTTTCGACAGGCTTGCCATCAGACTGGAATTGGCAAGATTTTGGAAGGGTTGTTTCAGTTGGTGAAGCGCTTGAGTCACTGGATGCTTTCTCGCCTTTGGCAAATTATGAAAGCATGGACTTTGTTTATGATTATGTGCAAGGCGCTAAACCAACCAATCTTGAACATTTGTTATTAGGGTTGGATGCTTCCAAGCAAAATTTAGGAATGAAAATCTGGCGTGTGCAAGGGGTTGTAAAAACCACGGAATATGTGAATCCGGTAGCGATTGAAGGTACCGTCAATCGTTGGGATACATTTGCAGGTGAGCTGACAGATAATTCAGGCTGGTTGAGAATAGAAGGGTTGGATTTGGATCCGGCTTGGTTGCAGCAAATTACGGACGCAAGTATTTTATAATGAAGCGCTTTTCAAGGCAGTAAAATATTAAGGAAAAACTCGTAGTTACTTGGAAAACAAGGTGTTTTACCGCCTTTCAGATGATAATAAAAGTGGACAAAAAGGTAATTTCCGACTAGAATGGTCAGAAATTAAATTAGGTTAGTTTAAAACGAATATTAAGATGTCAGAAGCTACTCAATATCAAGAAATAAATGATCTGCTCAGCAAGAATAAAGGCTATAAAGAAGGCTTTTATACGCAAACGACGGTTGAGACCTTTGAAAAAGGACTTAATGAGACAGTCATTCGTGCGATTTCGGCTAAAAAAAATGAACCGCAGTGGATGTTGGATTTTCGTTTAAAGGCCTTTGAACATTGGAAAACAATGAAAGAGCCGCATTGGGCAAAAGCGGAATACGAGCCATTAGATTACCAAGACTACAGTTATTATTCAGCTCCAGAATGCTCTGCATGTGGTGATCATTGTCAAACGGATGGAGCGGATGCAGCAGAACCGGAAATGGATCCTGAAGTGGCAAAAGCTTTTGCTGCTTTAGGGGTACCCGTTTATGGAGATGAAACCTCTGAAAAAACCAATATTGCCGTGGATGCGATTTTTGACTCGGTCTCAGTCTCGACGACCAAACGGGAAGACCTTGCCAAGTTAGGCATTATTTTTTGCTCTTTTTCAGAAGCGGTTCAAGATTACCCGGAATTGGTTCAAAAGTATTTAGGGTCGGTTGTTCCTTATCATGATAACTATTTTGCAGCGTTGAACTCGGCAGTCGCCTCCGATGGAACCTTTGTTTATATTCCGGAAGGGGTTCGGTCGCCGATTGATCTTTCAACCTATTTTCGTATCAATGAAGCGAAAACCGGGCAGTTTGAAAGAACGATTTTGATTGCTGAAAAAGACAGTTACGTCAGTTATTTAGAAGGCTGTTCCGCACCGGTTCGGGATACCTATCAATTACATGCTGCGGTGGTAGAAGTGATTGTGCATGAGAATGCAGAAGTGAAATACTCAACTGTTCAGAATTGGTATCCGGGGGATGAAGATTGTGAGGGCGGGATTTTAAATTTCGTAACTAAACGTGGTGTTTGTGAGGGTGCAAATTCAAAATTGTCCTGGACGCAAGCTGAAACAGGTTCGGCCATTACTTGGAAATACCCCAGCTGTGTGCTGAAAGGGGATAACTCAATTGGTGAGTTTTACTCGGTGGCATTAACGAATCGACGTCAGCAGGCGGATACCGGAACGAAGATGATTCATATCGGTAAAAACACGCGCAGCACGATTATTTCAAAAGGACTGTCTGCCGGCAAGTCTGACAACACCTACCGAGGGTTGGTTAAGATCTTACCTTCAGCTGAAGGGGCGAGAAATTTTACCCAGTGTGATTCCATGTTGATCGGTGATCAATGTGGGGCGCATACTTTCCCGTATATCGAAGTTGAAAATCCAACTGCGAAGATGGAGCATGAGGCGACTACTTCTCGGATTGGTGAGGATCAACTGTTTTATTGTCAACAACGTGGAATCAGTGAGCAAGATGCCATTTCCATGATCGTAAACGGGTTCTGTAAAGACGTCTTCAGTGAATTGCCATTGGAATTTGCACAAGAAGCTGAAGAGTTATTAGCGATTAGCCTAGAAGGGTCAGTTGGGTAAGCTATTTACTCTGAAAGGCCTATTCCCCCTTATTTTAGAAACGCAAACCTCTTAACGTTTAGAGAGAGAAAAAATGTTATTAAAAGTTGAAAATTTACACGCACAAGTTGCTGATGATGAAAGTAAGCAGATTTTGAAAGGGTTAAATATTGAAGTGAAACCCGGAGAAGTGCATGCCATTATGGGACCGAATGGTGCGGGTAAAAGTACGTTGTCCAGTGTTTTGGCAGGTCGCGAAGATTATGAGGTGACTGAAGGCAGTGCAACTTTTGATGGTGAGGATTTGCTAGAGCTGGACCCGGAAGACCGTGCCCGTAATGGAGTTTTTCTGGCCTTTCAGTACCCGGTTGAAATTCCTGGCGTAAGTAACAAGTTATTTATGCAGACTGCGGTGAATGCCATTCGTGAAGAAAAAGGGCTTCCCGCACTCGATATGTTTGACTTTGATGAGTATGCCCAGTCAAAAATTGAGCTATTGAATATGCGTAAAGATTTATTGGATCGTTCTGTCAATGTTGGCTTTTCCGGCGGTGAAAAGAAACGCAATGATATTTTTCAAATGGCATTGTTGGAGCCAAAGCTATGCATCTTGGATGAAACCGATTCGGGGCTGGATATTGACGCCATGAAAGTGGTGGCGAACGGGGTGAACTCATTAAGAACCAAAGACAGAAGTTTCATTGTGGTGACCCATTACCAACGCCTTCTAAATTATATCAAGCCAGATCATGTCCATGTTTTATATGATGGGAAAATTATCAAATCCGGTGGTTTTGAGCTGGTGCATGAGCTTGAAGAGAAAGGATATGACGATATTATCCAAGCGCATGACGCAATCCAAACAAATTCTAAATAGGGTGGAACATGACTTTAGCTGCGACGCCTAAAATGAGCCCTGCGGCTCGCCAACTGCTAGAACAGCTGGTAGCTGAATCCCAAAAATTGAATGAGCAAACCGAAGCCGAAGTATTGATAGAGAAAAGGCAGGCTGCTCAAGAAAAATTTTTGAGCCAGGGGCTGCCAACTCGAAAGGATGAAGATTGGCAGTACACTGCTTTAATGCCACTTTTTAAACATTCTTTTGAAGTTAAGCAAGCCAAAGCCGTTACATTGGCTGCTATTGAACCTTTTTTGCCAGAACTTGATGTTATTCGTCTGACGTTTGTCGATGGTGTGTTTTCAGAAGAGCTTTCTGCTGGGTTTGATTTTATTCCAGATGCGTTGTCGATTGAAATGGCAGATGCTGATGCGATTCAAGGCATTAACCTAGCAGAGCAAGTGGATGCCTTTCAATTAATGAATGAAATGCTGTTAGATCAAGGCTTGGCACTTTCTCTAGAAAAAGGACAGGCGTTAGAAGTACCGCTGCATATTTTGCATGTACAAACTCAGCCAGAACAATTGACTAATCTGAGAACACAGATTGATTTGTCGGAAAACTCAGAAATGACATTGATTCAACAGTTTGTTTCGTTAGAAGCTGGGCAAAGTGCTTTGATTAACGATTTGGCAAAAATCACGGTTGCTGAAAATGCACGGTTTAAACAAATTGTGTTGCAGGATATGAACCCGGAGAGCTTTTATTTTGCGAATCAGTTTTTTGAACAAGCCGCTTCTTCCGTGATTGAAACTCTTTATATCGGTTTAGGCTGTGAGATTTCGCGTCATCAAAATTATTTAATGATGTTGGGCGAACATGCTGAGAGTATGCAGAATTCGATTGGCCTAGGAACGGGAAAACAAGTTATTGATTCTCGCACTTCAACCACGCATCAAGCAGCGCACTGTGATAGCCGGCAGCTGCATAAATTGGTGTTGGATGACCAGTCAAGAGGGGTGTTCAATGGCATGATTCATGTTGTGAAAGGTGCTCAAAAAACGGATGGACAAATGGATAATAAAAATTTATTGTTATCGAAAACCGCAAAAGTAGATGCCAAGCCTCAATTGGAAATTTATGCAGACGATGTGAAGTGTTCGCATGGATGTGCTTCAGGTCAGATTGATGAGCAGCAAGTGTTTTATGCACAAGCTCGTGGGATTCGTAAAGCGGATGCCTTGCAGTTGATTACCCGAGCATTTTTGTTAGAACCGTTAGACAGTCTTTCTAATCTGACCTTACGTAACTGGTTGGCAGGCACCATTGGTCGTAAATTGGCAAAGCAATAAGCCGTACTTTATTTATTCACTAAGATATTAATACATGAAATTTTCTGAGATTAGAGATACCTTTCCAATTCTGAAGTTACAGGAAAATGGTCAGCCATTGGTCTATTTGGATAGTGGTGCGACCTCTCAAAAGCCTTTAAAAGTCATCGAAGCGCTTGATCATTATTACCGAGAAGAAAATGCCAACGTGCATCGTGGCGTCTATGGTTTAAGCGAACGCGCCACAGAAGCCTATGAAGGTGCGCGTAAAAAAGTTCAGCTTTTCTTAAATGCTCAGTCGACCAAAGAGATTGTTTTTGTTCGAGGCACCACAGAAGCGATTAACCTTGTCGCTCAGACTTGGGGGCGAGAAAATTTAGCTGCGGGTGATGAGGTTTTAATTACCGAAATGGAGCATCACTCCAATATCGTTCCGTGGCAGTTACTGAGAGATCAAATCGGCATTAAGTTGGTGGTCGTTCCAATTAATGATCAGGGCGAAATGAGTCTGACGGACTATAAAGCTATGTTGTCAGATAAAACCAAATTGGTTTCTGTGGTTCATATGTCAAATGCGCTGGGTACGATTAACCCAGTGAAGGAAATGACGGCTTTAGCACATGAAGTGGGGGCTAAAGTGTTACTGGATGGGGCGCAAGCCGTTCCGCATATGGCGGTGGATGTTCAGTCGTTAGAGTGTGATTTTTATGCCTTCTCAGCACATAAAATGTATGGCCCGACCGGTATTGGTGTGCTTTATGGCAAAGAAGCTTTATTGGATGAAATGCCCCCTTACCAAGGCGGTGGTGATATGATTTACTCCGTCACCTTTGAGAAAACTGAATACAATGAACTGCCTTATAAATTCGAAGCGGGGACGCCTCATATTGCGGGCGGAATTGGTTTGGGGGCTGCTATTGATTTTATGTTGGAAATCGGTCTGAAAAATATTGCTGACTATGAAAATCAGCTATTGATTGAAGCAACCGAAAAATTACAGCAAATAGCCGGCTTGAAAATTATCGGTCAGGCAGCCAACAAAGGTGGGGTGATTTCTTTTGTGATTGATGGGGTGCATCCTCACGATATGGCAACCCTGATGGATCAGGACGGTATTGCGGTTCGAGCCAGTCATCACTGTGCGATGCCTGTCATGCAGCACTATAATGTTCCTGCTACCATTCGTGCTTCTTTTGGTGTGTATAACAATTCGGAAGATATTGATCGTTTGATTGCCTCTATTAAGGAAGCGATTGATATGTTAGTATGATTGCGTAAAAATTAGTGTTTGGGCTGTTTCGAAGCCATCTTCACCAAAGACGCAGGAGTTGAAACGTGCAATCACAACCTTATCATTGGATACGATTAGAACTTGTTCCCCTGCCAGGCTTAGATAAGCACGCTAAAAAAATACTATACTGGAACCCTGATGCGGCAAAGCTGGTTGGAGAGGGAGCGGAAGAAATTCTTGAAATGATACTGGCTACCCAGCAAAAAGGATTTGTTACAGGGGCATCCATCTCTCATTTTGAGATTACAGCTCCTTTAAGCAAGCCTTCTGAATTAGCCGCAATACTCACGCAACATTACTGGATCGTTCCAGAACCGGTTGCAGAGCCGATGACAGAGTCTCGATTTCTTCCAGGCCTGGCTAAAATGCCTCTTCATTAACCCCCTTAAAGCTTCAATCTTTGTTACACCTTGTTTTTATCTTGTTTCAATGTGCTTATCAATGATTTGGTTTAACCCTTAATTTGTGTCGATATAATTCAAATTTTTACAATAAATGATACGTATTTTTTAACCGCAATCCTTATAAATAGGTATGATATCTCTTATTAAGAAGGTGTCCTTTATAGAATGAAAGATCAAGTCAAACAAATTCATTTCGTCGGAATTGGCGGCGTTGGTATGGCAGGTATTGCCGAAGTTTGCCTAAATTTAGGCTTTACCGTTTCCGGTTCAGATTTAAAAGAAAATCCAACCATTCGTCACTTAACAGCTTTAGGCGCGCTGGTTCAATTTAATCACGATGCGTTACATGTTAAAAACAGTGATGTGGTGGTTGTATCTACCGCCATTGCTAAAGATAACCCAGAAGTTTGTTTTGCAAAAGAAAGTCGAATTCCGGTTATTCCAAGAGCTGCGATGCTGGCCGAGCTCATGCGAATGCGATTTGGGATTGCCATTGCCGGAACGCACGGTAAAACCACAACGACTTCTTTGGCATCGGCTATTTTGACAGAAAGTGGGTTGGATCCCACTTTTGTCATTGGCGGTAAGTTAAACCAATTTGATTCAAATGCGCGCCTAGGCAGCAGCCAGTATTTGGTTGCGGAAGCGGATGAGTCCGATGCTTCGTTTTTACATTTATCCCCAATGATGTCAGTGGTCACCAATATTGATGAAGACCATATGGAAACCTATCAGGGCGATTACCTCAATCTCGAACAGACGTTCATTGAATTTATTCATCGTCTTCCTTTTTATGGCGTTGCGATTGTCTGCATTGATGATCAAAATATTCAAAATATGTTACCGAAGTTGTCTCGTAAAACCCGAACGTATGGGTTTTCAGACTCGGCAGATATTCAAGCATTAGATGTCGTTCATGATGGTTTGAGTATGCATTTCAACGTTAAGGCAAGTGACTTTCCTGAATTTAGTGTGGTGTTGAATCAGCCTGGTAAACATAATGTTTTAAATGCACTTGCGGCCATTGCCGTTGCCTTAGAGTTAGATGTTTCTGTTGAGTCGATTCAAAAAGCCCTGGCTAGTTTTGGCGGGGTCGGACGTCGCTTTGAGGTGTATCCAAGTCGATCTATTGGTCATAAAAACGTCACGCTGGTGGATGATTATGGACATCATCCTACTGAGCTTGAAGCGACTTTGTCTACCGCACGCATGGCTTTTCCCGAAAAGCGGTTAGTGTTGGTGTTTCAACCGCATCGTTACAGTCGGACACGAGATTTATTTGATGAGTTTGTTCAAGCCTTACAGCAGGCTGACTTACTCGTGTTATTAGATGTTTATCCTGCTGGAGAAGCCCCGATTGCAGCATTTGATTCTAAAGCGTTGCTCCAAGCAATGCGTCTACGCGGTCACAAGGAAAATCTGCATATAGAGAGCCAACAGCAATTAAATGAATTAACAGAAACGCTCTTGTTGGATGAAGATGTCGTTTTAGTGATGGGGGCAGGAGATGTTGGTCAGCTCGCGCGTGATTGGAAGCAGCAAGTCCGTTGATATAGGTTTTGAACGTTGAAGTAATATTATGACTCAATCAAATAATCAAGAAAATAATCTCAAGCAGCAATTAGGTAAAGTCGCTGTTCTAATGGGCGGCGTTGCCGCGGAAAGAGACGTGTCTCTTCGAAGTGGGGCAGAGGTTCTCAGAGCCCTTAAATCTGAAGGGGTAAATGCGGTTGGTTGTGATGTGACATCTGTTGAGCAGTTGGTGGAGATTGCTCAGCACTATGACCGAGCTTTTATTGCCCTGCATGGAAGATGGGGAGAAGACGGCGGTGTCCAAGCTGTTTTAGATGCACTGGAATTGCCTTATACCGGCAGTGGGATGGCTGCATCTGCTCTTGCCATGGACAAACTTAGAACCAAGTGGCTTTGGAAAGGTGTTGGATTGCCTACGCCAGCTTTTAAGGTTGTTTCTTCTTCGCAACCGTTGGATGTTGCAGGGTTTGATTTAACTTTTCCGGTGATTGTTAAACCAAGTCATGAGGGGTCGAGTATTGGGATGCGCAAAGTGAATACGCTTGATGCATTACAAGAAGCAGTCGATTTTGCACAGCAATATGACTCGGAAATTTTAATTGAGCAGTGGGTGACTGGACGGGAGTTTACCTGTGCGGTGCTGGATGGAGAGGCGTTGCCGATGATTCAATTAAAGACCGATCATGATTTCTATGATTTTGATGCAAAATACCAATCCTCCAGTACGGAATACTTATGTCCCTGTGGCCTTGAAGAGTCACAAGAAAAGGTGATTCAGGACTTGGTTTTACAAGCTTTTGATGCGGTTGGTTCGCGCCACTGGGGGCGAGTTGATTTAATGTTGGATGATCAAAATCAGCCTTGGTTGATCGAGATTAATACGGTTCCGGGTATGACAGACCACAGTTTGGTACCGATGGCGGCTAAAGCGATTAATTTAAGCTTTTCAAAACTGGTGTTAAAGCTCATTTCTTTAACACTGCCTTAAACGAACGGAGCCGATATTACCGTGAAAAAGAAACTGTCGTTAGCGTTGGTTTTAAGTTTATTTGTCTTGGTTGCGGTTTGGATTTTCTTTTCACCGGCACGAGTATTGACTGAAGCACAATTGAATGGTGAACTCGAAAGAGTTTCTTCCGAAACCGTGCAGAAGATTGTTCAGCCTTATATAGGAGAGTCGTTTTGGCGTGTCGATTTAGAAAAGCTCCATGCAGATTTGTTACGCCTGGAATGGGTTTACAAGGCAGAAGTAAAACGGCGTTGGCCGAATAAAGTTATTATGACTATTGAAGAGCAAAAGCCGGTTGCCCGTTGGGGGGAAGATGGTTTATTGAACCAATCTGGTGACATCTTTTATCCGCATGATATTGCGCCATTTAAGGACTGGGTTGCTTTAGAGGGGAACCCTTTACAGTCTAGGCAGTTATTACATGATTTGGTAACGTTTCAAGCTACATTTAAATCACTTAATTGGACGATTGATGCTTTAAAGCAACAACCTGATGGGAGCTGGAGTATTCATTTTTTATCAGGGGTCACTGTCCTGTTGGATAGCGAAGATTGGCAAGCCAAATTAAGCCGGTTTACAAGGGCGCTTCCAAAGACCAAACAAGCATTAAGAAAATTCGCACAAGTATTTGATTTACGATATAGTAATGGCTTTGTTATTAAGCACAAAAAACGGCCTGAAGAGTAGACTAGAGGATACTCAAAAGTAAGAAAGTGGTAAATCGCTTGTATTAGCATTATCCAATTTAAAGGTGAAAAACGAATGGCAAGAAAGCAACAAAATCCCAGCGCCAATGTTGTGATCGGTTTAGATATTGGTACTTCAAAAATTGCGGCAATCATCGGAAAAGTGAAAGAAGATGGTGGTATTGAAGTGGTTGGTATGGGAACTCATCCATCCAAAGGGTTAAAAAAGGGAGTTGTTGTTAATATTGACTCAACAGTGGAATCGATTCAGCGAGCGATTGATGAAGCGGAAAGAATGTCCGGCATAAAAGCCGAATCGGTTTCTGTCGGTATTGCGGGAAGTCATATCGGTAGTTTTAACTCCAACGGAATGGTTGCAATCAGTAACCAGGAAGTTCAAGAAGAAGATGTTCAACGAGTCATCGATGCGGCGCAAACCATTGCCATACCTGGGGATCAGGAAGTGCTGCATATCCTACCTCAGGAATTTATGATTGATAACCAAGGGGGGATTCGAGAACCAATTGGGATGTCTGGTGTGCGACTGGAGGCTAAAGTGCATATGGTGACGGGCTCAGTGAGTGCTGCACAGAATATTACCAAGTGTGTTGAGCGTTGTTCTTTGAAAGTTGATAACCTTATTCTAGAACAATTGGCTTCGTCTGAGGCCGTGTTGTCTGAAGATGAAAAAGAGTTGGGTGTTTGTCTGGTTGATATTGGTGGCGGAACCACAGATATTGCGATTTTTCAAAATGGCGCGATTCGACACTCAGCGGTTATTCCCGTTGCCGGTGACCAAGTGACGAATGATATTGCAATGGCATTGAGAACACCAAAGCAAGCGGCAGAAGATATCAAGAAAAAATATGCCTGTGCGTTACCTCAGTTGATTTCCCAGGATGAAGAAATTGAAGTGCCCAGTGTAGGAGATCGTCCAGCGAGATGTTTATCTCGTCATACTTTGGTGGAAGTGATAGAGCCGCGCTATGAAGAGCTTTTTCAACTCATTCAGGCAGAGCTACGTCGTACAGACTTTGAAAATAAAATTGCTGCCGGTATCGTACTGACGGGGGGAAGTTCCTTGGTTGAGGGTGCCGTAGAGCTTGCTGAAGAGGTCTTTCATATGCCTGTCCGCTTGGGAATGCCCCATGATGTGACAGGGCTTAAAGAAGAAGTGTGTAATCCTTCTTTTGCGACAACGGTCGGTTTGTTGATGTATGCAAAAGAACATCAAGGAACTCGGTTTTCCTCTGAAAAAACCAGTGAATTGTCCTTAGATAAAGAATCTGTTCTTGAAAAAATGAAAAGCTGGTTCAGTAAAAATTTTTAGAAAGAGCGATTTATTATTTGTGTTAAAATTCACCGATTATAGTTTGCTTAAATAAAGTAGAAGACAATCGCGTGAAACAAAGAACTCTTGCCAATCCGATCAAAGCTAAAGGTGTTGGGCTTCACACCGGTCATAAGTCGATTATGACGTTATGCCCAGCTCCAGTAAATACGGGAATCGTGTTCCGTCGAATTGATCAAACGCCTATTATTGAATTTCCAGTCTCTCCAGAGTTAGTGAAAGAAACCACGCTTTGTACCACGATTGTACAAATGCATGAAGGACAAAAAGTCAAAATCGCCACCATCGAACATCTGATGTCCGCATTGGCGGGTGTTGGTATTGATAATTTGTATATTGATATTACTGCTGATGAAGTTCCGATTATGGATGGCAGTGCCTCGCATTTCATTTTTCTGTTGCAATCAGCCGGTATTCAGCTACAAGAAACACCGAAAAAATTCATTCGTATCAAAAAACAAATCCGAGTTCAGAATGAAAAAGGTGGGGTAGCAGAGTTTAGTCCTTATGACGGGTTTCGCTTGAATTTTTCAATCGAGTTTGATCACCCTGCTTTTGATCAAACGGCTGAAAAAATGACGCTTAGCTTTTCATCAACGTCTTACTTTAAAGAAGTGAGTCGTGCTCGAACGTTTGGCTTTATGAAAGACATGGAAAAGCTTAGAGCTCAAAACCTTGGTTTGGGGGCTGGTTTGCATAACGCGATTGGATTGGATGAAAATGGGGTTGTAAATCAGGAAGGCCTGAGAGATAAAGATGAGTTTGTACGTCATAAAATTTTGGATGCCGTAGGGGATTTATATATGGCGGGTCATCCCATTATTGGTGAATTTACAGCGCATAAATCCGGACATGCCTTAAATAACCAACTGTTAAGAGCTTTAATTGCCGATGCTTCTGCGTATGAAGTGGTTACTTATGAAGAAGAAGAGCCGCCTATTCAGTATGGGAGCAGTAAAATTCTTGTCTAACGCACGCTTTTTAGGCCGTGCGTTTTATAAAATTCAAAATGTGGTCACTCTTTTAAAAAGAGTGGCACGTTCGTGATCTATTTGTTGAGCTTTCTATGTTGGATTGCCGATTCAAAATCTTCGTGATTCTCCTTACTTTTTCATCCTTTTAAATATGTTAGAATAATCAGCATTTACTAAAATAGCAGTAGTGCTTTACAAGTGATCGATAACTCGTAAAATGATGTTTTATTATATCGGTTCGGCATTGTTCAGCCTTTTCTATCAATCCCTGTGTAACCCTGTGAAATAAGGTTTATGCAACTAAACTCTTTATTGGATTCACGCGCTAATGGCACTTAATATTTTCAAAAAATTATTTGGTAGTCGTAATGAACGACTGCTTAAACAATACCGCAAAAAAGTTCAGCAGATCAATGACTTTGAAGACGCTTTTTCTAAGCTTTCAGATGATGAGCTTAAAGCGAAGACCGATTATTTTAAAAGTCAGCTTGCAGAAGGTATGTCGTTAGATCAGATTTTACCTGAAGCGTTTGCCGTTGTGAGAGAGGCCGGTAAGAGAGTCATGGGGATGCGCCATTACGACACCCAGTTAATTGGGGGAATGGTTCTGCATGATGGTAATATTTCTGAAATGCGTACAGGGGAAGGTAAAACACTTGTTGCTACCCTTTCTGCTTATTTAAATGCTTTATCTGGTGACGGGGTTCACGTCATTACTGTCAATGACTATTTGGCCTCCCGTGATGCCGAATGGATGGGGCAGTTATACGGGTTTCTAGGGCTCACCACGGGAGTGGTTTTATCTGGGCAAACCAGTGCAGAAAAGCAAGAAGCCTATAATGCCGATATTACCTACGGAACCAATAATGAGTTTGGGTTTGATTACCTGCGCGACAATATGGCAATCTTCGCAGAAGAGCGTGTTATGCGAGGGCAAAATTTCGCGATTGTCGATGAAGTCGATTCCATTTTGATCGATGAAGCCAGAACACCCCTTATTATCTCTGGTCCAGCTGAAGATAAGTCGGATTTGTATCAAAAAATGAATCCGCTCGTAAAAGGGCTGGAAAGAGGGCAAGAAGATCTTGAAACCAAAACATCAAGCGGTGACTACACCATTGATGAAAAGTCGAAACAAATTCATTTAACTGATGAAGGTCACTCAAAAGTTGAAGCGATACTGGTTGAAGTGGGATTGCTGGAGGAAGGCGACTCTCTCTATGATGCCGAGCACATCAGCTTAATGAAATATGTAAATGCCTCTCTAAGAGCGCATTTATTGTTTGAAAAGAATACTGATTACATCGTTCAGGATAATGAAGTGGTTATCATCGATGAATTTACAGGACGTAAAATGTCCGGCCGTCGTTGGGGCGATGGATTACATCAAGCAGTTGAAGCAAAAGAAGGTGTCCCCATTCAGGCTGAAAGTCAAACCTATGCGTCGATTACTTTCCAGAATTACTTTAGGCAGTACGCGAAATTATCCGGGATGACGGGGACTGCAGATACGGAAGCCGGTGAATTCCTTTCAACTTATCAGTTGGAAGTGGTTGTCGTTCCAACGAATAAAGAGCCACAGAGAAAAGACTTGCCAGACTTGGTGTTTTTAGACATCGAAGGCAAATTGGCTGCTATTGTTCGAGAAGTCAAAGAGGTGGTCAAGACCGGACAACCAATTCTAGTGGGAACCGCTTCAATTGAAATGTCTGAAGTCTTGGCTTCTTTATTTGAAAAAGAAAAGATTCCACATAATGTCTTGAATGCGAAGCAACATGAAAAAGAAGCCACCATTATTGCACAAGCTGGTCGTCCAGGAGCGGTGACGATTGCAACGAATATGGCAGGGCGAGGTACCGATATCGTGCTAGGGGGTAACCTAGACATGGAAATCGAATCTTTGAATAACCCTACCCAGGAGCAAATCACAGAAGTGAAAGCGGCTTGGCAAGCTAGACATGATGAAGTGCTTCAAAATGGTGGTCTGATGGTGATCGGTTCTGAAAGACACGAATCACGTCGTATTGATAACCAATTACGTGGTCGTTCGGGGCGTCAAGGTGATCCGGGTGTGACGCGGTTTTATCTGTCTTTAGATGATGAGTTGATGCGTCGATTCGCTTCTGAAAAAGTGAAGAATATGATGCGTCGCTTAGGGATGAAATCGGATGAAGCCATTGAACATAATATGGTAACGAAATCGATTGAGCGCGCACAAAAACAAGTCGAAAGAATGCATCAAGATGAGCGTGCTAACTTGTTGAAATTTGATAACATTTCAAATGAACAACGTAAAGTGGTCTATGCTCAGCGTAATGAGTTGATGGAAGAAGAAAATGTATCTGACATTATTGATGCTTTACGTGAGAACGTCATTGAATCGCTAATGGCAAACTTTATTCAGCCAGGCAGTATTGAAGAGCAATGGGATATACCCGGTCTGGAAAAACAACTGCAAGAAGACTTAGGGTTAACTTTCCCAATTTCTGATTGGTTGAAAGAAGATAAAGGATTGTTTGAAGAAAAGCTTCGCGAAAAAATCATTACAGAAGCCAAAGCACTTTATCAAACCAAAATGGCGGTCATTGATGAACAAACCCGTCACCATTTCGAGAAAGAAGTTTTACTGAGAACCATTGATAAGCAATGGCGTGAACATTTAAATGAAATGGATTATTTACGTCGCTGGATTCACTTGAAAGGCTTCGCCCAAAAAGATCCTTTCCAAGAATATCGTGCATCTTCAGCGGAGATGTTTGAAGCCTTTTTGGACGAGGTTATGTTTGAAACCGTTCAAACCTTATCAATGGTGCAAATTCAAGGGTCGGATGACGTTGATGCCTATGAGCAGCAGCAAATTGAAGAACGTCCTCAAGAATTGGAAGCCAATCATCCTGCTGCACCAGGGATTACAGATGCGATGACAGAGGCTTCAGATCAAGAACCGTCAGATTCAACCTATCGCCGTGAAGCACCGAAAGTAGGACGGAATGATCCCTGCCCTTGTGGTTCAGGTAAAAAATATAAACAATGTTGTGGTAAATTAAATTAGAATTTAAACAAGCGTTATCGAAGTCCACCCTGGTGCATATGAAGTAAGTCGTATGCAAATGAATTTTTAAATTCATGACCAGGGTGGACTTTTTTATTTTGGAGAATTGTATGGCGCAAGTATCAAATATTCATCCTGTTTCTGGCGTTTATTTAGGAACGGCACAAGCGAAAATCAAAAAATCCGGTTCTGAAGACTTTGTGGTTATTTCTTTTGTAGAGGGGAGTCGTACAGCTGCAACTTTTACTACCAATGCTTTTTGTGCCGCCCCCGTTACTTTAGCAAAGCAAAATCTAAAAGTCATGCCGACTCGCGCTTTGGTAATCAACAGTGGTAATGCCAATGCCGGAACTGGTCAACAAGGCATGTTGGATGCACAGCAAACCTGTCGCTGGGTCGCTCAGGAACTTGGGTTTGCGGAACAAGCCGTTTTACCGTTTTCCACTGGGGTGATTGGTCAGAACTTGCCGATGGCAAAAATTGAATCTGCTGTGCCTGTCGCCATTGCCAATCAATCCATTGATGGCTGGGAAATGGCTGCAAAAGGTATTATGACGACGGATACGCATGCAAAAATAGTCAGTCGTCAATTTGATATTGATGGGCATTCGATTACTTTGACGGGGTTTTCTAAAGGATCAGGCATGATTCATCCGAATATGGCGACCATGCTCGGGTTTGCAGCGACGGATGCTAAAATCTCCCAGGCCTGCCTGGACAAAGCACTACTAGATTCGGTTTCAGTCTCCTTTAACCGAATCACAGTCGATGGAGATACTTCAACGAATGATGCCTGCACACTGACGGCAACCCAGCAGGCAGATATGCCTGAAATTACGGACTCAAGTTCACCTGCGTATCTCGCCTTTTCGGCAGTGTTGAAAGAGGTCATGACTGAGTTGGCACAAATGATTGTTCGTGATGGCGAAGGCGCCACTAAATTCGTCACGATTAAGGTGGAAGCCGGAAGTACTGTTGAGGAATGTTTAAAGGTGGCTCATACCGTTGCGCTCTCGCCATTAGTTAAAACGGCTTTATTTGCTTCAGATCCCAACTGGGGCAGAATTCTCGCTGCGGTCGGGCGTGCAGGTATCGTCGATTTGGATATTACTGCGTTACAGATTTATTTGGGTGATGTTTTATTGGTTGAAAACGGTGGACGAGCAGATTCTTATACCGAAGAAGCGGGTCAAGCAGTTATGAATGAAACGGATATTGAAATTCGAATTATATTGAATCGTGGCAGCATTTCAGAAACGGTTTGGACGACAGATTTTTCGTATGATTATGTTAAAATCAATGCCGAATATCGGACATGATTTTTAGAAAACTGTCCGAATAGCTTTGAAAAAAAACGCCACGGATTTGGCGTTTTTTTTATGGAATTTATTTATGAATGGTGGGTTTTCAGGATGTCTGCCAGCGCCTGGCACAGCTGTGCATTTTCTTCTTCTGTGCCAATCGTAATCCGTAAAAATTGATCAATACGCGGCTTGTTAAAATAACGCACAATAATCGCCCGTTCTCTCAGTTGTCGCGCGATGTCTTCTGCATGCATTCCTGTGTGTCGTGTAAAGATGAAGTTTGCGGCAGAGGGGATGACCTCAAAATCATTTTTTGTCAAAAATTGTGTCAGTTTATCTCGAGTTGACATGATTTTTTTGCAGCTCTGTTGAAAATAAGCTTCATCCTCAATCGCTGCAATCGCACCTGCAGTGGCCAAACGATCCAGCGGGTAAGAGTTAAAGCTGTTTTTAACACGTTCCAATCCTTCGATCAGTGCAGAATCGCCTAAAGCAAAACCAACTCTGAGACCCGCTAGAGCACGGGATTTTGAAAAAGTTTGCACCACCAGTAAGTTCGGATAATCATGTACCAAGCGTGCCGCTGATTCCCCGCCAAAATCGATGTAGGCTTCATCCACAACCACGACCGTGTTTGGATTGTACTGCAATATCTGTTCTATGGCCTGGAGAGGCAATAATCTACCCGTCGGGGCATTTGGGTTGGGGAAAATAATGCCGCCATTCTCGACTTGATAATCCGTCGGATCAATTTTGAAGTCATCGGTTAAGGGAATGGTTTGATGTTCAATGTCGTATAGGCCGCAATAAACCGGATAAAAGCTGTAACTGATGTCTGGAAACAAAATGGGTTTATCTTGTTTTAGCAACGCCATAAAAGTGTGTGCTAAGACTTCATCTGAACCATTGCCAACAAACACCTGATTGGGTTTGACATCGTAATAAGAGGCTAAACTTTGTTTGAGATCTTCAGAACTTGGGTCAGGATAAAGTCTTAATTTATCATTTAACTGGTCTGATAAAGCATTCAGAACCAATGGTGAAGGCGGGTAAGGGCTTTCATTGGTGTTTAGTTTAATCAAGTTGTCCACTTTAGGTTGCTCGCCAGGAACATAAGGGGTGAGGGTGTGAACAAGTTGGCTCCAGAACTGACTCATAATTTCTTCCAAATTCGGTTTACAGTGCGCTTATTTTAACGTTAAAGAAAGCATTTTGGCTCAATTTCAGCTGAAAAAGTACCAGGCCTGGCAGTTTTTTGACAAAATAGGGTTAATAAAGGTTGAGAGAAGAAGCAGATGAATCACAGAATTGATATTGCAGTGGGTGTGTTAAAGCGGGGAAATCAAGTTTTGTTGGCACAAAGACAGGCGAAACAAAGTCACGCTTTTCGTTGGGAGTTTCCAGGGGGGAAAGTGGAAAACGGCGAATCGGTTGAAGCGGCCTTGGTGCGAGAGTTTCAAGAGGAAGTCGGCATTGAAACCGCGCATTGGCACCCATTGATTCAAATTCCTTGGGAGTATGACACCGTTTCAGTCCATTTGCATGTGTACGAATCAAACCAGTTTCAGGGAGAACCTCATGGTAAAGAAGGGCAGCCTGTTCAATGGGCACCCGTTTCAAAGTTAGATAATTATACATTCCCAGAGGCGAACAAAGGAATTGTGACAGCGTTGCAATTGCCAAAAACCTATATGATTTCAGGTGGTTTTCACGATGAGCATGATGCGTTGAATCGATTAGAATCGGCTCTGGAAGAAGGTGTTCGCTTAGTACAGTTACGTGCCAAGCAAATGGAAGAAGCTGATTTTATGGTGCTGGCTAAAAAAGCCATTGCGCTGACACATCGTTATAAAGAGGCTAAGATTTTAATTAACGGTAAGCCAGATTGGTTGGCGGTTTTACCCGAAGCAGATGGGTTGCAGTTAGCGTCAACCATGATTATGGCATTGACGGATAGACCTATTCCAAAAAATAAAATTTTAAGTATCTCGACTCATACCGAAGCAGAAATTGCCAAAGCATTAGAATTGAATGCTGACTTGTTGCTGTTATCCCCTGTGAAAGAAACGCGTTCTCATCCTGATTTGGAGGGGATGGGTTGGAGCGATTTTTCAGAGAAGATTGCAGATATTCCGGTGCCGGTGTTTGCATTAGGTGGAATGAAACAGTCTGATGTTGAAGAAGCAAGACGCTATGGCGCTCAAGGGATAGCCGCCATTTCCGGGCTTTGGCCAGACCCCCTCTAAAATGGGTTAGAGCTTTTTTTGTGCGCGAATATACGCTGGTAAGTCCGGCGTTTTAAGGGTGGTGACTTCTACCTGGTATTTTTTCAATTCTTGATTTAATAACTGCCAGTTAGTGGTGGCAACCGTCCAATTGGTGTGAAAGTACATGCGTTGATTATTTTTAAGCTGGATGCCTTCGTAAATTAAACTCATTTCAGGATGCTGTTCTGCGACTATTCGGAATTCTTCTTCACTTAAGATGTGTGCAGCATTCAGTTCACTGGTTTTGACCAGGTCTTTAAAGCTTTCTAAGGTTAGACCCAGCTTGACCAAATATTTGATAATGGCATAGGCAAGTTCTCCACGTGGCACGATCGACGTGTAAGTCTGGTCATTTTGAATGGAGGTCACTTGATATGGCATAGGGCAGCGCTCTTGATGACTTAGTTAAACGGTGAGTAAAATTCATTAGTCCTGACAGCATAACATGTTTGAAAAACAGATAAAATACTCAAATCATGCGTGGGGTTCGTTAAGCAGTAGCAATTGAATGTCTTTTCGGAGTGTTTCAAGCGGTTGCTCGGTGTTTAAAATAATGTCTGCAATAGCCAATCGCTCTGCTCTTGTGGCTTGTTGTTGAATGATTTTTCGAATATCCTTTTCCGCTAATTGATCTCGTGCGATGGCTCTTTGAAGTTGTGTCTCAGGCACTAGATCCAGTACGATAACATCATCAATATAATGGGGTTTTCCGGTTTCCGTTAATAAAGGAATTTCAACAACAATCGCAGGTGGATGCTGTTTTTTCAGTTGTTGAATGTATCGTTCAGTACGCTGACGAATCAGCGGATGCAAAATAGCTTCCAGCGTTTGTTTTGCGGTAGCATCATTAAAAATCAGTTCACGTAATTTAGCACGGTTCAATTCACCGTTGACCAGGTATTCTGTCCCGAATGTCCGTTCAATTTCAGCCAGGCCTGGTTGATCTTTCGCGACCACTTCACGTGCAATTTGATCGGCGTCAAGCGTCGGCACCCCTTCTTCTTCAAACAGTTGACGAACAGTGGTCTTGCCACTGCCGATTCCGCCGGTGAGTCCGTAAACCTTCATGCGAATCCTTTTGAGTGTTAAAAACAGAAATAATGTGCCATTTTGACTTTAATGACTCCCGTATAAAGAGTCAATAAATTTGCACAATATTAGTTAAAATAGGCGGTATTCATATAGCGACGGCTTGAACAGAAGGTATCAAACAATGTGCGGAATTTGCGGAGAAATTTATTGGAACGGCCAGATGGCTTCGGAAACCAAATTAATTCCAATGTTGGCAGAATTGGAAAAAAGAGGGCCGGATGATGGTGGCACCTGGGTACAAAACCATGTCGGGTTAGGGCATCGTCGGTTATCCATTATTGATTTATCTGACGGGGGTCATCAACCGATGTTGGATGATGAGATCAGTTTGGTGTTTAACGGCTGTATCTATAATTATGAAGCCCTTCGTATCGAATTGATTGAGCTTGGTCATACGTTTCGTTCGCACTCTGATACTGAAGTGATTCTAAAAGCGTATCGTCAATGGGGAATGGAGTGCGTTACCCGTTTTGAAGGGATGTTTGCCTTTGCCATTTGGGATGATCATCAACATCAGCTGCTGTTGGCGCGTGATCGTTTTGGCATCAAACCACTTTATTATGCCCCTGTAGAAGGCGGTGTTCGGTTTGCATCAAACACTCAGGCGTTGTTGGCTTCGGGTGGTATTGATACCGATATTGATCCTGTAGGATTGCATCACCAGTTTACCTTGCATGCCGTCGTTCCTGCACCACATACCATCTTAAAAGGTATTCGAAAGCTCGAGCCGGGGCATTGGATGATTGTGAATCCAGATGGGCAAATGTATAAAAAATCTTATTGGCATTTGGAAGCCAAGCGCCCAACGGCCAAAGATGCACCTCAAACGACAGAAGAGTGGATCAAAGCGGTTCATGATTCTCTAAAGCAAGCAGTTCATAAGCGATTGACCGCAGCAGATGTTCCTGTCGGCGTTTTGCTATCCGGTGGTTTGGATTCTAGCTTAATTGTGGCTTTGTTAGCCGAAGCGGGGGTTAAGGATATTCGTACCTTTTCAATCGGTTTTGAAGATGTGCCCGAAGAAAAAGGCAGTGAGTTCGAATATTCTGATTTGGTGGTGGAGCAGTATCAAACAAATCACCAAAAGTACTTGATTCCAAATGAAACGGTGCTTCCAAGGCTGACGGAAGCAGTTGATGCGATGGCCGAACCGATGTTCGGGCAAGATGCAGTCGCTTTTTATCTCTTGTCTGAAAAAGTTTCTGAAGAGGTGAAAGTGGTGATGTCGGGGCAGGGAGCAGATGAAGTTTTTGCGGGATATTTTTGGTATCCGATGATGGCGAAAGCTGCAGAGTCTTTAAAAGATTCTTCTCGTCCGGTAGAGGCTTTTGCGCCTTATTACTTTGATCGTTCTCATGAAGAGTGGTTGGAGATGATTGAAGATAAATTCCATGTTTATGATGTCACCAGTGAGTTGATTAATGATCGTTTGTTGGATGAAGGGGCAGACAGTTACTTGGATCAGGTGTTGCGTTTAGACAGCACCACTTTGATTGTAGATGACCCGGTCAAACGAGTGGATAATATGACGATGGCTTGGGGCTTGGAAGCCAGAGTGCCGTTTTTGGATCACACGTTAGTTGAGTTGGCGATGTCTGCGCCAACGGAGCTTAAGCTGAAAGACTTTAAGTACCTGTTGAAAGAAATTGCGCGTGGCATTGTACCTGATGCGGTGATTGATCGACCCAAAGGATATTTTCCGATGCCGGCATTAAAATATGTGCGAGGTCCATTTTACGAGATGATGAAAGCGATTCTAACCAGTCCGCAAGCAAAAGCCAGAGGTATTTTTAAACCGGCCTATATTCAAAAATTATTAGATCAACCGGAGGCAGAAGAAAGCTTTACCGCCATCAAAGGCAGTAAGCTGTGGCATGCGGCTTTATTGGAGTTGTGGTTGCAGCGCCATGTTGACCCTTATGTCCAATAATTTAAGACTTTTTTCAAAGTTAGGTAAAAGTTCACCTAGGATTTTTGTTGTGATTTGGTACAATAACCTTGTTTACAACTCAGGTATTTGAGTGAAAGTGCCTCATTACCTGACCTTAGGAGAATTAAAATGGACAATCAAGAAAAAGAAACGTTAGACCGAATTCATGAACAAGTAACCAACAACCCTGTGGTTATTTACATGAAAGGAACCCCGCAGATGCCTTCTTGTGGTTTTTCCAGTCGTACGGCGCAAGCCATGGTTGAGACGGGTGAAAAGTTTGCCTTTGTGAATGTCTTAGCGGATCCTTTGATCTTTGAGTATTTACCTAAATATCAAGATTGGCCGACTTTTCCACAAGTTTATATTGGGGGGGAGTTACAAGGTGGGTGTGATATCACGTTAGAATTAGCTGAATCTGGTGAGTTAAAAACTCAGATGGCAAAGGCAAATGAAGCTGTTTCTGAAGAAGCCTAAGGCTGTTTAAATTTGCTTGAAAACCACCAGGCCTGGTGGTTTTTTCTGTTGTTAAATAAGCGTTCCGGTCTTATCCAAGGGCCATTTGTTGACAATTTTACAGAATAAATCTGCCGTCTTAATCGTGTCGTATTCAGCTGAATGCGCTTTGCTATTATCCCACTCGATTTCGGCCAGTTGAACCGCTTTGGCGAGTACAGTTTGTCCGTAGGCCAACCCTGCAAGAGAGACCGTGTCAAAGGTGCTGAATTCATGAAAGGGAGACTTGATTTTACATCGGTCTGCTGCAGCCTTCACAAAACTTAAATCGAAAAAAGCATTATGTCCGACCAGAATGGCTCGGCTACAGTCGGTTTTCTTAAGAAGTTGTCTAATCGGTGTGAAGCACTTTTCCAGAGCTTCTTTTTCGGAAACTGCCATTCTGAAAGGATGGGTTGGATCTTCCACGCCAATGAATTTTAACGCACTTTTATCAAGTTGCGAGCCTTTGAAAGGCAAAACATTGGCTTGAACGGTTTGATCACGTTCAATGGTTCCGTCTGCATTCATTTTTAATGTCACAATGGCAATTTCGATTAAAGCATTGGTTTGAGGATCAAATCCTGCTGTCTCAACATCGACAACAATGGGTAGGAAGCCGCGGAATCTTTCTTTGATGTGGGTGATTTTATTCATTTATAGCTTTTTAAGTAACACTTTTGATTGTCTTTGATTGTTGTAAAAAGATTGTCTACTTTCAGGCAATTGAGAAGGTGATGATTCAATAAATCCATGCTCGATAAACCAATGGTGAGTGTGGGTTGTCAGCAGATACAGGGTTGAGATATGGCTGTCACGCGCTTTTTTTTGAATTTCATTAAGAAGCTCTTCACCTAATGCAAGACCTTGGTAGTTCTTGTTAACAGCCAGGCAAGCCAACTCAGCAGTTTGGTTGTCAATCGGATAAAGCGCCGCACAACCAATGATTTTTTGATCAATTTCGATCACTAGAAAATTATGAATTTCCAATTCCAATGTTTCTCTGGAGCGTTTGGTTAAAATGCCCTTTTGCTCCAATGGCGTGATGAGATTGATGATTCCGGCGACGTCATCGCTTTGCGCTGGGCGAAGCTCATGGTAACGATCATTATAGATTAATGTGCCATGACCATCTCGACTGAAAAGTTCGAGTAACATGGCGCTGGGGTTGTCTTGTGACATTAAATGAATCCGTCGAATGTGTTCGTTGGCTTCGGTTGCCAGTTTGAGCAACCTTTTTTGGTTATTATTTTGGGTGGATTCTAGATGCATTTTAACGTCTTTACGAGACAACGCTTGAGGCAACTCTGTTAAGGTGGTCTGGTTTGTAAAAATCAATAATTTATCAGCTTCTAACTTCATGGCAATTGCAAAAGCTTGCTCTAAGGTATTTAAGTTAAATACTTCACCTGTCAGAGAGTAAGCTAGCGGTGTTAATAAAGCGACTTGTCCGGCATTCAAGGTACTTTCAATGGCGTGATTGTTGATTTTTCTTAAAATGCCGGTATGTTGAAAATCGATACCGTTAATGATGCCTTTGGGTTGTGCGATGACCCAGTTACCTGACACAATGGTAAGGTGAATGTTTTGTTCTGCGGATGCTTTACTGAAAGCGGCTTCAACTTGGGCGCGGACGATGCCGATGGTTTTTTGAAAAGCATCTAACTGCGCTAATGTGGTAATCCGCGTATCATTCTGGGTTTGCCAAGGTAAGCCCAGAGCTTCAAAAGCCTGGTTTATTTGGAGTGATGCGCCAAGAGTCAAAACAACCTTTAAGCCAAGGTTATTCAGTAAAACAATATCATTTGCCAGTTGTTGTAGAGCGTCTGAATTAAAAATAAGCTCGCCCGGCAAGTAGATCACAATGGTTTTATTGCGATGTTTTGCAATGTAAGGTGAGGCTTGTCTTAAGTTATTCGTAAAATCTAATTCAGATTGATGCATAGATATGAGAAAATGTTTATAAAATAATTATGTAAGTATAACAGGCTAGCAACAAAAACAAAAAAAAGCGACATGCCAAGGCTGTTTAAGGAGAAAGAATATGCCAGATTATCGTTCAAAAACCAGTACCCATGGAAGAAATATGGCCGGTGCACGTGCTTTATGGCGTGCGACAGGGATGAAAACAGAAGACTTTGGTAAGCCGATTATTGCGGTGGCCAACTCTTTTACGCAATTTGTTCCGGGTCATGTTCACTTGAAGGATATGGGGCAGCTTGTTGCCGGTGTGATTGAAGAAGCGGGTGGAATTGCCAAAGAGTTTAACACCATTGCGGTTGATGATGGGATTGCGATGGGGCATGACGGAATGTTGTACTCTTTGCCTTCGCGTGATTTGATAGCGGACTCAGTAGAATACATGTGTAATGCCCATTGTGCTGATGCATTAGTATGCATTTCCAATTGTGACAAAATTACGCCGGGTATGATGATGGCTGCCATGCGTTTGAATATCCCGACGATTTTTGTTACTGGCGGGCCTATGGAATCCGGCAAAACCGTTTTAGGGGGTACAGAAATCAAACTCGATCTGGTCGATGCGATGGTTATGGCAGCCGATGATCATTGTTCAGATTCTGATATTAATGATGTTGAAGTCTCTGCTTGCCCAACGTGTGGCTCTTGTTCCGGGATGTTTACAGCGAACTCAATGAATTGTTTGGCTGAGGCATTAGGGATTGCTTTGCCTGGTAATGGAACGACTCTTGCCACGCACGCGGATCGCAAACACTTATTTGAAGAAGCAGGGCGTCGTATTGTAGAGCTCGCTAAACTTTATTATGAAAAAGATGATAGTAGTGTGTTACCGCGTTCTATTGCATCCGTTAAAGCCTTTGAAAATGCAATGGCATTAGATGTTGCTATGGGCGGTTCAACGAATACCGTTTTGCATTTACTTGCAATTGCGCGGGAAGCCGAAGTGAATTTCACAATGGCGGATATGGATCGAATTTCACGAAATGTTCCCTGTTTAGTCAAGGTTGCGCCAAATTCGAAAGAGTATCATATGGAAGATGTTCACCGAGCAGGTGGTATTATGCGAATTTTGGGCGAACTGGATCGAGCAGACCTGCTTAATCGGGATGTTAAGACGGTTCATGCATCTACAATGGCAGCAGCGATTGACCTGTGGGATATTACACGCACCGACGACGAAGCGGTAAAAACGTTTTATAGAGCGGCACCAGGTAATGTTAGAACGACAGAAGCGTTCAGTCAAAACAAGCGTTGGAAGACTTTGGATGATGATGACTCAAATGGTTGCATTAGAAGTGTAGAACATGCTTACACCAAAGAAGGTGGGCTTGCTGTCTTGTACGGCAATATCGCGCTTGATGGCTGTATTGTAAAAACAGCAGGGGTGGATGAAGAAATCTTCAAATTTTCTGGGCCTGCTCGGATTTATGAAAGCCAGGATGCGGCTGTTGCCGCAATTTTAGGCGATGAGGTGACATCCGGTGATGTCGTCCTGATTCGATATGAAGGGCCTAAAGGCGGTCCCGGCATGCAGGAAATGCTTTATCCAACCAGCTATCTGAAATCAAAAGGATTGGGCAAAGAGTGTGCTTTATTAACGGATGGACGTTTTTCTGGCGGTACTTCAGGCCTTTCAATCGGACATTGCTCTCCTGAGGCTGCGGAGGGCGGCAATATTGGTTTGGTAGAAGAAGGGGATATCATTAAGATTGATATTCCAAATAGAACCATCAGTGTTGATTTAACGGATGAAGAATTAGCAGAAAGAAGACAAGCGATGGTTGCCAAAGGCAAAGTTGCCTGGAAGCCGGTTGCTCCACGAACCAGAAAAGTCAGCGCGGCATTAAGAGCATATGCGGCTATGACAACAAGTGCTGCATTTGGAGCTGTCCGAAATGTGGAACAGATCGAGCATTAAATAAATTATATGAAAGGATAAAACACATGTTTGCAGACCGATTAACTTCTGAACAGCGTCAAGCCGTATTTGATTTAGCTGTATTGTTAGCACATGCTGATCATGATGTGTCTGAAGAAGAACAACAGTATTTAAAAAACTTTAGTGATGCATTTGGTATTGATTATGATTTGGATAAATCTGAAGTTAATATCGACGATGCATTGACGGTGTTTCGTTCGAAACAATCAAAAATGATTTTGTTACAAGAACTGGTTAAGCTGTCTTATAAAGATGGCCATTTTGGTCAAGAAGAGCAGGAAAATGTCTTTATGATTGCTCAAAAAGTTGGTTTAAATGATCCTGAATTACTGATCCGTATAGAGAAATGGGTTCGTGAAGGGTTTAACTGGGTTTTTGAAGGAGAGCAAATGCTTGAAGTGTAAAGCTACTTCGGTTATCCGGGGTTCGGGTGCTTAGTTTAAAGCCGCTTTAATCAGCGGTTTTTTTACATCTCCAGCTTGCGTGGCATAAGGTTTTATCACTTCAATGTTGCCGTAATGGTTATGGAGGAGTAAAGACAGTAGGTATGTAATTTTATGCGGTAAAATATTGACAATAAAAAACCCGCTTAATGCGGGTTTTAGGTATTTAGAAAAGTTTAAAACTTATTCTCTATAACCAGGTCCATCAATTTCAATGCCGTTTGACATGTAAGCTTCGAAGAACTCTAAGTTACGATATTCTTCACTTTGAGCTTTAAATGGCTTCGCACGCATGTTTTTGTTACAACCACCATAACGACGGTGTAAAGTACCTAACTCCTGCCATTTAGCACGGAAAACCGGGAAGTGGCTTGTATGCCCAAGGTTAGGAGACAGTAAGTTTGCACGAGCTTTACGACCATCATTGTAGGTGTGACATTTTGCACATGATAGGTTTAGCTGACCGCGAGGCTGAATGTAGAAGTCTTGACCTGCATAGAATGCTTTTTTAGCGCCTTCAGATTCAATCTTAACATCAATTTTTTGTCCACGTGCGTTGTAAGCAAAGAAAGCGGAAAGATTGGCAATATCACCTTTTTTCCATTTAAATGCTTTTAAACCTGCATCTGTACGACATTTGTTGATCTGTTGCTCCAGAGTTTCAACTTGTTGTGTATCTTCGTTGAAGCGAGGGTATTTAACGCGTACTTTTGTGACATCTTTACCAAAGCATTTTTGATAGGTTGCTTTGTCTTTGTTGTAAAGTGCTTCACCAGCATCAATTGCGTCTAGATATGGAGGAAATTCTTCAGCGGCTTCCCACTGAGATTTTTTGTCCTCTGAGAAATTATAGGCACCGAGTCTATAATCTTCGAATTTGATATTTGGATGCTTAGCTTTGAAGTAGTCTACTAATTGTTGACGACTTTGTTCAGGATCCATATTCGCAGCCATTGTCATGTTGGCTGTCGCTGTTGCACCTAATGTTAAGGCGACTAGCAATGTTTTCTTCATCCTATTCCTCCGTCCGAGAACTCTTTATTTATAAAGTATTATTATATATAGAAAGGTGTTGCTCTTCCCTTTATTAAAAGGGAAGAGGCGAGGTCTGCAATTAGCTTATCTTAGCTTAATTGTTTCAGTCCCTTTTTTACCTGTGTTATCCGCTAGAGAAAGAGTAACTTCGTCACCTTTGTTAGCTTTAACTTTAACACCAACGTAAGGGTTAGCAGAAACAGCACCAGACCATTGAGCATCAACTGCTTTAGTTCCGTTTACAGTAACTTCAACCATGTTGATGAACTCTGCAGGATATGGCTTGCCTGTTTTTTTGTTCATACGAGCACCAGATTCCATTTTGTGCTTGATTAGTGCTTTTACTTCAGCAACGCCACCTTTAGATTTTCCACGCATTCTGATTTTAATTGACATGTTATTTCCTTTCAATTTCTTGCAGTTATAAAATTAAGTATCATTCAAAGGGATGATGGATTAACCACCACAACCACCGATTGTTACTTTAACTTCTTGTTCTGCTTTGTATAATTTACCACCAGCTTTAACAACGGCCATTACATTTTGTGTTTCACCCATTTTGATACGTGTAGAAACATAACCAATTGCTGGGCCAGAGAAGCTGTATTCACAAACTAAAGGCATAGGGTTTTTGCTAGCTAGGATTGCGATAGACTCCACACCAGACATTTTAGAAGCATCAATTTTAATAGGTGTTACAGCACCGTTTTCAGCGATAGCTGGAGCACTTAGTTCGATGTCACCTGATTTAGCAGCTGAAGCCGTACCGAAAGCTGCGTTTAACGCATCATCAGTTGTTTTTGATTCAAATGCTTTTTTGTTCCAAGCTGCTAGTACAGTTGAAGGTGTTAAAAGACCAGCGTTAACTGCGACAGCAGCTGCACCAGTTGCAAGGGTACCTTTAAGGAAAGATCTACGTTTCATAAGGTTTAAAACTCCCGGTTAAGGTTTAAATAAAAAAACTAAATTTATAGCGTATAGATGAAATCAACAATTTTTTGAATTTCATCGTCTGATAAGATTCCGTTTTGTCCGAACGGAGGCATCATGCTGTCTGGAACCTGTGTGTCTGGTTTACCCCAAACCTTATCATATAATTTCTGTTTGTCAGGATAACGTAATTTCATTGCAATTAACGCCGGCCCGATATTTCCAGGTAGGTTTCCACCAGGAACCATATGACAAGCAAGACAGTTTCCTTTTGAGCGACTGAAAGCTAATTTTTTACCTGCTTCAATATTATTGGCACCTTTGTCGGCTGCTTGAGTCGCTAAAGGTGCTGAAACCATTGCTGTTGAGATGGCCAGAGCAGTTAGTAATTGCTTCATTTTCGTTTTCAACATTCTTATCCTCCTAAAAAAAGCTTAATCGCTTTTCTAATATATTCTTCCCTTTTAAATTAAGGGTAGTTATTTTTGAGCACTTTGAGCTCTTAGAAGCATAGGTTACTCATATAAATAATATTCGCAAGTATTTTGTTGTTATTCGTATATAGTAATATTTAATACTGTTTAAATATTTTTTTATGACGGTTGATTCCGTTGTTCTTTTTTGGCGTTTTTATCCAATTCATTTTTTAATTGATTAATCTTTTGAAACAGTTTTGAGCTTTTGTCTTTCGTAATTTTCTGTGCTTGATTTACTAAAAAAGTGCTTTTGGGTAGGTTTCCAATATTATAGTTTGCTAATGCATCGTAGTAATAGCTGTAATTTTTTTGATTTTTTTCGGCATAGAGTTTTGATAGTGTGGAATACAGTAAATATTGATAATGAAATGTAGGGGTGCTTTTTGTAAGCAGATCGATTGCTTCTTGTTTATGATTAAATTTGATAAGGCTTTGTGCATACAAGTAAACAATACTGAAATCAGTGGGATAAAATGCAGTTAGGTATTCATAGTCTTCTAACGCTGACTGATCACCGGTTTCGGTTTTAATTTGCGCTAAGAGTAACTTATAAATCCTTTCTTTTGGCATGCTTTGTGAAGCCGTCTCTAAGCAGTGAATGTCGTATTGTGAGGCGTTGGCACTTGACCCTTGGTCATATAGTTTTTTAAGGTTTTTAAGATAGCAAGACTCATGAGGGTTAAGTTTTTTAACATCATACGTTTGGGTTTGAGTCTTGGTCGTAAAGTTTAAGCGAAGTTGGATTAAAGTTAAGGCGTCGCTCTTGAAAGAAGAGGGTTCTGTTTTTAACTGAGCGGCTCGATCATTAGCTTTAGCAAGACGGTTCGCTGTTACAGGGTGCGTCAATAATATTTCCGGCGGAGTGTTTTCATAGATTTGCATTTCTTTTGAAAGTCTGCCAAAGAACTCTCCCATTGCATATGGGCTATAACCCGCTTGATTAAGATATTTAATGCCGAAATAATCGGCCTCACTTTCATAGATCCGAGAGTTTTTAAGTTGTTGTTGAATATTGAGGCCCATGGCCCCCATGTAAGTTGCAATACCTGCACTTGGGTCCTGTGAGCCGATTAGGATGGCGGCAATCAGTGAAGCAATGCTGGCTGTATTGACGTTATTTTGATATTCGAATGTGCGAGAAAGGTGTCTTTGAGTGACGTGAGCAACCTCATGGGCGATAACGGAAGCCAATTCATCTTCGGATTGAGCGGACGCGATTAGGCCGGTATGGATACCGATAACGCCATTAGGCCCTGCAAAAGCGTTGATTTCCGGGTTGTCAATAATAAAGAAGCTGAAGTTTCTGTTTTTACCTGTTTCACTGGTGATTTTTTCACCTATTCTACGAATATAGCTCAGCATGATCGGGTCGTAGACAAGATCGTAGTGTGTGTGAAGAGTGGTAGAAAAAGCCTGCCCTAATTGTGTTTCTGTGCGGCTGTCATAGTCTTTTAAATCCGGTGCGCCTAAATCGGGCAGATTGTTGGATGCAAATGCTATCGGCAAGCAAAAAAAATTTAACAGCAAAAACCTTAAAAGCATTTTAATAGAGAACTCTTTCTTTAATAATCGTCAAGCTATTGTAAGATAACTTTGTCTGTATTGCATTGAAGGAATGTGAATCGTGAAAGATCCTTTTGTTTTAGATGTTAAGAAACGGCCTTGCCCACTTCCGTTGGTTAAGCTTAAAAAGGCCTTGTCAGAAGTAGATGTTAACCAGCAAAGTATTCAATTAAGTGTGACTGATAAATCGGCATTGAAGGATATCCCAGCTTTCTGCATGAGTAGAGACTTGGAGGCTTCTTTATTGAAAAATAATGATGAGGAAATCGTGTTTTTAATTACAGTCAAAGGATGAATTTATTCTTTTTTTGGTATTATTGTGTATATAAATATATTTTTCAGGATAAGACCAACGGCGGTTTTAGATTAGATTGGAATAAAGTTAAGAGTGTGTTGAGGGAATTATGTCATATAAAAAATTAACAAAAGCCGTTATTCCGGTTGCTGGATTGGGAACGCGCTTTTTGCCAGCAACAAAAGCCATTCCAAAAGAAATGTTAACGGTGGTCGATAAACCTTTAATTCAATATATTATTCATGAAGCGGCGGAAGCCGGGATTACGGATATCATTTTGGTTACCCATTCTAGTAAAGGTGCGATAGAAAATCATTTTGACAAACATTATGAGCTGGAAGCTGAATTGGCGATTAGGAATAAAAAAGATCGTTTGGCATCCTTGAAGGACATTACCCCAGAAGGCGTTCGAATCGTTAGCGTTCGTCAACCCGAAGCACTCGGGTTGGGACATGCTATTTTATGCGCCTCGCCGATTATCGCTGATAATGAACCGTTTGCGGTGCTGCTGCCGGATGTGTTGATGCATCATTCGGTCAAAGGATGTTTGGCTCAGATGACAGAGCAATATCGAAAAATGCATACCAGCGTCGTCGCGTTAGAAGCTGTGCCAGATGATCAGGTTGAGAAATATGGTATAGCAGCCGTAAAAGGTCCGGATCTGAGAATAGTGGAGCTGATAGAAAAGCCGAAACCTGCAGATGCGCCTTCCAACCTGTCTGTGGTCGGGCGTTATATTTTCACGCCGAGATTGATGGAAATATTAAAAACGACCAGGCCTGGCGCGGGAGGAGAAATACAGCTCACCGATGCCATGGATGAATTGCTGAATGAGGAAGTGATGTTTGGCTTTGAGTTTAAAAATGGCCAAACATACGATTGTGGCGATAAATTAGGCTATCTTCGAGCGAATGTTGAATACGCTTTAAGAGATAAAGCATTGGGTAAAGAGTTTAAAAGCTATTTAAAGGCTTTAAAGTTAACTTGATTTAACCTCCGTGGACTAAGGTCGTTATTGAACTATTAAATTAAGGGGGTTCGATGGGCGTTGAGACATCATCCGCATGGCAAGCACTGCAACTTCATAGTGACTCGGGAATGGGATCGGTTCATTTATCGAAATTGTTTCAAGATACGAGCCGGCAAGAGGATTATTCTTTAGAGTTGTCAGATATTTACGTTGATTTTTCTAAGAACCGCATGACGCAAGAAACCTTGCGGTTATTGATTGAATTGGCAGAGCAGCAAAAGTTACCCAAAGAAATTCACCGTCTGATGACGGGAGAGCACGTCAATGATACTGAGGATAGAGCGGCCTTGCACACGGCTCTAAGAGCATTAGGAAAAGATGTTTCGGGGCTGGCGGAAGAGGTTCAGCCAGACGTTGAGCAGGTGTTGCAGGAAATGGCGGTTCTGACGGATAAAATTCGATCAGGACATTGGCGAGGTTACAGCGGTAAACCGATTACCGATGTGGTGAATATTGGTGTGGGGGGGTCTGACTTGGGTCCCTTGATGATTACTCATGGTTTACAAACAATCAGCTCACCCATTCATCTGCATTTTATCTCCTCAATCGATGGGACTCAAACATCCAATTTGCTTCGAGGTCTCAAACAAGAAACCACTTTGTTTATTTTGGCATCAAAATCCTTTACGACCATCGATACGCTTTCCAATGCTGAAACCGCGAAAGATTGGCTGAAGGAGTGTATAACAGATGAACGTGTTATTTTTTCTCAACACTTTATAGGCGTGTCAACCAAGTCAGATAAGATGACGGAATGGGGAATTCCGCCAGACAATCAACTGATGTTCTGGGATTGGGTCGGCGGTCGTTATTCTCTTTGGTCTGCAATAGGGTTTCCCATTGCATTGAAGATTGGAATGGATGGATTTCGTGAGCTGTTGCAAGGTGCACATGAAATGGATCAGCATTTTGCAACAACGGAGTTGCAGAAAAATATTCCTGTCGTTTTGGCCTTGATTGATATTTGGAATATTAACTTTTTAAATATTCATGATAAAGCCATTTTGCCTTACGATGCGCGTTTGCGGTATTTGCCAGCATACCTTGAGCAGTTGGTCATGGAAAGTAACGGGAAGTCGGTTGCGCGCTCAGGTGAGGCGGTTCCTTATAAAACGTGCCCTGTATTGTGGGGTGAAGTTGGCCCCAATGCACAACATGCTTTTTATCAGTTGCTCCACCAAGGCACTCAAGCAGTGATGTGTGATTTTATCGCGCCAGTGGAGCGAGATGATTTCGACGCAGACTCTCATACAGAAAGGGATGAAAGTTTACGGCATCAACATGAATTAGCATTGGCAAATTGTTTTGCTCAGTCACGAGTGTTAATGCTGGGTGATGATGCCATTCCTTCGGATTTAAAAGCAGATTTTGATTCTCCGTTTAAACATTATTCGGGTAATCAGCCCTCCAATACGATTCTGATTAGAACGATTTCAGCTAAGACGCTGGGGATGTTAATTGCAATGTATGAACATAAAACATTCGTAGAAAGTGTTATTTGGGAGATAAACCCTTTTGACCAATGGGGGGTTGAGCTTGGTAAGTTAATTGCAAAAGAAACCTATAGTGCGATAAAAGATAACTCGTTAGCAGACAGTTTTGATAGTTCGACGAAAGGTTTAATTGACAGGGTTGCAAAATGAAAATTACAGTGTTTGGGTGTGAGTTAAGTGGCCTTGTCACGGCAGGGTCTTTGGCGCATACCGGTAATGAGGTTCTGGCGATTCCGGTTGGATTGGCTAAAGCTGAAGAATTGAAAAAGGGCGTTTTGCCGCGTGACGAACCCGGTCTAGAACAGTTGATCCGAAGCCAGGTTAAAGAGGGCAGGCTGAACTTTTCACATGACTGGTCAGAAGGAATTCAACATGGAGATATTTATATCTTGAGTATGCCTTCTTGGCGGGCGGATAAAGCTGAACTGGTTATAGAAGCTATTGGACAGTCGGCATTAAAAGATGTTTTGGTTATTAACCAAAGTACTTTCCCTATCGGAACGGCTGATCGGTTTGAAGCGGCTATTAAATTGGCGTTTGCACAACGAGGAGTGGTTGCAAAAATCACTGTTGCTTCCATGCCGGAGTTTATCAGTGAAGGGTCGGCTATCAGTGACTTTTCAAAGCCCTCCCGTGTTGTGTTAGGGTGTCAGGACAAAGGTGCAATTGCTTTGATTAAAGATTTGATGCGACCGTTTAATCATGTGACGGATCAAGTGAAGGTGATGTCTACCCGAGCTGCAGAATATACCAAGTATGCTGTGAATGCACTCTTGGCAACTCGAATCAGTCTTGTGAACGAGTTGGCTAACAATGCTGAACATTTCAATATCGATATTGAAGAGGTGCGCCAAGGATTGGGATCTGATTCAAGGATAGGGTTCAGTTATCTGTTTCCGGGCTGTGGTTTTGGTGGCCCAAGCTTTGCCGCGGATGTCCAAGCGTTGGTAGCGACTTTTCAATCAAAAGGATATGATGCCGACCTATTGAAAGCGGTTTTACAAAATAATGAAACACAAAAAGAAGTGTTGTTTAGGAAAGCATGGCGTTTTTTTAAAAATGATTTAAAAGGTCTAAAGATCGCTATTTGGGGATTGTCTTTTAAACCTAATACCGCAACGGTTGATAATGCCCCAAGTGTCAAAACCATTGAAGCTTTAGTGGCGCAGGGAGCTGAAGTGGTCGCTTATGATCCAAAAGCTAATGATGCTTTTAAAGAGTATTGGGGTGATAAGCCTGGTGTGACCTTGGTTACAGATATGTATGGCGCATTAGAGCAAGCAGATGCACTGATGGTGTTGACGGAATGGAAGCGTTTTTGGAGTCCTGACTACGCTAAAATGTTTGAATCGATGAACCGTCCGGTGATTTTTGATGGGAGAAATATTTATGAGCATGACGTCTTGACTCATCATGGTTTTCGACACTTTGGCGTCGGTCGGGGGGAAGTCATTTAAGACGGTGTGAGTCAGCTTCTATAAAGCCCAGTTTGGGCTTTTTTGTTTTTTTAACCCCTTTATCTGTTGTTTGTACGACAGATTGTTTATAAAATGAATCTCTACTTCTAATTAATAAAAACGAGTGATATGAAACCATTTGAAAAAGGCATTTACCTTCTCCCCAACTTAATGACAACGCTGGCTTTGTTTGCAGGGTTTTACGCGGTCATAGCAGGGATGAACGATCAGTTTGAACTGGGCGCTATTGCTATTTTTGTTGCGATGATATTTGATGGGCTGGATGGGCGCGTTGCTCGAATGACGAATTCCTGCAGTGCTTTTGGTGCGGAATACGATAGTTTAGCGGACATGGTTTCTTTTGGACTGGCACCGGCATTACTGGTTTATCAGTGGGCATTACATGATTTTGGTAAGCTGGGTTGGTTGGTTGCGTTTATCTTTACAGTGGGAGCCGCGTTACGCTTGGCTCGGTTTAATACCCAAGTTGGGATTGCGGATAAACGGTACTTTCAAGGCTTGCCAAGCCCGGCGGCGGCAGCCTTATTAGCCGGGTTTGTTTGGATGATCGAAACCAATAATATTCATACCGGGCTGGAATCATTAATGGTCTTGGTTTTAACGGTTGTGTCTGGCTTGATGATGGTGAGCAATATTCGATTCAGTTCTTTCAAAGAATTGAATTTGAAAGACAAGGTACCGTTTGTCACCTTGTTGTTGGTGGTTCTGGTGTTTGTGGTGATTACCATCAAGCCTGCCATGATTTTATTTATCGTCTTTTTTGGGTATTTATTATCAGGCCCGATTGTTACGTTACGAGTCATACAGCAAAAACGTGCCCTGCGTAGACACGCTAAAAGAGATTCAAAGCCTGCTGAAACTGTTTCAAGTAAAGAAACAAATCAAGAGAGTGACGCCTCTCATTCTGCAGACACTAAAGAGTAAAAGTTATGAAAGAAGAATTGGTTATTTTCGATACGACGCTAAGAGATGGAGAGCAAAGTCCTGGGGCTTCAATGACCAAAGAAGAAAAGGTTCGTATTGCCAAGCAGCTTGAAAAGCTGCGTGTGAATGTGATAGAAGCGGGTTTTCCTGCCGCGAGTCAAGGTGATTTTGAGTCGGTTCAGGCGGTTGCATCGGCGGTTCAGGATTCAACCGTTTGCGGTTTGGCGCGAGCGGTTGAGAATGATATCGTCAGAGCTGGAGAAGCTATAAAACCCGCCAATTCAGGTCGGATTCATACTTTTATTGCGACCTCACCGATTCATATGGAAAAGAAGTTAAAGATGTCACCGGATGAGGTGGTGGAGCGTGCAGTTTGGGCGGTAAAGCGTGCACGTGATTTTACCGACAATGTTGAATTCTCACCGGAAGATGCCGGGCGTTCCGAGCTGGATTTTTTATGTCGCGTGATTGAGGCGGCGATTGATGCGGGTGCGACCACCATTAACATTCCGGATACAGTTGGATACAATGTTCCAGAACAGTTTGGTGAATTGTTTCATCAGTTATTAAACCGAATTCCAAACGCAGATAAAGCGATTTTTTCAGCACACTGTCATAACGACTTAGGCCTTGCGGTTGCGAACTCTTTAGCTGCGGTTAAAGCGGGGGCGCGGCAGGTTGAATGTACCCTTAATGGGCTAGGCGAGCGAGCGGGCAATACGGCATTGGAAGAAGTGGTTATGGCGATTAGAACTCGACAAGACTGGTTTGAAGTGGATACGCGCATTCATACGCCTGAAATTTTAGCCGCGTCACGATTAGTCGCCGGGATTACGGGATTTGCTGTTCAACCGAATAAGGCGATTGTCGGGACAAATGCCTTTTCACACGAGTCGGGGATTCACCAGGATGGTGTCTTAAAACACCGTGAAACCTATGAGATCATGCGGGCGGAAGATGTTGGCTGGAGTACGAATAAAATGGTGCTGGGTAAACATTCTGGGCGCAGTGCTTTTCGTGCTCGTTTAAAAGAGCTGGGCATCGAGTTTGAAACAGAGCAAGAGCTAAGTGATGCGTTTATCAGTTTTAAAGAATTGGCTGATCGTAAACATGAAATTTACGATGAAGATATTCAAGCCTTGGTGACGGATAATAATACCCGTCGAGTGGAAAATGAAACTTTCCGCCTAGTGGCGTTAAAAGTGGAAACGCAAACAGGCGATGCCCCAGCTGCCGAAATTACACTTTGGATTAATGGTGAAGAGAAAACGGCTTTTTCCGAGGGGGGCGGTGTCGTGGATGCAACCTTTAAAGCGATTGAAAAATTAGTGGATTCGGGCGCTTCTCTAGAGCTGTACTCCGTGAGTAATGTTACAAACGGAACTGATTCGCTAGGGGAAACCACTGTTCGAATGGAGAAAGCGGGTCGAATTGTGAATGGTCAGGGTGCGGATACTGATATTGTGACCGCTTCTGCCAAGGCGTATATCAATGCATTGAATAAACTGCTTGATGTTGGCAGTAAAGAACACCCGCAGGCAGCAGTATAAGATGTTAATTTCGTATTGTGTTAGGTTTTTGATTGATGGATAGTTCTTTTCTTTCTGCAAGCTTGTTGAATACCTTAGGGTTGCCGATATGGCAGAGCAGGCCTGGTTATTTTTTACAGCCTCCAAAATCTCATGAGTCGGTTATGCCAAGCTATGAAATCTCGAATGAAGGGTCAGGTGAAACCGTTCAAGTAGAGGAAGTTTCCAACCCTCTAGATTATGCTGCAGCGTTAGAGTCCGAACATCAACGAGCCTTTGTGTTTTTAGGGGCAGGTTTAAATACGGTTTGGCAAAATGAAGAGCGTTCCGAGTGGCAGTTGTTTTTAAATATCCTATCGGCATTTAATTTGTCAGAAGATCAGGTTCGTTTTTTTGATACGAGCCAACTTGTGACAGACGATGCAATTTTTGCAACGTTGGATGAGATTATTGAGCTCGGCGTTGAACAGGTGTTTGCCTATGACGAAGCAGGTCCTTTGTTACAGGAGTTGAACGAAGGCGCTCACATCATTGTCATTCCCTCATTGGATGAATTGTTAAGTTCTGCGCGGGCAAAACGAGATTTTTATCATCTTATGATGGCTCAGCTTTCTTGAATTTTATCTAATCATGTTTAGTTATTTTCGCACCATGACGTCTTCGGATTTAAGCTGGGTGTTGAGTGTTGAACAGCAAGCGTACGACTTTCCTTGGAGTGAGCAAGGGTTTGAAAAAGCGTTGGACGATGGATTGGCATATTTATTATGCGACATTGATCAGCGTCCTCTAGGTTATGCTTGTTTTTTAACGGTGTTGGATGAGGCGCATTTGCTGAACCTTTGTGTTGCGCCTAAATATGCTCGTCAAGGGGTTGCCTTTGCGGCTATGCAGGCTTTAGTCGATTATTTTAAGTCTACCAATTATCAAATTATGCTATTGGAAGTTCGTGAGTCGAACTCTGCCGTTTCTTTGTATCAAAAACTGGGGTTTAAAGAGAATGGTATCCGCCCTAACTACTATAAAGCCATGGTGTATGAGAATGGAGAGTTGGTTCAGGGTAAAGAAGATGCGATTTTGATGTCTTTAGATTTGATATCCAAAGAATAAAAAAACCACCAGGCCTGGTGGTTTTTTCGTTTAAAACACCCAATAAAGTCTTATCGGCGGTATTCTTCCGGAATGGTTTGACCAATGATTTTTGCCATTTCTTTTAACATTTTACCATTCGCGGCAATCAGGTTGCCTGATTCAAGAAAATGGTTGCCGCCTTTGAAGTCGGTAACCAATCCACCTGCTTCCATAACGATTAATGCACCAGCAGCAATGTCCCACGGTTTGAGTTTAAGTTCCCAGTAACCATCAACACGACCACAGGCGACATAAGCCAAGTCTAACGCTGCCGACCCTGCGCGACGAATCCCCGCGGTGCTTAACATAAACTGTTTTAAGCTTTCTAAATAAGCATCCACGTAATCGAAATCGTAATAGGGAATGCCGGTTGCCATTAATGCGTTTTGTAGCGTTTTTTGCTCACTGACACGAATACGATAATTATTTAAACGTGCGCCTTCACCCCGTGAAGCGGAGAATAACTCATCTTTGAGAGGGTCATAAACCACGCCGTGCATTAGACGACCTTTTTCTGTCACCGCGATGGAAACCGCAAATTGCGGAAATTGATGTAAAAAGTTAGTGGTTCCGTCTAATGGGTCAATAATCCATTCAAAGTCAGAATCGGTTTTGTGATGACCACTTTCTTCTGCTTTTATGCTGTGTTCAGGGTAATATTTACGAATGGTATCAATAATGATTTGTTCAGCATGCTTGTCCACTTCACTGACATAGTCGTTGCGCCCTTTTTCTTCAATACTGATACGATCAATGTTATTCAGCTGGTTGGCAATGAATTCACCGGCTTCTTTAGTTGCGATGGTGGCAATATTTAAAATAGGATGCATAAGTTTGGTTCCAGTTGTTAGAATAATCGGTTATTCGAATATAGCGAATTATAGCGGAAAATAGATGATAGAAGATTACAGAACGCACTCAAATTTAGCAAAGATTAAAATTGTCATGGTGGAAACCTCCCATCCAGGCAATATTGGTGCCGTTGCACGGGCAATGAAAAACATGGGGTTAAGTCAATTGGTATTGGTTAATCCCAAAGAGTTTCCAAGTCAAGTTGCCTCTGCACGTGCATCGGGCGCGGCAGATGTTTTAAATGACGCCAAAGTCGTTGACTCTTTAGAAAAAGCCGTTGCCGATTGTAAACTGGTAGTTGGTGCCAGTGCAAGGTTAAGAAAGGTGTCCTGGCCACAGTTGGATGTACGCCAGACCGCTGAGTTGGCAATGGAAACGGTTGGGCTGGATGAAGAAAATAATCAGGTTGCTATTTTATTCGGGCGGGAAGACTCAGGCTTGAGTAATGCTGAGCTGGATAAATGTCATTATTTAGCGCATATTCCGACGAATCCAAACTATAGTTCGCTTAATATTGCCGCAGCGGTTCAAGTGTTTGCTTATGAATTTTTGATGGCGACGGATATTAAAAGTGTTCATGAAGCTGAAGGATATCGCCATAAGTTAGCCAGCTCCGATCAGTTAGAAGGCTTTTATGATCATTTGTATCAGGCCTTGCAGGATATTGAGTTTTTAGATCCAACAAAAAATGCCCGTTTTATGCGACGAATGCGGCGGTTATTTAACCGAAGCCAGTTGGATGTGAAGGAAATTGATATTTTGCGGGGTGTTTTGACGGCTGCACAACGACAAACGAAGCGGTTAAATGCCTATAAAGAGCAAGCGACATTATCAAAAGAAGAATCCTAATAAATGTTGATTGATGAAGTGTTTTTTAAGGGGAAAGCATGTTTAAAAGAATAAAAGAAGATATTCATTCTGTCTTTGATCGTGATCCAGCTGCGAGAAACAGTTTTGACGTGCTGACGACCTATCCGGGGGTGCATGCCATCTTGTGGTATCGCCTCACCCACTGGTTGTGGGGTAAAGGACTGAAGTGGTTAGCCCGCTTTATTTCTGGATTGGCACGCTGGTTTACCGGGATTGAGATTCACCCGGCAGCAAAAATCGGCCATCGTTTTTTTATTGACCATGGTATGGGGGTCGTCATTGGAGAAACGGCTGAAATTGGAGATGATTGTACCTTGTATCATGGTGTGACACTTGGCGGAACCAGTTGGAATGAAGGTAAACGTCATCCTACATTAGGGAATCGCGTCGTGGTGGGTGCGGGGGCAAAAGTTTTAGGTCCGATTGAGATTGGAGATGATGCCCGAATCGGATCAAATGCCGTGGTGATTAAGTCGGTGCCAAGCAATAGAACGGTGGTCGGGATTCCGGGAAGAGTTGTTGAAACCAATTTGACCCAACAAGAAAAAAGGCGTCAGAAATTGGCTCAGAAAATTGGGTTTGATGCTTATGGTGTCGGACAAGATGTGGAAGATCCCGTCGAAAAAGCCATTTATAGTTTGTTGGACCATGTGCAAAGTCAGGATGAGCAGCTAGAGAGATTGAATGAACAGATTAAAAAGCTGGGTGGGGCGGATACACATATGGATTTACCCAGCTTGGAAGATGCGGTTTTAGAGCCGGATGATCCTGAGCAACGGGCGCATTATAAAGCAGAATAGTTTTCTAAATCATTAAGATATCTTATCTCTGGTATAGAAAAAGTACCATCGGAAATTCTTGAGTTAATTGGTTGGTTATTGTAGAATTAAAATACTTATTTAATTAATAGATGATTTTCCGATAGGATGGTCAGATATTTTCGAAAAGGTTTTAATTTCTATGAAACTCACCTCAAAAGGACGTTACGCCGTTACAGCGATGCTGGATATTGCTTTAAATCAGTCGAAAGGACCGATTACATTAGCGATGATTTCGGAAAGGCAAGATATTTCATTGTCTTATCTGGAACAGATTTTCGCTAAGCTAAAGAAATCAGGACTGGTTTTAAGTGCTCGTGGGCCTGGTGGCGGGTATAGGTTAAGTCGTGATGCGAATGAAATCTCCGTCAGTGAGATTATTGGTGCGGTGAATGAAGACTTAGAACCAAGAAAATGTCGTGGTAAATCTAATTGTCAAAATGGCGTTCAGTGTTTGTCTCATGAGCTTTGGGCAGACTTGAGCGGTATGATCAATGAGTTTTTGGATGGTGTTACGCTTCAGCAGATTATTGAACGGCGTTCTTCCATTGAGTCTGTGCAATTTGCATAAATTAATTAAAGATAGAAACAAGAAGGTTTGAAGTCAGAATGGCAGTAACACTAACACAAGCAGCAGCAGATAGAGTTAACAGCATGTTAGAGAAAAGAGGACAGGGTATCGGCTTGAGAGTCGGTACTAAGGTGAGTGGTTGTGCCGGATTTTCTTATGTTGTGGATTATGCTGATGAAATCACGGATGACGATGAAGTGTTTGAAAGCTTTGGTGTTAAAGTGGTCGTAAGCCTAAAAAGCTTAGAGCAAATTGATGGGATGGAATTGGATTATGTTAAGGAAAGCCTATTGAATGAGGGGTTTGAATTTAATAATCCACGCGTAAAAGACAGTTGTGGTTGTGGGGAGTCTTTTACGGTTTAATCACATCAGCCAATTGTCTTGTAAAAAGCCCCAGTTAAACAAACTGGGGCTTTTTTGTTTAAACGATTTTTTAGTAGCATAAAAAGCCTTTTTTCTGCAATGTTTTTATGAGATTGTTAAAATAGCTCTCTTATAAGAATATTAGGATAGTGAAAATGCTGGAAAGAACGTTTTCAATTATTAAACCGGATGCGGTAAAACGTAATCTGATTGGTCAGATTGTCTCAAAGCTTGAGCAAAACGGATTAAAAGTCATCGCCTCTAAAATGGTTTTTTTGACGGTTCAAGAGGCAGAAGGGTTCTATGCAGAGCATGATGGCAAGCCTTTTTTTGAGACCTTAATCAAAAATATGACAGCCGGTCCGATTGTGGTTCAAGTGCTAGAAGGTGAGAATGCCATCGCAAAAAATCGTGAAGTGATGGGCCCCACGGATCCAGAAAATGCACCAGTAGGATCTATTCGCAAGGAATATGCAATCTCAATGCAGCAAAATTCGGTGCATGGATCAGACTCCCCTGAAAGTGCCCAAAGAGAAATCGGTTACTTTTTCAGTGAGATTGAAGTTTTTTCAGGTGATTCAAATTAAAGATGCTCTAATCAATTATGGGCAAGTAGGTATTAAGTGACGGATAAGACAGAAGACAAAGTCGATTTACTCGGAATGGATCGTGCTGAATTAACGGAGTTTTTTGCCAGTATTGGTGAAAAGCCTTTTCGTGCCGGACAGGTGATGAAGTGGATTCATCAATTCGGAGTCAGTGATTTTGGAGAGATGACCAATATCAGTAAGGCACTGAGAGAAAAGCTGTCAAGAACAGCCCTTATCCGTACCCCTAAAATCGTGTCGGAACAGCGTTCTGAAGACGGTACGATTAAATGGTTGTTAGAAGTTGATAACCACAACTGTATTGAAGCCGTCTTTATTCCTGAAAAATCTCGGGGAACCTTGTGTATTTCTTCGCAGGTGGGGTGCGCGCTGGAATGTAGTTTTTGTTCGACGGGGCAGCAAGGGTTTAATCGTAATTTGGAAAACTGGGAAATCGTGGCTCAAATGTGGGTGGCGAATAAAGCCTTGGGTTGCAAACCCAAGGAGGAGCGTATTATTTCCAATGTGGTGTTTATGGGGATGGGCGAGCCCTTGTTGAATGTGACACATACCTTTCCGAGCGCGCGCATTTTGATGGATGATAATGCTTATGGCTTGTCCAAGCGTCGTGTCACTATTAGTACGGCTGGAGTGGTGCCCGCGATAGACAAGATTAAAGCGTCTTTGGATGTCAGTTTGGCGATTTCATTACATGCCCCTAATAATGCCTTGCGCGATGAGTTGGTTCCAATAAATAAAAAGTATCCGTTGGAAACCTTAATGCCCTCATTGCATCGTTATGTAGAGGGTGGGCATAGCAAAAAACATGTCACAGTAGAGTATGTCATGTTGGATCATATTAATGATCGGTTGGAACATGCTCAACAGTTAATTGAATTACTTGGAAACTTGCCTTGCAAAGTGAATTTAATTCCCTTTAATCCTTTTCCGAATACGCATTATCAACGTTCATCCAATAATGCGGTGCATCGTTTTCAGGATGCGTTGATGCAGGCGGGTGTGAATTGTACTGTTCGCCGTACGCGCGGAGATGACATTGATGCCGCCTGCGGGCAGCTGGCAGGAAAAGTCAAAGACAGAACCAAACGAACTCTTCAAACTGTTAACTTGGATAAATTACATGGCTAATGAAGCACTGCAGGAATCCACCACTGATGAAAAGCAAGCCTTTACAGGTTTGAGTCAATCATTGAGATCGGCCAGAGAGCAGAAAAAACTGTCTGTTGAAGATGTGGCTGAGCAATTGAAAATAGCGGTATCTCATATTCAATACTTTGAAGGAGATAGTCTTGACTTGACGCAATTGGATCCTTTTCAAAGGGGGTATCTCAGAAATTACGCGGAATTATTGAATGTGGATATCGCGCCTTATGAGTCAGCCTTCCCGGAAGTGGTTAAAGTCGGGTCAAGTTTACAGTCAGTTGATTTGGAAGAGCATGAGACCAAGCCGATTATTTCCATTGCCATGATGAGAATTATCAGTACGCTTGCCGTGATTGGGATCATCATTTTGTTGATAGCCATTAACGTATAAACCAATAAAAAAATCGTAAAAGAGAAAAAACGCCCTATGTCGAAGCAAATCAATGCCATTCGCGGCATGAATGATTTATATGGTGATCAATCGCACGCGTTTGATTACCTTGTTCAAACAGCCGAGTCGGTGTTAAAGCAATACGGCTTTCAATCCATTCGCTTACCCATTGTTGAAAAAACAGAATTGTTTGCACGCTCTATCGGTGAAGTCACCGATATTGTTGAAAAAGAAATGTATACCTTTGAAGATCGTAATGGTGACAGTTTAACCTTACGCCCTGAAGGCACTGCGGGCTGTGTTCGAGCGGTTATTCAAAACGGATTGGCGCACAATCAGATTCAAAAACTGTATTACACGGGGCCAATGTTTCGCCATGAGCGTCCACAAAAAGGGCGTTATCGTCAATTTAACCAGTTTGGCGTTGAAGTGTTCGGCATTGAAACCGTGGATGTTGATGCGGAATTGATCGCTTTATCAGCTCGATTATGGGAAAAACTTGGGTTGCAGAATTTAGAGTTGCAAATCAATTCATTAGGCAGTCAGGCCGCACGTCAAGCTTATCGTGACATATTGGTTGCGTATTTAGAGGATAATAAATCACAGTTGGATGAAGACAGTCTTCGACGCTTGAATACTAACCCGCTTCGCATTCTGGATACGAAAAATCCCGATATGAAATCCTTGGTTGATGCCGCACCGAAGTTGATTGATCACTTGGATGAGGCGTCTAAGCAGCATTACGAAGACCTGAAAGCTCATTTAGACGATTTAGGCGTGGCTTATGTTGAAAATCCAAACTTAGTCCGTGGATTAGATTATTATAATCGCACGGTTTTCGAGTGGGTCACGACCGAGTTGGGCGCGCAAGGAACGGTTTGTGCAGGCGGGCGTTATGATGGCTTGGTTGAGCAGATCGGTGGTAAGTCAACTCCGGCGGTTGGATTTGCGATGGGAATTGAGCGTTTAATGGCCTTGTTGATGGATAATCAACTGGTGAATGAAGAAAGCGGGCCAGATGTGTATATGGTGTTAGCGGGTGACAGTACAAAACGCCCAGGCCTGGTCATTTCTGAACAGATTCGAGAGAATTTGCCTGATATCAATGTTCAAATGAACTGTGGTGGCGGTAGCTTTAAAAGTCAGTTTAAAAAAGCCGATAAATCTGGAGCGCGCATCGCTTTGGTGCTGGGGGAAGATGAAGTGAACCAGCAGCAGATCGCTGTCAAATATCTCAGAGAAGCGCGTGAACAGGAAATCATTCCGTGGGATCAGTTATTTACGCTTCTAAAAACCGCATTAACCGAATCAAAATAAATTTTTTATTTCTACATTTTAATAGGATAGTTACATGAGTCGTTACGAAACCGATGAAGAACAAGTTGAAGCCATTAAGAGTTGGTGGAAGAAAAATGGAACGCAATTATTGTCGGGCATTTTAGTCATTGTTCTGGCCTGGACAGGATGGACCTATTGGCAGAATTCTCAAATGACAAAAGCCTTAAATGCCTCTGCCATTTTTGAAGTGATGCAGGTTAAGCAAAGTCAAAACGCACTCGGTGATGTCTTGAGAGATGGACTGAAGTTAATGGAAGAACAGCCTGATAGCCCTTATGCATCGGGTGTAGCTTTAATGATTGCCAAGCATTATTTTGAAGAAGATGCGTTTGGTAAAGCGATTGAAAATTATCAGTGGGCGGTTGAGCATGCACCGGATCAATCCATTAAGTTGATTGCACAACTGAGATTAGTGACGGTTTATGTTCAAGAAAAAATGTTTGAAAAAGCCAATCAGGTTTTGGCAGAGATTGATCGTAATGCGTTAAGTGCGGCAGAAAAAGGAAATTATGATTTCCAAGTGGCAGAGTTGGCTTTAACCGAAGGCAAAATTTCACAGGCAAAAGAGGCATATAATCGTGTGGTTTCGAATGCCGATGCGCCTGAGAGCATCGAAAACTTGTCCCAATTGAAATTAGCTGATTTAGCAGGGTAAGGGTTTATTTTGAGTAATATCAACACACATCTTCTAAAAGGGATTGGCGCGTTACTGATAACTATATTAATGGCTGCCTGCTCGTCTCCAAAAGTGGTGAGAGAGCCTGCACCTTTAATTGAGATGTCTTCTCCTTATCAAGCGCAGAAAGATTGGCAAATTCAGCTGGATGCGTTTAAGTATTCTGATGGGGAAGGCTTGTATTTTGCCAATGATGACGATTTTGTTTATTTTGGAACGCCTGCGGGTGTTTTGACGAAAGCGTTAAAAGCCACTCAGGATCGTTGGACCGATCAAGTGGTTTGGCAGAAAAAGATTCATCAGCCGATTGTGTCTGGTCCAACCTTGTATCAAGGTCATGTCATTATCGGTACCGCAAAAGCAACGCTTCTGAGCTTAGCTCAAGAAGATGCTCAGATTGCTTGGCAGACTGAACTGTCCAGTGAAGTATTAAGTCGTCCGGTCATCGGAAATGGACAAGTTTTCGTTCGTACCGTAGATGGAAAACTTTATTCTATTAATGCCGCTAGTGGGAAAGTAAACTGGACCATAGAGCATCAGTTGCCTAACTTATCTTTACGTGGCGTTGCGCCAGTGACTTATGATGAAGGCGTGTTATATGTCGGCTGGGAAACGGGTCAGGTTGAAGCTTTGGATGCGGCAACCGGAACCAGAAAATGGCAATCCCAAGTGATTATTCCAAAAGGCCGAACCGATTTAGAGAGAATGGTAGATATTCAAGCAGCGCTTATTGTCAAAGCAGGACGTTTGTTTGTGCTGGGTTATCAGGGAAAATTAGCGGTCATCAATCCTGAAAATGGCAACCTTTATTGGTCAAAAGACATTTCCGGGTTTAGAGATTTTTTAATCGATGATTCTGCTCTTTATCTGGTCGATGAAGATGATATTTTGTATGCCTTTGATTATGTCAATGGGACGCAACTCTGGAAGCAAGATAATTTTAAATATCGACAAGCGATTGATTTGGTTTTCTATCAGAAAAAGCAGATTTTACTAGCCGATGGGCAAGGCTATATTCACTGGATTGATAAGCTGGATGGTACGCCGGTTGCCAGAATTAAACATGGCAGTCATTATGGAACTAGTAATGGCATTGTACGTGTTTGGGCGGCAGGTAATCGAATTTATGTACAAGATACCGACGGGTTTAATAATGCTTATACGATAAAACCGTCAAACTGGTACCAATTTAATCACCCGGAAGATCCATTGGGTATTTTAAAGAAAAAGGATAGCGAGTGAGCAAAACTGTCATCGCGTTAGTCGGTCGGCCAAATGTCGGAAAATCAACGCTTTTCAATCGATTAACCCGTTCAAGAGATGCGATTGTGGCGGATTATCCGGGGTTGACCCGTGACCGTCAATATGGCACAGGTCGTGTCGGGTCTACGCCGTATATCGTGGTGGATACCGGCGGATTAAGCGGTGAACAGGAAGGGGTTGATCCTTTAATGGCCGGACAAGTTCAATCGGCTATCGGTGAATCTGACGCGGTTCTGTTTCTGGTAGATGGTCGTGCGGGTTTGATTCCGGCTGATGAGAGCATTGCGGGTTATATTCGGCATTTCAATAAACCTGTTTATTTATTGGTCAACAAGGCAGAAGGTCATAAAAAAGACGTGATTGCCAATGAGTTTTATCAAATGGGGTTGGGCAAGCCCTTTGTCATTTCTTCAGCACATGGCGATAACGTAAATGAGATGATAGAAAGCGTCTTGTCAGATGTGGCACATGACGTTGAAGATGAAGATGAACTGGATTTGGATAAACATCCGGGCATTCGTGTTGCGGTCATTGGGCGTCCAAACGTTGGGAAATCAACCTTGATTAATCGCATGATCGGTGAAGAGCGCGTTGTGGCATTTGATATGCCAGGGACAACGCGTGACAGTATTTATGTTCCGTTTGAGCGTGATGGAGAGCTTTATACGCTAATTGATACCGCGGGCGTGCGTCGTCGCAAAAATATCAAAGAGAAGATTGAGAAATTCAGTATTGTAAAAGCCATTGAAGCGATGGAATCTTCAAATGTTGTGGTGTTGGTGGTTGATGGGTCAGAAGGGATTACGGATCAAGATCTTACCTTGCTGGGCTTGGCACTCGAATCGGGGCGTGGTTTGGTGATTGCCATCAATAAGTGGGATAACTTAACCCAGGATCAACGCGCCAAAATCAAACATGAGTTGGAATATAAACTGCATTTTGTTGATTATGCAAAACGCCACTTGATTTCAGCTTTACATGGTACTGGGGTCGGCGATCTCTTTAAAACAATCAATGCCGTTTATCACGCGGCGATGAAACAGGTTTCCACTTCAGATTTAAATAGAGTCCTGGAGCAGGCGGTATTGGATCATCAGCCACCTTTGATCAGTGGGCGTCGTGTGAAGTTACGTTACGCACATTTGGGGGGGTTGAACCCGCCGAGAGTCATTGTTCACGGAACGCAGGTGGATAAGTTACCGCAAGCATACTCTAAATATCTGATGAATGTGTTCCGTAAGGCATTTAAGTGGGTGGGGACGCCTGTCATGATTGAGTATAAAGTGACGTCGAACCCTTATGAAGGGCGTAAGTCTAACTTTACGTATCGTAAAGGAAAGTCTGAATCTCAGGCGCAAAATGCCTATTTAAAACGTAAGAAGAAAAAGAAACCACAACAGAAACGCCGAAGCAGTTAATGGGGTTTTGTAAATGTGAATTGCAAAAAACGGCATGAATGCCGTTTTTTTATATTTAAAAGAAAGCTTATCGATTGCTTAACGCCATGAAAAACAGTTCAGCCGGGTGAAGCCCTTGCCTGTCGGCGAAATCTTCCAGCTGGTGGCGACAGCTCGTTCCCGTGGCAATGACCAAGTCATCTTGCGGTGCTTTTTCCAAGGTCGGTAATAAGGTTTGATTGGCAATTTTTAAGGACACATCATAATTCTTGTATCCAAATTCACCCGACATGCCACAACAGCCGGAATTAATGTACTGAAGGTTTAGTTTCGGAATCAAATTAAGCGCCTTGACCGACTCTTGAGCATGTGCCAAAGACTTTTGATGACAATGCACATGTAGCCAAGCATTTTTAGGTACCGCCCCTAAATCAAGCTTAGATTGGGTGTTCAGTTTTAACATGAGCTCTTCAAATAACAGCACTGACGTATACAGCCAGGCCTGGTCGTTTTTTGAAATTAAATCTTTGGCTTCGTCTCGCCAAACCAAAGTGTCAGAAGGTTCAATCCCTATAATGTGATCCTCTAGTTTGGCCTTATGAAGTTGTAACTGAATTTTTTCCAAGGCTTGCTTGGCCTCAGATACCAATCCCTGGCTTAATAAAGCACGAGGTGAGCTCTCCAGGAAAACCGGTTTGACATTCATTCCCAGTAACTCCAGTGATTGGATCGTTGCCTGCCCAATTTTGGGTTCCTGGTATTGAACGTATAAATCAACCAGCACCCAGACGGTTGGCTTGTTCGCCTCGAAAGCGTTTTGTTTGGAATGGCTCTTCCACCAGGTTTTCAAAGATTGCGTGTCCAGTTTGGGCAAAGTACGACGCGTATCGACGCCCATGATCTTTTTAACCACAGATAGGTCTTGAACCCAGTTATAAAGGCCAGGTACCAAAGCGCCTAATCTCATTAGCTCGCCATAAAACTTAATGGAAAGCCGGCTGAGAGAAAAGCTATTAATTTGGTAGAGCACTTCTGACTTAAGGCGTGCCATATCAACACTGGCGGGGCACTCTGATTTACAGGCCTTGCAGCCCAAACACAGGGATAAAGCATCTTGCAGTTCTTCTTTTTTCAGTGCAGCTAATGGGTTGGGTTCAGTCAATGCGTGACGCAGTAGATTACTTCGACCACGGGTGGAATAGTTTTCTTCTCGTGTGGCTTGGTAAGACGGACACATAACCCCATTTCCCGCTGATTTACGGCAAGCACCGGCACCATTACATTTTTCAACAGCATCCATTAAAGATAAGTCACGTGTCCAGTCATATCCCGGGTTAAGCAGTTCTTTTGGCTGGCGATCTGCTCGTAGGTTCTCAGTAATCGAGGCATTTCCAATAATCACGCCTGGGTTGAACAGATTGTCAGGGTCGAAAGTTTTTTTCAGTTTTACTAAGCAAGCGTAAACACGGTCTCCCACTTGTTCCTTGATAAAGGGGGCACGAATACGACCATCGCCATGTTCTCCAGAAATAGCGCCGCGGTATTTTTTAACCAGTTTTGAGCTTCGTTCCGCCACGGTTTGGAAATAGCGCTTGCCTTCCGGAGTAGCTAAGTCCATTTCCGGGCGCACATGAATCAAGCCGACGGAGGCATGGCCATAATAAACACAGCCAATACCGAGTTCGGTCATTAAATCTTGTGTGTCCTGATAGAAATCCGGTAAGGATTTCACTGGAACGGCGGCATCTTCAATAACCGCAACCGCTTTTTGACGGGTTGGTTTGCCCATGAGCAGTCCCAATCCGGCTTTACGGAGGTTCCAAACTTTTGCACTGTCTTGCGGTTCGATAATGGGGCAGGCATAAGCGCCTTGTTCCAACATCCAGGCCTGGTCGTTTTTTAAACGGCGTTGTAAGCTTTCTGCCTCTTCGTCAAAGAGTTCAACCACCAATACGGCTTCAGGATCTTTTTTCACCCAGAGACGGTTTTGCGTTTGCTCACTGTTATTTTTAGTGCCATCCAGTGTGGCTTTATCAATCAGCTCAATCGCCGCGGGTTTAAAGGGTAAGTAGTTAGGGACGACTTGCATCGCGGTGTAAATGGAATCGAAATGGGCGCAGAAGAGTTGGCGTTGCTTAGGCAAGTCGACTAACTTCAAAGTTGCTTTTGTGATGACGCCGAGCGTACCTTCACTTCCACAAATTAACGGAGTGAGGTTGAACGGCTTTCCATCAGGGTTGAAGGGTTGGTAATCCGAATACAACACATCCAGTGCATACCCGGTCGTGCGGCGAACGATAGATGGGTCCGGAAAATTGTCGACAATTTCCTGTCCGTGTTCTTCCAAGATATTGACCACTGTACGATAAATCTCACCTTCCAGGGTCTGTAATGAAAGTTTTTCATGTAATTGTTCTGCTGTTAAATCGTGGAAGCTGACCAAAGAACCATCAGCAAGGATGATTTCCACCGATTTAACATGGTCACGGGTCGTGCCATAGTAAACCGAATAAGAACCACAAGAGTTGTTTCCAATCATGCCGCCAATCATGGCTCGGTTAGACGTTGATGTGTCGGGTGCGAAACGTAGGTTGTCGGCTTTGACATAATCATTCAAGTCGTCCTGGATGACGCCCGGTTGAACATCGACTTCTTTTTGTTCAGGACGGTAATCCAGAATTTGGGTTAAATGTTTGGAAATATCGATTAATATGCCTGACCCGATGGCCTGACCACCCAATGATGTTCCTCCTGCGCGCATCGTAATGGCTTGCTTTTTTTCAAGAGCTGATTGAATGCGTTGTTGTAGCGCATCGATATCTTTAGGATAAAGAAACGCTTGCGGAAAAATTTCAAATACGGAAGCATCAGTTGAAATCATCAGGTAACCTTAGAATAATTGGAAAAGGATTGAAGTAACCGTATATTTTAATAGATTTTTTAGGGTATTGCTGGGGTTTTTATGGCGTGTGTGCGTCAGTGGTGGCGCATCGGAATAGATTGAGGTGGTAAAGAAAACGGCTTCTTGTTGTACTAAAGAGAAACCGTTTTGTAGAGTTTAGTGAAGAACGCGTGTGCGAATGGTGCCTTCGATGGCTTTAAGTTCTTTCAAGCCCGCTTCACGATCCTCAGAATTAATGTCGATGACAACATAACCAATTTCCGCATTGGTTTGCAGATATTGCGCGGCCACATTAATACTTTTATGAGCAAAGGCTTCGTTGATTTTGGTCATGATGCCAGGCTGATTTTTGTGGATATGCAGTAAGCGACTTCTGTTTTTGTGTTCGGGTAATGAAACTTCCGGAAAGTTTTTCGCGGATAACGTTGTTCCGGTATCGGAATACCGTACCAATTTTGTCGCGACTTCCAATCCAATATTTTCTTGTGCTTCTTCAGTGCTTCCGCCAATGTGTGGGGTCAGAATGACATTGTCTAATCCTCTAAGCGACGACATAAATTCTTCATTATTAGATTTCGGTTCAACAGGGAAAACATCGATCGCCGCTCCCGAAAGATGACCGGATTTTATTGCATCGGCCAGCGCCTCAATGTCGACTACGGTGCCACGAGCGGCGTTAATAAAAATAGCCCCTTTTTTCATTAAAGCAAACTGTTCTGCCCCCATCATATTCTGTGTTTCTTCAGTTTCAGGTACGTGCAGCGAAACAATGTCAGAGATTTTTAATAGCTCTTCCAAAGATTTAACCTGTGATGCATTGCTTAATGGCAGCTTAGTTTCAATGTCATGGAATTTGACCTTCATTCCGATGTTTTCCGCCATGATACTCAGCTGAATCCCAATATGGCCATAGCCAACAATGCCCAACGTTTTGCCTCGTGCTTCCACAGAACCGATGGCCGATTTATCCCATTCACCACGATGCACTTTGGCATTTTTGGCAGGAATGTCTCTAAGCAGCAGTAAAATTTCACCTAAAACCAGCTCTGCCACAGAACGCGTATTGGAAAACGGTGCATTAAAGACGGGAATACCTCGTTTTTGGGCGGCTTTTAAATCTACCTGGTTTGTCCCGATACAAAAACATCCCACGCCCACAAGTTTTTTCGCTGCTTTAAACACATCTTCCGTTAGGTTTGTGCGTGAACGAATGCCAACAAAATGCACATCGGCAATTTTTTCTTTCAAGTCTTTGTCTGAAAGAGACCCTTTGATATATTCAATGTTGTTATAGCCGTTCTCATTAAATACGTCGACGGCAGTTTGGTGCAGTCCTTCAAGGAGTAAGATTTTAATTTTATCTTTAGCAAGTGATTTGTCGCTCATGGGTGTCCAACGTCTTAAATTTTAAGAAGCCGTTATTATAAAAGATTCCTTGCCATTTTTTGAATGAACTCAAAAAATTTGGCATAGGATCCAGATATTTCTAACGATTTTTTTGCTTTTGAGAAAGTGTTTTTATTGAGTATTGGTATTGACACTCAATAAAGAGGCTTTAGCATTATTTTGCTTTTTGTGAAGCGTAGTACTCAGCCAGTTCTTTGATTTCTTTATCCGTCAGGTTTTTTGCAAAAGTCTGCATGGTGGCATCTTTACGGAAGCCATCACGAAAATCTTTCAAAGCTTTTTCTAGGTATTTAGCGTGTTGACCTGCCAGCTTAGGAAAATTGGGAACCATGCTGTTTCCGTCTACGCCATGACAACCGACGCAGGTTTTTGCCTTTACAGGCATGTCCGCTGAAAGTACAGGGGCGCTGAATAAAAAACTCACAGAAAAGGCCATTAGAAATAGTTGTTTCATAGCATACATCTCATTTTGGTTGATTTTAGATGCAGTTATTAGAAACCATTCAGGAAAGAAGGTCAAGAAGCAGTCTTGACTGAGGAGCTAAAATAAAACGGTTTAAATATAAAAAAAGCCGCATAAGAGCGGCTTTTCTTTTAATAACAAACGTTATTAAAGTGTTGCAACGTAAGCTGCGATGTTTTCGATGTCAGCATCAGATAGGCCAGCAGCCATCGGAGCCATCATTGACGTCATCGGACCAACTTGCTCACCAGCTTTGTACTTGTGAAGCTTTGCTTTAATAGCTGAAGCATCCTGACCCGCTAGTTTTGGACCAACACCACCTTCACCCGCTGCACCGTGACAACCAACACAAGTTGAGTAAGTCGATTGACCAGCTGTTGCATCACCAGCGGCGTTTGCAGCAGCGCCAAAAGTGATTAAAGAAGTTGCAGATAATGCAAGTAATAATTTTTTCATTTTTGTACTCTCCTAAGCACTTTAAAAAAAGTCGGGGTTTGACCCTAGGCGCAATTACAAACCAATTCACCATATTAGTCAAGTATGAAACCTTAAGGAAGATTTAATATTGCAGGGAGTAGGTTCACTTTGTGACTTTAATTGGATGAGTATGGAGAAAAGGTTGAGTCAGACTGTTGCAATGTTTGATGAAAAAGGTATTTTATATGTCATTCAAGGATAATATAAGTGTTTTAAAACAAAAAGCAATTCAATGAACTTTTTGAAAAAGATTGGTTTTCGATCAGCCAAGCTCTTTTCAAGAGAGCGAGTTTGCGAGAAAGGAAAAAATGATGATTATAAAAGTTTGGCTTTTTATTATGATTCTGACGGTGTTGAGTTGGTTGGGATTGAAGGCAATCAGAAAGCCAATACATCTCGGTTGGGTTTTCTTATTCTGGGTGGTTACGATTCTTGGCGGAACGGCATTTTTTTATATGATTTCAGTGTGGTTTGTCTCTAACCAATAATCCCTAGTGAGGAAGTGTCATGAGTAAAAAAATGGCCAGGCCTGGCCATTTTTTAACCTGTTGGGTTTTCTTTGAACTCACTCAGAAGTCTTTGAAAGCTTTGAAAGCGGGTATAGTGAATCTCTCCGCTTTCAACCGCGTGTTTAATGGCACAATCCGGTTCGTTGGTATGGGTGCAGTTGCTGAATTTGCATTGACCTAAAAAGGGCGCAAAATCAGGATAAGCTTGTTCGAGTTCATGGAGTTCACAGGGGGCTGGGCTGAATTGACGAACGCCGGGTGAATCAATGATGTTGCCTGTCTGACCTTCAAACGCCGGTAAATGATAGAGAATGCTGTTGGTGGTGGTGTGTTTTCCAAGCCCGGTTGATTCGGATAATTGATTGGTTTTGATTTCAATGTCGGGGATCAGTGCTTTGATGAGTGATGATTTCCCGGCACCAGACGGGCCGACAAAGACACTGTTTTTATTCATCAAGACTTCTCTCAGTTCATCCATGCCTTCATTGGTTTCTGCAGAAACGGGTAAGATTTCAATCTCCATTTCATCATAAGGAATGAGCAGCTCGGCAATGGTTTCCCATTGCTCATCCGATTCGATTAAATCGATTTTATTGATGAGAAGCAACACGGGTAAGTCAAGCTGATGAGCAACCACGAGATAACGGTCGATCATATCAGGGTGAATGCCCGGTTCGACCGGGGCGACAATGCCAAGCCAGTCAATGTTGGCAGCCACCATTCGTTTTTGACCTCGGAAGCCTGGACGGCTCAATTCTTGGGTGCGAGCTTCTGCGGAAATAACGACGCCGGTATTGGGCTCAATGTCGGTCTGCCAGATGACGCGGTCACCGGCAACCAGCTTGCCAAGGTGTTGACGCACCGCACAGTTATGTATCTCCCCGTCGGCATCTTCGATTAATAAACGTTTACCGAAGTTGGTGATGACCAGCCCGGGTTGCTTGTCACCTAAATGTTCCGATACCGTTGATGCACTGGAAGCAGTGCCGGATTGTGCATGTTGCTTTTGCTGAACACGACGGCGTTGTTGGTTGCTGAGCTTGCGTTTGGCCACAAATGGTTACCTAATGATGGACGAATCGTTAATCTAACAAAGCGTCAATTTTAGCGGCCATGATAAAGTCGTTTTGACTGAGGCCTTTAATGCTGTGCGTGCTAAGAATGACTTTACATTCATTGTACCCAAAACAGATTTCCGGGTGATGATCTTCTTTATGAGCAACCCAGGTAATCGCGTTGACGAAGGCGACAGTCTGGTGGTAGTTTTTGAATGGAAAGGTTTTGGTCAACGTTTGGTAATTTAGCGGGACATCCCAGCCGGGCATCTGTGAAAGATAGCTTTCAATGCGAGGGATAATCATCGCTTTTGAGCCTTTGTCTATGGTTTCACAAGACTGGTCTTTTAATGCAATTTCTGTGGTCATGATAGGAGTCCTTTTGCCTTACTGTTAAATAAATTTCGATTGAAATATGCTTTTTAGAGTAAGGCCGATGTTTTATTTTTCAAGTGACTTTAGATGGTCAATGCGGATTTTTGCCGGTGGATGACTGTCATGATAGCCCGAGTAAGTCGGGTCAGGTGTCAGGCTACTGGCGTTATCACGATACATTTTCAGTAAAGCCGAAATGAGTGGGGTGGAGCCAACCGATTCTGAGGCAAAGGCATCCGCTTCAAATTCATGTTTGCGGCTTTTAAAAGCACTGATCGGGCCTAGGAAAAAGAACATGACTGGAATCGCGGTCATAAATAACAATAGCGCTGCTGCAGGTGTTTGAGTGGTCATGCCCAAGCCGGTGTAAAACTCAGTTTGCTGAGCCAGCCAGCCAAGAAAAGCCAAGCCTGCTAAGCTCAATGCGAAGGATTCGATTAAACGTTTTTTGATGTGCCCGTGTTTGAAATGCCCCAGTTCATGAGCCAAGACCGCTTCCACTTCTTCTGGTGTTAAGGTTTCTAACAACGTATCGAAAAAGACGATACGTTTGTTTTTGCCAAATCCCGTGAAGTAAGCATTGCCGTGACCAGAACGAGAAGAACCGTCCATCACGAAAATGCCATTCGATTCAAACCCGGTTCTTTTCAATAAAGCTTCAATACGTTGCTTCATTTCCCCCTCTTCTAATGGCGTGAATTTGTTGAAAATAGGCGCAATCCATTTCGGGTAAGCCCAGATCAAAACCAGATTAAATGCCATCCAAACGACCCAGGTGTAAAACCACCAGGCCTGGTCAAAATAAGTGTCCATAATGCTTAAAATTGCCCAAATGAGCGGCACCCCGATAACCAGCACTAAAGCCCATTGTTTAAGTAGGTCGGTAATGAATTTGACGGGGGTCATCTTGTTGAATCCAAACGCTTCTTCAATCTTGAAAGTTGAAATGATTGAAAAGGGAAGATGCAATAAGGATAAGAACCAAAAAGTGGACAGTAAAAAAGCCGTATCTCGCCAAATAGGCGCAAGATCGGTGACAAGCCAGTAGTTATAGATTTCCTGGAATCCGCCGCCTAATGTCATAAAAAGTAAAACAGCCACATCAAAAAAGAGGATGAAGCGAGAAAGTTGTAGCTTCGCGCGGCTGTAATCTGCGGCTTTTTGGTGTGCTTCTAAAGACACGACTTCACTGAAATCACTTGGGACTTCGGCGCGATGACGACTGATGTGAAACTGGTTTTTGATGTTTAACCAAAGCTCAATTGCAAGGTTTAAGGCGACGGCTGTGACAAATAGGGTAGTGATCCAAATCATAATGCTTTCTTTTATTAAATTTTGGTGGGTTAGCTTGTTTTCAATAAAATGATGTAAGGGTGTTTTATTGAATTTCAAGTGAGTATGCACTTTAAACGCCACTCACTATCCCATGTTACTGTCTGAATTTCAATAAAACCCTACGTTGTGGCTTGTGATAATAACGTTTAAGATAAGCGCTATTTTAAATTAAAAGGATTGCTCGTTCATTATGAAGTCAGAAAATAACCTGATCTGGATTGATTTGGAAATGACAGGACTGGATCACAAGACGGATCAAATTATTGAAATCGCAACGGTTGTGACGGATGCGGAATTGAATGTGCTTGCAGAAGGTCCGGTAATGGCGATTCAAACCGCACAGCATTTTTTGGATGGAATGGATGCCTGGTGTACCACGCACCATGGTAACTCAGGACTCACCAGACGGGTTCAGGAGAGCACGATTACGATGGCCCAAGCGGAACAAGACACAATCGAGTTTTTAAAACCCTATTTGTCGAAAGGCAAGTCACCAATGTGCGGTAACAGCATTTGCCAGGATCGTCGTTTTTTGATTGAACAGATGCCGGAACTGGAGCAGTTTTTTCACTACCGAAATCTGGATGTCTCCAGCCTAAAAGAGTTGGCAAGACGTTGGGCACCGGCCGTTTACAGTGGTTACAAGAAAAAAGGCGCGCATCTGGCGCTGGATGATATTTATGAGTCGATTGACGAGTTGAAATATTATCGACAAAATTTATTTTTACCCGTGGTTCACTAATCGTGTGGAACTTTTAAAAGGTAAAGGCTTCTAAATGAGAATAAATCCTGCTTTATGCCTTTATAAAAGCATTTAACTTCGTTATAATTCCTTTCTTGCCCTGCTAAATTGCAGGGCTTTGTTTTTTAAGTTATTTTTTTAATCAGATTAAGCGCAGGAACCAGATAAAACTAACTCTGGCCTGGCGCTTTTTTTGACCCAAACGGAGGACCGTTGTTGTGGAATTAACTGGTGCCCAGATTCTTGTACATTATTTGGAAGATGAGGGCGTAGAGCATATTTGGGGGTATCCGGGTGGGGCAGCTTTGCCTATCTATGATGCCCTGGATACGGACGCAAAAAAATTAAAGCATGTGCTGGTCCGTCATGAACAGGCTGCTGTTCACGCAGCGGATGGGTTCTCTCGCTCTACAGGTTTGCCAGGAGTCGCACTTGTAACTTCCGGGCCCGGTGCCACCAATACTGTGACAGGTATTGCGACAGCTTATATGGACTCGATTCCATTGGTTGTCATCACTGGGCAGGTTGCCACGAATATGATTGGTTTGGATGCATTCCAGGAAATCGATACGGTGGGGATTACAAGACCGATTGTTAAACACAACTTCTTGGTCAAGGATGTCAATGATCTCGCGATGACGCTCAAAAAAGCGTTCTATATCGCAACGACTGGTAGACCCGGTCCAGTTGTGGTCGACATCCCGAAAGATGTACAAAATGCCAAAAGCTCTTATGAATATCCACAAGAAGTGAGTTTACGCTCCTATGTACCTGTAACAAAAGGCCATAGCGGACAGATTAAAAAAGCCATCGACATGATGTTGGTGGCGAAAAAGCCTATTATTTACACGGGTGGTGGTGTCGTGCTCGGAAGTGCTTCTGAAGCATTGACTGAATTGGCGCGTCATTTAGGGTATCCGGTCACCAATACCTTGATGGGGCTGGGCGCTTATCCAGCGGAAGACAAACAATTTGTCGGGATGCTAGGGATGCATGGGACTTATGAAGCGAATCTGACCATGCATAATTCGGATTTGATTATCGCGATTGGCGCACGGTTCGATGACCGAGTCACCGGGAATTTGGAGAAATTCTGCCCGGATGCGAAGGTCATTCATGTGGATATTGATCCGGCCTCAATTTCAAAGAATGTTGTGGTTGATATTCCAATCGTTGGTCCGGTGAAGCAAGTGCTGACTGAAATGTTGTCTTTGTTGAATAAAACGAAGAAACGTCCAGATCAAGAAGCACTGGCTAGCTGGTGGGAGCAGATTGAAAGTTGGCGTTCGACAAACTGTTTACGTTATGAGCAGTTAGGTCACAAAATCAAGCCTCAGGCTGCCATGGAAACCGTATGGCAAGTGACCAATGGCGATGCTTATGTCACTTCAGATGTTGGGCAGCACCAAATGTTTGCTGCACAGTACTATAAGTTTAATAAGCCTCGCCGTTGGATTAACTCGGGCGGTTTAGGCACGATGGGCTTCGGTTTGCCTGCTGCAATGGGGGTGCAAGCAGCATTTCCCGACGCAACGGTGGTGTGTGTCACAGGTGAAGGTTCTATTCAAATGAATATTCAAGAGCTTTCAACCTGTTTGCAATATGGCTTGCCGATCAAGGTGCTGTGTTTGAATAACGGTTTCTTGGGCATGGTTCGTCAGTGGCAAGAATTCTTTTATGATCGTCGTTATTCGATGTCCTATATGGATTCTTTGCCTGACTTTGTTAAGTTGGTGGAAGCCTATGGTCATGTAGGGATTCGTATTGATAATCCTGAAACCATGAAAGAGCAGCTTGAAGAAGCGTTTTCCGAAAAATACAAAGATCGTTTCGTGTTCATCGATGTCATTACGGATCAGCAAGAAAATGTGTATCCGATGATTCCTGCGGGAGCAGGGCTTGATGAAATGATTCTGGTATAAGGGGAAGACGAATGAAACATATTATTTCAATGTTGATTGAAAATGAATCAGGCGCTTTATCTCGTGTATCCGGTTTGTTTTCGGCGCGTGGTTACAATATCCACGCTTTAACCGTTGCTCCGACGGACGATGAAACCATCTCGCGCTTAACCTTGGTGACGAGTGGGACGGAGCAACAAGTCGAACAAATTGTGAAGCATTTGAATCGCTTGATTGATGTTATCAAAGTGGTGGATATCACTGAAGGTAGCCATATCGAGCGTGAATTGATGTTAGTCAAGCTCAAAGCCTCTGGCGCGATGCGTGAAGAGATTAAGCGTTTAAGTGATATTTTCCGTGGCACGATTGTTGATGTGACGGCCAATATTTACACGGTTCAGTTGGTCGGTGAAAGCCAGAAACTCGACGCGTTTGTAGATGCTATTGACGAAGACCTGATTGTCGAAGTGGTTCGCTCGGGCGCTGTTGGATTAATGCGTGGCGAGAAGTCTCTCCATCTGTAACCTGATACTTTATAAAATTACTTTTTAACTTACTTTTTAAGGAAAAAACAATGCAAGTTTATTACGATAAAGATTGTGATCTTTCTATCATTCAAAGCATGAAAGTGGCGATTATCGGTTTTGGTTCGCAAGGCCATGCTCACGCAGCCAACTTACAAGATTCTGGCGTTGATGTCACCGTTGGTTTACGTCCTGGTTCTTCTTCGATCAAGAAAGCGGAAGGGTATGGTCTAAAAACTGCCGATGTTGCAACCGCGGTTGCCGGTGCAGATGTTGTGATGATTCTAACACCAGATGAATTCCAGTCTGTACTGTATAAAGAAGAAATTGAGCCAAACATCAAGCAGGGTGCTGTATTAGCCTTTGCTCATGGATTCGCCATTATTTATAACCAAATTGAGCCTCGTAAAGATTTGGACGTTATCATGATCGCGCCAAAAGCACCTGGTCATACCGTTCGTTCTGAATTTGTTCGTGGTGGTGGGATTCCAGATCTTATCGCTATTCAACAAGATGCGTCTGGTAAAGCGAAAGACATTGCACTTTCTTATGCATCCGGTGTGGGCGGTGGTCGTACCGGGATCATCGAAACGACTTTCCGTGATGAGTGTGAAACGGATTTATTTGGTGAACAAGCCGTTCTTTGCGGGGGAGCAGTGGAGTTGGTTAAAGCAGGTTTCGACACGTTGGTTGAAGCGGGCTATGAGCCTGAAATGGCATACTTTGAATGTTTGCACGAACTTAAGTTGATTGTTGACCTAATGTTCGAAGGTGGGATTGCGGACATGAACTATTCTATCTCAAACAACGCTGAATACGGTGAGTATGTAACCGGTCCTCGTGTTATCAATGACGAGTCTCGTGCTGCGATGCGTGAAGCGTTGAAGAACATTCAAACTGGTGAATATGCGAAGCAGTTCATTCTGGAAGGGCAGTCAAACTATCCTTCAATGACGGCAGCCCGTCGTTTGAATGAAGAGCATGGTATTGAAGTTGTTGGTAGAAAGTTACGAGCAATGATGCCTTGGATTGCGTCTAACAAGATTGTTGACCAAGAAAAGAACTAATGTAAGTGAGGGAGAAAACTTCTCCTAAATATGACATTTTAAAAAGCCCGCTTATGCGGGCTTTTTTTATGCCTAAACTCAATCGAAAATTGACCAGGCCTGGCTAAAATAGTCGAAAAACAATGAAATCAAAAAATGTTTTTAGAAGCCCTTTTTATCAGGATGGAGATATATCGTTGATCTTTATCAATTTTATTTCAAAGTTATCTTGTTTTTAATTTACGTTGGTTATTATAGTATTGAAATATTATTGAGATATTCCTGAAAAGAAGAAAACGCTCTCTTGGTTATGGGTTATGAGAGGCTTCGATATAAAAATAAGTGTGGTAGCGGTTAATTTATGTATTGTTCTTTTTTTGGGTTACAGAAATTACCCTTTAAAATTTCCCCCGATTTAAGCTTCTTTTGTAAACAGGCTCTTCGTGATGAAATCGTCCAAGCATTATGGTATTCCTTTGCAAGTGGCGATGGCATTATTAAAGTGGTCGGTGAAGTCGGTGTTGGAAAAACGACCTTATTACGATTATTGGCAGAACAGCTCCCTCAGCATTATCAAAAAAGTTATATTTCATCTCCTAATTTATCCGCTCTAGATTTGCTTAAATGTATCTGCTCAGAATTGAACCTGGAAACGGATCATGACTAAGTTGGATTTGATCAATCGTCTGAAGACCTTTCTAATCGATGAATATAGTCAGGGTCTGCGTGTGGTGATTCTGATCGATGAATCACAGTGCACGACGGTTGATACGCTTGAAGAAATTTGCCTGCTTGGAAATTTAGAAACCAAAGAGGACAAGTTGTTACACCTAGTGCTTTTGGGACAACCAGAGCTTGATGCAAATGAATCGGTTATCTTAATGTCGGCCATTCCCATGGATAGTTTTCAAGCAGTTTATTCAAACGTTCTCGCTGGCCTAAGCGCCCAAAATAAAACCTACTTGGTTGCAGTTTTTGAATTGAATTTCGTAACAAATTATTTTCAATATCGGTTGTTGTACTACCCACGAGCAACGCGTTTTGATTTGCTCCAAGAAAAACAACAGGATTTAGCCACTATGGTCAGTGCGGGTAGCTCTCAAATTACCATTGCGTCAGAAGTGAACCAGATTATTCAAGCACTCAATACTCAAGGGAAGACGCTTTAAATGTTGGACTTTAAAAAACAATTCAAGCGCATTTGCTTAGGCATCGTTATTCTGGTGCCTTTGGCTTTGTTGACTGGCTGTGGGGCAGAAACCGTTAAAAGAGAGCCTTTAGCTCCTTCCGTTTCCAAAAAGTTTGAGATCAATCAACATCTTGAACCGAAACCGGCGATGAAAGAAGTTGTTGAGACCCCGTCAGACATTCCCGATCTTGTGACGGTGGATGCAATCAATCTCAACCCTTCCAATCAGGTTGTACTAAAACTTTATAGCGTGTCTGCTATCGAAGTCCCGGTAGCAGATTTATTGTTTAACTTGGCGAAAGATGCGGGTAAACAATTAGATTTATCGTCTCAGGTTCAAGGCGTGATAACGATTAATGCAATTAATCAACCGTTGGAAAGCATTATGGAACGAATTGTAGATCAAGTCGGGGCGACTTACGAGATTGCATATGGCACTATTCGTATCAAGTTAGATAAACCTTATTGGAAAAGTTACGAGATTGATTATGTCAATGTGATTAAAAACATTAAAGATCTGACGGTTATGAAGATGTCCGTGGGGAATGTATCAAAAAATAATAGGAGTAATTCGAATACTAACCAAGCGAGTGAGTTTACCTTGGAGTCTTCCGCGATTCATGATTTTTGGGATGCTTTGCAAGAGAATATCGCATCAATGGCCAGGCTTGATTTTCCGGTGCTTAAGAATGACCAAAAGCAAACCGCTCAACCCGATGACACTGAAGCACGAGCAAAGTTGTCTTTCGTATCCAAGTCAAGAAAACCGTTTCAAAATGTTGTTGTGAACCGGGAAGCAGGTATGTTGAGCGTTTATACCACGGTTAAAAAACATCAACAGGTTAAAAATTATTTGGATTCCAGCTTAAATCGAACCAATAAACAAGTCTTGATTGAAGCGACTGTTGTTGAGGTTGAGCTAAGTGACCAATATCAAGCTGGCGTTGACTGGAGTGCAGTGAATTCAAATTCAGGTGGGTCATCGAATATTTCACAAAGTTTGCTTGGAACCAACTTGTCCAAGGAACCTAGTTTTTCCATTAACCTTTCGAGTATTGGCACCTGGAATTTTAATTTGGGAATAAAGATGCTTCAGCAGTTTGGGGATGCCAAAGTGCTTTCCAGTCCAAAAATTATGGCGATGAATAATCAAGCGGCATTATTGAAAGTCGTGAATAACGAGGTCTATTTTACGGTTGAAGTGAATCGAGAGTCAGCAACGGCCTCCAGCGCCGGTGTGACAACGTATGAAACTACCGTACACACGGTTCCTGTCGGTTTTATGATGCATGTCACTCCCTTTATCAGTGAAGATGAAATTTCATTAAATATCCGTCCAACGTTGTCTCGTATTGTGGGGTATGTCAATGATCCGAACCCGGATTTAGCGCGAGAGAATATCGAAAGTAAGGTGCCGATTATTCAAGAAAGAGAAATGGATTCTGTTCTGAGATTAAGAAACCGACAGACAGCCATTATTGGTGGATTGATTCAGGATACGCATGATAACCAGCGTCAGGGGGTACCTGGATTAAGTGATTTGCCGTGGATAGGGGATTTGTTTTCTTATCGAGATGATACGGTCAAAAAATCGGAACTCATTATTTTTATTCGACCCATTATCGTTACCAATCCTGATGTCGATTATGGCGACCTCCAAACGTTTAAACCGCTTATGCAGACAAAGATGAATTAAATGAGCGTATTGTTAGAAGCTTTAAAAAAAGCGGCTGAAGAAAAGCACAAAAAAGCGCTTGGTAATGAACAATCATTACTTGAAAAGCATCGGGTGACGCCAGTTCAAAAAGAGACAGTAGAAACGCCGCAATATGTAGAATTGAATGAGAAGCAAGACACCGGAAAAGAAACCGCAAACCCATCCCTTAATGTCGTTGAGAAGAGCAATCCTCCTACCGAGCGCCCTAAAGACAAGCCGTTAGATCTGGAAATCAGCCTTGCGCTTGAAGAAATGTCTTCGTCTCCCGCCAAAAGGTTAACTGAAAAGATAATAAAAGAGCATTCTAGCCCCTCAAGTAATGCTTTGCCAATGTATCAGCCAATTGATAATGACTGGCGTCTTAACGACATTCCAGGTTATCAAAAAACTAAAAGGAATACCCAAAATACCCAAAATACCCAAGAGGCTTTCAAGTCTGCTGAAGGTATCTTGAACACAATGTCGTTTCAACAGGAAACACCTAACCATGTCAAACTTGTGCTGTCTGGATTGATTTTAATGGTGATATTTCTGGGATTTGGCTACTATGGACTGATTTATTTTCAAAATCAATCTCAACAAATGATACAGGAATTACAACAGTATCAGCAAGTCAAAGCGCCATTGCCCAAATCGGTTTCTGCTTATTTGGCTGAAAAAGAGCAGTCAATAACGATAGAGAACAGCTTGCAATCATCTCGAAATAACGTTGTTGCTCTAGTCGCCAAAAAAGAGGCTCATACAGTACCTAATAAGGTTTCGTTGTCACCTACCAATTTGTCTTCAAAGCCATCTTCTCAAGCTAAGAAGATTCAGATACCTTCTGAAAATCAAAAAAAGACAACTTTTTCGACTCGTAAGCCACAACCGTATTCAGAACCGAACAAGCAATTAAAAATTATCAGTTCCATTCAGAAATCAGAAGAAATGCTCGGATATCAAGCCTATCAAAAAAAGGATTTTCAGCAGGCCAAGATTCACTATTTGACCGCTCTGCATAAGAACCCGAAAAGTCTTCCAGCCTTGTTTGGGCTGGGGGCGACCTCAGCCAAGAAAGGTGAAATTAATGTGGCTTTGAACTTTTATCGTCAGGCATTGAATATATCGCCTTATAACAAAGAAGCAGAAACAGCCATCGCTATCTTGGAAGCCTCTTTGGATCAGCCAGGAAAAACGGATAAGCATTTAAGGTTTATGATTAATCAATCGCCCAATAACGCAAAACTTCGAGCGGTTCTCGGGCACCAATATGCAAAACAAAAGGATTGGGTCCAGGCTCAAAAACAATACTTTAAAGCTTATCAACTTGAATCTGAAAATCCAGACTATGCGTTTAATCTGGCGATTAGCTTAGACCGACTTGGTCAATATGCATTGGCAAAACGCTATTACCAACAGGCGTTGATTTATTCTCAAGAAGCAGTCGGTGCCGCATATGTCGGTAAAATTAAAAAGCGTTTGTTGACTCTGCAACAGTACTTAGAGTACAGAGGTGACCATTGAAAGCTGAAGATCGTTTAGGAGAACACCTTGTTCAAGAAGGGTTGATTTCTCAAGATCAGCTTCGTATTGCTTTGATGGAGCAGAAGATCACAGGCCAAAAGCTTGGAGAAGTGTTAGTGACACTCGATTTCTTGACGGAAGACGTGTCTCGAAAAGTGGTCGGCCATGCCGTTGGCTATTCTTCGATGTCGTTAAAAGGCGTTGTGCCAGATTCGAATGCACTTAAGCTTATCTCAGAGTCTTTTGCCCGCGCTAATTTGGTGATGCCGATTAGCTTCAATGGCGAGCTTTTAAAAGTCGGAATGGCCAGTCCAGACGATATTTTGTTACTGGATAAAATCAAGCGTCATATCAAGCAAGATATTCGTCTTGAACCAGTATTGGTGATTGTAAATGAAATTCAATATTCGATTGATCATTTTTACGGTTATGAATTATCGATTGATGGCATTCTACGTGAGTTAGAAACCGGTCAATCTGATGTATCTGAGTTGGCAGAACAGCATGAATATTCTCAGCCAATGGTTCGTTTGGTTGATAATATTTTAACGGATGCGGTTAAAAAAGGCGCTTCTGATGTTCATTTTGAACCAGAGGAATATTATGTTCGAATTCGTTATCGTATCGACGGAGTGTTACAGGCCGTTCGTTTGTTGCATAAATCTTTCTGGTCAGGTTTAGTCGTTCGCCTAAAGGTCATGTCTGATTTAGATTTGACCGATCAAAGAATGCCACAAGATGGGCGCATGGAGTTGATTGTGCATGGCCGTCAAATCGATTTTCGAGTTTCATCTCTTCCCAGTTCTCATGGTGAAAACTTTGTCCTTCGTATTTTGGATAGAGAAAAAGGTATTATGCCGCTTGATGAATTAGGTCTTGATCCAGACAGTTATCGAGAGCTTAAACTCATGATGTCGCGCCCAACCGGGGTGGTTCTGGTAACAGGGCCAACCGGGTCTGGTAAAACCACCACGCTGTATTCTTTATTAAATGAAATAAACCAAGAAGGGGTCAATATTATGACTCTTGAGGATCCCGTGGAATACCCCGTGCGGATGATTCGCCAGACTGCTATCAACGAAGAAATTGGAATGACGTTCGCAACCGGGATCCGCTCTCTAATGAGACAGGATCCGGATATTGTGCTGATTGGTGAAATCCGAGATGGGAAAACGGCGGAAATGGCACTTAGAGCATCAATGACAGGGCATCAAGTCTTTACAACCTTGCATACTAATTCTGCGATCGGTGCGATTCCGAGGTTGTTGGATATCGGTATTTCACGTTCAATTTTGGCAGGTAACGTCATCGGCATTCTCGCTCAACGTTTGGCAAGACGATTATGTCCGCATTGTAAAGAACCCTATGAACCGGATGGCTTTGAAAAAAGAATTGTCGGGTCGTTGGAAAATCAATCCGCCATGCTTTACCGGGCAACCGGGTGCCCCGCATGTAATGGCATTGGATATAAAGGACGTCTGGCGGTTTTGGAAATTTTACGTTTTTCAAAAGAAATGGATGATATGTTGTTAGAAGGTGCATCGCAGCACGATATTTTAGATAAAGCGATTGAGCAGGGCTTTACGGACTTGCTTCAAAATGCTTTGAGATGGGTTCGTTCGGGCGATACCACGTTAGATGAAATCAGTCGCATCGTTGATTTGACTGAGTTGATATAGAGGGTAAAAAGCTAACGTGCATAATTACCGATACCGAGGCATCAACCAAACGGGTAAAAGGGTTCAAGGCGAAATGCAGGCTTCCAACGAGCAAGATCTTGAGCAGCGTTTACGCGCTATTAATATTGATTTATTGTCTTTTAAGATAAATTTGTCTAAAGGTAGCCGTTTATGGAAGCGTCGTAAAGTGATGCGGCGGGATATTATTGTCATTACAGGGCAGTTACGACAACTCCTAAAAGCGGGTGTACCATTGATGGATATTCTGAATGACTTGCGTCGAACCTATGAAAATGAGGCGGTATGTGAAGTTTTGTCGTCGGTTTACAAATTCATGGAAGGCGGAGAAAGCTTCTCTATGGCTTTGAAAAACTACGAGGCTGACTTCGGAAAAGTTTATATCTCTTTAGTGGCGGTTGGGGAGAAAACAGGACAACTGGATCAAGTGCTGGAAAATTTGGAAAAGACGATGAAATGGGAAGAATCGTTAGCATCAAAAGCGAAAAAAATTATGATTTATCCTGCTATCGTGGCCAGTGTCGTGTTGTCTGTGGTGATGGTCTTAATGGTGTTTGTTGTGCCTGAGTTACTGTCCTTTATTAATGAGATGGACGGCAACTTAGGCTTTGCAACCGTTTCGTTGATTGCTACTTCGCATTTTATTAGAGAGTACATTGTCATTATCGGTATTTTGTTGCTGGCATCCTTTTATCTTTTAATGTGGTGGTTGAAAAAATCACACGATTTCCGAGTGAAGTTTGATCATTTTAAGTTCAAAATTTATGTATTTGGACCGATTCTGTTGAAGTTGAAAGTTGCCCGGTTTGCCAATACGTTATCCATTATGTACGGCGCTGGAATGAATTTTAAGGACAGTTTAAAGCTTGCATCTATCGTGACGGGGAATACTTTTTTAGAAGAACGGATTTCACAAGCCCAACACTTGATTGAAGAGGGTGAAACCATTTATATGGCGTTTGAGCTATCTGGACTGTTACCTCAATTGGCTGTGAGGATGATAAAAGTAGGAGAACAAAGCGGGAATATGGATGAAGCGCTTCGCAATGTGAGTGAATATTACGATACGGAAGCTAAAGAGTTAATTGAAAAAATTGAGCCAGCCATCGAACCGATTTTAACGGTGGTAATGGCATTAATAGTCGGCTGGGTCATGCTGGCAGTACTGGGGCCTGTTTACGAAACGATTTCGAAGGTGTCATAGTGAATTACATCCTGTACTTAAAAGAAAAAGACATCACCGTGATCGAGCAAAAAATGGTTTGTAAGCAGGATCATGAAGTGCTGACACTTGATTGGCATGATGGCTCGGCGAAAACATTTTTAAAAAGCCTTTCCAAGTACAGTACCGTTAGGGTGGTGCTAGATTTTATTGATGAAAACCTGCACTATGAATGGGTGCCAAAATTGTTGCCATGGGAAAAGCCGGCTATGGTGAACCGCTTAACTGCCAAAGCGAAATCAGAAGGCAGCTTATTGGTGTATGCCAAATGGTTGCCTGTTTTTCGCACCAATGTCTCGGGGCGGGAAGAACAACAATTGCTGATTGCCAGTGTGTTGCGCTCACCTGAAGTTGAGCATTTGTTTACTTTGTTTGAAACATTGCAAATCACTTTAATTGGTGTTCATTCATACGCTTTTTTGATGGGAGAGTTTTTCTTTGCCAAAGTTGCTCCACGCCTTAATGTCCATCGAAAACAGCTCGTTACCCCATTTTTATTGCTGGTGAGAGAAAGCCATTGTCATTTTCGTCAGATATTTTTTCATCACGGAGTGTTAAGGATCAGTCGCCATATTGATTTGGTGCGCTACTCTGACGATGAAGCTCTGATTACGCCAGCATTAATTCATGAAACCAAAATTACTGTTAAGTATTTATATAATCAAAAAATACTGCCGATCAATGCCGAAGTCGGCTTTGTTTATTTAGATATTGAACAAAATAATGAAGAACATGTGATTGAGCAATTCAATCAGAATATTCCTTTTTCGAGCTGGCAGTCGGCTAATGGGTTTGTTAAGGCAGGGAATTTGAATGCGTTGTTTCATTTACACGGGCACTGTCGAAATCAGGGGGCGAAGAATGTGCTCATGACATTCTTATTCAAGACCAGGCCTGGTAGTTTTTATCGGCTTCCTTATGTTGAAAGCATTCGACGGTTTCTGCTTTTGCGAAAGGGAATGCATGCGGTATGGATATTGGGAGCCTTGCTGGGAAGTTATATATTGATCCAGCAAGGCGTTGATAATTACCTACTGTCTGAAAAAAAGCAGTGGATTGACTTTCAAAGTCAGCAATTGCAGTTAGAAAAAACTCAATTACAGCATTCAATTGATTTGAAATATAATGCCGAAGATATCAAAGCTATCGTAGCGTTTTCAGAATCGGTCGTGCAAAATTCTTCAGTCAGTCTTATTGAGCGCAACCTCGTTTTTTTAAGTCAGATTTTGCAACAAAATTCTCACATTTTAATGACTGAGCTTAAATGGAAAGTGACTCAGCAATTTGACGATGATACGCTTTCAATTTCACTGTCTGGACACATCTTTCCATTTGATAACACCTATACGTTACCGATGCAATGGATGGATGATTTTGTGTCAAATTTAGCGGACTCGCCAAGGGTGCAATCTATTGAGCTGGTTCAAGAACCATTAGATCGACGCACCCAGAAGTCTTTAGAAGTTGATGGCAAGTCCATCAGTAAGGATCAGGCTTTGCCTTTTGCCGTTCGGTTTATACTACAAAGTGATCGAACGGGTTCGGCTTCTTCGAAAGGAGGGTCTGGATGAATGGGCATGTTTTTGGGATAAAACGTTATCTGGTCGTTGCGTTATCCCTGTTAAGCGTTACCTTGTTGGTGTTTTTAGGTGGAAACTACGGGCTTTATCTGCATAAGCAACAATTGCAGGCGTCGATATACTCTCATAAGCAAGAACTTGAATCGGTCACGCATCAAGTTCAGTTTTTAAGAAATCAGATGCGACTGTCAAAGTTATATGGTCAGAAATACGGAGCGTTGACAAAATTTGGCTCTGAGTATAGGCAAAGTCGTGTGCAGTGGACAGATGGGTTGTTTACCATTCAAAAGGCATTGGCACTCAAGCCGTTTATTATTCAGTTTGAACCTCGACAAACGTTGCAACAAAGACAGCTATCATCTATCTCTTTAGAAAAAGATATTTTCTATTTTACGCGTTTAAACTTGACCCTCGGGGTGCACTCAGACTCGGATATTATCACGTTGTTTGAACGTATCAGCAAAAACATTACGCCGTTATATTTTATTGAAGGTTGTCATATAGTGGCGCGCCCAAGTTATCTGAAATCTCCGACATTTCATTTTGAGGCTGCTGGCATTCATGCTGAATGTTCATTGATTTTGTTGGAAGCGGAACCGAATGAGCTCACAAAGGAACCGAGATGAAAAAGTTACAAAGTGTTTTTTTTGTCATGTTATGGAGCGTTATTTTTGTGGGGGAGGCTTCGGATTTGAACCGTCTGTTTTTAACACCGGAACAACGTTTATTAATTGAATCGGAAAGGCAAGGTTTTTTAGATAAGACAACATATCCTGAGTTTCAAACTGAAAAAAAATCCCTTAAAAAGACCGCCTCTCAAGTCGGTAAATCTAATTCATTACAGATTCCCTTGAGTGTCTCGGCGATTATTATAACGCCTGATGGAATGCAGTATATTCGGCTGAATGATGCGTATCGTAAGTTGCCGCCGGGTAATAAAGCTGATAAAGCTACGGCACCACGTCCTTTTGAAACACATTTTAAAGTGAAGAACAGGCAAGTAGTGATTCCGGTCGGGAAGACTTATTTACCGGATTCTAAAAAAATCATTAAGAACTATCAGTATAATCTTCGTAATAAAGCAGGGGATGTTTCCCCAGAAAAAGCAAAGTGATTTATTTTATGTGTTCTTTTGTGTCAAAGAATGTAATAACAGGTAAAGGCAAATATTAATGGACTTCATTCAGTTACTTTCTTCTCCTATGATATGGCTAATAGTAGCGTTGATAGGGAGTGGTGTGTGGATTGTTCGCCTAAAACAAGCATTGAACCTGGCAAATGAAAAACTACCAGGCCTGGCTGTAATGGAAGCGGATAATCTGTTTTTAAAGGAAGAGAATGAACGTTTGAAGTCAGAAATTTCTGATTTTCAGGTGATGAAAGGCGAGTCCAATCAAAGAGCAGAGCAGCTGGAACAACTCAGAGTGTTGCAAAAAGAGCAGCAAGTGACCTATGAAGCCTTGCAAGCGCGCCACTCTGAAACTCTGTCTGAGTTAGCGAGTTTGAAAAGCCGTTTGGAAACCGAACGAGAAAGTAACGCGGAAAAACTGGCTTTACTGGACTCTGCCAAGCAAACCTTGACGCAGGAATTTAAGGTGTTGTCGAATGAAATATTGGAACAGAAGCAGCAGCAGATGGGGCAGCAAAGTAAAGAAACCATCAGCGGATTGGTGCAACCGATTCAAACCTCTTTGGATCAATTCAAACAGCGAATTGAAGCCGTGCATAAAGAAGACTTGGAGGGGCGAGCATCTTTGACGGAACAACTCAAACACTTAAAAGAATTGAACCAGACCATGAGTCTGGAAGCGCAAAACTTGACCAAGGCATTAAAGGGGGACCAAAAAATTCAGGGGAATTGGGGAGAGTTTATTCTTCGTAAGTTGCTTGAATCGACTGGGTTACGTGAAGGCATTGAGTTTGAAACGGAGAAAAGCTTTCACCAAGAAGGCGGTAAACGACTACGTCCAGACGTCATTATTAATTTGCCCGACAGTAAACATGTCATTATCGATTCCAAAGTGTCCTTGGTTAGTTATGAAGCGGCTCTCAACAGTGAAACAGAACGTGAAAAGACACAACACATTAAAAACCATATTCAAAGTATCAGCAAACATATCCAGGCATTATCGGATAAACGTTACGATCATTTAGAACTGCTGAATGCACCGGATTTTGTGCTGATGTTTATCCCGATTGAAGGGGCATATTTAATGGCCATTGAGCAAAATCCCGCGATTTTTGAAAACGCTTTTGATAAAAAGGTCGCAGTGGTGACACCGACCACGTTATTCACCACCTTGAAGACCATCGAGCAACTTTGGCGTTATGAACGTCAATCAGAGCACACTGTTAAACTGATTAAGCGGGCGGCAGAAGTGCATGACAAATTTGTCGGTTTTGTTGATACATTTGAAAAGATCGGAAAGCAGCTTGGTACGGCGCAAGGGTCTTTTGATCAAGCTCGGAGGCAGATGTTGCAAGGAAATGGCAACTTAGTGCGTCAAGCTGAAATGCTGAAAGAATTGGCCGGCAAAACCAAAAAAGAAATTCCTCAGCATTTACTGGATGAGGCAGAAGGCGAAAGACTTCTATATAGCGAATCAGATTCGTAACGATTCTTTCCAAAAAAGTCATTTTTTTCAGGCTGAGTTGAAGCGAACTAAATGTCTGAAAAGATTGATAACTTTTCTAAAGTTGTATATAATCCCGCCTTTCCAGTTTCTGGAATAGTTTTTTAGAGTCAAAAACAAGGTTGTTTACCTTAGTAGAAGAATTTGTTAACGGGTATTCCTGTTATCGCCGATCAAGATAGGAGATTAAAATGGTCGTAATTCGTTTAGCCCGTGGTGGCGCAAAAAAGAACCCTTATTACAGAGTAATGGTGGCAGATCAACGTAAAAGCACTAATGGGCGTTTTATCGAGCAAGTAGGGTTCTATAACCCGACTGCACGTGGCCAAGAAGAGCCTCTTCGTCTTGATATGGCGCGTGTTGAACACTGGGTGAGCCAAGGCGCTCAATTAAGCCCGCGTGTTGCAAAACTTGTTAAAGACGCTGCAAAATAATTGAGCGTTAGACTGGGTTCATGATGTCTTCAACGCAAGATGAGAAAATCATTCTCGGTCAAATTAATGGTATTTATGGCGTCCAAGGATGGGTGAAGATTTTTTCGCACACCGACCCTCGTCAAAATATTTTGAGTTATTCTCCTTGGCTTGTGAAAGTCAAGAATGAATGGCGTACCTTTCAAGTAGAAGACGGTCGTTCCCAGCAAGGAGGCAAAAGTGTTGTTGCCAAGCTGGACGGTATTGATGATCGGGAGTTAGCGCGCGAATATATCGGGTGTGACATTGCGATTCTTCCGGAGCAGTTACCTGCAACGGAAGAAGGCTTTTACTGGATGCAACTGATAGGTTGTCAAGTGACTAATTTAGAGGGTGAAGACCTGGGTCAAGTGACAGAAATCGTTGAAACAGGTGCTCATGATGTCCTTAGGGTGGAAAAACAGTCCGATATGGGTTTGATTTCTACTTTGGTTCCTTTTGTGATGGATACTTTTATTTTAGACGTGGATGTTGAATCCAAACAGATAAAAGTGGACTGGCAATTGGAAGATGCAACGGAATCCTGAAGTTTTTACTGATGCGTTTTGATGTGATTACGCTGTTTCCGGAAATGTTCTCGGCTTTAATCGAGTCAGGCGTTTCACGGAGAGCTTATCAAGATCAGCTTTATCAGCTTAAAACCTGGAACCCAAGAACCTATACGACGGATCGCCATAAGACGGTGGATGATCGCCCTTACGGGGGCGGCCCGGGGATGCTGATGATGTATCCCCCGTTAAAGAAAACGGTTGATGCAATTACCCAAGAGGTGGGAGAAAAACCCTACGTGGTTTATCTTTCTCCTCAAGGACGGCCGTTAACTCAGCAGAAATTATCCGAGTTGCAATCTCATGCTAATGTAACCTTAGTGTGTGGTCGTTACGAAGGCATTGACGAGCGTTTTATCGAAACGGTGGTTGATGAAGAAATCTGTGTGGGGGACTTTATTGTGAGCGGGGGGGAGTTACCCGCCATGATGTTAATGGATGGGATGATTCGATTGATTCCCGGGGCATTAGGTCATAATCAGTCGGCAGAGCAGGATTCTTTTTCGGATGGTTTGCTGGATTGTCCGCACTATACCCGACCGGTTGAGGTTGATGGTATGGAGGTTCCGGACGTGTTGCAAGAAGGGCATCATGCCAAAATAGAGCAATGGCGCCATGAACAAAAACTTCTCAGGACGAAACAAAAGCGTCCTGATTTATATACTGCTTATTTGGCGAAGCATAAAGTGCCGCAAGATAAGTAGGTTTACAATTAGGATTCAACCTCTGGCAGCCTGGTCTGTGAACTGTTGGATGAAATTCATTTCAGCTAATATGAGCTGATTTATTTTGGAGTGCTTAGAGATGAGCGATATCATCAAGCGTATTGAAGCGGAACAAATGACAAAAGAACTACCTGAGTTTAATTCAGGGGACACTGTCGTTGTTCAAGTAAAAGTAAAAGAAGGTACAAACGAGCGTTTACAGGCTTATGAAGGTGTTGTAATTGCTAAGAAGAACCGTGGTTTAAATTCTTCTTTTATTGTTCGTAAGATTTCTCATGGGGTAGGCGTTGAGCGTACTTTCCAAACTTACAGCCCACTTGTTGACTCTGTCGAAGTTAAACGTCGTGGTGACGTGCGTCGTGCGAAGTTATACTATCTTCGTGACCTATCTGGTAAGGCGGCACGTATTAAAGAAAAAGTTAAATAAGGCTGATAACTTTTCTGAAAAGGCACTCAATCGAGTGCCTTTTTTATGTCTCTTTCTAAAATCCTCTCCGACTATTTTGTATTATGCTATCTTTATTGCATGCCAAATCAATTGACACCTGAGATCATCGAATTCATTCAATATTTAAGACTGAACGAAGGGTTGAGTGACAATACCCTGCAGGCCTATCAGCGTGATCTCAAAAAAGCGCAACTTGCATTAAATAAAACGGATTTAAGTCTGGCCTCCAAAGAACAGCTGGAAGATTACCTTTTTAAGTTGCATGCCGATCAGGTAAACCCGAGTTCAATTGCGCGATGTTTGTCGGCTTTAAAGCGTTTTTATGTGTTTCTGATTATGCAAAATCGGATTCAGATTGATCCTGCCGAACAGCTTAAAGCGCCTCAAATCGTTAAAAAAATTCCCTCTGTTATTTCAGAATCGCAAGTTGAAGATTTGCTGAATGCGCCGGATTTAACCACGCCGTTAGGGTTGAGAGATAAGGCAATTCTGGAATTAATGTATGCCTCCGGCTTACGCGTGTCAGAATTGGTCAATTTACCTTATGAGCAGCTTAATTTATCGGCGGGTTTGGTTCAGGTTACCGGCAAAGGGAATAAAGAGCGTATTGTGCCGATTGGTGACATGGCGATTGAGTCAATTGAGGCTTATTTAAGATCAGCCAGACCTGTTTTAGTTGGAAAGCAAAAATGGATTTCGACATTGTTCGTTTCTCGTATCGGGCGCACGATGACGAGACAAACACTTTGGCATCGCATTAAAAATTTGGCGATTATAGCCGATATTCGGGGTCAGTTATCCCCTCATGGGTTACGACATGCCTTTGCAACGCACTTAATCAATCATGGAGCAGATCTTCGAACAGTTCAGCTGTTATTGGGGCATTCAGATTTGTCCACGACGCAAATTTATACACATGTTGCCAATGAACGTCTGCAAAGTATTCATCACCAGCATCATCCGCGGGGTTAAAGTCAATTTGTTGTCATGGTTTTAACGGTATTTTGAGTATAATCTTAACTCGATGTTTTTAATGGTAAGGAATGATTGATGAAGCCGGCTTTGATATTTAAACGACTGACATTCAGTATGATGGTTTTTACGCTTTCAAATCAGGCAATGTCTGATGAAGCAACAATTCAAAAAAAATTGAATCAATTGATTCCTAACGCGCCTGCAGCGAATATCAAAGAAAGTGTCATTCCCAATTTGTATGAAGTCTCCTTGGGTACCAAAATCATTTACATGAGTGGCGATGGGCAATATATCGTGAATGGAAGTATTGTCAATCTCAATACACGAGAAAACCTGACTGAAAAAGCTTTAAGTAAAACGCGTAAAAAATTATTGGACAAGCTGTCAGCCAACAGTATGATTGTGTACCCTGCTAAAGGGCAGAAGAAACGTACCATTACCGTTTTTTCAGATATTGATTGTCCTTATTGTCGAAAACTACACAAAGAAATTCCGGCATTGAATCAGGCAGGGATCGAAGTGCGTTATATGGCTTATCCTCGTGCGGGAATTGGGTCAGATGCTTATAAAAAAGCGGTTTCAGTTTGGTGTGCTGACGATTCTGTCAAAGCGATGAATGATGCCATGACAAAGGGGAAGATGGTTCCAAAAACCTGTCAGAATCCTGTTCAGGAACATATGAAGCAAGCTGAGATGTTCGGTGTAACAGGGACACCAAACATTGTGTTTGATTCGGGTAAAATGATTCCCGGTTATGCGCCTGCCAAAGAATTGATTAAGTTATTAGTTCACAAACCTTCTTAGAAAACGGTCTAATAGGGTAAACGCGGCAAAACAAGTTAGTAAGTTTGTTTCGCGCGAAACTTACTCATTGATTGTTTCAACCGGTGGTTCTTCAGAGCGATAACTATAAGGTTGCGGTCTTGCAGCGAGCTCTTGAGTCACATTTTCAAGGCCTTGTACTTTTTTCTGAATATGATCTTGCTGGGTTTTTAGTTCACGAACCTGTGTGCTTAAATGCTTTAAGCTCGCATCAATTTTGTCGAGGGCCTTAGGGGTCTTATCCGGTGTCGCCTTAATGGGCGGTTGAGCACTCAATGTTTTTTGAATTTCTTTTAACAGTTTACGCTGTGTGCTGACCGCCCATGCGATGCCATTCAATTTTTTAACTTGCTCATCCGTCAAGCCTGAAGAGACTACGGTGGTTGTCGGTAGGGCTTGTTTTTTAGACGCTTGATGCAAGGCAGTTGCCTGGATTTTTTCCTGGGCATTCAGAATTTGATCCAATAACCCTTGAATGTGTTTCAATTGTTTTTCACGCGAACTTGAGAGTTGATGCATTTCACTTTTTAACTCTGTAAGGTCTGGACGGATGGTCTTAGTGTCCATTGCTGAAACTTGGGGTTCTTTTGAGGTCGAAGTGGGCTCAGCAGGCTTTTCTGGCTGAGTTTTCGGCTTAACTTCGGGTTCAGGTAATGAAAAGCGTTTTTCTCCACTTGAGGACATGCTGCTTTGTTCGGGAGTTGAGCGGCTTAACCTCTGAATGTCGGCTGCAAGCGCTTCAATTAAAGATGATAACTGATCAATCTTAAGGTTCAAGTTTTTATTAAATAGAGTGTTTTCGGTATTGATGATATCGAAAACATCCCCTTTTAAAGCTTCATTTTTTTTATTCAAGCTGTTTAATAGCCATCCCATAATGCCGACAGAAATGATACTGAGGACAATCGAGACGGTCATCATGATGGTGACGGCATTTTTTGCTGACTTTAAGTCATTTGATGCCGTTCGAAGTGATTGACGCCAAGCGATATTGGAGTCTGATAATTCCATGACTTGAGCTTTCTGCTCATGTGATAGTTTGATAGCGGCATCCGCAGCATTTTGACTTTGTTCTGCTGCCAGTTGCGCCGTTTTTGCCGCTTCTAATGAAAGTGCTGCGGAATCTAAACTGTCTGCATCACCAGCTGCTTCCAGTTTTTTGTTGTTATTAGATGCTGTTTTGACTTTGTTCTGCATATCAGCTGAAGCGTCTTCCAGTTGTGATAATTCATCTAATAAATCGTCAGCAGTGTCACTCATAGTGTTTCGCCTTTATTTCTTTGCCAGTGAGTCAATTCGACTTTTTAGGGTGGTGTTGATATCTTTTAATTCTTTATTTCGTTGACGAATGTCATTTAAAATTGAAGCCAGTTCATCATTTGAAATAGGATTCGAAAGTTCTGCGAGTTCAATTTCATAGCCGGCTTGCTTTGCTGCTTCAAACGCACGTTCAGTTGCTGCAAATGTCGCTTCTATGGCTTTCTGGGTTTTATCGGCAGAAGCTTGCGCTTTTTTAGTCACTTCCACGGCTAAACGGGTTGCTTCCTGAGCTGTGTTACTGACTTCAGAGCTGATTTGTTTAATTTCATCATCGATTGAAATGGCTTCTTCCATGTTTTCGATCGATTCAGCCGTTTGTTCAATTAATGGGGGGGCATCCGTTGTTTCACTCAAATCTTCTGCTTTAGCAGGAGACTCAGAAGTCTCTTCTGAAGAAGTTGACTTAAGTTCTTCTGACACATCTGTTTCGTCAGGAGGATTGGTCGCTTCCATTTCGTCTTCGACATCATTATCGGTGTCGTTGAAGCCATTCATGCCTTCCGCGATTTGTTCAGAAATATCTTCTTCAGCCAATGCAGCTTCAGCTTCTTGTGCTAAAAGAGGCTCTTCGTCTATTTCTGTCGCTTCTTCCTTTTCAGGCGATTCTGAAGGTATAGCAGATTCAGTGTTAAAGTCAGTTTCCAAAGTGTCGGCTTCATTCATTAAATCATCAGTCTCTTTAGTGACTTGTTCGGCTTCGGGATCTTGTGAAAAAGTGCTGTCAGTGTCTTCTACATCGGTTTCAAGGGCTTCATCCAAGTCGCTTGCCATCGTGTCGAAATCTTCAACTTCGATGAGGTTGTCAGTCATATCCTCACTTTCTGCTGCTGGCATCTCATTTGTTTCGGCTGTATCCGCATCAACATCATTCGCTTCGTCGGTCGTTTCTTCTTCATTTTCACTACTTTCAACTTGGTTTAGAGCATCCAAAAGGTCATCTGTTCCATCTATTGAAGTAGTATCTTCTGAAGCTTGATCAGGTTCACTCATCATCTGTAGCATTTCCTGAGTTGCTAAATCATCTTTGTCAGCATCAATCGTCATGATTCAATCCCTTTTGAATACTTAATTCGCATGTTTTTCAGCGCATAATGATTTTGAGTGAAAGCTCGTCTAAATCATTACACTTTATTGTACGTCCTTAAGCAGAAAATGTGCCAGATAAAAAATCCTTGAGTGAAACTGAGTGCTCAAACAACAGGGTTTTTTCCGTATCCGGGTGGAATATTTTCAGGCTGGCGGCATTGAGCAATAAGCGTTTGGATGCAGCGTAACTTTTTGTGTCGGCATAAAGATTATCTCCCAATATGGGGTGGCCGAGCATTTTCATGTGGAGTCTTAATTGATGCGAGCGCCCGGTAATGGGGGTAAGGGTAACTTCAAAAAAATCACGGTTTTGTGCGGTAACTTCCCAGAGCGTTGAAGCGTATTTTCCTTGTTTAAAATCGGTTATCTGGAGTGGGCGGTTTTCCCAGTCACAGCGCATGGGTAAGTTTATGTATCCTTTTGATGCAGAGGGTTTGCCAAAGCATACCGCTTGATACCTTTTTTCCGTCAAACGATCTTGAAATTGAATGCTTAAATGCCGATGACTGGCTTTGTTCTTAGCCAAGACCATGATGCCAGAGGTATCCATATCTAAACGATGCACAATGAGGGCAGAAGGGGCATGTCTTTGTACTTGGGCTAATAAATTAATTTCCGGATCAAGGCCTCTCCCCGGCACAGAAAGCAGCCCTGCTGGCTTGTTGACCACGAGTATGTCGTCGTCTTCATAAATGATCCAGTCAAGCTGAAAAGGGATGGCTTTTAATTTGGGTTTCGGTTTTAGCATAGGAAGAATCGTTTTTGGATCGTTGGCGTGTATACGTTAAAATAAAGGCTTATTGTAAAAGAGAAGTGGGTATGAGTCATAAAGTTTCAGTTATTTTTGTGTGTCTAGGCAATATTTGCCGTTCTCCAACGGCGCACGCGGTGTTTCGTGACATGGTCAAACAGGAAGGGTTATTAGAAGAGATCTTAATCGACTCTGCAGGTACTGCGAGCTGGCATAAAGGTAAGCCAGCAGACAGTCGATCAATTCAAGTGGCACAAAACCGTGGTATAGAGATGATGGATTTAAGATCCCGTCCGGTTGATTTAGGCGATTTGATTGAATTTGATTATATTTTGGCGATGGATGATGCGAATTATTCGGACTTGATGGAGATGGCATTACCGGAGCATTATGACAAAATTAAGATGTTTTTAGAGTTCGCACCAGCGTATCCGGAAATGGAAGTGCCGGATCCTTATTATGGCGGATCGCAAGGGTTTGATCATGTGTTTAATTTAGTGACGGCAGCATCGAACGGGTTACTGGAAGATATTAAACAACGGCATTTGTAAGCTTTTTTGTTTCAAATTTTTAAGCATACAAAAAGCCCCTAAAACAACCAGGCCTGGTTGTTTTAGGGGCTTTTTTATGGGGTGATGTTAGCGAATTAAGCTTTGTTTTCTGTTGTTTCAGTCACGTTCTCTTTCCCAGAGGAGCCGTCTTCCTTGCTTTCTGTATCTGCTGGCTTTGGCTGTTCAGGCAGAGAGTGGATTGACATGTTTTCAGCCCCTTCCGGTTTGCGGCGACGACTGTTGTAGCTACGCGTATTGTAGCGGCTACGTCGTCTTGGGCGCTCGCTCCCTTGCTCTTTTTTAGCAGGTTTTCCTGCATCCGTACTGGTCGAATCTTCTGCTTTGGTCGCTTTTGATGGCGCCTCTTCATTTTTATTCGAAGCGGGTTTGCCAGCTTTGTTCTCTTTTAAGTCAGCTGGTTTTTCATTCTGTGCATTACGAGGACGACGACGACGTGGGTTTTCACGTGGCTCGGCAGACTTGTCGCTTGTCTTGTTATCGCTACGTTTATTCTCTTTTCGAGGTTCGTTTTTATCCGTATTGTCGTCGTTATCTGATGAAGATCGACGACGATTGTTACGATTGCGGTTGTTACGATTGCGGTTATTGTTGTTACGGTTGTTGCGACTTTTATTGCCTGTTTTCTGTGGTTCTTCTTCCTTTTCAGATTCTTCAGTTGCGAATAAAGTCTTCCATAGGCGAACAAACAAACCAGGTTTTTCTTCCGTTTTAGGTGTTGGCGGAGGAGGTGAGCTTTGCTGCATATTTTTAATCGCAGGCTCTTCCTTAACAACCGCCGGTAAATCTTGTTTCTGTTGGGTTTCTTTGTCAATGAATTCTTTAATTTTGTAGCTTGAGTCTGTTGAAAGTTCATCGCCGCTTCGTGTTCTTTCCATCAAATAATCTGGCGTGTCAAGATGCTCGTTGGGCACAATCAGAATATGCAGGTTATGGCGGTCTTCAATATTGATGATTTGGTGACGTTTCTCATTTAATAAGAAAGTCGCAACATCCACCGGCAATTGTACCGTGACACGACGCGTATTTTCTTTCATGGCTTCTTCTTCAAGCAAACGAAGAATTGAAAGGGCAAGTGATTGTACGCCGCGGATGACCCCCACGCCATTACAGCGAGGGCATACCATCTGCGTTGATTCCTCAATGGAAGGGCGCAAACGTTGGCGAGACATTTCCAATAAACCAAAACGCGAAATCTTACCGATTTGGACGCGCGCTCGATCAGATTTGACCGCTTCACGCATTTTGCTTTCCACGTCACGTTGATGGCGGTTTGAGTGCATGTCGATAAAGTCGATAACAACTAGGCCACCAATGTCTCTTAAACGAAGTTGACGGGCAATTTCACATGCTGCTTCTAAGTTAGTATGGTAAGCCGTCTCTTCAATGTCGCCGCCTTTGGTTGATCGACTTGAGTTGATGTCAATTGATGTCAACGCTTCAGTAATGTCAATCACAATTGCGCCACCTGAGGGTAACGTAACTTCACGGGTATAAGCCGTTTCAATTTGAGATTCGACCTGAAAGCGAGTAAACAAAGGAATCGTATCTTGATATGGTTTGACTTTGTATACTTGATGGGGCATAACGTGCTGAACGAAATCACGTGCTTTATGGAAGGTTTCCATATCATCGATGATGATTTCACCAATGTCTTGACGCAAATAGTCACGAATTGCCAGAATCACAATATCGGATTCTTGGTGAATTAAGAAAGGAGCTGTCTTTTCTTTGGAGGCTTTTTGAATCGCTTCCCAAAGTTGAACCAGGTAGTTAACGCCCCATTGCAGTTCTTCGGTAGACTTTCCAACACCCGCGGTACGGATGATCAGTCCCATGCCATCAGGCATGTTTAGGTCTTGAAGCGCATCTCGGGTTTCAGAGCGATCTTCCCCTTCAATACGGCGGGAGATGCCGCCTGCTTTTGGGTTGTTTGGCATCATGACTACGTAAGGGCCGGCTAAAGTGATCTGGGTTGTCAGAGCCGCCCCTTTGTTACCACGTTCTTCTTTTTGAACCTGGACGATGACTTCCTGGCCTTCTTTTAAAATATCTTTAATCGAAAGTCGGCCGCCGCCTTTATTTTCAGGATAGTACTCTTCAGCAATTTCTTTGAAGGGTAAAAAGCCATGCCGCTCAGCACCATAGTCGACAAATGCCGCTTCTAAACTCGGTTCAATACGAGTAATGGTTCCTTTGTATATGTTGGCTTTTTTCTTTTGGTGGTGTGGGGTTTCTACATCAAGGTCATAAAGTTTTTGACCGTCAACTAAGGCAATACGCACCTCTTCGGATTGCGTAGCATTAATCAGCATTCTTTTCATGCGATTCTCTTTATTTAGTATATAAGGAAGTTCGCTATGCAGGATAAGGAGGGGATAAGACGAGATATTGAGTGATTAAGGCATCTTTATACGGTCAATTTATTCTTGTTGTGCAAGGTATAAACGCTTTTTAAGTAGTCAGCGTTTTGATTTTAAAATTGCGTTTTATTTTGAGACCGTCATTTTTTTCGAGCTTTTATTTTAGTGCTATAAAAGCTCTTAGCCAATTAGAAGGGCATGGTTGCAGTTCTAATTAATTTTGATTATTCACTCGTGTTTGTTTAGTTTGTATCTCGTATGGTTAGGCAATCGTCTTATGAACATCGCTTTTTGGCGGTTGCAATCGCTAACTTTTATTCTCTTCTGTCTTCTGCTAACAGCGTGACTTCAGGGTTAAAATCTGTATTAAATACCTGTTTTGAAGGCTACTAGCCTTTTGATTTAAATAAAAAACAGCTATTTATCATATTCTTCTTTGTCATTGCGCTGTAAATATATCATTCCTTTATACACCATGCAATTTAATTATCATTTAATCCGTCTTTAGTGAGAATCGCTGAGTCAAATTTGGATAAGAATCGGATACAATAGACAGCTATTTTGAAATCTTGTCGGACATTTTCTGTGAAACTGTTAGTGTCGCATATATATGAAGGTATGAAAGGTTGTATGGGTGTTAGGTTTATAGAAGTGACTTCTGAAGATGCGGGTCAAAGAGTGGACAACTTTTTGATGCGTCATTATCGTAATGTGCCTAAGACCTTGATTTATCGGATTATTCGAAAGGGTGAGGTTCGCGTTAATAAGGGGCGTGTTAAGCAGAATACCCGATTGAATGACGGGGATACGGTTAGAGTTCCCCCTATTCGAGTGCCTGAAAAAGCCGAAGTGACTGTGCCGACCAATCAAATGCAACGAATCGAAGACAGTATCTTGTATGAAGACAATGATTTGTTAGTGATTAATAAACCTTCTGGTATCGCGGTTCATGGCGGTAGCGGTATTCAGTGGGGAGTCATTGAAATTGTTCGGGCACTTCGGCCTTTGGCAAAACGCCTTGAGTTGGTTCATCGAATTGACCGTGATACGTCAGGGTGTATTTTATTGGCTAAGAAAGCGTCAGTGTTAAAAGCGTTGCATGAACAGATTCGTGAAAACAAAATGACTAAGGAATACCTGGCCTTGGTCGCACATCATTGGCCGAAAGGGTTGGAGAAAATTAATTTACCTTTATTAAAAAATACATTGAAATCAGGTGAGCGGGTCGTCAAGGTTTCCAGCGAAGGAAAAGCCTCCGTCAGTTATTTTCGAGTGCTTGAGCGTTATCAGGATTGTGATTTGGTGGCGGTGCGTTTGAAAACGGGTCGCACGCATCAGATTCGTGTGCACGCCTTGTCTCAAGGCTGTCCGTTGGTTGGGGATGATAAGTATGGTGAGAAAGAAACCAATAAGACTTTTCGGGTAAAAGGCATGAAGCGTTTGGCGCTTCATGCACAGTATTTAGGGTTTGAGCATCCTGTGACAAAAGAATGGTTAAAGATAGAAGCGCCTTTACATGAAGATTTCAAGCAGGCAATAACGAATTTAAAGAGAGAAAAAGATGAGTAAGCAGTATCAGTGTGTCATTTTCGATTGGGATGGTACGCTTATGAATTCAGAAGCGCGTATTGTGTCTTCGATACAGGCTGCCGCAGAGCGAGCGAATTACCCGGTGCTTTCTTATAATGTTTCAAAGCAGATTATTGGGTTGAGTTTGGAGAAAGCGGTCATGACGCTTTACCCGGAAGCGGACGAAGCGGGAGTAAAAGCCATTTCAGAGGGGTATACCCAGTATTTCTTGGAAGAGTCAGATGTACCGATGTTGCCTTTTGAAGGTGCCGAGCGAATGTTGAAGTCATTGAAGGCTCAAGGCACCAAGCTGGCCATCGCAACTGGAAAGAGTCGGCGAGGATTGGATCAGGTGTTGGATGAGGTCGGGTTTGCTGGTTATTTTGATCTTACGCGAACTCCGGTAGAATCGGAATCTAAACCCAGTCCGTTGATGTTACAACAGATCTTAGAGGCGTTTTCATTAAAACCCGAACAAGCGGTTATGATTGGCGATACCGAGTTTGACATGGAGATGGCTGCTGCGATCCAAATGGATCGGATTGCATTAAGTCATGGTGTGCATGAGCTGGAGCGTTTGCAATCATTTGATCCTGTGGCGTGTTTTGATGATTTGCATGCTATGCATGCGTGGTTGGTTGAAAATATTGTGCCGCATGATCTTAAGGTCGGTTAGGCTAAGCGGTCACTGTTTTGAGTTAAAGAAAAGGCAACTGGATATCACACTGCTTTAAGAAGCTGGTGAGGTCAATTAACGGTAATCCAATCAGAGCATTCGGGTCTTTGCCTTCGATTTGGCTAAAAAGTGTGATGCCGAGTCCTTCCGATTTAAAGCTTCCGGCGCATTGATAAGGTTCTTCAAGCACTAGGTAGTTGTGTATGTCTGTTTCAGAAAGGATTCTGAAGGAAACTTTGGTAATATCAAGTGTTTTATAGGTTTTCCGGGTTCTGCCGTCAAAAACGACCAGGCCTGTGTTAAGGTGAATTGTTTCCCCGCTAAACTGTTTTAATTGCTGGGTTGCGTTTTGGTAGGTGTGTGGTTTGCCAACGGCTTTCCCTTGGTAGGTTGCGCTTTGATCTGATGCAATAACGATGGTATTAGGGTATTTTTCTGCAATGGCTTGTGCTTTGGCATGAGACAAGCGGTTGACCATGTCAATGACGGATTCATTCGGCAAAGGGGTTTCATCTATTTCCGGGCTTTCAGTGGTAAAAGGGAGTCTGAGCTTTGTTAAAAGCGCTTTTCTGAAAGGGGAAGTGGATGCCAGAATAATTTTTGGCAATTTTGCCGTTGAGTTCATGCTAGGCCTTTGTTTTTTTTAAAGTTTGATGAAAAATCAGGCTGGATAATAATATCATTTATTTTTGACTTTAAACTGTAATAAGAGTATTATGCGCGCCATGTTTGATAAGCTTCCAGATTTGATTGATCCTGTTTACTCTGCACAACATAATAAACAATTTGTTGCTAGAGTCAATCAAGCGCGATTTCCGCGTCTAAAAGAACAGTTATTTTCTGCCGAAAATGATGTGGAAGTAACGGTGCAGTTTTATTATCACAAACAGTTTAGAATGCATGCTTTTGATATGCAGTTGAAAACGGTTTTTGAATTAGAATGCCAGCGTTCATTACAGCCTTTTGATTATCCAATCACCTCGTCTGTTACCGGGGTGTTTGTTGAGTCAGCAGCTTTGGCAGAAGAATTACCTTCTGAAATTGAAGTGTATGAGATTTCAGAAGAAAAGATTTCGTTGATTGAATTGATTGAAGATGAATTGCTTCTGAATATTCCGTTAGCAGCCATTAATGACCAGTCTGAGATGGCGTATGACAATCAACTGGAAGATGAAGAGATTTCTCTGGAAGTCGATGAATTAGAAAAGAAAGAAAATCCTTTTGCAGTGTTGCAGGGATTAAAAAATAACCCGAATTAAATTCAGGAGAGTATAAAATGGCTGTTCAAAAAAGTCGAAAAACCCCTTCAAGACGTGGAATGCGTCGTTCTCATGATTCATTGTCTGAAACAGCAATTACTGTTGATGAGACAACCGGTGAACTTCACCGTCGTCACCATGTAACTGCTGATGGTTACTATAAAGGTAAAAAAGTCATTCAAGACAAATAATCTTTTTATGAGGGTTTAGTCAGTTACGCTGGCTAAGCCCTTCATTTCTTTTGTGTTTCTTCACGTCTATATTTACTTTTTAGGATCTGACCTTGAGTATTAAAATTGCTATCGATGCGATGGGTGGCGACCATGGTATTAAGGTAACAGTACCTGCTTCATTGAAAGCGCTGTCCAAATTTTCTGATATTTCTATTGTGCTGGTGGGAAACCGATCCCAGATTGAAGCTGAGCTCGAAAATCATAAGTATGACAAAAATCGTTTATCGGTTGAACATGCTGACCAAGTTGTAGAAATGGATGATTTACCATCAAAAGCACTTCGAAATAAACGTAAGTCTTCTATGAGAATAGCGTTGAATCTTGTGAAAGAGGATGTTGCCCAAGCGTGTGTCAGTGCTGGAAATACAGGCGCCTTAATGGCTGTATCCAAATTTGTTTTGAAGACGCTGCCTGGCATTGATCGTCCAGCGATTTGTACTCAAATGCCAACCATGAAAGGACATGTACATGTCTTAGATTTGGGGGCAAATGTCGGAGCGGACGGGCAAAGTTTAGCTCAATTCGCTGTCATGGGATCCGCTCTGGCGCAAGCCGTTGACAATAACTCACGTCCAAGAGTTGGTTTGCTTAACATCGGTGAAGAGGAAATTAAAGGTCATCAGCGCATTAAAGATGCAAATGAAATTCTTAAGTCATCCAATGCAGTCAATTATATCGGTTATGTAGAAGGCGATGAAATCTACAAAGGAGACGTGGATGTGGTTTCTTGTGATGGATTTGATGGAAATGTTGCTTTAAAATCGAGTGAAGGTGTGGCTAAAATGATTGCCTTTTATCTTCGAGAGGCCTTTAATAGGAATCTTTTGACAAAGTTAGCAGGTCTGGTGGTTTATCCGGTATTGAAAGCTTTTAAAGAAAAAGTTGACCCAAGGCGTTATAATGGCGCTTCATTTCTAGGGCTACGTAAAATTGTCATTAAAAGTCACGGTGGTGCAGATGCATTTTCTTTTTATCATGCGATTGCAGAAGCCCGTTTGGAAGTCAATAAGAATGTGCCAGAATTGATTGCGACACAAGTGAAATCTATTCTGGATACCCAACGATCTGAAAACACGCAAACTAGTGAATAAGTAAAAAAAGACAGTTAAAAATAACAAGGCGCAGCTAAAGCAGGTCTCATGAATCAAAGAATTTACAGTCGAATTATTGGAACCGGTGGTTATCTTCCAGAGAAGGTAATGACGAATATTGATTTGGAAAAAATAGTCGATACCAGTGACGAATGGATTCGAGAGAGAACCGGGATTGAAGAACGCCGAATTGCGGCAGAACAAGAAACAACCTGTGATTTAGCCGAAAAAGCTTCTCTGCAGGCATTGGAAATGGCTGGTCTGGCAGGTAAAGACATGGATCTGATTCTTGTAGCCACCACGACACCTGATAAGATTTTTCCCAGTACCGCCACGTTGTTGCAGCACCGTTTAGGAAATCGAGGTGCGCCTGCATTTGATCTGCAAGCAGTGTGTACCGGGTTTGTTTATGCGCTGAGTGTTGCTGATCAGTATATTAAAAATGGTATGTACAAAAGGGTTTTGGTTGTTGGCGCAGAGACTTTGTCCCGTATCACGAACTGGAATGATCGAAATACTTGTGTGTTATTTGGTGACGGTGCCGGCGCAGTCGTTTTAGAAGCATCGTCTGAAGCGGGAATTTTATCCACGCATATTCATGCAGACGGGCAGTATGAAGAATTACTACACGTTCCATCAGGCCCTTCGAAGCTTCCTCAAACAGATGATGTGGCTGAGAAGACGATGTCGATGAAAGGCAATGAAGTTTTTAAAGTAGCGGTGAATACGTTAAGTAAGATTGCAACGGAAACCCTTGCTGAAAACCAGATGCAAAAAGAAGATTTAGACTGGTTGGTGCCGCACCAGGCGAATTTAAGAATTATTAAAGCCACTGCTAAGAAGTTAAAGTTAGGTGATGATCAGACTGTTATAACGGTCAATAAACACGCGAATACGTCGAGTGCCTCTATTCCACTTGCCTTAAATGAAGCGGTTAGAGACGGTCGTATTCATAAAGGTCAAACATTATTATTGGAAGCCTTTGGCGGTGGATTTACCTGGGGATCTGCACTGGTTAAATTCTAATTTGATGTTCTCTTGCAGAGCATCCAGTGCTAAATAGCAGTCGCTCATTTATCGATTAAAGTAACAACATTCGGAAGGATTCAATTTTATGTCATACGCTTTTGTATTTCCTGGTCAAGGATCTCAATCACTTGGTATGATGGCGGATATGGCTGCCAATCATCCCATTGTTAAAACGACTTTTGAGGAAGCATCTACTGCTTTAGGCTATGACTTATGGGATATCACTCAAAATGGCCCGGAAGAAAAATTAAATCAAACGGATATCACTCAACCAGCCATACTGACTTCGGGTATTGCTACGTGGCGAGCGCTAGCGGAGCAAAAAGAGCTTTCACCCGCTTTTTTAGCGGGTCATTCTTTAGGTGAATATTCTGCCTTAGTTGCCGCAGGCGTTATGACGTTAGCGCAAGGTGTCGAACTGGTGGCAGAAAGAGGCCGTCTTATGCAGTCGGCTGTGCCAGCCGGTGAAGGGGCGATGGCAGCGATTCTTGGCTTGGAAGATCAACAAATTGTTGATATCTGTGTAGCACAAAGCGGTGTGGTGGAAGCGGTTAACTTTAACTCTCCAGGACAAGTCGTGATTGCCGGTGAGAAAAAAGCCGTTGATGCGGCTTTGCCGGCGTTTGAAGCTGCGGGGGCTAAGCGAGTCGTGCCATTGGCAGTCAGTGTGCCTTCGCATTGTTCTTTAATGAAGCCAGCAGCGGAAGCGTTAGCGAAAAAATTAGAAAGCTTAAGTTTTAATGCACCAGTAACCCCAGTTCTGCATAATGCGAGTGTTGAGAGTTATCAAGACGAGGCTTCCATTAAGCAGGCCTTGGTTGAGCAACTTTATCGCCCGGTACAGTGGGTTAAAACCATTGAAAAAATGAAAGACAATGGCGTGGACTCGCTTTATGAACTCGGTCCAGGCAAAGTTTTGATGGGGTTGAACCGTCGTATCGATCGTAAAATGGGGATGCAAGCTGTTTATGATTCGGCTACACTTACGTCATCTCTTGAAACACTTTAAGGAAAGGTTATGTTATCTGGAAAAATTGCATTTGTAACTGGCGCGAGCCGTGGTATTGGGAAGGCGATTGCTTTAGATTTGGCAGCGAATGGCGCAACGGTTATCGGAACAGCAACCTCTGAAAAGGGCGCGCAAGCAATTTCAGATTATTTGGCTGCTGCAGGTGCACAAGGTACAGGGAAATGTTTAAATGTAACCGATGCGGACATGATTGCATCTGTTTTGTCAGAAACCACTAAAGAATACGGTACACCAACCATTTTGGTCAATAATGCCGGCATTACGCGTGATAACTTATTGATGCGTATGAAAGATGATGAGTGGGATGATATTATCGATACTAATCTTAGCTCGGTTTATCGTATGTCAAAAGCGTGTTTGCGCGGAATGATGAAAGCGAAACAAGGAGCCATTATTAATATCGCATCGGTCGTGGGTGTGATGGGGAATGCAGGTCAAACCAACTATGCAGCAGCTAAAGCGGGCATTATGGGATTCACCAAATCTCTAGCGCGAGAAATTGGCGCAAAGAATGTTACAGTGAACACCGTTGCGCCCGGTTTTATCGACACGGATATGACACGCGCGTTGCCTGAAGAACAGCGTGAAGCTTTGACACAACAAATTCCATTAAAGCGTTTAGGTGAGCCGGAAGATATTGCCAAGACGGTTACTTTTTTAGCCTCTGACGGCGGCAGTTACATTACAGGTCAAACGTTAAATATTAATGGTGGTATGTATATGATTTAAAACCCTTTTAACGCTTTCTTTAAAAGAAAGCGTTAAGGGGGGTCGCTTGAATTCGTGACTGACGTCAAATTAGTTTTCAAAATAGCTTGAAAAAAAATAGAGATGCGGCGAAAATGAGCAAAATTTTTTAAAGATAAATTTTTACTTAATAAATAAACCGGAGAATATTCCATGAGTAGTATTGAAGAACGCGTCAAAAAAATTGTTGTCGAGCAATTAGGTGTAGAAGAAGATCAAGTAACTGCAGATGCCTCTTTTATCGATGATTTAGGTGCAGATTCACTAGACACTGTTGAATTGGTAATGGCATTGGAAGAAGAGTTTGACTGCGAAATTCCTGATGAAGAAGCAGAAAAGATTTCTACTTTAGCGCAAGCAACTTCTTATGTAGAAGCAAACTTAGATTAATTTCTTTGTGCAATTGAAAAAAAGCCGTTTTTACGGCTTTTTTTGTTTCTGATGTGTCAAAATATCATTAAGAGTTTGGTGCAAATAACAATGAACGCTCGGAACCTTTTATCGATTTTGGGATAAAGAATCATGTTGCAGGCGCAACAAGGGTGATTGGGAAAAACACTCTAGCCGTGTCTCCCAATGGCTTTAGAGTAATGTTTAAGAAGGAATGAATATGAAAATGCGTCGTGTTGTCATGACGGGTGTCGGGTGTGTGACCCCTTTAGGAAATACTGTAGAAGAAACCTGGTCTGGATTGTTAAAAGGGCAAAGCGGGATTGATTTCTTAACAGCTTTTGATACGGAAAATTTTGCGGTTAAGTTTGGTGGTGAAATTAAAGGGTTTGATATCACTGAATATATCCCCGCCAAAGAAGCTAAGAAAATGGATCCATTTATTCATTATGGGTTGGCAGCAGGCACACAAGCACTGAAAGATTCAGGGTTGGAAGTCACTGATGAAAATGCTTGCCAAATCGGTGTTTCAATGGGGTCTGGTATTGGCGGTATCGGTTCGATTGAAAAACAGCATGGGATTATGGAAAAATCTGGTCCGCGTCGTGTGTCTCCTTTTTTCGTTCCAAGTTCTATTATTAATATGGTCTCCGGTAATCTGTCGATTATGCATGGTTTGAAAGGGCCTAATATGGCTATTGGAACCGCTTGTGCAACGGGGACGCACAGTATTGGTGATGCGTACCGTATGATTCAGTTCGGCGATGCCGATGTGATGGTTGCTGGAGGTTCTGAACACGCCACGACGCCATTGGGTGTGGCTGGCTTTGCCGCCGCGAAAGCCTTATCGACTCGAAATGATGACCCTCAAGCGGCCAGTCGTCCTTGGGATAAAGACCGTGATGGGTTTGTCTTGAGTGATGGTGCGGGTGCGGTCGTGCTCGAAGAGTATGAGCATGCCAAAGCCCGTGGTGCAAACATTTATTGCGAAATTATTGGTTTTGGAATGAGTGGGGATGCATATCATATGACGAAACCTGCTGAGGGAGGAGAAGGCGGTGCGCGTTGTGTCCAAAACGCGCTGAACAATGCGGGGATTAATCCAGAGCAGGTTGATTATATTAATGCTCATGGCACCTCAACACCGGCCGGGGATGTCTGTGAGGCCAGTGCGATTAAATCCGTCTTTGGTGAACATGCACATCGTTTAGCTGTCAGCTCCACTAAATCGATGACAGGGCATGCTCTAGGCGCTGCGGGTGCCATGGAAGCGGTTTTTACAGCGCTAGCCATTAAAGAGCAAGTGTTGCCACCAACGATCAACTTAGAAACCCCTGCTGAGGGATGTGATCTTGACTTTGTTCCTGACGAAGCACGTCAGTCCAAAGTTGAATTCGCAGTGTCAAACTCTCTGGGCTTTGGTGGAACGAACGCATCACTGGTCTTTGGAAAAGTTTGATGCTTGCCGAGTGTTCATGATTGAGCCGATATTAGGGTCAGAGAATCATTAATATGGACAATACCTCATCACAGTTGCTTCAAGTCCGATCAGAGACTTGTGCGGCTGTTGATTTTTTACAGCTTCATCAGTTTTTTCCTGAACGTTATCCTTTTTTACTTGAAAGTGTCGCTCATGGTGCTTTAGGGCGTTATGATATTTTATTCGCCTTTCCGCAAGACGAAAAAGCTCTCTATTCTGCACAGGCGGCAACCGAATTTTTAGCCGATTTTGACCGTTCCTTCAAAGCCATAAATTGCGAACAATTGGATAGCGACTTACCTTTTACCGGTGGGTGGTTTGGTTATTTTAGCTATGACTATGCTCAAGTGGTGGAACCTTCTTTATCACTTCCTGTTTCCCCGCTTCCTTTAGCCATACTGGTACGTGTGCCAGCAGCCATTATTTATGATCATCAAACCGAGCAACTCCATTTTGTGACAGAAGCGGGTTATTCGCATTTGTTAGATGACATGCAGCATGATTTTAAACGAATAAAAGACAACCCCATTCAACATCAGAAAATTAGAATTAAGCAGCATTCAGAAGAAGCAGAAAAAAAATATCTAGACGGCATTAAAACTATTAAAGAGTATATTCTCGCAGGAGATATTTTTCAGGTGAATTTGTCGAGAGAATGGCAGCTACAATTAGAAAATGATGATTATGTATCGTTATATCAGTCGCTAAGAGAAAATAACCCGGCACCCTTTGCGGCTTGCGTGAATTGGGGTGACTGGCAGATTTTAAGTTCCTCTCCAGAGCGATTGGTACGTTACCAAGCCCCTTGGGTTGAAACCCGTCCGATTGCTGGAACACGTAAAAGAAGCAAAGACGATACGGCTGATAAAGCGTTGATTGAAGAATTAATCTCTCACCCTAAGGAGATTGCCGAGCACATTATGCTGATAGATTTAGAAAGAAATGACCTGGGACGCATTTGCCAACCGGGGTCGGTCGAAGTCAATGAGTTAATGGGGGTGGAAACCTATGAACACGTACATCATATTGTTTCAAATGTCAGGGGTCATTTAAAAGAGAAGATGTCGCCGCTTGAAATCATTCATGCGACCTTTCCCGGCGGCACCATTACCGGGTGTCCTAAAATTCGGTGTATGGAAATAATCGCAGAACTAGAGAAGATGCCTCGTCAGGCGTATACTGGTTCACTCGGTTATATTAATCGAGATGGTTCGTTGGATTTTAATATTCTGATTCGAACCATTTTGAAACAGCATAACCAAGTTTCTTTCAGAGCGGGAGCAGGCATTGTTGCAGACTCGATTCCTGAACGAGAGTTAGAAGAATCTCGTCACAAAGCCAAAGGAATGTTAAATGCCTTAACGCGTTCCAAAAAGGAGAGTGATGATGAGTGATATGGTACATACCTGGTTAGATGGTGACCCTCTGCCAACGGATAAGTTGGACCGAGGGTTACTCTATGGGGATGGATTTTTTACCACCATCTTGTTGGTAGACGGACAGCTGGCAAACTGGAATCAGCATTGGGCGCGTCTGAAAAACAGTGCTGAGCGGTTAAAGTTTCCAGCGTTAAATCAAGCCAATCTGATGAATGATTTAATCAGTATCATCAAATCGCGCCCAGCAGACCCTTTTGAAATACTGAAGATTTTGATTACTCGCGGTAAAGGCGGTATAGGTTACCAGCCGGCGGAAAAAAGTGTGCCGAGCATATATATTCAACGCTTACCTTATCCGCAAAACCATACTCAAAATATCCTCAAAATTGACCAGATCTGGCCATTTTTTGAATTGAAAATGACGTTATCTGAGACGGTTTGCAGTCAGCAACCACAATTAGCCGGCCTAAAGCATTTGAATCGTCTCGAAAATGTATTGGCGCGTCAGGCGCTGATGAATACCGGGTTTGACGAAGCTGTCATGCTCACTCAGAATGGAGAGATTATTTCTGCTACCCAGTCGAATTTGGTGTTGATTGAAGGAAATCAGTTGATCTCGCCGATATTGGATCAAAGCGGGGTGCAGGGAACCTGTTTATCTTCCTTGCCTGAGGCTTTAGCCGAAGAGGGTTGGACGATTCAATCCCGCCATTTATCCTTAGCTGATTTAGCAACAGCAGAAGAACTTTTTTGCTGTAACTCAGTTCGCGGTGTCATGCCGGTTAGACAGTTCCAGCATAAGAGCTTTGAGATAAAAAAAGCAACGAAAATTGCCCAGGCCTGGTTAAAATGGCAAGCGGCACACTTAACGGATGTAAAAGAACTAAAATCATGATTCAGAAGACCAAAACCTTTTTATTAACCCTTTTTATCAGTTTATTTGTGATTTGGCTGTCCGTTGAAGCGTGGGCGTTTAAGCAATTTCTCACACAACCAATCTCCTCCTTGCAAGAATCGAAAGTGGTGTCGATTCCGAAAGGCACATCGGCGAAGAAGGTTGCTTACCTTTTGCATCAAAACCAATTGATTCGTCATCCAGAATGGTTGGTTTGGGTGCTGAAGTGGGAAGGTAAAGCTGAGCAAGTCAAGGCAGGTGAAATTGAGATTCAACCACAGTGGACGTTAGAGGAACTGATTGATGCGTTGATTCAAGGCAAAGTGGTGACCTATCCAGTGACGTTTATTGCGGGGGAGACCATCAAGCAAAACCTGATCTCTCTGTCTGCGTCGCCGAAAATGAACTTCGTTCTCTCGCCTTTTGATCTCTCAGCTGTCCAAGCTAAATTAGGGTTAAAACAACCTTTGGAAGGGCAGTTTTTGCCTGAAACTTATTTCTATGCCGCCAATGAAACCGACTTATCTATTTTAAAGCGTTCTCATAATGCCTTAAAATCGGTATTGACCCAGGCCTGGGAGAATCGAGCAGATAACTTACCGATTAAAACCCCTTATGAAGCACTGATTTTGGCATCCATTGTCGAAAAGGAAACCGGTTATGCACCTGAGCGACCGATGATTGCCGGCGTGTTTGTGAATCGTTTGAGAAAAGGGATGCGCCTGCAATCCGATCCCACCGTGATTTATGGTATTGGCGACAGCTATGATGGTAATATTCGTAAAAAAGACCTTTTGACCAAAACTGCCTATAACACCTATCGCATCAATGGCTTGCCGCCGACACCAATTGCACTTGCCAGTGCGGATGCGATTCAGGCGGTGCTAAATCCGGCTAAAACCAGCGCCTTATATTTTGTGTCGAAAGGTAATGGACAACATATTTTTTCCAATACCTTGAAAGAACACAATAAAGCGGTTCGCCACTATATTCTGAATCAATAATAACGACTTATTAATCGGGCTCATGCATGTCAAACACACAATCAAACACCTCTTATTCCGGTAAGTTTTTAACGTTAGAAGGAACCGAAGGGGGGGGGAAGTCAACCAACCTTATCTTTATTCAGGAATGGCTTGCCAATCATAATATTGAGGTGGTGGTCACACGTGAACCTGGCGGTACGGCGATTAGTGAAGCGGTTCGTGAGATTTTATTGGATAAACAATATGGTGAAATGACCCCTGAAACCGAACTGTTATTGATGTTTGCTGCTCGTAATCAGCATTTGCAGGAAAAGATTTTGCCAGCGTTGGCGGCTGGGAAATGGGTGGTGTCTGATCGTTTTACCGATGCTTCTTATGCTTATCAAGGCGGAGCGAGAGGGATTGCTTACGAACGGATTGCCGAGATTGAAACCTGGGTGCAGCAAGGCTGTTATCCTGACATGACCTTTGTGTTCGATTTACCGATTGAAGAAGGTATGAAACGAGTCGCGGCGCGCTCACAGTTATCGGGTCAAGCAATTGACCGTTTCGAACAAGAAAAAACTGACTTCTTTGAAAAGGTTCGAGCGGCTTATTTATATCGTGCGGAACAGGCGCCGCAGCGTTATTGTGTACTGGATGCCGCTCGTCCGTTAAATGAAGTACAAAAGAAATTAGCGAGTCAGTTAAACACCTTGCTATGATTTACGAGAAGTCACAAAGCACGATACAATGTTCAAAGACATTTTATAAGGACACCCTATGATTTTGCCATGGCAAACACAACAATGGCAGCAATGGACCCAACAATGCGGGCATTTAGGTCAGGGTTATTTGCTCTCGGGAGCAGAAGGCATTGGCTTATCAGAATTTGCGATGTCGATGGCAGAAGGGTTGTTGTGTCAAACAGCGTCGTTACAAGGCTGCCAGAATTGTGTGCAGTGTCATCAGTTTGCCCAAGCAACACACCCAGACTTTTTCCAGCTGAAGGTCTTGGACGACAAAAAAGAAATTTCCATCGATCAAGTGCGCGCATTGACTGATAAAGTCTATACCACTTCTCACCAAGGTGGCTATAAAGTCGCGTTGATCGAGCAAGTTGAGTTACTCAATGTCTCAGCATTTAATGCGCTGTTAAAAACTTTGGAAGAACCGCCAGCCAATACAATTTTGATTTTAACCTCTTATCAAACCAGCTTACTGCCAGCGACCATTATCAGTCGTTGCCGCAAAATCTCGTTTGCCTCTCCACCTCGTGAAGACGCTTTGGCTTGGTTACAGCACGCCTTGCCTCAAGCCGATATGCCTTTACTGAAAAAAGCCCTTAAAATTAACTGGGGTGGCCCATTGGCAGCCAAAACTTGGATTGAAGAAAAGACTTTTGAATTGGAAGCCGCCTGGCAAGAAGATATTAAAGGGCTTCAACAAGGTCGTTTTACCGTGTCGCAGGTGGTTGAAAAATGGAAGAAATATCCGCAGCCTGAAGTGACGTTGGATTATTTTTATGCCTGGTCCGTGAATGTGATTCGGGCGGCATTGTATCTCAATAAGATTCCGTATAATCCGAATTGGTTGATGTTTCAAAAATCGGTCTTACAAGCTCGACAGTTCTGGCATCAGAATGTCAATAAAGATTTATTGCTGGAAGGCGTTTGTCTGGAGTGGCTGCAACATCAGCAAGAAAACTATCAACCGAGCGATGTTTTTCAACAGCGTTGGATTCGCGGCGCACAGGTTTAACTAACAATTAAAGGAAAGACGAAACGTTTTATGATTATTGATTCCCATTGTCATTTAAATATTTTGCCAGAAGAAATTGGTACCACGGAAGAAGTGATTCAACAGGCTCATGAGCTGGGTGTTGATAAAATGATGTGTATTGCGATTGGTCCTGAACAATGGCATGAAGTTTTAGCCTTAGCTGAAGCGCATGAAGAAGTCTATGCCGCAATCGGGGTTCACCCGTGTGAAACTCAAGACGTTGTGGTGACGGATAAAGCGGTGCTTGAAGCTGCAAAACACCCAAAAGTATTGGCGATTGGTGAAGTGGGCTTGGATTACTATCATTTCGATGCTGAAAAAGAAGACATGACTTGGCAAGCTGATCGTTTCCGCCAAATGATTCGGTTGGCGATTCAGCTCGACAAACCTTTGATTATTCATACTCGATATTCCACACCTGATTGTTTAAAAATCTTACAAGAGGAAGGTGCCGACCAAGTGGGCGGCATTATGCACTGCTTTGTGGAAGATATCGAAACTGCAGAAGCTGCTATGGCATTAGGGTTCTATATTTCATTTTCGGGGATCGTGACCTTTAAAAACGCAAAAGAGCTTAAGGAAGTGGCGAAAGCCGTGCCGTTGGATCGAATTTTGGTGGAAACCGATTCGCCTTATTTAGCTCCCACGCCTTATCGGGGTAAAACCAACCAACCGGGGTATACGCGTTATGTGGTCGAAGAAATTGCTCAGCTAAGAGGCTTGTCAGTAGAAGATGTGGCAAACGCAACCACTGAAAACTTCAAAAGGCTCTTTAAGGTATGAGCCAATCATCCAGTAACATTTCATCTGATGACTCTTCTCAAGACCGAAATGTTGTGGAAGAAAATAAACGCTCTTTAAAAGATACTCAATCAATGCAATCGGCCTATAGCTGGCAACGTATTTTTGATTTGGTGGTGCAACATAAACCCCGTTTGATTAAAGCGCACATCATTGCGCTTTTTGCGATGATGGCCACCGTGCCGTTGCCTTTGTTGTTACCGCTTTTGGTTGATGAAGTCTTGCTGAATCAACCCGGTTGGATTGTTCACTCACTTAATCATTTCATTCCAGAAGATTGGCAAACAGCCTTAGGGTATATTTTAATCGTGACGCTCGTCACCATCTTCTTACGCATTTTAGGCGTTGCATTCGGGGTTTTGCAGGTTCAGCAATTTACTTTAATCTCCAAAGAAGTCACCTATCGAATTCGCACCGACTTATTAGCCCGTATTCAAGGCGTTGCCATGTCGCAATATGAAACCATGGGAAGCGGTAGCGTTACCGCCACCATGGTGAATGATGTGAATACGCTCGATACCTTTCTCGGGACGACAGTTGGGAAACTCATTTTAGCGGTATTCTCTTTAGTCGGGGTAACGGCCGTCTTATTGTGGTTACATTGGGAACTGGCGCTGTTCATTTTATTTATGAACCCCGTTGTGGTGTATTTTACGATGCGGATGGGGCGTAAGGTGAAAACGCTGAAAAAAGATGAAAACACCGCAATAGACGCCTTTCAGCAATCCTTGTCAGAAACACTTGATGCGTTACAGCAAGTGAGAGCTGCCAATCAGGATAATCCTTTTTTCCATCGTATTCGCGGCAGCGCCTATGAGATTAAACGCCATTCAGAAGCGTTCACTTGGAAGTCGGAAGCGGCCAGCCGTCTTTCTTTTCTTATTTTTCTGATTGGATTTGATATCTTCCGGGGCGTCAGTTTTCTGATGGTAGTCTTTTCCAATCTCTCCATCGGTGAAATGATGGCGGTGTTCGGGTATCTCTGGTTTATGATGGGGCCAGTTCAGGAGATTTTGGCCATTCAATATTCTTACAGCGCGGGTAGTGGGGCTTTACAACGCATCAATCAAGTACTGGACTTAAAGCAAGAACCGCGTTATCCAGCGTTAAAGAATCCTTTTGATGCCGAGGAAGTCTCCGTTGAGGTCAAAAATGTTTTTTTCCGTTATCCAGGCAAACAAGAAGCGGTATTACATAACCTCAACTTTACGATTGAGCCGGGCGAAAAGTTAGCCTTTGTCGGAGCGAGTGGTGGCGGTAAAACCACTTTAGTGCAATTGTTACTTGGGTTTTATGAACAAGAATCCGGTGATATTTGCTACAACGGCATTTCCATTAAAGAAATTGGTCAGCAACGCGTGCGCGAAAATGTCGCAACCGTATTGCAGCAACCCGTGTTGTTTCAGCAAAGTGTTCGATTCAATTTATCTTTAGGGCAAGAGTTACCAGATGAAAAGCTGTGGCAAGCGTTAGAGATGGCGCAATTAAAAGAGGTCATTGAAGCGTTAGAATATCAGCTTGAAACCGTGGTGGGCCGTCATGGCATTAAACTGTCAGGTGGTCAAAGACAAAGGTTGGCGATTGCACGGATGATCTTGCAAGACCCTAAAGTGGTGATTATGGATGAAGCGACTTCCGCTTTAGATATGGAAACCGAACGTAAGTTGTATGTTGATTTAGCACCTTTTCTAAAAGGACGTACGACACTGATTGTTGCTCACCGTTTAAGTTCCATTAAACAGGCGGATCGGATTTTAGTGTTTGAAGATGGTCATATTATTGAATCGGGCAGTCATGAAGATTTGGTTGTGTCCGGTGGCACCTATCAACGGCTGTATCGTTAAATACAAAAGGGTGTAGAAAAAATATCAAGTATCAAATAATGGGGCGCTGAGTACGCTAAAGAATTTAAAGGTAAGAAAGAAAATGGGGCGAATGACGGGGATTGAACCCGCGACAACAGGAATCACAATCCTGGGCTCTACCAACTGAGCTACATCCGCCATGGTATAAAACTAAATTTAATGGTACGCCCATCAGGACTCGAACCTGAAACCCTCGCCTTAGAAGGGCGATGCTCTATCCAGTTGAGCTATGGGCGCTCAGTCATGCTGAGGGGTTGCGAGTTAAGTCGCAGTTTTTTTGAAATTTGTTAGGCTTAAATGCTTTACAAATATCAGAAAATTGGTCGGAGTAGAGGGATTTGAACCCCCGACCACCTGTACCCAAAACAGGTGCGCTACCAAACTGCGCTATACTCCGAAATGATGCGGCGTATTGTATAGAGCGAACGTGAAGCTGTCAATAACTAAAATTCGCTTTTATTAAAAATTTTTTGCGTTGAGTTTTGTTACACGGAAATCGAAATCAGTTATCATATCGCCATTCCGTGACGTTTAATAAGGATACCATTATGTCAGCACAGATTTTGGATGGAAAAGCCATCGCATTAGAGCTCAGAGAGTCGATTCAACAGGAAGTTGAAGCGCAGGTTGCAAAGGGGAAAATGCCTCCTGGGCTTGCGGTTATTTTGGTTGGTGAAGACCCTGCGTCACAAGTGTATGTTAAAAATAAAAAGATTGCTTGTGACAAAGCTGGGTTTAATGATGTGTCGATGGTATTGCCTGCTGAAACGTCTCAAGCCGATTTATTGGCTAAAATTGATGAGCTGAATGCGCGTGAAGATGTACATGGTATTATTGTGCAACTTCCTGTGCCTGATCATATTGATCCGGAAGAAATTATTGAGCGTATTGATCCAAAAAAAGATGTCGATGGGTTTCACCCCTATAACATGGGGCGTTTAGCGACGCGCTTGCCTGAACTGGCACCTTGTACGCCACACGGGGTGATGACGATGCTGGCGAAAACAGGGATTCCTTTACGGGGTTTGAATGCGGTTGTGGTTGGGGCTTCAAATATTGTGGGAGTACCGATGGCGCTGGAATTGCTGAATGAGCGCGCAACGGTCACGGTTTGTCACAGTGCGACAAAAGATTTACCGCAAAAGGTCGCGGAAGCTGATTTAGTGGTGGTCGGTGTCGGGATACCAAATATGGTGAAAGGCGATTGGATTAAAGATGGCGCGATTGTGATTGATGTGGGGATTAATCGTCTGGACGATGGGTCTTTATGTGGTGATGTGGAGTATGACAAAGCCAAAGAAAAGGCGAGCTGGATTACGCCTGTTCCGGGCGGTGTGGGTCCAATGACCATTGCGACGTTGTTGCAGAATACTTTGCAAGCAGCTTATGGTATTAAAGCCTAAAAGGTTTAAACAGCGTGGTTAAAAAAACAGCCAGGCCTGGCTGTTTTTGACTGAAAGCGTGTTACATAAAAAAGCCCCTTTAATAGGGGCTTTTTTGATGACATTGATTAGGTTTTAAGCGTTAGATTCTGAAGAGGCCTGCTCTTCTTTCGCTGAATCGGTCACTTCTGCTTCATCCTCTAAAGGTGGCAAGCCTAAAAACTCTCGTCTGAAGTTTTCCATGCCTTTTGAGACCAGATTGGTTGTCGCTGAAAAAGTGTCTTTGACTTTGCCATCAAATACATTCAAGTCACTTAAAATGCCTTGAGCTTCATCAAATCCTTGCTGCAAGCCACCGCCAACAACGCTCATGAACTCTTGCATTAAAGCTTCGCCTTCCAATTCAGGGTGGGCTTTTTGAAAAGCGGGCAAGAAAGCCGATGCACCACTGACGATTCTGCCGGCCGTGTTTTCCGGTGTCCAATATTCCATGCCACCTTGTTTTTTCAAAGCGTCTTGGCTGATGGCGTTTTCACCAAGCTCTGGCGTTAGCGTTTCATTGAGTTTTTCAATGGCTGCTTGAAACGTCATTTTAAGTGAATTTTCAATTGCTTTGCTTGAATCGCCAAACAAGTGTGCCACTAAGCTGGCTTGTCGTTCATTTCGAATCGTCATTTGGTCGGCTTTAATTTGACCTTGTCCAGAATGTTGCTCTGACTGATTGGCTGACTGAGCTTGTTCGTTTCGGTTGTCATGTCCCGCAAGCTTTTGGTAAGCCATTAACCCGGGAGGGATGTTTGAGATGGGCATAGCGATTTCCTTTTCTGGCAATATTAAAAATCAAACGGAAAGCATATTTTGTTGTTTTTAAAGTTCCGTTTAAAGTAGAGAAATCTTATAAGGTTTTGTATTTATTATGTTTAATACTTATCTTATCGATAAATGAACGATTAAGAAAGTATTTTCTCTATTGAAGTTAACGGCCATTTTGCTAAAAACTTAAGTAAAAGAAGTGGGGTGCGAAACAAAAGCGATGGTTTGGGTAAAAGCGAAAAATGTCGCGTTACACTGCTGATAATAAAGGTGAAAAATGGTATTATTCCGCTTTTACGATGAAAGCCTATAAAAAGTTATGGAATTAAATCCAATTTACACCCAGATCAAAGATTTTACTGAGCGCACTGAAGTGCTTAGGGGGTATCTTTGACTATGATACCAAGCAAGAAAGATTGGTTGAAGTTGAGCGCGAATTAGAAGACCCGACGGTTTGGAGTGACCCTGAACGTGCACAAGCGCTAGGAAAAGAAAAATCACAACTCGATAATGTTGTGACAACGATTCAAGACTTGGAAAGCAGCTTAGAATCGGCGCATGAAATTTTAGAGATGGCGGAAATGGATGCCGACCAAGAAATGGTCGATGAAGTGGTCTCTGAATTAGCACGTCTGGAAAACAAACTGGGTCAACTTGAATTCCAACGTATGTTCTCCGGTGAATTGGATGCCAATAACTGTTATTTAGAAATTCAATCCGGCTCTGGTGGCACCGAAGCACAAGATTGGGCGAATATTATCTTACGGATGTATTTGCGCTGGGCGGAAAGTCACGGCTTTAAAGCTGAGATTTTAGAAATATCGGCCGGTGATGTGGCCGGTATCAAAGGCGCCACCATTCATGTACAAGGCGATTATGCTTTTGGATGGCTCAGAACGGAAACCGGGGTGCATCGTTTGGTTCGTAAGTCACCTTTTGATTCGGGCAACCGACGTCATACCTCGTTTGCCTCGGTGTTTATCTCGCCAGAAATTGATGACAGTTTTGAGGTTGAAATTAACCCGGCCGATTTACGTATCGATGTGTACCGTGCCAGTGGTGCCGGTGGTCAGCACGTCAATAAAACCGAATCAGCTGTTCGAATTACACATTTACCCACCAATACCGTGACACAATGCCAAAACGGGCGTTCACAGCATCAAAACAAAGCGGAAGCCATGAAACAGCTACGTGCCAAGTTATATGAGCTGGAAATGTTGAGCCGTAATGCCGAGAAGCAAGAAATGGAAGAAAGTAAGTCGGACATTGGCTGGGGAAGCCAGATCCGCTCTTATGTATTGGACTCCGGGCGTATTAAAGATTTAAGAACGAATGTTGAAACGGGTAACACCAACGCCGTGTTGGACGGAGATTTGGATCAGTTTATTATTCCAAATCTAAAAGCCGGCGTATAACATAAGACACAATAATGAAAAATCTCCCAGGCCTGGGAGAATGATAAAAATAGAATTCACCCCTAACTAACTACTAAGTATTGAATAGGAAGCAACATGGCAAACCCTGAAAACCCAACTCCTGAAGTCGATGAAAACAAAATCATTGCAGAAAGACGTGCAAAGTTAGCTGCTTTACGCGAAGCCGGCCATTCTTATCCGAATACGTTTAGACGGAACGACGTGTCTAGTGACCTGCATGAACAATACAATGCATTCAGTAAAGAAGAGCTGGCGGAAATGGAGCCGGTTCGCGTCAAGGTTGCGGGTCGTATGTTGTTGCGCCGTATTATGGGGAAAGCCAGTTTTGCGACCTTGCAGGATACACATGGCCGCATCCAGATTTACGTGACGCGTGATGAGTTGCCAGAAGGGTTCTACAATACACAGTTCAAGAAATGGGATTTGGGTGACATTGTTGGGGCTGAAGGATATTTATTTAAAACCAATACCGGTGAATTATCGGTTCATGTTGAGCATATTGAGCTGATTACCAAGTCATTGCGTCCTTTACCGGATAAGTTCCATGGTTTGCAAGATCAGGAAATCAAATACCGTCAGCGTTATGTGGATTTGATTGTGAACGAAGAAAGTCGCGATACCTTTATGATTCGTTCAAAAATTGTGCAGCATGTGCGCCACTTCTTGATTCAAAAAGGGTTTATGGAAGTTGAAACGCCGATGATGCATGTCATTCCGGGTGGCGCGACGGCAAAACCGTTCCATACGCATCATAACGCGTTAGATATGCCGCTTTATTTACGAATTGCACCGGAGCTTTACCTAAAGCGCTTGGTTGTAGGTGGGTTTGAAAAAGTCTTTGAAATTAACCGAAGCTTCCGTAATGAAGGGCTGTCAACACGCCATAACCCAGAATTTACCATGGTTGAGTTTTATTCGGCCTACACGGATTACAATCAGTTGATGGATTACACCGAAGAGTTATTGAAAGAGCTGGCAGAAATGACAGTGGGTTCATCGCAAGTGCCTTATCAAGGGCAGGTGTTTGACTTCGGCAAGCCGTTTGCGCGTTTAACGATGAAAGAGGCGATTTTGAAATACAATCCAAGTGCCTCGGCAGACAATCTGGATGATTTAGAGTCAGCACGTGCGTTAGCAAAATCGTTGAATGTTCATGTTGAAGAGAGTTACGGGCTAGGTAAAATCTGGACGGAAATCTTTGAAGAAACGGCAGAAGAAAAGCTGATGGACCCAACGTTCATTACCGAGTATCCGGCGGAAGTGTCGCCATTGGCGCGCCGTAATGACGATAACCCGTTTATTACCGATCGTTTTGAACTGTTCATTGGTGGACGTGAGCTGGCGAACGGCTTTAACGAGTTGAATGATGCGGAAGACCAAGCGGAGCGTTTTAAAGCGCAGGTGGAAGCAAAAGATGCCGGTGATGATGAAGCGATGCATTATGATGAAGATTATATTGTGGCGCTAGAGCATGGTATGCCACCAACAGCGGGTGAAGGCATCGGGATTGACCGTTTGGTGATGTTGTTTACCGACAAACCAACCATTCGTGATGTGTTGTTGTTCCCGCATATGAGACAAGCCGACTAAAAGTCAGTTTGAACGCAATGAAAAAGCCGCATTCAGTGCGGCTTTTTTGTTTCTAGATTTGTGTGAATAAGACTGAAAAAAACAGCCAGGCCTGGCTGTTTTTCATGGGTGACTTTAGTCGTCTGTCAAATCATAAGGCAGGGGTTCGATCGTAGCGATGGCGCTATTTTCGGTTTTTAATTGTCCCTGAACGCTTTCAAGTGGTTTGATTGTGATGATGGCTAAGCAAACCGTGCCTTCATAGACATCCGGCGCAGACGACACTGTTGTGAATTTATAATTTTTATCCGCTTCATCTGTTAGCTTGAAGGTGTCACCGGGTTGCAACGGAAGCACTTCTTCCATATGGAGGCGCATCATACGTTTGGTGGCTTTTCCACGGTAGAACATGCGCGCGATAACTTCTTGCCCAGGAAAACACCCTTTTTTAAAGTTGATGGCATTGAGTTTATCCAAGTTCAAAAACTGGGCGATAAATTCATTCGACGTGGTTTCGTTGACTTGAGGTTGACCGCTGACAATATGCAGTAAGTTCCAGTCTTGGGTGTTGGTGAACTCGCCATTGTTTTTTAAAATATCCATCAAAACTTTGGTTTGCTCAACCGGTCCAAAGAAACTATAACAGTGGTAAGGCCCAGGCAGTTTGATGGCGATAATGTCTGATAGATCGTCTTCTTGAATGTGTTCTGCTTCATAAGTGTGTTTGATTTTGGTTGAAAGCAGGCGTTGTACATCGAGGTCAGCAAACTCACCGGCATAACCCACTTGGATCATTTGCTCAGAAACCTCTTCCAGCTCTACTTTTGAACGCATTTTAAACAGGGTCAAGCGTTGTAGAATGGTTTGTTTTAAGGAACCGTCAAAGCTGAGATAAAAAGCATCTTGTTGTTTGAAAACGGTCATAATCGCAAGTACTTTGCCTTGCGGTTCGCAGTACGCAGACAGTTGCGCCTGCTGGTCAGAGACTTCTTTTAGGTCATTGGTTAGCTGGCCTTGAAGAAAATCAAAGGCTTCTTCTCCAGTCACTTTAATTAAGGCTTGGTGCGCCAAGCTGGCAATAACGGGGCCGTTTTTCACCATAAAGCGCTCGATATCAGGTTGACCAAAGGTGGTGATTTCGTCGTTATCTTTAAAAACCGCTCCTTTGTCGGTTAAAAAGGCTTTCCAATCTGCGTTCATATGTATTCCTTGGATTAAGTGTTACGCGTATTATACATTGATAAGGGGTGGTTGTTGAATCGTGCGATGACTTTGGCATTCATTCGAAATGAGGCGAAAAATTTAGGGATTGATAATCTATAGCGGAGTCGGTAATATCTCTTAATATAAAGTAGGATTTTGGAGAAACGACGTGTCGGAACAAAATAAAGAGTTTTTAACCTTTAAACTGAGAAAGGAAGAGTTTGCGATTGCGATTGACCGCGTGCAGGAAATTCGTGGTTGGCAAGAGCCGAATCCACTTCCGAATGTGCCGAGTTTTGTCAAAGGAGTGATTGATATCCGTGGAACGATTGTGCCGATTTTAGATTTGCGAGAGCGTTTTAAAATGGCGGCTGAGTTTAGCGCCACCACGGTAGTCATTGTGGTGAATATTGCCACGAGCCAAGGAGAAAGAATTGTTGGGTTGGTGGTGGATGCGGTGTCTGACGTGCATCAATTTGATATGAATGCTTTGCAATCACCGCCAGATATTTCCAACTCTATTGATAGCCAGTATATTCAAGGGTTAACGACGATTAATGATCCGGAAGCCAATGAGAAAGCTTCAAATGAGAGCAAAGAAATCGCGATGTCGAAAAGCTCAAAAGGACGTATGGTCATTGTGATTGATATTGATAAATTGGCTTCAGAAGGTTTGATTGAACAGGTCGCCAATGCGGATGAGTCCGTGCCGTTACGGAATGGCTAAGACAGGATGAATTCAGGTTTTTATAAACCCACTTTTAAGTGGGTTTTGTTTTTTTAGGCCTGAGGACGGTTGGACGACTACGCTTTTTCATTTCGGGGTAATCCAAATTGTAATTCAACCCTCGACTTTCTTTACGTCTCAATGCGCTTTTAACCATCAACTCTGCCACTTGTGTGAGGTTTCTCAGCTCGAGCAAATCTGAGTTGAGCGTGTGTGCTCGATAGTATTCGTTGATCTCTTCTTTCAAAACCTTAATGCGCTTCAACGCACGCTTGAGACGTTTATCGGTTCTCACGATGCCGACATAATCCCACATCAATCGACGAACTTCGTCCCAGTCATGACTGATCAGAATTTTTTCTTTTGGAGTGGTGACATATCGATCATCCCAGTCTTTGATATTTTCCTTGTGGAGGGGCGGTTGATGTTCAAAGACCTTGTGGATGGCTTGGTAAGCCGTTTCTGCAAATACCAATCCTTCCACTAAAGAGTTGCTGGCTAGCCGGTTCGCACCGTGTAAGCCAGTATAAGCGGTTTCACCAATGGCAAACAGATGGTCAATGTCTGTTTGCCCATTCAGGTCGGTTGAAATGCCGCCACAGGTATAATGTGCTGCGGGAACGACAGGAATGGCTTCTTTTGTGATATCAATGCCGACTTTTAAGCAACGAGCATAAATGGTCGGAAAATGATGAATGATAAACTCAGCATCTTTATGAGAAATGTCTAAATAGACGCAATCAATCCCGTGTTTTTTCATTTCCTGATCAATGGCTCGGGCGACAATGTCTCTCGGCGCTAAGTCTGCACGCTCATCATACTTTGACATGAATGCTTCACCTGACGGTAATTTCAAGATACCGCCTTCCCCGCGAACGGCTTCAGAAATTAAAAAAGAACGATCTTTTGGGTGAAACAAACAAGTCGGGTGGAACTGGTTGAATTCCAGATTGGTCACTGAGCAACCTGCACGCCACCCCATGGCAATGCCATCACCGGTTGAGGTATCAGGGTTACTGGTGTATAGGTAGGTTTTACTCGCTCCCCCCGTGGCTAACACAGTATATTGTGCTAAAAGGGTTTTGACATGATTGTTAGACTGATTCAATACATAACAGCCAATACAGCGCGTGCGGTCTCGATTTAAAATTAAATCGACCGTCATGTGGTTTGGCATCATGGTGATGTTGGGTGTGTTTTTGACCAAGTCCACCAGTGTTTCAGTGACTGTTTTTCCAGTATGATCGGCCGCATGAATAACGCGACGATGGCTGTGTCCCCCTTCTTTTGTCAGGTGATAGCTATCAGATTGCGCCTGTTTGCTAAAAGGAACGCCCATTTCGATTAATTCGTAGATAGATTGAACGCCTTTTTCGGCCACCATGCGGACGGTTTTTTTATCGCATAAGCCTGCACCGGCATTCATGGTGTCCTTGATGTGGGATTCTACCGAGTCGAAAGGATCCAGCACGGCGGCGATCCCGCCTTGGGCATAAGCGGAGCTACCTTCTTGCAAGGAGGCTTTCGCTATTAAGGTGACAGAATAATGTCGAGCCAGTTTAAGCGCAACAGAAAGTCCTGCAATGCCACTGCCGATGACGAGTACATCTGTTTCTTGTGCGTTGGTTGGGTTCAATGAAATTCCTGCCTGATCCTTCTTGAAAAACCAAATAATGGTACCATAATCTTAAGACTAAAAGGGATGGGGTTGCTTAAAGATGGAAGGTCGGGATTTATTAAAAGCCGAGGCGGAAACCGAATCGGTTTCTGAGACGGCAGAATTACTTGCTCAAGGGCGAGTGGCAAAGGTGAAAAAGGGTATGGCTTATGTGTCGACTCAGCGTGAAACTGGGTGTAGTGGTTGCCAAACCCAAAAGGGGTGCGGTACGTCGGTATTAGCGCAGTTGTTTTCACCTAAATCAACGGCACCTATTCAAGTGGTTAATGTCCTTGGAGCGAAAGTGGGAGATGAAGTCATTCTCTCAATGGATGAGTCACATTTAATTAAACATTCCTTAATGGGGTATGGCGTACCATTATTAGGACTGTTTGTTGGAGCAATTTTGTTCCAGGTCGTTTTGGACACTCTCTTCCAAATACCTGCAGAAGATGGAAGTGCTGTGCTCGGTGGTTTGATCGGGTTGTTTCTGGGTTGGGGAGTGACAAAAAAGTATTATCGGCCTCAGTTACCTGTTTTAAAAAAAATAATTCAATCTTCGTAAAGGAGACAAAATGAAAATACAACTAAAATCCCTGTATGGTGCTTTGATAGCTCTGGTGTTGGCAGCGAGTTTTTCGTCTGTACAAGCTGCCGGACCGACAATTTCATTGCCAGACTTTTCGCAACTGGCTTCGGAAAATAGCCCTATGGTCGTTAATATCAGCACGACGAAGAAAATTGAAAGAGCTGATCACCCTCAATTGAAGGGGGTGCCCGATGAAATGTTACGTTACTTTTTTGGAATCCCCGAAGGGCAAGATCCTAGAGGTGGACATGAAGAACAAGTGAGTTCTCTGGGATCTGGATTCATTATTTCATCAGACGGATATATTATTACCAATCATCACGTTGTTGCGGATGCAGACGATGTTGTGGTGAAGCTAAGTAACCGAAGAGAGCTTAAAGCAAAAGTCATTGGGTCGGATGAGCGTTCTGATATCGCCGTGATCAAAGTCGATGCTAAAAATCTTCCGGTGGCTAAGATTGGCACGTCTAAAGATTTGAAAGTCGGGCAATGGGTGATGGCGATTGGGGAACCTTTCGGATTAGATTACACCGTGACCCATGGCATCATCAGTGCATTGGGGCGCTCTTTGCCTGATGATACTTACGTCCCTTTTATTCAGACGGATGTTGCCATTAATCCAGGAAACTCAGGCGGTCCCTTGCTGAATACCAAGGGTGAAGTGGTTGGGGTTAACGCCCAGATTTATAGTAATAGCGGTGGTTCAATGGGACTTTCGTTTTCGATTCCGATTGATATTGCGATGGATGTTGCACAACAGCTTAAAACCAACGGGCATGTCGAGCGTGGTTATCTAGGCGTTGGCGTGCAGGAAGTATCCGGCGATTTGGCAAAATCTTTTGATATGAAGAGACCCATGGGTGCCCTTGTGACTTCTACAGAAAAGGATTCAGCAGCCAGTGAAGCCGGTATTCAACCTGGGGATATTATTATTGAGTTTGCTGGTCGAACAATTCAGAAATCAGCTGATTTGCCACCGATTGTTGGGAATTCATCTGTTGGAGAACCTATTAAGATTAAAATCCTAAGAAATGGTGGCTATAAAACGTTGACGGTTAAATTGAAATCGTTGAGTGATATGAATGTAGCTGCATCAGGAGCAGATGTTGAAAACACAGCCTTAGGTGTGATGATGAAAGAGATTGACCCTAAGGTACTTGAAAAATTGAATCTGCCTTTTGGTGTCGGAGTTTCTAAAGTCAAGCGTGGCAGTGCGGCAGATCAAGCGGGAATTATGCCGGGAGATATTTTGGTGACGATTAACTTCAAACCCATTAAATCGGTTGCTGCGTTGAATGAGGTTGTTGCAGCAGCCCCCAAAGGCCGTTCTCTTCCTGTCAGAGTGGTTAGAGGGAATCGTTCTGTGTTCCTTCCGCTAGTGTTAAATTAAGGATGATGAGGTTTGAGGTAACTAAATCTTATAAACAAGTGAGATTTATAACAATTTAGCGTAAAATACGCGAATATTTGTTATCAAACGATTCATTCATGTTTTTGATGCGAAGGGTGTCTAGCTTAAAAGAACTAGACACCCTTTTTTGTAAGTTTTTTAAGTTTATTTTAATGAATCGATTACTGTTTAAAAATTGAGGCATAGATGTCAAACCAGCTTGAACATATCCGGAACTTTTCAATTATTGCTCATATCGACCATGGTAAATCGACGATAGCAGATCGGTTTATCCATTTGTGTGGTGGTTTAACAGACCGGGAAATGGCGGCTCAAGTTCTGGATTCAATGGATTTAGAGCGTGAACGTGGGATTACCATTAAGGCGCAAAGTGTGACATTGAAATACTTGTCGGATGATGGCAAGACGTATCAATTGAATTTTATCGACACGCCAGGGCATGTCGATTTTTCTTATGAAGTGTCTCGTTCTCTGGCTGCTTGTGAGGGTGCTCTACTGGTGGTGGATGCTTCTCAAGGGGTAGAAGCTCAAACGGTTGCAAACTGTTATACTGCGATTGAGCAAGGCTTGGAAGTGTTGCCTGTGCTCAATAAAATTGACTTGCCCGCAGCAGAACCAGAGCGGGTGGTGGATGAAATTGAAGAAATTATTGGTATTGAAGCACACGATGCGGTGCAAGCCAGTGCCAAGTCCGGTATTGGAATCAAAGAAACCTTAGAAGAAATTGTTCGTAAAATTCCTGCGCCTGAAGGGGATTTGGATGCGCCTTTAAAGGCGCTGATTATCGACTCATGGTTTGATAATTATTTAGGAGTGGTTTCACTGGTTCGTGTCATTGATGGAACGATCCGTAAAAAAACTAAAATGAAAATTATGTCAACGAAAGAAGAGTATGTCGTTGATGAAGTGGGTATTTTCACCCCTAAACGCACGCCGCAAGACTCATTGTCGGCGGGTGAAGTTGGGTATGTCATCGCAGGAATAAAAGATATTGATGGCGCGCCGGTCGGGGATACGATTACCATTTCAGGAAATGAATCTGCTCCCTTGCCAGGATTTAAACCTGTCCAACCTCGCGTTTTCGCAGGCTTGTTTCCAATCAGTTCGGAAGATTTTGAAGATTTAAGAGAAGCGCTCCGAAAGTTACGTTTGAATGATGCGGCGCTTCACTTTGAACCAGAAAGTTCTGATGCGCTTGGCTTTGGTTTCCGTTGTGGCTTCCTGGGGATGCTGCACATGGAGATTATTCAAGAGCGGCTGGAACGCGAGTATAATCTGGATTTGATTACGACGGCGCCAACGGTTATTTATGAAGTCTTGACGAAAAAAGGTGAGTTATTAAGCATTGATAACCCTTCAAGTTTGCCTGATCCAAGTTTAATTGAAGAAATTCGTGAACCCATTATTCAAGCCAATATTTTGGTGCCGAACGAGTTTGTCGGTGCCGTCATGAAGTTATGCTTAGAAAAGCGTGGTGTTCAAAAAGATATGCAGTATGTGGGAAATCAAGTGTCCATTCATTATGAGCTGCCCTTGAATGAAGTGGTGTTAGATTTTTTTGATCGGTTGAAGTCCACCAGTCGCGGATATGCTTCAATGGAGTATGATTTCAAACGTTTCCAAGCCGATGATCTCGTTAAGCTGGAATTTCTGGTGAATAATGAACCTGTTGATGCTTTAGCCATTATTGTCCACAAAGCAACTGCGGTACAGCGAGGCAAAATCTTGATCGAGAAGCTAAGGAAGATTATTCCTCGTCAAATGTTTGATGTTGCGATACAGGCTGCAATTGGTGCTAAAATTATCGGTAGAACGAATGTGAAAGCGTTACGCAAGAATGTAACGGCAAAATGTTACGGGGGAGATGTCTCGCGTAAGAAAAAATTATTGCAGAAGCAAAAAGAGGGTAAAAAACGCATGAAATCCATCGGCAGTGTCGAACTGCCACAGGAAGCGTTTTTAGCCGTGTTAAATACTACAGAAGAAGATTAAGAGAAGATCCCAATGAGTTTTGAGTTAATTTTAGTTATTATCACGGCCATTACTGGTGTTGTTGTCTATGTAGATAGAACGGTTTGGCGTCCTAAAAGAAACCGATCGGTCACGACAGAAAAAGAACCCATTTTGATCGAATATTCCCGATCTTTGTTTCCTGTGTTTTTGATTGTTCTGGTATTACGGTCTTTCGTAATTGAGCCTTTTAGAATCCCATCAGGTTCCATGTACCCAACATTGGAAATTGGAGATTTTATCGTTGTGAATAAGTTTGCTTATGGGATTAAGTTGCCTGTGACACAAACAAAAATCTTACCGATTGGAGAGCCAAAACGAGGGGATGTCGTGGTATTTAAATACCCTAAAGATCCTGATGTGGACTACATTAAAAGAGTGGTGGGGCTGCCTGGTGATGAGATTACTTATATTGGTAGAACGGTTTTCATTAATGGTAAGCCCGCGCCACAGACTTTCTTAGGAGAGTATGAAGGCGAAGGGTCTGGCAAAGTAATGAATGGCGCTTCTGTGATGCAAGAAACCCTAGGGGATAACTCTCATTTAATGCTTTCTGATCGAGAAAAAAATAGCCAAGACATGAATACGGTTGTCGTGCCAGAAGGTCATTATTTCATGATGGGTGATAACCGAGATCATAGTAACGACAGTCGTTTCTGGGGTTTTGTACCTGAAAAGAATCTCAAAGGGAAAGCCTTTGGTATTTGGATGAATTGGGATGATGGTATTCAATTTGATCGCATTGGTAAGGGAATTGAGTAAGATGTCTGAGGTTGAAAAACAGGCGAAGCTGAATCGACTTTCTAAAGCTTTAGGATATCAATACAATGATATTGAGTTTCTGAAAAGAGCTTTGACTCATCGAAGTATGGGGGCAAAGAATAATGAAAGACTGGAATTTTTAGGAGATAGCCTTGTTAACTTTATGATTGCAGATGCTTTGTTTCATCAGTTTCATAAAATTTCTGAAGGGGATTTGAGTCGTATTCGGGCTTTTTTAGTCAAAGGAGAAACATTGGCTAAAATTGGTAAAGAATATCAGTTGTCTGATTATTTGATGCTTGGACCAGGTGAGCTGAAAAGCGGTGGTTATCGTCGAGAATCGATTATTGCAGATACTGTGGAGGCAATTATTGCTTCGGTTTATGAAGATGGCGGATTAGATGCTTGTCGCGCTTTTGTGATGCGGCTTTATGATGATCGCTTAAAAGAGCTGGATCCATCAAAAATTGGAAAAGATCCAAAAACACGCCTGCAAGAGTTTTTGCAATCTAACCGTGAACAACTACCTGAATATAGTGTGATGACGGTCAATGGCCCAGCGCATGCACAGGAATTTACCGTTTCTTGCTATGTTGCAATATTAAATAGAAAATTTGAAGCCACTGCGACTAATCGTCGCAAAGCAGAACAAGTAGCGGCGCAGGAAGCGTTGGATATCTTGGAGAACGATAATGACTGACACCCCTGAAACTCCAGAGAAAACATCTGTGGATACACCTTATCATGCTGGGTTTGTTGCGGTTATCGGGCGTCCAAATGTGGGTAAATCGACTATTATGAATGGTTTGTTGGGACAGAAGTTGAGTATTACCTCGCCCAAGCCACAAACCACGCGTCATCGAATTCATGGTATTCATACTACGGAAAACTTTCAAATCGTGTTTGTCGATACGCCGGGTATGCATTTAGGGGCATCAAAGTCGATTAACCGTTATATGAATAGAGCTGCCAATAGCGCTTTTGGTGATGTTGATGTGGTTTTGTTTGTGGTCGAAGCGGGACGGTGGTCAAAAGAAGATCAAGCAGTGGCCGACAAATGTCAAAACTTAGATGTGCCTGTGATTGTACTGGTTAACAAAATTGATAAATTCAAGCAGAAAGAAGAATTGTTTCCTTTTTTACAAAAGGTTGGGGAGAAAGTCTCTTTCGAAGCATTGATTCCTGTTTCGGCCTATACGAAGTCTGGATTTGATGTTATTGAAACTGAGATTTTAAAACATATTCCCGAACAGCCAGCAATTTTCCCTGAAGACTATATTACCGATCGCTCAACCCGTTTTCTCGCATCAGAAATTGTGCGTGAAAAGTTGATGCGAACGTTAGGGGATGAGGTGCCTTATGGTGCAACGGTGGAAATCGAACAATTTACGTTTGATAAAGAAGAGAATCGTTGGCATATCAATGCGTTAATTCTGGTAGAAAGATCTGGGCAAAAGCAGATTGTGATTGGAAAAAAGGGTGAACAGATCAAACAGATGGGGATTCAAGCCAGAAAGGATTTGATGAACTTGTTAGACAGCCGGGTGCATCTTGAATTGTGGGTCAAGGTCAAAGAAAACTGGTCAGATGATGAGCGAGCATTGGCAAGTTTAGGGTATACCGAAGACCACCGTTAACGTTATCGGAACCCCTGCTGATAGGAGAGCGTGTTGGCGACAGATATTGAACAACAGGCGTTTGTATTACATCGTCGTTCTTATCGCGAAACGAGTTTATTGGTCACGTTTTTTACCCCGGATTTTGGTAAGCAGAATGCGGTGGTAAAAGGGGTGCGCTCAAGCAGTAAAACGGCTCAGGCGAAACAAGCGTGGTTACAGCCTTTTCAGGGGGTTAGTATCAGTTGGCGCGATAAGACCCCTCGCCAGTCGGACTTGGTTTCTTTAAGACAGTTAGAGCCCAGTCATATTCGCTTTCCATTAGGTGGTGAAAGCAGTATTTGTGGACTGTATTTGAATGAATTGCTGTATCGGCTGCTTTACCCTTCTTTGGAAGTGAGTCAGTTGTTTACACAATATCAGCAAGCACTTTATGATTTGGCGATTGCAGAAAATCGTAATCAACAAGCTTGGGTTCTAAGAAAGTTCGAATTTGCTTTACTGTCAGAATTGGGGTATGCCTTTCAAACGGAAGTAGATTACTTTCAGACACCGATTCAGGCGGATAAAAAATATCTTTTTCATTTAGAATTAGGGCTCTTTCCAGAACCTTTTTCTCAACTCTCGTTGGATCAAAATCAAGGCATTATTATTTCGGGTCAATGCCTGTTGCTGTTCGCGCAAAAAACGTATTGTGAATCATGTTTGACTGAATGGAAGCGGTTATTTCGATATGTTCTCATGCCATACTTAGGTCATAAGCCTATTCAGACCCGATCATTGTTTCAATCATAACGTAATAAACCAGAGCGGTTTATTCATCAGTACGAAGGAAGAGCTATGAACCCTATTTTTTTAGGTTTAAATATTGATCATGTTGCCACATTACGCCAAGCGAGAGGGACTCGGTATCCCGATCCGATCAAAGCAGCCTTAGATGCAGAAATGGCGGGCGCTGATAGCATTACGCTGCATTTGCGCGAAGATCGTCGTCATATTCAAGATGCAGATGTTTATCGTTTGTCGGAGTCACGTCAGACAAAAGTTAATCTGGAAATGGCAGCAACACAGGAAATGTTGGAAATTGCTTTGAAGTGCCAGCCTGAAGATGTCTGTTTGGTGCCTGAAAAACGGCAAGAATTAACCACCGAAGGCGGGTTGGATGTGGTCTCTCAAAAAGTGTGGCTGACAGATTATTGTGCTCAGTTAGCAAAAAATAAGACGCGTGTTTCATTATTTATTGATGCCGATGACGCTCAAATTCATGCGGCTAAAGAAGTGGGCGCGCCTGTGATTGAGATTCATACCGGTACGTATGCGGAGCTAACCGATCCTGCTGAAATAAATAAGGAGCTAGATCGTATTCGTAAAGCAACCGAATTAGCGGTTTCGCTTGGATTAACGGTTAATGCAGGACATGGATTGCATTATCATAACGTTCAAGCCATTGCGGCGATTAAGGAAATTGAAGAGCTCAATATCGGGCATGCGATTATCGCACAAGCTATTTTTTCAGGCTTGCCAGAAGCGGTTTCAGAGATGAAACGTTTGATGGTTGAGGCTCGTCAACTGGCATATTTAGGATAATAGTGTGATTGTCGGTATCGGGACAGATCTTGTTGAAATTGCCAGAATCTCTGGCTTAATGGCGAAAAGAAAAGAGGCGTTTATAAAGCGTATTCTGGCGCCACAAGAGTTGGAGAGGTTTGAGAAACATGCACAGCCTGAAAAATTTCTGGCTAAGCGTTGGGCTGCAAAAGAAGCGATTTCAAAAGCGCTGGGTACAGGGTTTACCCAAGGGGTTTGTTTTACCGATATGACAATTGGTCATACAAGTCAAGGTCAACCACTTATTGAATTAACTGGGAAAACGGCTGAAATCGCTCAGCAATTCGGGATTGATCATTGGTCGATTAGCATCAGTGATGAAGTGCATTATGCGGTTGCGTTTGTGATTGCGGAAAAAAGTGTTTAACCCCAGACAAAAAAGGCTTTTCGCCTGAAGTGATGCTTAGTGAAATTTCTTACACTTTAAAGCGTTATCCATTACAATTGATGTCATGAAAAATTTACATCACAAAATCACCCAGGCCTGGTTGTTTTTTGCTCTTTTGGGAGCGAATTTCTCTGCTTTTTCAGCCGCCTCAGAAGTGCAATCCCTTTCTCCCTCTCTTGAACCGAGTAATTATATTACCCAGATTTCTCTCTCTCTTATTTTTATTTTGTTGATTATTTTTGCTGCAGCATGGCTTTTGAAACGTTTTGGCAGAATTAATGGTCTGGCAGGGGCTCAAATGAAAGTGCTGGGGGTGATGAGCTTAGGCCAAAGAGAACGGGTTGTATTGATGGAAGTTGGGAAGAAACAGCTTTTGATTGGTGTCACTGCGAGTCGTGTTTCGTTATTGCACGAACTGGAGGAGCGAGTTGAAATTGAAGAATCACAGCCTGTGGGAAATGCTTTTGCTAAGCGTCTACAGGAAGCGTTGAATAAAAAAGAAAGTTCTTAGAGCATGAAATCAATGAAAAAATACGTTCGCTTGCTGTTCGGAATTGCCCTTTTGTTTTTCCCTATGATGGCATTCTCCGAACCGGGTATTCCAGCCTTTACAGTAGAAACGGATGCAGCAGGGAATCAAGACTATACTTTAACCATTCAAATCTTGTTGTTGATGACAGGGTTGACTTTATTACCGGCGGCATTGATTGCCATGACCTCTTTTTTGCGAATTGTGGTGGTGCTTGCCTTGCTGAGACAAGCCTTGGGAACGATGCAAACGCCTTCTAATCAGGTCTTGATTGGGTTAGCCTTGTTTTTGACTTTATTTATTATGTCACCAGTGCTGGATAATATTTATGATAAAGCGGTCAGCCCTTATTTAGAGGAACAGATAAAATTTAAAGAAGCCATTGATATTGCAAAAGTGCCTGTTCATCAGTTTATGATTCAACAAACTAGAGCGGATGATTTAGGGATGTTTGCCGAAATGGCTGATATTCAGTTAACCGACCCTGAGTCGGTTCCTTTTAAAGTCTTGATTCCAGCTTATATGACCAGTGAGCTGAAAACCGCTTTTCAGATTGGGTTTATGATTTTTATTCCGTTTTTGATTATTGATTTAGTGGTGGCAACCCTACTGATGTCGATGGGGATGATGATGTTGTCGCCTATGATTATTTCCTTGCCGTTCAAGATTATGTTGTTTGTGCTGATTGATGGTTGGGCCTTGATTATGGGAACGCTCGCCAATAGTTTTGTGGTTGCTGGAGGAAGTATCTGATGACACCTGAATTTGTATTGACGATTGGTCAAAAGATGTTAGAAGTCGTGGCGATGTTGGCAGCCCCCTTGCTGTTGCCAGCTTTAGCAGTCGGGTTATTGGTCGGGATGTTTCAAGCTGCCACGCAGATTAACGAAATGACCTTGAGTTTTATTCCAAAAGTTGCCATTGTAGGATTTGTTCTGGTCATAGCGGGGCCTTGGATGCTCACGACATTGGTCTCTTTTTCGCGAGAATTGATTGAAAATATTCCAGCTTTTATCGGTTAAAACGTATTTTAGTTTCTGTAAGACTTTATTAGCGGACGGCGTTCATGAGCTTTAGTTATACGGAGTTTCTGCAATTAATGGGGCTTTATTTTTGGCCTTTTATCCGTATTAGCGGCATGTTACTAATGGTTCCGATTTTATCGGGGAGTTATGTACCGATGAATGTTCGTTTATTAGTGGCTGTATTTATTACGTTTGCTATTGCGCCCTCATTGGCATTGCCGCCACCGGTAGACCCTTTTACCTGGCATGGAATTTTACTGATTGTTCAGCAGTTAGGGATTGGCGTTACGATCGGACTGATTTTTGCGCTGATTTTCCAAGCGTTTGTCATTGCAGGGCATCTGGCATCCATGTCAATGGGATTGGCAATGGCAAGTATGGTTGATCCTGCAACCGGGGTTAATACACCGATTATTGGGCGTTATTTTACAATTATAGCGACATTGCTGTTTTTGCTGATGAATGGTCATGTTTTGGTTTTTAAAGCCGTGTTGCAAAGTTTTGAAACATTACCCATTGGACTGCATTTTTTTACGCAAGACAGTTTAAAACTGATTTATGGGTTTGGTAGTCAGATGTTTGAATCAGGGGTAATGATTGCCTTGCCATTGGTAACGGCTTTACTTTTAGTTAATATTGCATTCGGCATCGTTGCGAGAGCGGCACCCGCATTAAATATTTTTGCAGTAGGTTTTCCGGTCACCTTGCTGGTTGGGTTGATTATGTTAGTGTTTATCACGCCTTTATTGTACCCAAACCTACAGATTCTAATGAGAGCCGCGGTTGAGCTATTGGCACAGTTGAAATTAAATTCCTGAATGGATTTTTAGGCACTTCACTCAAATTAGGTTTTCTAGAGCATGGCTGAAAACGAAGACGGTACAGAAAAATCCGAAGAACCCTCCGAGAAAAAGCTCCGGGAAGCTCGTGAAAAAGGCCAGGTTCCTCGTTCTAAGGAACTGACAACGCTTTTGATGACATTGGGTGCGGCGGTCTTTTTGTATTTTTTCGGCGCACAAATGCTTCAGGATTTTGAAGCCATCTTTATTAAAGGCTTAAGTTTTGATCGCTCTCATGCTTTTGATTTTCAGATGGCGACTAATCTTATTTTAGGGTTAGTCGTGCAGTCGATTTATATGATTGTGCCTTTTTTGCTGTTGATGGTGTTAATTGCAATTGTCTCACCGATGTTATTAGGTGGGTGGAATTTCAGTACACAGGCACTGGCGCCAAAAATCAGTAAACTCAACCCGGTTAGCGGCATTAAAAAAATGTTTTCTATGAATGCGCTCATGGAGTTGTTTAAAGCATTTGCCAAGTTTACATTGGTGTCTGTCGTGGCTGGATTTTTTTTATGGTATTCCTATGAAGAAATTATCAGTATTGGTATCGAACCGCCGAAACAAGGCTTAGCGCATGCCGGTCAATTGATTGTTGAAGCCTTTATCTTTATCAGTTTGTCTTTGATTGTAATCGCCGCGATTGATGTCCCGTTTCAGATACATCAGCATGTTAAACAGCTTAAAATGACCAAGCAGGAAGTTAAAGAAGAGCATAAACAACAAGAAGGGAGTCCTGAAGTCAAAGGACGCATTCGACAGCTTCAAAGGGAGATGTCTCAAAAGCGGATGATGCAAAAAGTGCCTGAGGCGGATGTGGTGATCACGAACCCGACACATTTTGCCGTGGCGCTGAAATATGCGCCAGATGAAATGGCCGAACCCATGGTTTTAGCGTTGGGATCAGATTTTATGGCAGCTCAAATCAGAACCTTGGCAAAAGAGCATAATATTCCGTTGATAGAAGCTCCCCCTCTAGCACGTGCTTTATACTATAATGCTGAAGTTGATCGTCCGATTCCTTATGAATTGTTTAGAGCCGTGGCTGCAATATTGGCTTATGTCTATCAGTTACGAGATGGAAAAAAAACAGAGCGCGTTGATTTTGATAATCTACCTATTCCGCAGGAGATGCAAACCGATGCAACACCGAGCGAAAGTGAATAAAAGCTGAGTTTGAATGGATTTTAATCAAATACTAAATCAAATAAAAACATCTTTTAAAAATGGTTTAGGAATTCCTATTGCTATTTTAGCGTTGCTGGCGATGGTTGTTGTACCGTTACCTCCTTTTTTGCTTGATGTCTTCTTTACATTTAATATTGCACTCTCTCTTGTTGTTTTGATGGTCACTTTATATGCCAAGAGACCTTTAGATTTCGCTGTTTTTCCGACCATTATCTTATTAGCCACGCTTTTCAGGCTGGCGCTGAACATCGCTTCAACCCGCGTTATTTTATTAGAAGGACATAATGGACCTGGCGCAGCGGGGAACGTTATTGAAGCCTTTGGTGAGTTCGTTATCGGCGGGAACTTTGCAGTCGGTCTGGTTGTGTTTGCGATTCTTGTTGTCATTAACTTTGTGGTTATAACCAAGGGTGCCGGGCGCGTTGCTGAAGTCAGCGCTCGATTTACATTGGATTCTATGCCTGGAAAGCAGATGGCAATTGATGCAGACCTGAATGCAGGGTTGATTACGCAAGAAGAAGCTCAAGCCAGACGAATTGAGGTGACCTCTGAAGCAGATTTTTATGGCTCAATGGATGGTGCCAGTAAGTTTGTACGAGGAGATGCGGTTGCGGGGATCGTTATCCTGTTTATCAATTTAATTGGGGGGTTTGCCATTGGGATGGGGCAGCATGATATGACCTTTTCCAGTGCGACAGAAGTCTATACGCTGTTAACGCTTGGGGACGGATTGGTTGCTCAGATTCCTTCGTTGCTTTTATCTACTGCGACAGCCATTATCGTCACGCGAGTGTCGGGTGACAAGGAAGACATGACACAGCAGGTGCAAACGCAAATGTTTGCCAACCCGAAAGCCTTAGGGATGACGGCGGGCATTGTTGCGGTGTTCGGCGTGATTCCGGGTATGCCAAATTTAGCCTTTTTATCCTTTGCGGCAATCGCCGGAGCCGGGGCATATTTTATTCATAAAAAACAACAAGAGACTCCACTGCCTGAAACACTTTCATCAGAAGAAGGTGAACCGGAAGAAACCAGCGTACCAGAATTGAGCTGGGATGATGTTCAATCTGTTGATGTACTAGGATTGGAAGTCGGATATCGTTTAATTCCAATGGTCGACCAAGCACAAAATGGTCAACTGCTTGAACGGGTGAAAGGCGTACGTCGTAAAGTATCCCAAGAACTTGGGTTTTTAGTTCCCCCGGTACACATTCGTGATAATTTGGATTTAAAGCCTAATCAATATAAAATTATGTTGATGGGGGTTGTTTCAGGAGAAGGGGAAGTTTTCTCTGATAAAGAGTTGGCGATAAATCCTGGTCAGGTATTCGGTGAAGTAGCAGGAACGCCGACTAAAGATCCTACATTCGGACTTGATGCGGTTTGGATTACCCCTTCTGATCGCGAACAGGCACAAGCATTAGGCTATACCGTCGTTGATTCCAGTACGGTAGTTGCAACCCATATCAGTCAGGTTATTCAGGACTATGCTTCTGAATTACTCGGGCATGACGAAGCACAGAAATTGCTTGATAAGTTAAAACAGAATTCACCTAAGCTGGTTGATGAATTGGTACCGGATCGCATGTCTTTGGCAGTCGTTGTGAAAGTGCTTCAAAATCTGTTGATAGAAAAGGTGTCCATACGAGATTTACGCACCATTTTAGAGACGTTGACTGAACGAGCCTCTTCAACCCAAGACCCGACGGAGCTGACGATGCATGTTCGAGCTGCACTAGGGCGTTCTATCGTTCAGGGAATTGTCGGGTCAAATGATGAGTTAAAAGTGATTACCTTGGAGCCAGGGTTGGAACAGTTGTTGCTACAAGCATCTCAAGGCGCACCTGAAGGGCAGTTGGCCATCGAACCGGGCTTGGCAGAAAGGTTGCATACGACATTAAAAGAAGAAGCGCAGAAAGTAGAAATGACGGGACAATCAGCGGTTTTATTAGTAGCTCCTCAGATTCGAGCGCAGTTGGCAAGGTTGTTTAGGTTTAGTTTGGCAACTCTGCATATTTTGGCATACTCGGAAGTGCCAGAAAATCGTCGCATTAGTGTTGTTGCTAATGTCGGGCAAGGGGGATAGATGAAGCTGAAGAGGTACCTTGCTCCGAATATGCGAAAAGCGATGATATTGGTTCGAGATGAGCTTGGCGATGATGCTGTCATTATGTCGACACGGAAAACGAATGAGGGTGTCGAAGTTGTGGCGGCGATTGATCCTGAGGCTCAACAGTTTAAAGAAGAAGTCCCTACACAGGCACGGGTCAGTTATCAATCACCTGAGTCTGATATACAATATGATGCGGCTTCAATGCAGAGCAATACTGAAATTGCCAAAATGGCTGATGAACTGAAAGCGGTTAAGCAACTGCTGGAAAACCAGCTTTCAGGGTTGGCGTGGAATCAATCAGAAACGCAGGATCCTAATAAAATTCATCTTATTAAACGGCTGGTGAAGCTGGGAATCGGCTGGGATCTCGCACAACGACTGGTGTCGGAAGTGAATGCGAATAATGACCAGGCCTGGTCAGAAATACTGGGTTCGATAGAAGCGATGGTGCCGATTGATGAAAAAGATATTATTGAATCGGGTGGAATTGTTGCGTTAGTCGGACCTACTGGGGTTGGGAAAACCACAACCATTGCCAAAATGGCGAGTCGTTTTGTGATGAGAAATAGCTCAAGCCAGATTGCGTTGGTAACCACGGATTGTTATAAAATTGGTGCACAGGCACAATTGAAAACCTTTGCCGATATGATGGGTGTCCCTGTTCATGTTGTGAACTCAGAAGGTGAAATGTACAGCTTGCTAAGCTCATTGGCAACGAAAAAATTGATTTTGATTGATACGGCAGGCATTAGCCAGAAAGACATTTTATTGACACAGCAATTAACCAAACAGAAAGCGGGTTTGAATCATATTCGTAACTATTTGGTGATGTCGGCTGCGACGCAGTTGAGTGTGATGAAAGATATTGTGACCTCTTTCGAGCAAGTCGGATTAAAAGGTTGTATTTTGACGAAAGTCGACGAGGCATTACAACTGGGTAATATTTTAACGGTACTGATTGAAAACCAGTTGTCGTTGTCTTATTTATCGGGAGGGCAAAGAGTGCCGGAAGATTTAGAGCCTGTCAAAGCAAGAGATTTACTGGATAAAGCCATGTTACTTGGGCATCAAAATCAGCATTTAAAAGAAGATGAAGCATTCCGTATGGGAATGGGGAAGGAGATTTCAGATGCTCAATGATCAAGCGGCTGGATTAAGAGCAATGCAAACTAATAACAATGGTGAATCAAAAGTGAAACCAGTTCGAAAAAGAAAACCTGTCAGAGTAATTGCGGTTGCCAGTGGGAAAGGCGGGGTTGGTAAAACCAATGTCTCGGTTAATCTCGGCGTTTCCTTAAGTAAAATGGGAAATCGTGTTTTGCTGATGGATGCTGACATGGGATTGGCGAACGTTGATATTATGTTAGGCTTGCAAACCAAGTATAATTTATCACATGTTCTTGACGGGGAAAAAACACTAAGAGAAGTCATGGTCGATGCACCGGGTGGGTTGAAAATTATTCCAGCCGCCTCGGGCGTCAAAAGAATGGCTCAATTGACCCCGATGGAAAATGCTGGAATAATTAACGCATTTTCCGAGTTGGATGGAATTCTGGATGTTTTAATCATTGATACGGCTGCGGGGATTGCTGATAGTGTGGTCAGCTTCTGTCGAGCCTCACAAGAAGTTGTGGTGGTGGTAACGGATGAACCGGCGTCAATGACAGATGCCTATGCTTTGATTAAGGTCTTAAGCCGCGAGTATAAGTTAACAAACTTTAAGTTACTGGCAAATATGGCACGTTCAGAGAAACACGGTAGAATGTTGTATGATAAATTCTCTCAAGTCTGTGAACAGTTCCTGGATGTTACAATAGATTATTTAGGAACGATTCCATTTGATCATGACTTGAGAGACGCGATTCAAAAACAGTCTCCTGTTACCATCGGCAAACCAATGAGTGAATCGGCAAAAGCCTTTCGAGAAGTTGCACAAAAAATTGAGGACTGGCCTATCCCGAATGATGTCACGGGGTATTTACAGTTTTTTGTTGAAAGCTTATTTCAGACGGCGTCTGACTAGATAAGGAATGTACTCTTTATGACTGGCACGCAAGCGTACGCCAATGTACATAAACAAACTTCCGGTGCAGTAATTAATATAGAGGCATTTCTGCCTTTAGTAAAACGAATTGCTTACCACCTGAAAGGACGATTGCCAGATAGTGTCATGGTGGATGATTTGATTCAATCAGGCATTATTGGGTTAATTGAGTCTTCTCAAAAGTTTGATGCGACACAAGGGGCAAGCTTTGAGACCTATGCAGGTATTCGAATTCGCGGAGCGATGCTCGATGAAATTCGTAAAGGCGATTGGACGCCCAGGTCGGTTTATCGGAAGTCTAGAGAAGTTTCTGAAGCGATTTTAAAAGTTGAATCTAAAAAAGGGCGTGAAGCCCGTGATGAAGAAATTGCTGAAGTCATGGGGGTGTCGTTAGACGAATATTATCATGTTCTTCAAGATACCAACTCAGCACAACTTTTATCCATTGATGAACCAGATCATGATGAATTAGCAGAAGACCGAATGGTCGGAACGATTAAGACACCGATTTCAGAGTTAGTCGAGTCTGATTTTCAAAGTGCATTAGCGGAGCATATTCAGCAATTGCCCGAAAAAGAAAAATTAGTAATGGCGCTTTATTATGATGAAGAGCTGAATTTAAAAGAAATTGGTGAAGTTTTAGAAGTCAGTGAATCTCGTGTAAGCCAGATTCACAGTCAAGCGATAAAGCGTTTGAAATCAAGACTTAAAGATTGGCTTTAAAGTAGATTTGAGGAAAAAAAATGCAAATCGATAGAGATATGAATATTTTGGTAGTGGATGATTTTTCGACGATGAGACGAATTGTCAAAAACCTATTAAAGGAATTAGGGTTTAGCAAATTTGATGAAGCGGATGATGGCTCAACAGCCTGGCCGATGATTCAAAGTGGGAAGTATGATTTTATCGTCAGTGACTGGAATATGCCAGAAATGACAGGGATTGATTTGCTGCGCCATGTCAGAGCCAATGACAAGTTAAAAGAAACGCCTTTCTTGTTAATCACGGCTGAAGCGAAGCGCAGTCAGATTCTAGAAGCAGCTGAAGCGGGAGTTGATGGTTATATTGTTAAGCCATTTACTGCTGCAACGTTGAATGGAAAAATTCAAAAGATTTTTGAACGTGTTGAAGAGCGTAAAAAAGCAGCAGGTGCTTGATTTGAAAGTTGTGATCTAGAAAAGTTAAAAAAGCCTTATGTACTACCGAGTGCATAGGGCTTTTTTTTTGAGTGAGGGGGAACCGTGAAAAATATAAAAATAAAACAAATTAAAGCTTTATTAAAGGCCATGGAAAAAGCAGATTATGATAAAGCATCGCAAGCATTGGATGATATCGTCGCGACCAGAGATGGCAATCTATTAGAGCAGGTTGAAAAAATTGCCCAAAATTTACATGATACACTTGAGCAGTTTGGCTCAGACTCTATGCTATTACAGCAAACCAAGCATGGACTACCTGATGCAACAGAACGTTTGGAGTATGTGATTCAAACAACAGAAGAAGCCAGTAACAAAACGCTTTCAGCGGCAGAAAATGTCATTGCTTTGTTAGAGACGTTAGAATCACAAACAAAGGATGGCGCTCAAAAAGAGTTAATCATCAAAGCACAGTCTGAAGTGACTGATATTATGATGGCGCAATCTTTTCAGGATCTTACGGGGCAAGTGTTAAATCGGGTCATTATGCTGGTAACAAGTCTTGAACAAAGTTTGATGGAGTTGATTGATAAATCCGGTATTCATATTGATGATATTCCAGACCCAACGGCATCGGAAGAAACGCGCAAAGCCGAAGAGATGAAAGGTATCGGTCCGAATGTCACGAAATCGAGCCAACAGAATGTGGTAAGTTCTCAAGATGATGTCGATGATTTGTTAGGTGACTTAGGCATTTGAGCACCTTTGCAGATTGTCTGGTGGCATGGTCATTGCTTTATGTTTGGCAGTTAAAAATAGATGATTTTAGTGGTGGATTTTTGACAGACAGCAACCACACGATAAAGCTTTAAGAGGGTTCACATTGTGGATGAGGATATTTTACAGGACTTTTTAGTCGAAGCATCAGAGCTGGTTGAACAGCTTGATGAACAGCTAGTTGAGCTAGAAAACTCGCCATCGGATTCAGACTTGCTGAATGCGATTTTTAGGGGGTTTCATACGATTAAAGGCGGAGCCGGATTTTTAGGCGTTACTCCTCTGATTGAAGTGTGTCATCGTGCTGAAAATGTTTTTGATAAAATCCGTAATGGCGATATTGCTTATGATTCAAAGGCGGCAGATATTATTATGCGGGCTTTTGATGCCATCAGTGACTATATTCAACAACTGAATGGCGGGGCCCGTGACCTAGAAAATGCTGATGAAGCTTTATTGTCTGAATTAGATGCTTTATGGAAAGCCGGAGCTGTTGCGAAATCTGAGCCTGCTGAAGATGTGGCTCCTTCACAGCCTAAATTAGAATTACCCGATGACGTTGATCCAGATGGCGAAATTTCTGATGATGAGTTTGAAGCGCTCTTAAATCAACGTGATGCGTTAAGCAGTTCCAGTTCTAATGAAACAGGGACTGAAGAACCGAAATTAGTCTTGCCGGATGATGTAGATCCTGATGGCGATATTACCGATGATGAATTTGAAGCACTTTTAAACCAGAGAGACATGATGGGTGGGCTTCAAGAATCGCAAGAAGATGCTTCATCTGCACCGACTCCTGCGCCTGAGCCTGCAAAAGCGACACCGCCACCGGAGCCCAAGAAAGCATCAAAACCGGAGGCTGCGAAACCTGATGCGGCTAAAGCGGCCAGTGCCGAGTCTACCGTGCGTGTGGATACTCGCCGATTAGATGAAATTATGAACTTGGTCGGAGAGTTGGTTCTCGTTCGAAACCGTTTACTGACGTTGAGATCTAGTGAAGGATCTGAAGAGGCATTATCGAATGCTGTCGGTAATCTGGATCATGTGACAACAGATTTACAAGCTTCTGTGATGAAAACTCGGATGCAGCCCGTTAAAAAGGTTTTTGGGCGTTTCCCTCGCGTTGTTAGAGATCTTGCGCGTAAACTGGGTAAAGAAATTGAATTGGAGTTAAAAGGGGAAGAAACCGATTTAGATAAAAATCTGGTTGAAGCCTTGGCCGATCCGTTGGTGCATTTGGTTCGAAACTCGGTTGATCATGGGGTTGAAATGCCTGATGTGCGCGAGCAAGCTGGAAAAGTACGCAAAGGCACGGTTATTTTAGCTGCGGAACAAGAAGGGGATCATATTTTATTGTCCATTACGGATGATGGAAAAGGTATGGATCCAGATGTGCTGCGTCGTAAAGCCGTTGAAAAAGGCATGATGGATGAAGTGTCTGCAAATCAGCTGGATGATAAGGCGGCTTTTGAATTAATTATGTCGGCAGGGTTTTCAACGGCGGATCAAATTAGTGATATTTCCGGAAGAGGTGTCGGGATGGATGTGGTCAAGAACATGATCACTAAATTGAATGGCAGTATTGATATACATTCCGTTTTGGGAGAAGGGACGCAAATTAAAATTCGTGTGCCTTTAACGTTAGCTATTTTACCCACGCTGATGGTTTCTTTCGAAGATGACAGCTATGCGATTCCTTTGACCAGTGTACAAGAAATATTTGATTACGATGCTTCTCAAATTAACCGTATTGATGGTCAAATGATGGTTCGTTTAAGAGAAAAAAGTATTCCCTTATTATTTTTGTCAGACTGGCTGGCACCTGACCAAGTGAAAGATAACTATAAAGGTGATAAAGTCATTATTGTTTCGATTGGGAACCAAAGAGCCGGTCTGGTCGTTGAGCAGGTAAATGGACAGGAAGAGGTTGTTATTAAGCCGTTAGGCGTGATGATGAAGCATCTTGAAGGCTATGCCGGTGCGACTATTACGGGTAACGGAAATATTGCCTTGATCTTGGATTTACCCGGCGTAATTCAACGCTTTCAATATTAAAAACGGAGAGTAGAAATGGACTCTGAATCGAATATGCAATCAACCAGCAATTTGTTAGATGGTGTCATTACAGATGAAGATGATGAAAAATACGTCGGGCCCAGCATTCGTTGTGTGATGTTTAATTTAGATTCTGAAGTGTATGGAATCAATGTTAAAAAAATTCGAGAAGTCTTAAGAGTTGGGACGATCCGTAAAGTGGAAGGATCCGCGCCAAGTGTATTGGGGGTGATCAATGTGCGGGGGGTGATCGTGACGGTTGTGGATACGCGAACAACTTATGGGTTACCTTCTAAGCCGACAGATGATTTTTCTCGCATTATCATTGTTGAATTAGATACCGATAACATTGTCGGCATGATGGTCGATTGTGTGATGGAAGTGAAAGATATTCCTGAATCACAGTTTGAACCGATGTCAGCGACCAAAGAAGGGGCTTCTCGATACTTGCAAGGCATTGCACACTATAATGGTGATGTGATTGTTCTAATTGACGTTGACAGTATGTTCTCAGGCCAAACTTAGCCTGTTTATATAAACACTGATTTTTAATAAGAAAAAATGACCAGGCCTGGCCATTTTTTGTTTCTGGCTAATAAGAGGATTCTTCGTCAGTTTCGGGTTGTTTCTGAGAGGGTGTAGGAATTTCTTTATCCGAGAGTTGGTAAGCAAATATTAACACTTGTACCACAGCTTCATATAGCAGCTCGGGGATTTCGTGATCCAATTCTACCTGAGAAAGAAGCTGTACTAAATCATGATCTTCTGTAATGGGGATGTTATTTTCTTTAGCAATCTTGATGATTTGTTCAGCAAGTGTTCCAGCCCCTTTCGCCGTTACTTTAGGGGCAGACTCGCCGTCATACTCCAAGGTAATGGCAACTTTTTGATCCAGTGTCGTGTTATGAGAGGGTGATTTAGTCACGGTTTTGACCAGAGAATAAAAAAGCCACTTAAAAGTGGCTTCTTTATGATTAAGAGGTGAGGCTGAGTTTTTCTGTGAGGCCGAGTTTTTCAGCACCCATTTTTAAAGTATCGGTGGGGGCGTTCCACGCAATGCTTTTTTGATTAGCTTGTGCACTTTTAATGAGCGCAAGTAACGCTTGTAATCCAGAGGTATCAATGGATTCAACGTTTTCTGCCATAAGCTTGTAAGTCTCAGCGTCGGATTGAAAAGCGATTTTTAAATTACCAAATTCTTCTTCAATATGATGAATGGTTAAGTTTTCAGGTAATTCGATCATATTTTCGCTCATAAGAACCTCTATTCATGGAAGTGTTTTATAAAACACGATTAATGACGGATAGTAGTTTTTCCGGGCTGAATGGTTTGACGATCCAACCTGTTGCGCCAGCCTCTTTTCCTTTCGTTTTCATGTCACCTGAGGATTCTGTTGTTAAACACAAAATAGGGGTGAATTTATAGTTGGGTAATGTCCCCCGAACGGCTTGAATCAATTCAATACCATTCATGTTGGGCATGTTGATATCGGTTACGATTAAGTCAAACTGTTCTTTTTTAGCAATATCTAATGCGATTGCACCATCTTCAGCCTCTGTCACATCGTGACCAGCAGATTTTAATGACATGCTCACCATTTGACGCATCGACTTTGAATCATCTACTGCAAGAATTTTGGACATTGTTACCCTCTCAATATTTCTTTAAAACTTAATTAAATTTGTCGTCATTATACAATTATTCGTCTATATTCAGGCTTTTTTTGATTTCAGACAGGATGCCAGAAGAGACGAGTTCGTCAACGTGCAAAACAATCACCATTTTGTCTGAAACGGTAGCAAGCCCTTTAACATATTCGGTATGAATGGTGCCGTTAATCTCTGGTGAAGCTTGAAGGCTCCCTAAATCAATAGAATGAACATCCGATACGCCATCCACAACGACGCCAATAATCTTCTGTGTGTTTGATGAAGCATCGGTCGCTCGCAAGATGATGACAACGGTGCTTTCATCGTAGGTAATGTCATTGAGTCCGAATCGAATTCTTAGGTCAACAACAGGTACCACTGCACCACGCAGGTTAATCACGCCTTTGACATAATCCGGTGCATTTGGGATAGTTGTGGTGCGCTCCCAGCCTTTGATTTCTTGCACTCTCAAGATATCAACGCCGTATTCTTCGCTTCCAAGGATAAAGCTTAAGATTTGATCGTCTGAACCTTCGTTTTGTTCAATTTGATCTTGAATCGCCTCCATATCAGCACCCATCTACTCAGCCCCACAGTTATTGTTATTCAGTGTATTTATCGATGTTTGCATTAAGTTACCTTATTTGCTCTAAAACGTCTAGTTTATTCAGGCCTGTTTTTAGAAAAATTATCTAAAAAAATAGACATAAAAGTAAACATTAGTAAGCAATTGCGAGACCAAATACAGTTGTTAAATATGAATGTCAATTAAAGCGATTTTTTCTGCGTGAGCGGCATTGGTTGGTTTTTCTTTTGACATCATTAATTGTTTTAACGGAATTGACGCTTCTTGGAATTGTTCTCTTAAAACAGGTAGTTTGTCGGTGATGGTTTTCGTCAGTGCAGTGTTGTCTGCCCAAAGCATAACGGAAATGATGTCTTCCTGAATAAGCAATTTGCTGGATAACTCTCCTTCATTGAGTTTTAAGTTGATGATGACTTCCCAAAAAGGAGGCGTGGTGTCTTTTTGTTTGCGGATATCAATTGAAAGTTCTTTCAAAAAATCATTGGCGGCCAATGGCAATTGAACATTCATCAAATATGCATTTTCTGACGCTTGGAGTTGTTGAAGCGTTAAACGATTCAAGGTCTGATTCAGTATGGTAGAAAGTCTTGAGAGTTCGGGTTGCTTGTTAGATTGGTTCTGGTTGACCAATTGAAGCAGTTGTAATAACTTTGCCTTGAAGTCTCCTGGAGGCGGCTTTTTAGCATTTGATAAACTGTTTTCTAAAAATAAGCCACTTGAGAGCAGTTGCTTTTTTAAGTCTTTGGCTGATGTCTGTGTACTGGGCTTGAATAATTGTTCCAGCAAGGATGATAATGAGGTTTGAATCGCCGAGGGCAACAGCCCTGTATTCACTAGGGATGTTAATTGTTGTATCCCTTGAGAAATCGGTATTTGATTGGGTAACAGTTGGCGATAAGCCGATTGAATTAAGGCTTGATTTCTTGTAGTGTTATCTTGTGGCAAAGCCTTGGGCTGAATCTGTAAAACAAGGCTTGGTTGTGTTTGGGTGACTTTTACTGTTAGGGGCTTGCCTTCTGTTAAGGGGGATTGGGTCGAGGCAGTCAACGGTTTTCCACCTAAGGTGAAGTTGACTTGGTTGCCATCCACTTTGGTAACATTCACGGTATAAAGGTTGCCTACAGTAAGTTTTAACGCTTGTGCAGACGTTGCATTTAACGTTAAATTTGTAGAAGAGCTTATTGGAGTCAGTGCCATAGAGCCATCAATTCAGTTAGATTGTGTTTCAGAGAATTAAATAATAAACTGTAACCGATGAGTGAAGCAATTATAATTATCACAACAATTTCGGATTGAAAACAGAAGGATAATCGCTGGTGAGTGAAAGAGAATTTGACTTTACAGAACAAGATTTTATGAGAGTTAAGACGCTCGTATATGACTTCGCCGGAATTGATTTAAATGATTCAAAGAAAAACTTGGTTTATAACCGTTTAGCAAAACGGATTCGTTTTCTGGAGCTGGACTCTTTTAAAGAATATCTCAGTTTTGTTGAGGCTCAGGGAGAATCTGAATTTGTTCATCTGATCAATGCCATCACCACTAACTTAACGTTCTTTTTTAGAGAAAATCATCACTTCGAGTATCTTGCCAATACGGTTATACCATCCATTATTGAGCATAATAAAAATAATAAAAATAATAAAAAGATCCGAATATGGTCGGCGGGTTGTTCTACGGGCGAAGAACCCTATTCTTTAGCTATCGTGTTAAAAGAAGCGGTTCCCTCAGGATGGGATGCGCGCGTATTAGCCACAGATTTGGATACCAATGTGGTAGAAACCGGAAGAACAGGCGTTTATAAAATAGATCGACTGAAAGGGGTTTCTGAAGCTCGTAAAAAGCGTTGGTTTTTAAAAGGAACCGGATCGAAAGATGGGTATGTAAGAGTCAAGCCTGAACTGCAACAGATTATTGATTTTGGTCAAATCAATTTAATGAATGAATGGCCCATTAAGGATACTATTGACGTTATTTTTTGTCGAAATGTCGTGATTTATTTCGATAAAGAAACCCAGGCAAAACTTTTTGACCGATATGCGAATTTATTACCAGAGGATGGGCATTTATTTATCGGTCATTCAGAATCACTCTATAAAGTGTGTGATCGATTTGAGTTGCTCGGTCAGACTATTTATAAAAAAATAAAATAAACTCAAGCGTTCAACGCAAGACGGTTATGAATGAAAGGAAAAAAATGTCAAAGATAAAGGTATTAATTGTAGATGATTCTGCTTTAGTTCGGCAAATGTTACAAGAGATGTTGAAGTCGGATCCACAGATTGAAGTCGTTGGCACGGCATCAGATCCTTATGATGCAAGAGAAAAAGTTAAACAGCTTCGCCCTGATGTGTTGACATTGGATGTTGAAATGCCTCGTATGGATGGCGTCACCTTTTTAAAAAATTTAATGCGGTTGCATCCTTTACCGGTGGTAATGATTTCAACGTTGACCGAAAAAGGGGCAGATATTACTTTTGAAGCCCTTGATTTGGGAGCCGTTGACTTTGTGGCAAAACCGAAGATTGATTTGCAGAATACATTTGAAAGCTATGCCGATGAAATTTGCCGTAAGGTAAAAACCGCTTCTAAAGTCTCTAAATGGCAGCTTGAACGACAGTACGGGCGTTATGTGACCAATAAAGAAAGTAAGCCTAAAGTATTATCCAAACCTGGCTCATTGGTTTCTAAAGTGGTCGAGAAGTTTACGACCGATGCGATTGTGCCGAAAAAAGCGCCGGTAGAGTTTGCCAAACCTTCACATAAAGTGATTGCTTTGGGAGCTTCAACGGGAGGAACTGAAGCCATAAAAGAGGTTTTGATGCGCTTGCCATCATCGACACCGGCCATTGTGATTACGCAGCATATTCCGGCCTCTTTTAGCTTGCCGTTTGCACAACGAATGAACAGTGTTTCAGAAATGGAAGTGACACAAGCAGAAGATCGTCAACCCATTTTGGCAGGGCATGTTTATATTGCGCCCGGAGATAAGCATTTGCTGGTTGAGCGTACCCATTCAGGCTATATTTGTCGCTTAAATGATGGCCCTCCAGTCAATCGTCATAAGCCTTCTGTTGATGTGATGTTTCGTACGGTCGTTCAAAACGTTGGAAAAAATGCTGTGGGGGTTTTATTAACCGGCATGGGAGCGGATGGTGCAAAAGGAATGAAAGAGCTTCAAGAAATTGGCGTTCCTACCATTGCTCAAGATGAGAAAACGTGTGTTGTTTGGGGAATGCCTGGAGAAGCGGTAAAGCTCGGTGCGGCTGATCATGTCTTACCCTTGGAATCGATTCCAGAAAAAATCCTTTCGCTGATTAAAAAGTAGTACGACTTCTAAAGTGAGTTTATAGCTTTTACTTGTCTCGAACGCTCTGTTTTTAAGGGTTAATAAGTTTTTTAATTTGGCGTTTTCAGCCAAACACACCTTAATGTGTCAATAAGTTTTAGTATAATGCTCGAACACGTTTTTCAGAGTTTTCTTGGCATGTTATATGCTATGTATATTCAAAATATTTTGATTGAGGAAAAGTACATGTTGCAGATTATGAAGCAATATTGGGTCGTTTGGCTGGTCACCATTGTGGGTGCCGCTCTGACTTTTATTGAGATACCCTTTATTGGAACGATTGTCGTGTTGTTGGTATCTGTGGCATGGACGCTGGCTGTGGCAAGAGTTGCCAGGTTAGAAGGAACGCCTTCTTTGTCATCCCCTCAAGTTACGACACCTGCTGCTCAAACTGCTGACTTTGACGCGGCAGTGATTGATGATGCACTTCAGGTGATTATGAATGATATTGATGCCGTCGTCGATCAGGAAGTAGAAGTGGTTCGAGGTGAGCTGTTGCAAGTCAAAGAGCTTGTAGCGGAAGCCATTGAAACGTTAAGTGACAGTTTTTCTGGTTTACATACTCAAACGCAGTCAGAATATCAGCTGGTTGTGTCTTTATTGGATAACCTTGGCGGTAGTGGCGAAGGGATGAGTATTCAAAAGTTCTCATCAGAAATTAAAGAAGTTTTAGGTTATCTTATTTCATTATTAAAAAGCTCTAGTCAACGCAGTAATGAAACCGTTGGTAAAATCGATGATATGGTGGAGCAGATTGAATCCATCTTTATTTTGCTGGAAGATGTAAAAGGCATTGCCGATCAAACTAATTTACTGGCCTTGAATGCGGCAATTGAAGCGGCTAGAGCTGGTGAAGCAGGGCGTGGTTTTGCGGTGGTTGCGGATGAAGTCAGAAAGTTGTCCTTGAACTCAAATTTGCTTAATGAACAGATTCGTAAGCAGGCTGAAAAAGCAAAACAAACGGTTGATCATGTGCGTAAATTGGTCAGTGACACCGCAGCAAAAGATATGCAGGAGGCCAATACTTCTCAAGAACAAGTTACGGTACTCGTTACTGATCTAGAAGATATGAACAGCGGTATCTCTAATAAGCTGGGGGATGTATCGGGGATTATTTCTGAGATTGAGGTCAGCGTGTCCAACGCCATGCGTTCATTGCAATTTGAAGATATCGTTCGCCAGTTAGTTGAGCAAGTGCTTAACCATCTTGAAAACTTGAGCGGTTTCTCGCATAAAATCAATCACTTTATCGAAGAAAGTAAAAATGATCCGGTGAAGTCGGTTGCAGAACACAAGCAACGCTTAGAGAGTTTTAGGCATACCATTCATCAAGAGCGTCAGGAAATTGAGTCTAAGCGTATGAAGAGAGTGTCATCTGAGTCAATGGATGAGGGTGAGATTGATCTGTTCTAAAATGATGATAAAAACATTAAATGATCAAAAAAGCACCGATAAGGTGCTTTTTTATTGGATGTTGAAGAGCGATAAAAAAAGATTTAGACCATATTGCCCATGTCACTGTTCCAGAAACTGCCAAATAATAAGCTGAAAAGAATGCCGGTTCCAAAAACGATATACCAATAGCGTCTCATTTTTGCCGCTTGTCGGGCTTCATTTTCTGTCAAGTCGGCAGGCTGATCTTTAAAAAACACGACCATAAACCCGACGGCAGAGATGAATCCGGCGATGTTTGCAAGGTAATGAATGCCTGTTACCATCGAACTGATTCCAAGTGCCAGTATAATGGAGTAGGTAATAAGAATGTTTTTCATGGTGCCTCCGTCTAACTTAATCTTCGTGGATGAAATGGCATTTATTCTAGTAGGTTTTAAGGGTGAATATGTATAAATTCTGTTTTTTTGTTCCAGAATCCCATCTTGAAGCAGTCAAGTCAGCTGTTTTTGAAGCTGGGGCGGGTCGAATAGGTCATTATGACTGTTGTAGCTGGCAAATAAAAGGGATGGGGCAGTTTCGTGCCTTGCCAGGAAGCCAGCCTTATATTGGTGAGCAAAATTGTTTGAAAAAAGTGGAAGAGTACCGTGTGGAAATGGTAGTGGAGCAACCGAAAATAAAAGCGGTGATGTCTGCCTTCTTAAAAGCCCACCCTTATGAAGAACCGGCATTTGATGTGTTGGCGCTGGTTGATGTGCGTGAATGGATGTCTTAAATCATTCAGTCAGAAAAAGAGAGAGAACGAGATAAAATTTATCTATATCGATAGATGAATTTTATATTAGAAAAATATAATGTTGTTGACTATACTAGTTGCAGTTGAGTCTTCAACTAATCCTCCCTTAGTATTGAATAATACAGCCCAAGTACATGGATGGTACTTGGGCTTTTTTATTGCTATTGATCGTTGTCTTTATCAACTTTGATAAGCTCAATGGTAAAAATCAACGTTTCATTTGGCCCGATAACATCTCCTGCACCTTTAGAGCCATAGCCTAAAGAAGGTGGCACGTAAATTTCCCATTTTGCACCTGGCTTCATTCTTTTAAGGGCTTCACCCCAACCGGCAATGACATCCCCCATTTGGAATTCAAGAGGAATGCCTCGGCTATAAGAGCTGTCAAACTCTGTTCCGTCGATCAAGGTTCCACGATAGTTGGCGGTGATTTTATCTTCAGCTGTCGGAGGGGTGCCTTTTCCTTCTTTAATGATTTTATACTGCAGTCCACTTTTGGTGGCATGCACATCCTCATTTTTCTTGTTTTGAGTCAGGAAAGCTTCTCCCTTTTTAGCATTCAGTTCGGCTTGTTTTTTACGAGCCTCGGCTTGTTTTTGCATCACCTGTTCTTTTACTTGATTAACGGCTTGTTGCATTTCATCATCCGTTAAACGCAGTTTTTTGTTTTGCATGACGTCTTTCATGCCCTGTACCAGAGCGGGAATATCAATCGTGACACCTTGTTTGTCAAAATTTTTAGCCAGATCTGTTCCGAGTGTGTAGCTTGCTTTCTGGTCAACTGTCTCCAGTTTTGGGTCAGCGGCGAAAGCATGCATTCCATAAAAAGCAGTGACAAGAAATGTCGCAAGAATCGTTTTTTTCATATTACCCTCAAAAGTTAACAGTAACGATCGTAATGGAATCTAAAAATAGCCAGGCCTGGCTATTTTTAGGAGTAAGGTGGTCAGCTTGAAGGTCGTTTTAGTCTTGTGCTTCAAGCTGGTCTAGGAATTTTTCAGCGTCTAGTGCCGCCATACAGCCAGCACCAGCAGACGTAATGGCTTGTTTATAAACTTGATCCATCACATCGCCTGCCGCGAAAATACCGGGAATGGACGTTTGGGTCGCATTGCCTTGCAGCCCACTTTGCACTTTCAGGTAGCCATGATCCATATCCAGTTGACTGTCAAAAATACCGGTGTTGGGTGTATGACCGATCGCGATGAAGACACCTGCCACGTCAATGTCTTTGCTTTCATTGGTTTGGTTGTTTTTGATACGCAGTCCCGTCACTCCCATTTTGTCCCCCAGCACTTCTTCTAAAGCACTGTTGAACTCAATGTTAATGTTGCCGTTTTCTGCTTTTTCCAGTAATTGTTTTGACAGGATTTTTTCTGAACTGAAAGAGTCTCTACGGTGAATCACGGTCACTTCAGACGCAATATTCGAAAGATAAAGAGCCTCTTCTACGGCAGTGTTTCCACCACCGACTACGGCAACTTTTTGGTTGCGATAAAAGAAACCATCACAGGTCGCACAGGCTGAAACCCCTTTTCCCTTAAACGCTTCTTCTGATTCTAACCCTAAATATTTAGCCGACGCACCGGTTGCAATGATTAAAGCATCACACGTGTATTCACCAGAATCCCCGATTAACTTGAATGGACGCTGATTAAGTTCAGCAGTATGAATATGATCAAACAGAATTTCCGTGCCAAAGCGTTCAGCATGCTTTTGCATGCGAACCATTAAGTCAGGCCCTGTTAATCCTTCAACATCCCCTGGCCAGTTATCCACTTCAGTCGTTGTGGTGAGCTGACCACCTTGTTGCATGCCTGTCACCATGACAGGTTCCAGGTTAGCACGTGCCGCATAAACGGCTGCTGTATAACCTGCTGGTCCAGATCCGAGAATTAAGAGTTTACAATGCTTTGTTGACATAACATTCTGTCCTTTCCTGTTTGACCGTGTTTCTGACGTCTTACGTTCAAAATAACGGTTTTTGAATTTAAGGTGTGTGATCAAGCTCGTTACTTGAACCATCGTATTGCATTCTTTTCGTGTGAGATACTTTAACTTGCGATTGCTTTCATGACAAATACAATCAGGAATTGCGTCATAAGCACTCAACAATAGAATGAACGGGTATTTCCGAAATATGCTAAAATTCTAGCAGTTTTTCAAGGTGCTTTGCATAATTATATTTTCGAAGAAATAAGGATAATTGAATCAGTGTGACTGTCTTCTCAGTTGGTTGTCTTTTTATAAAAGATTCCATAAATTTACTCAAAGAGTCGAATACATTAAGGTTTATAGTTTAAATATGTCTTTTAAATCCTCAAAATCGCCATCAACCAAAAATGAAGCAGTATCCACTGAGAGGAGTGCTGAACCTAGATTTCACTGGGTGGTGAAAGATGCGATTTTATTAGCTTGTATTGGCTTGGCTTTTTTTCTGTTCATTGTGTTGTTCAGTTACCATCCGACCGACCCTGGTTTTGATACTGTAAACGAAGGACAAATGGCCAAAAACTATGGCGGCCAGACAGGGGCATGGGTTTCTTCGTTTATCTTGTATTTATTTGGATTGTTTGGGTTTTTAATTCCGTTCGGTCTTCTGTTTGCCGGCATGGTAACATTGAAAATTCGTGCAGGGTCAGAAACGGATTATCTGCATTTTGCTTTGAGCATGCTTGGACTTTTATTGTTGATTATGGCCGGTTCAGGACTGTCTTCTTTATATTTAGAACCCAATAACTTCTTGATTCACTTGCCGTATTCCGGTGGAGGGGTGTTGGGGTATGAAGTCAGTACGGCCTTAGTTGAAATGGTCGACCTGTTAGGGGCAACTTTGATCTTATTAGTGGTGTTCGCGATTGCCTTCAGTCTGCTAACCAGTTTTTCTTGGATTACCATTATCGATTATAGCGGCATGATGATTTGGAAACTAATCGATTCTTTAGTGGCGCAATTACAAAACTTCAAAAACGATTATGAAACGAATAAACCACAAACTTCGTCAACCCAGCATGTTGCTGGGAAATCAACACCTGCAATTTTAACGACCTCCACTTCTGAAGCGTCTGATAATAAGCGCAAAACCAAAGTGCTTGAAGCGTTGGCTGAAAAAATGAAGTCGAAGAGTAAACTTAAAACCGAAACGAGTCCTGCTGATAACTCTTCTACAATAGAACCGCGTATTGCACTGGATGAAGAGAGCCAAAACATCGAAACAGCAACCTCGATAGCCGAGGTGAAATCGGATGTTAAAGTCGGCAAGCGCGCTTCGTCTAATAGCTTGATTCCGGTAATGGAGTCTGGCGAGTTACCGAGCGTTGAATTATTGAGTCCGGTGCCTGAATATGAAGAAGGGTTTTCTGACGACGAACTGACGGCCTTGTCTTTGTTGTTGGAGCAGCGTTTAAAAGAATTTGGTGTGACAGTGAAAGTGGAAGCCGTTCAACCTGGGCCGGTGGTGACCCGCTTTGAAGTGCTGCCTGCACCGGGGGTCAAGGTCAGTCAAATTAATAACCTCGCAAAAGACCTGGCGCGCGTATTATCGGTTAAATCGGTTCGTGTGGTTGATGTCATTCCCGGGAAGTCGGTGGTGGGGATCGAGATTCCGAATGATGAGCGAGAAGTGGTCAGTTTCAGAGAAGTGATTTCTTCTGATGAATTTCAGAATTCTAAATCACCGCTCACCGTTGCATTAGGCAAAGATATTGCCGGTAAAACGGTGGTGGCTGATATTGCCAAGATGCCGCATTTACTGGTGGCAGGGACAACGGGTTCCGGTAAATCGGTCGGTGTGAATAGCATGATTTTAAGTTTGCTCTATAAGTGCACGCCAGAAGAGGTTCGCTTGATTATGGTTGACCCGAAGATGTTGGAACTGTCGATTTATGAAGACATTCCGCATCTTTTAACTCCGGTGGTCACAGATATGTCTGAGGCGGCAAATGCTTTACGTTGGAGTGTGTATGAAATGGATCGTCGTTATCAACTGATGGCGAAACTGGGCGTGCGTAACATCGCAGGTTATAACGCCAAAGTGAAAGCGGCGATTGATAAAGGCGAGCCATTGATTGACCCGCTTTATCAACAACCTGCAAATTTCGGGCATGAATTAGGAGAACAACCACCGACCTTGGAACCATTACCGTATATTGTCGTGGTGGTGGATGAGTTTGCCGATATGATTATGGTGGTTGGGAAAGAAGTCGAGCAATTGATTGCCCGTATCGCACAAAAAGCCCGTGCTGCCGGGATTCATCTGATTCTGGCCACCCAGCGCCCATCGGTGAATGTCATCACCGGTTTGATTAAAGCAAATATCCCAACTCGCATTTCTTTTATGGTGAACACGAAAATTGATTCCAGAACCATTCTGGATCAAGGGGGTGCCGAACAATTACTCGGAATGGGCGACATGCTGTTTATGCCGCCAGGCACGGGGAGCCCTAAGCGTGTTCATGGGGCGTTTATGTCGGATGAAGAAGTGCATGCCGTAGCGGAATTTGTGAAGTCACAAGGCGAACCGCAATATCTGGAAAGCGTGACCCAAGCCAATCAAATGGACAGCAGCAATAAGACGCTGGAAGAAGATGCTGAGCAAGATATGCTTTACGATCAAGTGGTCGCGTTTGTGATTGACAACCAGCGCGTGTCCGTCTCATTGGTTCAACGACAGTTTAAAATCGGCTACAACCGAGCGGCCAGAATTGTGGAAGCGATGGAGTCTGCCGGGGTGGTTTCACCGATGAAAGCGAACGGTAACCGAGATGTACTGGCGCCGAAATCATCCGATTAAAACGCATCACCCATTGAAAGAATAACAATCAAATTTTTAGGAAAAATATATGCTTTTGAAAGCAACGTTTAACAACATCATTTTAAGTTTAGGAATGGCTTGTGTATTGGCTTTACCTGTGATGTCATCTGCCAATGAACGAGCGAAACTGTCTGATTTAAATGATTTTGTCGCCAACCTGAATACATTCAGTGCCAAATTTGAACAAACCCAGCCCGATGAAAGCTTGTTTGCCTTGAATCGTTCAACGGGGTATTTCTCAATGAAGCGCCCGGGTCAGCTGCTCTGGGTGTATGAAAAGCCGGAATTACAGAAAATTATTTCAGATGGTCGCAATGTCTGGGTTTACGATGTCGATTTGGATCAAGCGACTGTCCGCGCTTTGGCCAATGTAGAAGCCGATTTTCCTTTGAGCTGGTTGCTTTATAAAGAACCCTTGTCCGAGCGATTCAATATTATTCCGGGTTCAATTAAGAATGGCGTGAGTTGGTATAACTTAACACCGAAAGAGGGTACTTTTTTTCAAAGCCTGGAAGTGGCGATTGCAGACGGTAAGATGGTGCAGATTTGGATGTATCAAAATACCGACAATGTCACCAAAGTGGTGTTCAACGATATCAGACAAAACCAGCCTGTTCGCGATCAACAGTTCGACTTTCAGCCGCCGAAAGGGGTGGATGTGATTGGTCAAGCTTTGCCCTAGAGAGAACGCATGGAATACCAAGCTTATCAACCCTTATCGGATCGATTGCGACCGCAAACCTTAGAGGATTTTGTCGGGCAAACCCATTTGCTCGGCAAGGGGCGTGCCTTGTCTAAGATGTTTGAGTCTGGACGAATGCACTCCATGATTTTTTGGGGGCCGCCGGGCACGGGTAAAACCACCTTAGCAAGGCTGATTGCCAAGCAGTCTGACTTACAGTTCCTAAACCTGTCTGCAGTATTAGACGGTGTTAAGGACGTGCGTGCCGCCGTGGAGCAAGCCAAGCTACATCGTCAGCAATTTCAGCAAGGTTCTTTGTTGTTTGTGGACGAGGTACATCGCTTCAATAAAGCACAGCAAGATGCGTTTTTACCCTTTGTGGAAGATGGCACCTTTATCTTTATCGGCGCCACCACTGAAAACCCGTCATTTGAATTAAACAACGCCTTGTTATCTCGCGCCAGAGTGTACGTACTTCGCTCTTTGAATGAAGACGATTTGCAACAGGTGTTGAACCGTGCGACGGACTTGTTAAACCAAGAACTCTCGCAACCGCTCAGAATTGAACCGGATGCCCAAGCAGCTTTGATTCAATTTTCCGATGGCGATGCACGACGGTTATTGAATTTATTAGAGCAAGCCATTGATTTTGCCGAAGTCATTCCGCGTGATGGCGCTGATGCAGAAAAGGACGAAAATCCGCTAGGCTTGGTGGTTTTAACGGTGGAGAATTGCCGTGAAGTGATTCAAGGCGGGGTACGTCGATTTGATAAAGGCGGCGAAGCCTTTTATGATCAGATTTCCGCATTGCATAAATCCATTCGCGGCTCGGATGCCAATGCGACACTGTACTGGTTGACGCGTATGTTGGATGGCGGGGTGGATGGCCGTTATCTGGCTCGTCGATTGATTCGCATGGCCAGTGAAGATATCGGTAATGCCGATATTCGAGCGTTGGATGTGACGGTCAACGCCGCAGAAGCTTATGAGCGTTTAGGCTCGCCCGAAGGCGATTTGGCATTGGCTCAGGCCGCGGTTTATTTGGCCGTGGCGCCGAAGTCGAATGCGGTGTATATGGGGTATAAAGCCGCCTTGAAAGATATCAAAGAACACGGCTCTTATGAAGTGCCATTGCATTTGCGTAATGCCCCGACTAAGTTGATGCAGAATTTAAGCTACGGAGAAGGCTATCGGTATGCCCATGACGAGCCGGAAGCCTACGCCGCCGGGGAAAGTTATTTCCCGGAAGAAATGCTGGAAAGAGAGTACTATCAACCGGTTAACCGCGGGTTGGAAATTAAAATTGCCGATAAAATGCAGCGCCTAGCGCAAATGGATGCGGTTTCGCCCATTAAACGGAGACAAGATTGATGCACTCCTTTCACTTTTTACAATTGATTGCTGTAGGCTTTGGCGGCGCGCTGGGTGCCATGGCGCGCTTCATGTTGTCAAACCAAGTTTATGCCTGGTGGGGGCGTGACTTTGCTTGGGGAACCTTAGTCGTGAACTCGCTCGGTTCTTTTGCAATCGGGTTTTTAATGATTTTGATGATCGATAAGTTTCACGCCTCGGTGGAAATGCGATCCTTCTTGATCGTTGGGTTTTTAGGCGCTTTTACCACCTTCTCAACGTTTTCATTTGAAACCTATTCTTTCTTGCAAACAGGAGAAATCACCAAAGCCATGTTGAATATCGGTGTGAGTGTACTTTCTGGATTATTTGCAGTTTGGTTAGGTATTTGGGCTGGTAAACAAATTTTCAGTCCGTAAAATAAACCCTATTTTAAAACTTGGGTGTGCTGACATCCAAGTGACAGCGTTATTATTTAAAGAGATGTATTCATGTTAGATTCAAAATTGCTCAGAACCGATTTAGAAACGGTCGCCGCCAAACTGAAAACGCGTGGCTTTGTGCTGGATACGGCACAAATTGATGAACTGGAAGCCAAGCGTAAAGACTGGCAAGTCAAAACTCAAGAGTTGCAAGCCGAAAGAAACAGCCGTTCGAAAGGCATTGGTAAAGCCAAGGCGGCAGGTGAAGACATTCAACCGCTATTGGATGAAGTCGCTAACTTGGGTGATCAGTTGGAAGAAGCCAAACACGCTTCCGATGCGATTCAAGCTGAAATCGAACTGATTTACGCCGGCATTCCGAATCTACCCCATGATTCCACACCGATTGGAAGCTCTGAAGACGACAACGTTGAATTGCGCCAATGGGGTAAACCGAAGACCTTTGACTTTGAAATCAAAGACCATGTCGATTTAGCCGAAGCCCGTGGTTGGTATGACAACGATGCCGCCGTGAAGATTGCGTCTTCACGCTTTTCCGTGCTGAAAGGGCCGATGGCCAAACTTCAACGCGCACTGACACAGCTGATGTTAGACTCGCATACTGAAGCCGGGTATGAAGAAGTTTACGTGCCGTTTTTAGTGAACCAAGACAGTTTGCACGGCACCGGGCAATTGCCGAAATTCGAAGCGGATTTGTATAAAATTGATAAGCACGAAGAACATGATACCTCAGACCGTGATTTATATTTAATCCCAACCGCCGAAGTGCCGGTGACAAACTTATTCCGTGATGAAATCATTGATGAAGATACTCTACCGCTTAAATTCACCGCTCACACCCCCTGCTTCCGCTCCGAAGCCGGGTCTTATGGTCGTGATACTAAAGGATTGATTCGTCAGCACCAGTTTGAAAAAGTTGAGATGGTACAGATTGTCCATCCCGATCACTCTTATGATGCGTTAGATGCGCTGACGCAGCAAGCCGAATCCATTTTACAGAAGCTAGAGCTGCCTTATCGTGTGATGTCACTTTGTACGGGTGATATCGGCTTTTCAGCAGCGAAAACCTATGACTTGGAAGTCTGGTTGCCGGGGCAGCAAGCGTATCGTGAAATTTCATCCTGTTCTAACTTTGAAGACTTTCAGGCGCGCCGCTTAAAAGCTCGCTATAGAAAAGGGCAGGATAAACCTCAACTGGCGCATACCTTGAATGGGTCGGGCTTGGCGGTAGGACGTACGTTGGTCGCCGTGTTGGAAAACTATCAGAATGCCGATGGAACGATTACTGTGCCCACTGCTTTAAGACCTTATTTAGGGGGCGTTGAAGTTCTATAACCTTTAATCAAAGGTTGTTTGCCATCCGCTATAAAAACCACCAGGCCTGGTGGTTTTTACGTTTAAACCCTAAGTTTTTGATTCCTAAACGCTTAATGAAATAATTGCCTTTCGCATTAGAATCAATTGAAAAATAAATAGACGATTGCCTGAATTTTTTTCGTAAAAAAACCGGGAAAGGCTTGCAATTATATGGGAGGTCTCTATAATACGCACCTGTTCCGGTGGACTGGCTGAGTGGTTGAAGGCGGCGGTCTTGAAAACCGTTGTAGGTTTGTAGCCTACCTGGGGTTCGAATCCCTAGTCCACCGCCATTATTTCAAAAGTAGAGTTGTTATTGATTCAAATTCTGCTTTTAAAATTGCGTTAGGAATAAAAGAAAAAACAAGCAGTAATTTGCTTGACAATAAACCTTTAACTCCCTAGAATACGCACTTCACAAAATGCGCCCGTAGCTCAACTGGATAGAGTACTCGGCTACGAACCGAGCGGTTAGGGGTTCGACTCCCTTCGGGCGCACCATTATTCCAAAGCCTCGTTAGTTTTCTAACGGGGCTTTTTTGCTACTGTCTTTAATAAAAGTAATCCCTTCGTAAAAATTTATCTAACAGTATTAAGCAATTTATTTAAAAACATTAAAACGTAGGTTAAAGATCTTTAATTACTGTTGTAGCTTATAGTGCAGACTTAATTGTTTGTCTATTTAATATCTATCAATACCTGTTTTTCCCTTTATTTCCAAAGCTTTTTAGTGTGAGTCAGTAAAATTTTAATCACTGGATTGAAGTTGAAACTTTCTGAATAATCTTAAACTTCAGCACAAAAGTCTTATAAACTAATGAAACTTTCTTTGTATGCGATGGTGTACATTAATGATTAATTTCGAGGATGAAAAAAATTATGAAGTTTTTACTTTTACCAATATTGGCTATAGTTTTATCTGGATGTATGACGAATGTGAACGATTCACTGACACCATCTGTCAAAGTTAGCAAAGATGCATTTGACGGAAAAATAATAATATCTCAGGCACCTGTGAGTTCTGCAAGCTCGATTTCAGAAGCGTGGCATACCTTAGGGTTTGACTGGAAGCAAGTAAGTCCTGATGTTGTTTATTTAACGGCTGGAGCTCAAGGCGTTACGAATATTACTGCACTGGCATTCAATATAGATGGAAAAATTATCTCTGACATAAAGTCAGTAAGTGCACTAACCAAATATGGAAAATGGTCAACTAAACGCTTTGTTATCTCTTGGGATGATTTTTTAAAAGTCGCTCAAGGAAATGATGTAAAAATGAAGCTTAGCCAGATAGATACTTATTCAGTTTCTTCATTTGGAAGTAAAAATTCAGGTGCTACAGTAAATAGTAAATTTCAACCTTTTATTGAAAAGGTTGAAGCAGCTAAGAAATGAATTTTTTGTAATTGAATCTGTTCTCTTCATAGTTTAAATTCAATATTTTTATCAATCGAACAAGGGCTTTCAGTCCGCCATTATTCTAAAGCCTCGTTAGTTCTTCTAACGGGGCTTTTTTGTTTTTAAACCTTTCTTTTTTATTCCCTTATTTCTTTATCCTCTTTTCAGATTCCGCTGTCAAAACTATGCGCTGTTTGCACTAAACTGGTTCACGCGTATTTTTTAATGGCTTACTTTTTTGCTGAAAAAAGGCATATTTTTCAGTTAAGTGTTTGTTTTTAATGAAAATGTTTTGCTTGGTATGCAAGCTGTTTTAGTAGGTGTATATTTAAAATGGTGGGGTTGACCAAAATGGGCTTTAATGTGTTATTAGTCAGCGATGATATTAACCATTCGGCAGAACTGAAATCGGGCTTGATTTTTGCGGGTGCAAATAATGTGACGGTCACGGCAATGGATGAGGGCTGGCTTGGCGTTTTATCTTCAGACCTTTATGAGTTATTGGTTCTAGAGTGTCGTCAGGTGTCGGAAGACGTGTTAAGTGCTTTAGCCGAGCTGAATGGGACTCCGGAGATTCCGGTGATTTGTTTTACCACTGAGCGAGACTCGAAAGTGATTAAACAATCCGTGAAATCAGGTGTGATGGCTTATGTGGTGGGGGATAAAAATCAGAATCGTATAAAACCCATCGTTGATGTCGCTTTAGCGCGCTTTAGTGAGCAAAGAGCCTTAAAAAAAGAATTGTCGCAATTAAAAGATAAGCTGGCCAATAGGGCTATAATTGAAAAAGCAAAAGGTCTTTTAATGCGGTCAAAAGGAATATCAGAGGATGATGCGTATCATGAAATACGTAAGCTTGCGATGAACCAAGGAAAAAGGTTGTCTGAAGTGGCCGAAACATTCTGTACGACCTTAATTTGTGAAAAAAATCAGGAAGAGAGCTTGTTTTCAGACAAGCCGACTGCAGAGGTTCAGCAAAACCCGATTTTTGACTAAACATTAGAGGACTTTAAGTGTGGTTTTAGTAAAGAGCATCGCAGATGCTTTGACTTTTAAATGACAATGATAAATAGAAGATTAAATATGCAAAGCCTTCAACAGGCAGGGTCTCAATCGTTAAAGATTGAAAATAAGAAGCTCCATTCGGTGTTCCAACCGATTTACAGCTTTTCAAATCAAGCATGCGTAGGGGTTGAAGCGCTGGTTAGAGGGACGTCTTTAGAGACGGGATTCCATATTACGGTGGATGACTGTTTAACTGTGCCTGAATCAATGAAACAGGCAGATTTCAGTCAGGCATTGAATCACCTGCATGTGAAGAATTGGCAGCAGTCCAAGTTGCCAGACAGTTGGTTATTTCTAAATTTAGACTTTGAAAATGTCAGTAATCTGGATGATATTTGTATTGAACAGGTTATGAAAGATTTGGGCATCAAAGGGCATGAGATTGTCATTGAGGTGGTGGAAAGTGAAATTACCGATGAAACTTTATTTGAACAGGTCATTGAAACCCTAAGAGGATTAGGTTGTTTGATTGCGCTGGATGACTTTGGTGCGGGGCATTCAAATGTGGATCGTATCTGGAAGGCGCAACCAGATATTGTAAAACTGGATCGAGGGGTATTGCTGGAAGCGACCAAAAGTTTACGAAGCCAAAGCATTCTTAAGAATCTGACGCGTTTGATTAAAGAAGCCGGCAGCGTGTGTTTATTGGAAGGCGTGGAAAACAAGGAACAGGCGCTGTTGGCGATGGATGCAGGGGTGGATTTAGTTCAAGGGTTTTATTTTGCTCGACCGCATCAATTGCTGGATCAAGTAGAAAAAGGTCAAAGGTGTGTGAAAGAGGTAATTGATGAGTATCCGCTCTATATTAAAGAGCGAACCTTTATCACCAGTATCCAGCGCAAGGGTTATGAGACGTTGTTTGAAGCGATGGAAGAGTTGGAAAAGTTTGATTTTCTGGAAGAAAAGATGGCAAGCCATGTCTCTAACCTCTCATTTGTGAAACGTTTTTTTATTTTGGATCAGGAAGGGTTTCAAGTTAGTGATGAGTATAATCCGCCTAGGGTGAAGGATCGTATAGAGGTTTTGAAGAAAGGAAAAGGGTTGTGTTGGAAGAATCGCCGTTATTTCACTAAGGCCTTGCAAAAATCAGGACAAGTTCATGTATCTGAGCCTTATCGGTCTTTGATTGATATGCAACTGTGTTTTACCATTTCAAAGCAAGTCATGCTGGAAGAGGGGAGCTATGTCGCTTGTTTCGATGTGGTCTACCATGACAAGTCGATGGAGTCGGTTCAAATTTCAATTTAAAACTGTTCTTTTTGGTTCAAAATGAATACGAAATGGTGCGCTATTTTTTATAAAAATCACTTTTTATTGTTAAATTATTGATATGTAATGTAAAAATTTTTTTTGGCTTGCCTGTCGCTATTAGATAAAGGAAATCTGGGAGTGATAAAATGCAAGAATTTATTAGTTTATATAACGAACATAAATCTGAAATTGAAAAATTTCTGATTGAAACGATTTGTAATAATGCCCAGCTGTTACATTTAGATACCTACCAATTACGAAAATTCTATTCAATATTTTCTTGTCTGGAGTTGGTTTATACTGCTAATTCGGACTATATTCAAACTTCGCCCAATATCTATAAAAATAAGCTGAGTGAAGTGGCGAAAGGAAAAAACCGTATTTATCTGGTTTCTCAAGTCGCTAGACAAGAACAGGGTGTTTCAGTCACGCCCCCTTATATCAGTTCGGCAACGGGTGAGTTTTGTGTGACCGTGATGGTGGAAGACCATGGCTCTTTTTTCTTTTTTGATTTTAATGTGGTGTCATTGTTAACTCGGTTAGGACTGGTTGAGCTACACCCTGTTTTTAATAAAGTGACGAAAGGATTTTATTTGGCCATTGGGTTATCGTTGATGTTCTTTTCGGTTATGTCGATCGGGTATGCATTTTATGATTACTTTATACAGTGGATGCACCCGGCGGATTACACCTTGGAAAGTGTCTTTAAGCCCATTGTGGCTTTAACGATGGGGTTGGCTATTTTTGATTTGTCGAAAACTCTGTTGGAACGAGAGGTTTTTTTTAAGGCGTACTCAGATAAGAAAGATGAATCCAGGTTACTGTCGAAGTTTTTGATTGCGATCATTATCGCCTTGTCGATCGAGGCTTTGATGGTGGTTTTCAAGATTGCCTTGAATGATCCGACAATGATGTTGCATGCGTTATATTTAATTATTGGAATCGCATTGATTATTTTGTCCTTGGCGCTTTACTCTCGTTGGGTGAAAGTACCGGAAACTAAAAAATAATGCCATTTTAAAGGAGAGAAGATGTGTCAAAGATGATCATCTTTACGGATTTAGACGGAACGTTGCTCAATCATAAATCTTATGATTATGAAGCGGTTTTACCGTTGTTGGATCGGTTGAAAGGTTTTGATATTCCGGTCGTTTTAAATTCGAGTAAAACGTTATCTGAATTGGACGAGTGGAAGGCAAAGTTAAAGTTGTCTCCCCCTGTGATTGCTGAAAATGGCGGAGTGATGAGGGTGCCCTCCTTCTCTGAAAAAGGCGAAGAAAAAATTTTGATCGGCCGACCGTATGACGAAATCCGGTCTTTTATCAAACACCTACGTAAACGCCATGGTTGGCAGTTCGAGGGGTTTGGCGACTGGACGTTGTCAGGGGTGATGAACCACACGGGACTCCATGCAAAAGAAGCGTTGTTAGCCATGGAACGAGAAGTGACCGAACCGATTTTATGGTTGGATTCGGATGCAAATTTGCAGGCGTTTAAACAAGCGTTGGAAGAAGAGAACTTAACCTTGAAAAAAGGTGGGCGTTTTTACCATGTGATGGGGCATCACGATAAAGCCGATGCCATGCACTTTCTGGTGAATAAAGAATATTTCTCTGATAACAAAGACTGCGTGATTGTTGCGTTAGGAGACAGTGATAACGATATTGCGATGCTCAACTATGCAGATGTACCGATTGTGATTTGTAATCCGGCTGGTAAAGGACTGGATATTCACAATGCCATCTATACCGATTCAGAAGCGCCTTTTGGGTGGGTAGAAGCCATTGAAAAAGTGTTAGCAACAACATTTGACCAATTTTCCAGAAAGCTCAAGGGGGAGTGATGAGTGATTTTTTTCAAAATGGGACGGTAACAACGTTTCACAATATAACGGATCGACCAGTCGAAGATATTGAAGAAGAGTTGGTTGGTCATGGCAAACAGAAACCTTTAGGATTGATTTTACCTTCTTTGTTCAGCGAGTTAGAAGGCCCGGCGCTTTTAAACATCGTTGACGAGTTGAAAAAAGTGCCTTACTTAAATCAGATCGTGATTGGGCTGGATCGTGCAGATGAGAAACAGTTTGAGTTCGCGAAAGAGTATTTTTCGGGCTTACCGCAGGACACCAAGATCGTCTGGAACGATGGTCCGAGAATGCAGGCACTTACAGAAAAATTGAAAGAGAAAGAGCTGGCACCGAAAGAGCGAGGAAAAGGCAGTAATGTCTGGAATTGTTTTGGTTATGTTTTGGCCTCTAATAAAGCCCAAGCAGTGGCGTTACATGATTGTGATGTGTTGACTTATGATCGGAGTTTATTAGCGCGTTTGATTTATCCGGTGGCGCACCCGACGTTTAACTTTGTTTTTTCAAAAGGCTATTATCCGCGTTATGCCGATGGCAAGTTGAATGGTCGTGCATCTCGGCTATTGGTAACGCCATTGTTGAGAGCGTTAAAAGGCGTTCTTGGCAATGACGATTTACTAACGTATCTGGATAGTTTTCGTTACCCGTTGGCGGGTGAGTTTGCAATGGATGTGCATTGTTTGAAAGAAATTCGGATTCCATCTGATTGGGGGCTGGAAATTGGTGTGATGTCGGAAGTGTTGAAGAATTATTCCAACCGCCGCGTGTGTCAGGTTGATATTGCCGATGTGTATGACCATAAGCACCAAGACGTGTCTTTTGAAAACAAACAAGCCGGTTTGTCGAGAATGAGTCAGGATATTGCCAAATCGTTATTTAGAAAGCTGGCGGTCAGAGGCCACCAGTTTTCAAACAGTACCTTAAGAACGATTCGGGCAAAGTATTATCGTACGGCATTGGATCAACTGGAGTCTTATGCGTTTGATGCGGAAATGAACGGACTCAAAATTGACCTTCACAGCGAAGAACAAGTGATCGAATTATTTGCTCAGAATATTTTAGATGCTGGAAAGGCTTTTATCGATTCACCCAGCGAAGTGCCATTTATGCCGAACTGGAATCGAGTGGTGAGTGCGTGTCCGGATATTCTAGAGAGTATTTATGAGGCGGTAGAGCTGGATAATCAATAAAACTGTCTAAATCGTTTTAAGGAGGCTGGGATGAAAGAACAGGCATTAAGTCGAATCAAGGAAAGGCTCAACTATTGCTATCCTACCGAGGATGCGAAAGAGGCTTATGAAGCGATTTGTGATTTATTGAAGTCATATTCTTCTGAACAAGCCCTTCCTGCTTCTCGCTGGTCTCACGAAGATGTCATGTTGATTACCTATGGTGATACTTTTCAAAAAGAAGGCGAGGTGCCGCTTGAGACGTTATCCAGTTTTTTGAAAACGCATATCAAGGATGCGATTAATAACGTCCATATTCTGCCTTTTTTTCCTTACAGTTCGGATGATGGATTTTCCGTTATTGATTACACCTTGGTTAACCCGGATTTGGGAGACTGGCCTCAGGTTGAAGCAATTGGAGAATCTTATCAACTCATGTTCGATCTGGTCGTGAATCATATCTCTCGGGAAAGCCTGTGGTTTACGGATTTCAAAGCCAATATTCCGCCGTTTAACGAGTTCTTTATTGCGATGGAAGGCACTGAAGATGTGTCTCAGGTGACGCGGCCGCGCAACACGCCTTTGCTGGTGCCTGCCTATACTCATCGTGGCCGAAAAATGGTTTGGGCCACCTTCAGTGCCGACCAAATTGATTTGAACTTTAAAAATCCGAAAGTCCTTATCAAGATGCTAGAGGTCTTAATCCTATATTTAGACAAGGGCGCGAAAACGATTCGGTTGGACGCGATTGCATTTTTGTGGAAAGAGTTAGGCAGTAAGTGTATTCATTTGACTGAAACACACCAAGTGGTGAAGTTATTCCGCGATGTGATGTCGATTGTGAAACCTGAAAGCATTTTGCTGACGGAAACCAATGTGCCGCATTTAGAAAATTTATCCTATTTCGGACAACAAGATGAAGCGCACATGGTGTATCAGTTTGCACTGGCACCTTTGGTGTTACATGCGCTGCATCGTGGGGATGGCCGTTATTTAACCGAATGGGCCAGCACCTTGGATGCGCCACCAAAAGGCTGTACCTTTTTAAACTTTACCGCATCACATGATGGCATTGGGGTTCGCCCGGTTGAGGGGATTCTGCCTGAACGGGAAGTGGAAGACCTCATCACCAGCATGCATCGTCTTGGTGGATTCGTGACGACGAAATCCAATCCGGATGGCACCGAGTCGCCTTATGAAATCAATATCGCGTTATTCAGCGCTTTTCGTGAGACCTATCATTCCAATGGTCCAGATCAATGGCAGGTTGATCGGTTTATTTGTTCACAGAATATCATGATGACCTTGCAGGGCATTCCGGCTTTTTATATCCATAGTCTGGTTGCGACACCCAATGATCGGGAAGGGGTTGAGAAAACAGGAAGAACGAGATCCATTAACCGCCGTCGTTGGGACTATGACTATCTGCAAGCCTTGATTGAAAGTGGCCGAACTTCCAATGCAGAAGTGTTGAAACGCTTGACGAATATTCTACAGCGTCGCAAAAAGCATAAAGCTTTTCATCCAGATGTAGCTCAACACATTATTGATTTAGGCCAGTCATTTTTTGCATTATGGCGAGATGAGGAGGGATTGCGTTTTCCTTTATTGGCCATCCATAATTTAACCAGTGAAATTAAACTCATTGATCTGTCTAAAATAGCAGGTGTTGAACGGTTTTCTTACTGGGTGAATTTGCTTGATAATCGTGGCGTTTCCAGTGAAGAAAATAATTTTGTGCTTCAACCTTATCAATCGGTTTGGTTGATGCCGGAAACGGTTGATGACGTGTCTGCTTTGTGGGCACCTTTTACGGATTAATTGGCAGTGATTTGATGCAATTTTTATCTACCATAAGGTCAGTTTCTTTCATGAAAGTCAGTCTAGGTAATGATTTATGAATACATCCAAAACCATTTTAGTGGCGCCGGATTCTTTTAAAGGCTCGTTATCGGCCGTCAACTTCTGTCGTATTGCTGAGAAAGTAGGACAGTTGCATTCGGATGATATTAAGGTGATTTCACGTCCTATGTCCGATGGCGGAGAAGGGTTTGTCCAATCCTTGATTTATGCGGGGTTGGCAGAAGCCAAAACGGTGGTGGTGCAAGATCCTTTGGGGCGGGCAACCACTGCCAAATTTGCTTGGCAGCCAGAGGCTAAAACCGCCATTGTTGAAATGGCACAAGCTTCCGGGTTGCCGCTGCTTGCCGCATATGAGCATAATCCTCTCAAAGCCTCCACTTATGGTACGGGTCAGGTGCTTAATGCGGCGTTGGATATGGGAGCGGAAAAAATCATTTTAGGCTTAGGAGGCAGTGCCACGAATGATGGAGGGGTGGGGGCTTTGCAGGCATTAGGGGTTGCTTTCTTAGATCTCCAAGGAAACCCGATTGCATTGGGAGGAGAAGCCTTAACTTCCTTATCCAAAATTGTAAAAAAACCGCCAGGCCTGGCGGAAAAAAATCGAAAGCCTTTGGAAGAAATTGAGTGGGTGATTGCGTGCGATGTGTCTAATCCTTTATTGGGTGAGCAAGGTGCAACAGCAGTGTTTGGGCCACAAAAAGGCGTTGATGAACACTCGTACCAAATGCTTGAAGATGGGTTGGCTCGGCTGGCGGACATTTTGAAAAAAGATTGGGGTCAAGACATTAAAGATTTGCCAGGTGCTGGTGCGGCGGGTGGTATGGCAGGGTCTTTTGTGGGATTGTTGAATGCACAATTGGTGTCAGGGTTTGATTTATTGTCAGAGTTATTACAACTTGAAGCGCTGTTCCAAACACACGCCATTGACTTGGTCGTTACTGGCGAGGGTAAAATGGATACACAAACACAGTTTGGCAAGTTACCAAACCGTATCGCACAGTTAGCCAATCGTTACCAAGTGCCAGTGGTTGGGGTTTGTGGACGTTTGGAAACGACAATAGAGGATTTAAATGCTTTTCAGTTTTTATGCTCTATTCATGAAGATTTAGCCGAAACCACACCGTTGGAAGTCTTGTTGGCGCAGACGGATCAAAACCTGGAAAAAACCTTCATACGCTATCTTGATACTTGGTTGTCTATCTAAAATTTTATTCTCGAGTAACGCACCTTGAGCTTGTATATTATTGTAGAAGTAATATTCTGGTTGATAATTGACCTGTCTCAATTTTATTCTGGCAAACTGCTGTTAACCTATTGCACAATAGGCATCTTAATAAAATTACTCCTCTTTATTGACGAAGGTATTTCATTCTCGTGGCTTTCAATATATTGTCTAAACGCAAGAAAAATCTGAATAAAACCATGCTCACGGGGGCTTTGATAACCGCCTTAGCTATTTTTTCCATTACGATGTTTGCAGCATCGCAGATTTTTATTGAAAGCCTCGCCAAACAAACTGAAAAAAATGCATCAACCCTCAGCCAATTGTCATTCGACAATATGTATCAGATCATGAGTAAAGGGTGGAGCCGTGAGCAGTTATTAGACTTTCGCCAAGATCTCAAACGAACTTATTCTGAACAAAATTTAGAATTCTCAATATATCGTACTGATATTGTGAACCAGCAATTTGGTTTTTTAGCGTCAGATATTAATGAGAATATGCGTCCGCTTTTTCAAGAAGTTCTTTTATCAAAACAGAAAAAAATCACTGAAGATGATAATCGCTTTCGGATTCTTAAGCCACTGCAAGCGCGTGAAACGTGTCTTAAATGTCATACCATGGCGCAAAAAGGTGACGTGCTTGGAATTATGAGCATTGAACAAAATGTGGGCGATGTGATGCGTTCGGCACGGAATGAGTTCCTGTTGCTGATGTTGGTTCTAACACCGATTCCGATTATTTTAGCGCTTTGGGTCGGAAGGCGCTTTTCCAGAAGTCTCGTTAGAAGCGTTAAAGAATTGGACAGTCAGGTCATGTCGATTCAACAAATAGATGATTTAAAAAAATTTGCACATGGTAGCTCGGTTTTTGATTATGAAGAATTTGATCATTTAAACCGGAGTTTGAATCAACTGAGTGACAAAATAAAACATATTGCCATTGACCGAGATATTCTCGACTTTGAAATTCAGTTGTTGGATAAGCTGGTATTGTCTTCCGAACTCATTAAAGATTGGAAGCACCATATTTGTTTATTGATGAATGAAATCAATCATATTCTTCCGCTCTATACCATGTTCGTGGTCTTTAGAACGGATGATGCCGAGCAGTATGTGATCGAGGTTTTCTGGCTTGGGCGCCCAACAAAAGAAGCGCAAGATGGACTGGAAGTGCATGCCAAAGAGATGCTAGACAAAGTCTCCATCTTTGAAAAAGGGTCTGTTTTTAATGTACATCATACTTATGCCTCTCATGAACCATTGGATATTAAAAATACGATTCAAACACAAAGCAAAAGTTTGATTTTGGATACCCCGAAAATTGGTGGCGTGGTGGGGTTAGGCGTGGAGACTTTTCCGCCGAAAGACTCTTCGCGCTCCGTGGTAGTGGAAAGCATCCTGACCACTTTGGTGAATGTCATCGGTTCGATTAAAGCCATTAATAAGTTCACTAAGGAACTGGAGTATTACGCCACACGAGATCCTTTGACCCACTTATTTAACCAACGTGTTTTCCATGAATTACTGGCCTATGAAGTCAGTCGTGCACATGCACATCGCTATTCTTTTGGGTTGTTGATGATCGATTTCGATAATTTCAAACTGATTAATGATCAGTACGGACATGCGTTTGGAGATGAGGTTTTACAGACATTTGCAAACTCGATTCAGCAAGTCTTAAGAGAGGGCGATATTTTTGCGCGTTATGGGGGCGATGAGTTCTGTGTTATTTTACCGGAGAGTGATTTAGAAGATGTGAAGGCGCTGTCTTATAAAATTCTCGATGCGACCGCTGCATTACGATTAATCGAGCCAAAAGGCAGCTTGGTCAGCATCACTTGTTCAGTCGGTGTAAGCATGTATCCAGAGCATGCCAATGATAAAGAAGATCTCTTTATGGTGGCGGATAATATGCTGTACCGCGTGAAAGACAATGGTAAAAATTCGTTATCTTACCCTGATGAAGATGATCTGGTTGAAGTGTATAAAGAATCCAATGATCAAAGTTTATTTATTATGCATTCTCTGGAAACCGGAGAGCCGATTGAGCCTAATTATCAACCCATTACCTGCATGAAAACCGGCAAAGTTGAAGTGCATGAGCTATTGATGCGGTTAAGGCAAAATGGTGAACTTATCAGTGCGGGACGGTTTATTGAAACGGCTGAACACATGGGATTGGTCAATCAAATGGATTTGGTTCTGATTGATAAAGCATTGGCTCAAGTTCAAAAGTCAGGATACAAAGGCGTGTTATTTATTAATTTGTCACCGAAAGCAATTGTGGCCAGTGAATTTATTGCCAAGATAAAACAGTTAACGGAAAAATATGGCATTCATCATGAGCGGATTGTTTTTGAAATTACTGAGCGTGAGACGGTACATAATATGGCATTGCTGGAAAAATTTGTGCGAGAATTACGCTCAGAAGGGTTCCGGTTTGCCATTGACGATTTCGGTTCCGGCTTTTCATCTTTCCAATATCTGAAACGATTCCCGGTGGACTTCATCAAAATTGAAGGGGAATTCATCAATAACATGTCTAAAAACAAAATTGATTTGGCGTTTGTGGAAAGTGCTGTGTCAATGGCGAAATCGTTAGGCATCAATACCATTGCAGAATTTATCGAGAATGAAGAAACCTTGGTATTGGTCAAGCAGCTTGGCATTGATTATGCACAAGGCTTTTTATTGGCAACGCCACAGCCAGAGTTTCTGGCAGAGCTAAAACCGGATTTAGTCGAATTGATTCAAAAAGAAGAAATCAACCTGAAAAAAGACAACACCTATTAAAAAACAGCCAGGCCTGGCTGTTTTGCAGAAAAACTTTGATTAAAAGGATGATGGTTTTCAACGATAGTCGAGTCTTATTTCTGGTTTTTTAACGTCTTTCTAAAACAAACATCTAAAAATATTGTTAATCCTTTCTTTAAAAGTTTCAGGTATGGCTTATTAATCGCGTTCTTGTCTATATAAGAAAATGGTTATAACTTTTTGTTTTAACTATCTTTTTTTTAAAAGGTTTGTTTTAATAAGGAAGAAAATAATCAATTTTGATTCAAAGAATTGAAAACAACGAAAGAGGAGAAGTTGAATGACAATGGAAGAACTACAGGCTTTTTTGGGGTGGAGCTTAGTGTTTAATGCCTCCTTGTTGATAGTATGGTTTGTGTTTTTTATCTTTGCTCATCGTTGGATATATCGAATGCATTCACTCTGGTTTGATTTGCCGGTTGAAAGCTTTAATAAAGTGCATTACAGTGGCATGGCTTTTTATAAACTTATGATTATTCTGTTTAATTTAGTGCCTTATTTAGCGTTATTGATGGTCATGCCCCCCACTTAAAACAACCCGGCTTGGTTGTTTTAAGTAAGAGAACACGTGCATCAGGCTTAGTGACTGGTTTTAGGGGAACCTGAATGCGGGCTGCTTTTCGGCTTATTAGGGCGACGATTTCGGTTTGTCGGTTTCTGTTTAGGTGTTTGTGCATCCGGTTTTTTTTCAGAAGTCTCTTTGCCAGAAAAGTGCGGCTTTTTAGGCTTTTTCGGTTTCTTAGCTTTTTTAGGGCGGTGGTTTAAACGTGTTTCAGGCACTTCGTTTGTCGGTTCAAATCCGTCAATGATTTTGCGCGGTAACAGTTTTTGGATTAGGTTCTCAATTCCCGCCAACTCTTTCACTTCATCCGCACTGACCAATGAAACGGCTTCACCCACCGCGCCGGCTCGTCCCGTGCGACCGATACGGTGCACATAATCTTCTGCTACATTCGGTAGATCAAAGTTAACCACATGAGGCAGTTGATCGATGTCGATGCCTCGAGCAGCAATGTCAGTCGCAACCAAGGCTTGCACCGCACCATCTTTGAAGCTGGCTAGCGCTTTGGTGCGCGCGCCTTGGCTTTTGTTCCCATGAATGGCAGCGGCTTTAATACCCTTACCTTCAAGCTGTTTGGTTAAGCGGTTCGCGCCATGTTTGGTGCGAGAGAAAACCAAAACCTGTGTCCAGTCATTCTCTTTAATGAGTTGGGTCAATAAAGCCGCTTTGCGTCCTTTATCCACTGGATAAATCCATTGGGTGACTGTGGTGGCAGTGGTGTTTCTCGGCGTGACTGAAATTTCGACCGGATTGTTAACCAGTCCTTTTGCCAATTGACGAATTTCATTTGAAAAGGTGGCTGAAAATAGCAAGTTCTGACGGTTTTTCGGTAAAACTTTCAAGATACGTTTGATGTCATGAATGAAGCCCATGTCCAGCATTCGGTCAGCTTCATCGAGGACTAAAATTTCCAGCTGGTCAAATTTGACCGCATTCTGATTGAATAAATCCAGTAATCGACCCGGTGTCGCCACTAAAATATCCACGCCTTTTCTTAAACGCATCATCTGAGGGTTGATTTTGACACCTCCGAAAACAACGGTGGATTTTAAAGGGAGCTGCTTACCATAAGTTTCAACACTGTCGCTGACTTGAGCAGCCAGTTCACGAGTCGGCGTTAAGATTAATGCTCTTGCCTGATTAGGTCCGGCGGGTTTGCCTTTCGATAAGCGTTCTAATATAGGTAAGGTAAAGCCTGCGGTTTTCCCGGTTCCGGTTTGTGCTGCTGCCATCACGTCTTTTCCGTCAAGCACGGCAGGAATGGCTTGTGCCTGGATAGGAGAAGGGGTTTCGTAACCTTGTTGGGTTACAGCATCAAGGATGGGCTTGGATAAGCCCAAAGAAGCAAAAGTCATAGGTAAGTCTCATAAAATAAAAGCGATAAAATCGCCGTATTTCAACACACAACGATTGGCCGTGTAGCTTAACGCATATTGCCGTTGAAAGCGATAGTTTTAGGTAGAAGGCGTTGAGATTGGAGGGCTATGTTAAAAAAGATTAAAAAACCACCAAAGCGCACTTTGCACTTTAGTGGTCAACTCATTTATGACGTGTCAAGTGAGGTGGTTCGTTGTTATTGACGAACCCCTTCCAGGTTCAGCTGAAAGTAGACATTCGCAGAAGCCGGGCCAAGATTGTAGGTAATGCCATAGTCTGCCAGCTTGATGAGTGTGGTGCCACTGAAGCCCGCTCGATAACCGCCCCAAGGATCTTTTCCGTCGCCGATTTTTTGTGCGTTGATTTCAATTGCTTTGGTGACACCGTGTAAAGTTAGGTCTCCTTTAACCGTTAAAGTTTTGTCACCGTTTTTTTCAATAGTGCTACTGACAAAGGTCGCTTTTGGAAATTTTTTCACATCCAGAAAGTCGTCACTTCTTAAATGCTTGTCTCTTTCTGCATGGTTGGTATTGACGCTACGGGTGTCAATGGTCACATTCACTTTGCTATTGGAGACCTTTTCTTTGTCGTAAGTAAAGTTTCCATTAAATTGGTCAAATCGTCCCGTTAGCCAGCTGTAGCCTAAGTGTTGAATTTTAAAATTGATGGACGCATGCATCCCTTTGGTGTCAATTTGATATTTAACTGGGGCGGATAAAGCCAAGTTTGAAAAGAGCATCAATCCAGTGGCTAAAATAAAGGGATTCAGTCGGTTAAGTGATTTCATGGTATTTCTCCTGTTAAGGTTAAAATTAAGTTTTAAATAATGGCTCAATCGTTTGGCGTTAACATGCGTTTGAGCGTGCTGTTTTTGTCTATGAAATGGTGTTTTAAAGTGGCCAAAGTGTGGAGAACTGCAAAGCCGATCAGCGTCCACGCCAACCAAAAATGAATGTCTCCTGCAAGATCGGCTTGGTTTTCCAGCTGTAACCCGCTGGCGGGTAACGTAAACCAGTCAAACACAGATATGCCATGGCCTTCGGCAGTGGAAATAAAATAACCGCTGATGCCCAGAGCCAGTACCAGGCCATAAAATAAGAGGTGTACGGAATGTGCAACCGTGTTTAAAAAAGGAGATTGTACCGATACGGCTTTGGGCACAGGGTTAATCTCCCGCCAAATAAAACGCAATACCATGATTCCGACCAATAAAACGCCGACACTTTTATGAATGGCTGGCGCATCGTGATACCAAGGGCTGTAAAAACTTAAATCCACCATCAAGAGCCCCAGTGCAAAAAGACTGATTAATCCGGTAGCGATGAACCAGTGTAATCCAATGCTAATCCAGCCATAATGTTTATCGGTATTGGTGAGTGTCATGTGTTCTCTTGATCCTGTGTATTCACTATAGGAATAGCGTACTGATTTATTCAGTGATTGAAAACCATTTAAAAATGAAAAGACTGTTCGATTTTTGTAAACAATGTAGGATGATTGGTGAGTTTGAAGATATGAAAATGACTCGGTCTGGTCATTTCTGACGGTTTATAAAGTTTTATCGGAGGGAATGAGTAAGTTTTGTAAAGCTTTCTTAGTTGTTGGATAGTGGAACTGGAATCCCATTGTAATTAATTTACCGGGAAGAACGGCACTGCTATGGGTTAGCACTTGGGCACCTTTTCCGAACATCAGTTTAAGTTGCCAATGCGGTAAGGGTAGAAAAAAAGGGCGGTGTAATGTATCGGCCAGTGTTTGACCAAAAGCTTTTTGTGTCAGAGGGTGAGGTGCTGTCAGGTTATAAATACCGTGCATATTTGGATGTTTTAGTGCGAACAGGAAGCCTTGCACCAAATCATCGATATGAATCCAGGAGAAGCACTGTTGCCCTCCGGCAACCGGGCCGCCTAAACCCAGTTTAAAAGCCGGTAACATTTTATGTAATGCGCCTCCTTGTGGTGATAAAACCACCCCGAAACGAAAGATCAATACGGTATCACTTAATTCACGAGAGGCGGCTTCCCAAGCCACCGTTAAATCCGCAAGAAAATTGCTTCCCGGTTGAGTGGCGGACTCATCGACGGGGTATGCACAATCGGTTTCGGGGTAGAAACCGATGGCGGAAGCCGCAATGATTTGTTTCGGTGGTTTTGAAAGAGTTTGTATGACTCGGGCAACCTGTTGTGTGGTTTGGACTCGACTATTCCAAAGAATGTCTTCATAGCCTTTTGACCACCGTTGACCAATGTTGGCGCCGGATAAGTTGATCAGTAGATCCGTGCCATTAAGCACGCCGGATAAGTCGAAAGAAGCTTGAAACGCTTCTCTACCCAAACAGGAAACAGAGTGATTCTGTTTTTCAAAAACGGGTTTAAGATGTGACCCGATTAACCCTGTTCCACCTAGAATCACAATTTTCATAGCCACTCCTTAGAGAGGTATCTGTAGAGATTATTCTTCAGTTTTTTTATCTGGTACGAACCTGAGTACATTACCATTAATACAGTAACGCTTATGAGTCGGAGGTGGCCCATCGTTGAAAACATGCCCTAAATGGATGCCTGAACTGGCGCTTCGGACTTCGATTCGTGTCATGCCATGACGGGTGTCTTTATGTTCAGTAATTGCGCCTTCAACCGGGTTGAAAAAGCTGGGCCAGCCTGAACCGCTTTCAAATTTGGTGTCGCTTCTGAATAACGCCGCCCCTGTAATGGGGTCGACAAATGTACCGGGACGTTTTTCATCAAGGTGAGAGCCTGAAAATGCGTACTCTGTGCCTTGTTCAAATGCAATACGGCGTTGATCGGGCGTCAGCAGTCTAAAGCCCAACCATTTCCAGAAGCGCTCTTTGTCGCCGTTGTAACCCGTATAACGAGAGACTTCTTTGCCGTGTTCAAACAGCACGATGGTCGGGGTGGCAAAAAGTGCTTTTTCTAAATGCCAGCCTTTCGGCACATTCGGGTTTAATGTGGTGGTAATCGGTACTTCTGATTGCCAGGTCGACAGAACTTCTGACTTGAATTTTTTACAAAAGGCGCAATCTTCCGCTTCAAAGACCACTAATTGTCGTTCAGCATTTAAATCGGTGCCAACCAAACGTTTTGCCACAGGAGGTTTTTCAGGCATTGCACTCGCGTCGTTATGGGACAGCGCGGGGTATTTCACGCCCGTTCCTCCAAGGCCGCAATAACCGTTTGGATTCTTTTTTAAATAATCTTGGTGGTACTCTTCAGCCGTAATGTAGTTGCGTAGCGGTGCGATTTCAGTGGTAATTTTTCCGTACCCTGCTTTTTCCAATGCTTTCTGGTAGACCGCTTTGGTTTTTTCGGCCAGCTTTTTTTGAGCATCGGAATGTGTATAGATGGCACTGCGATAGTTGGTACCAATGTCATTGCCTTGTCTATCGCCTTGAGTCGGGTTATGATTTTCCCAAAACGTAATCAAGAGGGTTTCTAAATCCACTTTTTTGGGGTCAAAAGTGACTTTGACCACTTCAGCATGGTTACGTAAATCACTTTTGCCATAACGGATTTCTTTTTCCAGTCCGAGGACATCATAGTACCCAGCATTTTTCTGGTCTCCACCTGCGTAACCACTTTCGACCGTGATGACACCGGGAATTTCTCCCATCCGTTTTTCAGCACCCCAGAAACATCCCATTCCCAGTACGATGGAATCAGACTTGTCAGAAGAAGGAAGAGGTGAATCCATGGCAGGCTCCTTTGCACAGGCATTGAGAATTAGACTCGTTGAAAGAATAAAAATCGTCAATAGTTTACTCAACATGGTCGTTTCCTTTTAAGGTTCATATTTAGAATAGACCTGTTAAAAGACAGAATCTTTCTCAAGTGTATTGAGAAAACATGAAAAAGAGTGTCATTGACTGATGTATTAATGGTTGGCATTTTGTAACGTGGAAAGTTCTTTTAAAACGATTCCTACATGTTTTTGAGGATCAACGTCACGATAAATTTTGGCGATATGACCGCTCGGATCAATAATGAAGCTATGGCGTTTTGCGAATTTAAAGACAATGAAATCGCTTAAGGCATTGTATTTTGTAGCTACCTTACCTTCCGGATCTGAAAGTAAGCTGAACGGCAACTGGTATTTTTTGGCAAACGCTTGATGACTGTCGAGACTATCTAGGCTGACGCCTAGGATAACCGCTTTTTTCTGAATTAATTGATTGACATTATCTCTGAAACTACATGCCTCGGTGGTGCAGCCGGGAGTATCATTTTTAGGGTAAAAATATAACACGACCCATTTCCCCTGTTGTTCAGATAATTTGATAAGTTCTTGGTGTTGGTTGTATAGCGCAAAATCAGGTGCGAGGTCTCCGGTTTTTAATGGATTGGCCTGGACAGAAAAACTCGCTATTGTTAAGGCAAATAAAGTCAGTTTTTGAAACATGAACCAACATCCTTTTTCACGTGGTGAAATTAATCGAATAACCTAAAGTCATTTTAGGCTATATTTTTTATACCTGAGTCAGGTGTATGGTTATTATTCTAACTTAATTTGATCTGATGAATAGTAACGATTTGATGAATGTGAGCAATGCCTTACAACAAAAAATGTAAGGAACAAATATATCGGCGAATTCTATGCGTTGACGCAAACAGTATAACTGCCGTTGCTTTAATCAAAAACCGCATCAGCTTATACCTTCTCAAGACAACTTTTATTTAGTCTCTGTGTTGTTTTATGAAAATCATCTTCTTTCAGAAGAGTTTCTGGTGAGATAGAGGGTGAAAAGTGTGCGGTTAGTTTAAAAAGAATTCATTGGCTGGAAAATGTTAGAAAAGCAGAAGAGCCCCGTCAAAGGATTGAAAAGAATACATGGCCGAACGGTTCGAAAATGACAAGCATCAGCTTCACATCAGTGTGATGGCGTTACATGACAATGCTAATTAAAATCTTTTCAACCTATCAGGAACACTTGCTTACCGGCTACAGAATCCGGTCTAAACCGAGGTGAGCAGGTATAAGGATTGCGCTAGTTTTCAGAAAATGCTTGAGCATTCTGAGAGAATAAACAATTCCTTAAACATTGTTGATTCTGGGTGATATCGGCTAATGTATACTGGTCTAAAGTGATTAAAAACGCTTCCATTGCCTTGAACAAAGCGGGTTTTAACAAACAAATTGGTTGAATGAGACATTCTGGTTGTTCGCAATTGACTGGTTTCAGCGTGTTTTCAAACTTTCTCACAACTTTTCCGATACTGATGTCCGAGGGTGCTTTGCATAAAAGAATGCCACCGTTTTTACCTCGAATTGTCTGAATTATGTTTTCTTTTCCCAAGTGATGTACGACTTTAATTAAGTGGTTTTTAGGAATGCCAAACTTTTCAGAAATGGTTTTGATTTGTACTTTGGTATCCGGCTTGTCTTGCATGGCTAAGTACATAAGTACTCTCAGTGCGTAGTCTGTGTATTTAGTTAATTGCATAAAAGTGTATCTTATATATATCTTTATGGACATTAGTGAGTAAAATCATTAAGATGTATTCTGGTTGCATCTTAAAGGAGTAGGAGCATGTCCGTTACAAATTTAAATTATCGTCAAAAAAAGCTGTCGAAAACCCCACACCATATTTTTAATTTAAATATGATTCTTGTACATTTATTTGCGGTTGTATTTTTGTTTGAATTTCATCTTTATCATTGGTTTTGGATTATCCCAATCATTTCGATAATGATTATGCTATCACAATATGCCTTTTCTAGATCATTGCTTTCAAATCAAAAAGAAGAGGGGGTAAATGGTCAATATGTTTTAGCCAATTGGAAGTTGGTCAATCGGCATAATCGTATCATTTTGATTGGGTATATTATTGGCGGCACATTATTATCACTGGGTTATTTCTTATCGAATAATACGACGCATGATCCCAATATGAGCCAGATCATTATGACCATTTTTCTATATCTTTCTGGAAACTTGATGTTATTGATTTTATTAGTGACGTTTGTGTTAAGCAGTGGGGCTGTTTGGCATGCGAGTAAAGGGGAAATGACCAAAGCGCTTGAAAAGCAGATGCGTACCGTATCAGTAGAGATGGCGCGTTAAAGATAAAGATAGTAGCCCCCTCTTGATGAAGAGAGGGCGGTCGGTTTTAATTTAGCTTGGTTGTTGGGCCAAATATTTCATAATGGAGCTGTTCATTATTAAACCCCATATTTAAACAAATCTCATTGACAGAACGCATAAAAGGCTTGGCACCACAAAAATAGATATCTGACTGCGTATTTGGTAGCCATTCTTGTAAGACATCATGGGTTAAAATGCCTTTGTGATCGCCGCCGGATTCCGTTTCGTAGGCAACATAATAATTAAATCCATACTGTTGTTGAAGGTCATGTAAAGCATCTTTCATGATGTGATGCTCGCTACTACGACAGCATTGAATAAAAGTAAGTTGGGTGGCCTCAACTTTTGTTAGCTGCTGTAGCAGCATGCTGAGTAAAGGGGTCATGCCGACGCCACCTGCAATAAAAGTGGTATGCTGATCATTAGGGGGTTGAATGACAAAGTCGCCCGTGGGGGGTTGTAGCCAAACGGTATCGCTTTGTTGTGCATTATGCAAATAATTTGAGACGACGCCAGGGCAACTTGAGTTGTTCGTTTCTGATTTAACAGTGATTCGATAAAAATCATCGCCAGGCGCATTGGATAAAGAATACTGCCGAATTTCTTCATAGTCTTGCTGTTCTGGTTTGATGCGAACGCCAACATACTGTCCTGCCTCAAATCTCGGATGAAGCCCGTCTTCCGCTTTTAAATAAAAAGATTTAACGTTTTTTGATTCTGTAACGATCTGATCAATCTTAAAGGGTTTAAATCCTCTCCATCCGTTCGGTTTCTGTTCATTTTCGGTGTAGATATCCTCTTCTGTCGCAATGAAAATGTCTGCTAAAGCGTTATAAGCAATGCCCCAAGCCTCAAGAATGGGGTGATTGTCAGGCAAGCTGAGGTGTTGTTGTATCGCTTCAAGCAGATACTTTCCAACAATGGGGTAGTGTTCTGGTTGGATTGATAAACTGGCATGCTTATGGGCAATACGTTTCACCATGGGGGTGAGTTCTTGCAGTTCATCAATTTTGCTGGCATACATGAATATCGATTCGGCTAAAGCTTTGGACTGTTCCCCTTGCGCTTGATTCGCCATATTAAAAATATTTTTAAGTTCAGGGTGGTTAAAGAATAGTTTTTGATAAAAAAGATCAGTGATTTCAAGGCCTTGTTCTGCTAAAACGGGAGCAGTTTCTTTAATGGTTTGTATAATGTTTTCAGATAACATACGACGGAATTTCCTTTGTGGTTGAACGATTAAACCTTAAAGATGCATTCAATATGAATCTTTAAAGGTGCATGATATTTGAATGTTTACTAGCTTGTCAAATATAATGAAATTTAATTTAGGAGTGGGTGAGCGATGCAATTAACCAAACAAACTGATTTTGCTTTTCGAGTGTTGATTTATTTGGCATCGAAAAAGCAAGGGGAACTGTCTAATATTCAAATGATTTCCGAGCGATATGAAATTTCCAAAAGTCACTTGATGAAAGTGGTTCAAAAGTTGGTCAGTCATGGGTTGGTTCGTTCTGTCAGAGGTCAGCAGGGTGGGATTTATTTGGAGAAAGCGCTTCATGAAATTTCGTTACGGCAGGTGGTTGATTTGATGGAAGTGACGTTAACCCCCGTTAATTGCGATGAACCGATTTGCAAAATTCATGATGTCTGTCAGTTAAAAGAGTATCTAAATCAAGCTCAAAATCAATATCTGTCGTATCTGGAACAGTTTACCTTGGCCGATATTGTTAATGACAGCATTCGGCAGGAAATCTTTCCGGATGCGATCACGGTTCACCGGACATAAGTTGCGAAAAATGACCAGGCCTGGTCATTTTTGGATTTAAAGCCATTCTTTTTAAGGCAAGTCTGCTATATTTCTCTTTTATTGATTCAAATTAGGAATCCGGTTTTATGAGTATTGAACAAACGGCGCAGCGTAATAGACGATTGCGTAAAAAATTATGTGTTGGAGAGTTTACGGTTTATGTTTTTGAAGTCTCACTTCAGCTCAAAGAAATGTCTTTAGAAGCGTTCGAACAATTTGTGGATGAGTTTATCGATGTCATTGAAGCGAATCATTTGATTTTGGGCGGTAGTGGGGACGGTACTTGTCAATTTCGAGGCATTGTCGCTTCTGAAAAGCGTTATGCTTCCGCCACGGAAGAGGATCGTCAGGCGATCGAAGCGTGGCTTGAGAAGCAACCTCAGTGCGAAGCCGTTACGGTCGGTGCATTGGTTGATATGAATGACGTGTTTTAAACAGTAAGGTTGAGAGTTGCAAGATGCCAAAAGCGAATGAATTAAAAAAAGGAATGGTGGTTGAGATTAACGATGCGCCTTATGTGGTGAAAACGGTGGATTGTAAAAGTCCTTCCTCGCGAGGAGCCGCGACGTTGTATAAAGTGCGTTTTAATAACGTGAAAACCGGTCAGAAGTTGGATGAATCATTGAAAGGCGATGATTTTCTCAAAGAGTTGGATTGTCAAAGAATGCCGATTCAGTTTAGCTATATGGATGGTGAGAATTATGTATTTATGAATCTCACGGATTATTCCCAATATATGTTGTCACCAGAAGACCTGGAAGGACAAACGGGGTATATTTCTGAATCCTTGGAAGGGATGGATGCAATTGTTTTGGATGAGCAAGTGATTTCGGTTGAGCTGCCGATTGCGATTGCATTGGAAATTACCGAAACGGCTCCTGGAATGAAAAGTGCCTCGGCCACCAGCCGAACCAAGCCGGCGATTTTAAGCACGGGATTGGAAATTCAGGTGCCGGAGTACATCGACCAAGGCGAAGTGGTTAAGGTTAACTCCGAAACCGGCAAGTATATGTCGCGTGCTTGAGTGATCTTAAAAAGAGAAGGGTATGAAAGAGGTTCAGCTTAAATCAACCATCACGTGTCCAGCGTGTGGCGGGCTATCCGAAGAGGTGATGCCGACCAATGCTTGTCAATGGTATTACGAGTGTCAGCACTGTCATGCCATGTTAACCCCTAAGAAGGGCGATTGTTGTGTGTTTTGTTCGTATGGAACCGTCCCTTGTCCGCCTATTCAGAATGACGATCACTGTTGTTCCAATAAAAAACGCTGAAAAAGATTACTCGTGCGTAATCTTAACCGACTGATAAAGTTGCGGGTCTTGTGCTTTCTTTTTTAACCAACTGTTAGCAGCGCTTTGTACTGAGCGTTCAATGGCGGCACGTTTCCCCGTCCCATTGTTCTTGGCATCGGTTTGCGCCTTTTCTTTATTGTTGCTGACCCAAAACCGCCAGTAAGCCACTAAGTCACTGTTCCAAAAGCGATCGGGGTTAGAGGCGACATAATGCAGAAATTTGTCAAAACTGGTATTTGCCACTTCAGCACTTAACCCTTCTTCTTGTGCGTATAGCAACAAGGCTTCGGTGTCTTCTCTAATCAGTTGAGACAGTTTTTTGTTTAATATGGAATCTGTCCCCTGGAACCGTTTTAGATGTTTTTTAAGGTTGTCATCCAGTAACGGTTCGCTGCCACGCAAATTGTTGTCCGCTTCTAACGTCAATCCGGTGTGTTCTTGATAAGCGGTTGGGTTAATGGTGAAAATGCAGAAGTCTTCCAGGTTGCGTCTGACTTCAATGATTTTACGTTCTTCCAAGCGCAACAAGACTTTATAAAGCAGTTCATCTTTCCAGAAAGAAAAAATCTGTTCCAGTTCATCGGTCTTAATGGGCGTTCTGGCATAGTTGAATTGCAGCCATCCCAAAAAAATCGCTTCATGGATGGATAACTTTTCAGCAACTTGCGTTTCAAAACGGATATTCATAGTGTGCCTTAAAATTATTTTGCAGCGTTGGCAGGATTTTGTAAGTTTTTAACCAGTTTTTCGGTCGCTTGACTGATGGTAATCAGATTGTCCGGGCTTTTCAGTTGTTTCATCACTTCTTTGGCTTTTTCCGGGTCACCGATCAGCACTGGCGGAGCCTTTTTGGCGCCTTTGATTTTGGCGTTTTGGGCGTTGATGATGCCGGTTAGCTCAATGGGTGGTTGTTGTTGCGCGGGTGTGCCATAAAGTGCGCGGTAGGCATTTTTAAATTCATTCGCCTTGAACACCAAAGATTTTTCATCCGGGATATCACATAAAGCCATCCAACCGCCCATTTTATGAATGATTTGGTGGATGAGCGGATCGTGGAAAACCACATCCTGATAAGCTCCGACTTTACGGATGGCAGTTTCGACTTCGCTCCAGGCACGGAGCGCATTGTCTTGTGTGCCGCCTTTACAGTTTTTGATAATGTCAGACACTTTCGGCCACCACTTTCCATCTTCAGGATGCTGCATATGGGCATTGAATGCCGCTTGCACCTCATCAATGGAGTAATCTTTCAGACCATTCCAATACATTTCGAAGGTGAGGTCTGTTAAGTCCTTTTCATAATATGCAAACACCCAACTGAGAATTTGCGAGAACTTTTCCATGTCTTGAACTTGCATAGCGTGTCCCATTAATGACGTTTCTGAGCAAAGATGACGACTCTTGTCGTGACCGATAAATAAGTAAAAAAATCGTTCTGTTATTTTCATATCTTATCATTTTTGAACCGTATCTGTGTTTGCAATTCGCTGGGAAATAAAGCTAAAAATGACCAGGCCTGGTCAAAAATAACAGGACGCGCTTGAGTTATTTGAAAGCTTATATCAAACGCAAGCAAAAGGCGTTAAAATGGAAAGATAAATGATTGATCAGGGTTTGAAATATCGTGAAACGGTTTGTACATCAGTGGAGTGTTGGCGCGGGGCTTTTATTGGCAAGTCTGCTTCTTCATGCCGCACCTGCTTCGCTTTCTATTCAAGAAGCGTTGGGTCAGCTTCGGGAAACTGGTGCATTGATGTTAAATGCTCAGCAAGAACCGTTGGTCGAAAAAGACTCTTCAAAGCTCAGAATACCCGCTTCAACCACTAAGCTGGTGACGGCTTATTTGGCATTGAAGCACTGGGGGGCGGATTATCGTTTTAAAACAGATTTTTATGTGATTCGAAATGCGAACGATCTTGCAACGCTTTGGGTGAAAGGCTATGGCGACCCTTTTTTGGTGTCGGAAGAGATTCAAAAAATGGCATATCATTTAGCGCTTCACCTGAAAGAAGCCGGTGTGGGAGGGATCAATAAAATTATTCTGGATACGGGATATTTTGAGTCTAATGTGGTGCTTCCGGGGCGATCAGATACGGACAATCCTTATGATGCGATTCCGGGTGCCTTGGCCGCCAATTTTAATACACTCTATTTGAAAAAAAACAATGGTCAGCTTGTTTCTGCTGAACCTCAGACCCCGTTGACACCGCTGGCAATTAAGCTTGGAAAACAAGCCAACTTACGACATGGACGCTTCAATTTAGGTGGGCAGGCCAAGATGGGAGAGCGATATTTTGCTGAGTTGTTAAGCGCTTTCTTGCAACAGTCGGGCATTCAAGTGAAAAATGAGATTCAGTGGCGCAGCCTAAAAGAATCTGCGGCTTTGAATAATGAGTCGCCTTTTTATCGTCACCAGAATACGTTGACATTGGCCGAAATAATTCGCCCGATGATGCAATACTCGACCAATTTTATCGCGAATCAGCTGGCGTTGAAGTTGAGTGCAGAGAAGTTTGGGATGCCAGCTTCGGCTGAAAAGGTCAAGCGGATGATGAAGGCAGATTTAACGCATTATTTGGGGTGGCAGGATTTTTATCTGGAGGATGGGGCGGGATTATCTCATCAAAATCGATTGAGCCCGCAGCAGTTGGTTTCTTTGTTGCAGGCATTCCGACCTTGGAAATCGTTGTTGCCGGAAGTGGAAGATCATATCTTTGCCAAATCGGGCACTTTGATTGGTGTGAGTGCCTTGGCAGGGTATATCTATCAGCAAGAGCAATGGCTTCCGTTTGCTTTGATGATTAACCAGCCCGTGCCGTTTGCTTATAAAAACCAGTTGGCATTAAAGCTTAAGCAACAACTGGAAACCCGATAACGTCAAAGCGCTAATCGACGCCCAGTATCTTGTGGGTTTGTAAGCTGAGCTTCCATTGAGGGTGTTTCAAGCAATATGCTAAAGTGGCTTTCAGGTTTTCTGCTTGAATGGACGGATCCGCATCATCCATTGCTTGAAGGTAGAAGTGTTTGAAATCCAAGTCTTTGATTGTTTCTGGTCGCAAATCGGTTTGCGGGTAAACCAACTTTAACTCATCTCCTGAATCCAAAATTAACGGCGCATTCGCTTTAGGGCTGACACAAACCCAGTCGATGTGCTTCGGGGCTTGTTGTGTGCCGTTGGTTTCAATCGCAATTTCAAATCCGTGTTGATGAAAGGTATCAATCAGCATCTGATCAACTTGTAATAAAGGCTCTCCGCCCGTTAATACCACAAACGGATGAGGGCAGGCCGAGTCGTTTGTGTCGGTCGGCCAGAGCGCTAACAGGTGCCTGGCTAAGCTGTCGGCCTCTTTAAAGCTGCCGCCGTTTTGACCGTCTGTGCCCAAAAAGTCGGTATCACAAAACTGGCAAACAGCGCTGCTGCGATCCGCTTCACGACCGGTCCACAGGTTACAATTTGTAAACCGGCAGAAAATGGCGGGGCGTCCGGAATGAAACCCTTCCCCTTGTAAAGAATAAAATGCTTCTTTAATGCGATAACCCATGTTGTTCCTTGACGTGGTTTTTGGTTTGTGGAGCGTGCTAATTTTTCCAATGAACCGGTTTTGAAATGCTATAATATTTAGCTCTTTTTTAGACCTTGTGTTCGTGAAAATTCATTGAATTCTAAAGCGAATACGGTTCGACGCTTGAAAGATTGAATGCATGAAAGCGGCGTTAAACGCCTTTTGAGTGCTTAGATGGGATTCAAGCTGTTCAAGTAACAATGTTAGGAGTGGAATTATACCAATGTCTGCTAAGACCTTATACGATAAATTGTGGGACAGTCATGTCGTTCGCCAAGAAGAAGACGGAACGGCTTTGATTTATATTGATCGACAGTTATTGCACGAAGTGACGTCACCCCAGGCGTTTGAAGGGTTGCGCCTTGCAAATCGTAAGCCTTGGCGTATTGATGCGAACCTGGCCACGCCAGATCATAACGTGCCCACAACCGCTTTTAATTCGGTTGAAGACATCGTTGATCCGATCTCACGTATTCAGGTGCAGACGTTGGATGCCAATACCAAGCAATTTGGGATTACCGAATTTGGTATCGGAGATGTTCGTCAGGGAATCGTACATGTGGTCGGGCCGGAAGAAGGGGTGACCTTGCCGGGCATGACGTTGGTGTGTGGTGACTCACATACCGCCACGCATGGCGCGTTAGGCGCGTTGGCGCACGGTGTCGGGACGTCTGAAGTTGAACATGTTCTAGCAACACAATGTCTGATTCAAAAGAAAATGAAAAACATGCTGGTGAAGGTGGAAGGAAAGCTTCAGCCAGGTGTGAGCCCGAAAGATGTCGTCTTGGCGATTATCGGTCAAATTGGAACGGCAGGTGGAAACGGCCATGCGATTGAGTTTGGTGGGCAGGTTTTCCGCGATATGTCGATCGAAGGGCGTATGACCGTTTGTAACATGGCGATTGAAGCCGGTGCCCGTGTCGGTTTGGTGGCGGTTGATGAAAAGACGGTCGAGTATGTCAAAGGGCGTCCATTTGCACCGAAAACCGAAGATTGGGATGCGGCTGTCGCGGCATGGCAAGATTTGAAATCGGACGAAAACGCACATTTTGATAAGGTGGTTGAAATTGACGGGTCAAAAATTGAACCTCAAGTGTCTTGGGGAACCTCTCCGGAGATGGTGTCGGATGTGAATGGTAAAGTGCCTAACCCATCTCATGAAACCGATGATGTGAAAGCCAGCGGCATTCGTCGAGCGCTTGACTATATGGGGCTTCAGGCGGATATGGCCATTACCGATATCCCGGTTGATTATGTCTTTATTGGCTCTTGTACCAATTCACGTATAGAAGATTTCCGTGAAGCGGCAGCCGTGCTGAAAGGGCGAAAAGTAGCCAGTTCGGTGGAGCAGGCCTTAGTCGTCCCTGGGTCAGGCCTGGTTAAAAAACAAGCGGAAGAGGAAGGCCTGGATAAAATCTTTATTGAAGCCGGTTTTGAATGGCGTAATCCAGGGTGCTCAATGTGTCTTGCCATGAATGCGGATAGACTTCCGAGCGGTAAACATTGCGCGTCCACTTCAAACCGAAATTTTGAAGGACGTCAAGGTGCAGGCGGTCGCACCCATTTGGTCAGCCCGCAAATGGCAGCGGCCGCAGCGGTTGCAGGGCATTTTGTGGATGTGCGTGACATGATGAAAGAGGCAAGCTAAAGATGAGTATGGATAAATTTACAGCCTTAACGGCGATTGTGGCTCCGATGGATCGTTCAAACGTTGATACGGATGCGATTATTCCTAAGCAGTTTTTGAAGTCGATTAAGCGTAATGGATTTGGGCCGAATTTATTTGACGAATGGCGCTATGAAGATGTGGGCGAACCAGGAATGGATAACTCTAATCGTCCGTTACGTAAAGAGTTTGTTTTGAATCAACCGCGTTACCAGGGCGCGCGGATTTTGTTGGCGCGTGAAAACTTTGGGTGTGGTTCCAGTCGTGAACATGCGCCTTGGGCGTTAAAAGATTACGGGTTTGATGTCATTATCGCGCCGAGTTTTGCAGATATCTTTTTTAACAACAGTTTTAAGAATGGTATTTTGCCGATTGTGTTGGACGAAGTCATTATTGATGGCTTGTTTAAAGACGTTTTTGCTGAAGAAGGCTACCAGTTAACGATTGATTTAGAGCATCAACAGATTAAAAAGCCAAGCGGTGAAACGATCCCGTTTGAGGTAGATTCTTTCCGTCGTCATTGTTTGCTTAATGGCTTGGATGATATTGGGCTGACGTTACAGCACGAAGACGAAATTAAGGCCTTTGAAGCGAAGTATAAAGCCGCTTCTCCATGGTTATACCGATAAAAAATATTAAATTAGAGTGAAAATGTAATGACACAAGAAGTATTGATTTTACCCGGTGATGGGATTGGACCCGAAATTACAGCAGAAGCTGTTAAGGTGTTAGAAGCGTTAAAGCAGAATGATAACTTGGATATCACGATGACGCATGACTTGGTTGGTGGTGCGGCTTATGATGCACATGGTGTGCCTTTAGCAGAAGAAACGCTAGAGAAAGCCAAGCAGTCTGATGCAATTTTGCTGGGTGCGGTCGGTGGTTACCAATGGGAATCATTGGATATTTCGGTGCGTCCTGAAAAAGGATTGCTGGCATTACGTTCTAACTTAGAGTTATTTGCTAACTTAAGACCGGCCTATCTTTTCCCTCAATTGGCGGATGCTTCTACTTTAAAGCCTGAAGTAGTGGCAGGATTGGATATCTTGATTGTTCGTGAATTGACGGGGGGGATTTATTTTGGTCAGCCGCGGGGTATTCGTACATTGGATAATGGGGAGCGTCAAGGGTATAACACCTATGTTTACTCAGAATCTGAAATCAAACGTATCGCTCATGTTGCTTTCGAAGCCGCGATGAAACGCAACAAAAAGCTTTGTTCTGTGGATAAAGCCAATGTGCTGGAAGTGACCGAGATGTGGCGTGAGATTATTGATGACGTTGCGAAAGAGTATCCGGAAGTCGAGGTTCAACATATGTATGTCGATAATGCAGCAATGCAATTGGTATTGAATCCAAAGCAGTTTGATGTGATGGTGACTGGTAATATGTTCGGTGATATTTTGTCGGATGAAGCTTCTATGTTGACAGGGTCAATTGGGATGCTGGCATCGGCGTCTTTGGATGCGAACAATAAAGGGATGTATGAGCCGAGTCATGGGTCAGCACCGGATATTGCGGGCAAAAACATTGCGAATCCATTGGCAACCATTTTGTCTGCGGCTATGATGTTACGCTACAGCTTGAGTCGTGAAGATTTGGCCTTGAAAATCGAAGCGGCGGTCAGTAAAGTGCTGGATCAGGGCTTGAGAACCGGGGATATTTGGTCAGAAGGGTTAACAAAGGTATCAACATCAGAAATGGGCGATGCAGTCGTCGCAGCTCTGTAAAGATTTTTACGGATAGAAAGTGCAATTTTCCTGTAATTGTGTAAACTGCATTGCGAGCTGATGATTAGGAATGCCTTTTTAAAATGAAAAATCATTTTACGATAACCATAAGTGATGTGCATGGATCACGTCACTTCTCTTTCAAGCAGTTTATGCGAAAATTCGCTCTGTTTGTCGTGTTGTTTATCTTTTTGATGTTGGCCGGGGCTGCTGCTGTTATCTGGTGGTTAAATCAAGAAATTATAGATATTCAAGATAAACGACAGGTTGCCGAAGCCAGTTATCATTCTGTAATAGAAAAAAGTAAAAATTCTTACATGACTTTGGAAGCGGAGAAGCGAAAGCTTCAAAGTCAGCTGGACAACAAGTCAAAACAAATCCAGTTTTTAGACCAAACTTTACAAGGGCTGGAAGACTTGATTGGGGTGAAATCCGATGAAGACGTGCCGGTGGAAGATCGAGTGAAGATTGTTCAACTGACAACGCTTGAAAAGCAAATCATGTTGGAAGATGTTCCCAGTGGTCGACCTGTTCAGAAATATCAAGGGGTGAGTAGTAGCTTTGGGTGGCGCATTCATCCTGTGAAAGGTACGAAAGAATTTCATCGTGGGATTGATTATCGAGGTAAGCGTGGGGATGGTGTTATTGCCACCGCAAGCGGTACCGTTGAGTATGCGGGGTATCACAAAAGAAGTGGATATGGGCGTTTAATCATCATTTCTCACGACAATGGTTTTAAAACACTTTATGGTCACATGAGTAAGTTGCATGTGCGAACCGGACAAGTGATTAAAAAAGGGGAGGTCATCGGTGAAATCGGTTCCTCCGGATTGTCTTCTGGACCTCATTTGCATTATGAGGTAAGTTTTGTACAGCGTAAATTAAATCCGGTTCCGTTTATAAACTGGGATTTAAAACATTATGATGAAATATTTAAAAAGGTGAAAGGTGTGCCATGGGGATCTTTAAGTCAGGTGGTTCAAAATCGCGTCCAGCAGGTGGAAAAACAATTATTGCTGCGGGATGTAAAATAAACGGTGAAATTAAAGACCTAGATGGTGCCTTGCATATCGACGGCCAGATTGAGGGTGTTGTTGAGACGGATTACGACGTTTCTATTGGTGACGAAGGGATTGTCACAGGGCTGATTAAAGCAAAAACCATTGTTGTGAGCGGTACGTTGGAAGGTAAAGTGGCCTGTGAGAGTATCGATATACTGGCCACAGGAAAGCTTTTAGGAGAAGTTGTCTGCGGTGAAATGATGATTGAATCCGGCGGTAAATTTATTGGTGAAAGTCGTGAATTGACTGAGGGTGGATTGATTGTCAGCTTTCCAGAAAATGAAAAACAAAAATTAGAAAATCAGGCGAGATCGGTTGTTGAAATGATTAAAAATCAAGCATCCATAATGGATGATCTACAATCCTCAGAAGCCGAAGCAGTAAAAAGCAAGTAAAGGGAAAAATATGACAAAGCAGTATGATATTGCCGTTGTAGGCGCAACGGGTGCAGTAGGTGAAACAATTTTAAAAGTACTTGAAGAGCGTAATTTCCCGGTTCGCAATTTATATCCGCTTGCCAGTAGTCGTTCTGCGGGTAAGAAGCTAGAGTTTAATGGTGGGTGGGTTGAAATTCAGGATTTAGCAACGTTCGATTTTTCAAAAGTTCAGATCGGTTTGTTCTCGCCCGGAGCCAGTGTTTCCAGAGAGTATGCTCCAAAAGCAGCCGCTGCCGGATGTGTTGTGGTGGATAATACTTCGGAATTTCGTTATGACGAAGACATTCCGTTAGTGGTGCCGGAAGTGAACCCAGCAGCGGTCGCGGGCTATAAAAAGCGAGGCATCATTGCAAACCCGAACTGCTCAACCATTCAAATGATGGTGGCTTTAAAACCAATTTATGATGCGGTAGGGATTGAACGTATCAACGTATCGACCTATCAAGCGGTTTCCGGTTCGGGTAAAGAAGCGATTGATGAATTGGCCACGCAAACAGCCAATTTACTGAATATGAAACCCGTGGAAGCCAAAGTTTATCCTAAGCAAATTGCATTTAACTGTATTCCACAAATTGATGTTTTCCAAGAAAATGGTTATACCAAAGAAGAAATGAAAATGGTATGGGAAACGAAAAAAATCATGGAAGATGAGTCGATTCTTGTCAACCCAACCGCAGTCCGTGTCCCGGTTTTCTTTGGTCACAGTGAAGCGATTCATTTAGAAACAAAAGAAAAAATCACGGCTGAACAAGCAAAAGAATTATTTAAAAAATTCGAAGGAATCGTTTTAATTGATGAACACGTCGATGGGGGATACCCAACAGCGGTTACCGATGCTGCTGATACGAACCCGGTTTATGTCGGACGCGTACGTGAAGATATTTCCTGTGAAAAAGGTTTGAACATCTGGGTTGTAGCAGATAATGTGCGTAAAGGTGCTGCCACCAATACAGTTCAAATTGCTGAGCTGCTGATTAAAGATCACATCTAATAGACATGGCTTTACTGGCGATTGGTATTGAATACCAAGGAACCGCTTATTGTGGCTGGCAGCATCAAAAACATTGTGATTCTGTTCAGCAACAACTTGAAAAGGCTTTATCGAATATTGCCAATGAACCCGTTGGCTTGAATTGTGCAGGCCGAACAGATACAGGGGTGCATGCGATTGGTCAAGTCGCTCATTTTAAAACGAATGTTGATCGACCGGATAAAGCGTGGGTTCAGGGGGTTAATACTCAATTGCCGAGTGATATCCGGGTAACGTGGGTCAAATTGATGCCGGAAGATTTTCATGCCCGATTTTCTGCCATTGCCAGACAGTATCGTTATGTTATATTTAATCGTTCGGTGCATTCTGCAGTTTTGGCCAACCGTGTGACTTGGGAAAATCGTCCTTTAGACGTGCAAAAAATGCATTTGGCCGCTCAGGCCTTATTGGGAGAAAATAATTTTTCGTCTTTCCGAGCCTCTGGTTGTCAAGCTTCCCATGCTAATCGTAATGTGCAGTCTTTAAGCGTTTCGCGTCAAGGAAATTTTGTGTTTATTGATATCCAGGCCAATGCGTTTTTGCATCATATGGTTCGAAATATTGTCGGTACTTTGCTGGAAGTAGGGCGATTGGAAAAACCCGTTGAATGGGTGTCGGAATTGTTGAAAAAGCAGGATCGAACACAAGCGGGCATGACCGCACCTGCTGACGGCTTGTATTTTGTGAATGCACTTTATCCTGAGCAGTTTGAACTGCCTAAAGTTGCGTTAGACGAGCTACTTTGGCAAGCTTAAAAGAGTTGGACGATGCAGACTAGAACGCGTGTTAAAATTTGTGGGATTACTAATATAGCCGATGCAAAAGCAGCTGTTGATGCGGGTGCAGATGCGCTCGGTTTCGTGTTTTATGAAAAGAGTCCCAGAGCGGTCACAATTGACCAGGCCTGGCCAATTTTTCAGAAACTACCGGCTTTTGTCACGACAACGGCATTATTTGTTAATCCCGACGTTGCTTTGGTGCAAAACGTTATCAAAGAACTTAAGATTGATTTACTGCAGTTTCATGGTGATGAATCGCCCGCATTTTGTGAACAATTTTCACGCCCTTATATAAAAGCCGTTCGTATGCAAGCTGAAACGGATTTAAAGCAATTGGCAACCCTGTATGCTTCAAGCCAAGGCTTGTTGCTTGACACCTATGTTAAAGGTGTTCCGGGTGGTACCGGGGCGGCTTTTAATTGGGAGTGGGTTTCACCTGAAAAGCAACCAAAAATGACGCTACCTGTTATTTTAGCGGGTGGTTTAAATGAAGACAATGTTGGGCAAGGCATTGATGCCGTTCATCCGTGGGCCGTTGATGTTAGTGGCGGAGTGGAGTCGACCCCCGGTCAAAAATCTTCAGAAAAAATACAGGCTTTTATTCAAGCCGTAAATAAAGTTCGGTAAACGCGCCAATGCGCTTGATTACCGTTTTGATAAAATGAAAGTGGATTAAAAAGAATGAGTATTGATTATTCGCAATATCCTGATAAAAAAGGACATTTTGGAGTTTACGGAGGCATTTTTGCACCTGAAACTCTGATGGCTGCATTAGAAGAATTGAGCCATCAATATGAAAGTGTCAAAAATGATCCAGCATTTATGGCTGAATTAACCAAAGACTTTCAAGATTATGTTGGCCGTCCTACGCCTTTATATTATGCAGAGCGATGGTCAGAATCGTTAGGAGGCGCCAAGATTTATCTAAAACGTGAAGACTTAAATCACACGGGTGCCCATAAAATTAATAACACGATCGGTCAAGCTTTATTGGCGAAGCGCCTAGGCAAAAAACGCATCATTGCTGAAACGGGCGCAGGGCAACATGGTGTTGCCAGCGCGACAGTTGCAGCGCGACTGGGGCTTGAATGTGTGGTTTACATGGGGGCTGATGATATCGTTCGTCAAGCACCTAATGTGGCGCGAATGAAGATGCTGGGGGCCGAAGTCATTGGTGTGGAATCGGGTACGCGTACCTTGAAAGATGCTTTGAATGAAGCGATGCGTGACTGGGTGACCAATGTCGATGATACGTTTTATATTATTGGAACGGTTGCAGGGCCTCACCCTTATCCTGCGATGGTGCGCGATTTTCAATCCATTATTGGACGCGAATCTAGGCAACAACACCTTGAAAAAGAAGGTAAGTTGCCGAATGCTTTGATTGCCTGTGTCGGCGGGGGGTCAAATGCAATTGGTTTGTTTTATGATTTTTTATCCGACGAATCGGTGAAAATTTATGGCGTTGAAGCTGGCGGACTTGGTCTGGAAACAGGGCAACACGCAGCACCCTTGTGTGAAGGAAAACCGGGTGTTCTGCACGGCAACCGTACTTACTTGATGGAAGATGAAAATGGTCAGATTTTAGGAACACATTCTATTTCTGCCGGGTTGGATTATCCAGGCGTAGGGCCGGAACATGCATGGCTGAAAGACATTGGTCGCGTTAAATACGTGGCGATTAATGACGATGAAGCAATGCAGGGTTGTCGTGATTTGACTCGGTTTGAAGGGATTATTCCCGCATTAGAGTCAAGTCATGCGTTGGCTTATGCAACCAAATTAGCCCCAACCATGTCTAAAGATCAAACGATTATTGTGAATTTATCAGGCCGTGGTGATAAGGATATGAATACCATCGCGCAAATTGAGGGGTTTGAGTTTTAAGATGAACAGAATTGATGCAACGTTGAATGCTTTAAAATCAAACAAAAAAACCGCCTTAATCCCTTATATCACCGCGGGCGATCCCCAGCCTAAAATGACGGTTCGTTTAATGCATGGTTTGGTCGAGCAAGGTGCTGATATGATTGAACTCGGCGTGCCTTTTTCAGACCCGATGGCTGATGGCCCAGTGATTCAAAAAGCCGTTGAGCGTGCTTTGACCCATAACGTGAGCTTGAAAGATGTTTTGAGTTATGTTGTAGAATTTCGTAAAACGGATTCGAAGACGCCTGTCATTTTAATGGGATATTTAAACCCGATTGAAGCGATGGGCAGTGATGTTTTTGCCAAAGCTGCGGCTGAAGCAGGTGTGGATGGTGTTTTAACTGTTGATATGCCTCCCGAGGAAAGTGAAGGGTATTTTGAAAACCTATCACAAGCACAACTCAACCGAATCTTTCTTGTCTCTCCGACGACGCCAGACGGACGTCTTAATGCGGTGAGTGAGAAAGGCAGTGGATTTGTTTATTATGTTTCCTTGAAAGGGGTCACGGGCTCTAAAGCATTGGATGCAGATGATGTTGCTCAACATGTGGGGCATTTAAGAAAAAAAATCTCAATGCCTGTGGCGATTGGCTTCGGGATTCGAGATGGTGAAACGGCTTATCAAATGGCCAAGCTCGGAGACGCAATTATTGTCGGTTCTGCCTTGGTCAGTTTGATTGAGCAGAATGCTTCCGCTGGTGTAACCATGATTGAACAAGTATTAAATGATAAAATGCACGAATTCAGACAAGCGATAAATAAAGCCGATAGCGAATAAAGATAGGGTTGTGTCTGTATACAGGCGCACAGTAAGAACAAAACTCTTTGGAGAAGAAAATGAGTTGGTTTGAAAAGATTTTACCGAGTATTAAGCAGGTAGCGGAACGTAAGAAAAATGTTCCGGAAGGATTGTGGACTAAATGTCCTAAATGCGAAAGTACATTGTATCGAGCTGAAGTCAGACGAAACTTAGAAGTGTGCCCAAAGTGTGATCATCATATGCGTTTGGGAGGCCGAGATCGTTTAGAAGCCTTTTTGGATGAAGGCACGGGCGTTGAAATTTCTGCTGAAGTCACGCCCGTTGATGCCCTAAAGTTTAAGGATTTAAAACCGTATAAAGTCCGCATTGCACAGGCACAAAAGGCAACGGGTGAAACCGATTCTTTTATCACTATGACCGGAAAAATTCAGGGTTTGGATGTCGTTGCGGGTGCATTTGAATTTAAGTTCATGGGCGGCTCAATGGGGTCTGTCATGGGAGAAAAATTCGTCCGTGCAGTAAACGAAGCGATTGAACAAAAATGCCCTTTAATTGTTTTTTCTGCCAGTGGCGGTGCTCGAATGCAAGAAGCGCTGTTTTCTTTGATGCAAATGGCAAAAACCAGTGCCGCACTGGGTCGTTTACGAGCCAATAAATTGCCCTTTATTTCTGTATTGACGGATCCGACGATGGGAGGGGTTTCCGCCAGTTTTGCAATGTTAGGTGATTTAAATATTGCAGAACCGAAAGCCTTGATCGGGTTTGCCGGGCCTCGTGTCATTGAGCAAACCGTTCGTGAAAAACTGCCGGAAGGGTTCCAGCGCAGTGAGTTTTTACTCGAGCATGGTGCCATTGATCGTATCATTCATCGACATAATCTGAGTGATGAGTTGGCTTCTATTTGCCGTATGCTATTACAAAAGTCAGCATGAAACTTGGGTGAATGCAATTAAGTGAAACCCACGGAAACGTCTTCTTTAACGGCATGGATTGATTGGCTGATTTCTTTGCATGCAGATGAAATTGACCTTGGGATTGATCGGGTAAAATCCGTCGCAATAGCGATGAATTTGATACCAATAAAGCCTGTTGTTATTTCAGTTGCCGGCACCAATGGGAAAGGGTCAAGTGTTGCGATGCTGGCTTCTATCTATGAAGCCAGCGGGTACCAAGTGGGGGTTTATACCTCACCACATTTATTGCATTTCAATGAACGAATTCGTGTTCAAGGTTGTTTTGCAGAAGATCAGCAGATCGTACAAGCTTTTGTTACGATTGAAGCTGCTCGTGGTGAAACCAAATTAACCTATTTCGAGTTTGCAACGCTGGCTGCCTTATGGGTGTTTGCACAACACTCTTTGGATGTTATCTTGCTGGAAGTTGGTTTGGGCGGACGTTTAGATGCGGTGAACTTGGTGGATGCAGATGCCAGTTTAATTACAGCCATTGATGTGGATCATGCAGACTGGCTGGGCAGTGACCGGAATCAAATCGCAATCGAAAAAGCGGGTATTATGCGGTCTGGAAATCCTTCCGTTTGTTCGGATAATGATATCCCCCAAACCTTAATAGATTATGCCAATCGGAATAAGGTTCCTTTAAAAAGATTGTCCAAAGACTTTTTTTATCAAAAAAATGACCAGGCCTGGTCATTTTTAGGCCATCAAAAGAGGCCTGTTTATGAGGCTTTGCCTTTGCCTGCACTTTCAGGTGATTTTCAAATTCAAAACGCAGCGGGCGTAGTTGCCTTAATTGCTGTTTTACAATCAGCTTTGCCTGTTTCTGCGGAATCCGTATCAGAAGGCCTGAAAGTGGTAGCCCATCCCGGTCGGTTACAAAAAATCCAACTGGGGAATCAACATTGGTTGGTGGATGTGGCGCATAATCCGCAGTCAGCGAAAGCGCTTGCCAACTATCTTGAGCAGGTATCAATACAGGCAGATGCTATTTTTTCCGTGCTGGCTGATAAGGATGTTCACTCTATGATTGAAGCGATTAAGCCTTATATTAAAAAATGGTCTATCGCAGATTTAGCCGTTCCACGGGCATTATCGGTAGATAAGCTGGAAACAGTGTTACTTCAATCAGGCGTATTGCCTGAGAATATTGTAAAATATTCTGATATTTCGGGGGCGGTTGCTGATAATCGTCTAACATCGGCAAAGGATGTTTTGGTCTGGGGTTCATTTTTTACTGTTTCACAAACATTGGCTTGTTTCCAGAATGATTGATTTAGAATCAAATCAAGGGTTATCGAATCAAACGGTTTTAAAGTATCGCTTAACAGGCGCAATTTTTTGGTTGGGATTATTGGTCGTTATTGTGCCTATTTGGTATAGCAATCCCGTTAATTTTGATCCCGCTAAACAAGAGGGGGCATCAGTCAAAAAATCGGTTTTGATTGAAAAACCTTTTGTGCTGCCGCAAAATCAGGCACGCCAAGCAACGGACAAAACAGAATTAAACCGTTCGACTGACCAGCATGCGGCTTCGGATTCTCACGAGATGAACACCCGAAGCCAAGCTGACAAGAAACTTTCACAGGCGAACAACGCTTCGAGCAATCAGAAAATTGCCGATGTTGATTCGTATGAGTGGATTATTCGTTTGGTGGCTTATCGGAAAAAAGAATTGGCTGAGGCATTACAGCAACGCTTGAAATATGATTATGCAGCCTTTATTAAACATTTTCCTGAAAACAATTATTACTCGGTGCGAGTCGGGCCTTATGCTTCTAAAGCAGAAGCAGTAAAAGATCAACAACGTTTGGATAGGATCTTACGGGTTCAATCTGAATTGGTTAAATTTAAGCAGTCACCCTAATCGCTTAACGGTTAAAGCAGGGTAAAGAAATTGGAGAAGTGTCACCATGTGCGGGATCGTTGGAATCGTATCAAATTCACCTGTTAATCAAGAAATTTATGATGCCTTGACTGTTTTACAGCATAGAGGTCAAGATGCTGCCGGGATCGTTACTTGTGATGGCGGTCGTTTATATCAGCGTAAGGATAATGGGATGGTGAAAGATGTCTTTCGCACTCGTCACATGCGGGATTTACGCGGGAACATGGGAATTGGTCATGTCCGTTATCCAACAGCAGGGTCGGCTTCCAGTGCAGAGGCTCAGCCTTTTTACGTGAATTCTCCATATGGTATTGCTATGGGACATAACGGTAATATCACAAATGCCGAGCAACTCAGCAAGGAAATTTATGAACAAGATTTACGTCACCTGAACACCAACTCTGACTCTGAAGTGCTGCTTAATATTTTTGCACATGAGTTGATGCAGCAGAAAAAACTGTTTATTGATCCAGAAGATATCTTTAACGCGATTCACCGTGTTCATAAGCGTGCACGAGGGGGGTATGCTGCGGTAGGCGTGATTCCAAGTATGGGGTTGTTTGCTTTTCGGGATCCTTTTGCTTTAAGACCGGTCGTAGTGGGAAAAAGAAAGACACAAGTCGGCACGGATTATATGGTTGCATCTGAAAGTGTTGCGTTAGATGCGGCGGGTTATGAATTATTGAAAGATTTGGAACCGGGTGAAGCGGTTGTGATTACCGAGCAAGGTGATATCCAGTTTAAGCAGTGTTCCGATAACCCGCAATACAGTCCGTGTATTTTTGAGTTCGTGTATTTTGCTCGCCCTGATTCGATGATTGATGACATTTCGGTTTATAAATCGCGTTTGCGAATGGGTGAAAAATTGGCTGAGCAGATTATGCGTGATTGGCCGGATAATGACATCGATGTGGTGATGCCGATTCCAGATACCAGTCGTACCTCTGCTTTACAGTTAGCTGACCAGTTGGGTAAGCCTTATCGTGAAGGGTTTATTAAAAACCGATATATTGGTCGTACCTTTATTATGCCTGGGCAAAAACAGCGTAAAAAATCCGTTCGTCAGAAGCTGAATCCAGTCCCCCTAGAGTTTGAAGGTAAAAATATCTTATTGGTTGATGATTCTATTGTGCGGGGCACAACATCGGGTGAAATTGTTCAAATGGCGCGTGATGCGGGTGCTAAAAAAGTGTACTTTGCTTCTGCAGCACCTGCTGTCCGTTACCCTTATGTGTATGGGATTGATATGCCAAGTGCCTCAGAGTTGGTAGCAAATGGTCGTGAAATTGATGAGATTGCGGACTATATTGGGGCAGATAAACTCTTTTATCAGGATTTAGATGATTTGATTGAAGCCGTCTGGCAAGGTAATAAATCGATTAAAGAGTTTGACACCTCTTGTTTTAGTGGCTGTTATGTGACGGGGGATATTACTCAGGATTATCTGGACTCGTTAGATAAATCGCGAAATGATGATGCCCAGTCAAAGCAAAAGACAGTCGGACAGGAGCCAGTAGGGATTTATAATGGTGGATAAAGATGTTGAACAGTACGAGCTTGAAACCTTGGCGATTCGTGCAGGGTATGAGCAAACGCATGAACAAGAAAACTCAGAAGCTATTTTTCCGACTTCTAGCTTTCGATATGCATCCGCTCAACAAGCCGCTGATCGGTTTGGCGGTGTTGAGAAAGGGAATGTTTATTCGCGTTTTACCAACCCGACGGTACGAACCTTTGAAAACCGTTTAGCGGCACTGGAACAAGGCGAGAGTTGCGTTGCAACCGCCTCGGGGATGTCTGCTATTTTATCCACCTTTATGGGGTTGTTGGAATCGGGCGATCATATTGTTTCTTCGCAAAGTGTTTTCGGAACGACTCAAGTCTTGTTTAACAAGTACTTAAAAAAATTTGGTGTAGAGATTACATTTGTTTCTCAAACGGACTTAAAAGATTGGCAAAAAGCGATTCAACCAAATACCAAAGCATTATTTTTGGAAAGCCCATCAAACCCTTTAACAGAAGTGGCTGATATTTCAGCTTTAGCAGAGTTAGCGCATCAGAATGACGCACTTTTGATCGTGGATAATTGTTTCTGTACTCCTGCATTACAGAAGCCACTGACATTAGGGGCGGATATAGTCATTCATTCTGCAACTAAGTTTTTGGACGGACAAGGCCGAGTCATTGGGGGTGCCGTGGTTGGTTCTGAAGCGATTGTTGAAGAAGCGGTCAGAGGGTTCTTGCGTACAGCTGGACCAACCATGAGTACTTTTAATGCCTGGGTATTCTTGAAAGGGTTGGAAACCTTGTCTATTCGAATGGAAGCGCACTGTCAACGAGCGCAGCTATTAGCAGAATGGCTGGATCAGCATGAAGCAGTGGAAAACGTTTTTTATCCCGGGTTATCTTCTCATCCACAGCATGCCTTGGCTAAGCGCCAGCAAACCGGTGCAGGTGGGCTGCTTTCTTTTCGAGTGAAAGGTGGGAAAGCCGAAGCCTGGAAGGTGATTGATGCGACAAAAATGGTGTCAATTACTGCGAACTTAGGAGATGTGAAGACCAGTATTACCCATCCTGCAACGACAACTCACGGACGAATCAGCCCGGAAGAGCGTGCTAAATCCGGTATTACCGATAATTTATTAAGAGTGTCAGTCGGGTTGGAAAGTATTGACGATATTAAAGCGGACTTAGACAGAGGATTAAGTCAGCTGGTATAGGAAATATCCCCGTCTTTTCATGAAAAAGAGAAGACGGGGTCGATGGACTACTTCGGTAGTTGAAGTTCAGACTCTTCACTTTGTCGGAAAATAACAACCGTTTTACCAATCGATTGAACCAGTTGTGCACCCGTTTTCTGCAAAATATAATCGATCATTTCTTTCCGATCAGATCTTTCAGCCGAAGCCATTTTAATTTTAAGTAGCTCATGGTGCTCTAATGTTTTTTCAAGTTCATCCATTAGGCTTTCAGTAGCGCCATTTGCGCCGATAATGATGACGGGGTTTAAACCATGTGCAATTCCTTTTAAGAATTTGATCTGGTTTTTAGAAAGTTTTTTGCTTTGTGACATTGATTTTCCAAAACTTATTATTATGAAGTATCAAACAAGATAGCTTTTTAAGCAAATCCGTTTGAAAATGTATTCAAATCTCTTTGTTGAGATAGAAAAGAAACCATTTTATGAGTGTCTTTTTTCAAGTTGCTCATTTAAGCATATATTATTCTATAGGAAAAAGTGATTTAAAACTAATGGCAAGAAGTAAATCAAGTGCAGGATGGCTAAAAGAGCATTTTGACGATTATTATGTGAATAAAGCGAAACAAGATGGCTGGCGTTCCCGTGCTATTTATAAGTTACAGGAGATTGATGAAAAGGATCGTTTATTTTCTAAAGGAATGACAGTGATTGACTTAGGCGCAGCGCCGGGAGGGTGGTCGCAGTGGACAACCCATCAGACCGGAGATGAAGGTCGTGTTTTTGCATTGGATATTTTGCCTGTTGAACCTTTTGCGGGTGTGACATTTATTCAAGGGGATTTTCAGGAAGATGACGTCTACCAGTCTCTGTTGGATGCGCTGGATGATCGAGAAGTCGATTTGGTGATGTCGGATATGGCACCCAATATGACGGGCAATAAAGGGGTTGATATTCCCCGGGCAATGTATTTGGTAGAACTTTGCATCGATTTAGCTGATCAAGTGCTTAAGCCTAACGGGGATTTGTTGATGAAAGTCTTTCAAGGAGAGGGGTATGACCCGCTGTTAAAAAGTTTACGTGAAAAATACCAAAAAGTATTAACGCGTAAACCAAAAGCTTCTCGACCCAGAAGCAAAGAAATTTATTTATTGGCACGTGGGAAAAAAGCCTAATAGCAGGCTTAATTATCGTGGTGAGTAATTACACTTAGATAAGTTAAATCATAGTCTTTGTGTTTATGTATAAAGAATATTAATGTGTTTTTGTGGTAAAGTTAACACCATAAACACAAAATAGAATGTAGATGATTCCGAAGGTGAATTATGAAAAATGATATGTTAAAAAATATTTTAATTTGGACGGTGGTAGCCACCGTTATGCTGTCCATTTTTAACCATTTCAGTGGTCAGAAACTGAGTGGAAGTTCTCAACTTGCTTATTCGGAATTTATTGACCGTGTACGTGATGGATCCGTTAGTCAAGTGTCGATTGAAGGTGGCACTATTCATGGTGTTTATACGGATGGAAAAGCGTTTACAACCTATAATCCTGGTGATGCGGGGTTAATGGGTGATCTGTTAAACAATAATGTAAAGGTGGTTGCGCGTCCGCCTGAAAAACAAAGTGTATTGATGCAGATCTTTATTTCTTGGTTTCCAATGTTGTTGTTGATTGCAATTTGGATCTTCTTTATGCGCTCTATGAGCGGTGGCATGGGCGGTAAAGGCGGCCCGATGTCATTTGGAAAGAGTAAAGCGCGCATGCTAAGTGATGATCAAGTAAAGGTAACTTTGGATGATGTTGCTGGTGCGGACGAAGCGAAAGAAGAAGTCGGTGAAATTGTAGACTTCTTAAGAGACCCTGAAAAATACCAGAATCTGGGTGGAAACATACCCCGAGGTGTTTTAATGGTCGGGCCTCCGGGAACAGGTAAAACTTTATTGGCAAAAGCCATTGCCGGAGAAGCAAAAGTACCTTTCTTCAGTATTTCAGGGTCTGACTTTGTTGAAATGTTTGTCGGGGTTGGGGCGTCTCGTGTCAGAGATATGTTTGAACAGGCAAAAGCGCACTCGCCTTGTATTATTTTTATTGATGAGATTGATGCAGTGGGTCGAAGCCGTGGTGCCGGAATGGGTGGCGGTAATGACGAACGTGAACAGACATTAAACCAGATGTTGGTTGAAATGGACGGATTTGAGGGCAATGAAGGGGTGATTGTCATTGCTGCGACAAACCGTGCAGACGTGCTTGATCCGGCATTGTTACGTCCCGGTCGTTTTGATCGACAGGTAACGGTTGGACTGCCTGATGTACGTGGTCGTGAGCAGATTCTAAAAGTACACATGCGTAAAGTGCCTTTAGCGGATGATGTGAAGCCCGCTTTGATTGCACGCGGAACGCCAGGTTTTTCGGGTGCGGATTTAGCCAACTTGGTTAATGAGGCGGCACTTTTTGCGGCTAGAAATAATGATCGATTGGTAACGCAGAAACACTTTGAAAAAGCCAAAGATAAAATCCTAATGGGTGTTGAACGTAAGAGCATGGTCATGAGCGAAGAGGAGCGTAAGCTGACCGCTTATCATGAAGCTGGACACGCCATTGTAGGGTATTTGGTGCCTGAGCATGATCCGGTTTATAAGGTGAGTATTATGCCTCGCGGGCGTGCGCTTGGTGTCACAATGTATTTGCCTGAAGAAGATTCTTACAGCTATAGTAAGCGTAAATTAGAAAGTCAGTTATCAAGTTTATACGGTGGTCGTATTGCCGAAGAGATGATTTTTGGTAAAGAAGCCGTAACGACTGGTGCGAGCAATGACATTATGAGAGCAACTCAAATTGCCCGTAATATGGTGACTAAATGGGGGTTGTCTGAAAAACTGGGTCCTCTCATGTATGAAGAAGAAGATAATGGCTCTTTGATGGGAACCTCGCGAAATGCAAATGTATCGAGTGAGATTTCAAATGAAATTGACTTGGAAATGCGTCACTTTATTGATCGTAACTATGAAAGAGCTGAAAAGATCTTAACCGAGAATATTTCGATTCTTCATGCAATGGCAGCAGCTTTGTTGCAATACGAGACGATTGACTCTGATCAAATTAAGAAGCTGATGGCAGGTGAAGAGCCCGGGCAGCCTAAAGATTGGGAAGAGCGTTCTGATGATCATGATGGTACTGCTCACTCCGGTTCAGAAGTGGACTCGACCTCAAAGTCAGATACCAAAACTGATTTGAGTTCAGATGATTCTGTCGAGAATGGTGAGCCGAAACTACATTAATCTGTTGATTAATCTACTGTAAAACCCCTTGAATGGGGTTTTTTTTATGGGGAACATTAAGTGAAATTGGCTGAAAAACTACATGATCCGGCGCTGGGGCAGCCTTTAGTCATGGGGATTTTAAATGTTACGCCAGATTCTTTTTCAGATGGCGGGAAATTCAACTCAATGGAAGCTTTGAAACAGCAGGTTGAGAAGATGTCGAATGACGGCGTGGATATTATAGATGTTGGAGGAGAATCGACCAGGCCTGGCGCAAAAGAAATCGGTTTGCAAGAAGAGTTGGATCGTGTTTTGCCGGCAATTGAAGTGGTTAAATCTGTTTCTGATGCCTATGTTTCGATTGATACGTATAAGCCTGAGGTGATGACAGAGTCCATCAAGTTAAAAGTCGATATGATCAATGATGTAAATGCATTACAGGCTGAAGGGGCGGTCGAGGTTGTAAGTGAGTCGGGTGTCGTGGCTTGTTTAATGCATAAACAAGGCAATCCTAAAGATATGCAGCATTCACCTGAATATGAAAAGGGCATTTTTGAAGAAGTATATCAATTTTTGTCGGAACACAGTATGCGTTGTTTAGATAAAGGCATCAAACCTGAAAATATCGTAATTGATCCTGGGTTTGGGTTTGGTAAAAAACTGCCTCATAATGTCGAACTTTTTGAACGGTTAGAAGAGTTTACTGAATTACACTATCCTCTTCTCGTTGGCGTATCTCGAAAAACCATGATTGGCGAGTTATTGAATGGTATCCCTGTTGAAGAGAGAATGATTGGAAGTGTTTCCGCATCCGTTTTAGCCAGTTTGAAAGGGGCAAGAATTTTAAGAGTGCATGATGTTAAAGAAACACTGGAAGCAGTGAAAATTGCAATGGCTTTGCTTTAAGTCATCTATTAGTTAGATAGGTCATAAGAATGAAAAAAGAAAAAAAATATTTTGGGACGGATGGTATCCGAAATCAAGTAGGCAAGGGTCTGATTTGTCCTGATAAAATTCTAAAGCTTGGCTGGGCAACTGGGAAAGTCATCAAAGACCATGGAGAATCGATGGTGATGATTGGGAAAGATACGCGAATTTCAGGCTATATGTTTGAATCTGCTCTGGAAGCCGGGTTTATTGCCGCCGGTGTTGATGTCATGCTGCTTGGCCCCATGCCGACACCAGCGGTTGCTTACCTGACACAAACGTTTCATGCCGATGCAGGAATTGTTATCAGTGCCTCCCATAATCCGCATTGTGACAATGGCATAAAGTTTTTTTCAGCCAAAGGCCAAAAAATTTCCGATGCAATAGAGCATGAGATTGAAGCTGCATTTGAGCAGGATTTAAACATCGTATCTTCTTCTGATCTAGGGCGCGCAAAACGTATCGAAGATGCGGCGGGTCGTTATATAGAATTTTGTAAAAGCACTTATGACGGTGTTAAAAAGCTAGATGGGCAGAAGATTGTATTGGATTGTGCACATGGGGCTACTTATCATATTGCACCAATGGTTTTTACAGAATTGGGTGCTGAAGTTGTTGCAATCGGAGTTGATCCGGATGGGATTAATATTAACCAAAACTGTGGTGCAACTGACTTGGTTCAGCTTCAAAAAAGGGTTGTTGCAGAAAAAGCGGATTTTGGCATTGCGTTTGACGGTGATGGTGATCGGGTCATGATGGTTGATGCACAAGGAGATGTGGTTGATGGTGATGAAATTTTGTATATCCTCGCAACGGGAACAAATCTTCCGGTTAAAGGTGTTGCCGGAACGTTGATGAGTAATTTGGGTTTGGAAAATGCCTTGAAAGAGAAAGGGATTCAATTGATTAGAACCCAGGTTGGGGATCGTTATGTCATGGAAGCGCTTCGAGAAAATGATTGGATATTGGGTGCTGAATCATCAGGACATGTTTTGTGTTTGCATAAGACAACAACGGGTGATGGGATTGTCGCAGCGCTTCAAGTCGTTTCAATTATGATGAATACGAATCAATCCTTAACGGATTTACGCCAAGGAATGACAAAATATCCACAAATTTTGCAAAATGTCCGTGTCGAAAGCAAAGCAGGTTTAACGACAAATGAAGTGCTTAAAAAAGCGGTGGAAGCATCTGAAGAACGTATGGCGGGTAAGGGCAGAGTCTTGATTCGAGCCTCGGGTACTGAACCATTAATTCGTGTCATGGTGGAAGGGGAATCTAAATCGATGGTTGAAACTGAAGTCAAAAGCCTGGTTGAACTGGTTAAAACAGAATTTTGTTAGCATTGTCAAGATTGTTTTTTTAAAAAGAAACCGCTAATATAGGCGGAATTTTGCGTCGGAGACTAAACGGAATGAGACAATTATTTGTTGCTGGTAATTGGAAAATGCATGGTGATAAGGCCTCCATTAAAACACTTGTGACGGGTTTGAATGCGAAAGCAGACAGTGTTGGGGATGTGTTGGTAGCGGTATGTCCGCCTGCAATTTATCTTGATTATACAAAAAACTGTCTAATGTCAGATAAGGTTGCATTGGGTGGTCAGAATATGGCAGTTGAGCCAGTTCAAGGTGCTTATACCGGTGAAACGTCAGCAGCTATGTTGAAAGATGTCGGGTGTCAGTATGTTATTTTAGGACATTCAGAACGTCGTGCGATTTATGGTGAGACAGATCAAGAAATCGCCAAAAAAGTAAAAACAGCTTTAGATTCAGGGGTAACCCCCATTTTATGTGTCGGAGAAACGCTTGAAGAGCGTGAATCAGGTCGACTAGAAGTGGTGATTTCTCAGCAATTGGATGCTGTTATTGCTGCAGTCGGAATTGACCAGTTTGCAAATGTAGTGATTGCTTATGAGCCAGTTTGGGCCATTGGAACTGGAAAAACTGCGAGCGCACAACAGGCACAAGATGTGCATGCCTTTATTCGTGAGCAACTGGCGAAGTTGAATGCTTCAGTTGCTGAAAAAGTTCTTATTCAATACGGTGGAAGTGTTAAACCAAATAACGCTTCTGAATTATTTAGTCAGCCAGATATCGATGGTGGATTGATTGGTGGTGCTTCACTAAATGCAGACGACTTTATCGCAATATGTCAGGCTGCAGGAGAGCAATAAAATGTTTCAAATTATTCTGGCTATTCATTTAGTCATTGCATTTATTCTGATTGTTTTGGTTATGCTGCAACAAGGTAAAGGCGCCGATGCGGGTGCAAACTTTGGTGGCGGTGGTTCTTCACAATCCGTGTTTGGTAGTGGTGGGTCTAATAACTTTATGTTGAAAATGACGTCTGTGGTAGCTGTTATTTTCTTTATAACCAGTTTAGCACTTGCCTACTTAGGTGCTCAGCAAGCCAAAGGGTATCAGAGTGTTGTTCAAAAACCTGCCGTTGAACAGCCGGCGACGGGTTCTGATACGAATGAACCAGTTGTTCCAAACTAAAGTAGTAAAAAAGAATTTGCCGATGTGGTGGAATTGGTAGACACGCTATCTTGAGGGGGTAGTGGCGAAAGCTGTGCCGGTTCAACTCCGGCCATCGGCACCATATTAAATAGCGTTATGCTAACTGTTGATCAGGTGGTTACTTAATAACCCCTAAGAGTGTCAGAGCAATAGACTCTGAACTAGAAGAGGCTTGAAACCTATGCTAGAAAATTATTTACCTATCCTGGTATTTGTTGTACTTGGCGTTCTTTTCGGAATAGGGCCTATTTTAATAGGTTATTTATTAGGTCCTCAGCGACCTGATTCTGAAAAGCTTTCCCCTTATGAATGTGGGTTTGAAGCATTTGAGGACTCCAGAATGAAGTTTGATGTTCGCTTTTATCTGGTAGCGATCCTGTTCATTATTTTTGATTTAGAAATTGCTTTTCTATTTCCTTGGGCAGTTGCATTAGAAGAAGTCGGTACATTTGGCTTGCTAGCCATGGGTGTTTTTCTAACTTTGTTAGTAGTCGGATTTATTTATGAGTGGAAGAAAGGAGCGCTGGAATGGGAATAGAAGGCGTCTTAAAAGAAGGGGTAGTCACCACTTCAGCTGATAAATTAATTAATTGGGCACGTACAGGGTCGTTGTGGCCGATGACTTTCGGATTAGCTTGTTGTGCGGTCGAGATGATGCATGCAGGTGCATCAAGATATGATTTAGATCGTTTTGGTATTATCTTCAGGCCGAGTCCGAGACAATCAGATGTGATGATTGTTGCAGGTACCTTGGTGAATAAAATGGCACCTGCTTTACGTAAAGTTTATGACCAGATGGCTGAACCAAGATGGGTTATCTCAATGGGGTCATGTGCCAACGGTGGGGGGTACTATCATTATTCATACTCGGTTGTAAGAGGGTGTGACCGTATCGTTCCTGTCGATGTCTATGTACCGGGGTGTCCTCCAACGGCGGAAGCATTGTTGTATGGCATTATTCAGTTGCAAAACAAAATTAAACGCACAAATACCATTGCGCGATAACGTCAAGCAGAGCGGGAAAAGTTTATGAAACAATCTGTTTTAGATTTACAAGCGACGATTCAAGAAACACTGGGCGATGCGATTGTTGTTTCAGGGATCAAGTTTGATGAATTAACAGTGGAGCTAGCTCCAGAACAGTCTTTATCGGCGCTTACCAAGCTAAAAGAAAATTTGGGCTTTGATCAACTCATTGATGTGTGTGGGGTTGATTACCTGGCTTTCGGCGATGTGACTTGGGAAACGCGAAAAGCCGCCAACTCAGGGTTTAGTCGTGGCGTTTTTGATTTTGCTGAAGAGGAGGGTGAGCTTGATACGAATATCCCTCGTCGTTTTGCGGTGGTTTATCACCTGCTATCCGTTGAAAATAATCGTCGTGTCCGAGTGAAAGTTTATCCGGACGATACGCAAATGCCAATGGTTGATTCTGTTGTTTCGGTGTGGAATTGTGCAGATTGGTTTGAACGTGAAGCATTTGATTTGTTCGGTATTTTGTTTAATGGTCATCCTGATTTACGCCGAATTTTGACTGATTATGGTTTTGTTGGCCACCCATTACGAAAAGACTTTCCTTTGACCGGTCATGTTGAAATGCGTTATGACGCAGAAAAAGGCCGTGTTGTTTATGAACCGGTCACGATTGAAAACAGAGTGAATGTTCCTCGAGTCATTCGTAATGATGTAGAGCCAAAAGGATAAGTAGAGAATAATTATGTCAGAAATTCGTAACTATACCCTGAATTTTGGTCCACAACATCCTTCCGCGCATGGTGTGTTGCGTTTGGTTTTGGAGTTAGATGGTGAGACCATCGTTCGCTCTGATCCTCATATTGGATTATTGCACCGTGGAACTGAGAAGTTAGCAGAATATAAACCGTTCAATCAGTCAATTGGTTATATGGATCGTTTGGATTACGTTTCTATGATGGCCAATGAGCATGCTTATGTCATGGGGATTGAAAAAATGCTGGGCATTGAAGTGCCTGAACGAGCACAGTATATTCGCGTTATGTTCGATGAGATTACTCGAGTGTTGAATCACTTGATGTGGTTAGGTGCACATGCATTAGATATTGGCGCGATGACCGTGTTTCTATACGCTTTTAGAGAGCGTGAAGACTTGATGGATTGCTATGAAGCCGTTTCCGGCGCACGTATGCATGCCACCTACTATCGTCCGGGAGGCGTTTATCGTGACTTGCCGGATACGATGGCCAAATATGAAGCATCCAAATGGCATTCAGGTAAAAAATTAGACCAATTGAATGAAACACGTGAAGGGTCTTTACTGGACTTTATTGAAGCCTTTACTGAACGCTTTCCAGGTTATATAGACGAATATGAAACCTTATTAACGGATAACCGTATCTGGAAGCAAAGAACCGTAGATATTGGGATTGTTTCACCCGAAAGAGCGCTTCAATTAGGGTTTACCGGGCCGATGTTAAGAGGGTCTGGAATTGCCTGGGATTTACGCAAGAAACAGCCTTATGAGGTGTACGATAAATTAGATTTTGATATTCCTGTCGGTGCCACAGGTGATTGTTATGACCGTTACCTAGTTCGTGTTGCTGAAATGCGTGAATCCAATAAAATTATTAAGCAGTGCGTTAAGTGGCTCAAAGAAAACCCAGGCCCGGTTATTTCGGATGATCATAAAGTCACACCGCCTTCACGTGAAGATGCTAAGTCAAACATGGAAGCGTTGATTCATCACTTTAAGCTGTTTACAGAAGGGTACTCTGTGCCGGAAGGTGAGTCTTATACGGCTGTCGAGCATCCTAAAGGTGAGTTTGGTATTTATATGGTATCAGACGGCGCGAATAAGCCTTACCGTTTAAAAGTGAGAGCGCCTGGCTTTGCTCATTTAGCTTCTTTAGATGAAATGGCAAAAGGTCACATGATTGCTGACGTGGTGGCTATTCTCGGAACACAAGATATCGTATTTGGGGAGGTTGATCGATGAGTTCAGCTGTAGAAACTATTATTCAAGGGGCTGTTAAAGAGCGTATTGATCGCTGGCTTGCTCGCTATCCAGAGGATGAAAAACAATCCGCAGTGATGGCGTCTTTACGTATTGTCCAGGAAACGAACGGTGGTCATTTAACCACTGAGTTGATGGATCAGATTGCTGACTATCTTGAAATGCCTCCTATTGCCGTGTATGAAGTGGCAACTTTCTATGGTAATTACGAACATGAACCCGTCGGAAAACATAAGATTTGCTTGTGTAACAGTATCTCGTGTATGTTGCGCGGCAATGAAGACATTCTGGCGCATATGGAAAAGAAACTGAATATCAAGCCGGGTGAAATCTCTGCAGATGGTCGTTTTACCATTAAAAAGGTTGAGTGTCTTGGTGCTTGCGGTGGTGCTCCTATGATGCAAATCGGTAAAACATACTATGAAAATTTGACAGAAACTTCTGTTGATGAAATTTTAGACGGGTTGGAGTAATCGAATGGTTCATCAAAATGAAAACTGTTTCCGTTTAAACCACCTGGACAACTCGTGGGATATTGAAACTTATATCGCCAATGGTGGTTACGAAGTCTGGAAAAAAGTACTCGCAGGTGATATGTCACCCCAAGAAATCATTGACGAAGTGAAAACGTCGAATATTCGTGGGCGAGGCGGAGCCGGATTCCCGACAGGGTTGAAATGGAGCTTTATGAACCGCGCAGCACCGGGGCCAAAATACATTGTCTGTAACTCTGATGAAGGGGAACCAGGAACCTTTAAAGACCGTGATATCTTGCGTTATAACCCGCATGCTTTGGTTGAAGGTATGATGATAGCCGGTTATGTGATTGGTGCCTGCGCGGGTTATAACTATATTCGTGGTGAGTTCTGGGAGCCTTATGAACGTTTCCAAGGAGCCATTGACCAAGCGCGTAAAGCCGGTTTGTTAGGTAAAAATATTCTTGGATCGGGTTATGATTTTGAGCTGTTCACTCACTTGGGTGCAGGAGCTTATATTTGTGGTGAAGAAACTGCTCTGATTGAGTCCATTGAAGGAAAGAAAGGTCAACCAAGATTTAAACCGCCTTTCCCTGCCAGTTATGGGCTATATGGTAAACCGACTACGATTAACAATACCGAAACACTGGCATCAATCCCTATGATTCTTGCGAAAGGTGGGGATTGGTTCTGTGATTTGGGTGTGCCCAATGCCGGTGGAACCAAATGTTATTCCGTATCGGGTCATGTGAACAACCCAGGTAACTTTGAAGTGCGTATGGGAACGCCGTTTAAAGATTTATTAGAGCTAGCGGGCGGCATTTGGAAAGGGCGTGAATTAAAAGCGGTTATTCCCGGTGGGGCATCAACAGCCATTCTGCCTGCGGAAAAAGCACTGGCCATGAATATGGATTATGATTCGATTGCGAAAGCGGGATCATTTCTCGGTGCGGGGTCTGTCATTATTATGGATGATCAGACTGATATTGTAAAAGTCATGGAAAACCTCAGTCATTTTTACTGGGATGAGTCGTGTGGTCAATGTACGCCTTGCCGAGAAGGGACTGGTTGGTTATACCGTGTCTTGAAAAGAATTCGTTCTGGTAAAGGACGTCCTGAAGATATCGAAGCCTTGAAAGATGTCTCGGGCAAAATTATGGGGCGTGTTATTTGTGGTTTAGGGGATGCAGCAACCATTGGTTTAACCAGTGCGTTAGAGCATTACGAACATGAATTCCGTCATTATATTGATCACGGTTGTAGCATTTACGACAAGCAATAATAAGTTGTTTGTGAAGTGCGTAAAATGCCCCCAATAAAATTTAGGTTTAAATTATGGTAAAAATTGAGATTAACGGACAAATGGTTGAAGCTCATGAAGGTGACATGCTGATAGATGTCGCTGATGATGCTCAAATCTCTATTCCACGTTTCTGTTATCACAAAAAACTTTCAATCGCTGCCAACTGCCGTATGTGTTTGGTCGAGGTTGAAGGTGCACCGAAAGCATTACCTGCTTGTGCAACGCCGGTAACAGATGGCATGAAAGTTCATACGAAGTCCAAAAAAGCCGTTGCGGCACAGAAATCGGTTATGGAGTTTTTACTGATTAACCATCCTTTGGATTGCCCAATTTGTGACCAAGGTGGTGAGTGTGAGTTGCAAGATGTTGCGATGGAATATGGCGATGATGTCTCTCAATATTCAGAAGCCAAACGCATTTTAGGTGATAAAAATATCGGTTCTCTGATTCATACCGATATGACGCGCTGTATTCACTGTACACGTTGTGTACGCTTCGGCCAGGAAATCGGAGGCATGATGGAGCTGGGTGCAACAGGTCGTAGTGAGTGGATGGAAATCGGGACTTATATTGAAAAGTCCGTTACCTCAGAGCTTTCCGGGAACATGATTGATTTATGCCCGGTCGGTGCTTTGACGTCCAAGCCTTTCCGCTACTCAGCACGTCCTTGGGAGCTAAAATCTCATAAGACAATCGCACCACATGACAGTATTGGCTCTAACATTATTTTACATTCCAAGAACAATATCGTGAAGCGTGTCGTGCCGGATGAAAACGAAGCGGTCAACGAAGTCTGGATTTCCGATCGAGATCGTTTTTCTTATGAAGCTTTGAACAGTGATGATCGTTTATTGCATCCGATGATCAAAGAAAAAGGTCAGTGGAAACAGGTTGACTGGGAAACGGCTCTAGCCTATGCCGCTAAAAAGCTCAAAGCGTATAGCGGAACAGACGCGTCTAAAGTGGGAGTGTTGGCATCGCCTAATTCAACATTAGAAGAACTCTATTTGTTGCAAAAGTTGTCTCGTGCAGTCGGGGTTGAAAATTTAGATCATCGTTTACGCCAATCAGACTTCAGCTTAGATCAAAACGGTTTTATGGCTCCCAAGTTAAATCATTCCTTAAAAGACATTGAATCACTGGATAATGTTTTGTTGGTAGGGTCTTATTTAAGAAAAGAAATTCCATTATTAAACCATCGTGTTCGTAATGCCCATTTGAATGGTGCAATTGTGTCTGCAGTGAACCCGGTTGATTTTGATTTTAACTTTAAACTCAATCAGCAACTGGTGTCTGAAAACCTGGTGAATGAGTTGGCAGGAATTGCCAAAGCCGTGGTCGATTTAACCTCTAAAAATGACCAGGCCTGGCTAAAATCGGTTGAAGCAACGGATGCACAAGTACAAGTTGCAAAAGACTTAGTCGATGCGAAGAATGCTTCGGTTATGGTGGGACAGATTGCCCAGATGGATAAACATTATGCTGAAATTGTTAAATTGGCAAATTTGATTGCTGATCTGGCTTCAGTTCAGTTAAATGTTTTACCGATTGCCGCGAATGAAGTGGGAGCCCATATGGCTGGTTTTGTGCCGAAGAGTGGTCTGAATGTTTCGGAAATGATTTCCGGGAATATGAAAGCATTCATTAACTTAGGGATTGAACCTGAAGAAGATGTTCAAGATGGCAGCTTGGCGCTGAAAGCCATGCAGGAAGCTGAATGTGTTATCAACCTAACCGCTTTTGATACGGCTACTCAGCGTGATTATGCTGATATTATGCTGCCGATTTCAACCTTTGCGGAAACCGCTGGAACATTCGTCAATGCATGTGGTTTAAAACAGTCTTTCAAAATGGCCGTAGAACCTCAAGGCGATGCCAAGCCAGCCTGGAAAATCTTCCGAGTGATTGGCAATATGCTGGAATTGGATGGGTTTGAATACACACACTCTAATCAAGTGATGGCAGATGTCGTTGACGAAACCCAGTCCGTTGATCTTTCGGCGGCAACAATCGAAACGCCGGAAGATGCTGATTTAATCGGAACGCAATTAATTTCCATGTATCAAGTGGATGCTTTAGTAAGACGCTCTCCGTCATTACAAGCAACTCCTGATGCTCAGGTTGTGACAAATTAAGGATAGAGGATAAAAATATGTTTGATGCGTTACAAGCCTGGCTTTCCTCATTTCTATTTGATTGGTTAGCAGTTTTAATTACCTTAGTTTTACAAGCGGTCGCGGTTATCTTACCTGTGCTGATTACCGTTGCATGGTTGACTTATGCTGAGCGTAAAGTGATTGGTTACATGCAAGTACGTATGGGGCCAAACCGAGTGGGACCAGGCGGATGGTTACAACCGATTGCTGATGCGATTAAAGCCATGACGAAAGAAGTGGTGATTCCGACTCAGTCGAATAAGTACTTATTTATTATCGCGCCTATTTTGGCATTGGCACCTGCTATCGCAGCTTGGGCTGTTATTCCATTCGATGCCAACGGGGTTGTTGCAGCGGATATTAATGCCGGTGTGCTTTATGTCTTGGCAGTCGCTTCTATTGGGGTGTACGGGATTGTGATTTCCGGTTGGGCATCCAATTCCAAGTATGCTTTCCTGGGCGCCTTACGTGCTTCGGCACAGAAAATTTCTTATGAGATTGCAATGGGGTTTGCCTTGGTGACAGTATTGATGGTAGCGGATACCATGAATCTGACAGGTATTGTTGAAGGGCAGCAAGGCGGTATCTGGAATTGGTATTGGATTCCTTTACTTCCCATGTTCTTTGTTTACTTCATTTCTGGTTTAGCCGAGACAAATCGTGCGCCATTTGATGTGGCGGAAGGCGAGTCTGAAATCGTTGCCGGTTTCCATGTGGAATATTCAGGGATGGCATTTGCGGTCTTCTTCTTAGCAGAATACGCCATGATGATTCTGATTTCCTTTATGACAGCGATTATGTTTTTAGGTGGATGGTATTCACCATTTGAAGGTATTCCTGGGGTAGAGTCCGTCTTTAGCTGGGTGCCTGGGTTTATCTGGTTGTTTGCGAAAGTGGCTTTCTTATTGTTCTTGTTCTTATGGTTCCGTGCGACCTTCCCACGCTATCGCTATGATCAAATTATGCGTTTAGGTTGGAAAGTATTGATCCCGGTCACTATCGTTTGGGTCTTTGTGGTCGGTGTGATGGAATACTTTAAAGTTAGTCCTTGGTTCAATTAAGAGGTTAAAAATGATTGCATTTATTAAACATCAAGTAAAAACCTTTGGATTGATTGAATTATTCAAGGGAATGGCGGTGACCGGTAAATACTTATTTAAAAAGAAAATTACTGTTCGTTACCCGGAAGAGAAAACGCCTTTATCACCCCGTTTTCGGGGTCATCACGCTTTGCGTCGTTATGAAAATGGTGAGGAGCGTTGTATTGCTTGTAAGTTGTGTGAGGCCGTTTGCCCAGCCAATGCGATTACCATCGAATCGGAAGAACGTGAAGATGGTACTCGTAGAACAACACAATATGATATTGACATGTTTAAGTGTATTTACTGTGGTTTCTGTGAAGAAGCATGTCCGGTCGATGCGGTGGTTGAAACACGCGTGTTTGAGTATGAGTTTCATGAACGCGGTACACATATTATGACTAAAGAGCAACTACTGGCATTCGGCGACAAGCATGAGAGCCAAATTGCAGCTGACCGTGCAGCGGATGCTAAATATCGTTAATTATTACCGTTAATATCAAAGAGAATGTGTTAAATGACTTTTGAACAATTTATTTTTTATCTGTTAGCGGGTATTTCAGTTTTTTCAGGCCTGATGGTCATTAGTGTTAAAAACCCGGTTAAAGCTGCTTTATGGTTGGTTTTGACCTTTATTGCCACGGCAGGGGTTTGGTTAACCGCACAAGCAGAATTTTTAGGGCTGGTTTTGATTCTTGTGTATGTTGGCGCCGTCATGGTTCTGTTCTTATTTGTGGTAATGATGCTGGATATTAATCTAGCACAACTCAAAGAAGGGTTTACACGTTATTTACCCTTGGGGGTATTGGCTGCAGTCGCTATTTTTGCGTTGATGTATTTAGTGCTTGGGCCAGAACGCTTTGGGCTAGAGCAATTTGCTGCGCCACAATCGGCAGGCGGAGAGTTCAGCAACACGAAGTCTATCGCCGTTCCTTTATATACCACACATGTTTATGCCTTTATTTTAGCGGCTGTTTTGTTATTGGTCGGGATTGTCGCCGCAATCTCCTTGACCCTAAGACGTCGTGCTCCTAAGGATGTTTTGTATCAAGATATCGATAAACAGGTTAAAGTTCAGGCATCGGATCGATTCAAAATGGTCAAAATGGATGCGGTGAAGGAAAAAGACATTCCAGTGAAGGAGGAAAACTGATGATTGCGTTGTCAGATTATTTAATTTTCGGTGCTGTCCTTTTTATGATCAGTATGGCCGGAATCTTCCTTAACCGGAAGAATGTGATTGTGTTGTTAATGTCGATCGAATTACTGTTATTAGCAGTCAATACCAACTTAGTTGCATTCTCTTATTACTTAAATGATGTCACAGGACAGATTTTTGTATTCTTTATCTTGACGGTTGCTGCGGCTGAAGCGGCAATCGGGTTAGCGATTATTGTATTGGTTTTCCGTAATCGTAAGAGCATCAATGTCGATGATTTAGGTTCAATGAAAGGGTAATAACAACAATGATTTTAAAATTTTTATTAACCATTATCCTTTTATCTCCGCTATTCGGTGCGGTTGCAGCGGGGTTGTTCGGTCGTCAAATTGGACGACGCGGTGCACATACGATTACCATTTTCGGGGTCGCCGTGTCTACCATTTTGTCAGCTTATGTTTTCTGGCTTTTTGTGTTTAATGGGCATGCGGCTTATAACGATTCGCTTTATACTTGGTTGGTTTCGGATGGTATCCGTTTTGAAATTGGCTACATGATTGATGAGCTTTCGGCCACGATGATGTTGGTGGTCACGTTTGTTTCATTGATGGTTCATATTTATACCATCGGGTATATGGATCATGATGAAGATTATGAGCACTCTAATCCTTACTACCAAAGATTCTTCAGTTATATTTCATTGTTTACTTTTTCCATGCTTTCATTGGTCATGGCGAACAACTTCCTACAGCTCTTCTTCGGTTGGGAAGCCGTTGGGCTCGTATCGTATTTGTTGATCGGTTTTTACATGAAGCGTGAGTCTGCGATTCAAGCTAATTTAAAAGCCTTCTTGGTCAACCGTGTGGGTGATTTTGGTTTCATTCTCGGGATTGCCGTTGTGGTGATGTACTTTAATACCTTGGACTACAATGACTTTTTTGCCGGGCTAGAAGCGCACAAGGAAACCACCATCAGCTTCTTCCCTGGGGTTGAATGGTCGATGATTACGGCATTGTGTCTATTGTTGTTCATCGGCGCCATGGGGAAATCAGCTCAAATGCCCTTACACGTTTGGCTGCCGGAGTCGATGGAAGGTCCGACTCCGATTTCTGCCTTGATCCATGCGGCAACAATGGTCACGGCGGGGATCTTTATGGTCGCGCGTTTATCTCCGGCCTATGAAATGTCTGAAGTCGCTTTGAGCGCCATCATGATTATTGGGGCGACAACCGCCTTCATGATGGGAGCACTCGGGATTGTTCAGAATGATATTAAACGTGTGGTTGCTTACTCAACCTTGTCACAGCTTGGGTATATGGTTGCCGCGCTCGGGGCTTCGGCTTATGCCGCTGGAATGTTCCATGTATTAACACATGCCTTCTTTAAAGCGTTATTGTTCTTAGCGGCCGGGTCGGTCATTATCGCCATGCACCATATTCAAGACATTCGTCAAATGGGAGGGTTGCGTAAACATATGCCAATCACCTATATTGCGTTGCTGGTCGGAACTTTAGCGTTGATTGGCTTTCCAGGCTTTTCAGGCTTCTTCTCGAAAGACAGTGTTCTAATGGCGGTGGGTCAAACCGATGTGTTTGGATCGGGTTATGCACAAACCCTGTTGTTAATCGGGGTGTTTGTCACCGCCTTTTACAGTTTTAGAATGTTCTTCTTGGTTTTCCATGGACAAGAATCGGATTATGTGAAATCTCATAAGATTTCAGAGTCTCCACTTGTGGTAACCGTGCCATTGATTTTATTGGCTATTCCCGCGGTGATTATGGGGCTGCCGATGATGGACGGTATTTTCTCGGGCAATTACTTCGGCAGTTCTATTACGGTATTGCCAGAGAATGATGTGCTGAAAACAATCTACACAGAGCAGTACAACGGTGTGGTTGACATGGTTATTCATTCTTTGACAACCGCCCCGGTTATTTTAGCGTTCTCGGGTGTTTTCCTGGCATGGTTGCTGTATATTAAGCGCCCAGAATTACCCGGAAAAATCAAACAGGCTTGTCCACGTGCTTTCTATGTTTTGGATAATGCTTATGGCTTTGATCGATTCAATGAAATCGTGTTCGAAAAGGGCGCTCGCAAGTTAGGGAATTATTTCTGGAAATCGATTGATGTGAAATTGATCGATACCGGAATTGTAACCAACGGATTTACATCCATTGCAAATGCGGCTTCGGCATTGAGATTGAGTCAGACCGGTTTCTTATACCATTATGCGTTTGTAATGATCTTTGGCCTGCTAGCGATGCTAGTTTGGGTACTGTGGTAATGACAATAATAAAAAGAGAAGGGAATTAATTACATGCTTTTCGGTTTTCCTATTTTAAGTACCCTGATATGGTTACCTATCATTGGTGGTCTATTAATTCTATTCTTAGGGCGAGATAGAGACACTTTTACAAAATGGTTTGCGCTGTCAGTTTCTGTCGTTACCTTTTTGCTCTCTATTCCTCTTTGGACGCAATTTGATACTTCGACTTCTTCGATGCAGTTTGTCGAGCAAGTTTCATGGGTTTCACAATTCAATATTCAGTATTATCTAGGGGTCGATGGACTGTCGATGCCTTTGGTGTTATTGACAACCTTTACCCAGATTCTGGTGATTGCTTCTGCCTGGGACGTTATCAAAGAACGTGTTGAACAATACATGGGTGCTTTCATGATTATGCAAGGGCTCATGATCGGTGTCTTCGTCGCGCTGGATGGTATTTTGTTCTATGTGTTCTGGGAAGCCTTGTTGATCCCAATGTTTATCGTCATCGGTAAATGGGGTGGACAGGATCGAGTGTATGCCACCATCAAGTTCTTCTTGTATACCTTTTTCGGGTCGGTATTCATGCTGGTTGCCTTCTTGTACATGTACTTCCAGTCAGGCAGCTTCTCGATTCTTGATTTCCATGCGATGCACTTAAGCAGCACGGCGCAAATCTTAATCTTCCTGGCATTCTTAATTGCCTTTGCAGTTAAAGTGCCGATGTTTCCGGTGCATACCTGGTTACCGGATGCACACGTTCAGGCACCAACGGCTGGGTCTGTTGTGCTGGCAGCAATCATGTTGAAAATGGGGGGCTACGGGTTTGTTCGTTTCAGCTTGCCAATTACGCCGGATGCATCCATGGAACTGGACTGGTTGGTGATTGCGCTTTCATTGATTGCCATTTTCTACATCGGTTTGGTGGCCATGGTTCAAAAAGACATGAAAAAATTGGTCGCCTACTCGTCCATTTCTCATATGGGTTTCGTTACCATTGGGATGTTCCTCGTGTATGACATCGTCCAAAACACAGGTTCAATCCAAGGTTCCATGATCGGTATGGAAGGGGCGATGATTCAAATGATTTCGCACGGCTTTATCTCCGGTGCCATGTTCTTGATGATCGGTGTACTTTATGACCGTATGCATACACGTGAAATTTCAGCTTATGGCGGGGTTGTTAACACCATGCCATGGTTTGGTTTCTTTGCGGTGCTATTCGCCATGGCAAATGCAGGACTGCCTGGAACATCCGGTTTCGTTGGGGAGTTCATGGTTATCCTGGCTTCTTTCAAAGCCAATGTTTGGTACGGAATTATTGCAGCCTCAACCTTAATTATCGGTGCGGCTTATACCCTATGGATGGTCAAGCGTGTCTTTTTTGGCGCAGTGGCTAATGACAATGTCGGTTCCTTGAAAGATTTAAACAAACGAGAGTTTGCCATTATGGCAACCTTGGCCTTCGCTGTGGTTTTATTGGGGGTTTACCCAGCACCATTGATTGAAGTCATGCACTCTTCGGTTGCTAATCTGCTGATCCAAGCGACCACTTCAAAACTATAAGAAACAATAGGTGAGTTAATCGTATGAACTTTGTTATTCCCAGTTTTATTCCTGCAATCCCAGAGATCGTCTTACTGACATTGACGTCTTTGCTGCTTATTGCAGACACTATCTGGTCTAAGCGTAGCGAATTTGCAACCTATTATGCGACCCAGTTAATTTTATTGGTAGTTGGGTATTTAGTTTTGACCAGCTTCTCAACCAGTCAAGTGCTCACGTTTGATGGCAGTTTTGTCAGAGATGCATTCGGAGACATTTTAAAGCTTGTGATAGTGGTGGTTTCAATGGGAATTTTCTTATTCTCTAAAGAATATTTACTACAAAACAAATTCTATCGCGGCGAATACTTTACTCTCGGTCTTTTCGGGGTGTTGGGGATGTTTGTCATGGTGTCGGCTTATAATTTGATCACCATGTACTTAGGGTTGGAAATTATGTCCTTGGCGCTTTATGCGATGGTCGCGATGCGTAAAGACAATCAACATGCGCTCGAAGCAGCGATGAAATACTTTGTTCTAGGCGCATTGGCAACGGGTATGTTGCTGTATGGATTTTCAATGATTTACGGCGCAACCGGTAGCATTCAGTTTGATGAAATGGCTCAAATCATTGCCAGTGGTAATGTTGATAATGTTGTTCTGTCCTTTGGTGTGGTGTTCATTGTCATTGGTTTAGCATTTAAACTGGGGGCTGTGCCATTCCATATGTGGGTGCCAGACGTTTATCATGGTGCACCCACTGCCGTCACGCTTTATATCGGTACGGCTCCAAAAATTGCGGCCTTTGCCATGTTATATCGTATCCTGGTTGAAGGATTGCCAGGCCTGGTCGAAGATTGGCAAAGCCTGATTGTGATGATTTCCGTTCTGTCGTTAATCGTCGGGGCGGTCATTACGCTGGTACAAGAAAACTTGAAGCGCCTGTTGGCTTATTCAGGGATTGGACATATCGGGTTTATCTTACTTGGGATTATCGCGGCCAACCCAGATGGGTATTCTGCGGCGATGTTCTACACCATCGTTTATTCCATCACCGCGTTAGCTGGATTTGGGATGATTGTTGCCTTGGCGCGCACCAATAACGAATTCGATTTGGTGGCTGACTTTAAAGGGATGAATAAACGCAATCCCTGGTTAGCACTGATGATGCTATTCATCATGTTCTCAATGGCCGGGATTCCACCGTTTGTTGGCTTCTACGCCAAAGTAGTGGTGATTGAAGAAGTCGTTCAAGCAGGCTTCACTTGGTTAGCCGTGCTTGCAGTAGTGATGGCGGTGATCAGTGCTTTCTACTACTTAAGAGTGGTGAAAGTTATGTATTTCGATGAACCGAAAGACAATACAAAAATTGGGCCAGTGAGCAACCAGCTCAACTGGGCGGTGAGTTTTGTTTCTATCGCGTTACTGGTTTTAGGTTTAATGCCTTCTTCTTTAATAACGCTCTGCTACAATAGCTTATAGGCTACAAGATCATTAAACGTTATAAAGCCCGTCCTCACGGGCTTTTATTTTATAAAAGGTGGATTACATGTCTTTAGATGCTACAGTTTGGGTGCTACTTGTCACAGCAATCGTTTTAGCAAATATTCCGTGGGTATTATCAAATCGTATATTTGTTTTTATTCCCGTTTCAAGCAAGTCTATCTGGTTGAATTTTGCCGAATGGTTTTTATACTTCCTTGTCACAGGCTTATTTGCCTATTTACTGGAAAATAACGCCATGGGTCATGTCAAAGAACAGCAGTGGGAGTTTTATGCCGTGACTTTGTTTATGTTTGCCATCTTCGCATTTCCAGGCTTTATCTACCGATATAACCTGAAAATGTTCCTTGATAAGTCTAAAAGACAAAGTAATTCAAATTAATCTCAAATCGTCCTTGCAATATCTGTGTAACACACTATAATACGCCACATCGAAACACAGAGTGCTTTGATAATTACATTGATGCGGGGTGGAGCAGCTTGGTAGCTCGTCGGGCTCATAACCCGAAGGTCGTTGGTTCAAATCCAGCCCCCGCTACCACATTCTAAAGCCAGATTTTTCAAACACTTACGAGTGAATGAAGTCTGGCTTTTTTATTGCCCAAAATTCGCCCTTGTGGGGAAAATTGTGGGTGTAGCAGTAGCAGAGCGGTTTACATACTGTTGAAGATGCTGATGGGTAAAATGCGCATAACGCTTAACCATTTTATAATCCGACCAGCCACCCAGTTCTTGAAGGACTTCTAAAGGGGTTCATCGTTGAACATGCCATGTCGCCCACGTGTGACGCAAATCATGCCAACGAAAATCCTCTATCCCTAATTCAGCGCAAGTATTCTTAAAAGCTTTGGTATTGGCTCTCCTGATAGGGTTACCTCTAAAAGTAAACACTCGAGTAGGGTGGTTACCAACCTGTCTTTTAATCACGTCAATTGCGCTATCTGATAGCGGCACAACAAAAGCTTGCTCAGACTTGAGTATGTCATCTCCTTCAATGTAGATAATGCGCTGAGAGAAGTCTATTTGTTCCCAACGTAGTAGGGTGATATTAGACTCTCTTAACCCCGTCTCAAGAGCCAAGGTTGCCATATCTGCTATATGTGAAGGTAAAGCATTAATCAATCTGAGAGCTTCGGGTTCTGCCAACCATCGCACTCGCTTTTTGGGTTCCTTCAAGAGTTTTATATAGGGTGGGTCGCATTTCACTTCCCACTCTTTGCGTGCAATGTTTAATACGGCTCTAAGTTTCTGTAACAAACGATTGATGGTTGCATTGGTGACACCTTCTTTCAAACGGGTTTGAATGATTTCATCAACGTGCATCCGTCTAATCTCATCAACATACAAGTGACCAAAGTAAGGATCGAGGTATTTAAAAATACTCACCTCGTTGTTTGAATCCTTATTTTGTTTCTCCCTCATGAATCGAACCACGGCTTCTTTCCAAAGTAGGCGAGGTTTTTCCCCTAAATTGTGGACTCGCCATAAATCGGATTTTAGCTTTGCTTCAAATTCTAGGGCTTGTTGATGTTGTTCAGTCCCAGTAGAGCGTCGTATTCTAGTTCCGTCTGGTGAAGTGAATTCTGTCCACCAGATTCGGTTTCGTTTGTAGATTGACATAATGATTCCTCATTGTTGTCAACAACTTGCACAACACTCTCAGGGTTAGAATATTGATTTCTAAGAAATTGTGCAAGGTCTTGTTGAATAAATACCCACTTGCGTCCAAACCTAGCCGCTGGAATTTTTCCTTGAATAGCGTATCTTCTTACGGTTTCAGGGTTCAAATTCAAATACTCTGCGGCTTGTTTCAGACATAACGGAGTCGGAGTGCTATTCATTTTTAAATTCCTCTAAAGGGATGTTGAAGCGTTTGGCGCGTTCTTTGACTTTATTAATGATCATGTTTTCAAAATTCGTACCTTGAAATTCATGAAAGCTTTTTGCTTGCTCACTATAGGCATTTAAAGCTTGCCATCAAATGGATGAATGCAAGGTGAATTATGGGAACTATTTCCCGTGGAACTAAAATACCCAATAAACAATAATACTAAGAAAAAATTATTGAGTTCTTGAATGGATAAAGAAAAAATTTTTAAAAAATTTGGAAAAAGCATAAAAACTATAAGGCTGGAAATAGGATTGAGTCAAGAAGAGGCAGCCTCAAAATCTGAACTAGATAGAAGCTATTTTGGGGCCATTGAACGAGGAGAGCACAATGTATCTTTATGGAATATTTGTAAAATTTCAAAAGGGTTAGATGTGCCTATTTCTGCGTTATTTAAAGAATTTGACGAATAGGTAATTAGAGTGAGTACACAAGTTGCAGAATACCTTGGTATAGATGTATTGAAATATCCAGATGTAATTGAACCTGTAAAAAAAACTGATGATATTAAAAGTTATCCATGCCCATTTAGAAATAGTAATTGTTCCAAGTTTTCACAAGGAACAAAGCCTATTTGTTCTGTCAGAGACGGTAATGATAATTTGTGGATTGTTTGCGAGAATCGCTTCTGTGCAACTACACCGAAGGATTCGGATCTTAATGAATATCAAGTTGAGATTCTGCATAAGGTTGCACAAAGAATTTATGGTGATGACATTCCTCAGGGTGACGTTTTAGTTAAAAGAGAGGAGACTATCCCTGTTACACGTAAAACTGATTCTAAAAGAGGAACTGGGTATTCTGCTGACTTTATAATGTGGCGACATAATCCTAATTATAAAAACTTGATTAATCCAGACCGTCCTGTTGTTCTAGAGATGCAAGGGGGGGGGGAAACTTCTGGAACCGAAAAGCTTACTGCAATTGTTAAAAAGTGGGAAAAAGCATCAAATAGGACAAACCAAATGTTAACGGAAAGCTCTGGTGCGAATCCTTTGGTAACAAACGCATGGAGAAGACAGCAGGAACAGTTCTTGGTCAAAGGGAATGTGGCTACAATGTCGGGAGGAAAAATGGTTTTCTGTGTCGGAGAACTTTTATTTGACTATCTGCAAAGTAGGATTAGACAAGGGGTTCTTTTGGACCTTTCTAAAGAAGGTCAGTGGACTTTAGCTTTGATTGCCATTGAAGAAAAAGATGTTTCTGATCCAGAAGCGGTATATTCAGAAAATTCGGTTCCAATAGGTATTAAATCTGAGAAAATTATATACACTAATTATGTGACTTTTGTACAAGCATTAATCAATCAATCAGAGCCTTGTTCCTCAGTTTTTTGTGGAGATTACATTTCTTTATTAAACGAAAAATATAACTATGAATGTTAGTTTTAATTAATTAAGAGACTTCTTTTATTCGTTTAGCAATCCACTCTACAACGTGAACACAAACAGCATTTCCTAAAGCTCTGAATCTGTTTGAGTCCATCCCACCGGAAATCCCTGAAGAGTCTCGTATTCCGAAGGCAGCATCCGTCTTACATACAGCATCGGAGCTTCCCCTGCTGTCAAGTGTGTAGGTCTCACCGTCGTTTCTATACCCTTTTGCTTGGGGTCCCGCTGAAGGCTTTCTTCCAATTCCGGCATGTTGGATAGAATAGAAATTTGAGTTTCCATTGCTGACTGAAGTTCCTGAGCCAATGGTTTGTTTCTTGCCTCTGCTCGATGGATCAGAGAGTTCAATTGAGTTTGGTTCAAAAAAGATTCTAGTGGAGCCGTCGTTTCTATAACTTGCGACAATGTAGACTCTACGACGTCTTTGGGGTGTTCCAAAGTATTTAGCATCCAGCACTCGCCATGATACACAGTACCCGAGTTCATCCAGCGTTCGCAAGACGATTCTGAAATCTTTTCCATCGTGGCTGTTGAGTAATCCCGGGACATTCTCGAGAATGACCCAGCTGGGTCTTCTGGCTCTAATGAGGTCTGAGAATTTATAGAACAATCCGCTTCTTTCACCTTTTAACCCTTTTCTTTTTCCTTGATTTGCAAGAGAAACGTCTTGGCAAGGAAAACCTCCGCACCAAACGTCTGCTTCTGGTATATCTTCAGGTTGAACATCGTTTATGTCTCCCATTAGAGGGATGTTAGGCCAGTGTTTTTGTAGGACGTTTTGACAAAACTTGTTAATTTCACACTGAAAAACTACTTCATAGCCTTGTTTTTCAAAGCCTAAGTCGAAGCCCCCAATCCCGGCAAAAAATGATGCTACCTTCATTAATACAAACGCCTTTAATGATTAAGTGTTGGATTATAATCTAGTTGATAGATTAAGCCAATTGCAATGCAAGAATTATCGCTAGGTTTTGTAGGTAGTTTTGGAGGTTGTTTGTTACTTAACTTTACGATTTTAAAGAATTATAGTGTTTGTGTGACTTTATTTATTTAGAACTCGATTCCATTCGGAGATATTATTGTCGAAAGCCTCATGAAAGGGGGGGATTTAATCTACCCGATAAACCTTTCCCATCTTCCTTCTGTAAAAAACTGCTTTAATGAATCATCCGTTTCACGCCTTATAGCGGCGACCTGAAATTCATCTGTTCTGACGTTTCTCAATTTTCTATTTTTTCGAACTGTTGAAGTGAGTAACTCATAGCCGGGTGAGATATAGTTTTAAGTAGTGTTTTATAGATTTAAATAGGAATAAAAGTGAGATAGTTGCTGTAAGTTATTGATTTAATTAAATAAATTGACCAATAACCCGAAGGTCGTTGGTTCAAATTCAGCCCCCGCTACCACATTCTAAAGCCAGATTTTTCAAACACTTACGAGTGAATGAGGTCTGGCTTTTTTATTGCCTTAAATTTAGTATTGTAGTTGAAATAAATTTTTTAGAATGAATGGTTGGTCTAACGTTTCAAGTTTAATGAAGCTATCTTATAGCAGTAAACCGTAATATTTAAGAATCGAAAAATAATGGAAACGAATGTACATAATTTCAGTGAATTTCTCTTTTATAGTCTGGATTTAGAGGCGTTTTAAGCGATAGTTCTACCCCACATAAAAAAACAAATGGGTATTTGTAAGGTCATGTTTTTATCGTTACTTTGGGTTGCTTAAAAGAGGAATATGTCGGTTAAAAATTTCGCATTTTTGCTCATTTTACGTTAACCTTAGATATCAATCAGCCCATTTTAAATGTTTTAATCCACCAGGCCTGGGAGATTAATTTTAATATAACTCAAAGATATGATTGGCGCGATGTGCAGACAACTTGCTTCCATAAATACCGCCATTTTTGATGACTCTTAACACTTTAAAGGAAATTAGAATGCGTAAAACAGCAATAGTGAGTGGTGTTTTTCTTTTAGTGGTCATAATATTTGGCGTGTTTTTTTATCAAAAAATCTACCTACCAAAGGCGACTTTTGAAAGCGTACACCCAAACAAAGGCGACTTTCATGTAAGGGTTAAAGGCGTTGGCGAGTTGGATGCACAGCTAATTTACGATTTAGGCTTTCCAATCACGGGTCGAGTCAAACAGTTGTATGCCGATCAGGGCGATGTGGTTTCAGCCAAACAGTTATTGGCGCAGCTAGACGATACAGAGGTCAAAGCAAATCTTGCTGAAGTGGAGGCTATGTATGCTAAGACGCTGCTTGAAATCAGCAGTACCCAGCGTGAAATTGCCTTCAATCAAGAACAATATGCGTTAGACAAACTCACTTACGGGCGTTATCAAAAGATGCTTAAAGGCGGTAATATTTCTGTGGAGCAGTTTGACCAAGCACGCTCAGCGATGTTGCGTTCTAAGATCAGTGTTGAAACTGCGAAAATCAAATTGGCGTTATCAAAGTCTGAAGCCGCTCGAGTTCTTCAGAGTATTGAAGTGGTTAAAGCCAAAATCCATAACACACAACTACATACCCCGGTGGCAGGTATAGTGGTGGAACGTATGATAGAGCGGGGCCAAAGTGTGGCGGCGGCACAGAAAGTGATGAAGGTATTAGATCCAAAGACTTTATGGATACGTTCTTATATTGATGAGCGTATCAGTGGCAAGCTTGCTGTCGGGCAAAAAGCAAAAATTATCTTGCGTTCAATGCCAGATCAGGTTCTTCAGGGCACGGTCAAACGCATCGATTTTCAGAGTGATCAAGTCACCCAAGAGCATGTTGTTTATGTGGGCTTCGATGCACCTTTAAAACGTTTTTATCTCAATGAGCAAGCAGAAGTCAGTATTTTGGCGGAGACTTTATCTGATGTTCAAATTTTGCCTATAACGACCTTGGCAACTTATCAAACTAAATCCGGTGTTTGGGTCAGCCGTGAGTCAGAAGCTATTTTTGTTCCGATTACTTTGCTCGCAGCCGACGACCAGACCTTTGCTTTTGAGGGTGATTTATCGACCAATGATGTCGTACTAATAATGCAATCGGGTAAAAAACCTTTGTTTAATGGCGTTAATATTAAGACCGCACTCAAATGAGATTAAGTCATGATTAATCTTGCATACAAAGATATCGAACATACCTTAAGCAAGTTTATAGTCACTGCAATGGGGGTGGGGATGTTGCTTGGGATTGTCTTGATTATGATTGGGGTGTACCGTGGCATGGCAGACGATGCTAAGGTATTGCTCAATGATGTTAATGCCGATATCTGGGTGGTTCAACAGAGTACCTTAGGTCCATTTGCGGAATCCTCGCGTATTTACCAAGACTTGCAAGATTCTCTTAAGGTTATTGAGGGGGTACAGCAGACCGCGGCATTGACCTTTCAGGGAATGCAGTTATTCAACAAACAGGGTGTGCCTGTACGGGTATACACGGTGGGGTATGACCCGTTGGGTGATTTTCAAGTCATTCGTCCGGAATCCATTATAGAAGGTCGCGCTTTGCGTGAGAGTCACTATGAAATGGTGGTAACTGATAAGACAGGGTTTGCTTTAGGCGAGCAAATTACTTTCGGGCGCGATATTTTTACTGTGGTTGGGATAACGACAGGTACTGTTTCATCGGGGGGGGATCCGGTTGTCTATGTCTCGCTCAAAGATGCTCAGGTTATGCAGTTTTCTTTCTCTAATCCTCGTATTAGAAACGATCGCGCTCGTGGTGTTGAGGCAAAAGACTCACAGTTGGTGAATGTGGTGGTGGCTCGGCTTAATCCCAGCTTTGCAGCAGAAGCGGTGGCTCAAAAAATTGAACGCTGGAAGCATCTGACGGTCTATACGCAGGCAGAACAGATTCATATTATGAGTAAAAACGTCATTGAGCGTTCTTCAAAACAAATTGGTCTGTTTACACTGATTTTAGTGTTGGTCAGCAGTATCATTATTGGTTTGATTATCTATACCATGACGTTAGAAAAGATTAAAGAGATCTCTATTATGAAGCTCATCGGTATTCCGAATAGCATCATTTCCAAAATGATTATTCAAGAAACTCTGCTTTTAGGGGGAATCGCTTTTGTATTTGGTAACGTGTTTGCACAATTGATTTATAGCGCATTCCCCAAGCGTGTTTTATTGGAATGGCCAGACTCTTTTGCATTGTTAGTCGTTATTCTATTTACCTCTTTTTTATCGTCACTAATTGGGGTTTATAAAGTTTTAAAGACCAATCCTGCACAAGCGATAGGCGGTTAAATATGAGTGATATTAGTATCAAAATAGAAAACTTAGTCAAAAGCTTTGGTGAAGGTGAAAGTCGGGTTGATGTTATTAAAGGCGCTTCTTTTGAAGTCAAAAAAGGTGAGCTTTCGGCTTTGATTGCCCCGAGTGGGGCAGGTAAGAGTACCTTGTTGATGATGATTGGTTGTGTGTTGGAGCCCACTTCAGGCAAAATCTGGCTGGGAGATCAATTGGTTTATGACCAGGGTTGGAAAATGCGAGATGCCCGTCAGATACGTCGTGAAAAACTCGGCTTTATCTTTCAGGCGCATTATTTGATTCCGTTTTTGAATGTATTAGACAATGTTTCGCTATTACCTCTGACCAGCTCGACTGACGATAAGAAAGTGCGCGATAAGGCCAAACAAATATTAACGTTTCTTGGTTTGGAAGAGAAATTTGATGCTAAACCTAGTGAACTTTCTGGCGGACAAAATCAACGAGTGGCTATTGCACGAGCTTTGGCGAATGAACCGCAAATCATCCTAGCCGATGAGCCAACGGCGGCTTTAGATATCGAAAGAGCCCATAGTGTTGTTAAAATGCTGAAGGAGGTCGCTAAATCGCAGCAGGTTGCCATTATTATGGTAACTCATGATGAACGATTGCTGGGGTATTGCGATAAGATTTTAAATATTGTAGAAGGTAAGATAGAGGTCACAGATGCCTCTGATCATGAGCTGATTTAAAAGAGTGATTCATTGCTGAAAAATGTTGATGTAATATGCATCTTTCAATTTTCTAAGTTTAAGATTGGCCAGGCCTGGTTAAAAATAGGAGTCCATCTTCAAGCTCACACAGCCTTTTCTTCTGAATAGTTTTCAATAATTATTTTTATCTGTTGACGAGTTATACAGAGGTTTTAAGCGATAAAAATTCCTAAATAAGGGCTGAGCTTCTAATGATATGGGGCGGCTATTTGAGACGGCGTGGTGTGCTTAACGAGCAGAAATTGCTTCCGGCGATCAAGAACCTTTAAAAGGACAGTATAACTTCTCGCAGATATAAAGTCTTTTGGGTCATTAAATCACGTAATACTCTGTGCCGACGGCTCATGTCAATGTTCCGCTATTTATGGCTCAAAAAGAAGCTGAAGAGCGAGTTGATTAGTGTGACGATGGCTTTAGCTTAATTCTGTTTATTCAGTTGAAGGTGTCGTGCATGGGCATTTTTGGGTTGCCCCAGCCGTCTCGTTGAAAAACTCAGTTAAGAGGTTATAAGGTTATCTTACTAATAAATAAAGTGAAAACAATCGAGTTCTATTCAACGCTTTAGTGCCCATAACAGGGTGAAATGCGCTAACATAACGCACACTCAATTTTTTAGAATTAATTCGTTGACCCAAATAAGGAAGTCTTATGCTCGTTACCCATTCCGGCCGTTTTCATGCGGATGAAATCTTTGCCATTGCCATGATCTTAATGATTGAAGAAGTAGAGATTGTGCGATCACGAGATCAGGAAGTGATAGACCAAGCCGAAATGGTGTTGGATGTGGGGGGCGAGTATGATCCGGCAAGATTGCGCTTTGACCATCATCAAAACAGCTTTACCCGAACCCGTGAAGACGGTACGCCTTATGCCACCGCCGGGTTAGTGTGGGAACACTTTGGCGCGAAAATTTTGGCAGTGAATGGGCTGGAAGGCGAACATGAAACTCAGTTTGCTTTGGACTGGGTAGACCAAAAGATTATCCGTGATATTGATGCGGTGGACAATGGTATGTTTACCGAAGATCCGCGTCCGTCTGTGTCCATGTTGATTGGGATGATGAATGCCTCTTCAACCGATGAAGTCGAACAGCAAGAAGCGGCGTTTCAAAATGCGATTGCGTTTACCCATGGCATTTTGAATAACTTTATCCAGGCGGCGATTAAAGAAGCAGAAGTGATTGTGGAGCTGGAAGCGTGCGCCAAAAATGTGGAAGAAGGTATTTTAGTGCTGGCTGAAAACTTACCCTTTAAAGATTTTATTCGATCTCATCCTGAAATTACCCGAGTGGTTTACCCGAAAGGCAATGAGGGCTATGGGGTGTTTTGTAATGGCAAAGAAAATCATTTGCCGGAACGTTTTCGCGGCTTAAGAGAAGACGAGTTGAAAGCGGTCACAGGGTTGGACGATGCAGTTTTTTGTCATAAATCCGGATTTATGTCAGTGTGCAGAAGTTTTGAAAGCGCTTTAGAAATGGCAAAAAGTCATTGATGTTTTTTCGGAATGGTTGTAAAAAGACATGATTGCTCATCCGCTGGAAAAATTGCCTGAGATTCTCAAGAAAGACTTGGATGAAAATTTATGCGCTTGTAATGAGGTGCCGAAGAGGGTGATTATCAACGCCATTGCTGAAGGCGCTTTTACACTTGAACAGGTGCAGCGCAAAACCTATGCTTCGGATGGGAATGGTTGTTGTAAAAGACAGGTCTTTCGTTTGCTGGAATGTTTGGTGCCCGAATCAACCTGTTCAGAGCTTTGAAAAACAACCAGGCCTGGCTGTTTTAAAGGGCATTTTCCGAACGTTAGAATTGTTTAATGGTCGCGGTCACCACGCCCCAAATGACGATATCCGATTCTTCTCTGACCGGAATCGGTGGGTAATTGTCATTTTCAGGTACCAGCCAAGTGCCGGTAGATTTAATGGAAAGGGTTTTCACCGTGAGCTCTCCATCCAAAGCTGCGATGACGATTTTTCCATCCTGCGGCGTTAAGCTTCTATCGACCACTAAAATATCCCCATCATAAATCCCCGCTTTTTTCATCGAGTCCCCTTGTACGGTTAGTAGGAAAGTGGCTTGTTTGTTTTGAATGAGCTTGTCATTTAAATCCAACCGAGTTTCCACATAGTCATCAGCCGGGCTTGGAAAACCTGCCACGACTTTATGACTGTGCAAGGGAATCAACACTTCTTCATTGATGTCGGGCAGTTGAATGTGTAATTTGTCACCGGCTAACGCTTGTGCTTCTTGCAAGTCTTTTTGTTGCTGTTCGGCTTCCGCTTGTTCTGAAAGCCAGTGCTTTACAATGGTTACCTTTGATTCGGGAACACGAATCACTTTGGTCTCTTCGCCGAATTTACCGGACCCTTTTTTTCGCCCCGCCCCTTTTCTGGCACCACCTGCTGTTATGTCTTTTTCCGTCATAAATATGCTTCTTTTTGAATTCTGTTACAGGAATTATAAAAGATAGACTATAATTTTTGTAACAAAATTCAAAAAAATTAGAGGTTGGAAACATTATGGCGGTTTTTGCATTGGTGGATGGCAACAGCTTTTATGTGTCTTGCCAAATGGCATTCGAACCGGCACTTAAACATAAGCCCGCGGTGGTGTTGTCGAATAATGATGGCTGTGTGGTGGCGGCAAATGCCAAAGCAAAAGCCATTGATGGCCTTTTAAAACAGCAAAAGATGCAATTCGGTCCCGGCGGATATCATGCCGCACGCCCGGAAAGTATTATGTTTCAACCGTATTTTAAGGTGAAACGGTATTTGGATCAGATTCATGCCGTGGTGTTCAGTTCCAACTATGAGTTGTATGCGGATATGAGTAGCCGAATGCATTCGATCTTATCGGACTTTGCCATTCGGCAGGAAATCTATTCCATTGATGAAAGTTTTCTGGATTTATCGGGGATGGCATTATCAGATTTCACGCCGTATGGTCACGAGATAAAGCGCACGGTGATGCAGTCTTTAGGATTGCCGGTGGCGGTGGGGTTCGGGTCGTCTCGAACCTTAGCGAAACTGGCAAACCATTTGGCTAAAAAACAAGCGGCTTATCAGGGAGTATTGGATTTAACCATACTATCGGAAAGCAGTTTGAACGCCTTGTTGAAAAAAGTCGAGATTCGGGATGTATGGGGCGTGGGCAAAGCCTTGTCCGCCAAGCTTGAAGCACAGGGCCTTCTCTCGGCATATGACTTGAAAATGAGTGATCTGAGGTTTATCCGTAAACGGTATTCCATTACGGCAGAGCGTATTGTAAGGGAGTTAAGAGGAGAATCCTGTTTGTCTTTAGGCCAGTTAACCACCTCGGATCGACAAATTATTTCCTCCCGTTCTTTTGGCAAACCCGTGACGGAGTATGTTCAAATGGAACAAGCGGTGGCGACCTATATTGTACGTGCGGCAGAGAAGTTACGCGCTCAAAATAAAGTGTGTCAGTTTGTCACCGTGTCAATACGCACCAGTCCGTTTCAGGGGCGGCAACAGACTTACCAGAACTCACAGACCCTGCCGTTGATTTATCCTTCTGACAGTTCTGTGCTGCTGATTAAGCTGACAAAACGTGCTTTAAAAATGATTTGGCAATCAGGGTATGCTTACCAGAAAGCGGGCGTGGTTTTGTCGGGGGTGACAGAAAAAGGTGCGGTTCAGATAGATTGTTTTGCACCGAACCCGCAATATTCCGCGAATCAAAAATCAGATCGCTTAATGCAGGTTGTGGACTCATTGAATCATCGCATGGGCAAAGGAACAGTTCAGTTGGCTGCGGAAGGTCAAAAAAATGACCAGGCCTGGCAAATGAAACGCAGTAAAATGTCCAAGCGTTATACCACACGTTGGGATGAATTGTTGACAGTACGATAATGATTACACTGACTTTTTACGGTTTTTTATCCCTAAATTATTTTTTTTGTTATAAAATCAGGATTAAGCATAATTAACCATCTCATAACTTTATAAGCCCCTCCTTTATTCGAGAGCATGAATCAGGTTTATTTAATGGAAAAGCTTTTTATTGGCCGACAACCCATTTTTGATCGATCAAACCAAGTCTATGGATATGAACTGCTTTTTAGGGATGGATTCCATCCCAATGCGGCAGTGTTTGAAGATGACCATGAAGCGACGGCAACCGTTATTCACAACTCAATGATGGGGCTGGAGCTAAGTGATCTGGTCGGGAATGCAAAGGCTTTTATCAATTTCCCCGAATCATTTTTTGAACCCGACGTTGACCCTTGCTTTTCCTCTAACCGTATTGTGTGTGAAGTGTTGGAAACGGTGCCGGTAACCGAAGCCACTTTAGCAGGCATTCGCCGTTTAAAACAAAAAGGTTTTCCTATTGCGTTGGATGATTTTGTGTTTAAAAAGGAATTTATCCCCTTTATCCGTTTGGCGGATATTATCAAGCTAGACATTGAAAATGTAAAACCCAATAAGATTCCTTTGTTGGTTCAGAAAATTCGAGGTGTTGCCAACGCCCGTACCAAAGTTTTAATCGAGAGGGTGGAAACGCAAGAAGTCCATCAAATCTGCCTGGAAGCAGGATGTGATTATTTTCAGGGGTATTATTTTGCCAAGCCGGAGATTGTAACCGGGCAACAACTTTCGGTTTCCAAACTGCATTTGTTTGAATTATTACGCAACCTTTCCGAGCCGAATATTTCATTAGATAAGCTTGAAGAAATCGTTTCCAAAGATATCGGGTTGATGCATAAGCTAGTGAAGCTTGCGGTACAGCACCGTACACTCAATATGCCAGAGTTCGATACGTTGAAACAGGTTTTGATGTTATTCGGGGTGCGGCGCGTCCAGTCATGGGCGAGTATGATTTCCTTAAACTTATTAGATGATGTTGTTCCTGAGGTTTTTAATATTGCTCGAACACGAGCTGTTTTTATGCGGTTGTGTGCTCAGCATGAAAAATTACCCAATGCGGACTCCTATTATTTAACAGGGATGTTCTCATTATTAGATGTCATTCTTAAAAAACCGATGGATGAATTACTGGCAGGATTGGCTTTAAATGAGTTGATTATCCAAGGTATTTTAAAAGAAGAGGGCGATTACGGACGATTATTGAAAATGGTGAAATCATTTGAAAGATCCGATTCTGCTGATGTGGAAGAGGTGTATCGATACCTCTATATTCAAGCCGTAAAAGAAAGTCATGATACTCAGGAGGTGATGTAATGAGTATTAAAGGGTTCTTTTTTAAAACAGATTCTCGTTTTGTTTTTTTAATACCCGTTTACTTTGTAACGGTTTCTGTTTTTGCTGCGGTGGCTTTCTTCAAGCAGGAATGGCCGCTTTTTTCAGTATTAAGCCTCTTTGCACTGTCTATTTTTCTGTTTGGCATTTATCTTTTTAAGAAAGGACTGACGTTTTGGGGCAAGGTTGTCATGTTAGCGGTCAATGCAATGTTTGTGACCTTTTTAGTGGTGCATGGCGGACACAACCACACAGGGTACTTTTGGGTATTTCCAATTTTGGTGGCGACCATTCAAGTTTTAGGGGCCGCCTCGGGGATTTTTTTCGCATGTCTACTGGTTCTGCTGGTCTGGTTGCTTGAAAAATGGGGAATGGCAGATTTGGTGTTGTCGAGTCGTTTTTATTTTGCCAGTTTAGGGTTGGTGTTTATCACCGGGGTTCATGAGCTGACCTTGGAACGACATCGTAAAGCGCTTAAAAAACAAGTAGATGATAAAAATCATGAGAACCGACTTGACCCTTTGACCAAGGTCGGTAACCGTCGTTTAATCGATCAGGAGCTAGACAAGATTAGTGCCCAAGGAATGGGGGGACTTGCGGTGGGTGCGCTGATTGTTGACCTGGATAACTTTAAAAAAGTAAACGATACCTTAGGGCATAGTGCGGGAGATGAGGTGCTGAAAACCATCGCTAATCATTTAACTTCCTGTGTTCGACCCAGTGACAAAGTCGCGCGTTGGGGTGGGGACGAATTCATGGTGCTGTTATATGGCATTAGTTTGGCGGATGTCGAGATGGTGGCAAAGCGCATTCAAACGTCCATTATCAACGATGAACGCTTGGAATCTTTGGATGTGAGTGTGAGCATGGGCGGTGCGATAACGACCTCTGCTTATTCGGATTTATTTAAAGCGGCAGATATCAATCTGCTGTCGATTAAAAATCATACAAAAAACAATTTTAAGATTACGATTCTGTAAAACGCATGGCAATGAAGTTTTTACCCTTTTCTTGATAGCGCAATAAGCGTGTTTGTAAAATGTTAGGCAAGTCGTTTGCGAGGATTTCTGTAAACCCGATGGATTGATAAAAGTGGGCTAGGGAAGGTGCGTTAAAGCAATAGCAAGAAGAACTGCCAACCTCTTTAAGAGCCTGTTGAATTAATTTTGTTCCGATTCCTTGATGGCGATAATTCGGATCGACAAATAAATTTCTGATCCAATAATGCGTTGGTTGAACGTCAAACCAAAAAGCGCCAACTATTTTATGGTCTTGTGTTTGCGCCACATATAACCTATCTTTTTTTCCTGCTTGAACTTGTTTATGTTTTTTAAGAAAGTGATTACCGAGTAAAAAAGTGGTTCCCTCGGCTTTTTCAATACGAGGTGTATTGAATGATAATTTAGAAATATTTCGAGAATCTTGTGACATATTGCTATTATAGCGCGCTGAACGAATAATACGGGACAGAACCCATGGCCAGAGAAAAATGCCCGGATTGCCTACGCCTGAAGTCACTCTGTTTATGTCATGCCATAACGTCGTTTGAACCGTCGGTTGAAGTGGTTTTTTTGCAGCACCCACTAGAGCAAAACCAGGTTAAAGGAACGGCATTCTTAACACATCGATGTTTGAAAGGGTCTCAGTTTCTGGTGGGAGAGCAGTTTTCCGATGAGCAATTATCACCTTATTTAAAGCAAAATAAACAAACCTTTCTTCTGTACCCGCCAGAAGACGGTGCTGATTTGCCAGAGGGGGTTAATGCGGCGGATATAGCTGCTACCGAATGCTTAGACTCTATTCGTATTCTGGTATTGGATGGCACCTGGCGCAAAACCCGAAAGATGCTTTTTTTGAATCCGGCATTGGCGACGTTACCACGAGTTCAAATTCACCCAAACGCCCCGTCGGTTTATTCGATACGAAAACAGAAAAATGTGATGAGCTTTTCGACTTTGGAAGCGGTTAAGCAACTTTTGATCGAGCTTGATCCATCGTTTTCGTTTACCCAAAACTTAAACCAAGTCATGACCGCGTTGATTGTTCAACAAAAGCAGTTTCAACCAAATTGAATTTACGAACCAATGAGTTTTAACGGTTAGATTGAGCTGTCTGTAACATTTCTTCCGCGTGTTTGAGGGTTTGTTCGGTGATTTTCATGCCGCCAAGCATACGGGCTAACTCTTGAATGCGTTCGTTGTTCTCGAGTGCCACCACTTGCGTGGTGGTTTGGTCATTTTGTGTTTGTTTGCTGATATTCAGTTGCTGGTCACCATAGGCCGCTACTTGGGCAAGATGCGTAATTGAGAAGATTTGACGGTGGCGCCCCAGTTGTTGCATTTTTTGACCGACCACTTCCGCGATGCCGCCGCCAATGCCAACATCGACTTCATCAAAAATCATGGATGGCAAGCTGGCGACTTCAGCACTGGCGACTTGTATGGCTAAACTGATGCGTGACAATTCCCCACCAGACGCCACTTTTGCCAGCGGTTGTAGCGGTTGGCCTTTGTTGGCAGTGACTTTGAATTGCGTGTTGTCCAGACCCAAGCGGGTGGCTTTGTCGGCTGGCAGAACGTCAATGGCAAACTGGCCGTTTTCCATACCGAGTGTTTGCATGGTTTCGGTGACGGTTTGACTCAGTTGTGATGCCGCTTTTTGACGAGAATCCGTTAAGGTCTCGGCTGCCTGATTAAATTCTGACCAGGCCTGGTCAATGTTTTGTTTCAGCTGTTCAAGTGATTCGCCGGATTGCGTTAAAGCGGTTAAGCTCGACTGTATTTCCTGGTGCTTATTCACCAGTTCTTCCGGATCAAGCTGGTATTTTTTCGCCAAGCCAAACAGTTCCGATAAACGCTCATCGACCGCTTGTAACCGTTCAGGATCTAATGCTACCTGGTGATTTTGTGATTGGATGTCATCGGCGACTTCCTGACATTCAATCTGAATGGTGTTCAGCTGTTGCAGCGCATCGGTCAGTTGCGGTGAAAATTCACTGACTTTTTCCAATTCTAAAATTGCATGGTTCAGTTTTTCGGTGACGCCGCCATCGCCTTCGATCATGTCATAAGCACTGAAAACGGCTTGTTTGATTTCATGGGCGTGTGACAGGCTGTTTTGTTCTTCCGATAAGGCTTCAAATTCATCTGCTTGCGGCTGAACTTTTTCGAACTCTTGCTGTTGAAAACTCAGCAGTTCAATTTTGCTTTGACGATCCGTTTGGTCGTTGAGTAACGCTTGGTATTCCTGATTCAGTTTTTGCCAGGCCTGGTAGGTTTTTGCAGTCTCATCCAGCAAAGTATCATGTTGAGCATAAGCGTCTAAAAGCTCGAGCTGTTTGTTGGTCTGCATCAGCGATTGGTGCTCGTGTTGTCCATGAATGTCAATTAAAAGACTGCTGAGTGTTTTTAACTGTGAAACTGAGGCAGGAAGGCCGTTAATGTAAGCCTTTGAACGCCCTTCAGAGGTTAGCGTTCGGCGTAACAAGCATTCATTTTCTTCCCCCAGCTCATTTTCAGCTAGCCAGAGTTGTACCTGCGGTAAAGCGGTGATATCAAAATCGGCGGTGATGTCGGCTTTTGGAGTGCCGTGGCGTACTAAGCTACTGTCGGCTCGTTCACCTAATGCCAACCCTAAGGCATCAAGCAAAATGGATTTTCCGGCACCGGTTTCCCCTGTTAGCGTGGTAAAACCAGTGTCAAAGCTGAGTTGAAGTTTTTCGATAAGAGCAAGATTTTGAATCGACAGTTCTTGTAGCATAGGTTTCTCAAAATTCGTTAGCCGGAAAAGGCGTTTTGGGTTAAAGCTTTTGGCCCCAATTCAGTTTTGCGCGCAATAATTCATAATGGTCATGGTTTTTAGGATGCACCATTTTAATAAAGTTCGGATGACGTGTTACATAGGTCTCATGGTTGGCTTCGATTTGAAAGGTCAATTGTCCATCACAGATAATGGAAGCCGTACCGCTGCAGTTGTCATGTGGTCGAATCAGAATCTCACTGTCACCGGACACCACCACCGGGCGATTACTCATGGTATGCGGGTTGATCGAGACAAGCGTCATGGCGTTCAGGCCTGGGTCAACAATGGGACCGCCAGCCGACAAAGAATAAGCCGTTGACCCGGTTGGGGTCGCGATAATCAAGCCGTCGGAACGCTGGCTGTTCAGAAAGCGGCTGTCAACAAACGTTTCAAATTCAATCATTCGTGGCGACTCGTTTTTGTGTAACACCACATCGTTGAAAGCGACTTCATTAAATAAGGTTTCGCCGTCTTTTTTGATGAGGACGTGCAGTAGCGTTCTTTCTTCACAGGTGTAATCATCCGCGAGGACTTCATCCAGTGTAACCATCATCGTGTCAGGGGAGACATCGGTCAAGAATCCGAGTCGACCTAAATTGACTCCTAGAATGGGAATGTTGTAATCGACGATACAGCGAGCAACATCCAGAAAAGTGCCATCGCCCCCCACCACAACGGCAAAATCAATCTCTTTCATGAGTGCATCTCGGTCTAGACGCTCGATACCGTAGCGTTCAATGGGGAAGTCGGCACAAGAACGCTGATCTAAAATCACGGTTTTCTTTTTCTTTTGGAAATATAAAATCAGTTTATCAATCAAATCCCATGACTGAATGCCGCTGTATTTTCCAAAAATACCGATTTTATTAAACATGGACCGATTCCTTGATACTTGGTTCACCTTGTTTTAAACAAGATATTGCTTAAGTTTGCTTGAAATTTAAAAAATTGTTCCCATAATACTGATAACTTCGCGTTCAATAGTCAACTGGGAAATTCATTTAATTCTGATTATTTGGGCGTATCACGAACCATAACGCAATAATCCAAAATAAGTCTGTTTATGAATTTAAATGATCGTTCGCAATTACTGTTTAAACACTTGATGGCATTATACCTAAATGATGGAAAGCCTGTGGGGTCATCCGTGTTGGCTAAGTTGCCCGATGTTTCCGTGAGCTCTGCAACGGTTCGAAATGTGATGTCCGACTTGGAAAAAATGGGGTTGATTCATTCGCCCCATACCTCTGCCGGGCGTGTGCCGACGGATCATGGATTTCGCGTTTTTGTCGACTCTATTTTAACGGTACAACCGCTTAATTCCTCTTTAACACAGCAAATTCAGAAAGGGTTTACCCAAGCACAAACACAAGAAGAGCTACTGGGGTCGGCATCCAATATTTTATCGGGATTGACGGGGATGGCGAGTTTGGTGATGTTGCCGAATCAACAGCAAGAAATGTTGCGTCATATCGATTTCGTCAAGCTCAATGATAAGCGAGTTTTAGTGGTTTTGGTTTTGAATGATCAGGATGTACAAAATCGCATCATTGAATTTGAAGAGGAAGTGTCAGCCTCTCAATTAATTCAAGCGGCAAATTATTTGAATGAGCATTTTGCCGGACGCTATTTGTCTGAAGTGAAAACCCTGTTGGTAGAACGGCTGGATGAGTTGCGTAAAACGATGGATGCTTTGATGTTGTCAATTGTTGAAGCCACCGATCAGGTCATTGAACAGAAAATGCAGAACAGTGCGCCTTATTTTGTCTCGGGTAAAACCAACCTGTTGAACTATGATGAATTGGCAGATGCTGAAAAGCTGAAAGCGTTGTTTCATTCTTTTGAAGAGCATTCTGATATGTTGAGTTTGCTTAATAAAAGTATGCAGGCCAATGGGGTTCAGGTTTTTATCGGGAGTGAATGCGGTCATGAAAGTTATCAAAACTGCAGTGTCATCACCACGCCTTACGAGCGAGAAGGGGAAGTGATGGGGGTGTTGGGTGTGGTCGGTCCCAGTCGAATGCCTTATGACAAAATTGTGCCTAAAGTCGATATGACCGCGCGAATTTTAAGTTCTTTATTAAAAAAATAAACCGCCAGGCCTGGCGGTTTTTTATTTGTTGTTTAGGGGGGAACATTTTTTATAAATTTTTTCTTTTTTTGGGTTGAATCCCTAAAATGCGTCCTTATAAAACTCATGATTTAAAATTATCATATTTTTGGAGATTTTTATGTCTGATAACAAGACAGAACTGAATGAAGAACAACATAACGCAACCGCTGAAGGGGAAGTGTCAGAAGAAACGCATCAAGCAGAGGATGCGGTTGAGCATGACCTAGAAGCGATGTTGAAAGAAGCAAAAAAAGAAGCGGAATCTCAAAAAGAATTGGCGTTGCGGACGCTGGCGGATATGGAGAATTTAAAACGCCGCACGCGAATGGACGTTGAAAGCGCGCATAAATTTGCTTTGGAAAAATTTGTCAATGAATTGTTACCTGTTTTGGATTCTATGGAAATGGGGTTGGATGCGTCTTCAAAAGAAGATGCGACGATTGAGAGTATTCGCGAAGGTTTGGATATGACATTCAAGCAATGCCTGGATGTCATGCAGAAGTTCAATGTTGAACGTGTCAATCCAGCCGGAGAGAAGTTTGACCCTCAATTACATGAAGCCATGACGATGATTCCGTCTCCAGAGCATGATTCTCAGATGGTGATTGAAGTTTTCCAAAAAGGTTATGTGTTAAATGATCGTCTGGTTCGTCCGGCGCGCGTTGTAGTCGCGGAATAAAAAATCTTAAAAAATACGAAAAAAGTTGTAAGAAAGCCTTGAATAATAAATCAACCGCCTTATATACAACGTAACGTTAAAAGTTTTAATTAAAGTTAAAAATATCTCGCCTAATCTGGTGATGAAATTTGGAGAAAATTATGGGAAAAATTATTGGGATTGACTTAGGGACAACAAACTCGTGTGTCGCAGTCATGGAAGGAAAAGAAACAAAAGTAATTCCTAATGCGGAAGGGGCTCGTACAACGCCTTCTATCGTTGCTTACGCCGATGACGGTGAAGTTTTGGTTGGGGATTCTGCAAAACGTCAAGCCGTGACAAACCCAGAAAATACATTGTTTGCTATTAAACGTCTGATTGGTCGTCGTGCCGATGATGCCGTGGTTGAAAAAGATAAAGACATGGTGTCTTACAAAATCATCGCTGCAGACAATGGGGATGCATGGGTACAAGTGGGTGATAAGAAATTATCTCCACAAGAAGTGTCTGCTCGTACTTTGATGAAAATGAAAAAGACAGCAGAAGATTATTTAGGTCATGAAGTGACAGAAGCGGTTATCACGGTACCAGCTTATTTTAATGACTCTCAGCGTCAGGCAACAAAAGATGCAGGTAAAATTGCCGGTCTAGAAGTTAAGCGTATTATCAACGAGCCAACGGCAGCGGCACTGGCTTATGGAATGGATAAAGTTAAAACGGATAGCAAAATCGCTGTTTACGACTTAGGGGGTGGGACATTCGATATCTCGATCATTGAAGTTGCTGATCTAGATGGTGAAAAGCAAGTTGAAGTTTTATCAACTAACGGCGACACTTTCTTAGGGGGTGAAGACTTCGATAACGTGATCGTTGATTACATCGCAACTGAATTTAAGAAAGATCAAAATGTTGACCTGAAACTGGATAAGTTGGCACTTCAACGTGTTCGCGAAGCCGCTGAAAAAGCAAAAATTGAGCTTTCGTCACGTGAGCAAACAGACATCAACTTGCCATACGTAACGGCTGACGCAACGGGTCCTAAGCATTTAAACATGAAGATTACTCGTGCGAAGTTTGAATCGCTAATTGAAGGCTTGGTTCAACGTTCAATCGATCCTTGTAAAACAGCGCTTAAGGATGCTGGCTTATCGGCTTCAGAAATTGACGATGTTATCTTGGTGGGTGGTTCAACGCGTGTTCCTATGGTTCAAGCGGCAGTTAAAGAATTCTTCGGTAAAGAACCTCGTAAAGATGTAAACCCGGATGAAGCGGTGGCAATGGGTGCTGCCATTCAAGGGGGTGTCTTATCGGGTGATGTGAACGACGTTCTTCTATTAGACGTAACGCCTTTATCTCTAGGGATTGAGACAATGGGTGGCGTGATGACGAAGTTGATCGAGAAAAACACCACCATTCCAACGCGTAAATCACAAACCTTCTCGACTGCGGAAGACAATCAATCAGCGGTCACCATTCACGTCCTTCAAGGGGAGCGTGAAGTGTCATCTGGCAACAAGTCTTTAGGACAGTTCAATCTGGATGAGATTCCACCCGCGCCACGTGGTACGCCGCAAATCGAAGTGACGTTCGACATTGATGCTAACGGTATCTTGAATGTGTCTGCGAAAGATAAAGCGACAAACAAAGAGCAGCACATCACTATCCAAGCGTCATCTGGTCTATCTGAAGAAGAGGTAGAGGCGATGGTTAAAGATGCCGAAGCACATGCTGCTGAAGATGCGAAACTAAAAGAATTGGTTGAAGCGCGTAACCAGGCAGATGCAATGGTTCACGGCACCAAGAAACTTTTAGATGAGCAAGGTGACGGGGTTGACGCCTCTGAAAAAGAAGCTATTGAAAAAGCGATTGCCGATCTTGAAGAAGCCATTAAAGGTGATGACAAAGCGGTCATCGAAGAGAAAACTCAGGCATTGGCTACAGCCAGTCAGAAATTGGCTGAAAAAGCGTATGCACAACCTGGTGCAGAGGCGGGTGCTGAGCAACAAGGTTCTGCAAACAATGCGGACGATGACATCGTTGATGCTGAGTTTGAAGAAGTGAACGACGACAAGAAATAATTCTTTTACGGGTTAAAAGTGTATTGATTGTCAAAATCGGTATAATTCGGGCAATTCTTCGGGATTGCCCGTTTTTATATGTTCCATCAATGAATGAATTATGATTCAAAAAAATAGTGTGTCTCGTGGCTTCATGCTTAAAAAATGGCCAGGCCTGGCTGATTTTTTATGCTAAATAAAGCTAATCAATATTGTTTTGAATATTAATTTTAAAAAGATCAAAAGAAAATAAACCGTTATGAGCAAAAGAGATTATTACGAAATTTTAGAAGTTTCTGTCACTGCGTCAGAAGGCGAAATTAAAAAAGCCTATCGCAAATTAGCGATGCGCCACCATCCTGACCGCAACCCTGATAATAAAGAAGCGGAAGATAAGTTCAAAGAAGCCTCTGAAGCTTATGAAGTGTTGTCCGATGCACAAAAACGTCAGGCCTATGACCAATTCGGTCACGCCGGTGTGGATGGCAGTGCCGGTCAAGGCGGCTTTGGCGGCGGTGGTTTCGCAGATTTTGGTGATATCTTCGGTGATATTTTTGGGGGTGGCTTTGGCGGCGGTCATCGGGGGCCGCAACCTGGAAATGATCTACAATATGAGTTGGAAGTCTCTTTAGAAGATGCTGTGGCCGGCACGACGGTGGATGTTCGCATTCCAACCAAAGAACTGTGTGACAGTTGTGATGGTTCCGGTGCCGAGCCGGGATCAGATGTTGAAACCTGTCCGACCTGTCATGGGGTTGGTCAAGTGCGAGTTCAGCAAGGGTTCTTTGCTGTTTCTCGTACCTGTCCGAACTGTCATGGTACAGGAAAGCTTATTAAAACACCTTGTAAAACCTGTCGCGGAGAAGGGTACAAACACAGCAGCAAAACCTTGTCCGTTAAGATTCCGGCCGGCGTAGATAATGGGGATCGTATCCGCTTGCAAGGGGAAGGTGAAGCGGGAGAACCTGGCGCACCGCACGGAGATTTATATGTCCGTATTCGCGTGAAAGAGCATAAAATTTTCCAGCGTGATGGTAATACGTTGTTCTGTGATATGCCATTGTCATTTGCGACAGCGACACTGGGCGGCACCATGGATGTGCCAACCCTGAACGGCAAAGCGAATCTGAAAATTCCAGCAGGGACGCAATCCGGTCAACGCTTTAAATTAGGCGGTAAAGGGGTGAAATCTGTCCGTTCGTCCCATGTTGGCGATATGATTGTTGAAGTGCATATCGAAACCCCTGTGAAACTGACGTCCGAGCAGAAAGAACTGCTAAAAGCATTTGACGAAAGTTTACAAGGCAAGCATCATAAGCAGCATAGCCCGAAAACACATAGCTTTTTTGATTCGGTTAAAGCCTTTTTTAAAGGCGATGATGAAGAGGGTAGCAAGGATAAAAAAGATGGGCCTTGGAATTAATTAGGAGAGGAATATGAAAGTAGCCGTTATTGGTGCATCGGGTCGTATGGGAAAGAATTTGATTGATGCGGTCAATCAAACTGACGGATTGAGTTTATCCGCTGCCATTGAACGTCCCGGTTCCTCTCTAGTGGGTGCGGATGCCGGTGAACTTGCCGGTGTCGGCACTTTGGGCGTGAAAATTGTCGATCAAATTGAGTTGGTAGTGGATGATTTTGATGTACTGATCGATTTTACAACGCCTGATACCACGCTCCATAATATTAAAGTCTGCTTGGCGCATGATAAAAAAATAGTTATCGGAACCACCGGATTTGATGATGCAAGTTTAAAAGTCATTAAAGAAGCCGCTCAACGTATCGCGATCGTTTTTGCGGCAAACTTCAGTGTTGGGGTGAATCTGGCCTTAAAACTTCTTAAACAGGCAGCGGAAGTTTTAAATGAAGGCTATGATATCGAGGTGATTGAAGGGCATCACCGCCACAAGGTGGATGCGCCTTCAGGAACGGCTTTGCGAATGGGTGAAGTGGTTGCGGAGACCTTAGGTCGTGATTTAAAAGAATGCGCGGTCTATGGCCGAGAAGGGATTACCGGTGAACGTGACCCTAATACAATTGGGTTCGCAACGGTGCGTGCGGGCGACATTGTCGGTGACCATACCGTTTTATTCGCGACAGAAGGTGAACGTGTAGAAATTACTCATAAAGCCTCCAGTCGGATGACCTTTGCCAAGGGCGCTGTCCGTTCCTGTAATTGGTTGGCCGATAAACCAAACGGATTGTTTGACATGCAGGATGTGTTGAATTTGCGTTAGCTCGGGTTTTGAACGAGTTCTTTATAAAAAGGCGTTCCTGATAAGAACGCCTTTTTTATTTTAGAACGGAGCAGATCAATTTATCCCTAAAAAACATGGGTATAGTAAAATAGCATTACGCCATTATTAATTCATAAGAGTTGATCCGATATGAACCGCAAGAAAAAAATTTCGCAGAAAATCGCTAAGCGTTTGAAAAATGCCAGTGCCAAAAAAAGCCCTAAAAAGAAAGCGCGTTATATCCCGAAAGCAGAAAGAGAGGCGATGGCTTTGGAAACTGAGCAGCTGAAGAAGGTCGAAGAGTAAAATTAAAATTTTCTTTTTGAATTAAAGATTTATTCATTTTTCTAAAGTTTAAAAAGAAGTAATATGTTTTGTAAAGGATGCCATCCGGCATCTGTCTTATCAAGGAGAACGTCTATGTTGATTTCACTTCGATACTTTCAAAGAATTGCTTTTTTGCTCAGTGCATTATTATTTTCAAGCCTTTCGTTTGCGGCTTCTTCAGATATCGTAACCGTTAAAAATAAACAAGATATTAAAGTCGTTTATGATATTAATCAAAACAACATTCAGGCAGGTATCGGTAAAGGGTTGTATTATGTCAGAGGCCTGTTGGAAGCTTATAAAAAACAAGGTGTTTCACAAAAACAGCTGCATATAAGCGTTGTGGTGCATGGTGGTGCAGGTTATTGGTTATTGAAAGATACCCCTTATCAGAAATTTACGAACAACCCTTTCGATGTGAATGCAAATAAAAAAGTCGTGCAGGAATTAATTGATCATGGTGTCAGTGTTGAATTATGCCATGTGACGATGAAAGGATACGGCTGGACAGCGGAAGATATTTTGCCTGGTGTGAAAATCGTTTTTGATGCGTATACTAGAATGATTGATTTACAGCAGCAAGGGTATGCTTACATTAAGTTTTTTTAAAAGACTCAGATTTACCAAAAAAAGAGGTTCGGTTGTTAGTTATTTCCAATACGGTTTCTATTCCCGATAACGAAATTGAACTTACTGCAATTCGTTCGCAGGGTGCCGGCGGGCAAAATGTTAATAAGGTGGCTTCGGCAATCCATTTGCGCTTTGATATCGCGGCATCTTCTTTGCCAGATTTTTATAAACAGCGATTGCTCATGTTGCAAGACTCTCGTATTACTAAACAGGGCGTGGTGGTAATCAAATCACAACAGTTTCGAACGCAGGAAGCGAATCGGGAAAGTGCTTTAGAGCGTTTGCGAATGTTGATTAAATCTGTCGCTGTGGTGAAGAAAAGACGTGTAGCGACCAAGCCCACTAAAGGCTCTCAGCGTCGTCGTCTGGAAAGTAAAACCAAAAAAAGTCGAACCAAGGCATTAAGACAAAAGGTACGGCTTGATTAGCATGTCTTCTTTTCTCTAAAAAACAGCCAGGCCTGGCTATATTTGATGAATTAAACGGTTATGACGTCATTTATTGTGTGTTACAATTTTGTAACATTTTAATTCTTTTGACCGTTTCACGGTGTTCTTTTCGCTGGAGAGAGCCTTTATTATGCAAACATTACCCGCAAGAAAACTGGCTCCCCGTCTTGGTCTTCTCGTTGCTTTGACCCCTTTTGCAGTTGATACCTATTTACCTGCAATTCCTGAAATGGCAACCGCTTTATCATCAACCGTTAACCATGTTAGTTTGACCGTGCCGTTGTTTTTAATGGGGTTTGCACTGGGTCAGTTAATTGGGGGGCCTTTGTCAGATCGTTTCGGGCGCAAACGTATTGCCTTAACCGGGTTACTTATCTTTTTTGTCAGCTCCTTGTTAATCATGTATTCCATGCAGATTGAGCAACTCTATGTGATGAGGGTGTTGCAGGCAGTAGGGGGCGGTTTTGCCACGGTGGTGTCGGCCGCTATTGTGCGGGATCTTTATTCTGGTAAGGAGAGTGCTCGAGTGTTTTCCATGATTGCGCTGGTCATGTTGGTTGCGCCTTTACTGGCACCCGGCGTAGGAGCTTTGATTGTCAATATCAGTGGCTGGCATCAAGTGTTTGCGTTCCTTGCATTTTATGCCGTGTTATTGGCTTTTCTGGTTAAAAGGGGATTGCCTGAAACGGTCTCGATCGAGCGCCAGCAAAAGATGAAGTCTCAACCCTGGTATCAGTTTGCATTGAATTATCGTCAAGTTCTGACGCATTGGCGAGGATTGGGGTTCTTAATTGCTCAAGGGTTTGCAAGTAGTGTTTTATTTGTTTACATCACGGAGTCGCCTTTTATTTATATGGAAAAATTTGCCATTGATTCCGCCTCTTTTCCATTTTATTTTGGCATTGTTGTGCTGGGGGTTATGTTTTTTAATCGCATGAATTTAGGGTTGTTAAAACGGTTTGAACCTAGGCAAATTGTGTTTTATGCGTTATTGGCACAGGTGGTTTTATCTTTTTCTTTATGGGGATATATTGTGCTGGCAACGGAATCGGTTTATGTTGTTTTGATTTTCCAGTTTTTTATTTTAGGGCTGTTGGGGGCGATTACGCCTAATGTTCAGTCTTGTTATATGGATTATTTTCCCGAATTTTCAGGCACTGCGAATGCTTTGATGGGAACCAGTATTTTCGCATTTGGCGGGATGATGGGGCTGATGATGGGCGGGTTGCATAACGGTAGCTTAGAAAGAGTGGTTGAGTTTATCTTACTGCTGTCCTTGGTAAGTTGGCTGGTGTTGGTCAACCTCGCGAAAGTGCGCTTGAATGAGGTGCACACTTCCACATTGTAACGGACTTATTTACAGCAAATTTTAGCAGCGGTTTTTTGAACGTGTTTGCTGATTAGTAAAATAATGATGAAGGCTATCGGCCAGGCGACAACCATTGCTTCCCACCAGCGATGCAAGAAATTACCTTCTATGCCTGTGTTAACTGCAGTAATAATCGCTGTCATGATGAAAACCATTAAAACGGACATGATAAAAGCTGAGACCAGACGGTGATATTGTTGTGATAGCATGATTTTTTACCCGTTGAAAAGAAAGTATTGTAAAGGATTTACATCTATTTAGACAAGATAAGCCATCGTTTAAGTAGGATAGATAACGGTGTTCAAAAATCCAAATCAGGTCATGCGGATTTGTGCGTGTCGTCTTGTGATTTAATTTCCAGTAATTGTGACCAGATTGACTTTTAGATATAGACAGAAATCCTTGAATAAAGTACAATTCACGTCATATTATTTTTATGACTTTAGCTTATTGGGGTCGGTACTGGAATGCTAGTGAAAATCACTAATTTCTAAAAAAACGGAGTGAGTTCCTGCGAGGGAATTGGCTCCGTTTTTTTATATGTGCCTCCCTAAAAAGTTTTGCATTTCTGTTGGGCGGAAAAATCAATGACACAAACAGCTTTATTAGCTTTAGAAGACGGGACCCTCTTTTGGGGTATTTCTCTGGGAGCAGAAGGTGAAACCGTAGGCGAGGTCGTGTTTAACACTTCTTTGACCGGTTACCAGGAAATTCTGACAGATCCTTCTTATTACAAACAAATTGTTACTTTGACTTATCCTCATATTGGGAATGTGGGTGTGAATGAAGAAGACGAAGAATCGCCTTCTATTATGGCGCAGGGGTTGATTGTTCGAGACTGCCCGCCATTGATGAGTAATTTTCGCGCTGAAAAGTCACTGCCTGATTATTTGAAAGAGCAGGGCGTGGTTGCGATTTCGGATATCGATACGCGTAAACTAACGCGAATTCTTCGTGATAAAGGGGCTCAGTCAGGCGTGATTGTGGCGGGTGAAAACATTGATGCGGATGCCGCTGTTGCTAAAGCCAAAACATTTGCCGGTTTGAAAGGGATGGATTTGGCGAAAGAAGTTACGACTTCTGAAACCTATGTTTGGACCGAAGGTACCTGGTCATTGGAAAACGGGCATACGGATTGTTCTGCTCAGTCTGAATATCACGTGGTTGCCTTTGATTATGGCATCAAGCGCAATATTTTACGTATGTTGGCCGATCGTGGGTGTAAGTTGACTGTGGTTCCCGCTAAGACACCGGCCGCTGAAGTATTGGCGATGAAGCCTGACGGCATTTTCTTGTCAAATGGTCCGGGTGATCCGGAGCCATGTGATTATGCGATTCAAGCCATTCAAGAAGTCTTAAATACCGACATTCCAGTGTTTGGTATTTGCTTAGGACATCAGTTGCTGGCGCTTGCTTCAGGGGCGAAAACCCTCAAGATGAAGTTTGGCCATCATGGTGGTAACCATCCGGTTCAAGACCTGAAAACGAAAAAAGTGATGATTACCGCGCAAAACCACGGTTTTGCGGTGGATGCAGATTCCTTGCCCGACTGCTTGGAAGCCACGCATAGCTCTTTGTTTGATGGGTCATCGCAAGGGATTCAGCGTAAAGACAAAGCGGCATTTAGTTTTCAGGGGCATCCAGAAGCGAGCCCTGGCCCTCATGATGTGGCACCGTTGTTCGACCAGTTTATTGAAAATATTAAAAAATACAAACAAGCATAAGTGATAGGAAAATAAAGATGCCAAAAAGAAGTGATTTAGAAAGTATTCTGATTATTGGTGCCGGTCCTATCATTATCGGACAGGCCTGTGAATTTGATTACTCGGGTGTTCAAGCTTGTAAAGCTCTGAGAGAAGAAGGCTATCGTGTTATTTTGGTGAACTCAAACCCAGCCACCATTATGACGGACCCGGAAATGGCGGATGCCACTTATATCGAGCCGATTGAATGGAAAACCGTTCGCAATATTATCGAGAAAGAACGCCCGGATGCGATTCTACCAACGATGGGAGGACAAACCGCCTTAAACTGTGCATTGGATTTAGATAATCACGGTGTGTTAGAAGAATTTAATGTGGAATTGATTGGTGCGAATGCCGATGCCATTGATAAGGCTGAAAACCGTGACCGTTTCCGTCAAGCGATGACAAAAATCGGTCTGGATATGCCAGTCTCTGATGTTGCTCATAATCTGGAAGAAGCTTGGCAGATTCAGGAAAGAGTCGGTTTCCCAACCATTATTCGTCCATCTTTTACATTGGGTGGTTCTGGTGGTGGTATTGCCTACAACAAAACCGAGTTTGAACAAATCTGTAAATTTGGTTTGGATTTGTCGCCAACGAAAGAACTCTTAATTGAAGAATCCATTTTGGGTTGGAAAGAGTATGAGATGGAGGTGGTTCGTGATAAGAATGATAATGCCATCATTATTTGTTCGATTGAAAACCTGGATCCGATGGGAGTTCATACAGGAGATTCAATTACGGTTGCCCCCGCTCAAACGCTGACGGATAAAGAATATCAAATTATGCGAAATGCCTCATTGGCAGTTTTGCGTGAAATTGGCGTTGAAACGGGTGGGTCTAATGTTCAGTTCTCAATCAACCCTGAAACAGGCCGCATGATCATCATTGAGATGAATCCTCGTGTTTCCCGTTCTTCTGCATTGGCTTCAAAAGCAACCGGTTTTCCAATTGCAAAAATTGCAGCAAAGTTGGCGGTTGGCTATACGCTGGATGAGTTGGGTAACGATATTACCGATGGCGCAACGCCCGCTTCATTCGAACCGTCAATTGATTACGTTGTGACGAAGATTCCTCGTTTTACATTTGAAAAATTCCCACAAGCCGATAAGCGTTTGTCAACGCAAATGAAATCGGTTGGTGAAGTCATGGCAATGGGGCGTAACTTCCAAGAATCGATTCAAAAAGCGATGCGAGGTCTGGAAACCGGCAAAAATGGTTTTGATGAAATTATGCCTTTGGCGACGATGGATGAAAAAGAAGTTAAAGGTATTCTTCGTCAAGAGCTACGTGCGCCAGGCCCTGATCGTTTGTGGTATGTTGGAGATGCTTTCCGTGCAGGTTGGAGCTTGGAAACCGTCTTTGAAATTTCAAAAATCGATCCTTGGTTCTTATCGCAAATCAAGCAATTGATTGATATGGAAGATGATGTCAAACAGCGTGGTTTAGATGCGCTGGATGAAGTAATGCTTCGTAACCTGAAGCGCAAAGGGTTTTCTGACAACCGTTTAGCGGATCTATTGGATACGGATGCTGCATTTATTCGTAAGTTCCGCCATACATTAAACATTCGTCCGGTCTACAAACGTGTTGATACGTGTGCGGCAGAATTTGAAACTTCGACTGCATATATGTACTCGACTTATGAAGAAGAGTGCGAAGCCAACCCTTCAGATCGTGAAAAAATCATGGTGCTGGGTGGGGGGCCTAACCGTATTGGTCAAGGGATTGAGTTTGATTATTGTTGTGTTCATGCGGCGATGGCGATGCGTGAAGATGGTTATGAAACCATTATGGTGAACTGTAACCCAGAAACGGTTTCAACCGATTATGACACGTCTGACCGTTTATATTTTGAGCCATTGACTTTGGAAGATGTGCTTGAGATTGTTGAAGTTGAAAAACCGAAAGGGGTGATTGTTCAATATGGTGGTCAAACACCATTGAAATTGGCCGAAGATTTGGAAGCGGCAGGCGTGCCCATTATTGGAACCTCTCCAGAGTCGATTGATTTGGCGGAAGACAGAGAACGTTTCCAGCAGTTGTTACATGGCCTAGACTTGAAACAACCACCAAACAGAACGGCACGCAGCGAAGACCAGGCGTTGGCACTGGCGAATGAAATTGGATACCCGCTGGTGGTTCGACCCTCTTATGTATTGGGTGGTCGTGCCATGGAAATTGTCTATAACGACAGTGATTTAACGCGCTATATGACAGAAGCAGTTAAAGTATCAAATGACTCACCCGTATTGCTGGATCGTTTCTTGGATGATGCGGTTGAGTTGGATGTTGATGCGGTTTGTGATGGTGAACAGGTTGTTATTGGTGGTGTGATGGAGCATATTGAACAAGCGGGAATTCACTCAGGTGATTCAGCATGTTCTTTACCTCCTTATAGCATTTCAATGCATATTCAAGATGAAATTCGGAGTCAGGTTGAAAAAATGGCTTTGGCTTTGAATGTGGTAGGGTTGATGAATACTCAGTTTGCTGTGAAAGGTGAAGATATTTATGTGTTGGAAGTCAATCCGCGTGCTTCGCGAACGGTTCCTTTTGTTTCCAAAGCGATTGGAAGCCCTCTTGCAAAAATTGCTGCACGTTGTATGGTCGGGCAAAAATTGGCCACACAAAACTTTACCAAGGAAGTTCGTCCAACTTACTTCTCTGTTAAAGAAGCGGTCTTTCCATTTATTAAGTTCTTAGGCGTTGATCCTATTTTAGGGCCAGAAATGAAGTCAACGGGCGAAGTAATGGGGGTCGGTGAGACCTTTGCAGAAGCTTATCAAAAAGCTCAGCTTGCGAGCGGAACGATTCTTCCAACATCTGGTAAAGCGTTCTTAAGTGTGCGACAAGCAGATCGTGTTAAGGTAATTGATCTTGCTAAGAAACTTATCAAGAAAGGCTTTACAATTCTGGCAACGCGTGGCACGGCAAAATCACTTGAAGAAGCCGGTATTGAATGTGAAATTGTGAATAAAGTGACAGAAGGTCGCCCGAACATTGTTGATTCAATCGTCAATGAAGAAGTGGATTTGATTGTGAATACCTCGGACGGTTCTGTTAGTATTAAAGATTCATCAAGCATTCGTCGTGAAGCCTTGATGCACAAAACTTGTTATACGACGACCATGGCAGGTGCCTTGGCAATGGTCGCATCGATGGATTACTTGGATAATCAAAAAGTAACGAAACTCCAAGCAGTTTAGTCAAAAATTACTGTTTGACAGAAAGCGCCGAGGCAGAATGAATGTCTCGGCGTTTTTTGTTTAAAGAAACGTTGTGAGGAATATAAAATGCAAAGACATCCTATGACTAAAGAAGGCGCAGATGCGCTTCAAGAAGAATTACAACACTTAAAGAAAGTTGAGCGCCCGGCAGTTTCAAATGCCATTGCTGAAGCAAGAGAGCATGGTGACTTAAAAGAAAATGCAGAATATCATGCAGCCAGAGAACAGCAAGGCTTGATGGAAGCACGAATCAAGCAGATTGAATCTCTGTTAGGCAGTGTGCAGATTATTGATGTGACTAAATTGAACCCAAATGGAAAAGTGGTTTTTGGTTCAACCGTCACTATTTTGAATTTAGAAACTGAAGAAGAAATGACTTACAAGATTGTAGGTGAGGAAGAAGCCGATATTAAACATAATAAAATATCCGTTAATTCACCTATTGCACGCGCTTTGATTGCCAAAGAAGAGGGTGAAGAAATTACGGTTAATGCACCAAGTGGTAATATTGAATACGAAATTGTTGAAATTCAATATGTTTAACGGTCTTCACGATAAGTCCTGGAAATAATATTGATGGTACAAGCGCTGATCATCACTTTTTTATCCATTAATATTACTGTTGGATATGTGGTTGCCAGTGTGTTATTTAGGTATTTAGAGGCGGGGGTTGCAGGAAAGATTATGGGGCATTTGTTCTCAGGTCTTTATTTGGTTGATATCCTGATTCTTTTGACGGTTTTATTAATTTGTTTTTTAAGAAAACGACACGGATTCCAGAAACAAGGGCTGTTGCTAGCATCATTGGCGCTGATTATCGGTAACGCTTTTTATGTTTCTCCTATAATGGTTCAGTTAAAGCTGGCAGGAGGTACTGTGCAAGTTTTCGGAATGAGTTTTTCAGGTTGGCATGCGGTTTCTCAAATTATTTTTATGCTGGCGTTGGGTTTTGTCCTTATTTGGTGGCTTTTCGTTTATTCAAAAACTTATTCAACGTCCATTGATAAAGGGATTTGAATATAAACTGAGCTTATGAGTGATTAATTATTTTCTAGTGTAAAAGCAGTGAATTTCTGTTGCAATTTAAGCTGAAAAAGCTGAAAATAGATGCGTTAAATAATTAAGTCCTAATATTTGGAGTGATTGAATGAAACAATTGACACTAAAAGCACTTTTCGCAGCAGCGGTTGCTGTGTTTTCTTTAAATGCTCAAGCAGCAGAATCTAAGTATGATTTATGTGTTGCAGACGGCGATAACATTATCAAACTAGCAAACACAAAAGGGTCTGAAGCTGCCCGCGCTTATGAGCAAAAAACAACTCTTGTTGAGTGTTTTGGTGAATTAAGCAAAATCGAAGCGAAGTATGGTGATAAGACAGTTGCTCGTAATCCTTCTTCTGTAATGACACCTGAAGATCGTGCTAAGTGGGCAAAATTGTTTGATTCAATTGACGCTAAGCAATATCGTGGTACACCTTATTTACAAGCTGCTTACTACTTCAATAAGTAAGCCATCTTGTTAAGGACTGAAAAAACCGGCTTTAAGCCGGTTTTTTTGTTTGTGAGTACTTATCATTCTTCATGCCAGATTAAGAGATACCCGTGAGCTATAATTTATTTGAACAAGCGTATGGCTGTTTGATGGAAACAGATTTAGACCAAAAGGTTCAGCGGTTACAATTGTTGCAACGATATTGGACCGAAGATGCTTTTAACTTTGAGCCCACTGAAACGATTTATAAAGTGTCTGATGCCGGTCGGCCTGAGAAACCTGAGCTAGTGCCGCCAAAAGATTTACCTCGCCGTCGTTTGGGATCAAAAGAAGGGCATGCCGCTTTAATGCACTCTATTTTGCATATTGAATTTAATGCGGTGAACTTGGCTTTGGATGCGATTTACCGTTTTCAGGAGATGCCTCGAGAATATTATCGAGATTGGCTCGGGGTTGCCGGGGAAGAAGCTTATCATTTCCAGATGGTGCGTGAGCATTTGTATCATTCAGGGGTCGAGTATGGAGATTTTCCGGCGCATAATGGACTCTGGGTAACAACCTATGAAACGGATCATGATCCACTGGTTAGAATGGCGTTGGTTCCTCGTACACTAGAAGCAAGAGGGCTGGATGTGACACCAAGCATGATTCAAAAACTACGAGCCATAGGCGATAAACGTGGGGTTGAGATTCTCAAGATATTGCTACGAGATGAGATTGGCCATGTAGAAGTGGGAACGAGATGGTTTCGCTATTTATGTGAGCAGCGCCAGTTAAATCCATTTGATACATTCACAGATGTGATTAAAAACTATTTTCATGGTGATCTGAGAGGTCCTTTTAATTTTGAAGCACGTCAGGATGCCGGGTTCAGTGAAGAAGAAATTAATTGGTTAAAGAGCCTGGAAACGGCATAATAAAAATAATTGTGAAAAAAGATTTTACATGAAGCTCTCTGATAAACATCGTCGACGAATTATTAAACGTCACCAACACTCTATCCAAGAAAGGGGCTATGAAGCAACGGCTTTATTTTGGCGTGATCAATCTGTTCAAGAAAAGCGTTTTGATATCCTTATCGATTTTATGCGTTTGTACGCGCTAGCCGAACAAAAAAGAGATGTTATTGACTTATTGGATGTGGGGTCTGGATTTGGTGACTTTTGTCCTTATCTGAAGGAAGCCGGGTTTTTGGTGAACTATACCGGTATTGATGTCTCTCCTGATATGGTTAGAGCTGGGCAATTCAAGCAGGGTGATATTCATTTGTTACAAGGGGAATTGTTTGACTTTGATTGGGCTGAAGGATCTTTTGATTGGGTGGTGTGTTCAGGCGCGATGAATGAAGTGGTAGATCTTCCCGATCAGGAGGGACAATATGCTCAGGCAATGATTCAAAAAATGTATGCGCTTTGCCGACAGGGCGTGGTATTTAATTTACTGGATGCAAGTCATGAATGGACAAATTCGCGACCTGATTTACAAAGCTTTGATGCGAAACAGGTGAGTGGATTTTGTCAAGATCTGACAAAGTCTGTATCCGTCAGACAGGATTATCTGCCAAATGATTTTACGGTGTGTCTAACTAAAGTGGGCTGTTAAAATGAAAGTGGGTGTTGATCTGGGAGGAACCAAGGTTGAAATTGTAGTTTTGGATCAGAATAACCAAACCTTGTATCGTGAACGGATGGAGACGCCACAAGGAGATTATGAACAGACGCTTGTAACCATCATTTCTTTGGTTCAGGATGCAAACAATTTGTATGGGCCTTTTGATCATATCGGAGTCGGGTTGCCTGGCGCAGTTTCAAAAAAAACCGGAAAAATTAAAAATGCCAATTCAACCTGTTTGATTGGGCAGGATTTACAGGGGGATTTGGCATCGCGATTGAATATGACGGTTCGTTTAGCGAATGATGCTAATTGTTTGGCTTTATCTGAAGCATCCGATGGTGCGGCGGCTGGAGAAGAGGTGGTGTTTGGGGTGATTGTCGGTACCGGCTGCGGCGGTGGTCTGGTTGTGAATGGACATGTTGTGAATGGTGTGAATGCCATTGCCGGAGAATGGGGGCATAACCCGATGCCTTGGCGCACTTCTGAAGATATCGAAAATAAGTGTTATTGTGGTTTAAAGGGTTGTCTTGAAACTTTTTTATCGGGGCCTGGGTTGTCAAAACATTATGAAATGACGACAGGTGAAACGATGTCCGCAACAGAAATTGCCGCTTTTGCTAAGCAAGGCAATGCCGTTGCACAAGAAATGCTTGAAATTTATGCTATCTGGCTGGCTAAAGGCTTAGCAAGTATCATCAATATCATTGACCCTGATGTCATTGTGCTGGGAGGCGGGCTGTCTAATATCGAATTTTTATACCAACGTGTGCCAGAGCTTTGGGGGCAGTGGGTGTTCAGCGATCAAGTAGAAACGCGTCTCGTGCCTGCTAAATGGGGCGATTCCAGTGGTGTTCGCGGCGCTGCTTGGTTGAGCAAAACAGATTAATCCGTTTCTTAAAATAGCCAAGCCTGGCTATTTTTGACAGTTTTTAAAAAGGAAAGATATGCAAGAGATTACCTCGCTCGAGATACTGCAAAATTTAAAACGAACAGAAAATGCCTTGTTGGTGCTGTTTGGAGGGCGGGAATGTAATGTCTGCCACGCAATTAAACCTAAATTAATCGAGCTGATTGAGGTTCGCTACCCGAAAATAAAAATGGTCTATGTCGATTGTCACGAAGTGACCGATATTTGTGCACAAGAAGGCGTGTTTACATTACCCACCTTGCAAGTCTTTTTTACAGGGCAGCGTTTTATTGAAGAGGTGAGAAGTTTTAGTTTACAAAAAGTAATGCAGGAAATTGAGCGCCCCTATCAATTATTATTTAAAAGTTGAAAGCTGTCTTTAATTTAGTGCATGACCGAAGTATAGATAGAGTGACTGTCTTTGGCTGTTGTGATAGCCGTAGGCAAAGTAGAGGGGGCCCATAACGGTGTTCATCCCTACAAAAATACTGCCTGCTTGTTTGGTGTTCTCCCAACTTATATCGGATGAGGTTCCGGTCGTAAAATTATCTTTATCGTACAGATTTCCTGCTTCCAGTGTCGCACCGACGTAGTAAGGAAAATCCAATGGATTATTGGTTGCTGAGAGCCGATATAAATATTTAACCTTAGCAAAGAAAAGCTGGTTACCAATTAATTCATCTTCTGAATAACCAGAAAGTCTCTGAAACCCTCCTAAAGTGTAGAATCGATGAACATCATCTCTATTATCAGCTTCGATGTCGGTTGCTTCGATGTGTACATTGAAAGTATGACGCTGATAAGAAAAATAACTTGAGAGCAACCCTTTATATTCGATCACTTTACTGGCTGGTTGATTTAGGCGTTCAAACGTATTGTGATAAGACATGTTAAGCAGGGTTCCATGTTGTGGAAAAGTGACTTGGTCTAGGTTGTCATGCTGAATCTTGAAACTAAAGATGTGATCATTGTAATGTTCTTTTATTTGTGAGTTGGCATACCGTCCTAAGATGATATCCCCCAACTCATTTTCATAAGAAATCGCAGCTCTCCAGGTTGGAGTGAGGTTATAGCCTAGCTCTAACTTGGGGGTCATCGTTTGTTGTTCAAGTTGCACCGAAGCAAGATTGAATTCCGTTCCTAATGTGTAGTTCCGCTTTTTGAGTTGGAATGAAGGTTCAATATAAGGTTTTTGACTAAAAGACAAGGGTTGGTAAAAAGAGGTTTTAAGTAACTGAGTGTGCCCTACCTCTATTTCATTTCGCCATTCTCCCCCCAGTTTGTTCGCAGGAATATATGTATGACGCAGACCTAGATTGAAAAGGTTGGAGTCATCAAGATTGGATGCTAAATTAAACTTTAATTTAAAGAAATTCGGTCCCCAGGAAGGTGCAGAGGTATGAATAATCAGTACATTTTTTTGGTTTATGCGCTTGATGTTATATGTGACCAGTTCAAAAAACCCCAACCCGTATAATTTGGTGATGTCCGTTTCTAATTGTGTTCGATCAATAGGGGCGTCAATTTCTTGTTGTATTGTTTGGCGAATAATGTCATTTGAAATGTGTGTTTCATTATGAACTTCAATAGCATTAATCACTGGAAGAGTTTTCGACAGTGTCGCCGAAGTGTAAGAAGAATAACTCAAGCTTTTAAGTGGTTCTAACTGTTTTAAGCAGGCTTGTGAACCTGTTTCAATGATTTCTTCGGCATCATTAAAGTTAGTTGGGCTGATGTGAGCTGGAATAGAAGGGCGGATCAAAATGTCTTTTGAGTTAAGGGTTTTTAATTGTCTTAAGCTATTGGCGGTAACCATGCTTGAGAGTATTTGCCCTCCTATATTGACGTAAGAATCCATTTCCATTTTTGGATCATTGGCAGTGTGGATATCGGATACGATAACGATATCTGCTCCCATTTCTCTCACGACATTGATAGGGGTGTTGTTGGTAACGCCACCATCTACCAAGTATCGCCCTTTGATTAAAACGGGAGCAAATATGCCTGGGACTGCCATACTGGCTCTAAGAGCTTGCGAAAGATCGCCGGATTTTAAAACAATTTCTTCCCCTGTTTTGACATCGGTTGCAACTGCTCGAAATGGAATCGGTAGCTGGTCAAAGTTTGTGATATTGCTGGTTGAAAGAGTCATGCCTTTAAGTAGGATGGCTTGTTGTTGTCCAAGGACTAATCCATTTGGTAGTTTAAATCGGCCACTACCGTATCCGAATTCCCCTTTCACAAAATAACGGTATTGATCTGATTTACGCCGAAAAGAAAGAAAGTGTCTTGAATTGTCATCCGTAAAGGTTTGATCCCAGTTGACGTGGGTCACAAAGCTCTCTATTTGATTGGCACTGAGACCCGATGCATAAAGTCCTCCGATGACAGCTCCCATGCTGGAACCGGAAATATAATCAACAGGTATGTTGAGCTTTTCAAGTTGTTTCAAAACGCCTATGTGTGCCAGCCCATGCGCTCCGCCTCCGGGGAGTACCAAACCTATTTTGGGGCGAATTGAATCTGGTGAGGTAAGAGGTGGATGAGTCTCTGCGAAAAGAGCAGTGCTGATGAAGATGGAAAAATAAATAACGAACCTTATGAACAAAAGATTAGCGTTTGCCATCGCCACCCGCCTTAATGAGAAGAAAGTCAAGCCAGCGGCCGGGTAAGAATCGTTTTAACCAAGCAAAAGCAATCGTGGGCACGGTAACGCGATAACGAATGGCTGGGCGTCGGCTATTGATGATGCATTCAAGTTTTTGAGTGACGGCTTCTGGACCAAGCGTAAAAGGGGCAGAAGGGCCAACGGTTTCCAGTCGATCGATCATTGCCTGATAATTTCTTTGATGTGCACTTTGATTCGGGTCGATCCAGCGCTTAAATTGACGGTAAGCATTTGCCCGAAAATTCGAACTGATTGGTCCGGGTTCAATTAAACTGACGTGAATGTTATCTTGTTTGAGTTCGAGCCTGAGCGTATCCGCAATGCCTTCAATGGCAAACTTACTGGCATTATAAGCTCCGCGGTATTGCATCGCTGCAAATCCCAAAATGGAGCTGTTATAGACTATTTTGCCATGGCCTTGAGAACGCATGATTGGAATGATGTGGTTAGTGAGTTCCTGGGTGCCAAATACATTGGTTTCAAATTGAAATCGTAATGCCTCACGGCTTAAGTCTTCAACAGCACCCGGTAAGCCAAATGCAGCGTTATTGAATAAAATATCAATGGTGGGGTGCATGGCCGAAATGATTTGGACTGCTGATTGAATGGAAGTTGAGTCAACCAAGTCCATTTGCACGCAAGGGATGCCTTCTTGATTGAGTCGTGTTACATCTTTTTCCTGTCGGCAGGTCGCGATGACTTGGTGGCCTTTGTGAGATAATGTTTTTGCCGTATGGTAGCCGATGCCGCTAGAGCATCCGGTAATTAAAATCGTTTGTGTGTCTTGCATGCAGTCTCTGCCATGGGGTAACAAAAGGAATGTATTTATATTAGTGCAAAGTCAGCCAACTTGATAGCCTAAAACAATAAAATTAGATGGTTGAGCAGAATAGTTTGTAAAATGCGCGTACTTGAAAGGTAAAAGTGCCAATTCAATAAGAATGCGTGGATTTCAGCCAAACTTTAGCCAATTTCTTATATAATGATGGGCTTGCTTTAATTTATTAATTTGTGTTGCCGAGAACCGAAAAAATGTCATTTATAAAACGTTATTTGATTGCCGGATTATTGGTTTGGTTGCCCTTAGGGGTCACCATTGCCGCGCTGATTTTTTTGGTCAATTTGTTTGACCAAAGTTTGTTGCTGTTACCAGAACATTTCAGACCAGATGAATTGTTGGGACGGCACATTCCAGGATTTGGCATCATTTTATCGTTTGCGTTGATTTTTGTCACGGGGATGCTGGTCGCGAATTTCTTTGGTCGCTATTTATATGGTATCTGGGAAAAACTGCTTTCTCGAATTCCGTTAGTTCGTTCGATTTACATGGCGGTGAAGCAGATTTCAGAAGCGCTTTTTGGCGATGGTTCGCAAACGTTTCAAAAAGCCTATTTGCTGCAATACCCAAGAGCGGGGTTATGGACGTTGGCCTTTCAAACCAGTAAAACGCAAGGCGAAGCCCAGATTAAAACCAATATGGCGGAAGTGGTGAATTTATTTGTTCCGACGACGCCTAACCCGACATCGGGGTTTTTTATTATGGCTTCTAATACGGAAATTATAGAGCTTGATATGAGTATAGATGAAGCTTTAAAAATGGTCATCTCTGGTGGTGTTGTTGTTCCGTATTGGCCCGGTTCCGAGAATGTTGCCGGTCAGATTGAGCCGCCTAAAAATTCGTCTGATTACGATTTTTTTGACCCTCACAAAACTCAAGATTGAAACAATAGAAATTTTACTTAAAAGATTAACCATTAAGAATTGAATTGTTCGGGGGTTCCCGACGTTCAGCAAGAAAGGTAATAAACACATGATGCGTACACACTACTGTGGACAAGTAACCGAGATTTTAGAAAACCAGCAAGTCACCGTTTCAGGGTGGGTTCATCGACGCCGTGACCACGGTGGCGTTATCTTTATTGATTTACGTGATCGTGAAGGATTGGTTCAAGTAGTGGTGAACCCTGATAATGCAGAGATGTTTGCAGTTGCTGAGCGCGTCCGTTCGGAATATGTGCTGAAAGTGGAAGGTAAAGTGTGTGCCAGAACGCCGGAAACGATTAACCCGAAAATGAATACCGGTAAGATTGAAATTGTGGCTGAAAGTTTGGAAGTATTAAGTTCAGCGGAACCGATTCCTTTTCAATTAGATGATAAACATATTTCAGAAGAAGTGCGATTGACTTATCGTTATTTAGATTTGCGCCGAGATGAAATGCAATCTGCTATGCGTACCCGTTATCGAGTGACGCGTTCAATGCGCTGTTACTTGGATGATAATGGTTTTATGGATATGGAAACGCCTATCCTGACGAAATCAACTCCGGAGGGCGCGCGTGACTATTTGGTGCCGAGCCGTACGCATCCTAATAAGTTTTTCGCATTACCGCAGTCTCCACAATTGTTTAAGCAATTATTGATGATGTCAGGGTTTGACCGATATTATCAAATCACGCGTTGTTTCCGTGATGAAGATTTGCGTGCCGATCGGCAGCCTGAGTTTACCCAGTTAGATATCGAAACCTCTTTCATGACAGAAGAAGAGGTGATGGATATGATGGAAGGTTTGACGAAAACAATCTTTAAGGAAGGCGTTGACGTTAACTTTGAATATGATTTTCCACGTATGACTTACGCGGAAGCGATTGAAAAGTACGGTATTGATCGCCCGGATTTACGTATTCCTCTTCAATTGGTTGATGTGGCTGACTTATTGCAGGATATTGACTTTAAAGTGTTTGCCGGTCCGGCAAAAGATCCAATGGGACGTGTAGCGGCTTTACGTATTCCTCAAGGGGGTAAGTTGTCACGTAAAGACATTGATGATTATACCAAGTATGTGGGCATTTACGGTGCAAAGGGGTTAGCCTATATTAAGGTCAATGATCTGTCTGCCGGTTTAGAGGGGTTGCAGTCACCGATTGTGAAGTTCTTTCCTGACCAGGCAATGGAAATCATGCAGCGCGTTGGAGCTGAAGATGGAGATATTGTTTTCTTTGGAGCGGATAAGGCAAAGATTGTCAATGAAGCGTTAGGCGCTTTGCGTTGTAAGATCGGGGAAGACCTCGATATGATTGAAAAAGAATGGGCGCCGGTCTGGGTGGTTGATTTTCCGATGTTTGAGCTGGATGAAAAAACAGCCAAAATGACAGCGATTCACCATCCTTTCACGCAGCCAAAAGCAACGACAGAAGAAATTTTAAACCATGATGAACCGCATCAAATGCTTTCTCGTGCCTATGATTTGGTTATTAATGGGATAGAAGTCGGCGGTGGATCGGTTCGTATTCATGACACTCATATGCAAGCAGCCGTTTTAAAAATGCTGGGTATTTCAGATGAAGAAGCGCAAGAAAAATTCGGCTTTTTATTGAAAGCTTTGAAATATGGCTGCCCGCCGCATGCAGGGATGGCGTTTGGATTAGATCGTTTAATCATGTTAATGGCGAACCGCGATTCGATTCGCGATGTCATTGCATTTCCGAAAACTCAGTCAGCTGCCTGTATGCTGACGGATGCACCGGGTAATGTCGATAATGCACAGTTAGCGGATCTTGAGTTGCGTTTCCGTAAGTCTCTTGTGGAAAAAGACGCGCATTAACCGCTTTTAATTAAAGGCTTGTTTATATATGTCTTCTTTAGCCAAAACCGTTCCTCTAGAGCTTTTAGGGCGGATTGACCAACTCGCACAATCGACTCAGCCAGCCATGTGTCTGGATGAGGAAGAAAAGGCAACATTCAAAGCTAAAATCAAGCGGTTGTTAAAAGAAAAGAATGCACAGATCATTGCACATTATTATGTCAGTGATGACTTGCAAGCGTTGGCAGAAGAAACCGGCGGAAAGGTAGCTGATTCATTGGAGATGGCAAACTTCGGCGCTCAATCAGATGCGGATATTCTGGTCGTTTGCGGGGTGCGTTTTATGGGTGAAACGGCAAAAATGCTCAGTCCTGAAAAGACGATTTTAATGCCCGATTTAAATGCGACTTGTTCATTGGATGAAAGTTGCCCGCCGAAAGAATTCGCTGAATTTTGTGCACAATATCCAGATCATAAAGTGGTGGTCTATGCCAATACCAGTGTTGAAGTTAAGGCTTTAGCGGATTGGGTGGTCACTTCCGGTAATGCGCTGGAAATTGTGACGCATTTGAAAGAGCAAGGTGAGAAAATCATCTGGGCGCCGGATCGTCATTTAGGGCACTGGATTGAAAAAGAAACGGGTGTGGAAATGATTCGTTGGCAAGGGCATTGTATTGTGCATGATGAATTTCAGACCTATGGGCTAATGGAGCTGGCTAAGGAACACCCAGATGCTAAAATTATCGTGCATCCAGAATCCCCAGCGGACGTGGTTGATTTAGCTGATGTGGTCGGGTCAACCCGAGTGATGATTGAAGCGGTTCAGAACTTACCTGACCAAAAATTCATTGTGGCAACCGATTATGGGATTTTTTATAAGATGCAACAGCTCGCGCCCGAAAAGCAACTCATTGTTGCACCGACGGGTGGAAAAGCAGGGAGTTGTATCAGTTGTGCACACTGTCCCTGGATGGCGATGAATGGCCTGCAGAATTTAGCCGATTGCTTAGAAAAAGAAACAGGTGAAATTGTGATTGAAGAATCCATTCGACTAAAAGCCTTACAGTCGGTTGAGCGAATGTTGGCATTCTCTCGTGCAAAAGGACTGGTTAAACCCAATCAATAATCGGGTTAATTAATTCAAAAAACCACCAGGCCTGGTGGTTTTTTTGTGTTTAAAAAGCGGCCAAACGCAAGAGATGGTATGATTGATTTTGTTTGTTTGACGGTTATTTTTTGGCTTTTTTAGGAATGCTTGTGGCAAAACTTCAAAGAATTTTAGGGATTGACCCGGGGTCACGTAAAACCGGTTTTGGGGTTATTGAATCGGGTCGATTTCATCCTAATTATGTGTCCAGTGGCGTGATCCGAGTTGAAAAGCTGACAGGCGCACAAAGATTAAAAACCATTTTTGAATCCATTTGTCAGATTATTGATCAATATGAACCTCAAGTCATGGCCATTGAAAAGGTGTTCGTTTATAAGAACCCGAGTTCTGCCATTAAACTGGGGCAAGCCAGAGGCGTGATTTTGTGTGCGGCCGCTATCAAAGAGGTTCCGATTATGGAATATACGCCGACACAGATTAAAAGCACGATTGTCGGACAAGGGCACGCGACCAAAGACCAAGTTCAGTTTATGGTTCAGAATTTATTGAAATTAACGGAAAGCCCACAAGAAGATGCAGCAGATGCTTTAGCGGGGGCTTTATGCCATGATCGCTATCTAACACTGGGTATTGATCCAGAGAAGCTTTCAAAAGGCACGAAGTTTTAAGGAAAAGAGATGATTGGGTTTTTATCAGGCATATTACATGCAAAGTTGCCGCCGCAAATTTTAGTTAACGTGAATGGTGTGGGCTATGAAGTCGAAGCTCCTATGTCAACTTTTTATGCCATCGGCGACGTGGGTGATGAGGTCATGCTGTTAACGCATATGCATGTGCGAGAAGATGCGATGCTGTTATTCGGGTTCGCATCGGAATCGGAAAGAAGTTTATTTAAAGAACTGATTAAAGTAAACGGGATTGGCGCCAAAATGGCAATCGGGATTTTATCTGCCATGTCAGTCAATGATTTTGTCGGCTTGGTTGAAGCGGGGGATGCGCCTGCGCTGACAAAGATACCCGGGGTGGGTAAGAAAACGGCTGAGCGTTTGGTGATTGAAATGCGAGATCGATTAAAAGGTTGGGAAGGTCAAAGTGATTCAGCACTCTCGTCAAAAAACTCCGTGAGTTGTGTGCCCGAAAATCAAAGTGCTTCAGCCGTCGAAGCCTTGGTTTCACTTGGATATAAATCGGCTCAGGCAGAAAAAATGGTTCAAACCGTTGAATCTGGTTTGACTTTGGAGGAGACGATTAAAAAAGCATTGCAATCCGTTAAGCTTTAAAGCACCTAGTTGTGGTGAAAACAGCGGCTTCAATGTTTTTCAATGGTGTTGGCTGAATGAATCTGTAGAATAAAACCAAAAAATATCACCTCCCCTGAGAAAAAGGCTTTCATGGAAGCGAGAACGAAATTCGACTCAAAAAATGAGTTAGAAAGATTATAATTGGATTCGTTATTTTTTATTCAGTCAGGCTTTCAAGAGCTTAAAGTTAGTGGGTTGAGATGATAGAAACAGATCGTATTGTCGGTGGACAGTCGCTTGAAGAAGATATGTATGTTCAGCCGACTGTACGTCCTCAAATAATTACCGACTATATTGGTCAGCAAGCCGTTCGCGAACAGCTTCAGCTTTCAATTAATGCGGCCAAAATGCGTCAAGAGCATTTGGATCACGTCTTGTTGTATGGCCCACCCGGGCTGGGTAAAACCACGTTATCTAATATCATTGCCCAGGAAATGGGCGTGACGCTGCGTCAAACCTCTGGTCCAGTCATTGAGAAGCCCGGGGATTTAGCGGCGATTCTGACGCGTTTAGAACCTCATGATGTCTTGTTTGTCGATGAAATCCATCGTTTAAGTCCAATTGTCGAAGAAGTGCTGTATCCCGCCATGGAAGACTTTCAAATCGATATTATCATAGGTGAGGGACCTGCTGCTCAGTCTGTCAAGATTGATATTCCACCTTTTACATTAGTCGGTGCCACGACGCGTGCCGGACTGCTAACCTCTCCTTTAAGAGATCGCTTTGGAATTGTGCAGCGCTTGGAATTTTATTCAGTGGAAGAGCTTGCTCAGATTGTGACGCGCTCCGCCAATATTCTAGGGTTGGCTGCCGAACCGGATGGTGCGCTTGAGATTGCCAGGCGTTCACGTGGTACGCCGAGAATTGCCAATCGTCTTTTAAGACGTGTTCGAGATTATGCTCAGGTCAAAGGCAATGGCGTCATCACTGCTGAGATTGCTGATTTAGCCCTGAATTTATTAGAAGTCGATCCTTTAGGACTTGATAAGATGGATCGTCGATTATTAGAATTATTAATTCAAAAGTTTGAAAGCCGTCCGGTTGGAATTGACAGTATTTCAGCGGCGCTGGGCGAAGAACGGGGAACAATCGAAGATGTGATTGAACCCTTTCTTGTTCAACAAGGTTTTTTAATCCGTACACCACGAGGAAGAGTCGTTACGCAAACCGCCTATCGTCACCTCGGTTTAACCATGCCAGAAAGGAATTTAGAAGATGAATAATCATTCGTTAATGGAATTAATTTTAGATGCTAGCCCTGTTGTTCAAGGGGTGATGGTTATTTTATTATTGATGTCGATCATGGCGTGGGCGATAACGTTTGCAAAATCTTATCAACTGCGTAAAGCGAAACAAGAAGCCAAAGCATTTGATGAATTATTTTGGAATACGCCTGAATTAACAGGACTGTACAACCAAGTAACTCGTGAACTTGAAAACTCAGGTAATGCACTGATTTTTGAATCGGGCTTTAAGGAATTTATGAGCTTGAAAAGCCAGGGTGTGACGGATTCTGCTGATTTGATTAATGGTACACAGCGCGCCATGCGCGTTGCCTTTTCTAAACAGGTCGATCGCTTAGAGAATCAAACGCCGTTATTGGCGACAGTTGGTTCTTCGGCCCCTTATATTGGGCTTTTTGGAACGGTTTGGGGGGTTATGCATGCTTTCTCTTCTTTAGGAGATATTCAAAATGCAACCTTAGCCTCCGTTGCTCCCGGGATTTCGGAAGCGTTAATTGCAACCGCAATGGGGCTATTTGCTGCGATTCCAGCCGTAATTGCATATAACCGTTTGACTGTGAATGCCGACAAGGTAATTGGTCAATATGAAAATTTTGCAGAAGGATTTTTAACCATTATTCAACGTCAATCTCATACAATCGAAAAAAAGACACAAGATTAAGGGTATCCCATGATGCAGAGTTCTTTTAGATCACAGCATAAAAAGCGTCTGATGGCAGAAATTAATGTGGTTCCATATATCGATGTGACCTTAATCTTGCTGATTATTTTTATGATTACCGCACCGATTGTTCAGCAAGCGGTGACGGTTGAGTTACCACAAACGCCTCGTATTCATGACAAGCAGAAAAACAAGGCAGTGAAGCCAATTAAACCTTTTGTGATTTCGGTCACAGCAGAAGGGTTTTATAAAACATCCGAAAACCCGGATAGAGTATTAGGTCAAAAAGATTTATCTCAGTTGGTGGCGGAGGTGGTCGCGCGCGCTCAGCTCAAGCCTAATCAACCGTTTTATATCCAAGGGGATCGCCAGACGCCTTACGGAAAAGTGGTTCATTTGTTTGTCTTACTTAAAGCAAATGGCGTTAGTCAGGTTTCATTAATGACGGAGCCAGAAGAGAAATAACATGTTTGCATTCATTACTCGTCACCCTCTATCGATGGCTTTAGCTATCGCATTACATATTTTAATTGCAGTTGGGCTGGTTTATAGCTCTTTTCAAGAAGAAGATGTTTTAAAAATAAAGCTTAACGGAGACACCTCTGAATCTGAAAAAATGCCGATTAAGCAGGTTCAGCCGATGAAAACATTTGCCGTGGACGCTTCATTAGTTAAACAGCAACTTGCAAAGATTAAACAAGAAGAGGCAGACAAGCTTGAGGCTCAAAGAAGATTAAAGCGTCAATCAGAAGCAGAAAAACGCCATTTGGCTGAATTGAAGCAGAAGCAACGCGAAGAGAAAAAGAAAGCGGAAGCAGAACGTCGAAAGACACTGGCGGAACAACGCAAAGCGAATGAAGCTAAGCGATTGGCAGAAATTGAACGACAAAAAGTATTGGCAGAGCAAAAGCGCGCTCAAGAAGCTAAACGAAGCGCGGAGCAAGCTAAAAAAGAAGCGTTGCTGGCAGAAAAAAAACGTGAAGAAGCAAAGAAGTTAGTGGCAGAGGCACAACAAAAACGTCAGCAAGAGGAAGCCAAGAAAAAAGCGCTTGAAGAGCAGATTAAAAAGCATAATGCCGAGAAAAAACGTTTAGAAGCAGAAGCGTTGCAGGCAAAATTACGTCAAGAACAATTACAGCAAGAATCGGCGTTGCAAAGACAATTGGAGGAAGAAGAGGCGAAAAAACGTCAGGCAGCCAAGCAAAAAGAAATGCTGAGCTTACGCGAAACTTATATCTCTTCGATTGCAGCCAGTGTCAAAGATAATTGGCGTACGGCGGCAAAAGTGTCAGATAAAGCGGAATGTGTTGTCTCGATTACACAAACGCCAAAAGGCATGATCAGCAGTGTTAAAGTTGAAAAGTGTAATCAGTTCGCTAATGAACAATTCAAAAAGGATGCAGAAAAGGCAGTGTATCGAGCAGAACCACTTCCCGCGCCTCCGATTAAAGAATTGTTTGAACGTAACATTAAATTTATCTTTAATCCATAACCCATAACCCATAACCCATAACCCATAACCCTTTAAAACTATTGCGCTAGAAGTAGGTTAAATGAAAAAAATTATTCATACAATTGTCGGTTTTGTTTTTGTTTGGAGTTCGGTCGTTTATGCCGATTTAACCATTCAGATTGATCAGAGTTCAGATAATGCAGTGCCGATTGCATTGGTGCCTTTCGAATGGAAAGGCAAACAATTATTTCCGCCACAGAATATGACCGATATCGTTGGAAACGATTTGTTACGCAGTGGTAAGTTTAAAGCAATCGATGAATCCAAACTGCCTTCACGCCCAAAGACGTTAGATGAAATTGATTTTTATCAATGGAAGCAGCTGGGGGTTGATAACCTACTGATGGGGCGTATTATTGAAGAGCCGAATGGGACTTACGAAATCGAGATGCGTTTTATTGATCTGTTGCGTAAAGAGCAGGTGATTGGTAAGCGCTGGACGGGGATATCCAAATCTTTATTGCGTCAGGTTGCACATAAAATGAGTGATTTGATTTATGAAGAGCTAACGGGTATCCGCGGGGCTTTCAATACACGAATGGCTTATGTGACGGTTAAAACGGTCAAAGGAAAAAAACAATACAGTTTAGAGGTAGCCGATTCAGATGGTTATAACTCTCAACCGATTTTGAGATCCAGTTTGCCCATTATGTCGCCCAGCTGGTCACCAGATGGACAGCATTTGGCTTATGTCTCGTTTGAGAATGGTCGTTCACAGATTGTCTTGCAAAGTTTGGATGGTAAAAGTCGACAAATTATTGCCAAGTTTAAAGGCATCAATGGTGCGCCGGCTTGGTCGCCTGATGGTAAAAAGCTCGCTTTGACATTGTCAAAAGATGGTTCAGCAGATGTGTACATTATGGATATGCAAACCCGTAAACTCCGCCGATTGACGCGTAATTGGGCGATTGAAACCGAAGCAGTCTGGGCACCTAATGGTCATTCTTTGTTTTTTAACTCGGATCGACGTGGCCAACCGCAGATTTTTCAGGTGTTTTTAGATACGGGAGAGATGCGTCGTATTTCTTATGTTGGTCGCTATAATGCGAACCCCGCCATTTCTCCTGATGGACGTTATGTTGCAATGGTTCACGCGAACGGTGGATTTCATATAGCGGTGCTCGATTTATATAATGAAGAGTTTAATATCTTAACCCAAACCTATTTGGACGAGTCGCCAACCTTTTCTCCCAATGGTGAAATGATTTTATATGCGATGAACCAAGGGGGGCAAGGTAAATTAGCCGTTGTATCGGTGAATAGCAATGTTACCCAAATTTTAAGTGTTCAAGAAGGAGAAGTCCGTTCACCTTCTTGGGGCCCTTATTTACCCCGTTAATGATTTTGTTTAAAGTAACGGATTCAGGTATACAAAAGTTAAGCTTAAGGAGTTTAAAATGAATAAATTAAAGTTGTTGGTTGCTCTGGGAGTGGTTTCTTCATTGGCTGCCTGTGCCGGTGCCCCGAAAAAAGGGGAAAATGCAGATATGAATGTGGAGCCTGTTTCACAGGAAGAAGCGGATTATGCTGAAAAAGCTCGTTTGGAGTTGGAAAAGGCCAATTCTGGAGACGTGAACGAGGTTGAAGTGTTAGGAACAGGGGCAGCAGGTTCCGAAGTCAGCAGTGAAGAGTTAGCAAGCCAAGACCTGAATGCAATGAACCAAGAGGTGCCTGCATTGGGACAAACCTTTGAGCCTGTGATTTATTTTGATTATGATCAATATATTGTTGATGACTCCTCTTTGGAGATCGTCAAACATTATGCGACGATTTTGGTTGATAATCCTTCAGAAAAAATTCAATTGGTTGGACATACGGACGAAAGAGGCACGCCGGAATATAATTTGGCTTTGGGAGAAAGACGAGCCAAAGCCGTGGCGGAAGCTTTTATGCTGTATGGTGTGAATAAAGAACGTATTGACGTCATTTCATTAGGAGAAGAACTTCCCTTGATGGAAGGTCATAATGAAGAAGCCTGGGCGAAAAATCGTCGAGTTGAAATTAAAGCACAATAAAAATAACGGAAGCTAACATGAAAAAAACGCTTGCCCTAGTCATGGCTACAGGAATGTTGAGCAGTGCTATCCCAATGGCCAATGCAGCCCCTCAGTCCATGGAAGAACGTGTTCAGCGCTTAGAAAGAATGGCGGACAACCCAGTGCTTATTCAGCTGAGTCGGCGTTTGGCAGAACAGCAACGCCAAATCCAGAGTTTGTATGATGAAGTCGATCGTTTGAATTATCAATTAAAACAAACACAGGAAAAATTGGCGAAGCAATATCAAGAAGCGGATGAGCGTTTGAGCGTGTTGGAGAAAACGTTACAGACTTCCAATAGTCAAGAGCAGCCTGTTTTATCTTCAACAAGCTTATCATCGGAAGATAAATCGGCGTTAGTTTCTACCGGAGAATCAAAAAGCGGTGAGCTGTCGTCTCCAGCTAAAAAGACAGCAACGCACGTTGCAACACAGGAAGAAAAGCGTGCTTATGATGCGGCATTCGCCTTGATGAAGAAATCAGACTATCAAGGTGCCAGTAAGGCGTTTTCAGCGTTTAAGAAAAAATATCCTAACAGTCGTTTAGCCAGCAACTCAGCTTATTGGGAAGGCGAAGCAGAAGCGGTTTTAGGTAATGATAAAGCCGCTTTAAAAGCCTTTGTTGAAGTGTATGAAACTTATCCGACTTCACACAAAGCACCTGCTGCTATGTTAAGAGCCGCTGATATGCATCAAGATGTGGGTAACCAAAAGGAAGCGAAGGCTTTATACGAAAAGTTGATTCAAGCGTACCCTAAAAAAAGTGTGGCTGAAAAAGCACGCAAAAGGCTCTCGGCAATCGGAGCTGCCAAGTAATGGAAAGAAAGTCTAAAAAAGCTGTTGTTTTATTATCGGGAGGATTAGATTCTGCAACGGTTTTAGCCATCGCTCAAGCAGAAGGCTTTGAATGCCATACCATGAGTTTTGATTACGGACAGCGTCATCGCGCAGAGTTAGTGGCTGCAGAGCGTGTTTCACATGCTTCAGGGGCGAAAACCCATCGTGTGATGGAAATGAATATGCATGCGATTGGCGGGTCTGCATTGACAGATGATTCCATTGACGTTCCTGTGTCCGGCGTTGATAAAGAATCGATTCCGGTGACGTATGTCCCTGCACGTAATACGGTATTTCTGTCGTATGCCTTGGGCTTGGCTGAAGTTTTAGAAGCGGATGATATTTTTATTGGGGTCAATGCTGTTGATTATTCAGGTTATCCGGATTGTCGTCCTGACTATATCACGGCGTATGAAAAAATGGCGAACTTAGCTACAAAAGCAGGGGTAGAAGGTCATCAGATGCATATTCAAACCCCTTTGATTAATTTGACCAAAGCTGAAATTATTCAATCTGGCGTGAAACTTGGCGTTGACTACAGCCAAACGGTCTCTTGTTATCAAGCCGATGAAAGCGGAGCAGCATGCGGTGTTTGTGACTCTTGCCGCCTGAGAAAACAAGGCTTCGAAAATGCTGGAGTGGATGATCCGACAATTTATGTGTCAAACCTTTAAAAAGTTATAAAAAACCGTAAAAACATCTTGCCAAAAGTCTGTCAGCTTGTATAATACGCCCCATTCCAGAGAGGGTCGTTAGCTCAGCTGGTAGAGCAGTTGGCTTTTAACCAATTGGTCGCGCGTTCGAATCGCGCACGACCCACCATTTATCTCATAAGTGGCAAACTCATTCTTGGAATATCTTTCTATCAGGGTCGTTAGCTCAGCTGGTAGAGCAGTTGGCTTTTAACCAATTGGTCGCGCGTTCGAATCGCGCACGACCCACCATTTTTCTTGTTGATTTTCTATTATTTTAATTTCTTTTTGGGTTTTGTTTTAAACAGAAATTCTCTGCGTTAGCACAATTTTTTTGGGATGAACCGTAGTCGGAAGAAGCAGAATAAAAGAAAGTTAAAATCTACCAGGCCTGGTAGATTTTATGGCGTTAAAGAACCTGCTTAAGTATGTGTTTGAGCAATCTTTTGAAGATAAGGAACTGAAATATTCAGCATATCAGCATGTTCAAGCGCGCGCTTCAACCGGGCTGGAGCGGAACGCCCCATGCACTTATGTTCAAGATCCCCTTCAAAGGCTTCTATCAACCCTTTCATTAACTGAGAACGGTTGTTCTTTTGGTCGGTTAAGGCGTCTTGAATATCCAACACTTCCTCTGCGACTGCATTCATAATATCTTTATGCTGCTTCATTAAAGATTCCACATTACCGCCGACGACCAAGCCTGCGATATTCGTTGTCAGGATATAAAGATTTTTTCTGACAAGCTCATAAGAGAGCTGTTCTTCACTGTCTAACTGTATACAGGGAAGATCTAGCTGTGACAGCGCATTGAAGACCAGTTTGCTGTGTTGCCCATAAACAGGTGAGGGCAGGACGACCTTGCTGTCCATGCCTTTTTTCTTTTCAAACCAAACCGAGATCACTGTTGGACTGGTTATCTGTGTGTTTTCCCAATCCCGTTTGAGTAATTCGTTTTGCAATAAAATCAGGTTGTCAGCCCACGCGGAAGGGCATTCCTCTAAGGTTTTATGGATGTCTGCTTCACCAACGGCAATTAAAACGGCTGTCGGGTCGGGAATTTCATCCGCCATACTTTGCATGGACTGGTTACGATTCACTGGCTGGACAGGGTAGCCCAATTTCAAGAACCCGCGTGCAAACACACTTCCAAGTTCTCCCATTCCGATGACGATAATAGGTTTTTTCATAATGTTCCTTATGTTAAAGATAAGCGTCAGGCGCTTTCTTAGTATTTGAAGACTAATCCAATATAAAATTCGTGTGAAAAATTGTACCTTAAAAACTTTTTAGATTCATAATGTAAAGGTGTCATATTTTGTGTCACAATGCTTTAAAATAGTGCAAAGTAGTAGAATCGTTTAGGGGATCAGAATGAAAAAACAAAAAGCAGCCTTTACATGGCATTATTATGCCATGGCGATTGGCGTTTTAATGGCGATGCTGGCAGCGACTTTGTCGGCTTGGGGGTCAGTCGTCAGTGCACTGGCTTTTGCCGTTTTGAGCCACCCGGTTTTAACCTTTCAGGGGGTGACCCGATTTGTTTTTCTGATTTTATTCTTTATCTTATACATCCTTGCTTTTCCTGATGCCAGTGTGGTGCAGGAAATGATGGCGACGGATATTTCAAAAGCTTAGGGTTATGAACATGGCCAGTAAGGCACTTGAAGACTATCTTAAAATTATTTATAAGCTGGAAGAAGAGAGCACCTCTGATAAAGGCGTCAGCACTTCCTCAATCGCTGAACGATTAACAATTTCGCAAGCTTCTGTGTCCAATATGCTTAAAAAACTGGCGGATAAGAAGATGATTCGGTACGAGCCTTATTATGGAGTCAGCTTAACATCGAAAGGGCGTAAAGTCGCTTTGAATATGATTCGTCGGCACCGTATTCTGGAACTTTTCTTAGTTGAGCGATTAGGATATCAGTGGGATGAAGTGGATGAAGAAGCCGAAATTCTAGAGCATGCTGTATCAGATAAGCTTGCGAATAGAATGTGGGAAGAGCTGGGGCGCCCGACTCAGGATCCGCATGGGTCTCCCATACCGAATGAAAAGGGAGAAATGGTGCAGCCGTCAATGGTGAGTCTGGCCGAGGCGCAAGTTGCTTCTGAAGCAAAAGTCATTCGGATCCAAAATCGTTCGCCTGAAGAACTACGATATTTATTTTCAATTGGCTTGGTTAAGGATGCCGATATTGTCGTCCATCAAAAAGCTCCCTTTGAAGGGCCTTTATCGATTGAAGTCAACGGCCAGCAACATGCGTTGGATTATCGGTTGGCGCAATCGATATTTGTCGCGTAATCTTATAAAAGGAAACTCGCACGACATGACAAATCAGATTAAGCAACACGTCAGCGAGCAGGAAATTCTGTCAGGGTTGACGACAGCCGTTGTTTGGATTGATAAAAATGAAAATATTGGCTTTATCAACATGGCAGGGGCTGAATTACTTCAGTTAAGTTCCCAAAGAGTGATTGGCATGAATTGGCGGTATATTTTGCCTAAACTTTTGGATGATATTCATGCTTGTGGAACTGGACGCTTAACAATTCATGAGTATACGATTCGCTTGCCGGATGCTCAAAAAATTCATGTGACCTGTACGATTTCTTATTATGAAATGGATAACGAGGATGGCTGGCTGATCGAGCTTTATAATACCGAACGGCACCATAGAATTGCAGAAGAAGATGAACGTTGGCATCAATATGAAGCCGGAAACCTGTTGGTTCGAACGCTAGCACATGAAATTAAAAATCCTCTGGCGGGTATTTATGGGTCAACTCAGCTGTTACAAAAACGGTTTCCGGATAATGATAAAGCCGATCAGTTTTTAGCAGTGATTTTAAAAGAAGTGAAGCGGTTGCAGAATCTGGTGGATCGCATGTTGGGTCCCCGAGGCGGGGCTGATAAAGAGCCCTTTAATATTCATGAGTTGATTAGCTATGTCGTTGATGTGATTCGTGGAGAAAAGCCTGATAACGTTTTTATCAAGTTGGATTATGATCCGAGTATCCCTGAAATTTCGATGGATTTCGAAGCCATGGTACAAGCGTTGTTGAATTTAACCAAAAACGCGATTCAAGCCATGGAAAAGCACGGGGGGATTTTGACATTCAAAACCCGCGTTGAATCCAAATTCACTTTGGGAACCAAAACCTATCCTTTGGTAGCGGTTATCAGTGTCATAGACGAAGGGGAAGGGATTCCGCCAGACGTTTTTGATTCCATTTTTTACCCGATGGTCACTAGCAAGAAAGACGGATCCGGATTGGGATTGCCTGTTTCACAGAATATTGTGCGTCAGCATGGTGGTTTGATTGTCGCGAATAGTGAGCCTGGCAATACGGTATTTAATATTTATTTACCTTTTGACCATAATCGTATTGATGGCAACCGGCCTTGTTAACTTATCTAAACGGAAATAATAAGAAATAGGAAAGTACATGCAACCAGATCAAACTGAAAACCATTCGTCTGAACATCCAATCGTTTGGATTGTAGATGATGATGCATCCATAAGATGGGTGTTGAATGAATCTTTGGAAGATCGTCCTTATCAAGTTCGCTCTTTTGATTCTGCATTTGAAGCACTTCGTTTGCTACCAACGGAGCGTCCGACAGTGGTTATTTCCGATGTTCGTATGCCAGGAATGGATGGCTTGGAATTTATGGAAGCCATTCATGAGCATGATAAAAATGTTCCGGTCATTATTATGACAGCACATGCAGATTTGGATACGGCAGTAAAATCCTTTCAAAGCCGTGCATTTGAATATCTACCGAAGCCTTTCGAAATCGATGATGCTCTGATGATTATTGATCGGGCGGTAAAACGTCAACTCTCAGGTGGCAAGCGCATTCGAAAAGTGAAACAGACCAAACAGCCCTTAAACATTATCGGGTCGGCACCGGCAATGCAGGAAGTTTTCCGAATTTTGGGGCGAGTTTCGCAATTGGATGTCACGGTTTTGATTACCGGGGAGACGGGAACAGGGAAGGAGCTGGTTGCCAGAGCGTTATATGAGTTAAGTAGTCGTTCTAACCGACCTTTTGTGGCAATCAATACGGCAGCTATTCCAAGAGATTTGCTTGAATCCGAACTTTTCGGTCATGAAAAGGGTGCTTTTACCGGGGCTCATACACAACGTGTCGGGCGTTTTGAAGAAGCAAATGGCGGCACTTTATTCCTGGATGAAATTGGTGATATGCCAGTGGATTTGCAGACACGTTTATTGCGTGTATTAAATGATGGAACTTTTTATCGTGTCGGTGGAAAAACGCCGATTAAAACCGACGTGAGAATTGTGGCGGCAACCCACCAGAATATGCAGGAACTGGTAAAACAAGGTCGGTTTCGTGAAGACTTACTGTATCGATTGAATGTGATTCGAATAAAAGTGCCTGCGTTGCGAGAAAGACGTGAAGATATTCTTCCTATCGTTCGTTATTATCTGACCGAAGAAGCGAAATCTTATGGTTTGGAAGAGAAACGTCTCAGCAAGAATGTTGAAAAATATCTGGTTGATTTACCTTGGCCGGGGAACGTACGACAAATTCGCAGCTTGTGTACGTGGATTACGATTATGGCACCGGACAAAACGGTTCATATGGAAGATCTGCCCTTAGAACTGCAAAACGATTCAGAGCCATTGGCCGTGTCTGCCAGCGGGGAAAGTGTTTCTGAAAGTTCAGACGATTGGGAAACGCCACTACGATCTTGGTCGAAGCATTTTCTCAATGCGGGGAACACGGAGCTGCATACCGAAGCGGAGAAAATTTTTGAAAAAGTGTTGATTGAAGTGGCGATGAAGCACAGTATGAACCATCGTCAAAAAGCCGCTCAGTTATTGGGGTGGGGTCGAAATACTCTGACGCGGAAAACCCAAGCATTAGGATTAGATGATTAGCGGTGCGGTCGCTTCGTTGTGATTAAAGAAGTCATTCAGTTTATCATCACGAGACCTGCCATACCGTATGCCAAAAAAAGAGGCTATCTTTTTGAAGCCATCGCAATGGAGTCAAGGCACAAACGTTGTTTTTCACAATGGCAACACCATTATCAAAAGTGCCAACAGGCCATTCTTCGCTCAACTGAGCGTTGTTTACAAAAAAGAATCATCGTGATTATGGGAGCCGGTTCTTTAAATGATATTCCGTTAAGCACGCTTTCCCAACAGTTCGAAAAAGTGATTTTGGTTGATCTGATCTTTTTAAAACAAGCCCGCAAAAAAGCATCTACTTTTCCGAATGTGTTTTTACAGGAAGCCGATGTTTCAAATAGACTATCAGCGCTGTTTGAAGGAACTCTAACGTATGATTCCAGCCAAGACTGGCGTTTGCCTGCAGAAACTGATTGCGTGGTGTCTTTGAATCTGGTAACTCAGTTGCCATTAATCCCGGTTCGTTGGTTAATGCAACACTTTGGCTTGGACGAAGCGGGCGCGGATCAACTTGGAAAAACGATGATTCAAAGTCATTTAAATCTGCTGGAAAGCGTTCAAGGTGTTCGGTGTTTGATTGCCGATCGTCAGATTTCTGAATATGATGTATCGGGCGAATTGGCGGATCAGTTTGATCCCGCATGGGATGTTCCATTGCCCAAGGTCGCAGACGTTTGGGAGTGGCAGGTGATTCCTTTAGGAGAGTCGAAGCAACATACCACTCAAATCAATCAGGTCGGGGTATCGATGTGGTAAAAACAGCCAGGCCTGGTTGTTTTTAAACGAATTTGAAACACACTAATCAAGTAGGGCGATGCTGATATTGACGCTGATTTGATAGCTGTCAGAGTTATCGTAATACGTGCTGAATAATAGCTGATGTTGCTTGCTGAGACGTAACCCTGAAAATAAGCTCATGCCTGTGGTGTCTTTTAACTCTTTGTAAATACTTTCATTATAATCGATAGAACCACCAATATATAACGATTCGGTCATAAAGCGGCTCAAACCAAAGCTGGCATTCATCGGGTCTTGCATCGGGACTCCCGCGACACGTCCTACCGATTTATATCCCACGGATGCAAAAACCGAGTTTGACGCGCTGAAGGTATTAAAGTAATCCAGTTGGATTCCCGTGTCCGACTCACCCGTACTGAGTCCTTTTTCGGCGGATCCGGTCGGTATTTTATGATTTAGAGACAGCGTGATCCAAGGCATTTGGGTTAAATCATAACCGATTGAAATGAACGAGTCTCCCATGCCGGAAGCGGTTTGACTGGTTGTCGTATCCTCTTTGCGAGAGGTGTTTAAATAGCTGGTTAAAACACTGGCAGACCAACGATCTTTTTGTAGGTTCAACCCGATAGGAAAGCCTGTTACTTCACTTTCCGAGCTGGCAATGGTGTCACTTTGACCATTGGCATAAAAGCCACCTAACATCAGCTGGACTTCAGTATTGGCAGCCATTAACGTGGTGGGGTGCCAGCAAGCGAAAAATAAAGCTAAAAGAAGAGCAGGTCTGGTTTGGTTTAGCGTCGTTAAGCGGGGTTGAATCATGTCAGTCATTCTTTTTATTCTCATTTACCTTGCTTGAATTGTCGCAGACTGCCCTGATTCTGCTGCTTTAGAAAGCGCTGTAATTCATGAATGTGTCTAGAGCTGTTTCTAAGTTGCTGCTGCTGACTCAGGGCATTGCGCTGTTGTCTGATTTGCTGTACTTTTAACGAGGTGTTTACCTTTATTCTAATCTGGTTGTGTTCCAAATCAGAATAGGCTTGATATCGCACTGGTTCAGGTCGCTGTAATGTCTGGAAGGTGGATTTCAAACCAGCCTGTACAACAAAGCGTTTCACTTGGGTGCTAAAAATTAATTTGGGTGCTGGGTGTTTTAGCACCACTTTATTCGGGTTTTGGTTAATGCGTGTCGCTATCCATTCGCCATTAGGTGTCTGGAAAGCATTGACCGCTACAAATTGGTGCGGCTGTAATGACTTATTATCATACTGGGTCTCATCCATTAATCCGATCCAAGTGTTTCCAACCTGGATTCGGTTTTCAGTGACTTGACGGATTTCTCCCGCTATGGGGTAATAAAGCGTAATGTGGTTTGTTAGCGTTTTTTGATCATCCGGGAGCGTCTCTAGGATGACTTGTTGCCCCAGCTTTAAAGTGCGTAGAGCAGAAGACGTGCCTAAAGGTGTTGTAATTGAAACGGTATCAGAATACTCAATTTCAATATCATTCACCCAGATGCTCCCAAACTCGGTGATGGTTCCAATGACCCCTGTGCCGCCAAAGCCACTTGAGCTATGACCGGTGCCGCCAAAGCCACCGGTTGGGTCGGTATTTTTAGCGGTGAGTTTTTGTCCTGTTCCGCCCATGCCAGAATCGTTTTGGACGATAACGGATGAATGATTCGGTTGTGATGGGCTGGATTGGCACCCCAGTAATAATAGAACGCTTACGAGGATGAACGCAGAAGTGAGTGCATTATTTTTCATGACTTTCCTCATCACGGTAAAAATAGCTACCAAAATGGAATTGCGTCACAGCCGATGCGTTTTGCTGATCCTTTTGCTGAAGTTCATGTGCTAAGTGGTTGATTTCAGTGAGCAGCGCTAAAGATTTTTCTTTAGCGACGGCTTCAATTTCATGCAATGATTCTGGTGATAAATGGCGGTAATAAACTGCTCTGTCAAACATTGCCGATTGGGTTTTATCAAGGTTATTGGTTATAACAGAAAGGTGATTTCCAATATTTTTGCCCGCAAAAAACAGTTTTTCAGCTTCATCTTCTGTCGGAACAAACCCAGCTTCATTCAAGCAAATTAACCCTTCTTCATTGGTGGAAACAATACCTTGGTTCAACCAATCATCCAGCACTGAACGAGGGTGTTTGTCTTTTGAAACGGTAAAAACCAATGCTTCAAAAGAATGTTTTTGACCTTGTTTGGGCAAAGGTAAAGGGTGACCGGATTCGGACAGGAAATCTGCATTACCTGTCCATTCAGACATAATTTGAGCACTTAAGCCCGCTTTGATTTCCGGAATGGCCTGGGTATTCGAAGTCATGTCTCTTAAACGTTTGACTTCTTTACGGTGTACCCCGGTAATTAGGCTTACTCGACTATCGGTCTGTCTTTTATTTTCTAAAGCAAAAGACTCTTCAGCCACTTCTACAAAAATTTGTTTAAGAGGTTCAAGTAGGTTGGGGTAGGTAATCCCACGACTTAAAAGCAATTTTACCAGCGGTTTCAGCATGGTTTTAATTGTTTTCGCCAGTACCTTGTCGAGTTCTGAAGAGTTCTGTATTTGCATAAATTTATTGAGATGTCCCTTTTAATAAAGTGTTAATTAATGTGCGCCACGGGCAGAAGTTTGCATTCGCTGCAGGCTTTGAACGTTTTGCATTGCTTGTCTATTCTGTCGAATTTGTTGTTGATATTGGTTCATTACTTGTAATTGGCGTTGTGACTTTAATTGTGTTTGAACCATTAATCGGCTTTGAGTTCTTAATGCATCCTCCGAAGATGCTTGAGTCTGAGTTCGCGAACGAATTTGTTCTTTGTTACGCAATTGTAACTTCAGTTTCTGTTGTTCTGTAATTTGCTGTTGTGTTTGAAGCATTTCCTGACTCATATCTTCTGCCAAACTGTTTGATGTGATCACTGTCATGAATGGAAAGAGGAAGGAAACTAAAATAACTTTTTTCATTGTAATACTCCTGATTGTTTTAGGGAAACGCAATAAAAATGTGAAAAATTCACATAATTTAAAGACAGTTTATGAGGTCAGGATGTGCTTGTCAATATAAATGGTAAAAAATTACATATTTTGTAAAAGCAGAGGATTGAAAAAAAACAAAAGGGGTGCGGCAGAAATAAAAAAGCCCGCTGATGCAGGCTTTTAAGGTTATGGATGTGCGGGTGTGTTTAAAGTGCTTCCGGCCCGGTTTCTCCTGTTCGGATACGAACGGTTTGCTCAATAGTGCTGACAAAAATCTTACCATCCCCTATCTTACCGGTTTGTGCCGTTTGGGTAATAGTTTCGATCACTTGATCGACTTTTTCTTCACTGACGGCAATTTCTAGTTTTAACTTCGGTAAGAAATCGACTACATATTCGGCACCGCGATACATTTCTGTATGACCTTTTTGACGACCATATCCTTTAACATCAGTGACGGTCATACCATGAACGCCAATGTCATGCAGTGCTTCACGAACATCATCTAATTTAAACGGTTTGATAATTGAGGTAACCATTTTCATAAGAGCAATTCCTTATATTTGGGATTTTTTTATAAATTTTGCATCAGACGCCAGTCAGACCCTGGCTGGACTGAATGATCATAAATGTTATCGTCTGTTCAATATTCAGGAAATTGTGCATCCTGATCTGAAAAATTGTATTCCGCATATTGTGCCAGTATTTGGCCCATTTGGATAGGGGTATTTTTTTCTATTTCTCCCAGGCCTGGCATTTTGCCATGCGGAGAAAGTAGAACAACGGTTGACCCCATATTAAAACGCCCAATTTCATCCCCTTTTGAATAAGAGAGTCCCTCTTTCTGGTAATCCCAGTGTTGAATAGTCGGCTGGTAATCCGGCGTGATTTTGCCTTGCCAGACGGTTTCCATACTGCCGACAAAAATAGCTCCCACCATAATCAAGCAAAAAACGCCGTGTTCGTTTTCAAAACGGATAATCAAACGCTCGTTTCGTGCGAAAAGTCCTTCAACATTACGAACGGTTGTCGGATTGACCGCAAATAAATCGCCAGGCACATAAGTCATCGAGACTAATTTGGCATCGACCGGCATATGGATTCGGTGATAATCTTTTGGGGAGAGGTAAATAACGGCCGAGTCGCCATTGATGAAGTGTTTGGCATATTCAATGTCGCCACCCAAAAGGGCATCTAGGGAGTATTCATGACATTTTGCCTGAATCAGTGTTTTTCCATGAATGGTTTGAGATTGGCTGACCACACCGTCTGCAGGGCTGCACCATGCATTCGCTGTGCTGTCGATAGGGCGGGCTTCAGGTTTGAGCGCTCGGGTAAAGAACGCATTGAAGTGAGGATAGTTCTCAATGTCTTCATCCGCAGCCTCTTGGAGGTTGATTTTGTAAATCCGACTCAAAAGCTTAATGGTGTTGTTTTTGATCCAGGGTTGTTTGACCTGCATAAACCAATGCATCCCCTTTGACAGTAAGTGCTGGGGGATGAAATATTGAGGAATGACTCTGAAAAAATCCAAAAAACGCATGAAGTAACCCATTTAAAATAATGTAAGGGGTATTATTATATTAGATAAAATAGACCCTGTTGGATTTGTTCATGCTCTGTCAATACTGAATGCTTTTCTTGAAGCGAAATCAAATGTCAAAATACAGAGATTTATTTTTGAATTTTGGTAAAAATTATTGAATTTAATAGGCTTTCCCATTAAAAAAACAATCGGTTTTAATGTATAATTCGCGCGATTACAGAATTACTCTATAAGGAAAAAGCATGTCGCAAATCAAAAAAGTTGTTTTAGCTTACTCCGGTGGTTTAGATACCTCAATTATTGCCAAATGGTTACAAGAAGAATACCAGTGTGAAGTGGTGACTTTTACTGCAGATATCGGTCAAGGTGAAGAGGTCGAACCCGCACGCGCTAAAGCTGAAGCAATGGGCATTAAAGAAATTTACATTGAAGATTTGCGTGAAGAATTTGCTCGTGATTTTGTTTTTCCAATGATGCGTGCCAACGCGATGTATGAAGGCGAATATCGTTTAGGAACGTCTATTGCGCGTCCATTGATTTCAAAACGTTTGGTTGAGATCGCACAGGAAACCGGTGCCGATGCAGTTTCTCATGGCGCGACAGGAAAAGGGAATGATCAGGTTCGCTTTGAGTTGAATGCGTATGCATTAATGCCGGATGTCAAAATCATTGCACCTTGGCGTGAGTGGGATTTATTGTCACGTGAAAAGCTGATGGCCTATGCAGAAGAGCATAATATTGCGATTGAAAAGAAAAAAGGTAAAAAATCGCCTTATTCTATGGATGCCAATTTATTGCATATTTCTTATGAAGGGGGGATTATTGAAGATCCTGCCAATGAACCTGAAGAAGATATGTGGTTATGGAGTGTTTCTCCTGAGAATGCGCCTGACAAAGCAACTTATCTAGACATTACTTATGATAAAGGCGATATTGTTGGGATTAACGGCGAATCTATGTCTCCCGCAACCGTGATGGAATATCTGAATAAGGTAGGAGGTGAAAATGGTATCGGGCGAGACGATATCGTTGAAAACCGCTTTGTCGGTATGAAAGCGCGTGGTTGTTATGAAACGCCGGCCGGAACGATTATGTTAAAAGCCCATCGTGCCATTGAGTCATTAACGTTAGATCGCAACGCGGCGCATTTAAAAGATGAGCTGATGCCGAAATATGCGGAAATGATCTATAACGGTTTTTGGTTCAGCCCGGAGCGTGAGATGCTTCAAGCATTGATTGATCAATCACAGCACTTTGTATCAGGTGATGTGCGCCTTAAATTGTACAAAGGCAATGTCATTGTGGTTGGTCGTACGTCTGAAAACAGCTTGTTTGACGAAGAGATTGCAACGTTTGAAGACGATGGTGGGGCTTATGATCATAAAGATGCAGAAGGCTTTATTAAATTAAATGCCTTGCGTTTGAGAACCGCTGCCAAAAAACGTCGATAAGCCATTGTTTGATTCAGGTCAGAATGACTTTTGACCTGAGTCGCCTTCTGAACAGTTTGAATTGAAAAAAGCATCTTATGTCAGCTTCTAAATCAGCAATGAATCGTCCTTCTTTTGCCCTGTTAATCCGTGATCCGGTAATGTTTTTAGGATTTGGGTTCGGTTCCGGGTTGATCCCAAAAGGACCTGGTACATTGGGAACCTTCGTTGGTATGCTGGTTTTTATTCCTTTGTTATTATGGAATGAACTCGCTGCCTGGGGGATTTTTCTGTTTAGTTTGTTAGCGGGAAGCTATATTTGTGGCGAGTCTGCCCGTCGAATAGGCGTACACGATCATGGTGGAATTGTATGGGATGAGTTTGCAGGTATTTGGCTTGTCATTCTGTTATTGCCCACTCAAAGTTGGCTGTACTGGGCGCTCGCCTTTATTTTATTCAGAGTATTTGATATTGCAAAGCCTTGGCCTATTAATTGGGCCGATCAAAAAGTAAGCGGTGGTGTTGGCATTATGCTGGATGACATAATTGCTGCTTGTTACGCCATAATTATTATTTGGGCTTTGCAAACTGGTTTTTTATAGGGCATTAAGGTATATTTTGTTCTATTCGTTAATGATTTAAGAGATAAAGAAAGTATGTTTACTTCATGTGAAGATGTTAAGCGATTAATTAAAGAGAAAAATGCACAATTTGTTGATGTCCGCACACCAGAAGAGTTTGCAATGAGCAAGTTACCCGGTGCGGTTAATATTCCTCTACAGGATATTGACCGAGTAGGCGACAGTATGTTGAATAAAGATTTGCCCGTGATTGTGTTCTGTCGTTCAGGACAAAGATCTCATATGGCAATGCAAATTTTATTGTCATTAGGGTTTGATGAGGTCTATAACATGGGGCCTTACCAAGCTTGGTATCAATGCCCAGACGAATAAAGTAAAGCCTTTAAACGGATGACAGTGCTGTCATCGTTCAAGCATGTTTAAAAGCACCAGGCCTGGTGCTTTTTTTGTATGCAGTTACAGAAAAACGTTTCAATCAGATTTAGGAGAAGTTATGCGGTTAGCCATACATTGGCAGATATTGATTGCCTTGATGCTTGCAGTCATTATGGGTGTTTGGAGCGGAGCTGACGGTATGATTGTCGGTATTCACTGGCTGGCAATCTATACGTTTATCGGAACCTTATTTTTGAACGCCTTGAAAATGATTGTGGTTCCGCTGGTGGTTTCCGCCATTATTACCGGGGTTGCAAATATTGGAGAACAGGGTGGTTTTGGCCGTTTAGGCAGTAAGACCGTCGGTTATTATGTTTTAACCAGTTTTATTGCTATCTTGGTTGGTCTCACGTTGGTTAACCTGATTCAACCCGGGGTGTCAGAAAATGGCATCCCGGTTTTAGAGAGTAATGAACAAGTGATGAGTGCGGTGGCGGGTAAATCTGCCGGTGATGTCGTGGATGTGTTTTTACGTATGATTCCTGTCAATATTGTCGATGCCGCTGCACAAGGCCAAATGCTTGGTTTGATTTTCTTTAGTTTATTGTTTGGTTACTTCATCACGCAGCTGAAAGGGGCGTTGAAGACGACGTTAAGTCATTTTTGGCAAGGTGTGTTTGAAGTGATGATGATGATGACGGCTTGGGTGATGAAGTTTGCGCCGATCGGGGTGTTTGGTCTGGTCGCCGCTTCGGTGGCCAAAACCGGGTTTGAGCAGTTCGAAAACTTGGCGCTGTTCTTTTTAACGGTGACTTTGGCATTAGGGGTGCATTTTTTGATTGTTATGCCTTTGCTGCTTCGTTTTTTGGGCGGCGTAAAAAACCCTTGGTTACATTTTCAGGCCATGGCACCAGCCTTGTTAACGGCTTTTTCAACCAGTTCCTCTTCGTCAACCTTGCCGATTACCATGAATGCGGTCGAAACGCGCGCGGGCGTCTCCAACCGAGTATCGAGTTTTGTGTTGCCACTGGGGGCAACGGTCAATATGGATGGAACCGCTTTGTATGAATGTGTCGCCGCCGTATTTATTGCACAGTTGTTTGGGGTGACATTGGATTTTTCGACTCAACTTTTAATTGTGGTGATTGCCCTAACGACTTCGATTGGGGTCGCGGGGATTCCCTCAGCCAGTTTGGTTGCCATCAGTATTATTTTGGTTGCAGTCGGCTTACCAGCTGAAGCCATTGGGTTGTTGTTGGTGGTGGATCGATTGCTGGATATGATGCGAACCACCGTCAATATCTTCAGTGATTCTGTTGGCGCTGTGATCATTGCCCGTTCTGAAGGAGAAGAACAGGTACTGATTTCGAAACATTTTTAATCAAATAAACGAATAGGATTAAGATGAACGTTACCTTTTCAGAATTGCAAAATCTAACCTTGGAACATGGTTCTGAGCAAAATGATTTTTTAAAAACTGTTTTAGAAAAGCACATCGCTGAAATTGATACCGGATTGGTGCAGGATCTTTCACATATTAGTCATTTTGCAACCTACTCTGGCGGCATGGCAGTGGAAAGAGTGCAGCATCAAAAGGATAATTTATATCGTCTGGAATACAGCTATCCTTGGGAAATGAACTGGAGTTGTGCTGATCAGGTTGATGAAGGGGTTATTCACGACAAGATTCGTTTTACCGTGTCTGAGGACGGAGAAATTAATTTTAAGGTGTTGATGTTAGCATCATAATAGAAATGATTGTCATAAGAGTATTGGGTATTAAATGAATCAAGATACGTTCCGTCAGTTTCAACATTCACACGATTTTGTTCGTTATTCAAAAAAAAATGAACGCCAGGTTTGGATTGTTTTAGTCATTACCGCCGTGACAATGGTAGCAGAAATCACGGCGGGAACTTGGTATGGCTCTATGGCTTTACTGGCGGATGGTTGGCATATGAGCACGCATATGGTTGCATTCGGCATTACGCTATTTGCCTGGCGGTATGCGATGGCCAAAAAGGACGATCCAACATTCAGTTTCAGTACCGGAAAAGTGTCTGTTTTAGCGGCTTATAGTAGTGCGATTTTCTTGATTATCGTGGCCGTGATGATGGTGATAGAATCGATCACACGGTTTATTTCACCGCATGAAATTGCCTTCAATCAGGCATTAATCGTTGCGGTGATTGGTTTATTGGTCAATTTCGTGTCAGCCTTACTCTTACATCATGATCATAATGGTGACGATGATAAAGAGGTCATAGACACCTCCTCCGAGGGGCTTCAATCTCGTTCTCACAGTAAAGATCATAATCATCAGGCTGCTTATTTGCATGTGCTAGCAGATGCTTTAACCTCTTTTGCAGCCATTGCCGCTTTGCTAGCAGGAAAATGGTTGGGTTGGAATTGGATGGATCCGATGATGGGGGTGGTGGGGGGTGTTATCATCTTTATCTGGGCTCGCAAGTTGATTAAAGAAACATCTAGAATTTTATTAGATCATAGTCTGTCTGCCGAGATAACGGGCAAAATTATTGACAAGCTGGAAGATGATTCTTCTGACAAGGTGGTTGATTTTCATGCCTGGAAAGTGAGTGCAGATGATTATGCGGTCATTATTGGGTTGGTGTCGAATGAACCCAAAACGCCAGAGCTTTATAAAGCAAAGTTAAACGAGTTTTGGCAATTGAAGCATATTACAATTGAAGTCAACCCGGTCAGCTAACCAAGTTAAATTAACGCAGGTTTGATAAGCTCGAATGTGCCTGTTGATGAGATTTTTAAAACTTGCGTTTGCGGTCTCCAATCGCTCAAAACCCATCGATGTTTTTGCTGATGATTGATGATGAGAGGGTGGTGTGCTGGTCGATGTGTGTGCCCATGAATTAAATGGTCACACTGAGGATACTGATGAAGTAGTTGTTGAATTGCTTCAGGGTTCACGTCCATAATTGTATCTGGCTTCTGCTGAGTATGTTGTTGAGAGCTACGTCGCATGGAATCTCCGATTTGAAGCCGTTTCTTTTTCGGTAAGCGCAGAAATAACCACATAATTATAGAGTTTCGCAGGAGTTTACGCATCTTTTGAAACGCTTTATCATCGGTACACAAAGCATCACCGTGCATCAATAAAAGCGTTTGGTTGTAAAGCGTAATGGCGGTTGGTTCTTTTAGAAATTGTATGCCACTTGCCTGCCAAAATTTTCGACGCATTAAAAAATCACGGTTACCGTAAAGCAAATAAATGGGCGTGCCGTTGTCAGTAAGTTTTTTAAAAATCCCAATAACGGTAGCGTAAGCCTCAATACCGATATCATCCCCGACCCACATCTCAAACAAGTCCCCTAGAATATAAAGGGCATCGGCTTTAGGCACCTGGGATTCTAAAAATTGATAGAACGCCTGGTTAATGGGGTGAGAGTCATCTGGGTGTAAATGAACATCAGCGGTGAATAAGGTATAAGGCATGCAATTCCTCATGGCCTCATTTACCCTCCCTATCGTTGCTCAAGGGGAGGCAAATGCAGGTCTCGGATAAGATTAATCCGCTTCTTTAACGATGGTTTTTTCGATAACAACATCTTCAACCGGAACATCTTGATGGCCTCGGCGAGAAGTGGTTTCGACTTGCGCCATTTTATCGATGACATCCAGCCCTTCAACGATCCGACCAAAGACGGCGTAACCCCAGCCGTTCATGTCTTTTGAGGTATGGTTTAAGAAGTCATTGTCGACCAAGTTCATGAAAAACTGAGTCGTGGCAGAATTCGGATCCATTGTTCGCGCATAAGATAAGGAGCCACGAACATTTTTGAGCCCATTATCCGCTTCATTTTCAATCGGATCTCCAGACGGCTTTTCTTCCATGCCCGGTAGCATGCCGCCCCCTTGTACCATGAATCCGGGAATGATACGATGAAATATCGTGCCATTGTAAAAACCATCCATTGCATAATGCACAAAGTTTTCAGCACCGATCGGTGCATTTTCATGATCCACTTCAATGGTAATGTCGCCCATATTGGTTTGGAAAGTGACTTGTGTCATTGTAGATTTTCCTTTTAAAAGTGTTAAAGTTTCCCGTTAAAAATAGCCAGGCCTGGCTATTTTTAACGGGGAGTTTAAGGGTTATTTAATTTGAGTTACTTTGTTCATGACCACTGGGTTAACGGGTACGTCGCCCATACCATTGTAGAAACCAGTTTTAACATGTCGAATATGGTTGATGACCTTCATGCCTTTGGTGACGCGTCCAAAAACCGCATAGCCATAAGCTCGAGGGGTTTTTTCTCTGAAATCCAAAAAGCTGTTTTGAGCAACGTTAATAAAAAACTGGGAAGAGGCCGAATGCGGATCATTTGTACGTGCCATGGCAACGGTACCGATACGGTTTCTCAAACCATTATCGGCTTCATTTTGAATGGGGTCGTGGGTAATTTTTTTCGTCATATCAGGTGTGAATCCGCCGCCCTGAACCATGAAGTTGGGGATGACTCGGTGGAAAATAGTTCCATCGTAAAAACCTTCATTGACATAACGCAAAAAGTTTTCAACCGTTTTAGGGGCTTTATTCGGATACAGTTCAATAATAATGTTTCCCATATTGGTTTGAATGAGAACCTGCGGGTTGGTTTTGTCTGCTGCAAAACTGTTGATGCTGAAAAAGCTTAAAAATAAAGTGATTAATGCCAATCTTCTTGTCATGATTTTCTCCGCCTTGCCTTGTATCGCTAGATTATGATTTATCAATCGCATTTTAACATGATGAATTTTAAGTGAAGCCTTTTCTCTATGACGAAAGGCTTGAAAACGACCTTAAATGGTTTTATAAAAGTCATTTTCGGATGATCGGTCTCATTTTTGAAAAGCATTAATGCTATAATTCGCGGTTATTCTAGCTTGAATTATTTTAACGGACGATGGCACGACCTGCACGTTTCGTCAGGGTTAAAATGGTTGACAAGCCTTTTCCATATTCTACATTTGATAGGTTTTTTTGAACATGAGTCAAAACACGACAGTTGCAGCTGATAAACCGACAAACTTCATTCGAAACATCATTGATGAAGATCTTGCTACTCACAAATACAACAAAGTTCGTACACGCTTTCCACCAGAACCCAATGGGTATTTGCATATTGGACACGCAAAGTCGATTTGTTTGAATTTTGGGTTGGCAGAAGACTATCAAGGAGACTGTAACTTACGTTTTGATGATACCAATCCAGCGAAAGAAGACGTGGAATATGTCGAAGCCATTAAAAAAGATGTCGCCTGGCTTGGATTTGATTGGGCTGGAGAGCCTTGTTATTCCTCGAACTATTTTCAGCAGTTTCATGACTATGCGGTTGAATTGATTTCTAAAGGATTGGCGTATGTATGTTTTTTGAATGCCGAAGAAACACGTGCTTATCGTGGAACTCTGACAGAAGCTGGAAAAGACAGCCCTTATCGTGAAACGCCGGTCGAAGAAAATCTGGCATTATTTGCCAAAATGAAGAATGGTGAATTCAAGGAAGGAGAGTGTGTTCTTCGTGCGAAGATAGATATGTCTTCTTCTTTCATGTGTCTGCGTGATCCAACACTTTATCGTGTGCGGTATGCCGAGCATCACCAGACGGGGAATGCCTGGTGTATTTACCCGATGTATGACTTTGCTCACTGTATTTCAGATGCCATAGAAGGCGTGACACACTCCCTTTGTACATTGGAATTTCAAGATAATCGCCGTTTATATGACTGGGTTCTGGAACACTTAAATGACTTCAATAAACCTAATCGGCCGTTTCAATATGAGTTTTCACGTTTAAATCTTGAATATACCGTGATGTCAAAACGAAAGTTGCATCAATTAGTTGATGATGAGCTGGTTTTAGGTTGGAGTGATCCGCGTATGCCGACCATTTCGGGCTTACGAAGACGGGGCGTGACGCCAACAGCCATTCGTGATTTTGCGGATCGTATTGGTATATCAAAAGTCGATAGCATGACTGAAATGGGGGTTTTAGAAGCCGCCATTCGAGACGATTTAAATGTGGTGGCGCCTAGAACAATGGGGGTGATTGATCCGGTTAAACTGGTGATTGAGAATTATTCGTCAGATGAGGTGGAATCTATTTCAGCGCCTGTTCATCCACAGAATGAAGCAATGGGCAAACGTGAAATTTTCTTTGGTAAGGAGCTGTATATCGACCGTGCAGATTTTGTTGAAGAGGCGCCGAATAGAAAATGGCAACGTCTGGCAATCGATAAAGAAGTACGACTACGTAATGCTTATATTATCAAAGCAGAGCGTATGGAAACGGATGCACAAGGAAATGTCACCACCGTTTATTGCTCTTATGACTCCGAGACGTTAGGGAAAAACCCAGCAGACGGGCGTAAAGTGAAAGGGGTGATTCATTTTGTGGAAGCCACGAAAGCAGTGTCAGCAGAATTCAGATTGTACGATCGCTTATTTACAGTGCCGAACCCGGCTAAAGAAGACGATTTTGAAGCGGTGATTAACCCAGATTCGTTGGTGGTGAAACATGGGTTTGTAGAGCCTTCAATGCAACTTGCGGAAAAAGAAAAAGCTTATCAATTTGAACGCGAAGGTTACTTCTGCCGTGACAGCGAATCAAATGAGGTACTGGTTTTTAACAAAACAGTCGGATTAAGAGATACTTGGAGCCAAAAATAATGGCCTTGAAAATTTATAATACGGAAACCCGTCAAAAAGAAATCTTTACGCCCATTCAGCCAAATAAGGTAGGGTTGTATGTTTGCGGTGTAACGGTCTATGATTATTGTCATGTCGGGCACGCCCGAGTTATGGTGGTGTTTGATACGGTGGTTCGCCATTTGCGTTCATTGGGTTATGACGTGACCTATGTTCGAAACATTACCGATATTGACGATAAAATCATTCAGCGTGCGTTGGAAAACAAAGAATCTATTCAGTCTTTAACCTCTCGTTTTATTGACGCGATGCATGACGATGAAAAAGCCTTGAACGTATTGCGCCCCGAGATGGAACCTAGAGCCACTGAGTATATGGATGAAATCGAAACCATGATTTCAACCCTCATTGAGAAAGGGTTTGCGTATCCGGCTGAAAATGGCGATGTGTACTTTCATGTCAAGGCGGATGAAGATTATGGACGACTTTCCGGAAAAAACATAGAGGAGCTGGCATCGGGATCGCGAGTGGAAATTAACTCGGTTAAAAAAGATCCGTTAGATTTTGTGTTGTGGAAAGCGTCAAAAGAGAATGAACCTGCGTGGCCATCTCCCTGGGGAGAAGGGCGCCCTGGCTGGCACATTGAGTGTTCCGCCATGTCGACCAACTGTTTAGGAAACCATTTTGATATTCATGGTGGTGGATTGGATTTAAGCTTCCCGCATCATGAAAATGAAATTGCCCAATCTGAATGTGCTACCGGTGAGCATTATGTGAACAGCTGGATGCATTGCGGGTTTGTTCGAATTGATGACGAGAAAATGTCTAAGTCTCTCGGGAATTTTTTCACCATTCGTGAGGTGCTAAAGCAATATCATCCTGAAGTAATTCGTTATTTCTTGCTGGCAAGTCATTATCGAAGCCCGGTCAACTATTCGAAAGAAAATTTAGATGTGGCTAAAGCCAGTGTTGGACGTTTATATTCCGCATTGGAATTGGTGCCTTCAGACCAAGCTGCTCCTGCAGAATCGAAGTTGGAAGCCGACTTTATGGCAGCAATGAATGATGATTTTAATACGCCACAAGCACTGGCGGTTTTATTTGAGTTGGCGAAAGAAGTCAATAAACAAAAATCCCCAGGTCTGGCAGCGTTATTAAAGAAATTGGCAAACCAATTGGGGCTGTTAGAGCAAGCGCCTGAAAGTTTCTTTAAATCGCAACCTTCAGATTCAGATGTAACCGATGAAATGATTGAGACTTTGATTTCTGAAAGAGCTGAAGCGCGTCAGAATAAAGATTTTGCTCGCTCGGATGAGATTCGAGATCAGCTTCTGGCACAAGGAATTGAGTTATTGGATAGTTCCAAAGGAACCAGTTGGCGTAAGATTTAGTACTTAGTTATTTAAGCCTTACTTTTGGTGTTGGAAATAAGTTAATGTTATTTTTAACTTTTTTTAATATTAGGGTTTGACAATATAAGTTTTTTCTAATAGAATAGATTTATTCATGTTTCTTCATGAGTATCCTCCTCTGATTATTTCTTGTAAAAGAAATAATGTATTTAAAGCTCTAGTTGTCCCTAGAGCTTTTTTTTTATCCTAAGATTGTGGTTTTCTATCCATTTTATGAGCTGACAAGGTTTTTGGTAACCCAATCGGATGCATAAAATTTTCCAATCGATCATATTTTTTATTGAGCATGGATTTAAAAATCGTTGTATATTCCAGTACCGCTTTGACATACGCACGTGTCTCAGAGAAAGGAATGGTATCTATCCATTGATCAGCAGACATGATGGTATCTTTGGGAATCCATTGGTCAACTCGGTGGGGTCCCGCATTATAGGCTGCGGTGGCTAAAACACGGCTGCCATTATATTTTTTGTGTAGATAACTCAAATAAGCACTGCCCAGTTTAATGTTAGACTCCGGGCTGGTTAAACGGGTGTATTGTCGTTTTTTAAACCCCAGTTTACGTCCAATGTAACGGGCTGTTTTTGGCATTAATTGCATGAGCCCCACCGCCCCGACTGAGGAGCTAATATTTGGAGAAAAAGCACTTTCTCGACGAATGACACCATAGACCCAGGCAGGATCAATGGTGTTTTTATTGGCTGCTTGCAAAACAGGCTGTTTATAAGGGGTTGGAAAGCGTAAAGATAAATCATCCCATTTTTTAACTTTTGAAATGGTCTGAATGGCCAAATTGTGTTGATTCCAATCGGACATGAAGTTAGCAATGGCTTCAAAATCATTCTCATCGATATGATCGAGTAAATGATACCATTCTCGCTTTAAACTCAGCTTCCAGTTGATTGCGATGAGTTCTTGAATCACCTTAAGCTGTGGATATTTTTGTGCCATTTTGGATAAGCTTTTTTTCTCGCTTGGCGTTGGATTGAACTGATAAGGTTGGTTTAAACGATCGGCGGCCATAAAGCCATAAAAGTTTCGTTTTTGAGCCAGTGCTTTAAAAATGGGTTGTGCTTTTTGGGTTTGATTGAGTTCCGATAATGCACGTGCTTTCCAATAGCGCCAACGAGTTTCATTTTGTTGTTTTTCTGGCAATAAAGCATATAAATCCAAGTAGTTTACCCAGTTGGATTCCCGAATCGTTACTTGAAGCTCCCAGTCCAAGGTTTTTTCATTTTTACTGGCTTGATCAATTTTGGCTAAATACGTACTGGCTTTCGGATGATATTGATATGCAAAGCGTAAACTGATGCTACTTTGCAGATCCGCTAACTCTTGTTGGTTTAGGCCATACTGTGCAGCGCGATGCTCTAATGTTTTTAACGCCAACTCCGGTTCTGAATAAGCCAACCGTTGTATGCCCTGCATAAAAATGGCTTGGCGAACAACAGGCGAGATGTAGGCAGGGATGGCTCGCGTTACATTTTTGGGGGTTTTATAAGTCGCAATCCAAAAGTTCAAGGAACGACGTCCCGTTTTAGATAAGTCACGCCCAATTTTTTTGGCTTGATTAAGTTTTCCTTTTTCCATTGCCAAGCGGGCTTTAGACCAAACCATCGAACCCGTAATCAACTTTTCTTTTCTAAGAAAGCGTATGATTGGACGACAGGCTTTAGGTAAAGCTATATGGGTTTTCCATAAAGTTTGAGCTTTCGACTTGGCCTGGCCGGTTTTTTTGCGAGCTATGCTGGCTTGTATGAAGTAACATTTAAGAGAGATGGAACGATATTCGTTTTCTTGGTAGTGTTTGAGATACATGTCCCATTGATCGGTTTCAGCTAGGTGATGTAACCATTTTGCTTTTAGAAAAAAGGGTAATGGGCTATTGGGAGTGTTGTTTAAAAAAACCTCAATGGCTCGGTTAGGGGTGTCTTTAAAATGATATTTATAATCCAAATAAGTCAAATAAGGATAAAGCGAGTAATTTTTCAATTGAGACTTATATTTTGAAATTAAAGGACGATCATTGGCTTTGATCGCTTCATAGGCATCCAGGAATTTTTTTTGGTTGTCAGAGAGTTTTCCAGAGTCAACTGCGGCAAGAGCTTGATGAACACTTAAGCTTGATACGGCAAATAAAAGAAGTAAAAGTTTGAGTGTGCGTGTTGCAGAATGCATTACGTTAACTTTTTATCCATACTTTTATTTTAATGCCGGGTCGTAAAATTGCTGATTTTTTAATGCCATTCCAGTTACAGAGCTCTTGTGTCGTCACGCGATATTTTTTTGCAACGATCCAAAGGCTTTCCCCTTCTTTTAGGGTATGTGACACTTTTTTGCCATAACGGTCTGACCGAATGATGAGCTCTTGACCTTTTCGAATTGGTTCACGAATACTGATGCGGTTCCATTCACAGAGCTTACGGGGAGAGGTGTTGTAATACCGGGCAATTGTCCAAAGGCTTTCTCCTGATTGAACTCTATGGATATGTTTCTTACCGTTATATTTGGTTGACTTTTTTAAAGGTGTCTGTGCCAGCTGCTGGCTCTGTGGCAGAGGAATCAGCAATGTTTTTCCTGCGCGCAAAAAACTGTTTTTCATACCGTTCAGCTTTTTAATCTCCCGGCTGGAGGTTTTATATTTAGCCGCGATCACACTTAAACTTTCGCCTGGACGAATGGTGTGTCTCATCCAGTTGACTTCGTAAAAGTGGGGTTGTTGCTGGTAATCCACTTCAAAGGCATCTGCAACATCGATCGGCAGTAATACCGAATGAGAGCCGCTGGGCGGTGTCGCCAAACGAAGATATCCCGGGTTGAGCACTTTTAAAATGTCAGGTGGTGTTTGGGTTGATTTTGCCACTTTGGGTAAACTGATCTGGTTTGAAATCTCCACGCGCTTGAAAAAAGGTACGTTAGGCACTGGCTGGAGTTCAATATCATAATCTTGACGATGGATGATTAAGTTTGAAATCGCAAGCAGCTGGGGCACATAATGTTGTGTTTCTTTCGGTAAGTAAGGGCGGATATTCCAAAAGGAAGGGTATCCGTTAGGGTGTTTTTTCAAATACCGTTTTTGCGCTTTCAATACATTGCCGTAGCCACCATTGTAGGAGGCAAGCGCCAATAACCAATCATAATCATTTTGTTTATAGAGTGCTTGCAGATAATCGAGTGCTGCATGGGTGCTTTTATAAACATCTTGACGTCCGTCATACCACCAGTTGCGGTGTAAGCCATACATGTAGCCTGTTGCCGGCATAAACTGCCATAAACCGGAGGCATTTACGTAAGAACGTGCATAAGGATAATAACCACTTTCGACAACGGGTAATAAAGCAATTTCATACGGCATATGTCGTCGATTCACTTCCTTTAAGATAAAGTAAAGGTAAGGTTTTGCTCGGACTGAAACACGCTTTAAATACGCTTTTTTATTTTCATAATAGTTTTGATAATCTTCGAAATGCTCACTGTTGGCAGGAGCTAAAAATAAATGTTCACTGAGCTCTTGCCACAGGTCATTATAAGTTGGCTTGTCATGTAAGAAGATTAAAGCTTGATCCAGTTGATTTGATAGATCATCATTGGTTTTTAATGCCAAGAAACGACTGGTTGAGTTTTGAATGGTTTTTTCAAAGGCATCCGTTTCGGCAGTGTCGGTAGTAACGGGGTCGGTGACCGGAAGTTTAGGCGTGCTGGTATCTTCAGAAACGCTATAAGCGCTGCTGGTATTGTCATGGTAAGGAAAATGGCTGCATCCTGAGAGAACGCTGCCTAACAGAGCCAGTGGCAATAAAGATGATAAAAGGGACTGTCTAGTCATTTAAACCCGCCTCAAGTATATCGGTTTGATCTAATTCGTCCTTCCATGCTCTTAAGACAGCAAATAATGCTCCACTGTCCTCATTTGGTTGGGACTGTCTCTCTAAGAGAGTTTGCTTCAACGGAGAAATGTCAAAGCGTAAGAAAGGGTTGGTTTTCTTTTCTAATCCAAGTCGAGCCGGAACGCACGGAATTTGGCGCTGCGTATTCTTTTTGACTTCTGCCAGGCGCTCTTGAATGTCCGGTGTGTTCGGTTCGACTATGTTGGCAAAATTCAGATTTGCATAGGTGTATTCATGACCACAATACACCATGCAGTCGTCATTCAGAGCTCTAAGCTTCAATAAGGATTCTGCCATTTGTTCGGGTGGGTGTTGCCAAATTTTTCCACAGCCACCGGTAAATAAAGTATCGCCACTGAAGAGCGCTTCAGGATGATAAAAGCATATGTGCTCATCAGTGTGGCCTGGGGTTGCAATGACTGCAAAGCTTTCTTCTAGTACTTGAACCTGATCTCCTTCTTTAACAGGGTGTGTTACCGGTTTGAAGGGGCCTTGTGCATTACTGACAATCGGCACTTCACCCATGGCTTCCATAACCCCCATAATGCCATCGGTATGATCGTAATGGTGATGGGTTAATAAAATACCAGCCAGTTGAAGCTGATGGTCTTCAAAGTATTGAATGACCTGTTTACTTTCTCCAGGATCAACGATCCAAGCGTGGTTCTCTCTTGGATTTTCAGATTGAATGATCCAAGTATAATTGTCGGAGAGAGTCGGTAAACCAACGATTTTCATGTCAGACCTGTTAATTGATATAATACTAACATTCTAACAAATCTGTGTTTCAAAGTGATGATGAATCGAAGATTTCAATCCTTTTTGTATCGTTTTTTTCGATCACCAAAAGGACACTCTTTATTACAACAAGAGAAGGCGTTAATCGACCAGGCTTTGGCGCAAGTTTTTGGGTTGTACTTAATTCAGCTTGGTATTGTATCGTCAGATGATTTGCTGGCGAATAGCCGAGTCAATTATAAAGTAATGGTTGATGAGCATTGGTTGCGGTTTCAAGGGGCAGCATTTGTCGAAGCCAATGTCGACTATCTCCCTCTGAAAAGCGATTCTATTGATGCGGTAGTCTTGCCCCATACGTTGGAATCCGTAACAGATCCTTACCATGTTTTAAGACAAGTTGATGATGTTTTGATTGCGGAAGGCCACGTGTTGATAACTGGATTTAACCCGGCTGGGTGTCGAATTATGCGTAATCTGTTTGGAGAACATCGCCAGGACTTTAAGCAGGCTAATTTGGTTCGGGCGCATCGAATCATTGATTGGTTAAGTGTCTTGAGTTACGACATTGAAGTCGTGTCTTATACTTCAACGAGTTGTTTGATGAAGTCAGACGCGTCAGAAAAACGTTGGAAATCGGTTGAGTTTATTGAGCGCCTATTGGAAAAAATGGGACTTAATTTTGGGAACACCTACTGTATCCTAGCGAAAAAAAGAGTATCTTCTCCCACGCCTGTCGGGTTGAATTGGCGTATATCGAATTGGTTAGCGGTTAATAAAGGGCGTTCAGTGGTATCGAATCGCAGTCATAGAACGCATCGTCACAGTTTAAAAAAGGATTCATAAATTCATGCAAGAAGTCGAACTTTTTACCGATGGTGGTTGTCGTGGGAACCCTGGGCCAGGAGGGTGGGGAGCCTTACTGAAATTTGGAACGGTCGAAAAAGAGTTGAAAGGTGCAGAGTTTGATACGACGAACAATCGAATGGAATTGACTGCGGCTATTGAAGGTCTTAAAGCTTTGAAAAGACCTTGCAAAGTCAAGCTGACGACGGATTCACAATATGTTAAAAACGGTATCACTCAATGGATGACGAATTGGAAAAAAAACAATTGGAAAACGGCTGCGAAAAAACCGGTGAAAAATAAAGATTTATGGCAAGCCTTGGATGAGGCATTGCAACCCCATGATGTCAGTTGGGCTTGGGTAAAAGGGCATTCAGGACACGATGAAAATGAACGGGTTGATGACCTGGCAAACCAAGCCATGGATGAGTTAACTGGTTAATCAGTAACCCCAGAAGCTATCTCTAAATGTGAGAAAAATCCGGTTCTGAAAAGTGAATAGACTTTAAAATTTTATCTTGACGATATTCCTTGCCGTCGCTTCCTGTTTGGTCTTGATGGGAGCGAATTACAAAAAAATCATCGACTTGATCGTAGGTAACATTGACGCTTAACTGCTCATCATAATGCTTGACGGTTGCTTCCGCTTCGGCCTGATTTTTGCAAAACTTAGAAAAGTTGGAGCGAACCACTTCTTCAAAGACAGCTTGTGATGTGGCAAACGGATTTGAAAGTTGCATTTTATCCAGTACATACAGAATCGACATTTGTGAAGCGGCCATGGGCTCGGACAAATTTAAATGATAGGTGATTCCCCAAGCCACAAACAGCATGTCGCCTAATGCATCTAGTTGTTCCGTTTTATCGTCTTCATGATAAGCATCGAAAAACTCTTTAGCTTCTTCATCATAAAAAAATAAATGATTAATGCCATGTTGTTGCGACCGTGAATTGCCTGCGACCGTCTGCCAGGCGGCAGTCGGCTCTAAAAAGATTTTTCGCGCGTCATTTGAAGTAAAGAGTTGATGTCTTAATGTCATGGGGTTTTATCTTGTTTTATATTTGAAAATTAGCCAGGCCTGGTCAAAACCAGAACTATTTGTTTACCAAATGATTGTTTCACCGCATTTTTCACTGATTTGCTGCAGCTTTCCATTATGGGCGGCGAGCTCTTCAGCAGACGCTCTCAGAACTTTAAGCGGCGCACGTTGAGTGTTTAAATTCACGCGGGAAGCATCTTTTGAGCTGCCTTCTTCATCCGCCAGCACCAGATCGGTTTGTCCCCCCGTCATTGCGAGGTAAACATCAGCAAGAATTTCGGAATCGAGTAAGGCACCGTGAAGGGTACGGTTAGAATTATCGATTAAGAATCGTTTACACAGCGCATCTAATGAGTTTCGTTGCCCTGGGTAAGCTTTTCGTGCCATTTTTAAACTATCGATAATCGTACAATGATCTTCGATTTTCCCCCATTTGTTGGTGGGGAGCTGTGACAGCTCATGGTTGATGAAGCCGACATCAAAAGGAGCATTGTGGATAATCAGTTCTGCCCCTGCAACGAACGCCATAAAGTCATCCACCACCTCGGCAAAAATTGGTTTTCCCACCAAAAACTCATCAGTAATTCCGTGTACTTCGATGGCATCGATCGGAACCTCTCTTTCAGGCTGAATATACTGATGATAGTTGTTGTGGGTGAGTTTGCGTTTGATGAGTTCAACCGCTCCGATTTCAATAATCTTGTCGCCGTTTTTCGGGTCAAAACCGGTTGTTTCCGTATCTAGCAATATTTGGCGCATGCTTGAATCTTTCTCTTTAATCCTGATGGTTTTTTTCGGGTAGAATATCCCTATTCAATATTTGTATTTTAATGTAATTTGAGAGTGATAAGTATGAGAATTAAAAAAGGTAGTGAAGTCACTTTTCACTATGAACTCAAAAATGATAAAGGCGACCTTTTAGACAGCACCTTCGGCGGCGAGCCCGTTCATTATGTTCATGGCGAAGGGGAGATTGTTGAAGGGCTTGAAACTTTTCTAGAAGGTGAAGAACCTGGTTTTGAAGCTAAAGTGACCATTGAGCCTGAAAAAGCCTATGGGGTGACGCGCGAAGATTTGGTTGTTTTTGCATCACCTGAAAACTTTGACGACTCGGTTGAACTTAAAGTGGGGGAGTCGGTTGAAACGGAAGACCCTGAAGGGAATGTGGTTCAGTTCCGCATTGTAGAAATTGAAGAAGACAAAGTTTACTTGGATGGCAATCATCCTTTAGCCAATCAGACGCTGGAATACCGCGTTGAAGTGGTTGAAGTCGCTTAAATGGTTATGGATGCAATGCCTATGAAAAAGCCCCGAATTCGGGGCTTTTTCATAACAATAAAACAGAGGGATCGGTTTAAGCGACATCACCGCACTTCATGTTGCCCGGTACCGCAATATCGATGCGTTTCGGGTTTGGCAGATTTAAGTTATCCATAATGGTTGAAAAATCCTCATAAGAGGTATGATTACCTGCCCGGTTGTTAAATTGCTTCTCTTCTCCAATCGTTGACTGACTGAATCCTTTATAGTCGTGTGCAGGAAAGACCATGGTGTCATCTGGTAGTTTAAACAAGACTTCAGTTAAAGAGTGGTACATGGCTTTGTTGTCGCCCAGTTGGAAATCTGTTCGACCACAATCTCTCACCATAAGGGTATCGCCGGTAAAAACGGCTCCATCAATTTGGTAAGTGATGTCGTTATTGGTATGTCCGGGTGTGTGTAATACATGAATTTCCTGTTCACCCAGTTTAAAGACATCACCATCCACCGCTAAGATATCAGCACACTCGGAACCGGAGTTTTTGTGCACGACCAATTGACCGCCCATACGTTTTCTGAGCGGACCCGCGCCTGTAATATGATCCGCGTGAATATGGGTTTCTAAAAGGTATTTGACCTTTAGTCCCAGTTCTTTGATATGCTGTTCATCACGATCAACCTTTTCTAGAACCGAATCGATCACCGCCGCTTCTTTGGTGGTTTCATCCCAAAGCAGGTAGGTGTACGTCCAAGTGTCGTAATCGAACAATTGTCGAATATTCATATATAGAAACTCCTTTGTTCAGATGCAAAACAACCTTTTTCTAAAGGTTTGTTAAGGATGTTTTCACGATTTAGTAATCATGCATTATCCCTTTTTTCAAACAAATAAACAAACGCTAATATTGCAACAAATGTGAAAGAAACATCTTTAATAAAAACAACTTATCGAAGTCGATAAACTGAACTCTTGAAGAAGCTTGCCATTAAGCAGACAGTGTCATGGCAAAACAGAAAAATGAACGATAAGTGGATTATGGTCTGAAATTTCGGGAACATCCAAGGCTTCCGATTTTTCGACTTTCAGCCCCCGATAAAATACATAATCGAGCGGTTGACGGTTGAGCGTTTTAATTGCCTGATGCGTTGGGTAAGACACTTCAGTGAGATTGAGATGTTTAATAGCTGTATTGAGCGTTTTAACGCGTGTTTTGTTCCAAGTATTAAAGTCACCACTGAGAATCATCGGCCCTTGTTTATCCGACAAAAGATGCAAAATCAGTTGTAACTCTTTTCTAAAGGCACTATGAGGAACAAAATTAATGGCATGAATGTTCACATGGGTTAAGGTTTCACCATTTTGTAAGGTATGTTCGGTAATCAAGGCGGTTTTGTGTGTCATCCAGCCAAGTTCTCGGCTTTGCGTCAAACATTGGTGATGGGCTTTCATCGCAAAAGCCGAAGCGGTTAACACCCCAAAATGCTTTTTCTTGGTCTCGATATTGGGCGCCATGATAAAAGGCAGGTTAAAGAATTTGTGTTGAGCGTCTCTGGCAACCGCTTCTTGTAACGATAGTAGGTGCGGGGGGTCAATTGATAATAATTGTTCTATCGGTCGGTGAATAAAATGTGAAAAATCGACTTTGTGTAAATTCCACGTCAAGAGCCCGAAGTAATTAGGTAAAACGGATTTGTTTTCAAGATGCAAGTGATGCGATATCGGTGTTATTTTGGGTTTATACATGGCTGATGTGTAACGTCTTATAAAATCGGTGCAATGGTGCGCGCCAAGTTCTCTAACAATAAGCGAATTCTTGTATCTGCCGGTTGGTAGGGAACACTTTGACTGATTAAGTTGTCTATCCAGTTCGAAAGTTGGGTAATGAATTGTTTTGAATATATGACATTGGTCACTTCGTAGTTGATAAATAATGAACGGTAATCCAGGTTGGCTGAGCCGAAAAGTGCCGCTTTGTCATCAATTAGAACCAGTTTTGCATGCATCATGCCCTGTGCATAACAGTAAACGTCACCGCCATTTTCTAAAAAGTCGCGCATAAAAGATCCACGACCCAGATCAAATATAAGATGATCCGAGGTTTCAGGTGTGATTAAAATAACTTTGACGCCTCGTTTGATGGTAACCATCAAGGCATTCATGATCGCACTGTCAGGAATGAAGTAAGGCGTGACAATGATAATTTGACGTTTAGCGAAATAAATGCTCTGTAAGAGGGATTCAAGCAAGGCATCGCTGTTAATGTCAGGGCCTGATGGGATGGTCTGCATAAAGCTTTGATCAGTCGTGTGTTCCGGAATGGTCTCTTTTGAAAGGGGGGTGTGTTCTTGTGTGGTGTAGTGCCAGTCTTCATTAAAGATTTTTTGGTAGTGTTCAATGATTGGACCTTCTATTTTGAACAATAAATCTATCCAATATCCTTTTTTGGGTTCATTGGCTTGCGACCCAAAATAATTATTCGATAAGTTCATTCCGCCCGTAAAAAGGATGTGATTGTCGATCAAGTAAATTTTACGATGGTTTCTTAAGTTCAGCTGGCTGTTTAACAGGTTTTTAAACAAGGGTTGGAAAAAACTATATTGACCCCCTACCCTTGTCAGGGCGTTAAGTTTACGTTGGTTTTGATAAATACTCAAAGAACCGACGGCATCCATTAACAGCCTAACTTTGACCCCTGAACTGGCTTTGCGAACCAGTATTTCTAAAATTTCCTGTCCAGTTTTGTCCAGTTCAAAGGAGTAGGTTTCCAGAAAAATTTGAGACTCTGCACTTTCCAGTGCTTGCATAAACTGTTGATACGTTTCGACGGCGCTTTGATGAAAAGTCACTTTGTTGCCAAGGGTGGTGCTGTTAATTTGGTTGGCACACAGCAAGGTATCATTAAGTTTGGCTAATCCTTTCTTTGGACGAGAGGTGATGAGTGTTTCTAAAGAAATATTGGGCTTGTTTTTTTTGTAGAGAAGCTTTCGTGAGCCAAAAATAACGTAAAGAAAAATTCCAATGAAAGGCAGTAGAATCAATGCAAGAATCCACGCCACTAGATTCTGCGGTGAACGACGCTGGTAAAGCATATGGAAAATGGTCATTAGAACCAGCACGATATTTAGCAGGTAAAGACCGATAACTAATTCACTTGTTTCATACGGCATAAAGATACATTCTCATTTTTTATTTTTTATTTTTATAAGAGTCAAGACAGCAAAGCACACCCCGTCTCGCTGTTTTAATGAATTGGTGTCTCTGTCTAGAACCATTTTTTTCGTTTAAGCAGTATCAGTTGCAGAACAATCATGCCGACTAATAATGCCACAAAAATGAAAAAAGCATTAGGATTGTTGGCACCCGGGATGCCGCCTACATTGATACCGAGTAATCCGGTAAAAAAGCCCAGCGGTAAAAAAATGGCGGCAATGATTGACAGCACATACATGCGCTCGTTGAGCTGTTCAGATATACGGCTTAATAGTTCTTCATGTGTCACGGCAGCTCTTTCTCTTACGGCATCGATATCTTCAATGTGACGCACGAGACGATCACTGATTTCTCGAATTTCCAGACGGTTTGTTTCATTCAACCAACTCACTTTTTCGACCATTAAACGACTGAGAGCCTCGCGTTGAGGTGCCAAGTAACGTCGAAGTGTGATGGTTTGTCTTCGTAAGGTTGCTAAATCGAAACGCAGGTTTTCGCGGTTTTCAGAAAGCGCATGACTTTCCAGTTCACCGGCTCTATCTTCAAATAAATTAATGGTATCACTCATTCGCCAGACCAGACGATCCGTTAAGGAGACCAAAAATTCAGCACAGTCTCTAGGACCCTTGCCTTTTTCGAGTTGCATTAAGATATCTTGAGTAGACAGCAAGTCCCGTTTTCGAGTCGAAATAATGCGATCATTATCGAGCCATAATCTAACGGAAACCATGTCTTCAGGATCTGAATCTGGGTTTTGGTTGACCCCTCTTAATGCGATCAATAATCCATCACCCAATGTGACTGCACGGGGGCGTGTTTCCTCTGTTAATAAAGCCTCTGCTGCAAGCGGTTCTAATCCACTTTGATTGCTAATCCATTCCTGAGAAAAAGAGCCCGTATAATCAAAATGTAACCAAAGCTGACCCTGCGATGGCGTCCATTCTTGAATGGACTGCCAATCTAAAAACTGTCCACTGCCAGTACCGTCGAATAAGTAAGCATGAATAAGTCCATTGTGGGACGATTGTTGTTGCATGAGGATTGCCTTATCATATTTTTCTTAAAGAAAACGGTGGATTAACCTTTAAATTTCATTTTGACGGGGGAGAAGAAATAGGTCAATTAAATTTTATCGTGTTTTGTTGATGTGATGTATTAGAAAACCGTAAAAATTTATTGGCGCACAGATGTACGCCATATCTGATGTTAGAGAAAGGTTATTGGTCTTGATCTGAACCCATGCCTTGACCATTTCCCATGCCTTGACCTTGACCATTTCTCATGCCTTGACCTTGATTCATGTGACCTTGGTTTTGAGGCGGCATATCAGGCATCTTTATGCCTCGTTCTTTAGCGCGTTGTTGCATGCGCTGATGGTTTTCTTGACGGATTTGGTTTCTTTCCGCTTGTGTTTTAGCAGCACGCAATTTTGCTCGGTGATCAGCTCTTTCTTGCTGGGTCATCATTTGACTGCCATATATTTGAGAAGACCCCTCTGCTGGAGCGGCCATTAATGCGCCGCTGTTTAAAGAAAGGGCGCCCGCGAGCACGGTAATAATCATTGGATATTTCATGCTTTAACTCCTTGTATTTGAGATATCACTTAAATATGACAGTGATAATCCCTAACCCAACTGGAGATATTTGTCACTATCATCTTTTAATGTTAATTGAGGAATATTACTTAGTCAATGAATAAGCTTTATCAGAAAGCGGTTAATGTGGCGTTCCTTTATATAGTGGATGTTTTAGGGGAGGATTATTCGTTGATGAACTTGCTGTGTTCTTTTACGAGTTTTAGATCATGTGAGTGTTGCAAGCCTTTCTCCTGCCTTTCCAGCGCTATCCGGGCATATATTTTTGACATATTTTGAATGGCTGGATCTTGAGATTTGGATAGTGCTTCGAACGCTTTTTGTAAACGTACTGATACCTCAACCATTCCAGCACCATCTCGAGATAATGACGTAAATGCATCGCCAAACATATCCTGTATTGATAACTCTGGTACTTGTATTCTGTCAAACAAAGGGGGAGGAGTGGTTTTTTGAGTATTCTTTTCCCCCCAGAAAGAAAATAATCTGACCATTCGACCGATGATATCAATAGCGGTTCCAGGATCATTGATGGCAGGAGATAGGGCTCGACTGGCTATTTCAGAGAGCACCACCAGCCCAAACCTGGGATCTTCGTCAAATTTTCGATCATTACCGATTAAAAAGCTGGCAGCAATAGTGGCGGTATCCAGTTTAGAAAGATCATTCTGTTCGCCTCTTACCGACGCCAGCTTCTTCCCTGGTGCGGAAAAAGTGCCCGGCAGAGCCTCGACAATAATAATGAGCTGAGCGGCTTCAGCAGCGGCCTGTAATTTTTCAATATCAACTCTTTGAACATAGCCAATCTGCTCGCCATAAATGGGAAAAGTATTTTCATGAGGTGGTTTTATTCGGCTGCCGCCTAGGCAGGGTGTCATAAGACGTTTTTGTAGAGCATCGTGAGTGGCTTTTTCAACTTTTTCCACGGTTTCTTCTAGTCGTCCCAAGCGAGCAATGCGATCTACCCAGCGAACAAAAGTGATGATGACTAGAGCAAAGGCTGTCAGAGTGAGAATAAATAAACTAAAACTACCCGCCTGACCATAATATTCATTTTTTAAAGCAATCAATGCAACAATGCTGAAAATAAAGACGCCAATAAAAATTGACAAGGCGTTTTGAGAAACATCGTCCGAAATGACCAGTGCAAAAGAACGTGGTGTCGTCGTTCGGCTGGTTGACGCATAAGCCGAGACCATTGATCCAGCGGAAAAGGTCGCTATCACCAGCATGCTTGATGAGATAATCGTGAGCAGTGTTTCAATCGACTCTCTGCTGATTTCCGGAAAGCGTTTTCCTAATTGAGTCTGATCTGCCAGATGCGCTAAAAAAACTACTCCAATGGAGAGTAAGCACATAATCAAAGGTTTAATCCATAAGCGTTCTCCAATACGATTGAAGAGAAAATTTAAACGATCTTTCATGAAATATCCTTGATATGGTTTAGAGCAGCCTGATTTAGAATAAGAGGGTTTTTAATTCTTAACGATATAATATAGAATGATTAAAGCAAGAATTTTTTGCAATATGAAATACTTTTTATATTTTTGTTTTCTTTAACTAAAATCATTATACTGAAAATCACTTATTTTTATTTAGGTTGTAAAGATTTGTGAAAATTCGTGAATATGAAAATTAGGAGAAAAATTATGGCAACTCAAGAAGTCACGCAACTGAAAAAAGATATTGAAGCGCTTAAAGGTGATATTCATCAGCTTACTAACACTATTAAAGAGCTGGCTCAAGAAAAAGCAACTGAAGGAAAGTCTAAAGTTTTTGAAGGGCTTCACATTGATGATCTGAAAGAGCAGTTGGATCATTTAAAGTCAAAAGGTAAGGATGGTTTAGGCGCGGTTGAAAGTGAAATAAAAACGCATCCATTTCAAAGCACGGCTCTCAGTTTTGGTATTGGATTTTTAATTGCCTTAATGATGAATAAAAAATAAATGTCAAAAGTGACTCTCTCAGAATTTATTATTTCGGTTGTCGAGCTGTTAGAAGCACAGTTTGAAGAAATGAGACTTTCTCTCCATAAAAGTGCATGGAGTTTGGCTTATATTTTGATTTCTTCTCTTTTTGTTGTGTTCGGTTTTTTGTTTTCCTTGTGGGGTATTAAACTGATTTTAGAGAAGTATATTGGGGAAGTCGGTTCTTATTTTGTTGTATCTGTTCTAACGTTCATACTGTCTTTTATCGTAGCAAAGGTGGCAGCATGGATAGCCAAAAAATAGCGAAACTGAATAAAGTAACGGCAATGCTGGAAGGGCGTTCAAGCAGCGCTAGAAAGTTGCCTTTAGACGTTGCTAAAGCAAGGTTGCGTTTAAGAGACCCCGGGGTTGAGATTACGCAAACCTTGAAAAGTTTAAATCACGGCGATGCAAAAGAAGCCATGACTTATTTTTTATGTGATAATTTCTTAACACCTTTAATCGTCAAACTCTTAAGTAAAAAGGAATCTTCCAACCCTCATTTAAATTAAAAATCCAAATGCATTAAATGATGGGGGCTTGACAGGTAAGTATGTACCGATTTTTACAGAATGTTATTTTGCTGTGCCTGATTGGTGGGTTGTCGGCTTGGGGGTGGACACTTTATCAGCAACAAAAGTCGACCCTGATGGATTCTCCGATGCCCGAGTTAGAAGAAGTCAAGGCGAAAGAGCAGGTCTCTGAACCCAAAACTAATGAAAAAGACTCAAATAAACAGACGGAATTAGATCTGAGGATTAAACAAAATTTTCAGGATGGCAGCGTTAGTTCAGTTGAAGATGTACCCCAGCCAGACTTGTCAAGCTCTTCTTCAACTTCGCTTAATGCGCCATCACGTTCTATTAATGAACTTTTGCCAGAAAAGTCAGTCCCTCAGCGACATTTTAAGTATGGTTATGAAGGAAAAGAAAATGATCTTTATAACCTCAATCTAGGCATTGAAAAAGATAATTTGAACGTCAAGCTGGGCGTACAAACAGATAAAAGCCGTAATACCAATATTAATTCGGTTGATATTGAAGTGAAATTACCTGAATAACCCCCTTTAAAAAACAACCAGGCCTGGCTGTTTATGCATTATCCTCTCGTAGAGAAATATCTGTTTCCCCATTTGGTTTATGAATGATTAATTTTAAGCTGCACTGTTCTGGCTGTTCACAAACAGGGGTTGGATCGTCTGCACAACAGTCGCCTGCTTCGATGCCGTTATAAAATACCAGCACGGTCACTAACAAAGCCTGTTGAGTTTCCTCAGCATTGAGAAGCATAAAACTGATGTCTGTGTCTGCTACACGATTGGTAAGGGTCAACCCTTGTTGTAGAGGCAGCTGTGTTTTTTCAATTTGTTGCAACTCCTCGTTCAACACGCTTTTGAAATCAGGCGTTTTCCAAGCAGTGAGTGTGCGTAATAGTTTTATCATGCTTTCTCCATTATGCAGAAATTTTTCCTAAAAAATGCTATTTGACGGGCTTAACAGGGGAGTTTGTTCTGTGATTGTTCTTTTAAAAACTACGTAAAATTATTGTGAATGGTTTCATTTTATCGCGGTCTATGCTAGTGTGCTATTGATCAATTAAAAAAACTAAAATAGAAGGATTGTTATGTATTTGTTTAAAAAGCCGCTTCGTCAAACTTTAACGGCAATTGCCTTTATGACAGGTGTGTCTGTCATGCCACAAGTTCAGGCTCAACCGACTGCTCCTGCACCGCACGGTGGTGGTATGCAGCAAATGCCGAAAATGACGCCGGAACAACAATCCATGATGATGGAATTGCAAAAAACACAACAGCAATTGCAGCAGACACAGCAAGAGCTACAAAAAATTCAGCAGCAAGTCTATAAAGAATCACCAGAGCTTCAAAAGCAGCGAGATGCATTGCAGGCAAAAGTCTCTGAAAAAATGTCACAGGGTGGGTATGACGCAGATAAAGAATTGAAAAAAATGAATGCGATGGTTGATAAATACCAAAACAGTAAGGAAAAACCCACTCAAGCTGAAATTCAAGCATTTCAGGCGAGCCAGAAAGAGTTTCAAGCACGTCAGCAAAAAGTGTTTCAAGATCCTGACGTTAGAAAAATGGCAGAAAACTTACAACAGAACGTGAAGGCAAAAATTGAAGCAACCGGCCCGAAAGGTAAATCGTTAATTGTTCGTTTAGAAAATCAAATGAAGAAACTGCAAGATTTGCGGCAAAAAGCAATGACGATGATGCGTAATCGTTAAAGCAAAGTGTGAAAAAGTCATAAAAAGCCGCTTAATTGCGGCTTTTTTATAGGTGTTGCCCCCGTCCTAAATAAGGGTAATCGTTTGATAATCGTTTTCCGTTTGGATTGGATGCATAGTAAGAAGGTTTTCCACCTCATGCTGTTGGTAACCGCGCTCTAATGCATAGCGAGCTAAACGACTTACTCTTGATTGAAGAACTGTCGTCTCCATACCATTTTCGATGGCTTCTTCCAAACAACTTGAAAGCATTTCTAGAGTGTCCACCTCATCTTCATGAAATCCATTTCCCTTGAGACGGGTCAAATTCATGTCAAATTGTTCCAACAATTGACGTGCTTTTAATGTTTTTTGAATATCAATGACGGATTCAGACTGCAGCATCCCCACCTTTTTTTGATAAGAACCGTCAATTTACCTGATGTTTTTCTTCTAAAACCCACTTAAGTTAGTCATCAGGTATCCGGTAGTTGTCCAGGGACTCAAATTTTAACCCGTCTCAGGAGCTGTGCATTTAACGCGACAATGATCGTACTTAAAGACATTAAAATTGCACCCACTGCAGGAGAGAGAAGGATCCCCCATGTGATGAAAACGCCGGCAGCAAGCGGAATTGCAAAGAGATTATAGCCTGCAGCCCACCAAAGGTTTTGCACCATCTTGCGATAAGTCGCTTTAGACAAATCAATGATTTTGGGAATGTCTCTCGGGTCAGAACGAACTAATACAATGTGACCTGCTTCAACTGCAACATCGGTTCCCGCGCCAATAGCAATGCCGACATCAGCCGTTGCCAATGCTGGCGCATCGTTGACACCATCGCCCACCATAGCGACCATTTTTCCTTTTTGTTGTAAGGTTTTTATCATTGTTGCTTTATCTTCCGGTAGTACTTCAGAAAACACTGTATCAATACCGAGTAACTCTGCTACACTCGCGGCAACAGCAGAATCATCGCCTGTCAACATTGCCACCTCAATACCTCGCCTGTGTAAAGCGTCAACCGCTTCCTGGCTTTCTTTTCGAATCGCATCGGCAATAATAAAAACTGCTATCGCATGGTTGTTTTTAATGAGGTAAATGGCTGTTTGTCCATTATCGGCACCATTTTTAGCAGCATTGAGCAGAGCCTCAGAAAACTGGATATTTTCCGTTTTTAAAAGTGATGCTCCCCCTATTTTATAGTTTTGTCCGGATATGGTCGCCGTCACCCCTTTGCCGCTTAAAGCATTAAAATTTTCGACTGGAACAAGCGATAGGTTTTTTTCTTCAGCCGTTTTCACAATGCCTCGAGCAATGGGGTGTTCGGATTCAGATTCAATACTGGCGGCAATGCTGAGTACGTCCTCTTCCTTGATGTTGTCTGCCAGTGAGGTTTTGACAACCCGAAATTCTCCAAGCGTGAGTGTACCGGTTTTATCAAAAACCACGGTATCCAGTTTACGCGCTTCCTCCAACCCTCGGCGATCCCGAATTAACAGACCATTTTTCGCACCTAATGAGGTTGAGATGGCCACGACTAATGGAATGGCTAACCCCAGTGCGTGAGGACACGCAATAACCAAAACTGTGACGACTCGTATGATGGAAAAATCGATGGAAGCACCCATAAACTGCCAGGTAATCAAGGTCAATACACCACTGGCAATGGCGACTGCTGTCAGCCATTGTGCCGCACGGTCGGCCAAGTGTTGTGCGCGGGATTTTGATTTTTGAGCCTCGGCAACAAAACGCATGATACCGCTGAGTTTGGTGTCATCTCCGATCCCGGTGACATTGACTCTGAGAGAGCCGGAGCCGTTAATGGTTCCAGCAATGACAGCATCACCTGTTTGTTTTCTGATTGAATTGGATTCTCCGGTAATCATCGATTCATTCAGATCACTTTGTCCTTTACGAATCACACCGTCAATCGGTACTCGATCTCCCGGACGAATCAATATAAGATCGCCTTTATTTAAGGCATCTATTGGCACTTCCTGCTCACCGGATTCATTAATACGCCAGGCGGTATCCGGGAGCAATTTAGCCAATTGATGCAGGGCGCCTTGTGCCTGATGAATAGAACGCATTTCAATCCAATGCCCAAGTAGCATAATGACGATCAAAGTTGCCAGCTCCCACCAGAGTGATTGCGCGTCAATGACGCCTAATTGAACCACCCAGGAAAAAATAAAAGCCACCAGTATGGCAAGTGAAATTAAAGTCATCATGCCAGGAAGTCTGGCTTTAAGTTCCAGCGCAGCACCTTTTAAAAAGACCCATCCGCCATAAAAGAAAATAAGGGTGGAAAGGAGGGGGGCGATCCAATCGGAGCCCTGAAATTGCGGTGCTTGATATCCTAAAAGATTCTGAATGTGGGGTGACCAGAGTATAACCGGTAGTGATAACAATAAAGACGCCCAGAATTTATCCCTAAACATGGAGGGAGAGTGTCCTTGGTGTTGGTTATGATTGTGATGCTCGTGTTCTGGATGATGTATGCTATGGTTCATGCGGACTCCTTGATTATTTGGGAGTGGCGTAACAAGATGATTTTAAAAATAAATCATTTTAGAGCGACATGTTTATTATCCTAAACCACTCTCTGCATGAGGTCAAAAAAAGATAAGTGTAATTGCTTATTTTAAGCGGGGTTTTATAACCGACTTGTCCATCACGTATAAAAATAGCCAGGCCTGGCAGACTAAGCAGAATCACTTGAATTAAAAACGGTAAAATAAGGGTAACTAAGCTAAAGGTTATCACAGCAGATTCAAACATCATGCGACTTAACAAACTTATCAGTCAAGCAGGGCTCGGATCCAAAAAACAAGCGGATATCTGGATTACACAAGGCCGGATAAAGGTCAACGGCCAAACGGCTAGGGTCGGTATGAAAGTCAATCAGCAGGATCAAGTCTTATTTGATGGACAATCGGTATCTTGGCATTCAGATGTATTTTTAATGGCGTACCATAAACCTGTCGGTGTGGTTTGCACGCATGACTTATCAGTCACCAATAACCTAGTTGAATCAACCGGGATTTCACAGCATTTTTCTGCCATAGGTCGATTAGACAAGGCATCAGAAGGTCTGATGATTTTAACCAATCAAGGAGACTTGACGAATCACATTCTGCAACCAGGGTTTGCCCACGAAAAAGAATATTGGGTTGAAGTGGATCAAGCGTTGACGCAACACTTTTTAACCACGATGCAGCAGGGTGTTGAAATTATTGGACAGATGACCCAGCCTTGTGAGGTGGAAGCAACAGGTGAGTGTTGTTTTAGAATTGTTCTCACACAAGGGCTGAACAGACAAATTCGTCGAATGTGCAAAGCACTGGGGTTTCGTGTGTTACGTCTGCAACGCATCCGCATCGCTCAAATCTGTTTGCGTGACTTACCGATGGGGACGTTAAGAGAGCTGAGCGAGGATGAAAAATCTGCGTTGCAACAACTGCTTCATATTCAGTGAATTTATCGAGGAAATGCGCCATTATTGATGTCTATACAAACACCGTTGATATATTCCGGCGAGAGAGTTCCTAACCAGCCGATAGTGTCAGCGACTTCTTTTGCCGTGGCGAAACGGCCTGTAATAACGTTTTGTTTAAAGGCATTGCGTCGAGCTTCTGGAATGACATCCAGCATGTCTGTTTCAGCCGGGCTGGGCGCCACCGCATTAATCAAAACACCTTCAGGCCCCAAAATTTTAGAAAAGCTTTTGGTTGCATTAATCAAGGCTGCCTTGCTCATGCCGTACCACACATCAGGATGACCGATTTGACCGGCAATGGAGGCATTATTCACAATACGGCCTCCACCTGACTTCACCATTTTCGAGCCGATTTCTTGCATGAGCATGACCGGTGCTTCCAGGTTTAATTTCATCAAGTGATGAATCTTTTCGGTCGGGTAGGCATTGTAGGGGAGCGAATACATAATGCCGGCATTATTGATAAGCACGTCAACCGGGTCGAGTTCGTTAACCAAGTTAGGAATGCCCTCTATATCAGAGAGGTCATATTCTATCATTGTGATGCCGGCATGATCTGCGAGGGGAAAGCTTGAAAAATCACGTGCTAGAACAATGACCTCGTAATTTTGATCTAAAAAATAACGGGTTGTTTCAAGTCCGATGCCTTTATTTCCACCGGTAATTAATGCTGTTTTCATAGTCTTCACTTGGTTTTTAAAAGGTGTGATTTAGCCTACCATACATCTTGTTTGAGGATTAAACGGTTTGATCTTTAAGGTAGGTCGGTCAATATATTTTATTGAATTTATTTCATAAAGTGGCGTAAAGTAGAACCTAAGAAACTTGTTGCAGGTTTTGTCAGGATGATAAAAGGTGCATAAGGAGTGGTTATGAATCGCATTGTAAAGTTTGATAAATGGGTGCCGTTATTGATTTTGCTGGGTGTTTTTTTGCAAAGTCCACCAGTAGTCAGTGCGACAACAACGGAGTCTTATGCTGGACAGGTCATTCAATTGACGGTTCATGATGCCATTGGGCCTGCGACGGTTGATTATATCGAACGATCCTTGGATAAAGCTGCACAAGGTCAAGCTGAACTGGTGGTGATTCAATTGGATACGCCGGGCGGGTTGAGCTCATCCATGCGAAGCATTATTCAAAATATTGCTAATTCTCCGGTTCCTGTTGCAACCTTTGTAGCGCCATCAGGTGCCCGTGCAGCCAGTGCGGGCACGTATATTTTATACGCAAGTCATATCGCGGCAATGGCGCCGGGCACAAACCTTGGCGCTGCGACACCAGTGCAAATCGGTGGCATTTCTTTACCAAGTCCTTCTGAAAATTCAAAAAAAACAGCGACCGAACCTGTTCCTGAAGATGCCAGTAAACGTAAAGCAATCAATGATGCGGTGGCGTATATTCAAGGGCTTGCTCAGTTGCATAATCGTAATGCCGACTGGGCTGAAAAGGCAGTTAGGGAAGCCGCCAGTTTATCCGCCAAAGCCGCATTAAAGCTCAATGTGGTTGACTTGATGGCCGATAATTTACCTGATTTGTTGCAACAAGTTGAGGGTAAAAAAATAACACTCAATGGAACCGATCGCATTTTAAAAACCGCCAATGCATCTATTGTTTCGTTTGCGCCCGATTGGCGCAGTGAATTTTTGAGTGTGATTACCAATCCCAATATTGCTTATATCTTATTATTGATTGGGATGTACGGCTTGATTTTTGAATTCCTCAACCCCGGTGGAATTGTGCCGGGCACCCTTGGTGCAATTGCGCTCGTGCTCGCATTATATGCTTTCCAACTCCTGCCGATTAACTATGCCGGTATGGCATTGATTCTGTTAGGGGTTGGGTTGATGATTGGAGAAGCCTTCGAGCCGAGTTTCGGTATCTTAGGAATTGGCGGGATTGTGTCCTTTGTATTCGGATCCATTATTTTGATGGATACGGAAGCACCGGGGTTTGGTATTGACCTGTCTGTCATTATCACTTTCGCAGCGATCAGCGCGTTAATCTTGATTGCAGTGGTACATCTCGCACTGAAGTCTTATCGACAACCGATTGTCAGCGGCATTCAGGAGTTAGTGGGCGGAGAAGGTATCGTTGTGGAAGATTTTGCTGATAAAGGACATGTCATGATTCACGGTGAACACTGGCAAGCCATCAGTCAGGTTCCATTGAAAAAAAATCAAACGGTTAAAGTGATAGGGCTTAAAAACCTGACGTTAACCGTGAAACCGATCGATTCGACAAAAGAGGAGACATTATGATGACCGGCTATAGTTTGTATATTGTGCTCGCGGTGGTAGTGCTGTTTTTTATCAGTGCCATTCGAATTTTACGAGAGTATGAAAGAGGCGTTATTTTCATGCTGGGGCGTTTCTGGAAAGTGAAAGGTCCGGGGTTTATTCTGGTGATTCCCGTTATCCAGCAAATGGAAAAGGTCGACTTACGAACCATTGTAATGGATGTGCCCAGTCAGGATGTGATTTCACGAGATAATGTTTCGGTGCATGTCAATGCTGTGGTTTATTTTCGTGTCATTGAACCCGATAAAGCCATTATTCAGGTAGAACATTTTAATGAAGCCATCAGTCAGTTGGCGCAAACGACGTTACGCTCGGTTCTAGGTCAGCATGAATTGGATGAAATGCTGTCGGAGCGTGACCGACTGAATGCCGATATTCAAACGGTTCTGGATCAACAAACCGATGCCTGGGGCGTGAAAGTCAGTAACGTGGAAATCAAACACGTCGACTTGGATGAAAGTATGATCCGAGCGATTGCGAAACAAGCGGAAGCAGAACGAACACGTCGAGCCAAAGTCATTCATGCGGAAGGAGAAATGCAGGCCTCGCAAAAGTTACTGGAAGCGGCTCAGATTTTGTCACAACAGCCGCAAGCTTTGCAATTACGGTATCTGCAAACCTTGACCGAAATCGCCAATGATCGGTCGAATACCATTGTCTTTCCGTTGGAATTGATTGATTCGCTGTTTAACAAAGCCAAATAATAGCCAGGCCTGGCTATTATTGAGGCCGAAATGTTGAGGGGTTGGTAAGTCTAGCGGGTAAGCTTGTGTACGCGAAAACTACGGCCTTTCAATTTGCCTGCACCTAATTGTTTGAGGGCTTGTTTGAATACCGATCGAGTGACGGCGACATACGATTTTTTGTCGGTAATTTTGATTTTACCCACTTGTCCGGCATTCAAAACGTCGTTGGCTGTTAAGGCGCCTAAAATATCACCGGGGCGAAGTTTGTTTTTCTTGCCGCCATCAATCAATACGGTCACCATTTTTGCCTGTAAAGGCGGTTGGTTCAGTAAGCTGGCGTCCGGTAACGGCTCGGGTTGAATGTCTTGATTCAGGTATTCAGATAAAATGGCGACCTTATAACTTTCTTTATCACTGATAAAACTGCACGCCATGCCTTGGCTGCCCGCACGACCGGTTCGGCCGATGCGATGGACATGCACTTCCGGATCATGTGCTAAGTGAAAGTTCACCACCGCATCAAGCGCGTCAATGTCCAAGCCACGAGCAGCGACATCGGTCGCCACTAAGATCGAAATACTTTTGTTCGCAAACTGAATTAAGGTTTGATCTCGATCACGTTGTTCCAAATCACCATGCAATGCCAACGCACTGAACCCCGAGTCACGTAAGGTATCGGCTACCATTTGAACGTCTTTTTTGGTGTTACAAAATACCACGCTGGATTCCGGTTTGGCTTGCAACAGGACTAAGCGTAAGGCTTGCAAGCGTTGTTCGGTGCTCTCAACGTTATAAAAATGTTGAGAAATGGTGCTGTCATCATGTCTGGAGTTCACTTCCACTCGTACAGGGGCGTGCATTATTTGCTGGCTGATTTTTTCAATTTGTTTTGGAAAAGTGGCACTGAATAATAACGTTTGGCGTTGGTCGGGTAACTGTTCGTTAATGGCATCCAACGCAGGTTGGAATCCCATTTCCAACATTCTATCCGCTTCGTCTAACACCAATGTATGCACTTCATTTAAGGTTAAGCGTGCTTTTTTGAGGTGATCTAGAATTCGTCCGGGTGTTCCGACAACAATATGTGCGCCTTGCTGTAATGAGCTGATTTGTGGTCCCATCGGCATACCACCGCATAAAGTTAACACTTTTATGTTGTGTAGTTGACGTGCCAAGCGACGGATTTCAGTCGCTACTTGGTCAGCTAATTCTCGCGTTGGACAGAGCACCAGTGCCTGTACATTAAAATTTTTCACATCTAATTTCTGGAGCACACCCAAACCAAACGCAGCGGTTTTTCCCGAGCCTGTTTTGCCTTGTGCAATGACGTCTTGTCCTTCCAGAATAGGCGGTAAACTCTGTGCTTGAATGTCCGTTAAAAAATGGTAATCCAAAGTTTTCAGGTTACTTAAAAGATCAGGGTGAAGATCAAGTGTTGAAAAAGCCAAAGCGGTTGAAGCGGATGAGGTACTCAAAGATGTGTTCCTTAGGGCAAAAAAAAGAAAATAACCAGGGGTGAATATGTATCGGTATTATAAAGCTTTTACTCTAGCAATAGAGGTTAAAAACAAGAAGTTTTCACCTCTTCTATGAAGGCTTGTTAGTTGCTGATTATGCCCGTTTAAGGCGCTCGTGATGTCACTGTGTGGCTGATTTGATCCAGTACGTTTGATATTTTTTCGATTGCAGGACAGTTTTCTGCGTGATGACGTTTACCAATATATACAGGGTCGTTATAACTTAACCAAACCTGAGAGTTTTTATCTTTCCAGACCAATGCTTTTAAAGGCATATCAATGCCGATTGTTTGAGTACAACGCATAAAAGGTGTTCCACCTTTTGGATTGCCAAAGATCAATACCGATGTGGGTCGTAGCGTTTGTCCGACCGATTTTGCCCCTGCGGTATGATCCACCTTGATAAAGATTTTTAACCCCTTCGCTTTGACGGCGTTTTCAAGTTTTATCATGGTCTGTTGGGCTGAGTAAGGACTTTTAATGGAGATTAACCCATCTGCTGCCAGGACAGAGGTGGAGATCATAAACAATGCGGACATTAAAATAAAACCGAGACGTTTCATGTGATTAACCCTCTTGAGTTCAGTGGCGGATAAAATCGTTATTTGAAATCAGCCTATGCGTTTTTAAATAGAATGTCAAATAAAAATAAGCACGAATTTTATGGTAACTGATTGATTTTTAAAGCTTAATAATGTTTGTTTTGAGAGGTAATGTATCCAAGTTTTTCGTCTCAACTGTTTCAGTCTCTGTCTTCTGTTGGCGATCTCCCGATTCTTAAAGCGAACTCATTTTTGGCAAAGTGCTTCATCTAGCGTAAAATGCGCTTTCTATTTAAAACCAGAGTGTCTTTTACCTGCTTCCATGTCTGAATTGATCGATTTTTGTGATAAAACCGCTGTATTAAAAGCCGTTGACCAAGCATTGGTGAAGGATCGCTTTTTTCTGTCTAAACAGTTGCAACGGTTTAAAGTGCATGCAAAAACCACAGAGACCGATTTCGAAGCACTCAAAAACGACTCCGCCTGGCAGAAATTTTGTGAGCGACTCGCAACCTCTGTCGCAATGGTGCAGAAAAATCAGCAAGCCGTTCCCAAAATCACTTATGACAATCTGCCCGTTGCAGAACGTCGTGACGAAATACGGACATTGATTCAGCAACATCAAGTGGTGGTGATTGCCGGGGAGACGGGGTCGGGCAAAACCACTCAGATTCCAAAAATCTGTCTGGAAGCAGGGCGTGGCGTATTTGGTCGCATCGGCTGTACACAGCCGAGAAGGCTCGCAGCGCGCAGTGTGGCAGAGCGTATCGCGGAAGAGCTGGGTTCAAGTCTTGGGCAGTTGGTTGGGTATCAGGTTCGATTTCATGACCAAGTGCATCCGCAAAGTTTGCTGAAAGTGATGACCGATGGTATTTTGCTGGCCGAAATTCAGAATGACCCTTACCTGAACCAGTACGACACCATCATTATTGACGAAGCGCATGAGCGTTCCATTAACATCGATTTCTTGTTGGGTATTCTGAAAAAGCTGTTGCCAAAACGTCCGGATTTAAAACTGATTATCACTTCGGCAACGATTGATACCGAGCGCTTTGCCAAGTTTTTTGAAGGCGCACCGATTATTGAAGTGAGTGGTCGTACCTATCCGGTGGAAGTACGTTACAACCCGTTGGTCAAGGTAGAAGATGACGAAGGCAATGAGTTTGAGCAAGATATTCCAACGGCGATTTTGCATGCCTTAGAAGAGTTGTCAGAAATCGATCCTTTCGGCGATGTGCTGGTCTTTCAAGTGGGAGAGCGAGACATCAAAGAAACCGCAGAGGTTTTGCGTAAACAGAATTTAAAAAACACTGAGATTGTGCCGCTTTATGCTCGTTTGAGTATGGCAGAGCAGAATAAAGTTTTCCAAACCTCACAGAAACGTCGCGTCATTTTATCCACCAACGTTGCAGAAACCTCCTTGACGGTGCCGGGTATCAAGTTTGTGATTGACCCAGGCCTGGTCAGAATTAGTCGTTATTCGGTGCGCTCCAAAGTCCAACGATTACCGATTGAAAAAATCTCGCAAGCCTCTGCTAACCAGCGTGCCGGCCGCTGTGGTCGGGTGAGCTCCGGTGTCTGTATTCGACTCTATGACGAGGATGACTTTAAAAATCGTCCGGAATTTACGCCACCGGAAATTCACCGCACCTCGCTGGCCACCGTTATTTTGCAGATGACGCAAATGAAGCTGGGCTCGGTGAAACATTTCCCGTTTATTGAGCCGCCCGAAGACAAGGCAGTCAATGATGGGTTTCGTCAGTTGCATGAAATTGGCGCGCTGGATGAAACACGCCGTTTGACCGAAAGTGGTCGGCATTTGGCGAAGTTGCCGCTTGACCCGAGAATGGCGAAAATGGTGCTGGAAGGTCAGAAAAATGGGGTGTTGGCCGAAGTGTTGATTATTGCCGCTGCCATCAGTATCCAAGACCCGCGGGATATGAATGAATCAAACCGTCAGGCAGCGAATCAAGCTCATAAAGTTTTTGAAGATCCACGTTCGGATTTTTTATTCTTTTTAAACTTATGGCGTTTTTATGAAGATAAACGCCGTCATTTGAGTCAAAACAAATTACGAAAACTCTGTAAAACCAATTTTCTGTCCTACATGCGAATGAAAGAATGGCACGACTTGTTTTTCCAGTTAGAAATGAGCTTGAAACGCATTGGCACCAAAGTTGGTGAGTTGCATCTGTATGAAGAAGTCACGCAGGGTAAAAATGTCACAGAGCGGTTGTCTGACACCCATTCAATGGCCGTACACCGTTCTTTGATGGCAGGGCTGTTAGGGAATATTGCCATGCGCGATGATGAGAACACTTATCTGGGCGCGCGTAATACCAAGCTATTCATTCACCCGAGTTCCGTGATGTTTAGACGCAAGCCAAAATGGATGTTGTCGGGTGAGTTGGTGGAGACCAGTAAGCTGTATGCCCGTAATAATGCCATCATTGATGTGAACTGGGTGGAGGGAATCGCGCCGCACTTGATTAAACACAGTTATACCGATCCGCATTGGCAGAAAAAAGCCGGACAAGTCGGAGCATTTGAATCGGTGACACTTTATGGCTTGCCGATTGTGAATCGTCGTCGCTGTAATTACGGCCCGATCAATCCGAAAGAGGCACATAAGATTTTTCTGCGTCATGGTTTGGTAGAAGGGGAATTGAATTCGAAGGTCGCGTTTTTTGTTCATAACCAAAAAATGATTGCTCAGATTCATCATATTGAGTCGAAATTGCGCCGTCCGGATTTCCTGGTGGAAGAAGAGGTGTTATACGATTTTTATGCGGAGCATATTCCAGAACATATTTATAGTCTGCCCGCATTTGAAAAATGGGTACGCAAAACAGAAAAAAATGACCCAGACGCACTGAAAGCGTTGTATTTAACACAGGAATTTTTGTTGAAACAATCGTTCGACAGTCGTTTGAATGTGGAGTATCCAGATCAATTACAGATTAAAAATCAGCTGGATTTAGACATCGATTACCATTTTGAACCGGGCAAAGCACAGGATGGAATGGTGGTGAAAGTGCCGTTGTCAGCATTGAATCTGGTGCAATCCGAGGATTTTGAATGGCTGACGCCAGGGTTGTTGAAAGAAAAAACCGCTTTTTATATCAAAGCATTACCAAAGCAACTTCGTAAACAGTTTATCCCGGCTCCGAATACTGCCGAATGGGTGCTGAAAGAAATGGCGCCCGGTAAAACACTGGAAGGACGTAAATCCGATTATGTCACGCAACTGGTGTGGGCTTTGAATCGACGGGCTCAGCAAAAGGTTGCGACCAGTGATTTTGAAAAAGTCGATTTGCCGGAATACTTGAAGCCTTATTTTGTGCTGCAAGATGACAAAGGTAAAAAGATTGCGGAGCAAGCGGACTTGGAAGCGTTGAAAGCAGACTATCAGCATTTGGTCGATGCCCGTATTCAAAAACACCAATCAAAGAAAACCCCGGAAAATCGGGTGATTGAAGCATGGGATTTTGGAGATTTGGCCGTTTCTCAAACCATTCGATCGCAAGGTGTGGACATCGTCGCGTATCCAGCGCTGCAAGTCTCAGGCAAAACCATTGAGTTGGCATTGCTGGGAGATGACGAACTGGCACAAACACGCCATGCTGAAGCGGTGCTGGCGTTAGTGAAAAAAGAGTTGGCCGAGAAAGAAAAGTATTTACAGAAGAAACTGCCTATGCAAAAGGCTTGCTTGTGTTATGCCCCTTACGGCACGTGTCAGGAATTGACGCAACAAGTGATTGATCGCGCTTTGTCACAACTCATTACGCATCCGGAAAAGATTCGGCAACAAGTTGAGTTTGAAGCGGTTTTAGACGCCGCGCGTTCGAACTGGATTGAGCAGGCACAGCAAGTCGCCTCTCAAGTCAATACCATTTTGAGCGCACACCAGAAGATTGCAAAGCAAGTGAAAGGACGTGTTAACCCACGTTGGTTGGCTTCCGTGGCAGATATTCGTTCGCAGTTGGATCAGTTGATCAGTAAAGATTTTGTGCGGATCACACCTGAAGAATGGTTTAAGCAGTTACCACGCTATTTACAAGGATTAGAGAAGCGCTTAGCTAAAATCGATGTGGACCCTGGCAAAGACCAGAAAGCGATTCGTGAGATTCAGCCTGTTTTGGATGCTTATGAAACCTTGTCAAAAGAACCTGCGTATCAAAATCATCCAGGCCTGGTCGAAATTCGCTGGTTAATTGAAGAGTTACGTCTGTCTTTGTTTGCTCAACCCATGAAAACGTTGAAGCCCGTTTCAATTCAGCGTTTGGAAAAGAAGCTCCGAACACTTTAATTTTTTTAAGAGAGGCTTACTTTGCTGTTATTGTTATGGGTGACTGTTGAGGAAAGATTTCTGTAACAAGGCATTGTTTGTCAGTTCTGACATATTTCTGATATAATCCACCGTAAGCAAAATTATTTATTAATACTGATTTGCTTATTTCTTTTGCATAATTTACAAGGAGTCGTTATGCGCTTAAATCAATCTAAGTTAGTGTCTTTATTTATGTTGTTTTCTTTTGCTTTTGGAACTTTATCTTTGACAGGGTGTTCTGATAGCGCGGAAGAAAATATGAAAGAAACGTACCAAGAAGCTAAAGAAGATATGGGCGAAGCAGCTGAAGATACTCAAGAAGCGGTTGAAGACGCTGGTCAAGCTGTTGATGATGCAGCAGAAGATGCTGAAGATAAAATGGAAAAATAATTTATCTTTTTGAAAGGTTGTAGAAATCTTTAAATCAGTTCGTAATAAGTATTTGCTGAACTCTGTGTTGAGATTTAGCATAAATCAAAAGGAGTATTTATGCGTTTAAATCGATGGAAACCTACCCCTTTGGTATTAAGTCTTACGGTCATTATGGGGAGTGCTTTTTTAACGGCTTGCAGTGAAGATTCACAACAAAAAACTGCTGAAGCGATTGAAGATGTTAAGCAATCAACCAGCGAAGCCTATGAAGAAGCGAAGCAGACGACACAAGATGCAATAGATGGCACGCAAGAGGTCGTCTCCGATTCGGTGGACTCTGTGAAAGAAGCGGCTGATACGGCGGGTGAAGAAATCTCTGATACGGCTGAATCTGTTAGCGAAACCACAAAAGAAGCCATCAATGAAGCCTCTGAAGAAGTGGGTGAAACGGTGGCAGCAAGTAGTGTTTCTGGGCAAGAAGTTTATTCAACCTGTGTCGGTTGCCATGGTGCAAGCGGTGAAGGGGGCGTTGGTCCGAAGCTTGCCGGTCAAGCAGAAGATGCGCTGGTTGAAAAACTAAAAACTTATCGGTCAGGTAAAGAAATTGGTCCGATGAGTGCCATGATGATTCCGAATGCTCAACAATTGTCAGATGACGAGATTGAAGCTGTTTCAAACTATATTACGACGCTATAAGTTTTTATAAACAATCGTTTTAATCAAAAACTCAATTCATTTGAATTGGGTTTTTTTATGTCTGTTTTTCAGGTGGACGACCTTGTAATCCGCCGGAATGATAAAGAATCACTTTGGCGCCTGGAGGAATCTTGTTAGCAGCCAGTTCTTCCAAGAACCCATAAACCATTTTACTGGTATAAACGGGGTCTAAAGGAATCTCAAAATGGTCTTCAAACCCTATACGCGTTGTTTGAATCTCCGGGGTTTCTTTGCCATAACCGTGTCCACAATAATCCTGTAATAATTGCCATTGAGTGACCCCTTTTTGATTGTGATGAATGCCGCTGAGTTGTTCTATCGTCGCGATTAAATAATTCGCTTGCTTTAGTGTTGCAACTCCTAAAAGATGACGAGGCTGGTTGATGGAAGACGCGCTAAATTTGATCAAGCCTGCTAAGGTCCCTCCGGTACCGACTGCGCTGTAAAGATGAGTCCAATCAGGGCACTGCATTGCTAGTTGTTGTGACAATTCCTCGAACCCTTGTAAGGCCAACTCATTCGTACCCCCTTCCGGTAAAATGTAGCTGTCAGGAAATTGCTGTTGTAACTGATGTAAGAAATGAGCTTGGGTTTTTTGGCGATAATCTATCCGGTTTAAAAAATGTAGTTGCATTCCATTATTATGGGCTTCTTTTAAAGTTGGACTCCACTTGTTAGGTTGGTTCTCCAGCTCGTCTCCACGAATGAATCCAATGGTTTTAAACCCGAATGATTTTCCCGCAGCCGCAGTGGCGGCAATGTGGTTGGAGTAAGCGCCTCCAAATGTCAGTAAGCTTTTTTTGCCTTGTTGTCTCGCTTCAGCTAAGTTGTATTTGAGTTTATGAAGTTTGTTTCCCTGGATAGTAGGATGATTTAGGTCATCTCGTTTCATCCATACTTGGATGGCTTTTTCGTCGAATAATGGATGATTCAATGGGGTAAGCGGTGTGAACTCTAGTAGTGTATTCAATGATTTCATCAGTCAAAAACCTTGTTTTGATTGAAAATAAGCAGGTAATTACTTACGCGTATCAGAACTTTTGGTAGAATATGATTCAATTTTAACCCAAATAGGAACTGAGTAAATGGAACAATTAACCACCAGTTTGGATGTGATGTTTATTTTGTTAGGTGCCATTTTGGTACTTTTTATGCACGCAGGTTTTGCTTTTTTAGAAGTTGGAACGGTGCAACATAAAAACCAAGTGAATGCGTTGGTTAAAATAATGACGGATTTGGGTGTCTCCACCGTTGCTTATTTCTTTATTGGGTATGGTGTGGCTTATGGGGTTTTTCTGGGCTTCAACCTCGATGGGCAGCTAACACAAGCCATGACTGAAAAATCGGGCTATGAGTTGGTTAAGTTCTTTTTTCTAATGACATTTGCGGCGGCTATTCCAGCCATTGTTTCAGGGGGGATTGCGGAAAGAGCCCGATTTTACCCTGTTTTATTGGCAACTTTTTTAACGGTCGCTTTTATTTACCCATTTTTTGAAGGGATGGCTTGGAATGGTAACCTTGGAATGCAAAGCTGGTTAGAAGCATCCTACGGTGCCCCTTTTCATGATTTTGCCGGTTCCATTGTTGTGCATGCCGTCGGTGGCTGGATTGCCCTAGCGGCCATTATCGTGTTGGGTTCTCGCACAGGACGTTATGACAGTAATGGCAATATGCGTCACGTTTATCCACCCTCCAGCATTCCGTTCCTGGCGCTGGGCGCATGGATTTTATCGGTCGGCTGGTTTGGCTTTAATGTGATGTCTGCTCAAGCGATTGAAGGCATTCAAGGTTTGGTTGCGATGAACTCGTTAATGGCAATGGTGGGCGGTATCTTAGCCGCGACCTTTGTCGGCGATAAAGATCCTGGTTTCATTCATAATGGTCCTTTAGCCGGTTTGGTTGCAATCTGTGCGGGATCGGATGTAGTGAGTCCTTTAGGGGCGCTGGTGATTGGCTTGGTAGCGGGAGCCTTGTTTGTAAAAGCGTTTACCTGGACACAGAAGACTTTAAAAATCGATGATGTTCTTGGGGTTTGGCCTTTACACGGCTTATGCGGGGTTTGGGGGGCGATTGCCGTCGGAATCTTTGGAAGCACCGCATTAGGGGGTCTAGGCGGCGTTTCGATGATGTCTCAAATCTTGGGAACACTGGCAGGGGTAACTGTTGCCTTGATTGGTGGTTTTGTGGTGTATATTTTGGTCAATAAATTAATGGGGCTGCGAATGTCCGATGAAGACCAGTATGAAGGGGCCGATCTGTCTATTCATAAAATTCATGCAAACCCTCCTCGCGAAGAGTTTTAAGCACTTCGAGTTGTTCACGTTAATTTAAACCCGCTGTTAAGGCGGGTTTTTTGTTATAGTTTCTTTTTTGTTTTTTTAAGACCTTCATTTCTATGCGTAAGTTATCTCCCGACCAACTGTATCGATTTACCCAAATAAACCCGCAGGATTTCCAAGCCAAAGCTTCGGATACCAAAGAGTTTATGAAACGATTTCATCCCAGAGCGTATCAATCGCTTAATTTTGGTTTACATTTAAGACGAAATCAAAACCATATATTTATTATGGGGGAGCCGGGTGTCGGTCGTATCGGCATGACGAAATCAATGTTGAGGGAAGCCGCCAAGCGTAAAAACATTCCACAGGATGTGGTGTTGGTTTCTGATTTCAGTGAAGCTAGCAAAACGCAGTATCTGTATTTTAAAGCTGGGCATGGCTTAGGGTTTAAGCATGCCATTGAAGAATTTATTACGCAGTTGAAAACACAGCTTCCGGTGGTGTTCGATGGACATGCTTATCAGCTAAAAAATCAACAACTTGAAAATGATTTGGCGCAAAAACAAGAAAGTGCTTTAGAACCGGCATTGGATTTAGCGGAATCATTGAGTATTGAAGTTCAGCAAAACGAAAATAACTTTGTGTTATTTGCGGTCGTTGAAGGTGAACGATTACGAATGGCGGATCTGAAAAAACTGGATGAACCTTTGCAGAAGCATTTTATGGATGCCCTGGATCAGGTTGAAGAAGCTTTAAACAAAGGGTTAACTCACTTTCCATTTTTGCAGCATGAGTATATGGATGCGGGTAAAAAGCTGAATACCGATGTTACGAATCAGCATTTAGAGCCTTTAATTGATGCGCTCAAGATGGAGTTTGGTGAGAATCATGGGGTTAAAGCCTATTTAGACGCTCTGCAAAATGCCATTGTCTCTAAGCTACATTTGTTTTGGGATCAGTCTGCCGAGCAAGTGACCAGTAATGCACAAACCTCGATGGAAGAGTTGCTGGCGGAACAGTCCGGCATGTCGGTATTTGAAGTGAATTTATTGGTTGATCATACCGGGTTAAAACATGCACCAGTGATCTACGAACAGAATGCGACCATGCCGAAGCTATTCGGTTATACGATTAACTCAGCCAGCGCCAATGCCACCGATACTTTGACGTTAGCAATGAACCATCAGGCCGGTTTATTACAAAAGGCGAATGGCGGCTTTTTAATGCTGAGTATTCAGTCGGTTTTAAAAGACCCAGAAATCTGGTCGAACTTAAAAGCCGCTTTAATGAGTAAACGTCTGACATTTGAGATTCCTTCTTCCAGTAGTGTCGTGCCATATCATTTGCCGGACTATCCTTTAGAAGTGACCTTAGTGTTGATCGGTCAGGCAGAACACTTTTATGCCTTGCAGGAGCTTGACGCTCAGTTCAACCGTCTATTCAAGGTTCAAGTCGAGTTTGAAGTGGAGCTTGAAAGAACCGCCGAGCATGAGTTGGTGCTGGCACAACAGCTGTCAAGCGAAGTCGAAGCTTGGGAAGATTTACCGGTGATGCCTTCAGCTTTAGAGCGTTTGATTGAATATGCTTCACGCTTGGTTGAATCACAAGGGCGCTTGTATACCAATAAAGCCATTTTACGAGATGTCTTAGCAGAAGCGAATGCCTTTGCCCGTGCACATGATGAACAGGAAGTTACGCGTGAGACGATTGAGGCGACCATTCAACAACGAGATTTTCATACCGGCTTAATGGAGGATTATTACCATCGTGCGATTATAGAAGAGCAAGTTTTGATTACCGTCAGTGGTCACCATATCGGAATGGTGAATGGTTTGACGGTTCTGACGATGGGACGTCAATCATTTGGACAACCGGTTCGAATCACCGCTCAAGCTTCTGCAGGTGATGAAGGTGTGGTGGATATTGAACGTGAAATTGAAATGGCGGGGCCGATACATTCTAAGGGGATGCTGATCTTATCTGGGTATTTGCGTGGTCGTTATATGAAGCTTAAATCTTTAGGATTCAGTGCATCAGTGGTCATGGAGCAAACTTATGATGGCATTGAAGGTGACAGCGCTTCTTCAGCCGAACTGATTGCGTTGATTTCTTCTATTTCTCAAGTGCCTTTACGTCAAGACATTGCCATTACAGGTTCGGTGAATCAATTTGGAGAGATCCAACCGATTGGCGGGGTGAATGAAAAAATTGAAGGGTTCTTTAAGGTGTGTAAAGCGCGTGGGTTAACCGGAACACAAGGTGTGATTATTCCTGAAGCCAATACCAAGCACTTGATGTTGAATGCAGAAGTCAGAGCTGCGGTGGATGCAGGAAAATTTAATGTCTATGCCATGAGTCATATTGATGATGCGTTAGGGTTGTTGTCGGATATGGCAGTAGGAGAGGAGCAGGAAGACGGTTCTTTTCCGGATGGCAGTATCAATGCCCGAGTGTTAAAAGCGTTAGAGAAAATGAACGAAAAGCACGACCATGATGACGATTGATGCTTAGCTGTTTTGTTTATTTTGTCGCGCTTGCATACGTCGTTCCCAGGAGCGACGCACATGCCATTTCCAGAACATATGTAATCCAAAATAACTGCTAACCGCCAATGCAGCTCCGACCGAAACACTGCCTAAATAAAGGGGGAGCCAAAGTTCGCCAAGGGTGGTTAAAATCCAATTCCAGCTCATTTCAAAGTGGAGTCCGGCTTCTGCCGGGGTGCCGAGAATCCATGTCCCCACCAGATAATTGAAGTAGAATATGGGAGGCATGGTAAAAGGGTTGCTGATCCAAACCAATGCAACACTCAGTGGCAAGTTGGCGCGGATTAAAATGGCGGTAATGGCTGATGTCACCATTTGAGAAGGGATGGGGATCGCCATCCAAAATAAACCATTGGCAAAGGCTTTCGCGGTGTTATGCCGATGAACATGCCATAGATTAGGGTTACCAAGCCATTTTGCTAAAAAACCTAACCCCTGCATATTTTTAATTTTTTCAGGATTGGGAGAGTATTTTTTGAATATTTTCTTCGCCATATGTTTCGTTACTTTGTTCTAGGGTTTATTTGCAGTAGTTATGCCTTTTATCAGCTGACGAGTTTTCCCGGTTGGGGTATATTCAGTATAAGTTTTCTGTTGCTCAATGGCCTGATAATCTTAAAGTTGATGCCGACTTTCTATACAAGGAAGTTGGCATTTTATCAGCTGCCTTTCAGTGACATCCTATTTCATATTATTATAGGATTTCTGGTTGGCTTTATCTGGGTATTTTTGCATTCTTTTTTGACAAATTCATTACCCAATAACGCCTATTTCACTCCGGTTGAAGTTGAAGGTAAAATTCTTGACTTACCTCAAATTCAATCTATCGGTACTACACAAGAGCACACTCGAATAAAGTTTTTGTTTGAACTTTCCGCTTTAGAGGGCTCTGCACCTAAAAATACCCAGGCCTGGGCGTTATTACCACCAAAGATTCAACTAAGCTGGTATGGCGCGAATGCTGTTCCCAAAACAGGAGAGACCTGGCGTTTTAAAGTAAAACTTAAGCCCCGTCATGCAAGTGTCAATCCGGGTGGGTTTGATTATGAAACTTATTTATTTCAAAAAGGGATTGCGGCGCGTGGGTATGTCTTAAATCAAACGGGTGCTGCTCAACGAATAGAGGGGGGTGGGGTTTGGCAATATCGATATGGGTTGGCAAGTCATTTAAGACCTCTGTTTGAAGGCAGTGATTTTGACGCGATTTATCAGGCTTTGATTTATGGCGATAAAAGTCAACTTTCAGTAGAGGATTGGGAGTTGTTTCAAAAAACGGGCACCATCCATTTAATGGCAATTTCAGGATTACATATTGGGATTGTTGCCGCACTTGGGTTTGCTTTGTTTGCGCTGCTCTGGAAAGTATGGATTCGGTTTGCTTCTTGGCAGTGGGTTGCACAGACACCCAAGCCCATTTTTGCCTCTGTAGGGGCGATTATAATGGCAACCCTTTATATGGCAATGGCCGGGTTTTCCATTCCGACCCAGCGTGCCTGGTTGATGGTGGTGGTAGTGCTGTTGTTTTTGTTTATTCGGCGAAAATTTCAACCTTGGTCGGCGTTAGCTTTATCGGCGTTTTTAATTGTTTTATGTGATCCCCGTTCTGTTCTAAGTCATGGGTTTTGGTTGTCTTTTATGGCGGTGGCGCTTATTTTCGGTGTTTTGAGGTTACCAAGGGTCAAGGTTGCACCGAACTGGCAAAAAATGATAGCCGTTCAGCTCGCTTTGACCATCGGTTTAATGCCATTATTAGCCGCTTACTATCATCAAATTGCTTTAGCCGGTTTTCTGGCCAACTTGATTGCCGTGCCTTTCGTCAGTTTGATTGCATTACCCTTGCTGTTCATTACCGTTTTGTTGAGTTTTGTTTCAAGTTTTCTCGCGAATGTACTCATGGATTTGAATCATGTTTTATGGCAAGGACTATGGTGGGGTCTCAATCTGTTAGAGAAGCAGTTTGATTATTGGATTATTGGGCACGTTGCCGATTGGCAAGTGATGTTGTTATATGGCATTCCTATCATCGGGTTTATTTTATGGCACAAGAAGCAACAGACCCTTTTGCATCGAACAACATCCAAGCTGATTTTATTAGGACTGTTAATCTTCAGTTTTTGGGCGGTGATGCTCCTGCCGATAATGATGGATAAAGTGCCGCGCAATGAACTGAAAGTGACGATTTTGGATGTTGGGCAGGGAGAGTCGATTGTCTTTGAAACCGAAAATGCCGTGGTGGTTTATGATACTGGGGCAAAATGGGGAACCAAGATCGATGGCGCAAAATTAGCTTTATTGCCTTATTTAAAATCACAAGGGCATACCAAAGTGGATTTATTGATTGTCAGTCATAGTGATATGGATCATGCTGGTGGAGCCGCAACGTTATTAAAAGAAATGCCGATTTTAAAAATGATTTCAGGGCAACCGAAAAAGTTGAATGCATTGGCGAAAACTCAGCGATTTACCGTCTGCAAAAATGGCCAGGCCTGGTCATTTTCAGGGGTTAATTTTGAGATTCTCGCTCCTCGACAAGATCTGCCCAAGGCTCAGAACGATAATGATACCTCTTGTGTCCTCAAAGTGGGGAATGGCAAAGGTGCTGTGCTGGTTTCAGGCGATTTAACCCATGTGTTAGAGCAGCCTTTAGCAGAGAAAATCGGTTCCAAATTACAATCTGATTTATTGATTGCAGGCCATCATGGTAGCCGGACATCGACTTCGCTCGCATGGCTTGAGACGGTCAAACCAGCTGAAGTGGTTTTTTCCAGTGGATTTGCCAACCGGTACCATTTTCCTGCTAAAGTCGTCATTAAACGCCTTGAAAAACAACAAATTCTTTGGCGAAATACCGCCTGTCGAGGCGCAATTCAGTATAAAATAACACAGTCTGATCAAGTGCCATTGGCATTTTTAGGAACGTATCGAGACTTGCATTCAACGTGGTACAGAACCCACTGTGAAACCTTTGATGCTTTAAGGTCTAAAGCGGGATGGTAAGCCGATAAAAAGAGTGACAGTAATGATGTTAAACCAATTTCAGAAAGAGAGTGTTTTATGAGTTGGCCTGCTTTTTGGTCTCAAACACCAACACAATCCTGGAAAACAGCTTTATTATGGCCCGTTGGAAAACTGGTTTGCTGGGTTGCCGCGCGTCGTTTAAAACGTTTTAACAAAAGAAGTCCTACCAAGAAAACTGCCGCGCAAGTGGTTGTAGTAGGAAATATCGTGGTCGGTGGTTCAGGTAAAACGCCTTTTATTCAATGGTTAGGCAGGCAATTATCAGAACATGGTTTGAAATATGGTGTGGTCAGTCGGGGGTATGGAGGGCAAAGCAAGGTGTGGCCTCAATGGGTCACGGAACACTCTGAACCCACCATGGTGGGGGATGAGCCTGTTTTGTTGGCACAATCATTACTGTGTCCGGTTGCGGTTTCTCCTAACCGACCAGAGGCGATTGCTTTGTTAGAATCCAAGTATGATTTGGATGTGATTATCAGTGATGATGGATTACAGCATTACAAAATGGCACGGGATATTGAAATTGTCATGATGGATTCGGAACGGTTGCTAGGAAATGGGTACTGTCTGCCCGCCGGCCCTTTACGAGAATCCAGAAAGCGTTTGGCTATGGTTGATTTTTTGGTTTGGAATGGCGGGGATGCCTCTGAATTGGCCACTGAATCCAGTACCATTATGAAGCTGGTTCCCCAGCATTTCCGTTCAGTGGCTAACCCTAAAATGATTTTACCGATCAGCAGTTTTAAACATGAAAAGACTCAGGCGATGGCGGGGATTGGTAACCCACAGCGATTTTTTGATACCTTGTCGCAACTCGGAGTTGATGCCGACACAACCCGTTTTGCAGATCATAAAGCGTTTGAATTGAGTGATTTTGATGTATTTGATAATACAAAACCGCTTCTTATGACCGAGAAAGATGCGGTAAAATGCCGAGCATTTGCTCAACCAAATTGGTGGTATTTAGAAGTGCAACCTTTATGTCCTGCAACGTTTGCGCATCAATTGTTTCATAAATTAGGGCATTATGACTTTACGATTTAATCCGCTGGCGGTAGGCAAGCAATAATAAAGAGAATGATTTTATGGATCCAAAATTATTAGAGATTCTGGTGTGTCCAGTAACAAAAACGCCTTTGCAGTTTGATAAGACTCAACAGGAACTGATTTCAACCGCCGCAAACTTGGCTTTTCCTGTTCGTGACGGCATTCCTATTATGCTGGAAGAGGAAGCACGGGCTTTGACGGCGGAAGAAAAAGAACGTTTTATCAAACAAAAACGTAGCTAACTGGGTATTGAGTCGGTAATTATTATGTCTTTTATTGTCGTTATTCCTGCCCGTTATGAATCTTCACGGTTACTGGGCAAGCCTTTGATGGACATTCAAGGAAAACCCATGGTGGAATGGACTTGGATGCAAGCGAAAAAGTCAGGAGCGAGTCGAGTCGTGATTGCCACGGAGTCTGACCGAGTCAAGGCGGTTTGTGAATCATTTGGTGCTGAAGTTTGTATGACTTCCGAGCGTCATGAATCTGGGACAGAGCGTATTGCTGAAGTGGCTCGTGTATTAGGTTTGGATGACGATGATATTCTCGTCAATGTACAGGGTGACGAACCTTTGCTGCCGCCGGATCTGATTCATCAAGTTGCAGAAGGACTAGAAACGCATCCCAATACCTTAATGGCAACGCTTTGCGAACCTATTTTAGATGTGGGAACGGTGTTTGACCCTCATGCGGTAAAAGTGATCCGAGATTGCAATAATTATGCGTTGAATTTTACGCGTGCTCCAATGCCCTGGTCGCGTGATACCTTTTGTTTCGAGCCGAAAACACTCCCTGATAATTGGCCATACCGACGCCATATCGGTCTTTATGCCTATCGCTCGGGTTTTGTGAAACGCTATGTAGAATGGCCTGTCTGTGGGCTTGAACAAGTAGAAAAGTTAGAACAGCTGCGAGTATTGTGGCATGGTGAAAAGATATTGGTATTGGATGCGTTATGTGAAGCAGGGGTCGGAGTCGATACCGAGCTGGATTTGATTAAAGTTCGCAAAATCATGGCGGATTCAAACCCCGAAGGAGCCCTTTAAATGGGGAAGTTACTCAATATTTTAACGCTGGTGGCGGTGATTTATTTTATTTACTGGATGATTAAACGCCATTTTCGCAATAGAAAATTAGCCGCTGAAGGGTTTGAAATTAAACAAGAAGGGATTCGTCCGATTACCTTATTGAGCATCGTGATGCTTGTTATGTATGGTGCTTATATGGTGTATTTCCTCACTCAGGATATCTAAGTCTTTCCAGTCACAATCAACGCATCTGTCTGGCGTGTTGAATCCGTTGACAGAGTTCGGGTAAATGGTTGATTAAACGCGCTGTTGGGCGTTGAAAATGATTGGTATTGATTAAATATATTTGCTTGTTTTTAACCGCGTTGATGTGTGACCACTTTAACCAATTTTGATACCACACCTTTTGGACGGTATCCTCCCCTCCAAGTAAAATGACATCTGGGTTTCTTTTTAAAACGGTTTCCGTATCGACTTCCGGCGCAAGAATTTTTTGTCGTGTAAAAATGTTTTCAGCCCCGCAGGTTTCAATTGCTTGACTGATAAAGACCTTTCCGTTGACCGTCATCATTGGGTCGTCCCATATCTGATAGAAAAACCGTATTTTGGGTAAATTTTGGTATTGCCGTTTGAGTGTTTTCAATTGAGCTGTTAATTTATTGGCATTGCTCTTGGCTGTTTGAAAAGTATTTAGAAGTGTGCCTATGCGCTTAATATCGCGAGGAATATCGGTTAATTTCCGAGGTTCAAACAATTCGACTTTAAACCCCAGTTGTTGGAGTCGTTCAAGTGCTTTGGGCTGATTGCTCGATTGCCAGGCGAGAATCAGGTCGGGGTTCAATTGAATGATTTTTTCTAGATTCAAAGCCTGGTAAGTTCCAACAATCGGAAGTGCCTTAGCGGAATCCGGGTAGTCAGAATAGGCAATGGTTCCGACCAGTTTCGTGCCTGCTCCTGCAGAATAGACCATTTCGGTCAAATGGGGTGAAAGCGTGATGACACGCTCATAAGAAGCCGCATGACTCCCGTTGCTCCAGAGCAAGCTACTCAGTAATAAGCTGAGTAGTAACATTTGTTTGGTAGAGGGGCTGAAAATGTTTTTAATCATAGACTAGAGATGACCTTTGATTCCCACAAAGGCTTGGAGACCACCCGTCGAGTACACATAATTGGGGGTCGGATTGGTTGCAGGATAATCAACAACGCCCTCTACATAATGCTGGTTGAATAGGTTTAGTAGCTGACCATAAAGAGATAAATGTCTGTTTACTTGAAAGTTCGCAGTCAAATCCGTCACAAAATAGTTTCCAATTTGTGCGCCTTTCCGGTCATCTGCAGAATAAGTCGTTCCTGTATAGCGGGTAACGAGGCCAATCTGTGTTTGGGGTAATCCATAGTAATCGAAAGTCATATTAGCCGTTTGATCTGGGTGATAAGCCAAAACCTGATTGTCTTTGTTTCGTGCATTTAACCAAGTCGCATTGAAATGCAAATCCGTTTCAACCGCTTCAAAGGTGTGTTGATAGGCGAATTCAACCCCCTCATTCAAAGTTTTCCCTGCCGCATTGGCATAATAGTTAGAAGGCCAACTTCCTCGAGCAGTGATTAAGTCTTCGGTTGTGCTTTTGAAATAGGTCAAGGTCGCATTATAACCCCCTAAAGTAACATCATACCCTTCAATCGATTCAGGTTTGAGTTCAGTGGGGTTGTTAGTAGATAATTGATACAAAGAGGGAACATTGTACCCTGTGCCGTAATTGGCACCCACAAAAACGTTTGATGTGAAATGGTTTTTAAGGCCTATTTTTCCCGTTGTGGCATTTTCAAAACGATTGAACTCGTCATAACGCAGCGCTTCTGTAAACACCAATGTATCGGTTAATTGATTGGTGTTGTTGACTCCGACTCCCGTATTATAAAAGGTTCGTTTTTTACCTATATTACGATAGTGTTTGCTGTTCGCAGACACGGTTAATTGGTCTGTTGAACGGTAATCTAATGTCGCTTGCCCGCCATATTCTTCAATTGACGCTTCGTATTGGCTGGTGCCGTAGTTGGCATCATTCAGGGTTCGCTCAATACGATGGTCTTGCACAAATAATTTAGTGCTGATAGCGTGACCGGAATAAAGGTATTGCAATTGTCTGGTACTGCTGTCATAGGTGCTGTTACTCACTGCGTCGTCAGGGTTGGAACCACTATCATAATCCGATGTGGCAGAAGTTTGATTCACAGTCGTTTCAAATCGGTGGTTTTTAATGGGAGAAAGTCCCAATTTAAAACTGACATCGGTTTGCTTAAACGCATCGTTTTCAAACTGACTCTGCGATTCATTATATTTTCGAACGGCACTGAACCCATCCGATGTATGCTGATTGAAATGGATAAGAAAATTTACTTTTTCATTGCCAGCCCCCAAAGTTGAGCTGAGAACTTTTGTGTTAAAAGACCCCGTTTTCAAGTTGACGGAAGCCTGTTTACCGCCTTTTTTGGTAATGATGTTAATGACCCCGGCTGACGCATTGGCGCCCCAAGTGCCAGACTGAGGTCCTTTAATGATTTCGATGCGTTCGACATTGCTTAATTGAATGTTGGCAATGCTGGCGCCAAATCCACTGGGGTCGGTTAGCTCAACACCATCCTGTAAAATTAATACTTGGCGGTCAGAGGAAGAGGCACCGCGTAAAAAGATAGAGGTTTGTTGCCCGGCACCACCTGATTTTTTGATTGTTATTCCCGGAAGGTTTTTGACGGCATCGTCCAAAGTCTGATAGTGTTTTTGTTCGATTTGTTCAGCGGTAATGACTGAGATATTGGCGGTGATAGAAAGGGGTTTCTGCTCGGTTTTATTGGCTGTAACGACAATCTTATCAAGGCTTTGAGGTGAGGCATAAACAGCTGGAGCACTTAGGCAGACGCCTAAAAAAAGGGGTAAAAGACTTACTTTAAAAGTCATGGAATTTCCTTCGTATAAATTTTTAAATTATTTAACGAAGGCAAAACGGCGGTTAAGTACGATTAACCGTTAACAACGATTTGAATAGGAGCATGAAATGTTATTCAGCTTACAAAGTATTCAGCGTGTTTTCCGTATTGCCCACCGCAATCGGTTCCTATGGATGACATTAGTCAGGTTTTAGGCCGGTATCCGGGCTTAAGAGCAGTTCGCTGATGCCTTCTCAAGTTAAAAAACTCAATGGCACGGAATCAGGTTTTCTCTATTACCGTTGCGGGGGCAGCACTGGAATGAAACGCAAAGGGTCGTTATGAACACAATTGCATGGGTCACCAAGTTTCCCGTTTAACGTTACTTTTTAAAGTAAATGCACCTAAAAAGAGGCATTATAATCGTTTTTAAAAAATATTTTGTTGAATTAAATTCATCTGAAAATGAAATAAATTCAGGTTAAATAAATAAGCTTTGTTGTTGGGGCGTTTGAGCAAAATAAGTTGCAGCGCCGGCATACTCAACCCCTTCAATCATATCTTCAGCCGTGTAGCCCAACAAATCCATGCTCATTTGGCAGATTGTAAACTTAACGCCCATTTCCAGACACAGGTCACGAAATTCTTCAAAGCTGAGTTGGTTTTGCTTTTTGAGGGTTTGTTTAAACATCCATGTTGCTGCGGAAGTCATTCCTGGAAGAGTCCATACAATGTCGGGAAGAAATCGCCAATCGATTTTTTGTAACCAATGAGGTCCGAATGGACTTTTTAATGGCATGCCTGGGTTGCCGACAGGAGAGACTTTCAGTTTTGAAGTGTCTTTCAATAAACAGTTAATGCCATAAAACGTAAAGAAGATCTCAGCTTGTTTTCCCATGGCGACAGCACTGCTGGCAAGGATCATGGGCGGGTAACACCAATCTAAAGTTCCTTTGGATTGAATGATGCTGAAGTCGGTTGGCATCGCAGAAGTCATTTTAGGGTTCCTCTTATCGATAGGCGTTTTAGTTGATAAAAATAGCCAGGCCTGGCTATTTTTATTCGGGCTTATTGCGTTGGCGTTGCAAAAGTTTTTGGGTAAATCGGTAAGACAACCACAACGCCGGGGTGACGATGACAAAGGTAAATAACATGGTTGTTATGACCTCAAACGCTTCACTGCCTTGGAAGTGTGTGACGGCACCGACAACTGCCATTATCAAGAGTCCATTTCGGATGGCTCGTTTGAGTGGGTGGGCTTGGGTATTCATCGGGTGGCTCCAGTGATAAGAGGGAGAGATTTATCTTGCGCCCACTCTTGGGTAGACCCGTCATAAAGTTGGACGTGTTTAAATCCTAAACTTTGTAGCATCGGGTACAAACGTGCGGCTCGATGAGCTGTATTGCAGTATAAAATAATGTTTTGGTCTTTGTCGGTAATACCGACTTGCTGTAAAAACGTAGTCAGTTGTTTTGCTGAACGCTGTTGATATCCGTTTCGAAAATCGACAGTCGCCTGCCACGGAAACAGTTGGGCGCCCGGAAGGTGCCCGGTGCGTTTTTCTTTTGGCGAACCTAAATACTCTTCCTTGGTTCGAGCATCCAGCAAAACCGTTTGTTTATGTTGAATCGCGTTCATCACGTCTTGTTTATTGGCCGTGAGTTGATTGGTCAAGGTGTGAGGCGGCGTTGGATAATTGGCGGGCTGAATTTTTGGCATCTTCTGAGTTACCGGATAGCCTTTTAAAACCCATTGAACGCTCCCGCCATCTAATAAAGCGACATTTTCATGGTTTAGTTTTTGGAGTTCCCAATACAGTCGGCTGGCATCTAAATTGCCTTGGTTGTCATAAATGATGACCTGATCTTTCGGTGTGATGCCGAGTTGGGAGAGGACTTTGGCCATGTAATCAGGGCCGCCGCTTAATTGTAATTCTTTCTGAGGTTTGATGAGCCAGGCATAATTCACCCAAATGGCATTGGGAAGGTGAAATTTCTGAAACTGGTCTCGCGAGCTTAAATCAATCAGTTTGATGTTTTTTTGGTTTTGATAAACCCAGTCAGCTGAAACAAAAACAGGCAGTTTTGCCCAAATTGACGGGCTGAAGAAAAGGCACAAAAGTAATGGAAGTAAGCGCATTGTGATATCCAAATTTAAGTCAAGAAGGGGCGAGAAGGTTGTTCAAGCAAGTCAGGTATGCTTCTTCATCGGGGAGCCCTTGGTGCTGCTGGGATTGCCACAAGGCTTCCCCTAAACAATCCATCATGGCATGCTCTGTTTCATGAATGTCGCCAATCTGATTGCCCAGTTGCTGGTAGAGTGCTTGAATCCCTGTCGGACGATCTAATGCAACTTGTTCTTGCAAACCTAAATGCATGCCCATGTGTAAGAAAGGGTTGGTTTCACCCAGTTCCGGCAGGTAATCACTGCCCAAATGTTTTTCATTCGTCAGCATCCTGTGGTATTCGGGATGCATTTCAATCACCCTGGCAACCATGGTTTCCATCGCATCCATGGGACGATTTTGGGTAGCTTTGTGCCAGGTATCAACATAAAACTGGCGCATTTTATCTCGTTCTGTGGTGTAAAACATAGTGAGGGTTTCGGTACTCTTTTAAAGGGTTTGATTAAGCCATAGTTTAACGAAAACATGCGGAATTTGTACAAAGAATTTTTCTATAAATTGGATTTTTGATTGCGGAATGTTAGAGAATATATATTATGCATTGCGTCCACAGTTATTGCACATTTTAAATACCATAAAAATTTTATACTAAATAAAATACTTGGGTTAAAGTAAGCATTAAAGTTTCGTAGTGTGCTTAGATGTGTTTGTTATTTCGTTATTATATTTTCAAGGAAAAAAGATGAATATTAAGAATACACCCGTTCAGTTTGGTTGGGTCAGTATGTTGAATCACTGGATGACTGCCGTTTTATTTATTGGCGTTATTGCGTTAGGGATCTATATGGGTGATTTGCCTAAAGGGCCTGAAAAAGGGGATCTTTATGATTTACATAAATCTTTGGGAGTCATTATTCTTGGTTTGTTCTTTTTAAGAATATTGTGGCTGAAACTCTCACCTAACCCAGATGATTTACCGTCAACGCGTTTTGAACATATCTTAGCCCATAGTGTGAAAGGTATTCTGTATTTGGGGTTGGTCTTGATGCCATTATCCGGTTGGGTCATGTCTAACTCGGGTGGTCACGAAGTCGCAGTATTTGACTGGTTTGTCTTGCCTGCCATTGTGCCAGAAAATGAATGGTTGCATGATGTTACTGGAGAGTTTCATGAGATTTTCGGTGAGCTGATTTTACCCGCGATTATTTTATTGCATATAGCCGGTGCTTTAAAACATCATTATATTTATAAAGATTCAACCTTGAAGCGCATGCTGGGCAAAAAATAATCGGCAGGGAGTTGTGCGACATCTTAAAGAGAATTTGATTCGATTATGACATTACGTTTAAAGCTGATCCTCGTATTGCTTGGATTTGGGTTTCTGATGCTCGAATCCATGATGTGGGGGAACCAGTATCTCCTTCATAACACGATGGTTAAATATGTCGATAAGCGGGATCAGCTTCGACTGGAACGCCTGAAAAACAACATTGAAGTCTATATGGATGAAAAAGGGGTTTTTGATACAAAAGACCTTGATTTAGACGTATGGCAGCGTTTATTGACGGCATCTCATCGAGTAGATTTAACGCATACCTATATTCCAATGGATATTCTCCTCGAAAGAGAATATCCCAAAATGTTACAGATTCATCCTGATGAATTTGAAGGTCGTGTTAGCTTAATCAGTAAAGACGGCAACGTCATTATAGGCCCAAAGCCGACTAAAGATGGTATGGACGAGTCCATCATTGTAGACCGTGAAGAGGTAGGACAATTAGGGTATAACCACCGCAATGAATTGACGGAAAAGACCGATATTGAATTCACGGAAGATCAATCGATGGTTTTTACCTGGGGAGCCGTTTTGATGACAGGCGTTGCACTGCTGCTTTTACTGCCGTTTGCCAGTCATTTTCTGGCGCCGATCCAGAAGTTAACGCAAGGCATGAGGAGGCTATCTCAAGGCCAGTTCTCAGCTCGTCTTCAACATGATCGCAAGGATGAGTTCGGGCAATTACAACAAGATTTTAATTACCTTGCCGCCAGCCTTGAAAAAAGTAAGCAAAGCAGAAATCAATGGATTGCTGATATTTCACATGAATTGCGTACGCCCTTAACCATTTTGCAAGGCAGTTTGGAAGCAATTAAAGATGGTATTCGCCCGGCCAATGAAGCAAATCTTCAGCAGATTCATGAGGAAGTTCTGTGGCTGAATCGTTTGGTGGATGATTTGTATCAGGTCACATTAAATGATATTGGTGGCTTGAATTATAAAATGAATCCTGTTGATTTTAAGCGTATTGTAGAAAGCTCGATTGCGATGGTTGATGATGCAATTAATGAAAAAGGCCTACAGTTATCAATCCGTTTCTTTGAAGATGCTTTTTCGCTGAATGGGGATGAATCGCGCTTACAACAGATGGTCACGAACTTATTATGGAATAGTATTGCTTATACAGATGCAAACACAGAGGCTGGAGAACCAGGGCAAATTCAGATTTCATTAAGCCGTAGCTTAAGTGGAGTCTTATTTACGATTGAAGATTCGGCTCCTTCTGTTGATGAGGATGAGATTGCCCACTTATTTGAACGATTATATCGAACTGAAGGGTCTCGAAATCGCCGTCATGGAGGTGCAGGCCTGGGGTTAGCAATCGTTCAGCAAATTATTGATGCTCACATGGGAACTATTTCCGTTATGCCTTCAGAGCTAGGCGGTTTGAAAGTTTCAGTTAAATTACCGGTTTAAAGGGAATATCAATGCGTGGTGAAACTGTTTTAATCGTAGAAGATGAAGTCAAAATTGCCAATATCGTTCAGGAGTATTTAGCAGACAGTGGATTTAAAACCGTTTGCATTGAAAATGGTTTGGATGCACTTGATTGGATACAAAAACATCCGGTCGATTTAATTCTGTTGGACATTATGTTGCCAGGCAAGGATGGGCTACAAGTCTGCAAGGAAATTCGTGCTTTTAGCCAAGTGCCTATTATTATGCTGACGGCTAAAGTTGAAGAAATTGACCGGATTTTAGGGTTAGAGCTGGGTGCGGATGACTATATCTGTAAACCGTTTAGCCCAAGAGAGTTGGTCGCACGGGTTAAAGCATTGCTTCGACGCAGCATTTTACGAATGGAAAATAACGGTGCAGAAGACTGGCATATGGACGAAGAACGATACCAAGTCCGTTATCAGGGGAAAACAGTGAATGTATCAATGGTTGAGTTTGCCATTTTAAAGTTATTAAGTTCAAATCCGGGGCGTATTTATTCCAGAAGCCACTTGATTGGCAGTATTTACCCTGACAATCGCGTCGTTTCTGACCGAACGGTGGATAGTCATATTAAAAAGCTCAGACATAAATTGGCGGAAGAGCTGACACAAAAGGAATTAATTTACTCTGTTTACGGAGTTGGTTATAAGTTTGAATTTCCGGCTTAATTTCGAAAGAGTCGCAAAATAACGTAATTTTTATTAATTTACTTAAAAAAACTATTGTTTTTTAGCGCCGAATCCCTTATTATTAATGCATCTTAATTTGATAAAGCTAAATTCGTCGCGAGGCGAAGGCAGAAAGCCACGGATCTCTCTGAGATGGCCGGGTTACCTTTTTAACGACACGTTTAATTTAAGTGAAACACTTAAAAGCTTCTCGTTATTAGTTCTGTTTTTTTATCCTTTCTGGTGATTGGATTTCATTTAGCCTTTTAAAAAAATTAATCACATTGCTGTATTCATGAAGTCGTTAATCGTTTTTATGGTTCGCCCTTGTGGAGTGATTTTTTAATTGCATTTTCTTTTGATTATTTATCAAGTTATAACCTTGTTCAGAGTGCAACTAATTTTCCTCTTTCCCATTTCTGACGTGGGAATACCACACTAGGAGGAAAATTTTTCGGGGGCTTAGTGCCCCCGCTTTTTTTTGCACCTTCTACTTCTTCTAAAATAGTCATTTTGACGTCGAATATCTTCATCAATGCTTCTTTGTTCTTAGTCAAGGATTCCTTTAGGAATCAATACTAATATCAGGTATAATTCCGCCCTAAATGTATTAAATATTCTTATAAAAACGACCAGGCCTGGTTGTTTTTGTTATTCAAATACACTCCAAGACCCATTAAGTAGATAAGTTGATTTATGTCACTCCAATTAGAAAAAAATAAAAGACGGACTTTTGCCATTATTTCCCATCCAGATGCCGGGAAAACCACGGTTACTGAAAAACTCTTGTTATATGGTGGCGCTATCCAGATGGCGGGTGCGGTTAAAAGTCGTAAAACCGATCGTTCGGCAACTTCCGACTGGATGAAGATGGAACAAGAAAGAGGGATTTCTGTTGCTTCATCCGTCATGCAGTTCCCTTATAAAGAAGTCATGATCAATCTCTTGGACACCCCCGGTCATGAAGACTTTTCCGAAGATACGTATCGAACTTTAACAGCGGTTGATTCAGCTTTGATGGTAATTGACGTTGCTAAAGGGGTTGAGGATCGAACCATTAAGCTGATGGAAGTCTGTCGCTTAAGGGATACCCCGATTTTGACGTTTATCAATAAACTGGATCGTGAAGGAAAAGACCCAATCGAATTATTGGACGAAGTGGAAGATGTATTGAAAATTAACTGCGCTCCAATGACGTGGCCGATTGGCATGGGTAAACGTTTTAAAGGGATATATCATCTTTATAATGATACGGTTCGTCTGTTTGAGTCGGCTGACGGCTTGAATGCTTCGGAAGGGGAGTTGATCAACGGGTTAGATAATCCTGAGTTAGATGCCAAGCTTGGCAGTCTGGCAGAAGAACTTAGAGATGAAATTGAATTGGTCAGAGGAGCGAGTCACGAGTTTGATTTGGGTGCTTTCTTGAAAGGCACGCTGACCCCTGTCTTTTTTGGTTCGGCAGTGAATAATTTCGGGTTGCAGGAGTTGTTGGATGGTTTTGCGAAATATGCCCCAGCACCTGAAGGACGAGAAACCAATGATCGCTTTGTTAAGTCAGATGAAGACAAGTTAACAGGCTTTATTTTTAAAATTCAGGCCAATATGGACCCCAAACATCGCGATCGCGTTGCCTTTATGCGAATCGTGTCCGGTAAGTATGAAAAAGGCATGAGCTTAAAGCATGTCAGGATTGGTAAAGACGTCAAAATTGCAAAAGCGATTACGTTTTTAGCAAATAGACGAGATCAGGCAGAAGTGGCTTATCCGGGTGATATTATCGGGCTACATAATCATGGTACGATTAAAATTGGGGATACTTTTACCCAAGGTGAAGACCTGAAATTTACCGGGATTCCAAACTTTGCACCCGAATTGTTCCGACGTGCACAGTTGAAAGATCCAATGAAGATGAAAGCCTTACAAAAAGGGCTGACACAATTATCAGAAGAGGGAGCAACCCAGTTGTTCCGCCCGATCATCAATAATGACCTGATTTTAGGCGCAGTCGGTATCCTTCAGTTTGAAGTCGTGGCTCAACGGTTGAAGGATGAATATAATGTGACCTGCTTATTCGAACCGGTTAATGTCTCGACCGCTCGTTGGGTGATTGGCGATAAAGCTGAAATTGATAAATTCTTGGCAAAAGTCAAAGAGAATGTCGCTTATGACGCAGCGGGTGAGTTGGTTTATATTGCGCCGACGCGTGTCAATCTGACGTTAATAGAAGAGCGTTGGCCAGAACTTCAATTTACCGCAACGCGTGAGCATTGATTCAATCCTGTCTTTAAGAATTCATGCCAACATCGATTTGGCATGAATTTTTTCTAGGTTGTTCATCCTGGTTAAAATTTGAATAAATAATGAAGGTAAATCATTTTTATTTTAATTTTTGGCGCTAACCATTTGATTAAAAGCAAAAAAAATTGATTCTTTTAAAAATTATGTTATTGTTTAATAGTTAATTTTACGAAAAATGACAAAATTACTTGAATAAAAATCAAGTTTAGTCAATGTTAATCACCTTATCAAAGCATATTTGCCAAACTTACTGTGAAGTAAGGACGGAAAGCCATGGATCTTTTTGTGAAAGAAGATAGCCAGGTTGCGTAGAAGAAAATGACAGCATAGAAGTATATGTTTTCTGCCCCGTCTCAAGACAAATGAAATAAATGGTTAGGTCAAAAGTAGGGTAATAGTAGATTGTTATGAAGCTTAAAAGAAGAGAAAATATTTTTCGAACGCAAAAGAAATCTCATTTTAAAACGATTACTTTCTTTATCGTCGTGATGATGGTGCTTGTTTCTTATGTCTATTCAGTCGATCCGACTGTTGTGGACATGCTTTAGTTTTAGCTGATGTTAGAGTGTAAAAACAATCGTTGCTAAGCCTAAGAAGACAAAAAAGCCTAGAGAATCTGTCACCGTTGTAAGCATTAAGCCTGAAGCTAAGGCGGGGTCGACTTTAATTTTATTGAGAAACAATGGAATTAAAGCGCCTGCGAATGCGGCAGCGATCAAGTTGATGAGCATAGCGGCACCAAATATGATTCCGAGCGCGCTGTCTTGAAACCACAGCCAAGTGACCACACTTGTTAAGAGCGCCCATAGCAGACCATTAAAACTACCGACTGCAGTTTCTTTTAAAATCAATTTATGACTGTTCTTTGCGCCCAATTTTCCAGTTGCGATCGCCCGAATAACGATGGTTGCTGTTTGAGTACCGGCAATTCCGCCCATGCTTGCGATAATCGGCATGAGGACTGCCAAAGCAACGACCTGCTCGATTGTAGCTTCAAAAAAGCTAATCACTATTGAGGCAAAAATAGCGGTTAATAAATTAATTCCCAGCCAAAAAGAACGCCTTCTAGCAGAGCGAAGCGGGGGGGCAAATAAATCTTCCTCGTCATCTAACCCTGCACTGGCCATTTGAGCTCTTTCAGCTTCTTCTCGGATGATGTCAACCACATCATCAATGGTGATTCGTCCCAGCACAAAATTATTTTCATCGACAACGGCAATCGAAATTAAGTCATTTTTCTCAAAGATGGTCGCGATTTCCTTGTCTGGCACCAAGGCTTTAATTGCAAATCGTTTGGGGTCAACTAAATCGGCGACTAGCGTTTCTTCATCATGAACTAATAGATCATTAAGTTTAATGGTGCCTTGATATTTTCCTTCCCGATCTCTGACAATTAAGTCAACCATGTCTTTCGGTAAGGAACCAATTTTTCGTAATAGACGAATAACCACTTCAAGAGTCACATCTGAACGAACAGCAATGAAGTCAGTACTCATTAACCCACCCGCGGTGTCTTCCGGATAAGATAGCGCTGTCTGAACCGCATGACGATTTTGTTCAGGTAGTTTGGCTAATAAGCTATTTTTTTCATCATCTGGCAGCGCTTGAATGATATCGGCAATATCATCTGTTTCAAGCGCTTCAGTTAATTGAATAATCTGTTGATGATCGAGCTGACTCAATAAGTCAGCACGAACTTCATCATTGGTATGCCCAAGAATCTCCCCTTGCACATCGCAAGGAAGTAGTCCCCATAGTTGTGAACGTTCTTTAGGAGGGGTCGCTTCCAATATTTCGGCGATTTCTTCTGCTACCAAACCTTGTAACAGTTGCTGAATATAATCGGTATTTTGCTCACTAACGGCTTTGTGTAGTTGTTCTGTTAGCTGAAGTTTATCAATTGTATGATGAATTTGAGACATTGGAGTTTCTCGAAGCAATTATGTCAATTTATCGTTAGTCTGATTATGACTTGGATAAGGCATAATACAACTAAAAACTTAAGAATAGATATTGTATAACTGGATTGAATTTTTTTCTTATGATTTAGACATAAAAAAAGGGCTTTTATAAGCCCTTTTTCAGAAGAGTAAAATTTAAGCTTCTTCTTCCTCAGGAGTCATGTGTTTAACCCCACCTGATTTTTGGTGGTGACTTCCGATTTTCTCTTTATGCTTAATGATTTGACGGTCTAGTTTATCTATAAGAGCATCAATCGAGGCATACATATCATCACAGGTATGTTCAGCAAACAAATCTTTTCCAGAGGCATGAACCGTTGCTTCAGCTTTTTGTTGTTGTTTTTCTACCGTTAAAATAACGTGAGCATTGGTAACATGATCAAAGTGTCTTGTTAATTTTTGCATTTTTTCAGTTACATAATCACGAAGAGCATCTGTGATTTCGATATGGTGGCCTGTAATGTTGATTTGCATAGTATCGCTCCTTAATCTTATTTTTGCTGCGATTTTACAGGGAAGCTTAAACGAAAATTTAAACTTGTTAATTCGATTTCAGTATAGCATAGAGTCGAAAAAGTAAAAGGCGTTTTCAGTTTAATTAAATGGTTTTGTAAGGGTTGTTTGTTAACTTATTGAAAGTTTTCACCTAAATAGACTCGCTTAACATCGGTATTGCTCAGAATCTCATGGGGAGCACCTTGTGCGAGGATTGTGCCAGCATGAAGGATGTATGCTTGATCGCAAACTCCGAGTGTTTCTCGAACATTATGATCGGTAATCAGAACACCAATGCCCTTCATTTTTAAATGCAAAATAATGTTTTGAATGTCTTTAACAGAAATCGGGTCAACGCCTGCAAAAGGTTCGTCTAGTAAAATGAAGTTAGGTTCCATTGCTAAGGCTCGAGCGATTTCGACGCGACGCCTTTCTCCACCTGAAAGCGCTTGACCGAGCTGAGTGGTGATATGACCAATTTGAAGATCGTCAATTAGCTCTTCATATTGTCGCTGTTGTTGGTCAGTTGTCAGTTCGGGGCGCATTTCAAGAATGGCCATAATGTTTTGTTCAACAGTGAGTTTTCGGAAAACAGAGGCTTCTTGGGGGAGATAACCAATCCCCAGCTTCGCTCTTTGGTCTATGGATAGACGACTGATTTCTTCGTCATTTAAGAATATTTCACCTGCGTCATTAGGCACCAATCCGGTCATCATGTAAAAAGTGGTGGTTTTTCCTGCGCCATTGGGCCCCAGTAAGCCCACCACTTGACCGCTTTCAACATCTAAATCGACTGAGCTGACGACTTTCCGGCGTTTGTAGCTTTTTGCGATTTTTCTAGCATAAAAGTGAGCCATTTAAGGTTGTGACTCCGGTTGTTTTTGAGTGTTGCTTGATTCTTCAGGTTCAAAAATAACGGTGATGCGTTTTTTCTCTTTCTTGTCGCCTTTTGCGGAAAGCGTTTTATCATTTAGATTGTAGAGTATCTCTGGCCCGGAAATGCTGTTTTTGCCTTCTTGATTAACGTAGGCATTCCCTTCAAGCAAGACGGTACGATTTTCTGCATGATAGGTGATGGTATCAGCCCGACCGTTGACCCAATGTTGTTCTTCAGGCAAGAAGCGTTTGAAGGTTGCCGGTTTTCCTACCACTAATGCCTTAACCACTTTTCTGTTTGGGTGAAAAATAGTGACCTTATCACCTTGAATGACGGTTGTTCCTTGAGTGATGATCACTTGGCCGCTATAGATGCTTTGTCCTTTTTGATCTTGTGACAGTAAACTGTCGGCTTTGATTTCAATCGGCAGTGATTCAGAGGAATTTGTTTTGGGTTCGGCACTATGCGCTTGAAAGTTGAAAGCGGTAAGAAGCAACAAAAAACTAAGAGGTAAAATTTTATAAGACATAGAATTTTTTCTGCTTTCTAGTTTAACGTTATGAATACTCATGGGTTTTCTGTTTTTTGGGGTTGATATAGTGTTTTAACATCTGACAGAAAACGGTATTTTCCTGTCGTCATATTGGCTTTAAAACCAATGCCGCTAACCGTTAAGTTTGGTTCAATTATTTCAGTATAAACCCTGCTAGTTAATGTTTCTGACAAGGTATTATAAGAAATCTGTTCAGATTTTAATGTTTTATTTTCTGAATCTGGCTGTTTTTCAATCGTATGAATGACAACTTTGCCATTTAGGTGAACGATTTGATCGTTTAAGGTTTCACCTTGCAGGCTTTTAATTGTGTAGGCAGTATCTTCTTTATCTTGAATGATGTAAGGATTTTTAAAGCGACTTTGTTTGGTTTGATTTTGGTAAAAGACTTCGTCAGCATAAATCACGGTCTGCTTAGTGCTGGGGCTGTGTTTGGAAATTTGCCAGCTGGTTGATTGAAATATCTGCCAACTATGAGTTAATGCAATGGGTTTTGTTTGGACTGAAGGAGATTCTCTGTTAACAGATTGTTTAAACGCAATGATTAAAACAATCACGGCAGCGATAAATAATAAAATGACAGAGAGTTTTTTCGACATGATAGCCTGATGTTGAGTGTCTCTTGTGCATTCGTAAACAACCGTTAAAAGCGTAAGAGACAGCTGATTGATGTAGTGCTTAAGATTGTATCAGACTTCTTTGCGTAAATAAAAATCCATGTGAGCTTGCCACAGGTCTTGAGATTTTAGGAGGAGTTCGCATATTTCACGGACGCAGCCTTGCCCACCGTTAAATTTCGAAACGTAATCAACTCGGGGTTTGACTTCATGGTCTGCATCCAGCGGGCATGCAGATAGTCCGACACGGGTTAATATCGGAAGATCAAGGATGTCATCACCGATATAAGCGATTTCGCTAAATTGTAAATCCAGTTTTTCAACCAGATTTAAAAAGGTTGGCAACTTATCAGGAACTCCCTGATAAAGGTGTTTGACCTTTAGGTCTTGCATTCTTTTCTCGGTAAGTGGAGATTTGCGTCCGGTAATAATGCCGATTTCAATGCCACTTTTTTGCAGCATCACCATGCCATGCCCATCACGGGTGAAGAAGGCTTTATATTCCAAACCATCATCTCCATAGATCAGTTTATTATCTGAGAGAACACCGTCGATATCGAGAATCAGTAATTTGATTTTAGAGGCTTTATCGATTAAATGTTTTTCAATAGACATAGTTGAGTTCCTTTTAGCCAGCAACGCTTCTGAAATAAAGTAATAACATATAACCAAGAAAGCTGATTAACAATATGTAGCCTTCTGTTTTGGTAATGACCGCTTTTCCTTTGCGGGGTAGAGCAACTAACAACATGGCAAGGGTTAAGGCAAGCATAATGGGGTAGTCTAGTAATAAAGTTGCATTGTCGATAACGGAAGGAGAAATTAATGCGGGCATGGACATGACTGCCAGTAAGTTGAACAGGTTAGACCCTAAAATATTCCCAATCATTAAGTCAGCTTCGCCTTTTTTAGCTGCGGTGATCGCTGCGGCAAGTTCTGGCAAACTTGTACCGATGGCAACGATGGTTAGACCAATAATCATTTCAGGAACATGGAAAAACTGTGCAATTTCAACCGCACCCCAAACCATCATTTTGGCACTGATCATTAAAATGACCAGTCCTAAGAGGAGAAAGATCAAGGCTTTTTGATTGCTGAGCTTTGGCAAATCTTTAAGTTCCGCAATGGTTTCTTCCGCTAAAGGATCGTTGGGGTTGACGTTTTTGTTCGCTCGAATCATCCAGGTCATTACGATCAATAGCAGAGCAAGTAGAATAATACCATCTGTTGTATCCAGATCCTGATCAAGCATTAGCAAGATCCCGACTAGAGAGATGGCTAATAAAATTGGAAACTCTCGTTTAAGCAGTGAAGACTTGATGACAACGGGTGAGATAATAGCGGTTACACCAAGCACTAAACCGATATTAGCAATGTTTGAGCCGACCACATTACCGATTGCCAGCCCTGGGCTGCCATCGATAGAGGCCAGTATTGCGACTAAAATTTCTGGTGCTGAAGTTCCAAACCCGAGGACAACGACTCCAATAATCAGCGGAGAAATATTCATATGAATCGCTGTGCTGGCCGCTCCTTCAATAAAGAGATCCGAACTCCAGACGAGGAGAGCTAAACCAGCGAATAAAACAATTAGTGGTAGAATAAGGCTGCTTGTCATGTAATGTCTTTTGCTTGTTTTTTCTTTTTGAATTGAAAAATAGTAAAGGTAGCATTATATGTTTTTTTATAATTAAAATAAATAAAGTTTATAAAGGGCAAGGAAGGAATCGTGGATAACTTAATCATCGGCACACAGGGTTGGGAATCAGAGACTTGGTTGGACTTTTTTTATCCTGAGAATATGCCGGAAGATTGGCGACTTGATTTTTATAGCAATTTTTTTGAGTGTGTATTGGTTGAAGAGTCGGTGTGGAAAGCATGGACAGAAGAAGAGCTAGAAGAATTGGTTGAACTGTTTGAAGAGGAAGTATTTTGGTTTTTCTTTGAGGTTTCAAGTGTATTAACCGATCAAGATGTCATTCAGCTTGAGAAAATGAAGTGGTATTTAAAAGATCGTGCAACGGGAATCGTATTAAAAGAAACGAATCAAAATCTTCCCGAAGGATTAAGCGGTTATAGTGTGACGTTAGTATCTAAAACGGACAAAAGAGACGGTTGGTGCTGGAAATATGAAAATGCTTATGTATCCGGTGACCCTGTAGGGTATGTTGATGGGTTAAGCCGCGATGGTAAAGTTCAGTCTGAGATGTTGAGGCAGTTTATGCAGTCCTTGCCAGAAGACCAGAAAGGAGCGCCTTTTTTTGTCGGCGGAGACTCTATTGATATTGACCAAGTCAAGAATTTAAAAATTGTCGGCGAAATTATGGGGTATTAAGTTTATTGTCTTTGGGTTTAAATAAAATTTTGTTAATATCTTTTGCCTTACTTTAATAAAGTCGCTCAAATAACTTAAAGTTGTGCTTTAAATCATATGTCAGTCGAATCGATTATTGAAATAAAAAACTTAAGCTTTTCTCGTGGAGATCGTAAGATCTTTGAAGATCTCTCGTTAAATATTCCGGCGGGGAAAGTGACCGCGATTATGGGGCCAAGCGGAACCGGGAAAACGACGTTATTAAAGTTGATAGCAGGGCAATTGCAGCCTGATAAAGGGCAAGTGCTTGTGAATGGTGAAGATGTTCATAAGTTAAGAAGAAAGAAGTTATATGAACTGCGTCGAAAGATGGGAATGCTTTTTCAAAGTGGTGCTTTATTAACGGATTTAAATGTTTTTGATAATGTCGCTTTTCCCGTTCGAGAGCATACTAAACTTCCAGAAGAAATTATTCGACCCTTGGTGCTAATGAAGTTGCAAGCCGTTGGGTTAAGAGGGGCTCAGACATTAAAGGTTTCAGAGCTTTCTGGTGGGATGGCACGACGTGTAGCCCTGGCTAGAGCGATTGCACTGGATCCTGACATGATTTTTTATGATGAACCTTTTGCGGGACAAGACCCAATTACAATGGGGGTTTTAATTGAGCTCATCCGAAAATTAAATGACAGCCTAAATTTAACCAGTGTTGCCGTGTCACACGATGTGAATGAAGTGTTGTCCATTGCCGATTATGCCTGTGTTCTGTCAGAAGGACGGATTATTGCTGAAGGAACCGCAGAATCATTACTGGAATCCTCTTCAGATTACGTCAAACAGTTTCTAAAAGGGTTGCCGGATGGACCTGTTCCTTTTGACTACCCTACTAAACCTTATTTACAGGATTTAAAATTATGAATCCGTTTTTTCAGCTGTTAGCCAGTTTGGGGGAGTCGGCACTGAAGCTGTTTACCAGCTTCGGGCGAGGCACTCTTTTTATGCTTTCGTTATTACCCGCCATTCCTTATTCCTTTTTAAGGTTGGATTTACTGGTTAAACAAATATATTTTTCCGGCGTGTTGTCACTGCCGATTATTTTGACAGCTGGGTTGTTCGTCGGGATGGTTCTAAGTCTGCAAGGTTATAATGTTTTAGTTGACTATAACTCTGAAGAAGCAGTTGGAACCATGACCGCGCTCTCCCTATTAAGAGAGTTAGGGCCTGTTGTGGCGGCGTTATTGTTTGCGGGGCGAGCGGGCTCTGCATTAACGGCAGAAATTGGCCTGATGCGTTCTACCGAACAGTTATCAGCGTTAGAAATGATGGCGGTTGATCCGTTGAAATTTGTCTTTTCACCACGTTTTACGGCTGCTTTGATTGTGTTGCCGATGCTTTCTTTAATGTTTATCGCAACGGGTATCTTGGGTGGATATCTTGTGGGTGTTGGTTGGCTGGGCGTTGATGAAGGCGCTTTTTGGACGCAGATGAATGAACACGTTGATTGGAATGACGATGTGATCAACGGCATTATTAAATCCATTGCATTCGCCATTTTAATTGCGGTGATTTCCTTGTTTCAAGGGTATGACGCTATTCCAACGTCTGAAGGGGTAAGCCGTGCAACGACTCGAACGGTTGTTCATTCCTCTTTAGGCGTTTTAGGGCTGGATTTTATTTTGACGGCGATGATGTTTCATTAAGTAAAAATAATTTAAATTAAAGAGCAATAAATTTTTTAGGATAAACAGAATGACTCGACGAAAAATAATTGAAATTTGGGTAGGTGCTTTTGTGTTGATGACACTGGTTTCTTTAGCCATGATTGCTTTGAAAGTCAGTAATTTTCAAGGGATTCAAGACAAGCCGACTTATCAGATCAATGCCCTCTTTAGCAATATTGGTGGCTTAAAAGTGCGTTCGCCAGTTAAGATTAGTGGTGTCGTAGTGGGTCGGGTCAGTGATATTTCGGTTGATAAAGTCACTTATCAGGCGCGGGTTACAATGCAAATTGACACAGAGTATAACGAGCTTCCTTTAGATACCTCTGCTTCCATTCTAACGTCAGGCCTGTTGGGTGATCAGTATATCGGGTTGGAGCCAGGAGCTGATGATGTGTATTTAAGAGAGGGTGATCAGCTGGATTTGGTACAGCCTGCCTTAGTGCTTGAAGAGTTGATTGGCCAGTTCTTAACCAAGTTTGCAGACAGTGGAGGCAGTTCAAAATGAATTATTTTATGTCTTTTTTGGTCATGTTATCGCTGTTAGGGGCTGGCGGGGTTGCTTGTGCTCAAACTATTTCTCAAGATAACCCGGAAACGTTGGTAAAAGAGCTTTCAGAAACGGTTGTGAAAGAAGTGGATGCCCGGCGTGAAGAATTGGAAGCCGATCCTCAAAAAATTAAAGCATTTGCAGATGAATTCGTTCTACCTTATGTCGATACCCCGAAGATGGCGCGATATGTGATGGGAACTTATTGGAAAATGGCAACCGAACAACAGCAAGCTGCCTTTGTCGATGCTTTTACGAATACGCTGCTGCGGTCTTACTCTAGAAGTATCTTAAAGTTGAAAGTGACCAGTATTGTCGTGGAGAAAATGATTGAAACCCGAGAAGGGCGTGCCTCGGTGAAAACCGAAGTCACGCAGGCCGATGGTAATAAATCCACCGTAGTGTATCGTGCTTACTTGAATAAGAAAAAGCAACAGTGGTTTTTATATGATGTTTCGATTGAAGGAATTAGTATGCTGCTTAATTACCGAAAATCTTTTGCATCTGAGTTCCAGAAGTTGGGTATTGATGAGGTCATTGAGGGGTTGGTCGCCAAGAACAATGAATCCAAATTAGTTGAGCCAGAAGAGAGCTAAGCAATGATGGTGGTGAATGTATCGCATGAAACGGCAGCAATTGCTGAAGAGGGTCTGATAAAGCTTTCAGGGCATATTGATATAGATGCGGTTGCAAGCTTTTATGCTCAAGGTATCAAAAGTGTAGAGCCCGTCGAAGTTGTCGATTGTTCCATGGTGAAAGAAGCAGATTCTTCTTGTCTGGCATTGTTGTTATATTTTCAGTCCTTAATTGATCATCCTCTAAAAGTACTGTCTTTACCGGATGACTTGCAGGTGCTTGTTAATCTGTATAATTTAAGCGATGTTTTTCAGTTTGCTTAGTTGTCGTGTCTAAGATTAGAACAACACGTTTTGATTCACTTCTTTTTTAAATTCTAAATTAGTTTTAGAGGTTTTAACTTATGTCAGCTCCCGCTGTTTCATTTCAAGCTGTTAAAAAACAATATGGTTCTTTGGAAGCATTGAAAGGGGTTTCTTTTGATGTCAGGCCTGGTAGTTTTTTTGGACTGCTGGGCCCGAATGGTGCAGGAAAATCTACTTTGATTAACAGCATGGCGGGACTGGTTAAGCCAACATCCGGTCAGATTTTGGTCAATGGGCATGATGTCAATGCGGAGTATCGTCAGGCTCGTCGCTATTTAGGGGTCGTTCCTCAAGAGTTGATCTCTGATCCTTTCTTTACGTTACGTGAATTACTTGATATTCAAAGTGGTTACTTTGGTTTAAGAAGTCGTGAACAAAGGCTGTGGATCAGTGAGCTGTTGGAGCGTTTGGCGCTAACGGATAAAGCCAATGCAGTCACCAATGAACTCTCCGGCGGGATGAAAAGAAGGGTTTTGATCGCAATGGCATTGGTTCATCGCCCGGAAGTACTGGTGCTGGATGAACCGACAGCGGGCGTGGATGTCGATTTGAGACGGACGCTTTGGGAATTTACGAAAGAGCTGCATAAAAAAGGCCATACGATTATTCTGACCACGCATTATCTAGAAGAAGCGGAAGCGTTGTGTGAAGAAGTCGCCATTGTGAAAGGGGGCGAGTTAAAGGCACTGGAAACGACATCTGACTTATTGTCTCGTCATAATTATCGCTATTTGAGAGTGGTGCTTGAATCTTCAGTCGGCTTTGAAAAAGAAAAATTGTCACCTGAATTAAAAGAACGTTTTATTGAACAGGATGCCAATGGCTTGATGTTTAAATTGGAAAAAAATGTGCCTTTAAATCAAATGTTAAGCTGGCTTTCACAAAGCCGCTTGAGTGTTAAAGATTTAACCAGTCGTGATGCGACTTTAGAAGAAGTCTTTTTAGATTTAACAGGAGAGGCTTAAAATGGAAACAAATTGGATTGGGTGTTGGGCACTGTTCGTTAAAGAAGTGCGTCGATTTTATTCGGTTGCCGTGCAAACGGTCTTTGCACCGGTTGTCTCGTCTCTTTTATATTTGTTGATTTTTGGTCAAGTTATCGACACCAAGATTGAAGTGTTCAGTGGGTTATCCTATAGCCAATTTTTGATCCCCGGGTTGGTGATGATGACTATTTTGCAAAATGCATTTTCGAATACCTCATCCAGTTTAATTCAGTCGAAAATGCATGGCAATTTGACGTTTGTCATGTTGAGTCCGATTTCACCCTTAGAATTTTATCTTGCTTTTGTGGGGGCTTCCATTGTGAGAGGGCTTGCCGTTGGTTTGGGTGTCTTGGTTGTCGGAATTGTCGGGTTTGATATTGCTTGGCAGTCTCCATTGTGGATTTTGTTGTTTGCTGTGTTGAGTGCCGCCATTATGGGAGGGGTTGGGATGACCGCTGGAATTTTATCGGATAAATATGATCATCTGGCGGCCTTTCAAAACTTTATCATTATTCCGCTGACTTTTTTGAGTGGTGTTTTTTACTCAATTCATGCGTTGCCAGCCTTTTGGCAAGTATTTTCACACTTTAATCCCTTTTTCTATATGGTCGATGGGTTTCGTTATGGCTTTTTTGCACAGTCCGATGTCTCTATTTATTTAAGTTTAGGTGTGACGACTTTGTTCTTTTTAGGCATCACTGCGATAAATCTGATTTTATTGTACAAAGGCGTTAAAATACGCAACTAAATTTTAAAATGACTTCAATAAGTTAAAAAGTAGAAGAATTAAGTATGTCCCCAGAAAAAATTCGTGAAATGATTCAATCTGTCATTGAAGATTCTCAAGTTCAGATGAGCGGAGAAGACTGTAATTTTGCCATTGAAGTGACCAGTGCCTCTTTTGAAGGCAAAACTCCTTTACAGCGTCACAGAATGGTCAATGATATTTTTAAGGATGAATTTGCCAGTGGCGCTTTGCATGCCTTGTCGATAAAAACCAAGTTGCCAGAGTGATTTATGGATAAATTAGTCATTGAAGGGCCATGTCAGCTGTCGGGTTCAGTACAAGTTTCCGGCGCAAAAAATGCCGCTCTGCCAATTTTGATGGGATGTTTATTATCTGAAACGCCCGTTGTATTATCTAATGTTCCGCATTTAAAAGATGTCACAACGACTATTCAGTTGCTAGCAACGATGGGCGTTGAAGTCATGTTTGATGAAGAGTTGAATATTGAAATTGACGCTTCGAACATTACCACCAAGGAAGCCCCTTACGAATTGGTTAAAACCATGCGTGCGTCTATCCTAACGATGGGACCTTTACTGGCTCGTTTTGGCGAAGCGAAAGTCTCTTTACCCGGCGGGTGTGCCATTGGTTCGCGTCCAGTCAATATTCATATTGAAGGGATGCAGAAGATGGGTGCCGACATTAAAGTCGAGCAAGGATATATTATTGCTACAGCAGATCGTTTAGTCGGTGCCGATATTACAATGGAACCCGTCACCGTGACGGGAACCGAAAACTTGTTGATGGCAGCCGTCTTGGCAGAAGGTCGCACGACTTTAAGAAATGCAGCCAAAGAGCCTGAAGTGTCTGATTTAGCACATTTTTTAAATAAAATGGGTGCAAAAATTAGTGGTATCGATACCGATACCCTTGTCATTGACGGGGTGGAAAAGCTAACTGGTGTGTCGTATCGAGTGATTCCTGATCGTATTGAAGCAGGCACTTACTTAGCCGCTGCCGCTTTAACGCAAAGCTGCGTGACGGTAAAAGATGTGGTGCCAGAGCATTTAACAGCTGTTTTGGATAAGTTTACCGAGTCGGGTGCATTGGTGACTTCAACAGGTGATAGCATTACGTTGGATATGCGTAACCGCACCTTAAAACCCGTCAATATTGTCACGGATCCTTACCCAGCGTTTCCAACGGATATGCAAGCGCAGTTTGTGGTGATGAACTGCTTGGCTGACGGGGAAGCAGACGTGGAAGAAACGATTTTTGAAAACCGTTTTATGCATGTTTCCGAGTTGGTTAGAATGGGGGCGGATATCCATGTAGAAGGCAATGTCGCGCATACCAAAGGAGTCGACGATTTAATCGGTGCCCCCGTGATGGCAACTGATTTAAGAGCGTCAGCGAGCTTGATTCTGGCTGGCCTGGTTGCAAAAGGTGAAACCGTTGTCAGCCGAATTTATCATATCGATCGTGGTTACGAGTTGATTGAAGAAAAATTTCATAAGCTAGGCGCCCATATTTACCGAGCAAATTAACCACGAGATGAATCTTTCAAAGCATTCATAGATGTTTAACCGAATACCAATTAAAAGTTTATAAGAAGATAGAATTATGGCTGACCAATTAACGATTGCCTTATCCAAAGGTCGAATTTACAAAGATACGCTACCATTGTTGGAAGCTGCAAATATTATTCCGCAGGAAGACCCGAGCAAGTCGCGTAAGTTGATTATTCCAACGAACCACGAACATGTTCGTCTGTTAATTGTTCGTGCAACCGATGCACCGACTTATGTTGCACATGGTGCCGCCGATATTGGCGTGGCAGGTAAAGATGTTTTGATGGAAGCGCCATCTGATAATTTAAATGAATTGCTCGATTTGCAGATTGCAAAATGTAAGCTGATGGTCGCTGGACCAAAAGAAGCCAAGCCGCATGGGCATCGTTTAAAAATTGCGACAAAGTATATTCAGTCTGCTAAAGCCTATTACGCACAAAAAGGCCAGCAAGTTGATTTGATTAAGCTGTATGGCTCAATGGAAATTGCGCCTTTGATTGACCTAGCAGATAAAATTGTCGATTTGGTCGATACAGGAAATACTTTGAAAGCCAATGGACTGGTTCCGGAAGAGCATATCGCCGATATCAGTTCACGATTAATTGTGAATGAGCATGCTTATAAAACCAAGTTTAAACAAATTAATGACATTGTTGAGAAGTTTAAATCTGCTATTTAATGTCGGCTATGAATGAATGTCAGCCGAATACATAATAAAATGATATGAGTTTCCAGAAGAAACTTGACCAAATAAGAAAAAGTGGAAAATAAAATGTTAAATATTAGAAAATTATCTGCCAATGCAGAAGGGTTTAAAGCTGAATTAGAAGCCTTGCTTGCCTGGGAAACCGTTTCTAATGATTCAGTCAATGACATTGTCAAAGATGTCCTTAAGAATGTCCGTCAAAGAGGGGATGAAGCGTTATTGGAATATACCGCTAAATTTGACCGTATGACGTTGGCAAAAGGGTCGGAGCTTGAAATTCCGCAGGCAGAGCTTGAAGCCGCTCTAAAACGTATTCCAAAAGATCAAAGAGATGGGTTGGAGCTTTCAGCGCAGCGTGTAAAAAACTATCACGAAAATCAAGTGATGAAATCTTGGTCTTACACTGAAGAAGATGGCACTTTTCTGGGTCAGCAAATCACCTGTTTAGATAAAGTTGGCTTGTATGTTCCGGGCGGTAAAGCCGCTTACCCTTCTTCTGTGATTATGAATGCCATTCCGGCTAAAGTAGCGGGCGTGCCAGAGTTGATTATGGTGGTGCCAACGCCGGATGGTGAAGTCAACGATATGGTACTTGCTGCCGCGGCCATTTGCGGAGTGGATAGAGTCTTTACGTTAGGGGGTGCGCAAGCCGTTGCCGCATTGGCATATGGAACGGAAACCGTTCCTCAGGTGGATAAGATTGTCGGGCCTGGCAATATCTTTGTGGCCACAGCAAAAAGAGAAGTGTTTGGGACGGTCGGCATCGATATGATTGCCGGTCCTTCTGAAATCCTGGTTTACTGTGATGGTAAAACCAACCCAGATTGGATTGCGATGGATTTGTTCTCACAAGCAGAGCATGATGAGGACGCACAGTCTATTTTAGTAACGCAAGATGCCGAGTTTGCTGAAAAAGTTTATGAAAGCATGAACCGACTGGTTAAAACGTTGCCAAGAGAAGAAATTATTACCAAAGCGATTACGGATCGCGGTGCGATTATTGTGGTAGATAATGAAGCGCAAGCGGTTGAGATGATTAATTATATTGCGCCTGAGCATTTAGAGTTATCAATTGATGATCCGAAAGCCATGTTGCCAAAAATCAAACATGCCGGTGCTATCTTTATGGGACGCTACACCGCAGAAGCATTGGGTGATTACTGTGCCGGACCAAACCACGTACTGCCGACATCAAGAACGGCACGCTTTTCTTCTCCATTGGGTGTGTATGACTTCCAAAAGCGTTCAAGTTTGATTATGTGTTCTGCAGAAGGCGCGCATGAGCTTGGGCAAGTTGCGGGTGTTCTGGCGGATGGTGAAGGCTTGCAGGCGCATGCTGCTTCCGCGCGTTATAGAGTGAAAGACTAAGTTTTTTATCTTTATTCGCGTTGTTAAAAAAATAAAAAAATGACCAGGCCTGGTCATTTTTTTTGCCTGTTTGAAGTCATTGGCTTTTGAGCATGTTTTCAATCGTAATAATCGTTAGGAGGGCTGTGTGAAGACGACAGAATTGGTGCAATACTTAGATGATTTTTTAGAGGCGTCAACCTTCAAGGATTATGCGCCTAATGGGTTGCAGGTGGAGGGTAAGTCAGCTATTTCTAAAGTGGTGACGGGGGTTACGGCTTGTCAGGCATTAATCGACGCTGCGATTAAAGAAAAGGCGGATGCGATTATCGTTCACCACGGTTATTTCTGGAAAAACGAACCCGTCACGATTACTGGGATGAAGCAAAAACGTATTCAATCCTTGTTGGGAAATGAGATCAACTTGCTAGGGTATCATTTACCCCTTGATGCCCATCCAACATTAGGCAACAACGCCATGCTGGGTGAGTTATGGTCATTAGAGGATATCACTCCGGAAGCCGGGTTGGTTCGGTTAGGTCGTTTATCGTCTCCCGTATCGATTGAAGCCTTTATTGAAACCGTTGGAAAAACTCTAGATCGTATGCCTTTGCATTTGCCTGGTGGTCAAGCAGACATTGAGACGGTTGCCTGGTGTAGTGGTGGTGCACAAGGTTATATTGAAAAAGCGATTGAATGGGGGGCGGATGTTTACATTAGTGGTGAGGTTTCAGAACAAACCACACATCAAGCCTTAGAAAACCAAATTCATTACTTGGCTGCCGGCCATCATGCGACCGAAAGACTGGGGGTTAAAGCTTTGGGTGAGCATTTATCCCAAGCATTTGATTTAGAAGTTATTTTTGTAGATATTGATAATCCAGTATAAAAAACAGCTTAAGTATTAAGCAGTAATAATTTTTTTTATAATCGTGATTAGTTTTATTTATAAAATAATTTTTAATGGTCATAAAGAGATATTGATGTAACGATTAATTTTGCTTTGGTAAAATACCCCGGTTAAGTTGGTTATTTTTAAGGTTTGTTGGCGGGCGTTACATGCTTTCTGACAAAATTTAAAAATACAAAACATGTTGTTGATGCGAGTTTTTCTCGGGTTAGCCTGAAATTCTAAATAGAATAATTTACCTATAAAATGGACAAAAGAGGACGTCTCTATGTCATCAGAGAACACTGAAAAAACAAATTTGACACGCCGAAAAGTGTTGACCGCTGCCACGGGGGTTGTGGGCGCAACGGGTGCGACTTTTCTTGCCGTACCCTTTGTGAGTTCATGGCAACCGAGTGAAAAAGCAAAAGCAGCAGGTGCGCCTGTTGATGCCGATATCAGTCAATTATTGCCTGGTCAAATGTTAACGGTTTCCTGGCGAGGTAAACCTGTATGGGTGGTACGCCGAACCCGTGAAATGCTGGACATTCTACCGACGTTAGATGAGTCCTTGAGAGACCCGCATTCAGAAGTTTCAGAGCAGCCTGAATATTGTGAAAATGAAGTCCGTGCAATCAAGGAAGAGTTTTTAGTTGTTGTGGGTGTCTGTACGCATTTAGGGTGCGCGCCTTTATATCGTCCAGCGGTGAGCTCTCCTGATATGGCAGAAGGCTGGAAAGGCGGTTTCTTTTGTCCTTGTCATGGTTCAAGCTTTGATTTGGCGGGTCGTGTTTTTCAAGGTGTTCCAGCGCCAACTAATTTGGTCATTCCTCCTTACCATTATTTATCTTCTACGGTTATCCGTGTCGGTGAAAACCCAGAAGAAGGAGTCGCATAATGCAACCCTCACATCCGAAACCTCAAAATTCTTTATTGGCATGGTTGGATGCGCGCTATCCATTAGTGAGCACCTGGAATGTCCATGTCGCACAATATTACGCACCTAAGAACTTTAACTTCTGGTACTTTTTTGGCTCTTTAGCCTTATTGGTATTGGTGAATCAGTTTGTCACCGGTATTTGGTTGACAATGAGCTTTAAACCCAGTGCGGCGGAAGCTTTTAATTCCGTTGAATACATTATGCGAGATGTCGAGTGGGGTTGGTTAATCCGTTATATGCACTCGACGGGTGCCTCTGCTTTCTTTATTGTGATTTACTTCCATATGATGCGGGGACTGCTCTACGGCTCCTATAAGAATCCGCGAGAACTGGTATGGTTGATAGGGATGCTGCTCTTTGTCGTCTTGATGGCCGAAGCCTTTATGGGGTATCTATTGCCTTGGGGGCAAATGTCTTACTGGGGCGCTCAGGTCATTATTTCGCTGTTTGGTGCCATTCCGGTCATTGGGCCTGATTTAGCGGTTTGGGTGCGCGGAGATTTTGTTATCTCGGATGCCACATTGAACCGTTTCTTTGCGTTGCATGTCATCGCATTGCCGCTGGTGCTTTTGATTTTAGTCTTTATGCATATCGTGGCGCTTCACCAAGTTGGGTCGAATAATCCAGACGGTGTAGAGATTAAAAAATATAAAAACGAGCAAGGCTTGCCAATTGATGGGATTACTTTCCATCCGTATTACACGGTAAAAGACCTGTTCGGGGCGGCGGTGTTTATGTTCTTATTTGCTTTTGTGGTGTTCTATATGCCAGAAGGCGGCGGTTACTTCATTGAAGCGCCTAACTTTGAACCTGCAAACCCGCTTAAGACACCGGACCATATCGCACCGGTTTGGTACTTCACACCTTTCTATGCGGTACTGCGCGCAATACCGGATAAATTACTCGGGGTGATTGCAATGGGGGCAGCCATCGGTGTGTTGTTTGCAATGCCTTGGTTGGATCGTTGTAAAGTGAAGTCAATCCGCTATCGTGGGGCTTCTTATAAAGTCTTATTGACGATGTTTGTAATCAGTTTCTTTGTACTGGGCTGGTTGGGAACACAACCGGCAACGCCTGAACTAACGAAACTCGCACGAATCTTTACCGCGACTTATTTCTTATTCTTTATCATTCTGCCGTTCACGTCTGCCACTGAACGGACGAAACCAGTACCAGAGAGGGTCAGTTAAATGAAAAAATTTCTATCAGCTTTAGCGATTTTAATGACTTTTCCTCTGACTGGTTTTGCAGCAGGGGGATACAGTATTGAACTAGAAAAAGCGAACAACAGCCTGGAGGATAAAAACTCTCTGCAAAGAGGGGCTGTGTTGTTTTCCGAGTACTGTATGGCCTGTCACTCACTTAAGTACATGCGTTACAATCGTATTGCACGTGATTTAGGCTGGCAGGATGAAGAGGTTGTTGCGTACATGACCTATAACCAAAACAAAGCAGTTGATACGGTGATGACGCGTATGTTACCGGGTGTCGATAAAGAAGTTCTCGGAGCACAAGTGCCGGACCTATCTTTAATGGCACGCCTGAAAGGAACAGATTATATCTACAGTTTCTTAAGAGGGTATGAGATTGATGAGAAAACCGGAGAGTGGGATAATAAACTGCTTCACGGAACTTCTATGCCAAATGTGCTTGAAGGGATGCAGCGCCACATGACATCTGAAGAGTATGACCAAGCGACACGGGATATTACAAACTTCTTGGAATATGTTGGCGAGCCGGCTAAATTGAAACGCCATGACTTAGGCTGGAAGGTATTACTCTTCTTGTTGGTGTTGATAGTGATTGCTTACTTGCTGAAAAAAGAATATTGGCGAGATGTAAAACACTGATCATGATTATTAAAAGCCCGCTCTGCGGGCTTTTTTATTAGGGGATGTCTGGAAATGGCAAAAAAAATAAAACTGGCTTATGTCTGCACCGAATGTGGTGCGGATTATGCACAATGGCAAGGACAGTGCAATGCGTGCAGTGAATGGAATACGTTAAAAGAATTTAAAGTGTCTGCTTCCAAGTCAAAGAGTTCCGTATCCCATTCTGTAGGAAGTTATGCCGGTGCGGTTGAAAGTACCGTTTTGTCGGTTAATGAAGTGGAATTGTCCGAAGTACCGCGCATGGACTCCAGCCTGTCTGAACTGGATCGCGTGTTAGGGGGCGGTATTGTGCCGGGTTCAGTGGTTTTAATTGGAGGGGATCCTGGGGTCGGGAAATCTTCTTTATTGTTACAAGTTTCTTGTCAATTGAGTCAGTCTCAAAAAGTGCTTTATGTAACCGGGGAAGAATCGTTACAGCAGGTTGCGATGCGAGCCAAGCGAATGGGGCTCCCTGAAGACAAACTTAGGCTCTTGACCGAAACCGATGTCGAATCGATTGTCATGGCAGCGCAAAATGAAAAACCAACGATTATGGTAATTGATTCGATCCAGACTATGCAGTTGTCCGATGTCTCCAGTGCCGCTGGTGGCGTTTCTCAGGTGAGAGAATCAGCCGCGTTTCTCACGCGATATGCCAAACAGAATCAAGTGATGATTTTTCTCGTGGGGCATGTCACCAAATCAGGCGAGGTGGCAGGGCCGCGTGTTTTAGAGCACATTGTGGATTCGGTATTGTTCCTAGAAGGTCAGTCTGACAGTCGTTTCCGAACGCTTCGTGCCATTAAGAATCGTTTTGGCGCAGTGAATGAATTGGGCGTTTTCGCGATGACGGATAAAGGCATGAAACAAATTAAGAACCCATCGGCTATTTTTCTGTCTCGAGCGGATGAACCTTCTCCGGGTTCTGTCGTCATGGTGTTGTGGGAAGGGTCGCGTCCATTATTAGTTGAGATACAAGCCTTAGTGGATGATTCGCCTTACGGTGCCCCCAAGCGTGTGACAGTTGGATTGGAATATAATCGCATGGCCATGTTGTTAGCAGTGTTACATCGTCATGCGGGTGTTCAGGCAAGTGATCAGGATGTTTATGTCAATGTGGTCGGCGGAGTGAAAGTGACAGAAACCAGTGCTGATTTGGCTGTTCTATGTGCGATTGTTTCCAGCCTAAAAAACAAACCGCTTTCACAGGATTTGATTGTTTTTGGTGAGGTGGGGTTGTCGGGTGAAATTCGCCCGGTATCCAGTGGTCAAGAGCGTATTCTGGAAGCCGCTAAGCATGGTTTCAAACGTGCGATTGTTCCGACTGCCAATATTCCGAAAGGGGGTGTTTCCGGCATGGAAGTGCAAGGGGTTTCAACCTTGCAGCAAGCCTTAGATTTGATCTAATTTTAGCAATAAAAAAACCGCCAGGCCTGGCGGTTTTTGATTAAGAGCCTTTTTGTCTGAGGGCTTTTTTATGCCAGATAACTCTGCCATTCTTTAAACAGTTCAGGCGTGGTGGCGGCCACGGCAGACCGTTTGACAACGCGGTCAACCAGTACACATTCTCCGTCCAGTGTGGCGCTCTTGCCACCGGCTTCTTCTACAATCAACCAACCCGCTGCGTAATCCCAAATATTCTGTGCGCCATGGCAATAGACTTGTCCTCGTCCTGCGGCAATCCAACACCAGTCTAAGGCAACAGATCCAATACTTCTTTGCGAAGCGTAAGGCGGGTTTTGTACCAGTTTCAGTGCCAGTTCCGGCGATAGTCGTTTAAAGTCGACAATACCGATACATTTTTTTAAAGCGGTTTTCGGGGTGGTGGCAACTAATGGCTGATGGTTTAACTCGGCCCCCATATTTTTACGAGCCGCAAACAGTTCATCTCGATCTGGATCATACACCATGCCAGCGACCACTTGCCCGTTCACAACCAGTGCCAGCGAAACACTGAAAATCGGAATGCCGCTGGCAAAATTGCTGGTGCCGTCCACTGGGTCTAAAATCCAACAGCCTTGAGTCGATTTAAGTGCTTCAGCTTGTTCTTCTTGACTAGACTCTTCCCCTAGAAAATCAAATTGTGGCCAGTTTTTTGTTAAAAATCGGGCGGTGGCTTTTTGCATTTCGGTATCCGCTTCTGTCAAAACCGATCCATCCGCTTTAGTGGTAGAGGAGACTTTGTCAAAGCGCGACAAGACTTCTTGTTTGGCAAGGGCGATAACGCCATTTTTTAAAGCATGCCATTCTTTCGCATCGTTAAACAGTTGCGTCATATCTTTTCCCTTTTATTGAAATCGTTGCGTTGGGTCGATTTCGTTTAAATTCACTTTTTCGATGGCGTGTTTAGACGTTTCGATCACTTCAAGTGTATAGTTGCCAACCCGCAGACAGGTTCCCACTTCAGGTAAGGTTTCAAGCTCTTCTTGAATGAGTCCATTCAGTGTCTTAGGGCCATCGGTCGGTAAATCGAAGTGGTAGGTTTTGTTTAAATCACGGATAAATTCAGACGCATCAAAAGTAATGGAGCCATCTTCATGCATATGTACTCGCGTAAAGGCTTTTTCACGTGTATCGGTGCTGAATTTCCCAACGATCTCTTCCAGCAAGTCTTCCAAGGTCAAGAGGCCTTGTAGATTGCCGTATTCATCCACAATAAGCCCCATGTGGCGTTTGTGTTTGTTGAAGTGAGATAACTGAATGTTCAGCGTCGTCGTTTCCGGTATAAAATAGCCTGGGCGTGTCGCCTTAATCAAGTCTTTTAAAGACAGGTCGGGTTTGGTTAACAGCGGTAATGCTTTACGTAAATTAATCACCCCTAAAATATCTTCATCCAAATTATCTCGATACACAGGAATACGTGTAAAAGGTGACTTGACGATACGTTTGACGATTTCTTCAATCGGTTCATTCACATCAATCCCGTAAATATCCTGTTTCGGAATCATCACATCTTCAACCGTGATACTTTCCAACTGCATAATACCACTGAGCATGGTTCGGTACTGTTTCGGTAAACGCCCTGTGGCCTCATTAATAAGCGTTTGCAGTTCTTCACGACTCAGAGAGTGGCTGTCAGGATCATGTCTTCGGACTTTGACACCGAACAGGCGTAAGAAATTGTTGGCGAAAAAGTTCACTAACCAGACAATAGGCGATAATATTTTTAACAGCGGCTCTAATACGAACGCAGCAGGGTAAGCTATGCGTTCCGGGTGCAAAGCAGCCAAGGTTTTAGGGGCAACTTCAGAAAAAACCAGAATGACCATCGTCAATATTCCCGCTGCGAGTGCGATACCGGCTTCACCAATTAAACGCATGGCAATAATCGTTGCAACAGAAGAGGCAAAGATATTAACGAAGTTGTTTCCAAGAAGAATCACACCGAGTAAGCGATCGGGTGTTTCAAGAAGTTTTTGGGCTTTGATGGCACCTTTATGACCTTCTTTAACTTTATGTTTCAGGCGGTATTTATTCAGAGCCATCATTCCGGTTTCGGTGCCGGAAAATAAAGCAGAAAGGATAATCAATAAGGCTAAAATGCCGAAAAGGGCAGATATGGGCAGACTATTCAAAATGAATCTTTTGGGTAGTTAATCGAAAGCAAATTATAGCGGTTCTGGAATAGAATCGCTATGACATTTTTAAATCGAATTTATGACTGTATTAATTGTTTGTTAGCTGTTGTGGACAAAGAATAGCAAGATAATTTCGGTGCCGATATAACTGAGAATGAGTAAGAAGTAAGCCCAGATGGTGTAATAGGCGGCTTTTTGTCCACGCCAACCGAAGCGGAAGTGCCCGAATATCAACAAGCCATAAGTCAGCCAGGCCAAGATGGCAAAGAATGTTTTATGCACCAGATGCTGAGCGAAAATATCTTCCATGAAGAACACACCGCTGATCAGTGCAAAGCTTAAAAAGATAAAACCGATAATGACCAGTTGAATCAAAGTTTTTTCCATAATTTGCAATGGCGGCAGGTTTGTAAAGATAATACTCAGTTGTCGTTTCTGAAAACGTTTTTCCTGAATGGCATACAAGGTTGCTTGTGCAGCCGCCAAGCCCATAATACTGTAGGCTGTAATGGAAATTAGAATGTGGCTACCTAATTCAAGTGGCAGAGGCTGGGGGGTGGTGCCAGCAAACGGCAATAAAGTGGTAATGGCGGCAATGGGAAAAATAAACACCCCTAGGTTTTCCGTGGCTTTATTGATGTTGGTAATCAATAAAGTCACTACCGCAATCCAGCTGATCAATGATAAGCCCGTTCCAAAGCTGAATAAAATCAAGTCTTTCGTAAAAAGATGACCCGCAAAAGAAAACAGGTGAGCAATCGCGGCCAATAAAGCTAGGGTGAGTAGTTTTTTACGGTTAAAATTCGGTTCTGAGGATTCATCTGTCATGAAACGTTGCCAAAGTAAGTGAGTGGCAAATAAATACAGCAAGCTAGAAAAAAGGGCAACTAGGACGCTTATGACCATCTTAATCCTTCCAATTGGTTTAAAGAAAGAGCATGAGACATTTGGTAATCTATTTAAATGTCTATGAAGTGAACGCTCTTTTAGATATTTAACGCATAAAACCGTATAATATCGAAAATTAGCATTAAATGAAACGAAATTAAAAATAAAGCACTGACTTACCTGTTTTCAAGGCAAATCAGCTTTACGATAAGTTTCGTGTAGGGAAAAGAAATATGTTTGATAATTTATCGGATCGTTTGGCCAAATCGTTTAAAACGATTACCGGGCAAGGGCGTTTAACAGAGTCTAATATTAAGGATGCGCTGCGTGATGTTCGTCGTGCGTTGCTGGAAGCGGATGTGGCATTGCCCGTTGTTAAAACGTTTATCGACAAGGTTCAGGAAAGAGCCATTGGTCAAGAGGTTTCTACCAGTTTAAACCCGGGTCAGGCGTTTATTAAGATTGTTCGTGAACAGCTAACCGAAGTCATGGGGCAAGAAGCCGAGCCTTTGAATTTTAATGTGGAACCGCCGGCCATTATTATGGTGGCCGGGCTGCAAGGGGCGGGTAAAACCACCTCGGTCGGTAAGTTGGCGCGTTGGTTAAAAGAGCGTGAAAAGAAAAAAGTCATGGTGGTTTCAGCCGATGTTTATCGCCCTGCGGCGATTAAGCAGCTTGAAACGTTGGCAGAACAGGTTGATGTCAGTTTTTTCCCTTCCTCTGCGGATGAAGACCCGGTCGATATTGCTAAAAAAGCGCATGCAGAAGCGAAGAAGCAGTTTGTCGATGTGCTGATTTTAGATACAGCAGGGCGCTTGCATGTCGATGAAGATATGATGCAAGAAGTGCAACGTCTGCATACCGCAATCAAACCGATTGAAACATTGTTTGTGGTGGATGCCATGACGGGTCAGGATGCTGCGAATACAGCCAAAGCCTTTAATGATGCGTTACCGCTGACCGGGGTGATCTTAACCAAAACCGACGGGGATGCCCGTGGTGGTGCAGCCCTGTCGATTCGTGAAGTGACCGGTAAGCCGATCAAGTTTATTGGGGCGGGTGAAAAAACCGATGCCTTGGAGTCATTCCATCCTGATCGTATGGCGGGGCGTATTTTGGGAATGGGCGATGTCTTGAGTTTGATTGAAGATGCGGAAAGCAAAATTGATCAAAAGAAGGCTCAGAAATTCGCTAAGAAAATGCAAAAATCCGGTCAGTTTGACTTGGAAGATTTTCTGGAGCAGCTTCAACAAATCAACAGCATGGGCGGTGTGGGTGGTTTGATGGGCAAAATGCCAGGCATGGGGCAGCTTAAAGGTCAAATCAATAACGATGCGGTTGAAAAAGATTTCAAGCGTCTGGAAGCGATTATCTATTCCATGACACGTCAAGAAAGAGCGCATCCCGCCATTATTAAAGGGTCGCGTAAAAAACGTATCGCCAATGGGTCGGGCACGACAGTGCAAGACATCAATAAATTGATGAAGCAGTTTACCCAGATGCAGAAGATGATGAAAAAAGTTTCGAAAGGTGGCATGAAGAACATGATGCGCGGTATGGCAGGAAAACTTCCACCCGGAATGGGCGGTTCTTTGCCTCCCGGTATGCGTTAAGCGCTCTTGTTTGAATGTCAATAAAAACCACCAGGCCTGGTGGTTTTTTGTTTCTAGTCTCTAAAAGATAAGCTCGGCCATTGGCGTTCTTTCGCCACTTGGGTTAGGTGCTCATCCGCATCGACAATGATGGGGTTGTCAACGATCTCCAATAATGGAATATCATTGCGCGAGTCAGAATAAAAATAACTGCCTTCCAAGTTTTGGTTGTGTTTGGTTAACCAGTCATTCAAGCGAGTGACTTTCCCTTCCTGAAAAGAGGGCACGCCCGCGACCTCACCTGTGAATTTATTGTCAATAATTTCCGGTTCAGTGCCGATCAGTTCGGTAATGCCATACAGGTTGCCAATCGGTCGGGTGACGAAGCTGTTTGTTGCCGTCACAATCAAAAGCTGATCGCCTTTTGCTCGATGCTCATCCACCAATGCTTGCGCCTTATCTTGATAGATTGGTCGGATATAATCTTGCATAAACTCTTCATGCCAAGCATTCAGTGTGTTCATGTCATGCTGTGTGAGCGGGGCGAGTGAGAAGCGTTGGAATTTATAGATATCCAAACACCCGTTTTTATAATCAGTGTAAAACTGTTCATTGGTTTTTTCATACACCTCCGCATCGACCACGCCTTTTTCGACCAGGAATTTCCCCCAAAGGTAATCACTGTCGCCATGGATTAAAGTATTGTCGAGATCAAATATTGCTAAAGCCATAAGAATTCTTTTTTAAAATTGATTAGGTTTGAATTGTTTTTAATGAGCGGTATTTTACCTGATGAAAATCGGCCTGTTCGGAAAATAGTGTTGCGATGTGATTTGAACGTGGTATTTTAAAAGGTATATTTTAAGAATAACGTGCATTTTGAGTAAAAACGATGCACTTTCTTTATATTTAAGCGTTATGGTTAGAAAAAATCACGAATAATGATAAAAGAGATTGAAAAAAAAGGTCTTTTCTTGCAATAATTATACGTATTGAATATAAAGAATAACAAGAATAAAAGGGTTATGTGTGATTGATGCAGATGGGTATCGCCCCAATGTAGGTATCATTATTGTAAATAAGGAAGGTAAGCTTTTTTGGGGAAAGCGCCTGTACCAAGATGCTTGGCAATTTCCTCAGGGAGGCGTTCGTGAACACGAAACCCCCCAACAAGCCGTTTTTCGAGAATTGAAAGAAGAAGTCGGGTTGGAGCCTTCGGATGTCAGGGTCTTGGGGCGAACTCAAGATTGGCTCACGTACGATTTACCAAAACACTTGATTCGACATTATAGTCAGCCCGTCTGTATCGGTCAGAAACAGATTTGGTTCTTGCTGGGCATGTTGAGTGATGATGATAAAATTAATTTGAACACCCATGAAACGCCTGAGTTTGAAGGCTGGAGCTGGGTGGATTATTGGGTGCCGGTTCAAAATGTCGTTGAATTCAAGCAATCGGTTTATCATCAAGCTTTGACGGAGCTTGAAACACACTTACACCAATTCTGGACGAAAGAATACGTCGGATAATTTTTAACAACATCCGCTTGCCGCATTAAATGCGCTGAAATCTACTCAAAACATAAAGATAACTTATTAAAATCCATCAAAGTTTTAATAAGTTATCTTTTTAAGACTCTCTTCTTGTCTTTTTTCTAACTGTTTTTATTTGATTGAAACAACTTCGATTGGTACAAAAATGCTGGGAAAAGCAGTCATCTTAGTTATGCAAAATAGGTAAAAAATGTTATTATGCCTGCGCATTTAATGAACTAAAATGGCTGATACATTGTCTTATTTAAGCCATTTCAAGATGTTCATACGTTTTGGAAATACTAAGTAGCTGGAAACCAAAACGGTTTTGTTGGCGGTAGAAGTAAGAACTACGTTCTACTGAATGGCTTTAGGAAAACCCAGCCCCTGAAGCAGGTTTGAACCAACCAGAAGAGGTTAAATTTTATGAACGATAAGTTCGTTGATCAGGATCCACAAGAAACACAAGAGTGGATTGACGCATTAGAAGCCGTTGTCTCCTTTGAAGGATCTGACAAGGCTCAACATATCATTGGCACATTAATTGAAAAAGCACGTGTCCATGGTATCGACATTCCTTATTCGGCAAACACGCCTTATATCAATACCATTGCCCCAGAAGAACAAGAAAACTATCCGGGTGACGTCGGCATTGAACGCAAAATGCGTGCATTGTTACGTTGGAACGCAATGGCAATGGTTTCAAGAGCAAACAAATACACCAGTGTTGGCGGTCATATTGCATCTTATGCTTCCAGTTGCACGCTATATGAAGTTGGGATGAACCATTTCTTCAAAGGGCCAAAGCATGAGCAAGGCGCTGACATGGTTTTCTTCCAAGGACATACTGCGCCTGGAATGTATGCACGCTCTTATATGGAAGGTCGTTTAGAAGCGGATCAATTGCGAAACTATCGTCAAGAAGTGGATGGCAACGGTCTATCGTCTTATCCTCACCCTTGGTTGATGTCAGATTACTGGCAGTTCCCGACTGTTTCAATGGGCTTGGGGCCGCTAATGGCTATCTACCAAGCGCGTTTCATGAAATACATGCAAGCACGTGGTTTAGCCGAAACGCAAGGACGCAAAGTTTGGGCCTTCTTGGGTGACGGTGAGATGGATGAACCCGAATCACGTGGTGCGTTACAGCTTGCTAAGCGTGAAAACCTAGACAACCTAATTTTCGTCATCAACTGTAACCTACAACGTCTGGATGGCCCGGTTCGTGGGAATGACAAAATCATTCAAGAACTGGAAGGGGTTTTCCGTGGTGCCGGTTGGAATGTCACCAAAGTCATTTGGGGGTCAGGCTGGGATCGTCTGCTATCAAAAGATGTCACCGGTAAGCTGATCGAGCGTATGGGTGAAGTGGTTGACGGTGAATACCAAGCGTATAAAGCAAAAGACGGTGCCTTCGTTCGTGAACACTTCTTCGGTAAATATCCGGAAACCGCTGAGTTGGTAAAAGACATGACGGACGATGAAATCTTCCGTTTAACGCGTGGTGGTCACTCACCTCGTAAGATTTATAACGCTTATAAGCGTGCGACCGAATCAAAAGGGAAACCGACTGTTATCTTAGCCAAAACCGTTAAAGGGTATGGTATGGGGCAGTATGGTGAAGCGGCAAACACAGCGCACCAACAGAAGAAACTGGATTTGGAAGGGATGAAATACTTCCGTGATCGTTTCTCAGTGCCGATTTCAAATGAAGAGTTGGAAAAAGACATTCCTTTCCACCGTCCAGACGAAGATTCTGATGTTCTGAAATACATGAAAGAACGTCGTGAAGCGTTGGGTGGCGATCTGCCAAGTCGTCAAGATAACGCAGAGCCACTTCCGGTGCCAGACCTATCTGTTTTCAAAATGTTAACAGACGGCACCGCAGACCGTGAAATGTCTACCACAATGGCATTTGTTCGAATCATCTCCATCTTGTTAAGAGACAAGAAAATCGGGCCACGTTGTGTACCGATTATTCCTGATGAAGCCCGAACTTTCGGGATGGAAGGCTTGTTCCGTCAAGTTGGTATCTACGATCCAGCGGGTCAGCTCTATGAGCCAATGGATTCAGACCAATTGATGTGGTACAAAGAATCCGCCAATGGTCAGGTTTTCCAAGAAGGGATCAACGAAGCCGGCGCCATGTCTAACTGGATCGCAGCGGCGACCGCTTATGCCAACTATGGCGTCAGCATGGTGCCTTTCTATATCTACTACTCAATGTTCGGTTATCAGCGTATTGGTGACCTGGCTTGGGCAGCAGGGGATTCTCGCGCACGCGGTTTCCTAATGGGGGGGACGGCAGGTCGTACCACTTTGGAAGGGGAAGGGCTACAGCATCAGGATGGTCATAACTTGATTCAATTCGATCATGTACCAAACTGTTTGTCTTATGACCCAACCTTCGCTTATGAAATGGCCGTCATCATTCGTGATGGGATTAAACGTATGTTCAATGAAAAAGAAGACGTTTACTACTACATCACATGTATGAATGAAAACTACTCGCACCCTGCGATGCCGGAAGGGTCTGAAGAAGGCATTCTAAAAGGTCTTTATTCTTTCAAGAAGTCTAAAGCGAAACATAAAAACAAAGTTCAGCTGATGGGGTCGGGTACGATTTTCCGTGAAGTGATCGCCGCTGCTGACATGTTGGAAAGCGAATGGGATGTTGCCGCCGATATCTGGGCAGCACCAAGTTTCAACCTATTGCGTCGTGATGGCATTGAAACCTCACGCTGGAATACCATGCACCCAACTGAAAAGCCAAAAGTTTCTTATTGTGAAGCCACATTAAAGGGCGCGAAAGGTCCCTTTATTGCGGCAACGGATTATATCCGCGATTACCCAAACCGTATTCGTGAATATGTTCCGGGTGAGTTCTATGTGTTAGGAACGGACGGTTTCGGGCGTTCTGATACGCGTGAACAACTTCGTAAGTTCTTTGAAGTGAACCGCTACTACGTGGTAGTGGAATCTTTGAAAGCCTTGGCAGATGCCGGTAGCATCAAGCCAGAAGTGGTTCAGAAAGCAATTGAAAAATACGGGATTGATAGCGAAAAAGCTTATCCCGTTCATGCTTAATAGAAACGTCTAACCAGACATCGCTGTTATCAGGCATAGCAGCGAAAGAATTCACATTTAGCTTGATTGATCTGTTCAAACCCAATCAAGTTAAATACTAAGAAGGAATTAAATGAAATGGCTACACAGCAAATTAATATCCCGGATATCGGCGATTTTGATTCAGTAGAAGTTATTGAAGTTTTAGTCGCCGAAGGAGATGAGGTCGCTGTTGACGATTCTTTATTAACCTTAGAATCAGATAAAGCAACGATGGAAATCCCTGCGCCTTACGCCGGAAAAATCACCAAGGTCACTGTTTCAGTCGGCGATAGCGTTGCTGAAGGCGACTCGGTTTTTGAAATCGAAGTGTCTGAAGCGGCTGCCGCACCTGAAAAGGCTGAGCAAAAAGCCGACGAGAAACCAGCTGAAAAACCAGCGCCAGCGCCTGAAAAAGCCGCTGAAGCACCGAAGCCAGCACCGGCGGCAGAATCTGCTCCGGCTCCTGCCATGCCGTCACCGACGGCACAAGCTTTGACCAAACCCATCAATGCACAATCCATGGGCGCAGCATCGCATGCGTCTCCATCTGCCAGAGCGTTTGCACGTAAACTCGGTGTCGACATCAGTACGGTGTCTGGAACCGGTCCTAAAGGACGTATCCAACAAACTGATATCGAAGCGCTGATTAAATCTGTTATGCAAGGCGGTGCGGGCGCAGGTCAAGCACAAGGCGGCATGGGCATTCCATCCGTACCTGAAATTGACTTCAGCCAATTCGGTGAAACCGAAACGGTTGAACTGGGACGTATCAAGAAAATTTCTGGTAAGTTCCTACAAACCAGTTGGTTGAATGTGCCGCATGTCACCCAGTTTGATGAATGTGACATTACCGAAATGGATGCCTTCCGTAAGAGCATGAAAGCGAAAGCCGAAAAAGAAGGCGTGAAATTAACGCCATTGGTCTTCGTCATGAAAGCGGTTGTGAAAGCATTGCAAGACTTCCCTAGCTTCAATAGCTCTTTATCGCCAGACGGTCAGTCTTTGATTAAGAAACAGTATTACAACATCGGTGTGGCGGTTGATACGCCAAACGGATTAGTGGTGCCGGTTCTGCGTGATGTCGACAAAAAAGGCATTTATGAGCTGTCTCGTGAACTGATGGAAATTTCCGGCAAAGCACGTGATGGTAAATTATCGCCAAAAGACATGTCCGGCGGCACCTTCACCATTTCCAGCTTAGGCGGTATCGGCGGCACACAGTTTACGCCAATCGTTAACGCACCAGAGGTCGCCATCATGGGGCTTTCAAAAGCGAAAATGCAACCGGTCTGGAACGGGGCTGAATTTGAACCACGCTTGGTGATGCCATTCAGTGTGTCTTACGATCACCGTGTGGTCGATGGCGCTGAAGGCGTTCGCTTTACCACGACGGTGGGTCAGTATTTAACTGATTTACGCCAATTGATTCTGTAATCGGAGAAGTGTATGAGTAAGATTGTTGACATCCTGATTCCAGATATCGGTGACTTCGCAGAAGTCGATGTCATTGAAGTATTAGTGTCTGCTGGCGAAGAAGTCATTCAAGACGACTCTTTGTTAACCCTAGAGTCAGATAAAGCCACTATGGAAATCCCTGCGCCTTACGCAGGTCGCGTGGTGGAAATGAATATTGATGTGGGCGACAAGGTTAAAGAAGGCTCGGTGGTCGGTAAAATTGAAATTGCCGATGTCGAAACCGTTTCTTCTAACGTTGAAGAAAGCGTTGCATCAGAACCAGCGCCTGAAAAGACAGACGAAAAAGAAAATGAAAAACCTGCGCCACAAGCGGTTTCTGCAGCGGATCTTCCCGATGCAGATATGCAATGTGACGTCTTGGTATTAGGGTCTGGCCCAGGTGGTTATACTGCTGCATTCCGTGCTGCCGATCTAGGCAAAAAAGTCGTGATGATCGAACGTTACGACTCCATCGGTGGTGTGTGTTTGAATGTGGGGTGTATCCCTTCAAAAGCCTTATTACACATGTCAGTCGTTTTAAACGAAACCCGTGAAATGGGTGACCATGGTATTACCTTTGCCGAGCCGAAAATCGACACCAACAAAATGCGTGACTACAAAGATTCCGTCATCGGTAAACTAACCGGTGGGTTATCTGGTCTTGCCAAAGCGCGTAATGTGGACGTGGTACAAGGGTACGGAAAATTCAGCTCAGCCAATACGGTTACCGTTGAGTTGGCAGAGGGTGGCACCAAAACCATCGCATTTGAAAATGCCGTCATCGCGGCTGGGTCTCGTGTGGTCAAGCTGCCATTTATTCCGCATGATGATCCACGTGTTATGGACTCAACCGATGCATTGGAACTGGAAGAAGTGCCAAAACGTATGTTGGTGATCGGGGGAGGTATTATCGGTCTGGAAATGGCGCAAGTGTATGATTCGTTAGGATCAAACATCACGGTTGTTGAGCTAGGCGATAACATTATTCCGGGTGCCGATAAAGACATCGTTCGTCCGTTGCTGAAACGCATCAAGAAAAAATACGAAAACATCTTCCTGAAATCAAAAGTGACTAATGTTGAAGCCAAAGACGAAGGCTTAGTGGTGACGTTTGAAGGTAAAGATTGCCCAGAAACCGATACCTTTGATCGTATCTTGGTTGCGGTCGGTCGTGCACCGAACGGTCAATTGATTGATGCGGATAAAGCAGGTGTTGCAGTTAACGACTGGGGCTTCATCGAAGTGGATGAGCGCCAAAAAACCAATGTCGATCACATCTATGCGATTGGTGACATCGTTGGTCAACCGATGCTGGCACACAAAGCCGTGCATGAAGGGAAAGTGGCGGCAGAAGTCATTAACGGCATGCCAAGCGCGTTTACGCCAATGGGCATTCCATCGGTGGCCTATACCGACCCTGAAATCGCTTGGGCAGGTAAAACCGAAGACGAGCTGAAAGCCGAAGGCATTGAATACGAAAAAGGTGCTTTCCCTTGGGCAGCGTCTGGCCGTAGCTTAAGCTTAGGGCGTGATGAAGGGCTTACCAAAGCCTTATTCTGTGCTGAAACGCATCGTTTACTCGGTTGCGGTATCGTCGGGCCTAACGCTGGGGAACTGGTGGCAGAAGCCATGCTCGCCATCGAGATGGGTGCAGACATGCAAGACATCGGTTTGACGATCCATCCGCATCCAACGTTGTCAGAAACGCTTTGTTTCGCAGCGGAGATGGCGGAAGGCACGATTACCGACTTGATGCCACCCAAGAAAAAATAGCCAGGCCTGGTTATTATTCAGATTAAAAAGCCCGCTTTACGCGGGTTTTTTATTTTAAAAGCAGGATAGATAGCATTTATGGATTTAGATTTTTCTTTTGGAATATTAGGTGCTTTAAAGCAAAAAATTGAAAAAATTATATTTTATGAAGCGTATTCTTTTTCACATAAAGATTATTTAAAGTTTCATAATCGCCTACTTTTCAGGTATATGGCAGAAGGCATTGAAGTTGATGTATATCTTGAAAATAAGCACCTTTCAAACGAAGAGTTACCTTTATCTAAACTTTACCTAAAAACATCTAGTAATAATGAATATAAACGACTGACGGGGCATATTCTTGCGTATGACGGAAGTGTCGTTTATCAGAATCCAGTTAATGTATTATTTAATAAACCAGAAGAATTAATAATTTATTATTTACCCAACCTCCCTTTAAAAGAAGTATTTATAGATGATGGTGTTTATACAACGTACTCTGAAGTAGAGTTAAAAGGAGAGCTTGAAGATTCAGAAGGAAATAAAAAAGAAGTTGACCATCGAATAGGTGGACCTACATATACAGAGTTTTTGAATAGTGAGTGGGAAAGAAAATGGGGGGCAATTTGGAATCTTGATTTTTTAGTTCAAGAGTACAGAAATTATAGACTTAGATTAATTGTTAGATTAGCTGGGTCTTTAGCACTTTTGCACACTAAAAAAACTTCAAATGAAAAATTTAGAAAAAAATACAGCGATTATGGACGGTTTTTGTAATAGATTTTGTCGCAAATGATAAGTTGTTAAAATTTTTTTGGTGGGCACTAATTCATTTTAGAGTTAAAGAGTGGAAGAAAGCGAGAGAATAAGAGATATCAGGCATTACGATAAAAGAAAAACAATGTGATCTGGTTTTTTTTCCAAAACTTTTCCTCTCTGCATTAACAGGTAGTCACTTATGATTTGTAAGCTCATATTGTCCACCTATAATTGACAACCTTTGAAGCCATTACTTGATATATTAAGCCTTTCATTTAGAAGCTTTTATATAACGCTTTAGTTACAATGATTTATTAGTTTTTTTTGACTTTCATGTTGTAAAAAGGAATGTAGATCAATGGTTTCTGATTTTAAAACTAGAGATGAATTTCAACGCCGCCCTTTAGCTGAAAAATTAATAAAGTTACTAGTTGAGGATATTACTGTTTCACCTATGGTTGTTGATGGGCCTTGGGGGTCAGGTAAAACCGAATTTATTCTTAAACTAATTAACCTATTTGAGGAGAGGCATCCGAACTATAATTTAATTTATATAGATGCTTTTAAGGCGGATCATGCTGACAACCCTTTAATGACTGTTTTGGCCGAAATAATTAAGAATTTGCCTGATTCTGAAAAACAGTTAACAATTCAGAAAGTTATTCCTGCGATCCGATCTCTTTCTAAAACAGTAGCAAAAACAGCTACAGCTTGGGTATTAAAACAAGATGCTGCTGAGGTTGCAAAGGATTTTGAATTAGAGATTAAAGAGGCTTCTGATAGCTTAATTGATTATTCGGTTGAAAAACTTTTAACAACTCATATTGAAGCTGAGAAAGATTTATCTGCCTTACAATCATTGTTGACTGAAATAGCTAAAGAAAAACCAATAGTTTTATTTATTGATGAACTGGATAGGTGTCGTCCCGACTTTTCAATTTCAATCTTAGAGACTATAAAGCATGTTTTTAATGTACCTAATGTGCAGTTTGTTTTGATTACGAATCATAGTCAATTGTTAGCGTCTGTTAAGCATATATATGGTGATCAATTAGATGCTAAGCGTTACTTAGATAAGTTCCTTGCATTTTCGTTTAATCTATCTGCCACTGTCGGCACAAATCCTTATCATACAAAGCTGGCGTCTGAAGTTCATTTTATTAACTTGTTCCGCACGAGTGGCGTTTTGAAAGAAACGGTATTTAATCAGCCAGAAGGAAAAGACATTATAGATTTTGGCGTGGATTTAATAGGAAACTATAGCCTCTCTCTGAGAGAAGTCGAAACTTTAGTGCGTTATATAGAGATTTACCATACTCTTTCAAAAGGCTTTTCTAAAAATTTGATTATTGGTTATGGTTTATTGAGATTGGTTGGTATTTTTATATACTCCTTTGATGGAAAGTTTGCAAAAGAACTTGATCAAGGGATTGTGAATGCTTATTCGATAGAGCGATTTTTTGGTAAAGATGAGTTTGTTGACATTCAACAAGGTAAACCTAGGAGTGTAAAACAAATCATTTTTGCTATGTTTGCTATGGAATCAAACAAACATTCTAATATTTTTAATAAACTCGATAAACAGACTATGCAGGAAAGAGCTGTACAGGAATTAAAACAAAAATGGGATCCTTTCTTTGAAAGTATGCTCGGAGGTAGCTTTCAATACACACCTAATGAAAAGAATCTTATGCATGTGAAGTCTGCTATTCGAGAGCTTATGATGATTTCGGAGAATTAAGAATCCACGGGTTTCAGGCTCGATTGATTTGACCTTTCTCTAACGCCAGATTGGAACCTTATGGGCAGGTATTGGCTCTAATGCAGGAGTTAGATCACAATGATTTAAAGCACCTTCTAGATCCGTTAAGAAAATAAGCTTTTAATTAGAAAACGGGACGCTACCCATTTATTTCACCAAACGTTCTGTTTGGTAACCGAGATGGCGGAAGGGCGATTACGGATCTGATGCCAATGAAAAAGAAAAAATAGCCAGGCCTGGTTATTCTTGAATATTAAAAAAGCCCGCTTTATGCGGTTTTTTATTGGTTTAAATACGTATTTTATGTATAATGCTATATTGTTTATGCATTCAATTGCGCTGGAAAATTAAAGAGTTGAATGCATTCGTTCTAAAGGTCTGAAGTAGTCTAATAAAAGTGGTTTAGTAGCGATAAGTTATGTCTTATGAAATAGCTTAAATTATTAATTAATATAATAATAAATATAGTTGTATAAATTTAATCTACTAATATTTTAGCATAAAATATGAATTTTATAATTTATTGACGTACGTAATATATTAGTTATGGTGTCTAATTATAGTTAAGTTTTTATGAGTGAACTAGATATCTCAAATAATCCCTTATCACTTTTGGTCTCGCCAAAAACGATCAAAGTTGACCTTAATGAGTTGATAAATCCGGAAGTAGAGCAAGATGATTTTTTCTTCAAAAAGTATTGTGATTATCTTGAAGGAAAACTCAAAGGCTATATAACCCGAGTATCAATTTCACGAATTGAGCCAGGGTTTTATAAGCGCACAAAAAATGGGTGGGAGCACATTACAGATAATCCACCCCAAGAAGATATTGATTATGTAGTATCTACAATACGCGGGGGGTATCGACCTGCACTACATATTTATCAGAATCTCAATAAAGACAGTAAATTTGACTTCGTGTGCGCTGATGATGTGGCCACCTATCATGCATATCTATCTTTAGGAGTCAGTAAGCCTCCAGTTATTATTCTCGGATCTAAAAAAGGCCTGGAAGAATCTGCGCTGACAATTAAGGGTTTTAAATGTACTTATAATCCTTACACTCACTTCATATTCTCAATGGAAAAAGTCAACCAAGACTCTTTCCTTTCATTATTAGGATCTGATGTAAGCGATGACATATCTCTAGAATTAACAAAGCTACAAAACTATATTGAGGTCCTTAAAGATGAGTTCCGACAATTCCATTCAAATGAAAGATCAGATGTAAGCTACCATCAGATAGTTTTTGGTATCCTCGCCAGAGCATCTGAAATGTTGAAGTCAATTAGAATTTTAATAGATGAAGATCTAGTTATTCAGTCAGCAAATATAGTGAGGAGTTTGTATGAGCTTTCGCTAAATTTTTACATGTGTTGGTTAAGCCCGCACGAAATTACACGGATGATTCAATTATCAAGCGTGATGTCTGAAAATGAGTGGAAAAAGGAATGTGATAACATACTCAAAGAGCAGGTTGCCAATAAGCTCGATAGGAATTCTGCTGAAAAAATCAAAGAAGCTAAACTGTATCAGTTCAACATTACTAAATCGGTTATAGAAAAGGCTAGGCTTTGTCCTTTTGGTGAAGCTTATTATAAAGATGTCTATGCCTTCTTATCTGATATTGCACATCACGACTTTAGCATGTCTGCAAGATATAAAGGGGCTTTAGAACATGGAGACGATACTGTATATGATCAGGATGTGAAGGACTCTATTGTGAGAATAGTTGATTTTTGTATTACAAAAATTTTCGTCAGAGTGGCAGATGATATTGGATCGGACATTACATTTAGCAAAGACAAACTTAACAAGCAGCTACACGGTGACCGTTTTTCCGCTTCTTCACAGCTACACAACAGCACGTGAGCTGAGCGTTATGCGCTTTATGAATCACATGAGTTTAAGGTGACAAATGAAAACATTTAACCCCAGTTCTAAACATCCAGATAGAGCGGTTCAAGCATGGCAAATTCTTGTCAGTGCGGGAATGAATAGACAAACTTTAACCTATGAAGGTCTTTCATTACTTATGTACCAAAAGAAAGCAGCTGGCGTTCTTGATAGAACCCTTGGTCATATAGCATTTTATTGCAAAGACAATGGACTTCCCCTCCTTACATCCATTGTGGTTGGCAAAGGAAGGGGCACGCCAGGAAAGGATATCCCAGCAGATCAAGAGAATATGGATAAATACAGGGAGGAAGTTTATGACTTTGACTGGTACAACATATATCCACCCAGAGCTAAAAAACTGCGCGAATCATTTGAAAATAACACATAGTGAAATACACGTGTAACAATCACTTCAAGCCGACCATTTTCCGCGGCACAAAAACAAGTCTTGGCGTTAGGTAAAAAAGAAATGAGATCATGGATGCAATTTGTGGTTATGACTATTGGGCTATTTATAGCTGTCTCTGCACACGCGAAAGTAATGAATGTACTCGTGGCAAAGGAAATTGACGACGATCACATAATTATTATCATTGCCAAGGGAGATGAGCTTCTCCTCGAGAAGTGGACAATGAAATTATCTCCGCTCTTGTTTGAGGGTAAAGTATTTCCTGCGGATATATCCCCAATGTGGGCAAAAATATATATTGAGAAAAGGGGACGCTACCCTTAAAACTCTACTGAAAGATGCACCTTTATACCCAAGGTCAAAATGCTTAATAAAACCTTATCTCACTACTTTAACTTATGAATCCAGAGAACTTAAAGAAACTCGTTATCGTTACGATGCCTTACGGCAAATACCAGGGGCGAATTATTGCTGATTTGCCAGGAAATTACCTTAATTGGTTTGCGCGTGAGGGCTTTCCATCGGGTAATTTAGGGCAGTTATTGGCGCTAATGCACGAGTTAGATCACAATGGTTTAAAGCACCTTCTTGATCCGTTAAGAAAATAAGCTTTTAATTAGAAAACGGGACGCTTCCCACAGGTTTAAAGAAATGTCAGAGTCTGAAAATTTTATTCACCCAGCTGATGCACTGAAGCTTTTAGATCAGGTATCGGTCGTTGATCCTCGTAACAAGCATATTGAATTAGCAGATTGGTATGCAAGAATTGCAGAGATTACCTTGGTAGAAACCACTCCTAAAGAAGTAAAACAACTTTTCGAGAACGCGAAAAATATTGCATTATATACATACTTCGCCTATCGGCTACATCAATCAGCGGAGACAATAGCCTATAGTGCATTAGAAAAAGCTCTGAAAATGAAATTCAAGCAAGAAAAGAGTCGTATTAAAGTTCAGCGCGATCCCTCTAAATTAGCCGACTACATGAATATAGCCCTTGAGCAGCAATGGATTACTAACCAGGGCTACGAGTCTGCTCTTCATATAGCCGAAGCAAGAGTTCAGAAAAAAAAGATATTTGAATTGATTAAAAGCGGCGCATTAGATAATGGGAAGACGATACCTGTTCCCGAACCAGAAGATCATGAGGTAGTAGCAGAAATGGAAAGTATGGATATTGCGAATAGAACGCTTCATACTGGGCGTCGAGTCAGAAATATTTTGGCGCATGGTGACAGCGGCTTGATGCCGTCGTCAATCGGGACGTTAAGTGAAATTGCTGAGGAAATTAACCAGATTTTTAAAATCAATGGTATCAAGCCTGATTGATTTCTATTTTAAAGAGTGTTGAAAGCCAAAGCTACCAAGACTGGTCGGTTTTACATGGTTTTTAATCTGATCTAAAAGCCATAAAGCCTAAACAATGCTCTTTTTAAAATACTTTCTGCTTATTTTCTGTTCTAATATTTGTTCTAAAAGCACACAGCAACTCAATCAACCCCACACAACCACGACGAGATAATATGAAGCAATTAAATAAACTCGCGACAGCGACGATTCCCAACAACGGCGGCGAGTTGGTCTTACTACAGCGTGAAGATGAATTTTCTATAAAGCTTTCCGGTGCGCGCGGGGTGTTGATGAATAGCCGAGTTTATAACTCCGAGCAGGAGTTGGCGAAGCTTGGTTGTGCACATATTAAAAACAAAGAGGGTGCAGACGTTTTAGTGGGCGGTTTGGGGATGGGATATACCTTGGCAACCGCGTTGGCGTGTGTGACCGCTAGCTCAACGGTGACGGTGGCAGAGCTTATTCCAGAAGTGGTTGAATGGAACCAGGGGGCGCTAGGGGAATGTGCAGGCAACCCATTGGCAGATGAACGCAGTCACGTACAATTAGGCGATATCGCGGATTTAATCAAACAACAGAAGCCAGAATTTGACGCCATTTTACTGGATGTCGATAATGGACCGGAAGGCATGACGAATAGTGATAACAATTGGCTGTATTCCACCGAAGGCTTGCATGCTTTATATAATAGCCTACGCCCTGAAGGGATGCTGGCCGTGTGGTCTGCCGGGTCAGATTCGAAGTTTGTGATGCAACTCAAAAAAGCTGGGTTCAAAGTAACCGACAAAATGGTGAGAGCGAGACCGGGTAAAGGAAGCCGCCATACGATTTTCCTTGCGAAAAAGCCTTAAATAATTGGATCAAGCTTGATTGATTTATTAAAGCCCAACAAAATCGACCAGGCCTGGTCGATTTAAAACCCTCATTAACCCTCTCATTAACCCGCTTAGTATTTTTTAGCGGGTGTTTTATTGCCTTTATTTTAATAAAATTAATAAAAACAATGCCTTATTAAAACAATTATTGCGTTTTTTTTAAGATAAAGTTATCGTCTTAGGGATGGTTGACATGCGTAATATGTCTCATTTAATATGAATGTAACCCGTTAGTTTTGTGGTTCTTACCGAAAGGAGAAGTAACATGACAAAAGTTCTTGTTCTGTATTACAGCATGTATGGTCACGTTGAAACGATGGCTGAAGCAATCGCTGAAGGTGCTCGTAGTGTCAATGATGTTGAAGTGTCGATCAAACGTGTGCCTGAGTTAATGACGGATGAGCAAGCTCAAAAGGCTGGCGTCAAACTTGATCAATCCGCACCAATCGCAACAACGAGTGAGTTAGCCGATTATGATGCCATTATATTTGGTACTCCGACACGCTTTGGCAATATGTGCGCGCAGATGCGAAATTTCCTGGACCAGACGGGAGCCCTTTGGGCGGGTGGAAAATTGATAAACAAGGTTGGTAGCGTATTCACCTCCACAGGAACACAGCATGGCGGACAAGAAACGACCATCACTTCGTTTCACACAAATCTGTTTCATTACGGCATGATCGTCGTTGGCGTTCCTTATTCTTGTCAGGAAATGACCAATATGAATGAAATAACGGGTGGCACACCTTATGGCGCCAGTACTTTAGCGGGCGGTGACGGTAGCCGACACCCTTCAGAAAATGAAATCAAGATTGCTAAATGCCAAGGAGCCCACGTAGCGGAAGTCGCGAAGAAACAATCCGCTTAAAATAAATACGATTATTCGGGCAGATCACACAAACCTAGCCTCGTTGATTGATTGCAATTAAAAGGAGGACGAATGAATATTAAGCTACATCGCATTTATGATGATGACCTGCCACAGGGATATCACGCGCTTGTTGATCGGTTGTGGCCGCGTGGCGTGTCAAAAGAGGCAGCCGATCTGGATGGCCACTGGAAAGAACTGGCACCGAGCAATGATCTGCGAAAATGGTTTGACCATGATCCCGATAAATGGGGTGAGTTCAGAAAAAAATATTTGAGCGAGCTGAGTGAGCATAAAGAAAAGGCAAAAGAACGTTTGCAAGAAGTCAGTCAGAAAAACCTGATTCTGCTGTATGGTGCGAAAGATAAAAAACACAGTCACGCTCATATTTTGAAAGAATATTTAGAAAAGCTGGGCTAAGAAGGTGAGATTAAAAAATAGCCAGGCCTGGCTGTTTTTGAGCGGGTTAGATTTAAGCGAATAAGTTATCTAAGAAAAGAATAGCGACTTTTTTGCAATTTATTTTATGTTATTGGTAGTCAAGTTGAATTTTTCATGCCATGCTTTTAGAGAGAGCATTTTTAAATAAGTCAGGAGGAGTTATGTTAATCCGATTCAGTGTTGTTGCCGGACCGAGTATCGAAATGTATGAAAAAGAAGCGATGAAAATGTTACGAGCAATGGGGCTTAGTGAAACTGTGCCGAGTGCGATGAGCCCTGAAGATGTTTTACCTGCCGTTAAAAAACTGGAAAGCTCGCTTAACAAGCGTTCTTCAGCGGATGAGAGTACCAGCCAGAATGGGTACGATGATGATGCCATTGATGCTAAAACCCGTGCTTTTCCGTTAATTGAATTATTAAAGAATGCGGCAAAAGAAAATAAATCAGTGATGTGGGATACGGTATAAAATTAAAAAGCCCGCTTTATGCGGATTTTGAATTAGTTTAAATACGTATTTATGATGTGTGACGATGCCATGCTTTTGTATTCAATTTCACAGAAAAATTAAAGCGTCCAGCGCTTTCATTTTAGTCGGAAGGTAGATCTGAAAAGGGGAGTGTTCTCTTTTTTTGTTCCCTTTTTCTGCCTTCCCTCCCCAAACGCTAGCTGATTGCTTGCCATGTTCATTCAAAGTTGATTATATATTCATCGGTAAACTGATTAATGCATCACGCGGCGAGATTCCAGTCTATGGAACGCCACCAGAACTACGTTGAAAATAATAAAATCTAAGATGAAATTGAATAGCAGGTAAAAAGCAGGTTGATAGTCTGATAAGAAGTAGGGTAAGCCGATATCTTGAATCAGATGAGACACGATTAGATAGTTGAGAATAAATAAAGGAACACTGAAAAGTATCGCTTTTTTAAGCGCTTCTTTGCCTGTTGAACGCGGTGCTTTTACTGTGTGATCCATTTATCAATCCTTATGTTGAGTTTTAAAGGTATGGTTAGTGTCAAAAACTATCCTAAAACAGGAAAAAATTTTTTTGCTTGAAAAAGTATGACTGTTTTCCTGATTAATCTGACCATCAACAAAGAAAGAGCCGTTGAAAGTCATGGATTTTTTATTTTTTTGAAAAAACATAAAATAGTACAGGTGTAGGGTTGTTAAAATACGGATGATTAATTTCTTTTGGGTTTTTTATAGACCTTATACGGTTGAATATGGAAGAGTTTTGCTTCTTTATTTCCAATTTAATAAGAGATAAGTGTGCGCTATTCTAATTATTTTTCAATTTATAAGGTCATGCTCTTTACAAGTTTATTATTAAGTCTTGTTTTTGCCAGCCAAGCTCAAGCTCAAGCGCCAAATATTGATTGGCAATTGTTTAGCATTAATGAACCCCATCAGTTTAAACCTGAACACCCTGAATCAGAAAATACGCTACAAAAACAGCAAGGTATTTCTTTAGTCGGCGGTCATTACCTTTATTCAGGTGAACTGAGTATTGAAAAAGATGATTTTTATGTGGTTGATTTTAAAAATACTTCCACGATAGACCAATTTTCTTTTTATATTTACGATCAACAAAACAGACTGATTGAAAGTGCTTCAGGAGGAATTGGCAGCAGCGAACCAAATCCATTTTTCCTCCGTCATGGTCGCACATTTCATTTAAAAGCAGGGCAGTATACGCTTCGTGCGGAAGTGGCTTCTCCTTACTTTATCGCCCAGCCGATTCCTTATATCAACACGCTTACCAATTATCAGCAGGAGATTAAGCTTGGTAATGCCATCGTGTTGATTGGCATTGGTATATTTCTGTCTATGGGCATTTATTATGGCGCGCTCTCCTTTGCTCGCTCGCGTAATACAGAGATTCTTTATGCCATTTTCATATTTTCGAATTTGCTGTTTAACGCCGGTGCACATTTGATTTTGTCCCAATTGTTTAACTGGCATAACTTTTATCTGATTTCTTTTCCCATTCTTATTTCCAACGTCATTTATATACTTTTTGTGATGAAGCTTTTGGAAATACACTCTGCGAAAGACAAAAAATTGTACGCAATGGGAGTCGTATCCGTCGTGTTACTGATTGTATTTGCATTTTTTGCCATGACGTCGCCAAACTGGATTAATGAGATGGCGCGTTATGGTGTATGGGTGTTTTTGTTATATGGGTTAGTTGCTGGGCTCACCCGAACATTGCAGGGAAGTATGGTGGCACGTTTGTATTTGATTGCTCTGGTGAGTTTTATCGTGCTTGCCAGTATGGCCACTTTGCCAACACAATTGAGTTCAAACACTATTTACGTTGAACATTATGGGTTAGCAGCTATCGCTATAGAGGTTATCTTACTTGCATTGGTGCTCACCTACCAGGTGGGAAAACTTTATCGTGAACGCATGAAAATACTGCTTAGTCTTGATCAAAGCAATAAGTTAGCTCACACCGATGCTGTCACCCAAGCACCGAATCGTTATGCTTTAGAAATTGAATTGGTTTCATTCAAACAAGATTCTTCCTTAACCTACATTGATATGGATAACTTAAAGCTTTACAACGACCGTTTTGGGCATGCGAAGGGAGACGAGCTGTTGATAACGTTTGCCGCGCTAATGAAGAAAGGCTTGGGTAATAAGGGCTTTATTTATCGAGTGGGGGGGGACGAATTCGCTGTCACCAGCCAAGATGGGGAGACGAACAGGGTACAAACGCTCATAGAAAGTGTGGTTGACGAAATGCAGCAAATCGGTTTTGAGCATGCAGGGGTCAGTGCTGGTGTGGCTTTTATGCATGAGGTGGCAAATACGACGGACTTGAAGCATCTAGCTGATATACGAATGTACGAAAACAAGCAGCAACGAAAAGTGCAAAATTTCAGGAAAAAGACATCTGATCCTTCTTTTGAAAAGCGAAAAAGGGATGCCACCCTTTTTTGAAGAAGTGGCTGAATAGTACGTTCCTCTTTCAATAAAACACGGTCAGCTGATACTTTTATCGATGGGCGTTTATTAATTAAGTCAATAAACGCCTTAAATTGAACAAGTTTTACAGAGGTAAAATCAACACCTTGTCTTCATTAAAAAGCGGAATCAGTAACCGGTTACGTTTGGTGTCGACTCCCATATCAGCCGGAGAGTTAAGGAACTCGGCAATGGTTTCATATTCACCGTTTTTATAGACATCAATGGACGAGCTTTCCCAGCTTGACATCGCGAGGCTACCATCCGGTAATTTCACCAGACCGTCTAACCTTGCACCGAATGGTTTCGGCATTTCGGTGATATGACCTTTCTCATCCATTTTAATCATTTTAGCAGTGCTGAAAAATACCACGTAAATATCGCCGTTGTCATTCAGAATGCCATTGGGTCTTCCCATGTTCGGGTCTTTTAAAAGGGTCTCAACTTTACCGTTTGCCCAGACTTTATAGATGGCATCGGTTCCTGAAGATTCAAACCCGGGTTTCATGCCGGTATCGGTGACATAGACATAATCGCCATTGCCCGCCGTTATACCATTTAAGAAGCTGCTGTCTTCAACGTTAATGGAAGGCAGTTGCTTTCCGCTTGGCAGCTCAAATACACGTATTTGAGTAATGTCGGCAACAAACAGTTTATTGCCCATAATCGTCATGCCTTTAGGGGCGTGTAATTGCACTTTGTCACTTTTGCCATCAATCCATTTTAGGTCAATGACTTTGCCGTCAGGACTCAGTTTTGAAATAAACCCATTGTCGTCAGCTTCAAACGGACTGCCGTTAATATTGGTGACTAAATACACATCTTCGGCGGCATCATATTCGACCGATTCTGGCGTTGCAAAACCGACATCGCTGACCAAGATTCTTGAGGTTTCTTGATTCGCCATAGCGGTCACAGACCAAAATGTGGTCAGTAATACTAAGAGACTTTTTTTAATGATTTGGATAGATTTCATCATCAACTCCTGAAAGATTAATGTTTTGATTAGAACCTGAACGCTACGCGTAATCGCTACCCCGGTAGCAACGCTTTGTAAGCTTATTCTATCATGGTCTATTGTCATTTATACTGACAGAAACGGTCTGTTACTTCTGCTTTCTTTGATAATTCAAAATGGAAATCGGCACGACTTTTTTAACCGGAAAACCTTCGATTTCTTTGCGCTCAATCAGTTGCCCTAAAAGGTTTTCAATGGCGCAGAGATTTTTAAAATCGTCTTTTGAAACCAACGAAATCGCTTCACCCGCGGCACCCGCTCGGCCTGTTCGGCCGATACGGTGAATGTATTCTTCAGCGGGATAAGGCAGGTCATAGTTTACGACGCGGCTGAGACTGTCTATATCAATCCCGCGGGCGGCAATGCCGGTGGCGATTAAGAATTTTAATTTTCCTGATTTAAAATCGGCCAAAACCTGTTCACGCATCCCTTGGCTTCGACCGCTGTGAATGGAATCGGCGGTGATACCACGCTTGCCAAGCTGTTCGACGAGCTTGGCGGCGGAATGCTTTTTTTCTACAAAAATAAGTGCTTGATCCCACTGTTGTTCGTTAATCAAATGACTCAATAGGGCAGACTTGGTATCTTTATCCACCGTAATCAACCATTGCTTTATTTTGGGTGCGGTCTTATTTTGTGGAGAAATGGAAATTTCAACCGCATCGTCCGATACGGTGTCGGCGGCTAAATACCGTACATCGTCCGTTAGCGTGGCGGAAAACAGTAAACTTTGGCGTTGTTGAGGCAGGCGATCCGTGATTTTATAAAGATCGTCAATAAAGCCCATGTCGAGCATTTTATCGGCTTCATCTAATACCAGAAATTCCAGATCATCAAAAAACAGGGCGCGCTGATAGGCTAAGTCTAATAATCTCCCGGGCGTGGCCACCAGAATATCAACCCCTTGTGCGAGTCGTTGTTTTTGGGTGTCAATATCTGTGCCACCATAAACCGCCAATGAACTCAGGTTTAAATGTTTGGCATACTCAATGACATTACTCTCAACCTGCATCGCCAGCTCACGCGTGGGCGCGAGAATGAGCGCGCGGATAGAGCGACTTCGTACTTTTGTATCGGTGTTCAGTTTCTCTAATAGCGGCAATACAAAGCTGGCAGTTTTACCTGTGCCTGTTTGCGCTGCCGCCAAAAGATCTTTGCCCGATAAAATGATCGGAATAGCCTGTTTTTGAATGTCGGTCGGGGTGTTATATCCTCGCTCGGCAACGGCTTTAACAATCGGGGCTGATAACCCAAGGTTTGAAAATGGCATAGAAAATCTCTGTTATAAATAATCAATGAACGACGCTTGAGTATTGGGTTTGAAAAAGGAATACTTTTTGAAAAGCTCGCCAAAATAGATAATGGGTGCAATTATCCATCATTTAAAAAGAAAATGTCATTCAGAGTGACGTTAGTGCAAAATTTTAATTGTTATTTTTACATTAAAATTTTGTCAGAAATGGCCATGTTTGGTGTTTTTTGATGCCAGCCACCCAGTCTTTCCCTATAAAAACATATGTTTTTAAATATTTTCCTATTTGATGTGGCTAAAATCTGCTTCAATAGACGTTAGCTTTTTTACTTAAAACAGTTTAAGGATCAAAGGAGAGGTTCATGAAAAATTTTCCGGCACATTTGCAAGAATTGAATACTTGGATGGAAAAACTGGGAATTGAGATTCCGGAGGTGATGCAGAATTTTGGCGCTTTGCATGAGTCGGCCGTGAAAAACGGCGCTTTGGATCATAAAACGAAAGAATTGATTGCACTGGGGATTGCCATTACGGTGCGTTGTGATGGTTGTATTTCTTTCCATGTGCATGATGCCATTGAAGCTGGAGCAACTGAACAGGAGGTTGCTGAAACGGTTTCTGTTGCGATTTTGATGGGGGGAGGGCCTTCAGTGGTCTATGGCACGGAAGCCATGCAGGCCTTTGAACAGTTTCAAAAAAAATGATCAGGTCATAATTGGGGGCAGAGTTAAATTCAATTAATTGTGAGTCATAAAAACTGGTTGGGGCAATTTGTCTGCTCAACGCTAACCTGAGCGTTACTCATCTTTAAAAGCATCGCGATGAAATTCCGCCGCTTGCATGACCTCTCGTAATCCACTTTCCCTTAATTCTGGCACGTCACCGCCGGCTAGCACGGTCAATATGGAATGAACTCCTCGAGAGAGCGAGGTGAGGTTATAGCCGCCTTCCAGTACTAAGGCAAGGCGACCATCACAATGTTTGTCGGCAATCCCTTGCACGATGCCAGTTAGGGCAGCCAAACCGTCGTAACTCACATTCAACGCCATGTCGTTATGGTGTGGATCGCAACCGGCGGAAACTAAAACCAGATCCGGCTTAAAAGACTCGGCGGCGGGGATCAGTATTTCGCGAAATGCTTTTTCAAGGGCAATATCGCCAGCGGCTTCCGGGAGAGGGACGTTAACGGTATAGCCTTCGCCCATGCCGGCACCGATCTCATTCAAATTGCCCGAACCGGGGTAAAAGGGCGCAGCGCAATGGGTGTCAAAAAATAGCACATCTGGGTCTGCCCAAAATATATCTTGTGTGCCGTTACCGTGGTGGGCATCCCAGTCAACGATTAAAACACGTTCGCAACCGAGCTTTGCCTGTGCGTGGGCGGCGGCCACAGCAACATTGTTAAACAGACAAAAGCCGCGCGCTCGAACTGCATCGGCATGGTGTCCGGGTGGCCGAACCAATGCAAAAGCGCTCTGCGTTTCACCCTTAATCACGCATTCAACGGCTGCGATTGCATTACCCGCGGCGGAGGTTGCTGCCTGAATGCTCTCCGGCGAGACGGCGGTGGTATCTCTGTCCAGCCAGGCACGTTTGCCCTTGAGGGAGAACATGTGATCCAGGTGGGTTGTGGTGTGAACACGGCTCAGTTGTTTGTACGTGGCATGCGCCCCCGCCTTGATTTGTACGCCAGGGATGGGGTACTCCTTGAGCCATTCCATGATCGCAGTAAGCCGACCAGGGTGTTCAGGATAACTCCATTTAAAGTTCAGCTCTCCCAGAATGTTGCTGACACGTTTTTCCACCCGGCTAGGAAGAAATGGCAAATCTACTTGAGGGTCATGACCAAGCATGACCTCGTCATAAAACACTGTTACACTGCGAGACTCTGCCATTTGCGATCTCCTTATATGTCTGCCGGCCACTGCTTAATCAGCGACGTTTTGTCAATTTCTCTTTCAAGGTGGTTGAGGGTTGCATTACACACGCCGGTGGTTTTAACCCTCCTTTCATGCCACGTCGCTTTCGTCTCTTTATTGGTGGCGGCGTACTCGAACACGCGTTCTTGCAGGCCTTAGTTCTCGGTAAAATCGATTAACTCGGCGAGTAATGCGCTAAAAATATCCAGCTGCCTAAAGTCGTGCTCCTACCCTGCTATCGTTGGTGACAGCGAATTTGGGTTCCTGCACATCGGCTTGTTCACAGACTTCCTGGCGACATAAGATGTAAATATAACTTATGCCGACGACCCCCAATTTGGGAAGGGTTCTCTACGATCCCTAACTTATCGTCTCCACCGACGCATTGGCAAGGTTATCCCGCAGATGCTTTTGTTCTTCTTTCTTTTGAACTTGTGTAAGGCTGCCCGCAACGTGAACGCCCACTTATTAGTGGAAAAGGCGACTTTGGGGCTTTACGTATCGTAAGCTTTTTGATGTTGTCAGTAATTGTTGCCATAGCAAAAACTCTTTTTTGAACTAAACCCCGTCAGGTTATTTGCTCCGATTTGTTTATTGCACAACTCTCCTCAAAGAGGAACTTAAACTGAATATTTTGGCGACTCATTTGTATGTTTTAGGATAACACAGATAAGTACGGTTGTATCTTAACGCGCAATTTTGTTAGCATAAATACGCATTTTTAAAAGTAGTGGCCAAAATTGCTAGCAGTGTATTTTCGTGTTATGGTGAAACCATAGCTTAAATATTTTTAATGCTCTTTATACGTTATTTCAAACACATAACGCGTATTGTTGTTTGCCGTTAAATTTCTTAACGACTTCATTTCAGTGTTATATCTTTCCCACTCTACCCCGCAACGGAGGCATGCATTATGACGAAAAAAAATCCCGATAAAGGTTATGTAGCTATTCTTGGCTGGAGTCTAAACGCCATTAACGCCATTGAAAACTTTGATCGCCGTTATATTATTGTTGCTCCGCAATGGGCTGAAGACTATGCTAGGGAAAATGATATCCCTTTCATTGCCTGGAATTTCGAGCGGCTCAATGAATGTTCTATGGAAATTGCCGAGAAATTAAAAGAGGAAGGTGTGGATGTTGCTGTTCCATTGTTTGAAGAAACGGTGGAATGGGCTGGCGCCATTAATGCGGTATTGCTCAAAAACCCACGTCTCATGAACCAATCAATGCTGTTCCGTGATAAGGCGCTGATGAAACGACGTGCTCAGCTGGGCGGCATCCGTGTCGGTATATTCGAAGAGGCAAATGACAAGACCGATGTCATCCGTTTCCTAAGACGCGTTAACCAGGCACTGTTAAAACTGGACGGTGACCCGGACGATCCGATTCATCTGAAAGCCTTTGATAAAGCTGGTTGCTTGGGGCATCGCGTGGTTCGTACGCCGGACGATGTGGACAATATTCCCGAGGAAGAGTTTCCGGCTCTGATGGAAAGTCATTTGGACGGATGGGAGTTCGCGGTTGAGGCGTTTATCAAGGATCGAAAAATCCACTTTCTGAATATTTCCGAATATGTCACTTTGGGGTACTCGGTGTTTGTGCCGGCCACTCCGGATCTGGAAAAATGGCGCCCTCAGGTGGTTGCGGAAATCGAAAAACTGATCGAAACCTTTGACATCGACTTCGGTTTTATTCATCCCGAATACTTCGTCACCAGCGATGGTAAAATGTACTTCGGTGAAGTCGCTTACCGACCACCGGGGTTCAACGCTTTCGAGCTAATTGAACGCGCCTATGGCTTCAACGCTTATCAGGCGATGGTGATGATGTTTGATCCGAAAACCACCGATGAGGAAATCAAAGCCTTTTTCCCACGAGAAGTGGTGGACGCTAAGGGACATGCAGGTTGTTTCGGTGTGTATCCACGACGACGCGTCATCAACGAACTTAGAATACCGGAAGAGACGGAAAACGATCCTTATTTCGAATTCCATGAACTGCAGTCACCTATGCAAAATAAGGTACCGAAACGGAGTGCCTTCGGAACGCACTGGGGTCTGGTATACTTTTTCGGTGACGATCCGTATCGTATGCGTGATCTGCTTAAAGCCCAGGAAGACCTGGATTATTATATCTGATGGAATAATTGATGAATCTCAACATAGAACCGGCCGATGCCAACGAACAAACCCGGCTACTACAAGAGAAGCTGGAGAGTGCGATAGGCCGACTGGAACGAGCCAGCCTTTTCGCTAAGCTCAATTTCCAGACACAGGTGCTGGAACTGGCCGGACGAATGCTAGCACTCCCCGGCGGCGTGCCGCAGCTTTATACCTTGGCGCCCAGACTAGATGACGCCGGATTGTTCTATGGAACCGATTGGGCGGAACCTGGTGCTTTATTGCCTAGACTGGTGAATAACACCCTTGAACAGGGCACTAACCCCTTGATCATGTTGGAATGCATGAGCGAGCTGCGGCTGTTGGCAATTGCCAACGGTGAACACAGCCATGAGGGGGTTTCTGTTGAGCAGGCGCGTCATTTCCTCACCCAAGTGCTGGCGCTGAACCTAAATCACTTGTTTGGCACTGCGAACGAGACCCTTCGCACTAGACTCGGTAAATTGGGCGAAGGAATACAGGCACTGTTTCACTATCTGTTGGATCATATTGGTTTCGACAATATTCTTGGCAGCCTGATCGATGAAATCTGGCGCATCCTGACGCAACGCCCCATCCAAGTTGGTGGAGTGAAAACCATGGTCACCCAGATCGCTTTAACCCTGGCTCAAGGGGTGGGCGATATTGGCGAGGCTCGACTGGGGTCGGACCGATTAATCAGTTCCTTGTTTGGTCCCACGCAAGGCTGTATTGATGATCCCGGACTGGATGAGTACTACTTGCGATTGGAGGCCATGGACTTTCCCACCCTGCAGCAAGAAGCCTATGGTTTCTCCCGTGCCATGCATGACGTGGGTCTGGTCTCTGATTATCACGCCAGTTATCTGCGTTGGCTGTTGCAAAATGACCAGAGCCAACTGATACCTGATGCCTTGGGGTTGAGTAGCACCGGCTTGGATGTTCTGCGCACTTATCAAAAACTGATTCACAAGCTTATTGAGGAAGTCATCTACGCGCAAACCGCACAGACGGTATACGGGCTGGCAATGCTGCTGGAGCGTGGCATTCTCTATGCGCCACCTATCGCACCCGGGCTGTGGAGACAGCTCAATTTGCCGCTCTCGGAACAGACTCAAGCTGCTCTGACCGCTGCTTACGGCGATGCGGTGACACCCAGAGTACGCCTGTTGTCCGGAGTGATTGCTTTGTTAGGTCAGCCACTGGGTGTTGGCCAGGGTAACAACCCCACCTGCCAGTCGGCGCGTGCCATTTCAATGTGGTCATACAACGATCCGGACTTTCTGATGCACCTGATTGCACAGGCCGCTCGCTTTGATAATATACAAATGAATTTTGAAGGTCAGCCTATTAACTCAGCGGAGTTAGCTGCTGGGCTAGCGAGCAATATTCCACTGGACACTGATCCGGTTTCCATTGTGCTGGTACCTCATCTGGATCGAGTTTATCATGCCATGGGTGAAGCCTGTGTAGCTCGAGGAGAAGATCCGCATCGTTGGATCAATCCAGAATTTCACGGCTGGTGGGTAGGTCGTGAATTCTACATCGCCGTGGATGTGGCTAGCGGAAAGCTAAAAAGCGATTATGTCAATTATCTCGAACAGTTCTATCGCAGTTATCATCCCTTATACAATGGTAACCAGCCAGTGATACATCCGCAACCAGCGGGTATTGCGGTGACCGACAGCAATGCACAGTTCGTAGGCTGGCATGCCATCGCGCTGTTGCGCGTCGGCCTTGACCAGAACGATGTCATGCGTGTGTATTTTTATAACCCCAATAACGACAGTGGCCAGGACTGGGGTGACGATGTGGTGGTTTCGACCCACGGATTCGGAGAGCGATTCGGCGAAGCTTCCTTGCCTTTTCCCGAGCTGGCTTCGCGTTTGTATATCTTCCATGACGACCCAATTCAAATTCAGACAGACATTATCGAACTGCCCAAAGAAGAGCTTGATCATGTACAACACATGGCACTAAAAAGCTGGGCGGCACAACGGCAATCGGTAGAATCTTAGTGATTCTATCGAATTAAAATAACAGAGAAGGGGTTGAGTTTCTCTTTGTTTTTATTGCCTTTATTGGGTAATTAAGTCGCAGAAAAAAATCTACCAGACCAGGAAGCGGAACCTTATGACTGGATGTCGTGAGTGACAGCCGTTAAAATGTGGGTTCTTCTAATCGATGTTTGATGTTAGCCATCAAGCAATTTATAAAAGTAGCGTTCATGACCCTAGTTCAAAAATCGTCCGAAAATACCATTCAACTCACTCAATATAGCCATGGGGCGGGATGCGGTTGTAAAATTTCGCCTAAGTTGCTTGAAAGTCTTCTCGAAACGCAAACCAAAACGTCCTTTTACCCGAATTTATTAGTGGGCAATTCGACCAATGACGATGCCGCTGCTTATGATCTGGGGAATGGCACATCGGTATTGAGCACTACCGACTTTTTCATGCCGATTGTAGATGACCCTTTTACGTTCGGGCAGATTGCCGCAACCAATGCCATCAGCGATATTTACGCGATGGGCGGCCAGCCGTTGATGGCGATTGCAATTTTTGGGTGGCCCATCGACAAACTGCCCGCCGAAGTGGGGCGAGCAGTTATTGAAGGAGGACGTGCGGTCTGTGAAGCCGCGGGAATTCCCTTGGCGGGCGGACACTCTATCGATGCGCCAGAGCCAATTTTCGGGCTCGCCGTAACGGGGTTGACTGAAACCCAATATCTTAAACGTAATGCTTCTGCCGAAACGGGGTGTGAGCTTTTTCTGACCAAGCCCATCGGCATCGGTGTTCTGACGACGGCGCAGAAGCAGCAGAAAATACAGCCGGATCACTTACAGGTCGCGATTGATGCCATGACCACTTTGAACCGCATCGGGACAGAGTTAGCGAAAATGGAAAGTGTCACTGCGATGACCGATGTGACTGGGTTTGGTTTATTGGGACACTTGATCGAGATGTGCGAAGGCAGTGGTATTGCCGCTCAGTTGGATTTTGCGAAAGTACCGCTTTTGCCGCATGTCCTCGATTACTTGGCGCAGGGCTGCACGCCAGGTGGAGCTCAACGCAATTTCGACAGCTTTGGTCATAAAGTGAGTGGTTTGTTTGGCTCAGCTTTAACGGCGGATGAACAAGCTATTTTGTGTGATCCGCAAACTTCCGGGGGCCTTTTGGTGGCGGTTAAGTCCGAAGCGGTGGCGGAATTTCATCAAATTGCAAAACAGTACGGGTTGGCCTTACATTCGTTTGGTAAAACAGTTGAAGCTTCAAGTCAGAATCCTGTCGTCGAGGTGATAGCCTAATGATGCAGGCAGCCGAATCTTTGACCCATTTTCAAACGCATTTACCGCAGTGTGATGATTTTGAACGTATCGTGCTTGAAAACGTGCCTCTGATCGATGTTCGGGCTCCTGTGGAGTTCGCGCAAGGCGCGTTTGAAATGGCGCATAATTTGCCATTGATGAACGACGAAGAAAGGCAGCAAGTCGGGCTTTGTTATAAAGAAAAAGGGCATAACGAAGCGGTGACCCTTGGGCATCAATTGGTTAATCATCAAGTACGCGCGCCGCGAATGATGAGCTGGCAGTCTTTTATGGAAAAGCATCCTGATGCCATGCTTTATTGTTTTCGGGGTGGGATGCGTTCCAAAATCGCTCAACAGTGGTTGGCCGACAGCGGTTATGAGATTGTTCGCTTAAAAGGCGGTTATAAAGCATTTCGTCGTTATTTGATTGAGGGTTTGGAAACCATGCCTCAAGTACTTTTGGATGAAAATATTCAGCCTTGGGTGTTGGGAGGGCGTACCGGTTGCGGTAAAACCCGATTACTTTATACTTTGAGTAATGCCATCGATCTTGAAGGCTTGGCGAACCATCGTGGGTCGGCGTTTGGTCGGCATGTCACCCCACAACCCAGTCAAATCGATTTTGAAAATACCTTGGCAATGGCGATGATTCGTTTTCGGGCGCAAGGCAGGTCTGCTCTGGTGGTGGAAGATGAGGCGAGGAATATCGGTTCGTTGTCTATTCCTAAGGCGCTATTCGACTTTTTCAAAGGAGGGCGTCATATTGTGTTGGAAACGCCTTTGGAAGAACGTATTGCGATTACCCGGGAAGAATATGTCGAACAGGCTCAATCAGAGTATCCCTCTTTTGAGGCTTGGGCGGACTTTATGCGAGGTGCGTTTGATCGCATCCGCAAACGTTTGGGGGGCGAGCGTTATCAGAGGGTTTTATCAGAATTCGAACTGGCGTGTAGAGTGCAAATCCTTCAAGGTAGCATTGATGGGCATGATGCTTGGATTCATATTCTGTTGACTGAATACTATGACCCGATGTATGACTATCAAATGCAGAAACATCAAAGCAAAATTGATTTCAGTGGCGAATTTGATGCGGTACAAGAATTTTTGCGCCAACCGGCCTTATAGAAAAAACAGCCAGGCCTGGCTGTTTTTAATTTTAAAAAATTCAATTTCTGAAGACGAACGGTGAGCCTTGCTTTAGAATGTTTGAAACAATTTACCCGAACGTTCGTTGGGAAAACTATTTTAAGCCTTAATGTAGGAGTTTTTTGTGGTCGAAAGTTATGAAGATTTACATCAATTAGTGTCATCGGAGATTGAAAGTTATTTAGCGCAGCATGAAGGGGCCTCAATCACGTTTGAAGTAGCTGAAAATAATTCTTGCTCGATGAGTAACAAAGAAAACAATAATAAGTTTGTGTTTATGTTCGCTCGCTTTGGTGATGAACATAAAGTAGGCTTTGCCTTTTATGAAGGATTTGATCCAAATCCATGCTGGATTGACGATGTGAGCAATGACGGCTTTGATAAAAATTTTATGCAGACTTTAATTGCCGAGCATTTAATCTAATTTAAATGACGTGATTAATGATTTGAATTATCACCATATTTGATCAAATCTCATCAAATCTCATCAAATCAGATCAAATCAATAGGGCATTGTTTCAAGTTATAGAAACATTGCCTGAGTTTTTCAATAATCAATCGTATATTTGAATGGAAAAACTCTATTCCTGCTTTCTTACTCTGTAATACTTAAAGCTATCTAAAAATGGTCAGGTCTGATAAATTTGGCATTCAACCGTTTGGAATAACATGACCCAATGTAGGGTCTTTAAATTTTATGGAAGCTTTATGTCGGCACGTATATTTTCTATTGCCAATCAAAAAGGTGGCACTGGCAAAACCACCTTAAGTATGAATTTTGCCGCGGGCTTAATTAACCGTGGTCGTGTGTTGGTGATTGATGCAGACCCTCAGGGATCGGCTAGTCAGTGGTGCAGTTTGTCTTCGGATGATAAGCCTTTCCCGGTTTCGGTGATTTCGGTCGGCGGTCATTTGACGCGCGAGGCGGAACGGTTTGCGAAGGATTATGATTTTATTGTGATTGATTGTCCGCCAACGTTAGAAACCGGGGTGATGCAATCTGCCTTGCAAGTGTCGGAAGCGGTGTTGATTCCGGTTCTGCCATCGCCGGTGGATTTATGGGCGAGTATTCGCATTGCTGAAGCTGTTGAGCACGCCAAGCTTCGAAATCGTCAATTGAAACCTTTAATTGTGGTCAATCAGTTGGAACCTCGCAGTGCGTTATCGACCGCGATGAAGGAAGCATTGGAGGAGTTTGATATTCCTGCCTTGCAAAGCGGGATTCGTCGTCGTGCAGTGTATCGTAATGCGGCGGTAGATGGCGTGAGTGTTTATTGTATGGGAAAACGCGGTGAATCTGCCGCTAAAGAAATCGACGATATTATTGAGGAGGTCTTATGACAACAACGAAAAACAATGCCACAACGGCTTCTAAATTAGCCAGCAGCGTGCGTCGAGCGAAAACGACACAGCCAGAAGAAGAAAAAACGGAGGTTAAGACAAATACAACGGCTAAAAAACCACCTGCTAAAAAGCCGGCGGCCAAGAAACCAGCGGCTAAGAAACCTGAGCAAGAAGAAACGGTTCAACCGATGAGATCTAACCGAGTTTGGCCGGACTAATCGCTTTTTTATTCGCTTAAACAGTCCTTACTCTTAAACCACTGACCCAAAGCATGCTGTGGGAGGTGGTTTTTTATTTCAGTGATTTGCTAAAATTCGATTCCTTACTTGGTCAACTCAAGTTGCTTTGTTCATTCTTTCTTACGGTCAAACCAGTCAGAGTTGTTACGTTTACTCTCGCGTGATGTATTAAAATATGACAACGAGGTATCCACCTCATTCATCATTAAATTAATAAAGTTGTTGTCATATTATGCCCAAGTACGCTTCTTCCGAAAAATTACTCGAAAACGTTCAATCCATCTTACCCCTTATCAAACAATATGCCGAGGCTTCCGAGCAGGATGGGCGTTTGCAAGAAGAGGTGTTGGAAGCACTTTTTGAGCAGCGCTTGTTTCGTTTGTTTATCCCTAAGAAATATCAAGGGGAACCGACTGATTTACCCACTGCTTTAAAGGTGTTTGAGTGCGTTGCCTCGGCCGATGGCGCAACCGGTTGGCTGGTGATGATTGGTGCTGGCGGCGGGTTGTTTTCAGGGTTTTTGGAAGAACAGGCGGCGCATGAGATCTTTTCACCGCTACGCGCCGTGATTGCTGGTTCGGGTATGCCGACCGGAAAAGCAACTCCTCTGACAAACGGCTTTGAGGTGTCTGGACGATGGGCGTATGCCAGTGGGTCAGATTACGCCACTTGGTTTACTGCCAACTGCATGGTAAATGGGATGGATAACAAAATTCTGTCAATTGCCGTACCTGCTGCGGATGTGACCCGTCACCAAACCTGGAATGTGTTTGGCATGAAAGCCACTGGCAGTCACGATTTCAGTATTGATTCGGTAACGGTTCCAACAACGCATACATTTTCTTTGGCCGATAAACCGATATTGGAAGATCCCATTTTCTTTTGCCCGCTGGAAACCTTAGCCAGTTTGACTTTCGCCAGTGTCGCCATCGGTATTGCACAACATGCGGTTATGGAGTTTATTACTTTTGCCAAAAATAAACAGGTATTTGGTTCTACTGAATGCTTAATAGATAAGACGGAAATTCAACGAAAGCGAGTGCAAGCAGAGCAACTGATTCAAGATGCACGTGGTCAACTTTACCAGCGAGCTGAACAGGTTTGGCAAGCAGCTGAAAAAAGACATCAACCCTCCGAAGAAGTCCGCGAGAAAATCACGCAAGAAGCGATAGACATGGTGCAAAATTGTGTTAAGGCGATAGATGCACTGAAAGTTCATTCGGGCATGATGGCAGTGTTTACCGTTTCACCATTCGGTCGTGCTTGGCGTGATTTGCACACGCTGAGTCAGCATATCATCGTCAGTCCTAAACGATGATTTCGTTGCTTACCAAAGCAATCAATTTCAGTTTGAACAGAAAAGTGCTGTTCAATTTTTCGATCGGCTAAAAGCATGTATTAAACAGGTTCTGGAGCGATTTCATGTTGATCAGCCATGTGTCTGTCAGCATCGGTGTAACCTCGTCATACCGATAGACGAGCCTTGCCAAGATATCTTGAAGTATGTAGATAATCTTTGTATACCCTTAAGAAAAAGGGTAAAAACCAAGCTATTATTGAATGATTAGACTGTTTTTTGATCTATCCTATTGAATTTACTACTTATTAAGTCGATTGTATCCAATGAGCGCTGGTTTTGACAGTTACGGAATATTTGGTTTAGTATGTAATCTAAGCAATTTTCACTACACTTCTTAGCGCAATAGATTGCTTCTATTTTAAATGAGTCAAACACAATCCAATTGAAAAGTTAACAGGATACGGTGGTTTCATTATGGTAGTTGGAAAACGAAACACAGCATTGATGGCGGGGTTTATCGGGAATGTCGTCGAGTGGTATGATTTTGCTTTGTATGGCTATATGGCGGGCATTATTTCCGGCCTGTTCTTTCCTGAACAGAGTGCAACAGCAGGTCTGATTGCAACCTACGGTATTTTCGCCGCAGGTTTTTTAATGCGCCCACTGGGATCAGCTGTGTTTGGTTGGTTAGGGGACACCGTTGGTCGTAGCCGTACCATGTTAATTTCCGTGGTGATGATGGTTTTGCCAACTGTGTTATTGGGACTTTTGCCGACCTATCAAGCCATTGGTATTTGGGCGCCGGTGTTATTGATCTTGATTCGTTTGGTGCAAGGGCTTTCGGTGGGCGGTGAATTCAGTAGCTCGGTAACCTATTTGGTGGAAACAGCTGAAGATTCCCGCCGAGGATTCGCCGGAAGTTGGGCCAATACTGGCAGTATGGTTGGTATGCTCTTGGGGGCGGGGGCAGCGGCGGCCGTAACCAGTTTTCTTTCGGATGCAGTGGTCAATGATTGGGGCTGGCGTATTCCTTTCCTTTTAGGTGGCGTGATTGGCGGGATAGCGATTATTTTACGAAGCAGGTTGCCCAAGTCTCATTATTTCAAGCACCATCATACTGACCGCGCGAAAACCTCACCGTTGATCCAGGCTTTCACGACCAATCGTAAAGAAATGATTCAAGCGATTTTGTTCGCTTCTGCCTACGGAATGTTGTTTTATATTCCGTTGGTGTATTTGCCAGAATGGATGAGTGATCATACCGATATGCCGAGGCATCTTGCATTACAAATCAACACGGGTGCGACTGCTTTGTTATTGCTGTTGATTCCGGTATCAGGCTGGATCGGTGACCACTTTTTCCGACGCACGCATTTTATTGCCGCTGGCATGCTGTGCTTGGCCTTGTCGGCGATTCCTTTATATCAATGGTTGTTACAGGATGGTGTTTGGAATGCGATTATCGTGCAATGTACACTGATGGTGTTTTTGGCGATACCATTAGGATCGGCACCGGCGATGTTTGTAGAGCTTTTTCCCGCTACGGATCGTTTATCCGGCTATTCGGTTGCCTACAATGTGGGTTTGGGCGTGATTGGCGGAACGACCCCGATGCTTGCAACATGGTTGATTGAGGTTACTGACTTACCCACTGCTCCGGCAGGGTTGTTGGTGGTTTCTTCTGCGATGGCTTTTGGGGTGATGCTATGGATCAAGGATCGCAGTCGCGAACCTTTGCGTTAATATTAAATGGGTGTTTAAAGGGATGGAAAAGATCAAAGACAGTTTTTTGTAGGCGGAGTATTGGTTAACGCTAAATATCAAAAAATGATTTATGACTGATTTATTGCCATTTCAGAAGAACAGTCAGAACGGGTCAAAATCAAGGGCTAACTATAATGTTACCAACCGTTTGAAAATGCTAATCAGGTTGCGTTTTTGGTTTTATTCAGCCCCTGAATGATTACAAGAAAATAAGACGAAGCACACAAGATAGCACGACAGAAGTTGTTCTATGCCTCTGTTCGAATGTGTACCAATCCATTATGATAATGTGGAATAAACTATTTTTAGACAGGAGTTTTAAATGGATTTAATTGAGATTGCTAACCGCCGTTATGCCACCAAGAAATTTGATGGCAGTCAACGCATTTCGGATGGGGTATTCGAGCAGATCCAAGGACTACTTCGATTAAGTCCATCCAGTGTTAATTCTCAGCCTTGGCATTTTATCATTGCAGAGTCTGAAACAGGGAAAGCTCGAATTGCGAAAGGGGCTGAAGGGCAGTACGCGGCGAATAATCCAAAGATTTTGGATGCCTCACATGTGGTGCTGTTTTGTGCAAAAACGGACATCAGCGATGCTTACCTGCAGAAGATAACCGATCAAGAAGAGGCAGATGGTCGTTTCCCGAAGCCGGAAGGTAAAGAAATGGCTTTAAAAGTGCGAGGGTTTTATGCAGACTTGCATCGCAAAGAGCAGAGTGATATGGCATGTTGGACCCAAAATCAAGTGTACCTGAATATGGGAAACTTATTGTTGGGTGCTGCGGCGTTGGGGGTGGATGCCGTTCCGATTGAAGGTGTAGATAAGGATGTGCTAAACGAAGAGTTTGATCTGTTGAGTATGGGGTTCTCAGCTGTCGCAGTGGTGGCTTTGGGTTATCGCGCGGAAGATGATTTTAACGCCGCTCTTCCCAAGTCCAGATTGGCTGAAGCCGAATTGTTTACCTGGTTAAAATAAGGTCGACCATGCCCCACTAGTGGGGTTGAGTTGAAATCATGTCTTTTCCCAAATCAGAATACGGTTGTTTTGCGGCATTTCAATATCTTTAGAGAGCGTTAAACCGGCTTTTTTAGCCAGTTGATCACACCATTCGAAGTCTTTTATGCCGCTTTGTCGATTACGATGTTTCAGCCAGAGATCAAATCGTTCATTGCTTTCGCTGGTGTAGTGTCCTTGGTAGTTAAAAGGACCGTAAATTATCACTATGCCGTTTGCATTCAGTACGTGAGAGATCTTTTCAAAGAAGTCTTCAACATGATGTCGAGCCATGATGTGAAAGCTGTTGGCACTGAAAACCGCATCGTAAGTTGTGTTGGGCCAATCATCTTCCGAAACGTTCAAGCACAAGGGAGGCAGTACATTGTTTAATTCAGATTCAGCAATCCATCGTTTGATACCGGTGTGGGCGTCAGCTAAGTCTGAAGGTTGCCAAGTGAGGTGTGGCATTTTTTCGGCAAAATAAACGGCATGCTGTCCCGTGCCACTGGCAATTTCCAAGATGGAAAATCGTATTTTTAAAAATTCTTCAATGGCTTGTAAGATGACCTGTTTGTTTTCTTCGCTGGACAGTGCAAACGGTTTGGTTGTTATGTGTAGTGGAGGCATGGCAAGTCGTTTTTTTAAGTTGAATGCACTAGAGTATAACGAAAAATTGCAGGAAGATTTACCACTTCATGCATAGGGCTTTTAGTCTAATTAACCCTTTTATGCTATCATTCTTGTTTTTGAATAAATTGAGTATTGAATTATGTCTTATACCACCACACCGGATATTGTGAGTTATGGTTTGGGTCGTCAGTTTGGCGATCAGTTGACGGCAGATCCATTTGAAGGGTTAAATGCAGAAGCAATGGCGCAAGGATTAATGGATGCCTTGCAAGGAAAAGCCAGCCCGATAGCCGATGAGCAATTCAGAGAAGCATTTCAAGAAATCAATGACATGATGCAAGCTAAAGAAGCTGAGCGTGCTGAAGCGGCCGCGGCAGAAGGCGAAGCATTTTTGGCTGAGAATGCGAAACAAGATAATATTGTGGTGACGGAATCAGGGCTTCAATATGAAATTCTGGTGGAAGGAGAGGGGGATAAACCTTCTGCAGAATCGGTGGTTTCAACGCATTATCACGGTACATTAGTTGATGGAGCGGTATTTGATAGCTCGGTCGAACGCGGCGAGCCTGCTGAATTTCCAGTGAATCGTGTCATTCCAGGGTGGACGGAAGCATTACAGATGATGCCAAAAGGCTCAAAGTGGCGCTTGTATATCCCGCATGATTTAGCTTATGGTCCACAAGGTTCCGGTGGCAAAATCGCGCCTTATTCGGCGTTGGTGTTCGAGGTGGAATTACTGGATATTCTTTCTTAGACGAAAGTCCGACAGCAGTTTTAAAAAGCCCACATTTGTGGGTTTTTTTGTTTCTAGTGCAGAAATTTTTTTAGCATGTTTGTCGAGTACTCTGCCAAATATTTGCGACGGCTCGATTGCTCCCCAGCAACGCAACCACCACACTCACAAGTCCAATGCTACCAAAGAGTATGGCAGGAAACCATGCTGCCATGACTTCAGTGCGAAAACCGAAATAGAGAGACACGCCTGATAAAATAAAAAACAAAATGCCCATAATCAACAGGATTTTTCGGTGTGATGCGGTGTAATGTTCCGGCTCTTCGCCTTTATCGAAAATGTTGAGAATGGGGGCGAAGAGTTTGGTGAGAATTTTTTTCATGAATAAGGGCTCTTTACTGGTAGGCATCATTCCATTATAGGGATGTTTGAATTTGTTTGGGAGTTTCTGGTGAAGTAATCTTTTTCATTAGAAGAATCAGCCTGTAGTCGTCTTTTATATGGTAAAGTTTGGCTATTATCTGCTAGAGGAAAATAAGGTTTGAAAGAGATGATCGGTATGCAGAAAGTCAGGTTTATTTTTGGATTGGTTTTGATGGGATGGGTGTTGGCCTTGCCCTTGCATGTTTTCGCAGAATCTGTTCAGGAATTGAAAGGTGAGGCGTTGCACGTAGCGCTGGTAAAAACCGCACTAAAGTATGATTATTTTAATCAACGTTGTCGTGGAGTAAGTGCCTCTCAGAAAGAGGCAAAAGTGAATCGATTGTTTATCGAGAAATACAATTTAACGATTAATAACTTTATCAAACAGTTTTTAACCCGTGATCCGAGAGAAACGGAAGCGGTGTTAAAAAAAGAATTGTACGCAGAAATCTATCAGTTGGGTGGGTGCCAGGAAGCGCGAAACAAAGGTTTGGAAAAGACATTGAAAACGGATTTTCGTACACTCTATCAAAAGACCGAGTCTTCTCCCTGGTTTCCCATTTTAGAATAAAACCTAATCTGTTTTTATTTTCTCAGTAAGGTGTCCAGATGATTGACGGCATCTACCCAAGCCGCATCTTCTTCCACGGATTCTTTCAAAAAAGCTGCTTGGGAAGGATTCCAAATAGACGCTTCATGCAGTAATGTGACTTGAGACAGTTTGGGCTGCTTGCTTAAAAAAGTTTCAATCGCTTCATCCGAATTATCCAGTCCGAGTTGTGAGAATAACGCGTTTAAATCGTGAGCAGAAGTGTCCATTTGGTGATCTTCCTTGTAATCGTAAGTTGACTATTTATTCTACACCTGAAAAAAGAAAATGAAAACCGGAATGGATCGGTAACATTAAATGAAAAAACACCCAGGCCTGGCCATTTTTAAACAGTTTTTTCTTTGTATTCGCACAGATCGTAAATGCAGCAGGCACCGCATCTGGGTTTACGGGCGGTGCAGGTGTAGCGCCCATGCAGAATTAATAAATGATGCGCTGGGATAATGTATTCTTTCGGTACATTCTTGAGTAATTTTTGTTCTACTTCTAATACGTTTTTACCCGGCGCGAGTTTGGTACGATTCGATACTCGGAAAATATGAGTATCGACTGCCATGGTAGGGTGCCCAAATGCCGTGTTGAGTACCACGTTAGCAGTTTTACGACCGACTCCGGGTAAGGCTTCCAAATCTTTTCGATTATCTGGCACTTGTGAGTTGTGCAGGTCAATCAGCATTTTGCAGGTTTTGATAATATTGGCGCCTTTGGTGTTAAACAGTCCGATGGTTTTGATGTATTCCTTCAAACCTTCTTCGCCTAGTGCGTAGATCGCCTCGGGTGTGTTGGCGACTGGAAATAATTTATTGGTGGCGATATTGACACCTTTGTCGGTGGCTTGTGCCGATAAGATAACAGCAATCAGTAACTCGAAAGGATTAGTGTAATTCAGTTCCGTTTCCGGCTCGGGAATGGCATCGGATAAGCGTTGAAAAATTTCTAAGCGTTTCTGTTTATTCATTGGTTTGAAATCTTATTCAGGTGCTCTAAGCGGGTTGACTGACACTTGAACCCCCAACACATTTTGTGCTTTGGCGGCTTTGCGTTGTTCAATGGCATTTTTCAGAGCCACTAATAACCCCAACCCGATGAATGCGCCCGGCGGTAAAATGGCTAGCAGAACAGGATGGTAGTCACTCCATAAGTGAATCGTTAATGCTTTGGCAGATTCGCCGAACATCAAGTCCATTTGGTCAAATAGGGTGCCATTGCCGATAATCTCGCGTAAGGAACCCAGCACAATTAACACCAGTGCAAAGCCCAAGCCCATGAAAAAGGCATCGACTAAGGATTTGTCAACCGTGTTTTTAGAGGCATACGCTTCAGCGCGCCCAAGAATGGCACAGTTGGTAACAATCAAGGGGATGAAAATACCGAGAATGCCATGTAACGTGTGCAGATAAGCTTCCATTAAAAGATCGATGACGGTGACGGCTGAGGCAATGATGGCGATAAAGACGGGAATGCGGACTTCATCCGACACATGGTCTCTAATCAGAGAAACCAATACATTGGAAACAATCAGAACCGCCATGGTGGCTAACCCCAACCCAATTCCGTTTACGGTGTTATTGGTCACCGCTAGGAGCGGACATAAGCCCAGTAAAGCTACAAGTGCCTGATTATTGTTCCAAAGGCCATTACGGGCAATCTTTTGATAGTCTGCCCATTTATCAGTTAGAACCTTTTTAGAAGAGTTACTCATACAATTTCGCTCCTTTCTTCTGAATAAATTGGAGTGCGTTTTTGACGGCTTTAATCACTGCCCGCGGGGTAATGGTAGCACCGGTAAATTGGTCAAACCCGCCACCATCTTTTCTAACAGCCCAGAGGGTGTTGTTATCCTCTCGCAATTTCAGTCCGTTGAACCCTAGAATCCAGTTGGACTTTTTCAGTTCGATTTTATCTCCCAGACCTGGAGTTTCTTTATGCTTCAACACCCGAACCCCTGCAATTCGTCCATCTTCATACACAGCCAGCATGATTTTGATATCGCCGTTATAACCTTCTGGGGCATGTGTGGTAAGGATTAATGCAACGGGTTGACCATTTTTACGGGCACGATACACAGTGACAGGCTCTTTCGTGCTTAAATAGTTTGGCGCTGTGACTTGGAGGGTGTCGGTCAATAGGGCATTGTCGTACTGCTTAGGTGGTATCAGCTGATTAATGGTTTCAAGTAAAACTCGTTTTTCAGCCGTTTGAATCGGTTCATCAGTTAATTGTTTGACGAGCAATAGCAGACCGACACCGATGACAGTGTAAATGCTCAGTAAACGTGCGGCACGGAGCATCTTTGACCAGAGTTCTTGTTTGGGTCGGGTCGTTTTTTGGGTGTCTTTTTCGGTCATATTTATCTCCGGTACCCGACAACACGCGGTTGCGTGTATTGGTCAATTAAGGGAACAAACATGTTCATAATCAAGATACCAAAAGCGATGCCATCTGGGAAGGCTCCCCAATTTCGAATCACATACACCAGCACCGCAATCCCCGCGGCATAAATGAATCGACCAAGGGGGGTGGTGCTAGAGGTGACGGGATCGGTAATAATAAAGAAAGCCGCCAACATGATGCCACCTGTTAATAAGTGAAAACTGGCAGGGGCATAAGTGTCAGGGTCAATCCAATGAAACACATAAGCAATCAAGGCTAATGCACCTAGGAAGCCGACAGGATATTGCCAACGGATAGCGCGTTTGTATAGCATCCAGAGGCCACCGATGAAAAAGGCAATATTGATCCACGCCCAGCCATAAGGGATTTGTTCACCGTTGAAATTGGTACTGTTAAGTGTGGTGGTGACGGGCACACCCATTGATAAAGCGGTTTTGACTTCGTCTAGCGGCGTGGCACCAGTGAGTTGGTCAAAGGATAAGTTCAAGGATTGTCCGGTAAAAATTAAATGGAATGATTCAATAAAACTGATGTGATGACCGGATACCTCGGAAGGCAGGGTCCATTGTGTTAATTCTGCCGGGAAGGAAATCAGTAAGAAAGCATACCCTAACATTGCAGGGTTGAAAGGGTTATAGCCTAAACCGCCATAAAGGTGTTTTCCAAAAATGAGCGCGAAAGTGACACCGGAAACAATCACCCACCAAGGTGATTCGGGCGGGATACAGAATACAATGCCTGTGACGGTTATCAATCCACTTAAATCGAATATGTAGGGTGCAACAGGGCGGTTTCGTAATTTAAGTAAAGCGGTTTCCACAATAATCAAGGTGAGTACTGCTAATGTCCATTGGATAGTGATACCAAATCCAAAAAAGTAGATGTGCGTCATCAGTGCCGGAAAAGCGGCGATTTGCACTTGTAGCATCACTTTTCTAACGCTGCTGGCATTATGGGTAAATGGAGAGGTATGCGGAATGGTTGCCATGATTGAACCTATTTCAGCCTTTGTAAATGTTGTTTTGTCATCATAATGTATTTTTTAAAGCGTTTTAAGCGCTTTAGTCTTTTTCTTCAATGGTTTTGGATTGTTGCTTTTTAGCTCGTGCTTTGGCTGCTGCCATTGCCGCTTTGCGTTTCGCATCACTGGTTTTATTGGATGCCGTTTTGAGGTCACCACTTGATGCTATTGTTTCAGAAGAGGCTTTCGCGGCATCATTTTGCGGTTGTTCTGTTTGTTTCGTGCGTTTTTGTTTCTCAGCGGCTTTTTGACGACCCGCTTCCACTGCCGCAGCGCGTTTGTCTTTCGCTGTTTCCGGCGGAACGTCATTCGTGGTATTGGTTGTTGCAGACTGTTTTTCTTGGGCGGCTTTTGCAGCTCGTTTTTTAGCAGCGGCCATGGCGGCTGCTTTAGGGTCTTTCGGTTTATCTTGATGTTTTTCGGTTGAGGTTGAGGCCGTTGATGAGGTGGTCTTGCTTGCTGCGTCAGCTCGCTTTTTAGCCGCTGAAATGGCTCTGTCTCGCGCGGAAAGTTTGGGTTCGGCAGGGGGTGTTTCTTTACCCGTTTTCGCGGCGCGTGCTTTGGCTGCACGAGCAGCGGCCGCTGCAGCAGCATTCGCTGTTGGTTTTTCAGTTTCGGTGGTTTCAGCACTGGCCTTTTGTGCGGCTTTTTGTTTGACGGCTTCTTTTTTCGCCCGGATGCGTTCTTCACGCTCTTTCTTTTCGCGTTCCAGTCGTTCTTGTCTGAATTCATGGCGTTTTTTGGCTAGCTCAGCCGTCGCTTCTTCTTGTTTGATGTGTTTGATTTCAGATTTTGCAAAACGATAATACTGCACCAATGGAATATGACTTGGGCAGACAAAACTACAACAGCCGCATTCAATGCAGTCAAATACTTTAAGCTCTTCTACTTTATCAAATTCATGACTTCGGCTATGCCAGTAAAGTTGTTGTGGCAATAAGTTAATCGGGCAAGCGTCCATGCACTCTCCACAGCGAATGCAGGGCATGGGTTCTTCCATTGGTTCAGGCGGAATGGCTAAAATGCAATTCGTAGTTTTAATGACAGGGACATCATTGCTTTGCATTTCAATTCCCATCATCGGTCCGCCTTTAATTAAAGGGTAGGTCAATGGTGTTTTGGGCTCGGCTAAAAGTGCCAATTCCTTAAAGGAAGAGCCTAAACGTGCATCGATATTGAAAGGGCGGTTCAAACCTAATCCGGAGACGGTGACATACCTTGAAGTGAGTGGATTACCATGAATCACCGCTTGGTAGATTGCTGCAAAAGTTGCAACATTCATCATCAGGACACCGACATCAATTGCATGCGTGTGGGCAGGCAGTTCAATACCAATTAACTCTTGTGTCAGTTGGGTTTGGCCACCCATCGGGTAAGCTGTTACCACGACTTTGATTTGTATTTTTGTGTCTTTCGCGGCTTTTTGCATCGCTTTGATGGCTTTGCCTTTATTGTCTTCTATGCCACATAGAATGTGCTCGATGCCTAAAGACTGGGCAACAATTAAAGCCCCCTGAATAATTTCTTCCGCGCGGATTTGCATCAGCATATCATCACAAGTAATGAATGGTTCACACTCCGCACCGTTAATTAAAAGGTATTTAATTTGCCCAGGCTGAGAGGGGATTTTAGCGAAAGTAGGGAATCCTGCACCGCCCATACCGACAATACCAGCCTTGTGAATCAACGCTTTCAGTTTGTCGGGCGTTTCTGGAATAGAACCCTCCACTTCCAAACTGTTTTCAATGGTTTGATCTTTTTGATCGCTTTCTAAAATGATACTTAAACCTGATAAGCCAGAAGCATGCGGTAGGGCACGTTCTTCAATCGCGATCACTTTTCCGGAGGTAGGTGCATGTATCGGAGCAGCCAAACCTTTTTCAGTGTTAGCGAGTAATTGGTTTTTTAAAACCCGATCACCTGGCTTGACTAAGGGTTCGGTGATGACGCCAACATGTTGCTGAAGGGGTAAAACTAACGTTTCAGGAATAAAGTCGGTGACTAAAGGGTGACTTAATGACAGTTCTTTGTTGTAACGAGGGAAAACGCCGCCATGAAAACGATACAAAGCACGCTTTGCCATTGGGTAGAGCTTAGACAAACCGAGAATGAGTTTTTGCTTAAAGGTTCGTGTCTGGGTAGCTTTCATAAAGTATCAGTCTAATCTTTTGGCGGAAAAGTTTGAATCAACGGGGCTTCTTGAGGGGTTGGTTCAGGCCAACCCCAGGTTTGTGGTGTCACTTCCTCTGGAACCATCGCTATGCAGTCTACCGGGCAGACAGGAATACATTTTTCACACCCCGTGCATTCGCTTTCAATCACCGTATGCATCATTTTGGTTGCCCCTAAGATCGCATCCACCGGGCAGGCTTTGATGCAATGAACACAACCGATACAAATGTCTTCATCTATTTTGGCGACGATTTTTTGAGCAATGTCTTCCGGTTCCGCTTCCATTTCCTTGGGTTCTCGGTGGGTGATTTCAGAAATCTGGATCATGACTTCATGACCACCTGGAACGCACAAATTGACTTCAGATTCCCCTTTCGCCAACGCTTCCGCATAAGGTTTGCACCCTGGAAAACCACATTGCCCGCATTGTGTTTGGGGGAGAACCTTGTCTATCTGTTCGGCAACCGGGTTGCCTTCTACTTTAAAGCGAACAGAGGCGTACCCTAACAAAATACCGAAGAGGATCGCCAAGGCTAAAAAAATCAAGATTGCCGAGATCATTTAACGAGACCACCAAACCCCATAAAAGCAACCGACATGAGCCCGGCCGTAATTAATGCAATGGGCGCGCCTTGAAAAGGTTTGGGCACATCGGCATAGGCAATACGTTCACGAATGGAGGCAAATAAAATCATCACCAACGTGAACCCTAATGCCGCCCCAAATCCATAGAACGCCGATTCGATAAAGTCATGACGCTCGCCAACATTGAGTAGCGCAACCCCGAGAACGGCGCAGTTCGTGGTGATTAACGGGATGTAGATTCCAAGGACTTGGTACAGTACTGGACTGGTTTTGTGTATCGCCATTTCGGTGAATCCGACCACCGCGGCAATGGCAAGAATGAAACCAATGGTTTGTAAGAATTCCAGCCCAAAAGGTACTAAGAGGTAGGTGTTAATAAGATAACTCAAGACAGAAGAAAGCGTCATGACAAAGGTGGTCGCCATGCCCATTCCCAAAGCGGCATCCGTTTTTTTAGACACGCCCATGAACGGGCAGAGGCCTAAAAACTTGACCAGCACGAAGTTGTTGACCAAAACCGTGCTGATAATAATGAGAATGTATTCCATCATAAATGAATGATTCTTTTATTGAGGTTTAAGATTACTTGACTCTCATACCGGGTTGAGCGCCTTTATCCGGGTTGAGTAAGAATAAATCTTTCCCCCCGGGGCCTGCGGCCAATACCATGCCTTCAGATAAGCCAAAGCGCATTTTTCTCGGTTTTAGGTTTGCGACCATTACCGTGAGTTTGCCAACCAAATCTTCTGGTTTGTAAGCCGATTTGATGCCTGCAAACACTTGGCGTTCTCCCACTCCGATATCCAGTGTCAATTTGATGAGTTTGTCTGCTTCAGGAACTTGTTCTGCATTGACGATTTTGGCAATGCGGAAATCGACTTTCGCAAAATCATCAAAGGTAATTTCATCTGCAATAGGGTCTAAATCAGAAGTTTCTTCTTTGATTTCCGGTTTCATCGGCGGCATTTTTTTCATATCTTGTTTTGAGGCATCGGTCATTTTTTCAATTGCTTCCATTTCAACGCGTGTCATTAAAGGTTTGAATTTGGTGATTTCATGGTCCTTTAAAGGGGTGTTGATGTCTGTCCAATTCAAGGTGTTAATTTGTAAGAAATCTTGTGCCTTTTCAGCAGTGGTCGGAATGACCGGAGCCAAGTAGGTGATCAGCACTCGGAACAAATTGATCCCTAAGCTGACCGATTCATACAGCTCCGCTTCTTTGCCTTCTTGTTTGGCTAACACCCAAGGAGCTGTTTCATCAATGTATTCGTTTGCTTTATCAGCCAAAGCCATGATTTCGCGCATGGCTTGAGCATATTCACGTTGTTCATAAAGGTTGGCGATGGTTTCTGATTTATCTAAGAAGCTTTGGTAGAGTGCTGAAGCAGAATCTGACCAGGCCTGGCTTAATTTTCCATTGAATTTCTTGACGACAAAACCGGAACAACGGCTGGCAATATTAACAACTTTTCCAACGAGATCAGAGTTTACACGTTGTGCAAAGTCTTCCAGACTTAAATCAATATCATCGATACGGCTGTTCAGTTTGGCAGCAAAGTAATAACGCAAGTATTCCGGATTTAAATGTTCCAGATAGGTTTTCGCCATAATAAATGTACCGCGGGATTTAGACATTTTTTGGCCACCCACCGTTAAAAAACCATGCGAGAAAATTGCGTTGGGCGTTCTAAAGCCTGCGCCGGATAACATGGCTGGCCAGAAAAGGGCGTGAAAATAGATAATATCTTTCCCGATAAAATGGTACAGCTCAGTTGTGGAATCGGCTTTCCAGAATTCATCAAAATCCAAACCTGTTTTGTCACAAAGGGCTTTGAAACTAGCCATGTAGCCAACAGGTGCATCAAGCCAGACATAGAAAAACTTATCTTTTTCACCCGGAATTTCAAAACCGAAATAAGGGGCATCACGTGAGATGTCCCAAGCACGTAGCCCGGATTCAAACCATTCATCCAACTTGTTGGCAATTTGAGTTTGTAAATGACCTTGGTGTGTCCACTCTTTGAGCATCTCTTCAAAATGAGACAGTTCGAAGAAAAGATGATCGGTTTCTTTTTCTATTGGTGTGGCACCGGAAACCGCAGATTTTGGATTGAGTAAATCGGTTGGGCTATAAGTTGCGCCGCAAGCTTCACAATTATCGCCATATTGGTCTTCTGTCTTACATTTCGGACAAGTGCCTTTAATGAAGCGATCCGGTAAGAACATTTTCTTTTCCGGATCGTAGAATTGTTTGATGGTCTTGCGACTGATATGGTTTTGTTCTTTGAGTTGAGTATAGATATAGCTGGCAAAATGCTTGTTTTCAGGCGAGTTAGTGCTGTGATAAAAATCAAAGTTAATATTAAAACCAGCAAAATCGGTTTGGTGTTCTTCTGCAATGCGTGCAATCAGTGCTTCAGGATCAATTCCTTCCGCTTGTGCTCGCAACATGATTGGTGTTCCATGAGCGTCATCAGCACAGACATAGTAGCATTCATGGCCTCGCATTTTTTGGAAGCGAGACCAGATATCCGTTTGAATATATTCCACTAGGTGGCCTAAATGAATTGGCCCGTTGGCGTAAGGCAGTGCACTGGTAATTAATATTTTTCTCGTATCGCTCATTTCTATACTCTAAGTCCAAAAATCAATCGCACAATTATAAGCTTTTTTGAAGGTTTTAGCTTGTGTAATCCAAGGGAAAATAGGAATTTTTTTGCAAAATTTGTACGGGAAATAAAGAACTTTCATCAAATATTAAATGCTTCAAAGTCTTTATTTTGGATTGAATAAAATTGTAAGACAATTTTGTTTTTTAGAACATACATAATTTTTATGGTATTACCTTAAACTTTACTCAGAAATAAGGGTAAAATCCCATATAAGTTATGTTTTTAGTATGTTTAAATATGACGGGTTGGAGTGTTATCAAACAATCTGTTGATGATTTAAAAAACAAAAAAGTGATTTAAAGGGTTGCCAACAGGAGGTGGGTGAATGAGTTTAACAAGTCGGGTGACTGAGGATGTTGTCAATATTTATGTTGAAGGCAATTTTGACATCGGTTGTTATGATGAGTTCAATAAAGCGTTGAATGAAAACTTAAATACCAGCTCTAAATTTGTGATTGATTTGTCAAAAGCAACTTACATGGACAGTTCAGCTCTAGGTATGATGCTGTTATTGCGTGAGAAATTAGGCGGCCAATCTTCTAAAGTGGAATTTATCAATGTTAATGATTCTGTGATGAAAATTTTGTGCGATGCGAAGTTTGATCAGCTTTTCACGATTAACCCATAACTTTATGATCTCGCTTTATGGCCAGTATTTTAATTGTTGACCCTTCTTATTCGAATAGGCTTTATCTTAAACTTACGCTTGAAAGAGCTGGCTATAAAGTCTTTGAAGCGAAAGATGGAGAAGACGCTCTTAATCAATTCAACCAGTTTCATCCCAGTTTAGTCATCACCGAAATTGATTTGCCGTTGTTATCTGGTGAATCATTGGTGACAGAGATAAAGTCTCTAACAGAAGAAACTTTTTACCCAATTTTTGTTGTCACCAATGCCACCAGCCCGGAATCCATTCAAGAGATTTTAGAAGCGGGTGCAGATGATTTTCTGCAAAAACCTTATCCTGAAAAACTTTTTCTTGCCAAGATCGCATCCTTATTACGAAACCTAGATTTTTATAATGATCTAAAGAGCTCTAAAGAACTGGTGTCTTCACTGCATTCTAGCTTGGAGCTGGAGCATAAATCGGCTGAGCGTATTTTTGAAAAATTTGTGCACGGACCCAGAAAAGACGTACCGGGACTGGAAACGCATATTTCCTCTGCGTCTATTTTCAACGGAGATGTGTTCTTGTCTTCGATTTCACCCGCTGGAAATGTGGTCGTGCTGCTGGGTGACTTTACTGGGCATGGACTTCCTGCTTCGATTGGTGCGATCCCTGTTGCAGAGGTTTTTTATTCTATGATTCGAAAAGGCCGAACGCTTAAAGAAATTGTTTCGGTTGTTAATGAAAAGCTTTTACTTATTCTTCCTGTGCATGTCTTTTTTAGTTGTACCGTTATTCAAGTGTCTCCTAAACATCGAGCAGCTAAAGTTCTAAATGCAGGCATGCAGCCTCTTGTTATGATTGATGATAAATCTCTTGAGGTAACGGAATATAAGTCTACATGTGTGCCTTTGGGGATCATCCCGAGTGAAATGCTAGGAGTGGAGTTAATCGAAGTTGCCTTAAAGGGGAATGAGCAATTTATTTTATATACCGACGGTGTGGTTGAAGCCATGAATTGTGATGGTGAACTTTTTGGCGTTTCTCGCTTGATTGATGCACTTTTGAATACAAGCGGATTTGATATTCAGCGTTTAGTGGCGGACAGTCAGAATTTTTGTAGTTCTGAGCCTTTTACGGATGATGTCAGTGTTGTTAAGTTAAGTGTTGAAGATATTTTTAAAGCTCAGTTTAATGAAATTTTAGAGATTGTGAATGAAAGAATTCCAATGCCAGCTGATTGGTCCTTGTTTTACTGTTTGGGGATTAATGTTTTAAAGCAAAATGAAAACCCTATTGAATCCATTGTTGACGCGATGATGGGTGTTCAGTCTTTAGTTAATCTTAAAGAAGATTTTCATGTCATTTTAAGTGAGTTGTTTAGCAATGCCTTGGAGCACGGGTTGTTAAAGTTGGATTCGACAATAAAGCAAAAAGAGAATGGCTTTATCCAGTATCTTAATGATAAAAAATCCCTCTTACATTGTTTAGAAGATGGAGAAATCACGGTTGAGATTAAACATACCGCTCTTTCGCCAATTAAGGGAAGAATGCATTTTATTGTTTCTCATAATGGAGACGGAAGGGTCGATTTTGACGCAGGACATTTGACGTCAGATAGAGTTTTTTCAGGACGAGGGATTAAGATTGTTGAATCGCTTTGTAATGCATTTTATTTTAGGCAAGGCGGTGCTGAAGTCGAAGCGGTTTATGAATGGGAGTCTTCTCTACATGTCTCATAATATCTTGGTGGTTGATGATGATATCAGACAAATCGATGTGTATGAATCATTGTTTTCTCAGGATAACGGTCAACCTTCGGATGCTTTGGATACATTGGGAACATTCTTTCCTGAAGCAAAACCCGATTCCGGTGCTAAAGCGCAATTGTCTACTCGTTTTACGCTCAATACGGCTTTGCAAGGAGATGAAGCGATTGAAAAAGTTTCAGCTTGTTTAGCTGCTGGAACCCCAATTAAAGTCGCTTTTATCGATGTTCGTATGCCGCCAGGCATGAATGGCTTGGATGCAGCGAAAAAACTTCGTGAAATGGATTCCCGAATCTATATTGTTATGGTAACGGCTTATTCTGATTTTGATTTGTCGGAAATTACCCAGTCTTTGCAAGAAAATGTGCTTTTTATTCGCAAACCGTTTCAAACGGAAGAAGTGGAACAAATGGCTTTGAATTTTGTGCATGCATGGGATAAAGACCGTTACATCGAGCAGGTAACACAGACGTTAGGGGATAAGGTTAAACAAAATTTGTTTGAAGCGTCTATGTACGAGGTCTCTAATTCTTTGTTGGCAATTCTAGCAGACAATGTAAATGCTCAAGCTGGTTTGATTTCATATCTGAGTACTGAGTTTGATGTTTTGCCAGAACAGAAAACCGCCTATAAAGAAATTACCCAAACTGTTTTTGGTGAAGCGCAGCATTTATCTCAAATGGTCAGTTCATTGCAGCGTCTTTCCATGTCTTCAGAAAGAGTCATGGTCTTTTCACTCAGAGATCTGGTGAATTATGTTTTAAGCCTGATGCCGGAATTAAATTCTCTGCCAGAACATATTCAGTTTGAAATCGAGTGTCATCTTGATCAAGAAGTGACGTTTCATCTGCCTTATAGTTGTTTAATCTTAGCGGTCAGTGCGATTGTTCGAAATGCTTTGGATTCAGTTTTTGCACAAGCACTCAAAATGCCAGGCTTTAAAGGAAATATCTGTTTGGCGGTTGAAAAGGTTGATGATAGCGCAGTTATTCGTTTGGTTGATAATGGCGTAGGAGTCAGTGAGCCTGACCTTAATAAAGTTTTTCATGATGGTTATTCGAATAAAAAAGGGCACTCAGGTGTCGGTTTAACCCTTGTTCAGCAGTTTATTAATCGTGTCTCAGGTGATAGGGTTCTCTATAGTGCCGGAAGAGATAAGGGGGTCGAGATTCGATTACAGTTTCCATTTCAGATTGATCTGACATGATTTTCACCCAGCCTGTTCTTTTGTTAACTAGAGAGCCGTATTTTTTAAGGTATTTTCAACAGCATTGCCAAGATAAAGCCGTTGTTTATGACGATTTTGCTGACCTTGCATGCAGGGTTTGTGATGACGTTATTGAAAAAAAATCCTCTCTGTTCGTTTTTATGGATGAAACGGTACTTTCTAAACCAGATTTTGAGTCAGCCCTTCAGCGCTTAAATCGTCTTGATCCGTCGTTATTTTATATAATCTCTTATAAAGAGTTAAGTGAAGCTTTGTGGAGCCGTCTTCAAAAAGTTACTGATAATCAAGTTGTCTTGGTGGAAGAAACCGCCAGTGATGTGTTGCTGAAACAAGCTGTTTCACAGGTCGCACAGTTAGCTGAATTACAAACATCAATTGATGCTAAAACCGTTCAGATTGAAATAGCTCGACAAAAGTTGAATGTACAGGATAAGTTATTTAATAATCTTTTAAGTGTGATCAAGTTCGACTCAGAGGGGAAAATTATCAGCATTAACCCTCATGGAACTAAAGAAATGGGTTGGCGCAATGACCGAGTAGAAGGCGTTTCTATTCATGATATTGTTTTGTGGTCTAACGATGGTTCGGGGATTGTGCAATATTTCGCAACCTTTTCAGGTGAAACACGTTATTTTGATGGCGAGGGTCGACAGAAGTGGGCTTTTGCCCAAGTCAAGAAAGTAAAAGAAGAAAAAGCGTATTACTTTTATTTTATCGGCAAAGATATTACCGAGCAAAAACAATTTGCCAGACGCCTTCAATATGAAAATTATCAAGAAGGGGTGCTGAAAGCTAAGAGTGATTTAATTCATGATATCGGTAATACATTGAATAGTATGAGTGCGACTTATGGTGTGCTTGCATCAGGGGTTGAACAACTTGAAGGGATCTCAAGTTACATAAAACGCTGGTGCGAGGAAAAGCAGTCACTTAGCTTACCTGTAGAAACGTCTTATAATTTTATAGAAGCCATCGAAAACAGCTGCTATTTTATCTTGGATAAGCATTTTGCAAAAACAACGCTTGCGTTGAAAAATGATTTGGCATTGTTGATTGATGCAGTCGGTTCGGAACAGCAGAGTTTACCGATTGAACAGACTCAAGAAGTAGTCAATTTATATAATCTTATTCAAGATGTGGTTCTTTCAAGCCAAGCTTTATTGAATGAAAAAAAGATTACGATTCAAGTGTTAGACAGTAATACATCGATTTTTTTGAAGTTGTCGCACAATCAATTGTTTCAAGCCTTGCTGAATTTGATCAAAAATGCTGTGGAAGCCATTGAATTTTCAAATAAACCAAGTCGGTTTATCACATTGCAAACCTGCCAAAATAAGGGTGATATTGAACTGGTGGTGCAAGATTCTGGAAGTGGGATTGCAGCGGCTGATTTGAAAAAAATCTTTCACTACGGGTTTACGACGAAAGAAGGCGGCTCCGGACATGGCTTGCACTCAGTGGCTAATTTTATGAACAAGAATGGCGGAAAGCTTGAAGTCGTGTCCTGTGAAGAAAACGGAACACGCTTCATTTTGACTTTTCCGGTGAATCTGCTTGAGACCTTACCTGAAACCTAACAAAGATTAGGTGTTTTCCACCACAATATTGGGGAAGGCGGAGCTGAAATTACGTCGTTTTAGCGCAATTTGACTGCTCACTGAATAAGCAATGTGGCGATATTTTAAAGTAATATCACTGGCCGGTTCGGCTACAACGGTTGGTTTTCCTTCATCGGCCTGTTGCCTGATTGAGCTGTTAAGCGGTAGGGCGCCTAAAAAGGTAACCTGATGTTCTTTGGCAAGCAGTTCTCCACCATGCTGGCCAAAAATAGCTTCTTCATGCCCACATTGACTACAGATATGGGTACTCATGTTTTCTATGACGCCCAGCACCGGGATGTTCACTTTTTCAAACATACGTAACCCTTTTCGGGCATCAATGAGTGCTACTTCTTGCGGAGTGGTCACGATGACAGAACCGGTGACAGGAATTTGTTGAGAAAGCGTGAGTTGTACATCTCCGGTTCCAGGGGGAAGATCAATAATCAAATAATCGAGTTCTTTCCAGTTGGTTTCATTGAGTAGCTGGGTTAGGGTTGAGGTGACAATCGGCCCGCGCCAGATCATGGGGTCATCTGGATTGATTAAGAAACCAATTGACATAAGCTGCAAGCCATAAGCCGAGATGGGTTCCATGCTTTTGCCGTCTTTGGTTTCAGGCTTGTTATGCACACCTAGCATAGTCGGGATACTCGGACCGTAAATGTCGGCATCCAATATGCCAACTTGGGCACCTTCCTGTTGCAAGGCTAATGCCAGATTGACGCTGGTGGTGGACTTTCCAACGCCGCCTTTACCTGACGCCACTGCAATAATATTTTTCACCCCTTTTAAAGGGGTGGTATTGCCTTGCACTTCATGGGCTTGAATATGAGTGGTGAAATCAATGGAGACTTTTTCTATTGCTTCTTGCTCTAAAAGCGCTTGCTGTAAAGCTTGTTCAAATGCTGGCCACATGCTTTTTGCTGGAAAAGGCAGCGAGATAGAAAGGGTCAGACAGCCTTTTTTGAGTTCAGCGGATTCAACGTTTTTTGAAGTTAAAGCACCCGCTTCAAAAGGTTCAATGGTTAAGGTTGATATCGCGTTGGCGATGGCTTCTTGTAAAGTGTCTGAAATGCCGTTACCAAATAATTTTTTAAGAATGCTCATATAAATCTCCGTAAACAGTCAGTTGCAAAAAATTGACCAGGCCTGGTCAATTTTGCTGATTTAACAGGGGAAAACAAGGAAGACGCTAACTCTACGTTAAAAAAAGAAAGGGTATTAAGAGAGTAAGTCGAGTTGTCTTTCGTCTTGGTGTGATGTTTGATCTTGCGTAATACGGCTGGCAGTCGGACCTTTTTGGTTGCGATATTTTGCATCCGCACGCTTGTTGTAGGGTTTGATTGCCGCACTGGATAAGGTTTCAAAGTTAATGGCGCAAATATCCATGCCAGGTCTCAATGCCAAAGGCAGTTTTCCGCTATTGAAAATTTCCAATACGATTTGTCCTTGCCAGCCCGGGTCAATTCGATGTGCGGTCACATGAACCATTAAGCCTAGTCTGGCCAAGCTAGAGCGTCCGTCTAACCATCCAACCAAATCATCCGGAATGGAAACCGACTCAAATGTCGAAGCCAAAGCCAATTCCCCAGGGTGAAGGAAGAAAGCCTCACCTTTTTTAATGACCACTTCATCTCCCATGATGATATCCATCATTTTCTGCATCTCATCCGATGCACCGCTTAAATCGATAAAGGGGGCTGTATGATCATTGAACACGCGGAATTTGTTGGCTAAACGTAAATCAACACTGATGCCTTTGATCTTATGTTGCTCGGGCATGGGATCAATTCCAATTTTCCCAATTTTTAAGTGTTGAATAATATCTCTATCGCTTAATTTCATTTGAGTGTCGGCTTATGATTAAGTTCCAGTTCAATTTTTCGATCTTCTTCTTTGTTTAAGATGATGATTCGAACTGGAAAGTAGTTAAGTTTTGGCATTAGCCACAGCTGGGCATCAATTTTACCATTATGAAAGGCAAAAAGTTTTGTTTGTGCATCGTCCTGAAACGGTAAGTCGATTTCATCGTCTTCATTATTTGCGGTGAAGTTCATTTTTTGTTGGATTTTGTCGTCTTGTAAATAAAGATTGTTCAATGGTTTTTTATTGAGTACTTGAAATTGGATGCCGTAGGCCATGGAAATGACATCATATAGGTGTTTTTGATTTGGCCAGAATTGATTCTTTTCAAGGTATTCGACTTTATTGAGATTTTCTTTGCGAACTAATGTATAGGTTTTATGGATGGTTTTATCGTCATAATAGCGTGTTAAGAATTTTTTGTATTGCAACCACTTGAGTTGGTCGTTGGTTTGTTGCAGGCGTATTTTCTCAATAGCCGATTCATTGATGAATTGACGTGCCCATCCAGGTGGTTCGGCCTTGCTGGTTAAGAGGCATTGTTTCCCCTCACAGGTCATCTCTTGATGCGCTTCACCAATATGAAACCCAAGAACCCGAATATCAAAGCTGGCACTGAAATCCGGAAGTTGTTCAGCTGCTACAATAGAAGAGCATAAGGTCATTAAAAAGAAAACGGAAGCTTTAAGTCGAAAATAAGAGGTGAACAGTTTTAACCCGCGCATGATTCTACCGCTCCGTTAATTGTATCGGTGTTGTCAGAAAAGTGTTTTTATACCAGACCTGGTTATTTTTAAATATTAAATCGCCACTGGCAAGCCAATTCGTCACTAAAGGGTAGGCGATATGTTCTTGGTGTTGTACTTTTTTCTGCAAGGTTTCGGCAGTGTCTTCGTCTGTGATCGGCACTTTCGCTTGAAGAATCACCGGACCGCCATCTAGCTCCGACGTGACGAAATGAATGCTGAGCCCATGTTCATTGTCTTGAGCGTCTAAAGCGCGCTGATGCGTGTTGAGACCAGGGTACTTAGGCAGTAACGAAGGGTGTATGTTTAGCATTCTTCCCAAAAAATGATCGGTAAAAATAGGGGTCAGGATTCGCATAAAACCAGCCAGAATAACCGCGTCTATTTGATGGCTGTCAATGATTTGGATCATTGCTGTGTCGAATGCTTCCCGAGAATCAAATTGAGAATGGTCTAAAATGGCGGTTGAAATGCCTGCTTTTTCAGCTTTTTGAAGACCTTTAGCATGGGGTCGGTTCGACAGGACTAATCCAATGTCATAGTGTGCTTGATCAGCTTCGTCAATAAGGGCTTGAAGGTTGGAGCCTTCACCTGAAATTAAAACGGCAATGCGCATTTTAGTGGTCATGGAGTATGAAAATTAACGATTAAGGTGTGCATAATGGACAGTGTCACTTCTGGAAGCCCTATCGATAGTCGAATCTGACTTCCGGAATGACGTTTAAACTAAATCGACTTCAGGCGTTTCTGTTTCACTGCTTTCAATTTTCCCGATGACAGAGACCACTTCACCTTGAGCCGTTAGAGCATCGATGGCGGCTTGTTGATCTTTTTCATCCACAACGACAACCATCCCGATACCGCAGTTTAAGGTACGGTGCATTTCATGAAACTCAACATTACCCTGTTGCTGGATCCAGTCAAATACTGCGGGACGGTTCCAACTTTTGGTGTCGATTTTCGCTTTGGTATTACTGGGCATGACACGTGGTAAGTTTTCCAGTAGTCCACCGCCAGTAATATGTGAGATGGCATGGATTTGAATTTGCTTCATCAATGACAAGATTGATTTAACATAGATACGTGTTGGCGCCATTAAAGCGTCAATTAAAGGTTGGCCATCACATGTTTCATTCAGGTTGGCGCCATTGACTTCAATAATTTTTCGAATCAGAGAGTATCCGTTAGAATGTGGGCCTGAAGATGCCAAACCAAGCAATACATCTCCTGCTTTGACTTTCGTGCCATCGATTAAGTCGGCTTTTTCAACAATACCAACGCAAAAACCTGCTAAATCATAGTCACCATCCGGATACATGCCTGGCATTTCAGCGGTTTCTCCGCCGATTAATGCACAGCCAGATTGCTGGCACCCTTCGCCGATACCGGCAACGACATCTCTTGCGGTGTAAATGTCGAGTTTACCTGTCGCATAGTAGTCCAGGAAGAAAAGTGGTTCTGCCCCTTGTACAATTAAATCGTTGACACACATGGCCACTAGATCAATCCCAACCTGATCGTGCTTGCCACTTTCAATGGCCAGACGAAGCTTGGTGCCGACGCCATCTGTTCCTGAAACCAGTAATGGATTTTTGTATTTATCCATTGGCAGTTCAAACAACGCACCAAACCCCCCTAACGAAGTTGAGACTTCTGGTCTGGCAGTTGCTTTTGCAATAGGCTTGATGGCTTCAACAAGGGCGTTACCGGCATCGATATCAACGCCGGCGTCTTTATAGCTTATAGATTGGTTATTTGTCGTCATAAGAGGAATTTAAAAACTTACTTAAATTTAAATGAAAATTATTGCCTAATGGTATTTCAATGGTGCATTCAAAATGAATTCAATCGCAGTAGAATATCTCTAACGTGATTATTTGGTATTTAATTACCCGAACCCATTTTGAATTAACCAGAGTTTTACAGCAAAATCGGATACTATATTGTAACCAAAAATGACGAGGTAGATATGAGAAGTTTTGTCTCAATTGTATTTTTTATGCTGATAACGCATACGGTTTATGGTTACGCCAATCAAAAGACCGATTTGTTTGATGTCCGGATTTTGCAAAATGAAGCAACGGGCAATAACACAAGCTTAGATGATAGCTTGCTCAATGCCATTAAAATCGAGTTGGTTCGATTAACGGGCAATCCGGAATTTATTCTTCAACCCGAGGCGGAAACCTTTATTCAAACCCCAAAAGCCTGGTTAAAAAGTTATCGGTATGAGCCTTATGAGCAAGAGGGTGTTCGAGTCGGTACTTTTTTAGTGTTTGAATTTGATCAAGAACGTTTTTATGAGTATTTTCAAAAGCAAGGACTGGTCATCTGGCCTTATGCGAACCGCCCAGTGACTTATGTAATGGGGTCGCAGCTAATTGCTGGAACCTTGGTGAAGCTGAACCGACAAAACTTAAGTTATTTGCCGAAATTGGACTTTAGAAACAAAGCGGAGCAATTGGGGTTGCCGTATGATGTCCCTTCACACCAAGGGCAATGGATTTATCCGGATTCATCAGATGGTTTCAATCCGCGCATTCCAGATATATTGCAAGGCTCCAAAGCTGCCTACTTATTAAGTTTTCAAGTGATTTCAGGAATGGATGGCTCTGAGCGATTTAAATGGCAACTATTCAATAGAAATGGTCAGAGTCTCCTGCAGGCGGAAGCATCTGAGGGATCATCTCATGGTTATTTTGAAGCCACTTTACAGCAATTGATGCAGACCTACTCAGCCTCTTATCGTGAACAAGCTGAGTTTTTAGGGTCTTTAACGTTAGTGGTGAAAAATATTACCTCGGTTGATCGTTTGACAAAAACTGAACAAGCTTTGATGAGCTTAAAACCCATCGTACATCAAGTACGGTTGTCTTCTGTTTCTGAAAAACAAGCCACTTTTGAGCTTGTGTATCAAGGCAACTACAATCGTTTTTTAGAGCATTTACAAAAAATCGCTGATCTGCAATTGATACTGGATGATGCTGTCATTGGTAAAGCGGTTGCAAAGTGGATGTAGAGTGTATCGGATAGAAAATCGGTTTAATGGATTGTTTAATTAATTAGGGAAAATGTGTGTTTGTACAACTGCCTTTAAAAATAGGGTTACGAGAAGAAGTTTGTTTTGATACGTTTATCGCTGAAGAAGAAGGGGTTGTGCTTGCCTTAAACCGCTTTCAACAAACCTTGTTAAAAAGTCATGATGGTGAAGCCTTTTATTTTCAGGGCGAATCAGGCTCAGGCAAAACCCATATCCTGCAAGCGGCATGTCGCTTTATGACAGAGAAAAAATCATCCAGTGTGTATTTGCCACTCGGAGATGATTCCTTACCCTTGATTCCTGACGTTTTGAATGGGCTGGAGCAAACTTTGCTGGTATGTTTGGATGATATTGAAAATATTATTGGAAATCCTGAATGGGAGCATGCTTTAACGAGTTTGTTGATGCGCTCAAAAGAACTTGGACATAAAGTTGTTTTGTCGGGAATAAATCCGGCTGGAAGTTGGTCTATTGCTACAACAGAGCTAACTCAAGCCATGATGTCGGTTCTGCCCATAACGTTGAAGCCGTTAACTAATAAATCGGATATTGTTTTGGCAATGCAAAGACATGCCTTGAAGCTGGGGTTTGAACTGCCTTTAGAGGTTGGAAACTATCTGATTAAACAGTTTTCGACGGATCTTCAGGAGCTGTTGTCGGTTTTAAGAATTTTAGAACAGGCTACGTTTGTGGAGAAGCGGCGCATGACGTTACCGTTTGTGAAACAAATATTAACGAAGCATTCATAGTTTTAATCGTCCGTTAAGATAGGCTTTCTTAATGCGTTCAAGCTATGACGGTACAATATATAAAGATATAACATAGGAATAAAGAATGACTCAATCACTCTTACAAAGCAAACTTATTCAATTTTTCCTTGCAGCGCTACTGGTTGCTGGAAGTTTTTCAGTTCAAGCTGCTGTCGATTTCGAATTCAAAACCTTGAAAGGGGAGACTGTTAAATTATCAGATTTTCGGGGGAAATGGGTTATCGTGAATTATTGGGCCACTTGGTGCCCTCCTTGTCGTGTGGAGATGCCAGAGTTAGGTTTTTTTCATGAAGCTCATAAAAACAATGATGCGGTCGTGTTGGGTGTGAATTATGAAGATGTGGATGTTGGTATTGTGCAAAAGTTCCTGGATCAGGAAATGATTAAGCTTCCGATTGTCAGACAAGTTGGTAAAATCGATGGTAAAAGCACTTATTTTGGCCCTTTAAGAGGCTTGCCGACAACCTATATGGTCTCTCCGAAAGGTGAAGTAGTTGCCGCAAGAACGGGGATGGTTGACCAGAAAATGTTAGAAGATTTTATTAAAAAATTCAATAATATGAAATAAGGTTTGGTTACTGTTGATACTGGATTACAACCGAATTTTTCGGCGTATTCATTACATATTTTCGTTATGTTAAAATAGGGTGTTATGAATAGAACACAAATTCGCTTCGGCTTAAAATATTGGCGGTTGGCCATTCATTTAGTTTTTAAAACCCAGCGCTTTGGCGTGAACAACCTGTGGTGGGCAAAACAGCCTTCGGCAATTGGCTGGCGTTGGTACCAAATATTATGGGGAATTGTCACGATTGTGCCGATTTTGCGTAACTATCAGTCATTGAAAGTCAGAAGTTGCTTAGGTTGGATTCCTCAAGCAGAGTGTGAAAGCTTGGGGTTTCAGCAGCAGATCGCTAAAAAAAGTCAAGGATAACGCCGTTTATGATTCAGATGGATCTTGAGCAAAGGCAGTCTTCACGATTTGTTCGACCTTTTCAGGTCACCAATCATGAAGATGAGACCTTTTCAGCTGGTTTTGAAGGGGCTGATGTTAACCTGACGGGGTTAGGGTTCTTTATCGACGATCCAGATTTGTTTCTGCCGCAACAGCCGTTAAGTCTTAGAATTAAAAACCAACAGACCGAAGAAGTTTATTGTTTGGAAGGGGTTGAAGTGGTTCATCTGCGCCCTGACGAGAATGGAAAATATCTTTGCGGGTGTCATATTTCTCATGTAACCAGTAACCAGTTATTGGCGCATCACCGCTTGGTGATGACGGATGCGGAAACCGCTTTGGTTTCGATGCAAACGTCTAAACTCTCTGAGTTTAATTTTATGGAAGATGGTTCCGAACTTTCGACAGATGAGTCTGACTTTCAAGAAGCGAGTATGGCATTGAACTTGGCCGTGACTCAATCCGAATCGAATCAAAAGGAAGTGTCACGATTTGTTCAATCCGTGGAATCGATTTTTGACAGTTCACAATCAGCCGATATGAAGTTGCAAGATTTAAAAGAAGAGTTTGAAGACTTTAAGCTGTATCTGGGACAAATGAATGAAAGTACTATTGCATTCGCAACCTTGGCAAAATTATTGGCTCATACTCCAGAAGAGTCGAGTGATAAACTCGCTTGGAAAACCCTGATTTCTGATTTCGAGAACCGCTTTCTCAGTGAAGAGCAGCAAATGGCTTATGATTTTATGCACCAAGGTCTTGATGCCGATGAAGCTTTGAAAATTGCACAAGAATACTTGAAAAGGTAGGAAGGTGAGTCAGAACTTGAAAGTGTTATGGGTGCTTCAATGGTGGTTCTGGCTTATTTTTTCAAATGCGGCGATTGCTGATGATGTGACTTCACAAAAAAATCCTTTTGCACCCCAGATTACAATGAAGTACGGGTATTTGAATCAGGTCGGTATTCGCGATACCGGCGGTGCGTTTTCCGATCAATTTTATGACTTTCAAGTGCAAAATCTTTTCGGCTATTTCGGGTATACCCAATGGGACTTGAATTGGAATCATGTCGATCAGTTACCGTTTGGTAATGGACAGGATCAACCGATTAATGCGTTACATAAATTGACTTTTGGTGGCAAATTTTTCAAGCCGTTGAGCGAGGCTACGCGTTGGATTAATGTCATGGGTGCCACATCCGCCTATGAATCAGAAATGAATGACTCTTACAGTGTGAATCTACGCAGTTTCTTGCTGTATCAATACCACTCTGATGTATCGTTATTGATAGGAGCCATGTATAACTACCATCCGGTTCGCAGTCGATTATATCCCATTGTCGGTTTGACTTATCGAGCCAAAGCCAAACAAGGATTGTCGGCTGTCATCGGTTTTCCCAGGTTGTTTGTCGCTTATGGGTTAACTGACCGCTGGAAAGTGAGTAGTGGTGTGTCTTATCGTCAGTTCATGGCGAAATTGGCTGATGATAGCATCATCGAGCAACAAGGGTATGTGGAGCTGCAAAGCTGGAAGGGAGATGTGATGTTGTCTTATCAACCAGACGCGCACTGGCATGTCGATGTATTCGGACATTATTCGGCTGATTATCGTTTTGCTTTTTACAGCCGTCACGGCAATCGACAAGATCAGTATAAGGTCGAGCCAAGCTGGGGCGGAGGGATGAAAGTCCGTTATCAATTCTGATTCACCTTGATTCCGGTACTAATTGTTCAGCTCGGAAATGACCATCTGTGCCACCAAGTTGGTTTTTCAAAAACGGTAAGCCTTCCTGCATGGTTTTCATCAATGTCCAAGGAGGGTTAATGATAATCATGCCACTGGCAGTCATGCCTTTATCACTGTCTTTTTTAATGCCTAACTCAAATAATTGAATATTGCAGATGCCACTGTCCTTGAACGCTTTTTCCATGGCATTGATGCGATACCGATCTACCATCGGATACCAAAGTGCATAGGTACCATTTGAAAACTTCTTATGTGCCTTGATTAAACTATTGACGGCGGTTTGATAGTCTTCTTTGACTTCATAGGGTGGATCCATCAAAACATAGCCACGTTTTTCTTTTGGCGGAAGTTGACTGCTACAGCCATGAAAGCCATCTGCTTGAAAAGCGTGGATGCGCCGATCTCCAGAAAAGTTTTGACGTAAGCTCAGGTACTCGCGAGGATGCAATTCGAACAGCCCCAGTCGATCCTGTTCACGCAGGAGATGTTGTGCAAACCAGGGAGAACCAGGGTACCGGGTTAACGAAGCTTCAGAGTTGAAATGATGAATCAGAGTGACATAATCGGTGACCAGGCCTGGTAAGTTTTCAGTATTTTGCTTCAGCGACCAGAGTTTACCAATGCCGTTTTCATACTCTTTGTTTTTTTGAGCTTCAATTTGCTCTAAAGCAAAGGCTCCTGTACCGGAGTGTGTGTCTAAATAATAAAGTGGTTTAGGTTTTTGTATCAAATAAGTCAAGATTTGAACACTGACACTGTGTTTGAGCACGTCGGCAAAATTACCGGCATGAAACGAATGCAAATAGCTGAGCATAAAATTCCCTTTAGAAGACTAGGTAAAGCGTTAGCGGTTTCGTTTGTTTTTCTTTTGCTTGCGAGCATCAAGGCGTGCTTGTTTCTTGGCTGCTTTTTCAATGCGGTGTATTTCGACCAAGCGACTTTCTTCTTCCATCATTGCAGGTGTTTCAAAGGTCAGTCGCCCCAATAATCCATCACGGATTTCAGTAATAAAAATACGGGAAATTTTATCTAAGTTCACTTGTCCTCCACTGACGAGACAGCCACGCGTTCGGCCAATCTGTTCTAGAAAGGCGACATCCGGCGCAGGATCATGAATAGGCAAGTCCTCCAACCCGAAACGCTCTTTTAAACGGTCAGGATAGGTTTGCATTAAATATTCTGCGGCATAGCTGGCAATGTCTGGTAACTCAAAAGCCGTTTCCTTAATGCCCCCTGTAATGGCTAAACGATAGCCAGAGTGTTCGTTTTCAATGTTTGACCAAAGCATACCTGGCGAGTCAAATAAAGTGATGCCGTCTTCCAGTTTAATGCGTTGGAGTATTTTGGTTACGGCCGGTTCATTGCCCGTTTTGGCGATGGGTCGGCTGGCCAGGGTGTTGATCAAGGTTGATTTTCCAACATTTGGAATTCCCATAATCAAAGCGTGAACCACTTTGACCGATTCCGCCTTACGAGGAATTATCTTATTGATAATGTCTAGCACCTGAGTTTTTCGGTCAGCTTGTTGTGCATTCAATGCCAAGGTTTTGATGTTTTTAGACTGTTCAAAATAAGCTTGCCAGGCTTCGGTTTGGGATGGGTCGGCCAAGTCAGATTTATTAAATATCTTCAGAGTCGGTTTGTCGCCGCGCAACTTAGCAATCATCGGGTTTTCGCTACTGAAAGGAATTCGTGCATCCAGCACTTCGATAATCATATCCACTTGTGGCAAGATTTCACGAATCTCTTTTTGTGCCTTATGCATGTGACCGGGATACCATTGGATTTGCATACAGATTCCTGCGAATGAATTAATTGTTCAAAATAAAAGGGATTATAGCGTTTTAAACCGTATTCCATTGTCGTAAATTACGATAAAAATACCCTGGTATAGCAGGGTGGATAAATCGCTATCTTGAAAATAGACCTTTTAGGAATCGCACCAGTAATACCGCGCCAGCCAACAGCCAGATATAGACGAACCAACGAAAGACTTCATAAAAGGAAGTCATCGGTGCCTCAAGGTGTTGTAATCCTTCAGTGGTCAGTTTGCCGTTTTCTGCTGTGCCCAACACAATCATGACAACCAGCAAAAATGCCGCGCCAATTACAGCACCTAAATATAAAAAAATCTTTTGCCAAACATCCATTGTAATCTTCTCTGACGTTGTTTACGGGGTAGTAATTGTACCGAAAATATGGCGTAAAAAGAGAATAACACACTGTTATATAACCTATTTTCTTACTTAAGTGTTAAAAAAATAAGAGTGTTTGTGTATGCCTGGATTAAAAAAATCTATTTCCTACCTTTCTACTAGGTTATATACTGGTTTAGAGGTATAAAATTTCTTAATGTTTTTTAAACGCTTAGTTAGGAGTAAATTATGCCTAGAGCAAGAAAGGTAGCCCCTAAAGAAACCATTGGTCAGTACCAGCCTCTTTTTTTACATACTCAAGACGAGGGTAGAAAAGGGGATGTATCCGCTTTGGTTCCGAAGGAAGTAGATATGATGCCTGGCAATTGGCGTGATCCGGGGAATCCTTCACCCTATGAGTTGCGTATGACAATTCAAACCTGTAAACGGATTTGGCAGTTAAATAAAGATGCTCTGTCGCATCCTGAATGTGATATCCATGCAACGCAATACAATATTAAGGTATTGGAAAAGCTTTATATTCAGCTAATGGATTATCTGGTGGAGTAAGGTTTTCTGAAGAACAAAAACTGCCAGGCCTGGCTAAAATCAGTTATTTAAGACGAAAAAAAAGCAAGACGAGGTGCCTTGCTTTTTATAATTGCTTTAAAGCGATTACGGGTTAACGTAACGGATTAAAGAGCAACGATGTTTTCTGCTTGAGGACCTTTTGGCCCGTCAGTGACAGTAAATTCAACTTTTTGGCCTTCAGCTAATGTTTTGAAGCCTGAGCTTACAATTGCGCTGAAATGAGCGAAAACGTCTGGACCAGACTCTTGCTCGATAAAACCAAAACCTTTAGATTCGTTGAACCACTTAACAGTTCCTGTTGTATTAGACATAATAATATCCTGTAAATTTATAATATAAAGAGTGCCTTACGGCGTGAACATCAGAAAAATAAACTTGTACTTAAAACTACACAGCACGGAGAATTATTATGAATAAAACAACGAAGTCGAGCAGATAAACAATAGAATTTCTTTCTTAGTGACAATCATTAGACGCTAGTTTCACTAATCTGTCAAACTTTATTTAAGTAAAACTTTGAACGCTAAGTAAGAAAGTCTGGGAATCCCTTGTCCTATATGGGGTTTATGACTAAAAATTATTTTTTTAAAAAAGATCGATCCCATAGATCCACCAGTAATCTTCCGACAGAACCGATCAACATAAAAAATGAACCGACAATAAAAAGCCAAACGGCGAGGGTTTGATAGCTCTCAAATACGGGTAAAAATAGAATACTGCCAACAAAAAACATCATATTGCCGAACAGCCCCAAAGAAAGATGAATCCAGCCATAGTCCTGAACCAATATACGTAAAAAATTTTTCATAAGAATCCTGTGGTTAATTTGTTAAAAGCAGTGTAAATCTTTTTATTTTGACTTCAAGGGAATTCAATTGTTTTTATTTAGTCGCTGTTTTTAACAAATGGCAAAGTGATGCCAGAAAAATGTCATTCCTCTTTAGCAAAGAGAGTCATTAAAAGACCGTTTTAATTGAAGGAGATTTCGTCATTATCAATAAGGCGCAAACCATGTAAAACCAAGAGGCGTTATCTACTTTGGTTTCAATGAAAGAGACGTTGCATCCGATGGCAATTTGCTCTGATGCCAGGCGGTTGCGTATCGGCTTTATGAATATTGAAAGATGCGAATGAATTTGTGATGGTGTTAGAAAGTGCTGACTTGGGTTACAAAAGTATCGAAAATGGAAAGAAGTGGCCAGAGATATGATGATGGTGACGCAGTTTGGTGAGGTTGATGTGACTGACCCTTGGTTGAGCGTTCAATTTCCTAAATTGAAAGTGGATACCTTGATGTGCTTGGCGGTATGACAGTCGGAAGAGAGCATTGACGGGGTGCCTTTTTCAAAAGGATGGACGTTAGATATGTCGATGTTGAAACGCTTTTATGAAGAGCGTACTTATTTATAGGCAAGAAAATTATGGATGGATTCGAGAAGAGCCGATGCATGATATTATCGTAATAATGACAAGGGTCAAGAATGCGGTTATTAAAACTGAAGTTTTTTGATGTGATTAAAAATTCATAAGCAACCATCCAAGTACTTTAACGGGTTAAAAGTAGCTGTAAATACGAAGGTTAGCCACCCAGATATCGGATTCATTTTGAAGGTTGGGCGAATCTGTAAAAGGTGTTTTAAAAAGCTGTAGACTTGGCGTGATTTCAATGTGCTTGTGAATTGGAAACGCCCAGTAAGTTTCAAGTGTTGTGCGGTTGGATTGCTGTTTATCCTTCGGTAGATAAGAAGACGTTACCGCATGACTGACTCCTAAACCATAACGACTTTTAGGATAAACATTATAGGTTTTCAACTGGTAAGTGAGAGAATAAAACTCGGTGATAGTGGAAATCTCGGGGTTTGTATAACCAATACGAGATTCCAAGGTATATTGATTGAACTGTTTGCTAAGCACTGAATAAATGCCATAGTTGGTCAAATTATTTTTAGTAGGCTGTTTTAAGCTTTTGTGAGCCCCTGTGTGAGCCCAAATACCAACCGAGATAAAAGCATTATCATTCCCAATTCGTCCTTCTGAAGCAATGAAAGCTCCGTCTTCATCATCGGAGGTATCAAGCAAGGCTTCATAGCTTTTTTGTTGGTTATCCGCCAATCCCTGAGCGCTTGAAACGTAAAAAGTGCCTTTTAAATTAGACTCTGACTTTAAAATAACGCCAACTGCGGGGGCATAATCAGGAAAGTCGATCGTTAAATTACCTGTAAACGCTGCGGCAATGAAGTGACGGTTTTCATCATTGCTGATTTGAGAAATATCTAACCAGGAAGAGGCATCCATCAGGCCGAGCATCATCTGATTTTTTTGAGATATATAATACTCCCCAAATAGTTCAGATATTTGTATTCGTCCTTGGTTGTGCTTATTTAAAGCCGTTCCACTATCGGCATTGGAATATTGAAGGTCACGGGCAACGGTGTTGGGTTCTGGGGAGGTTGACCCTTCTAAATGAAGTTTAACAGAGTAATTTTTTGTCTGATAATCCGTCCAAAAATCTGCTGAGGCTGTCATGCCGCTGTTTAATAAAGGGGTGGTCTGCCCAATTAGGTTCAGCCCTCCGTAATAAAGCAATTTGGGTCGTTCGCCAGTGTCAGCTTTTGCACTAAAAGAGGAAAAAAGAAAAAGAACGAGTACAGCGGCGCGTCTGAAATTCATATTGAGTGCAGTTTTTAATGTAGGGTTATTTTAATTCAATATTTAATTTTAGCATAAAGGGCTTATAACTAAATGGATAAGATAGCCCCCGTTTATGGGGATGACTTGAAGTAAAAAAGCTCATCTGGGGTTACTGAGACGGATCAATTGTTAAAGAGTATTTAGACAGACGTGTTTTTTGGGAGACAGATAATGATTTTGAGTCATCCTCGGATTTCTAAGAATTGGATGTCACCCTGTGCCTGTAGAGGATGAGTAATGATCCTGCTTGCGTATTTTTGGTTTTGAATACAACTGAAAAAAAGAGGAACAGTTTGATCTTCTCTAGCTTGTGTGCGAGTAAAATATTGAAAGAGCTCAAGCATAATTAGTGTAAGGTGTCCTTTATAAAAATTAAATTGATCAAGAAAATTATTTATTGAACTGAAATAGTTACGAGCTAAAGAATTTTTGCCATAAAAAATGTTAGAGGAGGCTGTATGGCCAGTGTCGGGTTACTTGCTCTTATTGATGATATCGCCACGTTATTAGATGATATTGCCGTGCTGTCCAAAGTCGCTGCAAAAAAAACGGCTGGCGTGTTGGGGGATGACCTGGCACTGAATGCACAGCAGGTCACCGGGGTAAAAGCTGATCGGGAATTGCCTGTGGTTTGGGCAGTGGCGAAAGGTTCTTTCCTCAATAAATTGATTTTGGTGCCTTTGGCATTATTAATCAGTGCATTTTTACCCTGGTTGATTATGCCGTTGCTAATGCTGGGTGGGACTTATCTTTGCTATGAAGGGTTTGAGAAAATTGCTCATCGCTGGTTTCATTCATCTGAATCTGATCAGGCGCAGCGGCAGGCCTTGTCGGAAGCCATGCGAGATAAAAATGTGGACATGGTTACGTTCGAAAAGCAAAAAATTAAAGGCGCCATCCGTACCGATTTCATTTTATCGGCTGAAATTATTGTGCTGGCTCTTGGGGTGACTCAAGGGGCTGATTTTTTAACGCAAGCATTAACCGTTTCCGTGGTGGCGATTCTCATCACCTTTGTGGTGTATGGGTTGGTCGCCGGAATTGTTCGTTTGGATGATGGCGGTCTGTCATTGATTAAAAGCCCTGGTGAGGGTTGGTTAAGCAGAGCTAAACGTGCTTTGGGTTATGGTATGCTTAGTTTCGCACCCAAGCTGATGAAAACCCTTTCAATCCTTGGAATGGTGGCAATGTTTTTAGTGGGCGGTGGCATTATCGTGCATGGCATTCCTTTCTTACAGGCCATGCTTGACGCATTGACCCGTAATATGGCGGGGTGGGAATCATTTCTGCTTTCTCTGGGGGGTAATGCCCTGATTGGCCTGGTACTGGGGGCTATTGTTTTGTTTTTGGTAGAAGGAGTGAGTCGTTTAAAGACTTTCGTCCAAGCGTCTTAATATAAAATGTATTCTTGCCGCCCAGGCCTGGTCAATTTTATCGATTTTTAGCCTGTCTGGTAAAAGAAAACGTTCAATATCAATTTTATAATGCGTATTTTTATTTAGAGCAATGATTCCCATATAGTTTATGGTATTATCGGGTGCATAATTAAAATCAATTGATGCACGTGTTCATGTTTAAAATTTTCAGTTTTCTTTTTCTCTTTCTAGGGGTAGTGCTTCAAGCAAATGCCATTGCCCCGGTCAATATTTCCAGCCCTCAATATCAAATTGGTCAATCAGTATTGTTTTTGGAAGATGCTGATAACACGTTTTCTTTTTCAGAAATAGAAAAAGTTCCTGATTCTTTGTATCAACCGGTCGGCCAAGAGATCTGTTCTTACTTATTTACGCGTTCAACGTTTTATTATAAATTTGAAGTGCTGAATCCCGAATCTGGCTCGCTAAGTCGTTTATTGGTTTTTGAGACACCCTGGCTGGACTCGATTCAGGTGAAAGTTATTTCACCAGATCAAACTCAACAAACCTCTTTGACTGGGAATCTGTTTCCATTCAAGCAAAGAGCTGTAGAGCATCAGTATCCGAATGTTGAACATCAATTTGAACCAGGTGTTTCAACCGTCTATGTTGAAGTTAAAACCCGTGATCCTTTTATCGTACCGATTTCAATTATAGCTAAAGAATCACTATTTCAACATTATGCTTCCATTTATGCGACGTCAATGTTTATTTACGGCATTATTATTGCGATGATTTTGTATCATTTTATTTTATTTGCCAGTATCCAGTTACGATATTATGCCTATTATGTGCTTTATTTGAGCTCATTTTTAATAATGAATGCCAGTTATAATGGCTACACTTTCCAGTTCCTATTACAAGATTCTCCTGTTGTCCAAAACTGGATACAGGGCACAACGATCTTTCTATTTGCAATCGCCGGGTTGTTATTTGCTAAAGCTTTTCTCAACTTAGAAAAATATATCCCGTTGGCTTATAAAACGACAAAAGCCATGATTTGGTTATTTATCAGTGCTATGTTGATTACCGCTTTTGTTGGGTATCATGAACATGTTATGTTCGCAATTGGCATGTCGGTTATTTTCAGTCTATATGTGTTTACGATTGCCTTGTTAAGTTATGTCAAAGGCAATAAGACTGCCCGCTTTTTCTTATTGGGGACCACCGCTGGACTAATCGGCACGAGTTTGACTGCTTTAACGGTGATGTCCATTATTCCTTATACCCATATTGGGTATCAGGCGGTTGACTATGGGTTGGCCATAGACTCGATCCTGCTCTCTTTTGCGTTAGTCGATCGAGTCAAAAGTACCGAAAAAGAAAAACTCTTGGCTGAAATTTCCGCCAACACCGATGCCTTAACAAATGTGGCCAACCGCCGTGCGTTTAATCATCTCTGCGAGCAACTTGACAATGGAACCCAAAAGATCTACCAAGAAAAATTGGTGGTGATGATGTTTGATATTGATTTCTTTAAAGAAATCAATGATACCTATGGTCATTCCGTGGGGGATGTCGTCTTGCAAAAAGTTGCCAAACTTTTAAAAAGCAATACAAAAAGTACGGATCATATTTTTCGAATGGGGGGAGAGGAATTTTTGATTCTCTTGCCTGATACGGATGTTGAAAGTGCACAAAAAGTCGCAGAAAGAATCAGAATCGCCATTGAAGCAATGGTGACCTATAAAAACGATAGCGTCATTTCGATCACCACCAGCATTGGTACGGCAGAAGTTCTATCGGAAGATAAAAGTTTGATTTCTACCATTCAATTAGCGGATAAAGCACTGTACGATGCCAAACGTTCAGGACGTAACAAGGTTGTGCTCGCAATAAGATAAGAGGCAAGGGAGTGGTTATTAATCTAAATTATTTTCAATGATGGAAATAATTTGGTTTTGACAGTCTTTTTCTAAAGTGCTGTAATCTTATTGAATGCATTGGATTTCTTACGTGATTATGGACGCTTTATTAAATCATTCGACCACCTTTTGTGGGCAGATGTATGCTGATGAAATAATGACGGAGAAGTATTTAAACTATTACATTTGATCTTTAAGGCAGGGGTTTCAGTTAAATCCGAAGCGTTGATTCTTTTGAGGAGGGGCTATGCGTGTGGTGTCGTTGATGAATGGTTCCTTGCTGTCTGAAGCGGCAAGTGTCTACGCTATTTCTTATGCCAAATCCATTGAATGTTCTTTGACCTTTCTGTTTGTTGACAACGGGCTTGAATCAGTCGAAAAGTTTCACTCTTCTTTAGCCACGTTAGAAGAAATTGCAGAAGCCAGCCAAGTCACTTTTGAAACGGTGATTTTGAAAGGTGAAGTCATTGAACAATTACAGCATTTTGCTCAATTGTACGCTATCGATACCGTATTCTGCGCGACTCGAAAACAATCTAATAAACATTCTTTCAGTGACAAAATCATTCAGTCTCGCATTGAAACCGCGATTGCTGTTGTTAAAGTTAAAAACGTATCTCAAGTTCGCTCTTTCCATCGCGTATTACTGGTTGCCGGAGACCATATTAATCCTCATTGTTATGTTTTATGGATCGGGTTAATTTCAGCTAATCAAGCACTGGGTAAGATGTATTTACAAAATACCCGAACCATTAAGAAAGCTTCCAGTAAATCGGGACTGAAATATGAAGCAGCTCCCTTTGTTCAATTAGCCGGAATGCTTAAACAACAAGTAGAAGTCGTACAGGTTCTACAACCGATCAACCCCTCTTTAATGAACAACTATTTGGTTGAAAATGATTTGGATTTGGTCGTCTACAATGCTGCAGCTTATGCCACAAAAATGTTGAACCAAATTACCGACCAATCAAGCACCAACAGTATTTTATTTTATCCTTGGAAGACTTGAATATGCTCTTTCAACAGCCTGTTGATTATGTTTTAAAATCATTGCAGAGCCGTGAAGAGGGGTTATCTCAAGCGGAAGCGGAACAGCGCTTAGAGTCTTTTGGATTGAATCAGATTGCTCAAAAAAAGCCCAAAGATTATCGTATTGAATATCTCAAAGAGTACCTTTCTTTTTTTCCAATCCTGCTTGAAGTCGCGGCTATTCTGGCACTAATAGCGGACTATTATCAGCCTTATCAGGGGAATGATGTCTTAGCTTATGCGGTCTTGGGAGCCGTTTTCTTAAACGCAACGTTTACCTTTTGGCAAAAATTCAAAGCCGATAAAGCCATGGAAGCACTGTTAAAGCTCATTAAATCTGAAGCGGTTGTTTTACGGGATGGTACGTGGCAAACCATTGATGCAACCAATGTGGTTCCTGGAGATATCTTGCAATTGGGCGAAGGAGAAAAAATTGCAGCGGACGCGATTTTACTGACTGCGAATGACCTTTATTTGAATTTATCAGTTTTGAACGGTGAATCAACCCCTTCCGCTCGAAGGTTAACGTCTGGAGATGCCCAGCGGGAATTAGATGCTAAAAATATGGTGTTTGCAGGCTCTGCGGTGACGAATGGAAACGGTATTGCCATTGTAGTCGCAACCGGGAGTGCGACCGAATTCGGAAAAATTGCTCGAATGACATCAGAAGTGGCGGTGACGGTGACGCCGATTGAAAAAGAAATCCGGCATATGACATCCGTTCTAACGTTATTGGCTTTAGCCGCGGGGATTGTGTTTTTTTTATTGGGATGGTTCTCTGAACGAGGGGCTCTGCTTTCAGCCATTTTCGCCTTGTCTTTAATCGTTGCTAATGTACCGGAAGGGTTATTACCGACGATCACTTTATCTTTGTCTTTGGCTTCGCAGCGGATGGCAAGGCGACAGGCGCTCATCAAGAACCTAAACTCTGTTGAAACGCTGGGGTCGGCAACGATTATTTGTACCGATAAAACAGGAACCTTGACTAAAAATGAGATGACGGTTAAAGCCATATATTTAGCCGACGGCAGTGAGGTTTCGATTTCTGGAGGAGGGTATCTAGAGCCTGGTCAAGTCAAGTTTAAACAAAAAACTTCAAAAGCCAGTGATGCACATCTCCATCAACTATTGACCGTGGCGGCCAATAATACTCATGCAACGGTTAATCTTGAACAAGGAACGATGATTGGCGACCCTACGGAAATTGCTTTGGTTGTGGCAGCGCATAAATTTGGAGACTTTAAAGCGGGTGAAAAAATCAAAGAATATGCCTTTTCTTCCGACAGGAAAATGATGTCTACTTTGGTTGAACAAGATGAGAAGACGCAGTTGTTCGTTAAAGGTGCTGTTGAGAGTGTTTTGCCATTATGCTCTCAAGTGCAATCATCTTCTGGCATTGTTGACTTAACTGATGATGAAAAATTAAAAATTGCAGATAAGAATAAGCAATTAGCAGAGCAGTCATATCGTGTGTTGGCTATCGCCCTGAAAACGGGTGACAGAGAAGAAAATCTTATCTTTCTTGGGTTAATGGGGTTGATCGACCCGGCTCGACCCGGTGTGAAAGACGCCATTCAGCAATGTCATTCCGCTCGGATAAAGGTCATGATGATTACCGGAGATAATCCTGTGACGGCACGTGCTATTGCTGAGCATATCGGGTTGCAGGTTGATGAGGTGCTAACCGGGCCGGAAGTGAAACATTTATCAAACACCGCTTTACAGGCGAAACTAAAAACCAAACGTATTTTGTTTGCTCGAATGGCCTCCGCGCAGAAATTACGCATCGCCAAGTTACTGCAAGAAAATGGTGAAGTGGTAGCGATGACTGGAGATGGGGTGAATGATTCCCCTGCATTGAAGCAAGCAGATATCGGGATTGCCATGGGCTCTGGAACGGATGTAGCGAAAGAAGCGGGTGATATGGTCTTACTGGATGATAATTTCAAGTCCATTGTGTCGGCAGTAGAAGAAGGGCGCACAGTTTATTTTAATATTAAAAAGCTTACGACATATATTCTCAGTTCCAATGTGCCTGAAATTGTGCCTTATGTCTTACAATTTTTTCTAAAAATTCCGATGCCGCTATCGGTCATCCAAATCTTGTTAATCGATTTGGGAACGGATCAATTACCTGGGTTGGGACTGGGTGCCGAGAAACCTGAAAAACATATCATGCAGCGTCCGCCGATTGGCAAACACGAAAAAATCCTAGATTGGGAAGTGTTTAAACGAGGGTATTTTATGGCCGGCATGTTTGAGGGGGCGGCTGCTATGTTTGCCTTTTTAGGGTTCTTGTTTTTGAATGGTTGGCAGTATGGTGATTTAGCGATTTCACAAGAGTTTCATCGTCAAGCTATGGCTATGACATTGTTAGGAGCCATTACTTGTCAAATGGCAAATGTGTTTACTCTCCGCTCATGGGAAGATTCAATTTGGCATTTAACGCACATTAATAAAATGATTTGGTTTGGTGTGGTCATGGAAGGTATCTTTATTCTCGCAATTTTATATGTGCCGACTGTTCAGTCCATCTTTAATACGGCAACAGTGCCAATTGAAAATTTATGGTTACTCGTGCCATTTCCGATCTTATTAGTACTCAATCATGAATGGTATAAAGTTCGGCAAAAAGCCAAATGGCAGAATGCAATAACCTAACAATGTGCGTTATTTGAAATAACGTAAAATGGTGGAGCGTCCGAAAACGGCAATCCCAATCAAGACCATAAGAAATAACAGTGCGGGTAAGTTGGTCTGGATTAACTGAACAATTAATGCAACCGAAGCGGCTGTCGCTGAAAGTACGCCAAATCCTGTGATGATACGAGACCCCGCTTTCTGCTTGAATGCCAATCCGCAAACCACGGTAAAGGTAAATAGGAAAGATAAGCTGGCAGCTTCGACTAATGAGGCTAGGCTTCCAATCGCGGCAAGCACTGCGGCAATGCTGCCTAACCAGATCACCGCTTTATCTGGGATGCCTGCTGAATTGGTATGAGTGATTTCAGCGGGTAGTTCATGAGCTTTTGCAACCTTATGCGCCAATCTCGCAGTGGCAAACAAGGTTGCGTTGATGGCAGAGCCGGTCGAAAAAGCGGCTGCGATGGTTACAACGATTAGCCCCGTTATTCCAAATGCTTTTTCACCTGCGATGGCTAAAGCCACTTCTTTATGTTTAACGATTTCATCGGCACCAATTAACATAGCCGTTCCAAGTGCAACTAGAATATAAACCAGAATGACCACGATAATGGCCGATAATACGGCACGTGGCAGGATTTTTTTAGGCGAGTTGATGTCACTGTAATCATAGGTAAGCAGCTGAAACCCTTCATACGCCATAAAGACGGCAGCAGCGCCGAATAAGGCGGCACCTAATCCTGCATCCGGCACTGTTACCCCTTGTGACAGCATTGGAATATCCCATTGCGACACCCCCCAAACCGATAAGCCGATTAGTACCGCTAATTTAAACCACACAAGAAAAATTTCTACCCCACCTGCTTCAGCCACGCCTTTTAAGTTCAGGGCGATAAATAAAGCGATAATCCCCACAGCAAAAGCACGAGGGAAAATGCTGTCAAGCTCTAATAAGTTACCAAGGTATTGTCCGAAGGTGAAAGCATAGACGGCATTTGTCAAAACATAGCCGATAATCAAAACCCAGGCGAGGCTTCCAGCAAAGTTGTCAGCATCAATTTCGCGTAGAAAGGTGAAGGCGCCACCGCCTTCGTTATAATAGGTGGCGAGCTTGACATAACTGTAACCTGCGGCTAAAGCGATTAACCCCGCCGCTAAAAAGCTCACCCAAGCCCAAGCACCAGCAATAGCAACCACCACGCCAAGGGTTGAGAAGATTCCACCACCGATCATACCGCCTACCGCCATAGACCATGTCGCATTAAAACCGAGTTTTGCTTTTGATTGTGTCATGAGTTCGCCTAAGTGAATAAAGAACCGTTTTTGTGATGGGCTATATGTATATTAAAAATAAAGTCCTTAAAATACCAACGATATTGAGAATTAATGATAATCGCACAGAGGCATGATGCTATTAAAATGAGTCCTTGTTTAGCATTGTTTTATACATCAAGCACTGTTATGGCGATTGGGTTATTCATTACAGGGTCATTTTCCTTAGTGCGGCCTTGCGATGCTGATTTCGTCCAATCAAAACCAATCCAAGTCCGCCTAACATCAAGATTGCGGCGATGGTTAAGCGTAACGTAATCGGTTCTGAAATGAGTAAGGTTGCGCCAATGGCAGCAAACAATGGCACCAGTAATTGAGCGGCAGACGCAAGGCTGGAAGAAATGCGCGGTAGCGCTTTATACCAAAGAATGTACCCCAAGCCAGAGGTGGCCGCTCCTGAAAAAATCGCCATCCCCACCCCAAAAGGGGTTAAATGCACCATATCGACAAACAATAAACTAACCAAGCTAGCGATGGTAATCATCGGCAAGGTGCGATAAAAGTTATAAGCGGTATCTTTTAAAGGAGATAGGGACTGTTGACCCTTCAAACTATACAATGCCCAAGTATAAGCCGAGACGATCACCATCACTAAGCCCCACCAAGAAGGGGTCGTCAGTTTCGGGTACATCAAATATAACAATCCCAGTAGCGCTAATGCCACCCCCAGCCATTCTGCGCCATGCAGTTTGTCACCCTTTCGCAACGCATATCCAATCATGGTCAGCTGTACCACGCCCGCTAAAATCAACGCACCTGTAGCCGTACTGATGGCGACATAACCATAGGAAAAGGTCAAAGCATAAACAAATAAAATAAACGCAGCTCTCCAGCTTCCTTTACTGACATGGGTGTCATCGAGGTGGCTTGCTTTGTTTCGTGAACCTTTCCATGCGAATAGACTCATGACGATAAATAACATTGCCGCGCCCGATCCTAAACGCAGACTGGTAAAGCTCACAGGATCTATCCAGCCACCATCTAATGCCCAGCGACAAATCACTGCGTTGGCAGCAAAGGCAATCATCGCCAATAAAGTGAATAAAGCAGTTTGAGCGAATAAAGCGGGCGTCATAAGGTTCCTAAAATTGGAGGAGGATAGATAAGACTATTCTAATAAATGAGGAACGGGAAGAAAAGGTTTTGTGTTGCCTCACTTGAGATTTTCAGTCTCTAGGCGTATCTTTTAATATAGCTTCTAGTCTCTCTTTTAATGAGATCTATAAAGCCTGTTCATTTGTATGGAGGTGGATATGATTGATTTTGATAAAACACGCGATCTGATGGTCAATGACCAAGTTCAAGCGCGTGGCGTTCAAGACTTTAAGGTTCTGCAAGCAATGCGCGCCGTTAGACGGGAAGCGTTTGTCCCGGAGGATATGCGTGATCTGAGTTATCGAGATTCCCCTTTACCGATTGGCGCAGGACAAACCATTTCCCAACCTTACATAGTGGGGTATATGATTGAAGCATTGGGGCTGAAAGGCGGAGAAAAGGTGCTCGAAATCGGCGGCGGTTCGGGATATGCCGCAGCGGTGTTGGCTGAAATCGCCAGTCAGGTTTATACCGTGGAGCGTATTGATGAACTGGCCGAAAATGCCGCTAAAAGTCTCTCGCAGGAAGGGTATGATAATGTAAATGTTATGAGTGGAGATGGCACGACGGGCTGGGAAGAGTTTGCACCGTTTGATGCGATTTTAGTGTCCGCTGGCGCACCGAATATTCCAGAAAGCCTTAAACATCAACTCACCATTGGCGGTCGCATGGTCGTTCCGGTTGGGTCGCATAAAAACGTTCAAGAACTGGTTCGAATCACGCGCCGAGATCAAGAGCAGTTTGATCTTGAAAATCTGGCGGATGTTCGCTTTGTCCCATTAATCGGTGAGCAGGGCTGGGAAATCGAAACCACTTCCTCTCATCAAGTTCCTCCGCGCGTTATTCAGACAAGACCCATTATTAACCAATCCTTACCGAATTTGATTTTACAAAACAGTGAGTTGTTTCAATTGCCAGAAGAGGCAAACTTAGATCGCTTGATGGAACGGATTGGCGAGTCCAAAGTGGTTTTGATTGGAGAAGCCAGTCATGGCACCTCGGAGTTTTATTCGATGCGTGCGCGTATTACTCAACGATTGATTGAAGAAAAAGGCTTTACCATTGTCGCCGCCGAAGCCGACTGGCCTGATGCGGCACAAATTGATCATTACGTGCGTCACCGAGATACGTCTCCTGCAGAATGGACCGCTTTTTCCCGCTTTCCAACTTGGATGTGGCGTAATACCGAAACACGTGATTTTATCGATTGGTTGCATGAATACAATAAAGCCTTGCCCAGTCCAAAGCGCACCGGATTTTATGGGTTGGATATGTATAGCTTGTTCACTTCCATTAATGCCGTGGTGGCATACTTGGAAGAACTGGATCCAGACTTGGCCGAAGTGGCGCGTTGGCGTTATGGCTGTCTAAGCCCGTGGGAAGCTGACCCAGCGGCCTACGGCAAAGCCGCATTGCGTGATCAGTATCAAGATTGTGAAAACGACGTGGCACAGATGTTGACCGAACTATACAAAAAACGGCAATCTTATCTGCTTAATGATGGAGATCGTTATTTAGATGCGACTCAAAATGCCGAATTGATCGCCAATGCCGAACGCTATTATCGCGTCATGTATTATGGTTCTCGGGCTTCTTGGAATTTACGAGACCAGCATATGTTTGATACGTTAAACCGTGTCATGCAAGCAAAAGGGGAGGACGCTAAAGCCGTGGTTTGGGCACACAATTCTCATATTGGAGATGCCTCTGCAACCGAGATGTCCCAACGGGGAGAGCATAATATCGGGCAATTGTGCCGACAAACGTTTGGTGATGCCTCCTATCGAATCGGTTTCGGAACCGATCATGGCACGGTGGCCGCCGCATCCAACTGGGATCAGCCGATGGAAATCAAGCAAGTGCAACCTTCCCATCCGCAAAGTTATGAAAATGTATTTCATCACACTCAACAGGCGGGTTTGATGTTACCTTTACGAGATAATAATACTCAATTAATTCAAGAGCTGAATAAGCCGAAGTTAGAGCGTGCCATTGGGGTGATTTATCGCCCTGAAACCGAACTGGCAAGCCACTATTTCGAGGCCGTTTTACCCCTTCAATTCGATGAATATATCTGGATTGATCAAACCCGAGCAGTAACGCCTTTAACCACCGAGGAAATCAGTGGGATGCCGGACACCTATCCTTTTGGTCTTTAATACCGCGGATGCTTTCTCATTTATTATTAGGTTGAATCATGTAAAATAGCCGCCATAAAAATGAATAGATAGGCGAAAAGAAATGGCAGGGTCGTTATTTGATCAGTTGAAAAAATCGGGTTTGGTGGATGAAAAGAAAGCCAATAAAGTCAAACGAGAAAAGTATCAGAAAAGCAAACAAAACAAAAGTAAAAAAGGCCAGGCAAAGCAGAACGAAGCCGCGCAGTTGGCAGCTGAAGCCGCACAAAAAAAAGCGGAACGTGACCGCCAGCTAAATCAGGAACGCCAACAACAGCAAGCGCAAAAAGCGGTGAAGGCAGAGTTGCATCAGTTAATTGATTCTAATCGTCTAAAAAATGTCGGTGGTGACATGGCTTATAATTTTGTCGATGGCACGGCGGTCAAAACGCTGAATGTGAATGCCGACACGCATAAACGGTTGGTGGCTGACAAAATTCGCATTGTTCGGTTCAAAGGTAATTATGCTTTGTTGCCTGAAGCTACCGCCGAAAAAGTGGCACAGCGCGATTCCAGCGTCCTGATTCCCCTCGCCAAAAAAGACGATACGCTTTCCAAAGAAGACGAAGAATTTTATGCACAATTTGAAGTGCCGGATGATTTGATCTGGTAAAAGTCAGGCTTAGGTTAATTGAGCGTTAAAAGGCTCTAAAATCAGCCAGGCCTGGGCATTTCGATAACTGGGCAGTTTATTCGTCAGCTGGAATGTCGGCGCTTGAAGCTTGTCCTCTGGTAGTCGCTTTAGCAAGGATTTCCAAATAAAAGCTTTCCAGCTTATCCGCTTCCGCTTGGTTGATGCATTCATCAATTTCTTTGACATGAATCTTTTTGCTTTCAGCTTCAGTGGCGCCGAATTTGCAATCAAAATCCCAATAATCCGTTCCCGCTGGAAGGTCTCTTCGGCGTTCGCGTTTCAGATATTTACGTACTTCATGCTTAATTGCTTCCACTAATCTGGCAGGTTTGATTTTTTCGTCGGTTAGTTTAAAGGTTTTTTTCATTTAAGGTCTCTAAGAGTCTAAGTGGGTATCAAGCCCAAACCCTCTCTATACTGAAGGTTCATATAGGATGCGGTTGGAGCAAGTACTTTAATCGGTCGTTTAGCCATTTAAACGCCAAATTAATCGGTTAATTCATTAAGAAAGCAGTTTACGCTTTCCCCTTTGAAGAGTAAATGTGTAAATGACTGAAAACGAGTAAAAACCTATCAGGCAGGCGTCAGTCCCGTGAGGAGTGGTTATATTTAAATATTGTTTCTCGCCAGCATAAATAAAAAACGGTCTTGTATAATAGGCGTTACGCAGCTTGTGTTCTAATCTCAGTGATTGTTAAGCCCAAATAGCGATCAGAGCCATCAGGCTGAAACCACTTGAGATAAGCAACACTTTTACCCAGCGGTAACTTGGTTTTTTGAACACTTCTTCCATAATATCTACGACTGCAATATAAAGAAAAGTTCCAGCGGCCAAAGCATCAAAAAGTGCTTCAAAGCCAGCCGATGAATTATTGGATAAGTTTGATGAAAAAACGACTCCAAGCCCTAAACCCAGTGGGGTCATAATGGCGAAAAAGCCAATAATAATCACATAATGGTAAGTTGTAAAATTCCCTTCTTTTAAACTCACACCCAATGCAAAAGCCGCCGCCCCTTTATGTGCAATGATGGCAATGAAAATGGCCGTTGCGGACAATAAAGTCGCCTCCAGTCCTAATGAAATGCCTGCAATAATGGAGTGAACCGAAAGCACTAAACTAAGGACTAAAGGGTAAAATAGTCGGTCTCTGGAAATGCCGCTAACATCTTCTTTACCTTTTAGGGCGGCCTTTTCTAACAGTAAAATCAGAATGAAACCGATACCAGCGATCAGTGTGGGGAAGGGGAAATCAATCTCACCTGCATAGGCCTGAAAGTTTTCCTGTGCATCGGGCAGCATGTGCAAAAGCCCCGCGCCTAGAAAGATACCTGCAGAAAAAGCATTACTTAAAATTAACTGTTGGTTCCCGCGTTCGGAAACACCGATCCGTTTAGGCGCCAAACCGGCAAGCAACCCTGTGAAAAAGATCGCTAAAAGAGACAGTGTTTTAAACCAAAGTATTTCCATTATTATCCTTGAATTAGAATGAAACCGATACCTCGTTAAGACGTCGTTTTTAAATGGAGTTTCCAAAAAATCATTAGGACAGATGTTAGTCGTTAATGAATGGTTTTTAGTATAGCGATTTTTAAAAAAAACCGCTGTTATTTTAAGAGCGGATTCTGATCCAAGAAAGGAGGGGGAACGTTGAAACAGCGCAAAGATCATCAAGGTTGTTTATTTTAGAGAGAAAAAAACGGCTAAAGAGCCGTTTTAAATTTTGAAATATGGTTGTTAAAGTTAAGCCAGTTTTTCCATCAAAAAATCCGTAAAGTTTTCTGTTGGAATGTCTTGTGATTTTTCATCACGACGGTGCTTGTACTCGATTTCATTCTTATCTAACCCGCGCTCACCGATAACGATGCGATGGGGAATCCCAATCAATTCCATATCATTGAACATCACCCCTGGGCGTTCTTTACGGTCATCCAACAACACTTCAATGCCCTTGGCCGTCAGTTCGTTATAAAGCGCCATGACGGCTTCTTCCACGCGTGGCGATTTGTGCATTTGCATTGGCACGATACACACCTGGAACGGCGCGATGCTTTCTGGCCAGATAATGCCTTTGTCATCGTAGTTTTGTTCGATAGCCGCCGCCACAACACGGGTGACGCCAATGCCATAACAGCCCATTTCCAAAACTTGAGCACGGCTGTTTTCATTTAAGACCGTGGCATTCAGCGCTTCAGAATATTTATTCCCCAATTGGAAAATGTGACCGACTTCAATCCCGCGACGGATTTCAATTTTGCCTTTGCCGCAAGGGCTCGGGTCACCTTTAACCACGTTACGGATATCGGCCACTAAAGTCGGGGTGGCATCTCTGTCCCAATTAGCCCCGGTAAAGTGGAAACCGTCTTCATTTGCGCCGCAAACAAAGTCTGCCATATGCACCGCAGTACGATCGACAATGACCGGAATGGTTAAGTTAACCGGACCAATAGAACCCGCTTTACAGCCCACTGCATTTTGAATCTCTTCATCAGTTGCCATTTCAAAAGGTTCGGCCACTAAGTCGAGCTTTTCCGCTTTGATTTCATTTAAGTCATGGTCACCACGAATCACGAGGGCGACAACAGGATGTTCTTCTGTTGCGCCTTTCACTACCAACGTTTTCGCCACTTTCTTTTTCTTCAGTTGTAAAAAGTCGCAGACTGCTTCAATGCTGTGTTTATTTGGGGTTTCAACTTTGCTCAGTTCTGCTGTCGCAGCAGCGCGTTCACCTCGTGGGGCAAGCGCTTCTGCCAGTTCAATGTTGGCGGCATAGTCCGAGTCGGTTGAAAAGGCGATGTCATCTTCCCCTGAGTCGGCGAGTACGTGGAACTCGTGTGAGCCTTCTCCACCAATGGAACCGGTGTCTGCTTGTACCGGGCGAAAGTCTAAACCCAAGCGCGTGAAGATACGATTGTAGGTGTCATACATTTCTTCATAAGTTTCTTGCAGGCTGTCTTTGTCCATGTGAAAAGAGTAGGCGTCTTTCATAATAAATTCACGAGAACGCATCACGCCGAAACGAGGGCGGATTTCATCACGGAATTTGGTTTGAATTTGGTAAAAGTTGGCCGGCAGCTGTTTGTAACTACGAATTTCTTTACGCACCAAATCGGTAATGATTTCTTCATGCGTTGGGCCTAACGCAAATTCTCGCTGATGGCGGTCTTTAAAACGCAGTAGTTCAGGGCCATACGCTTCCGCACGACCTGATTCTTCCCAAAGTTCCATCGGTTGAACAACCGGCATTAAAACTTCTTGAGCCTGTGCTTTATTCATTTCTTCACGAACAATGGCTTCAACTTTACGCAAGACGCGTACCCCAAGAGGGAGCCAGTTATACAACCCGCCTGCCAGTGGGCGAATGATGCCGGCACGGAGCATAAGTTGGTGACTGATAACAACGGCGTCGGCAGGGGTTTCACGCGTGGTAGCTAGTAAAAGCGATGATGTTTTCATGGTTTAAATGAGACTCTTTAAATAACGTTTTATAAAACCGTTATTTTACCATGAATGGTACCGACTTTAATTGAAAAGTAGGGCTGGTGAGAGCGGAATTATTTAACGCACATAACCAATGATGGCAATGAAGTGACTGATAGAACCCGCTAATACAAATAGGTGCCAAATGCCATGCGCGTGACGCAGAAGGTTTTTGTGATCCAGGACATAAAAGGTGATGCCGACGGTATAGGCAATGCCACCAGCCGTTAACCAGAAGATTCCTGCGGAAGGTAAAGTTTCTTGAAGTTCGGAGAAATCAACCACAACTAACCACCCCATAATCAAATAAATGGCTATTTGAATCAATTCAATACGGTGTTTAAGAAATAAATCGAGACTGATGCCGATGAATGCCAGAGACCAGACGGCAATGAGCATACTGATGCCGCTGCTGTCGATTAAAGTAACCAATGTAAAAGGGGTGTAGGTTCCGGCAATCAGTAAATAAATGGCGACATGATCCAGTTTTTGAAACACGCGTTTGGCAAAGGGGTCGCTCAGACTATGATAAAGGGTCGAAAAGCTATAAAGCATGACTAATGTCAAGCCGAATGTCAGGAAACCGATAAACAGTAATAATCTTTGTTCATAAAAACTGACTGTCATGAGAGCCCCAAGTCCCATTAACGAAAAAATGGTGCCGACTAGGTGGGTAATGCTGTTAAATCTTTCTGTGTAATACATAGCGTTTAGCAACCTTTTCCAAATTAGAGGCGGTTTTAAAATGTGATATGAGTGTAACAAACTGTTTGGCATTAAGCACTAAGAAATCATGCCATTAAGCTTTTACTTTAAAGTGAAAAATAGCCAGGATTGGGTGTTTTTATGGTGAATGGATGACGTTGAGGGTAACAATCATGCAGAGTTTGAAGGGGTTGTAATAAAGTGAAGATAAAGAATGCCAAGCAAGCCATTTGATACCGCTGGAATGGCTAAAGCAAGATAACCAAACAACTGAAAACAGAGAATCCCCATCAGGCCACCAAGAATAAAGCCAGCTAAAATACAAAAGAGTAACCACACTTTCCAACTAAAAGGCGTTTTGTCTTTAAAACGATGTGCCAAGTGAACCCCGATATCCGTTGAAATACCTGTGATGTGAGTCGTGCGAACCTGTAATCCTTTGTAACTGGCTACCATAGCATTTTGTAGGCCGCAAGCAATGGCACTGAAAATAAGTGCCAATGTACTGACATAAAATGCAAACAAGGTTGATAGTAGCAAGGTAAAGCTATTGATTAAAAGAGCGACACCATAACTTCTGTTTTCTTGATATTGGCTGTGACCGATAATCAAACCCGATAAAAATGCCCCGCCAATAAAACTGACCAAAATTAACACGCTGGTGATGAATGTTTGCCATTCAAAATAAAATCCGCTTTCACTCATGTGAGATGCGATACCGGTCATTTGACTGACAGGCATACCAAATTCAACCAGCATAATGCTGTTGATGTAACCTGCGATGGCGGCCATGATAAATGCAATGGCAAATACCTTCGGTTTGGAATATTCACTGGCAGTCGATGGGTAGGGCATGTTGTTCTACATTTATACTTTTTAATTTAATGGCGTAATATTAATGGGTGATTAAAATCTTATAAAGCTAATTGTTTATTTTAAGCGGAGTTAATCTACCATCCAGTGACCGACATAGGCAAAGATACCAATCATGATGCCGGTTAAAAATTGAGCGTGCACCAAGTACGAAAATTTTTTCAGTTGTTTAGGGGAGAATTTCCAGCGCAGGAAAAAACCGAAAACCCCTTGCCAGATCAATAAAATCATAACCACTTGAAATAACACAATTTCGAAATGAAATCCGACCATGACAATGTGTAGAAAGGTGACGGCTAAAGTCGCCACCCCGACATAAACATGCGTTTGGTTAAGTGGAATGAGTATTTTTTGAACCAATGTTTGCGTGGGTTCATAGACATAATTAGGCAATATGCGTTCTTGTAGCGCGCCTTTTTCAAATAACAGTTTGAGTAAGGTGCGGGCATAGATGAACAGCAGTAACCATAAAGCGATTTCACCAAATCCCTCGCCAATTTCAGATAAAAAGGTTTCTGATTCTTGACGCGTAAGGGTATTTCGAGCATAAAAATAGTAGGCGATTGACAGTCCAAAAACGGACAGCGTATAGAGAATGATGCCTTTAAGAGATTTCATGTTAGTGCTTTAAGGTGTCAATAAAAGGGACTATTTGTCGTATCTGTCTTTACAGCGTTGGATCGCATCCCAGTATGCTTTATTATCTTTTGGGTTGTCTTTGGTATTATCCCAATAAGCACTGGCTTTGGCTTTACAGTCATCTAATTCGGGGTTACCACAACCTGCCATCAAAGCTGAGAGGCCTGATAAAAAGAATGTGATGAAAACGGTGCGAAGCATGATTGGGTTCATGGACTCTACTCTTTTTCGTTAAGTTGAAGTTAAAGTTTAACAAATCCCAATAGCGGCACAAGTAGTTTTACTCATTTTTTTGAGGAGGATTTTTTTTGAAAATATAGAAAGGGCTTTTGATTAAAGGATTAAACGTATTTAATTAGAGGAATGGTTGTGTTTTCAGTATGATAACGCCATTAATGATAATTTAATAAGATTTGGGTTCTCAATGGTTTTGGTTAAACGATTTAGGGAACTTATATTTGATTTGTACCAGGAGTGCACATAATGCATCAGGCGCACCAAGAAGAAAGAGATTGGACACAACGTTATACGGATTTTTTGGAAGATAATCCTGCCCGTGAGGCTCGAATTGTTTATCAACGGGATCGCGCAAGGGTGATTCATTCTGCTTCTTTCCGCCGTTTGCAGGCAAAAACACAGATTTTTGGGTTGAATGAATCGGATTTTTACCGTACTCGTCTAACACACTCCATGGAAGTGGCGCAAATTGGTTCTGGATTGGTTGAACAGCTCATTACCGTGGGCGAGAATAAGCCCTATATAGATTGGTTGCCGTCTTTCTATCTGATTGAAGCGATTTGTCTGGCACATGATTTGGGTCATCCTCCTTACGGTCATGGTGGTGAAGTCGCGTTGAATTATATGATGCGTCGTCATGGCGGATTTGAAGGCAATGCACAAACCTTACGGATCTTATCTCGACTGGGTGAATATACGCCGAAGAACGGCATTGACCTGTCGCGCCGCGCAACTTTAGGTGTTTTGAAATATCCCGCTATTTACGATGAAGTCGTTGCGTTGAATAAGCAGTATCAAATTCAGATGCAGGAAAAAGATGCGTTTGATTTTCGTACCCTAGACATGAGTCGCTGGTATCCGCCAAAAGCCAGTGTTTACCTAGAAGAAAAAGATCAATTTGAGTGGGTGTTAGGCATGTTCTCCGATGCCGATAAAAAGTTGTTTACACAGCTTAAGCCTGACGACAAAGGGTTTCATAAAACGCAATATAAAGCGCTGGATACCACCATTATGGAGCTGGCAGATGATATCGCCTATGGTATTCATGATTTGGAAGATGCGGTTGCCATGGGGATGGTCTCACGCGATTTATGGCAAACCGAGGTGATGGAAAACGCGGTTTTCAAGACTCACCCTTTATGGGATAACACTATGTCTGAGCGTTTGTTCAGTTCACGTTCGAAAGATAGAAAGCACGCCATTAGTAAAATGGTGGGGATTATGGTGGAAAGTATTTATATGGATGAAAATACCGTTTTTGAACATCCGTTATTACGATATCAAGCCAAACTAGGTGCTGCAGAGATGGCGGTGCTGGAATTGCTTAAAACATTTGTTTATATCCACGTCATTACTTTGCCGGAAGTGAAAGGGATGGAGTATAAAGGCCAATTGATTGTGCTCGATTTGTTTAAATCGTTACGCGCCAATCCGGAAGCCTTATTACCTCGTAATACTTATGCAAAGTTCGACAGCTCTGAATCGGAAAGAGAACAGCTGAGAGTGCTTTCAGACTATATCGCAGGGATGACTAATACGTATGCTTCCAGAATGTATGAGAAGTTTTTTACGGCGTCTCAGGGGTCGATTTTCGATCGTATTTAAGGGTTCCAATCGGGGTGGTTTGCAGGTACGTTTCCAATTGTGAATAGGTTAAAGGTTTTGAGAAATAATAGCCTTGATAGATATCACAGCCAAATTGTGCAAGCAACTCGGCTTGCGCTGCATTTTCAACCCCCTCGGCAACTGTTTGCATATTCAGTTTTTGAGCGATTTCGATAATGTTTTCCACTAACCCGTAATTTTTTTCTTCTTGAAGTACGTCATCTATAAAGCTTTTATCGATCTTGAGTTCATTGATGGGAAGCGTTCTTAATAAACTAAGAGATGAGAACCCAGTACCAAAATCATCCATTGACAGCATAATGCCGTGAGATTTTAATTTCTCTAAAATGTCTATGACAAAATCTAACTCTTCCATAAAGATCGATTCAGTGACCTCTATCATGATGACTTCAGGCTTCAGGGTGCTTTCATGAATCATTCGGGTGATTTCTTCATAAAACCCGATAGACATGAACTGACGCACGGAGATGTTTATAGAAACTTCAAAGGTTTGTTGTAACGTGTGTTGTAACCGTCCCATTTCAGATAAGGTTAAGTCGGTGATATGTCGTCCCAGTTCTGGCATAAACCCCATCTCTTCCGCGATGGGAATAAAAGTGCTGGGAGGGACATTTCCTAAGGTTTTGTTGCGCCATCGAACCAGTGCTTCCACGCCAATGAGTTCTTGCATCATATTAAGTTGCGGCTGGTAGACGATGGTGATTTCATTGTTTTGAATGGCTTGCTTCAGTAAATGTTCAATTAATACTTTTTGTAAGGCATCTTCACGTAAATGATTAGAGAAACGCGTAAATGTGTTTTTATGTTTTTTTGCTTCGTACATTGCCAGGTCAGCATAGCTTAACAGCGTCTGTAGATCGTCTGAATCTTCAGGGAAACTTGCCAACCCGATACTGACACTAATATTAAAGCGCATGTCTGCAATAATAAATGGGGCAGAAAGTGCCGTGATTATTTTTTCTGCAAAGGCAGTGCGCTGTGTTTTGGTCGGGAGTTTAATAAACACAAATTCATCCCCGCCAAAGCGAATCAACCAGCCTTGCTGGTTAATGATCTTTTTAAAACGATTGGCCACTTCAATCAAAACCTGATCGCCTATTTCGTGGCCAAAATTATCGTTAATATCCTTGAAGTTATCTAAATCTAAAAAGAATAAGTCATAGCGATTTTTAGGGTTTACCAGTTGATCCTTTAATTCAACATCCAAGTATTCTCGGTTAGGCAAGCTTGTTAAAGGATCATGTGTTAATTGATGCACCAATTTTTGTTTTGTTTGTTTTTCATTGCGTGCAATGATGGAAAATAACTGATAAATCAAGATTAAAACAACGGTAAAAACCAAAAAGTAAATGGAAATGGGTTCAAAAACATCCTTATGTAGCTTGTTTTTGTTGTCAAATAGAACAAACCATATTTGGTAGTAGGGGTCATATAACGTTGCGGCGGCAACATCTTGCTTGGTGTTTAGAGAGTGAAATTCTAAAAAAGTGGTTTCTTTACGCTGTTTGATGCCTTCGATAGACGAGTTATATTCTTTTTTAAAGAATTGTTCTACATGGTGCAATGTTTGAGGCGGTATCGGATCACGGTAAAGCTTCGGATAAGCTGTCTGAGGTTGACCGGTCAGTAAGATACGATTCTTGGTAATGTCATTCACGATCAAGATATTGCGATTTTTCAAGGCATGATCCTGGTTGATAAAGCCTTCCTCACCTAGTTTCAATCCTGCCGTCACAACCCCGATGACTTGTCCTTGATTGTTTTTAAACGCTTTTCGGATAGGGATGACCCACTCATTAAGAGGTTTAAAGAAATAAGTTTTGCCAATGACCATTTTGTCGCTTTGAAGGGCTCTTTTGAAACTGTCTTTAGTGGCGATATGCATGCCAATATTGGGGGTGATGTCCTGTTCAATGTTCGAAGTGCTGACGAGAATGTTTCCGTCCGGAGTAAACACACCAAAGCCCGTTAAGGAAGGGATTAAATCGAGCGCTTTATCAAGGATTTTTTGAGCTTCTTTTCTATTTTGATAGGCTTTGTTCTCAAGTAACCGAGTTCCAAGGACTTCCAAAGTGAGCTCTTTTTCAGCGAGTGATGCGTGCGCCATTTGTGATAAAAATTTTGCATCCACTAAAAGATGGTCATGCAGTTCTTTTTTTTCGTGCTGGAAAGTATTGATAGACAGCCAAATTAACAAGCCAAAGCTACTAATGGCAATAAGAATGAATAAGGTCCAGATATTGGCTTTAAATTGATGCATAGATAAAGTATGGTTGTGCTGTCACAGGGTTCATTATTTTAATGATGCAACTTTACCCCAATTGAAAAGATATTCAAGCCTTATTAAGCGATACTTATCTGCTTATTTTAAGAAAGTTACTGTTGATGAACAGGAATGGTTTTCGGTAAATAATATTTTTTGGCCTTATGCGGCTTAAAGGGGGTTGAAAAATGCCCAGGCCTGGTTGTTTTTTCAGGCGATTCGATAAACTGTTTTTGGCGTTTTAATGCCCAGTTTTTGTGTTCGTTGACCAAGTCAGAATTTGTTTGATGTTTTTCCAGAACCGTAATGATTTCCTGACTGAAAGCAGGCGTTTCTAAAGCATTCCCTAAAGCAACGCACAGGTTGCGTTGCCATTGTTCAAAGCCAATGCGGCGAATGGGTGAGCCTTCCAGCTTCTTGAGAAAGTCATGTTCGGACCAATTAAATAACTCAAGTAAGGTGCTTGCATCCAGTAAAGAATTGGCTTTGAAAGCGTTTTCATTCGTATCTTCGGTAAATTTATTCCAAGGGCAAACCAGTTGGCAGTCATCACAGCCATAGATACGATTGCCCATTTTTTCTCTCAAAGGTTCGGGGATCTCCCCCTTGTTTTCAATGGTTAAATAAGAAATACAACGCCGAGCATCCACAACCCCTTCCGCCACGATGGCTTGCGTAGGGCATTCCCGGATACAAGCCGTGCAAGGACCACATCCTTGTTTTTCAAAAGGAGGGTCAATCGGCAACGGAAGGTTGGTGTAGAGTTCACCTAAAAAAAACCAAGATCCTGCCCGGGGGTGAATGATTAAGCTATTTTTACCAATGAAGCCTAACCCCGCTTTTTCAGCTAAAGGGCGCTCCAATACAGGAGCGGAGTCACAAAAAGCCCGATAGTTAAAATCCTTCTCAACGGCTTGGTTGATTTTTTCAGCAAGTTGCTGCAATCGCTTTCGCATCAATTTATGGTAATCTTTGTGCAACGCATAACGGGAAATATAAGCATGGTCGCTGGCTTGCAACTGGGTGATAGGTGAGTGCGCTTTTGTATCAAAGTAATTCATGCGAACACTGATAACCCTGCGAGTTCCTGGCTCTAATTCTTCTGGGCGCGTCCGTTTGGTGCCGTGTTTCACCATATAATCCATGTCGGCATGAAAGCGGCTGTCAAGCCATTCAAAGTAAGCGGGTTCATAATGGCTCAAGTCAATATCAGTAATGCCGACATCTGCAAAACCCAGTGAAATGCCCCATTGTTTAATCTTTTCGGCAAGTTGGTATAATGTCGATTCAGTTGAATTTTTCATTGGTGTGGATTTTCCATAATGAGTGGATCCTTTTGACTCGATGATTATGAATGACAACCTTATTTTAGTGCCTATTGAGAACCTAGTGATGAATTTTACCAAATTGACAACCCAGCCTGAAAGTTCTGATAAGGTCATGTTCAAAGAGAGTTTATGGCTGGAAAATGAAGCCGCTACTCAACACCTAGCAGGGATTTTTGCACAATTATGCGAAGCAGAAAATGTGTTTGATTTAGGGTGGATGATTTATTTGAAAGGGGATTTAGGTGCAGGTAAGTCTTTCTTTTCACGCGCTTTTGTGCAATCCTTTCTCCCAGAGCAGAAAGTAAAAAGCCCAACTTATGCGTTAGTGGAAAACTATCAAACGGATTTGGGAACGATTCAACATTTTGATCTTTATCGCTTATGTGATCCACAAGAGTTGGAATTTTTAGCCGTTCGGGATTTATTAACCCCTCCTTTTGTCGCTTTGGTGGAGTGGCCGTCAAAAGGTGAGGGAGTGCTTCCTGAAGCGGATGTGTTAATTGAATTAACCGTGATCGGTGAGGCACGAAAAGCGACAATTTCGGCTTGCCGAGAACGCGCAACTGTATTTGTCAAAAAGCTGACAGAAAAAGTTGGCATGGAATTTGGTTATGACTAGCATAATCAAAACAAAAATATCGGTGGGTAGTACCATGATCAGAAAAAATAATGTAAAGCACTTTAGCACTTTCATGATTGTAATGACTGTCATGTTAGGGGTTGTAATGTCTTCTTCAGTTTTTGCCAAAACCACTTTGGTTAAGATGCGAATGGGGCAGGGTGAAGATAAAACTCGAGTGGTGTTTGAAATCAAACAAAACCATCGGTTTGAAATTACGACCTTGAAAAACCCAGCTCGCATTGTGGTTGATTTTTATAAAGCGCAAAACCAATTAACGTTTTCTAAAATGAAATTTCTTGATGCACGTGTCAAACAAGCGCGTGTTAAAAACCAAGCTAAGCGTACCCGTATTGTTTTAGATTTGCGTGATGATTTTGATTATAACTATTTCACTTTAGCTAAAAATAAAAAGGGTGCGGAACGTATTGTTATTGATGTTTCAAGTCGTAAAGCAGTCACAAAAATCGCAAAAAAGTCTGTTAAACCCGCCAAGAAATTAGCTAAGAAAGTAGTCAAAAAAACAATCGTTGCCAAAAAGGCAGCGGATAAAAAAGCAGCGGAAAAACTAACGCGCAAAATTGCAGAGGTGACGTCAACTCACAAACCCAAAGAAAATAAAGTCTCTCGCAAAGAGGATGTTGCAGACAACCATGCGACCCGTTCAATGTTAAACAGCGGCAGTGACGTTTTTCAGTTGAGAAATAAAGAATTGGTTGTTGCGATTGATGCAGGGCATGGCGGAAAAGATACCGGAGCGATTGGTCATAACAACTTGCGTGAAAAAGTAGTTGTTTTGAAATTGGCTAAAAAACTGAAAAAATATATTGATGCACAACCGGGTATGCGTGCGGTTTTGACGAGAGATAAGGATGTCTTTATTCCATTACACAAACGTGTGCGTATTGCACACAAAAAAGATGCGGATATTTTCTTGTCGTTACATGCTGATGCTTTCCCGGATGCGCGTGCTCGCGGCGGGTCGGTCTATATTCTTTCGACGAATGGGGCAAGTAGTGTAATGGCACGTGTTTTGGCAAAATCTGAAAATGCTTCGCTTCAAGATGTGAAGTTAAAAGGGCGTGATGCAGATGTTGCGTTTGTGTTGTCTGATCTAACACGTTCTGCCAATATCCGTGCCAGCCGTAAGCTGGGGCAAGCCGTATTGGGTGAAATGGCGCGTTCGGTTCGTCTGCATAAAAAATCGGTTCAATCAGCCGACTTTGCGGTGTTGAAATCAATTGATATGCCGTCTCTTTTGATTGAAACTGCATTTATTTCAAACCCAGTTGAAGCGAGAAAGTTAAGCTCGGATCACTTTCAAGCACAAATGGCGAAGTCTATCGTCAGCGGATTAGATAAGTTTGTTAAACATAATGCAACTAAGCCACGCTGGGGAGAGCAACTTTATGTTCACTATCGTGTTCAGAGCGGAGATACCTTGTCTGAAATTGCCGAAAACTACAATATCTCAACTTATAAGTTGAAAAAAATTAACGGAATTAGAAAAGCGGATCGTTTATACGTTGGTAAAAAGCTCCGTATCCCAGTTTCAGAAGACGTTATCGCAACGTTATAATCTTGATGTTCTAATTTTATATTGTCAACGCTTTGACAAAAAACCACCAGGCCTGGTGGTTTTTTAGTTTAGAGGTAATGTTGGTTGCAAGCGAGCTGATAACCGTTCTATCAATCATTTTATAAATCGTTATAATATCGATCATTACGATTTGATTTTAAATCTCTTTTTCACCCGTTCACTAAAGAAAAGCCGTGCCTCAATTGTTTAACACTCACACTGAAAAAAAACTCGATATTGCCTTATTGCCTTCGCATTTAGCCGATCAGATTGCGGCGGGAGAAGTGGTTGAAAGACCGGCTTCCGTTGTGAAAGAACTGCTGGAAAACGCTCTGGATTCTGGCGCCACGCAAATCGACATTCAGATTGAAGAAGGCGGTGAAAAGCTGATTTCCGTGACCGATAACGGAGCCGGCATCCGGCAGTCTCAATTGATGTTGGCAGTCAGTCGGCATGCCACCAGTAAAATCCACACCGCACAAGATTTGGCAGCCGTCTCTACGTTAGGGTTTCGAGGGGAAGCGTTGGCAAGTATTAGTTCGGTTTCACGTTTGACCTTGACTAGTAAGTTTCAAGGGGAAAATGCAGCTTGGCAATTAAGTGGAGAAGGAGAAGGTCGCTGGTCAGAACCCACGCCAACGGCACACCCGCAAGGCACTCAAGTTGAAGTGAAAGATTTATTTTTTAATACCCCCGCACGTAAGAAGTTCTTAAGAGCGGCGCGTACGGAATTTATGCATATTGACCAACTGGTTAAGCGCGTGATGCTGAGCCGCCCTGAAATTTCCATGAAGTTGATGCACAATCAAAAAGTGGTGCGTCAAGTGCATGCCGCGCATGATGAGGCTGCTTTAAAGCAGCGCTTGAAGCAACTGATGGGTACCCCTTTTGTGGATCAAAGTCTTGAATTGAATTTTGAAGCACAAGATATACAGCTGAGCGGCTGGGTGGGGCAAGCGACTTTTAATCGTAGTCAAACCGACATGCAGTATTTATTTGTGAATGGCCGTATCGTGCGGGATCGATTATTGTCTTATGCAGTCAAGCAGGCTTATGCTGATGTGCTTTATCATGGCCGTCATCCCGCGTATTTATTGTTTTTGGAAATCCCGCATGAGCTGGTTGATGTGAATGTGCATCCGGCAAAATATGAGGTACGGTTTGCGAACGGGCGTTGGGTGTATGATTTTCTACGTCGATCAGTACGAGAGGCGGTCACACAGCCAGTAGGTATTGCTTCCAATCACAATAATGCAGCGTTAACTCCTTCAAATAATTTTCCAAGTGGACGTTCAGTTGAGTCCAATAATCTCAGTTCTCAAACTTCACAGTCAGCCATGCAATTCCAGATGCCGTCCTCTTCAATGAGCCGAGCAGGTGTCTCGGAATCCGTTCCCTATTATGCAATGGAACCTGATACACAAGCACTAGCATCCATTAAAAATCATCTTCATGGCGAAGAGTCTAATCAGCAAGGCGGCACGCCAACACTCGGTTATGCAAAAGCACAGATTCACGGTGTTTTTATTTTGGCAGAAAATGAAAAGGGCTTGGTATTGGTTGATATGCATGCCGCGCATGAACGCATTGTGTATGAGCGTATGAAGCACCAATGGCAGCAAGATCGGTTGATTTCTCAACCATTGTTGGTACCGATTGTGGTGAGCTTAGAGTCGTCACAAGTGCAAGTTTGGGAAACGTATCAAGAAGAATTTCAAAAACTTGGCTTTGAAGCGGAAGCTTTTGGCCCGGAGCAACTCAAATTAACGATGGTGCCCAGCTTGTTGGCAAAGTCCGATATTCCGCGCTTAATCAACGATATGATTGCGGACTTGGCAGTCGCCGGACAGACCCAGTTAGTGGATGAAAAAATCAACGCAATTTTAAGTACGATGGCGTGTCATGGCTCTGTTCGCGCTAACCGTCATCTCACCTTGGATGAAATGAATGCTTTGTTAAGAGATATGGAAGCAACCGAAAGCTCTGCTCAATGTAACCATGGTCGCCCAACCTGGGTGCAGTTAAGTATGGAGCAGCTTGATGGGCTGTTTATGAGAGGACAATAAATGCAGTCGGTAAATGTAGCGGAACTTATTGAACAAAAAGTCTGTCTGGCGATTATGGGGCCAACCGCTTCCGGTAAAAGCAGCTTGACGATGGCTTTGGCCAAACAACTCCCGATTGAAATCATCAGTGTAGATTCCGCCCTGATTTATCGTGGGATGGATATTGGAACAGCCAAACCAACATTGGATGAGCAGGTTGCGGTGCCGCATCATTTAATCGATATTCTCGATCCCACGGAGAGTTATTCGGCTGCGGATTTTGTTGAAGATGTGCATGAACTGGTGAAAGAGATTTTCTTAAGAGGAAATTTACCGGTGTTAGCGGGCGGGACCATGATGTACTTCAATGCCTTGCAACAGGGCATGGCGAAACTGCCATCGGCTGATGAAACGATACGCGCCAAAATTCATCAGGCCTGGCAAGAAAATCCTGTGGTGGTTCATGAGCAACTGAAACAAGTTGATCCGGAAGCGGCAGAACGCATTCACCCCAATGACCCACAGCGGTTGATTCGTGCTTTAGAAGTCTACGAACTGACCGGTAAGCCGCTGACAAAGTTGCAAAAAGAAGGGCAGCAAGCAGGGTTGAGTGAGTTCAAGCTGGTCAAGGTTGCATTGATTCCTGAAAATCGTCACAAATTGCATGAACAGATTGAGATGCGTTTTCATGAAATGTTGAATAATGGCTTTCTAAAAGAAGCTGAAAAGGTCTTCTCTTCTGAAGGATTACGAGCTGATTTACCGGCGATCCGAAGTGTTGGGTATCGCCAGGCCTGGTTGTTTTTTGCACAAGAATATGATTATGAAACGTTTGTTGAGAAAAGTATTGTCGCGACCAGACAACTGGCAAAACGTCAGATTACTTGGCTCAGAAAAGAACAGGGTTTATTGGTTCTGGATCCGTTTAAAACAAATGTTGACGATAGGGTTGAAGCTGTTTTAGCTTACTTGTCCGGGGTGACGAAAAATGCTTAAATAATGAAATGTTTATGTTATGATTTCAGTGATTTTTTGGGTCGAAAACTAAACGATAGAGTGTTTTTCCCTTTGCTTTTAAAAAAGGGCGGTTCTAAAGTGTTTCCGGTTTTTTTTAAAACACTTTCATTCATAATAAAAAATAAATATAGGAAATAATCATGGAGAATAAAAAAGTGGCTAAAGCTTTACCAATACAAGATCCTTACTTAAATGCGCTGAGAAAAGAAAAAATCAATGTCGCCATTTACCTTGTAAATGGCGTTAAGCTTCAAGGTCGAGTGGATTCTTTTGACCAGTTCGTGGTGTTGTTGCGTAGTAATGTCACGCAAATGGTTTACAAGCACGCTATTTCAACGATTGTGCCTGCCCGCGACCCAAAAGCGTATGAATTTGAAGCGCAGGAAACAGAAGCAAAAGATTCTGAATAACATTCTTTGTTATTTTCTTTGATATCAATATATTAAAGACTTATCTCCATTGACTTTTCCCTATATCATGACGTATTAAAATCTGATATAGGGATTCTTAAGTATGAAATACTCACCCTTACACGTCTCCTTTAGAAGCCTTTGTCGCTCTTTATCTGGGGAATACTCTTACGATTAATATAGGTGTCCGACAATATCCATGGAATTATTTGGCAGGCTTGAACAAAAACAACTCGAAAAAGCAATCTTGGTGCATGTTGATTTCTATCATGAAGCCGATCGTGAAGTCTTAGAAGAATTTTATGAATTAGTTGATTCTGCTGGGGCTGAAGTGGCTGAGTTGATTACAACGAAACGTCAATCTCCCGATCCCAAATTCTTTATTGGAAAAGGCAAGGCAGAAGAAATAAAAGACGCTGTTGAAACGCATCAAGCGGACGTGGTGATTGTGAATCATGCTCTCAGTCCTGCCCAGGAACGAAACCTAAGTCAATTTTTAGACTGTCAGGTGCTTGATCGAGTCGGACTGATTTTAGATATTTTCGCACAAAGAGCGCGTTCGCATGAAGGGAAGCTGCAAGTGGAGTTGGCACAGCTAAAGCGAATGTCGACTCGCTTAGTAAAAGGCTGGAGTCACTTGGATCGACAAGGCGGGATTGGCGCGCGTGGCCCCGGGGAAACTCAGCTGGAAACGGATCGTCGTTTGGTGCAAGGTAAAATCAAGCAGCTCGAGGCACGCATCGAAAAAGTGCGCCAGCAACGAAATTTAGGCCGTCGTTCTCGCAAGAAATCAGACTTGCCAACGGTGACGATTATTGGGTATACCAATGCGGGAAAATCGACATTGTTTAATCAGATGACGCGAGCAGGGGTTTATGCAGAAGATCGACTGTTTGCCACTTTAGATTCAACGCTTAGAAAAGTTCATCTTCCAGGCGCCGGCTCGGTTATTTTTGCAGATACAGTGGGCTTTATTCGCCATATCCCACATGACTTAGTGGCTGCTTTTCGCTCCACTCTGGAAGAAACCAGTGAAGCAGATTTGTTGATTCATCTGGTCGATGCGGCAGACCCGCATCGTGTTGAAAAAATGGCTGATGTTGAAGAAGTCATTAAAGAAGTGGGGGCAGAAGAGGTGCCTCAACTGACGGTCTTTAATAAAATTGATTGTTTGAGTGAATCTGATGTCAAGCCGCATGTTGATTTGAATGATCAGGGCTTGCCAGAGCGTGTTTGGATTTCTGCAAAAGCATCAGAAGGAATTGAGTTAATGCTTGATGCCGTAGCGGCTTATTTTCGGGGTAAGTTCCAAACGGTTGAGCTGGTTTTGGATGTCAAAGCCGGAAAGAAGCGTGCGGAACTGTACACATTGGGAACGATTTTAGAAGAAGGCTTTGATGAAGAAGGCAATAGCGTCTTTAAAATGAGTTTGACTGAAAATGAATGGAAGCAGGTTCGTCAGTGGGATGAAATTTTAGAATCGAAAGTGCTTGCGGAAGACGCTTGATACGCTGAATTTTCTGGCGTGGTCATTAATGAGGTATGGTGTAATGTTTTTAACGTTCAAGAAATAAGTATATGTAATGTTTAAAGTAAACAAAAGGGTGTCTTTTTACCTTCGCAAGCCAATCATTATTCAACGCTGTTTGGCGCGGCATTTCGATTTTGAGCCCTTTGAAGTGACTTGATAAATCTAAAAAATACAGACAAAATACCCTATAGAAAAAATTAATCATGGCGGTGACCGGATTAATTGATGACATTTTGCTCGATAAAATTTAAAATGACTCACTGATTTTTAATCTTCTGGAGAAACTAATGGCGTGGAATGAGCCGGGAAAACCTGGACAAGATCCTTGGGGCAACTCAGGGAACGGTAATCGTCCTAATGATTCAAAAAAACCAAAGGGTTCAAAAGATCCTGACTTACAAGAAGTCTTAAAAAAAGCACAGGACTTTTTAGGCGGTTCTAATGATAAGTTCGGAGGTGGTAAAGGAACCTTTCTGGTTGTGGTTGCTTTAATCATTATTTGGTTGTTAAGCGGCATCTACACGGTAGATTCTCCGGAAAGGGGGGTTGTCAAAAGATTCGGTGCTTACACTGAGCAAACGACAGCCGGTCTTCATTGGCATTTACCTTGGCCGATTGAAAGTGTCACCATTGTCAACGTGGATCAGATTCGTACCGCTGAAATCGGGTATCGTTCAGATAGTCGTAACCGTAATGGCAGTGTGCCTTCAGAAGCGTTAATGCTTTCTAAAGATGAAAATATTGTCGATATCCGTATCGCGGTTCAATATAAAGTCAGTGATGCACAGAAATATCTGTTTGATGTCGCGGTGCCTGATATGACTTTACGAGATGTGACTGAAAGTGCATTAAGAGAAGTTGTCGGGCGTAATACGATGGATTTCGTTTTGACCGAAGGGCGCGATGAAGTCGTCAATAAGGTTCGAAACCTCACGCAAGAAAAACTGGATACTTATAACACCGGTTTGCTCGTTACTTCTTTGAACCTGCAGGATGCACAGCCACCGGAGCAAGTCCAAGATGCCTTTGCGGATGTGGTTAAGTCTCGAGAAGATAGAGAAAGACTGATTAATGAAGCGGAAGCTTATTCCAATGACATCCTGCCGAAGGCAAGGGGTCAGGCTGCTCGTCAGATTGAAGAAGCGCGCGCTTACCATGATCAGGTCATCGCAAGAGCAACAGGTCAGGCAAACCGTTTTACAAGTATTCTAAGTGAGTATAAAAAGGCACCTGAGGTCACACGTGAGCGTCTGTATATTAATGCCATCACCGGTGTGCTTGGCGCAACGTCAAAAGTTTTTGTCGGGTCAGACAGTGGGTCTAACTTATTATATCTACCGTTAGACAAAATGGTGACTGGAGGGGCTGGTAATTCAGTTCCATTCAGAGTTCCTGCTGACACAGCTCAGTCTTCTTCAAATACGACGAATAACACCAGTAACACGCAGTCAAATACCCAGCAAAAAGGGAATATTCGCGATTATTTAAGAACAAGGGAGCTACGTTAAGATGAAAGCAGCATTATCTATTTTAGTTGCAGCGCTCTTGTTTATTGGCAGCAGCGCTTTATTTACCGTTCAACAAGGTGAAACGGCACTTGTATTCCGTTTTGGTGAGATTGTTGACGATAATTTAAAACCCGGGCTACATTTCAAAACGCCATTTGTGAACAATGTTCGCAAATTTGATGCCCGTTTACAGACGTTGGATGCTGATCCAGAACGTTATTTGACCAGTGAAAAGAAAAACTTACTGGTTGATTCTTTTGTTCAGTGGCGCATCAGCGATGCAAAACGTTTTTATACGGCAATGAACGGGGATATTCGTTTGGCGAATATGCGTTTGGCTCAGATCATTAAAGATGGTCTTCGTGCTGAGTTCGGTAGCCGTACGGTACAGGAAGTGATTTCACAAGATCGTAAAGTGATTGTGAAAGACATTCAGGCAGATACGCGTCAATCGGTTATTGATTTCGGGATTGATATTGTCGATGTGCGTATTAAACGAGTAGATTTACCGCAAAACGTCAGTGAATCCGTTTATCAGCGTATGGAAGCCGAGCGTAACCGTGTCGCGAAGGATTTACGTTCTCAAGGGGCTGAAGCTGCTGAGCGTATCCGAGCGGATGCCGATAGACAAAGAACGATTATCAAAGCGGATGCGTTCCGTGATGCTGAAACAGTCCGAGGGGAAGGGGATGCTAAGGCTGCTGAAATTTATGCTAAAGCATACTCCAAAGATGCTGAGTTCTATGCTTTTTATCAAAGCTTAGCGGCATACCAAGAAGTCTTTAAGGATAAGTCAGATGTCATGGTGATCGATCCTAAATCTGATTTCTTTAAGTTTTTTAATCAGCAGAAATAATGTTAACAAGTCATAAAAAACTCGGTTAATTCTTTAAAAGGTGGTTCAGTCCACCTTTTTTGTGCCGAGTTTTTAGATAAATTAACGAATTATCTGAACCCTACAAGGAAGCTTTCATGTTATTTGAGACATTACTCAGTGCAATTGCGTTGGTGTTTGTTCTGGAAGGTTTACTCCCTTTTGTTTTTCCTGGCGTATGGCGAAAAACAATGATAGAGCTGGTTCAGATGGATGACAGAAAATTGAGAATGATGGGATTGATCAGTATCACCATCGGTATGATTTTATTATTTATTTTTAGTTAAGAAGAGTTCAATGCAACAAAATATTTGGTTCACTCCTGAAGGAATTGAAGACTTATTGCCGGAAGAGGCAAAAAAGCTTGAGTTCTATCGCCGTCAATTACTGGACGGCTTCGAGTTATCAGGTTATGACTTGGTACTTCCTCCTATTGCCGAATTTACCGATTCGTTATTGACCGGTAAAGGCCGACATTTAGCGGTAGATACGTGCCGATTTACCGATCAAGAAAGCGGTAAGATGATGGGGGTTCGTGCAGACATGACCCCTCAGGTTGCTCGTATCGCGACAAACCGTATTAAACAAGAAGGCATTCAGCGTTTATGTTATGTCGGTGAAGTCTTAAAAACCCGTAACAACAAAGCGAAAGGTTCTCGCAGTCCAATTGAAGTGGGTGCTGAATTGTTTGGTCACTCTGGGGTTGAAAGCGATATTGAAGTGATTGAACTGATGGTTTCTGCGTTACGCAATATCGGGCTACAAGATCTGACATTGAGCTTGGGACATGTTTCTGTGGTCGATGAACTCATGAATATTTCAGGTTTAAATGCGTCTCAAAAGGAAACGTTGGTCGATATCCTGTTGCGTAAAGCCGTTCCGGAATACACGGATTTTATTGCTGATTTGGCGGTAACCGAGGCTCAAAAACAAGCGTTTGAATTGCTGCTGTCTTTTTGTGGGGAGGTTCCAACGGTCACCCAGGATATGCAAATATTAGCAGGGCTTTCCGAAGCGATGAAAGATCATTTAAGCCACCTTCAATCTGTGGTAGATCATTTTGCTGGGTTTGATGGCTTGAAAATTCATATGGATTTAGCGGATTTAAGAGGCTACCAGTATCATACGGGTATGATTTTCAGTTGCTATGCCGCTGGCCGTAAAATGTATCAATTAGCACGCGGTGGTCGTTACGACGGGATTGGTTCGGAGTTTGGTTCCGCACAATTGGCAACCGGTTTTAGTTTAGATTTACGGGGTGCTTTGGATTTACTGACCTCACCTGCAGAAGCAGACAAAGAGAGTGTCTATGCACCTAATGTGTATGACGCTGCTTTGCAAGCTGAAATTGGAAAGTTGAAACAACAAAAAATAATTGTGAAGCGTTTTTATGCGTTTGATGCTTTAGAAAAAGGCTGTCGTTATTTGACGCTGCAAGACTCGCAGTGGATTTTATCTGTTAAATGATTCGTTAGAATAAAGAGAAAGAAATGGCTAAAAAAAATATTGTCGTTGTCGGTACGCAGTGGGGCGATGAAGGTAAAGGAAAAATTGTTGATTTACTAACAGATAGAGTGGCTGCGGTGGTTCGTTTTCAAGGTGGTCATAATGCCGGCCATACTTTGGTAATTGATGGGCAAAAAACCGTTTTGCACTTAATTCCTTCAGGTATTTTGCGTGAAGACGTGGAGTGCTTTATCGGTAATGGTGTTGTACTGGCACCCGAAGCGTTAGAAAAAGAAGTGACGCAACTGGAAGCGACGGGATTAAAAGTCAAAAACCGTTTGAAAATCAGTGATGCGTGTCCTTTAATTTTAGATTATCACGTTGCTTTAGACCAGGCTAGAGAGTTGGCTCGCGGCAATAAGGCCATTGGTACAACGGGGCGCGGTATCGGGCCGGCTTATGAAGATAAGGTCGCACGCCGTGGGTTGCGTGCCGGGGACTTAAAAAACATGTCTCAGTTTAAGCAAAAACTGCAAACGGCAATGGAATACCATAACTATATGCTGACAAATTATTATAATGCTGAAGCGGTTGAGTTTGATGCATTATGGGCTAAATGCCAAGCGTATGCCGACTTGATTGTACCGATGTTAGCCGACATTCCAAATTTGATTGACCTTTACAATAAAGAAGGCAAGAATTTGATGTTTGAAGGCGCGCAAGGCACCTTGTTGGATATTGATCAAGGGACTTACCCTTATGTCACATCATCCAATACAACGGCCGGTGGTGCGGCTTCCGGCAGTGGAATTGGTCCTTGCCAATTAGATTATGTTTTAGGGATTACAAAAGCCTATGCGACTCGTGTTGGTGGCGGGCCTTTTCCCACAGAGTTACTTTATGATGTTGCGACAGATGACGGTGATGCCATTGGTAAAGAGCTTGGAACCCGTGGTCGCGAGTTTGGTGCGACCACAGGTCGTCAGCGTCGTTGTGGGTGGTTTGATGCGGTGGCTTTACGCCGTTCAGCACAAGTCAACGGGCTCACTGGGGTTTGCCTAACCAAACTGGATGTTTTAGATGAATTGAAAGAAATCAAAGTGTGTACTAAATATCTAAAAGATGGAAAAGATGTCTTTTTACCGCCATCCAGTGCAGATGAGTACGACTTGGTTGAACCTCATTATGAAACGCTGAAAGGCTGGAATACCTCCACGGTTGGGGTTGAATCTTGGGAAGCCTTACCGGAAGAAGCAAAAGTCTATATTCGTTTCCTGGAAAAAGAAATGGGTGTTGATGTTTCCATTCTTTCAACGGGGCCGGATCGTTCTGAAACGTTGATTTTACAAGACCCATTTGAGGTTTAAATCTGCGGAATGAATGACGGCATTTAAGAACGTAAAAAGCCGCTTTAAAGCGGCTTTTTTTATGAAACGACAAAACAATAAAAAACAGCCAGGTCTGGCTGTTTTTAAAGAACCTTGCGAATAATATTGGCAAGATTATCAGGATTAAAGGGTTTCACAATCCAACCGGTCGCTCCTAAGGCTTTCCCTTGTGCTTTCATTTCTGGACTGGCTTCAGTGGTCATCATTAAGATCGGTATAAAACGATAAGCATCCAGTTCTCGCGCTTTTTTTAGAAAAGTCAGCCCATCCATAATCGGCATATTGACATCTGAAAGAATCACGTCAAAAGCCGTTTCATTGATTGCTTCTAAGGCTTTTTGGCCATTTTCAGCCAGTGTTAATTCAAACTCTTTTCCAATGACCAAATTCACCAACTTTCGCATTGAAGAGGCATCGTCAATATAAAGGACTTTATTCATTCCGGTTTTCTCGTTTCGATATTCATTTAACTTTAGCATACAAAGATAAGCGATATTTCAAAATTTATCTGAAACCAAGAGCAGACATTGTTACAATAATTTTTTTACTTTTAAGGTATTGAAATAAGATGTTACAAAGCATTAGAAATCACGCTCAGGGGTGGATAGCCTGGGTCATCGTTGGATTGATTATTCTGACTTTTGCACTTTTTGGAATTGATCAGTATGCCAAAGGAGACAAGATTGTTGTCGTTGCTGAAGTGAACGGAGAAGATGTTACCGCCGGCGATTTTTTAACGCTTTACAGTCGTCAACAAGCCCGTCTAAAAAACCAATTTGGTGAAATGTATGATCAAGTGGTGAAAGATGAGCAATTGCGTGATGACGTGATGGATGCTTTGATTGAATCAGAAGTGGTTCGTCAATGGGCGGATTCGCATAACATGATGATTTCAAACCAACAACTTTCAGCCACCATTGAATCTGCTGAAGTTTTCCAGAAGGATGGTAAGTTCGATCAGCAACGTTATCAAGATATTCTATTGCAAAATGGCTTGAATGTGGCTCGTTTTGAACATGAACAAAGACAGTTCCTGATTGAGAATCAAAACCGTCAGTTAACGATGGCATCCGCCATTTCAAGTGATGCTCAGTTAGCGCAATTAGCCGCGCTTCAGTTTCAACAGCGTGATGTGAACTATTTAAGAGTTGATCAGCGTCCTTTCATGCAGAAAGCTCAGATTACCGAAGAAGAGATTCAAAGCTATTACAACGAGCATAAAGATGATTTCGTCACGCCTGAACAAGTGGTGCTGAATTATGTTTTGTTGTCAAAGCAAAATTTGGCCGACAAAATCAAGGTAGATGACGCGACACTAAAACGATTCTATCAAGAGAACAAAGATCAATTTACCCAGCCTGAAAAACGTCAAGCCAGCCATATCTTGGTAAAGGTTGATGCGGCATCTCAAGATGCGGATGCACAAAAAACCATTAAAGAAATCCAAGCTAAATTAGCTGCCGGAGAAGATTTTGCAGCGCTGGCGAAAACCTATTCAGATGATCCGGGGTCTGCCAATATGGGAGGTGATCTGGGGCTTTTCCAACAAGGCATGATGGTGCCTGCATTTGATAAAGCGGTTTTCTCAATGAAACTTAATGAAATCAGCGAGCCGGTTAAAACGGAATTCGGGTATCACCTGATTAAGTTGACGAAAATTCAGCCTAAGAAAACACAGGCATTTGCAGATGTGAAAGCGGAAGCAGAAAAGCTTTATCGTCGTCAGCAAGCAGATAAACAATATTTTGACGAGCTTGAGCAGTTGAATACGATTGCTTATGAGCAGGCAGATTCTTTAGTTCCAGCCGCAGATGCGGTTGGGTTAGAAGTCAAAACCACAGAGCCTTTTTCAAGAGTCGGTGGTGACGACGATGTTACCTCGAATGGTAAAGTCATTACGGCGGCGTATTCTGAAGAAGTCAAAAAATCAGGCTTGAACAGTAGCGCGATTGAAATCTCTCCCGATGCTTCGGTCGTGATTCGAGTGAAAAAAGTAATCGACGAAAAACAGCAGACCTTGGCAGAAGTGAAAGTTGATATTGAAAAAATTCTGAAACGTGAAGCCGGCGTGAAAGCATCAGCAGAACTCGCGAAAAAACTTCACGAGCAGCTTTTAAAAGGTGACCAGAAAATGGCCGACTTGAAAAAAGACGGTGTAGAATTTTCGAATGTGGGTTGGTTAGAGCGTGAAAATCGTCGTCTTTTACCTCAACTGACACAAGCAATCTTTAAGGCGACTAAGCCAAAAGACGGGCAGCCTACCTATACGACTTATGCCTTACCAACAGGGGATTCTGTCGTGATTGAAATCTTACGCGTTAAAGAGGGGGCTTTGCCGGATGATAAAGCACAGCTAGCGCAAATGAAGGCCGCATTGGTGCAATTGGCAGGCGTTTCTGAAGCGGATGCTCGTGTTCAAGCAATGGTTGCTAAAGCAGAGATTCAACGTAAAGAAAATTATAAAACCATTAAGTCTGCAAGATAATGATCTAAAACGACCAGGCCTGGTCGTTTTTAAAACATAAAAAAGCCCTGTGTTCGAATGACCACAGGGCTTTTTTTATAATTTGGATAAGATGGAGATATTGCGTGTTTAACCAAATTTATACTGTTTTTTGATAGGCGATTCGACTGACCAGTAACAACTAAGCCCTTGGCGGAAAGTAACCAGATCTCCGGGTTTGATATGATACTGAGTGCCGTTTTCTGTTGTGACCGTCACTTCACCTTCGAGCACATAACAGACTTCCTGCTCATCATAATGCCAAGGAAAGTTAGACACTTCCTTTTCCCAGATAGGCCACTCTTTGGCGCCAAGGGCGTTTAGTTGGTCTTCATTTGGGTTTGATTCGATTATTACATCCTGATCCATCGTCGTGCTCCTTAATTCGGATTGCGTTGTTATGAATGAGATGACGGCGGCTCGTTGTCGTCAAATGATTTTGGTTCATTTTTAAGAGGGACTCGATAAAGTGATTGTGCCGATTTTAAATATTTCTTACGGTTCCAAAGCAGTCCCCAGCGCGTACCACCAACTTGTCTCCATAAAAGAGACGCTCGAATACCTGCCAGCAATAACGCTCTGATTTTATTAGCAGTTTTCGGGTTTTGTAAATGCCCGTGTTGGCCATTTACAATAATTCTTGGACTGATCTGACTGATATTCTCTGAATAAGCTCTTGCCAGCGTGGCGATCACATTTTCATGGAAGTCGTTAAAATGCTCACGCTGTGCGCGAGCAGACTCAATCACTCGAGACACTTTTTGCAAAGCACCGTCCGTTTTAGAAACGTTTTTTTCTAAAATCATCAGACTCAAAACATATTTAGTAATTTCGATATTACGGGCAGAAACAGCTTGATTAGCGCTCATTTGCGCGAGAAGAGTGTTAACGCCTAATTGAATATTGGCGACATCTCCGCCGAACACATCCAAAGTATCTTGCGGGTTTTCACAAAAAAGTGAATTGATTGTTGCTTCATAGGCTTTTTCATCGGTTTTACCTGTCGTTGCCAGCTGGAATACCTGCTGTGAAACTTGGTAAATGCCTATCAGTGCAATGGCTTTGTCTTGGTCGGTATATGTCATAAATAGGGTCAGTCGTTTCCGTTAATGTCAGATAAAGAGTGGTAGCGCCCTGTAATAATGGCGCCACCTAAACAGGTTTCGCCATCATAAAACACCACAGATTGTCCTGGTGTGATAGCAGTTTGCTCTTTATTAAATTGTACAATAATTTCCCCCTCTTTCTCAGAGAGGATTTGGCAAGGCTGTTCCGGTTGGCGATAACGAACCTTCGCTTTCAAAGGGTGATTTAATGCCGGGCATTGGCCTGAAACCCAGTCACAAGTGTTTGCCGTTAAAAAAGCATGGTTTAATAATGGGTGGTCCGAGCCTTGTACCGCAATCAGTTGGTTTGTTTCCAGATTTTTGTCGGCAGAAAACCAAGGCAACCCAGAGTCGCCAAAGCCACCACCAATGCCAAGACCTTTTCGTTGGCCAAGCGTGTGATACATTAATCCTTCATGATGACCAATCACCTCACCTTCGGTATTGACTATATCACCTGGATGCGCTGGTAAAAACTGTTGTAAGAAATCTTTGAACTTACGTTCACCGATAAAACAAATGCCGGTGCTGTCTTTCTTATCATGCGTGATTAAATCAGCTTCTTCTGCTAATTGACGAACATAAGGTTTTTCCAGTTCTCCAACCGGGAACATGGATTTTGACAACTGGTGTTGCTGCAATGTGTAAAGAAAGTAACTCTGATCTTTATTATTGTCTAAGCCTTTTAATAAATAACACTGCCCATTCTCATCGCGGCTGATGCGCGCATAATGCCCGGTGGCGATATAATCGGCACCTAATGTCATGGCATGCTCTAAAAACGCCTTGAACTTTACTTCTTTGTTACACAGAATGTCTGGGTTAGGGGTGCGTCCAGATTTATATTCCGCCAGAAAATGTTCAAAAACGTGATCCCAATATTCACCCGAAAAGTTTTCCACGTGCAACGGGATTTCCAGTTTTTCACAAATCGCTAAAACGTCTTTTAAATCTTCTGCGGCAGGGCAATAGTCTTCAGTATCATCCCCCTCCCAGTTTTTCATAAATAACCCTTCCACGTCATAGCCCTGTTGCTTCAGCAACAAAGCAGTGACAGAAGAATCCACACCACCGGATAGTCCGACGATGACTTTAATCTTTGAATTATCTTGTTTTGATGTTTGCATGTTGTTATTTTATCACGAATTTTTGACGAACATGGATTCGCCAGGTTGTAAGTTTTTAAGTTGGTAATCACCGATTTGAGTACGAATCAAACGTAAAGTGGGAAAGCCGACGGCTGCAGTCATTCGGCGAACTTGACGATTCTTTCCTTCGGTAATAATCAGTTCCACCCAAGTGGTGGGAATATTCTTACGCTCACGAATCGGTGGATTGCGCGGCCATAACCACTTAGGTTCTGCTATTTTGCGTGCTTTGGCAGGGCGGGTCAGACCCTCTTTTAGCGTCACGCCTTGTTGCAATTGTTTGATTGCTTCTTTACTGATGTCGCCTTCCACCTGAACCAAATAGGTTTTAGGTTGTTTATGCTTTGGGTTGGCGATTTGTTGTTGAAGCTTGCCATCATTGGTCAGTAACAACAATCCTTCCGAATCTCGATCAAGTCGGCCGGCCGCATAAAAACCCGGTTGATCGATAAAATCCGCCAGCGTTTGGCGCTGATCTTTAAACTCGGGTTCATCGGTAAATTGACACAGCACATTAAAAGGTTTATTAAAAAGCAGCAGTTCACTCATGTTGACTTATATTTTTCCGGCTGGTGGGGTAAAATAACGCCTATTCTAACATCTTTAATACAATCCAACGTGAACGTTGAAGCACTCTAATTAGGAAACTCTAATGACCGCAAAGATTATTTACACACTCACTGATGAAGCACCTGCACTAGCGACTTATTCTCTTTTACCGATTGTGGAAGCGTTTACCAAAGCGGCGGGCGTGTCGGTTGAAACGCGCGATATTTCGTTAGCAGGGCGTGTTCTCGCAAACTTTCCAGATAAGTTGAGCGATGCTCAGAAAGTAGGGGATGCATTAGCCGAGTTAGGACGTCTAGCGAAAACGCCGGAAGCGAATATTATCAAGTTACCTAATATCAGTGCCTCGGTACCGCAATTGTATGCCGTCATTAAAGAGTTGCAAGCTCAAGGGTATGACATTCCGGATTACCCTGCGACGCCGAAAAATGCCGAAGAAGAGAAAATTAAAGCCACCTATGCCAAAGTACTGGGTAGTGCCGTTAACCCGGTTCTGCGTGAAGGAAATTCTGACCGTCGCGCACCGACTTCGGTGAAAAACTTTGCCAAAAAACATCCGCATTCGATGGGCGCTTGGTCTGAATCGTCAAAGTCAAAAGTTGCACACATGAGTGAAGGGGATTTCTACGGGTCAGAAAAATCGATGACGTTGCCGGAAGCGACTGAATTCAAAATTGAATTCGTTTCAGCCTCTGGCGATGTGAAAGAATTAAAAAGCAATGCGCCTTTGCAAGCCGGTGAAGTGATTGATGCGGCGGTGATGAGCCAAAAGGCATTAAGAGACTTTCTTGCCAAATCCGTGGCTGAAGCGAAAGAGCAAGGTGTTTTATTTTCGATTCATTTGAAAGCCACTATGATGAAAGTATCTGACCCGATTATTTTTGGTCAAGCGGTCTCGGTTTTCTTTGCGGACGTGTTTGAAAAATATGCAGATGAATTTGAAAAACTCGGCGTGAATCTCAACAACGGATTAGGAGATGTTTATTCTAAAATTGAATCTTTGCCCGCGAATAAGCAAGCCGAAATTGAAGCGGCTATTGCCAAAACCATTGAAGATAAAGCCGATATCGCCATGGTGGATTCCGATAAAGGCATCACTAATTTACATGTGCCATCGGATGTGATTGTCGATGCGTCTATGCCTGCGATGATTCGTACTTCAGGACAGATGTGGAACAAGGATGGCCAGCAACAAGATACGTTAGCCGTGATTCCAGATCGTTGTTATGCCGGCGTTTACCAAGAAACCATTAATTTCTGTAAGCATCACGGCGCGTTTGATCCAACGACAATGGGAACCGTGCCTAACGTAGGGTTGATGGCACAGAAAGCCGAAGAATATGGCTCGCACGATAAAACTTTCCAAATGGACAATGCCGGTACGGTACGAGTGGTTGAGCCAAACGGTAAAGTACTGCTGGAACAAGCCGTTGAAGCGGGCGATATTTTCCGTATGTGTCAGGTTAAAGATGCACCGATTCAAGACTGGGTTAAGCTGGCGGTTAATCGTGCCCGAGCCACCAACACGCCAGCGGTTTTCTGGTTGGACACAAACCGCGCACATGACCATGAGTTAATTGAAAAAGTGAACCATTACCTATTAGATCACGACACCACTGGACTGGAAATTCACATCATGTCGCCAGAAGAAGCTACGCGCTTTACGCTGCGTCATGTCAAAGAAGGTCAGGATGTCATTTCTGTCACGGGGAATGTGTTGCGTGATTATTTAACCGACTTATTCCCGATTCTAGAATTAGGGACGTCTGCCAAAATGTTGTCAATCGTGCCATTGATGAACGGTGGTGGCTTGTTTGAAACCGGTGCAGGGGGGTCTGCTCCGAAACACGTTCAACAATTTATGGAAGAAAACCATCTGCGTTGGGATTCCTTAGGTGAATTCTTGGCGTTGGCAGTGTCGTTAGAACATTTGGCAACGCATTTCAATAACCCGAAAGCGCAAATGTTGGCAGATACCTTAGATAAAGCCACCGGACGTTTCTTGGAAAACAATAAATCACCTTCTCGTAAAGTGGGTGAAATTGATAACCGTGGCAGCCATTTCTATTTAGCGATGTACTGGGCGCAGGAATTGGCAGCACAAGATACGGATGCTGACTTAAAAGTTCGATTTAAAAAAGTGGCGGATGCCTTAACGCAAAATGAAGACGCAATTATGTCGGAATTGAATGGGGCGCAAGGTAAACCGGTTGATATCGGCGGTTACTACAAATTTAATGGTGAGTTGGCGAGCCAAGCCATGCGCCCAAGTGCTACGTTAAACACTTTGATTGATGTTTTGTAGTGTCTCTTTTGAGTAAAGATTTATCGTTTTAATAAAGCCCCTAAAACCACCAATTCAGGTGGTTTTAGGGGCTTTTTAGTTAGGAGTTAAAATGTTCGATTTTAGTGGTATTACAGTTCCTAAAGAAGAAGATATGGTCATTGATCCCATTGCTCTTTTTCAACGCAATAAAGGAAAAATTTCCGATTCTGGTATAAATGATTTATGGCTTGCGCAAGGTGACGCCTTAAGAGAATGGCATTTGAAAAGAGATAAGAATGATATTGGTATTGTTCTGAATACTGGCGCTGGAAAAACACTTATTGGTTTGTTAATTTCGCAGTCATTGGTGAATGAGACGAAGGGAAAGGTCATTTTTGTTTGTGGTTCTATTCAACTAATTGAACAGACTAGAGAAAAGGCAGAAGGGTATGGTATACCTGTAACAACGTACCATTCAGGTGGTTATAGTAATGATTTGTTTCAACAAGGCAAGGCTCCATGTCTTACAACATACCAAGCCATATTTAATGGGAAATCAAAGTTTGCAAAACAGGATATTTCTGCAATTATTTTTGATGATGCCCATACTGCAGAAGGTGTAATTAAAAATCATTTTTCAATAAATATTGATAGAAAAAAACATCTTGATTTATTTACCTCGTTAACAAATCTTTTTAGAAATTATTACAATGAAATCGATAGACTGGCGAGCTTTGATGAATTAATTCGCGGTTATAATGAACGAGTTGAACTGTTACCTCCTTCGGTCGTAAATAGTAATGTTTCTGAAATTCATAGGTTGTTCCAAGAGCATGTTATAAATTCTTCTGGAGAAAATTTGTTTTCTTGGGAGTATTTGAAAGACCATTTAAATTTATGTGGTTTTTTTGTATCTTCTGGCAGCATTCAGATAACGCCTCCATTTTTACCAACTTCCATTCTTCCTTACTTTCAGAGCAGTGTTAGAAGGGTTTATTTAACAGCAACTATGTTGAGTGTTGATTCATTCGTTCGTACATTTGGAAAAACTTTTGATTCAATAATTAAACCGATTACTACAGCGGGGGAATGCGAAAGGCTAATATTTTTCCCAAGCAAAGTACTTGGTTCCGAAGATGAAATTAATAATACAGCTTCAATTTTATCTGACTTTAAAACTTTGGTATTAACTCCAAATACCCCAAAAGCAGTATCATGGAATCATATTGGAAATGTGCTGGATAGATCTAATGCAGTGGTACAAGTTGATGAATTCAAACACGCAACTGATAATAGAAAATTAATTTTAGCGGGAAGATATGACGGTATCGATTTACCTGGTGATTCCTGTAGAAGCATGGTTCTTGATGGATTGCCAAGCGGTTCAAGTCTCTATGATAGATTTTTATGGTCTTCATTAAGTTTGGGAAATGTATTGAGATCTGTAATTGGTGCAAGGGTTATTCAAAGTTTAGGGAGAATTTCTAGAGGGATGAGTGATTATGGGATTGTTGCAATTACTGATAAAACTTATCTTGATTGGCTTCTTAACCGTAAAAACATGGCCGTTCTACCAGGGTTTGTTCAGAAGCAGATAAAACTAGGGTTAGAGTTAACAAAACAATTTACAAATGAAGATGATATTAAACAAGCTATTAATGGGTTTATGGCACGAAATGAATCATGGTTGAGATCATACGATGATTTTATGAATAATTGCCCAGTAGAAGCCGAAAATATTGATGAAAATGAATTATTAGAGTTTGCTAAAGCAGAAGTTAAGTTTTCTAGGCATTACTGGAATAGGGATTACGGTAAAGCTTTAAAAGCAATGCTTAAAGTGCTTGATAGTGCAACTAATTATAACTCTTCCCTCGCTGCTTGGTATTATTTATGGTGTGCTTATTGTTATGAATTGATGGGTGATCAAGATAACAGCAATTTATTCTATAAACATGCTTACAATTTTGCTAAGACATTGCCAAAACCTATTTCAATTGATAAAGATGTAAGTCAATTCCCACAACAGATTAGTTACATTGAAACAGTTTTTGAAATTAAAAATACTCAAGTTACTATGCCTTCTAAGATTTATGAAAACTTGAAATATTTAGATGGTACAGGATCAACAAATCAGACTGAAGAATCAATTCGATATCTAGGGATATATTTGGGTTTAAATTCGACTCGTCCTGATAATGAAGGTGATATTGGGCCTGATAATTTATGGTGGCTAGACGGAGTTGCTCTAGTTATTGAAGCAAAAACCGGTAAGAAAGCTACAAACTCTTATGATAAAGATAATGTCGGTCAATTATCTCAGCATATTAATTGGGTGAAAGAAAATTACAAAGACATCAACCAAACCCCTGTTTTTGTTGGTCACAAAGTTTCTGTTACTTCTTCTGCCTCTCCTTCAGCAGATATGGGGGTTATTTCTTTAGAAACACTTAATTCACTGGGACAAAAAGTGATCTCTGCTTATGCCGATATTCAAAATAAATCGTTGCCAATTGATTTAAAACAGAAAATTTTTGAAGTGTTTCGATCAAGGGGGATGTTGTGGCCTAGTTTGCTTGAACAATTAGATATATCTTTATTATCGGAAATTGATTCTTAAAGTTTTTTGTGTGGAAGGACAATACATATGTCGAATTCGTGAAAGACTGTTCTAATGACTTATTCTTAGCAAAGATAATAAAGTACTGGGTCTGGTTATTTTTTCGTTTGAGAAGACTCAAAAAGGCTTAAGTGAATGGCTGAACAATCTTGGGTAGTGTATTTATTAAAGTGTGCTGATGATACTTTATATTGTGGTGTGACCAACGATTTAAACCGGCGATTACGTCAGCACAACGGCGAGATTAAAGGCGGGGCGAAATATACCCAAGCAAGAAGGCCTTGTGAGTTGGTTTATCAGGAGGGGTGTGAGGGTAAAAGCAGTGCTATGAAGCGCGAATATGATCTTAAACAATTATCGAGAATTCAAAAAGAGAGGTTGTTTGTGGAGGGTGCTTAAAAACGACCAGGCCTGGCCGTTTTTAAAGGGAGTGTGTGTGTTTTAAGTTTATAACTCTACATCGTAATAAACGTTTTGCACATCATCCAAATCTTCCAGCATTTCGAGGAATTTCTCGAACATTTCGCGGTCTTCTTCGTTTTCGATGGGTTTGGTCATGTGTGGTAAGAATTGGATTTCATCCACTTCAAAATCAATTGTACCAAAGGCATCGATTAAAGCCGTTTTTGCTTTGGCATATTCGGTATGTGGGACAAAGACACTGATTTTTCCGTCTTCATTTTCAATGTCTGAAACATCGACATCAGCCATTAATAATGCTTCCAGAACCGCTTCTTCATCCTCGCCCGCAAATACCAAAATGGCGGCGTGGTCGAACATGTGGCTGACACTGCCTTGCGTACCAATTTTGGTTTTGGTTTTGGTAAAACAGCTTCGCACATCGCCAAAGGTGCGGTTAGGGTTGTCGGTCAGGCATTCGATAATGACCATGCTGTTACCCGGACCATACCCTTCATAACGCGCAATGGCAAAGTCTTCACCGCCACCACCTTTGGCTTTATCAAGCGCTTTATCGATCACGTGTGCCGGGACTTGCGCTTTTTTCGCACGCTCGATTAAACCTTGCAAAGCAAGATTGCTGTCGGACTCGGCCCCACCGCTTTTGGCGGAGACGTAAATTTCTCGGCTGAACTTGCTGTAAACTTTGGCTTTGGCGTCGGATGTTTTCGCCATGGATTCTTTGCGGTTTTGGTAGGCTCTACCCATCTGTCTTTTTCCGTTCGAATTTTTTAAAACGTAAATTTTACACAATCAGTCGGCTTGTTGCCGAACTTTAGTTTTTTCAATGGTGATTTTGAGGTTAAAAGGCAGGTAAATAGCTGAGTAAATTGACTTGTTACGTGTTTTTGATTACATTTGTTTTGTGTAATGGAAATGTCAATGGATCACAATGATAATCAGGTTGTTTTAATGCTTGTTGTTGAAACGCATGTTATGATTCCGAAAATTGTGTGCCTTAAAATGAAAAGGGTTTTTTGTGAAATTTAATCACGCGCTTTGGGTTGTTTTTTTACCGGTTTTTATGGGATTAGGTGGTTGTTTTCCTTCAGATATGAGTGTGAAAAAAGCCGAGTTGGATTCCATTGACCAACGTTTGGTTAAGTTGGATCACGCATTGGCTTTACGCGACCAAAAACAGTTGAAACTGGCAGAGGAATATAAAACATCCTTTGGAAAACAACAAACGGTCTTGAAGAAAATTGAAGCAGATGTGTCTGCCTTGAAAAAGCAAGTTCAAGCGGATGCAGACAGCCGTGCGACAAAAACGAAACCAAGCCGTCCGACAGATACTAAGCAAGTTAAAAATCAATCCGGTTACTTGTATGTAGGTGATAAGTTATTGATTGGTGAAATTGAAGATGTGCATTTAAGCCCGGTTAACTTAGAGCTTGAGGCGAGAATTGATACAGGGGCGCAAACAGCCTCTTTAGATGCACAGAATCTAAAAGTGTTTGAGCGCGATGGTGAAGAGTGGGTGAAATTTAATTTCGTAGACAGAAAAACCAAAGAAGTTCATGAAATTGAACGACCCGTCAGTCGGTTTGTATTGATTATTCAGTCAAACACGCAAAAAAAGGAACGCCGACCGGTTGTGATGTTTAAATTAACCATTGGTAATGTGTCGCAAATGGTTGAGTTTACGTTATCGGATCGCTCGCATTTGGATTTTTCAGTGTTGATTGGACGAAATGTTTTGAAAGATTTAATGTTGGTGGATATCAGTCAGAAAAAAATTGCGCCCCCTGAAATTTCTCCTCCACCAAAAGAGGGGCTTAAGTAATGTCTCGTTCTTCTTTTTATTTTTTCATCGTGTTGTTGGTGTTCATTGGGCTGGTGACGGCTTGGATGCGACATGTGGATACCGGGATACCATTAAAGCCGGGTGAAAAAGCCTCTGCCTGGATGATTGAAGCTCGTGTTGATTTCAAAGCGATTGAAGGGAAACCGGTTTTGGCGAGTTTGAACTTACCGAAACATATTCCGGGGTTTCGTTTATTTTTTGAACAGACCGCTTCCCCTGGCTATGGATTTACCATTGTCGACAGAGAGGGGGTGCGACGAGGAGAGTGGAGTATTCGTGAAGCATCGGGTGTTCAAACCTTATATTATAAAGTCCAAGTGGTGGTGGATAAGAATGAAAAAGGTGTCAAGCAACCCAAGCCTGAAGTCGGTACGAAAACAGTTAATCTTATTTGGGATCAGGCTGAGCAAATAGCGGCAGAGCAGTTATTATCGAAAGCATATAACCAGTCCAGTACGGATGTCAGTTTGACGCGAGAGTTGATTAAATTGCTTTCGAGTCGCTCAGAAAAACAAAATGCGGCATTATTGATGGAAGGGCATAGTAAAGCAGAAGTTTTGCAGAAACTCTTGACCGATGCAGGGCTTACGGTTCGTGTACCTATGGGGCTGTATCTTGAAGATCGACGTCGTAATCAGTCTTTAGTGCCAATGATCGAGATCTATTCTGCAGGTGAGTGGCATTTATTTGAACCACAAACAGGTAAACAAGGCTTACCTGAAAATTTTATATTATGGAATCGTGATGGGACTTCACTGATTGACTTAATGGGGGGAGAAAATGCCCAGGTCAGTTTTTCGATGATTGAGCAGAAAATGCCTCCGGTAGAGTTAGCACAAGAATATTCGAGCGACAAAGGGTTTGGTATATTGAGTATTCACCACTTACCCATTGAAGAACAGAGTGTGTTCAAGCTGTTGTTGCTGTTACCGATTGGGGCTTTGATTACGGTGATGATGCGAGTATTGATTGGGATTAAAACCTCGGGAACCTTTATGCCGGTTCTAATTGCCATGGCCTTTATACAAACCTCGTTGGGCTTGGGATTGATTAATTTCGTTGCGATTGTCGCGATTGGGTTGATGTTGCGAAGTTATCTCTCCGCTTTGAACCTGTTACTGGTGTCCCGGATAGCCACCATTATTGTCATCGTGATTTTTATTATTGGATTGATGAGCCTAGTCGGCTACAAACTTGGGTTTAATACAGGGATGACGGTGGCATTCTTCCCGATTATTATTTTGGCTTGGACCATTGAGCGGATGTCGATCCTTTGGGAAGAAGAAGGCGCGAGACAGGTTCTGATTCGAGGCGGTGGAAGTTTAATCGTTGCTGTGATGGCGTATCTGGGGATGCAATCTTCTTGGGTTGGTTATTTGAGCTTTAATTTCCCTGAGCTAAATCTGGTGGTGGTGGCGTTGATTATGTTGCTAGGCCGATACACAGGGTACCGTTTATTAGAGTTGCGCCGTTTCCAGGCGATGGATCAAAGTTAATGTTTAAGTCGATGTTTAAATTGATTAGCCGACACCGATTGAAAGAAATCGGAATTCTAGGCATGAATGGACGTAATATCGACTATATTGGTCGATACAATGATCGCACACTTTATCCATTGGTAGATAATAAGTTTAAAACCAAGCAGATGGCGCAAAAATATAAGGTGATTGCGCCGAAGCTTCATGGCGTGATTGAGCATCAATATGAAGTGAAAACGTTGGTTGATTTGCTGGCCGATAAGGACGGGTTTGCCATTAAGCCTGCACGAGGTTCCGGTGGAAAAGGTATTTTGGTGATTACGGGTCGAAAAGGGGATCAATTTGTGCGTGCTTCAGGCAAGGAAATGAGTCTTGAGAGTATTGAACGTCATGTGACCAATATCTTGGCGGGCCTTTATTCTTTAGCTGGTGCGCCGGATGTAGCTTTGATTGAAGATTTGATTCATGCTGATCCTTTGTTTGATAAATACTCATACCAAGGTGTACCTGATATTCGTATCATCGTTTTTAAAGGTTATCCGGTTATGGCGATGTTGCGTCTTTCAACGGAGGTGTCTGATGGTAAGGCGAATTTTCATCAAGGCGCAGTAGGTGTCGGGTTGGATATGGCAACGGGTAAAGCCGCTTATGCCGTTCAGTTTGAAAAACGATTGGAACACCATCCGGATACGGGGCAAGTTTTAAATGATATTGAAATTCCCAACTGGCCAGACTTATTGTTATTAGCCTCTAAATGTCATGACATGATCGGTTTGGGCTATTTAGGCGCGGATATTGTGCTGGATAAAGAAAAAGGCCCGATGTTGCTGGAACTGAACGCGCGTCCAGGGTTATCCATTCAACTGGCTAATGGTAAAGGATTGCTCCCCAGATTGCGTCAAATCGAAGCGTTGGACGAGGTGCATCTGACAGCCGAGCAACGCGTGGCTTACGTTTTGACTTCCTTGCAATAATAAGATTTTAGAAAAAACACTTCTCTTTATATTTCTTCTATATGATCTTGATATACATCATAAATAAAGATGCATTCATTCTATAACCCGTTTAGTATAACGTCTTAGTTTTAATTATCCATTATAAAAAATAACAGTTGCACTCTGAATGAATATTCTTATCGTTGATCCTTCCAAAAGTTATCGTGAGCTTGTTAAAGAAATTTTATCGAATGAAGATGTAAAAGTGATCGAAGCGACAAGTGGTCAGGAAGCTTTTACCTATTTAAAACATAAAACGCCTAGTGCGATTAGTATTGCCCATGAACTGGGAGATATGGACAGTTTTAAGTTTTTAAAAACAATCAATTTGAACACGATTCTAAGTAATGTCCCAAAATTCCTGTTAACGTCAAATGCCTCGAAAGAGTTCAAAAGAGACGCTTATGATGCGGGTTTTACAGAAATTTTTGTAAAATCAGATTTTCCAACATTGAAGCGTGCTTTAAAAAGTTTGATGTTGTATGCAACGATGAACATTGCTGCGAGAGTGCTTTATGTCGAAGATACTCAAAGCACGGCGGACTACACCAGTCATATTATGTATTCCGCCGGTTGGGCGGTAGATCATGTTAAAAGTGGCGAAGCGGCGGTAGAGTTGTTGGATAAGCGTAAAGGTCACTATGATTTGGTGGTCACCGATTTAGTTTTAGAAGGCAATGTGAGTGGCATTGGTTTGATTAACTTGATCCGGCAAGGTCATGAAAGTATTCGAGATATTCCAATATTGGCTGTGTCAGGTTGGAATGATTTATTAAGACAAGTTTATGTTCTAAAGTACGGTGCTGGAGATTTTATTGCCAAGCCATTTCATGAAACGGATTTTTTAGCACGTGCGATCAATTTGATTCTGAATAAAAAATATTTGGATGAAGTCAAAAATGTCAAAAAATCGTTATATTTAAAAGCGAATATAGATGTGGCCACCGGCCTGAATAACCGACATTATCTGGAAGAATTTGGTGAAAAAATGGTGGCTGAATCTTGTCGACACAATGAAGGGATTACCTTGGCGCTCATTGATGTTGACCATTTTAAACGAGTCAATGATTCCTTAGGTCATGCCACTGGCGATGCAGTATTAAAACAAGTTTCAAGCTTAGTGAAAAGTCATTGTCATTCTCATGATTTGGCTGTTCGTTATGGGGGAGACGAATTACTGATTTTAATGACAGATGTAGATCAGGCTTCAGCAACCGAGCGTTTGGAAGTGGTCAGAACAGAAATCGCGCGGTTGAACCCTGTTAATGTGCCGATTACGGTGACGATTGGTGCCGCCTGTTGTGATAAGAAAAACAAACCGAAGCTAATGCAGTTATTGAAAAGTCAAAATGGGGATACGGATGAGGTGCCTGTGGATTTGAAAACCCTGTTTAAAACGGCGGATGATTCCCTTTATATGGCGAAGCAGTCAGGAAGAGATCAGGTTTGTGTCAATTTATTAATGGAAGCGACGAATTCGGAGTGAGTGTGAGAAAAATGGCCAGGCCTGGCCATTTTTGCGAAGACATATTTAAGCTTTCTTTAAAAAAGCAGCCACCAGAACGATTTGTGTACCGTTGACTTTTCCTTCAATATGCAACGGATTATCCGTTAAGTGAATGTTTTTAACCAAAGTGCCGCGTTTAGCAGTGAACCCAGCTCCTTTTACATCCAAATCTTTAATTAAGGTTACATCATCCCCTTCTTGCAAAACGGTGCCGTTGCTGTCTTTATGGATTATCGTTTCTTCATCTTCGTCCGGCATGCCAGCTTCAGCCCACGCTTTAACATCATCTTCTAAATACATCATATCTAACAGGTCTTGCGGCCAACCTTCTGCTCGCAGTGCATTCAATAAGCGATAAGCCATGACTTGAACAGCAGGAACAGGAGACCACATACTGTCGTTTAAACAGCGCCAGTGATTTGCATCCATTGTGTCCGGAGCTTCAATCTGGCTTTTGCAGGTGTGACATACTATGATCGTTTGATCTGACGAACCATCTGAAGGGGGCACTTCATAAGTACTCAACTGTTCCTCAGAACCACATAGTTCGCATTTAGAGCCGCTTCTGTCCAATAGACTTTGTTCAATCGTCATGTTTTTTCCTTTTGCAATTAGAATGCATATTATGCACAGAATGCAGGGTTTTTAAAAGGCAATAGGGTATCTCTATTGCCGTTGGGATTGATTAAGCTAAATGAATAAGAAGGAGGGTTAATTGCTGGATATGTTTGAAAACGAGTAGATCAAATTCGTTGAAATGCTTAGTTTTCAATTGGTTATAAGAGGTGAAATCTTATCTTGCGGAAAGCTTTTTTTTACCCTGAAAAACCGTTAGAATAAATGGTATTAAAGACCTTAATTGGATGAATTAAGTTGTTAGTTTTATGTGGCCGAAAGTGACGAAAAATTCATGTTGAACACTCGTTACGATATCTCAAAAGATTATTTTGCATTATTGGGGGTTCACCACCAAGCTTGCGATAAAACGATCAAACAAGCCTATCGTAAGATGGCGCGACGCTATCATCCTGATGTTTCTAAAATTCATAATGCAACTGAAAAATTTCAGGAAATTTCAGAAGCCTACGAAGTTTTAACGAAGTTCAAAGAGGCCTACTGGCGAGAATTTTGTCGCATTAATCGAAAGCATTCCCGTTCTCGCTCTCAATCGAATTCTTTTCATCAACAGAGCGCTTCACAATCGGGCGCTCAAAAAAATACCGGTTCTTATCAATGGCGTAAACAAAGACCGATTAGAGGTAAAGATCGCGTGATCACGTATCCTTTAACGTTGCGTTATGCCATTCGGTTATTGAAGATAGGGTATTTTTATATTCCGGGTCTTAAAGTGAAAATGAAATTCACACGAGAGGCTTTTCTGAATAAGACTTTTCGCTTAAAAGGAAAAGGATATCATGGCTTGTTTGGTGGCGAGCCAGGCGATTATTTAGTAAAATTTCAATTAAAATTAGACTCGTTGAAATGGGAATTGAAAGGGTGTGATATTTATGGCACGATCCAAGTACCCAGTACATTGTTGGTTCCTGGAATGCAGCTGGATTTAGAATCGCCTGCCGGAAGCACAAGTGTGACGGTTCCCCCAAATTACTCTCCGAATGACTATATTTTGGTCCGAAACATGGGGTTGCCGGGGGATGAAGCCAATTTACCCGGTCACCTATATGCAAAATTGATTGCTGCCTAATCGCAGCTCTGTTAAATTAAATCTAAGGAATCAGAATGCCAAGCCAGCCTTTTCAAGATGACGGCGTTGTTTTAGAGACGGCCAAGCCAAAGGTGAAGCCGCCAAAGCGTTATCAGGTCGTTTTGTTAAATGATGACTTTACACCAATGGATTTTGTTGTAGATGTGCTGACCCGTTTTTTCGGAATGGATGAAACGAAAGCCAATGCAGTGATGTTGGCAGTACACACGAAAGGAAAAGGAACTTGCGGTGTTTATAGTCGAGAAGTGGCAGAAATGAAAGTCATGCAAGTGAATCAGTATGCCAGAGAACACCAACACCCTCTGCAGTGTGAAATGGAGGTGGTTTAAATGTTAAGTAAAGAATTACAGCTCACTCTAAGTAATGCCTTTAGTCTGGCAAATGAGTATGAGCATGAATATGTCACCCTAGAGCACTTGTTATTAGAACTACTCGGGTTGCCATCGGTGCGTGAAGCGATTGAAGCGTGTGGCGTCAAACTGACCACGGTTGAATCGGAATTGGAAAAATATCTTGATAGCGAAGCGCCCGGCATAAAAACAGAAGAATTGTTGCCAACTATGGCCTTTCAGCGTGTGATTGAGCGTGCGATTTACTTGGTGCAATCGAATGGCTACACCGAAGTAACTGGGTTACATGTGTTGGCGTCGATTTTCTCGGAACAGGATTCTCAAGCGGTTTATGTCTTGGAAAGTTGTGGTGTGCACCGTGTCGATATTTTAAGTTATATCTCTCATGGGGTGACGGCTCAGCAACAGGAAGATTTTCTGACCTCTTCGCCCTCGGAAGAATCGATTGAAGACGTGGAAAGTGGAGAATCTGAAAATAACCCGATAACCAATTACAGCGTTAACCTCAATGAAGAGGTTGAAATGGGACGGATTGACCCCATTATCGGGCGTGAATGGGAGTTGACTCGCACGTTGGAAGTGTTGAGTCGGCGTCGTAAAAACAACCCTTTACTGGTTGGTGAACCGGGTGTGGGTAAAACAGCAGTAGCAGAAGGCTTGGCGCATCGTATCGTGGAAAAGAAAGTGCCTGAGCAGTTGATCGATGCTGAAATATTCAGTTTGGATATGGGAGCTTTATTGGCGGGTACGCGTTATCGTGGTGATTTTGAGAAACGTTTCAAAGCCTTATTGAAAGCTCTTGAAGAGCGGCCACATGCAATTTTATTCATTGATGAAATTCATACTATTGTTGGTGCCGGAGCTGTTCAAGGTGGCGCGATGGATGCATCAAACTTGATGAAACCCGCTTTATCCTCCGGTAAGTTACGCTGTGTGGGCGCAACAACGTATGAAGAGTATCGTGGCATTTTTGAGAAAGACCGTGCTTTGGCGCGTCGTTTCCAGAAAATCGATGTGCAGGAACCCACCACTCAGGAAACGTTTGAAATTTTAAAAGGGCTGAAATCCCAGTTTGAAAGCCATCACCATGTGAAATATACCTTGCCGGCTTTAAAAATGGCAGTGGATTTATCAGCGCGTTACATCAATGATCGTCATTTACCCGATAAAGCGATTGATGTGATTGATGAAGCGGGAGCCAAACAAGCGTTGATGCCGAAAAGCAAACGTAAAAAACAAATTTCAGTCGCTGAGATTCAACAAATCGTAGCGAACATCGCACGTATTCCGGTGTCCCAAATCACTCAGAAAGAAAAAGATAAGTTGATGAACTTGGAAGAAAGTTTACAGCGTGTGGTTTTCGGACAGGATGAAGCTGTTCACAGTGTGGTTTCTGCCATTAAGCTGGCACGCTCAGGGTTGAATGATGGTGATCGACCAACGGCATCTTTTTTATTCGCGGGGCCGACCGGCGTGGGTAAAACCGAATTGACGCAGCAGCTGGCGAAGCATCTTGATGTTGAGCTATTGCGCTATGATATGTCTGAATATATGGAGCGGCATTCAGTTTCTAGACTGATCGGTGCGCCTCCTGGATATGTGGGGTTTGATCAAGGGGGGTTGTTGACCGAAGCAGTGAATAAGCATCCTCATTCGGTAGTCTTGTTGGATGAAATAGAAAAAGCGCATCCGGATGTCTTTAATCTTTTGCTACAGGTAATGGATAATGGCACTTTGACCGATAATAATGGACGGAAAGCTGACTTTAGAAATGTCATTTTGATCATGACGTCGAATGTCGGTGCAGAAGCCGCTTCCAGAGCGAGTATCGGGTTTGCTGTTCAGGATCATAGTTTGGATTTTCAAGGCGAATTGAAAAAAGTCTTTACGCCAGAATTTCGTAATCGTTTGGATGGGGTCGTTCAGTTTAACCGTTTGTCTCCTGAGGTGATGAACTCGGTCGTTAATAAATTTATTTATGCGCTTGAAAATAGCTTGCAAGATAAGAAAGTATCTATCAAGTTAACCGCCTCCGCAAGAGAATGGTTGGCTAGGGAAGGATATGATCCATTCATGGGCGCAAGACCAATGTCTCGTTTGGTTCAAGAAAAGATTAAGCAGCCATTGGCAGAGATGTTACTGTTTGGTGAGTTACAGTCTGGCGGTGACGTGATTATTGATGCTGATGAATCAGGTATTGTGTTGAAAGCTGAAGAGTTAGTGTAAAAATCGAGAGCGTCTGGAAAGTCTGTGATATAAAAAAACCGCTATATAGCGGTTTTTTTTATTTTTATAGAGTTGATTTAACGAACGTTATTTTCCACGATAGGTGATACGACCTTTCGTTAGGTCATAAGGCGTCAGTTCAACCTTAACTTTATCACCTGCAAGGATGCGAATATAGTTTTTACGCATGCGCCCAGAAATGTGCGCTAAAATTTCGTGACCGTTCTCTAAACGGACTTTGAACATTGTGTTCGGTAAAGTTTCAATCACTTCGCCGTCGAATTCAATAACATCTTGTTTTGACATAGACTTTTTAGCTTTATTGCCCCTATAAAAAATAAGCGGCGATTATAGCAATGCTTCACGATTTATTCAAACTTTTGTCTGTTTATTTCATAAAACAGCAGTTTTATAGGATTAGATAGCTTTGTTTTTATTTGAAATCGGTTGTGCTAAAAAAGGGGAGCGCCAATCGACTTCAAGCTCCCAATGTTTGGGGGGAAAGTCTTTGTATGTCTCTTCTTTTAAAATGGATTCAAAATGTTCTCTGGAAATCAGTGTGGCTCCAAGGGATCGTAGGTGAGGGGTTTCTACTTGAGTATCGATTATTCGAAAATCCCAGGCCTTAAGTTGTTGGCATAATGCCACTAGAGCTATTTTAGAGGCATCCGCTACCTTTGAAAACATGGATTCTCCAAAAAAGACTTTCCCAATGGCTACGCCGTAAAGACCGCCAACCAATTGGTTGTCTTGCCAGACTTCAACCGAATGTGCATGCCCGCTTTTATGGAGCTGGGAATAGGCTGTTAACATTTCTTCCGAAATCCAAGTGCCGTCTTGATCGTGACGTTCAATGATTGCACAATGGCGCATCACCGTTTCGAATTGTCGGTCAAAAGTGACGGTGAACTGCTGTTTTCGGATGGTTTTGATTAAGCTACGTCTAACCTTAAGCGCATTGGTAAATAAAACTGATCTGGGATTGGGGGACCACCAAAGAATGGGGTCTTCTTCATTAAACCAGGGAAAAATGCCTTTATGATAAGCATTGAGTAACCATTCGGGAGTCAAATCGCCTCCAACAGCAAGGAGACCATCCGGTTCTGTCATGGCTAAGTGAGTCGGGGGAAAGACAACGGGCTTGCTGTCAAGCCAAAAAGGTTGATGAATCGGTTCGGACATTGAAATTATCTTAATTTTTTAACTCAAATTATCATAGAATATGCAGCTATTATAAAGCAATGTATTGAGGAAACTTTGATGAACTCCAAAAATTGATTTTTGGAGGGTTTGAAGTCTCTTAACTTTCGCTCTAAAAACGGCTTTTTTATTTTTTATGTCTCAATTTGTACATCTTCATGTCCATTCCGAATACTCGGTAGTCGATTCAACGATTCGAGTGAAATCGGCAATTTCGCTTGCCCAAAAAAGCCAACAGCCCTCGCTCGCGTTAACCGATCAAATGAATATGTTTGCTTTGGTCAAATTCTATACAGCTGCGATAAATGCTGGCATCAAACCGATCATCGGGTCAGATTTATTAGTTGAAGCAGAAGATGGCAATGTCTTTAAAGTGGTTTGCCTATGTCAAAATGATCAAGGATATTTGAATCTTTCCCACTTGATTTCGATGGCTTATCTCAAGAATCAGAAAGTGGTTCAAAATGATATGAAAGCTTTAATTAAGCAGGAGTGGTTGGCGGAATTCAATGAAGGGTTGATTATTTTATCCGGTGGCAAAGACGGGGATGTCGGGCAAGCCATTCTGGCCGAAAAACCGAATTTAGCGGCCAAGCGAGTCAGTTGGTGGTCATCTTATTTCCCCGATCGTTTTTATCTGGAGCTAATTCGAACAGGAAGAGATAAAGAAGAACTGTACATTGCCGGTGCAGTGGAGGTGGCCGAACGGTACCAACTGCCGGTGGTGGCCACCAATGATGTTCGCTTCGAACAAACGGAAGATTTTGATGCACATGAGGTGCGAGTGTGTATTCACGACGGCTATATTTTGGATGATCCCAACCGCCCGAAACGCTATTCAGAAGAACAGTATTATCGTAGTTCGCAAGAAATGGTTAAGCTGTTTGAAGACATTCCTGAAGCAATCGAAAATACGGTTGAAGTTGCAAAGCGGTGTAATGTCACTTTAACGCTGGGCACGTATTTTTTACCGGATTTTCCGGTTCCAGAAGGCCTGACATTAGATGAATATTTTATTTTAGAGTCACAGAAAGGATTAGATGAGCGTCTCAACTTTTTGTTTGGCGATTTGTCATCAGAGGCATTTGCCGAAAAGCGTCAGGCTTATGATGCTCGGCTTAAATTTGAACTGAACATCATTACGCAGATGGGATTCCCCGGTTATTTCTTTATCGTTGCCGACTTCATCCAATGGGGAAAAAACCATCAGGTTCCTGTCGGCCCCGGCCGGGGGTCAGGAGCTGGTTCGTTAGTGGCGTATGCTCTCAAAATTACCGATTTGGATCCGCTGGAGTACGACTTGCTTTTTGAGCGATTCTTGAACCCGGAAAGGGTGTCAATGCCCGATTTCGATGTCGATTTCTGTATGGAGCGTCGTGATGAAGTCATTGATTATGTTGCGCGCCAGTATGGACAAGATCATGTGTCGCAGATTGTTACCTTTGGAACCATGGCGGCCAAAGCGGTGGTCAGAGACGTCGGTCGTGTACTGGGGAATGGGTATGGCATGGTGGATAGCATTGCCAAACTGATTCCAAACGATTTGGGAATTAAGCTGCAAGGTGCCCTGGATCAAGAAGAACAGTTACAAGAACGATATGATAATGAAGAAGATGTTCGTCTTCTGATTGATTTGGCCTTGAAGTTGGAAGGCACCGTTCGTAACACCGGTAAACATGCCGGTGGGGTGGTGATTGGCCCTAAACCGCTGGATCATTTTTGTCCAGTATTGTGTGAGCCGGATGGCACCAGTGTCGTCACGCAACTGGATAAGAATGATGTTGAGACGGCAGGCCTGGTCAAATTTGACTTTCTAGGGCTGAGAACCCTGACCATTATTGATTGGGCACTGCACTTCATCAATGAAGGCAAGCAACAGGGCGAAGAAGGGTTTGTTGAGATTGAGCGGATTCCATTGGATGATTCGAAAACGTTTGATTTGATCAAAACCGGGAAAACAACCGGTGTGTTCCAGTTGGAATCTTCCGGCATGCAGAATCTGATTGTTCGCTTACGTCCGGATTGTTTTGAAGACATCATCGCCTTGGTGGCCTTGTTTCGACCCGGGCCGCTTGAATCTGGAATGGTCGATAACTTTATCGCACGTAAGCATGGTAAAGAAAAAGTCTCTTATCCTGATGCACAATACCAGCACGACTCATTAAAAACCATTCTAGAACCCACTTACGGGGTTATCTTGTATCAAGAGCAAGTCATGCAGATTGCACAGGTACTCGCCGGTTATACACTGGGTGGCGCTGATATGCTGCGTCGAGCCATGGGGAAAAAGAAACCTGAAGAAATGGCAAAGCAGCGTTCCATCTTCAAAGACGGCGCGATCAAAAATAATGTCGATGGCGACTTGGCCATGAAAATTTTCGATTTGGTGGAAAAATTCGCAGGGTACGGGTTTAACAAATCTCACTCAGCGGCTTATGCATTGGTTTCCTATCAATCAGCTTGGTTGAAAACACACTATCCTGCCGAATTTATGGCCGCGCAAATCTCTTCGGATATGGACAATACCGATAAAGTGGTTCATATGGTAAATGAATGTTATGCCATGGGCATTGATGTCGCACAACCGAGTATCAATGAGGGTGAAATTCATTTTAAAGCCATTCGTGGGCAAAAAGCCGTTCGTTATGGGTTGGGTGCCATTAAAGGGGTCGGTGAATCTGCTTTGGAGGGGATTGTTGCAGAGCGTAAGCAAAACGGTTCTTATCAAGATTTGTTTGATTTCTGTTTACGTGTGACTCGCAAGGTCAACAAACGCGTGATTGAGGCATTGATCTCTGCCGGTGCGATGGATTGTTTGCATGATAATCGCCAGGCGATGTTAGACAGTGTCGGCATGGCATTGCAAAAAGCCGAACAAAAACAAAAGGATGAAGAAGCCGGACAAGCAGATTTATTCGGAGATGTCACTTCCTTTGAAGCAGAGAATGAATCGAAGTTGGTCAATGTTCCTGAAATGCCTGAAAAACTGCGATTGAAAGGTGAAAAGGATGTACTGGGTCTTTATATGACAGGCCATCCGATTGAGATTTACCGAGAAGAACTCGATAAGATGGTCGAGCAGAAACTATCGGCTCTTCGACCTGAAAAGTGGAATAAAAAATGGGCGGCCGGATTGATTGTGGAAGCTCGAAATAAAATAACCAAAAGCGGGAGTCGTATGGGGTTTCTTGCCATTGATGATCAAACCGCGCGTTTGGATGTGGTGTTAAGACCGGCTGTGTTCGAAGCGTGTCGTGAAATCTTAATTCCTGATACTGTTATTTTGGTGTATGGCGAAGTGGCGGAAGATACCTTTAATGGCGGCATCAAATTGGATGCGGAGCAGGTGGTGACCTTGGCAGAGTCCAGAGCAGAAAAAGCCAGAGCGATTAAGCTTTTTGCAGATGCCTCTTTGGCTGTTAATCGGATTCAAGAATTATCAACCGTACTGGCGCAATATATTTCGGAAGAAGGCTTGCCCGTCGTAATTGATTATCAAAATGGCGCTGCACGCGCGCAAATGATTACGGATGATGGAGTGTCTTTTTTTCCAGATGATGAATTGCTAGAAGTTTTGAGAGGAAATGGGTGGAGGCCTGAGGTGGTTATTTAGCTATTGCCCCGTTTAAAATCAGGGATGATTTTATTCAAATAATACAGGCTATTTTGTCTTAACGGTTTGTTATAAAGTTTTTTTATTCCTAATGCAGGTGTATAACCTATAGAATATAGAAAACTCGACGAACGGTTCTGGTAAGAGCGTTTAATTTTACTGAGAAAACAATTGTCAAATAGGAGACATGAATGTCTAACAACATTGAGTCGATCTTGCACGAAGATCGAGTGTTCAAACCTACCGAAGCCTTTAAGAAACAGGCGAATATTACTGAAGAAAAATATCAGCAATTGAAAAAAAAGGCCTCTGAAGATTATGAAGGTTTTTGGTGTGATTTAGCCAAAGAAAAACTGAGTTGGTCTAAAGATTTTACGGTTGGATTGGATGATTCAAATCCTCCTTTTTATAAATGGTTTTCAGATGGTGAATTGAACGCATCTTACAATTGTATTGATCGTCATTTGGCTGAGAAAGAAGACAAGTTAGCGATTATTTTCGAAGCGGATGATGGCTCAGTAGAGCAATATACTTATAAAGACTTGCATGATGAGGTATGTCGCTTAGCCAACGCATTGACTGCACAAGGTATTGAGAAAGGGGATCGTGTGGTTATTTACATGCCGATGATTCCTCAAGCGGTGTTTGCAATGCAGGCTTGTGCTCGCATTGGTGCGATTCACTCAATTGTTTTTGGTGGCTTCTCTGCAGAGGCTTTGCGCGACCGTATTGAAGATGCCGGCGCTAAAATGGTGATTACCGCGAATGCCGGTCGACGTGGTGGAAAATCTGTTCCGTTGAAAGCAGCGGTCGATGAAGCGCTTGAAAAAGGAGCCGATTCCGTTCGTAAAGTGATTGTCTATAAGCGTACTGACGATGACGTGAAGATGAAAGATGATCGTGATATCTCTTGGCATGATGCGGTAGCAGGTATGAGTAATTATCATGACGCTGTCATGGTCAATGCCGAGCATCCTTTATTCTTGCTTTATACTTCCGGATCGACAGGTCAACCGAAAGGGATTCAACACAGCACCGGGGGGTATCTACTCAACGCTCACCTGACCAATGAGTGGGTCTTCGATTTAAAAGACAGCGATGTTTTCTGGTGTACAGCAGATGTGGGCTGGATTACAGGTCACACTTATGTCGCGTATGGTCCGCTTTCAATGGGCATGACTATGTTGATGTTTGAAGGTGTGCCAACTTACCCTGATGCCGGGCGTTTCTGGCAAGTCTGTCAAGATCATGGCGTCACTGTGTTTTACACGGCACCGACAGCGATTCGTGCGCTGATGAAATTTGGGGATGACTTGCCGAAACAATATGATTTGTCCAAGTTAAGATTGTTGGGAACGGTCGGTGAACCGATTAATCCGGAAGCTTGGATGTGGTATCACGAAGTGATTGGTCGTGGAGAGTGTCCGATTATGGATACCTGGTGGCAAACAGAAACAGGCGCTCACATGATTTCGCCGATTCCCGGCGTTACAGACTTGAAGCCAGGGTCTTGCACGAAGCCTTTGCCGGGGATTGATGCACATATCGTAGACGAGGAAGGCACAGAGTTAACGCATGGTGAAGGTGGATACTTGGTGATTCGTAAACCGTGGCCTTCAATGGTTAGAACCATTTGGGGTGACGATGAACGTTTTGTAGACACTTACTTCTCGAAGTTTAATAATAAATATTATGTCGTTGGAGACAGCGCGCATTTAGATACAGAGGGGAATTTCTGGATCATGGGTCGCATTGACGATGTTCTGAATGTGTCTGGTCATCGTTTGGGTACGATGGAAATCGAATCGGCATTGGTGTCTCATGAGAAGGTTGCGGAAGCGGCTGTAGTCGGTAAACCGCATGATGTGAAAGGGGAATCTATCTTTGCTTTTGTGGTATTGAACCAAGAGATCCCAGAAGGGGATGAGCGCTTAGCTTTGGTACAGGAGTTACGCAATCATGTGGCAAAAGAAATTGGACCGATTGCAAAACCGGATGATATTCGGTTTGGCTCAAACTTACCGAAAACACGATCCGGTAAAATTATGCGCCGTTTATTAAGAAGCATTGCCAAAGGGGAAGAAATTACTTCGGATACCTCTACTTTAGAAGATTCCAGTATTTTAGATCAGTTTATGCAGCCTAATAAATAATAAAGGTTGTTAAAACTGCAACAGAATTATTAAGGTCATCAAGCCAGGGTTTAAAATAGCCCAGGTCTGGTGGTTTTAGTAATATTTATGACTCTAGAAGAGTCATATTTTAAAGAACCTAGCTGTGAAATAAATATAAGTGATGCTGCGGTTAGGGATTAACTATCTTAGGAGGAAGGCTTTGGAACAGTCTAAAATTGAGAAGATCAAGAATCTTCCAGAATATCAACAGCTTGTTAAAGAGCGTACTGCATTAGCATGGGGGCTCTCTTTAGCGATGTTGGTGGTTTATTACGGTTACATTTTGCTTTTAGCATTTGATCCGGCATTTTTTACAACCATTGTGAGTGGAAGCTATGTCTCAATTGGTTTTCCAGTTGGGGTTGCAATCATTATTTTTGCATTTTTATTAACGGGATATTACGTTAAGAAAGCGAATGCGGATTTTGATCAATTAACCGCTAAAATTAAAAAAGAGGTTGAATAATGAAACTCGGATTTAAACAATTATTAGCCTTAATGATTATGATTGCGGCGCCAATCACTGCTTATGCGGCGGGGATTGATGTTGTAGCACCTGTTGAGAAGGTCACCAATTGGTCGGCCATTTCGATGTTTGTTATCTTTGTAGGGGCGACACTGTATATCACCTATTGGGCGGCTCAAAGAACCAAATCTGCGAAAGACTTTTATGCTGCCGGCGGCGGTATTACCGGCCTGCAGAATGGTTTGGCCATCGCAGGTGACTATATGTCTGCCGCTTCTTTCCTTGGGATTACAGGGATGGTTTACCTTAAAGGGTATGATGGTTTGATTTTTGCCATCGGTTTCCTTGTGGGTTGGCCGATTATCCTTTTCTTGATGTCTGAGCGCTTAAGAAACTTAGGGAAGTTTACCTTTGCAGATGTGGCAGCCTATCGCTTCCAACAAACCCCTATCCGTGTATTAGCAGCCTTTGGTGGGATTGCCGTTGTTATCCTATATCTGATTGCACAAATGGTGGGTGCCGGTAAGCTGATTGAGTTGCTGTTCGGTTTGGACTTTAACTATGCGGTTGTGATGGTCGGTATCTTGATTATTGCTTATGTTTCATTTGGTGGGATGTTGGCAACGACTTGGGTTCAAATCATAAAAGCCGTCTTGTTACTGGCTGGTGCAACCTTCATTGCCGTTGCAGTCATGTATAATATGGACTTCAGCTTTGAAACGTTGTTTAAAACGGCAGTAGAAAATCGTGAAAACAATATGGACATCCTGTATTCAGGTGGATTTGTATCGGATCCTGTTAATGCAATTTCTTTAGGGATTGCCTTAATGTTTGGTACCGCGGGTTTACCGCATATCCTAATGCGATTCTTTACGGTTCCTGATGCAAAAGAAGCTCGTAAATCAGTCTTTTATGCGACCGGTTTTATTGGATATTTCTATATTTTAGCTTTCATTATCGGTTTCGGTGCGATTGCGATGGTGGTTGCGTCTGAGTATATGGATGGTTCTAAGTTGATCGGTGGTAATAATATGGCGGCAATTCACTTGTCTCATGTTATTGGCGGTGACTTCTTCTTAGGCTTTATCTCTGCTGTGGCATTTGCGACGATCTTGGCTGTTGTTTCTGGTTTAACATTGGCTGGTGCTTCTGCAATTTCGCATGATATCTATGCAAATGTGATCAACAAAAATGCAACTGAAGAACAAGAAACTAAAGTCGCGAAGTACGCAACCTTGGTAATTGGTGCTTTGGCAATTATTTTCGGTATCGGATTTAAAGACCAAAACATTGCCTTCGTTGTGGCGTTGGCCTTTACGATTGCAGCTTCAGCAAACTTCCCTGTGTTGATTATGTCGATGTTCTGGAGCAAGATGACAACACGTGGTGCTGTTATTGGTGGGTGGCTAGGGTTAATCTCAGCTGTTGTAATGGTTGTGTTAGGACCGGTTGTTTGGACACAAATCCTTGCAATGGGTGACCCGATCGTACCTTACAAGTTCCCAGCATTGTTCACGGTCATCATTGCCTTTGTCGGCATCTGGTTCTTCTCTATCACGGATAAATCCGCTAGAGCGAAACAGGATCTTGAAGGATTTGAAGCTCAGTTTGTGAGATCACAAACAGGGATTGGCGCTGAAGGCGCTTCAGACCACTAAGTTGGTCAAAGTTCAAATTTTCAAGTAAGATAAAGGAGGCTTTTTAGCCTCCTTTTTTGTTTGGGTTTCTAGTGAGCGTGGGTTATGTCTATTCAACAGCAATTACATTTTTTAAAGCAAGTTGAACCCTTTTCGGCCTTAAGCCTGAAAGAGCTGACGCATTTAGCCTCTGCTTTGGATGTAGTGTATTTTCCTTTTAAGACGACGCTGGAACTCTCCAGTCATACGTCTTCAAAGCAAAGTGCATTTTTATATTTTGTGATTAAAGGACATATTGCCGAATTTGACGAGCACAACCGTCAAAGAGCGATTTATGGTGCGAATACTTTTTTTGGCGACGCTTTATTGTTAAAAAGAGAGTCGTATCTTCGTTATGAAGTCATTGAAGAGGCGATTGCCTATCGATTACCACAAGCCATCTTTCTCGAACTGGTTTCTCAGCCTGAGATTCAAGGGTTTTTTATTGATGATATCACGGCAAAGCTGAACAGGCTCCACGCGCAAATTCAAGCAGAATCCTCAAGTGAAGCGTTAATGGGGATTGTAGAGGAAGCGCCACTGCAAACATTGGTTGAAGTGACTGAATCCACCAGCATAGGGGAGTGTGTTCAAAAAATGCAACACTTTAAAACGGATGCTTGCATAGTGGGTTTTCAGTCTTCTAGTGACTTGGGAATTGTCACATCCATCGATCTGTTAAATGCTTTGGCATTGGATCATTTTTCGGTGGATGCCGAAGTGGGTCGTTTAGCGACAGTGCCAATCGTGTCAGTTCATCAATTTGATTATTTATTTAATGCCTTATTGAAAATGACCAAGTTCCGAATCAATCGTTTGGTGGTTCGTTCAGACGATGGCCTGCTCGGGGTGCTTCATCAAAAAGATTTGATGGGGATGTTTGCAAATCAATCCGGTTTGGTGGTGTTGAGCATTCAACAAGCAGAACATATCGATGATTTAAAAAATGTGATTCATCAGGTTGATGCGCTGGTGATTAACTTAAATAACCGTGGGGTGAAAACCCATTACATCGCCAAGTTGGTCAATGAGTTGCACCGTAAGATCATGGAAAAAGTCTTTGAGTTTTTAAAACCTTTTCCGGAGTTGGAATCAGGCTGCTTGCTGGTGATGGGAAGCGAAGGGCGTGCGGAACAAGTGATTAGAACGGATCAGGATAATGCTTTTATTTTACCTGATTCAGCCAAAAATCTGCCAGGCCTGGTCGATTTTATGCAGGCGTTTACACATGGCTTGATTGAGCTTGGTTTTCCGCCTTGTCCTGGCAATATCATGGTGTCGAATCCTGTTTGGTGTCAAACGCTGTCAGATTTTAAGGAGCAGCTTAGAAATTGGATGATTGATCCATCAGCGGATGCTTTTATGAATTTATCGATTTTCTTTGATGCAGATGTTGTTCTCGGGGATGAATCGTTACTGTTAGAGGCCAAACAGGTTATGCTGAATTGGATTGCCTCGAATCGACATTTTCTGCCGCATTTTGCCAAGCCCGTATTACAGTTTGATACCCCAATCAATTTTTTTGGCAAACTGGTGATGGATAAAAAATCACACAAATCACAAATCGATATTAAAAAAGGCGGTGTTTTTCCGATCGTTCATGGGATTCGATGTTTAGCGATCGAGAAGGGTATTTTGAAAACGAATACGCATTGGCGAATAAAAGAACTGATGAAACAGGGTGTTTTAACAGAAGCATTTGGGATTGAACTGGGGGAAACTTTAAATTTCTTGAATACACTCCGGCTGGAATCAATGGTTGAGCAAGTGAGACGAAACAAAGTTCCGAATAACTTTTTACAGGTATCCGAGTTGACACCGATTCAGCAAGACCTGTTAAAAGAAGGGTTTAATGTTGTTAATCGCTTCAAGAAACTGGTTGATCATCACTTTAACGTTTCTTCGGTTTTATAAGGTTTGGTGCAATATGTTTGAACAACTGAAGCAGCGTTGGAATCGAAAACGATTGAAAGATCCTCGCTTTGAGTTTTTGTTCGACACGTCACCTGATGATGAGGTAGTGTGTTTTGATTGTGAAACAACGGGGTTGAATCCTCGTAAAGATAAGCTTGTGTCTCTAAGCGCCATCAAAATCAAGGGCAATGAAATTTTGACCAGTGATGCCTTGAATCTGACCTTTCAGCAAACGAGTGCTATTTCAGAAGACAGTATTAAAATTCATTGGATTCGTAATGAAGATACGAAACAAGGGTTGAGCGAGCAGGAGGGGATCGAAGCGTTTTTACATTTCATTGGTTCCCGGCAGTTGGTGGGGTATTATTTGGAGTTTGATGTTGCGATGGTGAACCAGGTTATCAAGCCTTGGCTCGGCATTACGTTGCCAAATGCTCAGATAGAGGTATCCGCACATTATTATGATTATAAAGAAGAGATTATCCCTAAAAAAATCATAGACTTGTCTTTTGATTCCATTTTAAAAGACTTGGATTTACCGAATTTAGGTCAGCATGATGCATTCAGTGATGCATTTATGACCAGTCTGATCTATATCAAATTGAAGTCGTTAGAAAACTAGCAAGGCCTTTATTGACATATGCGGGGTTTGTGAATATAATATTTTCAGTTTTTTAAATCTTCATTAAGAGAAAGAAATTGGTTAAAGACTTCTTTCTGCTTAAATTTTAAAAACCCCGTTTTTACGGGGTTTTTTATTTTTTGAATTAAGGAAAGTACAATCTGTGACCTTGGAAGACAAGATTGAAAATTTATTACGCCCAACGATTGAAACCATGGGGTTTCAGTTTTGGGGTTGTGAGTATTTGCCTGCCGGAAAGCATTCCACTTTAAGAGTTTATATTGATAATGACAAGATCGGTGTCAATGTAGATGATTGTGGCAAGGTGAGCCGCCAGGTCAGTGCGATCATGGATGTCGAAGATCCGATATCAAATGCTTATATGTTGGAAGTGTCATCTCCTGGAATGGACAGACCTTTATTTCATCCTGAGCAGTATAAAGCTTATGAAGGACAGGAGGTTCAAGTCAGAACCTCTAGCCCTGTTATGGGTCGAAAGCGCTTTAAAGGTGTCATGTCGCAAGTATCGGAAAGCGACATTGCAGTTGAAGTTGATGGTGAACTTTACGAAATTCCTTTTAGTTTAATTGACAAAGCCAATATAGTTCCCCAGTTTTGATGAATTAAGCAAAGGGTTTTTACCTTTGAAAAGTAACGATAACGTACCCCCTATTTTGAGGAAATAGAAATGAGTAAGGAAGTTTTAGCAGTTGTTGAAATCATGTCTAACGAAAAAGGCGTGGAAAAAGAAATTATCTTTGACGCCATTGAAGCGGCGCTAGCGACAGCAACTAGAAAAAGTCATAATGATGAAATTGACGCACGTGTTTCTATTGATCGATATACGGGTGATTACGAAACTTTCCGTCGCTGGGAAGTGATTGAAGACGATGTTGAAATCGAAGACCACGTTGGTTGGTATATTCGTCATATGGATGCCGTTGATGTTGAACCGCATATTGAACCGGGCGAGTTTATTGAAGAGTCGATTGACTCGATTGAATTTGGTCGTATCGGCGCGCAAACAGCGAAGCAAGTCATTATTCAAAAAGTTCGTGAAGCTGAGCGTAAAAAAGTGGTCGAAGAATATTCGAAGCGTATTGGAGAGATTATAACCGGTCAGGTTAAGCGCATTGATCGTGGTGACGTCATCCTGGATTTAGGGGATAACGTCGATGCAGTGATTCCTCGCTCAGAATTGATTAACCGCGAAAATTTTAAAATGGGTGATCGTGTTCGTGCTTATGTTCAAGAGGTTTCTTTCCGTCCTCGCGGACCACAGATTGTCATGTCTCGCGCGTGTAAAGAAATGTTGATGGAGCTGTTTAAAATCGAAGTGCCTGAAATTGGCGATGATTTGATTGACATCATGAGCGCCGCGCGCGATGTCGGCTTAAGAGCAAAAGTTGCAGTGCGTGCTAACGATCCTCGCCTAGACCCTATTGGGGCTTGTGTCGGGATGCGTGGCGGACGTGTTCAAGCAGTAACGAATGAATTAAACGGCGAGCGTATCGATATTATCCTCTGGGATTCAAACGATGCACAGTTTGTTATTAATGCCATGGCACCGGCTGAAGTCACTTCTATTATGGTTGATGAAGACAAACATACAATGGACTTGGCGGTTGACGATGAGCAATTGTCTCAAGCCATTGGTAAAAACGGTCAAAATATCCGTTTGGCGACGGAGTTGACCGGTTGGGAATTGAATGTCATGTCTGAAACGGACATGGCGGCTAAGCATGAAACAGAGTCGAAGGGTCAGATGGATTTATTCGTCAATGGCTTGGAGGTTGATGAAGAACTTGCAGAAGTTCTTGTTGCAGAAGGCTTTACCTCGCTTGAAGAAGTGGCGTATGTTCCAGCTGCAGAAATGTTAGAGATCGAAGGCTTTGATGAAGAAATTGTTGCAGCTTTAAAAGAAAGAGCTAAAGATGCACTGTTGACTCAAGCAATTGCAAACGAAGAAAAAACAGCCATGGCTGAACCAGCACAAGATTTATTGGACTTAGAAGGCATGACTGAAGAAATGGCAAAAACGCTCGCTTCTAAAGGAATCATCACTCAGGAAGATTTAGCTGAATTAGGCACGGATGAAGTATTAGAAATAGTAGAGATGGATGCGGACGCAGCTAGCGAATTGATTTTGAAAGCACGCGCACCATGGTTTGAATAATCTAGGAGGGCACTAGTGTATGTCTCAAGTATCAATTAAACAGTTTGCAGAAACATTGAAACTTTCAGTCGATAAATTATTATCACAGCTGAAAGACGCAGGCATATCGGGTAAAAAAGAAGCGGATTTTTTGTCAGATGATGAAAAAATGACGTTGTTGAATTACCTGAAAGGGCTCCACGGAGAAACCGCGGATGCGCCTAAGAAAGTTACATTAAAAAGAAAGCAGGTTCAAAAGCTGAACTTGTCATCTGGCGCGGGCAAAAGAACCGTTAACGTTGAGGTGCGTAAGAAAAGAACTTACGTTAAAAAACCTGAAACGGTTGAAGAGCCAGTTGTTGAAGAACCCGTCGTGGAAGAAGTGGTTGCAGAGGTGCCAGAAATGGATACAGCGGCAGAAACCAAAACGACAAAAGAATCTGAAGCCTCAGCAGAAAAAGTTGAAGAAACACCAGTTTCTCCAGAAGCGATCTTAGAAGCTGTGCCTGAACCGGTTCCCGTTGAAGCCGATAAGAAGCATAAACACGATAAGAAAAAACAAAATAAGCCACCGGTTAAAGAAGAGCCAAAACATAAAGGCAAGCCTAAGCCAAAAGAAAAACAGTCTAAAAAGACGTTGGCTATGTCGGGTGACCAATCATTTGGTCGTCGTCGTCATAAAGGGCATAAAAAAGCTCATAACGCTGATAATGAACATGGTTTCCAAAAGCCGGTTGAAAAGCAAGTTAGAGAAGTGCCTTTAGGTGAAACGATTATAGTTTCTGAATTAGCTGATAAAATGGCGGTTAAGGCAACAGAGGTTATTAAAACCATGATGGGCTTCGGTTCAATGGTTACGATTAATCAGGTGCTTGACCAGGAAACAGCACAGCTGGTGGTCGAGGAAATGGGACATAAACCTGTTTTAGTCAATGAAAACCAGCTTGAAGATGATGTTGTGAACCAAGATTACGATGGTGAAACGGTTCAACGTTCACCTGTTGTCACCATTATGGGTCATGTTGACCATGGTAAAACATCGCTTTTGGATTACATTCGTAAAGCGAAAGTCGCTCACGGAGAGTCTGGTGGGATTACCCAGCATATCGGGGCTTACCATGTAGAAACAGGTCATGGTGGTGTCACCTTTATCGATACGCCAGGGCATGAAGCCTTTACGGCAATGCGTGCACGTGGTGCGAAAGTCACCGATGTGGTTGTCATTGTGGTTGCCGCTGATGATGGTGTGATGCCTCAAACCAAAGAAGCGATTCAACATGCTAAAGCGGCCAAGTTGGGAATGGTTATCGCCATTAACAAAATGGATAAAGAAGGGGCTAACCCTGATCGCGTGATGCAGGAATTGGTTTCTGAAGAAGTGGTTCCGGAAGAATGGGGTGGCGATACTCAATTTATTCGCGTATCAGCTAAATCTGGCGAAGGAATTGATGATTTACTGGATGCGATTCTACTGCAATCAGAAATTTTAGAACTGGAAGCACCGCTTGAAGGTCCTGCGAAAGGGGTGGTGGTTGAATCTCGACTTGATAAAGGTCGTGGTCCTGTTGCAACCGTTCTTGTTCAAGCGGGAACCTTGAAGAAAGGCGATATTGCTTTATGTGGTATGGAGTACGGACGTGTTCGTGCGCTGGTAAACGAAAGCGGTGAACAAGTTGACAGTGCAGGCCCTTCTATTCCGGTTGAAGTACTCGGGATGTCTGGTGTGCCGGTTGCTGGTGATGACATGATTACCGTCGAATCAGAGCGTAAAGCACGTGAAGTGGCTATGTTCCGTCAAAGTAAACATAAAGAGAAGAAAATCGCTCGTCAGCAGAAGTCTAAGTTGGATAACATGTTCAACAAGATGGAAGAAGGCGAAGTTCAGAATGTTAATATCATCCTGAAAGCGGACGTGCAAGGGTCGATTGAAGCCATTGTAGATGCATTGGTCAAGCTTTCCAACGATGAAGTTAAAGTCGCCGTGATTTCATCGGGTGTTGGTGGAATTACGGAAACAGATGCCAACTTAGCCGTCGCTTCTGATGCATTGATCTTCGGGTTTAATGTGCGTGCTGATGCGAAAGCCAAGCGCTTGATTGATAGCGAAGGTATTTTCTTGAAATATTACAGCGTTATCTATGAGATTGTTGATGAAGTGAAGCGTGCCGTTGAAGGTAAGCTTGCCCCTGACTTTAAAGAAGAAATTATTGGTGTTGCAGATGTTCGTGATGTCTTTAAAGCACCTAAGATTGGCTTGATTGCAGGGTGTATGGTGACAGAAGGTAACGTGAAACGTAATAACCCGATTCGCGTACTTCGTGATAATATTGTTATTTATCAAGGCGCACTAGAATCGCTTCGACGCTTTAAAGATGACGTGCCAGAAGTTCGTCAAGGCATGGAATGCGGTATTGGGGTTAAAGACTATAACGATGTTAAAGTCGGTGACCAGATTGAGGTTTATGAGCGCGTTGAAGTTAAGCGTACTTTAGACTAATTGACGTTCATACCTTGTTTAAAAGTACGTTACTTTTAAAATAACAAGGGTTGTATTATTTTTTCAGTGCCCCGTCCTCGGGGCATTGTTGTTTCTAGCTAATAAAAGAGAATCTTATTATGAATGAAGAAGTCAGTAGACCAACACGAGTGGCTTTAGAAATTCGCAAAACTTTAATGGAAATTTTACATCGAGATACAAAAGACCCTCGCTTAGAGAAGGTTAATATTACCGAATGTAAAGTTTCGAAAGATTTAAGTATTGCGACCGTCTATTTCACTATTATTGGTGTGAATGAAAAAGATCAACCTGCACAAGATGCGATTAAGGCGCTTGAAAAGGCGAAAGGGTTTTTTCGTACGGAAATTGGCAGACGAATGAATTTGCGTATTACCCCGGAAGTGCGCTTTTTTTACGATACCGTTGCAGAAAATGCGAGCCATATTGAAGAGTTGATTTTTAAAGCATTACATCAAAACAAGAAGTAACATTTTTTAACGTTAATAATCGTGGTAAGCATGGCAAAAAAACAGTGGCAAAAGGTGAATGGCATCGTTCTTTTGAACAAGCCGGAAGGCGTAACTTCAAATGGATTGCTCCAGCAGGTAAGACGGGTTTATAACGCCAAAAAAGCGGGGCACACAGGCGCTTTAGACCCTTTTGCTACCGGATTGTTGCCTATTTGTTTAGGAGAAGCCACTAAAGTTTCTGGATTGCTGTTGGATTCTGATAAACGCTATATTGCCACATTGCAATTAGGGATTGAAACGGATTCGGGCGATAAGGATGGTAACCCCTTAAGAACGATTCAAGTGCCGGCATTGAGTAAAGAAGTATTGGAAAAAGTCTTTAGTCAGTTCCTAGGCGACATTATGCAAGTGCCTCCCATGTATTCTGCGTTGAAGCATCAGGGGAAACCGTTATACGAGTATGCACGAAAAGGCATTGAAATTGAACGGGTGGCGCGCCCAATCCATATTTATGAACTTGAATTAATCGATTTCGATAAAACAGTCGTTCGCTTTGAGGTGTTGTGCTCTAAAGGCACTTATGTCAGAACCTTAGGGGAAGATATTGCCAAGGCTTTAGGAACGGTGGGTCACCTGGTTGCTTTACACCGAACACAGACCGGCGCGTTAAAAGCGGATGTAATGGCGAGCTTGGAAGAAATTGAGTTGAATAAAGAGATCTATCTACAACCGCTAGATCTTCCGTTAGAACACCTTCAAGCGATTCATCTCAATGCGGAAGATGCGGATAAAATTCTGCATGGCGGAAAGCTTGAAATGGATGAACCTAGAACACCGTTGGTGAGATTTTATGACTCGCATGCACGTTTTATTGGCGTGGGAGAGTGGCAGCAGGAAAAACAGCTCCTCAAGCCTAAAAGGTTATTCAATCTAGGTCCCATTGATCAGTCACCGCCTTAAAGGGGGATGATGGTGCGTTATAACCCGAAGTTGCCATTGGTGGATGCTCGTAGTTTTGAAGCCTTTCAAGAAAGTCATATCAAGGCAGCTACCCATTTGCCCTGGCCGGAATTGAAGCAGCGCATGAATGAGCTTCCAGCCAGACCCGCTAAGTTACAGCTGCTGGCAGACAATCTGTATCTAGAAGAAGCGCAGTCATTCTTGACTAAAAAAGGCTATGAAGTCAAATGGAGTCTACCTGCTTCAGACTATCAATCTTTTGTTAAAAATTCACCAGGCCTGGCTGTTTCTGGAACTGAATCTTATGTTTTATGGTCTCCCAGTCCATTGGTTGAAGCATTTGTCACAGAGTATGCAGATACCCCCCTTTCTGGAGCAAACTTATCGGCTTTGGATATTGGCTGTGGTGGTGGGCGAGATGCGGTGTATTTGTCGATGAAAGGATGGGACGTTACCGGAATTGATCATAAAGAAACAGTGATACAACGCGCCAAGCAATTAGCGAACTTTCATCAGCAGAATATCGATTGGAAAACCTGTTCGGTTAAAATTCCGGGGTGCCTTCCTTGTCAACCCGTTGATCTGATTGTGGTTATTCGATATCTCAATCGAGAGTTGTTTGACGCTATTAAAGCGTTGTTAAAACCGAAAGGATATTTGGTATTTCAAACCTTTGTAGAAGGCGTTGAAGCATTTGAATCCCCTAAAAACCCAAATTATATTTTGAAAAAAGGGGAGTTGGCAAAAACCTTTGAAGATTTTTGTATAATTGTTGATAGAATAGACACACTCAATGATGGCCGCCCAGTGGCATCTTTCATTGCTCAAAAGATAAAATAAAAGATTAGAAAGAGATTGATACTATGTTAAATATGACGGCTTCCGAATTGTTCGATTATTTCCAAGACAATGCAATTTGTGACTCATTAACGCGTTCAGATGTGGAAGTGATGAGTGAGTTTTTACAAGAAAAGAATTTGAAAAAAGGCGATGTCATTTTTGACATGGGAGATGTCGGAGATTCCATGTTTTTTATTGTTAAAGGGAAAGTCGCATTTACAACGACTGATGGGCAAGACGAAGCAGAAGTAGGGGTACAAGGCCCAGGTAACTTGATTGGGGAAATGTCTTTCTTTGACAGAAAGCCTCGTATGTTAAAAATGTCTGCAAGATCAAAAGAAGTGACGTTGTTAGAAATCAAACGTCCGATGTATGATCGCTTAAAAGTAGAACATCCCTATATTGCGGTAAACCTAGTTGAGAATGCCGTGGTGAGCCTCGATCACTTAGTGCGAGCACTGAGTAATGATGTTTCCCATTTTGAGCACTATATGGTTGGGTTTGGACGTCATTAATTCTGATTTTATTGATTAGAATCGTAGACAAAACAGGAAGGGCGTGTATAATACGTTCTTTCATTTCTGCCATCGGTTGCGGAATGAGATATTTTTTAACCGATTTATCAAGGATAAAAGTTATGTTAACACCCGAAGACAAAGCAGCAATCGTTGCTGAATATGCAACTTTAGAAGGCGATACAGGTTCTCCAGAAGTACAGGTTGCGCTATTAACGCACCGTATCACTTACCTAACGGAACATTTTAAAAGCCATATTCATGACAACCACTCACGTACAGGTCTTTTACGTTTAGTAAGCCGTCGTCGTAAATTGCTTGATTATCTGCATAAGAAAAATGCACAAAGATATTTTGACTTGATTAAAAAGCTTGGTCTGCGTAAGTAAGACCTCTCAAGCAGAAAAAAGCCCCGCATTGCGGGGTTTTTTTTTAACTGAATAAAACTGAGTTTTTGCGATAAATCTTGCTCTGTGTGTTGTTTGCTGCGGGATTTGTTGTAAAATGTTTCAGCGTTTAATTTATTATTTTTACGACCCAGGCCGGAAACCGTTTTAAGCCTGAATCCTCAGCTGTTTTAGTGTATAAAATCGCTGAGGATTCAGGTTTCATTGGCTAGGTAGGTCGTTGATACGAGTCCTCGTATCCAACCTGACAAGGAATGATGTTATGTCTAAGTTTACCAAGTCTTTTCAATATGGAAAGCATGAAGTTCGTTTTGAAACCGGAGAAATTGCACGCCAAGCCGATGGTGCGGTGATGGTTTCAATGGGTGATACCCAATTATTGGTTACGGTTGTGGGAGCCAAAAGCGCAAAAGAAGGTCAAGACTTCTTTCCATTAACGGTTCAGTATCAAGAGAAAGCTTATTCTGCAGGTCGTATTCCAGGGGGGTTCTTAAAGCGTGAAGGGCGTCCTTCTGAAAAAGAAACGTTGACGTCTCGTTTAATCGATCGTCCGATCCGCCCTTTATTCCCAAAAGGCTTTATGAATGAAGTACAAGTCATTGCAATGGTTGTGTCTTTAGATCCTGAAATTGGAACCGAAGTCCCTGCAATGCTGGGAACCTCTGCCGCTTTAGCGATTTCTGGCATTCCATTTGAAGGCCCGATTGGCGCTGCGGTTGTCGGGTATAAAGACAATGGCTATATTTTGAACCCATCCAGTGAAGAGCTTAAAGCGTCAGACTTAGAGCTGAGTGTTGCAGGAACTGCAGATGCGGTATTAATGGTTGAATCCGAAGCGGCCGAACTCTCTGAAGACGTGATGTTAGGCGCAGTAGTGTTCGGACATGAACAAATGCAAGTGGCCATTGAGGCGATTAACGAACTTAAATCCGAAGCAGGTAAACCGACTTGGGATTGGAAACCCGCTGCAGAAAATACCGAATTAAAAGAAAAAGTCTTTGATATGATTCGTTCAGATGTCGAAGCGGCGTATAACATTGCCGATAAAATGGAACGTTATGCTGCGATTGATGCTGCAAAAGCCAAAATCATGGATGCGTTAGCGGTGACTGAAGAAAACGCGAATGGTTATGATGCCGGAGAAATCGACAAAATGGTCGGTAAACTGCAGAAAGAAATTGTTCGTGGTCGTATTATTGCTGGAGAACCACGTATTGATGGTCGTGATACACAAACAATCCGAAACATTGACTGTAAAGTTGGCATTCTGCCAAAAGTACACGGATCGGCTTTGTTTACTCGGGGAGAAACACAAGCGATTGTTGTGACCACCTTAGGAACAGAAAAAGACGCTAAGATGGTCGATGACTTAACAGGGTCTTATAACGATCGTTTCATGCTACATTATAACTTTCCTCCTTATTCAGTCGGAGAGTGTGGTCGCGTTGGTACACCGGGTCGTCGTGAAATTGGTCATGGTATGTTGGCACGTCGTGGGGTTGCTGCCTTGCTACCGACAGCAGAAGAATTTCCTTATACCATTCGTGTGGTGTCAGAGATTACCGAATCAAATGGTTCTTCTTCAATGGCAACAGTGTGTGGGACGTCAATGTCCTTGATGCATGCCGGTGTTCCTGTCGCAGCACCGATTGCTGGGATTGCAATGGGATTGGTTAAAGAAGAATCAGGTTTTGCCGTTTTGTCAGATATCCTTGGAGATGAAGATCATCTAGGGGATATGGACTTTAAAGTTGCAGGAACCGAGCAAGGTGTTACTGCACTGCAAATGGATATCAAGATCACCGGGATTACACAAGAAATCATGCAGATTGCTTTAAAACAAGCCAAAGACGGGCGTTTACACATCTTAAAAGAAATGGAGAAGGCAATTGGTTCTTCAAACGAGGATGTGGCGACGACAGCGCCTCGTTTCTTTACCGTGAAAGTGAAGCCTGAAAAAGTCCGTGAAATCATCGGTAAAGGTGGCGCAACCATTCGTTCGATTACGGAAGAAACAGGCGTGACCATCGAGATTGATGATGATGGTAACGTCAAAATTGCCGCGGTAGACGATGAGTCAGCTAATGCGGCTAAAGCGCGCATTGCACAAATTACAGCGGAACCTGAAATTGGTAAGGTCTACGATGCCAAAGTGGTTAAAATTGTTGATTTCGGTGCTTTCGTTTCTTATATGCCTGGCCGTGAAGGTCTGGTTCACGTCTCTCAAATTGCGGATGAACGTGTTGAAGACGTAAATGAATACTTAAAAGAAGGACAAGAAATTAAGGTTCGTCTGACCGATGTTGATAAACAAGGTCGTGTTAAATTGTCCATAAAGGCAGTTTAAGCATTTACGGATTCTTTTTTGTACGCCACAAAAAAGTTTCGTACCATTTAAAAGGCCGTTTCAACGGCCTTTTTCGCATGTCTAATCAATAAGAAGAGTTTATATGTCAAAACACCACCCAGCGTTTGAATTTATTAATGAACACGTTATTGAATCGTTGAACATCACGGTTCAGCATTTTAAACACAAGGTCACAGGAGCAGAGCATTATCACCTTTCTGCAGATGATCCTCAGAATGTGTTTATGGTGGCTTTAAGAACGGTTCCAATGGATTCAAGCGGGGTTGCACATATCTTGGAACATACGGTTTTATGTGGTAGCGAAAAATATCCGGTTCGGGACCCTTTCTTTATGATGATTCGCCGTTCTTTGAATACCTTTATGAATGCTTTTACCTCGAGTGATTGGACGGCTTATCCGTTTGCGACAGAAAATAGAAAAGACTTTGATAATCTTTTGCAAGTCTATATGGATGCAGTGTTTTTTCCAAATATTGACCCGTTAGATTTTGCACAAGAAGGACATCGTTTAGAGTTTGAAGAAATGGACAACCCTCGTTCTGATTTGACCTATAAAGGAGTGGTTTTTAATGAGATGAAAGGAGCGATGAGTTCTCCTGTCGCGACCTTATGGCAACAATTTTCGAGTGAATTATATCCCACTTCAACTTATCACTATAACAGTGGCGGGGACCCTAAAGACATTCCTGCCTTAACGTACGAGCAGCTCGTTGAATTCCATCGTTTTCATTATCATCCGTCTAATGCGGTTTTCTTAACGTATGGTGATATTCCTGCTCAAACGCATCAAGCTGACTTTGAATCATTGGCTTTACGTCGTTTTGATGAAAAGGTACCTAAAATTAGGGTGACCAATGAAGAGCGTTATGCCGCACCTAAATCCGTCACCGGAAAATATGCGTTAAATGAAGAGTCTTTAAGCCAGAAAACCCATGTTGTTTTAGGCTGGTTGCTGGGTGAAAATAAAAACCCGATGGATGTTTTAAAAGGACACTTGTTGTCTGCCGTTTTATTGGATAACAGCGCCTCGCCATTAAGGCAAGCGATGGAAGAGTCTGATTTGGCAGCAGCACCCTCTCCGTTATGTGGACTGGAAGATTCCAATAAGGAAATGGCTTTTATTGCCGGAGTTCAAGGCTCTGAAGCGGAACATGCTGAAGCCATTGAAGCGTTGATTATTGAGACCTTGCAAAACATCGTTAAAGAAGGCATTGATACTGAACAAGTAGAAGCCATGTTGCACCAACTTGAGTTCTCACAACGTGAAATCGGTGGGGATAGCTATCCTTACGGGCTTCAGCTTATTATGCAGGCTTTGTCTGGTACCATGCATGAAGGAGATCCAATTGCTTTATTGGATACCAATGCCGCATTACAGCAGCTTAGAAAAGATGTTGAAAACCCAAGATTTATTCCTGACTTGATTCAAAACTGGATTTTGGATAACCCGCATCGAGTGCGCTATACACTCGAGCCGGATGAGTCGTTATCCGCACAGGAAGAAGCAGCAGAAAAAGCAAAATTGGCTGACATTCAGGCGCATTTATCTGATGAAGAAAAACAAAAAATCATTGCTCAATCGTTGGCTTTAAAAGCACGACAAGAGCAAGACGATGATGCATCCATTCTGCCAGAAGTTACCAAAGAAGATGTACCTGCGGAGATTAAAAACATCCGCCCAACGAAAAAAACAGACACGCCATTAATGACAGCGTATCAAGCAGGAACAAACGGGTTGACTTACCAACAATTGATTGTGGATTTACCTGATTTTTCTGAGCAAGAAAAAAACGTTTTGCCATTGTTTAATGCTTGCTTGGCAGAGTTAGGGTCAGCAGACCGGGATTATTTACAAACCCAATCACTGCAGGCAGCGGTGACGGGCGGACTTTCTGCTCGTTCTACGGTTCGAGCTGATTTAAATGATATCGATCAGTTTCACAGTCATTTTATTTTGTCTGGAAAAGCTTTGAACACCCACCAAGCGGATTTGGCAAATCTTATGATGGAAACATTAGGAGAAGCACGTTTTGATGAACATGCTCGTATTCGTGATCTAGTGGGGCAGATTCGAGCATCGGTTGACCAAGGAGTAACGGGGAATGGACATGGATTGGCAATGTCAGCAGCCAATCAAAATGCATCCCCTGTGGCAAACTGGAACTTTAAGCGTTCAGGCTTTGCAGGGATTCAAGCCATCAAGTCGATTTACGAAGGATTATCGGAGGATAATCAATTAGAAATTCTGTCTGATCAGTTTCAATCGATTCAACAAAAATTGCTGAACTCCGTTAAGCAATCGTTGGTTATTTCGGATGAAGAAGGACTGGATGCAGCGATTGAAAGCGTCTCTGGTTGGCAATCAATGATGAACGATACCTCGAATGCGGGCGGATTAGCGTTGGCGTCATCACATGAAAAAATTCACCAGGCCTGGGTGACCAGTACCCAAGTGAACTTCTGTGCCAAGTCTTATCCTGCAGTGCCAGCTGGGCATGAAGATGCACCGAAATTATCGGTATTAGGAGCGTGTCTACGTAATGGTTTTTTACATTCCCAGATTCGTGAAAAAGGGGGGGCTTATGGCGGAGGCGCCACATTTAATGCCGAGGCGGGAGCTTTTGTATTTTATTCTTACCGTGATCCGAGATTGTTGGAAACCTTGTCTGATTTCGATCGTTCTTTGCAATGGATTATGAGTAATGAGGCTACACAAGCCAAAGTAGATGAAGCCATTCTGAACGTCATCAGTGCGATGGATAAGCCTGGTTCTCCGGCTGGCGAAGCGAGAAAGGCTTTTTATCAAGACCTTTATGGACGAAGTCATGATATCCGCATGAAGCATCGGCAAGGTGTCCTAGAGACCACTTTGGAAGATTTACGTCGTGTTGCCAGACACTATTTGGTGCCTGAGAAATCCTCTTCTGCTGTCTTAACCCATACCGGAACGATCGACAGTCTCAAAAATGAAGAATTTGAAATCATTACATTGTAAAAAGGATATTTGTGTTTAAGAAGATAACGCTCTTTTTGCTACTTTCTGTTGTGTTGTCGGGATGTAGCAATGACTTAATTCGACCTGATGACAAACATATCGAAGCGATGATTCAAGTGAATACGGAAGTATCCGAACAGCATATTTTATTGCTTAAAATAAAAAGCTGGATGCAATCCCGTAGCACTGTTGCCGGTGACCAGGTTAAGTATTTGAATATGACGGATCATCAGGTGAATGGCAAAGGTGTGGTAACCACTGAAATTCGTGGCAAGGATTTGCACACGCAATATTTACTTACCGTAAAAGTGATTTCGTCGAGTTTGATTCAATTCGAGACACGAGACTTTGTCGATTTACCCGGTGCAAGATACGGAGAATCAGATCGCGCAGAAGTGTTTCATAACGCCATTAAACCTAACATTATGGCAGTAGTTGAAGCATTAGATCTGTATTTAAATGAAGATGATTCTCTTTAGAGCAGTTGCTGGTTAAAACGCTTTAAAGCCTTTTAACCGTCTATGATTTAACTTATTGAATGACTTCAATAAACTGCAAGTTCCACAAGTCGTATAACAATGCCTGGTTACCTGAATGATTCAAGTAAGATTTAAGCTTTGTTTGATCTATAAAGCGTTGGTTACATAAACAACGAATAAAATCCGCTTCAGCTTGAAAAACTTGCCATTCTGCACTGTTAATATAGAGTTTAACCTGGTTTGGGTTAAATTCAGTATAAGCAAATCGGCAGACAGCATCCCTTAAAACACCTTCCGCATCTTGTAATGCTTCAACAAAGGTTTCTTGTGGACACCTTTCCGTTTCACTAAGTGGATTAGGTAATAACTGTGATGCTCCTTGATCCAGTTGTGTCGCGAAACGGCCAAACCAGTTTTTTAGCGCATCTTCATTTTCCAATGCTGATGTAAGCAGTATTTTCGCCTGTTGCCAACTGCCTTCTGAAATCTGTCCAGGTGCCGTGTTTTGCCAATCAGGGTCTTGGTAAAGTGCTTGAAACTGTTGTGTTTCTGCTAAATAATCACCAAAGCTGTCCCATAGCTCTAAGCCACGATACGTTCGATACCCAATTGAGAAGGTCATACAATCATCCGTCAAGCCGACACCATGATGCCCCCATTTAGGCGGAATATAAAGAATATCACCTGGTTGGCAGACATATTCATCTTCAACCACGAATCGTTTCATTAACCGTAAATCGACCCCTTCAATATAATTAGCTTCTTCGCAGTCTTTCGCAGTGAGCTGCCAGCGTCGTTCACCTTGTGCTTGTAATAAAAACACATCATAATGATCAAAGTGAGGGCCAACGTTGCCCCCTTCGGTTGCATAGCTGACCATAATGTCATCAATTCGCCAACTTGGAATGAAATCAAATTCATTCAGCAATTCCGTCACTTCAGGCAATAAACGATCCATACCTTGAACTAATAAGGTCCAATTCTTTTCCGGTAAATTTTGATAAATTGCTTCGTCAAAAGGTCCTTTTTTGAGTTCATAATTTTTTGAATCGTGCTGAATCACAATTCGGCTTTCAACCTCGTCTTCTAAAGAAAGGCCGGCCAGTTCTTCAGCGCTGATCGGTGGCGAAAAATCTGGCAAGGCATTACGTATTAAAAGCGGTTTTTGCTGCCAATATTCAGAAAGGAAGGTTTCTTTATCTAAAGGGTCGAAATGAATCATAATAACTGTAAAACTCGTATTAAATATGGGTGCATTATAGCGTTTTAAACCCCATTGATATAGACTATTTAGAGGCGTTTCATGATTCCTGATTCGGCATTCAGATGAAGCAAAAACCGTTGAAATATAATTTTTGGGATTGATATGAATACTCAACATAAAACCTGGTTAAGTGGCGTTCTCTTTCTAATTGTCATTGCTGTGGCCGTTTCGATTTACCTCAAGGAGATGCCTGCAAATTTGCCTGATGATATCGTTAAGGTGAATGGGCGAACTGAAGCCGATCATTATTTAGCGTCAACCAAAGTATCTGGAAAAATTTTGAAGGTTTTGGTTCGTGAAGGGGATGAAGTCAGAAAAGACCAGGTTTTAGCCGTTTTAGATGATGCTCAGGTGAGAGCAAAAGTTACTCAAGCTGCGGCGGCTTATGGTGCGGCACAAGCACGATTAAAGGCTGCAAAAACGGGATTGAAAGTCTTGAAAATGCAAGTGCCTTTACAAATTGCAACGGCTGAATCCACTGTGAAACACAGCAAAGCAGTTTTGAACAGTGCGGCTGAAAATGCTCAGCAGGCAAAAATTGATGAACGACGTTATGCCAGCCTGTATGAGAAGGGTACGATTCAAAAACATCAACATGAGTCAGCAGCGTTGGCGAAGAAAATTGCAGACGACAATGTTTTGATTGCAAAAGCGGCGATTAATAAAGCACAAAAAGCACTCAATGAAGCCAAATTGGGATGGCAACAGATTGAAGCCCAGCAAGATGAAGTGAATGCGGTCAAAGCGGAAAACTTACAGGCTCAAGCCGCATTAATGGAAGCGATGAGCGTGTTTGAAGACATGAAAATCAAAGCCCCCACCGAGGGTGTCATCACGACCAAGTTAATCAACGAGGGTGAAGTCATTGCCTCAGGTGCTGGCTTGTTTGATATTGTGAACTTAAACCAGGTTTATCTAAAAGGCTATATTGCCGAGAACAAGGTAGGATTGGTGCATTTAGACCAAAAAGCGACGATTAAAATTGATTCCATGCCGGAACACAATTTTCCAGCCACTATTCGATACATTGCTTCAGAAACAGAATTTACCCCGAAAGAAGTTCAAACTCAAGATGAGCGCGTTAAGCTGGTTTACGCGATCAAATTGTATCTTGACGATAACCCGAAAAAAAGAATTACGCCGGGGCTTCCGGCTGATGCTTATATTCAGGTGAAATAAGATGCGCTTTGCAGTTCAAGCAAATCAAGTCACCAAATGCTATCGAAAAAAAATGGCGATAGATAACATCTCTATTGACATTCGAACGGGTGAAATTTATGGCTTAATTGGACCGGATGGCGCTGGAAAAAGTACACTGATGCAATCCATTGCTGGGGTGTTAACGTATGATTCAGGAGAGATTCATGTCTTCGACCAACGCATTGATTCGGAAAAATCGGCAGAAAAGATAAAACATCGTATTGGTTTTATGCCACAAGGATTAGGTTTAAACCTGTATCCGGAGTTAAGCATTGAAGAGAATATCGACTTCTTTGCGAACTTGAGAGGGGTGTCAGCTGAGTTGCTGGCACAGCGCAAAGACATGTTGTTATCGGTTTCAAAGCTCTCCTCTTTTAAAGCACGGCTTATGAAAAATCTTTCTGGTGGAATGAAGCAGAAGCTGGGTCTGGTCTGTACCTTGATTCATCAGCCTGAGTTGATTATTTTGGATGAACCAACCACTGGGGTTGATCCTATTTCACGCCGAGATTTCTGGGAAATGCTGAATCGTTTGGTGATGGAAGAAGGGATGACGGCTTTGGTTTCAACCGCGTATATGGATGAAGCCAGTCGTTTTCACCGCTTGAGTGTAATGCACCAAGGAAACGTTCTGGAACAGGGCAGTGCCGATGAAATTGTTGCTAAGTCTCCTGGTTGGGTGGTTGAAATTGAAACGACTTGTGTTAGCGAGGTGTTGGCACAACTCAATACAAAATTTGAAACGGTTGAACAGTTAGGGAGAATGGTTCGGTTGGTTGTCTTTGATCAAGACAAAAACACCATTGAATCGGTTCTTAAAAATTTACAGAATTCAGTAGAAATGCAATGGCATTTTTTACCCATTGGTTTGGAAGAGTTTTTTATACAGCAGCTGAAAAATCATTCAGGTACGGCTGCAAACCAGCTACAAAAACAACCTGATCTTACCCCAAAATCTCAGACTAAAAATAATGCTTCGGGCTCTGATGCGCTCATCAAAGCGGAGAATCTCGTTCGCCGATTTGGTGATTTTACTGCGGCGGATCAAGTCAGCTTTGAGGTCAGGCCGGGTGAAATTTTTGGATTATTGGGCGCCAACGGTGCTGGGAAAAGTACTGTAATCAAGATGTTGACGGGCATTCTTCCGCCGACAGAGGGGGCAGGTTTTGTGGCCAATCAAAACATGGCGCATTCAGGCATGGCCATTAAAGAAAGCATTGGTTATATGTCGCAAGCATTTTCGTTATATCTAGACTTAACCGTGTTGGAAAACATTAAACTGTTCGGTCGTATTTATGGCTTAAGCGGTCGGAAGTTAAGAGAACGTATCGATTGGGTCATACAGATCGGGCACTTACAGTCGGTACAAGATGACCCGGCAGGCAGTTTACCGATGGGAAAGAGACAGAGATTAGCTTTGGGGTGTGCTTTAATTCATCAGCCTAAAGTACTTTTTTTAGATGAACCGACATCCGGAGTTGACCCGATTGGCCGATCCGAGTTTTGGCGTATTTTAGTGAATTTAGCGTCGGAATTAGAAGTAGCGATTTTAATCACGACGCACTATATGCTAGAAGCTGAACATTGTCATCGCTTAGCGTTAATGCAGGCTGGAAAAGTCGTTGCTTATGATACGCCTTATGCATTAAAGCAATCGCTTAAAAACCGAAAAGGGGAAGTGTTGAGTTTTAAAGTAACACAGCCTTATCAAGCGTTATCTTGTCTGCAAAAGGCGGGTTATAAAGATATATCTTTATTTGGAAATCGATTGCAGCTGTTCTCAAAAAATATTGATAAAACTTCATTGGAAGTAATTAATTTGTTAAAAAACAATCAGATAGAGATAAAAGATACAATACGACTTCAACCTTCTTTAGAAGACGTTTTTGTGGATAAAATTGAAACAGCTATTGCTAAACATACACTCAGTTAGGAAAAAATTCCATGAAGATTCACACGATACTGACGTTATCGAAAAAGGAATGGCTGGAAATTTGGCGTGATCGGGTATATTTCACAATGGCGTTTATTTTTCCGTTTGTGATGATGATAGTACTTGGTTTCGGGATGAGTTTTGATGTAGAAAAAATGCCGTTTGTCATTGTTGATTATGACCAGTCGGATCTGAGTCGAGAATATACCCATAAGTTTATCAGTTCTCGTTATTTTGATTATAAAGGGCACTTAAAAAAAACGTCGGATGCGGATCGGTTGATTGCCAAAGCAGACGTCCGATTCTTACTTGTAATTCCTCCGGAATTTTCTAAGAATTTAAAGCAAGGGAAACCGACTAATGCTCAAGCCCAAATTGACGGACAGTTTACTTATCGGGCATCCATGGTTAAAGGGTATGTCAGTGCCATCACCGCGCATTTTAATTCAGAATTAATGCAAGATTGGTTCGCTAAAAAACGAGGAATTTCTAAACAAGAACTTAAAGCGATGTTAACTCCCGTTACCTTGCAAACCCATTATTTATATAACAATGAACTGAAAAGTATCTGGTCAACTGGGACAGGCATGATTATGTTGGTGATGTTAGTCGCTCCTGCCATGCTGGCTGCGCTGGGTGTTGTTCGAGAAAAGGAAACCGGATCAATTTTTAATATTTATGCATCCACAGTCACGCCTGCCGAATTCATTACAGGCAAAATTTTGCCTTATATCTTAATTTCCTATATCAATATATCCATTCTCAGTTTGGCGGCGGTGCTGTTGTTTGAGGCTCCTTTCAAAGGGGAGGTGTCAGTATTACTGGTGAGCAACCTATTATATGTTGCCAGTGCGGCAGCAATTGGGCTGGTGATTTCGACCTTTGTAAAGTCACAAGCGGCGGCGGCCTTAATTGCCATGATTGGAACGATGATCCCTGCCATGATGTATTCTGGTTTGATGATGCCGGTCGCATCCATGGCTGCTGAAGCCAAAGTAGAAGCCCATGCTTTCCCTGCAATGTATCAATTGGAAATTCTCTGGGGCACCTATTTAAAAGGTCAGGGGTGGCAGGAACTCTGGCTGAATTTAGTTATCATTGCTGGGTTCTTTCTGCTTTACTGGTTCATTGCGGTTGTGCGATTCCATAAGAGGGTTAAAGCATGAGGTGGCTTTGGTGGCGTCGCATTTTTGCATTAACACAGAAGGAACTACTACAGTTCAGCCGGGATTTGATTTTGGTGGTTGCGACAATTTATTTCTTTACCGGAGAAGTTTACATTGCAGGAAAAGGGGTCAGCTTAGAACTGGTTAAAGCACCGATTGGTTATATGGATCACGATCAATCGTTAGCCAGTAGGGAGTGGTTAAATAAACTACGGCCACCGTATTTTGATGTCAAAGGCCAGATTGCAGAAGAAACTACAGCCTTAACCTTGCTCGATAACAGTCAATTACTTGGTGTGATAGATATTCCCCCCAATTTTCAAAGAGATTTACTAAAGGGGAGGCCGACCGAAGTGGGCTTTCAACTGGATGGGAGTAATGTTGTTTTAGGGAATTTAGCCAACAGTTATACTGGGTTGGCCAATGCTTACTTTAACCAGGAATGGATGCTCAAACAAATGAAAGTAACCGCAGCACAAGCTTTGGAAGTGCCCAGAGTGGATCTGCGCCAGATGATTTTATTTAACCCGGAAGGGAATAATGCCTGGTTTATGTCCATTTCTGAAATGATGACAGTCATGACCATGCTGTCGTTGTTCTTAACGGCGGCCATTGTGGTGAAAGAAAAAGAACGTGGCACCATTGAACAACTTTCAATTGCACCGCTGACACCGTTACAGATTTTATTGCCGAAAATTCTCGCGGTTGAATTAATTTTGCTGTGTGGTATTGCGTTGTCGATTTTTGTGGTTCTTTTACCCGTCTTTAAGGTGCCTTTTCAGGGCAGCTTTTTGTTGTTTTTCCTAGTGTCGGCTGTTTATGTCTATGCGGTTTCCGGATTGGGATTGTTTATCGCTACCATCAGTAAAAACCTGGCTCAAGTCATGATTATTTCGATTTTATTGCTGATGCCGATTATTTTATTGTCGGGCGCGTTTACGCCACCTGAAGCGATGCCGGAGTGGGAACAAGCTTTGATTTGGTTGTCGCCGTTGTATTATTACATCAATATGGGCTATGGCATTATTCTGAAAGGGTCTGGCCTGGAGATTATTTGGCAGAATTTATTGGCGTTGTTTGCTTTAGGTACCGTGCTGTTTTTATTTGGCATTCGCCAGTTTAAGAAACAATTTTCAGCGTAAACGACTTTGTTAAAGGCTTTTAAAAAAATATAAAAAAACCCGATTAAATCGGGTTTGTAAAATACAGCAATAGAAGGACAGCTTAGCGACCTTTTAACATGGTTAACGCCAGCTCGATATTTTGAGCTTGTTGTGCGGCATTCCCGATATAAGAAGCAGGTGTCATTTCTTTTAAACTTTTCTTCGCATCTTCAGGTAAATCCAGAGTATCGACGAAATCTTGCATGATTTGTTTGTTGACGCGACGTCCGCGCGTTAACTCTTTCAGTTTTTCATATGGTTTTTCAATGCCATAACGGCGCATGACCGTTTGAATCGCTTCTGCCAAGACTTCCCAATTATTATCCAAGTCATCTGCCATGGCTTGTGCATTCACATCCAGCTTATTCAAGCCTTTTAAAGTTGCTTGCAATGAAATCATGGTGTGTGCAACCCCAACACCTAAGTTACGGAGTACGGTTGAATCCGTCAAGTCACGCTGCCAGCGAGAAATTGGGAGTTTTTGACCCAGATGGTCAAAGATGGCATTGGCAATACCCAAATTTCCTTCTGAGTTTTCAAAATCAATTGGGTTGACCTTATGTGGCATGGTGGAAGATCCGATTTCACCTGCCACTGTTTTTTGTTTGAAGAAGCCGATTGAGATATAACTCCAGATATCACGATCGAAATCAATCAGAATTGTGTTGAAACGCTGCATGGTATGGAAATACTCAGCAATGTAATCATGTGGTTCAATCTGAATGGTATATGGGTTCCAAGCCAACCCTAAGCTTTGCACGAACTGTTCAGTCAGTTCGTACCAGTTGATAGATGGGTATGCAGCCAAATGAGCGTTGTAGTTCCCGGTCGCACCATTGATTTTACCCATGATTTGAACATTCATAAGCTGTTTGATTTGGCGCTGTAAACGGTAAGCAACGTTGGCAAACTCTTTCCCTGCGGTGGTTGGAGAAGCAGGTTGACCATGTGTGCGAGACATCATTGGAATGTCAGCCATTTCCGTTGCCATTTCAGAAATTTTATCAACTACCGTTTGCATTTCAGGCACGATCACCGTGGCGCGCGCATCTTTCAGCATTAACGCATAGGCCAGGTTGTTGATGTCTTCGGACGTACAAGCAAAATGAACAAATTCTCCAATGGCATTCAATTCCGCATTGTCACCAAAATGTTCTTTGATTAAGTATTCAACCGCTTTCACATCATGGTTTGTCGTGCGCTCGATTTCTTTAACGCGCTGCGCCATTTCCAAAGAAAATTCATCCACCAGTTTTAGTAAATGGTTTTCAGCTTCAGAACTGAGTGGCGGCACTTCAGGAATTCCAGGGTGATTTGCCAGCATACGTAACCAAGAAACTTCAACCTTGACACGGTTTTTAATCAAACCATATTCACTGAAAATTTCTTTTAAGCTTGATAAACGTGCCCCATAACGTCCATCAACGGGCGAAATAGCGGTCAATTCTGAAAGTTGCATGCGTTCGTTCCTTTTCAATCTAATTAATGGCGCACATTATACCCGAAAACAGGGACTTTTTTGGCTTTTGAAATCAGTCTTTAAAATGGCTGTGCTAAACTCATCTCTTTACGTTAAAATTCTGTATTAAGTGTTTGATATAAAATTAAATAAAGGTCTTGTTGGCAATGTTGAATCCAGTGGTACAAGAAGAAAAAACCGGCTGTGGTATTGCCGCTTCAGCCGCCATTGCAGGGTTGACTTACTCGCAAGCCAAAAAAGTGGCGAATCAACTGGGCATTGATGCAGCGGATAAAAGCTTATGGTCAGACACAAAGGCGGTTCAACGTTTGTTAACAGCGTTGGGCAACAAAGTGGCGAATGAAACGGTTCCTTTTACAGATTGGGAAACGTTACCCGACTGTGCTTTACTGGCGATTAAATGGCATTTGGCACAAGACGTACCTTTCTGGCATTGGGTGGTGTTTGTACGAGAAGGGCCGCAGACGTATGTGCTTGATTCTAAAAAAGGCCTGAAAACACCCGTTCGAACAGATTTCGGACGAATGCATCCGAAATGGTTTTTAGTCGTTTCTTTGAGTTAATAATCGACAATCGCTGTGTTCAAAAACGGCCAGGCCTGGCTGTTTTTAACGATAAGAGTAAATGAACTCGACTTGAAGATCGCAAACCGGCATTTTGTCTCCCCGCGCCTGGGAGGCTATCTCTATAGCGTCAGTTGCATCATAACCGTGTTCTATCATTAAACTAATTGCGACGGTTCCGGCTCGACCACGCCCACCCTGGCAATGAATGGCGATGTGGCAGCCTTTTGCGAGCTGTTGTTTTAATTTCTGATTTAATTCTTTTAAAGCCGAGACATCGGGCACGCCCATATCTTTGATTGGAAAGTGAGTAAATGCGATTTGGTGAGCATCACAGATATTAGCTTCTTCCGTCATTTGAAAGGCTTCAACCTCTGTCGGTTTTAAAAGGCTGACCACGTGCGTGACGCCTTGTTTTTTGTAGGAAAGAATGTCTTGCTGTAATTTTTCTGCGCGGGGGTTTCGGCATGACCGATAGGGTTCCATTACTTAAACCACAAATGGGGGTAAAGCTCTGTCTTCAATTGTTTTTCCAGGCTATTGATTTTATTATTAAGTTTTGGGGTGGTTTAAATAGGGGATGTGCGCTAAACAGTCTTCTGCATAATCATCAATCATTTGTTTTTCTTGCTGAATAAAGTTGGTCAACCCTTCGGGGAAAGGATTTTGTTTCACCCAGTGCGTTGAGCGCATTTTAACGGGCACAAACCCGCGTGCAATTTTATGTTCACCGCCTGCACCGGGTTCGAAAACGCGCAAGCCTTTTTGGATGGCATAGTCGATGCCTTGGTAAAAACAGGTTTCGAAGTGCAGGTTTTTGATATTTTCAGTGCAGCCCCAGTGACGCCCATATAACGTGGTGTCGGATTCAAACATTAAAGCCCCTGCAACACGGTCATTATTTTGATCGGCGAGTACCAATACAATTTGTTCAGGTATCGCCTTGGCAATGGCTTTGAAAAAACCTAAGTTGAAAGTGGGCGTACTCCATTTTTCGATAAACGTTTTTTGATAGAAAAAATCAAAAAATTCCCAATCCTCCTCTGTGGCTGTGTGCCCATTCAGAACTCGAAACGTAATGCCATTATTACGTATGGATTGGCGCTCTTGTTTGATGTTTTTACGTTTTTTGCCTTTTAAGGTGGCGAGAAAATCGTCAAAGTTTTTAAAGCCTTGGTTGAACCAATGAAATTGGCAGTCATGTCGAAAATAAAAGTCAGGCAAAGCAAGCGCTTCAATTTGGTGTTGTTGTTCTGTTTCGGCAAACAGCACGTGTAGGCTGCTCATGTCCCATTCGATAGCTAGGCTTTGGCTGGCTTGAATTAAAGTTGAGAGTAGCTTTTCTTGGCTTACCAGCTCCACTTCCGAATCAATTAAGAAGCGCTGCCCTTGCGCGGGGGTATAAGGTACGGCTGAAACCAGTTTGGGATAGTACTCTAATCCGACCTGATGCCATGCTTGTTCCCAGGCCTGGTCAAAAACAAATTCACCATAGTTGTTGTGCTTTTCATAAAGCGGTAGCGCCGCCACAATTTTATCTAGGTAGGACAGGGTAATATGGTGTGGAATCCAGCCGAATTTTTCACCGACACATTGGTGTGTTTCCATGGCGGATAAAAACGCATGTTTTAGAAAAGGAGTATTGTTTTGAATCAGCCTGTCCCACTGATTGGCATCAATGGTCTGCATGGAAGAGTGAACTTGAAGACTGAGTTGAATATCGGTTTCAGGCATATTCGCTTTGTTTAGAATGTCGGTTGCTGGATATTTTAGCATTGAATGATAGAAGTATGAAAAGATGATTTTCAAAGTAAATAGAGGTTGTATATAAACATTTTCTAATCTTTATCGTATAATCGAGGCCTCATTATTTAGTTGCGGCTAATTATTTTTTAATCTTAAGTAAAGAATGTTCTGTTTATATGAATTATCAAACCACAGAAAAAATGCAGCATCAGCGTTCGTTCTGGTATTTTTTGGGGCCGGCTTTTTTAGTCTCGGTCGGATATATGGATCCTGGAAACTGGGCTACGTCTATAGAAGCCGGCTCTCGTTATGGCTACGATTTGCTATGGGTCATTACCTTGGCATCTCTTGTGGCAATTTTAATGCAGTTGTTAAGTGCGAAATTAGGCATCGCAACTGGAAAAAACTTGGCTCAGATGATTCGGATTCAACACCCCGGAAAAGGGGGAACCTTTTTACTGTCATCGGCTGCATTGGCCATGATTGCGACCGATTTAGCGGAATTTTTAGGGGTTGCGGTCGCTTTAAACCTGCTGTTTGATATCCCTCTGGTTGCGGCTATTTTTTTAACCATATTCGATGTATTACTGATTCTTTGGTTAGAGCGTTTTGGTTTTCGATGGGTGGAAATGACTATTTTTGCATTTGTGGCTACGATTGGACTTGGCTATGTGGTTGAATTGTGGTTGGTTCAGCCCGAATGGGCAGAGGTTGCCAAAGCATTGACCGTGCCGAATGATACCATTATGGATACCACGGCTTTGTTTATTGCGATGGGTATTTTAGGCGCGACGGTCATGCCTCATAATCTATACTTGCACTCTCATCAGGTGACAACACGCGCCAATTTAGCGGGTGAAGCACTACAGCGTTTTTATAAAATGATGAAATGGGATACGATTCTGGCATTGACTGCTGCATGGGTCGTTAATTCGGCTATTTTGATTATGGCCTCTGCGGCATTCCATGAAAAAGGATTGTTGATCACAGATATTGACGAGGCCTATCATACCTTAGGGCCGTTACTGGGGAGTTCTGCGGCATTAACGTTTGCAATTGCATTATTGGCATCTGGTATCGCCAGTTCTGCAACGGGCACTTTGGCGGGTCAAATCGTGTTTGAATCGTTTTTTAAAAAACACCCGATCAATATTCTGAAAATTCGAGTTTATATTCGTTTGGCGACCATGATTCCTGCGGCGATAGCCATTTTTCTGAGCGCTAAACCTTTAAGTTTGCTGGTCTTATCGCAGGTTATTTTATCAATGCAGTTACCCTTTGCCGTGATTCCACTCGTAATGATGACCTCCAATCCTGAATTGATGGGAGAATTGGTGAATCAACCAAATATAAAACTCTTAGCTTGGACGGCAACGACTATTATCGTTGTGCTGAATCTGTGGTTACTGGGAATGCTGTTTTGGGAAGGATTTCATAAAATGAACCTTTATTGAAGCCTGACGGATTCATAGCGAATTAAAAACACTTCAATATTCTATAGTTAGGTGTTGATTTCCATTCGTGATATTTTTTTATTTTTTGCAGAATGCAGAAAATTTTTAAGTTGTAGGCACGAGTGGCTTAAGTGTTTAGGCTTGTCTATGATAAAATATCTCAAAATCTAAACAGAAAGGACTTAAAAGGTATGTTAGAAGCTTATCGTCAACATGTAGCCGAACGTGAAGCAGAGGGAGTTCCACCTTTTCCAATGGATGCAGAGCAAACGGCAAGACTGGTTGAGCTGATTAAAAATCCTCCCGCGGGAGAAGCAGATTTCATTTTAGACTTGTTTGTGAATCGAGTTCCACCTGGCGTCGATGAAGCCTCATACGTCAAGGCAGGATTTTTGGCGGATGTCGCTGCTGAGAAAACAGCGGTGGACATGATTTCTCCCGTTAAAGCAACTTTCTTGCTGGGCACCATGTTGGGCGGGTATAACGTCTTACCTTTAATTGAATTACTGGACAGTGCTAATACCGCTGTGGCTGAAGAAGCGGTGAAAGCGTTATCAAAAACCTTACTCGTTTATGATGCTTATCATGATGTGGTCGAGAAATCTAAAACAAACGACTATGCCATGCAGGTTTTGAAGTCTTGGGCAGAAGCTGAGTGGTTCTTATCTAAACCGAAAATGCCAGAACAAATTACAGTATCGGTTTTCAAAGTAGAAGGAGAAACCAATACGGATGATCTTTCGCCTGCCACGGCTGCTTGGTCCCGACCAGATATTCCGCTTCACGCGAAAGAAATGCTGAAATCCCGTATGGATGATGTGGATGGCGTTATTGCCAGCCTTGAAGCCAAAGGGCATCCGGTTGCTTATGTGGGGGATGTTGTTGGAACAGGATCTTCCCGTAAATCAGCCATGAACTCAGTCATGTGGTTTTTCGGGAATGATATTCCTTATGTGCCGAACAAGCGCCAGGGGGGCGTGGTATTGGGAGGCAAGATTGCACCGATTTTCTTCAACACGGCGGAGGACTCCGGTTCTTTACCGATTGAGTGTGATGTTGAACAGTTGAATACGGGAGATGTGATTACGATTCATCCTTATGATGGCAAAATCACGAATGATGCAGGTGAAACCATCTCAACGTTTGAATTGGCACCCGATACGATGCCGGATGAAGTTAGAGCAGGTGGCCGTGTTCCATTGATTATCGGTCGTGGCTTGACGGATAAATCTCGTGAAGCATTGGGGTTGGAGCCTTCTGATGTTTTTATTCGCCCAACGGATAAGTCACAAGCGGCACATGGTTACACCCTAGCTCAGAAAATGGTCGGTAAAGCTTGTGGAATTGAAGGCGTTCGACCGGGGATGTATTGTGAGCCACGTATGACAACGGTCGGGTCACAGGATACGACCGGTGCCATGACGCGTGACGAAATGAAAGAATTGGCTTGCTTGGGCTTCTCGGCAGACTTGGTGATGCAGTCTTTCTGTCATACTGCGGCGTATCCAAAGCCGGTGGATATTAAATTACAACATTCTCTTCCGGATTTTATCACCAGTCGAGGTGGGGTTGCTTTACGCCCTGGGGATGGCGTTATCCATTCTTGGTTAAACCGTTTATTATTGCCCGATACCGTTGGAACAGGGGGGGATTCTCATACCCGTTTCCCAATCGGTATTTCTTTCCCGGCGGGGTCAGGCCTGGTGGCTTTTGGTGCTACTTTAGGCGTGATGCCGTTGAATATGCCGGAATCTGTTCTGGTGCGTTTTAAAGGCGAAATGCAACCAGGGATCACGTTGCGTGATTTGGTGAATGCCATTCCTTATCAAGCGATTCAGGATGGACACTTAACGGTTGAGAAAAAAGGCAAGAAAAACATCTTTAACGGTCGCGTTCTTGAAATTGAAGGACTTGACCATTTGAAAGCAGAACAGGCGTTTGAATTATCCGATGCGTCTGCAGAACGTTCGGCTAACGGCTGTGTGGTGAAATTGGGTGAAGAACCGATTATCGAATATTTGAAGTCCAACATGGCGTTGATCGATTGGATGGTTGAAAACGGTTATCAGGATGCCAGAACATTATTGCGTCGCCGTGACGAAATGCAAGCTTGGATTGATAACCCGCAATTACTGGAATCGGATGCGGATGCAGACTATGCCGCGGTGATTGAAATTGACTTGAACACGATTAAAGAACCTATCGTGGCCTGTCCAAATGATCCGGATGATGTGAAATTGATGTCTGACGTACAGAATACCAAAATTGATGAAGTCTTCATTGGGTCTTGTATGACCAATATCGGTCATTATCGCGCAGCCGGTAAAGTACTTGAACAAATGGGGAATGTGCCGACACGCCTTTGGATTGCGCCGCCAACCAAAATGGATGAGCGCCAGTTAATCGAAGAAGGGTATTACAGCATTTACGGTAAGGTCGGTGCGCGCACCGAAATGCCGGGTTGTTCTTTGTGTATGGGGAATCAGGCGCGTGTGGCTGATGGTGCAACCGTTTTCTCGACTTCAACCCGTAACTTCCCGAATCGCTTAGGTAATGGTGCCAATGTGTACCTTGGTTCTGCGGAGTTGGCCGCGGTGTGTTCTGTCTTGGGTCGTATTCCCACGGTTCAGGAATATATGGATGCCGTAGCAATGCTCGATACCATGACAGGTGAAGTGTATCGTTATTTACAATTTGATGAGATGGCTGATTATAAAGTTGAGTCACCTAAAAACTTATCTGATATTGGTGTTGCTGTCGCTTCTTAACTCTACTTGGGTTTGTTAAACCTTGCATGAACCGTTTGGCAATCCAGTTGCCAAACGGTTTTTTTATGTCTGGTGTGTTTTTAGGTATCAAAAATGTTTATTAAATAATGGCCAGGCCTGGCTGTTTTTGACAGTGACGTAGAGAAAAAAGAACTAAGAGTTAAAGTATTTTTAGGCCAGTGGTGGGTTTACCGTAACGCGGTTTCGACCGTGTTCTTTTGAAAGGTAGAGCATTTCGTCACCACGCTGCATTAAGGTTTCTGCAGTATCGTTCGGACGCAAATCAGAAACCCCAAAGCTTGATGTGATTTGCATATCGAACTCCGTCATGTTTTCCAGCTTATGTCGGAGCCGTTCAGCCACCTTTTCTGCGCTTTTCAAGTCGGTATTCGGTAATAAAATAACAAATTCTTCTCCGCCCCAGCGTGCAAAGATGTCCTTATGGGTTAGCCCGTCTTCAATGCTACGGGCAACAGTCTTGAGGACTTTGTCGCCAATCAAATGCCCATAGGTATCATTGATTTTCTTAAAATGGTCGATGTCGAAAAAAATTAAGCTCAAAGGCCATTGTTTTTTATGGCTACGTTTGATGTTTTCCGTTAATGCTCGTTTAAAGATACTACGGTTCGGCAAGCCAGTTAAGTTATCGGTTCTAGCCATTTTATGCAACAATCGGCGTTGGTGGATTTGATTGCGGATAAAAAAGAAAACTAACAAACTGATAATAAATAACAAGAATTCATTGATTAGCGTGTGCTGTAAAAAGTTTTCGGTAATCAGTTTAATTCCAGGCTCTTCTTGGTAGTTAATGATGTAACCCACCGGTATTTGCTGAATATTTTTCAACTGAAAAAAATTCACCAGATAGTAGGTTTGATCAACATTAATAATGAAGTTACAACTGTTGCACTGGCGATTAAGCTGCTTTAAGAAAGCTTCATGCAGTGCCTGGTTAATTTTTTGGATTGTAATTTTGGGAATGGCATTAATGTGTGACTTCATCCCTTCCACTTTTTTATCCACTAAAAAATTGTCTGAAATGGCTGAAGGCGCATAGTTTTGACGTTCATTTGAAAAAACTTTTTGATTGATGACGTCTTTTTTCAGTAAAAGGTTATAGAACTCCTTATTGCTATGGGTCATCAGTTCGTAAATAGCATCGACCGAAAAAGAAATTTCGACCGTTCCGACTAACTCATCTTTATAAATAATTGGGAAGACATGACGAAATCCATTGAAAATACGGCCTTCTTCAAATCCTGATATGGGAGCTTTGGTCGCGTTCACTTGTGCAATGCTATAACGAATGTCTGAAACATTGTCACCGTATTTTTCTGGACGATGAAACCTTAAAAAACTGATACCGCCAGGAAGATGAAAGTGAAGTTGACGAATGTGTTCAAGTTGTAACAATTGATAAATAGGATGGAGCTTACGATAAAGCTCAGTTCTGACCGCATCCTTGGTTTGCGTATCTCCATGGTAGGCTTCAGCCATTAATTTAAAGATCTCTTCTTTATAAATAGAAGTTTGAAAGATGGTTTTAGCATGAATGTTAAGTGCTTTTTTGCTGGCATTAAAGCTATCGATTTCATGGTGACTGCTATAGTTTATAAGATGTTGCTTTTGGGTATTGTAATTAGAAAAGCTCACCCAGAAGCTTAAAACACTTAAAAGCAAAAATGTACTGAATGCGACAAGAAAAGCAAGGCGTTTTGACGAAAAAGAGCGCCATTTTGTGAAGCGATGATATTTGGAATAAGTTGACATTCTGCAGTAATTTTTTCTATAAAAGTTGTTAACAGAGCATGCTAGCATACTCTGTTAAAACGGAACTTTACCTAAGATTAAACCTTTTGTTGTTTTATTTTAACGTCGTGAAATACATTGAAAGACGGGTAGCGGTTTCTGCACTAATGTCTCCCATCAATTGCTCCATGAATGTTTTTTCAGCCTCATAATGACGAGTATTGGTTTGTTTGATGATTTCTCGTTTTACATAGCCAATATCTCCCAACCCATCAATCATGCCGTTTTTAACCGCTTCATCACCCAGCCAAACAAGACCGGTGTAAGTATTTTTGTTTTCCTTTATTCGATCCCCACGACCTTTCCGAACCGCTTCAATAAACTGTTGATGTGTTCTCTCTAAAATACGTTCTTGGAAAAATTGACGTCCGCTTTTATCTTTCGGACTGAAGGGGTCAATAAAAGCCTTGTGTTCACCTGCTCGCATGGAACGGTTTTCAATGCCCATTTTTTCCATTAATCCCGTCACACCAAAGGTGTCCATGCGAACGCCTATCGAACCAATAATCGATCCTTTATTAGCATAAATTTTATCGGCTGCAACCGCAATATAATAACAACCTGACGCGCAGAGGTCTTCAACCACAACATAAACCGGTTTGTTATAAAGTGTTTTTAAGCGGGTGATTTCATCATTAATGAGCGCCGATTGTACGGGGCTGCCGCCAGGAGAGTTAGCTTTGATGATGACCGCTTGAGAATTTGGGTTTTTAAAGGCACTGTTTAACAAAGGGTTTAATGTTTCTGCACTGGTTCGGCTACCGGGCATGATTGGCCCTTCAAGTTTCACAACCGCGACATGCTTACTACCTGTCAGAACATCTTCATCAGAGCTGAATTGACTGGCCAGCATGATAAGAGTCACAATAATGTAGAGAACGACTGAAAGCTTTAATAGGTTTGTCCAGCGACGACTCCATTTTTCTTGTTTAATAAAATTTTCTGCTGCGCTCGCTAAACGATTTAAACCTTCATTTTGATTCTGATTATCCATTGACAATACCTTATAATAGCAACATGATGAATAAGCCCGTAAGACTCATAGTTAACTTAATGACGCCATTCTAACTCAAATGCCAAATCAATTCGAAACCCAATTTGATATTGAAGCTTTTCTAAAGCATTTAACTGAACGTCCAGGCGTATATCTGATGTATGACGCCAATGGTCAGATCATTTATGTGGGTAAAGCTAAGAATTTAAAGCGCCGAGTTTCAAGTTATTTTAAAAAACGTCATGAAGAGATTAAGACTGAAACGCTCGTTTCACAAGTTGCTTCCATTGAGGTAACGGTGACGGACACTGAGTCCGAAGCTTTGATTCTAGAAAATACATTAATTAAGCGCCACAAACCGCGTTATAACATTCTGTTTCGAGACGATAAGTCTTACCCTTATATTTTTGTATCGACAGGAAAGCAATTTCCTTCCTTGAGTTATCATCGTGGTGCCAAACGGAAAGTGGGGCGGTATTTTGGCCCTTTTCCGAATGCATCAGCTGTGCATCAGACATTACATGCATTACAAAAGATTTTTCCAGTTAGGCAGTGTGCGGAAAGCGTGTTCAATCATCGTTCCCGTCCGTGTTTGCAGTATCAGATTAAACGGTGTTCCGGTCCTTGTGTTGCAGGGCTGGTCACACAAGATGATTATAATGAAGATGTGCAACATACCATTGCTTTTCTAGAAGGAAAGAGCTTTGATGTCATAGAGTCGCTTGGGGATAAAATGCAGCAAGCATCGGATGACTTCGAGTTTGAAAAAGCGGCCGTTTACCGAGATAAAATTTCGGCTTTAAGAGCGATACAAAGCCAACACTTAATTAATCAACCCGGGTCGAAAGATACCGATGTGGTGGCGTTAGTCGAAGAAGCCAACCAGGTCTGTGTGTCGATTATGATGTATCGTGGTGGAAATTTATGGGGCAGTCAGAATTATTTCCCCAAAATCGGTGGGCAACAGGTCAACGCTGGAGAAGTGTTAAGTGCATTTATCACGCAACACTATGTTGATCTTCCTATTCCACAGATGATTTTAGTGTCTGATGCATTAGAAGAGAAAGTTTCTTTAGAAGTTTGGCTGTCAGAACAGAAAAAGGCCAAAGTCTCTATTCGAAAAGCCGTGAGTCAAACGCAAAAAAGCTTAATGAAGTTAGCTTTGACCAATGCGACATCCGGCTTAAAGCAGCAATTAACGCAAAAAGCATCACAAGCGGAAAGGGTTAAAGCGTTGCAAGAAGTGCTGGCCTTGGCGACCCCCCCAAATCATATGGAGTGTTTTGATATCAGCCATACGCAAGGCAATCAGACGGTTGCCAGCTGTGTGGTGTTTACTGATGGGGTGCCTAACAGTAGTGCGTATCGAAAATTCAATATAGAAGGTATACAGCCAGGTGATGATTATGCGGCGATGCATCAAGCCATTACTCGACGTTATAGCCGGGTGAAAAAAGAAGGGCTTCCCTTGCCGAATTTGATTGTGATTGATGGTGGAAAAGGTCAATTAAATAAAGCCATTGATGTTTTTAAGACGCTTGAACTGGACAATCTTCCTTTGGTTTCCGTGGCGAAAGGGGAAGGGCGAAAGGCAGGCTTGGAGATTCTATATACCCCTTTTAATGAAGAAGGAATTGATTTAGAAGCAGATGATATTGCCCTGCATTTATTGAACTATATTCGAGATGAAGCCCATCGGTTTGCCATTACCAGTCATCGTAGTCGTCGCCAAAAAGCACAGACGCATTCTCGTCTTGAAGATATCCCAGGTGTGGGAGCCAAAACACGCCACAAATTATTGACCCACTTCGGCGGGCTAACAGAAGTTAAAAATGCAGCAGTTTCAGAGTTACAAAAAGTTCCGGGGATCAGCAGCAAAATCGCTCAAACCCTTTATGACTTTTTTCATGGTGAGATCTGATTTTAGGATTATTGTTCATTTATTCTCATTCCATTCAAGCGGTATGGTAATATTTTTTTAGTTTTTTTAATGAGTTAATCAAAGACACAACCTATGACGTTACAATCTTTACCTATGATCATGACCTGGTCTCGAGTTGCCCTAATTCCCGTTTTTTTACTCTGTTATTACGCACCGATAGAAGAGGCGCGTTTCTGGGCGGGTCTCGCTTTTATGGTTGCTGCGATTACGGATTGGTTTGATGGGTATTTAGCACGAAAACTTAATGTGAGTAGCAAGCTCGGTGCTTTTCTGGATCCGGTAGCCGATAAACTGATTGTAGCGGCTGCTTTAATTGTGGTGGCGGTGGAATATCAGAATATTTGGGTAACGTTGTCAGCCATTGTGATTATGATGCGAGAAATCAGTATTTCCGCATTAAGAGAGTGGATGGCAGAAAACAGTGCCCGTGACGTCGTGGCGGTTTCCAGCTTAGGTAAGATTAAAACCGCTTCACAGTTAGCCGCCTTGACTTGGTTGTTATATGGAGGGGAGTTATGGGGGGTTGACTGGGAAGCTCTTGGTTTTCCTATGCTTTATTTCTCAGCCGTTTTGACGGTCATCACTTGGTATCAGTATGGGCGTGCAGCTTTGCCAGTGATGCTGGAGACTGTGTCTGACGAAACAAAAAAGTCATCATAATCATCTGGTTATCAAAAGCGTAATTCAAGTGGGGACTTTTTTGTCATTTTTTTGATTAAAAAAGCTTGTAATTTTTCGGCAACCCCCTATAATACGGCCTCATTACGAAATGCGGGAATAGCTCAGCGGTAGAGCACAACCTTGCCAAGGTTGGGGTCGCGAGTTCGATCCTCGTTTCCCGCTCCAGATTAGGCGGAATGGCAGAGTGGCTATGCAGCGGATTGCAAATCCGTGGACCTCGGTTCGACTCCGGGTTCCGCCTCCATTATGGTTTTGGGTTTTCGTATTGCATTTTCTCTGTTGGCGAACAGATTCTATGCCCAGGTGGCGAAATTGGTAGACGCAAGGGACTTAAAATCCCTCGGTGGCAACACCGTGCCGGTTCGATTCCGGCCCTGGGCACCATTTTATAGCTTATTCTACATACTTAAGCTTATCTTCATTATTTTTTCTTGAGCCTTAATCAGCAGTTGTTTGTATTTTTCAAATGAATCTTGCTGGTAATTTCTTTATATTTATATATCCTTAATTCTCATTTCCTTATAATATTTTTTTATCTTTAAGTAGATAATGAATGGTTTTAAATTTGAAACTTACTCGCTTAAAAAGGTATTTAAATGGCGCCTGCCAATGAATCTATAAACGTCATGTTGGTTGATGATGACTCAGCACGTGCAGCATTGCTTTCTCAGGCTCTTGAAGATCATGGGTATAAAGTGATTGCTCGAGTCTCACCCGGCCCAAGCCTTTTATCAAAGGTGGCTAAAGTCTTGCCGGATATGATTGTGATTGATACGGACTCGCCGGATCGTGATATTTTAGAAAGTATGTCCTTATTAAATGAGCACAACCCCATGCCGGTGGTGATGTTTTCGGATGTCGAAGATGAAACGATTATTCAAGAAGCAATCCGTTCGGGGGTCAGTGGCTATATTGCAAAAGGAATGGATCAGCAACGAGTGAAATCGATTATGAATGTTGCGATTGCCCGTTTCAGGGAATACCAAGCTTTAAAGAATGAGTTGAAACAGACTAAAGATGAGCTTGAAAGCAAAAAAATGATTGATCAGGCAAAACATCTGCTGATGTCTCAAAAAGGTGTTACGGAACATGAAGCGTATGAAGCGATGCGAAAAATGTCGATGGATCGTAACATTCGAATGGCTGAAGTGGCTGAAAATATCATTAGTGTGCTGGAGTGGTGAGAAGTAAATGAAAAATGTAAACATTGGATTTATCCCATTAACGGACAGTGCCCCGTTAATTATTGCGAAAGAACAAGGTTTTTTTAAAAAACAAGGCTTGAATGTTCACTTACAGAGAGAGGTCTCTTGGTCAAATATTCGAGATAAATTAATTTTTGGGGAGATTGACGCGGCGCACATGCTTGCACCGATGTTAATGGCGACAACCCTAGGTGTTGGAGGCTTGAAAAAACATTTGGTCACAGGATATTCCTTTGGTCTAAATGGTAATGCCGTTGGGGTGTCGAATGCGCTGTTTGATGAAATGAAGCAATATGATACGGATTTGTTGTCAAAGCCAAAAGAGAGTGCTCATGTCTTGAAAAAAGTCATTCAATCCCGTTCAGTCAATAAAAAAGAGCCCTTAAAGTTTGCAGTGGTATTTCCTTTTTCCATGCATCATTACCTGTTGAGACATTGGTTGAAGAGTGCTTCTGTCGCGGCTGATCGTGACGTGCAAATTGTGGTTGTACCGCCTTCAAGTATTGTTAAGGCGCTGGAAGAAGGGTTGATTGATGGGTATTGTGTGGGTGAACCCTGGAGTACGCATGCGGTCAAATGTAAAAAAGGTGTCACCCTAATCACCGGGTATGAAATATGGAATAATGCGCCAGAAAAGGTACTGGGTGTAACCAAGCAATGGGCTGACGAAAATAAAACAACGCATCAGAAATTAATTTTAGCATTGTATCAAGCAAGCGAATGGATTGATCAAGTTGATCATAAAGAGCCGTTGGTTAAATATTTGGCGCGCCCGGAATATGTTGGCGCGCCTGAAGCTTCTCTGCGTAATGCTATTGACGGTGAAATTTACCATCCTGACGCACAGTTCTGTCGCCAGGTTCCTAACTTTTCAGTGCCTTTTAAGTATTTGGCTAATTTTCCATGGCAATCACACGCCCGGTGGATTTTGCAGCAAATGAAATCGGCTCATCAGATTAAGGAGAGCGTTGATGTGCAAGAGACTGTCGAAGCAATCTATTTGACGGATTTATATCGAGAAGTTTTAGCCTCCGAAGGCATAACCTTGCCAACAACGAACAGCAAAGAAGAAGGGGGTCATGTTCAGCCATGGCATCTGGAAGGTGTTGAGTTAGGTGAAGATTGCTTTATTTAGGTGCAAAATTGAACCAATAAAGTTTAATTTCGTGTATCTTTAAATCGTTTATTTTGTGTTTTATTTATATAAGTAATTGTTAATTAAAGGCTTATTTGTTTTGGCATAAATTTCGTTATATCTCTTTTAAATTTTGAAAAGAGTATAGACGCTCATAGACATTTTCTCGTGCGAGAAGGTTGTCTGTGGGCGTTTTTTTTTGCTTTTAAAAAACTTCGACGATGAAAAATATTTAAAAGTTTTAACGGAATGACAAAGTATTCAATCGAAAAGGATGAAACCATGACAAACGAACGAACCAGTCGACGCTCATTCATTAAAAATACCACGCTGGCCATGGCTTCTGCAATGGCTTTCTCATCGGCAAGCGTTTATGCATTGGGCTACCCGGAAAAAGAGGATTTGAAGTTCGGATTTATTAAGTTAACGGATATGGCGCCTTTGGCGATCGCTTACGAAAAACGTTATTTTGAAGATGAAGGGCTTTATGTTCAGTTAGAGGCGCAGGCTAATTGGAAAGTATTATTGGATAGAGTAATTGATGGTCAGCTGGATGGCGCGCACATGTTAGCGGGACAGCCGATTGCAGCAACGATTGGCTATGGCACTAAAGCCAATGTGATCACGCCTATTTCGATGGACTTAAACGGTAATGCCATTACGGTTTCCAATAAAACCTGGGCGGCGATGAAAGCACATGTTGAAATGGAAAATGGTAAGCCAAAGCACCCTATTAGTGCAGCAGCTTTACAACCTGTTGTTGAATCATATAAGAATGCCGGTAAAGCTTTTAAGATGGGAATGGTCTTTCCGGTCTCAACCCATAATTATGAGCTGCGCTATTGGTTAGCGGCGGGCGGGCTAAAACCTGGGTATTACGCACCGCATAAAGGGGATACAGCGGGAACGCTAAATGCCGATGTTTTGTTGTCTGTGACGCCTCCGCCTCAAATGCCTTCCACTATGGAAGCAGGCACTATTGAAGGGTATTGTGTCGGAGAGCCTTGGAATCAGCAAGCGGTTTTCAAGGGAATCGGAGTTCCCGTTATTTCAGACAATTCCATTCAAAAAAACAATCCTGAGAAAGTATTCGGTCTTCGAGAAGACTTTTACGAGCAATATCCTAACACGACCATTCGTATCGTTAAAGCGATGATTCGCGCCGCGAAATGGCTAGATGAAGAGAATAATAAAAACCGTCCTGAAGCCGTCAAAATCCTTTCCAAATCCAGTTATGTGGGAGCGGATTATAAGGTGATTGCCAACTCAATGACCGGGACATTTGAGTACGAAAAAGGAGACAAGCGATCCGAGCCGGATTTCAATGTTTTCTTCCGTTATAACGCAACCTATCCTTATTATTCCGATGCCATTTGGTATATGACGCAAATGCGACGTTGGGGACAGATTTCAGACTATAAACCGGATACTTGGTATCAAGATATGGCTAAAAAAGTCTATCGTCCGGATATTTATAAAAAGGCGGTGGCTGCGTTGATTGAAGACGGTGTGATGAAAAAATCTGATTTTGATGACGCTGTGTTCACAACAGACGGCTATAGAGGTGTTCAAGATGACTTTATGGACGGCATTCCTTATGACGGATCTAAACCCAATGCTTATATCGATAGCCTTAAGATTGGATTAAAAGGCAAAGAAAAGTTGTAAATCAATTGTATGCGGGTTCTTTGGAGCCTGCTTTTAAGAAACAAAGGTACGTTTTATGAATCCTTTAAAGTGGTCACTTGTTGAACCTTTTTACAAACTGATGATTGGTGAAGATCGTAAAGGCCAACTCAATAATATTATAAAAATGATTGGATTGCCCATAGCAGGCCTGGTCATTTTTTTGTTCATTTGGCAAGGCGCCGCCTCCCATATTCATACTTCCTTGGGTCAGTTTCCAGGACCGGTGCAGACCTACGAGCAATTTATTTCTTTGCAGGAAGAAGCAGAAGCGACCGCTCTTAAAGAAGAAAAGTTCTACGAGCGTCAAGCGGAACGCAATGCACAGCGAATGGAAAAAGATCCGGGCTATGTGCCAACCATTCGTGACTATACGGGTCCGCCAACATTCTTTGAACAGATTGGTCGGAGTTTAGTGACGGTGATGAGTGGGTTTGTCTTAGCCTCCATCATTGCGATTCCTATCGGAATTATCATTGGCTTAAGCGCCAATGCATATGCTGCCGTGAATCCCCTTATTCAAATATTTAAACCTGTTTCGCCATTGGCCTGGTTGCCCTTGGTGACGATGGTGGTTTCTGCGGTTTATGTGACGGATGATCCGGCGTTTGATAAAGCTTTTCTAAACTCGATGTTTACCGTCTTATTATGCTGTTTATGGCCCACGATTATCAATACCGCCGCTGGCGTAGCGACGGTTACGCAGGATTTAAAAAATGTGAGTCAGGTTTTACGTTTGAGCTGGTGGACCCATGTTCGAAAAATTGTTCTACCGTGTTCTATTCCAATGATGTTCACCGGTTTGAGAATTTCATTAGGCATTGCATGGATGGTGTTGATTGCCGCTGAAATGCTGGCTCAAAACCCTGGCCTGGGTAAATTTGTGTGGGATGAATTCCAAAATGGCAGTTCCAATTCATTAGGCCGAATTATGGTTGCCGTCATTATGATCGGGATTGTTGGGTTTATTTTGGATCGAGGCATGTTGGTTTTACAAAAAGCCGTGTCTTGGGATAAGTCGGTCACATTACGATAAACAGGGGTAGGAGAAAAAAATGTCAGAAGTTCATTTGGAATTAACGAATGTCGGAATTGAATTTCCAACCCCTAAAGGGCCTTTTAGGGCTTTAGAAAAAGTGAATTTAAAAATACAGCAAGGAGAATTCATTTCCCTTATCGGACATTCAGGCTGTGGTAAATCGACGGTATTGAATATCGTGGCGGGGTTGTATGAAGCAACGGAAGGCGGGGTGCTTCTGGATGGAAGAGAGGTGAATGAACCCGGCCCGGAAAGAGCGGTTGTTTTTCAAAATCATTCATTGTTGCCTTGGTTAACGGCTTATGAAAATGTGGAATTAGCCGTTGATCAAGTGTTTAAAAAAAGCAAAACCGCTTCAGAGAAAAAAGAATGGATTGAGCATAACCTAAAGCTGGTTCACATGGATCACGCCATGCACAAAAGACCTGATGAGATTTCAGGCGGTATGAAACAGCGCGTTGGCATTGCCCGAGCATTAGCGATGCAACCTAAGATCATGTTAATGGATGAGCCCTTCGGTGCTTTGGATGCTTTAACTCGAGCGCATTTACAAGATTCATTGATGGAGATTCAAAAAGACTTAAATAATACCGTCATTATGATTACGCATGATGTGGATGAAGCCGTTTTATTGTCAGATCGTATTGTGATGATGACCAATGGTCCAGCGGCTAGCATTGGGGAAATACTTAAGGTTGATTTGCCGCAACCGAGAGATCGGTTGGCATTAGCAGATGATCCAACTTATAACCATTATCGTTCTGAAGTATTGCGATTTTTGTATGAAAAGCAACGCAAGGTTAATCATTAAGGGACAGGTGATTTTATGAAACCGAAACTCATTTTAGTCGGCACAGGAATGGCGGGAACACGTTTTCTTGAACATTTGTTAGAAGAAGCTCCCAACCGCTATCAAATTGAGGTGTTCAATAAAGAGCCTGTCGGTGGTTATAACCGCATTATGTTATCTCCGGTATTGGCAGGTGAAAAAACGATTCCAGACATTATGACCCATGATAAAGCCTGGTTTGAGGAACGAAGCATTCGGTTACATACTGGCAAGACAGTGTCAGCAATTGATTCGGTCGGACAAGTGCTTACTACCTTTTGCGGGGAAACTTACTTTTACGACAAATTGGTTATCGCAACAGGCTCTAACCCGTTTAAATTAGAGATACCGGGTGCAGATTTACCCGGCGTTGTCACGTTTAGAGAAATTCGTGATGTCGAAAACATGCTGTCAGTTTCTCAGAATCACAATAAAGCCGTTGTCATTGGTGGGGGGCTATTAGGGTTGGAAGCTGCCCATGGCTTAATGAAAAGAGGGATGGAGGTCACTGTTATTCATCGAAGTGAGGTGCTGATGAATATGCAAATGGATGAAGAATCAAGTCAATTGCTAAAAAACCATCTCGAAAAGGGCTCCAACCCTGTTTCAGGGATGAAGTTTCGTTTAGGCGCTAATACCACCGAAATTCTAGGGCAACATCAAGTTGAGGCCATTCGCTTAGATGATGGGTCGGAAATTGCAACCGATCTGGTGGTGATGTCGATAGGCATTCGTCCTAATACACAGCTAGCCAGGCAAGCCAATCTTGATGTCAATCGAGGTATTTTGGTGAATGACTGCCTTGAGACCTCGGCTGACAATATTTATGCATTAGGTGAGTGCAATGAGCATCGTGGTCAAACGTATGGCTTAGTCGCCCCATTGTATGAGCAAGCCAAAATACTGGCTAAAAGGTTCGCCGGACAATCCGTCTCTTATACAGGTTCTATTACATCGACAATGCTGAAGGTAACCGGGGTTCACTTATTTTCAGCCGGTGAGTTTAAAGGGGAAAACGGAGCGGATGTGATTGTTTTTAGAGATTTAGCTAAAAATATTTATCGAAAAATTGTATTAAAAAACAATCAGGTCGTCGGCGCGCTTTTATTGGGTGATACCACCGGCGCCACCTGGTTATTTGAACTGTTACGACAAAAACAAAATATTTCGCCAATGCGAGATACGTTGATTTTTGGTCCGGGTTATTAAGACGGGCAGTCAGAAATGAGAAATGAGGAGCAGGAAATGAAACAGCGTATTGTTGTCATTGGTAATGGGATGGTGGGACACAGTTTTCTCGAAAAGCTCATTGCCAGCGAAGGGTTTGAAAATTTTGAGGTAACCGTTTTTGGAGAAGAGCCTCGCAAAGCATATGATCGTGTGTATTTATCTTCTTATTTTTCAGGCAAAACGGCTGAAGATTTAAGCTTGGTTAAACCGGGGTTTTATGAAGAAAATGGCATTCAATTGTCTTTGAAAGATAAAGTCATCGAGATTGATCGTACTCAAAAAACGATTACGTCAGGATCCGGTCAGAAAGTGGCTTATGACAAGTTGGTTTTAGCAACAGGTTCCTATCCTTTTGTACCCGCTATTACAGGAAATGATCGTGATGGCTGTCTGGTTTATCGAACGATAGAAGACCTAGAAGCCATCAAGTCGGCAGCTGCTAAAGGTAAAACCGGTGTGGTTGTCGGCGGTGGCTTATTGGGGTTAGAAGCGGCTAAAGCGCTGAAAGACCTTGGTTTGAATACACATGTGGTTGAATTTGCACCAAGGTTAATGCCCGTCCAGCTGGATGAAGGAGGGGCGGGGTTACTGAAAAGAAAAATTGAAAACCTGGGCGTGCATGTCCATGTTTCAAAAGCGACGCAAGAGATTACAGAAGGTAAAACCTGTCTTAATAAAATGGTTTTTTCCGATGGGGAATCTCTGGAAACCGATATTGTTTTATTTTCAGCCGGTATACGTCCACGTGATGACTTGGCAAAGCAAGCAGAATTAGCGATTGGCCCTCGTGGTGGTGTTGAAATCAATGATGAGTGCTTGACGTCAGATCCAAATGTTTATGCTATTGGTGAATGCGCGTTACACAATGGCATGATTTATGGACTGGTGGCACCCGGTTATGCCATGGCACAAGCGGTAGTCGATCAATTGAACTTAACACCCGCCCGTTTTGAGGGTGCGGATATGAGTACCAAATTGAAGTTAATGGGAGTCGATGTCGGATCCATCGGAGACCCACACGGCAACGATGAGAGCGCCTTATCCTATGTCTATGAAAATGGTCCGGAAGAGGTCTATAAAAAAATCGTTGTTTCGTCAGATGGCCAAAAATTGTTAGGCGCTGTTTTGGTCGGTGATGCAGAAGATTTCAGTAACCTTTTGCAAATCATGCTGAATGACATGACATTGCCTGAACACCCGGATTCGTTAATTCTTCCTAATCGGGAAGGGGGCGGCAGTGACTTGTTCGGCCCCGACGCCTTACCGGAAACCGCTCAGCTTTGTTCGTGTTATGACGTGTCCAAAGGTGACATCATTCAAGCGGTTGAAGCAGGGTGTTGCACCGTTTCAGACGTGAAAGCATCCACACAAGCGGGTACCGGTTGCGGGGGGTGCGTTCAACTGGTGACCCATGTTTTAAACAATGAGCTTGAAAAGCGTGGGGTGGAAGTCAATACCGACCTTTGCGAACACTTCAGTCATACCCGTCAAGAACTGTTTCATATTTGTCAGGTGGAAGACATTAAGACCTTTGAAGATCTTATCCAAAAGCATGGTCGTGGGCACGGTTGTGATATTTGTAAACAAACCACAGGCAATATTTTTGCCTCTTTATGGAATAGCTATGCTTTGGAGCCTGACAAAATCCCATTGCAAGATACCAACGATAATTATTTGGGCAACATGCAAAAAGATGGCACTTATTCGGTGATTCCTCGAGTACCTGGAGGAGAGATAACGCCTCAAAAATTAATCGTTCTGGGTCAGGTAGCGACGAAATACAAACTGTATACAAAGGTTAACGGGGGACAACGAATTGTGCTGTTTGGGGCGCAGATGAATGACCTTCCTGCGATCTGGGAAGAGTTGATTGATGCTGGATTTGAGTCAGGTCAAGCTTATGCTAAAGCGCTCAGGACGGTTAAATCATGCGTAGGGTCAACCTGGTGTCGTTATGGTTTAGACGATTCGGTGACCATGGCGATTGCCATGGAAAATCGTTATAAAGGGCTTCGTTCACCGCATAAAATCAAAATGGGTGTGTCGGGGTGTACTCGTGAGTGTGCGGAAGCACAAGCAAAAGACATTGGGTTGATTTCAACGGAAGAAGGCTGGAATTTATATGTGTGTGGTAATGGCGGAATGAAGCCGCGTCATGCAGATTTATTTGCAACAAAATTGACTCAGGAAGAGGTTTTCCGTTATGTGGATCGGCTATTGATGTTTTATATCAAAACGGCGGATCGTCTGCAAAGAACCGCCAGTTGGCTGGATAATCTAGAAGGTGGGTTACCTTATTTACAAGAGGTTGTGATTCAAGATTCATTAGGTCTTGGCGAGTCTCTCGAAGATCAAATGAAACGTTTGCGTGAAACCTATGAGTGTGATTGGAAGCGAGCCATTGCAAGTCCATCCTTCACGAAAAGGTTCCGCTCTTTTGTCAATGTGGACGATAAGGCCGAGCAGTTGTTTGTTCAGGAACGAGGGCAAATTAGGCCGGCAACCGAGCAAGATAAATTGAACGGAATTGCGGTTCAAATTAAAGAAATCGCTTAATGGTGTAGTTAAGCCTAAAAACAACCAGGCCTGGCTGTTTTTGAAAGCTGATAGAAAGGAATAAAGAGATGAGTGAGTTTAATAAAGTTTGCCAACTATCTGATTTAATAAGTAATTCCGGTGTCGCCGCATTGATAAAAGATCAACAGATTGCGTTGTTTTATGTTGAAAATAAAGTCTTTGCATTAAGCAATTATGATCCGATTGGTCAGGCCAATGTGATGTCCCGAGGCATGGTGGGTGACCGAAAAGGAGAGCTGATGGTGGCGTCACCTTTGCAAAAACAACATTACAGTTTAAATACCGGGGTTTGTTTGGACGATGAAGCCATTTCTATTCCCACATTTGAAACGAAGATTGAAAATGAAATTGTCTGGATAAGGCTATAAATGAATCGCCCTGTAATTTTAAGCCTTGAAGACGTTGAAACAACCTGCCCTTATTGCGGCGTAGGATGTGGCATGACGATTTCTTCTAAAGCATCATCCATCGAGAGTGATTCATTCGAAGTCAAGGTTAAAGGCTCGTCAATGCATCCGGCAAATTATGGCAAATTATGTGTTAAGGGGTCATCCGCTGGTGAAACAGTAGACTTTTCTGGGAGAATGCTACACCCACAGATTGATGGCAACATCGTCGATTGGGATACTGCACTGAAAGATGTTGCTAAAACCTTTCAGAAAACCATTACAGAATACGGTGCCGATTCCGTTGCCTTTTATGTATCTGGACAATTCTTGACGGAAGATTACTATGTGGCCAATAAGTTGATTAAGGGGTTCATGGGAACCGCGAACATCGATACCAATTCCCGTCTCTGTATGGCCTCGGCGGTTGTCGGTTACAAACGGGCGTTTGGGTCCGATACGGTGCCTGGTTGCTATGAAGATTTAGAACACGCCGATTTGATTACGTTGGTGGGATCCAACACAGCCTGGGCGCATCCCATTATTTATCAAAGAATTGTGGCGGCTAAGAAGCAAAATCCGAAACTGAAAATTGTGGTGGTTGACCCGCGTAAAACTGCAACGTGCGATATTGCTGATCTTCATCTCGCCATTAAACCGGGAATGGATGCCGCCTTATTCAATGGTTTGTTGGCGTACCTTAATCAGCAGAATGCATTTGACTTCGATTATATTCAAAACCATACCGAAGGATTTGAAAGCGCATTGCAAAAAGCAAATGAGCTGCAAGGTAATGTATCGGATTTGGCGACACAATGTGATCTTAATGAGACGGATTTACGACAGTGGTTAGATTGGGCAACGCATACACCCAAAATGGTGACGATGTACTCGCAAGGTATTAATCAATCCTCTTCTGGAGTGGATAAATCCAATGCTATTATTAACTGTCATTTAGCAACCGGCAGAATTGGGAAAGAGGGAATGGGGCCGTTTTCGATTACCGGACAACCCAATGCAATGGGGGGGCGCGAAGTTGGGGGGTTAGCTAACCAACTCGCAGCACACATGGATTTTAGTGACCCTGAAAACATCGATCGAGTGGCGCGTTTCTGGCAAGCCGAAAACATGGCACAACAAAACGGCTTGAAAGCTGTCGATTTATTCCAAGCCGTCGGTGAGGGCAAGATTAAAGCCATTTGGATTATGAACACCAATCCCGTTGTCTCGATGCCGGATGCGGATAATGTAAAACGCGCTCTGGAAAAATGTGATTATGTTGTGGTACAGGATTGCATGCAAGACACTGATACCACTCAAGTGGCGAAGGTGTTGCTTCCCGCCACAACTTGGGGGGAAACAGAGGGTGCCGTCACCAATTCCGATCGAACCATTTCGATTCAAAGGCAATTTATGCAAGGGCCAGAAAATGCCCGTCCGGATTGGTGGATTTTATCGGAAGTGGCTAAAAAAATGGGGTGGACTCATGCATTCAATTATGACTCCGCAGCGGATATCTTTAGAGAACATGCTCAGTTATCCGGCTTTGAAAATAACGGCTCACGTGATTTTGATATTTCAGCATTTGCGAGTATTTCCAAACAGGAGTATGCCAATTTCAAACCGGTTCAATGGCCGGTTAATGCATCGGCGCCGGACGGAACACAACGTATGTTTTCAGACGGTTGTTTTTTTACGCCATCAAAAAAATCCCAGTTTATTGCCATTACGCCTCGTGCGCCAATGAGCGCGCAAACAAAAGACAAACCTTATGTGTTGAATACGGGTCGTGTTCGAGATCAATGGCATACGATGACGCGTACGGCTAAAACAGCCAAGTTGATGGCGCATAAAAATGAACCGTATATTACCCTTCACCCCGATGATGCCAGTACCCAGCGGATATCAGAAGGTGATTTGATTAGGGTCTCAAATGAACTTGGACAGTTGATCGGACGCGTTGAAATCAGTCGTTCACAGCGCCTGGGTGAAATTTTTGTGCCCATTCATTGGACCAGTCAATATGCCAGCCATGGCCGGGTTGACAGTCTGATTAAGGCCAATGTCGATCCGTTTTCCGGACAGCCGGAATCCAAACATGCCACCGTCACAATTGAGCGTTACTCCGCTCAGTGGCAAGGGTTTATTTTAAGTCGAAAAGAGATTAGTCCTGAATTGTTCGGCGATGATTATTGGGTAAAGATTACCGGAAAACATTTTTATCGGTATGAGATTGCCAGCGAAAAAGCGCTTAAAAATGCCCAGGCCTGGGCAAAAACCTTACTGTCCTCTTCAGAAAATACAGAGTGGGTTGAGTATGACGATGCCTCTATCACTCAGTATCGTGCCGCTTTAATCGAAAACGATCAACTTCAACAAGTATGTTTTATGGCTGCGGATCACAAAATGCCCAGCCGAGATTGGCTGGGACAGTTATTTTCAAGCTCGGAACTTTCAGTTATTGAACGCCGAAGTATCCTAGCCGGTAAGTCAAGTGGCGCGAAGGATCCGGGGCGAACGATTTGTTCTTGTTTCGGGGTTGGCATCAACACCCTCATTGATGCGATTCAAGCACAGGAACTGGTCAGTGTGGACGCGATAGGGCAAACCCTTAAAGCGGGAACAAATTGTGGTAGTTGTGTTCCGGAATTAACAGAAATTTTAGCGGTTGAATTGCGCTCAGACGTTTCTGAGAAAACAGGATGAGAGGTGTGTATGGATTATTTACCGATCTTTATGAAAATTGAACAACAACAGTGTCTGATTGTAGGGGGCGGAGCGGTGGCTGCCCGAAAGGCCGACTTGTTTATCAAGTCCGGTGCCATTGTCACGGTCGTCGCACCTAAGTTAGGAAATGAAATGAAATTTCATTTGGCTCAAGGAAAAATCATCTGGCATATGGATACCTTTTCAACAGCCTTGGCATCAGCACTGCCTCGGCCTAGCCTGGTTATTTCCGCAACCGATGATCAGAGCGTTAATTTAGCGGTTTATGAGACGTATCATGCACAAGCCATACCCGTTAATGTGGCAGATCAAACGGAATACTGCGACTTTATTCTGCCTGCGATTGTAGACCGTGCCCCAATGACCATTGCGATTTCAACCGGAGGGCGCTCCCCCGTTTTAGCCAGAGTGATGAAAGCACGTTTAGAAACAATGATTCCGCATGGTTTCAGTGCTTTAACGGACTTGGTCGGACGTTATCGACAGACAGTCAAAAACATGATTTCAAATATTGATGGACGAAAAATGTTCTGGGAAACCCTTTTATCGGGTTTGTTTATTGATAAGGCGGTTCACGGCAATCCAGGAGAAGCCGAAGTGTTATTGGAAGCCGAGTTGGAAACCATCAGAACCAACGGACAGAGTTTGCCGCAAGGGGAGGTTTATATTATCGGAGCCGGGCCAGGCGATCCGGACTTAATGACTTTCAAAGGACTGCGATTGCTACAACAGGCGGATGTCATCTTATATGATCGATTGGTTGCACCTGAAATTCTGGAAATGGGACGACGTGAAGCCGAACGTATTTACGTGGGTAAAAAAGAGAAATGGCATAAAGTGGATCAAAAAGACATCAACCAAATGTTGGTGGATCTTGCTCGACAGGGGAAGCGAGTTGCACGACTGAAAGGCGGGGACCCTTACATTTTTGGTCGGGGTGCAGAAGAAGTTGAGCTTTTGGTGCAACATGATGTGCCTTATCAGGTTGTGCCCGGAATTACGGCGGCCGCAGGCTGTTCTGTTTACGCAAACTTCCCTTTAACGCATCGTGATTATGCACAATCAGTGGCTTTGATAACCGGGCATCAGCAAGCTGGAGCACCGGGCATCGATTATGCCAGACTGGCACAGTCAGGAGATACGATGGTGTTTTATATGGGGATTAAAAATGCCCCTCAAATTCAAGCGGGATTAATTGCACATGGACTGTGCCCTGATACGCCTGCTGCGATTATTGAAAATGGGACGCGGGTTAATCAGAAAGTGACAGTGACTTCTTTAGGAAAACTGTCAGAAATCATTCAAAAACAATCGATAAAGCCCCCTGCCTTATTGGTGGTGGGGGACGTAATAAAGGTGCGCGAACGTTTACAAAAAAAGTCGCTATTGGATGACAGGGTGCCGGCATGACAGATCATCCATTCAGTCATTACCTGAGAATTCTTGGAAAAGGGCCTATCAGCCGTCGGCCTTTAACCGAAGCGGAAGCGACTGAAGCGGTCAATATGATACTATCGGGTCAAGTCACTGATAAACAATTGGGCGCGTTTTTATTGTTGATGCGGGCTAATGGTGAAACATCTGAAGAGCTGATTGGGTTTGTCAAAGGTATTAGAGACGCATTAGGGTTATATGAACATCAAGGTATTGTGGAATTGGATTGGGCGGCTTATGCCGGCAAATGGCGTTATCCGCCCTATTTTTTGCTAGCGATAAAGCTGTTAGCACAGAATGGCGTTCGTGTTTTATTACATGGGGATGGCGGTCAATTTGACAATCGTCACTATGTTGAATCTTTTTTAGAGCCGCTTAATTTTTATCAAGCCAGTTCCATTCTAGAGGCGCAAAATTTTGTTTCCGAAGGCAAAGCAACTTATCTTCCGCTGGAAAGTTTCGCTCCCGCATTACGCGAAATATTGCATTTAAAATCCGAATTAGGTGTTCGAACGGTTTTTAATACTGCGGTTAAGTTATTGAATCCATTGAATGCACCCGCGTCCATTCAAGGAATTTTCCATAAGGGCGTTGAGTCGCTTCATCATTCAACAGCCATGGCCATTGGTACTGAACATAATTTGGTTTTTAAAGGGGAAGGTGGAGAAGCTGAAATCAGGCCGGATGCATTAACCCAGCTCTATTTTTCGGATCGAAATTCGACAGGCATGACACAACACCCCTTCAAAGGTATTATCGAGCGGCAAGTTCGACCAAAAGAATGGCAACAGCAAGACATTATTGATTTATGGCATGGTGAAAAAAAGGATTTATATGGTGAATCCTCCGTGATTGCCACAACCGCAGCTGCTTTGATGTTGCTGGAATCTGTTTCGGAAGTAGAGGCTGTTGTAAAAGCAAAAGGGTATTGGGCACGGAGAGATCAAGCATGCTGAGACGAAACGGCAACTTACTTCATGAGTTTGATGATGTTTTTACGTTTGTGATGTCAAAATCAACAACCGTAAATAAACATGAAACCGTTCTTTTGAATGATTGCGTAGGCAGAGTATTAGCGGCGGATCTGTTGTCACCGACTTCGGTTCCGGCTTGGCGACAAAGTGCCATGGACGGTTATGGCTTTTCAACGACCTCTTCTTTAACGTTGTTGCCAGTCAATAACGTTGCTTATGCTGGCAATGCCATGGAGCCGATGTCTGAAAATGAAGCCATTCATATTATGACAGGGGCTGTTGTACCGGATCATGTTGACATGATTGTGCCGATTGAAAAAGCGTTAATTCAACAAACCCATCAAGGAAAAAAGTTATTGAAACCGACCGATATTTCAGTCAGTCGACATATTAAAGCCATCGGATCGGATGTTGCGAAAAACCAAAAGGTATTATCAAAAGGGCAATTGATTAGGCCACAAGACCAAGCGTTACTGGCTTCAATCGGGGTGCACCAAATATCGGTTTATGAAAAGGTTCGAGTGGTTATTCTAACGTCTGGAAATGAATTGGTTAACCCTGGAATGCCTTTGGATAAAGGGCAGATTTATGATGCCAATGCATTCCTACTGACTTCTCTTTGTCAGCAATTGCCCATCACTATTATTGCTCAAGATAGGCTTGCAGATGACGCAGCAAGCATTAAAGAAACACTTGCTCGATGGCAAGGACAAGTTGATGTCATCATAACGGTTGGTGGCGCTTCGGTAGGTCAAAAAGATTTCATGCAATCTTGTTTAGCCTCATGGCCCGAGTCTTGGAGATGGAAGCTTAATATGAAACCAGGTAAGCCGTTTTCCATGGCAGTCATGCAACAAACCACCATTCTCGCGCTGCCGGGTAATCCTTTGGCGGCATTTATGACATTTAAGACCTTAGCCACTCCCTTTATTCAGAAACAGGCAGGCATAAAAAATTGGCAAAATAAGTCGGAAAAAAGAATACTGGCAGGTTCGATTCAACCCAAAAGCAATCGTCTTGAATGGTGTCTGGTGGTTGAAACAGAACAGGGGCTGCAACCTATTTCAAATACGTCTTCTAGCCATCTTTTGACTTTGGTTCAAGCCAATGGCTATATTCGGGTTAATTCTGGGCAACAGTATCAGGCAGGTGACCTTATCGACTTTTGGAAAATTCCGTGATTGGTGTTCTGATTTTAGCGGGGGGTAAAGGTCAGCGTATGGGCGGCCAAGATAAAGGCTGGTGCTTGCAGAACAATGAAAGCTTTATCGAAAAAGTGTTACGGCAAATCCAACAGCAAGCAGAGCAATTAAAGCCGTTAAAAGTTATTATTGTGATCAGTGCAAACCGAAATATAAAAGACTATTTACGTTTAGGGTTTCCTGTTATTACTGATATCCGTTCAGGGTTTTGTGGGCCTTTAGCTGGTGTAGAAGCGGCCATGTGTGCACCTGCTTTGTCCCATGTGAGTCGCTGGATTACTTGGCCGGTAGATTCTTTAAAGGTTCCTGAAAATTATTTGTTAAAAATGTCAGTGCCGATTCAGAAGGTATGTTTTTTAAAACAACATCAGCGTTCACACTACGCTCATTTATCCATTCCAAATGATTTTAAAGGTGCATTGTCGTCCTATTTAGATGCTCAGCAATATTCAATAAAAGGGTGGTTACGGAGCCTTTCAAAAGATTGTGACAATGTTAGCGAAATAGAATTTTCCGAACAGGACCTTATTTTGAATTGTAATCAGGCATTGTGCCGGGACAACACGGTTTAATCATAAATCAAGTGTGTTGCGTTGATTTTAAATCATTTTTGATTGGTTCTATTGGTCACTATTTTTCAATCCTTTATGGGGCGATTTTTTAAATTATTTTCTAACGGTAATTTGCCTTTGACTCACTTCTATTCGTCAAGTAAGATTATGGTTTTTAACTGCCCAGGCCTAACTCAAACACATGAGCAAAATAATAGATTTAAAAGGCTCTATCCTTTCTTTAACGGTTTTAAACCTTTTCTCAGATCAGATTGACGAAACAAAAAAAGCCATTGCGGCGAAGATAGATCAAGCCCCAGATTTTTTTGTAGGCATTCCCATCGTTCTGGAACCTAAAATCGCTTTAAAAGACCCGACCTTTTTAGCGCTGCTGGTGGAATATTTAACGCAGCTACAAATGATTCCGATTGGAATTCGAACCAAAGAGGATGCGATCAAGGAGCAGGCTGAGTATGCAGGCCTGGCTATTTTTCCGCAGGAAAAGCCGAAAGCGCGCTCTAAAAAAACCAAAAATGAACCTGAAGAAGCCGGTTTGAAAACCGCATTGATGGTGAATAACTCTGTTCGTTCCGGGCAGCAAATCTATGCAAAAGATCGGGATTTGATTGTCATGGGGTCGATTAACCCCGGCGCGGAAGTGGTGGCAGATGGGCACGTGCATGTTTTTGGTAAAGTGATGGGCAAAGTGTTTGCCGGTTCTTCAGGAGATGGCAATGCCAAGATTTTTGCAAAGCAGTTGAACCCCGAGCTGGTTTGTATTGCAGGGATGTATCAACTGTCAGAAGATATTGACGAGTCTTTTAAGAAAGGATTTGTTGAAATCAGCTTAACAGAAGGTAAATTAGTGTTTAACCCGAGTCTGTTAGATTAATTTTTAGGTCGGAGTAATTTTACGCAGCGTAAAATACTCGGTTATAATTTTGTCATCAGGAAATCTCATTACTTTAATGAGACCGTATTTTAAATTCGAGGAGAAGCTTAGGTGTCACGTGTAATCGTTGTAACCTCAGGAAAAGGCGGAGTGGGAAAGACCACTACGAGCGCGAGTATTTCAGCAGGGTTGGCTTTAAAAGGCTATAAAGTTGCAGTGATCGATTTTGATGTAGGGTTGCGTAACTTAGACTTGATTATGGGATGTGAACGCCGCGTCGTTTATGATTTTGTCAATGTGGTGCAAGGAGAAGCAACTTTAAACCAAGCGTTAATTCGCGATAAGAGAATTAAGAATCTTTATATTCTGGCGGCTTCTCAGACGCGTGATAAAGATGCTTTGACGCAAGAAGGCGTTGGTAAAGTGATTGATGACCTAAAAGAAGAAGGGTTTGATTTTATTATCTGTGATTCGCCGGCAGGTATCGAGAAGGGGGCTCAGTTAGCGTTGTATTTTGCAGATGAAGCCATCGTTGTCACCAATCCGGAAGTGTCGTCTGTACGTGATTCTGATCGTATTTTAGGCATTTTACAAGCCAAGTCAAAACGAGCGGAAGGCGGGGATGAGCCGATCATCGAACATCTTGTCCTAACCCGTTACAACCCGAGTCGCGTCGAAACGGGTGAAATGTTGTCGGTTGAAGATGTTACGGACTTACTCAACATTAAATTGTTAGGCGTCATTCCGGAATCTGAGCAAGTTTTGAACGCCTCTAACTCCGGTCAGCCTGTTATTTTAGATGAAGACTCTGATGCAGCGCATGCTTATATGGATGTAGTTGATCGTTTCTTGGGCGAAGAAAAAGAACATCGTTTCTTAATTGCCGAAAAGAAAGGCCTTTTCAAAAAAATATTTGGGAAGTAAGTTATGGCATTATTAGACTATTTACTCGGACAAAAGAAAAAGAAGTCGGCGAATCTTGCAAAAGATCGCCTACAGATTTTATTGGCGCATGAGCGCTCTGAACGTAGTGCACCAGAATACTTGCCAAAGATGCGTGAAGAAATTCTCGCGGTTATTGCGAAATATGTCACGATAGATCAAGAACAGTTACAAATCTCTGTCGATGAAGCCAATGGATTTGAGGTGTTGGAATTGAATCTAGTGTTACCGGATAAGTAACTTCAATAAGCAGTGTTTTAATCAAGTTCATAATGACATAAAAAAACCACCAGGCCTGGTGGTTTTTTATAGCTATTGGGATAGGGTTTATTAGCGACCCTTGTATTGAATTTTAACCAAAGCACCAAAGATAGGGTGGTCAAAGTAATGCAGCTCTCCCGACTTTATCTTTCGAGCTTCTTCTAATTGAAAGCGCCAAAATTCTGGAAGCATTTCAAGGTCGATACTTTGATTATTCGCAAATTCTTCTCTCACTTGCCCCGGAATTTTTCTTTCCAGCTCAAGATTTAAACGAACATGTGCATAACGTGACTTATAAAATTTTAACGTACCCGAGAGTTTAGGTTGGTAGTCTTCTTCTGGCAAGACTTCAATTTTAAGAGGGTGGCTGTCATCTTCTGCTAAGCCTTTTAAAATCCAGGACTTATGATACAAAATATAGTAACCTTTTTGAGGTGTCATTTTTTCTTCTTCTGAGGCAAGCATGAACTGTTGTTCAGGTAACGAAGGAAGGTCGAGGCTTCCTTCCATATCAATCAAAGGCAAATCATCTTTCCAGTATTCTTCCGTCCAGCCTCTCAGAGCCAAGGTTTCAAACACAATCAGTTCAACTTGATATTTAGGCGGTTTTTGATTCGTTTGTGCTTGTGCTTGAAATGAGACAGTTGCCAAAAAAAGTAAAGCAGAGGTTAAGAACAGTCGGGCTTGCATAAAGGCTTATTCCTTATTTGAAATAGTCGCTACGATTAATTCGATAGCTTGAATTCGTTGTTTCATCTCTGGCATTGTATCGAAATATTTTAATTCAATCTGCCCTTTTAGCTGATAGTTCTTAGGATGATTTTGAATTAATTTAATCAATTCCAGTGGATTGATATTAGGGGTGGAACCAAATTGAATTCGAATCATGCTTTCGCTGGCCTCTATCTTCCGAAGATTTAGAGAGTCAATAACCAGTTTTACTCGGGTGGTTTCGAACAGATTTTTAACTTGATCCGGCAGTAACCCAAACCGATCAATCATTTCCACTTCCAGTTCTTGTAAAGCATGATTATCTTCAGCGCTGGCTATACGCTTATAAAATACCAGTCGTGTATGAATATCCGGTAAATAATCTTCCGGGATAAGTGCGGGCATGCCCAGTTCCACTTCGGCACCGGTATGGAGTTTGGCATCCAGCTCAGGCTGTTTGCCTGATTTTAAAGCTTTAACAGCTCGGTCAAGCAGCTCTGAGTAAAGTCCAAACCCAATTTCATGAATTTGACCTGATTGACCATCTCCAAGCAGTTCACCTGCGCCTCGAATCTCCAAGTCATGACTTGCCAGCATGAAACCCGCACCCAGGGTGTCGTGTTTAGCGATGGCCGTTAGACGTTTTTCAGCATCTTTGGTCATCAACGCTTTTCCAGCAGTGAATAGATACGCATAGGCTTTATGGTGAGAGCGCCCAACGCGTCCACGTAACTGGTGGAGTTGTGCCAAGCCGAATTTATCCGCTCGATGAATCAGGATGGTGTTTGCCGTTGGAATATCGATCCCTGTTTCGATAATAGTGGTACAGACAAGAATGTTGAAGCGTCGGTGATAAAAATCCTGCATGACCTGTTCAAGTTCTCGTTCGTGCATTTGTCCATGAGCGGTTTGCACTTTGGCTTCAGGCAACAAGGTTTGTATTTCCTCCGCCATGTGTTCAATTTTATCGACATTATTAAACAACAAATAGATTTGTCCACCACGACGTATTTCACGTAAACAAGCTTCTTTGACCACCTCGGGATTCCAGTCTTGCACAAAGGTTTGGACTGCCAGGCGTTTTGCCGGAGGCGTGGCGATAATGGATAAATCACGTAAGTCGTTCATTGCCATATTCAACGTTCTAGGAATCGGGGTTGCCGTCATCGTCATGACATCGACTTCGGTGCGTAGCTTTTTTAGCTGCTCTTTCTGGCGCACGCCAAAACGATGCTCTTCATCAATGATAATGAGTCCCAGATTACCGAATTGCATATCATTTTGAATCAGTTTATGCGTTCCAATAATGATGTCGACTTGATTATTTTTAACCGCTTCAACAATCTGCTTGGTTTCTTTAGCGGTTTGAAAACGAGATAAGCCTTCTATGCGGATAGGCCAGTCAGCGAAGCGGTCTTTAAAGTTTTCCAGATGTTGTTGTGACAGCAGTGTCGTCGGTACTAAAACAGCCACCTGTTTTCCCGAGTAAGCGGCAACAAAGGCGGCTCGCATCGCCACTTCAGTTTTACCAAAACCAACATCGCCGCAGATTAAGCGATCCATTGGTTTGTTGGATTTCATATCCGTCAGAACCGATTCGATAGCGGTTTCTTGATCCGGCGTTTCCTCAAAAGGGAATCCTGCTCTAAAGCGGGCATAAGCTTCTTCATCTGTTTTAAATTCATAACCAGGACGGGCTTCTCTCTGTGCATAGATGTCAAGCAATTCGGCCGCAACATCTCGTACTTTTTCAGCAGCTTTACGTTTCGCCTTATCCCATTTGTCGGAACCGAGTTTATGCAATGGTGCTGTTTCAGCGCTGGCTCCGGTGTATCGACTGATAAGGTGCAAAGACGTGACGGGCACATAGAGCTTGGCATTGCCGGCATATTGAATCATAAGAAACTCATGTTCTTCGCCTTGTATTGTCATCGTCTCTAACCCCAGAAAGCGCCCAACACCATGGTCGAAGTGCACAATGGGTTGGCCCAAGTCCAGTTCAATTAGGTTGGAAATAGCACTTTCAAATTCAGAGTGCTTACGCTTGCGGCGACGTTTTTGAATGACCGTTTGCCCGAAAATCTGTGCTTCAGAAATAATGCAAAAATCATCGGTATAAACAGACTCCTCAAGCGGACCGACAATGATTTCATAAGGGGTGCTTGAGGTTTTAAACGCTTGCCAGTTTTCAATTTGTTTGGGGAGTTTGTCTTTAAACTGTGGCTGTTTTGACAAAATTGTCAGTAAGGTTTCCCGTCGTCCGGTCGATTCAGCAGAGTAAAGAATGCGTCCATTGTGTTCGGATTTGTATTGATCCAGAAACGCATTCAGCTTCGCCAACGGGTATTCACTGTTTGATTGAATACTCAGATCGGGTAAGGGATAAGTTTTAAAGGTGGCCGTTGCTTTATCGGTTACCTGTTGTGAAAACTGTATGCGATGAAAGGTCTTTAAAGCGGCAAAGGTTTCACTTTCAGACAGAATAAGTTCAGAAGGCGGCAATATAGGGTAGTCAGGGTTGTGTTGTGCAATATCATAGCGTTCTTGGTAGTCTTGCCAATTTTGTCGAATTTGTGCCTGAAGGTCGCCTTGATTAAAGAAAAGACTATCTTCAGGAAGGTAGTCAAATAATGTTGCGATATCCGTATGAAATAAAGACAGGTAGTACTCTAAACCGTCAATCGTCTGTCCGTCCTTAACAGAGCGATAAAGCTGGCTGTTTCTTGCATCGTCCCCAAAATGGGTGCGGAAATTTTGACGGAAAAGTGCCGTTCCTTCTGGCGTTAAGTCATATTCCTTCGCGGGCAATAACTCGATTTGCTCAATCGTATCCACACTGCGTTGCGTTTCAGGGTCAAAGCTTCGAATGGTTTCGATTTCATCATCAAATAAATCCAGACGAAAGGGAGTTCGACTGCCCATTGGGTATAAATCAATGATTGAACCACGCACTGCAAATTCACCATGCTCCATGACCTGGCTCACCCGTTGGTAGCCGCCTGATTCCAACTGACTGGTAAATGCTTCTATATCAACTGTTTCTCCACACTGTAACAGAAAGGTGTATTTTTCAATAAAAGGATGGGGAACGATTTTTTGAATCAGCGTACTGACCGGTAAGATAAGTAGCCCTTTTTGGGTAGAGGGCAGTTGGTATAACGTTTTCAAGCGCTGTGAAATGATGTCTTGATGAGGCGAGAACTGATCATACGGCAGAGTTTCCCATTCAGGAAAACTTAGAATAGGGTAATCTGTGTCAGAGAAAAATCTCAATAATTCACTATACTTATTGGCTTCAGCCATATTTTCAGTCAATAAAACAGCCAGGCCTGGTGCATTTCGTGCCTTTTCAATGAGAGCAAGGGCGCTTTCAGAAGGGTTGTTTAGTACCCAGGTCGAAGTTTGACCTTTAAGTGAGACTTGGTCGGCTTCCAATAAGGCATAAGATGAGTGGTTTTTTGACATGATATTTATGGACTAATTTAAAATGGCGTTATTCTAACAAAATATCGTTTTTCAGGGGAGGAACACGTTGAAAACGAAAAATGAGGCAATTAAACCATGACGGGACGTTGGGCTTTTAACTGGATACAAATCATGGGACATCACAATAAGACCCTGATAGTATTCTTTACCCTTATTTCTCTGGCCGTCTTTTCAGGCGTTTTTAACCACTTTTATTTAATGGATCTGCAAAGCGGTATTTATATATTGCTCAGCCTTTTAGGCATGTCGTTTTGGGCAATGAAAATAATGGACTCCATAAAAACGGGAGGCTTGTTATTGTTATTGAGCGGGTATGTATTATTCATGTTGGCAGGCTTAATGGCTTGGTTCAAAATTCCGTTCAACGATCATTCAGTTCTAGGCTGGGTCGTCGTTATCGCCTTGATGATGAGTAATTTGGTTCATGTTCTCTCTACCTTGTTGCGGGAAATGGCAAGAGGCAGTTTTCAGCATGATGCGCTTGCCGAAGCTTTAAAACAAAATGCAACGCCAATTCTATTGTCAAATGTTACCACCTGTTTCGGGTTTGTCGTCGCTGCTTGGTATGACACCAGTTTTGCAGGTATGGCGTGGATTGTGGTTGCCGGTGCAGTTATCAGCTATCTGACGTTGTATTCATGGTTACCCATCATTTTATTAAGATTTTTTTTAGAATTTCGGGTCGGTCATTATGATGATCGTCATGGCCTGATTGACTTGATCAGTCGAATTCAACAACACCCACGAGCCATCAAGTGGGGGCTTGTGATTTCTATTGTCGTCCTTCTAATCAGTTTGGTTTATTTATCACAAACCTTAACGATGTTGAGTTCAGTTGGCATCATGTTATTAGCCAGTTTTGGCTTGCTATTAATAATTTGGCAAGACCTTAAAATAACTTTGATGACTCTGCTAAGTAGTTTTTTAGCGGTTGTTTTAGTCTTGGCAGCCTACTTTTCTTTACAAGGTGCAATGGCTATTTCGACTTTTGTTTTAATTGTTCCGTTAGGAATGGTGCTAGACGATGCCATTCATTATTTTTCTCGTTATTTGAAGTCCAAACGAGGTTATTTTAATGATGAAGAATCTTGTCATCGATTTGCTTTAAGCACGGTAGGGCGGCCTATCTGGTTAACAACACAACTCTTAATTGTCGGATTATTGATATTGAGTTTTCACCCGAATATTTTAATTCAGCAAGCCAGTTTCATTACAATTTTTGCGGTTTTATTAGCATCTTACATTATTTTAGTGTTGTTGCCGGTGCTTCGTTTGCATCGATCGTAAAGTAATAACCTCATATAAATCAGTATTTTTTATTATGAGGTATACGAAAAATCTATTTTTAATTTGAATTCGGATGATTCATTATTTCCGCACAAGAAATTTGTACGTCAGCAAAACAATCTGTTTTCTAGCAAAGGGTTTAGCTGATTTCTCAAATCATCTCATAATAAAAATAATAGATACTAATGAAAAGGAACGAAAAATGGCAACAATTGTTGTAGTTGGATCAAGCACGGGTGGTTTACCAATGGCTTATGATGTTCGTAAGAAATTAGGTAAAGAACACACGATTAAGGTTGTAAATGCAATTGATGAGTTTAACTTTGTCCCATCTAATCCGTGGGTCGCAGTAGGCTGGCGTAAACCTGAAGATATTTCTTTCAAGTTAGAGCCGCATCTCACCAGAAAAGGGATTGAGTTTTATCATCAAACGGCAACCAAGCTTGATGCACCGAATAATAAACTGACCCTGGATGACGGGACAGAAATGGACTATGACTACCTGATTCTTGCGACAGGCCCTGCACTGGCTTTTGAAGAAATTGAAGGGTTTGGACCCAAAAGCCAAGGCGGGAATACCGTATCGGTTTGTACAACGCCACATGCGACTGAAGCTTTTGAGCAATGGGAAGAGTTTTGTGAAAACCCTGGCCCGATTGTGGTGGGTGCGGTACAGGGCGCTTCGTGCTACGGTCCAGCTTATGAGTTTGGAATGATTATGGAAACGGATTTACGTAAGCGTAAGATTCGTAGTCAAGTACCCATGACATTTGTGACATCTGAACCTTATATTGGACATTTAGGGCTGGGCGGTGTTGGTGATTCAAAAGGCTTGATGGAAGCTGAAATGCGTAACCGTCATATTAATTGGATTTGTAATGCCAAAGTCACCAAGATTGAAGACGGCAAAATGTATGTTGATGAGCACAATAATAAAGGGGAAGTCATTGACCAACATGAATTACCTTTCAAATATTCAATGATGCTGCCCGCCTTTAAAGGGTCTAAGTTCTTACAAGAACTTGCTGAGCCTGAAAACATGGGGGGGCCTTTAGTGAATCCTCGCGGGTTCGTTAAAGTGGACAGCTTCAGTCGTAACCCAACTTACCATAATATTTATGCATTAGGCGTAGGGATTGCCATTCCACCTGTTGAGGCAACCCCCGTTCCAGTGGGTACGCCTAAAACAGGTTTGATGATTGAATCTATGGTGACAGCGATTTGTCATAACATTCAAGCGAACCTTGAAGGGAAGGATGCACATGAGGAGCCGACTTGGAATACCGTTTGTTTAGCGGACATGGGCGACACAGGGGCGGCGTTTGTTGCCTTGCCACAAATCCCTCCGCGTAACTTAACCTGGGCTAAACAAGGCAAATGGGTGCATCTGGCTAAAATTGCATTTGAAAAATACTTTATCCGCAATATGAAGGCGGGGAACTCTGAGCCTATTTACCAAAAGTATATTATGAAAATGCTGGGTATCAGTCGTTTAAAATCTGATAAATAACAAACGGTTATTGAATTAATTTAACACCCTCCGCAAGAGGGTGTTTTTATTTCTATGTGCTGAAAATGATGCCTCATCGAATCAAAATAATAAGATTGAAAAATTAAGTCTCACCTTTCTTTAGAAAGTCTCTTTTTCATGGAAGGCTTTGCTTTATAATAATCGCCATGAATTTAGTGCAAACCCTTTATTACCTTGATCTTCTGGGAACCGTTGTCTTTGCGATGACTGGATTACTGGCCGCCAGCCGAAAACAACTCGACTTATTTGGCGCGATTGTGATTGCCATGGTCACGGCTGTTGGCGGAGGGACTCTGCGCGATTTAATCCTAGATCAACCCGTATTTTGGGTTGAGCATAATATTTATATTTATGTGGTGGTTTTTTCGACCTTATTCCTGTTCTTCTACGCGCGTATTAAAGAAATTCCTGTCAAATTACTGTTGTATCTTGATGCGTTAGGGTTGGCTGTTTTTAGTGTTATCGGCGCGCAAAAGGCTATGGCATTAGGGCTGTCAGATCCGATTATTATTATGACAGGCGTCATGACCGGTGTGGTGGGCGGTGTGATTCGAGATGTGTTAATGGGGGAGGTTCCCTTAATCTTCCGCAAAGAGATTTATGCCACCGCCTCTTTTGTTGGGATTAGTTTGTTGCTGGTTTTAGTGCATTTAAACCTTGCGGTTGATTTGGCGGTCATCTTATCGGTGGCGGTTATTTTCAGTTTACGCATTTGGGCCATTTTATTTAATATCGGTTTACCCGTTTTTCAACCGATCAACTCACAGGATTAGCTAATAAAGGGCTTCTTTTATGTTCAAATTGCCATTTGAGTTATTGTTGGGCTATCGATACACCCGCGCCAAACGTCGAAATGGATTTATTTCGTTTATCTCTTTATCATCGATGCTTGGAATCGGGTTAGGAGTGACTGCTTTGATTACGGTCATGTCCATTATGAATGGGTTCCAGCAAGAATTACGTGATCGCATTTTGGATATGACGGCTCACGTCACCTTGTCTGAACGAGGTGAGCGTTTAAATCATTGGCAAGACCTCTATTCAGTTGCAAAACAACTACCCCATGTTGAGGGGGCTGCCCCCAATGCGATGGGGCAAGGCATGTTGACCCACGGTGATCGAGTAAAAGGTGTTTTAGTCCGCGGAGTGTTGCCGCAATATGAAGGTCAAGTAGCTGACGTTGAATCTAAAATGGTGTATGGGCATTTATCCGACTTAGAATCCAAAGGCTACAACGTTATTTTGGGAACAGAGCTGGCGAACGGGTTGGGTGTTTCTGTTGGCGATAAGATTACGCTTGTGGCGCCTCAAGCGTCCATTTCTCCAATGGGTGTCGTGCCTCGCTTAAAACGGTTTACGGTTTCAGGATTGTTTGAAGTGGGCATGCATGAGTATGACAGCGGTTTGGCAATCGTACATATGGCAGATGCCCAGCGTGTTTTCAAGATGGGGAACCAAGTTTCTGCTCTACAGCTGCGGCTAGATGATATGTTTGCCGTACAAGATGTCCGAGAGGCGGTTGCGGAAAATATTGATGATGTACTTTACATGCGAGATTGGACGCAGCAGCACTCCAACTTCTTTAAAGCCATTGAAATGGAAAAACGCATGATGTTTATTGTGTTGACACTCATTATCATGGTGGCAGCATTTAATATCGTTTCGACCATGGTGATGGTCGTGACCGACAAGCAAAAAGATATTGCCGTGCTCAGAACCATCGGAGCGACACCGGGCAGTGTTCAAGCTATTTTTATGGTTCAAGGGCTCATTATCGGAACCTTCGGTGCAGCTTTAGGCATGATCGGAGGTGTTGCCATTTCATTAAATATCGATGTGATTGTGCCGTTTATTGAAAACGTGTTTAATTTTAAATTTTTTCCGGCTGACATCTACTACATCAGTAAAATCCCATCAGATCTACATTGGAAAGATGTATGGACAGTCTCTGGATTAGCGTTTGTCTTGACCTTATTGGCCACAATTTATCCGGCTAGACGCGCTTCCAAAACACAACCAGCGGAGGCGTTACGTTATGAGTGATTTAATTTTACAAGCCTCGAACCTTGAAAAAGAATATCGTGATGGCAAACTCAAAACCCCCGTGATTAAAGGGTTGGATTTTGAACTGAAAGCGAATGAAAAAGTAGCCATTGTCGGAAGTTCGGGGTCTGGGAAAAGTACTTTATTACACCTGCTCGCGGGTCTTGATAAGCCAACAAATGGTAATGTGTCGCTGATGTCACAAGCGTTTTCTGACTTAAATGAAGTTAAACGGGGTCGCTTGCGTAATCAATATATGGGCTTTGTTTACCAGTTTCATTTCTTGTTGCCAGAATTGAATGCATTAGAGAACGTGATGTTACCTTTACGGGTTCGCCGAACTCTTCCGAAAGAGGCCGAAAGGTCAGCACAAGCATTGCTTGAACGAGTCGGGCTCGGGCATCGTTTGCATCATAAACCATCAGAACTATCGGGCGGTGAGCGCCAACGAGTGGCGATTGCACGAGCATTAATTACCAAACCGGCTTGTGTATTAGCGGATGAGCCGACAGGAAACTTAGATGAAACATCTGCTCAGCAAGTGTTTGATTTGATGCTGGAGCTGAACCAAGAGCAAAATACCGCATTACTCGTTGTCACTCATGACTTAAAGCTGGCTGCCAATATGGATCGCCAATACCAATTAACAGAAGGGCATTTTATTCTGCCTTCAGGCACGCCTTAATTTTATGCTCAATATCCAGTCTATCAGTTTAATGGCAGGGCTAAAACCTTTATTAAAAAATGCCTCATTAACGTTACATCCAGGTCAGAAAGTCGGGTTAATCGGCCAAAACGGTGCTGGTAAGTCAACACTCTTAAAAGCCATTTTGAACGAAACCTCGTTAGAGGCAGGCAACATTGCCATGCCCGATACCTGGCAAATTGGCTATGTTGAGCAAGAACAAACACATTTATCTTATCCTGCTATTGATTATGTGACAACCGGTGATACGCTCTATGCGAACGCCCGGGCGCGCATTGATCAAGCCGAACTGACAAATGATCACGATGCCCTAGTTGCTTCGTATGATGAACTGGATCGTATTTCAGGGTATGAGGTTCCACAAAAAGCACAGCAACTGTTATTTGGCTTAGGCTTTTCAGAAACTGAACTTACTAAACCCGTCGAAGCTTTTTCAGGTGGATGGCAAGTTCGTTTAAAGCTTGCCCGAGCTTTAATGCAGCGCGCGGATTTATTGTTACTGGATGAGCCGACCAACCACCTGGACATTGAAGCGGTTTCCTGGCTGATTCAATGGCTGAAAGGGTTTTCTGGTGCCGTCATCGTTATTTCGCATGACCGACACTTTTTAGATGAAGTCGTACAAGGCATCGCGCATCTAGACCAAGGTAAAATTCAGTATTACTCAGGAAATTTTGCCGCATTTGAACGCCAGCGCAACGAACAGATTATGCAACAGCAAGCCTTGCATGATAAACAAAAGCAACAGATGCAGCACTTGAAATCCTTTATTGAGCGTTTTAAGGCCAAAGCCTCTAAAGCCAAACAGGCACAAAGCCGCGTCAAAGCTTTGGAGCGCATCGAGTCCGTTGCCGCGGTTCAAGCCAGTAATCCATTTCAATTTCACTTTACCGAGCCAGATCATTTGCCTGACCCGATGCTGTTTTCAGAAGCCTTGAGCTTTGCTTATGACGATCATTTAATTTTAAACGAAGTCGATTTAACGCTACGGGCGGGCGACAGAATTGGCTTGGTTGGGGTGAATGGCTCAGGAAAGTCAACGCTTTTAAAGTTATTGATTAAAGAAAATACGCCCAAATCGGGTAAGTTGGTTCATAGCAAAGGACTGAAAATAGGCTATTTTGCTCAGCATCAGTTAGAGTCTTTAAATTTAGATCAAACCCCGCTAGCACATATGTTGGCGCTCTCAAAAGATGATATGGAGCGGGTGACGGACCAAGAAGCTCGAGATTTTCTAGGACAATTTGGCTTTTCACATGATAAGACCTTAAATCCGATCAAGCATTTCTCCGGTGGAGAAAAGGCACGTTTATCGTTAGCTCTGATGGTCTATCAAAAGCCAAATCTGATTATCTTGGATGAGCCGACCAACCATCTGGACATGGAGACGCGGGATGCGTTGGAAATGGCATTACAGGAGTTCTCAGGTGCGTTGATTCTAGTAACGCATGACCAGCACTTACTAACCTGTATTGTGGATCAGTTTTGGTGGGTGCATGACCAACGAGTTGAACGTTATCATGGAGATTTAGAGGCTTATTTACAACAACGACTACGTTTGCTAAAAGAAAAACAAGCCGAAATCAAGGCCGAAAAAACAGCCAGGCCTGGCCATATTTCTCACTCTGGCAATGGCGCCAATAAAAAAGCTCAGCGCCAAGAGAATGCTCATTATCGAAAACAACTTAAAGAAGCGACTCGAAATCAGACTAAACAACTGTCTAAAGTAGAAAAACAATTATCTGAAACACAAAAACAATTGGCTGAGCTGCATACTGAAATGGAAGATGCAAGTTTATACGAAGCGAACCGTGCAGAAAAGCTTAAAGTTATTTTGAAGCAAGAAGCAGAATTAAAAGTTTTGCTTGAATCTCTTGAAGACGAGTGGTTGCTGTTGGAAGCGGAAATTGAAGAGATAACGAATTCGTTTGTAGAAGGGTAAAACCAACTGCTTGTATATATTATGTACGCAGTTGGTTAGTCGCTAATGAATGATTAACAATTGCGGAAAGCACAGCCGTGTTTCAAACCTGATTTTCGCAAGAAATAAACCATCGGGCAAAAGCCTGTGATGCCTGAAATTAATAAATTCAGACCGATAAACCCTGTTAACAGCAACCAACTTGCTGAAACGGTATATGCCAAAATGGTAGAAAGAAGCACCATGCTTCCAACCATAATCATCATAAATCTTTCAATTGTCATTTTCTCTAACCCTTTAGTTTTGTTAATGGTTTTCTCTTTTTTGAGATACAAATCATAAATATATTGATAGAATTATTTTATCATAACTTTGGATTTCAAGGAATATCCCTGTATTAATTTAGGGCTATGTCTTTCATTACTTTAATAAAATCAGTATAATTTGCCGTTTATTTTATATATAGAGTAAAGCCGCCGAGCGGAAAAGCAGTTTCGTTCACGTCTAACCGGATTTTAATTTTTGAGATTAAACACATGCAAGTAACAGTAGAAAAGCCAGAAACAGGTCTAGAGCACAAAATTAATGTCACGCTACCAGCGGGTGATTTAGACAGTAAAGTTGAGCAACGTTTAGCGCAAATGCGCCGTACAGTTAAAATGGATGGTTTCCGTCCTGGCAAAGTACCAATGAGCGTGGTTAAGAAACGTTATGGCGGTCAAGTTCGTCAAGAAATGATGGGTGAAGCGGTACAACAGTCTTTTTATGACGCCGTTGCAAAAGAATCTCTAAACATTGCAGGCTACCCACAATTTCAAGAGTTAGATGAAAAAGATGGTCATATTATCTACTCAGCAACATTTGAAATATTCCCGGAATTGAAATTGCCAAAATTTTCCAGCTTGAAGATTGAAACCGTCACAGCTGAAATCACCGATAAAGATGTTGAGAAAATGGTCACGCGTCTACGTGAACAAAAAATGGCTTGGAAACCAGCGAATGGTAACAAAAAAGCTAAAGAAGGTGATCAAGTCATTATTGATTTCGTCGGCAAAAAAGAGGGCGAAGAGTTTGAAGGCGGTAAAGCAGAAGAAGTCCCTCTAGAGCTTGGTTCAGGTCGAATGATCCCTGGGTTTGAAGACGGCATCGTCGGCATGAAAAAGAACGAAGAAAAAACGATTGAAGTAACATTCCCTGAAGATTATCAGTCTGATGAGCTTAAAGGGCAAACGGTTACCTTTGATATTACCGTTCACTCGGTTCAAACAAAAGTACTGCCAGAAATTGATGAAGAATTCGTTAAGGCCTTCGGAATTGAAGAAGGAACGGAAGAAGCATTGGTTAACGAAATCCGTTCAAACATGGAAAAAGAACTTAAGCGTTCTATTGAAAACAAAAACCGCACAGCGGTTCTAGATGCTTTAGCAGAAAAAGTTGAAGTGGAACTGCCGCAAGCGATGGTTGATCAGGAAGCCTCTGCGTTGATGGAGCGCCAACTTGAACAATTCCAGCAGCAAGGTCTTAAAGCGGAAGATATCGGTTTAACCACGGATGCATTCAAGCCAGAGGCTGAAAAACGCGTTAAGATTGGATTGGTTCTAGGGGAAGTGATCAAAGAGTATAAGATTGAAGCAACAGATGAAGCACGTCAAGCATTCATCCAGGATCAAGCTTCTTCTTATGAAGATCCTCAAGAAGTGATTGAGTGGTATGCAAAAAACCCTCAAGCGCAAAAAGAAATTGATGCAATCTTAGTTGAAAGAGAAATCACGAATAAGATTCTTTCTGAAGCAAAAGCCAAAGAAGTTTCTAAATCGTTTGAAGAAATTGTTGGCCCTGCTGCATAAGCAACAGCGCGTCTAACTTAAAAACTTAACTTCTGTTACGAAATTATGTCATTTTGTAACAAGGTTAAGTTTTTTTTTGCCTAATAAAAAGCTAAGATAGAGCCATCTATTAATCAAAATTAAAGATAATACGCTTGATTCTTTTATTGAAAATCCTGCACGTTATCCCTAAATACATAAATTACAAAGGTTTATTTGAATGCATTCTACACCGATTCAAGACGCACTAATTCCAATGGTTATCGAACAAACCAGTCGAGGAGAAAGATCCTTTGATATTTACTCTCGTTTATTAAAAGAGCGTGTTATTTTTTTGGTAGGGCAGGTTGAAGACCACATGGCCAACTTAATTGTGGCGCAGTTACTTTTTTTAGAGTCTGAAAACCCTGATAAGGACATTCATTTATACATTAATTCACCCGGTGGTAGTGTTACTGCGGGCATGGCTATTTATGATACCATGCGTTTTATCAAGCCTGATGTCAGTACAATGTGTATTGGTCAAGCAGCGAGTATGGGATCTTTTTTATTGTCAGCTGGCGCGGAAGGCAAACGTTATGCCTTGCCAAACTCTCGCGTGATGATTCACCAGCCGTTAGGCGGCTTTCAGGGTCAAGCATCAGATATCGAGATTCATGCAAAAGAAATTATTCAAATTAAACAAAAGTTAAACAAAGCGCTTGCCGATCATACCGGGCAACCTATCGAAGTTATTGAAAATGATACGGATCGTGACAACTTCATGAGTGCTGATGAAGCCTGCGATTACGGATTGGTCGATAAAGTTTTAACGCGTCGTTAAATTAAGAAAAGAAGGCAGTCAGATGAGTGAAAAAACCTTATATTGTTCATTTTGTGGTAAGGCTCAAGATGAAGTCAAAAAATTAATTGCAGGGCCTTCGGTTTATATTTGCGACGAATGTGTTGAACTCTGTAACGATATCTTAAAAGAAGAATTCGGTGAAGAAGAATTAAGCGGGTTTGAGTTGGATCATTTACCCACTCCGCATGAAATCAGCCTGATTCTGGATGATTATGTCATTGGGCAGTATCAGGCAAAAAAAGTATTGTCAGTTGCAGTTTATAACCACTATCGTCGCTTGGAAAGCGGTCATCAAAAAGACGAAGTTGAACTGAACAAAAGTAATATTTTACTGATTGGTCCGACCGGGTCGGGGAAAACGTTACTGGCACAAACACTTGCCAGATTATTGGATGTGCCTTTCGCCATTGCAGACGCTACAACGTTAACCGAAGCTGGTTATGTGGGTGAAGATGTTGAAAGTATCGTTCTCAAGTTACTACAGCGATGTGACAATGATGCTGAAAAAGCGGAACGCGGCATTATTTATATTGATGAAATCGATAAGATTACCCGTAAATCTGAAAACCCTTCAATTACTCGCGATGTTTCCGGTGAAGGGGTTCAGCAGGCCTTGTTAAAATTAATTGAAGGAACGGTTGCGAGCATTCCGCCTCAAGGAGGTCGTAAACACCCGAATCAAGACATGATTCAGGTCGATACGTCTAAAATCCTGTTTATTGTCGGTGGGGCTTTTGAAGGATTAGATAAAATTATCGAACAACGTACCGAGAAAAATATAGGTATTGGTTTCTCAGCGGAAGTGAAGTCTCAAGATAAGAAAGCGACCGTTTCTGAAAAATTCCAAAACATTGAACCAGAGGATTTGGTTAAATTCGGTCTTATTCCTGAGTTCGTAGGGCGTCTTCCGATATTGGCAGCACTTGAAGAATTGGATGAAAAAGCACTCATTCAGATCTTAACCGAGCCTAAGAATGCTTTGGTTAAACAATATCAGAAAATGTTTGAACTGGAAGGCGTTGAACTTCAGTTCAGAAAAGATGCGTTATCTGAAATTGCCAATCTCGCCATTGAAAGAAAAACAGGGGCGCGTGGATTAAGGTCGATTTTGGAAAAAACTTTGCTTGATACAATGTATGACTTACCAAGCATGAAAAATGTTGAAAAAGTAGTCATTAACAAAGCCGTTATTAAAGGCACTAAAAAACCTATGTTGATGTATCAAGACAGCAAAGAAAAAGTCTCTAGCTAATTCACAGCCAGTTCTCCTATACATCTACACTTGAAATCCACTCTTTTTGTCCTTATATAGGATAAAAAGAAGGTGGCATGCCTTCATTGATTTTGCTCATCTCTTCATGAGCTGATTATAAAAATATTAAATGGATAAAACGCATTATGGATATTGACCAAATTGAATTCAAAACAAATGTCTTTGTATTAGCGCTGAGAGATGTGGTTGTCTTTCCAGGCATGGTTGTGCCTTTATTTGTAGGGCGCCCCAAGTCAATGAATGCGTTAAATGCGGCCATGAAAGAAGATAAGCAAATCTTTTTGGTGACGCAAAAAAATGCAACGGAAGAAACCCCCACCATTGATAACCTGTATCAAACGGGGGTTATGGCAAACATTCTTCAGTTGTTAAAATTACCGGATGGCACCTTAAAAGTATTAGTGGAAGGGGTCAAGCGTTTTGAACTGCTGACACTCAATGCTGAAGAAAGCTTTTTAACGGGCGATATTCAGCAAGTCGAATCAGATGAACAGTTGGACAATGACGGCGTAGTCTTAGTCCGAACCATTCAGGAACGCTTTCAAGATTATGCTACTCTAAAGAAAAAAATTCCTTCTGAAGTGCTCAAAAGTGTGCAAAAGATTACCGATCCTAACCGATTGGTTGACACGATCTCAGCCAATTTAAAGCTGGGCATTGAAGAGAAGCAGACCTTGCTTGAGATTTTAACGATTAATGATCGTTTAGAGCATATTTTAAAAACCATCGAAACTGAAATTGATTTATTGGAATCTGAACAGCGTATTAATTCGCGCGTGAAGAAAAAAATGGATCAAACACAGCGTAATTTCTATTTAAATACTAAATTACAGGCGATTCATGAAGAACTGGGAGAGTCTTCTGAAGATGGTGTGAGTGAGTTTGCACGCCTAAAAGAACAAGTTGAGCAAGCTGGTATGACGCAAGATGCGCTTAAAGTAGCTGAAGATGAGTTGAAAAAACTCAAGATGATGTCGCCACAATCTCCTGAATCGAATATTGTCCGTACTTACATCGAGTGGTTGGTTAATATTCCTTGGAAAAAGCGCTCACGAGTTTCAAAGGATTTAAATAAAGCGCAAACCGTCCTCGACAAACAGCATTATGGGCTTGAGAAGGTCAAAGAGCGCATTATCGAATATCTGGCAGTGCAAAAGCGTGTCAATAAGATGAAAGGGCCAATTTTGTGTCTTGTTGGGCCGCCGGGGGTTGGAAAAACCTCTTTGGCTCGTTCCATTGCCGAAGCGACGAATCGTAAATATGTGCGTATGTCATTAGGCGGTGTGAGAGATGAAGCCGAAATTCGAGGGCACCGTAAAACCTATTTAGGTGCCTTACCAGGCCGTATTATTCAAAAAATGAAAACGGCTGGGACACGCAATCCGTTATTTTTATTAGATGAGATTGATAAAATGGCTCGTGATCAGCGCGGCGATCCGGCCAGTGCTTTATTAGAGGTGTTAGACCCAGAGCAAAATAAAGCGTTTAACGATCACTATCTGGAAGTCGACTATGATCTATCGGATGTCATGTTTGTGGCTACATCCAATTCAATGGATATTCCGGAAGCGTTGTTGGATCGGATGGAAATTATCGACCTGGCAGGGTATACCGAAAATGAAAAGCTCAATATTGCCACCCAACACTTGTTACCGCGTGAAATAAAAGACCACGGTCTAAAACAAGGCGAGCTAGAAGTCCCTTCAGAAAGTATTTTGAAGATTATTCAAACCTATACACGTGAAGCAGGGGTGCGTTTACTCGATCAAAACCTAGCCAAAATCTGTCGTAAATCGTTAAAGGAGATTGTGACTGGTGAAGTAACTCCTCCCATTAAAGTGACGCCAGATACGCTTGATCAGTATTTAGGTGTCGCTAAATACCGTTTCGGTCTGGCGGATGAAACCAATCAGATTGGTCAAGTAGCCGGTCTTGCTTGGACCCGGGTTGGTGGCGATTTACTCCGTATTGAAGCGACAGCCATGCCTGGTAAAGGTAAAAACACTTCAACGGGTCAATTGGGCAGTGTGATGCAAGAATCCACTCAGACAGCCATGAGTGTAATTCGTAGCCGCTCTAAAGAGTTAGGGTTGTCTGATGACTTCTACGAGAAGCAGGATATTCATTTACACTTTCCAGAAGGTGCGATTAAAAAAGATGGACCCAGTGCGGGAATTGCCATTTGTACCGCCATTGCGTCCGTATTGACGCAAATTCCAGTGCGATCAGATGTTGCCATGACAGGGGAGATTACCCTAAGAGGGGAAGTCTTGCCGATTGGTGGATTGAAAGAAAAGCTGTTAGCCGCTTCTCGTGGGGGGATTAAAACCGTCTTGATTCCTTATGAAAATGTACGGGATTTAGCCGAAATTTCTGATGAAGTGAAAGAGGGGTTGGATATTCACCCGGTTCAATGGATTGATGAAGTGTTTAAAATCGCTTTAGAGAGTCTGCCAAATCTTGATGATGAAGTTTCGGACATCAGTATGAAAGATGCTGAAATGGAAAAAATAGTTGCAAATAAACAGTCAGCTAAGGAAATTCATAAAAAAAGTCCAAAAAGACACTGAAAATGTGTAAATTTCGTGTAAACAGGCTTGACAGTAAATATTGAACGCTGATATAACTACCTGCAAGCCTAAAAAGGTGGAAAGAATACTTAATACTTATGGAGAAACTCAAATCATGAATAAGACCGAATTAGTTAGTGCGATCGCTGAAGAAGCTGGTTTAACGAAAGCCGATGCGGCAAAGGCTCTTGAAGCAACTGTATCAACAGTCACAAAAGCTTTAAGCTCTGGTGACTCTGTAGCCATCATCGGTTTTGGTACATTTAAAGTAGGTGAGCGTTCAGCACGTACTGGTCGTAACCCACAAACAGGTGCAGAAATGCAAATCCCTGCTGCTAAAGTTCCTAAGTTCTCGGCTGGTAAAGCATTAAAAGAAGCTGTTAACTAAGATAGAACCTTTTTATCTTTAATAGCTAAACCCTTCAAGTTTAATCAAATCAATAGGTTAAATTCTGAGGGGTTTTTTTATGTCAAAAATATATAAAAAAAGCTAGCAAAGTGTTTGACAAAGGGTGCTAAGTACTTATAATACGCCCATCAGTTAAGCAAGCTCAACACTGTTGAGATAAGTTTAAATGATTGTAAGTAGATTCAAGATTGGGTGATTAGCTCAGTTGGGAGAGCATCGCCCTTACAAGGCGAGGGTCACTGGTTCGAGCCCAGTATCACCCACCAATTTTGAAGACCTGTTCGGAGTGGTAGTTCAGCTGGTTAGAATACCTGCCTGTCACGCAGGGGGTCGCGGGTTCGAATCCCGTCCACTCCGCCATTATTTATAATCCTGATTCGAATTGTTTTACGATTCGGGTGATTAGCTCAGTTGGGAGAGCATCGCCCTTACAAGGCGAGGGTCACTGGTTCGAGCCCAGTATCACCCACCATTTACTTTTGATGTCTTAATATAAGCATCGTCCCTGTTCGGAGTGGTAGTTCAGCTGGTTAGAATACCTGCCTGTCACGCAGGGGGTCGCGGGTTCGAATCCCGTCCACTCCGCCATTTATTTTCTATTCGTTTTTATTTTTCTAAATTTTTAACCCTCTATTTCTTTAGATTACTTTTTCTTAGCTATAAAAAAAGCCCCTTTCGGAGCCTTTTATTGAGCTGAAAACAACCAGGCCTGGCTATTTTTGATTAAGTACTCATTCAGGTACTTGCCGTTGTGTTATAACCGCCATCTACATAAGTGATTTCACCCGTCACCCCTGACGCTAGATCAGAGCATAAGAAAGCCGCTGTATTCCCGACTTCTTCAATTGTGACATTACGTCTTAACGGTGTTGCAGCTGCCGCTTTATCAAGCATACTGCGGAAATCTTTAATGCCTGATGCCGCTAACGTACGAATAGGGCCGGCAGATACTGCATTGACGCGAATGCCATCTTGACCTAAGTCTGCCGCTAAGTAACGTACTGTTGCTTCCAAAGAGGCTTTAGCGATTCCCATGACATTGTAATTCGGTACGGCACGCTCAGCACCCAAATAAGAAACCGTCAACACCGATCCATTGCTTTTGTTCAACATGTCATATCCGGCTTTCGTCAAAGCCGTTAAGCTATACGCTGAAATGTCATGCGCGATTGAAAAACCAGAACGCGTTGAAGCATCAATCATTCGACCTTCCAGTTCTTCACGTGGCGCGAATGCAACCGAATGAACCAGGATATCCAAACCATCCCATTTTTTGTTCAATTCTGCAAAGACATTATCAATTTGCTCATCGGATGTAACATCGAGCGGAAGCACAATGTTGCTGCCTAATTCTTCAGCAATTTTTTCAACACGGCTTTTCAATTTTTCTGTTTGATAGGTCAGAGCAATTTCTGCACCTTGTTCATGCATTTGTTTTGCAATACCATATGCAATAGACTTGTTATTGGCGACACCGACAATGAGGGCTTTTTTACCTGCAAGAAATCCCATTTTTACTCCTTTGTTTGTGAGTGAATATCTAGAAATATTTGGGTAATTATAACGTTAAAATAGGGCTATAATAACCTTCTTTTAGCGGGAAAAAGACATTCGTAATTTTCAGGATGAATGTTTTCATGAATCAATGAATTTTAAAACATATAAAGTAGATAAAGAGTGTTATCTAAGTTACTAAAAATATATACAATTCTAATGGCTATAAGTTTCTTTACCGGATGCGAACAAAGTCGTTGGAATAGTCCATACGACTTAGAAATGGTTGAACATCCCATTCTGTTTAGCTCTTTTTCCTCTAAGCCAAAACACTTAGATCCGGTTATTTCTTATAATGCCAACGAATGGTCTATTCTTGGGCAGGTTTATGAGCCCCCGTTACAATATCATTACTTAAAGCGACCTTATACGTTAGAACCGTTAACACTCCAGTCTTTACCTGAAGTAGCGTACTTTAACAAGCAAGCGCACACTGTTCCCGAAACGGCTTCTAATATTGCTTATTCCGAATACACGCTCTATTTGAAACCGAATATAACATATCAACCTCATCCAGCTTTTGTGAAAGATGCACAAGGGCACATAGCACTTGCCAGCTTATCGAAAGAGCAGCTATCCCGCATTACAACGATGGAAGATTTTAAACAGAGGGATACTCGACTACTGGTGGCAGAAGATTATGCTTATGCCATCAAACGAATGGCTGTCCAGCAAAACCACTCTCCGATACTCGGCACAATGAAACAATTGATTGTAGGGTTGTCGGATTTTTCAGAGCGGGTTTCTAAATCCAGCGTTACACCAGAAGTGCTTCGAAAAATGGCAATTTCCGGTGTAAAAGTGGTTTCTGATTCTGAGTTAAAAATTCGAATTTATGGCAAGTATCCGCAATTTCTATACTGGTTAAGTATGAATTTTTTCGCGCCGATTCCTTGGGAAGCGGAAGTCTTCTTTAATCAGTCAGGCCTGGCTGAAAAAAACATTTCTTTAGATACCTATCCTGTCGGCACGGGAGCTTACCAGCTGGTTGAAAATAATCCCAATAAACGTATGCGCTTGGTTGCCAACCCTAATTATGATCATGGCTTTTATCCAGAATCTGGCTTGTCGGAAGATGCCGATCCCGTTCTGCTGAAAGATGCTGGCAAACCGTTACCGTTTATCAAAGAAGTGGTGTACTCCCTAGAGAAAGAGAGTGTGCCGTTGTGGAATAAGTTTCTGCAAGGTTACTATGATGCTTCAGGCGTCAGTTCAGACAGCTTTGATCAGGCGATTTCAATCAGTGGTGGCGGTCACTTAAACCTAACCCCTGAAATGCAAAAGAAAGGCATTCAGTTTTTAAACACGGTAGAACCGACTATTTATTATTTTGGGTTCAATATGGCGGACCCTATTGTGGGAGGCTATTCCAAAAAACAACGCAAGCTTCGGCAAGCTTTGAGCATTGCTTTAAATTTTGAAGAATATATTTCTATCTTTATGAATGGTCGAGGCGTTGCGGCACAAAGTCCGATTCCGCCCGGCATTTTTGGGCATCAATCGGGTCAGGAAGGCATTAATACCATCGTTTATGATTGGAGAAATGGGCACCCAAAACGTAAGCCAATTGAAGTGGCTAAAAAACTATTAGCCGAAGCAGGCTACCCGAAGGGTCGTAAACCGAATGGGGAGCCTTTGGTTTTGCATTATGATACGGCTGCGACAGGGCCTGATAGTAAAGCTCAATTAAATTGGTATCGTAAACAATTCTCTAAGCTCGGTATTGAACTGGTCATTCGGGCAACGGACTACAACCGTTTTCAAGACAAAATGCGTGGGGCGAAAGGGCAAATGTTCAGCTGGGGTTGGAATGCCGATTATCCCGATCCTGAAAACTTTTTATTTTTATTGAATGGCTCTCAGTCTGTTACCAGAACGAATGGGGCAGGTATCAACTACGCCAATTACGACAACCCTGAATTTAACCGTTTATTCAAAAAAATTAAAACGATGGAAAACTCGCCTCAAAGATTGGCTTTAATCAAAAAAATGATTCGAATTGTGCAAAAAGATGCGCCTTGGGCTTGGGGGTTCAACCCGAAAAGTCTGGCGCTGTATCACAGTTGGTATCATAATGTTTGGGCGAATCCATTAGCAAACAATACACTCAAGTACAAACGGATTGATGCTCAGGAAAGAACGCAAAAGCAAAAAGCTTGGAATCAGCCTGTTATCTGGCCGATTTTAATGGTTTTATTGTTATTGGTGATTTCGATTTATCCTTTGATGAAAGCCTATCAAATGCGACAGAAAGCGGTCGTCGCACCTCATCAGAAAGGGGATTTATAAATGCTGGCATACATACTCCGCCGATTGTTGTTCGCTGTGCCGATTCTGATTGGGGTGAACCTGATTACCTTTGCTTTGTTTTTCATGGTAAATACCCCTGATGATATGGCGCGCGCGCACTTGGGTGCCAAACAAACCTCACCGGAAATGATTGAAGCGTGGAAACACATGCATGGTTACGATAAGCCTTTGTTTTATAATGAGAAAGCATCGGGGTTATCAACACTCAACGACACTTTATTCGTTCAGGAATCCTTAAAGCTTTTTTGGTTTGATTTTGGGCAATCTGATGATGGTCGTCAAATTGCAGCGGACATTCAAGAAAGGATGTGGCCGAGTTTGGCAATCGCCTTACCCACTTTTATAATGGGTTTAATCACCAATATAGCCATTGCATTGCTCATAGTCTTGTTCCGCGGATCTGTTCTTGATTCAGCCACCATGGTTGTCGCAGTCGCCATTATGTCGATTTCTGGCCTGTTTTATATTATTGCCGGTCAAGTTCTGTTCAGCAAAATATGGCACTGGGTTCCCATCTCCGGTTATACGGATGGTTGGGAGGGGATGAAATTCTTAATCTTGCCTATTTTTATCGGCATTTTTGCCGGGCTGGGTGCAGGCGTGCGTTGGTATCGCAGCATTTTTTTGGAAGAAATCAATAAAGACTATATTCGTACTGCACGTGCTAAAGGCTTGTCAGAAATTAAAGTTTTATTTGGTCATTTGTTACAGAATGGGCTGTTACCGATTTTAACTGGGGTAGTCGTAGTCATTCCAACACTGTTTATGGGAAGCTTAATCATGGAATCGTTTTTTGGTATTCCAGGTTTAGGGAGCTACACCATTGATGCGATTCACGCGCAGGACTTCGGAATTGTCAAGTCAATGGTCTTTTTAGGTTCGGTACTCTATATCATTGGCCTGATCTTAACCGATATTTCCTATACCGTTTTTGATCCACGCGTGAGGTTGAACTGATGTTACCATTTAGCCTAACCCCTTTATGGACAGACTATATGATCTGGGGGCTGGTCATCGCACTCATGGTTTGGGGTCGAATCATCAGTCGCTCGTTACAGGTCAAGCAACAGTGGTTACAAATCTTCGAATCAAAACTCGCAATGATTTCAGCCATTATTTTATTGTTTTATCTTGCCATTGCGCTATTGGATTCCATACATTTCAAAACGAATTCAAAGGCCCCGACTGCCATTATGGAAACCCAAAGCGTATTGGATGCTTTTTTTCCACACCTGGCTTACCAGCAAGAGCGGACTTACTCGGCACCTTTCGCGACAACCGAATATAACAAAAGCTTGAACATCAACGAGCTAGGGGAAGTACGACAAATCTACCTGCCTTTGAAATATGTTGATATTGCCCAAACCACCTCCATTACCCAAGCCAGTCTGAACGCATTTCTAACAGGACTGATTGTGAGTTTATTTCTGATTAGCTTACATGCCTTATGGCGAAGCCGAGTCCATCAGATATCGTTTGGTGCTTTTGTGTTAAAAGTGATTAGAAATCAAACCTTATTGCCTTGGAGAACCGCCTATATAACCTTGACCACTATCGTGCTCTTTTTGAGTTGGCTCTATTTTTTGAGCTTTTCCTACCATGTCTTTGGTACTGACAAAGTGGGAGGGGATGTATTGTATGAATCCTTAAAAAGTATTCGTACCGGGGTACTTATCGGTGTTTTGACTACTTTGGTCATGCTGCCGCTTTCCATCACTCTGGGGATCAGTGCAGGGCTTTTCCGCGGCTGGGTGGATGATGTGATTCAATATATCTATACCACGCTGAATTCCATTCCTGGTGTGTTATTAATTGCCGCTGCCGTATTGGTGATGCAGGTTATCATGGGTAACCACCCCGACTGGTTTACCAGTACAGAAGAGCGAGCAGATGTTCGTCTGTTGTTTTTAATTTTCATTTTAGGTATGACCAGCTGGACAGGATTATGTCGCTTACTGCGTGCTGAAACCTTAAAAATAAGCCAAGTCGAGTATGTTACCGCATCTAAAGCATTTGGCGTCAGTCGGTTTAAAATCATCGGACGTCATATCATGCCGAACGTCATGCACATTGTGTTGATTTCAGTCGTGTTGGATTTTAGTGGCTTGGTGTTGGCAGAAGCGGTATTATCTTATGTCGGGGTCGGGGTTGATCCAACCATGCATAGCTGGGGTAACATGATTAACCAAGCCCGCCTTGAAATGGCACGAGAACCGATGGTTTGGTGGTCATTGTTTTCTGCGTTTTTCTTTATGTTTATTTTAGTCTTGGCCGCGAATCTTTTTTCAGACCGAGTTCAAACGATTTTAGACCCACGTAATAACCGATAGGATATTGACTATGACTTCAAAACAACCCGTTTTAAGTGTTAAAAATCTAACCATCCGCGTGGGCGTCAAAGAGTTGGTGAAAGCAATCGATTTTGAAATTCAGCGCGGTGAAATTTTTGCACTTGTGGGCGAGTCCGGCAGTGGGAAATCACTTACCTCTCTAGCCATCATGCGGTTACTGCCCGATGCTTTAGACATTACTGACGGTAAAGTCTTGTTGAATGAACAAAGTTTATTTACGCTCCCTGAACATAAAATGCAACACATCCGTGGCCAGCAGGTAGCGATGATTTTTCAGGAACCGATGACTTCTTTAAACCCTGTCATGAAAGTTGGTGAACAGGTTGCTGAAGTTTTACGTGTTCACTTGAGGATGCATCGTAATCAAGCTCGTCAAAAAGTCATTTCTTTATTTGAAGAAGTGGGGATTCCTGAACCGCAATCACGTTATGACTGGTATCCGCATCAGCTATCCGGTGGGCAAAAACAACGTGTGATGATTGCGATGGCACTGGCTTGTGAACCCGATTTATTGATTGCTGATGAACCGACCACCGCGTTAGATGTGACGATTCAAGCACAAGTATTAAAGCTGTTAAAAAAAATACGAGATGAGCGTGGTCTGGCGATTTTATTTATTACCCATGACATGGGCGTGGTGAATGAAATGGCCGACCATGTTGCGGTGATGCGCCAAGGCGAAATTGTCGAACAAGCTGACAAATCACACTTTTTCACGTCACCAACCCATCCTTATACACGTAAGTTACTGGCAGATGCAGTTCCGAAACATACTTACAAACCTGCTTCAGATACCCAAAATTTACTTCAGATCAATGATTTAAAAGTGCATTTTCCGATAAAAAAGGGCATCTTTCAGCGCACAGTAGGCTATGTTAAAGCGGTCGATGGTGTGACTTTATCCATCGCAAAAGGAGAAACGCTGGCTTTGGTAGGAGAATCCGGCAGTGGAAAAAGCACCATTGGCCAAGCCATTTTGCGTTTAATTGATACCACTGATGGTTCGGTCGTTTTTCAAAATAATGAGCAAGGTATTGATTTTATTAATTTAAATGAAAAAAGCATGAAGCCGATGCGTAAAAAAGTTCAAGTAATTTTTCAAGACCCTTTCTCGGCACTGAACCCAAGAATGCAAATCAGTGACATTATTCGCGAAGGCATGAACAGCTTAAAAGTGGGGCCGAGAGGTCGCGAAGCACAAAATCAAAGAATTGATGATTTGTTAGAACAGGTTGGGTTGCTGCCAGAACATAAATATCGTTACCCACATGAATTTTCAGGCGGACAACGCCAACGAATCGGTATCGCCCGTGCCTTGGCCGTAGAGCCTGAGTTGATTATCTGCGATGAACCCACCAGTGCATTGGACGTTTCCGTCCGCACGCAAGTATTAGACTTATTGAATGATCTGCAAAAGACTTACCAAATGTCTTACTTGTTTATTACGCATGATCTATCCATTATTCCGGCAATTGCACATAAAGTGGCCGTGATGAAACAAGGAAAGATTGTCGAGCAGGGCAATGTGGAAGCCATTATGTGCGACCCGCAACATAAATACACCCAGAAACTCTTAAACTCTGCGCCTGAGCTGATTAAAAAAGCCTTTAAAGCCAACACTTTGGCACGCTAAAAACCCCAGGCCTGGACGTTTTTAATAAACTATTTTTTAGAAACAATAGAGTTACCCTATCTTTCTCTCCAGCTCCAAAATAGATTGCATGGTGGTTAACACCGAGTCTGGGTTTAAGCTCATTGAATCAATGCCTAGCTCAACCAAAAACTGGGCGATTTCGGGGTAATCAGATGGAGCTTGTCCGCACAGCCCGGAATGAAGTCCGTTACGTTTAGCACCTTCCACCGCCCAGCGAATCATCGTCTTAACCCCTTCGGCGCGTTCATCATAACTTTCCGCGACCAAGTCTGAGTCTCGATCCACGCCCAACACCAGTTGAGTCAAATCATTTGATCCAATGGAAATACCATCAAAGTAGGGCGCAAATGCATCCATCTCTAAGACATTGTTGGGAATTTCACACATCATGTAGATTTGCAGCGCGTTTTTATTGCGTTTCAAGCCGTATTTTTCCATTAAAGCAATCACTTTTTGCGCTTCGACCACACGGCGCACAAACGGTATCATCACGATGACGTTGTTTAAACCCATTTCTTCTCGAACTTGTTTAATGGCTTGGCACTCCATTGCGAATGCGGGTTCGAAAGCATCGGAAATGTAACGGGAAGCACCGCGGTAGCCGAGCATTGGGTTTTCTTCAGTCGGTTCAAAATATTTTCCACCCAGTAAGCTGGCGTACTCATTCGATTTAAAGTCTGACAATCGAACCACCACCGGTTTAGGGTAAAAAGCGGCCGCAATGGTACCGATACCGCTGGTGAGCTGATCGACAAAAAAAGCTTCGCCGTTTTCATAGCCTTTAATCAATTCATCCAAAGCTTCACGCGCTTTCGGGGCGCTCACCTTTTCAGGGTACAGCAGTGCCAAAGGATGGGCTTTGACGGATTCATTGATGATAAATTCCATCCGTGCCAAGCCTACGCCATGATTTGGGATGAAGCTCGTTTGGAATGCCAAATCGGGGTTTCCTAAATTAATCATAATGTCGGTTTTAGGGGTTTCGAGATGCGACAGATCGGTTTCAGAAACTTCAAAAGGTTGCTTGCCCAAATAAACTTTTCCGGTATCGCCTTCGGCACAGGAAACCGTCACATAAGGATTGGACTCTAAGTCTTTAGTCGCTTGCGGACACCCGACAATTGCGGGGATGCCTAATTCTCTGGCAATAATCGCAGCATGACAGGTTCGCCCGCCACGATTGGTGATAATAGCCGAGGCGGTTTTCATCACGGGTTCCCAGTCGGGCGTAGTGATGTCGGTTACTAATACCTCTCCTGGCTGGAACTGATCGATATATGCGACATCTTGAATGACATGCACCTGACCATGAGCAACCTTTGCCCCCACCGCACGACCTTCTGTTAAAATCTGGGCATCGGGTTCTGGCGTGATTTTATACGATTTCAAAATATGCCCGCTTGCCTGAGACACCACGGTTTCAGGCCGCGCTTGGACAATATAGAGCTGACCATCATCGCCGTCTTTCGCCCACTCAATATCCATCGGTCTAGCCTTACCGGCTTTTTCACTGTAATGTTTTTCAATTCGGATTGCATAATCGGTAAGTTTCAAAGCTTCTTCATCGGTAATACAATATTGTTGACGTTCTGCTTCAGTCGTAGCGATATTTCGAACAGGACTGCCTTTTGAATCCGGGGCATAAATCATCTTAATCTTTTTGGCGCCGAGATGACGTCGTAATACATGACGATACCCTAACTCAAACGTGGGTTTATGGACATAAAACTCATCTGGATCGACCGCACCTTGTACGACATTCTCACCTAAACCATAAGCACCGGTTATGAAAACGGCATCTTTAAAGCCCGTTTCGGTATCAATTGAAAACATTACACCCGAAGCTGCTAAATCAGACCGTACCATCTTTTGGACACCGATGGATAAACCGACATCAAACTGTCCAAATCCTCTATCAATTCGGTAGTGAATGGCACGATCGGTAAACAAGCTGGCAAAACAGCGTTTACAGGCATCCAGCAATGCCGCTTCCCCCTGAATATTCAAATAGGTATCTTGTTGACCGGCAAAGCTGGCAGTGGGTAAATCTTCTGCGGTAGCAGAACTTCGAATCGCCAGGCTGATAGGGGTCGAAAAACTAGCGGATAAGGCTTGATACGCTGCTATTATTTCTGTCTGCAAATCTTCTGGAAGAGGAGCGTCAAATAAGAGCTGGCGAGCGCGCAAGCCCCGTTCTGCCAAATCGGTTACATTGGATTCATCCAAGGGATCTAAGATGTCGTGTAATTGTTCCCATAAATTATTTTCCGTCAAAATTGCTCGATAAGCTTCTGCGGTAATGGCAAAACCATTCGGAACAGGCACGCCCACAGGGGTTAACGCCTGATACATTTCGCCCAGTGACGCATTTTTACCACCAACCAGAGGAATGTCTTCAATACCAATTTGATCGAAAAAACGAATGTATTGCTGATTTTTCATAAAATTTTTCTCTTTTTGGGACAACGATCAACTTCTAAAAATGATATGAATCATGATACGACTTTTACGTATAAAATTAAAATAATTGTCTGTTTTGCCTTGTTATAATCTAGCTTTAATGTACTCTTTTTCACTCAATACATGCTGGATAGAACATGAACAATACCTTGCCGGATCTTCCGCTTGCGCTGAAATCCCTTTTTACTGGTTATATCATGGTGGTTGGTTTGGGATTGCTTGTTGCAGGTGGCCAAATCTTGATGACACACGGGCAGGCCGATGGCAAATTGGGTATTTCTGTCAACGATATTGTTTACAGCTATTATGGCAATCGAACAAACTCCAAGCTCGAAAATAAGCTGAACGGCTCCATGAAAGACAAGGCACCGGTTGAAGAGCGCACGAGGTTGATTAAATGGGCGCGTGACGGGGCAAACAAAGCTGAATTTGAATCGATTATTAAACCGATTGTCGACCAACGGTGCGCCATGTGTCACGGACACATGATGTTGTCACTACCGAATGTCACGCAATATGCAACTCTGAAAGACTTAGCCAAAATAGACAGTGGGGCGGATATCACGTCGCTAACCCGCGTTTCTCATATTCACTTGTTCGGCATTTCGTTCATTTTCTTTTTTGTCGGCTATATTTTTTCAATGGCCGTCGGGTTTAACAAATGGGTTAAGTCCATTCTGATTTTTGTGCCGTTTGCGTTTTTAATTGTCGATGTCGCAGCCTGGTGGCTGACAAAAATGAATCCGCAGTTTGCCTGGATGGTGATTGTGGGTGGGTTTGGGTATAGCTTGGCAGCCACGGTGATGCTTTTTACGTCACTTTATCAGATGTGGATTTTACCTTGGCGCAGAAAACAAACATCTCGCTAACATCTCGCAACATTACGCGCTTCGTTAAAGGCATTTTTATTTTAAAGAGCCCTAAAAATTAAATAGCCAGGCCTGGCTATTTTTGATAAGCCTGATAAAAAATCAGCTCGCTAGAGCTTTTCAATCAGTTCTGATGTCAAATCATCCAATACCACATTAAGCAACTGCTCGGCGACAGTATCGGCGGTGGGAAGCGTCGCCGGATTTTCACTCGGAAACTGGCGACTACGGGTATTTGATTGAAACCCTTCCAGCTTGGCATTGTAAAAACGCACCGGCGTGCCTGGGTTTTCCTTGGCGGTGCTTTTCATGAGTTGTTCCAGCCCCGCTTTGGCAACCCCATAAGCGCCATAATAAGCAGGGTGGTCTTCAATATTTTGGTCTAACACCGCTACCATCAAGCTTTTATCGGATTGCTTCAATAAGGGAAGGGTTTGCTGAATCAAATGAAAGTTCGCATTGAGATTGGTATGCAGCACCTCATACCATTGTGTGTAATCAAAATGTTCAATTGGTGTAAACGCTGGCAGGGTCGCTGCATTTAAGAAGACGCCATCCAAATGGCCATATTCTGCTTCAAGCGTCGTGGTCAGCGTTTGATAGTGATCAATATTTGCCCCAAGTAAGTCCATCGGATACAGTGCCGGCTCTGCCGTCAACTCACTTGAATTGGTAATTTCATCATATAAATAATTCAAAGACTTTAAATCTTTATCCAATAAAATCAATTGGTTATTTTCTTTAGCTAGCGCCAAACTTAAACTTCGGCCCAAGCCTTGTGCTGCACCAGTGATTAAATAAATACTCATAATTGCTCTCGGATAAAATGGGTGATTTCAATGGGGGTTTCAAAGAAAAAATTGGCGGGCCAGGCAGATTCTTGCGCCGCTTCAGGCAAGTAACCAAACATTGCAGCACCCGTTTGCATACCGGCATTGATTCCCGCTTCAATATCTCTTGGATGATCTCCAATATAAATACAATTTTGGGGTTTTACCCCGCATTGCTCAGCAGCGAGCAATAAAGGCTCGGGGTGCGGTTTTCTGACACTTAATGTATCACCCGAAATAACGCTTAACGGTTCAGAAGGGAAGGTGAGGTTTTCTAATAATTTTTCTGTCAACCACCCTGGCTTGTTGGTCACGATTCCCCAGCTTAGGTTTTTATTGGAAATTTCAGCCAGGCCTGCTTCCAATCCGGGGAAAACTTGGGTGTGATGGTCGATATTTTTGAAATATACGTCCAGGAAAAACTGTCTTCGGGCCTCTAACGCTTCGCCGTCCAACCCCGGAAAAGCGAGCTGCGTCATCGCAAGTCCACCTTGTGACACTGTTTTTCGGATATCTTGATAATGTAATGGCTGCTGATCATAATGTCGGCAAGTTTGATTTAATGCATAGGCAAAGTCATAAGAGGTATCTAAAAGGGTGCCATCTAAATCAAATAAAACGCATTGAATACTCATGCTCTCTCTCTTGTTTCGGGGATGATTTTAAACAGCCGGCTTCTGATAAGCCAGCAGATAATTGACATCAAGACGATCCGTCAATCGATATCGTTTTAAAAGGGGGTTAAAGTCAATACCGGCACCTTCCTTTAGGAATAAACCAGCTTGTCGAGCCATGGCATCAAGTTCTGATGGCTGGATAAACTTTTCATGCGTATGCGTGCCTTTAGGCACAAGGTTAAGCACTTGCTCTGCGGCAAAAATGGCCAATAAATAGGATTTGTAATTGCGGTTCAATGTTGAGAAAAACACCCAACCACCCGGTTTAACCGCTTTCTCAGCTGATTGGATAATCGATGCTGGATCAGGCACATGCTCTAACATTTCCATACAAGTCACGATATCATATTGCTCTTCATGTGTCTGAGCATGATCCTCGGCTGAAATCAGATGATAATTTACTTTGGTTTGCGTATCCAGACTGTGTAACCGTGCAACGGTTAACACATCTTCTGCCAAGTCGATACCCGTGACATCACCCCCTTCTTTTGCCAGCGATTCTGACAAAATGCCGCCGCCACAACCGATATCCAAAATCGTTTTCTTTTCAATGGATTGAAACTGCTTAATGAACTCAACTCGAAGCGGGTTGATTTTATGCAATGCGCCGAACTCACCGGATTCATCCCACCATGTATTAGCCAGTTGGTTAAAATTGTTTAATTCAGATGGATCTGCATTTTTATGATGGTTCAAGTCAGCTTGTGACATGCGTACCTCTGTGCCGGACAAATAAAAAAATTGGCATAATTATAGCAATTAGTCAGTTTTTTATTTGATTTAATCGATTGGGCACAACCAAATAATGCTTTTTTATCCTGATAAACACACCCTTAAAATTAAGTAAAAAGTAGTAACGCTGAACACGAAAAGTCTATTAGAGCTTGTTTGTGACGTTTTTTAGCGTCAAACATCATAAAACCTAGAGGAAATGGTTTGGTTTGAGGTATAATGTTCAGTCAATTTCAACTAAAAAGAAAACTGTAATTCTATGTCAGATTTTGCGAGAGAAATTCTACCAATCTCATTAGAAGATGAGATGCAACAATCTTATCTAAGTTATGCGATGAGTGTTATTGTCGGGCGGGCTTTGCCTGATGTCAGAGATGGTTTGAAACCTGTTCACCGACGTGTTCTATACGCAATGAATGAATTAGGGAATTCGTGGAATAAGCCCTATAAAAAATCAGCCCGTATTGTCGGGGATGTCATCGGTAAATATCACCCGCATGGAGACACAGCGGTTTACGACACGATTGTTCGTATGGCACAACCTTTTTCGTTACGTTATATGTTGGTTGATGGTCAAGGGAACTTTGGGTCGATTGATGGTGACTCGCCGGCAGCCATGCGTTATACCGAAGTACGCATGTCAAAAATCGCACATGAACTACTCGCGGATTTAGAAAAAGAAACAGTTAATTTTACCCCAAACTACGATGGGTCAGAATCTGAACCTGATGTGCTACCAACACGCATTCCAAACCTGTTGGTAAACGGTTCTTCGGGGATCGCAGTCGGGATGGCAACAAATATCCCTCCGCATAACCTGAATGAGACGGTGAGTGCCTGTATTGGCCTTATCGATAACCCAGATCTGACGATTTCTGACCTGATGGAATTCTTACCAGGACCTGATTTTCCGACTTATGGGATTATCAACGGAACAAAAGGGATTCGTGAAGCTTACGAAACAGGACGTGGTCGTGTTCAAATGCGCGCAAGAACCAGCATCGAAACAGACAAAAATGGAAAAGCTTCTATCATCGTTCATGAAATTCCTTATCAGGTTAATAAAGCCAAGTTGATTGAACGAATTGCCGAGTTGGTCAAAGAGAAAAAAATCGAAGGCATTTCAGCCCTGCGTGATGAGTCGGATAAAGACGGCATGCGTATTGTCGTTGAAGTCAAACGCGGAGAAGTCCCTGAGGTCCTAATCAACAACCTATACAAACAAACGACTATGCAGACTGTATTCGGTATCAATATGGTCGCTTTGATTAATGGTCAACCTAAGCTTTTAAACTTAAAAGACGTACTTGAAGCCTTTATCCGTCACCGTCGTGAAGTGGTGACTCGCCGTACAATTTATGATCTTCGTAAAGCACGTGAAAAAGCACATATATTAGAAGGGCTGGCACTGGCGCTTAACAATATCGATGAGATGATTGAACTCATCAAAGCCTCGCCAAGCCCATCGGTTGCAAAAGAGCGCATGTTGGAAAGAGATTGGTCTATCGGTAATGTAGAACAACTTCTGGAAAAAGTCGAAATGAAAGATGTTCGCCCTGAAGACCTTCCGGAAGGCTTCGGAGCGGACGGCAACGGTGTCTACAAACTTTCGCCGACACAAGCACAAGCCATCCTAGAGATGCGACTACATCGCTTAACAGGACTAGAGCAAGACAAAATTATTGCTGAATATCGTGACTTGGTTCTTAAAATTGCTGAATTCTTGGAAATTTTACGTAACCCGGATCGCCTAACGGAAGTGGTGCGTGAAGAGCTTGAAGAGGTCGTGGAAAACTTTGGAGATCAACGTCGAACTGAAATTGACCATAGTTATCAAGACATTGATGCGGAAGATTTAATTGCCGTCGAAAACCGCATTGTGACTCTATCACGTGACGGCTATATCAAAACACAACCTCTTTCAGATTACCAGGCACAACGACGTGGCGGGCGTGGTAAGTCAGCAACGCAAATGAAAGAAGATGATGAGATTGGCCAAATGCTTGTGGCCAGTACACATGATATGCTGTTGTGCTTCTCAAACCGAGGTAAACTGTACTGGCAAAAAACGTGGCAGTTACCATTAGCCAGCCGCGGTTCAAAAGGGAAACCAATCGTCAATGTCTTGCCACTGGAAACGGGGGAGCACATTACTTCGATCCTTCCTGTATCAGAGTTCTCCGATGGTTACTATGTCTTTATGGCAACTAAACAATCGACTGTCAAACGCGTTGCACTATCAGACTTTTCTCGCCCACGAGCTAACGGCATCATTGCGGTTGACTTATTAGACGACGATGAACTGGTGGGCACCGCCATTACAGATGGTGAACAAGATATTATGCTTTTCAGCAATATCGGTAAAGCTATCCGATTTGATGAAAATGATGTGCGTGTCATGGGGCGTCAGGCACGAGGTGTGCGCGGCATGAAACTGAAAGAAGGCATGTCGATCATCAGTATGCAGGTCGCTCGCAAAGATACCTTAATCCTGACTGCTACAGAGCATGGTTATGGAAAATGTACCCCGGTAGATGATTATTCAACCATTAACCGTGGTGGGCAAGGGGTTATCTCGATCAAGACATCTGACCGAAATGGTAATGTGGTTTATTCTGTTGCTGTCACCCCTGATCAAGAAGTTGTGCTGATTACCAATAAAGGTACTTTGGTACGTACACGGGTCGCAGAAGTTTCAGTTGTCGGCCGAAACACGCAAGGCGTTAAATTAATTAACGTTGGTAAAGGCGAAATGGTTGTCGGGCTTGCGGTTGTAGATGTTCAAGAAGATGAGCTCGCAGAAATCGATTTAGATGAAGCGCCGGATTCGAGTGAATCTCCGGTTGTTTCCTCAGAAAGCGACACTGAACAACAAGATTAAAGATAAGATTCACTTTTTATTCAACTCTCTTTCTCGCCTGGTTACAAGGCTACCCAGGCAAGTTCAACTCTCCTGTGTTGGTACTTAAGAAAGAGTATAACCCCAAAAATTTAAGCTAAAGAGAGACAATGAGAGCATTTAACTTTAGTGCTGGACCAGCAATGCTTCCTGAAGCGGTCATGCGCAAAGCACAATCAGAATTTTTAGATTGGAACAATACCGGTATGTCGGTCATGGAAATGAGCCACCGTAGTAAAGAATTCATGGCGGTTGCACATAACATGGAACAGACGTTACGTGAAATCATGGCAATACCCGATAATTACAAAGTTTTGTTTGTCCATGGCGGCGCCTCTCTGCAATTTGCAGGCATTCCAATGAATCTAACCTCTGAAAATGATACGGTTGATTACTTCAATACAGGTGTTTGGTCTCAAAAAGCCATTAAAGAAGCGGCGCGTTATGTCAATGTCAATGTGGTTGCAGAAGCTGAAACGTGTATTCCAGACGAATCAGAATGGCAACTGTCTAGTGATGCTAAATATGTGCATATTTGCCAAAATGAAACGATTACGGGCGTTGAATTTCAAACCCTTCCCAAAACAGATAAACCCATTATTGCCGATTTTTCTTCTACCATCTTATCTCGACCGATCAACGTTTCAGACTATGGTGTGATTTACGCAGGCGCCCAAAAAAATATTGGGCCTGCTGGGTTGGCAATCGTCATCGCTCGTGAAGATTTAATCGGTCAAGCGCGTTCTGACACCCCTAATCTGATGAACTGGGAAACCTATAACAACAATGAATCCATGTTCAACACGCCGTCCACTTTTTCATGGTATTTAGCCGGTTTGGTTTTTGACTGGATCAAAGAACAGGGTGGTGTTGAAGCTATGGCTGAAATCAATCAACGTAAATCTCAAAAACTTTACGATTTGATTGATACATCGGATTTCTACTATAACGAAATCGATCCTAACGTTCGATCTTGGATGAATGTGACCTTTAAGTTAAACAACACCGATTTAGATGCAGCATTTTTAGAAGAATCAAAAGCGGCCGGACTACTAAGCTTAAAAGGACATAAAGCATACGGAGGGATGCGTGCTAGTATATACAACGCGATGCCAGAAGCTGGGGTAGATGCTTTAATCCGTTTTATGAAAGCGTTTGAAACCAAATACGCCTAAGACTCCCTTTAACTGACAGAAAATTGCTAATGAACCCGGTATGATTAACGACACTGAAAAACACCAATTAACCCAAATACGTGATGAAATTGATGCGATTGATGCTGAGATTCAAACCTTAATTTCGCGACGTGCGGAATGTGCTCAAAAAGTAGCGGACATCAAAACACAAGGTGGAAAAGTTGAAGCAGTGTTCTATCGACCTGAACGTGAAGCACAGGTTTTACGAGCAGTAAAAGAGCGCAATAAAAGCCTGATTTCCGGTGATGATATGGCTCGTTTATTTCGAGAAATTATGTCGGTCTGTTTGGCGTTAGAGCAGCCTATCAAAGTCGCTTATCTGGGCCCCGAAGGCAGCTATAGCCATGCCAGTGTTTTAAAACAATTCGGTTCTTGGGTTCATCCTTATGCTGTTTCTTGCATTGAAGAAGTTTTTCGAGCGGTTGAAAAAAATGAGGCTCACTATGGGCTAGTCCCGGTAGAAAACTCTTCGGAAGGAATTGTAAAACAAACACAAAATGAATTGATTTCAACCTCTTTGAAAGTCTCGGGAGAGGTCAGTCTTGTCATTCATCATTGCTTGTTATCTCAGGCAACGCATATTGACGAGATTAAGAAAGTCATTGCTCATCCTCAGGCATTAGGTCAATGTGAAAATTGGCTTAAGAATAATATGCCCGGCGTACCCGTTGAAGCGGTTGAATCCAATGCTTTAGCCGCCCAAATGGCTCAAAAAAATGCTTCTTTAGGTGCCATTGCCTCTGAACAGGCGGCACAACTATACGAATTAAACATGCTTGAAACGCATATTGAAGATCGCAAAGACAACACTACCAAGTTCTGGGTTTTGGGTTCAGAAGAAACAAACCCAAGTGGCGCTGATAAAACGGCGATGGTGGTCGCAATGCCAAATAAAGCGGGCGCACTGCTAAGTGTTTTATCCAGCTTTGCAGAGCGTGATATCAGCATGACACGCATTATTTCACTACCGTCTTCAGAAACGAAATGGGATTACCTGTTTTTTATCGATGTGATTGGCCATCAAAAAGATGAGCCGTTAATGACTGCGATTAAAGAAGTTCAGCAAAAAACGAGCTTTTTTAAATTACTAGGTTCTTTTCCTGTGTCTCCCTTAAATTAACTTTGAACCGACAGAATAGGAATTAGACTATGTCTCAGCCGCGTTTTTGTGATGAAGTTTTGCCTCATATCAGTAATATTCAAACCTATCAACCTGGCAAACCCATTTCAGAGTTACAGCGCGAGCATAACCTCTTGCGTATTTCCAAACTCGCCTCTAATGAAAATCCTCTAGGAGCAAGTCCAAAAGCAATCAAAGCGGTACAAACTGAGCTCAGCAATATTGGCCGTTACCCGGATGGTAACAGCTTTTATTTAAAGCAAGCATTAGCCGACTTCTTACAAAAAAAACCTTCCGAAATTGCACTAGGGAATGGCTCAAATGAACTGCTGGAGCTGGTCGCACGTATCTTTGCCGGTAAAGAAGACGAAATCATCTACTCGCAATATGCTTTCTCTGTCTACTCAATCAGTGCACAAGCCGTGGGGGCAACAGGTGTTGAAGTCCCGGCAAAAGACTGGGGGCATGATTTACAAGCAATGGCAGATGCCATTACTGATAAAACCAAATTAATTTATTTAGCCAACCCAAACAACCCAACAGGTACTTTGTTTACCCAGCCGGAGTGGGAGGCGTTTATCGCAAGAGTTCCATCCAATGTGATTGTTGTTTTGGATGAAGCCTATACTGAATATGTGGCGCATGAAGAATATGCAAACGGGTTAGAGTATCTTGAGCAATATCCTAACTTGATTGTCTCTCGAACCTTTTCTAAAGCTTATGGCCTGGCCGCTTTAAGAATCGGATATATGATTGCGAATGAAGAATTAATTGCCTACATCAATCGTTTACGCGCACCATTCAACATCAATCACTTGGCTCAAGTCGCTGCTATTGCAGCACTGAAAGATCCCATGTTTGTCAAAAAAACCGTTGATTTAAACAGACAGGGTATGCAAACATTGACCGAGTTCTTTGAAGAAAAAAAGCTGTCATATATTCCTTCTCAAGGAAATTTTATATGCCTCAATTTAGGACAAGACGCTCTCCACATCAATCAAGCCTTATTAAAAGAAGGGGTTATTGTTAGACCTGTTGCTACCGAGGGAGAGTTCAGTCAGTTTTTAAGAGTCTCTATTGGCTTACCAAGTGAAAATCAACATTTTATGGCAGCGTTGAATAAAATACTCACCGCATCAATCCCCAAGTAATAAATGATAAAAATAAAGAAGTAAAAGCATGCGTTTAAACAAAATGACCATTATTGGTGTTGGATTAATTGGCGGCTCATTTGCAAAAGGCGTCAAAAAAGCACAATTATGTAACCAGATCACAGGGTTTGGTCTTGATGAAAAAGAACTTCAGAAAGCTGTTGAGCTTAATGTCATTGATACTTATTGTTTAGATTTAGCTTCAGCCGTTAAAGATGCTGATTTAGTTTTGTTATCTGTCCCATTAGGAGCAATGCAAACCGTTTTAGCGGAGATGAAGCCTCTTATCGCAAAAGAAACTATTATTACTGATGTGGGCAGTGCAAAAGTGAGTGTCTTAAATGCGGTTAAGGCAGTCTTCGGAGAAATCCCAACTCGGTTCATTCCAGGACATCCGATTGCAGGCAAGGAAAAAAGTGGGGTTGAAGCCGCCTGTGAAGATTTATTTGAAGCACATAAAGTAATATTAACCCCTATATCAGAAACCGACAAACAGGCACTGGAGCAGGTTCAGCATTTATGGCAAGCCTTGGGCGCTGACGTGTCAGAAATGACCCCAGAATTTCATGATGAAGTGTTTGCAGCAACCAGTCACTTACCGCATTTGTTAGCTTTTGGTCTAGTCAACCTCCTCAATGATCATGAAGAGCTAGGCAATGTCTTCCAATATACCGCCGGCGGATTTAGAGATTTCACTCGTATCGCGTCAAGCGATGCGACCATGTGGCGAGATATATCAATCAGTAACCGTCAAGCAATTGTAAAATGGTTAAAAAATTATCAGCAGGAACTAGATCACTTAATCAGTTTAGTGGAAAAACAAGAATCCGATAAAATCTATGATTTTTTCAGTCAGGCCAAGAAAGCGCGCGACACCCATATTCAGTAATAGAGCAAAGCTCTTCAAAAAGATTTAAAAGTTTAGGAAAGATTATGTCGAACAACATTCAATTCAAGGTTCAACCTGGCGGAACGATAAAAGGTCGAATCCGCGTACCCGGTGATAAATCCATTTCTCATCGCAGTATTATGCTGGGGTCAATTGCGGAAGGTACCACACATGTTACCGGTTTTTTGGAAGGTGATGACAGCTTAGCCACCTTAAAAGCATTCCAAGCAATGGGCGTTGAGATAAACGGACCGAACCAAGGAAACGTCACCATCCATGGCGTGGGCTTAAAAGGCTTGAAAAAGCCAGCGCACCCTCTGGACATGGGGAATTCTGGGACGGCAATGCGTTTAATGGCAGGAATTTTAGCCGGGCAGGATTTTGAGTGCGAGCTTATAGGAGATGCTTCCTTATCGAAACGCCCTATGAAGCGTGTCACGCAGCCTTTAGCTGAAATGGGTGCAAAGATTGACACCGCAGAGGGTGGGAAACCACCCTTAAAAATCCAACAAGGGCACGCATTAAAAGCTATCAACTACCGCTTACCGATGGCCAGTGCCCAAGTGAAATCCTGTATTTTACTTGCAGGACTCTATGCTGATGGGAAAACATCTGTCATTGAACCGGCTCCGACACGCGATCATACTGAAAGAATGTTAAACGGTTTTGGGTATCCCGTGCATTCAGAAAAACTAGATGACATGCAAACCCAAGTTGTTTTAGAAGGCGGTGGAAAATTAATCGCTAAAGATATTGATGTGCCATCCGACATCTCTTCTGCTGCATTCTTTATGGTTGCAGCGGCGGTTGCCAAAGAGGCTGATTTAATCATTGAACATGTTGGCATTAACCCGACACGCACGGGCGTCATCGATATTCTAAAACTGATGGGGGCAGACATTACCCTTAAAAATGAAGCAACCGTTGGGGGAGAACCGGTTGCGGACATTCATATTAAATCGTCCAAATTAAAAGGCATTAAAATTCCTGAATCACTGGTTCCTTTAGCCATTGACGAGTTTCCCGTTTTGTTTGTCGCGGCCGCTTCAGCAGAAGGGCAAACAATCTTATCTGGTGCTGAAGAGTTACGTGTAAAAGAGTCAGACCGAATTCAAGTCATGGCGGATGCTTTAATTGCCGTTGGCATTGATGCAAGTCCCACAGAAGATGGGATGATTATTAATGGTGGCAAACAAAAGGCACAATCTGCAGAAATTCAAAGCCATCATGATCACCGTATTTCCATGGCGATGGCCGTGGCTGGTTTGAATGCTGATTCTGAAATTACCATTGATGATTGTGCTAACGTTAGAACCTCTTTTCCAAGCTTTATAGAGCTTGCAAATGAAGTTGGGTTAACCATCTCCACAATCGAAGTATAAAAGGATAATTATGATAGATTCAGTCGTGACTATCGATGGTCCAAGCGGGGTTGGGAAAGGAACGCTCGCGCAGTATCTGTGCTGCAAAACTGGCTTTCATTTATTGGACAGTGGCGCTATTTATCGAAGCTTAGCTTATGGTGCCCTTGAAGAAAACATTGCCTTTGACAATTTGCCAGGCCTGGTCAAATTAGCCGAAAATCTACCGGTTAAGTTTGTTGAAAACAGTATTCTTTATCACGAAAAAGACATTACCTCAAAAGTTCGGACAGAAGCGGTCGCTGCCGTTGCCTCTAAAGTAGCCGCAATCCCCGAAGTAAGAGCCGCATTACTCAAACGTCAAAAAGACTTCGCTCAACCTCCTGGATTAATCGCGGATGGACGCGACATGGGCACAGTGGTTTTCCCCACGGCACCCGTAAAATTGTTTTTAACCGCTTCTGCAGAAGAAAGAGCAAAAAGACGTGTTAAACAGTTGAAAAATCAAGGAGTTGATGTTAATATTCGCCAAATAACTCAAGACATTATGGAAAGAGATGAGCGAGATCGAACTCGTAAAAGCTCTCCTTTAGTGCCGGCAGCAGATGCTTTAGAGATTGATACAACAAGCTTATCAATCGAAGAAGTCTGTCAAATGGCACTCAAAAAACTCTATGAAGCTGGGTTAATCAAATAGGTTTTCTATAGTTTATACTTATAACTTATTGAATTAAAATGATTTAATAAATTCCCTGTTCGAAATCCGAACAGGGATTTTGTTTTTTATAAAAAATATTTTGTTGGCTTATTGGGATGCCGACTATTAAAAACTGACCCGACTATTATTCTAGATACCCCAATACGACAGAAATAGCCGGTTTGAAAATTTTGGTAAATTATCCATGAGTGAATTATCTTTCGCTGAATTATTTGAGCAGTCTTTAGAAAAAGACAAATTCAAAACAGGTTCTTTGATTATCGGTACGGTTGTTGGAATCGACAAAGAAACTGTATTAGTTGACGCAGGTATGAAATCTGAGTCTGCTATTCCTAAGTCACAATTTGAAGATGCTAACGGAGAACTTGAAGTTGCCGTTGGTGACAACGTTGAAGTTTACCTAGAAACTTTAGAAGATGGTTTCGGTGAAACTCGTTTATCACGTGAAAAAGCAAAACGTGCTAAGACTTGGGATCGTTTGGAAACTGCTCTAGAAGATAGCGAAACTGTAACTGGTCTTGTGACTGGTAAAGTAAAAGGCGGCTTGACAGTTGATGTTGAGGGCGTTCGTGGTTTCCTTCCTGGTTCACTTGTGGATGTTCGTCCTATTCGTGACTTTGGCTTCCTAGAAGGTAAAGAAGTAGAGCTTAAGCTGGTTAAGCTTGATCGTAAACGTAACAACGTTGTTGTTTCTCGTCGTGCTGTTATCGAAGCTGAAAACTCTGTTGAGCGTGAAGCACTTCTTGCGAACATGGAAGAAGGTTCGGTTCTAGAAGGTATCGTTAAGAACCTGACTGATTATGGTGCCTTTATTGACCTAGGGGGTATTGACGGTCTATTGCACATTACAGATATGGCATGGCGTCGTGTTAACCATCCTTCAGAAGTCATCCAAGTGGGTGATGAGATCGAAGTTAAAGTATTGAAGTTCGACAGAGAGAAAAATCGCGTTTCTCTAGGGATGAAGCAACTTCAGGAAGATCCATGGTCAGATATGGTTGCTCGTTACCCAATTGGTTCAGAAATCATGGGGAAAGTTGCGAACATTACAGACTACGGTGCTTTCATTGAAATTGAAGATGGTATTGAAGGGCTTGTTCACACATCAGAACTGGATTGGACTAACCGTAACATCCACCCATCTAAAGTGGTTCACCTTGGTCAAGAAGTTAAAGTTAAAATCTTGGATGTTGATCAAGAGCGTCGTCGTATTTCATTGTCTATTAAACAATGTACTGTTAACCCTTGGGAAGCTTTCTCGGCAACACATTCTAAAGGTGACAAAATCTCTGGTAGCATTAAATCCATCACGGATTTCGGTATCTTCATTGGTCTAGATGGTAACATTGATGGTCTGGTTCACTTAACTGATATTTCTTGGTCACAATCTGGTGAAGAAGCGGTACGTGAATTCAAGAAAGGGGATGAGCTGGAAACGGTTATTCTATCGATCGACCCTGATCGTGAACGTATCTCTTTAGGTCTAAAACAGCTGGAACAAGATCCATTCGGTGAGTTTGTTGCTGAAAATGGTAAAAACAGCATCGTAACAGGGACTGTGAAATCAGTTGACGAGAAGGGTGCCGTGATTGATTTAGCTGAAGAAGTTGAAGGTTATCTTCGCGCTTCTGAACTAGATGAAGATACGCGTGACGCTAGCTCAGTATTAAAAGTTGGTGATTCTGTTGAAGCTAAGATTGTTAACGTTGACCGTAAAAACCGTAATGTTTCGCTATCTATCAAAGCAAAAGCGATGCAAGATGAAGCAAATGCGGTTAAAGACTACTCATCTAAACAACCTCAAGCACAAAACACTTTAGGGGACTTGTTAAAAGGTCAACTTTCTTCTGAAGATTAATTGTAATTCCATACCCGTCCACACTCCTGTGCACTGGTAGAAAATACATTAAAAACTCTGATCTGCTATGTTGCTATAGCAGATTAGAATACGATTCATTTTTAATGAATGAAGAAAGAGACAATAATAATGACTAAGTCAGAATTAATTGAATTGATTGCTAGAAAACAAACTCAATTTAGTCAAAAAGACGTTGAGTTAGCAATCAACCAAATCTTAGACTCGATGATAGACACTTTATCAGAAGGCGACAGAATTGAAATTCGTGGCTTTGGTAGTTTTAGTCTTCATCATAGAAAGGCACGTTTAGGGCGGAACCCCAAAACGGGCGAAAAAGTTGAATTAAGCGAAAAACGCGTCCCTCATTTCAAACCAGGAAAATCCCTGCGAGATAGAGTTGACGATTCTAAGGATTTCACAGATATTATCGGTTAATATCATTCAACTATTCTTTGAAAAGGGTTACAATGTTTTAAAAACATTGTGGCCCTTTTTTTATGACTAAAATTTTTTCATTCACCATCACAATCCTTTTTCTGTTAATCGGCTTAACGCTGGGAATCCTAAACCCCAACCTCGTCCCGTTCGATCTATTTTGGACGCAAGTTGAAATGCCATTATCTCTGTTACTCGCCATTGCACTCGTCATTGGAATGTTACTTGCCAGCTTTTACTTTTTTTCACAAACATTAAAATTAAAGTGGCGCTTAAAACGGCAGGAAAAAGCGAATAAAAAACAACTGGATGAAGTCATCCAGCTTAAAAAGCAAATATTAGAGTTGCAAACACAAAAAAATGACCGTGATAAAGAATTATTAAGCCTTGAAGCTGAACATTAAAAACTGATTTCAGTCACACAATTCCAGCTTGTAATCTCAAAAATATAGACCGCCTTACCAAGAGAATAATCATGACCCAATCCTCTCAGCCTGATCCAAAAATTGTTGTTGCCCTTGATTTCCCAAAAACACAATTAGCTTATGATTTCGTTCAACAGCTAGATCCTAACCTTTGCCGACTTAAAGTCGGAAAAGAGCTATTTGCACTAGGAGGGCCACAGCTGGTCGAAAAATTAATCGCACAAGGTTTTGACGTTTTTTTGGATCTAAAATATCATGACATTCCAAACACGGTGGCCATGGCTTGCCACGCAGCTGCGGAAATGGGGGTATGGATGGTGAACGTTCATAGTCTGGGAGGGCGCAAAATGATGGAAGCAGCTAAAGAAGCTGTTTTATCCGCATCACACCAACCTCTTTTGATTGGCGTCACAATTCTAACCAGCATGGAAGTTGAGGATTTAGCTGAAATTGGCTTAGAAGGAACCCCCAAAGAAAACGTTTTACGTTTGGCCAAACTTGCCAAGTCTTCTGGTTTAGACGGAGTGGTCTGTTCAGCTCAGGAAGCGTCAGATTTAAGACATGAGCTAGGACAAGATTTTTGCCTGGTTACGCCAGGAATTCGTCCAGAAAATGCAGATGTGAATGATCAAAAAAGAATTATGACGCCAGCGGATGCTATTTCAGCGGGATCAAGTTACCTAGTGGTAGGGCGCCCAATCACACAGGCACAGGATCCACTTGCTGTTCTTAACGCAATTAATGCGTCAATCGGTATATCGGTAACTCAAGCTTAAATTCAACGCCATAAGGTTCATTGTCTTGAGAGTTGGTCAGGTTTTGTGCATCCACGTTTCCTAGATGAAAATCCGCAATGAGCTTCACAATAAACAGACCCAGCCCTAAGTGGGTTTGGTCATCGGCATTTGCTTCTCGAATTGACATCATGCCATCAAAAATTTGCTTTTCATAACCTGACGGCAGTGCAGGGCCACTATTTTGAACCTTAATTGTGATTATTTTATCACTTTGAGTCGCCAAGACTTTAATCGGCATTTGATGGTCATTAAAGTCTTTAGCATTACTGATAAGCTTATCCATCAACTGCTCCAGCATGAACCCGTCACCTAAAATATAGGTCTGTGGTTTAAGTTGGTAATTGACTAAAATCTCTTTTTTATCATTCGTTTCCTGAATACTTTCAAGGTAATTTTTTAACATCTCACCAATATCGAACGGTTCCGGACTTTGCGAATTTAAACTATCTTCAATGCTGGAAGCTTCAGACAAGGAGGCGATAATTTGCTTTAACTGCTCCAAAGCATGTTTAGAATAACGAATCTGTTTATGCTCAACATCTTTCTCCAGCAATGACAATGACATTGATAAACGGTTTAAGGGATTGTGAATCTCATGCCGTAAGGTTCTCGGAAGTTGCTTTAAATAGCGCTCGTAAGAAGAAAGCTGTGTCAGCATTTCGTAAATATGATGCCTCAGGTCAGACAGCTCATCATGATAGCCTCGAATCCGCGTGTCAGGAAAAGACAATTGGTTGACCTTACCGTAATTATCAAACGTATTACGTACATCCTTATCTAACCTGACAATGCGATTTGAAAGGGATGCCGTGTAAATAATAGCGCCTAAAATCACCAAAAAAAACACCAAGCCACCAATTCCGATTAGCCGATAAAAATAATTTAACGACTCCGTGAGCAAGCTATCCATCGTTTGTTCTAAAACTGCCGCACCAATAATTTGGTTTTTTACTCTTAAAGGCGTTGCCGACATTAACGAAACGGGCTGGTTATTCCGATCCATGCGGTACTGCTGAAACGTTCGCCCATTAATGGCTTGTCGAATCAACGCAATTTCAGGCGTTTTGCTTTGAGGGTAGGGGTAGGGCAAGGTATAAGGAACGATAGCGGAGAAGGTTCTGATTAAAAAATGCCCTAACAAGCTGAAAGGATCATTGTTTTTTTCCAGCGAATTATAGTTCGGCAAATGTCCAACCACATAGGTAGCCTGACCATATTCATTCACAATCCACAGAACAGATTTTTCTAAATTTAGATGGGCTAATTGACTGGTTGGATTACCTGCTTGAATCTGTAAAGCCCATAAATCGGTACGATTCTCAAGAATATAGGACAGATTAACTACCGTTTGCTGTTGAATAATAGCTTGATTCTTTAAAAGCAACCGGTGTAAATCGACAGCAAACTTATAGGCCAAAAAAGGTAAAACTGTTAACAATAACAACAAGATAAAGAACCTTGTTCGAATGGAAAGTCGAAGACGAAAGGCCGGTTTTTTCATAATTTTTTCAAACAATCCTATTAGTCAAAACTGGCCAGGCCTGGTTATTTTTTATGCCAGCTGTACCCTCGTCCATACTCATTATGAATTAAGTTGAATTCCGGATCGATCTTTTTAAAAGCCGATCGAATTCGACAAATATGCGTATTAATGGTATTTCGTTCAACCACTCCTTGAGTGGACTCTTGCAGCGTATCATAGGTCACAACCCCTCGTTCACCAGTCAAAGCAAACTGCTTCAACATTTCAAACTCAGTTGCCGTGAGATCCAGCGGTTTTTTCTGCCAATAGGCTTTGAATTCTTCATTTGCCAAATCCAATCCATCAATCAAGGATTGCTCGGCTTTATCAGTTGCCGGGTTAGAGCCTGTAATACGTAACAAGTTCTTTACTTTTGCCGTTAACACACTCAAGCTAATCGGCTTGGGAAGATAATCAATCGCACCCAGCGCATGCCCTGTATAAATGTCGAACTCAGATTGCCTTTCGGATAAGAAAATCACCGGAATTGCACGTTCATAAGACAACAGGTGTTTCGCCAATTCAAATCCACCATCAATTTCATTTCCTAAAATAATGTCGGAAATCACCAAATCTGGCAGACTGTCTTCAAAACTGATTTCAGCAGATTTTCGGTCAGAAAATGCTTTCACTTGAAAACCTTGCTCGCTTAAAGCCGTTTCTAAGTTTTCAAGTTGTAATAGGTCATCTTCAATAATACTGATAGTGTAATCAGTGTTTAACATAGTTTGCTACTCCAAAGAGGTCATTTGTTCCACTTATTTAAGCAATTTATTTGATGTATTGAAAGTCTAATACTTGCATATTCATAATGATTCCAGCATCTTGAATTGGCAGCACAATCGCATCCTCATCCGAATGATTATGATGCGAATGCCACCAGCCGGGTGGTGTGACAAAAACAGAACCCGGTGTCCACATTGCTTTGATCGGATTAATCAGGTTTCCATCTTCATCAATTTCTTTAGAGATTAAGGTATAGGTGTCAGACCCAGCGGACACACAATAGTCAAGCGCAACAGAATTATGTCGATGCGGCTTTTGTACAACACCCGCGGGTAATGCGTTGTAAAGAGACCATAAAGTATGCGTCAGCGTCAGCGTATGAGGGAAGTGAGGGTTTGATAACAGAATACCGGTTCGATTGCGTCCTGCCGCTTCTTTTCGAATTTTATCTAATTCGTTGTCCAGGCGTTCTTTGGTATACAAAACCGGGGTAAAACGTTTTGCCTTTGGCGCAACGCCTAAATACTCCAGTAAAGGCGCATCATGCACCCAGTAAATTGCAGTGTCTTCTGTTGCTGTATGCAATGCATCTACCACAGCAGGCAGCGTAAATAAGTCGCCTGCTTTCCACTCAATGGTTCCTTCAGACATTTGTGTTCGGCCTGCACCTCGAATCACAAAAAACATCTGGGAGGTGGCTTCTGCTTGTGTTTTGAGTGTGTCATTCGGGTTGATTTTTAAAAAGTTGGCCATCAAATTAGGTGAGGTAGCAGGATAGGCAACCTCCAAGCTTTTAGACAGATCAAATGGAATCAATCGAGTATCACCCGATTGATGCAAACTGGCTGGATAATCCACCACATCAATTTTAGGCATTGGTGGATTCACTGCTGACATATATTCATTAAAATCAGCTTGCGCTTCCCACTGTTGCTGTGCAACTTCTTGTCTGTGCTCAACGGCTTGCTTAGGAATCATAATTGTTTAAACCCTGCTATCTAACTATTTAAATTTATTCATTTTTTTACGCTCACTGGAAGAAGGGATGTGTAGTGCCTCACGATATTTGGCAATCGTTCGACGCGCCACATTAATGTCCCTTTCTTCCAGCAAAGCCATCAGTTTATTATCACTTAACGGCTTATTCGGATCTTCATTTTCAATCAACTGCTTGATATGCGATTTAATGGCGATAGCCGATTGATCGTCACTACCATACTGAGACACTCCAGTTGAAAAGAAATACTTCAGTTCAAACGTGCCTCTTGGGGTTTGCATATATTTTTGATTCGTTGCCCGTGATATCGTCGACTCATGCAACTCCAAAGATTCCGCTACATCTCTCAGAACCATTGGCTGCATAGCTTGTTCACCTTCTTCAAAAAAGCGCGCTTGCTTTTCGATAATATATTTACCGACTCTCAGCAGTGTTTCCCCGCGACTTTGAATACTTTTGATTAAGCCTTTTGCTTCTACCAATTGTTCTTTAATCTGTTTTGAATCGGAGCTGTTTGTCCCCAAACTACCTGCCATATCAATATAGGCGGAATTGATTGTCAAACGAGGAAAGGCATCCTGATTCAACTCAACAATAAAACCTTCTTTTGAGCGGTATAACTTCAAATCCGGAATAACAATTTCTCCCTGAGTGGAAGAATATTCTCTCCCCGGACGAGGGCTCAACGCCTGAATGACATGAATAATTTCCATCAATTCTTCGTCATTCAATAAGTAAATCTTCTTAATCCGTTTATAGTCCCGTACACTGAGTAAATCAAAATTCTCTTCAATGATTTTAATGGCGGTCACAACATAAGGATTCTGAGGTAACCCTTTCAGTTGAAGAATCAAACACTCTGATAAATCTCTTGCTGCAACACCTGTCGGTTCAAACTGCTGAATCACGGAAAGCACTTTTTCAATATCTGGCACATTGATCATTAAATCCGGCTCATTCTTCTTGATCGAAGTTACAATATCTTCTAAAGGTGTTTTTAAATAGCCTTCATCATCAATGTCATCAATAATATACGAAGCAATCAATTCTTCAGAACCGGACCAAGAATAAATATCGGACTGCCAATAAAGCTTTTCACTTAACGTCACTTCGGCTGAAGTATAGTTTTCAGGTGCTGTATAGTCGTCATTATTGTTCGATTTAATTGAATTGGTGATAGGGGAGTCGATATAAACTTCTTCCCACTCATAATCTGCCTGTAAATCATCCGAAAGGGTATCCGATGCTTCAATATCCAACTCTGTTTCGACTTCACTAACCTCTCTCAGCGATTCTTCATCAAATTCGGAATCATCCGCATCAAACTCTTCAGCTTCTTCAGAGCCATCTTCATCGAGCTCCAGCATGAAATTTGTTTCCAGTGTCGTCGAAATAGTTTGCTGAACTTCTAACGCAGAATATTGCAAGATTTTGATGGATTGTTGCAGTTGGGGAGTCAGCTTGAGCTGTTGACCTATATTAATCTGTAAACCTGGCATTAAAGCCATAGATAGAATCTCCTTGCCCTGAAATGATTTATCGGTTGAGTATCTTAATAATGGTTATATAATAATCTAAAATGACTTAAAACGGTATGTTCCTTGGCATAAGTTTGAAAAAACATGCCAAAATCTTGATTTTAAGTAAATCATATAAAAATAATCAGAGGAGTAACAAGGTGTCTATAAAGCAACAAGCCCATAAAATCATTGATCAATTACCAGAAGATGCGAATTGGAATGATTTAATTAAAAGCCTATATCGCAATCAGAAAATCACCTTGGGAATGACTGATTTAGAGCTGACTCAAGACCATTTATCAGAGGCTGAAATCTCAAATATTATGGCACGTTTAGACTCATCAAGCGCTATGCCTGACGATATGCGTGATACCAAGTCTTATAACCCAGGAAATGAAGCCACACTGGGTATGGTGGCTGGTGTCATTGCCATCTTTTTCGCATTTGTATTTCCACCCATTACTTGGATTGCTGCGCCAATAGCAGTCATTGCCGGTGCTATGGGCGTTAAACACCATCAGCCTAAAGCTTGGGTTCCAATCTTAATGGCCATCGTTTCTATGGCGCCGATGATGATGATACTCAGCGAACAGATGGATTATTTTAAATAGAAAAAACCCCATCAAAAAGGTTTGTGCATCCAACCAGCCGAGCGGGAATGTACAAACCTCAATATCTCAATAACAAACTCAAGCAAGCTTAATTCAAAATCACTTTTTTACATCCCGTCCTTAAAGCAAACTAAACTCATTTATATTATTTTTAAAACTTAAGCACATCTATCCTGACCCACTCAAAACCAATAAATGTTCGCATAATGTATAGAAAGTACATTATTTTTTTCAATAGGTGCGGCATAAGCATTATTCGGAGCGAGGTTTAAAGTACTTACCAAAGCCAAAGCACCAAACCCCGCCACACCACCCTTTGCGGCTTTATTCCAAAAGTTTTTAACGTCTTTATTTTTAGCGCGCTTGGCACGAATTGCGCCAATAATTTGCATTGGGTCGACTTGTGCGTAATAAGCAATTGTAAAAATGATGTCGTCGTCGTCGCACTCGCGTTCACTTTTTAAGTAGGTATGGATTCCAGTTGTGCTAATACCTAAAACTTTTGAAAGTTTATAGTCAGTTGCCTTTGTGAACTTTCCGGCTTTTTCTGAAAGTTGCTTAGTTACTTCGTTGCGCGCTATTTCTAAATATTTTGCTGTAATGTCACCCATGATTATTCCCCTAAAGTTAAAGCAAAGTTGGTAATAAATTCGCAGTCGTGAATTAATTAAACTCTATTTTCCGGTAATTTACCGGAAAATCAATATTTCCCAATTGAGAATTTTTTTCTTGACATTATTCCCAGTTAGGAAATAACATATGTTCATTGTTTCCCAACTGGGAAATAGTTCCTTAAAGTTACCCCGGCGACGGTCGGGGGTTTTAATAAAGCTTTGGGGTCAATTCAATTTAACTTTGGGGTAGTCATGTTATCGGATTCAATAATTTTAGAAATCTCTGATTTTTCAGAGGGTGAAAAGCCATCAATAAAACTTAGTTTTAAAAAAGCTGATGTTAGCCAGAAGAATTCTTCTCTAACTAGGTATAGCGAACTGTCTTTAATTGAGCAAATTGCAACATCAAACTGCAGTGGTATTTCTTCATTATCGTCGGATTCTTCAGATTCAATCACAATGACATCAAATACAAAAATTTCTTTAGTAGAGTTGTTTGAGGATGATGGTTTGTATTTGCCAATTTTAGGGATGGTGTCAAAGTTGGTGAAGCGTTCAGAACCATTCAAGAAAGAATTATATTCAATCGATGAAACGTTATTATCTCGAAGAAAACGAGATTCAAAAAGGAATGCATCAGGAAGTTCGCATTCGAAAGTAAGCCCATCATCTTTAGATATGGATCCCCAGTCGTCGCAATCAAATAAATCGTTAGTAAAAAATTCGTCTGGGTTGTATGTGTCGAATGTCCAAAAGCCGCTTTCGTGTTTATCTACGGCACAAATGTATAGAAATTTTCCAGCGTTGTCGCCTTTTGTCGCTAAGTATTTTCCTAAAACTGGTTCGGGTGGAAATAGTTGCATTTTTTCGTCCTTGTTTAGATTTTCAAGTGTAGTTGATGGTTTTGATTCTAGTTTAAAGGTCCAATTATGGCGATTGCTTAGAAGAAAGTCTAATCAGTTGATAGTCAATTCAATTTAACTTTGGGGTCAATATGAAAAAACATACCGAATTATCAGCAGAACAAAAGAAAAAGAATTATGAAGCGGCGAGAATGAGAAAGCACCTTAGAGAAGTGTTTCCTCACAAGATAGGGTATAGAAGAATTGTTACAACGTTAGATAATCTTTCTTATACAGGCCAGTCGGCTGGAATATCGTCAATTCTTTCGGGTTCAATCGCAACCCATTCTTCAACAGAAAAACTGTGTTCTTCAATTGCATCAGAAGATTCAACCGCTTCAACAAACCAGCGACCAACATCATCAGAGTGTACATCATCATCTTTGGAGAAAGGGATAGGGGAATGCTCAACGAATAAGATTCCTTGGGTTGTTTTGTATTTGCCTATGGTTGGCGGTTTAGGGTAGGACATAGTTAGTTCTCCGTTTTAGTTAAGAGGTGTTTCATGCGTAATTCTAACAAAAATCAACTATCACTTGATGCAGAACTAAGCCCGGCGGAATGGATGACCATTATCAAGCGCAATATTAACAAGGGCAAAAAATCAGGTGCGGATGTTTCACTTTTAGAGCGCAAACAGCAAGCCGCCTTTCAATCACTTCAACACAAATTCACATCATCAAGCCGGGTTTAGTAAATGAATCAGGCACAAGCAGTTCAAGAAGATTTTAATCGCGATATTTCAGGCTTAAAAATAGCAGATGATTCAGGCTTAAAAATAACTGATGTTTTGCCGGGTAAATTCTTCCCGGATATTTTTGCTTTGAAAGATAAGGATATTGTCGAAGCTATCAATGAAAAATTGCTTAGTCTTTCCGGTAATGATTGGAAAGAGAAAGAGGGCGGTATTCATTTTGATTTGTTGAATGCCGGGGATTCTCATTTAAAGCGAATGGCTAAAAGTGAAGCCCGTGAATGTAAAAAGATTTATGAAGCGGCATTATCTGAACACTTAGGCGATATAGATTTGGCTTATGTTGATGTATTTATTTATTTGACTAAAAAGCGCATTACACCGCCGGATTCAAAAACGACCTATTCCGCCGTAAACCGTACACTTTGTCCTAAGTGGTGGTTAAGACGTTTGCGCGTTAAGCAAGCGCGGGAAATGGAAACAAAAGCATTAGAAGAAAATCAAGTTTCAAACTTCAAGCAGATTTACGCATCAAATAAAAGCGTTACCCGCCGGGAAGCGCAAAGAGATAGAAACGCGCGCATATTGGAAGCGGTAACCGCCGTTAATGAGTTGGGGCAGGAATACACGCTTTACGATTTAGCCGCTTTGTCGGTATCTAACCCGGAAATTCGCCGGGCTGAATTGATGACACGCATCAAAGGCTTTGAGCAATACGCTAAAAACTGGGGTGACGTTGCCGAGTTTTACACGATTACGTGCCCGTCTAAGATGCACGCCGCTTTAAGCCATTCCAAGAAGAATAAAACCTATGGTCGCCGTAATCCTAAATACAACGGCACAACGCCGAGACAAGCCCAAAAATACCTAGCAAATCAATTTAGAAAAATACGCGCAAAGCTTGACCGCAAAGGCGTGGAATATTACGGCTTTAGAGTGGTTGAACCACAGCACGACGGAACACCGCATTGGCATTTATTGCTTTTTATGTCACCGGAAAACGTGGGATTTGTGCGCCGGGTCTTTGAACATTACGCGCTTGAAATGGATGGAGATGAAAAAGGGGCAGATTTACACCGATTCAAGGCTGAAAAAATCAAACAGGGCATTAACCCGGAAACCGGGAAAGAGTATTCAGCCGCCGGATACATTGCGAAATACATTTCCAAAGCCATTGATGGATTTGGAATGGATGAAGATTTATTCGGTAACGATGCCGCCGCCGCCGCAAAACGAATTGAAACATGGGCGAGTACCTGGGGCATTAGACAGTTTCAGCAAATCGGCGGGGCAAGTGTAACGGTGTGGCGTGAATTAAGACGGTTGCGGGACGATGAAGTAAACGGATCGGAATTGATAGAGCGCGCGCGGCAGTGTGCCAATGATGGCGATTGGGCGGGATATTGCCAGTTGAATTGGCATAAAGAAATAGAGTTAATGAAGAAAGAATTACCAGAGGGCGAAAGCTCTCTAAACGTGTATGGAGACGAAAAGCAAATGGCTGTTTTAGGGATTCAAAGCAACGGTTACGGGGTCGTCACGCGCCCTCATGTTTGGGAAATTGGCGGCAACGCCGCCAGCGAAGGGCACGAAGTGCGCGAGCCTTGGACTCGTGTCAATAACTGCACGGAGGAGTTAATCGAAAGGGAATTGACACGATTCTTAAAAGACTTTGAAGCGGTTCACAGTAGTGAAGTCGCCGGGTTGGTTTCCGGTGGTTTTAATTCCTTAGATGCAATTCAGGCGGTCAAAGGGCGAGCATTAAGCCAACAAATAGAGCAAGCCGCCGGGAAAGGCTGGGAAATCGCACCGGAGTTTTTCGAAAAACTAAGGGTTAATTTTGCGAACGCCATCAGCATTTCGGAAATGATGGACGAATACGAGGAAAGCGGCGGCGATAATTTCGACATTGACGGGGCCGGATTTAATGGATTTATGGAATATCGTTTTAGCCAATGGCTAGGCGGTTATTTTTATGAGCGTTATGGAATTTATTTGAGTGAGTAATGCTCGAGCATTGCCATAAATGGCGATAGTGGATCTACATTGAAAATAACGATGATCGATCGACATCAAAAATAACGATACTGCAGGTAAAAAAAATAATGGCCATTATCGACAAATCTAACGGGGTAGTACCAGAAGTGCTAAAAACTTACCCAGGTGGAAAAAATGGAGCGGGGGTTGTTCAAAAACTAATTAATCAGATTCCACCGCACCGGGTTTATGTAGAACCGTTTTTAGGTAGTGGCGCAATTATGAGAAATATTAAGCCAGCAAAATTAAGTTATGGCGTTGAATTAGACGAATTAACTTATCAAAAGTGGCGAGGATCGACGGAAAAGCCTGGTATTAACATCATAAAAGGCGATGGGATATCGTGGCTTAAAAAATATGAGTGGCAGGGGGATGAGTTTGTTTATTGTGATCCACCTTACATGATGGAAACAAGAACAGGCGGAAAAATTTACAACCATGAAATGACAAATAAGCAACATGAAGATCTCTTAACGACACTTTTAACGATGTCTGCCGGAGGGGTAAAAATTATGGTTTCAGGTTATTGGTCAAAACTCTATAAAGAAAAATTGAATGGTTGGCGATTGATGCAGTTTGAAGCAATGACGCGCGGAGGTTTGAAAACAGAAAGTGTCTGGATGAATTATAAAGAGCCAGATCAGTTACATGATTATAGTTTTTTAGGGGATGGATTTCGGGAGAGAGAGCGAATTAAACGAAAGATACAACGTCATGTATCGCGTTTAAATTCTTTACCGTTGTTGGAAAGATTGGCGATTATTGAAGCGATAAATAAAGGGGTGAGATAGTGGGACATTACGAAGATCAAAGAGAGAAAGCGGCGGCGATTAACGCGGGGGTTAATCAAGTGGCAGAAGTTAATAGAGTTGGTTTAAATTTAATGCAGTTAGTGAGTGAGATGGGGCGAAAAAAATCGGAAGCCGAACACCATTTAAACCGGGTTAAAGATTCTAAAAAAATTGTAGAGTTTGCCGAAAAATTTAAACAGGCTGGGGCGTTTGGTATGGCGGGAATGATTCATAAAATACCGGAATTAATACCGGAAGTTGCACCGGCATTTCCGGCAATCATGGCATTGAACGAAGTGGCGAATATTCAAATGGAACTGATCGCGGAATTGTCGAAGCGTGTCGAAGAATTAGAGGGGGTTAATCGTGGCGGATAAAAAACCAATTTGCACCGGTGCAAATGCTGAATTGGGCGAATACAGTATTTACGAAACGGCGAACCATGCGCGGCTTTATATTCAGTCCGAAAAATTCGGCTTAATGAATATGCAGGGGCGCAAGTTTCAGGAAAAAGCGCAACTATTGTTAAGTGAATGCCGGGAATGTGCCGGGGAAACGCCGGAAAGTGAGCCGGAATCCATGCCGGAAAAACCGGAAGTGATTCCGGAAAATGCACCGGAAACAGTGCCGGAAAAAACAGAAAAAAAACGCTTTTGGCTATTTGGGGGGTAGGGTATGAATCAGGTTGATGTATCGCCGGAAAAGGTGGATAGAGAATGGGATAAGATTGCCGAAAATTACGGATTTAATGATGTGGAAAGTACCGGAAGTAATGCCGGGGAAAGTTCGGGAACTTCCGGGGATGATGGCGGCGTTGATTTGATTTTGTCATCGGAAGAAAGAGCCGAAAAAGAGAAAATAACGTCATCACTTTTATTAGGAAGTTTAAACATGGTTCTGGGCTTGTTAGAAGTAACAGAACTAGACGACAATCTTAAACGTGATTTTGCTGATTCATGGGCGGTAGTGATAGTAAAACGATTTCCTGATAACCCGGTCACTGATTTTATGGAAGCGTATGGGGATTTGATCGCGGCTGGTTCGGCAACCTTAATTTTATTCGGTGCGGTGCGTAAGTCACGCCGTAAAGAACCTTTAAGCCGTCAGGAAGTTGAAAAACAAACCAAAGAAGCCATGAACGAACAGGTTTATGACTATGAGCAAGAAAAGGAAGCGGCGTAATGAGAGAGAGCGGAAAGCGTTATTTAATTGTGGGGTCGTCCGGCGGCGGAAAGACAACCGTCTCAAAATTAATAGCAGAAATGCACAACCGAATAGCGGCGTTTGATGTTAAAGAAGAATGGTCATTGATGACAGGGTTCGAAGCGGTCGAAACTCAGAAAGAATTATTCGATTCAATGCGAGAAAGTAAGGCGGCTTTAAAAATCGCCTATCCGCAATTATCGCCGGATGAATTTAACTTCTTTTGTGAGTGCGCGTTTAATTGGAATCGACAGGCGGAAGCTTTAATTATTGCCGAAGAGTTGGCAATGGTTACCGGAAGCGCGAAAGCAAAACAAGCATGGTTACGAATGGTTACACAAATTCGTGCCTATGGCGGCGTATTGTTAGCAATCGCACAGCGAACGCAGGAAATTGATAAGACCATTATCAACAATGTAACGGGCGTATTTTTGTTTATGCAGGGAACGGATGACGATGCGGCGGCGGCGGCAAAAAAGTTCGGTATTGCGCTTGAAGACGTGCCGAGAAAAGAGTTTGAGTTCGTGTTTATTGTGCCGGGTAAAGGTGTTGTGATTAGAGACGGTCGAACGGTTGTTGATAAGCGCACCGGGAAAATCTCATTAAGAGGGAAAAAGCCGGGTGAATCAAGAAGCGTTTCGCTAAAGCTTCAAAAAGACGGAACTTTTAAGGGCGTTCAATATTAGTTAATTCTAAAATGATATCATGACTTTTTAAAAATAAACCGGGTTCGCCCGGTTTTTTTATGCCTGAAATTCAACTTTTTACCGGAAAAAATAATTTTTTACCGGAAACAGCCCCTTGACAGTTTCCGAAAACGGTTTGTTTTACTGGAAAAAAGCGCAGAGAGCGGCTTTATTTTTTTCAGTTCAGTAAAGGGTTTAAAAATGAAATTTCCAATTCCAAAAGGTGGGGAACTTGTTGTCACGGTTGCCATTTGTGCAATTGTCGCGGCGGTAGTTGTTTGGTCGTCGAATAATGTCTCACTTGTTGAAGACACAATCGGATAAGGGGTAATTATGAGACAAGTTACAGATATTTTAGATACTTTTAGCGGTGTCGGTTACGGACAAGTAGCCTCTTTGGTTTTACCAACGGGTCCAACTTATAACGCGATTGGTTTGGATATGACAGGGGTTCAAGCTGACCAGGTTGAATTTATTCAGTTATTCCTGAACGGCTCGCAAATTGTGAACGTTACGGGCGATTTCTTTCATATGTCGGAAGGCTTTAAAGGCAAACCACAAGCGGACAGCACATGGATTATCCAGTTATTGCGTGATGAATTACGCACAAACGAAGGTCAGCGTTTAGGTGAGTTGGTAACGCTTGATAATGACAAACTCGTTTTGAAAGTCAAAATCGGTGCGGCGCGTGCTGGTCAGGACGGCGTACCAACAATTGACGGATGGAGTGAGACAACCGCCGCGCAATCGCGCCGCCGTTTTGTGCCTAAAATCCTAGAAGACCGTATCGAAATCGGTGCGGCTGGGCTTAACAACTTCCGTACATTTGCAAAAGGTGGGCGAATTTTGGGGATGCATCTAATGACGCCTAACGTTAGTCAATTCGAAGTGTGGATTAACAAGCTATTACGTCATCGTAATATCCCAAATCGAAATCAGCGACTATTAAGCCGTCAAGGATTTATCCCTCAAAATGGTGTGTATCACTTTGTCCCAGTGGCGAGTCGATTCGGTGCATTGGATGCAATGCGAACGGCAGTTAATTCGCTTGAATTTAAGTTGACCATGTCGCAGCCGGGTGATATTGATGTCGTCTATGAATTGATTGAATCAGAAAGCGACCCGTTGCAAGACCCATTCGATGCGGCATTAGCAGAAGCACGGGTTTAAGGGGTAATTTATGAGCGTTTTGGAGCAATTCGGTAATACCGTTAATGAGGGGTTAAGCGAGTGGCTGGGGGTTGGTCAAGAAAAGGCCGCCGCTACCGCCGTGCCGGGAACGCATCAGCAAAAAGGGAACGCTGAAAATGCGGACGGTTCAAACCTTGAACAGCAGAAGCAAGAAGTGGCAGAAAAGCAAAGAAAATCAGACCTTTTAAAATGGGGAATGATTGGCGGCGGTGTAGTGGTTTTTCTTTTGATTGTTGTTCTTGTGGTGCGTAAATAATGCCTTTGTTAGTGTGGCCTATCGCGGCATTATTTACAGGTGGCGCCGGGTTCGCCGTTGGAAGTTGGACTTCAAACGGTTGGCTTAAGTGGCTATTCATTCTGATTATTGTCGTGATTGCATATATTACGGCTAAAAAGATGGGGTTTATTAAGTAATGGCGGGCGCTGGTTATTCTTTAGATATGAAAAGCGAAGCCAAAAGCGCGGCGACAAAAGGCGATACAAATATCTCTTTTGGTGCGCGTTTTGGTGATAACAATCAAGGGCAAGGGCTAACGAATACGACTTTAATCGGATTTGCAGTCATTGCTTTAATCGCTTTTTATGTGATTTTCAAAAAGAAAAAATGACAGATTTTAGACGTTACAAATGGACAGATGAATTTTTTAAAGTCTTTGAAAAGTCTTTAACAGATGATGCTCAGACGTTAAAAAATCAGGTTTTAAGCGGACATTCTCAAGTCATACGAGTTTTAGATGATGATGTCGATTTATGGACGATTCTACGGCGAGAGCGCCGTCAAGATGGCGATGAACTTGTGATTTGTTGTTTGGAAGGGAAAGGGCTAAAGACAGGGAAAGGGCTAATTGAAAATTGGGCTAAGAATCTGGGAATGGTCACTTGTCGCTTTCACACGCTTAACAAAGGCTTGATTCGTTTCTGTTCAGATTATGAAGTGGCTGAAATCGTTGTAAGGAAAAAATTGTAATGAATACAAGTTCAAGTTCCGCAGGTGATGAGGTTAACGACAATTCCGTCAATCTTCAAAATGGCGGAACGGTTGTGCAAATGGGGTTAAGCGGAACGGGTCGCGGTGGCGGAGGTCAGGATGCTTATAACCAAGGCGGAAATTCAAGCGCGTCAAGTGTTGAATATTCCTATAACGTTCTTGACGGCGGCGCAATTGAAAACGCCTTTGCGTTTGGCGAATTGGCAACAGAAGAGGCCTTTAATTTTGGTCAGAAGAATACCAAAACGGCCTTTGATTTTGGTGAAAAAGCACTTGATGCCGTAAGAAAAAATTCAGCCGATACCATGGAATTTAACAGTGACGTTCTGAATGATGTAATGCGAACCAACACATCACAGCAAAAACAGAACGACAAGCAGTTACAGGCCGTTCAAGATTTTGCCTTAAAACTTAAGGCTGGGGATTCCGCTTTAATGAAACAGGTTTCAATCTATTTGATTGTTGGCGTGGTTATCTTGGGGTTAGGAATGGTTATTTATAAGGCTAGAAAATGAAATTAACACTATCAGCAAATGCTAAACAAAAAATCAGCTTTGAGAACCGCTTCGTTAGATTGGTAAAGGGAAATGTATTAATTTCCGTAAATGGCCTTGGTCAATTTGATGTTCAAGAGGGCGAATTAATTGAATTTGATGAAGCGGTGACTTCGGCAACGATTCAAAACCCTTTGAATATCGAACAAGTGACAGAGTGGCGAGTAACACCCGTTAAAATCGGGGGTAATCGTGAGTTCAAAGTTTCAAGCGGAGCGGTCGAAGTCACAAATTTTCCAGCCGTTCAAGCGGTTCAAGAGCAAAATCCGTTGGCGGATATTGCCGTAAACAATTTTCCAGACGTTCAAGCGGTTGAGCAAAAAATTAAAGCCGGGGTTACTGGGTTGCCGCAATTGGTTTTTGATGTGAACGCGAAATCAATTGCCGCTAATGCCAATCGTAAAGAGGTCCTCATTCAAGCGGACGATGATAACGTTGGAGCAATTTGGATAGGAACAAGTGTGACGGCTAAAGGATATAAATTAACGGCCGGCAGTGTCACAGTTTTAGAGGTAAACGGCGTAATAGATGTATTCGCTGACAATGTAAACGATAAATTAAATTTGAGTGAGGTGGTCTGATGGCTAATGTAGTGGTAGTTGAAAATGGAGTATCAATTAAAAAGAAAACTCCTGAATTGTTGAATAACTTAGATTCAAACGGAATTATGATTCCTATTGATTTTTTAGCGAATGATGGCGTAAATGCAATTACAACACATCAAATTCACAGTGAAGTAGTGCCGTCAAGTGGTAAGTATATTGTCGGTATGAATATGCGTTTATATGCCGATGCGAATCCGGGGAATGTAAGCACATATCGTGCAATGTTGACTAAATCGTCAACAGGAACGGTATATCCTAGTTTTATGGTGGTTTCAGGGAATATCAATGCCGAGGGTATCAGTTCTAACACGTTTATGTTAGACCTTCTAGCGGGTGAAACACTAGATTTAAGTGTTAGGGTTGAACGTAATGATCCTTTAGTCGCAAATAGAATTTTAAACGATGATATCAACGGTCGAAGCTACCTATCGTTATTTAAAGTTCAAGGTTACGTATAAGGTATTTAAATGAAACCTATGAACATTGCGCTCATTGTGGGCGCGCTTTCTTTGATAGGTTTGGGGGCATACATGAAATTAAAATTACCGCGAGGAATTCGCAACAACAACCCGGGCAATATTCGAATCAGTGGCAGTGATTGGCGCGGAAAAATCGGAAACGATGGCGCATTCGAAAAGTTCGAAAAAATGGAAGATGGTGTGCGAGCTTTAACAATTCTTATATCAAATTATTACTATCGCCATGGGATTAAAACCGTTCGCGGCATCATTAACCGATACGCGCCGCCAGTGGAAAATCAAACGGATTCTTACGTAAATCACGTTGCTGAAAAAGCAGGGGTTAATCCTGATACACCATTACCGCAATTAGAGCCATATTTACGCGATATTGTCGAAGCAATTATCTACCATGAAAACGGGCGCACCATTGCAGATTATGACCTAATGCGCGGCCTGACAGCCGGAATGGATGCAGTGGCATGAATTATCAACAGATGGGGCAACAAATCCTTACAGGCGTGGTGGTCGGCGTTCTGGTTGTCGGTATCACAACCTTTTTAAGAAATAGAAACGTAGTGCCGCCTCCGGTGGCGAAAAATGAAGATTATAAAAGCCTATGGGGGGTATTATCGTGAAAGAGCAAAAGAAAAAGAAAAGCTGGTTTGCATGGATTGTTTTTGGCGTGATTGTTGGGGGAACGGTAGCGGTTGGCATTCCGCCGGAAGTAAGCGCACCGCTTGCAGAGGTCGCAAGCCAATTCGCAAGTGATTCAGTCGAATTTGACGATTGAGCCATGACAGAAACAACCGAAATTATCCCGTATGTTTTAACGGGCGGGGTCAGTTTCGCTAGTAGTTACGGCGCAGTATGGGCGCATTTAAAGTTTCATCAATGGCGATTAAATGAGCAAAAAGAGTTACTAGTCGACACAGCAAAATTGGTGACTTTAATGGATAAAAGAATGGCAATTTTAGAATCAAGAGGGCAGGAAAATGGCAAGTAAAAAAGAAGCAACAAAGAAAAACGGACGACTAAAAAAAGGCTATCGCTATAAAAAAGGCGGCGGCATTGTTAAAGCCAAAAAATAGCGAAGATTACGACGCTATTTAGTAATAAAAAACGCCCAGGCCTGGGCGTTTTTTGTATCTGGGATTTATGCCTTTTTACCGAATAACGGAACAACCTTACCAGTTTTAACGCTGTCTTTATGGTGTCTCAAGCGTTCATTCTCATGCGCTAATCTTTCTTTCTGAACCATCAATAATTCATTATCAGCTTTTAAGGCCTTGTTGTGGGCTTCAATGGCTTCAATCTTTTTCCTTAGTTCGTTTAATTCGCGTTGGGTTTCGTTGTAAATTCGTGAATATTGGGCGTTCATGTCTAAAGGACTCATTCGGGTGTGTGGTGTGTAAGGGTTCATTAATTTGCGGTCATGCGGGTGAATTTGGCAGTTGGTCCAACTATGACCAAAATAAGACAAGTCACCACATAAAAACCGCAAAAGCATTTCATAATATTCTGGTGGTGGCGTTGATGTTTGCCAGTTCGATTCGTAACGCCTGATCGTGTAAATGGAAACGCCGGAAAGGTGAAATAAATCTTTCCGGGATATTCCGGCGTAAAGGCGTAATTGTTTAAGGTAAATGTGATAAGGATTGTGTCTGAGTTTGTCTAAATATTCATTTTTAAACATTATTGCTCCGGCTTTAGTTAAAAAGCCGCGCCATAGCGATAAGTGTGCCCGTTAAATACGTCAAATAACTGACGAAACAAGCCGGAAACAATCTTTTTCAACTTCGCATAATGTATATTATGTTAAATTGGTTAATTGGCTTGCTTTCCTCTTTCAAAGCCGACTGCAAGCGGCTTTCGTACCCTGTTGATCTACTGCTATTAAATAGCACAGTCATTATTTTTGCTTACCGTTACGCTTTTTAACGTAACAAGGGCTTTTTGTATGAAAATAACCTTTAACCATGAGTTTTTTGACAAGCTTGCGCTGTCTGAAAATCATTTGTATTTGAAGCATTTGCGTAATGAATTATGCGTTGATCGTAAAACGTTAGCCAATGCGCTCGGCATTGCGGTACCGACTATTCGCAAATATGAAAGCGATTGGGCTGGCTCTGGTCACCCGCCTAAATGGTATGCAATCCTGTTGCGACTGTTGTGTGGCGATCTGTCTCACTTCGGTACGCAATGGCATAACTGCCGCATTCACAAAGCAGATAAAAAGCTGGCTTCCCCTTACTTCAAACACACGAGAATGACACCAATGGACATGAATTCACAATATTCAGCGATTGCGCGCCAATATGAGCGCCAAATTAAGGACTTAACGCATGACTTGACCGAAACATCAAGAAAATATCAATCGTTGCTTACAGACTATAAATTATTGCAAACCAAGTTATTAGCTATCGAAAAGGAAAGAGAGCGCATTATCGCTCATGATGATGCGGTGCGCTCGGGTAAGGTTGTGAATATAGGAATATACAAAAGAAGCGTTTAATGCTCAACAAGTTCAACAATTGAGCTTTCAAGCTCCAATTTTTGCCTAGTCAATCTGGCTAGGTGGCTATACTTCCGTTCTAATTCGTTTATTTGTACTGCTTGACTGTTAATTTTATCATTCATTCCGATAAACCTATGTAACATTCTAATAATTGCCTTAGATGCGGTCGATTCTCCCAGCAACTCCATAACCTTTTGCATTTCTTGTGTATCTGATTCAGATTGATTGATTTTCCAAGCCATGTTTGCTCCTTTTGACCCTAAAAAAGAAACCTGGCCAAATCCTCGATCGTTATATTTGACCCTAAAACTTAACCAGGTAATATGGATCCGGATATTATTTTGACCCTAGAATGAAAAAACGACCAGGCCTGGTCGTTTATCGTTTTATCTTTTTAAATCCGTACACGGTCGCCAGCATTGCGATTAAACCAACTACGACTAACGTTTCCCTGTTTACTGATATTTCAAGCTGAACCGGTTCAAGCTTGATATTTGAATTTATATCTCCGCCAACATTCATTTATTACTTTCCTCAAGGCTTACACCAAACTTAAACGCTAAAAGCGTTTCTAGCTTGATAATGCGCTTATCTAATTTAAAAATTGTCTGACTTTGCCGCCAAACGAGCCACAAAAGCGCCATTGTAGCTGCATCCCCGCCCGTTGATAACAGGTTTATTAAATCTAGCCCATTTTGCACTAGGACCCCCTGTTAATCATCGATTGTTGTTGCTTCACTTGCCATTTCTGCAATTGAATTTGCCGCCGTTCCTGTTAATGCCGGATTCAAACCCGCCGCAATACCTCCAGCCATAATCACGCCAGAAATTAAATAATAAAGCCATGTTTTCTTTTTCATTTTGAATTGCTCCCTAAAGCATATTTTAAAAAGTCTCCCGCGCCACATGAAAAGCTTGCCTGCCATGTATCGCCGTTCAGTTTTGCCTGTTCGCATTTTGTTAAATCTGGATTTTCTAATCCAATTAAATCACTGACCCCATAAGTAACACCCTCTGCCACTCCGCCTGCCGCATTGACAACGGCACGACCCGCGCCAGAAGCCAATCCGCGAACGCCTAAGAAATAAAACGCGGCTATCCCTAAAACCGCCCCACCAACAATTAACTGATTCTTTGAGATTGCCATATTTTTTTACCCATTCATAAACCAATCATTATGACCTTGGTCATTTTTTGCAACTGGTGGCGGCAATAAATTGCGCTGAACGAATGAGACAATTAAAGCCGTTATCACCCCTGCCCCGATCATCATTCCCATTTGTTTTAACTGTGCATCAGTCATACCAAAGCCCCGCCTAAATCTCTTTTAATACTTGATACATATTGCCGCGTTTCTGATGGCGTTTCACTTAACCAGCCTTCATTGTTAAGATTCAATTTTGATAAATTCCCTTGCCCCCAGTTATAGGCGGCGAGTGCTTTATCCCATGTACCGAAACGTTGCTTTAATTTATACAAATACGCACCCGCATAAGGGATCGCGCTTTGTGGGTTGCATGGCTCTACATTTGGATGCCAACGCGGCACAATTTGCATGATCCCCATTGCCCCCGCACCTGAATTTAATTCACAATCAATAATATCGCTTCTAAAGCGTGACTCTTGCCACGCGACGCGAACCAGTAGATTTTCAGGCATTCCTAAATTCTTTTCTGTTGCCGTGAATAAATCCGCCCATTTTTGATAGTTCGGGTTATCGGTTGGTACTTTCCATTTTTTCATATAAAAAACTCCTGCTACTACTGCTAAAACACTGACACCGATTAAAATATTTTCGGTTTTCATATCATCTTTATACTGCTGGCGCAGTTGTTAGTAAGTCATCCATCATTAAACCCTCTCTGCCATATAATATCCTTGCGCCCCTGAGAAAAACCCTCTTGCGCGCCATTCTCCAGCTAAAACTGCCCCTGTCCCTGTATCGGTATAACCGCTTAAAGAATCTGTTCTTAATTTAATTGTTACAACAGCGTTCCTATCAGGCTGTACACCTGATTGATTAATAACGATCATTGTCGAACCTACTGGAAAATTTAATTCATCTCTCGCCGCTGAATTAGAGACACTTGATATTTTCTTATCAAACAATAAGCCCCCCCCAGCACCAAGCGTTAAAACGGTTGTCCATGAAATTGAACTTCCTGCCAAACCTGTTGGAGCGACCTGTAAGCGAATAATTCCATCGGCTGAATTTAAGAAAAGCCTTGTTGCAAAATTTGCTTCCTTTCTTGTAGCACCATTTTCCGAATTAGAGCTTAAATAAAAGCTGTTTGTGTCCGAATATGCAGACGCATGGTCGATAAAATTGATTCCACTTTTTATAAGCATTCTTGTTGTTACAGAATCAATACCTAGACTTCTTAGAACACTTAATAGTTTTAATGGTGATATCGCTTTAGTGTCTATTGTTCCTGCTTTAGACTCCGCATCTGTTGAAATCTTTAACAACCCCTGAATTGATTCTGTACCAGCTCTTGACAAACTCGTCAATGAGTTTGAAATTGACTCAAATTTTTTCTTGAAGCTTTGATATATAGTTGACATAAAAATCCTTTAATACACAGTTTCTCCGACAAACAAACGATCATTAATGTTTGTCGCATACAAGCTTAAATCTGCGCTTGTTTCAAGCGTGAAAGGCTCGTTAATATCTAAAGGGATACCCTCATTTAAAGCTGTTCCGCCAATAAAAATTTGGCCTACATTGTCACCGGCCGCTCTTAAAATTAATTCTTTACGGTTAGCATTACCCGCAATTGATTTTAAATTTACGTCAAAATCAATTACTGGCAATCCTGAAAATTCCCCTGCTTTTGCTTGTGTCTTTAAGTCACCAGAAACCCGCGAATCTTCAACCTTTCCGCGCATAATTTCTATTTCAATTAGCTGATTTACTTCTGATTTAATCAATAACTGCTTAAATTCTGTCGGTGCTGAATAACCCCTTTGAACATAAAATTTTAATGTTTCCGTCGATCCGTCCATGTATTCAATAAAAATTTCAACTGGCTCAACTGAATCAGCTAAAAGAATATAATCACCACGCCGAACAATCGGATTTGGAATCCCCGCATCTAATGCCACTTTCATTTTTACTTTCCACCCTTTTTATAAACTGCCGCTACACCTACCAAACCCAAAGCAATAAGGGCATATGTACCGATTTTTTCTTGTGTCTGTGAATTGTCAGATCGCGAATAATTGTCCATAAAACTCATTGCGTTATTACTTGCGCTTTCCATTCTGGTTAGTGCTGAACCACTTATGCGTTGATATTGGTTCAATGAATCTCTATTTACTCTTTCAATCACGCTTAATGCGCTTTGAGACACTTTAAAAGCATCCTCTGCCGTTCCTTGCATTGACTTTAGAGAATCCCCCGCCATGCCCTGCATTGACTTCAAAGCTTGTTGCGACACTTCTCCTGCTGACTTAACCGCTCCACCGTCTATTTTTACACTGTTATCTGTGTAACTTTGATCTGTTGTGCTTGTTACATTTGTTGTTGTTGTTTGGGTTTGTTTTGAATCGGAATTACCCTTGCCTGATGATGTTAAGCCCACTTTGAACCCCTTAAATTCTTAGAAAACACGATTTCATTTCCTCTGTTTTCTTCTATCTGATAGCCCAAAGATTTAATAAATCTCCATGCTCCCTTTCTGGTTGAATGGATTCTTATTCTTTTAAAACCTTTTTTTCTTGCATATTCAGAAAAATATTTTTCTATTCTTTTAGCATCACAACCGACACCAGCGACTAGTACAAAATCAGTTTTTTCAAAACCTTGATACTCACCTCTAACGATATAAAAACCACGCTCCTGAAATTCCCATAATTCAGAAACATTGTTTTCAATATCTCTTTTGGCTTCCTTTAAACCGTCTGAATGAAACACTCTTTTAAAAATGTCATCAAACCCATAAAAGATTTTTATTTTTTTATGTACCATTTTGAAACCACTAACACGCTGATAACACCGACCCCAAGCATTGCCATTTTTTCAGTTTTGTTGAAACCACTAAAAAAGCTTTTGTTTGCTCCGCTTGATCCTGTCAATTTTCCGATCCACGGATTTGAACCGACATTAAAGCCTGAAAGTTCTAGACTAGAATCGCTTTGAAATGGCGACAATATTGATGATTCGTTATTCTGATCAAAATAAGCCACAAATCACCCCTTTAAAGCTAATACTAAAATCCCCAATGCCGCAAAACCAGCCACACCGATTAACAAATAATTGGTTGTTCCATTGCCAGAAACTTGCAATTGATTTTTTGAAATATCACCTGTTTGAACACCTGTTTGGCTAGTTTTTTCAATTGAACTCAAACTCTCATTTGTCAATTTATCAGCCATACCAAACTTATTTTGTTCGTAAATTTCCCCAACCTGATCGGAAACGTCCTTTGCGGCTCTAAACCAATCATTTTGTTGCAATTCGTCATACCATCCGATTTGCTCTGCCATATTTTTTCCTTTATTTAAAAAAGGCCGCTTTAACGGCCTTTTTAATTAAATGCCTTGATTAAATGCCTTGTAATCCGTCGTAATACTCAACAACTAAATCAAGCGTTCCGGCTGTTGCTAGATCGTAACGCATTCGCAAATCCTGAATCCCTTTCGTTGGGATAGCTTGCGCCATGTCTCCATCTACAACAAAATCCATATGAAAGATGCCATCTTGCGGCACTCGACCGTTATCTTTTAAGATTTGGTTTTGGGTTTCGATTTTTCCCTCAAACCCTAGATAACCGTTCAACTCAAGTTCGGCTGAATTAATATCTGCTTTAATTGCATGGATCGCTTTAATCCTTGCGCCACCCGTTGCAAGGTTATCAATTTCTTTGATTCCTGCCGTTGCTGAACTGTTTGGAAACTGTAATACTTTAGTAGTCATCCCAAACGGCATTTTGTCTGACAACATCGCGCTTGCTGATGCCTTTGGAGCTGCCGCCGCCGCATCAATATCAAACTCTAGCGTTAAAGTCGACAAATCTTCTGTACCCAGTGCTGGCATACGTTTATCGGCCATTGTTTGCAATTCATTTTCAACAAACCAAAAAGTTAACATTCCTGCCGTGTCTGGCTTGCCGTAATAAGCATTCATCCATGACAATTGCGCGCCGTCTTTCCACTTTTTGAACGTTTTACCGTTGGCCTTAAACTGAATATTTTTCATTTGCGCTAAAGTCATACCAGAATAAATTAGCTTTAACTGGTCAACTGTTCGCCCTGCAACTGGAATATTTAACACTGCTGTTGAACCTGCAGCCACATTTGAAAGTGATGGTAATTTTTTTAGAAATCGCATTAATGACTCCCCCTTAATCTGTTTTCATTAATGCGCGTGTCTGTGATAGACGGTTAGCCGCCGCTACCGCTAGAATGGCAACAAATGCCGTCTTAAGATATGATTTAACCTTTGCTTTAGTCATAAAAAAAACCCTTGTATGTTTATGTAATTAATCTCTGCTTTCGAGACTTCATTACACGTCCATAACAAGGGTTTTTTTTATGTTTTCGTTAACGTTAAACGGGGCTTATTTTTGCGTTTTTCCTCGCTTAATTTCTCCAATTGCATTACGTTCTATAAATTCCATTGGTTTTAAGTTTGCAACCTCCTCGACACTTACCCCTAATTGCTTCGACATTGCTTTCTGATCGTTAACAATATTCAATCGTCCTGTTCGGACAATAGTTGCATTTCCTAATGATGTTTTATCACTTTCAGCAGGACGTTGTGAAATTGCGAAAATATCACATCCAAACCCTAAAAACTTTCGACAAATATTCCCCCAGGCATCCGGTGCTTTTGATGGCGTTGTCACATCCGCTAATTCTTCGGCAATTACTAATATAGTTTTTTTCTTTCCGTACGCATAAGCCATTCGACACCAAAAATCGAATCTTTCTTTTAAATTCCCCTCCGGCACATATGAAATTTTCCATTTTTCGCCAGAATTTTTAACTAAAGCCATTAATTCAGCTTTTGTTTTTGCTACTTTCCAGCCCCTTTTTAATTTTGTGCGGTCGTATTTTTCTGTTTTTTTATTAAATGGCCTTGCCCATTCGTCCTTTTCATCAAAAACTAATACTCTCGGCTTTTTTGCGGCTTCTCTCATTAACTTTAAAGACTTACCAGAACGAGAAGAGCCAGCCGAAAAAACCAACTGCCCGTCTGACATTTAAACCGCCTCCCCGTTAACATGACCATCTTGTGATAAGACACCCAACTCATCAATTAATTGATCTTGATTTTCTTTTTCACCCTCTTTTTTCTCCAATTTTTTCATTGGAATACCCTTGCCAACTCTCGGAGCGGCAATACTTGCGACCGTTAACAATAAAGCCGCTTCCGGTGAATCTGGTATTCTTGCTGATGGGAAATATTTATCAATAAACCGATCTAAACAAGCTGATACAGATAAAACCTCTTCATCTTCAATTTCCCAGTTTGGCATAAAGTAATTTGCGCCAAACTGAACCGGAATATTTAACAAACCGATCATTTCTTGATCTGGCACATATTCGCGTTTTTTAGCTTCATCCTGACCAGAATCATATTCATCAGTATCATTTTTTAAATCTTGATCCAATTGATTTAATTGATCTTGTTTTTCCTGTTCTTCTTGATTTGCTTCCATTTCCAGCAATCGCATATCATCATCTTGAAATATTTCTTCACTCATAGAAGTAACCCCGATTTATCCTGTTCACTTTCAGTTTCAGTTTCATTTTCTTCTAATGGTTTTTTATTTTTTGAAACTGTTGTTTTTACCTTATCCATTAATTCATCAGATAGCCCAAATCTACGCCCAAAACTTGATTCTTTCGAATTAACTTCATTTGCTTCTTTTTCTGAAAATAGAATTGCATTCTCTAAAATCCAATCCTGCCCATCCGGTAAATTTGGCTTAATTAATCCAGCTTTACTATAAAAATAAAGCTTTCCTGTTTTATCCTTTCTTACTTCACCGAATCCACCCGTAAACGGGCATTTAATTTTTCCGATTGTTTCATTTGCCATCTTCATTACCCCCGCTTAAATGCCATCCGTGCGCCTGTTCCATCGCTTCGACTAAATCGACCAGTTCACGCAATAATTCAACCGATTTAAAAACGATAACTTCTGAACGCTTTACCTTTGTCATTGGGTTAACTGCTTTCGCCGCTTCATCAACACCCTGTTCAATTTCATTTAATTTTTTTCGCAAATTACTCATCTTTAACGCTCCCTTATAAATGTTGTGTACTAACTCCGTCAGGATCTCTAGAAACTGAATCTACATTTTCAGAACCATCGTACTCAGTTGGAAAATAAACCCGTTTTTTGGTCCATAAAGTAAATGGCTTACCATTTGGATTCCCAAAACCTGAATCAAACGGGATTACCAACTCGGGGATTGTTAATGTGCAAGAAATAAAATCATTCCACACATCATCATGTTGATTCATTTCTTCATCAATCATTTCAAGCCAACTTCTAATTATTTTGTCTGTCATTTTTTACACTCCCGCACATATAAAACAAAAGCTTCTTCCATTCTTATTACCTCTTTAAGTTATCCACAGGTCTAAGCGGTTTTCGTCTTCCCCCCAGACCCCCCTTCTCCTCCGGCTGACGCCTGCGCCCTGCGGTTGCCTGACGCCCTTCGGTTGTCTGCTGGCTTTTCTCATGTCTGCAAGCAGACATTGCGATCGCCCAGCGTTTCCAATAAATAGGCATAAGCCTTTTTAATGGTTTGACGCTGAACCCGCCAAAAGGTGTTCGGGCTACGCCTTTCACTTATGCGCCCAAGGGGCGCCAAGTTTGGAAAGGTGCGCCGCAAGTCGCCGCGCTTTTACGCTTTTCCGCTACGCGGAACCCCTACCCAAAACATAAAAAAATATGGTTTCGAGTAAAAATTCACGTTACGAAAAAAATGCTTTTTTTCAGCTTTTCCTAGTCCTTACGCTCTCCCCTTCTTGCCATTTCTGGCCGCCCTGTATGGCGGGAGAAGTTTATAAACCGTTTGCGCTTTCGGTTGAGTAGGTCAACCACTTAAACACCTGCAATAAACAACGATAAGGACTCGCTAACGTTGCACAAATTCATAAACTGCTTTACCAACTAGCCTATACAGATCCCCTTGTGGCTAGTAGTGGCCTGACCTATCCCAAAGCATCTTGATTCCAAGATAGGCGCTGGCTCTGTTTATTAACAGAACTAAAACCCTTTAACGAAAAAAACCCCTGCCACTGATGACAAGGGTTTTCTTGATTAAAGAGTCTTAGCCTGCTTGTTGTTTGGTGCTTGAAATGCTATATGATTAAGGTGGCTCATTTCGAACCCCCAAAATACTTAACGAATGCTGGTAACATATAGCCAATAAAAAAACCAAATACCATCCCGAACAATATTATTAAGGAGCCAAATCCATGACTAATAAGCCAAGCACAATTGAGGCTCATAACCCACCTCTCGATGAAGAAAAAGACTTCATAGAACACTTAGTTGAATCAGCCGCTAAACCTATCAAGGATGGCTTGGAAAATATTTTTCCAACAAAAGATGAACGACAACTAGACAGAAAGCACCGTGCTGAAATTCTAGAATTTGAAAAAGAACGGTTTAGAACCCAACATGCAGAATTGGTTAAAAACAACGACGCGGCTCGCTGGATATTAAAAACACTTTTTTTAAGTGGACTATTAACAAGCGGTGTACTCGTAACGTCACAAATATTTTTTGGATATGATTCTGGAGTATGTGCTGGACTTGGTATTCTTGGTACCACAATAGGAACCGCTGGCGGTTTCTTTGTTGGTTCAAAATCTAGATAATTACTTCCTGACATGAAACGCCCCTTAACGTTAATGAATTAAGCCCCTGTAAAATGCGGGGCTGACGCGAAACAGCCCCTAGGGGGAAACACAAAACTTTCATGAACGAAAGTATTGATAAGTGGACAATACTTTCATGGACGAAAGTTGTCAAGTAAAACTTTCGTGAACGAAAGGGTTTCATTAATGTAAAAAATGCTTAACATTAACGTTAACGAACTTTTTTTCGTTAACGTAATGAAACTTTAGGGGGATTTTATTATGTCTACTGTTACTAGATATTGGATTGAAGAAGCGCGAAAAGCGATTGTTAAGAAAAACAATCTTGATAAATTATCAAATCGAAAAATGGCTCAAATGTTAGACATAACAGAGGGCTATATGTCTAAATTAATGAATGAAAAATATGATTATGAAGCAAGCCCAGAATTGGCTTTTATAATTGCTAGGTATGCTGAAATTGACCCAATGCAAATAGTGGGCGCAATTAATGCAAAACAAGCAAAATCTGAAGAATCAAAAAGCTATTGGAAAAAGCTGGAAAAAGGGGCAATTGCTGGACTTGCTACCATATCGCTAGTTGGTGCTATGTCAAACGCCCCAAAAGCTGATGCCGCGCCCTCTCAAGCTGATAATAAGCCTACTGTATATTATGTTAAATTCAATATCTATCAAAATAAATACATAAAATGAGACTCTTCTACTTTCAAAATCAATGCGTTGTGAAATAAAGGGATAAGATATGTCGTACTAAATAATAAGCCAGGCCTGGTTATTATTTAGTACTGAGACAAAATGAAAAATACTTAGTTTGTTACAGGATGGTTAATACTTTTTCTGGCGGTCTGCCAATCACCACCTGATTACCAACTTTAACAATCGGTCTTTCAATTAACTTAGGATTTTCGACCATAATGCTTAACCATTCCGTTCGAGATCTTTCATCGCTCATTGATAAGCCAAGTTCTTTGAATAAACCTTCACCTGTTCGAATCAAATCCTGTGGCTCGATGTTCATTGTCTGGCACAAAGCATTCAGTTCTTCAATTGTTGGTGGCGATTCTAAATAGCGTACTTCATTAATGTCCATTCCATTGTCTTGCAAAATTTGCAGCGTTTGACGACTCTTAGAACAACGAGGATTATGATAAATCGTAGCTTGCTTCATATTGACCTTTTAAATTCTATTCAACATCTTCAGATAATTTTTCAACATCCGACTCTTGATCCAAACGCTTATTCAGAGCGGCTTCAACTGCCTCAATTCGAGACTGACACACCTGATAAGCTCTTGTCGCTTCATCCACCATCGGCACCAATTCATCAATATCGATTTCTTCCGAATGAGAGAGTTTTTGTGCAATTTCCTGTAGTTTTGCATAGTTTTGCTGATAACTTTCTGCATTATTTGCTTTTGCCATAATCCTAGAATCCTATGTTATGTTTCGTCGATGGGAATGGCTTGAACGATGCCATCACTAAAGGTTATATCAATTTGGGATTGCTGACGTGCTCGCTGAGCAGTTTTAATCGGTGTGCCCTGCTTATCTTTGATAATCGCAAACCCGCGGTTAAGTTGCGTTTTTGGACCAGAACTTAAAATAAATCCAATCCATTGCTTATTCTTGTTTTTTGCCTGTTCCAAACAGGTAAAGGGCGCAGTCTTTACCAGCTGTTCAATTTGCTTAAGCTGTTGTTTTTGCAAACTTAACGCCCCATTCACTTGGTAATGAACTTCTTGATTAAGCTGTGACAGCCGGTGTTTTTTGGTTTGTAATAAACTGAAGCTCTGGCGTTGTATTTGATAGTTCAACGGCGCTAAAACACGCTTTAATTTATCGGTAGTCGTTAAACTCTGCTGTTGCACCGTCTTTTCCAACTCCGCTAAACGTTGTTTTTGTTTTTGCACATACAATTGGCTGGCACGTTCGATCAAAAGCCAATGCTGCTGTGCTTTCTGAGCACGATTAAAAATGGCATGTCGAATCCCGGCAATCACTTTACTCGGGGTATCAAAACGCGTTGAAGCCACTTCATCTAACAACGTGTTGTCACGTTCATGACCAATGCCCGTCAGCACCGGAACAGAAGTTTGTGCAATTTGTTTTGCCAAACTATAAACATTGAGCGGGTTTAAATCCAGTTTCGCCCCACCACCACGAATAATAATGAGCGCATCAAATGGATTGGCTGAATGCAACCCGTTAAAGGCTTCAAATGCGGCCAGCATTTCTGCTTCAACTCGATCCCCTTGAAACGCCGTATAAAAATATTTGAATTCGCATAGGTTCGCAGCCTGCAGCAAGTCGGCATCCGCGCGAAAATCTCCCAGGCCTGCCGCATTGGGCGGTGCAATCACGGCCACCCGAAAAAAATCTTCTGGAAAGGGATAGGCCTTATTTAAGTCATAAAGCTTTTCTGTAATCAGTAGCTGACGAATTTTATTTAAATTCGCTTCCAACTCACCGAGCGTAAAACTGGGATCGATGTCTTGAACAACCAGCGAAAAACCAAATTTTTCATGAAAATTCACTTCTGCCAATAACAGAATTTTCTGACCAGGCTTTAACTCTGACCCGGTTTCTAATGCAAAACGTTCCAATAAACGCGTTACTTGTCTTTGCCAGATCATCGCTCGACAAGTGGCAATCGGCTGACCCGATTCAGCCGTTTCGGAAAGCTCAAGGTAAACATGGCCTCGGCGCTCATTCAGGTTCGCCACTTCGGCTTTCACCCAAACCGCACCGGGAAAGGATTGCCGCAACGCCCCTTGGACTTGCCCCATCAGTTGAGACAGTGTGATCCCTTTTTCTTTTTCATTGGCAGGTATGGCTCCGGGCGACAATGCCGTTTGAGTGACCTGTTCCAGTGGTAGCCACTTTTGAAAAGGGGTTAAATCCTGTTCCAATTCATCTGGCACATACCACTTTTTTTCCAAAGGGTTCCATCGCGCCCCTAATGATTTAGCCGCTTCTTTTTCAGAAAAAGGAACGTCCAGTAAAATCATCGATTCTGCTCTTCCATTCGTTGAATTTCCTTCACCACGCGTTGATAAGCCTCTTGCAATACTTCAATCCCCGCGCCGGCTTTAAAGGCATTCTCTGAAATATATCGACGCCACATCCGCCCGCCAGGCAACCCGGCAAACAAGCCAAGCATATGGCGGCTGATCTGATTTAACTTACCACCTTGAGACAAGTGGCTTTCAATATATGGGTACATAGATTCCAAAATGGCTTCTCGATTTTTGACGGGCGAAGTATCATCATAATAAAGAGCGTCGACTTCCGTCAATAAATAAGGTTTTTCATATACCGAACGCCCTAACATGACTCCGTCAACAGCAGGCAGTTGCTGTTCATCAGCACTGAGTTCTTCTAAAAAACTCACCCCTGCTTCGGGTGTTTGGATGCCGCCATTAACCGCAATTTCCAAATCCGGAAAATGTGCCTTTATTTGACGCACCCAATCATATCTCAAAGGCGGCACGTCGCGGTTTTGTTTCGGAGACAATCCTTGTAGCCAAGCTTTACGCGCATGAATAATCACACCATCCACCCCTGCTTCTTGAATGGCTGACACAAATTCCACCAACGTTTTAAAATCTTCCTGATCATCAATCCCGATTCGGCTTTTAACTGTGACAGGAATACTTTGAACAGCGGCTTTCATGGCGCTGACGGCATCTGCAACAACTTTAGGGTGCGCCATCAAGCAAGCCCCAATCATATTATTTTGAACCCGATCCGAGGGACAACCTACATTCAAATTAATTTCCGAATAGCCCCACTCTTCTCCAAGTTTGGCGCACTGCGCCAGTTCTTCTGGATTAGAGCCTCCAAGCTGTAACACCACGGGGCTGTCAATCTCTGAATGTCCTAAAAATCGCTCTAGGTTATTGCCATAAATAATCGCGCCCGTAGTGACCATTTCACTGTATAACCAGGCATGTTTTGTCAACTGGCGATGAAAAAATCGGCAATGCCGATCAGTCCAATCCAACATGGGGGCAACGCTAAATTGCGAAGCACTTGAAAGGGTTTGTTTAGAGGTTAATAAAGCGTTTTTTAGCGGCATTCATCTACTTTTATTTTTTACCCGACCTCATCTAGCCGAGATTCTTTGTATTGCACAGCTCTTTTGAGCGATTAAGTCTTGTAAATTATAACGTGAACTGTCCCTAGTCAGGTGTTTTATTAAAAGGTATTATATCTTTTCAATGACTTAATAAGAGCTGCCTGTGTTTGAATATCTTTCCATCCCCTTACAACTGACTTTATTACTCCTTTTGGGCATGCTCTCTCAATGGCTTGGCTGGAAACTTCGCTTGCCTGCCATTCTCTTTTTATTATTGGTTGGTATTCTTTTAGGACCGGTTTTAGAATGGTTAAACCCTGATGTACTTCTGGGCGACTTACTGTTCCCTTTTGTGTCGCTTGGGGTCGCGATCATCCTGTTTGAAGGCAGCTTGACTCTGCGGTTTTCAGAAATTAAAGGGGTTAAGTCTTACATTCGAAACTTAACTACGATCGGGGTTTTTGTGACCTGGATGGTAATGGCTATTGGTGCCCATTACCTGGCTTCTCTGGATTGGCCTATCGCTTTTCTATTCGGTGCAATTGTCACCGTCACCGGCCCAACCGTTATTATGCCCATGCTCAGATCGATGAAGATTACCGAACGTGTTGGCAGCGTGTTACGCTGGGAAGGCATTATCATTGACCCGATTGGCGCCATGCTCGCCATTCTGGTGTATGTCTTTATCGTATCCTCTGCCAATCACGCGGACATCCTGCTGACCTTTTTAGAATTAATAACCATCGGTTCTGTTTTGGGTTTCTTTGGCGGTTGGTTTATTGCTAAATGTCTTAAAAACCATTGGGTTCCAAATTATCTCACCAACTTTTTCAGCTTAACTGTCGTTTTATTGATGTTCACAATGTCTAATCAGATTTCTCATGAATCTGGTCTTGTTGCCGTCACCGTCATGGGGGTTTACCTAGCCAACCAAAAAGATATCAGTATGCATTCCATTTTGGACTTCAAGGAGCACTTAACGGTATTACTGATTTCACTATTATTTATCGTACTCGCAGCACGAATGGATTTTGAACTGCTGTTTTCATTAAGTTGGTCAGCCCTTCTATTACTCGTCGTCGCCCAGTTTATTGCGCGCCCTCTATCGGTTTTTATTTCCACCATCGGTGGCAAAGAACTGACGCTGAAAGAATTAATTCTCATTTCATGGATTTCACCTCGTGGGATTGTTGCCGCTGCAATTTCTGCATTATTTGCCATTCGATTGGAAGAAAATGGTGTTGCTGGTGCAGAGACCGTTTTACCCCTAGTCTTTATTATGATCATGGGAACAGTGTTGTTTCAATCTTTGACGGCTGGCTTGGTGGCAAGAAAGCTCAAACTCTCTCATATAGATACACAGGGCGCTTTAATTGTTGGCGCTAACAAGGTATCCATTGCCGTTGCACAAGCGCTAAAAGATCAAGGGCTAGAAGTGATGATAGCAACCCAAACCCGAAGCGCCGATAAAGAAGCAAAAATGCACGGAATTAAGACCTATTATGGCGACCTTCTCAGCAAGAAAGCCGAGCTGTACCTTGATATCAATCCATATAAAGTCATGCTTTTAATGGACTTTAAATCAGAGTTGCACCCTTTGTACTACACTCATTTCAGAGCCGACTTCGGCCCTGAAAACATTTATGCGCTCAGTACGTTACCTTCTTCCGAAATATCGGAAGAAAAAAGTTTAAGTACCAACCTGAACCCCAGAATGTTATTTGGGGATGAGGTAACTTGGCCGATGTTGTCAAACCTCATCAATCAAGGAGCGGAAGTCAGAGTCACCAATATCACGGATAATTTTTCATTTAAAGATTATCAAGAATATTGGCAAGATAAAGCGATTCCTCTTTTTGCCATATCACCGAAGGAAGAATTTTATATTTTCGCCGAAGATTCACACATTAAAATAGAAGCAGGCTGGAAAGTTGGAAGCTTGGTATTAGAAACCAAGAAAAACTCAGCAGTATCAGAGACCACAGGAAAGAAAAAATAAAGCCCTTGATTTTACGCATTCATTCAGCATTTAGTGCTTACTTAGAAGCAATTTTGGCTTAAAATCTTCTCTAATAGAAAATAAGGTTTTAAGATGGATTCCGCCCAAACATTATATCAAGCAATTTTCAAAACAGATGACCCCGACCCGCTCGCACTTCAAGCCTGCAAAATGGCAATAGAAGCTGGCAAAGAAAAACACCAAGGGTTGGTTCGAAGTGCCGATGCTGCAATTATCCTTTCTGACCTAAACCTTGATAGAGACACCTTAGTTGCGACACTCATCAGCGATATGGGGTTAGAACAGCGCTATTCCATAGAAAAAATTTCTGACGAATTCGGTGAGCATATTGCACAAATGGTAACCGGAGTCAGACGCCTGAACCATTTCAAAGAATTTCATCCCGCGACAACATCCAACGAAGTGCAAACAGAACGCTTGCGTCAAATGTTGCTGGCCATGACCTCTGACATTCGGATTATGATTGTAAAGCTTGCCTTCCGCGTAGCGCGTTTACGAAACGTAAAGAATGAACCCGAAGCAGTTCGACAGCAAATTGCTTCGGAAACGCAACTTATTTTCGCGCCGTTAGCCAACCGCTTAGGAATTGCACAATTAAAGTGGGAGTTGGAAGATCTGTCTTTCCGCTTTTTGCAACCCGACACCTATAAAGAAGTTGCCAGACAACTTGATGCCAAGCGGTTAGGACGCGAGATTTATATCCAAGGGATCATTCAATCATTAGAAGAGATGCTTAAAGACAGCGGAATTGAACATCATATTTCAGGTCGTCCGAAACATATTTACAGTATCTGGAAAAAGATGACCCGCAAAAATGTGCCCATTGATGAACTGTTCGATTTGAGAGCGGTTCGAATTTATGTTGATAACGTCCAACAATGTTATGAAGTATTGGGGATGATCCACAGCCGCTGGCCTTATATTAAAAATGAATTTGATGACTATATCGCCAACCCTAAAGAGAATGGCTATCAATCCATCCATACTGTCATTGTTGGCGCAGAAAACAAAACCGTCGAAATTCAAATTCGAACACATGAAATGCATCGCCATGCAGAATTCGGTGTCGCAGCACATTGGCGTTATAAAGAAGGGGGTAAAAGCATTGACCCCGCCCTTGAACAAAGTATTAACTTAGTTCGGCAAATGCTTGAATATAATGATAATCCTGACTTGTTAAATGACATAAGCACAGAGTTATTAAGTGAACATATTTATGTAATGACCCCTAAAAATGAAATCATTACGGTGAACAAAGGAGCCACACCGTTAGACTTTGCCTATCAAATCCATTCCGAACTGGGTCATCGGTGTCGTGGTGCCAAAGTCAATGGCAAGATTATGCCTCTCACCTATCAGTTGAACACGGGTGACACGGTCGAAATTTTATCCGTTAAAGGTGGCACGCCAAATCGAAACTGGCTAAATCCAAACCTACACTACCTTGGAAGCAGTCGATCACGCGCTAAAGTTCGACACTGGTTCAATCAACAAAATAAAGAAGCCAATACCGAGTCGGGAGAAGCACTCTTCAATAAAGAAGCGCGTCGTCTTCATGCTGAAAACATTTCCGCTCATAAGGTCGCTGAACGTTTTAAATACGAACACTTGGATGAGTTTTATGAAGCGCTTGGAAAAGGACAAATCAATGAACGTCAGCTGACCAATGCCATTCAAAAACTGATTAAACCAGAGAGCAATGAACAAGCCACTCGTCCCCCCTCCTTTCCACTTGAAGATCAAGCGGAGCCGGGTAAGGCATTCGTCATAGGTGCACCTCGTCTTAAAACCAGCATTGCGCCCTGTTGTGAACCAACAGAAAATGATCAGATTGCCGGCTATGTTACGCGAGGACGCGGCGTAACCATTCACAAAAAAGACTGCGCCAACATTCTCAACCTGACATTTGAAGAGCAAAAGCGATTAATTGAAGTTGCTTGGTATCATGCAACCCCGCAAGAAAGTACTCATGAAGCCACAATACAAATTTTAGCCTTTGATCGAAAAGGATTGCTAAGAGATATTATGATGGAATTAGCGCAATGGGATATTAACGTTAATAATTCAGACACGCGAACGGACAAGTCCGATGGCAGTGTTTCGATGACTTTAGAGGTTGATGTAGAACCCCACACCAATATGGGAGAGCTGCTAGATCAACTTGAACAAATTCAAAACGTTGTCTCAACTTCTGTGAATCTGAATAAACCTTCCAGCAATGAACAAGGTTCATAATCATCCCCTTTCTTCTAGGAGGCAGGCCTGGTTAAAATTATCTGAGCTTATAGCGCAGCAGCATCCAACCAAACCTGAACCTGACCTCCCATTATCTTCTGGATAGGTAACAATTCACCCCCCAACCATTTATGGACGGCTTCCCGTTTATTTTGACCCGTAATGACTTTAAAAACATAACGGCTTTGACTCAATGCCTGAAAAGACAAGCTGACTCTTTCTGCTGGTGGTTTGGGGGATTGGCGTTCAATCACAACTGATTTCCCGCCGGGATAAGCATGCCCCGGAAATAGACTGGCAGTGTGCCCATCTTCTCCCATTCCCAACAACACAACATCAAACTTCGAAACTTCTGCAAGAATTTTTTGATAGGACTTTGCAGCCAGTTCAGCCCCTAATTCTGTCGGAATAAAATGAATATTTCCTGATGGAATCTTGCCGAAAAACAGCCAGGCCTGCTTTAAGCTAACGCTATTACGCTCTGTATCTTCTGCTGGCAAACAGCGTTCATCTCCCATAAAAATATACCAGTTTTTCCAATCGGCATCTTGAGTGGATAAAATCTCATAACAACGCTGTAGCGTCGTCCCCCCTGCCGTGACCAGCAAAAATTCACCGCGTGTCGCGATGGCTTCTTCAGCCAATTCAAGCAAGGTATTTGCTAAAGTGTGTGCAACCTGTTCTGCGGTATCGAATACGATCCAATTGTCCGGTAAGGCCTGCATCAATCCACCTCGGGATGAACATGATAGCGCCACCCTTGCTCATCAGGATGGTCAAACAGCTTATTAGCTCCCTCTGGCCCCCAGGTGCCGGAACGATAAGTGTCAATATAAGCCATTTCCATTCCCCAGGTTTCAATCACTGGATCCACCACTTTCCAAGCTGCTTTGACCTCGTCATAACGAAGAAATAAAGACCGATCACCTTTAATCACATCCAGCAACAATTCTTCATACGCATCATTCGAATCAATACCCGCAGGTCGCATCGCTGCATCCAAACTGATCTGTTGGGTGTTCATCTCCAGGCCTGGTTGTTTTGCCATCATTTCAACCTTGATGGATTCATCCGGTTGAATGCCGAAAATAATCCAGTTCGGATGCATTTTTTTTACTTGTGACTCTCTAAAGAACTGTTTCGGAGAATGTTTAAAACAAATCGAAACCATCGTCTTGTTTTTAGGCATGTTTTTACCGGTTTGGATATAAAAAGGCACGCCAGCCCAACGCCAATTATCGACATACAATTTTAACGCGGCGTAAGTTTCTGTCACACTGTCGGGTGCCATTCCCGGTTCATCCAGATAAGCAGGAACAGGCTGGCCGTTTATTTCTCCGGCAGTATATTGCGCTCGGTAAGACTGTGCTTTGACATTTTTTTTGGCGATTGGACGAATGGATTTCAATAATTTTACTTTTTCATCGCGTAAATCTTCCGCATCCATTGAAGCAGGCGGCTCCATTGCCACCAATGCCATTAATTGCAGTAAGTGACTCTGGATCATATCCCGCATGGCACCACTTGTATCATAATAGCCTGCACGAGTACCAATCGGCTTATCCTCTGCATGGGTAATCTGAATATGGTCGATAAAATTACGATTCCACAATGGCTCCATCAAAAGATTGGCAAAACGGAACACCATAATATTCTGCACCATCCCTTTACCCAGGTAATGGTCAATACGATAGGTTTGTTCTTCTTTAAGGTATTTATTCAATTGTGCTTGAAGTTGTTTAGCACTATCGGAATCAAATCCGAACGGTTTTTCTAACACAACACGCTTCCAGCCATCCGTTTCTTTTAACATACCCGCTTCACCTAAATAACGAACCACGCTGGCAAAACTTCCGGGGCCTAATGATAAATAATACGCGATATTATTAGACCAGCCTGAGGTGAGGATTTTGTCATACATAGCTTGATAAGCATCCCCCTTATCAATATCCATTACACAATAATCCAATCGCTCACAGAAACGCTGAAATATTTTCGAATCCAACCCGCCTCGAGCTTTGGGTTCAATGGATTCTTTTACCACGTCAATCCACTTGGCTTTATCCCATTGACGTCGTCCAATAGCCAGGATTTTAACACCTTCCGCGAGACGATCAATTTGTTCAAGGTGATAAAAACTCGGCATTAATTTTGTCAAAGACAAATTACCCGTCGCACCAAAAACAACGTATGTGCATGCTTCAGACATTATTACACCTCATATGTACTTGAACTCACATTGCCACCGGACTGAATCCAATCGGTATGAAAGTACTCCCCTCTGGGGGCATCGACTCTTTCGTATGTATGAGCACCAAAATAATCTCGCTGGGCTTGCAATAGGTTTGCCGGCACTCGTTCGCTTCGATATCCATCGAAAAATGCCAAAGCAGAACTGAGTGCCGGCGTCGGAATTTGGGTTTCAATACCGAAAATTACCGCTTTTCGCCAATTGCTTTCCGCGTGTTTAATCGCCTTTTCAAAGAAAGGTGCTCTTAACAAATTCGAAAGCTCTGGCGATGCATCATAGGCTTTTTTAATCTCACCTAAAAAGGTACTGCGGATAATGCAGCCACCACGCCACATCAGAGCGATTCCACCATAGTTAAGTTTCCAGTCAAACTCCTTGGCAGCTTCAGACATCAACATATAGCCTTGGGCATAGGAAATGATTTTGGAGGCATATAAGGCATCGTGAATGGCTTGCAGCATGACGGTTTTATCTACTTTAGAATCTGGCTGTTTTCTTGGATACAGTTTTGAAGCTGCCACACGTTCGGTTTTCAATGCTGATAGACAACGGGCATAAACGGACTCGGTAATCAAGGTTAACGGCATTCCCAACTCAAGCGAACTGATCCCTGTCCATTTCCCTGTTCCTTTTTGGCCTGCGGCATCCAGAATTTTATCGACTAAAGGGTCGCCGTCCTTATCTTTAAAACTTAAGATATCCGCCGTGATCTCAATGAGGTAAGAGTCCAACACGCCTTTATTCCACTCAGAAAAAACTTGGTGACATTCATCAGCAGATAATCCCAACCCTTCTCTCATTAACTGATACGCTTCTGTAATAAGCTGCATGTCTCCGTACTCAATTCCGTTATGCACCATTTTGACATAGTGTCCTGCACCTTCTGGGCCCACCCAGTCACAACATGGTGCATCATCAGATTTCGCCGCAATGTCTTGAAAAATAGGCTTAACAGATGCCCATGCATCCGGGTTGCCTCCCGGCATAATCGAGGGCCCTGTTCGCGCGCCCTCTTCACCGCCAGACACTCCTGTTCCAACGAATAAAATGCCCTTTTTTTTCAACGCTTGCGTACGTCGGGTTGAGTCAGTATAAAGCGAATTCCCGCCATCGATAATCATGTCGCCCTTATCCAGTAAAGGCACAAGTTGATCAATAAAGAAATCCACCACTTCACCGGCTTTGACCATCAACATGACCTTTCTAGGCGCTTTTAAACAACCAACCAGTTCCTCAAGGGTACTCGCACCAGAAACAGAACGGTGTTCTACGCGGTTCTGAATAAAGTCATCTGTTTTCTGTTTCGAACGATTATAAACACAAACATGGTAACCATGGTCAGCCATGTTTAACACCAAGTTCTGCCCCATCACTGCCAACCCAACCAAACCAATATCTGCTTTAGACATAACACCCCCAAATAAGTACGCAAAAAAACGACACCTTCATTTTAATAGTTCAGTACTAAAATGATAGTTTAAACCCATTTTTTTTAATTAATTGAAACCTTTATGATAGCTTTAAAGCAAGAAGCACACCCGATTCGAACGGCATTTAAAACAATGAATTATTTTGAAGAAAATAAAAGGTATTTGGAAAACAACAGACATAAAAAAAGCCCGTTTACCGAATGATAAACGAGCCTTTAGAATTGGCGTCCCGTAGGGGAGTCGAACCCCTGTTACCGCCGTGAAAGGGCGGTGTCCTAGGCCTCTAGACGAACGGGACAAGTTTTGAATGACTTGCCATTCGTGCTTGTATTTCAACAAGCAATGAAATGAAGTGCTTAACCTACTGACCTAGAAGTAGACAATTCATTTCACTTAAAAATGGAGCGGGAAACGAGGATCGAACTCGCGACCCCAACCTTGGCAAGGTTGTGCTCTACCGCTGAGCTATTCCCGCGTAATGGCGTCCCGTAGGGGAGTCGAACCCCTGTTACCGCCGTGAAAGGGCGGTGTCCTAGGCCTCTAGACGAACGGGACACAAAGTTGATTAACACTGTTAATCTTGTGTATTTCTGGTTTCCCAGTATTTTTTCAGCTCTTTTTTAAGTCCGGCCTAGTGGTCTTAAACTGAAGAAAATAATCAGATCTGGTGGAGCTAAGCGGGATCGAACCGCTGACCTCAACACTGCCAGTGTTGCGCTCTCCCAGCTGAGCTATAGCCCCCTTGAGCTGATGGCGCGTATTATATAGAACTGACGAGAGTGGTCAAGCATTTTTTAACAAAAGTGACAGACTTTTTACTTTTCAACAAAACTTGCCTAAAAAACAGTCAAATTTCTTTGTATCAACAGATATTGACCACTCAAGTCCACTTTTAACCGTTAGCCTTTCTTGCTTCAATGGCCTGTAAGGCCAAATCAATTCGCGCCACACACTTCTGTTGTCCGATTAACTCTGCGGTCGCATCAATGGATGGAGACTGCCCTCCCCCTGTAATCGCAACACGCAATGGCATCCCCACTTTCCCCATACCGACTTCCAACTCTTCCGCTGCTTGATGAATGGCTTCATGAATTTTTTCAGCCTTCCATTCCGTCAGCTCGGCAAATTTCTTCTGTACTAAACGGAGTGGTTCTTCGGCCACCGGACGTAAATGTTTTTTAGCCGCTCCCGCTTCAAACTCGGTGAAGTCCTGATAAAAATAAACCGCACTATCTGCCATTTCAATTAAGGTTTTCGCTCTCTCTCGCAATAAATCTGCAACCTGTGACAGTTCAGGTCCCTGCTGAGTATCAATACCCTTATGACCCATAAACGGTTTTAAGTTTTTAACCAAGTTATCAATATCAGTGGCCTGAATATGTTGCTGGTTGATCCAAAGCAACTTTTCCAGATTAAAAGTCGAAGGGGACGCATTGACGGATTCCAAGTCAAACAAGTCAATCATTTCTTGAATCGTAAAGATTTCCTGATCCTTATATGACCACCCTAAGCGAACCAGGTAATTAAGAAGCGCTTCAGGCAAGAAGCCGTCTTCTTTATATTGTAAAACGGAAACGGCACCATGGCGTTTTGACAAACGACTGCCATCTTCGCCTAAAACCATTGGAATATGAGCAAACTTTGGCGGCTCGGCACCTAACGCTTTATAAAGGTTAATTTGGCGCGGAGTATTGTTGATATGGTCATCACCTCTAATCACATGAGTCATACCCATATCCCAATCATCCACCACAACCGTCAGATTATAGGTCGGTGTGCCGTCCGAACGCGCAATGATCAAATCGTCCAACTCTTTATTGGCCACGGTGATATCACCTTTCACCAAATCTTCAATGACCACTTCCCCTTCTTCCGGGTTTTTGAAACGAATCACCGGCTTCACGCCTTCTGGCGGAGTCCCCTCAAAATTACGAAAACGTCCATCATAACGCGGTTTTTCACCTCGAGATTTTTGTGCTTCTCGCATTTCATCCAACTCTTCACGAGAGGCATAACAGTAGTAAGCCAAATCACGATCCATTAAATCCTGAATAACGGCTTTGTAACGATCAAAACGCTCTGTTTGATAAATAGGGCCTTTATCATAATCCAACCCTAACCATGTCATCCCGTCTAGAATAGCCTTAACAGAGGCTTGAGTTGAACGCTCTATATCGGTATCTTCAATACGTAAGGTAAACTCCCCTTTTTTCTGCTTGGCATAAAGCCATGAAAAAAGCGCTGTACGAACGCCTCCAATGTGCAAGTAGCCCGTTGGGCTGGGAGCAAAGCGAGTTTTGACCACAAAAATCTCCTAAATAATTTGGTCGCCTTTCAGATAAAGACAAGTATTCAAAAATGTAGGCATATTATAAAGGGAATAGTCATTGGAGTGTGTGCTGAATTAAAACAAGAACCGATCTTTTGATGAAAATTAATTTCAATTGAATCCCTTTTCATGCTGTGCTAGATTCTAACCCATAAAAAATACGTACTTAAACAAACAAACCAAGACAAATTTATGAATATAACGCGACACATTTTTATCAGCAGCGCCATTGTATCAGCAGCAACCGTTAGCCTCGCCTCAATTTTTTGGTCTAACGTAATGATTTTATGGCTCATTATTGGCCCTTTGATCATTGTTGGATTACATGATATGTGGCAAAAAAAACATACCATTTTAAGGCTCTATCCGGTCATTGGTCATATACGGTACTTGTTTGAATCTATCAGGCCAGAAATTCAACAATATTTTGTTGAAAATGACTTAAACGGCACCCCTGTCAGTCGGGAATTTCGCTCACTGATATATCAACGAGCCAAAGGCGTTAGAGACACCCGCCCTTTTGGAACCATTTTTGATACCTATCGAGTTGGATACGAATGGACCAACCATTCACTTGAACCAAAGCCAATACCCAAGGAACAAACTCGAGAGATCATCGGGCAAAAAAACTGCACTCAACCTTATAAAGCATCGCGGTTCAACATATCGGGAATGAGCTATGGTGCTTTAAGTCAACATGCCATTATTGCTTTAAATAAAGGCGCCAATATTGGGAATTTCTACCACAATACCGGCGAAGGAGGACTGACAGAATACCATCTACAAGAAGGTGGCGATCTTGTCTGGCAAATTGGAACAGGGTATTTCTCTTGTCGCACCTACGACGGAAAGTTTGACCGAGACCTCTTCACTAAAAACGCAGAAAACAAACAAGTCAAAATGATTGAAGTCAAACTTTCCCAAGGCGCCAAACCTGCACATGGCGGTGTCCTTCCTGCAGCAAAAGTCACTGAAGAAATTTCAAAAATACGTATTGTCGAGAAGGGAAAATCCGTTATCTCCCCTCCTTCTCACACAGCATTTTCAACACCTATCGGCTTGTTACAGTTTATCACCGAGTTACGCGAACTCTCTGGAGGCAAACCGGTCGGCTTCAAATTAAGCATCGGTAAAAAAAGTGAATTTATTGCCATTTGCAAAGCCATGATTGAAACAGGATTACAACCTGATTTCATTACGGTAGACGGCGCAGAAGGTGGAACGGGCGCTGCCCCTATTGAATTCACTAACTCGGTTGGAACGCCCTTGCGTGAAGCACTGCATTTTGTTCACTCGACATTGGTTGGTTTTGGTTTAAAAGAGGACATAAAAATCATTGCGTCCGGCAAAGCCTTCTCTTCCTTTCATGTTTTGAGGCTTTTAGCTTTAGGAGCTGATCTTGTCAATTCTGCCAGAGGAATGATGTTTTCTCTAGGATGTATTCAATCGCGTAATTGCCATAATGATACTTGTCCAACGGGTGTTGCAACACAAAACCCACAACGCTACAAATTGTTGGATATTAAAGATAAAAGCCAGCGGGTCGCTCGCTACCAAGCTTCTGTTATCCATCATTTAATGCAACTCGTCTCCGCCATCGGATTAAACTGCCCAAGCGAAGTCAAACCAGAAGATCTTATGCGCCGTATTAGCTGTACTGAAACCAAAAGCTATGCTGACATTTTTCCGTCACTCGAAAAAAATTGTTTATTGAAAGAATCAACCGTTCCTGTTGGTCTACTACAGGACTGGCACCAAGCATCCGCTTATAAATGGTGATTTGAAGCTTTATAATAATATACATGAAGGACTCTTCCATGAATATTTTGATACCGTTGCAACCTATCTAAACAGACTAACTGATTTAGACTTTTTAGCGACCCTTCCTCTTAGAATCTATTTGGCCGCAGTCTTTTGGACAACAGGCATGAATAAAGTCTCAGGCTTTTCGGTTAAGGACTCCCTAAAAAGATAGCTTTACCTTTATAATACTATGATTAAACCATTCGCTTGATCCATGGTTTTTCCATTCATTCTAAGAGGACAGTCTTCAAAATGCCGGATATCCAGTATCGAATTAGCCCTGCCGATCCACATGCCCATTTATTTTCAGTCACACTTGAAATCGCTTCGCCCAATCCAAACGGTCAAACCGTCAGTTTGCCTAACTGGATTCCCGGCAGTTATTTAATTCGTGACTTCTCCAAGCATATTATTGGATTACACGCTAAAACCATCTCTGGCAACCCGCTGTCCTTAACCCCGATTGATAAATCAACCTGGCAATTGGAACCGATCAATGAATCTGTCTCCTTGTCTTATGACGTTTATGCTTGGGATCTTTCCGTACGAGGCGCACACTTCGACACCACCCATGCTTTCTTTAATGGCACCTCGGCTTTTTTAGCAGTCGATGGTCAGCGTGACAAGCCATGTTATGTCGAACTAACGCAATCAGAACATGCACAAACTGAAAACTGGCAAGTTGCCACTACGCTCCCCAAAGAACAAATTGATGAATCGGGTTATGGTCACTATGTTGCCAGAAATTATCTCGATTTAATTGAATATCCGGTTGAAATGGGTAACTTCCATTACTTGGAATTTACTGCCTGCGGCATTCCTCACCGCATGGCGTTAACGGGACGAATTGAAATTGATCGTCTAGATAAAACGCGACTCATCAACGATCTCACGCGCATCTGTGAAACCGAGCTTAACTTGTTTGGCAAACCCTACCCGATTGAAGAGTATTTATTTCAAGTCACCGTCACCGAAAAAGATTATGGCGGTTTAGAACATATGAATTCGACCGCATTGATTTGTGCTCGATCTGACTTGCCCTATGTAAGCGATGAAAAACCCACCGATGGCTATATCCAATTTTTAGAGCTTTGTTCTCATGAATATTTCCATACATGGAACGTCAAGCGCATTCGTCCAGAGGTTTACCAAGCCCCCTTGTTAGATAAGCCTGTTTTCACCAATCAACTTTGGTGGTTTGAAGGCATTACCTCTTTTTATGATCTGCAAATCTTAAACCGTGCCGGTATTTTAGACAATGACACGTATCTGGATCGACTGGCGAAAGAAATGACACGCGTCTATCGTATGCCGGGGCGTTTCAAACAATCGGTGGCCGAATCCAGCCTCATGACTTGGACCAAATTCTATCAACAAGATGAAAATGCACCGAATGCCATTGTCAGCTACTACACCAAAGGCAGTTTATTAGCTTTAGGTTTAGACCTCACCATTCGAGCAGGCACCCACAATCAAAAATCGTTGGATGACGTTCTACTGACCTTGTGGCAAACCTACGGCGTTCCCCGCAAAGGAATCAAGGAAGGTGAGATCGAAGCGCTCTGCACAGAAATTTCCGGCATTGATTTAACCGACTTTTTTGAGCGTCATTTATTCGGCACAGAGGACATTCACTTTGAAGCATTATTCGCTAAATTCGGGATTGATTTCACCCTGCGCCCTGCCACCAACATAAAAGACCCAGGTGGAAAAACCGATCATAAAACTTTCCCGCCTCAACTGGGCGCAAATTTAATCAATACAGAACATCAAACCGTTCGACTCAGCCATGCTTGGAATGAACAACCTGCCAAACTAGCAGGCTTAGCCTCCGGCGATGAAATTATTGCGTTAAACGGGTTTAAAATCAGCAGCATTCAAGGGTTGGAAGATTTCTTAAGACGCCATCAAGTGGGTGATCGTATTCAGTGTCACTACTTCCGCCGTGATGAACTGTATGAAACGTACCTGAAACTCACCTCCCCCGTACAGGATCGAGTGTTACTGGAACCCGCACAAAACACACGCAAAGAGGTCTTAGAATGGTTGACGCATTAAAAGAACAACTCGTTAATTTAACAGAAAAAGTACATGATTTGGAAGTCAGCTCTGCCTATCAGGAAGATGTGATTGAACATCTTAATAAAACGATTGGACAACAGCACCAAGATATTCAGCAGTTGCAAACACAGATTCGATTATTGTCGGACCTTCTAAAAACAATAAAGAATGAAACCGGTTCGGGCATAAAACTGCCCAGTGAAGAAATGCCACCGCCCCACTATTGAGAAAATTATTGCTTAATAGTAAAAAATCGCCAGGCCTGGCGATTTTTGGGTTTGATTGCTTAATACGTTTATGACTGGCGTTTTTGCAAATCTTTTCTTTGCCAATAAGCCGCTAAGATCGATCCTGAAACATTGTGCCACACACTAAACAAGGCACCGGGTAACGCGCTCATCGCACTAAAATACTTCAATGCCAAAGCCACGCTCAATCCCGAGTTCTGCATGCCCACTTCAATGGCCACCGTACGTGCGGTTTTTTCATCAAACCCAACCAATTTACTGATGCCATAACCAGAAATTAATCCAATTGCATTATGAGCAACCACCGCCAAGGCCAACACCCAGACAATGCCTTGAAGTTGAAGCTGATTCAGTGCCACTACAATCGCGATAATAAAGATAATCGCAAACATGGAAAACACCGGCAAAACAGGTTGAATCAACTGCAACGGCTTGGCGAAAAAATGATTGAGTAGCAATCCCACTGAAATAGGCAATAAAATCAGTTGAACCAGACTCATCAACATTCCCCAAGCAGGCACAGAGACCGTTTCGTTCAAATAAAACCAGGTTAAAAAAGGTAACAGTACAATCGCGCATAAAGTAGAAACCAGCGTCATGCTCACCGATAACGCCACATTGCCTTTCACCAAATACGTCATCACATTCGAAGCCGTACCCCCTGCTGTCGCACCCACCAACATAAGGCCGATGGTTACATCTTGAGAAAGGTTTAACGCCTGTGCCAATCCCAATGCGGTTAACGGCATCACCACAAACTGAATGCCGACGCCCAATGCTACCGCACGTTTACGCTGCAACACCTCAACAAAGTCTTGCCAGCGTAACGTCATACCCATGCCCAGCATCACCGCCATCAAGAGCGGCACAATAGACGACTTCAACTCAACCAACGGTTCGGGAAAAATCAACGCATACGCTGAAAAAATCAACACCCAAACCGGAAAAAGGTAAATCGAAAAAATCGCCATGAAAACTCCGTTGCTCAACTAAGGTTTTACAGACTGCTCATCCGGCGGCGTTAATTTCAAGAAAAGACCTAAAGCCGCCAATAGGAAGGCCGTGCTGATAATAATAGCGACAGGATAATACAAATTACCCGCCAGGTCTAATTGGCTGTACTTAATCACCATAATTAACCCTTCCAAAGACAAAGCAACACAGACCGTGCCAATGAAGCGCGGTAAAGTTCGTCTTAACATCGTAATCACACCATGCTCTGCCGCACTGCTACCATATTCTGCACAAATTACCGTTGCCAACTCAAACACCGCCAAAGAAATGATGCCGCCATTAATGAGCTTGATTAAAATCTGCATCAAATCCGTGCCATTTCGAATATCATCAAACACAATCACCAGCATCGACACCACTATGGCCGCCGACAGGGTATAAAATAATAACGAAAATAACTTAGCAAACATTTCACGTGCTGAAAGATTCAACATTGATTCATCCTTTTATTTTTAGTATTTTGGTTTCTATCGTTTAAGTAATAAACTTTATAAAAAAGTAACGACTTGGTAGCGCATTACGGCAAATATTCTAAAAGAAAATCTTTCTAAAATTCTGACGACAGACTTAAAAAATAGAGCTAACCGCCTATTTTAATCCAAAATAATCTAGCCCTATTCATTTTGAAGCTGCCGTAAAATATCTTACCGAAAAACACTCTCGAAATTTTGAGAAAGCCTTTGGGTTCGTTGTCGTTCAGAATGACACTTTTTCAATTAAGGTAACGGCTTTTCCCAGATGACAGGATCATAATCATGATTGCGATTTGCAGCATTCAATAAATCCAATATCGGTTCTGCACTGTGCACTAAACTTACGGTACCATCCTCACAACCATCCCCAGATTTCACATCGGGATGCATGATCGCCTCACTTAACTTATTGAGCCTGCTCGACTTCTTCTTCAGTCAACGCACCCGGCACGCTGGCACTGGTTCCATTAAGCCAATTAACCTTAAGCCACATCATCAAGCATGCTGACATCGGCATGATGTTTAGTTTGAAACAGAATCATTTTTTACGCCTTTTAAGGTCATACTCAATTTGCCATATCCCACACTTTGTTCTTTATACTAAAAATGTCGATATGCCTTCTTATAAGGCCTTCATAGAATCTTATCAGACAAAGCCACCCCCAGTTAATGCAGTGTTTCCGACGGCTAACCATGAACCGTGAATAATTTGACTCTATTGTGACCCAAAAAATGACAGGTCTGGATATTTTTACCAACGATGATGTTTCAAATTTAAAACGGAGCTCAATAATAACATATGACGTATCTTGTACTTTACTCGGCAAAAAATATATTTTGCGTTAATATATCCATATTAAGAGCAAGACATCGCGTAATCATATTATTCATAAAATCGAAGAAATTCCTCAGTTAACAAAAAAGAGTTTTAGCCCTTTTTATTTTAGAGGATACCTATAGTGAAGCATTTCATTAGCTGAAAGTATGGCGTTTAACGTGATCGCCGAAGGTGTCGAAACGACTCAACAGCGCCAAGTGTTAATTGATATGAACTGTCGATTTTTTCAAGGGTATTTATTTGATCGCCCCACACCGATTGAAAACTTATTTAAAATACAGCACACTAGAAATCATCTGTATCGAGTTTAAAAAATACAACCCTAAAACGAATGACAAAGAAGCCTCACGGTCTTTTATTGAATTTCAATTTTTTACTTGTCAAATTAACCGCTTACTCAGATGTTAACTCAGAAAATATCATTAGGGGTCTGAATGTTTTCATCCTTGAATCTCAGTATAATCACTTTTACCATCGCAGCCTTGGTTATTATTATAACAGGCACTCGACTGGCACGATTTGCAGATGAACTGGCTGATCGTACTGGCATGGGAGAAGCACTGTTTGGAATCCTGTTGCTGGCGGGAGTCACTTCACTACCGGATTTTGCCGCTACCTTAAGCGCTTCAATAGATGCCCGTCCAGATCTGGCAATGAGTAATGTCATGGGCAGCATGGCGATAAATTTGGCGTTTCTGGGCATCGCAGACATCGTTTATCGCAAAGCGAATCTGGAACATGCTGCGGCCTCTTCTGTCAACCTGATGCTAGCGACCTTACTGATCGTATTTCTGACTTTACCGCTGCTCGCCATCATCACACCTACAATTCCGCAATGGACAGTGCACCCGATTACTCCAGTCATCGTCGTCGCTTATTTGTTCGGGCTGCGCCTAGTAATGCATACACAGGCAAAACCCATGTGGTTTCCACGACTGACACGCCAGACCGTGCCGGACACGCCATCACAAAAACAGCATGGCAGTTTATCGACAGCATGGTTTGGCTTCATTATCTTGGCTATTGTGACTTGCATCACTGGCTGGGTATTGATGGAAGCGGCCAAAGTCATCGCCGATCAGACAGGACTTTCCGACACCTTGGTCGGTGGTCTGTTGACGGCTCTGGCAACGTCCACACCCGAATTAGTGACGACGATTGCAGCGATACGCTATGGGGCATTAACCCTAGCCGTCAGTAATATCTTCGGTACCAACTGCTTTAATATGCTCGTTGTGGCTGCGGCCGACATCGGTTACCCGCATGGCTCCATTTATCATGATATGGAACCGATTCAAATGACATGGGGGTTAGTCAGCATTTTAATGACCGCCATTCTGCTGCTGGGTCTGGTACGACGCGAGACATATGGTATCGGTCGGATCGGATTCGAAAGTACCCTTCTTTTAACTGTCTACGCCGCTGCAATAAGCATTATTGTAATGATTGGATGAAAGAAAAAAGTAAATTGAAAAATTCGAGTTATACAAAAATATATTTATATAATTTGATCATGGCTTTCTTTTCTCCAGTAAATAAATCAATGTAAACTGAGCAATTTTGATCAGGTTTACCTTCAATCAATGCCTCACAATGTCTTTGACTTAGGAGGCAACCCAATTATGAGCAAACAAGCTGTTAAACATTACGCCAACCGAATGAATCGAGTCTATGATTATATTCAGACTCATATTCATGACGATCTGTCGGTTGAAAAACTAAGTGAAGTCGCTTGTTTCTCCAAGTTTCATTTTCATCGCCAGTTTTCAACGTACACAGGTATGACGGTAGGCAAGTTTGTTTTAATGCAACGTTTAAAACGGGCATCACAGCAGCTAGTCTATAACCAAACGATGCGTATTATTGATATCGCGCTGGAAGCAAACTTTGAAAGCCCGGAAGCGTTTTCCAGAGCTTTCAAAAATACATTCGGTCAAACGCCTTCTCAGTTTAGACAGTCCCCTAACTGGCAAAACTGGCGCACTCAGTATGCCCAACCGATTATTGAAAGGAATTTAATTATGAACATCAACCTTGTTGAGTTTGATCACACATTGATTGCAGTATTGGAACATAAAGGACCTGCTGAGAACATTGAACATTCATTAAACACTTTTCGGCAATGGCGAAAGACAACGCCATACTCCCCTGTCGATACCTATAAAAGTTTTGGCTTGGTCTATGATGATCCTGATACAGTCGAGCCCGCTAAGTTTAGATTTGACCTATGTGCAGAAGTGAACGAAGTCATTCCAGATAATGCACAAGGATTAATTAACAAAGCGATTCCGGCTGGAAAATGTGCCGTTTTGCGTCACGCAGGAAGCTTAACCACAATTGGTGATAAGGTACGCCACCTATACTGTAATTGGTTACCAAACAGTGGTGAAGAGTTAAGAGATTTTCCGTGTTTCTTTCACTACACCAATTTAAACGGGGAAGTGCCAGAAGATGAATTGATCACCGATATCTATTTACCGCTTCAGTAAACATGAGTTAACTTTTTCATTCATTCTTTAAAAAACCACCAGGCCTGGTGGTTTTTTACTCTCAAGCTATTGTAAAAAGAGCTAACCCCCTTTTTTATAAATGCCCTGTTTTAACGTAGATCAAAGTTTCTTCTTCCACGTAAGGGTCATGCAAACTCAGATGCGGGCTTCGAATCCACGTGCCTTTTGGATAACGACCATGCTCGTCAATAAACTCGCCTTTTAAAACAAAAATTTCTTCCCCACCCCAATGATGATGCGGCTGAAACGTTTCACCCGGTGGCCAAGACACCAGCGCGGAATGCTCTGTTTGAAAGCTGTGTAAACTCAATACTTTTAAATTACCGATCCCCGGCTGCATAATGGCTTGATTGGTATCAAATACAACCTGCTCGGTATCTTCTGGAGCAAACTGTTCCAGCTTAACGAAAATAACACAGCCTTCTTTGGAATGCGGAGAATGAATTGAGCCGGGTGGATTACGCAAATAAGTGCCGGCGGGATAATCGCCATTTTCATCCGAAAAAACACCTTCTAGTACGAATATTTCTTCACCCAAAGCATGTTGATGCGCGGGGAAACTGGCGCCGGGTAAAAATTGAACAATACTGGTTGCCCTACCTGATTCGACAAATTCTCTTTCCAGCGGCTTACGCAATACATTGTCTGCTCGACTGCCAACCCAGTCCATCTGGTCAGTTTCCACAACCACTTTTTGGGTGAAATCCATATTAAGGGCTTCGGATAAATCGAACATGCAACTTCCTTTTAAAAAATTAACTTAAACAGATTTGGTGCATTTGAAATAAAAGATCACCGTTAGGTGATCTTTAAAGGAGAGCATTGATTGGCTATTATTGGCGAGTGGCGCGAAGCATCCAAGCGGTTTTTTCGTGAACACGCATTCGGTCAGAAACTAGAGCTGCACTGGATTCATCGTTCGCATCTTCTGCCAGTTTTAAAACGTCACGTGCCGTTTTAACAACCTGTTCATGACCTTTTGTCAGAATATCGACCATCTTCATCGCCTCTGGAACGTCTTCCACTTCTTCAATCGAGGTGAGTTTTGCAAAGGCTTTATAAGTCCCAGGAGCAACCACATCCAACGTTCGAATACGTTCAGCAAGATCATCAACGGCAATGGCAAGCTCAGTGTAGTGCTCTTCAAACATCAGATGCAGCTCACGAAATTGCGGTCCGGTGACATTCCAATGGAAATAGTGTGTTTGTAAGTACAGAGTGTAAGAATCTGCTAATAAACGCTTTAACCCTTCTGCAGTACTTAAACGGTCTTTTTCAATAATACCAATATCGATATCACTCATTTTTGACTCCTTATTGTTTGTTTACAGCGAATAACTTGTCTTTCAAGTATAGAATTTGTAAAACTCTGTTACAACTCTTTTGCACCTAAAAATAAGAGACAAGAGATTTATGCTGGATTAAACAATCAAAAACGTTGAAGCGAACCCAATAAGCCCACCGAAGACACCACCCCAAACGACAAGCCAGCCTAAATGCTCTTTAATCATTTGCTGCACCATGGTTTTGACAATTTGAGGCGTCAGCTCAGCTAAACGCGCCTCAATGATGGTTTCTACCTTGGATCGGATTTCGGCCATCACATCTGGCTGATCAATCTCGTTTTGCAATAATTCAACAAAGTGTTCGTTTTCTGTCATTTCAATCAAAGACGTTTTCATATTGGTGATAAACGGTTCTTTTAAAGGATTTAACGCATCGGCACCACCGAACATGCCCAGCATGCTGCCAAAACTGGAATTCATAATCACCTCAACCAATCGGTCAAACGCCGGGGTTAAATCAACCTTTTCAATCACCGGCGCCAAATGCAAATTGGGTTGACCCTGTTGACTGACAAAGCGATCAATATTTTCCTGACTGAAAAATTGTTCCATCATCAATTGGCGGATGGCAGACTTGAACTCTTCAAACCGCGCAGGAATAACCCCAGAGCCAACCAAACCGGGAACTTTTTCAAACAGCATATAAATGGCAAGCCAGTTGGTAATGGCGCCGGATAAGGCAAACAACCCAATCATCAATAACCATTGGTTGTCTAACAAGACACCTGAAACTAATATTAAAAAACTGATTAAATTAGTAATAAGGCTTTTATTCATCATAGTCTGTTTTCAATCATCTGTTACAAAAAGGGGTTCGGATTACATCAAGCCTAAAAATCAGCCAGGCCTGGCTGTTTTAACGACCGTATTTAACGGCGTCTGTTTGATTTTGGTTTAGGTTTTTCTTCACGGTGATTTTCACCTTTCTCTTTATATTTGCCACGTCCTGTTTCTTTCTTAAACGGCTCGGCATGTCTGGCTGCCATTTTTTTCGCTTTCGCAGGGTTGTTTCTTAAATCAGGACGCGGCTCCTCGGCCAGCTCAACCGATTTTAATAACTGGTTAATTTGTTTCCAAGTCAAAGGGTCACTTTTGCCTCGGCGTAGAGTGCGTGGCAAGGAAAATTGACCATAACGCGTTCTCACCAAGCGGCTGACTTGCACACCTTGTGATTCCCAAATGCGACGCACTTCACGGTTACGCCCTTCTTTGATGACAACCCGATACCACTGGTTAATCGACTCCTCTTCTTGTTGCGGAATCTTACCAATACTTTCGAATTTGGCGAATCCATCTTCCAACTTAACGCCTTTTTTAAGGCGATTCAAAATCTCATCGGACACTTCACCAAATACGCGGACAGAATATTCTCTTTCCATTTCATAAGACGGATGCATCAACCGATTCGCCAACTCACCATTATTGGTCAGAATCAACAAGCCGGAGGTATTGATATCCAAGCGCCCAACACTGATCCAGCGACTGTTAATGATTCTTGGTAAGCTGGAAAAAATGGTTTCACGGTCTTTTTCATCTTTACGCGAACACACTTGCCCTTCCGGCTTGTTATAAAGAATGACCTGAGTGGGTTGTTTCTCAAGGCGAGTTTCTTTCACCAATTGATCGTTGACTTTAATGGTATCGGTTGAAAATGCTCGATCCCCAAGCGTGGCGACTTTACCATTTACTTTAACCACACCCTGCGCGATGATTTTTTCAATTTCTCTTCGAGAACCGAATCCACCGCGAGCCAATATTTTTTGCAGTTTTTCGCCCGCCGGTTTTTTAGAAGAAGTGTTTGTTTTTGAAGAAGATGTCGTCATCACGAAAGTCCTACCATTTGGAGTAAATAACCCTGTAACGCTTGATAAGGGCCAGAAATAATAGGGCCAAGCACACCGAGAAGCAAGAGACCTAATAAAATAAAAAAACCATAAGGCTCTAAACGATTGTATGAATAGGCTAAACGCGCTGGCAATATTGCTGACAAGACTCGGCTTCCATCAAGTGGAGGAATCGGAATCAAATTCAAAACCATCAACACCAAGTTAATGGCAATCCCCGCCATCCCGGAATAGGCTAAAAATTGACCCACATTGTCTGGTGACGTGCCACCTGCTGAAAGCTCATAGCCTAACTTTGCGATAAATGCCCAGCCGATGGCCATGAGTAAATTTGAAAGCGGCCCGGCAACAGCAACCCAAGCCATGTCTGCAGCAGGATTTTTAAAATTACGTGTGTTAATCGGGACCGCTTTCGCCCAACCGAACACAAACCCACCCAAAACCAATAAGGTAATCGGCACCACCACTGTTCCGATAGGGTCAATATGCTTTAAGGGGTTCAAGGTGACTCGCCCGAGCATTAAAGCGGTTTTGTCCCCTAACTTAGAGGCAACCCAGCCATGAGCTGCTTCATGTAGGGTAATTGCCATCAGAACGGGAATCGTCCAAATCGCAATTTTTTGCATCACACTTAATTCAATCATATTCGCCTCTAACTATTAAACCCCTACCGCTTATCTTATGAATTTTTCAACACAAGATAATGAATTTACTCTTTAAATTCGCCTTGACCCTGACGAATCAATTCTGGAACATCCTCGGTAAAATCAATTACAGTGGTGGGTTCAAACCCACAAAACCCACCATCCAACACGGCATCTAACGTATGCCCGAGTGTTTCTTGAATAGACCAGCCATCTGTCATCGGAAGGTCTTCCCCCGGTAAAATCAACGAAACGGAGATCAAAGGTTTGTCAAAATAAGACAACAAGGCATTAGTGACGATATTCGGCGTCACTCTCAAGCCAATGTTTTTACGTTTAGGCGTTTGTAATCGTCTTGGCACTTCTCGACTAGCGGGTAAAATAAACGTATAAGGTCCAGGTAAATGCGATTTTAAATACCGAAACTGAACATTGCCAACCTTGGCATAAGCAGACAAGTGACTGAGATCCGGGCAAACAAGGGTAAAGTGATGTTTTTCATCTAAACGACGAATGGCACGAATGCGATCTGCGCCCTCTTTATTGTCGAGCAGACAACCCAGTGCATAGCCCGATTCCGTTGGATAGGCAATCACGCCGCCTTTATTAAGAATATCAACAACTTGCAACAATAATCTTTCTTGAGGGTTTTCAGGGTGAACTGAAATGTATAAACAGTCTTTTCGCACAATCTTGTTCCGGTTAAAGGCTATATTTTATAAAAAATCAATGCTTTCAAAGTTTCAACCGAATTATACACGAAACCCTTGTTCATCATAACAGTGAATCCAATATTGAATTCTCTATTGAAAGTCCTTAAGACGTGGTTATCGACGTCTCAAATAGTTCCCAAACGGGGGTGCATTTTTGTGGCATAGGCGCTAACCAACCCAACCCGCGCCAGGTATGTTCAGGGCGATGAAAATCCGACCCCATTGAAGCGTGTAATTCGAACCGCTCGGCACGATCTGCCATGCCGGTCTGTTCAGCACACACTCTAGGCTGGTTGACCACTTCTAGCGCTTGGCCACCCGCGGTCTTGAAATCTTCAATCATTTTATTCAGTTTGTTCGAAGTCATTTTGTAGATATGCGGATGTGCAATCACCGCAACGCCATTCGCGGCTTTAATCCAGGCAACCACTTCTTCCAACTCAGGCCAGTCCACTTCAGCATACATCGGGCGGCCTTTTTTCAGATACTTATCAAATGCTTGTTGCTGATTCTTAACAATGCCCTTATGAATCAAGGCTTGGGCAAAATGATTTCGACCAATCATCCCTTCTTGAATCTGAGGCAGGATGCCCTCCAAAATACCGTCCAGATTGCGACGTTGGAACTTGGTGTCAATTTCAAAAGCTCTTTTCCAGCGTTTTACCCGATTTAATTTCAAACCCGCTTTTAAAACGGGATTTTCAATATCAACATCCAACCCGACAATATGAATGGTATGCCCTTTCCATTGACATGAAATTTCTGAGGCGGCAATCAGTTCAAGACCTTGTTCTTGTGCATAGTCTCGAATCAGCTCATAACCATAAGTCGTGTCATGATCGGTGATCGCAAGCGTTGTGATTTCTTTTTCTTTTGCAAGATCCACTAATGCTTTTGGGCTCAATGAACCATCAGAAATACTGGTGTGACAATGAAAATCGACTTTCATACTGCTCCTAAAAGGTGTAACAAATTGAGCAAAAACATGACTAAAATCGTAAAACACTTGGCTTTACCTTTCTTTCATGGACAATCCCATATAAAATGCTGCTTTATACTCATTGAGAGAGTTGTCAGACTTTAACGAAAAAGCACTCTCTTTATTATTCTATCAAACACAGCACAAAAGTATTCCAATGAAACTATTATTTGACCTTTTTCCCGTCATTCTTTTCTTTATCGCCTTTAAACTTTACGGTATTTACGTGGCAACCGCCGTTGCGATTATTGCATCGATCATTCAAGTCGCTTACGTTTATGCCAAGAATAAGCGTGTTGAAAAAATGCACCTCATCACGCTGGCATTAATCGTCATTCTCGGGGGCGCAACATTGGTTCTTCAGGACGAAACCTTTATCAAATGGAAACCAACCGTGGTGAACTGGGGGTTTGCATTGGTTTTTCTGGGCAGTCACTTCATTGGTCAAAAACCTATTATTCGTCGGATGATGGATCAAGCAATCTCACTGCCTGATAATGCTTGGATTAAACTCAGTTACATGTGGGTGGCTTTCTTTATCTTTTCAGGGATTGCCAACATTTATGTGGCGTATCAATACGACACCGATACCTGGGTCAACTTTAAGCTTTTCGGTTTGATGGGCTTAACGCTTGCCTTTATTTTGATTCAGGGGGTTTATATCAGTCGTTTCATCAAATCTACCGATGCTGACCGAATAGACGAAACAGAAGAAAAAATCATGGACAGCACGATTGAAACCCTAGCCGATGTAGAACTGGATTCGGTGGTGCAAACCAAACAGGATTCAAAAAAATCGTAAATTAAAGCACCATTACAAGGAACAGACACCATGTTATATTCTATTTTTGCTTATGATGTCGAAGACAGTTTGCCTTTGCGTGCCAAAGCGCGCCCTGGCCACATTGCCCGTTTAAATAAAATGGCGGAAGCCGGTCGTTTGATTTTAGCGGGGCCAAATCCATCGATTGACTCTAATGATCCCGGCGAAGCAGGCTTTACCGGTAGTTTGATTGTGGCGGAATTTGATTCTTTGGAAGAGGCTCAGGCCTGGGCAAATGCAGACCCTTACCTGGCGGCAGGCGTGTATGACAAAGTGGAAGTCAAACCGTTTAAAAAGGTGCTTCCATAATCATGTTTTTCCCGCTATGATGATATTTTCATTCAAGTTTTAATAGGATTTAACCATGTCGAATGTTGCTTATCTTATTCCCAAGCGTAATCAGAAATTACAACTAGAAGCGGCTGATCCCGTTGAATTGGTGGAATATGATTTTGTGCAAGTTCCCCTACTGGGTTGGACATCTGCCGGTGAACCGATTCAAATGGAAATGGATTACGATACGGTTTCCGTTCCTCAAAGTATGGTTCGAAAAGAAACCTTTGCCCTTCGCGTCAAAGGGAGCTCGATGATTGAAGAAAATATCGAAGATGGCGACATTGTTATCATCGAGCGGCGGTCAACGGCTGAAAATGGTGAGTCCGTCGTGGTTCGAATCAACAATGAAGAAGTCACGATGAAAAAGTTCTATATTGAAAAAGACGGCATTCGTCTTCAACCTGCCAATGCGGATATGGAACCGATCTATATTACCAATGAGAACATTGAAATACTGGGGATCGTTACGGGCATTCTACGCCAGCCATAATGATAATTTTTTCACTCCTGCAAACTGAATGACCAACTGAATGAAACCATCTCCTTTACTTATTACGCTTCTGGTCACCGGCGGAACGCTGGATAAAGACTACCAAACCACCACAGGTAAGTTGGTTTTTTCTGACACTCATTTGCCAAAATTGCTCAAAGAAGCTAACAGTACCTTGCCGATTAAAACAACTGTCTTAATGTTGAAGGACAGCTTGGAAATGCAGGATGCCGATCGTAAAAAAATTCTAAAAGCGTGTATTGAAAGTGAAACGGATAGAGTCGTCATTACCCATGGCACCGACACCATGACCGATACGGCCTTATTTCTGAAGAACTCTCGCCAACTGACGGATAAAACCGTTGTATTAACGGGAGCCATGCGCCCTTTTCAACTCAACCAGTCTGACGCTTCTTTCAACCTCGGAGCCGCTTTAATGGCATCACAACTGGCTTCACCTGGCATTTATATTGCGATGAACGGAGAGCTTTTTGAAGCCAGTCAAGTGAGCAAAAATCGACAACAAGGCATCTTTGAGTTACATACCTAATATTTTCTTTTAAATCAATTAGTAACCAACCTTTTCTCAATCTTCATTACAAGGATTTTTTACGTTTCAATGAAAGTGGCATTGGCTTATTTTGCAGTGATTTTAATCTGGGCAACGACTCCGTTGGCGATTCAATGGAGCGGTCAAGATAACTGGTTTATCGGCGTGGCTGGGCGTATTCTAATCAGTGCAATTCTAGTCATTCCTATCTTGATATGGATAACACGTGTACGTTTTTCATTGCATTGGCGTGATATCAAAATCTATCTGGCAGCCGCTTTAGGCATGCTCGGCGGCATGACGCCGATGTATTATGCCGCGCAAACCATGCCTTCGGGTTGGATTTCGCTTATTTTTGGCTTAACGCCAATCTTAACGGGAGTCTTTGCCTTTATTTTATTAAAAAACTTACAACTGACGTTGAGCAAATACATCGGCATATTGGTCAGTTTTGCGGGTTTATCGATTATTTTCATCCCAAAACTGAACTTTGCACCGAACCAACAACTCTTACTGGGAATGAGTTTAGCGGTATTAGGTGCGAGCTGTCATTCATTGAGTACGGTTCTAGTGAAAAAACTAAACCACGGTTTACCAAATACCCATATTGTCGCAGCGGCGGTTTGGCTGACCAGCCTAGTTTTTTTAATCGCCCACCCACAATATCTCTATCAGCTCCCCCTGCTTTCTCAAAAATCGTTATGGGCCATTACCTATCTTGGCGTTTTAGGGTCGTTAGTCGGGTTTATTCTGTATTATTATGTGCTCAAACGAATTGATGCCATTCGGTTAGGGTTAATCACACTTATCACACCGATTATGGCGCTCTTTTTGGGGTATTTTTTAAACAATGAACCCCTTAATAGTCGAATCTTAACGGGAGCAGGCCTGGTTATTTTTGGTTTAATTTTATTTGAATTCGGGCATCGTATTTCGAAAGACAATTTAAAGCTGCTTATCTCACGAACGTTTTAAACAATTGCAGTAAAAGAATAAGGAAACATTATGACATTGGTAAGATGGATGGCAATATTGGAAGGGACTTCTCTACTGGTTTTACTTTTTATAGCCATGCCACTGAAGTATCAATTCGGACAACCAGAGGCGGTTCGTTGGGTTGGGCAAATACACGGCATTTTGTTTCTGAGCTTCAATGCTGTTTTATTCGGCTATGCCATAAAAGGCAAATTAACCGAAACACAGGCTTTTAAAGGTTTTATAGCGTCATTTATCCCTTTCGGCACGTTTATTTATAAAGCCACCACGCTGAAAAAGGCTCAAGCAAAAACCGTCATTTAAACTTCAAGGTTCGTGCATCAGAAATCAATCTCTACCATTCAAGCCCTTTTAAATATTGAAAAATAGCACGGTAAGATTTAGGCGGTTTATTTTGTTCGGCTTCTTTCTGGGCATTTCGAATCCATTGACGCAGTTGCGTGCGATCCGCATGGGTATACAGCGCCATAAACTCGTTCAACGCTTCATCCCCTTCCGAGACAAGACGGTCACGCCACTTCTCAAGACGATGGAAATGAACGGCTTGCTGTTTGGATTTTTGTTCAATCTCAAATAAACGCTGTTTAATTTGAGAGATCAAATCTTCATTTTTTCTTAAATATTTACCAATATAAAGTTTCTGACGCTTAATGGCAGGCCCATTTCCCATTTCTTTCAGCAATAAAATGGCTTTGAGTAAATCTTCCGGCAAATGAAAGGTTTTTAAGGTCGAGGGAGAGTATTGCGCTAATTGTTCACCCAGATCTGTCACTGCCTGTGCAGCTTTTTTGATATCCGTTCGGCTTTCAAACTCTTCTTGTTCCCAATCAGGTGTTTCTTTTTTTTGTTTAGCTCTATTTATATTACGAGGTCTGACCATATCGGTTCCATTAATTGGGTTTATTTATAGTTAATAACGATCAAAGATAAGACGACTTAAACAATTTTAACTTTAATCTTGTTGTGGCATCATTGCAAGCCATTCCGCTTCAGTCAAAACGGTGACCCCCAAAGATTCTGCTTTAGTGAGTTTTGAGCCAGCTTTTTCTCCGGCAACCACATAATCCGTTTTGGCAGACACACTGCCAGTTATTTTAGCACCTTGCGCTTCAAGTAACGCCTTGGCTTCGGGTCGGCTCATTTCTGACAGCGTGCCGGTTAACACAATCACTTTATTGGCAAAGGGAGAGTCTTCGATAATCGTTGCGGTTTCCGGCGTTGGCCAATGCATTCCTGCATCCAACAACCCTTGAATAACCGACTCATTATGCGGTTCTTTAAAAAAGTTCACGATGTGTTCTGCGACCACTTCACCCACATCATTCAGCGTAATTAACTCTTCAAACTTTGCTTGCTGAATCGCTTCCAAGCTTTTGAAATAGTTTGCTAAATTCTTTGCTGTTACTTCTCCGACCTCTGGAATTCCCAAGCTATAAATGAATTTTGCCAAAGTCGTTTCTAACGACGCCTGAATACCTGACACCACATTCTGTGCAGATTTTTCAGCCATGCGTTCCAACGTGGCCAGTTGTTCAACGGTCAAGTGATAAAAATCATCAGGATGCTTAACCCAACCCTGATCCACTAACTGATCAATTAACTTGTCACCCAACCCTTGAATATCCATCGCTTTACGGGAAACAAAATGATGTAAAGCGCGCTTGCGCTGGGCAGGGCACACTAACCCACCTGTGCAGCGAAAAGCGGCTTTATCTAACTCTTTAACGACATCTGAACCACATTCAGGACAATGGTGTGGCATTGCAAACAGTTGTGTTTTTTCAGGGCGTTGCGCCAATATAGGGCCAACCACTTCTGGAATGACATCCCCGGCTCGACGCACAATGACGGTATCGCCAATACGAACATCCTTACGCTTGATTTCATCCATATTATGCAATGTTGCATTGGAAACGATGACACCACCCACAGAGACCGGCTCTAATCGCGCGACAGGGGTAATCGCTCCGGTGCGCCCTACTTGCACTTCGATATCGAGTAACTTGGTCCACACTTCTTCTGCAGGGAATTTTCTGGCAATGGCCCACCTTGGTGCTCGTGCCGTAAAACCGAGTTGTTGTTGCAACTTAATATCGTTCAGCTTATAAACGATCCCGTCAATTTCATAAGCCAAATCGGGGCGCAGAGCTTGAATTTTTTCATAATAGGCAAACATACCCTCTAAACCACTGATGATTTCTGATTGTGGGTTGGCAGGTAAGCCCCACTCAACTAGTTGCTCAATCATTTCAGAATAATACTGCGGAAGCTGCCAGTTTTCACTGAGCTCTCCCCAGCCATACAAATAAAAACTGAGGTGGCGTTTCGCGGCTATTTTGGAATCTAATTGACGTAGCGAACCCGCCGCGGCATTTCGAGGATTGGCAAATATTTTTCCGCCGACCTCTTGCTGCTGCTGATTCAGTTGGGTAAAGGCCGATTTCGACATGAAGACTTCACCGCGTACCTCAACCACTTCCGGCCAATTGGTACCAAACAATTTTAAGGGCAAAGAGTGAATGGGGCGGATATTATGGGTAACATCTTCCCCGACTTGCCCATCGCCTCGCGTGGTGGCTTGAACCAGTTGTCCGTTTTCATAGCGGATATTGATCGCTAAGCCATCCATTTTAGGTTCAGCGGAAAAGGTTAACGACTTCTGTTCAGGCAGTTTCTCTTCAATACGTTTTAAGAAACTTTTCAATTCACCGTCTTCAAAGGCATTGTCTAATGAATACATCGCCACCGCATGACGTACGGTTTGAAATTCTTTTAAGGGCTGATCTCCAACACGCTGACTGGGTGATTCGGGTAAAACCCACTCTGGGTGTTCGTCTTCAATCTTCAGTAACTGTTGATAGAGCGCATCATACTGCGGATCACTGATGCTGGGGTTATCCAAGACATAGTACTGATAACTATACTGGTTTAACGATTCAACCAGCTTTTGATAGGATTTTTGATCTTGCATGGGAGTTTATATGGCTGACGATTCGTAAGCAACAGCAGCATCTCGCATAGCTTGTAAATCAGACTCTTTTAACAAATGTCGGTTAGCATCGTAAAGGCGCCCATTCAAGCGTTGAGAAATTTTGCGAGACATCATAATCATGTCATGCATAACCGCCGGTGCTTTCACTGTGGTCGGTAATTCTAAAATCAACACCACACCGACAGTTTTAAGCTCGCTATTCGTTGGCTGATCAAGCGGAAAAGTGCCTGGTTCCATTAAGTTCGCCACACGAATAATCTCATTGCCCATGGAATCATTTTTAACAAAAATACCAGTTTCAGAAGGCACTAACCCAACCCCTTGCAAGGTTTGATTGACTTTTGGCCACAAAAAATCATCCGTTCCCATAACAATAATTGCAAAAAGTTGAGGTTCTTTTTGTTCAACATCCGCTTCAGCGTTGGGTTTTTGAACGCCCTCGTCAGGAATCCCAAAACGAGGTTCGTAATCAGAAGCTGAAACGGAATCATCTTCGGAATCGAGGGGGTGCAAATCTTCAACTTCCAAAACCACATGCTTGGGTTTGCGCTGGTCACCATCGGTCACTCCTGAGGATTCCTGTTTCGGTTCATCAGCCTTTGGGGTCTCGACATCAAACTCTTGTCCAAAAGATAACCCTAGTTGAGATTCGGGAACTTGTTCTTCCTCTTCTTCAATCTGTAAACGACTTTGTGTTCGGTTAGAAAGCGGGATGTGAGCTTCTCCCAACTGATTTAGGGCATTATAAGCATCTTCGCGAGGTGATTTTTCTTTAATCTCACTCTCTTCTGGTGCTGTGTTATCGCTGTTGCGAGCTTTGATTTTTTGTAAAAAATAAAGCCCAACAATGACAATAATTGCAAATATCAATAACACTTGTTGCAATTCGTTCATCCAGCACTTCCCTTAATTTTTTTTGAGTTGATAGAATACAATCTGAATGTGCAAAATTTTACTTTAATTTGATGATAAAGAAAAGTGAAGACACCCTTTAATCTGGTGTATCACTTATAAATTTTAAATCAACCGGGAAGACTTCGAATGCTTAAACTCTCAAACCACTCCGAATTTATTTTAGGGATTGATGTTGGTACCTCTGGTATTCGAGCGGTAGTGGTTGAAACAAAAGGACTTTCTAATCCAACGATCCAATTCAGCACTTCGGTGACGATGCCTTTTCCCAATCGTAATGAGAACCAAAGCGAGCAAAAGCCAACAATTTGGTTAATGACGTTAGAAAAATTATTTTCTCAACTTCAATCCTACGATAATCTTTCCAAGATAACCAAACTGGTTTTGGATGCGACTTCATCAACCGTTTTGTTATGTGACCAAAGTGGAACCCCTTACACGTCTGCTTTAATGTATGACGATAAACGGGCACAAACACAGGCGAACCTCATTAAAACAATCGCACCTAGTGACAGTGGCGCTCATGGCGCTTCAAGTACCTTGTCTAAAGTTTTATGGTTGGAAAATCATCTGACACGATCGTTGAATCAGTTCAACCCCCGTTCTTATGTTATTTGCCATCAAATCGATTTTTTAAACCATTTTTTAACGGGCAGGCTAAACATTACCGATGAAAACAATGCACTCAAACTCGGATATGACTCAGTACATCAATGTTGGCCAGACTGGGTTGAAAAACTGGTTTCCTCCCCTCTTCCCAAAGTGGTTACGCCCGGCACCGAACTGGCTAAAATACAGCCAGGCCTGGCTAAAAAATATAATTTCAATCCAAACCTAACCATATACACCGGCACAACAGACAGCATTGCTGCTTTTCTCGCATCCGGGGCAGAACAAGTCGGTGATGCAGTCACTTCATTGGGGTCTACTTTAGCCGTCAAACTCTTATCGAATCATCCCGTTTTTGCTCCGCGTTATGGCGTTTACAGTCATCATTTAAAAGGGCAGTGGCTGGTTGGAGGTGCTTCCAATGCAGGAGGTGCTGTTTTATTAAAATACTTTTCATTAGACAACTTGATTAAGCTTCTCCCTCAAATCAATATCGACACGCCAACTGATTTGCACTACTACCCCTTGCTAACCCCAGGAGAGCGATTTCCGATTGCAGAGGCTGAACTGAAACCCAAACTGACCCCTAGACCGAAATCTGATACTAAATTCTTACAAGCGTTGATTGAAGGGTTGGTTGAGATTGAGGCTTTGGCATTTGAGCGACTTAAAGAATTAGGCGCACCCGATGTAAACAGAATATTTACAGCCGGGGGTGGATTAAAAAACGACATTTGGATGGCGATTCGACAACAACATCTCACGGCAGAGATTGAACCCTCCAAGAACAGTGATGCGGCCTTCGGGGTCACTCGTCTACTTTTCTAACATAAAAAAGCCCTTCTATTCCTAGAAGGGCTTTAAGTTTAACAGGCGGCCTGAAGCGTTTCTCTTCAAGCACTCAGGTGAACGATTACGCCTCGGCAATCATTTTAACCAGACCTAAATCCAAATACGTTTTACCTTTAGCATCGCCGGATAAGACTTCAAACGGCTGATTCGTCTCTCCCATATGATTCAATACCAATTCGGCTTGAGAAAAGTCATCATTTTTAGTGTACTCATTGATCGTCACAATCGTACGAAGATTGGCCGCAACGGAAGATAAAATACCGTTGTATGAGTCCTCAAAAGCAATCGCCTGTTCAGGTTTTAAGCTCATCTGCTCAAGTGCCCAATCATAAATATCAGGTGCCGGTTTTTTAGCAGGAACAATATCCCCAGCTGCGATCACTTCAAACCAAGACTCTGAATCCGGTCCTAACGTATTCGTCAAGAGTGCGGTGACATTTTCAGGTGTGGTTGTGGTCACAACTGCCATACGCATCCCCACCTCTCTGGCTTCATTAATCAAGCGCTCAACCCCAGTCCTCAATGGAATTTTACCTTCGCCCATTAACTGTGTATAAAACTTTGTTTTAGCCGCATGTAAATCCTTAACAAACTGATCATAGTTATCCGGCTTTTCAAACGTCGTATTGAATTTTTCCAAATAAAAACGAATGCGTTCTTTCCCTCCGGTAACAGCCAACAGCTCACCATATAGATTTTCAGACCAATTCCAATCCAATCCCGCTTCGTCAAAAGCCATATTGAATGCGACTCGATGCCCGTCTCTTTCCGTATCGGAAAGCGTTCCATCTACATCGAATAACAACGCTTGTAGTTCTGCCATTGTAATATTCCTTATATTTTTTAAGCATTTAAAATTGTAAAACTGCGCCTATTAAAGCGTATTTACACAAATTTGCAACATTGAATTCATTTAGATATAAAAAAAATTATGTTGTCACCTTTTTTAAAAGTTGGTATAAAACGCAGTTAGATTTTTTAATAAGAACAACAAAAAAAGGGAAGGTTATGGAAAGTTCAAGTGATTTTATAGAAGACTATCCTCAATATGAAATGAAGCCAGGTGAGGAATACATGAGTCCAGAGATGCTAGAGCATTTCAAAAACAAGCTCCTGGCGTGGAAAAAACAATTGATCTGGGAAGCTACCAATACCGTTCAACATCTCAGAACGGACTCTTCAACTCCAGCAGATCCAAGTGATCGTGCTTCACAGGAAGAAGAATTTGCGCTGGAGCTTCGCACCAGAGACCGTGAAAGAAAGTTGATTTCCAAAATCGATAAATCCTTAAAAGATATCGAAGATGGTGATTATGGTTTTTGCAAAATGAGTGGTGAAGAAATCGGCCTAGCACGCATGGAAGCAAGACCGACCGCCACATTGACCGTTGAAATGAAAACCAAACAGGAAATGCGCGAAAAACAAGGGATTGCCTAACCGAATTTTTCCATGATCTTCTTGATGCCTGCTTTCATGGCAGGCATTTTATTCTCTAATCAAAACGTCTAGATTATTAGGCAAACCCTAAAATTTTGTGAATTTATCTTTTTTATTTGACGAACTTTCTCGTTCAGAGCTTTATCCTCATCCTGTGGAAGTCATCACCACAATTGAAACCCATATTTCCATTGTTTTTTTAACTGGTGAGTTTGCTTACAAACTCAAAAAACCGGTTGATTTTGGCTTTCTGGACTTTACCCATTTAGCAGAACGAAAACGATTTTGTGAACTTGAAATCAACTTAAACCGTCGTACCGCACCAGACCTCTATTTAGAGGTCTGTCCGCTCTACTGTAAAGAAGGTCATTTACAATTTACGCCTTATGGCGACCCGGTGGAATATGTCATCAAAATGGCACAATTTGACCCAAACCTCGTGCTTGGACGTTATTTAAAAGACCATACCTTAAGCCCTTCACAAATAAAGGATTTAACCGAAAACATCGCGGCCTTTCATGTATCCGCAGAAAAAGCCTCAACAGACCTGGCGTTTGGGCACCCTGATAATGTCATTCATCCGATGCTCGATAACTTTCCTTCACTGTTAAAAACATTTACCCACCCGGAACAGCAGTATCGATTGAGACAACTGGCTGACTGGACGCACTTCACTCAAAAAACGCTTTACGCAGCCCTACTGAACCGGAAAGAGAATGGAGATATTCGCGCCTGTCACGGCGATATGCATCTTGATAACATCACCCTGTTAAATGAAAAACCAACCTTGTTTGATGGCATTGAATTTAATGAACAATTTCGTTGGATTGATGTCATGAATGATTTGGCATTTCTGATGATTGATTTAGAAAACCGTCAACAACTAACCCTAAAACGGCAGTTATTGAGTTATTACATCAACTTAACAGGTGATTATACTGGATTGAATTTATTAAAGTTTTACCAGGTTTATCGTTCTATGGTTCGCGCTAAGATTACCGCACTGAGGTATCATCAATTAGACAAAAATACACTTGAAGCAGACAATTATTATACGCTGGCTTTGAGCTATTTAAAACAAGCGGAAGATACCGCCTATGAATTACCGCAACCCAAACTGATTTTAATGCAAGGAATTTCAGGATCCGGTAAAAGTCATTACGCACAACAAATTCTGGAACACCTCGATGCCATTATTATCAGCTCCGACATTGAACGAAAACGATTATTTGGCATGACTCCGTTAGATCGTGTTCCTCAAACTGAACAACAAACACTCTATTCAGTGGAAATGAACCGTCGCACCTATCAAAGACTTCTAGAACTTGCTGAAAGCATTTTAACAGCCGGTTACAGTGTCATCATCGATGCTACTTTCTTAAAAGAAGTCCATCGCTCTCCTTTTCAGCAGCTGGCCAAAAAACACGCTTATGACTTTTATGTGTTTGCCATCAAACATCAAAATCATTTGTCCGTAATAGAGGACAGTCTTACCCAGCGATCCCAAGCCAATGACAATCCCTCGGATGCCGATATCAATGTGATGCGACGACAACTGAAAAATTATGAAGTTCCACAATATGACCCTGACAAACTGTTGACCATCCTCCCAAAAGAAGCATTATCCAATGACACCCTCAAGAATTGGTTAAACCCGCCGTTATAAAGAATATCTAATTTAAAAGCTCAAATTAATTATGTTAACAACTATTTTAAAATCGATTCTTATCATCAGTGTCATGTTAACCTTACCAGGTAACGTTTCAGCTGCTGATCGCCCGAACCCGATTGATAAAATAACGTTACTCGGACTGGATTTAACGCAAAGCGATTTGAATTCCGTGCGTCAACAATTATGGGATATTGGAGGGTTTCAACAGGCTCGCTCTACCGTCCGGCAGCGAAATATTGACAAATTCTTTGCTATTTCTCATTTTAAAGACAGCTACTATGTTGAGTTTCGTTACGATAATGCTGGAAAAGTGACTTCTGCCTACCAATTATTTGAGTATCGGACAATTGAATTTCAAAACCGAAGAACGCCGGTGCAGACCCGTGCGGTCGCCCTTGAAATCATGCAACAAATCGGACAACCTACCCAGATTATCCGCAAAGGCTGGGGGGGCATGCCTGGATATAATGCTTATATTTGGAAAAATGACCTGATGACGGTTGAAGTCGATCGCGAGGGCAGTGAAATATTGGGCAATGTGTTTGTCAAATATACGGTCAATAGAGATCCCTATTTTGTTGCAGACAAAGACAAACCGCAGTAATATAGAACTTTAAGTTAAAGTCAAAATAACAAACGGAAGGCAATTTAATGCAAGTTTCAAATTCTGCAGCAGCCTATGCTTACCAAGGAATGCAAGACGGCTTTAACCGACTGGCTGAAAACAGTCAGCAATTAGCAAACCCCAACAATACTGACAAAACGGAACCGCTCGTTGAATTAAAACAGAACGAAGTTCAAGTACAGGCGTCTGCCAAATCCTTTAAATCTTATGATGACATGATTGGAACGCTGATTGACATCATCGCTTAAGTTCCCCCTCACCTCGTCCCCCTCTTTTTTCTACTTCATTGGCAGTGATTCTTTTCGACAAACGCTTTTATCTGCGGCCACGCTTCTTCCAAATGCTGAAAGGCATGATCTCCATCATTGAAAACCAACACCTTTCCAGCGTCCTGATACTGTTGTTGCGCGATTTGATAAGGAATGACTTCATCTTTTTCATCCAACAGTACCAGACTGTCAATTGAAGCCTCTGGAGCGCGGTAAAAGGGTTTCAACGCCTTTAAATAGGGTTGATCAATTGTAAAAGGTTCCCCGGTAGCGGCATTCACATGATTGCCAAAATACGCTTCTAATAAGGGAATGGGATCTAACGCAGGGTTAATCATCACCAAGGGAACTTGATACTTTTGTGCCAAATATTGCCCATAAAAGCCCCCCATTGATGACCCGAAAATGCACCAGGCCTGGCTGGAATCCTGTTCGATAACGGGCAAAATAGACTCTGTAATCAATGACTCAATCACCTCAATAGAATGACTTGGTGAATCAATGGGATAAGTCGGGGTTAAAACCTGCGTTCCCATCTCTTTAAAATGGGCTTTTACCCACTGTCCTTTATAACTATTTTCCGAGCTTAAAAAACCATGCAAGTAAAGAATCATGTTAAAATTTCACCATGCTAAAATATCCCAAAAAACCGCTCATTACCGAAAGAACCCCCTCCGATAAAATACGCCAAGCCGCCCTCTCGCTGGGGTTATCTGAATTACAAGCCAAACTGGTTGCCAGTCGAGTAACCGAAGCGGATTTCAGTCATGATAACATGCTAGAAGAATTGCAAAAAATCGTTTTTCCGAAACTGCAATACCTACAACATCCCGAGCAACTTAAAAATGCCAAACAAGCTGCTGAATTAATCGCAGATGCCATTGAATCTCAAGGCAAAATTGTCTTGGCAACGGACTACGATACCGATGGCGTTACCTCGGCATGGGTCGCGACCCGAGCGCTTATCGATTACTTTGGCGTATCACCTGAGCGCATTGAACACATGATTGGTGAGCGCAAAGAAGGATATGGCATCACAGAAGAAGTCGTGAACCGTATTTTAGCGCTTGAAGGTTCGATTGACTTGGTCATCTCAGCAGATCAAGGCTCCAGTGACGAGCCTAGAATCAAACAACTGGCCGATGCCGGCATTAAAGTCTGTGTGACGGATCATCATCAAATGACGACTGAAGGTGCACCACCCAGCGCCGCTTGCACTGTAAACCCGCAACAGGCGGGTTGCCAGTATGACAAAACCGTAGCCGGATGCTTTGTGATCTTTCTGGTCATGGGTCAAACACGTACGGAGCTGATTCGAAGACAAGTGATTCCAGACACCACCCCTTCTCTGAAGGATTTAACGCAGAATATAGCGTTAGGCACTGTGGCGGACAGTGTCAGCCTGAAAAGCATCAATAATCGTGCGATTGTACAGGCAGGACTGGCAGCCATCAATCAGTTCAAGCACCCTGCCTGGCAGGCACTTCAGAAAATGAATGATAACCAAGGGCAACCGTTTAATGCGGAATACCTCGGGTTTCAAGTGGCCACGCGAATTAATGCGGCGAGTCGTGTCAGTGATGTGACCACCGCTTTTAAGTTTTTAAATGCTTCCAACTTTGAACAAGCCTCCTCATTACTTCAACAGCTCGATCAGGACAATCTGGATCGTCGCAGTCAACAAGAAGGTATGTTAAGGCAAGCTCGTGAAACGGCTGAAGCCTTGTATCATGAAAATAAATTTACCTTAAGCATTCAAATGACAGGCAATGCGGGCATTCAAGGCATCATTGCTTCAAGAATTGGCGAACAATACGGTGTCCCCACCATTGCGATGACGGATCTGGAAGATGGCTATCTGGCCGGCAGTGGACGTGGCATCGTGAGCAATATTGACTTACGGGAAGCCTTTCAAACGATGGCGGAGCGGCACTCCGGTCTGTTCAAATCGATGGGCGGCCACAAAGGCGCTGCCGGTTGTATGATTCCCATTGAAAAATTCGATGTTTTTTCAACTTTGTTTGAAGAAACTATTCAAGAACAGCTGAATCATACGGTGCCGGTGCCGACCATTGAAACAGACGGTCAGCTAGCAGGTTGGCAACTGACGCCTTCACTTATCCAAGAGCTTAATCTGTTAGAACCCTATGGAAGAGACTGGGCTAAGCCTTTGTTTTCAGGTGTTTTTGAAATTCAAGACCTACGTCCTGTCGGACAAACGAAAACGCATTTATCGTTCAAGTTGCGTACGGATGACCGTCAAATCATTTCCGCAATTTTCTTTAACGCCAAGTCGACTGCGGATGCACCAGACGGTTTTTCGATTGGCGAAAAAGTAGAGTGTGCTTATCAACCTAGCTTGAATACTTTTTATGGCAAAACATCTTTACAACTCAAAATCGTTGCGATGAATACTCTTTAAAAAGTTAAGAAATGGCCAGGCCTGGTCATTTCTTAACTATTTTTTTACTGCTTACATTAGAACGGAACTAACTCAAAAAATTGAGAATTTCTTGTTCAATATCTGTTTTATTAATCACAGTCTTCTGAGCAATTTTCTTATCGAATAGTGCTGAAATCTGAATCGGAATCTTAACGTTGGCTTTTTCAGAAATCATCTGTAGTGCATCTTTATCATGCTCAAATTTTTGACCTGTCAACGCATCTGCAATCACGGGTGAAAATTTTGTCCACTCAGCGGTCGAATAAGCGATCGTCTTGATGGATTTATCTTGTCGACAGGTATGATAAGGTTTAAAACAGGTTGCGGTGTGGGGGCACATTAGATAACCTACTTCAAAGGCTTCACGAATGTATTGTTTACCCTCTTCGTCAGTACAAAAATCGGCTGCAAAAACAGACTGAATTTCTTTCAGTTCCGCTTCGTCCAAAGCGTAATACTTATCTGTATCCAACTGCAACATCAGTTCTTTCGTTCTTTCGGCACCGAACAAATCAAATAAAATACGTTCAATATTGGATGATTTTAAAATATCCATCGCAGGAGACGTTGTCGGAATCACCGAAGCTTCGCGTAAGTCATACTGCCCAGTTTTAATAAAATGCGTTAACACGTTATTTTGATTGGAAGCAATGTGAATCTGCTTAACCGGCAAGCCCATTTTATAGGCATAATACCCTCCTAATGCATTACCGAAGTTACCGCTTGGCACATTCAAATAAACCAGATCTCCCATCTGAATCGCTTTGACCCGAACCAATTCAAGATAGCTGTAGATGTGATAAATAGTTTGGAAAATGATACGCCCAAAGTTAACAGAATTCGCTGCCGATAAAGAAATATGATTTTCTTTTAACTTGTCTCTGAAAGTATCTGACACCAACAGGGTTTTTAATGCGGTTTGTGCATCATCAAAGTCACCGTGTATCCCGATGACTTTCAAATTATCCGCATCCTCGGTCACCATCTGTAAGCGCTGCACATCGGATGTTCCGCCATCTGGATATAAACAAGCCACTTGAACATTTTCACGGTTTTTGAACGTTTCCAACGCAGCAGGCCCGGTATCACCACTGGTTGCGGCAAGAATCAGGTATTTTTCCTGGTTTGATTGTGCCACGGAAGACAACACTTTACCAAAAGGTTGTAATGCCATATCTTTGAACGCACGTGTCGGGCCATGATACAACTCACTGACATACAAATCATCATACACTTTCACAACTGGCACCGGATTACTGGCGTCATCGAACTCATCGTAAAGACTCAACGCATCATCAATGACTTTTTCATCAATATCCACTTCAAACAGACTTAACACATCTTTTGCTAATTTTTTATAGCCGGAATCAACATGGCTGTTTAAAAATTCGACATCAAACACCGGCAAAGATTCCGGCGAGTAAATACCACCAAAAGAGGACATTGGACTTAAAATAGCTTGTGAAAAAGTAATCGAAGGTGCTCTTTGACCATCATTACCACGCGTTTCAATAAAGTTCATGCTGTTTCCAGTAAAGTTAGTAGCTTTTAAATAACGGCAAATTATACAAAAATTAGGTTAGAAAATCCTTGTAAATCGGTATCTAAAATCAGACTTTTGTTAATGATTTTTTTAAACGCCAGAATCGTTTCATGTGTTTCGGAGTCAAGTAATAGCGTTTTTGATTGCCTAAATCAATAAACAGGGAGGTTATTTCCTGTTGTTGCAGGGCATTGATTACCCTAGCAAACCATTCTGATTCGAGCTCTAGCAAAAACGACTGCCACTCTTGTTCAGTGCTGTTCTGTAACGTTTGATAAGGTGGTTCAAGATGAATCAAATGATGTTGAGCCTGTTTTCTGTCGATTGATTCCGTCCAGGCCTGGTAGGTTTTCGGTGTTTCAAAAGTCGCTGCATTGGTCAAACGAGCCATACCACGCAAATAAGGGTGTGCCGACCAAATGGTGGCATCCTCTCGCATTTGAATTTTGTCAGCTGAGACCCGTCCTTCTCCCCATATCCAAATACTGTTGATTTCCGGCCAGCCTTTTTCACGACGGGCTTCATTCACAGGGTGAGTATAAAACAACATTTGTACTTCATTCATCATTTGGTGCCAGTACGTTGCGGCATTTCCTTGCGGGTAGAGTTCATTCACACTCTGATAAGCAGCTTGTTCTAACGGAACAGTTTGTATGTCAATCGGTTGTGCAATCCGTAAATACCAGTCCAAAGACGATCCATATTCCAATTGCACTCTATCTTGCTCAAAATGTGCATTAAATGTCTCTATTAACGCTCTGGATTCTGCTTCTGTAATCGCAAGGTCTTGCGGTGGAATTAACACCAAGGTATCTCGATCCGGAACCATTTGCAAAGGCTCAACCCGTAACCAAAAAGCATTTGAATCATAATCGGCTATTTGAGTGGCAGCCATGGTTGAAGCCACCGGCAAACAGTGCGGTTGATGAAATAAATAACTCGCTTGCTCATGAAAAGAAGCTGTTTGGGCGGAAAATACATCTGCTTTACTTAAAAGCGTTTGCAAATGTGGCAATGCTAAAGACTTTATCAATGCTGCGCCCTCTTCACTTTGAAGAGGCCTTAAGAGTTCCGGTAGCCAGAAGGTAACGGCTTGGCCTGCATCGTCTAATTGTCTCATCCGTCTTTCCCTTTTTTAAGCGCTAAAAAAACCGGGTAAACCCGGCTTTCTCATTTCTGACTCAGCGTTGATTAATCGAGCGCATCCACACGAATTCGCATAATTTTACCATCAATGGCATCTAAGCTTTCCAATGCTTGAATCGCCTTGTTTAATTCTGTTTCCTTGACGGCATTGGTGATCATGACCAAAGTCGCATCGTCAGGATTTTGACTGGAAGGCTCTTGATGGAGCAACTCGATATTCACTTTGAACTCCGCTAAAATAGAGGTGACTTTTGCCAGCACCCCGGCATTATCTTTAGCAAAACATCTCAAGTAATAAGCGGTGGTAATTTCATCAATTTCAACCACTGGAGCTGCTTCAAGCTTGTCTTGAGCAAATCCTAACGCTGGCACACGGTAAGCATCTGGCTGCTTGTCAGCACGAATAATATCAACAATGTCAGCCACCACCGCACTGGCAGTTGGGCCTGCCCCCGCACCGGGACCGTAATACATGGTTGGTCCGACATGATCGCCATTAACCATGACGGCATTCATCACGCCATTCACCTGAGCCAATAAAACCGACTGTGGAACCAGCGTCGGGTGCACCCTTAATGAATACCCATTCTCAGAACGGCTGGCAACCCCCAAATGTTTGATTTCAAACCCCAGCTGATTGGCAAATTGAATGTCTTCTGCAGTGATTTGGCTGATACCTTCGGTATACACTCGGTCAAACTGAAGCTCGATACCAAACGCAATCGAAGCCAGAATCGTCAGTTTGTGTGCGGCATCAATACCTTCCACATCAAAAGTAGGATCCGCTTCAGCATAACCCAACTCTTGAGCGGTTTTTAGCACTTCGGCAAAATCCGCTTCAGGTTGTTTCATTTCTGTCAGGATATAATTCCCCGTTCCATTAATGATACCTGCCACCCATTCAATTTTATTGGCCGACAACCCTTCCCGTAAAGCTTTAATAATAGGAATTCCGCCCGCAACAGCGGCTTCATAGGCAATCATCACTTGATGTTGTTTGGCCAATTTAAACAATTCATTACCATGTTCAGCAATGAGTGCCTTGTTGGCGGTCACAACATGCTTGCCGTTACGAATAGCGGTTTCAATGCATTCTTTAGCGAGGGTCGTTCCCCCCATCAGTTCCACCACAATATCGACATCCGGATTATTAACCACCTCCATTGGACGAACGGTCATCAGCATCCCATCCGTATCCACGACTCTCTGACGATTTAAGTCACGTACAGCAACCTGGACAACCTCAATCGTTGCTTCCCCGCCCAAGCGTCTTTCAATCTCTGGCAGCGTGGTTTTCAAAATATTGGCAGTGCCTCCGCCAACGGTTCCAAATCCTAACAATCCTAACTTAACCTGCTTCACTACAACTCCAACGTTTAACCAATCAAACCATCTTTACGAAACATATCACGTATACCACGAATGGCCTGACGGGTTCTGTGTTCATTTTCAATCAAACCAAAGCGGACATAATGATCACCGTAATCTCCAAAGCCGATTCCCGGTGACACAGCCACTTTAGCTTCTGTTAATAATTTTTTTGAGAACTCCAACGATCCCATTTCACGATAGGCTTCTGGAATCGGCGCCCAGACAAACATGGTTGCCTTCGGTGGTTCTACCTCCCACCCAATGCTGTTGAGTCCCTGACATAACACATCACGGCGCACTTTATACATATCGCAAATTTCCTGTACACATTCCTGCGGCCCTTCCAGTGCGGCAATCGCAGCCACCTGAATCGGTGTAAAGGTTCCGTAATCCAAATAAGATTTCATTCGCTTCAAGGCATGAACCAAAGTCGGATTACCGACCATAAAGCCAACACGCCAGCCCGGCATGTTATAGCTTTTAGATAAGGTATAGAATTCAACCGCGATGTCTTTTGCCCCATCCACTTCTAAAATAGACGGTGCTTTATAGCCATCAAAAACGATATCGGCATAAGCCAAATCATGAATCACCCAGATATCGTGCTCTTTGGCAATTGCAATTACCTTTTCAAAAAACTCTAAATCAACGGTTTGGGTGGTTGGGTTGCCTGGAAAGTTTAAAACCAGCATTTTAGGCGTTGGCCAGGATTCTTTAATTGCTTTTTCTAATTCTTCAAAGAAATCCACATCCGGTGTCATGCGGACATGACGGATATCCGCACCGGCAATGACAAACCCATACGGGTGAATCGGGTAAGCCGGATTCGGCACAAGAACCGTGTCGCCTTTTTCTACCGTCGCCAAAGCTAAGTGAGCCAAGCCTTCTTTTGAACCAATGGTGACCACGGCTTCCGTATCCATGTCCAGATCAACGTCATATCGGTTCTTATACCAATTACAAATGGCTTTTCGTAAACGAGGAATCCCTTGAGAAACGGAATAACGATGTGTTCCTTCTCGTTGAACAACTTCGATCAGCTTATCGACAATATGTTTCGGTGTATCCTGGTCTGGATTTCCCATACCAAAATCGATAATATCTTCACCCCGACGTCGGGCTTCTGCTTTTAAATCACCTACAATGTTGAATACATAAGGAGGGAGCCGTTTAATTCTTTGAAAGTCGCCAGTCACTTATTTATAACCTTTAAATTGTTCTGTTACGGAGCGTTAGTCCAGAGCGTTTGATTCATTTAATCTGTTTTTTGAGATGAAAAGTCTCTAAATTCACTTTTTTGCCGTTCAAAAACGAGCGTATTTCATTCAGATTGAATTGACCAATTCGAAACCCCGACATAAAACCTCTGACTAAATATTTTTTAGCTGAAGTTCAAGGCTCCAAGAGCAGAAAGTGTGTTGAGATTTTAATCTGTTAATGATACAGAAACATTTTTTTTCGTCAATTGAAATGTAAGATATAATCACGCTAAAACGTGGTTAAAAGAGAGCGAATAATGAAATTTACCGAACATAGAGATTCAAATATTCTCTCCGTTAAAAAATATCAGCCAGGCCTGGTTAAAATTAACGATATCGATGTCTATTCAAGTTGTTTTTTAAGCCAAAACGAATTAACTCCAGATTGGCCTTGTCATCATATTTCAGAGTTGAACACAACACTCCTAGACCAACTTCTGGAACTGGCACCGGAAGTGATTATTCTGGGAACGGGTGAACAGCAAACTTTCCCAGACCCAAAGTTATTTGCTTATTGTGCTCAAAAAGGCATTGGGCTTGAAGCGATGGATAACGCAGCCGCCTGTCGAACATATAATGTTTTGACAACCGAAGACCGTGAAATTGTATTGGCACTCATTTTGCCAAAAATCGGTTGATTCGGTAGATAAAGAGTTCGCATCACTGAAAAGTAAACGCTATTGCGAAAACAACTTTTCAACATCTACTTTGCGCCCGCGATAACGCGCCTCTAAATATAACTGGGGTTTTGTCACACTGCCTGTTTGCCCCAGTGTTGCCACCAGCTGTCGTTTTTCAACACGCATGCCTTCCCGCACTTTTAAAGTTTGATTATGTGCATAAACCGTCAAATAATCATTGTCATGCTTAATAATGACCATATTACCGTAATGAGCAATGCCATTACCGGCATAAACCACATGACCCGCTTCTGCTGCATAAACATTCTCTCCGGGCTTGCCATAAATGACCAGTCCATTGATCCCAGCGCGATCCGGAACATATTCATACTGCAATTTGGTTTTAACCGGCCAGGAAAATGCCGTAGTTTGCTGTGTTGAGGGCGTGCTGGCTTGATGTGAACGTGACTTACCAGACGGAATGATTAACTCTTGCTTGATAAAAAGACGATAAGGTGGCACAAGGTTATTGCGGTCAGCCAATTGATACATGTTGACACCACATCGTTGGGCGATTTTACTCAAACTATCACCGCTTCTAACGATGTAAGGGGTGGTGCAATCTCTACTTGAAGGGGCTGATGAAGAATGGGAACGGCTACTCTCTTCAAAATACATGTCACCATCATCCCAGCCACGGTATTTTGCTGGCGCACAGCCCGATAAAACCAGAGCAACCTCAATCAGTAAAATAATGGTGATGAGTTTTTGTACCATGAGTTACGCTTTTAATCCATTACAGTTGTTTTATCAGCAAATACACCACAATCAAGGCGATGACACCATATCCCATCCAGTCCACTGACTGACGAATTTTCGCCTCATAACGCTCCCCGCCAACTTTCATCAGGGCGGCAACTAAAAAAAATCGCGCACCACGTCCAATAAAAGAGGCTACCAGAAATGGTAATAATGCCATACTCGTTGCACCGGCGGTAATCGTAAAAAGCTTATAAGGAATCGGGCTAAATCCCGCTAAAAATACGATCCAAACCCCATATTCTGCAAAAAATCGTTCAATGGTTTGGTATTTATCAACATAATTTAATGATTCAATGATAGGCCAAATCGCATCTAAAAGCCAATAACCGATGGCATAGCCTAAAACGCCTCCCAATAACGACGTAATCGTCGCAATCCACGCAAAATAATAGGCTCGTTTAGGTTGTGCCAGACTCATTGGTGCCAACATCACATCCGGCGGAATCGGAAAAAAAGAAGCTTCAGCAAAGCTCATCCCCCCTAAGTACCAAGTGGCTTTAGGGTACCTTGACCAAAGCAATGCTCGATCATAAAGAGCGGTAAAAATTTTCATTTAATCATCTTTCTGTTTTATTTTTTAAATTAAGATTCAATGCCTTTCAACATCGGCACAAACATCACTTCACCGAGGCATTCTTTCTTATACCCCGTTGAAGATTTGATAAAACCATAGAGCAGTTGCTCTTCAGATCCAATCGGCATCACAAGCCGACCATTATCAACCAGTTGATCAAACAACTCTTCCGGAACGGTTTCAGGAGAAGCAGCAGATAAGATGCCATCATAGGGTGCGTAAGAAGGCAACCCCCAGTATCCATCTGCCAGTGAAAACTTGATATTATTAAGCTCCAGTTTCTGTAAAACCTGCTCTGCTCTGAGCAAAAGTGGCTCAATCCGCTCGATGGTATACACCTGTTTAGCCAAAAGAGCCAAAAGGGCAGCTTGATAACCTGAACCGGTTCCGATATCCAATACCTTGTTCAAAGACCCTTTGGCATTCAACCACGAGGTCATTTTGGCAACCACCCAAGGCTGAGAAATGGTCTGAGCATATCCAATCGGTAAAGCGGTATCTTCATAAGCTCGGCTCGCCATCGCTTCATCTAGAAACAAATGACGGGGCGTAACCCTAACTGCATTCAACACTTCAGGGTCAGAAATACCTAAAAAGAGTAATCGTTCAACCAAACGGTTACGCGTACGTTGAGAGGTCATGCCAACCCCTTGATTCGCTTCAAAGGCTTGGTTTGGATAGTGCGCCGGGGCTTGTAAAATACTCATGGTTCTTTATTCTCAAACCAGCCTTTCAAAACGGCTTGCATTTCATAATGCGTCAAATCAATCTTCAATGGCGTAACAGAAGCATAACCATTTTCCACTGCATGAAAGTCTGTGCCTTCCGAAGCATCTTCCGCTTGACCGGCCGGACCGACCCAATATATTTGATTCCCTCTAGGATCTTGAGTAGTCACTACTTTTTCAGAGCAGTGCCGCTTTCCTAAGCGCGTGATTTGAATACCTTTCAGAGACGAGTAAGGAATGTCGGGGACATTAATGTTTAAAATGGTTGAGCTGTCTAAAGGTAGTTCATGAAAGTCCTTAAATAACTCCAGCATGACTTGACTGGCCGTTTCAAAGTGCTGATCTCCACAAAGTGAAATCGCAATGGATGGTTTTCCTAAAAACCGGCCTTCCGTTGCTGCAGCAACCGTCCCGGAATACAGGACATCATCCCCCATATTAGCGCCTGCATTAATGCCGGAAACCACCATATCAGGTTGAAACTCCATAGCCCCGTTAATGCCTAAATGAACACAATCGGTGGGTGTACCGTTCACACTGTAGATATCATCACCGTGATCGGTGATCCGCAGCGGCTCCATTAAGGTTAAAGAATTACTGGCTGCACTGCGATTTCGATCCGGAGCAATCAGTCTCAACTCTGAATGGAAATTAAGTGCCTTCAAGCAGGTCCATAAAGTTTGAATTCCGGGCGCTTTATAGCCATCATCATTAGATAATAAGATTTTCATATAGTTACTTAGTTAGGGTAGAATATTTTATTTGTTTTATGTTGAACAATTATAGTATGTCTAATATTACAGATGAAGATAAATCCTTATTTGCTGAAGCCGTTCAAGGTGTGCAAAAACTCAATCAAGACAAAAAAATTGTTTTACATCAGGCATCCCTTCCGCCCAGACGAAGAAAACGTCCGACTCAGCCAATCAATGATAACTCGCCCTACTCTGACTCCATGAAAAGAGAAGGCGCATCGCAAGTAACATCGCATGAAAGCTTAACATATCAGCGACCCGGTGTGCATACTCAAGATATCAAGCGCTTAAAAAGTGGAACGTTTCATACCATTTGGCAACTGGATTTACACGGATATACTGAAGACCAAGCAGACAACATTTTAAAAGAATTTTTAAACGATGCCATCGCCCAACAAGCACGATACCTTATCATTGTTCATGGAAAAGGCTACAATTCAACTACGGATTTTCCTGTTCTAAAAAACCTGGTTAATCAAAGGCTCCCACAGGTTCCACAAATACTCGCTTATTGTAGTGCACAGCCTAAAGATGGTGGTACAGGCGCAGTGTACGTCTTTTTAAAAAAGAAAAATTGAACGAAAGATATGCCCAAAAGAGGCCATCAAGTATGCAATTTTATTCGTGATGTGATTCGGTTTTATCGGCAGGAGGTCTTAACGTACTCGAGTGTGTGTTTTTAGGCAATTCAATTACTTTAACAAACGCTTCGTCTTTGGCAATCATCCCCAACTTTTGCCTTGCAATCGTTTCAATTGCTTCAGTACTCGACTGTAAATCTTGTACTTCTTTTCTAAGCAGAGCATTATTGTTTTCTAAGACATCAACTTTGACATGAAGCTCATCGAGCTTAGTTTTCAAGGAAAGCAATTCGCCCACGCCTCCATCGGAAGACAATAAGCGAATTTGTAAAACAAGAATAACAACGGCAAGAACAATATAAATTGCTTTCACACCACTATCCTTGATTACTTAAGATTGTAAAAAGCATCTTTACCAGGATAAACCGCTTTTGAACCTAATTCTTCTTCAATACGAATCAACTGATTGTATTTAGCAATACGGTCTGTTCTAGATAAAGACCCTGTCTTGATCTGACCTGAACCCGTTGCCACAGCAATATCTGCAATCACTGTATCTTCAGTCTCACCAGAACGATGCGACACAACGGCAGTATAACCCGCATCTTTCGCCATTTGAATGGCTTCAAAAGTTTCTGTTAAGGTACCAATCTGATTGATTTTAATCAGGATAGAGTTCGCAACCCCTTTTTCAATCCCTTCTTTAAGGATTTTAGGGTTGGTCACAAACAAATCATCACCAACGATCTGTAAGCGTTTGCCATCTTTTTCTGTTTGGTATTTAAACCCATCCCAATCAGACTCATCCAATCCGTCTTCGATAGAAATAATTGGGTATTTGGTTACCCAGTCAGACAGCAAATCAACCATTTCGGTTGAAGTTAATGTCTTATTCTCTGAGCCAAGGAAGTACTTACCATCTTTGTACAGCTCTGAAGAAGCGGCATCCATAGCAATCATAATGTCTTCACCCGCCTTGTAACCTGCGGCATCAATGGCTTCTAAAATCACGGTAATGGCTTCTTCGTTAGATTTCAGATCCGGTGCAAACCCACCTTCATCACCAACGGCGGTATTATAGCCTTTATCATGCAACACTTTTTTCAAAGCATGGAAAATTTCAGCACCATAGCGAATTGCTTCTGACATCGTTGGCGCACCCACCGGCATAATCATGAATTCTTGGAAATCAACCGAGTTATCCGCATGCTCACCACCATTGATAATGTTCATCATTGGCACCGGCATCTTATAATCATCTGTTTTAAGATAAGCATACAACGGCAATCCTTTTGATTGTGCTGCGGCCTGTGCAACCGCAATCGAAACAGCCAAAATCGCATTGGCACCTAAGCGCGCTTTATTTTCGGTTCCATCTAATGCGATCATTGCATGATCAATGGCCGCTTGGTCTGTTGCTTCTTTCCCAATCAACAGGTCTCTGATTTCAGTGTTGATATTACTCACTGCTTTCAATACACCCTTACCACCAAATTTAGACTTATCACCATCTCTCAATTCGATTGCTTCGCGAGAGCCTGTTGATGCGCCTGAAGGTGAAATACCACGCCCCTTAGACCCATCGTCTAAAATCACATCTGCTTCAACAGTGGGGTTACCACGAGAATCAATTACTTGACGAGCTTTGATATCCTTAATCAATGACATATGATTATTTTCCTATTTACTTTTTATTCTAAATTCTGTTAAGTTCGCTCGGCGAATCAACGCCGACACTATTTTTACCTTACCAATCTACTCTAGTTTAATAAACGAGTATGGCAAAAGGATGACAATTAAAAAGCCATTCCTTACACGCTATGTTTTTAAGATTGGTCTTCAATGAAGCCGTGTTTCTTGACCACTTCATCTAATTCTTTCATTGTCTCGAGCAACGGCTTTAAGTGCCCGATAGGCCACATATTAGGACCATCAGACAGGGCATTTTCCGGATCAGGGTGTGTTTCCATAAATACGCCGGAGATCCCGGCAGCAATGGCAGCTCGAGCTAGCACAGGCACCATCTCTCTTTGGCCGCCGGAAGTCGTTCCTTGCCCGCCTGGTTGCTGTACAGAATGGGTTGCATCAAACACCACTGGACAGCCTGTCTGCCTCATTGAGGCCAACCCTCTCATATCTGAAATCAGCGTATTGTAACCAAAGGAAGTTCCACGATCGCATACCATGATTTGATCATTACCAACTTCGCGTGCTTTCACAACAACCTGATCCATATCCCAAGGAGCTTGAAACTGACCTTTTTTAATATTGACCGGAAGGCCTTGCTTACAAACGTTCTGTATAAAGTTAGTTTGGCGTACCAAAAATGCAGGTGTCTGCATCACATCAACTACTGATGCAACTTCATCCAATGGCGTATCTTCATGCACATCCGTTAAAACCGAAACCCCAACTTCATCTTTCACTTTTTGCAGAATTCTCAACCCTTCTTCAACCCCCAACCCTCTAAAGCTTTTCGTCGAAGAACGGTTCGCCTTATCATAAGAAGATTTATAGATAAAGGGAATGCCAAGTTCATCAGTTAATTCTTTTAGTTGACCAGCTGTATCAATGGCAAGCTGTTCAGACTCAATGACACAAGGCCCTGCAATTAAAAATAGTGGTTGGTCAATTCCAACGTCAAATCCGCATAAATTCATAATACAAAAACCTTTTTAATGAGTGGTTTGTTTGTGTTGGTTTGCTGCTTCAACAAACGCCTTAAACAAGGGATGTCCATTTCTTGGTGTCGATGTAAACTCAGGGTGGAATTGACAGGCAATAAACCACGGGTGATCTTCAATTTCAACCGTTTCCACTAAGTTTCCATCTTCTGAACGGCCTGAAATCTTCAAACCAGCCGCTTCTAATTTGGAAATATAACCATCATTGACTTCATAGCGATGACGGTGACGTTCTCTAATGACGCTGGTGCCATAGATGTCACGCATTTTACTCCCGTCAACCAAAGCACAACTTTGTCCACCAAGACGCATTGTGCCCCCTAAATCGGTTTTTTCATCACGCTCCACCACATGACCCTCTTCATCAGTCCATTCCGTAATAAGAGCAACAACGGGTGTCTTTGTTTTAGGGTCTAATTCCGTACTGTGAGCTCCCGACAATCCAGCAACATGGCGAGCAAACTCAACCACTGCCATTTGCATCCCTAAACAAATCCCTAAATACGGAACCTTATTTTCTCTTGCAAACTGAATCGCTGAAATTTTGCCTTCCACGCCCCGTTCACCAAAACCTCCCGGAACCAAGATCGCATCCATATTTTTTATGGCACCAATCCCGTCTTTTTCAAGGTCTTCAGAATCAATATAATGAATATTCACCTGAGTTTTGGTTTGGATGCCGCCATGAATCAATGCTTCAATCAAAGATTTATAAGCTTCTGTCAAGTCCACATATTTACCGACCATCGCGATTTCAACCGATTTTTCCGGGTTAAGCTGTGCTTGCACCACTTCGTCCCAATCGGATAAATCAGCAACGGGTGCATCGATTCTAAAACGATCTGTTACGAGTTTATCCAAACCCTGTTCGTGAAGCATACGCGGCACTTCATAAATGGTACGTGCATCCAATGAATTAATAACTGCTTTTTCTTCAACATTGGTAAACAAAGCGATTTTTCGTTTTTCAGAGTCTTCCAATGGTCTTTCTGAACGACAAATCAAAATATCTGGCTGAATCCCGATCGAACGTAATTCTTTGACAGAATGCTGGGTTGGCTTTGTTTTTACCTCACCTGCCACTGCAATATAAGGTAGCAACGTCAAATGCATGAACATTGCACGATCTCGTCCAACTTCCACGCCCAATTGGCGAATTGCCTCTAGGAAAGGGAGCGATTCGATGTCACCAACCGTCCCTCCCACTTCCACTAATGCCACATCCGAACCTGCTGCTGCAAGCTTAATACGGTGTTTAATTTCATCGGTGATGTGCGGAATCACTTGAACGGTTCCACCCAGATAATCTCCGCGACGTTCGTTACGGATAACCTTTTCGTAGACTTGCCCCGTTGAAAAACTGTTGCGTTTGGTAAAATTACGCTGAACAAAGCGTTCATAATGACCTAAATCCAAATCGGTTTCAGCGCCATCATCCGTGACAAAAACTTCACCATGCTGAAGCGGACTCATGGTTCCAGGATCCACATTGATATAGGGATCCATTTTTAACATACTGACTTTCAAGCCCCTTGCTTCAAGCAGAGACCCTAAAGATGCGGCTGCAATTCCTTTACCTAATGAAGAAACCACACCACCCGTTACGAATATAAACTTTGTCATGAAATCACTTTAGTTTAGACTTAATTCAGCAAATTGAGAGCTTTGTTTTGAGTAAAGCACCCACCAGAATTGGGTAATAAGAATGGAAGCAAATTATAACGGATTCTCAAGGGTTCGGCAATCTTTCATTACAGTTTATTAAAATGATTCTTTCGTATAAAACCCTAAAATCGCAATCATTTGTCCCCCATTTTCCAGTACAGGCCATCGTTGGCGATCCCAATCGGGTACTTTATTCATTTTAAACCATTTTTTCAGCGCTTTTTTTTGTGATTCCGAGTGCAAATCTTCTGCTTTCAAAGGACGTACAATCGCATCTTGCATTTTGAAGATTTGATCTGGCGATAATTGATCAACAAAACTCAGTGATCTAAAAAACTGTAATGCTGATGCATCGAACTGATTCAATGCCTTGCAATAATCCCTATTCAAATCAATAAAATAATACAAGGTATGATCATAAAACCGTAATTCCCCTTGTGACAGCATCATTTTGGGTTTGGCTTGAGGGTTTTCATTATCCAAACAGCTTCTTAACCACTGATATATCTTTGCATTCAACCTTAAAGATGGTAGACAAGATTGTGCCCAATAGCGTGTTACATTTTTAAGGCGAGACCAGCCTAACGCATTTACTTTGACATAAGATAAGCAGAAGTCACTGTAATAAGATTCACTTAAATCCAACTCAGCCAACTCATCCAAAAGCGTTAAACTTTCACTTAAATATTGAGCCGACTTTGCAAAACTGGCATCAGAAAACGGCCAGGCCTGGCGAATTTTTGGCAGGACTTCATGCCTCACGTAGTTACGACGATAGTCAATTTCTTGATTGGATGGGTCTTCCACCCAATCCAACTGATAGTGACTCGCATAATCCTGAATGGAGTCATAATCGACCTCTAGCAAAGGTCGACAATGCCGGATATATTGGCTCCCAAACTTAATTTCTTTGTGATACGACATGCCTGACAAACCTGCAATACCCGCACCTCTGGCCAAATTCAGCAACAACGTTTCTGCCTGGTCTCTTTGATGGTGCGCCGTCAGAAGAATCGTACCCTGCTCCATTCTGCTATAAAGAGCTTCATAACGCTTTTGTCGTGCGACGGCTTCCACCCCTTGACGAGCTGTGTCTGATACCTGAACATCAATAACGTCAAACATCACGCCCAATTTTTGGCAGAATTGTTTACACGAATCAGCCCAGTGTACGGATTCTGCCTGCAATCCATGATTGATATAAACTGCTTTAATGGTTGTGGGCGAAACTTGCTTGCAAAGTGCATCCAACAAGACGGTGGAATCGAGCCCGCCACTGAAGGCAACGAGAAATCGAACGGGAACAGGAACGGAATAAAGGTGAATTAGCTTTGAGAGAGCCGATTCAACCTTTTGATAAGACATGAAAATCCTATAAAACTGGTTTAGGAAACATCAAAGTTGCCATACTGCATATAACGCTGATAACGCGTTTCAAGCAAGTCTGCAACCGACTTGTTTTTTAACAGCTCCAACTGTCTTAGAATCGCATTTTTTAAAGAGGAAGCGGCCACTGAAGGATTTCGGTGTGCGCCACCCAATGGCTCTTCAACAATTTCATCCACCAAACCAAGCTCTTTTAATCGGGGAGCTGTAATCCCCAATGCACTGGCTGCATCAGCCGCATTCGCCGCATCTTTCCATAGAATGGAAGCACACCCTTCTGGTGAAATAACGGAGTAAGTACTGTATTGCATCATCATCGTCACATCACCCACACCAATTGCCAAGGCGCCACCAGACCCACCCTCACCAATAACGGTACAGATAATCGGCACTTTTAACTCAGACATTTCGATCAAATTACGCGCAATGGCTTCTGACTGACCGCGCTCTTCCGCATTAATCCCAGGGTAAGCCCCGGGTGTATCAATAAAAGTAAGAACAGGCAAACCAAACGTTTCTGCCGTTTTCATCAAACGTAGCGCTTTACGATATCCTTCCGGGCGAGGCATTCCGAAATTACGTCGAATTTTTTCTTTGGTGTCTCGACCTTTTTCCTGACCAATCACCATGACGGCTTGACCATTAATGCGAGCCAGACCACCGACAATCGCGGCATCATCTGCAAAGGCGCGATCACCATGCATTTCTTTAAAATCTGTAAACATTTGTTTTAGATAATCTAGCATGTAGGGACGCTGTGGATGACGCGCCACCTGAGCTACCTGCACATCAGACAAACGATTAAAAATTGACTGGGTTAAATTTTTACTTTTTTGTTCTAACGCAGACACCTCTTTAATCAAGTCCATGTCCTGACCATCTAGGTGACGCAACTCATCAATTTTGGCTTCCAATTCAGCAATTGGCTGTTCAAAATCTAAAAAATCTAATTTCATAGGTGTTCCTGTTCAAGCTAAAACCAGTTTTCAGCTCTGTGATTAAGTTTATAAATATCCAATTATTTTAACAAATTTAGTAGGCTTTGCTCATAAAACTGCTGCGACTTCTTTCTAAAAAGCACGTACAGTTTTGAATTCCTATTTCATCTCCGCACCACTTTTAACTTGTTGAACCTTTTGATATACCCTCATCAAGGCAAGATGATTTTGGCTGTTTTTAAAAGTTGCCATGCCAATTTCTAACCCACCAAAAAACTCTTCACCATTTATGTTTCGCCAAACCTTTTCAACCACGGCTTCACCAAATAACTGATTTTGCACTGAAAGTGGGTATTGCGCGAGCTGACCTTCCAGCATAATTTCCAAAGCAAACCCCAGTGCTTTATAAAACACCGCCATGTTTTCGTCATCGACAAAATAGTGACATTCCTGTAATCTTTCATACGCCATTTCATAATCTTTAACTGCCAGCAGTAACCACATCTGCAACTCAACGATTTTGAATTTTTTCCAATAGGAATTCGGATCAGGCAATAACCCAATTAAATTAGCAACGCCTTGGTGTTCTGAAAACCCCATCATCTCGACTTGCTCCAGCGCGTTTTCAAAACGATTCGCCTCACCAGATTCTGACAGCTCTAATAAAATCTCGCGTAAGGTACGCCCTCTATTTTGATTGTTATCGACCAATTCATGCATGGGAAAGACTTCAGACATTTTCGGCACAATGATGCGGCACGCATTAACCCCAAAATGTTCATAATGTGCGAAATATACATCTGAACCTTGTTCATGCACTTTCTTCACCAGGTAATCATATTGTGCTTGGGTGTCCCCTTCAAAATCCCACTCATTAAATTCAAAATCATATTGATGGGAAATAAAATGTGCATGAATCAGACCACTTGAATCAATAAAATGATTTTCAATATTTTCATCATCCGCTACAAGCGCTTCATCAAATATCGGTAGTTGAAAGCCGTCTAACATGTCTAAACTACGACCTTGTAACGATTCAGTAAGCGTTCTTTCCAGCGCAACCTCAAAAATAGGATGCGCCCCAAATGAGGCAAAACAACGACCTGTTTTCTGTTCAAACAGGGTGACATTCATCACGGGGAAGTGCCCACCTAAAGAGCTATCTCTAATTGATACTTCAATGCCTTGCTCCTGTAATGCTTTTCGAGCCTTAACCACCGTTGGATAACGTTGCACAACCGCTTCCGGTACTTCGGGTAAACAGAGGTTTTCTGTGAGAATTTTACGCTTTACCCAGCGCTCAAACACTTCAGACAACCCTTGAACCAATGCTTCTTTAGGCGTATTTCCAGCACTCAATCCATTACTGGCATATAGATTACTAAACAGATTCATCGGAAAATAAACAGTCTCACCACTGGATGCTGTGATTAATGGTAAACACCGAATTTTTTGTGACGTATCATTCAAGCTCAACAAATCTTCCGCCATCACCTCTTCTTCTGGGTCATAAATATGCCATAAATCCGGCGTTAAGCATTGACGAAAATCAGCTAACTCGAATGATTTCTCCTCTGGAAAGTACAAGCCCTTTTCATCCCAATAATGATCACCTTGATCATTAACGAGCGATTCTTCCAAATAAAAATCTGAAAAGAAGTAGTTGGTTTCCAAACGTTCGAAAAATTCTCCCAGCGCACTGGCCAAAGTCGCTTTTCGGCTGGCTCCTTTACCATTGGTAAACAGAGCCGGGCAATTTTTATCACGGATATGGACAGAATAAACATTGGGAACGGGGTTTAACCAGGAAGCTTCCTCTATTTCAAACCCAGCAGCGCTTAACAAGCCTTGCATTTTATTAATTGAGTCTTCTAAGCAAGCATCTTTCCCTTTGATAAACGTTTGTTCAACCATGTCCAGTCCTTTGAATCTTTTATATAAGTGGCGTATTTTATCTGACTTTGTGAAGTCCTGTTGTTTAATCCCTTCTTTACAACTCTTTTTTAAGAAATAACTACCAGGCCTGGTCATTTTTCAGTTCCGAATAAAGTCGGGACTCAAAGTCACATTAAAAGTATGAGATATAAATTTCTTCTAAATTCCTATAAAAACATTTATATAGATTGATTTATTAAAACAGTAAAATGAAATAGATTATTCGTAGAATTCATTATTTTAAAGTCCGACTTAATTCATAGCTATATGATGGAGGAACCCACAATGAAGCTCGCTCAAAAAACGTTATTAACCACGATTTTATTTTCCCCTTTTGCTGTCTTAGCAGAAATTCACCCTGGAAAGGTACTGTTTGATGACGCAAATTGTATGAAATGCCATAGTACAATGGGATTTAACAAGCCCAGTCTTAAAAAAATGGCACCCGACAACTACCAAGACCTACAAAATGCGGTTGCTTATTGTGACCAGAATTTAAATGTCGGTTGGTTTGATGATGAACGAGAGGAAGTGGTTGATTACTTGAACAAAACTTATTATCAGTTTCCCGAGTAACCAACAGAATAAAGTTTAATGCATCTTACCCAGGTGCTTAAGTTGCTCTTTTAAACGCTTAAGCGCCTTTGCATCTGCTTTATGAATAGTCTCTTCATTGAGCAGGAAATAAGCATCATCCACCGCTTTATCAATCGCATCGATCAAAAAATAAGTTTCCATACTTTGATTGATTTTTGCCCAATCTCTTTTTTTCGCACGCCATAATTTATTGATCTCAGGACGGTTCTTAAGCAATGCAATGATATGATCCATTAACTTGGTTAAGTGCGGCACACTTTCGTAAGGCCAATAAGGGCGTCCATTGGTCGAATCAAAGTAACTGGCACGATCGAGTTTGGCAATTTCAAAGGCAGGAATCATTTCTGAAATATTCGCATAGTCTGCCTCGGCTTCAGCACTTTTTAATCGATCAATAGACATCACGGGAACATTCGATTTCCAGCGTGAATAGGTAATATAAACGTTATAACGATCAATGAAGTTCATTTGGCCTTTGGCAAGCTTAACAACATTTTTCGCTGGAACAATATACTCTAAGCCATTCGAGGTCAGTTGTTTTGTGTCATCCCACATTTCCCAACCAGATTGCCCCGTCTCATTCCCAGCAGAATCGACGGCAATAGGGACACAAGAAAGCCCATAGTCATGACCTTCTACAAAGTCTCTAACCGTGATTTGATAGTCACCTTTTGAAGTGATTTTCTGAACAACGCCGATAATGTAAGCGTCATCCTTGATATTCGCTGCTGGAAACCCAACCAACACCGTATCTCCCACTTTGAACTGGTGTGACATCATGTTATTAACTGCCCATACATTGGACATCATGCCTAAGCAAACGGTCATAAAAAATAGTTTGATTAATCTTTTCAAAACAACACTCCAAAGCGCCAACAGGGCTTATTGATTAAAGTTCAAGAAAGCTATTATCCCTTAAAAAGGCCAAGCAATCTATACACAGAAGTTGTGGATAATTATGTGTGCAACATTTCAACAAAAACAAAAAACTGAATAAAGTCTTACACATCACCTCTGTTGCTTAAAAAACAGGCAGCGTAAATCACTTCATGGCCGCAGGCTTATCAGCGACATCATTGCGTAAATAAACCGGTAGCGGAATCTCTTCTTCAAGCATTTTTGCGTGATCCGCACGTTGCTGAGCAATATCGGCAATGGCTTCTGCTGAAGGATAGGCATTCTGCCAATGGTCAAAGACCTTGACCACATCCGGATATTCACTCTCGATATCGCCGATACCATTTTTTATTGGGCTATTTTTTAAAATTTCAAGCAATTGCTGCTCAGAGGCCAGCTGTGCTGTGCCCGAAGTGAGTCGATTTTTGACAATATAACAAGATTGAACGTAAATTTCCTTCATTCGCGCATCCAGACAAGCGACCCATTCCGTCTCTTGGTTTTGTTTATATGCTTGCCAGGCAAGTGCTTCTAACGTTGACACAGGCAACACCGGTTTTTTCCAACCCAATGCAAGTCCCTGAATAACTCCTGCCGCAATTCGAATGCCTGTAAAAGCGCCTGGCCCTTCACTAAAAGCCAACATATCAATTGCTTCTGGCGCGATGCCAGACTGGCCTAATACTTTTTCAACCATGGGTAACATTAAATTAGCGTGGCGCTGCGGAGCCATTTCAAATTCAACATAGGCACTGTCTCCCACTTTTAAACAAACCGAACAAGCTTTCGTTGAAGACTCAACCGCTAATACATTCATAGTAACTTCTCTTTTGCTTCATTCACATCATAGACCCATTTAAATTTAGGGAAACTATTGACAATAATCTTACCGTACGACTTCTGGCTCAACCGAGGGTCGCACAACATCAACACCCCTTTATCGGATGAGTCTCTAATCAATCGACCCGCTCCTTGCTTAAGTGCAATGGTTGCTTCGGGTATTTGAAAATTAAAAAAACCACTTAATCCTTTTTGTTTTAAAAAGGATTCTCTGGCCTGAACAACAGGGTCGTCCGGTGGAATAAACGGGATTCGATCAATTAAAACCAGTTTTAAAGCATCCCCTTTCACATCGACTCCTTCCCAGAAACTACTGGTGCCTAGTAAAATAGCATTTTCCGCTTCCTTGAAACGCGCAAGCAACGTTGTTTTAGGCCCATCTCCTTGAACCATCAAATCGCCCTCCCAGTGTTGGGAGAGAATCACTTTGGCTTCCTGTAAGGCTTTATGACTGGTAAATAATAAAAAAGCTCTTCCTTGACTGGCTATTAACAAAGGCCAAGCCGCTCTTAAACATATTTTTATGTAATCAGGATGTTTCGGATCAGGCAACCCAATCGGGTGATAAATAACGGCTTGCTGTTCATAATCAAATGGACTGTCCCATTGATGACTGTGTGCAGACTCCAGCCCCAAACGATGTGCAAAGTAATCAAAGCTTTGATTCACACTAAGTGTCGCAGAAGTAAACACCCAGGCGCCCCCTAATGCCTCACGTTGTCGGCTAAAAGGCGCTGCAACACTTAACGGTGTCAGGTTAAGCTTAAACCTTGCTTGAGAAGATTCTAGCCAGCGTATTTGATTTTCAGAAGAAGCCTTTAACCAAGTCTCTATTTGCTTCTCATACTCTTGAGTTCTTTTATACAATGCAGACAGTAATTTACCTCGATCTGTAACCGGCTTAATCGTGTCCGCCAACAAAGACAATTGATTACGTAAGTGTTCCAGCGTTTTTTGCCCTGTTTTTGCCTCGGAAAAACTTTCCCAGGTCCAGCGTTTTTCCCACTTGCCTAATGCTTCATTAAAAATGCGAATTTTATCTTCGACCGCTTTTGCTTGATCAGATAATTCAATGGTTTCCGGTGATTCTTTTTTGTAAGCCAGTCGAACATCCCGAACCAGTTCTTCCAATTGAAACCGGCTGACACTGAACCCTAGAAACTGAGCCGCAATATCAGGAAGCTGGTGCGCTTCATCAAAAATATAAATCTCTGCTTCCGGTAAAATTTCACCAAAACCGTGTTCCCTTAAGGCTAAATCTGCACAAAATAAATGATGGTTCACAATTAAAATTTCAGCATCTGTAGCTTGTTGCTTCACGCCTGGATAAAAACACCCATTATCTCCACTACAATCATTTGCCTGACAAAATTCCATTCGGGCACAAACTCGATTCCAAATAGGGTCATTTTCATCTAAGGCGGTAAGTTCAGATTTATCCCCCACCAGTGTTTTCTCTTGCCAATCATGAATCAAGGAAAGTTTCCGCCATACTTCCTTAGTATTTTGCTCAGCCGTTTCGGCGATTTCCAAACGCTGCGGACAAATATAATTCTCTCGACCTTTCAATATTTTTGCCGTGCCTTTGGCATGACAAATATCCATTAGAAGTGGAATATCTTTACGTAACAATTGATCCTGCAACGTCTTCGTTGCGGTCGAGACAATGACTTTTTTACCTGATAGTAATGCAGGTATGAGATAAGCAAAGGTTTTTCCAGTCCCGGTACCAGCTTCAGCTAAAAGTGTTTGATTTTCTTCAATCACGTCAGCAACCATTTCTGCCATCTCAACTTGGGCATGACGTACTTCATAATCTGAAGTATTTTGAGAAAGCTCGCCCTCTTTTCCCAAAATGGACTGAATTTTTATTTTTAATGACATGAAATTACTGTTTTCCCAACCAAGACAAACCGCCTTTCAACCTGAACAGAAAAGCTAATGACACCTTGATAATCGCATATAATAAGCGGCATCAGAGTCTTTTATAAAAGAGTTGGCATTCTAACAAAAAAACTAGACAAACCATCAAAAAATCAGTAAAATCCACGCTTTCAAATTTGAACTCGTTGATGAATATCAACCAAAATAATATTGGATATCTAATATGAAAATTTTATCATCATTAAAATCAGCAAAAACACGTCATAAAGACTGTCAAGTTGTTAGACGTCGTGGGAAAGTTTATGTCATTAACAAAACCAACCCAAGATTTAAAGCTCGTCAACGTTAATTCAAGACGGTTTTAAACTAAAAAGGCACCTGATCAGTGCCTTTTTTTATGTCTAAAATTGAGTAATTTTAGTTCCTATAGTATTTATCTTCAATTTTCTTAATTGTCTCTACAATCAAATTGGTATCTACTTTTCCGACAAAATGATCCGCCCCCATATCTAAGACTTCTCGACTGTTATTTTCACTCGTCATAGACGTATGAACAACAATCGGTGTATTACGAGTTTTAGGGTTTGCTTTTAGCTCTTTAATGACCGTATGACCGGAAGCAACAGGCATCTCCAAATCTGTAAAAATGATGGAAACATCATCCATATTCTCAAGGGAATCAACATAATCTAACAATAAACGACCATTTTCAAAACCTTGATGCCTTAAACCTAACTGATCAAAAACCATCCCCATGTACTGCTGAATGGACTTACTGTCTTCAGCAAAAAGAATTTGTCGACTTTGCACGGCCTCTGTAAAGTCATGTTCAGCAGAATCCACTTCCTTAGCAGATGAAAAAATCTTTTCCGCCATTGAAGGCATGGCTTCAATCAATAACTTTTCAATATCCAAAATAAAACACAGCTGATCACTGTTTTCTAAGTAAGTATGATTAATCACTTGATTGGTATTCACATCAACATTGTAGTTTGTCGCGGGCTTAATATTCGCCCAATCTTTTTCCTCAACCCCATGAATATGAGCAACGCGCATACCGATAAAATTATGGCTGAAATCCGACACAATGATGATTGACTTCTCTCGCTCCTCGTCAGTCATGTCAAACCCCATCCATTTAGGAAGATCAATCACGGGTAAATATACCCCTCTAAGCTCAATCATACCTTCTATCAAAGGATTGGCATCTGGCATATCGGCAATCTCATAGACTCGCGCCTCTAAAACTTCTCTCACCTTGAATACATTCATACCGTAGTAAGGAGGCGTTGCCTTGCCTTCTCTAGGAAATTGAACCTGAAAAATCATTAAGCTCATCTGATTGTTTTTACTTAACTGGGCCGTTTTTTCAACTTGCTCTAAAGTCGTACTCATAACATTTCCTAGTGTTTATTGATCACTATAGCAAACAGGAAGATATTTACTGTCTTAATGAAAAAACTTTAATCTAAATCCCGTTCTTTCTCAAATTAAATCTCATATAACCCGACCGGATAAAATAAAAGTATTTCAGCATAAATTTATATATCACTTATCATTTACAAGAAATTCTTAACCGGTTTAAAAGATCGACGGTACCCGGGGATTAAGCCATACTGGGATAATTTTTCTAAATGAAGTTTGGTTGGGTAGCCCTTATGAGCATCAAAACCATAATCGGGGTAAGCATCATGCAATGTTTGCATCTGTTGATCTCGATGTACTTTTGCCAAGATAGAGGCAGCGCTGATAACAGGAACTTTACCATCTCCTTTAACAATGGCTTCACAGTCATAAGAGATATTCGGGCATCGATTACCATCCACCAGTACTTTTTCGATAGGCTTCTTAAGGCCTTCAACCGCTCTTTTCATTGCAAGCATGGTTGCATGGAGAATATTCAAGGAATCAATTTCTTCAGGTGAAGCCGTTGCAATACAATAATCAAGGGCTTCTTGTTTAATTTGAAGAGCTAAATACTCTCTTTTGTTTTCAGATAATTTTTTAGAATCTTTTAGTAATAGCTGACATTCTTTAGGCAAAATAACAGCAGCCGCAACTACATCACCTATCAAAGGCCCTCTCCCAACTTCATCAACCCCCACAATAAATTCACCTGAAATATCATGATGAGTAAAATCCAGGTTCTCTTGAATGTTACCCATTTTTCAACTTTGACCACTTAATGACCGCATCTGCGGCTAACTCAGAAGCATTTTGATTAAGAATCTCATATTGTTTCTGAAACTCGACTAACTGCATTTGACGCATCTTTTTATCGCTAATTAACTTGCTCATGGCCAACGTTATTTTATCCGGTGTTGCTTCTGCTTGTATTAACTCAGGCACGATACATTTCTTAGCCAAAACATTCGGAAGCCCGACCCATTTAGTCGTTGCAAGACGCTTCATAATCCAATAAGAAATAGGGTGTATTTTAATTGCTAAAACGAGTGGTCGCTGCATTAAGGCTGCCTCCAGCGTTGCCGTTCCAGAGGTAACAAGCAATTGGTCAGATGCTGCCATTGCCAGCTGAGCATTTTGGTCCAACAAGATAAAGTCGACACCCTTCCCAAACTTTGAAATAGCAAGCTCAACGCTTTGTTTTGCCGCTTGGTTAACACAAGGCACAATAAACTTCATTTGAGGATACATGTGATGAAGTTTCGTTGCAACCTGAACATAAATATCAATCATCAGATTAATTTCACTGGCTCGAGAACCCGGCAAAATCCCCGTTACAGGCATATCAACCTCTAATCCAAGTTCTTTTCGCGCATCTTCCTTATCAGGAACACACGCCACTTGAGTTGCCAATGGATGGCCTACAAATTTCGAAGGAATATCATATTTATCATAATAAGCCGTTTCAAAAGGAAACAACACAAGCACACCGTTCACTTGCTTTCGAATGGTTAATAGTCTTTTTTCCCGCCATGCCCAGACAGAAGGACCAACATAGTGAACGGTGGGAATCCCTTTTTCTTTTAGAACCCCTTCTATTTTAAAGTTAAAGTCTGGCGCATCAACACCAATAAAGACGTCTGGCTTTACTTTTAGTAACTTATGAATGAGTTCTTTACGAAGACGGAGTAATTCTGGCAAGTGTTTTAATACTTCAAAAAACCCCATCACAGAAAGCTTTTCAAGGGGATACCAAGTCTCGAACCCCTGAGAGATCATTTTTCGACCGCCAATACCAATAAATTGTGCATTAGGGAAACGTTTCTTTAACGATTGGATTAAATCTGCTCCCAGTGTATCACCAGAAGCTTCACCTGCAACCATTGCAATAACAGGTCGTTTTGTACTCTCGAAGTTCAAATTATCGAACGATGCCACGGCTAGACTGTTTTAAAAAACGCACCAGTGATCCCAACGTGTCACGGTCATCATTGATTGCATCAATTTCATAAATCGCTTCTTCCAATCGGTACCCCGTTCGGTAAAGAGCTCTATAAGCTTTCTTGACCAAATGAATTTGATCTTTATCAAAGCCTCGACGCTTCAAGCCTTCAACATTCAGTCCTCTAGGGCCCGCAAGATTACCCGACACTGTGACAAAATTTGGAACATCTTGATTAATCACACTGCCCATCCCACAGAATGAATGCTCACCAATATTACAAAATTGATGCACAAGTGTATATCCACCCAAAATAGCCCAATCTTTAACAATAACATGCCCGGCAAGAGCCGAAGCATTGGCAAAAATAGCATGATTTCCAATCACACAATCATGTGCAATATGAACACCAGCCATAACCCAATTATCATCGCCAATAGTTGTTTCACCTCTATCCTGCGAGGTTCCACGATTCACAGTTACATTCTCTCTAAACATATTATTGTTGCCGATGGTCAGTCGGGTGGGTTCACCAGCATACTTTTTATCTTGAGGCGCTGCACCAATTGAGCAGAACTGATAAAAGTGGTTGTTTTTTCCAATGGTCGTTGGCCCAGAGATCACGACATGAGGACCTACAACCGTACCGGAGTCAATAGACACTTCCGCTTCAATAATTGAATAAGCACCAATTTTGACATCATTTGCAATGTTAGCTTTAGGATCAACAATGGCTGTTGAATGAATCACACTTAACCCTTTTTACTTTCTTGGTTCGTAATTAAACTTTTCGCTCAGCACACAGCATATCGCAAGAAGCAATCAATTTTCCGTCGACCGTTGTTATACACTCAAACTTCCAAATACCTTTTTTATTATTAACAGTCTTGACTTCAAATTCCAATTTATCCCCTGGAATGGCTGGTTTTCTAAAACGACAATTGTCAACCGCTGCAAGATAATACATCGAGGTTCCATCAGGTTTAACATCTTGTGTTTTAAACGCAAGGATACCAGTACATTGTGCCATCGCTTCAATGATCATCACACCAGGCATAATCGGATTATCCGGAAAATGACCTGTGAATTGAGGTTCATTATAAGTGACGTTCTTATAGGCTTTTAAGGATTCCCCTGATTTAAATTCAGTCACACGATCTACTAATAAAAATGGATATCTATGAGGAAGATATTCAAAAATTTCTTTTACATTCAACATGTTAGTTATTTTCCAAGTTAGATTTTAATTCTTGTAATTCTTTTTCTAAGAGTTTTATTTTCTGAGCCATTTTATTCAGACCTTTTGCTCTAACTATATTTTTCTGCCATTCAGGCGTCGGTATGGCAGGAAACCCTGAATAGCTACCCGACTGCTTGATAGTATGCGTCACACCGGATTTAGCGGAAAAGTAAGCATTATCAGCGATTGAAATATGACCATTAACCCCTGCTTGCCCAGCAAAGATACAATGTTTTCCAACAGTTGTACTCCCCGCAAAACCAACTTGACTCGCAATTGCAGTTCCATATCCTAACGAAACATTATGGGCAATATGCACCAAGCTATCAATAATACAATTTGACTCAATGACTGTGTCATTAATAGCACCCCGATGAATGTTTGCATTGGCTCCCACAAAAACTCGATCACCGATCACTACCCGACCGATTTGTGGAATCTTGTGCCATTCTCCCTGCTCATTTGCAAACCCAAACCCTTGTCCTCCAATGACACAACCTGGGTCTAAGTAGACTTCATCACCGATAACACAGTTATGCATCACAGTAACATTAGCGGTTAAACGCGTCTTTTTACCAATGATAGAACAATCCAATACAACAGATCCCGACCCGATATAACAATACTCTCCAATCGAAACGTCTTTTCCAATAACAACATTTTCACCAATCCAGGCCGTTTTTGAAATCTTTGCAGATTCATCCACCACCGCTGAAGCATGAATGCCTGTTGAAAAAGGTTCAGGGTTAAGTAATTGAGAAACCTTTGCAAACGCAAAATAAGGATTTTTGACCAATAGGCACGCCGTGTTCACGGAACTTTCAAACTTAGGGTGAATTAAAACCGCACCTGCAGACGTTTTCTCAAGCTCATGACTTCTTTTAGGATCGGAAAAAAAACTGATGTGATTTGACTGTGCTTCCACCAAGCCGGATACTTGGTCAATATGAATGGACTCTTCACCTTTTAACTCGACGTCAATGCCTTCTTCTATAAGGTAATTTACAATATTTTTTAATTTCAAGTTAAACGCTCAACTCTTTACTTATTAAAGTTAGCACGTTTTTTTCGATACTCTTTTTCAAGATATTCTAGAACTTTTTGAGTGACATCTAAGCGATTGTTGGTGTAAGCAATCCCTTCATACAAGATTAAATCAAATTTTTCTTGTTTCCCAATTTCTTTAATCGCTTGGTTAACCAAACTTTGAAGACTGGCCAATTCTTCATTTCGACGAATATTAACCAACTCTTGAATATCATTTCGTTTACGTTGAATATCGCGAGTTAACATACTGATTTCTCTTTCCGCAGACACCTTTTGCGCTTCAGACAAAACCAATTGATTCTTTTGATAGTCTTGCTGTTTCTTCTCCAACTGTTTTGCTAACTTTTTTAACTCTGTTTGCTGTGGACCGAACTCTTTTTCCAGATTTTTTCCAGCAGCCTGTGCTTGAGGTGCTTTTTCTAACAACAACCCAACATTGACCACACCGAGCTTAACGGGCTCCGCTAACGCCTGGGTTGACAAAATGGTTAATACACCACCTAAAAACACCATTAGCAACTTACGCATAAAAACGATCCTTACGAAATATATATTGAAATTATTGTATCCGATTTAATAAAATTTTTTAATCATTTTACCGATCTATTCATCTGAACTCAGTCGTCTAAAAACAACTTTTTTACATCGGAACACCTAAGTTAAACTGGAAAACTTGCGTTCTATCGGTATCTTTGTAGTTAAGTGCTTTCGCAAAACTGAACGCCAAAGGCCCCACCGGAGTAATCCAAGCAACCCCAATACCGGTTGAAGACCTAAATTCAGGTAGCTTAACCGCTTCAGCATCGCTAAACACATTCCCGGCATCCACAAAAAGACTCAAACGTAAGTTTCCGGAATCTTCTACAAATGGCATTGGAAAAGTAACTTCTGCATTCGTCACTATTCTTAAACTTCCCCCAATCGGGTCGGTTGATCCATCAATGGTTGCATCATATCTAGGTCCGAGAGAGTTAGGTTCAAACCCTCTGACGGTACCAATCCCCCCTGCATAGAAGTTTTCATAAAACGGAAGTGCATCATGCTTGCCATAACCGTTACCATAAGCAACATCCCCTTTTAACTTTAAAGTAAAGTACTCTGAAAGAGGTTGATAGACACTTTCTTCAAGGTATAACTTATAAAAAGAAACATCGGAATTAGTCGGCATCACCAATTCACCACTCACACTGGTTCTTTGTCCATCTGTCGGGAAATAAAATGCATTCTTGGTGTCATAACTCCACCCCATCGTGTAACGCACCGAGTTAAAGTGGCGCCCATATTCAGCCGTATAGGCTTTACAAGCCGTAAAGGTATCAATACATTTCAATGTTTGGTCGTCAAACTTTAAGCCATAATTCAAACTGCTCCATTCACTGGTTGGATAACCAATATTCAGTCTTAAACCATAATTATTCGTTGTATAGTTTGAAACATTTAATTCTTGGGCATCAATTTCACGATAGTAAAGCCCCCCACCCAACGAAACCCCGTCAGCAGTAAAATACGGATTCGTCACGCCTATATCAGCAGATTTAGTCGAAGCACTATAAGTTCCATTTACATTTGCCCGATAACCGGACCCGATAACATTCCGCTCAGTCACGCCAATGGTAAAACTGATACCATCTAACTGTGAATACCCTATCCCCGCATTAAACGCACCGGTAGACTGTTCTTCCACTTTCACCACCAGATCAACCTGATCCTTTGAAATGCGATCAGTATCCACCTTTGCGGTTTTAAAATATCCCAGTCGATTGAGTCGCGTATTTGATCGACGCACTGCTTTTAAGGAGTAAGGTGCATTTTCAAATTGGCGTAATTCTCTTCGAATAACATAATCACGTGTTCGAGTATTTCCTTCAATACGGATACGTCTTACATAAACTCTGCTTTTCGGCTCAATTCTAAAATCCAATGAAACTAAACGATTATCCTTATCCAGCTTGGTAATGGGTTCAATTTCAGCAAACGCATAACCTTCTTCACTTAAGCGATCACGAATGGCATTCACCGTCGCGACAATTTGGCTTCTAGAAAAGAAATCACCCTCATGTATCTTAAGCAAACTTTTAAGCTCAGCTTGCTCAACAATGGTTTCTCCAGTGAATTTTATATTTGAAACGGTATATTGAACGCCTTCCTTGATATTTATAGTAATAAACACCTGAGTTTTGTCTAAAGACAAGCTCACCTGAGAGGATGCCACTTTAAACTCGGCAAACCCTCTATCCATATAATAAGAACGTAAAGTTTCGATATCAGATTGAAGTTTGGGTTTGGCATACTTGTCAGAATCCCCAATAATGGCCGACTCTGATAACAATAAACTCCTCTTCAGTCGGTCATCACCATAGGTTTTATTTCCAACCAATGTGATTCGACCAATACTGGCAGGCTTCCCCTCTTCGACCTTTATCAGTAATGAGACACGATTACGTGGCAAGTCTTTAACTTGAATATCAATTTCCGCGGCATAATACCCTTGGTTTTGATAACGCCTTCTCAAGTCTAAGATAATGCGCTCCATTTGAGTATCATTGAAAATACGTCCTTTCTTGACCCCCATTGTATTCAAGGCTTGGGTCATGTCTTCTGTCTTGATCAGTTCATTCCCTTCAATACTGATATCCGCGATAGACGGTCGCTCAAGCACTCTAATCTTTAACACACCATCCGCTTCTTGAAAAAAAGCAATATCTCTAAAAAAGCCCGTTTGATAAAGCGCTTGAATACTTTTTTGAACTTTAGCAGGAGAAAGGTCATCGCCAACTTCAATGGGCAAATAACTACGAACCGTTTCAAAACTAATCCGTTTATTCCCTTCTATTTGAATTTCATTGATTTGAAAGTCGGAAGCCTTCACAACTGACACATTAACGAGCAGTAGAAAAGCAAGAAGCGAAAATTGAAAAAACTGTTTAACCATTGGAAATTCGTACCACATCATTAAATAAAGCAAAAAAAGTAAGCATCAAAATAAGGGTAACACCAATCTTTTGAGCGACTAACTCAACGGACTCCCTGACTGGCGCCCCTTTAATCATTTCGATGACATAAAAAAATAGATGCCCCCCATCCAACACCGGGATAGGGAGCAAATTCAAAATACCTAAACTCAAGCTCAAGAGGCCTAACAAGCCCAAAAAAGCCACCCAACCATTTTGCAGTGCCTGGCCTGAAAATTCAGCAATGCTAACAGGTCCGGAGAGATTTTTAATTGAGACATCACCAAATACCATCCGTTTAATCATATTAACGGTCATCTCAAGCAGCCCCCAACTGTGAGTCCATCCTTTTTGAATCGACTCTAAAACGCCATACGAGACTGAAACCTTATAGTTTTCTAACCGTGTTTCATCTAAAAAGACAGACGCGCCTAAACTTCCAACAATCTGACCATTCATTTCTTTTTCATCAAGCCGGGTTTGTTTTTGAATAAGTAGACCATTGCGTTCAAATGATAGCCGTATGGTTTCATTGGGATGCTTTTGTACATAAGCTACGAATTGATTCCAGTCTAATATAGACAGATCATCAATTGTGACAATCAAATCCCCTTTTTCAAGCCCCAACTTGTCAGCGGGTGACTGCGGTAAAACCTGGTCGATCACCGGTGGTATTTGAGGATATTTAGGTTTAAACCCAAGTACAGAAAGCCATTTCTGTTTTGGGGTATTAATGTCCAATTCCGACAAGGGTAAAAACACTTTTTTGCTCATTTTACCATCAAAAGAAGCCAACTCAATTTCAACAGCGTGCTGCTTATTAACCAAAGCTTGCAATACTTGATGATAAACCTCTTTCCAGTCAAGTACGTCTTCACCATCGACCCGCTTCACTTGCCAGACCTGGTCATTATTTGGCAAAGACTTCGACAGCACTGAACCACTCGACACCTCTTCAAAAACAGGTTTTAATCCGGTCACACCGGAAAAATATATCAATGAAAACGCAATCCAGGCGAAAATCAAATTCACTAATGGACCGGCTGAAACTACTGCAAAGCGTCGGTATACACTTTGTCGATTAAAGGTTCTTGCCATATCTTCTTCAGATACAGGGCCTTCACGCTCGTCAGCAAACTTGACATAACCACCGAGTGGAATGCTACCAATTTGAAACCGGGTTTCGCCTTTGTCTTTGACATAAATCGGTTTACCAAACCCGATGGAGAAATGGGTCACTTTGATATTAAATAATCTGGCGACAATATAATGACCCCACTCATGAATGGTGACCAATAATCCCATCGCAATGATAAAACCGATAATGGACCAGATAATCGTCATCATAGAATCCATTGCCACACAAAATAAAAAATGGGCAGTGCAAGCAATAAACTATCTGAACGATCCAAAACGCCGCCATGTCCTGGCAACAACTGACTGCTGTCCTTAAGGTGTGCTTGACGCTTTAACAAACTTTCAAATAAATCACCAAAAATAGAGAACAGACCGATAACGGTAAAAATAAGTGCCGTGGCAAAATAAGAAACATTCAAAACAGGTTCAAGAAGATATAGCCCGGTAACAGCAATCATAAATGCTAAAAACGCGCCACCATAAACACCTTCCCATGTTTTTCCAGGGCTGACATGATTGGCCAGTTTATGTTTACCAAAACGTCTACCTGAAAAATAGGCGCCTGTATCGATGGCCCAGATAACAAACAAGCTCAACAACACAACCCCTGCTGAATACTCACTGACAAAAAACAACAATACACTGGCAAAATTAACCAAAACCACAACACCTAACAATAGAATCATGAATTGGTTTCGAATACCAAATTGTCCTTGACGACGTTGGTACTGAATCACCATTACCACCATCGCCACGATCACTATTAGAGTTAAGAGCATGAATAAGTTCATACTCCCCTGAGTAATCCCCAAAAAAACAAGCGCGGTAACCAGTGCGCTGTATAAAACTCGCGGAACAGGGTTTTCAGAACCGATAAAACCAAACCATTCCCAAGCAGAGACAAAGCTCATCATCAAGACAAAAAATAACCAGGCCTGGGCATTTTCAGCCCACAGCAAGCCAGCAACCAATAAGAATAATAGACTGGCGGTAATAACGCGCTGCATTAACATTGGGCTACCTGCTCGCTTGTTTTGCCAAAACGTCTTTCTCTTTGCTGAAAAGATTTAATCGCACGATCAATCGATGCTTCATTGAAATCCGGCCAAAGTTCATCACAAAAATAAAACTCTGCATAAGCCATTTGCCAAATTAGAAAATTACTGATTCTTTGCTCCCCACCCGTTCGAATCAACAAATCAGGAATCGGCTGATCTGCTAAAGAAATATGCTGGCAAATATCTGATTCTGACAGTTCTGACAAAGAGCTGTTTGGGTTGTCTCGATGCCATTTCTTAACCGCCTCGACAATGTCCCAACGTCCGCCATAATTGGCTGCGATATTCAAAGTCAACCCGGTGTTATTTTCAGTCAGCTCTTCTGCCTGTTCGATATGCGCTTGAATCTCTGAATTGAACGCTTTTCGATCACCAATAATACGCAAGCGCACTTGATTTTCATGCAGTTTGGACACTTCTTTTTGCAAGGCTTTCAAAAACAGCCCCATCAGCTTATTCACTTCCTCTTCAGGCCGCTTCCAATTTTCGGTACTAAAGGCAAATAAGGTTAAAGATTCCACGCCCACTTCTGCACACCGACTCACAACGCGTTTGACGGCATTCAAGCCTTTCTGATGCCCAATAAAACGCGGTAGAAATCGTTTTTTTGCCCAGCGCCCATTACCATCCATAATAATGGCAATATGCTTTGGAACAGGTAAGGGAGTTGGCTTGGAGTTCAAAATTATCCTAAACGTTCATTACTTAAACAAAAACGGCCTCTCAAGGCTTTCGCCAAGACAGGCCGCTGTCTTCAACAGATCATGTAATTATGCCGTAAAAACAAAAGAATTTCAGCCTAAATTTCTAACAAGCTGTCTTCTTTTTTGGCAAGCATTTGATCTACCTGAGAAACATGCTCGTCTGTTACTTTCTGAATCTGATCTTCAGCTTGGCGCAATTCATCATCCGTAATATCTTTATCTTTATTCAAGTTTTTAAAGTCCGCATTTGCATCACGGCGAATATTACGAATCGCAACCTTGGTTTGCTCTGCTTCTGACTTCGCCAGCTTAATAAATTCTTTGCGGCGCTCTTCCGTTAAAGCCGGCATTGGAATACGCATCAGATTTCCTGTTGTTACTGGATTAACCCCTAAATCAGAAGTCATAATCGCTTTTTCAACCACCGATACCATTGTTTGCTCCCACGGCTGCACGGTTAACGTACGCGCATCTTCAACATTCACGTTTGCAACTTGGCTAACAGGCACTTCCGACCCATAATAATCAACTTTAACAGAATCTAAAATACTGGGGTGAGCGCGCCCCGTACGAATTTTTGCAAAATTACTTTCTAAATTCTCAACCGATTTCGTCATGCGGTCATTTGCATCATCAAAAATTTCATCAATCATGTTTTTCTCCTATGAATTCAAGCGTTAAAACAGCCGATTTAATGTACTAAAGTACCTTCATCTTCGCCTTTAACAATCCGAATAACAGCATCCTTTTTAAACATATCAAACACTCGAATCGGCATCTTGTGGTCACGGCATAGCACAAATGCCGTCATATCCATTACTTGCAGATTTTTCTGAATGACATCATCATAAGTGAGTTCAGCCAAACGCTGAGCACTCGAATCCTTAGCAGGATCCGCCGTATAAATTCCATCTACTTTCGTTGCTTTTAAAACAATATCGGCATCAATTTCAATGCCTCTTAAGGCTGCCGCTGTATCCGTTGTAAAAAAAGGACTTCCCGTTCCGGCCGCAAAAATAGCAACCTGCCCTTCAGCCATTCCTTTTTTAACATGATTGGCATTAAAACCATGAGAAACCCCTTCAATCGCCATGGCAGAATAAACGACCGATGACATCCCCATGTCTTCAATCACGTCCCGCAACGCCAAGGCATTAATAACGGTCGCCATCATCCCCATATGGTCACCCGTTGTACGCTGAATACCGGCTCCTTCAATTTGAGCCCCTCTAAAAATATTGCCACCACCAACAACCAACCCAATTTCAACACCTAAATCACGCAAGGCTTTCACTTCTGAAACCACCTGGCGTAATGTACTGGAATCCAGACCAAATTGGCCTTGCCCCATTAAGGCTTCACCACTAAATTTCAACAAGACTCGAGCATATTTTAACGACATGTTATACCTTATACTTACTTAAACTTTTTTTGAAAACCAACTCAATACAACGATTATAAAGTGTCTTTCAAAATAAGTTCTAAATTATAGTTAAAAAAAAGCCACGATAAACAAGCTTTGCTTATCATGGCTTTAATTCAAAGATTTAAAACCTTTTTAGAAATGCGACATTTCTTGTAAGCAAAATCAATGATCTCTTTTCAGAAATATTGATTTAACCTTTTACTGCTGCTGCAGCGGCCGCTACTTCATCAGCGAAGTTCGTTTCTTCAATTTCAATCCCTTCACCGACTTCTAGACGAACAAAGTTAGAAACAGAGGCATCTGACCCTTTCAACAGCTTTTCAACAGTCTGATCTGGGTCTTTAACGAATGCCTGACCGAGTAAGGTAATATCTTGCAAATACTTACGCATACGACCATCAATCATTTTTTCAATGATTTCAGCTGGCTTACCAGAATCCTGTGCTTGTTCGATTTGGAACTTACGCTCTTTTTCCAGCATTTCTTGATCAACATCATCCGCAGAGATTGCAGATGGGTTCGCTGCAGCTACGTGCATTGCAACATCACGCACCAACACCTCATCGCCACCGTTCATTGCAACCACAACACCGATTTTCTCACCATGCTGGTACTGACCGATCGTTCCGTTTGACTCAATCAATTCAACACGACGCACCGCCATGTTTTCACCGATTTTACCAATCATTTCACGACGTTTTTCATCAATCGATTGGCCATTCGCCATTTTTTCATTCATTAGCGCATCAACATCAATCGTTCCTGTTGTCAGTACAATCGCTGCAATTTCATCTGCGAACGTTTTAAAATCGTCACCTTTTGCAACGAAGTCAGTTTCACAATTCACTTCAACGATTGCCGCTTTTTTCTTATCATCAGAAACTGCGATTGCAATCACACCTTCTGCAGCAGTTCTACCCGCTTTCTTGTCAGCCCCTGCCATCCCTTTCTTACGAAGAAATTCAATCGCTTCTTCCATATTTCCATCAGTTTCAGCAAGTGCTTTTTTACAATCCATCATGCCTGCGCCAGTTGCTTCACGCAGTTCTTTTACCATAGATGCAGTAACAGCCATTTTTTAGACCTCAAATAAGTTTAATAAATTGAAAGGCCTGGAAAGAATTGACCAGGCCTGGTTGTTTTTGTAAGGTTTGCGTTTAAAGATTAAGCTTCCGCTTTTTCTTCAACGAACTCATCACCTTCAACTGCGGTTGTAATAGAACCTTTACCTTCATTGATCGCATCTGCAGCGGCAGAAAGGTATAAAGATACAGCGCGAACAGCATCATCATTACCCGGAATAACGTAATCAACGCCATTCGGATCATTGTTTGTATCAACCACACCCACGACCGGAATACCTAGATTCTTCGCTTCTTGAATCGCGATTTTCTCATTACCTGTATCAATAATGAAGATTGCATCAGGCATGGCGCGCATGTCTTTGATCCCACCCAAAGAAAGCTCAAGTTTGGCTTTTTGGCGTGAACGCATCAACGCTTCTTTTTTAGTAATTTTTTCAAACGTACCGTCTTGCTCTTGAACTTCAAGGTCTTTTAGGTTCTTGATTGACTGCTTGATTGTTTTAAAGTTAGTCAACATTCCACCCAACCAACGATGATTAACATAAGGCATACCGCAGCGCTGTGCTTCTTGAGCAACTAGATCGCCTGCGGCGCGCTTTGTCCCTACAAACAAAACCGTTCCTTTGTTTGCAGCGATTCCACCTACAAAGTTCAATGCATCATTGAACATCGGCAGTGTTTTTTCTAAGTTAACGATGTGGATTTTATTACGAGCACCAAAAATGTACTCTCCCATTTTAGGGTTCCAATAACGCGTTTGGTGTCCGAAGTGAACACCGGCTTCTAGCATTTGGCGCATAGTGACTTTAGCCATGATTTTTCTCCATATTGGGTTAAGCCTCCGCCTGCCCATCAAACGAACCAGGTTAAACTAAACTGGCACCCCGTTTGATGTCTCGGCAGGCGTGTGGATTTTCTGTTAAAATTACCTTCATTCGAAAGGCGGCGCATTTATACCATGAAAGCGCCAGATCTTCAAGTATTATTGACTTTTATGAACACTTTTTTGGAAGCTCCATGGCAATAAAGATTAAAACGAAACAAGAACTGGAAAAACTTCGTATCGCGGGTAAACTGGCAGCCGATGTACTGGTAATGATAGCACCTTATGTCAAGGCCGGTGTGTCCACTGGCGAACTCAATGACATCATGGCCAAACATATGACTGAAGTGCAAGGTACAACCTCAGCAACTCTGGGCTATCACGGCTTTCCATCAGAAAGCTGTATTTCAGTGAATGATGTCGTCTGCCACGGCATTCCCGAGCATGATAAAAAGCTTAAAAAAGGGGATATCGTCAACATCGATGTGACCGTCATTAAAGACGGTTATTTTGGCGACAACAGCATGATGTTCGAAGTGGGCGAAGTAAAGCCTTTCGCACACAAACTTTGTCAGGTAGCGCATGAATGCCTATGGCTGGGAATTGAAGCTGTCAAACCCAAAGCGACGCTTTACGACATTGCTTACGCGATTGAAACCCACGCACACAACAACCATTTCTCAGTCGTAAAAGAATATTGTGGACACGGTATCGGTTCAGAGTTTCATGAAGAACCTCAGGTGGTTCACTATACTCAACCGGAATTAAAAGAGATTGTATTACAAGAAGGTATGGTCTTCACTATAGAACCGATGATTAACCAAGGTAAATCAAACGTCAAAACCCTCGGACCGAATAAAAAATATCCAGAAAATACGATTTTCCCTGTCAAAACATCGGATCGAAAACTTTCTGCTCAATGGGAACACACGATTGCAGTCACCCAAAACGGTTACGAAGTGTTAACCCTCCGACCTGATGAAAAACCGGTACTGCCTTAAGAAGCCGAAGCCACGAGGAACTCCAATATGGCGACCACAACAGACAAGCACACCCCACCATCTTCTCCAAGCTTTGTCTACAACTTGGATCATGAAGATAGAAACACCTCTTTAAAAAGTGGTCGCGCGGTATTGAGTGATTTCAACGAGCAGCAATTTGTCAAGTTTGATAAAGGCTGCTCCATTGAAACCTTACTCAAAGAAAGAACTTCTTTCATCGATCAACTCCTTAAAAAAATCTGGGAACACTTTTTTCCCAAAGATGGGGACGAACAACTGACTTTAGTTGCAGTCGGAGGTTATGGTCGCGGTGAGCTGCAACCCTACTCTGATATAGATTTACTGATTCTGGGCGAAAATTTTGACGACCTTCAGCCCAAAATCATCGAGTTCATCACCTACCTTTGGGACATTGGCTTTGAAGTGGGTCATGCCGTACGCAGTTTAGAAGACTGCATCGATGCAGGCCGAGAAGACGTGACCACAGCAACCAACTTGCTTGAAGCAAGATGGCTGGCAGGCAAATATGAACAGTTTCTGTCTTTACAAAATCTCTTCAACTTAAAATCTTTCTGGCCGAGCCATGAATTTTTTCAGGCAAAGCTAGAAGAACAAGAAAAACGTCACAAACGCTACAACAATACCCTGAACCAACTTGAACCCAATATCAAAGAAAGCCCAGGCGGCTTAAGAGACATTCAAACCATTCTTTGGGTTGCCAAAAGACACTTTGGTGCCAGCTCAATACAAGAATTAATGCAGCATAACTTCATCTCTTTACAGGAATTCAAAGAGATTCAGGCGGCTTATCTCTACTTAAACCGAATTCGATTTGCTTTACATCGTTTGAAAAAGCGCCACGAAGACCGTTTGTTATTCGATCACCAACAACAGTTGGCAGAACTGCTCAATCACGATGATCGCCCGGAGCACAATGACAGCATCAAGGCGGTTGAGGCGTTTATGAAACCTTATTATCAAAATGCTCATATCGTGGCTCGCCTCAACGAAATTCTGCTACAACATTTCAAAGAAGAGATCTATCATTTTTCTGAAGATAAAATCGAACCGATTAACCCGCGTTTTCGCATCATCAATAACTATCTGGACGTGGTCAAAGAAAACCTGTTTGCCAAAAATCCTACAGCCTTGTTGGAAATTTTCATCATCATTGAAAACTACCAGCACGTAATCCAAGGGATTCGGTCACGTACCATTCGACTCATTCGTAACCATCTGCACTTAATTAATGACCAGTTTCGATCAGATCCTATTAACAAGGCTCTTTTCATTGAAATATTCCGCCAACCCAAAGGAGTGAATGCCGCAGTCAAACGCATGTATGCCTATGGCATTTTAGGCGCCTATTTACCCAGCTTTAAAAAAATCACCGGCCTGATGCAATTTAATATTTTTCACGCCTACACCGTTGACGAGCACACCATCTTGGTAATCCGAAACTTAAGACGTTTTTTTATCAAGCAACATGCTTATGAATTCCCGACAGCCCATCAAATCGCAACACAACTATGTAAACCGGAAATTCTTTTGCTGGCGGGTCTGTTTCATGACATTGCCAAAGGCCGAAACGGCGCACATGAAAAATTAGGTGCTGTGGATGCTAAAGAATTCAGTCAAAAGCACAACCTGAACAAAAATGATACCGACCTGCTCAGCTGGCTGGTTTTACGTCATCTGGACTTTTCTTATGTCGCACAGAAAAAAGATTTATCCGATCCTGAAATCATTCAACAATTTGCAGAAAAAGTCGGCACGCAACAACGACTGGACTACCTTTATCTATTAACCCTTGCCGATGTCAGATCCACTTCAGACGAAGTCTGGAATGACTGGAAAAACCAGCTCTTTTTACAGCTTTATCATAACACCACTCAAGCGTTAGACAGCTCATCGAGCCAGCCTAGAGACAGAGTTAAGCAAGCCATTTTCAACAAAGAAAAAGCCAGTGAGTTGTTGAAGAAAAGAGGCCTGATTCCAATGCATTTCCAAGGGTTCTGGCAAGCCTTCGAACAAACCGATTTCTTTAACCGTCAAAGCGCGGCCGAAATTGCCCGAATTACCCGGGTACTGTTTGAAGAAGATCATGAAGCCATTAACATCCATCTTCAGCCCACGACCTCTCGCGGTGCAACCGAACTGATTATTTACATGCATGATCGAGACTATCTCTTCGCTCAATTCACCCAAATCATAGATAAACTGGATTTGAACATTGTTGAAGCCAAAATCTATTCCGGCGAAGACGATATGACACTGGTCATTATCTACCTTTTAAATCGTGAAAGCACCAGTATCACCGACCCCATGATATTGGCCGAAATTGAAGAGACTTTAAAACATCAGCTCTTTTTGAAAGATGACACCACCCCGCCGACACAGCCGGAACCCAGACGGATTCGAGTCTTCGAAACGCCAACTCACATTCATTTCCAGGAAATGAATGAAGAACTGACCGAGTTAAGCATCAGTACGAAAGACATTCCAGGATTGCTCGCCAAAATTGGACAAGCATTTAAATCCTGCAAAATTCGAGTGCATGACGCCAAAATTAATACGGTCGGTGAAAAAGCGGAAGACACCTTTATGATCAGTTCAACGACGAATGAATCTATCCACACCCGTCACAGCCAGGAAGAATTAAAACAATCCTTATTGAACAATATCGAACAGTAACCTCACCCTATCAGACTTGAAACAACTCAAAAGCATTATTATCTAAATCTTTGATAAATAGTGCTTTTCTTCCAGACTTACTTTTGGTATACCCCATATTATTTTGCTGCAGAAAAGCCTCATATTCCGCAACGGAATCCACCCTCAATGCAAAATGATAATCTTTCCCGCCATGAGCAGGCCTGGTCGTTTTTTCATTCGGATTAGGAAGTTGCATAATATGTAGACTCTGTCCGTTCAACAAGTCCAGCCAATAACCCGGAAACCCTATATCAGGACGATCAAGTTGCTGTAACCCAAGCAATTCTTGATAAAACTTTAGCGCCCTCTCAGCATCATCAACAATAATACTGACATGATCAAAACCCAACACTTTTGCCATGATAAATTCCTTAAAAATGCTATAATTGTAAAAATTTTTAAAATTTAAATTACTTCATAAATAGAATTAAACCAAATAGGAAATCAAATGTCAGCAGATTTACAAAAAGTCATTGAAGAAGCCTTTGAACGCCGCGCCGAAATCACGCCGAAAACCGTTGATGCTGAAACGAAAGAAGCAATCAACGAAGCAATCATGCTTTTAGATTCTGGAAAAATGCGCGTTGCAGAGCAAAAAGGCGTAGGTGACTGGCAAGTCAATGAATGGTTGAAGAAAGCTGTTTTACTGTCTTTCCGTACAGAAGAAAATACGGTTATGAACGCTTCTGAAACACGTTATTTTGACAAGGTGCCTTCAAAATTTGCTGACTGGTCTCAAGCGGATTTTGAACAAGCCAGTATCCGTGTTGTTCCGCCAGCGATGGCTCGTCGTGGTTCTTTCATTGCACCAAGCACAGTATTAATGCCTTCTTACGTCAACATTGGTGCCTATGTCGATTCAGGTTCCATGGTCGATACCTGGGCAACTGTGGGCTCTTGTGCTCAAATCGGTAAAAATGTTCACCTGTCAGGGGGTGTTGGTATCGGTGGCGTTCTAGAACCACTACAAGCCGCTCCGACAATCATTGAAGACAACTGTTTCATCGGCGCACGCTCTGAAGTGGTTGAAGGTGTGATTGTTGAAGAAGGGTCTGTTATCTCAATGGGCGTTTACATTGGTCAATCCACCCGCATCTATGATCGCGAAACAGGTGAAATCCATTATGGACGTGTTCCTGCAGGTTCGGTTGTTGTGTCAGGTAACCTTCCTTCTAAAGATGGAACTTACAGCCTGTACTGCGCCGTAATTGTTAAAAAAGTTGATGCTAAAACACTGGGGAAAGTGGGCATCAACGAGTTACTGAGAGATATTTAATCTTATGTCCAGTTAACCCAAAAATCCCCGCTTCTGCGGGGATTTTTGCATCTACCTTCTCTATTTAGGACTCCTTATGAACAAACTATTTGGTATTTCAAACTGTGACACCGTTCGCAAAGCAAAAAAATGGCTGGAAGCGAATCATGTTGATTTTGAATACATTGATTTTCGGAAAAATGATTTTTCAGAAGATCACATTCAGAATTGGCTCCAAAAAGTCAGTTTTGAAGACATTGTCAATCAGCGTAGCCAAGCGTGGAAGGGATTAACAGATGATCAAAAACGTGATTTAATAGCACACAAGCAAATTGCTTTGTTACTTGAAACGCCGACGTTAATTAAACGCCCAGTATTACACACTTCTGAAACCCTCCTATTTGGGTTTAAAGAAGCGCAGTACCAAACACAGTTTGCTTAACGCTATAAAAAGCTCTATTTACTATCTGGAAACACAAGATGTCAGAAACCATTCAACTTGCTCAAAAACTGATTCAAACCGAGTCGATCACCCCGAATGACAACGGCTGTCAAACCCTCATTGCCGATTACTTAACGCCTCTGGGGTTTAACATTGAACCGATGCCATTTGGTGAAGTCGAAAACTTATGGGCAAGAGCCGGCACAGACGGTCCGGTCATCGTTTTTGCAGGCCATACAGATGTCGTCCCCACCGGGCCTGAAGAGAAATGGACTCATCCTCCTTTCTCTGCCCATATTGATGAACATGGCATGATGTATGGACGCGGCACGGCAGACATGAAAAGCAGCATTGCCTGCTTTATGGTTGCAACCAAGCAATTCATCAGTCAGCACCCTGATTTTAAAGGCTCTATTGCTTTTCTGATTACCAGTGATGAAGAAGGCCCGGCCGTCAATGGAACCGTGAAAGTCATCGAAGCTTTGGAAGCTCGTAATGAAAAGTTTGAATACTGTCTGGTCGGCGAACCTTCCAGCAGCCATACCTTAGGCGATTCCATTAAAAATGGTCGTCGAGGGTCTTTAAGCGGACATTTGACTCTAAAAGGGATTCAAGGCCACATTGCCTATCCGCAACTGGCAGAAAACCCGATCCATACCCTTTCCCCCGCTTTAAATGACATGGTGAACAAAGTCTGGGATCAAGGCAACGATTATTTTCCACCGACGTCATTTCAGGTCTCAAACATTCATGCCGGAACCGGCGCAACCAATGTCATTCCGGGAGATTGTGTTGTCGACTTTAACTTCCGTTTTTCAACCGAACAAACACCGGACAGTTTAAAAGCGGGCATTCATCAGATTTTAGACGGCCACAAACTAAACTATGACTTGGATTGGAACCTGTCCGGACTTCCTTTTATCACCGCTGCAGAGGGTGAATTAATTCAAGCCGTCTCGAAAGCGGTTGAACAGGAAATGGGCAGCGCCCCTGAATTATCAACCGGAGGCGGAACCTCCGATGGTCGTTTTATTGCCCAAACCGGCGCACAGGTGATTGAATTAGGCCCGTTAAATGATACCATTCATAAAATAGATGAACGAGTCAGCGTATCAGATTTAGACAAATTGACTCAAATCTACCTGAACACCCTCATTAACTTATTGGTGAAATAAATGCTTTCAATCATTCTACAAATACTGGCGCTCGTCATTTTCGTTGCGCTTGTGTGGCCTTACGTCAAAAAAGAAAAATGGAAAGAAAAATTTATCGACAACAAGCAAGCACGCTCCGTGCTGATTGTTTTTATTTTGATTTTGTTATTTATGGTCGGATTATCCCTGTTTTTTGATATGCTTTACCCTATTGAACGAATTGATCACTAAATCAAATTATTGACTTATTTAGGAGTTAACGAATGGCAAAGGCCGCTGAAAGCCAATTAATCTCTGAATCTGTACTGGGTTCAGATTTAACGCAAGAAGACTGTGAAATCTTGTCGGAAATTGTAAAACAAAAAAATCTAACTAAAGAAGAAGTCCTTTTCGAGCCGGAGACACTTGATGGCAACTTGTATATCTTAGTTGAAGGCAAATTGGACATCCAAAAAGTCATCAACCCCAACAAGACGATTCACATTAATACCTTGAAAAAAGGCGCATTAATGGGTGAATTAAGCTTCATCGACGGCATTGCACATACCATGCGTTTACAATCTCGAAACGAATCAACGGTTCTCATCCTGCACCGTGATGAATTTGAAGCGCTCGGTGAAAAAAATCCGAAGCTGATGTTCAATGTGATGAAGTCTATTTTACGGTTCTCGCATCATTTACAAAGAAAAATGCTGCAAGAAAATCTTGAGATGCAGCGCCTCGTGCAAAGTGAATATATGACCCAGTATTAACCTTCAGCAGTTAATCTTACTTTTGAAAAAGGGTAAAATCAGTGTTTATCCTTTTCCCCTTCCTTCCCGATAATTTGCCTGTTAAGTCATACTTTCAAAAAACACAATAAAGACCAAAACCGGCGCAATCCACTTCACAATCACCGAATAAGTGCCTGACCATTTTGGCGGCATGCCCGTCTCATTATTTCGTTGCTGCATTGTCCAAACCCAACCGACAAACAACGCGGTAAACATACCCCCTAACGGCAACATAATATTAGACGTCAGGAAGTCGATACTTTCAAAAAATGTTTTACCTTCCAAAAAGGTCTGATCTTTCCACAGGTTAAATGAAAATACACTCCCCAACCCAAGTAACCATGCGAAACTACCCAGCAACCAAGCCGCTTTTTGACGCGTATATCCCCAGTTTTGTTCCAACCAACTAATCGCTGGTTCAATCATAGAAATGGAAGAACTCAGAGCTGCAAAAACCACCATCCCAAAGAACAAGGTGCCAAAAAACCACCCGCCAGTCATTTGACCAAACGCAATCGGCAGCGTTTCAAACAATAAACCGGGGCCCGACCCTGCTTCTAATCCATTACCGAAAACAATTGCAAAAATGACCAGGCCTGCAATCAACGCAATCACCGTATCGGCAATCACAATCCACAGACTGGCTTTGACAATTGAATAATTCTTAGGCAAATAAGACCCATACACCATCATCGTCCCAAACCCTAAACTCAACGTAAAAAAAGCATGGCCTAAAGCAATTAAGATCGACTCACTGGTCAAAGCGGCAAAATTAGGTTTAAAGAGAAACTCAAAACTTTGTGAAAAAGCCCCTGTTGTGGTGGCATACCCCAACAAAATCAACAGAATAATCAAGAGCCCGGGCATCATGATATTGATGGCTCTTTCAATGCCACTTCGCACTCCCTTGACCACTATCGACACCGTTAACAGCATCACAACGGTATGCCAAAACAAAACCTCTGCCGGGTTCGAGACAAACTGATCAAAATGATTTTGGGCTTGGGCTGCATTCATATCAATAAAAGCGCCGGAAATACTTTCGATAAAGTAGGCAACACCCCACCCGGCTATAACGGCATAAAAAGACAAGATTAACAACCCACCCAAAACCGCGTTGAATCCTAAAATTGTCCAGAGTTTGTTCGCCCCGGTGGCTTTAACGATATTAGCCATCGCTTGAGGCGGACTCGCCTGCCCAGCCCGACCTAAACTGATTTCGGCAATTAAAATCGGCAACCCGATAAGAACGATACACAATAAATAGACAAGAACAAATGCCCCGCCACCGTTTTCACCGGTTATATACGGAAATTTCCATAGGTTCCCCAACCCGACAGCAGAGCCGATCGCAGCCATAATAAAAACAGTTTGTGATGTCCATAACTGCGCCGAAACTTTTAACTGCGCCATACATTATTCCTTTATAATACCCATACTTATCGCTTCAAAATTATAACAGATATGCATATTCACGCTAATTATTCCCTGAAAAACAGAAACACGTTTAAGATCGACATCAAAACCCAGTATTTTGTCGAAATTACCAAACAGTCAGACATCCCTGTTTTACGCTCGGATATTAAGCTGGCAGCCCTTCCGTGGATCATACTGGGAGGCGGCAGCAATATTCTGTTCACGCAAGACCTTGAAAAGGTCATTGTGACGTGTAAATTCGACAAGATCAAAGTCATGAAAGAAGACTCAGATAATATTTGGATTTCTGTCGGAGCAGGCATGCCTTGGCATGAGTTTGTTGAATATACCGTCAAGAATGGCTACTGGGGACTTGAAAACTTGGCCCTTATCCCTGGAACGGTCGGTGCAGCGCCAGTTCAAAACATTGGTGCTTATGGTTCTGAAGCCAGAGACACCATTACACGCGTACAAACCTTAAACTTATTTACCGGTGAACGTCGAGAATTTCGAAACACAGAATGCCATTTCGATTACCGCACCAGTATCTTCAAGCAAGAATATGAAAACCGTTTATTGGTTCATCGCGTCACGTTTCGCTTAAGGAAGCCTCATGCAGGACACCCCAACCTCGTTTACGACCCGTTAAAAGAAGCCATACAACATCAGTTTCCTTCCATGGAATCTTTAACACCTGAAGATGTTTTTAACGCTGTGATCAAAATTCGACAAGCCAAAATCCCTGATCCACGCATTTATGGCAATGCCGGCAGCTTTTTTAAAAACCCACTCATTACAGAAAAGTACTTTAAAGAACTGTGCAAAATTCACGGGGAAGTCCCCCACCATCAAACCATCAACAATGAGTATAAAATTCCTGCTGCCTGGTTGATTGAAAAAACCGGCTGGAAAGGCCAAAAAATGAAAAATGCTGCCGTTTCTGAAAAACACGCTTTAGTCTTAATCAATCTAGGTGACGCCACAGGGTGTGAAGTGGTGCGTTTAGCCGAAGCGATTCAAGAAGATGTCGACCACAAATTCGGCATCCATTTGGAAAGAGAAGTCATCATTATGAAATAACAACGGTTACTTCATCATGATGACACAACCCCATCACGTTTTTTCAACATCACCTGACTTTGCAGTATCATTCGTTTTTTCAGCATCTGGCTTTTCGATATCATCCGATTTTTCAGCATTATCCGATTCTTTATCATTATCTGATTTTTCAGACACCCTTTGTTCAAATTTTACAGAATCTTCCACATAAAGTGTTCGTGTTGGGAAAGCCATCTCAGCATCATGGGCTTCAACAATATCTGCCACTTTTAACAACACATCCTCTTTGACCTCATGAAATTTCACCCAAACAGTGGTTTTGGTAAAGGCATAGATCACAATATCCAATGTAGACTGGTTATACATATTAAAGTTCACAATCAAGGTTTCATCGCTGGCAATTTCCGGATGGTCCTGCAACATTTTTCGGATATCGGCCGTGATCTCAGCAACGGATTTAATATCACAATAACGCACACCGATCGTCTCTTTAATCCGACGATTCTGCATGCGTGAAGGGTTCTCAATAGTAATATTGGTAAACGTGCCATTGGGAATATAAAGCGGTCGCTTATCAAAGGTTCTGACCACCGTAATACGCCAGCCGATATTCTCGACGGTTCCTTCAATTTCTTTCTCGGGAGATCGAATCCAATCACCCACGATAAAAGGTTTATCCCAATAAAGCATCAACCCTCCCAGCACATTACTGACCATATCTTTGGCAGCAAAACCGACTGCAATCCCGCCCATGCCCCCAAAAGCGATCAAACCGGTTAGATTCACCCCTAAAGCACTTAAAACAAACAGCGTTGTAATAATAAAAACCGTGAGGCGAAAAACCTTTCCAGCGGCTTCCACCGTTACTGAGTCCCATCGTTTATCTTTTCTTTCTAAACGCTTCAAATACAATTCAATCTGATGCACCCATCGAACCGAAAACCAAGCCACTGCAATGACGCCCAGCGTTGACTTAAAGCTTGCAATATAAGGAATCAGCTCTAAGAATAATTTAAATTGATTCATTATGGTGGTTAACGCCAGCACCGAACCGGATAACCAGATATAAAAAGAAACTGGACTCGTTAGCGAACTTGGAATGGTCTGTAAAAACCGTTTCTTGCGTTTATCCAAAAGATAATCAATTAAGTTCACAATAATTCTGAAAACAAGGTCAATAACAAAAGTGATCGATAAGATCAAGACCAACAACATGAACCAAACTTGACCGTTAAACACTTCGACTAAAAAACTCCAAGTGTCAGGAAACAGGTTAACCAACTGGCCTAAACTATTATTGGTAAAATCCTCAAACAGCGTTGTTAAACCATCTTTGCCAACATCCAACAACACAAAACTATTCATATCAGCACTTAGCCCCATAAAGCGGGAAAATACAGTTTGAATCATTTGAAAAACGAACATTCCACCATTCATACCAAAAGTCCTTGTTGGTTGACACTATTTAAAAAATGACTGACACGCGAGGCTCGAGACTGCCATAACGGATTATGATGTAACTGAGAAAGCTTGATCTGAACTTTACCATGTAGACGAATTAAGCGAGCATGAGATAAAGGCCCAGTCTCCCATGCAACCTGGCTTAAGACCTCATCCGCAGCCACTGGATCATTACAGACTAACACCAAATCACAGCCGGCTTTTAAAGCGGCGGTCACACGGGTCGGTGCATCTCCAAATTCGGTTGCAGCATGCATCGACATATCATCACTGATAATCGCACCCTCAAAATAACATTGCTGCCTCAAAACATCTTGTAACCAAACTTTTGAAAACCCTGCTGGCAAGTCATCCACTTTAGGGTACCGAACGTGTGCCGGCATCACCGCATCCAGCCCATTTTCAATCAACTTTAAAAACGGCTGAATATCTTTATGGGCAATTTCTTGGAATTCTCTATAATCAACGGCCACTTCCAAATGCGTATCCGCTTGGATATAGCCATGTCCAGGAAAGTGTTTGGCCACCGAAGCCATTCCGGCATCACGCATGCCATTAGCCAATGCACTTCCCAGTTTACCCACAATCACCGGATCAGAGTCGAATGCCCGATCTCCAATCACCCGGCTGTCGCCATAATCTAAATCGACGACAGGCGCAAAGCTGAAATCAACGCCCACTGCTAACAGTTCAGTGGCCATCAGCCAGCCGACTTGATGAGCCAATTCCAAACCATCCTTTTCATTGTGTTGAAAACAGGTTCCCAGTTGTCCCATTGCGGGAAGCAATGAAAACCCTTCTCTAAATCTCTGAACTCGACCCCCTTCATGATCGACACCAATCAGTAATTTAGGATGGCGTAACTGATGAATTTCTGTCGTCAAAGCTTGGAGCTGCTCAATGGATTCATAATTTCGGCTAAACAGAATTACGCCAGCAACTAAAGGATCCAACAATCTTTCTCTTTCATGTGATTGCAAAGTGGTCGACTCCACATCCACCATAATGCAGCCTAATGGCATGGCCTTACCCAATAGTTTTTCCATATTTCCCTAAATTTAATCATCGTGATTACTATGATTATAAACGTTTCAAGCCTTAATAAAGAAGCCCTGTTCACGCTTACAGACACAAAAAGTGCAAAAAGTATGGACTCGGGAACAAATTTGATCGAATTTAATGAAAAAACTGCTTAAAAACGTATAATTCAGCAAATTAACCTTATTAATTTAGCGGTTTTATCATTAAAAATGACCAGGCCTGGTCATTTTTAATGATAAACTTAAGACTAAATACGTACTGTTACAGAGATGTTTCCATTTTGATGGCACTTAAAAACTTTATAGCACCCACTTTATTTTCTTTAATGATATTGGCGATCACCTTTATCATTATCAGTGTTTATACTGATGACCAACAAGAAGAGATGCAACAAAAAGCATACAGTCACAAGACAAAAGAAATCCAAAATCTGATTGAATCGCTCATCGCAAACAAAAAAGAAAAAGTCATCTTTATCGCCTTATCTTTGGCACAAGACAATAAATTAAAAAATGCACTTTTAAATAATGACCACCAACTGTCTTATGATGCCTATCTGAATGCCTTAGCGAAAGAATCTGGGATTAAAAACACCTGGCTTCATGTTATCGACAAGCAAGGATTAAGCTTTTATCGAAGTTGGACACCCAAACATGGTGATAACATTTTACAAAAACGTTTGGATTTACAACAAATGTTTAAAGACCCTAAACCGATGCAAACGATTAGTACCGGAATTTACGACCTCACCTTTAAAGCCAGCGTCCCAATCTATCACGATAAAGACTTCATCGGCGTATTTGAAACCATTGCCAAATTCAACTCCATTGCCATCAAGCTCAAACAAAAGCACATCAGCCCCGTTTTTTTAGTCGACAAAAGTTATCGCGACCAACTTAAAAGACCTTTTACTCAACTCTTTTTAGACGACTATTATGTTGCTAACTTAAATGCCGATCCAGAGCATCTAAATGACATCCAGCAAAATCAACTGATCGAATACAGTCATCAACCGCATCCAAAACCCTATTTTGTCGATCACAAAAAGCAGCAATTAGTCACATACTATGAACTCCCTAATTTAAAAAATGACCCTATGGGACACTTCTTTTTCTTTTATCCATTAGATCAGATTGAAATGAATCCGCTAAAAGAGAGTCAATTGAACCTCTACGTTTATGCGACACTGGTCTATCTATTTTTCTTAGTCATTTATTTTTATCAGCTTAACAAGCGTGAAAAAAACCAAATAAACGAATTCAATCAGCGACTGACAGAATCTGTCCATCAAAAAACACGTCAACTTTCACACCAAAAACGTTTTCTACAAAATGTCATTGATGGTGTGTCCGACTCAGTGGTGGTCTATGATAAAAACTTATCCATTACCATGAAAAATAAAGCCGCGGAACAGCTAATAAACCTGACATCGGCGCCAAAACAATACAGCCATGATGGTCAGGAAAATGGAAAAAATCATACCTACTTAGAAACCGTAGTCAATTGTCTAAAATCAGCAAGTCCCGAAAAAGACGTGCATCACTTCATTGATCAAAACCAACAATCCCGTTACTTTGAATTGACCGTGACACCATTAGTAGATGGCAGCGGCCAACTCAACGCTGTCATTCAATTGGGGCATGAAATTACAAATTATTTAGACATTCAGGAGCAACTCCAACAACAAAAAAATGATTTGGACTTCATTGCCTACCATGATCCTTTAACGGATTTACCCAATCGGATACTTTTTTTAGATCGTTTAACACAAGCCATTCATCAAGCTCAGCGTAATCAGGACAAAGTGGCTTTACTCTTTATCGACTTGGATCGTTTCAAAGAAATCAATGATTCTTTTGGGCATGCCAGTGGAGACTTAGTGCTTATTGAATGCGGAAAACGGCTTAAAAAAGCCATTCGCGATATTGATACCGTCGCCCGTTTAGGAGGGGATGAATTTACCATTCTGCTTGATGAAGTCAAAACCAACAACATCATTATTGACGTGGTCAAAAAGATTATTAAAGCACTTTCCAATCCGATCTTTGTAAATGAGAACACCTTTCATGTGACTGCCAGCATTGGCATTAGCATTTATCCAAATGATGGAACCGATGCCAATCAATTATTACAAAATGCCGATGCTGCCATGTATCAGGCAAAAGAAGACGGTAAAAACACTTATCACTTCTATACCAAGGAAATGACCGATCAGGCCTATAACCGCTTGCAGATGGAAAACAACTTACGCAATGCGCTGGCTAACCATCAATTTGAACTGTATTACCAACCTCAGTTAGATATCACAACCAACCAAATCATTGGATTTGAGGCCTTGGTGCGCTGGAATCATGAACAAAAAGGCGTTATTCCCCCAGATCATTTCATTCCTTTAGCGGAAGAAACCGGATTGATTGTCCCGCTAGGGAAACAAATCATGGAGATGGCAACTCAAACCATTTCTGAGTGGCATCAAACAAACTTAACCCGCGCTCGAATGGCGATTAATGTCTCCGCCAAACAATTGCGGGACAGCCGTTTCTTCCACAACCTAAGTACCATTTTAAACAAAAACAGCTGTCAACCGGACTGGGTTGAAATTGAAATTACGGAAAGTTCAGTCATGCAAAATCCCGAACTGGCCATCAAACTGCTTGGTAAACTCAGACGAAAAGGCATGACCATCTCAATCGACGATTTCGGAACAGGTTATTCCTCTCTGGCTTATTTAAAAAAGCTGCCCATTACAAAAGTCAAGATCGACCGTTCCTTTGTGTCCGATTTACCTCAGGATAAGGATGATGCTGAAATCACCAAAGCCATTATTTCAATGAGTCGGAGTTTAAATTTGGAAATCATTGCGGAAGGGATAGAAACACAAGAACAGCAAGATTTTGTCTTACAAGAAGGCTGTAAGTTGATTCAGGGGTATTACTACAGCCGACCGTTAACCAAACAGGCCATGACTGAAAAACTTGAACAGATTCATTCCGAAAAAGATTAACTCTTCTTTTTTATCAAAAACACACCTACTCTCATACATGGCGTGGTCTGGCGCGAACATCTAACTTATCTCGCCATTGGTCACCCAACAAATTCACCCCCAGCACGACAAGCATCAATAAAAGCCCGGGCGCCCAAACCAAATGCGGCGCCACTAATAAATAACGCGTTCCTTCTCGAATCATATTCCCCCAAGATGCATCAGGTGCCTGTACACCTAACCCTAGGAAAGACAGCCCTGCTTCGGAAATTACCGCACCAGCAATACCAAAAGTTGCTTCAACGCCAAGTGGCGCAAGAATGAGCGGAATCAGGTGTCGAAATAAAATCAAATGTGTGGGAACCGCCATTGCTCTGGCAGCTTGAATGTGTTCGCGCTGTCTCAAGCTGAGGGTTTGCGCGCGCGCCAAACGAGCATATCCGACCCAACCGACGGTCACTAATGCAAAAACCACATTTTCGATACCGGGCCCTAATACTGCAGCAAGTGCAATGGCCAACAATAGTCCTGGGAATGCTAAAAAAACATCAATGATCTTAATAATGATTTTGTCCGACCACCCACCAACATAAGCACTGTAAACACCAATTGTCGTACCAATCAGAGCAGAAAAGACCACCACAGAAATCGCCACTAAAAACGAGGTTTGTGCCCCCATTAATAAACGATCCCAAACGGGGCGTCCAAGTTGATCATAGCCTAACCAGTTAGATACATCTCCAGGCTGGAGAAGTTTCTCTAATTGCACGTCAATTGCGCCTTCACCAACGAAACTGCCCCACATGGCCATAATGATCCAACTTATGACAATCAGATACGGTAGCCTTTTAATCCAATTCACTGCTCGCATTGCATATTCCTATTTTGCTAACCGAATACGAGGATCCAACCAGGCATAGACCACTTCGGTCAAACCATTGACCGTAATATAGGCAACACTGATCACTAAAATGCAGGCTTGCACAACCGGATAATCCCGTCGTTGAATCGAATCGACCAATAACTGACCTAATCCCGGCCAATCAAACACCACCTCGGTAATCACGGCCCCACCCAGTAAAGTTCCTAACTGAAGCCCTAAAATTGTCACAACAGGCAGTAAGGCATTGCGTAATGCATGTTGCCCATATACGCGAGAAGCAGGCAACCCTTTGGCTTGTGCAGTACGAATATAGTCTTCATGAAAAATTTCTAATAAAGATGCTCTTAACATTCTCGCTAAAATCGCTGACAATGCCGTTCCCAATGTAATTGCAGGTAAAAGCCATGATAAAGATTGTTCCGCACCGCTGACCGGTAACCACGCCAACCCAATGGAAAAAACCAAAATCAACATCGGCCCTAACCAGAAATTAGGAATGGAAACCCCTAACAAAGACACTGTCATCGAAAAATAGTCCGGCCAGGAATCGGCTCTTAAAGCAGCCCAATACCCAAGTGGAAAGGCAATTAAAACAGCAATCAACAGCGCCATGACAGTCAATTTCAAGGTATAGGGAAACCGCTCGCCAATGAGCTCGGAAACAGGTTGATGATAAAATAAAGACTGCCCCAGATCCCCTTGAAGCAATCCGTAAAGATAATGACCGTATTGTTGCCAAAGGGGTAAATCAAGCCCCAACTGCTTGCGGAGCAGCGCTTCATCGGTTGGACTGACCCAGTCGCCTAACATCACTGCAACAGGGTCTCCCGGTACAAGATGAATCAATAAAAATACCAAGCTACTGACTACCCAGGTGATCAATATCACGGATATCGTTAATCTCATCAAGTATTGAATCATGGCACGACGACCATTTCAGTTCCAACTGGAATCAATTCAAACAAAGCCATCACATCTTGATTTCTCATACGAATACACCCATGCGATTTCGGAACGCCCATCGGCTCCGTATCCGGTGTGCCATGAATATAGATATAACGTTGCATGGTATCGACATTCCCCAACCGATTGTGACCAACTTCCAGGCCAGAAAGCCATAAAATACGCGTTAAAATCCAATCTCGATCCGGTGCGGATTTTGCCAACGCATCCGAATAAATTTCGTTTGTCGGTCGCCGGCCAATAAAAACGGTGTTCACAGGCATATCTTGTCCAATTTTCGCACGAACCATCAATCGTCCACTTGGCGTTTTACCCGAATTTTTTTCACTCCCAACACCCTTCAGGGCCGTACTCACTTCAAATACACGTACAGGCTCTGTCTGATCTTTTTCAGCGCCAAAAACGGTTAATGCCTGTTGAGAAACGGATAAATATAAAAACAAAATAAAGTCGTAAAATTCAGTAAAAAATCTATTTTAACGGGTTATGGAAAAGATTGCCCAGAAAGAACTTAAAAATCATAAAATTTGACCAGGCCTGGCTATTTTTATAGAAAGTATTGTCGTAAAAGGAAAAAGGGAAAAAAGCGCTTAAAGGGGCGTGTCGTAGGGTGCGATGGCTTGCGGTGTAAAAATGGCAGATCGATAAGCCTCCCAAATCATTTCAGCCAGATCTAGATTCTTATCAAAGCCTTTTTGCTTCATTCTAAAGCCTGATTTCATCACGCCTTCAAATAACGCATTGGCCCATTTAAAGTCAATCTTTGATTTAATAACACCTTGTGATTGAATTGAGATAAAAAAAGCTTCGAATAAATCTTCAAACCGTTTAAAACGTTCAGCCGCATCTTCCGGACGCCCTTTTTGTTCAAACAGGTCAAACAAAAAATTATAGTCTTCAACCAAGCGATGTGTATTCTTGACTAAATATTCCATTTGCTGAATCGGCTCATCCTGACCTTTTTCAGCTTGATTCAGGACTAACACGATTTTTTCAATAAAGTCTTCGACAATGGCTAATAAAATAGCATCACGCCCACAAAAGTGACGATGTAAAGTCATCCGGCTAATGCCGGCTTCTTTCGCAATGGATTTTAAAGGCGCACTGTAATCTTCATTCCAAACACATACGGCGGCGTTAATAATTTTTTCATATGTATTTTTCAAACAACTACCCTTAATCCTTTCATCATCCAACGAATAGGGGCATGATGAATACATGACCCATTTTTAAATAGCTTCTATTTTACTATATCTGTCAAGGCATCCATAACCGTCACCCAATCCAACCCGAGATATTGACTAAAAAACCTTATGAATCTAACGTCACCTTAAGCTGTCGGTCATGGAGCCGTTTAAAAAACAACAGGGCTATGATTGCTCCCAACAAGGCATACCCCATATCGGACTGAGTATCCCACTCATAACCTTGCATCCCCAGAAAAGCTTCCGCCGCTTCTTCACTAATCAACGCTACCCACCACTCAATGAGTTCATAAATTGCGCTCAATGCTAAAGCAAAGGTACCTGAAAAGAAATTTAACCAGGCCTGACTCTTTATCACTTGTTTGCGGAATAAAATTTCTCGTGCAATCAGCGTAGGCACCAACCCTTGCATTAAATGCCCTAACTTGTCAAAGTTATTGCGCTCCTGACCAAACATCTGTCCCAGCCAATCAAAGAGAGGGACTTCTGCATAAGTGTAATGCGCGCCCACAAACAGTACAATCATGTGTAATAGAATCATAATATAAAGCAACGGCGTAAGGCGGAATGAATGATACGTCAAAGCCATCACAACGATTCCAATGAGTGCAGGACCCGCTTCTAACCACCAAATCTCCGTGTCTTTTGCACCAATGGCAGACCAAGTCGCTACCAGACAAAAAACAGCCAACCAACTCCATTTCAACATGATTTAACGCCTCTCAACTATGTCTCTTTCAGCTCAACCGACAACAACCCATCAAATCGTCCATCTGAATAGAGTCGATATCCTTTCACTTGTAAACTTGTAACCGCATATTGGTCTTCATACCAAAGAGGAATAACTGCCAGGGTTTCTTGTAATCGTATCTGTAATGCCTTATATAACTTTGCCTGTCGCGTTAATGACTGAGTATGAGCGGCCTCACGAATGAGTTCATCCGATTGGGAATCGCGATAACGCCCGCGATTTGCACCTTTTGGGGGAATCGCGTCACTGTCAAACACATATTGAAAAATGTCCGGGCTTTTCACGCCGACCCAAGCCAGGCTATACAGCTGAAAACGACCTTGTTTAATATCATTGTAAAAGGTTCCCCAATCATAACTTTGCACTTTCAAAGCAATCCCGATTTTTCTCAATTGAGATTGATAAATAGTGGCCAAACGAATACGGGTTGGGTCAGAAGAGGTTTTATAACTCAGTTCAATCATACCATCGTCATTCACCAGGCCTGGCTGTTTTTGTTTGAGAGACTCAACCAGCTGTTTGGCTTTGTCGGGGCGATAATCGAATCCATGAATACTCGCAACCCCACTCCAGTGTTCCGGAACCAATAATCCCCCCGCCAGGCGCGCATGTCCGTCAAAGACGGCATCAATAATCGCAGGTCGATTAATCCCATAAGCCAATGCTTGTCGCATTTCTAGCTGTGACAACAATGCATCTTCAAAATTAAACCCAACATAACCGAAATTAGTCCCATCATGCCATTGCACTTTTAGCTCATCGAGTTTGTCGCAATAAGACACCAGCTCCGGCGACAAATCATTTTGAATAATATCCAATTCGCCTTTGCGTAACTTCAAAACACGCACCGTGGCATCTTTCACAGGAATAAAAAGCAACTGCACGGCATCCGAGCGCTGCAGAACGAGTTTTTGCTCGGTCATCGATTTGAAATAACACGGACCACACCCGATCGGCGTTTTTTGAAAAGCATGATCCGTTTCAATCAAGTCTTTCGGCAGAATGCCAATCACCAAACGCCCCACAAATAGAGCATCTGGAGCCTCTAAATGAAAATCCAGTTCAGCATGATTCAAAACCTCAATGCGGGCAATTTGCTTTAAAGAACCACGGTGCGGAGACCCGGTTGTTTTATCCAAAATACTTAGATACGTTGCCGCAACATCTTCTGCCGTTAAAGGTATTCCATGATGAAATCGAGGAAATTCGGTTAAAGTGAATCGATAATGTGTCGGAGATATCTGCTGCCAGCTAGCCAAATCTGGAATAGGTTCAAACGCTTCATTGAAGTCAATCAACTGTCGATAAATCAATCGATTCACTCGACTGGACAATGCATCGGTTGCCTGACGTGGATCGAGCATTCTGGGGCGGGAGGTCACGCCCATTTTGATTTGACGTTCCTTCCCTTGAGAAGAGGTGCAACTTTGCAACAAAATCCCTGTTGCCGACACCAAACTGGCTTTAAACAGCATCCTGCGGTTCAACATCTCATCGCCCTGCTGGTTGTCGTGGAAAACAAGATACCATCCTGACTTGAATGATTATGATGACGTCTTATCAAACTTCGGCATCTTTTCATTTGTCGGGTTCGATAAAACTTTGTCGAACTGAACGAGTTTATCTGCTGTCAAGCGACCAACAGTGGCTTCCAATTTCAATCGGCTTAACACCACATTATGTAAAGACTCGGCTAAATTCCTTCTGGCCTGAAACATATTGGTTCTGGCCGTCAAGACTTCCAGCAAGTTTTTCAGCCCGACTTTATACCCTTCTTCCGCTGCTTCTAGAAAGGCATCGTTTGATTGTACCGCCGCACGGTTCGCCACCACCAATTCCATACCACGCTCGACATTTCGCACCTGAATACGGGCATTCAAACGAGCGGACTCTTTCGCATCACGCAGCCCTAACGTCGCCGCTTTATAATTGGCTCTTGCTTCAGACACTTTAGCACTGACACCGCCACCGGAATACAACGGTAAAGTCGCATAGACCCCCACCATTAAATTATTTCGGTCAGCATACTGTCCAGGATAAATCGCATTGTAATCAGAATAAGACTGATCGGTATATTGCGCTTTTAAATCGACATTAAACCAATGCCCGGACTTTTGCACTTCCACTTCTTTTGAAGCAACATTGGTATTTTCTTCAACCTGCAAAACATCTAAATTTTGTTCTTCGGCAAGGTTTTCCCACTGACTCATATCCAAATTTTGTGCAGGTAAATTAACAGTGAGCTTGATGACCTTTAACTCACTGATTGGCTTACCAGTCAACTTCATCAGTTCTTCATAAGCAACATCCAAATTATTCTCAGCGGTGATACGTTGTGATTTTGATAAATCGTAACTGGATTTTGCCTGTAACACATCGGTCTTACTTGCCAACCCTACTTCAGCAGAAGCTTCAGCTCTATCCCATTGGGTTTTATCCGCTTCTTCTTTTGCCTGTGATAATTTGACATCTTCCTGCGCCAATAGAACTTTAAAATAAGCATCGGCAACGCGAACAATGATGTCTTGTTCAGCAAACTTGATTTCATATTCAGATTTTTGCATCTGATATTTGGCTTGAGAATAGCGCGCCCAATTATCATGCTGATACAATGATTGGGTCATACTCACGCCTAGCGTACGAGTCGTGACATCTGCCGTGTCGACATTACTGTCATTTTTCACATAATCCGCATTGGCGGCAATCTGAGGCAACAAAGGCGATCGAGCAATATTTAACGCTTCTTGATTGGCCTGATAAGTCGCTCGCGCTTGCGCCAATTTCGCATCATGCAACACCGCCATCTGATAGATATCAATCAACCCGGGTGCAGACCATGCTGTAGCTGAAGCCAACATCAAAGCTGCCGTTAAAGGAACCACCACCAGGCTTTTCGTTTGAGCTTTTTGAACACAGGGGTTAATTATTTTTTTCATCATCACTCCAATTGCAATAAGGTCGCTGACTTAAACTAATATTATAGTAGCGTGGAATTTCAGTCACTTCTTTAGATGCCCATTCAGGCAGTTGAATCGCTTCGTCCTCCGAATCCAATTCAACTTCGGCTACAGTTAAGCCTTCATTATCACCTAAAAAGACATCTATTTCCCAAATATGTGACTCAAATGTAACATAATAACGAATTTTTTCAATCACGGGTCCAACACAGAGCGTCTTCAAAAGCTTGCGAGCATCTTCTATTGCAACCGGATACTCATATTCATCGCGGCTCAAACCAATTTCTAAACTTTTAATATTTATATTGGCTTGCTCCCCTTCTATTCGAATGCGAACCGAGCTTTTACTGCCCGGCTGCTGAATATCATTCAGATATCCCTGTGCAAAATGGATGTGTTTATCAGCGAGTTTTTTCCACTCTTCTCCGGTAACTAAAAACTTCCGTTCAATTTCTCGTGCCATAATTTTCTTGTTGCTTAATCTTCTAATTAAAATTTATTCTAAAAACTTAACCGTGCGTTACATTACCCGTCGGAAAAACATGGGTGGATAAGTAGCGATCGCCACGGTCACACACAATCGTGACGATCGTGGCGTTGTCAACTTCTTCAGCTAATTGCAGAGCGGCAGCCAATGCGCCACCAGAAGAAACCCCTGCAAATATCCCTTCCTGCGTTGCCATCGCACGCATGGTATCTTCTGCCACATCTTGCGACAAATCAATGACACGATCGACTCGACGATCATCATAAATCTTCGGCAGGTATTCTTTAGGCCAACGACGAATCCCCGGAATCGAAGCGCCTTCTATTGGCTGCACCCCGACAATTTGAATCGCTTCATTCTGCTCTTTTAAAAACATAGACGTGCCCATAATGGTTCCTGTCGTCCCCATGGCACTGACAAAATGCGTGATTTCACCCTCAGTATCTCGCCAAATTTCAGGGCCCGTCGTATGATAGTGTGCCAAAGGGTTATCAGGGTTGGCAAACTGATCCAAAACCTTACCTTGTCCCTGTGCCTGCAGCTGTTGCGCCAAATCACGCGCGCCTTCCATCCCCGATGCCTGGGTCACCAGAATCAACTCTGCGCCGTAGGCCGCCATGGAAGCACGTCGTTCCATCGACATATTATCTGGCATAATCAACTTTAAACGATACCCCAGCATCGCCGAGACCATCGCCAGGGCAATGCCGGTATTACCACTGGTCGCCTCAATCAAGGTATCACCTGGAGCAATCTCTCCACGTTTTTCAGCCTGAACAATCATATTCAACGCAGGGCGATCTTTTACGGAACCCGCAGGGTTATTCCCTTCCAACTTCGCCAACACCACACTATTGGTTTTCGGGTGAACCATACGCTGAATCCTTACCAAAGGCGTATTTCCGACAGTGTCCATTAAAGTCTTATACATTATTTTCTCCAAAATCGGCCGATTAAGGCAATGCTAACACCAGTCCAACCGCAATTAAACTAGGCAGAAGCAATACCACGGCAACATTCAAACCCAATGCCGGCATTAATTTCGTTAACGAATCATAATGATATTTTACTGTAACTCGAAGCGGCCAAGCGAGAATCAGTGTAAAAAAGCCCAGGCTAGTCCAATAAGGCAGCCAGCCATCAATAATCATATAGGCCAGCACCAAATAGCTTAATGCCAGAAAACTGTTAAAAATCACGCTGCTATTTTGTTGGCCTAAGTGCATCAGGATATTGAAACGTCCGGCCTTCCGATCTGCTGATTCATCTGGAAATTGGTTTAAAAGCAACAGGTTATTCACTAAAAAGAAAACGATTATCGAAAGCCCGAAAATAACCCAGCTATACTCGCCCGTTAACACAAAATACCCCCCCGTCATCATCAATGGGCCAAATGCAAGACCCGGGCTAATCAAGCACAACCAAGGTCTACGCGTAATTTTAGAGGTATAAAAGACAATCAATAAAAGACCCGCTATGCCGATCGGCAACAACTCCCAACTTCGTAAATAAATAAAAAATATGCCCAAGCTGACAACAATCCCTAAAAACAAATAACCCAGCGAACCCACCGCCTCAGCTGCTTGAGGATTTTTAATCAACGCGCCACTCCCCCCGCTGAAGGGGGTTTTATCAGTCATCGCGTCCAGTCCTGATTCATAGTCTTCATATTCATTTAAAATATTCACACTGATATGTGCCGAAACAGCGCCCAGCACCACCAACATAAATAAAGGAATAGACCAATCAAATCCATTATAAGAAGCGGTAGCAGCCACCAACGCCATAATCACCAACGTCAGCATTAAAAAAGGGGGACGCATGACTTCCAGCAAACTTTTCAATAACTTCATTTTTACGCCCTATCCCTTCCATTGATTAAATAATTATCCAATCGTTTGTACCACCCTTTTAACCAACGGGCTTCATTTCTTTCTGGCGGAGACAGTTTAACCCGACGCGCCAACACTTGCTTAGCCGCAAAAACAAATTGCTTCAAAACTGACTCGGATGACTCGGGCTTCATCGATAAAACCACATCCACCAACCCCCAGCCTTTGCCTTGATATTTTTCTTTAGAATTCGCCCCCAAGCCTTTGAAATTATAGTAATCAATCATCGCAAACAATCCGTGCTTATCCTGCATTAATCGTGTGACTTGATCCCAGAAAAACTCTGACTCGACAGGGTGCAATGTCTTCATCTGTTGTTGCAATTTCTGGATTAATTGATGGGTGATAAATCGAGCTTGCAATGGCTGAGTTTTTTGCAGCCAATTACGCAACTGCTTCATGTTTGCTTTTGGCCAGGCCTGGTAGAATTCGGTTCTATTTTGCCATGGCGGCTTAAATGGAGACAACTGATTTAACCACAATGGCGCCGCTTCATGCTTGGAAACAAACGCCACCATTTGCGGGAAGGTTTCCACATAAGGCACATTGAGTCCTTTCGGAATCCAAATAAAATGACCGATTCCAAACGAAGGGAAAGACTCGGCTTTGCTCCAATAGGTTAAATATTTAGGATTTTGATTCGCTTCATTCTGATAAATTCGACGGGCAATCCAATCATAATCTGAAGCATCAAGCTGCTGGATTTTTGAAATAATTGCTTGGGACGATTCAGAAACGGGCGTTGCCCAGGCAAGCCCATTCAAAAACAAGAATCCCACACCTCCTAACACTAGGCGTCGAAAGAAAATGTGCACTGTCATTACCTTTATGAAATAAATCCTTATTGACACAAGGTTGATAAATAACTGCCATCAACATTTTTGAGCATGCCGACATACATTTGTGGTAACTCCGTCACGACCGAGGATTTCACACACTCTTCTTCTAAAAGATTGTCTGACCAGCGTTTCATCTTGGGAAGATTATCCAGGAACGAAAACCCACATGCTTGTGCCATTAAATCTAAACGCATAAAGAAAGGCGCATAGGCGGCATCAATCAAACAAAAATCGGCACCATTGAAAAAAGCCTTGCCACTATGAACCGACTCTAAACGATTCAGTTTATTCAACATGCCGTCACGGATTTCTTCAAATGCCGCCTGAGACTTCGCTTGCGCCATTTTAAACAACGCCATATTCAATTCATCCCCAAAGCTCATCCAAGCTCTGTTTTTGGCTTTCAATAAAATGTCTTCAGGGTGAAGAGAAGGTGGCGTCACTTCATCCACATACTCCTGAATCACGGAAGATTCAAACAAAACTTCCTGTCCCACTTTCAAAACAGGCACCTTACCCAGAGGAGAAACCTCTTTAAACCACTCAGGAGGATTGCCTAAATCAATGTAAGTAATATCAAAATCGATCTTTTTTTTCTTTAAAACAATCACTGCTCGTTGAACAAAAGGACAAAGTTTAAAACTGATTAATTCCATCTTTTTCGCCATAGCTGCTCCCTATTAAATCTAAAGAATGAATACACATCATACAAACTCTTGACGACAGGTCAACAGACGAGTGTTAGACAACAGACAGGTTGAATAAGAATAAGGCGCAAAAACATCGGCTTAAGCGCCTGTCCAAACAGAGGGATAAAAAGTCATCGAACCTAATCCCTTTTATGAAAATCGCTTGGTTCGAAGTGATTATTCGATGAATTTTTTTGGGGTGTCAAACAACGCTTTCCGTTCCTTCTCAGTCAATTGCTTAATCACAACCACCTGATAGCCTAATGCCTTGTAATCATTCAATTGTGCCATCCCTGAATCGGAATAACTGACAAAGTCCGGAAAGTCTTCACGGGTCAGATTTTTCAAGCCTCCCACAGCACCACATACATGAATGGAAACAGATTGATCCGTCACCAGCTGATTGAACATCGCATGTAAATCCGCATTTTGCGACTGTGCCTGTTTTTGCAAAGCAAATTCTTCTGCGCCATGCGAAATAACGGCAATATCAACCTCGGGATAACGCTCCCGAATCAACTTAATTTGTTGCGTGACATAAGGCGCCATTGATTTTAAGGCATCACTATCCAGGGTTTCAATATCAAATACCACTCCCTCAGGAGCTTGCGCCTGCTTTAAAATATTTTGTACTTGAGGATGAATGTTAGAAGATTGAGCGTGTGCTGCCCCCCCCATAAAACTCAATAAGCAGGAAACCAAAATAAAATGAAATGACTGTCGAATCATGGGGCACTCCAATGAGTTACATCACTTATATCAAGCAATTTATTTCATCATAGAAGTTTTATAAACTAAATGCGAATGTATTAATAAGCGCTTATAAAGCAATGACTTACCTTACCTGTTTAAAGCGCTTATTTTTTCTTATTTTGCCATTTTTAAAACACCATGCCGGCGTTTAAATTTGGTCACTTAACACTAAGTGTTCAAACTTTTTTACCAGGGTTTCATTGTCTTCGACATGTTCCGGATCGGTAATAATACAATCTACTGGGCACACGCTGACACACGTTGGCGTATCGTAATACCCAACGCATTCCGTGCAGAGATCCGGGTTGATCTCATAGATTTTTTTACCATAATAAATGGCTTGGTTAGGGCACTCCGGCTCGCACATATCACAATTGGTGCACCCTTCTAAAATCTTCAAGGCCATGCTGACTTAAACCTTTGCTGCTTCTTTGGCTTCACGTGCAGCAGCGTCGCGCTTCATGTCGCCACCCCAAGCTTCGTTACGCATTACCAAACCAAACTTCAAGGTTTCAACCTCCAAGTCTTTGAACGGGTTTGGAATACGAACAACCCAGCCTGATCCTAACGCACACTCAACCGGCTTATCATGATGATCTTGCATCTCGGCCAGTTTTAAGGTGACATTTCCCGCTGGCGTCATCAGTTCAATGGAATCGCCTAAACAAAATTTATTCTTCACATCAATTTCCAGCAAACTCTGACCATCTCGTTCAATCACATCAATGACTTCACCCACAAAGCGCTGACGATCTGATTTGGAAACCCCATATTCATAGTTTTGGTACTCTGAATGCACATGGCGACGTAAAAAGCCTTCCGTATAACCACGGCTTGCCAAGCTTTCCAGTTCACCCAATAAACTCGTATCAAACGGTTTGCCTGCCGCCGCATCATCAATCGCTTTGCGATAGGCTTGTGCGGTACGTGCCACATAATAATGCGACTTGGTACGCCCTTCGATTTTTAGCGAATCCACGCCCATTTCTACCAGCTCGGGAATCAACTCCACCGCACGTAAGTCTTTTGAATTCATAATGTAAGTGCCGTGCTCGTCTTCAAACGCCGGCATATATTCTCCCGGGCGCCCTTCTTCTTCCAGCAACATCACTTCATCCGTGGGTTTCCCCTCACCTAACGTAGGCTCAGGCTGGATAGAATCAGAGGACTCAATCGTCAGATCGGTAATATTCGCCACTTTGTCGACCGGAATCCCGACGATGTCACCCGCTTCATCTTCCTTGCCTTCATAGGTGTTATAGTTCCAACGGCAAGCATTGGTGCAAGTTCCCTGGTTCGCATCCCGCTTATTGATATAACCAGACAACAAACAGCGACCGGAATACGCAATACAAAGCGCCCCGTGAACAAAGACTTCAAGTTCCATCCCCGGAACCGCTTCACCAATTTCACGAATTTCTTGAATCGACAACTCACGTGATAACACGACACGAGTAATTCCTTGGTCGTACCAAAACTTCACTGTCGCCCAATTCACCGCGTTTGACTGAACGGATAAATGAATTTCCTGCTCGGGATACTCCGCTCTTACCATCGCAATCAACCCCGGATCAGACATAATCAACGCATCCGGCTTCATCGCGATAATCGGGGCGATGTCGCGCATATAAGTTTTGATTTTGGCATTATGCGCGGCGATATTACTCACCACATAGAATTTTTTGCCCAGCTCATGTGCGCGCTTAATCCCTTTTTCCAAGGTTTCTTCATCGAATTCATTATTACGTACACGTAAGCTGTAGCGTGGCTGCCCGGCATAGACGGCATCGGCGCCATACGCAAACGCATATTCCATGTTTTTATAGGTGCCGGCTGGCGAGAGTAGTTCTGGTGTAAAGTTTTCTGCTTTCAAGGCAAATTCCTTTAGATTAATTTCCGAGTGGGTAACAGGGTATTTTACTTTATTTGATCAGGGTTTGCTGAAGTGTTTCATGCCAGAAAACCCTTTTGTTTTCAAAGGTTAATTGTGCATTTGCCGGACTGGTTGACGGAAGCGAATAAAACATCAAATCCTCCGGCAAGGATTGTTTTTTAACCACCTGCTTTTCAAACAGATTTTGCGCGGCTTTGCCATTAAACAGCACTGCTTTCAGATCAGAATAGGTTTGAAAAAGCGCTTCAAAATCATTCACTTCTGGTTGTCTGATTGCTGAATCCAAACTTCCTTGTCGCTCACAGCTAGACAAAACATCCCACAGCAAAATTCCATTTTCTTTGCAAAGCGTACTCTTTTGCTCGGTCGTCTCAATCGGCATTTGAAAGTAATCCGCTAAAATCGGCCAAAATGCATTACGCGGGTGTGCATAATAAAAAGACTTTTCCAAAGAAACAACACTCGGCGCCGTGCCTAAGATTATTACCTTAGGCTGCGTTGGCACAATGGGAGAAAACCCCTCGCATTTAGACATGCTCGACCTGCATTAATAGCCCTTAAACCAAATTAAAACAACCAGGCCTGGTTCTTTTTAATCCATTTAATTTGCTCAAAAAATTAACCCAACTCAACATAAGACGTTTCTTGCGGCACAAACTCACCAACCGGGGTGGCCCATAAATCGTATTCATCTGCCGCAAACACTTCCACCTCGACAAAATCACCCGGATTCAAATGATGCCCTTCTGGAATAAACACCATGCCGTCGATCTCCGGTGCATCGGCTTTTGAACGGGCAATCGCGCCTTCTTCATCCACTTCATCCACCAACACTTGAATCGTTTTACCGATTTTGGCCTGCATCTTATTCGCACTGATTTGCTGCTGCAATTGCATGAAACGATCAAAACGCTCTTGTTTGACCTCATCCGGCACCGATTCGGCCAAGTCATTTGCAACGGCTCCTTCCACTGGAGAGTATTGAAAACAGCCGACGCGATCCAGTTGCGCTTCTTCAATAAAGTCTAACAAGTTTTGAAATTGCGCTTCGGTTTCCCCCGGAAAACCAACAATAAAGGTGGAGCGAATGGTTAAGTCCGGAACTTGTTCACGCCATTTCTTAATGCGTTCAAGTGTTTTATCGACGTTTCCTGGCCGTTTCATCGCTTTTAGAATATCGGGGTCGGCGTGCTGCAAAGGCATATCCAAATAAGGCAACAGCTTGCCTTGCGCCATTAACGGAATCACTTCCTCCACATTTGGATAAGGATAAACATAATGCAATCGAACCCAAATACCCAGTTCGCTTAAAGCGTCTGCCAATCCAAACATCGAGGTTTTGGTCGGACGCCCGTCTGCAAATTCGGTTTTATATTTAACATCCACGCCATAAGCCGCGGTATCCTGTGAAACAACCAACAACTCTTTAACACCTGCATCTTTTAAGCGCTTTGCTTCCGCCACCACATCCGACACGGGGCGACTTACCAAATCACCCCGCATGGAAGGAATAATGCAGAAAGTGCAACGATGGTTACACCCTTCCGAAATTTTTAAGTAGGCAAAGTGCTTTGGGGTCAACTTAATGCCTTGCGGCGGAACCAAATCCACAAACGGATCATGTTTCGGTGGGGCAATCGCTTCATGCACCGCCGTCAAGACTTCTTCATATGCCGCCGGGCCGGATACCGCCAACACGGAAGGGTGTACTTTTTCAATCACACCATCTTTTGCGCCCAAACACCCGGTGACAATCACACGACCGTTTTCGTCCAACGCCTCACCAATCGTGTCCAACGACTCTTGCACCGCCGAATCAATGAATCCGCACGTATTCACAATCACCGCATCTGCCTCTTCATAAGAGTTTGTCAGATGATACCCTTCCGCTTTTAATTGCGTCAAAATCCGTTCGGAATCGACCGTTGCCTTAGGGCATCCTAGACTGACAATTCCGACTGTTGGTTGTTGTTGCGACATACATACTCCGATCTTGATTAGGCGCTTGCCTGCAACTTGACTACAAGAAAAACGCACTCACCACATAATATTTTGAATGGGCACATTTTACCCGATTGAGTAAATTTTGCTTTTGAATCTCCGTCCTCTTTTGTCAAAAAATTTCCTTTTGGTTTTTTTGATAACCTTATTAATACTGGTATTAATAATTATTCTCACTTAGATTGACATTGTGTTTTTTATCTTTATAATCTGCTTGCGTAACGATAATTATTTTCAACAACGTATAAAAATTAAAGAGAGTCTTTATATGAAACTTAAAAAAATCTCATTTTTAATCGGCGCCCTGCTCGCTTCACAAACAGCCATGGCGGCAAGCAATGCAGAAATTGATGAATTGCGTCAACAAATTAATGCCCTAGCACAACAAGTCGAAGACTCTAGAACTTCAAACAAATCGAATACCACCATTGGCGGGTATGGCGAACTGCACTACAACAATCTAAAAACAACCCAGCCTGGACAAGCCGATTCTGAGAAAAAAGAAATCGACTTCCATCGTTTCGTTCTGTTTTTTGGGCATGAATTTAACGACAAAATTCGTTTTTTCTCTGAAGTTGAGCTCGAACATGGCATCGCTGGTGACGGCCAGAATGGTGAAGTGGAAGTTGAACAAGCCTATGTGGAAATGGATTTAAACAAACAATTGAGCACCAAAGCCGGGATGGTTTTAGTCCCTGTCGGGATTTTGAATGAAACGCATGAACCACCCACATTTTATGGGGTTGAGCGTAACCCAGTGGAAAAAAACATCATCCCGGCCACTTGGTGGAGCGGCGGTTTAACGCTTAACGGGCGTTCTAACTCTGGTTTCAGTTACGACGTAATGATCTCTGAAGGGCTTTATTCTGCCGATGGTTACAGCATTCGTGATGGCCGTCAAAAAACCAGTAAAGCCAAAGCCAATGATTTGGCGTATACCGGGCGCATCAAATACACAGGCATCCCTGGACTGGAACTGGCAGCCACAGCACGCTATGAGTCAGATTTAGGTCAAGGCTTGTTAGCCAGTAAAGCCCCTGCCACCTTATTGGAAACCCACGCCATTTACACCATTGACCAATTCACAATCAAAGGGCTTTATGCACAATGGGATATTTCCGGAGATGCTGCCAAAGCCGCCGATGCAGACAAGCAATCTGGGTACTACATTGAGCCAAGTTATAAGCTGACGGAACAGTGGGGTGTTTTCACGCGTTATAACGACTGGAAAAATGCTTCCGGTTCAGCGAACAATGAAACGCAAACAGATATTGGTGTAAACTACTGGCCTCATCCAGACGTTGTATTTAAAGCAGATTACCAGTGGTATACCAAAGACAAAAAGAAAACCAATGGCTTCAACCTTGGTGTAGGGTATCAATTTTAAAAATGAATAAGATAAAACTCAGCGTTTATCTATTACTAACGACTCTCTCTCTACTGTCGGTAGAGAGCCAGGCTTCCTCTGTGTCAGAGGAAGTCACCCAATTTGTTCAAACCAACTTATCTGACACCGCTCAGAGAAAGTTCCTGTGGCTCACGGGTGACAAAAAACAAGTCTCCAGCGAAATTCTAAGCCACCCCTATTACAAAATTCGAGCACCCTATTGGCAAGCCGCCGACGAAAACCGTTCGCGCTCCGCCAAAACAGTATGGGTACTGGAAGAAATCGGTAAAGAAAAATTCATTACCATCGGCGTTGTGATTGAAGACCAAAAAATTCAAGCTGTACGTATTCTTAAGTTCCGCGAAAGCCGAGGTTGGGAAGTGGAATTGCCCAGTTTTACGGAACAGTTCGAAGGCAGCCAGTTAAATGACTCCAAACGACTGACTCAATCGGTAGACGGCATCAGCGGTGCCACCCTTTCCGTGCGAGCGGTCACCAACATTGCCCGCTTGGCACTTTACTTACAAACAACGCTTCCTAACCCCTAAATTGGTTCTTGAATATGCATGCTTTCTTCAAAAAAAACACCGCCAGACAATTTCACCGTTTACTTGCATACACGGTCGCTTTTCTGCTTTTTTGGTTGAGTTTGAGCGGTGTTTTATTGAACCATACCGAAGATTTAAAGCTGAACGATGTCAAGATTCAACAGCCTTGGTTACTGAGCTGGTATGACATCGACACACCTGAAATTGAACAAGCTTTCCACCTGGATACCGACTGGGTGATTCAAACCAATCAAGCGATTTATTGGAATCAAACAGCTTTGCCCTTTCAAGGCAACATCCGTTCGATTGTCCAAAATGACGACTTTCTTTTTATCATGCTAGCCAATGACTTAGCCCTGTTAACGGACACTGGAGATTTGATAGAGCGCATCCCGCTTCCAGCCGCTTTACGCAGCCAAGAAATAAGCACTCAACCAAACTTAAGTTTCTTTAAACACAACAACCAAGTCATTGTCGCCACAAAAAACAGCCAGGCCTGGCAAATTTCGGACGACTTTACCCAGCTCATTCCTGTTCAAACAAACACCCAAACAGACTGGATAAAGTTACCCCCCATCAACAGTCAAAACGCACCAGCAGACATTCAGAAACATTTAGTGAACACTTTTGACAGCCCACTGACATTGGAAAAAATCATTTTAGAACTGCACAATGGCTACTTCTTCGGAAAGATTGGACCTTGGCTGATTGATCTGGCGAGCTTACTGTTTATCTTGATGGTACTCAGTGGCATTCGATTACACTTAAAAAAATGATTCGATATTTGAATTCAAGTCAAATTTTAAAAGGGTAGCGCCTCCTTTTTTCTTTTTTTCGATTGTATCGAGTAATAATTTCCCATCGGAAATTATCGATTCAAGCCTAGATAGAACTCTTTGGGAGTTTAAATCTTTCAAATACATTCTCCATTTACGTATAACGATTAAACTAAGCGAGCGGCGTTTACGCCGTCCCCTTGAGTCTCTTGTTATGTGTTTTCATAGTGTCTATATCCAGATTCGATTATTTTGAGAGTATCTTGTGCGTCTGAATATGCTACATTTGCCTTCACTAGAGTTTCTTCTACATCATTTAATGATACTGTCTCACTGTAAGCTTGCATAGTACGAGTGAAGCTTACTAAGTTCATTTTCGTTTTTCTCAAGGCTTATTTTCAAAATTTCTAAGTCTTGGCGCTGTTTGGTACTCATTTGATTATGGTATTTATTCAAAATTAGTCTTGCTTCTTGCACAGATAAATTATTAACGGATCGTGTGGATAATATTGTCTGCAATAACAATATTTGTTTTCTCGAAATCTCCTGTCTTTTGCTTTCACTGCGATGCCATATCGGGGTAATGATAGAAACAAATAAAGCAATTGCAGAGATGACTAGAGCCCACTGTTCAGTTTCCATACTATAGATTCACCTTATACATAACGGGCTGCGGATAAGCGGCATGGCCGTTGAAAATTTATTTTCATAAGGACTGTCCGCTTCATTCGCTTGTTAGTCCAGCGCCGCTTGCGCGGGACACAAGTGGATGCAATCCACAGCCCGTTAGTTCCGCATAACCGGCTGGTAATGGAGTGCAGCGGAATTGCCAGTCCGAGTTGATGCGGTTGTTAGCTTGATTTCAATTTAATGACGTGTCAAGCGAGACGCCAAAAAATCTACCAGTAGTTTTTAGAAAGACATTCGGTGCATCATCAAACGCCACGTGTCCCGCAAACGGAATATTCAGAATGTTCGCACTTTTTGTAATCCCGCGAAGTTTCGCCATGCTATCGATCGTAGTAAGCGGATCATTGTCACCGCGAACAATCAGCATTTCATTTTTGATTTGCCCCATCAAAGCCCCGGGGCGCCCTTCTGGACTCAAATCCGTCCACATGACTACAACGGCTTTGGCAAAACGATCAAAGTCTTGCTCCGGGTTGAGTCGCATATAGCTTTTATAACTTTGAGGAAACCTTTCTTTCCAGATTTCAGCAGTCATTCCCGATATCATTTTCCAAGCTGGTTCAGCTTCGCTCATTTCCCAACTTGCCCCGACCGTGACTATTTTTTTAAGCCTTGGATCCTGTCTCGCGGCATAACGATAGGCTACGATACCTCCGTCACTAAATCCCAAAATGCTGAATTCCTGAAGTTGCAACGCATCAATCACTTGCGCAAGACCATCAGTCAACAACTCATAAGAAAGCTTAGTAGTTCCAAGGCTTGATTTTCCATGCCCACGACTATCGATACCGATCAGCCTGAATCGGTTACTCAAGGCCGGAGCGATCTTGTTAAAGTCTTCAATGCTTCCAAATCCGCCATGCAACATGAGTAATACAGGTAATTCTGGATCTCCTATTTCCTCAACATAAATTTTTGCCTCACCACAAGCGATGAGAAGACCAGTAGTATGGTTAAAAGTATTCTGGATTGTCATTCGTTTGGGCTCCTTTTGTTTGCATAATGCTCTATGTCCTGAACCGGCTAACGGGCTGTGGATAAGCGGCATGTCCGTTGAAAATTTATTTTCATAAGGATTGTCCGCTTCATTCGCTTGTTAGTCCTGCGCTTGCGCGGCACACAATTGGATGGCAATCCGCAGCCCGTTAGTTCCGACGCGCAAGCGTCGGAACTAACGTTTAAACTAACCAGCCGCGCGTTAGCGTAGTAGGGTTGAGTGCTTTGTTAAATTGTTATTTACCGATTTTGTTATATATTTTTTCAAAATGCTCATTAGCTTGGTTTGCATTTAAAATTTGGCGTTCTTCTATGGTTTGAGTGTTATATTCCAGTAATTTTTGGATAAACACATCAAAAAAACCAAGAGGAATTATTAAAGAAAAGACAACCGAAATTACGATGATTTCAATTAACAAATCTTTGAAAAAGAAATATGATAGTACGACTAAGATTGCCAAAGCTACTTTTATGAACTTAGTCCAACCGCTTAAATTCATAGCTGTTTGAATTTCATTTTCTAAGTGTGAATTTTTCATGCTGTTCCGACTCGTTTAAAATTTAACGGGCTGCGGATAAGCGGCATGTCCGTTGAAAATTTATTTTCATAGGGAAAAAGGGGAGCGCCCCTTTTTATTACTTCACTTTTTGGAGTGCATTTATGAATGCTTTAGCGTTATCGCCACGAAGATTTTCTGCGAGACCAATTAGTCCGCCAGTTAGATACTTTGCCTTAATACCTTTTGAGCGAAGATAAACCATAGCAATAGTTGCACGATCCTTGTGAGGACAAGCGGTTACAATAATTTTGCTCTTATCAATTTCTGAAAGCCTTTTAGGTAGTTCATTCAATGGTATATTCTTTGACGGCCCAACCTTCCACGCTGAATATTCTTCTGGAAACCTAATATCAATCAGTTGAGCCTTTCCCTGCTTCAATAGTTCAATAAGGCTCTTACTATCCACTTTCATTTCTTTCCTTGCGGCATAATCAAAGCCAGTAATGTATTCTTCCAATTGAGTGTCGCTGGAATATACAGGCATGGACACCCCGATAAAGAGAATTGCAAAAAATAATATTTTCATAACTTTTTCCTGTCTTTCCTTTTTAACATAACGATTAAGCTAAACGACTACGTGTTAGCGCCATCGGCTTGTAAGTGTCTTGTTAGGTTATGATTGAATGAAGCGTACAAAGTATAAGCACCACATGGTGATTAAAACAACGACACCAAACATGAAAGCTCTCATTCTGTATCGCAGGTTATTATTAGTGGTGTGAATATAGCTATGAACATACCTTGATATTACAAATGCCCAGGCCAAAACTATTTGGATTACTTCAACTTTGTCCATAATGAACAACAGGATTGAAATCACATAAAACAGAATAGGCAGTGCTAATAAATTGTCATAATTATGGCTTACTTTGGCTAGGTAATCTGGAAGTTTCCCACCTCTATTCAACTCATAATATCGTGGATTCAAATCACCCCGTTTCACAGCAGTGAACCGAAGCTTTCCAAGCCATATTCCAATAGCGAACGTCAAAGCCACCAAGGCAAACACAGGAGGTAATATCAAGTTTTGTTCCATTTCGTACTTCTCACCTTTCGTAATCTAATGATTAAACCAGGAAAAAAGGGCACTACCCTTTTTCTTTTCTAGGCCGACCAATTGGCTTAAAAGAAAGTGACCGATTTGAAAACCTTTCCAACTTTTCAACAAAAGACTGATCTTCATATGAAACCCCTTTTTAGGACTACTTTCTGGCTTTAATAAAAACGTTCAACTCTGTAATTTTCTACAAAACAATACTATAAAAATACGTAATAAAATCAATAAAAACCACCTTAAAAAGGCTTTTTAATCTCAAAAACAGCCAGGCCTGGCTATTTTTCTAGATAACATAAAATAAAAAGGGAAGGAACATTTACCAACTTACTCTTTGGTTATGAGTGCTTTTTCTTAAAGGGTTTGGCGAAATTAAAAATAAGAAACCCTACAACTGACAAGATAATAGCGATTTCGTATCGACTATAGGCCACGGATATCCCAATGGCCGCCGTGACCCATAAACCGGCCGCTGTGGCAGTGCCTTGTGTTCCTTCTTGGCTTTTAAATATGGCGCCACCACCAATAAACCCCATACCTGTAATGATGCCGTACATGACTCTTGCTTCAGCGTCAGAACCTTCATACACATCCATACCCACAAGCATAAAGGCGCAGGATGAAATAGCAACCAAAGGAAATGTCCTTAAACCCGCACCCCGTTCATTCAACTCTCGATTGAGCGCAATCGGAAGCGATAATAAAAAGGTAACCCCTAACTGAAATAAATGAAACCTGATTAAGTTTAGATCTAACTCCATACCAAACATAATGAACCTTATTTTTATAATGAATAAACTCAGCGGCTAAGTGTTAGCACAGCCAGCTTAAGTGGTTTATTAGGCGTTACTCTTTGCTCACAACGTATTTTAAAATTTCGACAACCTGTTCAGGCGTTGTGGCCCATGCGAGCGCAGCGGCATCCACTTCTTTGAGCGGGTGAATGATGTCTTCGTCATGCAGGGTAATGTAAGGCGTGCCTAATGCGGCACAATAGCCCGCATCAAACGCGGCATTCCACTGTTTATACTTGTCTCCAAAACGGACAACGGCCACATCACAATTTTCAATCAGCGTTTTGGTACGGATGGCATTCACTTTGGCGGATTTGTGATCGCGCCAAAAGTTTTTATCCTCTTCGCCAAGTAAGTCTCCTGCGGCATCGCTGGCGGCATGATCCGTAACGGCGGAGGTGAACTCAATGGTTAGATTATGCGCTTCACAACCGTCTATGATCTGTTGTCGCCAATCGGTATGAATTTCACCCGAGAGATATACACTCAAATCCATAATATGTCCTCTTCTATTTGATAAACGAAATAACATCATACATAAAATAATTAGGTAATTGAACTGATAAAAAACCCGAAGAAGCGGGCTTTTTTCTGTCAAAAACTACCAGGCCTGGCTATTTTGAGCGGCATAACGGTGGTGTAACGAATGCTTTAAAAACGTACCGAAAACCCACCGAAGAATAATTGGTCATTGCCTTGGCCTGACAACGCGAGTTGGCTGCCGACATCCCATTGGAAATTCTTTGAGGGTTGCCATGTGCCGCCAAAGCTGGCGTAAGGCACGTAATTCTGTTTGAGTGTATAGTCACCGATATATTCGATATAAGCGCCCAACCCTTTTGCAAAACCGTGCCCGATGACTAATGTATGACTGCCTGCCCACTCATGTTTTCGAGTGTCATTATCATAAGCACGATCTATTTGGACTTGAGACCCCAAGTTATAGTCATCGTAATCAGCACCATAAGTCACAATCAATCCACCTTCATACTCATCATTACTGAAACGTCCATTCGGCACTTTAAGATAAGGCAACAAGGCCATGCCATCTCCGGTTTGGTCATTTCCCCACAGGTTTATTTTTGAACGAATTTGGACATCACCCTGACCTGACAACGATTTTGTTTGACTTGTTTTTTCCATCACATAAGGCGAGAGAACCAGTTGAAAATCCACGTTATCCGTGACACCGTATTTGATGTTGGTTTCACCAAAAGACCATGCTTCGGTGCGAACTTGCTTCGATTTATCAGCGGAATAGGCCGCTAAATTCGTTTCAACTTGGAAAAAACCTTTATCAACGGTTTGGAAGCTTTCAGTGGCATCGGGTCGATCAGTCGCTAACGGTCGTAATGAATCTGCCCAAACCTGTTGTGTTGCTAGAGCCCCGCAAATACTCCATAAAACTTTCATTTATTCATCCTTAGATAATTATATTTTTAGTAGTGGCTAAAAATTATATCAAACAAAACTTATAAATGACATTCGTGAGGAACGATTAGGAATAAAAAATCAAACAGGTGAGAATTTAAGCGCCAAAAAATTTTAGACTGCACTTTGAAAAAATGAAACGCTAACTAAAATCTTTTTCTTTCAACCTGAGTTTGAGTTGACTTTGCATGGTGGTGAGCCAGATTTCACCTGGCTTCACTTCAAAAAGAGAACAATAAGAGAGCCATGCGCCTTTGCAGGATGCAATCACCACAGGGTCCGTCCAAGTTTGTCCATCATCCTCTGAAAACCGAATACTGAGTTCTTCACGCTGCCAGGAAGCAGGGATGTCTGAAAACAAGCCTGAAATTCGGGGAGCGGTGGTTTCGCCCTCTTTGGTCAATTGATTGTAGGCTAAAACCAAACGGCCGCTTTGCAAACGACTTAACATACCGGGTGAACTGCTGGCGGACATTCCAGGCTCTAAGTGTGTCCAGCTCAGCCCTTGGTTGTCAGAATAACCATTCCAGAACCAATCCAGATTGGTGCGAATTAAATACCACACCCGTCCATCATTCAGTTCCAGCAAGGTGCCTTCATAACACCCACCATGATGTCCTTGCCCGCCAATATCGATTTTATTACTGGCTCGCCAAGTTTGCCCGTCATCTTCTGAAAGATAGGTCAGGCTATAATGCCGCCCCGCCTCGTAATCCAGATTTTGCGCTGCCATCAATAATGCCCCACTGGAAAGCTGAATCATGGTGGTGGTGGCACCGCAATAGCCTTTTTGCACACAAACAGGGGTTTCCCAGGTTTTGCCGCCATCCAAACTCCGCACGGACCATAAATCCAGCCGAGTCTTTTGAGTCGGTTTATTGGCTTTTTTGTGCCATTTGAAATGGGCTTGTGCCATATTCAAAAAGCCGACCACAATGACGCCTGAATCAGAAATACACAAACTGCGTGTGTCGTGTATCTGAAATTCATTGGATGAAAAAAGGTCATACACTTGCCAGCTTTGCCCTTCATCATTCGAAAGCAATGCCTGATGGGCATCAATGCAAACAAGCTTATTTTGCTTGTTTCGAACGTAAGGCCCGATAGGATCAATATCTAAAACAGCGACTTTGTCATGTAGATAAACGGGCGCGTCCGTTTTGGGCGCCATTTTAAAGTCTAATTGAATGTCTGGACTTTCTCTCATCAATCAACCCTAAATCCTATTACATCAATTTAAAACGGCTTTAACTCAACCAAAATCAAAATCAGAATGGTTAAAATCAACGGGATTTCATTGGCCCAACGGTAATATAACCCGCTGTGATCTAAATGCCCTTGTTGCATTTCTTTCATGCGGCGTTTCGTCCATAAATGGTAAACCAGCATTAAAACGACCAGAACGATTTTGGCGTGTAACCAGCCCATGCCTTCTGCCACCGGCCAGTAAGCAAGCCACAACCAGATACCGGTTCCAATCGCCAGCATCATCATAATGGTCATGAATTTATACAGCTTTTTCGCCATAATCGCTAAACGTGTGACTTGCTCGCCAGCTGCTTGTCCTTCAACAAAGTGAACAAAAATGCGTGGCAAATAAAAGATCCCTGCCATCCAGGACATTACAAATAAAATATGAAAAGTTTTTAACCACAACACTTCGATTTTCTCCAATAAAACAACAAGAATCTGTATGATACAGGTTCTTATTTAGCAAAACAGGACTTTAAGATGAAAATTGAACAAAATAAGGTTGGCATGATCGACTACTCTTTGACGGACAAGGAAGGAAACGTGATTGATGCTTCCAACGGTCAGCCTTTAGCGTATTTGCATGGTCATTCGAATCTGATTCCTGGTTTGGAAAAAGAGCTTGAAGGTAAAGCAGTGGGTGACAAATTCACTGCCAACATCGCAGCGGCCGATGCTTATGGCGACACTCAACCACACCTGATTCAAGAAGATGTGCCAAAAAGCATGTTTCAGGGTGTTGATAACTTGGAAGTGGGAATGCGTTTTGAAGCTCAATCAGAGCAAGGCGTTCATTCTGTTGAAATCACCAAAGTAGAAGATGAAACTGTAACCGTTGATGGAAACCATCCGCTTGCAGGCAAAGACCTGAACTTTGACATCGAAGTAATGGGCGTGCGCGATGCAACTGAAGAAGAATTAGAACATGGACATGCACATGGTGACGGCGGTCATCAACACTGATCTCCAGAAAATATCGCTTCAAATGTGAAAAGGCCAGCATTTACGCTGGCCTTTTTTGTATTTTCAATCTGATTTCTTGATACGTTCACGGCTTTTTCATCAGATAATCTTCATATTCCAACCCAGGTTGATCCACCACCACTGGAATGGCCAACAAACCGATATGCGCTTGCGTTACCGATTCTCTTTTTCCAGAAATCAATGGATGCCACTCAGGTAATGTATCACCTCGATACAAAACGCGATAACCACAGGTATCGGGTAACCAATCAAATTCAGCCACTCTGTCTAAAGTTAGGTTCACACAGGTCGGCACATTTTTGGAACGATTCTGATAATCGGAACAATCCCCCGTTTTTAAATCGGAATACTGACAGACCACACGGGTATAAACAATTTCATCGGTTTCGTCGTCTTGCAGCTTAGTCAAACAACACAGACCGCACCCGTCACAGACTGATTCCCACTCTTCAGTCGTCATTTCGGCTAAGGTTTTTGTTTCCCAAAACGGTTTATTTTTTGTCATTATCCTGTCTACTCTTATGCTGACGGCCAATCGCTCATCTATTTTACGCTACTTAAACGCGGACCAAGGCGTTTGCCATTGCTCAAGCAGTGCTTGGCCTTCCACTGTTTCAAACCGATTGCCCTGCTGCGGAGGCACACAAAATACATAAGGCTCATTATGAAACTGAAAGCGTAATGCAAAAGCGTGCAAATAGCTTCTATCTTCAAGCTTGGCATCGGTTGAAAGCTCGTATCGTTCATCTCCAGCAATCGGTGTACCCAAGCTTTTTAAGGCGACTCGTAACTGGTGTGTTTTACCCGTGTAAGGCTTTAACAAAAACCAGCGCTCTCCCGGTCGGGTATTCTGGCTGATAAATTGTGTTATCGCCGGATTCTCCACCGTTTTTCTGAGTTTCCAACTACCACGCCGTGCCGGGATCATGTCGCCTTTCACCCAGCCTTGTTTCTTTTTAGCCTTATGCGTGGTGATAGCCAAATAATACTTTTCAACTTGTCGGGTTTCAAACAGTTGCTGGAACGTCTGAGCCGACGGTTTGTTTAAAGCTAAAATCACCAAGCCCGAGGTCATTTTATCTAACCGATGCACGGGGTAGATTTCTTCAACCTCTAATTGCTGTTGCACAAAAACGACCAGGCCTGGCTGTTTTTGTCCATCCGCATCAGGTTCTGAGTGAAAATTCATTCCGGCGGGTTTATCCACCACCACAAAGTCTGCCGATTGAAACACCAAGCTGATGGGTAACGTATTCAAGATTGTCACTCAATTTAAAAACGCAAAGTGTACCGCAACTGATTCGAAAAAAATGATTTTTCCTTGCTTTAGAAAATAAATCCACCGTTTATTGACACTTGATTATTTTATATTTTATCTATTTTTCAACGACTTAATATTAAATTAAATTTGGCATGATTTTTGTAATAGAACCAGTACATAGAATAAAAATATTTATTTTTGTCATTAATTTGACACTTAATACCTGAGGAATTAAATAATGACCGCTAAAATGAATACACCGCAAAAAGTGAATACCTGTTTGCAATATATCGACAATCGACTTGAAACCACGTCTGAACAAACCATTCAGATTGCGGAAATGATTATTGACGACATTAAGAACCTCACTCAAGCTTATCCGGAAGCGCTTAGAAACAATGAATTACGCACTCATGCTGACAGAGTCAGAGACACGCAAATGAAATGGGTCAATCAACTGCATGAAATCATTTTGGAACAAACGGATCGCGACCTAAACGGTCAAGTGATTCAGGCATTACAAAACTTCATGAACACCCTAAACAATAAACAGCTCAAACATCTAGATTTTGATTTACCCGCGGCAGTTCGCCGTGACCAACCAGAAACAGAACATGAATACTTATCGCAAGAAGAAATTGAAGTGTTAATGGACTCACATTTAAAATCAGGGCGCACCAGCTCAACACATCACTAATAACGTTATTTCAGATATAAAAAAAGACCCAAATGGGTCTTTTTTTTATTTAACAATATTGGCTTCAATGTTTATTTTTTCTTAGTGGCTTCTTTTGCTTCACGCGCAGCTTCTTGTTCTAAGAAAATTCGATTCAACTCTTCTTCTTGAGCAGTCGCATCGGCTCCTTCCTTGACTGGCTGCATCAAGTCTTCTTTTGAAACACCTAATGCCAACGCAATTGAACTGGCAACAAACGTTGATGAATAGGTTCCCACAACAACCCCGACAATTAATGCCAAAGCAAAGTTATGGATAATCTCTCCACCCAATACAAACAATGCAATCAAAACCAACAACGTGGTTAAGGATGTCATTAAGGTACGCGATAACATTTGATTGACGGCCAAATTCGTGACATCTTCCGGTGTGCCATCTCGAACCGTTCTGAAGTTTTCTCGAACCCTGTCAAATACAACAATGGTATCGTTCAAGGAATAACCGATGACGGCGAGCAAAGCTGCCAAAACCGTTAAGTCAAATTGGGCTTGCGTCCAGGCAAACACCCCTAACGTAATCACAACATCGTGAATCAAGGCAGCGACAGATCCAATTGAAAAACGGAATTCGAAACGTAAGGCGACGTAAATCAATACGCCAATCAACGCATAAATTACCGCTAAAGCCCCGTCTTCCGTCAATTCATCTCCAACTTGCGGCCCGACAAATTCCACACGACGCAACTCAAAGTTTTCCGAATGATTTTCACGCAACGCTTCCATCACCTGGTTACTGATCTGAGCCGAGTTAACCCCTTCTTTCGGGGCAATCCGAATCAGAACATCTTCTGCAGACCCAAAGTTTTGCACCACTGCGCGTTCAAAACCGGAATCCTGAAGCGAGGTACGAATGGTGTCCACTTCTGCTGGCTTGTCATAAGACAGCTCAACAATCGTTCCCCCGGTAAAATCGATACCAAAGTTCAGTCCTTTAACAAACAACCCAACGATGGATGCAATGATAAAAAATAATGAAACAGACATCGCCAATTTACGATGTCCCATAAAGTTATATTCTTTTTGATTTTCCATGCTTGTACTCATTCTGTCTCTCCTCGACTAAACCGATAACTTTTCTACCGGCTTGTTGCCGTAGAGCGCATTCACAATTGCTCTTGTTCCCAAGATTGCTGTAAACATAGAAGTGATAATCCCGATGGATAACGTAATGGCAAAGCCTTTAATCGGACCGGTTCCGAAACTGAACAACACCAACGCTGCCAATAAGGTCGTGATATTCGCATCAGCAATCGTCACGAAGGCTTTTTCATACCCAGCATTAATGGCTGACTGAACAGAGGAAACTCGTAGCTCTTCACGGATACGCTCAAAAATGAGTACATTCGCATCAACGGCCATCCCGACGGTTAGCACAATCCCCGCAATCCCAGGCAGGGTCAAAGTCGCTTGCAACAAGGATAGCACCGCGACAATCAGCACCAGGTTCAGGGTTAAAGCAACATTGGCAATCATACCGAAGGTTTTATAACGCCAAACCATAATCACCAAGACCAATAGGAAACCAACAATAACCGACATCATTCCCTGATCAATATTGTCTTGCCCAAGGCTTGGTCCAACGGTTCTTTCTTCAACAATCTCCATCGGTGCGGCTAACGCCCCTGCTCGCAGTAACAAAGCCAAGTCTTGTGCTTCTTGTGGGCTATCTAACCCTGTAATCTGGAATCGGTTCGCAAACTGTCCCCGAATCACCGCGGCATTAATCACATCTTTGGTGGTGACACGTTTTTTAATTTTTTTACCGTCTTTTTCGATGGTATCAACGCGATTTTCAATATAAACCACCGCCATACGGTGACCAATATTTTCTTTGGTTGTTGCCAACATTTTACGACCACCCGCACCATCAAGCGTGACCGTCACTTGGGCAGAGCCTGATTCTGATTCAATGCCTGACTGGGCGTTAATAACGTTATCACCACTCACGATAATACTGCGTTTCAATAAGATAGGGCGACCATCTCTAAAGTGGTATAAACGTGCTCCATTCGGCGCATAGCCGGTTTTTTCAGCGCGATAAGCGTCCCCACGTTCTTCAACCATTCTAAATTCTAACGTGGCCGTTGCCCCTAAGATTTCTTTTGCTTTCGCCGTATCTTGAACCCCTGGCAACTGAACGACAATGCGGCGATCACCTTGCTGTTGAATCACCGGCTCTGCCACGCCGAGTTCGTTAATACGATTACGCAAGGTCGTGATATTCTGCTTCAAGGCATAGGTTTTAGCTTCTTTAATCGTTTTAGGAAGTAAACGCAGTTCTAACGCATTCTGCCCCTCGACAGGCGATAAATTAAATTCGCCCGGAAACTGTTTGTCCATTTCCGCTTGTGCGGCGGCAACACTTTTAACATCACGAAACTTAATCATTAAGTGATCGGTTTCATAAGTCACGCCTGAATAACGAATTCTGGCTTCTCTGAAAGCACCTTTCACTTCATCAACATAGCGGTTATAGGTTTTCTGCACCGCCGCTTCCATGTCGACATCCATCAAAAAATGCACCCCACCGCGCAGATCCAACCCCAAATACATTGGCTCACCACCGATGCTTCTTAAAAAATCAGGCGTTGCAGGCGCAAGGTTCAAGGCAACCACCGCTTGGCGCCCCATCGCTTCTTTTAAAGCACTTCTCGCTTTCATTTGCGTATCGGTATTGTGAAAACGAATCAGAAATTGACCGTTTTGATAAACCGTTGATTTAGGGTCTAAATTCGCTTTTTGGAGGGTTTGAGTCACAAGCTTTTCAGTAGAGGCATCAAACTGAACCGATTTTGCCGGTGATACCTGAACCGCCGGATCATCTCCGAAAATATTGGGAGCCGCATAAACAACTCCTAATACCAACACAATTAACAGCAGGAGATATTTCCACGCCGGATATTGATTACTAATGACTTTTTGTCTTGACTCAAACATGTTTAATTTTTCCAAATAAAGCTAAATCATAAAGCTCATAAAACCACAATACAGCAGAAGGCTGCAAAGCTTAAAAGCATTCCCAGAAACAACAAAAGGGGCAACAGCCCCTTTTTTGCTTAAAAAGTCAGCTTATTCAGCAGTCCCTTTTAATGTCCCTTTTGGTAATTCGCGAGCGACGTTTTGACGTTCAATTTTTACAATGACATTCTCTGCAACTTCCAGGTCAACGAAGTTTTCATCCAACTCACGGATTTTTCCAGCCAAACCACCGTATGTGACGACTTCAGCGCCTTTGCCTAGTGCTTGTACGAGTTTCTTATGTTCTTTAACTTTCTTTTGCTGAGGACGAATCAGTAAAAAGTAAAACACCACAAACAATAAAATTAACGGCAACAATGCCTCAAAACCACTTCCTTGTGCTGCTGCGCCACCCTCGGCCATTGCATCAGAAATAAAAAAACTCATATTTTGTTCTCCTTGAAATTAACTGCGTTATTGTTGCATAAAAAATTTTAAAATTCTATTAACAAAATAAGACAAATTTCGAATCTTATTTTTTACTTATAAAGTTGGAACCACTTCACCTCTAGCCTGGTAAAACTCTTTGACAAACGACTCTAAACTTTCCGCGGCAATTGCCTCACGTAACCCTTTCATTAATAACTGATAATAATGCAAATTATGAATGGTGTTCAGACGCGCCCCTTGAATTTCACCACACTTATCCAGGTGGTGTAAGTAAGCGCGCGTGTAGTTTTGACAAGTATAACAGTCACACTTGGCATCCAATGATTCTAAACTGGTTTTATTCACTGCGTTGCGAATTTTAACCACCCCGCTATGCGTGAATAAAAAGCCATTACGCGCATTCCGCGTTGGAATCACGCAGTCAAACATATCAATTCCTCGGCGCACCGCTTCAACGATATCTTCAGGCTTTCCCACGCCCATCATATAACGCGGTTTATCTTTTGGCATGTGCGGTTCGGTAAAATCCAACGTCCCCATCATTTCATCTTTGGGTTCCCCCACAGAGAGTCCACCAATCGCGTAGCCATCAAACCCGATATCGGTCAGTCCTTTAATCGACTCCTTGCGTAGATCTTCATACATACCGCCTTGTACGATACCAAATAAAGCGGAAGGATTATCACCATGCGCTTGTTTGGATCTCTCCGCCCAGCGCAAAGACAAACGCATGGAATCTGCTGCAACGTCGTGTGTTGCCGGATAAGGCGTACATTCATCAAAAATCATCACAATATCGGAGCCCAGCTTGCGCTGAACGTCCATCGATTCTTCCGGTCCCATAAAAATTTTAGACCCATTCACCGGGTTACGAAAATGCACGCCTTCTTCTGTAATTTTACGCATCTTACCTAAACTGAACACTTGAAAACCGCCCGAATCGGTTAAGATAGGGCCTTTCCAATTCATAAAGTCATGCAGATCGCCATGTTGCTCGATAATGTCGGTGCCCGGACGAATCGATAAATGAAAGGTATTACCCAGAATAATCTCTGCGCCCGTATCAGCGACTTCTTCCGGCATCATGCCTTTCACGGAACCATAAGTGCCGACCGGCATAAAGGCCGGTGTTTCCACCACACCTCTTTCAAAAACCAAACGCCCTCTTCTGGCACGCCCATCTTGTTTGTCTAGCTCAAATTTCATACTTTTTTCCATTAAGATTCAGAAGTTGGCGGGTGCACCAGCATGGCATCGCCGTAACTAAAGAAACGGTATTGTTGTTCCACCGCATGTGCATAGGCCTGCATGGTGCGATCATATCCAGCCAAGGCGGATACGAGCATAATGAGTGTTGACTCGGGTAAATGAAAGTTCGTTAATAAAACATCCACCACCTTAAAATCATACCCCGGGGTAATAAAAATATCGGTTTCACCTTGATAAGGTGCGAGTTCGCCATTTTCTGAAAAAGTTGCCGCACTTTCCAAACAACGCACCGACGTGGTTCCGACGGCAATCACTCGCCCGCCTTTTTCACGGGTTTTGCGTATCAACTCAACAGTTTCCGGTAACACTTCAATGACTTCGGAATGCATGACATGCTCAGAAATATCATCCACCTGAACCGGTTTAAAGGTGCCCGCACCGACATGCAAGGTGACAAAACCGGCTGCCGCGCCTTTTGCTTTAATTTGTTCTAGCAATTTATTATCGAAGTGCAGTCCTGCTGTGGGCGCAGCAACCGCCCCTGGCTTTTCAGAATACACTGTTTGATAACGTTCTTTATCTTCCAGCTGATCTTCGCGTTCGATGTAAGGCGGTAGCGGCATGTGACCATGCGCTTCGATTAACTCTAACGCGCTCAGTTCTGGGGAGCATTCCTGAGTCAATCGCAATTCAAACAAAGCGCCGTCTCGACTCAAAACTTCGGCATCAAAGGCGTCTGCAATACGCAACTGCACACCGGTTTTAGGGGCATTACTTGAACGAATATGCGTTAATACGCGATGTTCATCCAAAACACGCTCGATTAACAACTCAACTTTTCCGCCGGTTAATTTTTGACCAAATAAACGCGCCGGAATCACTTTGGTATTATTGAAAATCAAACAATCATCTTCATTCACATAAGATAAAATGTCTGTAAAGTGGCAATCTGACACACCACCATCTGCTTCCATGACCAGCAATCGGCTTTGGGTTCTTTCCTTGGCAGGCTGTTGAGCAATCAAGGCTTGCGGCAGTTCAAAGTTAAAATCTTGTCGTTGCATGAGTTTGAGTTTAGAATGATTTTGAAAACGCAAGATTATACCTTGATTCAACGTTAAATAAGCAAAAAACCATTCATTTCATTGGATTTTCAAATTAAAAAACGTATCGTTCAATATAATCCAGCGGAAGAATTGACGCATATTTCGTCACAGATACCGTCACACATAACGCACAGAATTAAACAGGCATTGAATATGTTTCAAATTGAAGAAATTGACCCTAAGTATTACCGCAAACAAACTCGTAATGCGACCTTAAAGATTATGGCGCTGTTTCTTGTCATTGGCATGATTACGGCAACGACGTCTGTGGAATACCTTGGCGCTTACAGCTCAAACCTTATCGTGCTGAACTTGATGGGGGCTTTCGTCGGGCTTATTATTACAGGGTTGATTGTTAAGTTCTTCTTTAAAGACAAGCCTTGGATGTATGAAGCCATGTATGCCTGGCGTTTAAAAAGAAACCTGATGCAAATCAGCAATGTCATGGATTCGGTCAAAGCCAAAGCTAATCAAAACAATGAAAATGCATTGAAAACGTTACGTTTCTATCACTTAGGATTAACGCAAATGCATCAATTGGAAGACAATAACCATGCTTTAATGGACTTAAAGGCCGAAAAAGAACAATTGGTACAGCAAATGATTAACTTGGGTTACGACATAGATCAAACCGTTTTTGATCCAAGCCAGTTAGATGAGTTTAAAACCGAGTAATAAGACAAACATTATTTCAAAAACACCCAGGCCTGGGTGTTTTTGATTAGATTTAACTCTTCAACATCACTCTGTTGATTCTTCTGCCAACCAATTGAGAGCATCCTCTTCCGAATCGAAGCGTTTGATCTTTCCTGACATGAACCAACTTCCGACTTTAGCAATAAAGTCTTGCCACTTCTCATGCCCGATAATCGCAATTTTTTCAAATTCTCGACCATGACTTAATCCCATTTTAAAGTCATCCCATGCTGCTCGTAACTCCCACCCCTGCATTTGGGTCAAGTCCACCAGCGCTTTGACTTTTTCTTCACCTATTCCTTTTAGAGCCGAGTCTATCATTGGGGTCATTTCTTTATAATCATCATGCGTTAACTTCCCTTGCACTTTCATGGAAAGAAAAACCAAATCCCCTAAACGATCTATTCCCAAGGAAACCCCTCTGCGAATCACTTGCATATTACCTCCTTATCATTGAAGTACAATCAAGTCGTTACTGACTCAACCATAATCCTTTTAAAAAAAAGTGTCAAAAATAATTTCATGTTCAGCTATTCATATAAAACTCTAAGACCTTTTCATTGTTCTTATCATCAAACACTGCTGTGATAAAAACGGTTCTAACAACACAACAACTCGTAATTTCAAGCAATATTTGGTAGGGTAAAGCTAATTTAGTTATAAGAGCTTATTTATGTCCGCTTCTATGCCCGCTTCCAAAAATGCTTTAAAATCCACTTTATTGCTGCCCGTCTTTTTACCCGCAGTCGCCGTCATTTTATTAATGATTATCGGAACCTTGAGCAATCCGGAGCTGGCAGGACAATTTTTTGCAAGCACTCTCGCCAGTATTACCAAAAATTTTGGTTGGTTTTATATGCTGGCCGTGGCCATTTTTTTGATTTTTATCTTTTCCATCGCGATTTCGCCGTGGGGGAAAATTAAACTGGGTCCCGACCATGTCGAAGCGGACTATACGTTTACGGCTTGGTTCGCCATGCTGTTTTCAGCAGGCTACGGCATTGCATTATTATTTTTTGGGGTCGCAGAACCCGTCTTGCATTTCGCCTCCCCACCAGAAGGAACGGCTGAAACCGTCGCCGCAGCCAAACAAGCAATGCAAATTGCCTTTTTCCACTGGGGCTTTCATATCTGGGCCATTTATGGACTGGTCGGTCTCACGTTAGCTTACTTTGCTTTTCGACATAACTTACCTTTGTCCATGCGCTCGACGCTATTCCCATTAATTGGGGATCGCATCTATGGTCCGATCGGACATACAGTGGACACCTTTGCAATTTTAGGAACCGTGTTTGGCTTAGCGACAACTCTAGGTTTATCGGTTACTCAAATCAATGCCGGGATTCATTATCTGATTCCATCCATCCCCATTTCAACCACCGTACAAATCTTAGCGTTAACCATTATTACAGGCCTGGCAATATTTTCAGTGGTTGCCGGAATGGACAAAGGCATCAAAAGACTGTCTTTGTTAAATATCACTTTAGCCGTCGCCTTAATGGTATTTGTTTTCCTCGCGGGTCCATCAGTGTTTATTTTAGAGGCTTTCTTGCAAAACACAGGCAGTTACCTCAGTAATATCGTTGAGCGAACCTTTAACTTACAAGCTTATTCATCCAGCGACTGGATTGGACACTGGACCCTCTTTATCTTTGGCTGGACCATCGCCTGGGCGCCTTTTGTCGGCCTCTTTATTGCGAAAATCAGTCGGGGTCGTACCATTCGCCAATTTGTCTTTGGCGTGATGTTTGTGCCAACTTTATTTACCTTTTTCTGGTTCTCAGTGTTTGGTGACACAGCATTGCACCTGATCATGCAGGAAGGCTACCACACCTTTATTCAGGCAGTGCAAAACGACCATGCGATTGCCTTATTCAAACTATTCGAGCACTTACCTATCAGCGGTGTTCTTTCGACATTAGCGGTAATTTTAATCATCACCTTCTTTGTCACGTCAGCTGACTCGGGAGCTTTAGTCATTGATTCCCTAGCGTCAGGTGGAAGCCTCACCACTCCGGTTTGGCAAAGAATATTTTGGGCAGCACTATTGGGTACTGTTGCCGCCGTGCTTTTATTAGCAGGCGGGCTCAAGGCTCTGCAAACCGCTTCGATTGTCAGTGCCCTCCCTTTTGCCGTCATTATGTTGATTGCAACGGTTGGGATGTGGCGTGCACTGGTGATTGAAAGTCACCGAGAAGTGAGTTTAAAAAGCGCCATGCGGAACAGTGGTAAAACGCTGACGCACCAAGGGGCAAGCTGGAAGGATCGCCTGGCAAAATTAGTCGATTATCCAGATGAAGCAGAAGTCTCCAGCTTTATTAAAAAAGTAGCCTATGAAAGCATGAAAACCGTTCAAGTTGAATTGAAACGACGAGGTTGGGAATCAAAGGTCTATTTTGATGACACGCCCGTCAGAACCCGAATTGAAGTCATTAAGTCTGAGCAAATGGCATTTATTTATGAAGTTCGTTTGTGTGAGTTCATTATCCCAGGTTTCGCTTTTCCAGAAAGGGAGACGGAAGAAGAGAATGAAGAACATTATTATCGTGCCGAAGTCTTTTTAAGAGATGGTAGAGAATCCTATGATGTTTATGGCTACAGCCGTCACAATATGATTACCGATATTCTGGATCACTTTGAGCGTTATTTACACAAACTGCACCATTCAGCTGAGTTGTTACCTTGGGATATCGAGCAACACGAACAACAGTTACAACCCAATCAAAACTTAGCAGAAAAGCCTTAACCCTAAAAGAATGGAGTGCTTTTGATATCGATAGTTAAAAGCGCTTCATTTCTTTCATTTTCTGTCTAAAAATACTCTTTTTAATGACCTTCTTGAAAGCTAAACCCTATGTCATTTTTCTAAAAAACATTATCGCTTTTCTTATTAACGTGCGAGAAAACAAAAGTGCCAACAAGGCATAAAGTCCAGATAAAATCATTAAAAAAATTTTTACAAAACTCTTAACTGAAAATTTGGTGACTTGCAAAGCTTTCTTGCCTAACACTTTCAGCACAATCACTGAACGAGCGCCATACATAGCGGAAAACTTCTCGATCCTTTTTAAATCTTTTTCTGTTTTAACGTAACCCAGCAGGTCAAGCGTTCCCTTCGTTCCCCCCGTTGCCATTTGGATATTTGAAACGGAGTGACTTATCTTTTTGATTTCGTCCAAATGCACATTGTCTTTTGCAACCTTTTCCAGCTCTTGCAGACTGTGCAAGTTCCATTTTTGGGATGCTTTTAAATCCAACATCTTTTTATGAATGGGCTCAAGCGATACCGACCGAGAAACCGTGTCAGCCAACTTGGCTCTGAATTGTTTTGTCAGGCGAGACGTCTTAGCGGCATACTTAACCATTGAAACGGATAATTTAGCCGGCAATGTGACAACAGCAGCGCTTCCCCAGGAAAAAATAGTTCCTGCGGACAAAGCTAGTCCCACAGCAGAAAGGCCTGCGATCAATTCATCTACCGGTTCGTCGAAAACATAATGCTTGGTTTCAATACTCAAATCCCGAACATCTCCAATCACGGTAAAATCGGAAAGTATACTGCCCGTCAAAGACGACGGTGAATCACCCTGCCCTGTCAACGCACCCTTAAAAAAATCGGTTGTATTCCGATAACTTGTACTCAAAAAATCATCTTCATCGGCAACTTGCTGCCTTAAATCAGATGATACTTGTAGATGCATCAACTCAGCTAACGACAAATACTCTTTTGCTAATTCAACATTATCGGTCTTTAATGCCTTTTGAACATGATCAACAATGTAATCGGCAGACACTTCTTGCTTGAGGAGTTTATCAATGTGGGACTGATCAACTTTTTGTTCAGTCACCTTGTGATCAAAAAAAAACGCTGTCATAAGGCTGACCAAAAAGGCAGTGATAAAAAGTTTAATTTTTGGCATCGATACACAACCCCAAGTTTTTGAACTGACGAAGAGTGACTTTGAGATGATGTCGACTTCGGTTAGAGAAAGCTTATCCAAGAGGATCGAACGTAAGATTAATCAGTCAATACTAATGATGTTAAACAAAAAAGAAACAAGAATAAAGGGAAATTGAGAAGGATTGGTACGACCGAGTGGATTCGAACCACCGACCCCCACCATGTCAAGGTATACCACACCCATTTTTATAGGTATTTCCATCACACCTCCAAGTATCATAAACCACCTTTTAGCCTTTTATTATCATTGATTTAGCTGTTTTATTGGTTTAAACTAAAAAACCTGTAAATACTTGTAAATACCTTTTGATTGTTCGCTATTAATTCTCTCTAAAAATGAGCAAAAGGTTTAAGGAATAAGGCTTAATGGCTAGAAATGAAGAATCAAGGTTCTCTCTAAAGACAGATATAACAAAATGGATAGAGCAAAATAACCCAATTGGGGCTACTTTATGGGATAGCAAAACCCAAGGCTTATTTCTTAAAAAGAATAAAGGCTCTTATTCATGGTGTCTTTTATATCGTGATGCCGCTGGCAAACAACGCAAGCCAACCTTTGCAAAATATCCAGCCATTGCTTTAGATGCGGCTAGAAGAAAAGCCAATGAGTTGATGAATGACGTAATGAACGGCATTGATCCATTAAAGCAAAAAGCGGAAGCGAAAAGAGAGCAGCTTAACACCCCCCAAAAATATCTAGATGAAATCTATTCCAAAGCTTTATTGCAAAAAAAGAGTGGTCAAGAAACGCTTAACTATTTCTCACGCTATTTTTCTGATTTAATGAGCAAGCCAATGACTGAAATAAATAGCCGAGACGTTACTCAATGGCAAAATGTGATGATTGACAAGGGTTTAAAGTTTCCAACTCATAAACGAGCCTATGGAGCATTTAAAGCCTTATTGAACCATGCAGTTAAAAAAGGCTATTTAGAATCTAACCCGATTAGTTCAGTACAACTTGATACTATCCTAGAAACAGAAGAGCAAAGGCTAGTAAGGCAAAAGAAAAGAACCTTTTTAACAACTGAGCAAATGAAAAGTCTCTTAGCCGCCCTTGATGATTACCAAGAACAAGTCCGACAGAAGAGAAAAAACAGCCGCCTGCATGGCAAAAGCGATTTACCTGATTTGGATAAAGTGGAATTTGTAGACCATGTTAAACCCATTACTCTTTTTGCTTTTTATACTGGCTTTAGACCAAGTGATATTTATTCTTTAAGATGGGAACATTTAAGCCTTAATCAGTTTTCGCCACAAATCAGCAAGGTATTGAGTAAAACAGAGCATAAGAATCCTGAGGCTAGAGTTTTCCCGATTAGCCCACCACTCCATGAAGCTTTAAAAGCATGGCATAAGCAACAGAATAGCCCTTCAAGCGGTTTAGTTTTTCCTAGTCATGTCACGGGTAGGCAATTCAATAAAAAAGCTATGGTGAACAAGTGGAAGCAAATAAGAGAGCTTGCGCGCTTACCTGATGAGATGGATTTTTATTCTTTACGGCATAACTTTATTTCGCAACTAGTGGCAAAAGGATATGACTTAATGAGTATTGCCTCATTGGCTGGGCATTCAGATATTCAGATGATTATTAATCACTATGGGCATTTACAGCCTGACAATCTTAAAAATATGATTGCTAATAGTTTTGCGGAACTATTAGAGGAGGAGGCTAAAGTAGACACTCCCAAGAATAATTTGAAAGAAGAAAACTAACTTAGTGCTTATTACATCCAAAACGCGCAAGGTTTATTGTGCCAAAATAACCACTTAATGCAGTTTTAAGCTCTCCACTATCTATTGTGAAAAAAACCAACAACCCCTCCACAACTTTTGGATAATAAATTCAACCAAAAAAGGAAAAACACGATGAGCAAACATGCTAGACAATTGCATGAGATGGTTGAAAAATCAGTAGATAAAGAATGGGATAAGGCATATAAACAAGCAATCAGAAAGTGGCAAATTTCAACGGTTGTCGCTATTGCGGGTTGGATTTTATTAGCCTTTAACGCGGGGCTTCATTTCGATTTTCACAACTTTATTGTAATCGCCTTATTCGTGCTTTCTTTCGCATCAACTCTATATAGTCTATGGAAACTTTTGCTTTATATTTCAGGGTTTGTATGGGAGTTTTTTAGGAGTATACATCCTGTATTTGGCGTAGGCGCGGCTATAATTTTCCCCCCTATACTATTGCTGATGTTAATTGGATGGGTTAGCTTGAACACCATTGAAGATGAAATATTTGTTCAGAAACTCTCCGCTTCAATGCAAGCTCAAAGAAAAATTGAAGAAGCCGTAGCCGCTCTAAAAGCTCAACTAACTCCTGAAGAGATTGAGAAAGTTGAAGCTCTAATGGAGGGTGGAGAACTTGATGATATAACCTCTTTAAATCCTCAGGAAATTGTGGCTACTATAAAAGAGAAATTAAAATCCAACAACGAAACCAATCATTTATAGCTTTGACGGTTAATGAAATATTTTTGGCTTTTTTATTGAAAAGGACGGGGATTTTGCAATCGTAACAGTTGGTGAGTTGGGAGTGGAATACACACTTAGTAAAACTTAACATTACAGTATTGGCATTGTCTAGCTCGACGGAGTGAAAAGCGGAATATCCAACCGCCTGACAGTGCCACCTAATTTGATGGATATTTAAAGCTGGGAAGTTTTAAGATGAGAGAGCTTACTTGGTATGAAGAAATACGAGACATGAGGATTGAGTTTGATGAAGATGGTTTGCCGATTCTAGTCGACTATGACGACGACATGAACGAAATAGAGTTAAGAAAACTCACCCCATTAGAGTATGCTGCAAGTCAAATTATCTATAAAGAGTGGGATATGTTTAATGGAAAATTAAGAACAAATCGATTACTTCATTCTTTAGTCGGTACAGGAGGAAATGGTATAAATGTCATATCAGACATAACAGAAGATGAAGAAAATGACTGCGTTTATTACATGGGGTGTATATATGACTTGAGTGACGAAAGTTTTAACGAGGTTCACGAAGAAATTATACAAATGGCCTTAGATGAGACCGCACCACCCGAGCCAAGGATGGCACTAATTAATGAGATTAATGCTTGTTTAAAACACGCTAAAAAGCTAGCAACCCCCTACATTAAACTCATACTTGATGGCTTATATGGCGAAATAGAAGAATCAAAATACAGAAAAATACCAATCAATCAATGGCTTTACCCTATATTAAGAGAGACCGTTGATGAGGTTCATGATGTATTTGATATGCAAATTGGGCGAAACCAACTCAATGAAAAAAAAGAATGTGCTATTGAAATCGTAGTAAATGCCACTAATAAACTAGCCCTTCATAAAAGCTTTGAACCTGATAAATTCGTTAAAATTCGTTACGAAACTCTAAGGCGTGAATATTACAAAAATGGTCTTATTCAGGTTTTAGAAAGTGAATTTGGATTCAGTGAAAAACAAGCCCAAGACTTCTTAAAAAAGCAATCTTCATAAAATCCAATCATGTAGTGGGAAAAATTCTTTTAAATTCCCACCACGCGAGTGTTTTAACCTTACTGCTAACCTACCCACCAACAGTGATTCGCAAGTATTCACTGAGTTACTAATTACTCGTTGAGGATAGGTTATGACTAATCAAGGTATCAAACAAATTTCACTCGGTAATAACGAAGCCGCTAACTATTTAACGGTGGGGTTTACCACTCTAAGAAATTCACGTCATACAGGTTTATTGTGTGGCCTACCAGCCCCTAAATTTAAAAAGATGGGTAGAAAGGTTGTTTATCTAACAAAAGACCTAGATGAATGGCTGGAAGCTTTGCCAAGTTATCAAAACACTTCAGAGATGGAGGGTTAAGAGATGGAAGCGACCATAAATCAAAGCCGCCCCCTAGATGATGTGCAAATTCATTCTACGGCATTCAAACCAAAACCGCTACTCATTAACAGCGAAAGACAATACCGCCTTGTGCTGGCTATTCTAGAGCAACCTAGAGCAACAAATTCATTAATTCAAATCATTGGCGCAAACAATGTTCCTGACGTGGTTAAGCGATTACGTGCAAAGGGTTGGCAGATTACTACCCTAGAGCATCAGGTCGAAAACCGAGATGGTGAATTGGTCACCGCTGGAGCGTATCGGTTGGACACGTCACTAGAGTTGGCTAAGGAAGCTTTGCAGTTATGGAGTTCAAAACACCCAATCAGTGACAGGTAAAGGGGGGACTATGGCAAGACCCAAGCCTTCACTGGTCAAAGGGCATTTTGTGAAAGAACCAACCGCCCCTTTTAAATCCGAAGCCTATAAAAGCCTAAGCAACAATGCAAAGTTAATATTTGATTTGATGGCAAAAGGTTACACAGGTTTTAACAATGGTTCGATTATTGCCACCTATGATGGTTTTAAGAGCATATACGGCTTGAAGGTGGGTAAGGCAGGCTTTTACAAGTGCATCAGTGAATTGATTCAAAAGGACTTAGTTTTTCGTATCGTTAAAGGTCATAAAGGCAGAGTGTCACGGTATGCCCTTTGTCTTTGGGCAATAGATGAAACCGACGATGTGACAAATTCTAAAGATTACTGTCCTACTAAAGAACCCATAAAGCGTTATGAACGGCATGACTAAAATTAATTTATGGGGTACTTGTAGAGAGACTAATTAGGTCTATTTGGTTCTGTGGGTGGACTAATCAAAGCAAACTAACGATTAGTCTCGTTACAGATACCACTTTTTAGGTTTTTTTAGGGTGATTAGTCTCGTTACAGATACTCTTTTTAAACTAGCCATGTATGTAATGGTTTTTAAAGTTAAGGATTTAATTCATTACCTGTTAAGCAGATACAAAACAGAGGTAACTAATGACAAAATTCAAAAAAGGTCAAAGTGGAAATCCAAGCGGACGACCAAAACAAGAAAGCGCACGGATCAGAGAGCAATTAAACCAGCATTCTGATGAGATTGTGAGCATCTTAATGGACAAGGTGCGAGATGGTGACACCACAGCATTAAAAATGGCACTAGACAGGATTAGCCCATCATTGAAGCCAACAACGCCACAGCTTGAACTTGAAGCCGCTGGCAATAGTTTACAGGCATTAAGCGAGGCAGTGAAAAGCGGTCTTGTTGCTGGTCGGTTCGACAGCGAACAGGTTAAGACTTTAGTAACGGCATTGCAGGGATTAGCTCGAGTTGATGAGGTCACCGAACTAGCCAAACGATTAGAAGCAATGGAAGCCCTATTAACGAATAAGTGAGAATGACATGAACAATACAAAATTAACGAAAGCGGAATCTTTAGCGATTGAGCAACTATCTCAAAAACCAGTTAAGGAATTGGCAAGACTTGCATATAACACGGCAGGGTTAGACGATTACCAGACCGATTTGGTCTTAGATGCCATACCCTATGCAATCTATAAAATTCCAGTGCCTGAGTATAGAAATCATTTTAATAGGTTGGAATGGATTGTTACTTATTGCGGTATTTATTATTGGCAGTCACTAAGCCGTTGCTTAATGGGAAAATTAACAGAGCATGAATTTCAAGGTATTGCTTTAGGGTTAAGAGATTTAATTGAGTATTTCGGTTTGGACTTTGAGAAAGTTTCAATTTTAACGATGGGTGCAGATTTTTTGAAAGCAAGTGGAGAATGTTGCGAGGTAACAAGAAAGAAGGTTTTTGATGAAATGTTAGAGGGTGCGGACAATTTTTTATAATAAAGAATTTATTTTGGTTGTTCGCTATTAATTCTCTCTGAGAAAACAGATAGAAATACAAAGTTAAGCGATTGATTTAATATATTGATTTTAAAGGTAAAATTGGTACGACCGAGTGGATTCGAACCACCGACCCCCACCATGTCAAGGTGGTGCTCTAACCAACTGAGCTACGGTCGTACTATAAAAATATGATTGGTACCAGTGGGCGGACTCGAACCGCCACGGTGTTACCACCAACGGATTTTGAATCCGTCATGTCTACCAATTTCATCACACTGGCATTCCTTAAGAATGCGCGAATTATAGAAGCTCTATACGGCTAAGTCAAACTTTTTAAGCGCTAAACTCACCTTTTACAGCAATTTTTTTTCAAGAGTTACCAAGCTATTTTAGTTTACGACTTAAGTCTTTGATTTTGCGAACCCAAGGTGAAATTCCAAAATTCGCTTTATAGGTTCTTGCTGCTTTATCAGCCTCTGAGCGCGATGCGTAACTGCCCGTCAATAAAACATAATAAGGCTCACCTTTTCGCTCTAACGGAATAATCTTGGCGCCTTGCAACCCCTTTTGTTCGATCATTTTTTCAATCGAATCACGTTCATTCATGCTAGCAAGTTGTAAGGTATAGTTAAAGGCGGGGTTTTCCATTAACCACTTCACATCAGGGGTGTAATTCTCCAACGGTGCTTTCGGCGTTGGAGTGCTTGGCTTTTGTACTTTTTGCACCAAACGCACCACTGGCTGATCTAGTGGTTTGACTTTAGGCTGTTCTGGCTCGTTAATGGTTGGTTCTGCTACATCCTCTTCCGGTTTAGTGTACACTGATACTTTTGAAGCGGGCTCTTCTTCCTTGTCGACTGAAGACAAGTTTAAATATTTCAAAATCGTTTCTAATTTATGGTCAATGCCTTGCGTATATTCTTTTAATTTCGATTCCAGTACTTCAGTTGTTACAACATTGGTAGGTAATTTTTCAGGTAACGCCGTCGCCACATTGCCAGAAGCTGCCTGCTGTACCAGTTTATTTTCGAACGTCAACTGCTGAGCTTTGAGGGTGGTAATTTCAGCTTCCAACGCCTCGACACGCTTCTGCAACTGAGTGAATAATTGGCTCTGCCCTCCTGAAGCGACTGACTTCTGAAGTTCTGACACGGTTTCTTTCAGCATCTTAACTTCTGTTGTTGAGTCTTCTTTTACGGCCAAAACTTTCTGAAGTTCATTATGAACACTGGTATAAGCAATATAAACTACCCCTAAGATGGTTAAGAGTAACGACAGCATAATAACAACTCCGAAAAAAGAAGCTTTGCTTCCTTTCGGTTTTTTAGTTGGTTGGGGTGCAGAACTTTGTTGGGTAGGTCTCTTGGGGGTACTTGGCATAACTTCCTCTGCGGCATGTAACCAGTCGTTTAAAGTATGTTCTTTTTGATCCACTCCTGCCGGACGGGATGAAGACATTTGTTGGGCTTGACTCTCAATTGCCTTAAGCAATTCAGCGCGTTCTTTTTCTAACTCTGAGATGGTTTGGGCCATTCGATGAACACTTCTTCAACTTGTTTTAAGAGATTATTTATCATAAAAATGCTCCTGTATTGTAGAATGTTACAAGCCCTTTGCAAAGGGAAATTTTACCTATTAAATTTGATTCATTTATAAAAAGAAAGGATAGGCATGCAAAGTATTGGGTTAGACGACGTTGGCTCAGCCATTATCATTACATTAGGCTTGTTATTCGCTAGCCTGACAGTGGTCGGATTATTAATGTGGTGGCTTTACCGAGTCTTTAAGAATAAAGAACAATAAAACACCGGGTAGCGGACTTAAGTCATTTCAAAACTGTTTAAAACCGCTTCCGAATCGGATTTATGGCTTTATCGGGCAATAGAGGTGAGACGTCTCGTTAAGAGACCTCGCCAGACAGATAAGCCCAATGCCCTTCTTCATCTCGGACAAACTGACTTTTTTCAGTCATGACCTCTTTTTCACCTTTCACTTCATAAAAAGCTTTAAAAGCGACCATACCTTTTTGATCTTGCTCATGACCTTGTTTGGTTTTCACAATACGAAGCTTCAGCCAATGCACACCGTCTTCAAACTCAATCTGACCAGGACGAGTATTTTCCGCCCAAGTCTTTATCAAGTACGGTTCTAACTTCATCACATAAGCGCTGTAACGTGATCGCATCAATTGTTCTGCACTTTGCGGAAAAGCTTGCCCTAAATGAAAAGGTTCACAACAGGCAGCATATGATTTTTTAGACCCGCATGGACAAACCGTCATGACACAAGCTCTCCTTCTCTAGTCAGCCGTTTAACCAATAACTGTAGTTTAACCTGTAACAATATAGCTGCCAGTATCAGTCCTAACACAATTCCTAACCAGAAACCTGCTACACCACTTTTAGGCATTACCCAGTCGGTAAAAGCAAACACGTACCCCATTCCCAGGCCGATCAGCCAATAACTGACAAAAGTAACCACCATCGTGACCTTGGTGCTGTGCAGTCCTCTTAAGGCACCTGCTGAAGCCACCTGCACCGCATCAAATACCTGATAGAAAGCGGCAAATAACAATAAAGTGCCCGCAAGAAGAATCACGTCCTTATCGGCAGTGTAAAACCCAGCGATGTCTTGCATCATGACATAAGTGAATACAGCAATAAAACCGCTAAATAGTGCTGCCGACCCCACACCGGTTCGAACGCTCACTTTAAGAGCTTTTAAAGAAGCTTGTCCGTAAGCTTCCCCCACCCGAACGGTAACTGCCATCGCAACACTTAACGGTACCATAAAAGCCAACGAGGTATAACTGATTGCGACTTGGTGCGCGGCAATAACGACGGTTCCCAGTTGCGCGATAAACAAAGCGATAAAACTGAACAAGCTGACCTCAAATAGCAACGCTAAAGTATTAGGAATGCCTAAGGATAAAATATCGGAAATGCCTTTTGACCAACTTGGACGCTCAAATAAGCGCCACTTCAACCTAACCAAAGAACGCGTTTTATTCGATCCTAGTACATAAATCACACTGACTACGAGCATCGACCACATCACAATGGCAGAGGCAATCCCACACCCTGCCGCACCGTATGCCTCAACAGGCCCCCAACCATAAATAAACACCGCATTAAGTGGAATATTTAACACTAAAGCGAAAAAACTAATCAGCATGGTCGGAATCGTTAACCCCAACCCTTCCCAAAAGAAACGAAACGCTTGATATAGCACAATGCCAGGCAATCCAAATGCAATATAAAACAAATAATCATCGGTGAGTTGATAGACAATCAATGATAGATTTAATAAATCTAACACCCATTGCAGGTGCATCAACACAACCAAAGAAAAAAGCCCTAGCGGAATAGATAGCCACAAGGACTGATGCAAATAATGCGTAATTCCTTGCCAGTTTTGCCGACCTTTTTGTTTGGCAACCAAAGGTGTTACTGCCAATAAGATTCCGGTTGAAATCATAAAAACCGGAAACAACAAACTGGTTCCCAATCCGATTGCAGCGAGGTCATCTGTTCCAACTCGACCTGACATAATTGTATCAACCACCCCTAAGCCGGTTAGAGCCAGCTGTGCTAACAAAATCGGAAGCGCTAAACGAACAAGGTGTTTAAATTCGGTTTGATAGGTTTGAAAAGAGATCACGGACATCTATTTTTTGGTCGAATGATGTTCTGACTCTGATGCGGATTTTGTACGTTCTTCCGAATCTGACGTATTATGCTCCTGTTGTTCCCAGTAAGCATCTCCTAACGAAGGATCCAGCTCATCACTCAGCTCTGCTTGAGGAGCATCTAGCTGAACAATCATTTGCGGTAAAAATAAAATAATCAGAACCTTCAGTGTCCAAAAAATCATGGCATAAACCACCACGGCAAAAATCAACACCACCGGTAACCCTAACAACAGGTCGACAAATAACGCCTGACCTTCAAAAACCGTCTCCAAAAAGTCTTTTTCAATAAAAGCAAAGTGCAGCCAATAAACCACGCCAAACAAACTCAGGAATAGCACAATCCAATTAAGAGGGTAAGCGATTTTTGAGTTTTTAAATAAGCAAAACATAAGAGGCTTTATCCTGTATAGAGTTTCTGATATAACAACCATTGCAATGCAATAATCGTACTGGCAACATTAAATTCTGCTTTCATCAATTTAGACTTGGCTTGAGAAAAAGGCATTTTAATCAAACGAATATCTTCCACTTCACTGGCTTGTCCAGCATAATCCGGAAGCGTGCTTGAATCGACTTCGGCGCCATATAAATGCAAAATTTCATCACTGCCGCCCGGGCTAGGGTAAAACTGACAGATATATTCGAATTCAGCGTGAGTAACCCCGGCTTCTTCAAAAGCTTCTCTTTTACAGGCCACCAGATTAGACTCCTCCGGCTCAACCATGCCCGCAACAGGTTCAATTAGCCAGGCCTGGTCATTTTTTAACGCGGCATGCTGCAATGCGCCGGCACGACACTGTTCAATTAAAACGACAATTTCGGCTTTCAAATCATACAGCAAAACAATCACCGCTTCGCCTCGACCAAAAAGCTCTCTTTCAATCACGGGAGACCACCCACCCTCAAACAAGGTATGACGAAAGGACAGCTGGTCAATCTTAAAGAAACCATCGTAAGCGCGCTGGGTGTTCAGAAATTCAATTTTTTTTGAATCTGTCATTATCGCTCCTCAACCCTTGGCACCCGTTGTGTCACGCCACACAGCAACTCGTAGCCAATGGTTCCGCAAGCGTGAGCAATGACATCGACAGGCAACCCTTTGCCCCATAAAATCGCTTCATCCCCAATCGTAACTTTCTCGGCTAATTCCGTCACATCGACTGTCACCATATCCATCGAAACGCGCCCGACTAACGGCATGCGTTTGCCCTGAATCAATACCGGAGTGCCTGACGGCGCATGACGAGGATAGCCATCCCCGTACCCAATCGCAACGACGGCGATGAGACTGCGATGTGAAGCTTGCCAAGTCTGACCGTAACCAACCGTCTCAGTTGGCTCGACCCATTTTAAACTGATGATTTGAGACATTAAAGTCATGACCGGTTTCAGACCGGGAACCGTTTCACTGGTCGCGCAAGCACCATATAACATAATGCCCGGTCTAACCCACTCTAGATGACTTTCCGGATAACGCTGTACTGCGGCAGAGTTGGCGATGCTGCGAGGGCAACTTAATGACTCAGCCACTCGATTAAAAACACTTAATTGCTGGCGTGTAAAAGCCTCAGATTCATCTGCCGATGCAAAATGTGACATCAGATGAATATTTACAGCTGTCGGCAAAGCTTTTAGCTCGGCAATCACTGTTTCAATCTCATGTGCTTGAAATCCCAGACGGTGCATTCCGGTATCCAGTTTCAACCAAATATTCAAAGGGACTTTGATTTGGTTATTTTTCAACCACTCTAGCTGTACAGAAGAGTGAACAGCAAACTCCAAACGGTGCTGAATAGCAACCGCCAACTCCGCTTCGGAAAACAACCCTTCCAATAAAACGATAGGATGTAAAAATCCTTTTTGACGCAACACAATGGCTTCATCAATACAGGCAACGCCATAACCATCGGCTTGAGACAATTGGGCGGCAACCCTCTCAATTCCATGACCATATCCATTTGACTTAATAATGGCCAACACCTTAGATTTAGAAGCAAAGGCTTTCACTTGTCGAAGATTTTGCTGCAAGGCATTCAAATCAATGACCGCTTTGGCTGGACGATAAGCCATCACTGGAAATGACCTCTAAGGATCATGGGTTGAAAAACTGTCTGTAGCATTCTAATTCCTCTTGCTGGAATGCTTTTAATACGGATCATTTGGGACATCAAACCCGGCATGATTCTCAAATTTGGTGTATTGGCCGATAAAGGTCAAGCGAATATTGGCAAGCGCACCATTTCTGTGTTTACCCAGGATAATTTCAGCCGTGCCCTTGTCTTCGGTATCAGGATTGTATACCTCATCACGATAAATAAAGATAATCAGATCGGCATCCTGCTCAATTGCCCCTGACTCACGTAAATCGGCCATTTTAGGACGTTTGTCTGGGCGCTGTTCCAAATTACGGCTGAGCTGAGACAACGCAATCACAGGGACATTTAACTCTTTGGCGATGGTTTTCAAACCACGAGAAATTTCAGAAATCTCATTGACACGATTGTCGGTATTGGTTGATCCGCGCATCAACTGAAGATAATCGATGACAATCAACCCTAAACCGGTGACTTGTGATTCTGGATTTTCAGCACCTGCTTCAATGGCTTTTTTCAATTGAGCATCTCGAATATCCTTATCAATTCTTCGTGCACGGGCACGCAAATCCGTAATCATCAAGGCAGGCGTATCATCGATAAACACTTGAGCTTGAGACAACATACTCACAGCTTTGTTTAAGTTGGGCCAATCTTCTTGCTGCAATTTACCGGTTCGAACCCGCTCCGCATCAATCCGACCAATCGAACTGATCATACGCAGGACAAGTTGTTCTCCTGGCATTTCCATACTGAACACGCCAACAGGTGCGCCCTGCATTGCAATATTTTCAGCTAAGTTCATCGAAAAGGTGGTTTTCCCCATTGATGGTCGACCCGCGACGATAATTAAATCTCCATTCTGAAGACCTGATGTCACTTCATCGAAATCATTTAATTTTGTCGCCAACCCGGTAATAGAACCATCCGAATTAAAACGCTCATCAATTGTAGTAACCGCTTTATTCAGCAAGACTTCCATCGTCTGATACTCTCGCTGTTTACCAGACCCGTGTTCAGCAATTCCCATGACTTTAGATTCGGCAAGATCCAATACTTCTCGAATGTCTTTGCCTTGGGGAAAGTAACTGGCCTCGGAAATTTCATTCGAGACCGAAATCAGGGACCGTAAAATGGCTTTTTCTCTTACCGTTTCTGCATAAAACTCGATATTGACCGAACCAGGTGTGTTTGAAACCAGATCAATCAGATATTGCTTGTCGCCTACGTCCGGTAATTTTCCCGTTGACTCCAACATTTCAATGACGGTAATCAGGTCAAACGGTTTATTACGGTCACTCAGATGAGAAATAGCGGTATAAATCAGTTGATGCTGTTGAGTGTAGAAATCTTCCGCTTTTAAAATAATGGAAATATCGGAAAACTTTTCATTATCCAACATCAATCCGCCAATAACGGATTGTTCCGATTCTAAAGAATGGGGCGGGGTTTTAAAAAGGACGTCTTGACTCATTTAAAATTTAAACCAACTCACAAGTATTCGATGAAAATGGGAAATCGTTATCGATTTTTGATCTCGATACAATCTATTTAAAGACATATATTATACGAAGAATAGCATGCTCAGTTTAAGCTTTTAGACCATTTTAAATGAACTTGTTTTGCCTTCAAAAGACAAAGGCATCACAAACCCCATTAAAGCGAGCTTATACCGAAAACAACGTATTATTAAAATTTGGAAATAAAAAAAGCGAGGACTCGCCTCGCTTTTATGCAGTCATGCCTATGCAGGCAGGAAAACACTTACTCTTCAGTTGCTTTTACTTCAACTGTAATAGATGCAATCACATCAGAATGTAATTCAACATCAAATTCGAAAGTGCCTACATAACGCAATGCACCTTCTGGCATACGAATATTCTTACGTTCAACATCAAAACCAGCGCTTGATAAAGCATCTGCAATATCAGCTGTTCCGATAGAACCGAATAATTTACCTTCGTCACCCGCGACAGACTCAATCGTTACAACGGTACCGTTCATTTTTTCATAAACAGTTTGTGCAGATGCTAGTGCTTCTGCAGCTAGTTTTTCAAGCTCAACACGACGCGCTTCAAACTCAGCAATATTTTCTTTTGTTGCTGGTTTTGCTTTTCCTTGTGGAATTAGGAAATTACGCGCGAAGCCAGACTTAACGGTAACTTGCTCACCTAACGAACCTAGGTTTTGTACTTTTTCAAGCAAAATAACATTCATGGCTAAAACCTCTAAAGTTAAATTTTTGACCTAAATATTTAGGTCTCTGACCAACGGTTACGAATATCCACCCAAGTGTCTATCAAACCAATGGTCGCTAAAATCAATATCGTTTGAGGAAACAAAAATAAAAAGACATAAAGCCCGCCTAACCAAAATGAGTTCATTTGTCGTTTATTCACAGCATGATGTGCAACGGCTAACCCTTGAAACATGAGACCTGCCATTAACACGCCCGATAAATCCTGAATCAACATTGATTGGGTAAATAACCCAACCAGCGCCACAACGACAGCTAACAACGCAATGTTTTTCGGGAGTCGAATTTCATAAAAATCTTCACGAAATTGCCCCGGAACATATAAAGCGCTCTGCCACCAACGTCCCAATAAAAGAATTGAAAACCACAACACAATAACAAACATTGCAATCAGCAAAGTTGCCACTCCAGTTAGGTTGGTAAACATCTCTTCCGGAAACGCGGTTCCAGTTTCGTTAAATACCGGTAACAAATAGGTATTAAATACCTGCTGCCACCATGCTGCTGTATCACCAACGCTCAGATGGAACGCAATAACGCCCAATCCGGCTATCAGCATACTTAAACTTAAACTCAAAGCCAAAGAGTTGGTTCTTTTTAACACCAAACTCAAGAGCCATATCGGCAACATATACTCGACAGTAGCAACCACTCCAGGCCAGACTGAACCTGACATTAGAAGGGCTGAGACTACCGTTGTAATCATTGCTGCTGTCAGGATTTTGAAGCCATCCGTCTCACCAATTCGCAATGTCACCAAAGCGATAATGGCACCGACCAGCACACCAAACGGTGCAATCCAAACAGTTAGTACAGATAAAATCAGTGTTGCAATAAAGGCCTGCATCGGCCCTTTCATGACATATTTAGCAACACTTAACATCTCTTATCCTTTACTTATCTTCCTAAATCAAACTTACTTGTGTTGATCTGTATATGGTAATAACGCTAAATAACGTGCACGCTTAATCGCAGTTGATAACTGACGTTGATATTTAGCACTCGTACCCGTAATACGGCTTGGTACGATTTTACCCGTTTCAGTGATGTAGCTTTTTAGAGTATCTAGATCTTTATAATCGATCTCTTTAACGCCTTCTACGGTGAAACGACAGAATTTTTTTCTTCCAAAACCTCTAGCCATTACTTATCTCCTCTACGCTTATCTTCTTTCTGAGAAGCCATCACTGAAGGTTCAGTTACTGCTTCATTGCGTTTAATAAACATGTCACGCAAAACGGCATCGTTATAGTAGAACAAGTTCTCTAATTCTTTTAGAGTATCTTGGTCACATTCGATGTTCATTAGGATGTAGTGAGCTTTGTGTACTTTGTTGATGAGATAAGCTAGTTGACGACGACCCCAATCTTCAAGACGGTGGATTGCTCCGCCATTCTCTTCGATCAGTCCACGGTAACGCTCAATCATTGCTGGAACCTGTTCGCTTTGATCAGGGTGCACTAAAAATACGACTTCATAATGACGCATTCGTTGATCTCCTTATGGATTTAAAAATAAGCTTCCCGCTGTAACTTTTTAGGCGTTACTCACAGTGAAGCAAGGAAATTCAGAATTTAAATATACTGAAAGCGCAACATTATAACGACTTTGAAGTAATATTCAAACTAAAAACACGCTTTTTGATGTAAAAACAAGAAGATAAATAAAAAACCACCAGGCCTGGTGGTTTTTGAATGTAAAACAAACTGTGAAGTCCATATCAGTGACTTTACTTTTGAGATAAATTAAAGAGACATTTCTTCTTTAATCTGATCCACCCACTGATCCACTCTTTCAGCGGTCATTTCCGGCTGCTGGTCTTCATCAATGGCTAGCCCGACAAAAAACTCATCATCTTCCGTCACCGCTTTAGACTCATCAAACTCATACCCTTCTGTTGACCAATATCCAGTAGGAATACCTCCATTTTCCAGAGCAATATCATGCATCATCCCCATGGCATCTAAAAAATATTCGGCATAATCTGCCTGATCTCCTAACCCAAAACAGGCAAATGTCTTACCGGTGAAATCTACGCCTTTAAACTCGTCCCAGAAATCATCCCAACTACTTTGCAATTCACCGTAATACCAAGTCGGCTGACCAAGGATAATCTTGTCGTATTTGGCAAAATCATCAGCACTGGCTGTTGCGATATCATGAACCTCTACGATATCACTGCCAATTTTATCCTTAATCATATCTGCAACACGTTCTGTGTTACCCGTATCTGTTCCATAGAATAGACCCACTTGACTCATCTTAAACCCTTTTTAAAAGTTATCTTTTTCTTGTAGAATAAAAACATATTAATTAACGTTTTTTATTCGCACAAATTTCAATTCAACTTAAAATTTAGTATACGAAAAACAGTTTGAATACACCAGCTGCTAACGCAAGTTATTTAAATTTGACGCGAATCATATCATGGTTAACTGTGATTAAAACTCAAAAAAACTTATAAGCCATAATGAACAAAACTAATTCCGACCCACAACATATCGACTGTTTTAAATGTCGTTACTTTTATATCACCTGGGATGCCAATCAACCCAGAGGGTGTAAAGCGTTTGGCTTTAAAACCAAGCAACTTCCGAGTGCGATTGTTTTCGAATCGTCCGGAAAACCTTGTTTGAAATTTTCACCCAAAAAAATCACCGCTAAAAAACAAGGTTCCAAAAAAGGCTGGATTGCCTAATTTTTTTAAACCAAGTTAGCGGCTTCCTTAGCGCGTTAAACTTTTTCTTTGAAAATCCCATCCAGCACTTGCCACATAAAATACTCACCCGGATCAGTTTTTCGCCCTGGCGCAATATCACAATGCCCTTGAATATGATTTGCCGGAATCGTGGGATAGTGTTCAAGAATCGCCGCAATAACGTCTTTTAACGTTTGGTATTGCGATGCGGTATAGGGCGTTTTATCTGTGCCTTCAAGTTCGATTCCAATCGAAAAATCATTACAGGCTGAACGCCCATTAAAGCTCGACACCCCCGCATGCCACGCACGACGATTCAGCGGCACGAATTGGAATAAGACTCCAGACCGGTTGATAAACAAATGTGATGACACTTTCAACGATTGAATCTGTTGATAATAAAGGTCTTCATTTGGATCGAGTTGATTGGTAAAAAGTTGCTCAACTCCAGGCCCGCCGAACTGTCCAGGCGGAAGACTGATACCGTGAACGACAATCAAGTCTAAATCGCTTTCATCCGGACGGTCATCGAAATTCGGGCTTTCAATATACCGTGCTTCATTAAAAACATGGGTTTCGGGGTTAACTGTTAATGGGCTTTTCATAGTTCAAATAGTATAATCCATAAAAATAACCATTTTATAAGAACCTTTTACCCCTATGACACAAATTAACTATTTTAGAGACCTTGAAAACAACATTAAAACTGCTTTATCGGAAGATGTCGGATCGGGAGATTTGACTGCCAGCCTAATCCCTGACTCCCGTCAGGCGACAGCGCAAGTGATCGCGAAAGAAGCGGCTGTTATTTGTGGGCGTCCGTGGTTCGACAAGGTTATTCAACATATTAACCCCAATATTAAAATAGAGTGGTTTTGTGAGGAAGGCCAATCCGTATCTGCCAATACTTTGGTATGTACATTACGCGGACAGGCCAACAGCATTTTGACAGCCGAAAGAAGTGCCTTAAACTTCTTGCAAACCCTTTCGGCGACGGCCACCAGCACCCAACAATATGTTGAAAAATTGCAAGGCACTCAAACCCAACTTCTTGACACACGCAAAACCATGCCCGGTTTAAGATTGGCACAAAAATATGCCGTACATTGCGGCGGCGGCACCAACCATCGAATCGGTCTTTATGATGCGCTACTCATTAAGGAAAACCACATTATGGCGGCAGGCAGCATTTTAAAAGCCGTCACTTTCGCACGCAAGCTTCACCCCAATAAGACCGTTGAAGTGGAAACGGAAACCCTTGATGAAGTAACACAAGCGGTTGACGCTGGAGCAGATATTATTATGCTCGACAACTTTTCACTATCACAACTCAAAGAAGCCGTCCAACAGGTCAATAAAAAATGTAAACTGGAAGCCTCCGGAAATGTTGAATTACAGCATTTATCACAACTGGCTCAGACAGGCGTTGATTACATCTCTACAGGCGCCATCACAAAAAATGTACAAGCCATTGATTTTTCAATGCGATTTACTCTAGAGGACACGCAATAAAATTATGTTTGACCACATTCTGCTGAACATTGTTTTCTTACTGGTCATCACGGTCGGGCTGGTTTCTATCTCTCGCCGTTTTCACCTTCCTCCGATTTTAAATTACATTCTTGTCGGTATCATCGTTGGCCCGTTTGGTTTCGGGTTAATTCATAGTGAAAAAAGCATCAGTTTTCTTGCGGAATTCGGTATCGTCTTTTTACTGTTTTCCATCGGTTTGGAGTTTTCCCTGACACAAATGATGTCAATGCGAAAAATGGTGTTCGGCTACGGGGGCTTACAGGTTTTACTGACGGGTGCCCTTGTCTACCTCACCTGCCAAATGTTTGGCCTCGATATCGAAACCAGCGTCGTAGTTGCCAGTGCCTTTGCTTTATCATCGACGGCCATTGTGATTAAACAATTGACCGAACAGTCTGAAATACAAACGCGCCATGGTCGCGCTGCCGTTGGCGTCTTAATCTTCCAAGACATCATGGCCATCCCTTTATTAATCTTGATTCCGGCACTTGGCACCGCCACGGGTAACTCGCTTCCTGCCGAGCTAGGGGTGGCTTTCTTAAAAGGCGGAATCGTGGTTGTCGTTATGCTTTTTGTCGGCCGCTATTTGCTAAGACCGTTATTTCATGAAGTCGCTTCTTCTAAATCTCAAGAACTGTTTACTTTAACGGTTCTAACCGTTGTTTTAGGCGCCGCTGCATTTACCGAAGAAATGGACATTTCAATGACTCTAGGTGCCTTTTTAGCGGGGATGATGTTAGGAGAAACAGAATACCGCCACCAAATTGAAGCCGACATTCGCCCCTTCCAAGATATCTTATTAGGCCTCTTTTTCATTACCGTTGGGATGATGATTTCACCCGCTGTATTACAAAACGACTTTTTTATCATCATCGGAATCACTTTAGGCATTATGTTGATTAAAAGCGTGGTGATTTTCGGCATTATGAAGACTTTTAAAAAGCCCCAAGGGGTGAGTATTCGTGCGGCGGTGACATTGGCTCAAGTCGGCGAGTTCGGGTTGGTCTTAATGACATTAGCGCTGTCTTACGAATTGCTTCCTGATGAATTAGGACAAATCCTGTTGACCTCTGCTGTCATCAGCATGATGGTAACGCCATTGCTGGTCAAATTTAATGGCCGCATTGCCAATCGACTGTGCCGACAAAGTTATCAAAATAATTTTTCAGAAATGGAAAATGTCATTAAAGAAGACACGAAATTTTTATCTGACCATGTGGTCTTGTTAGGGTTTGGACGAGTGGGACAGACCACGGCCAAATTTCTAGAACAAGCGCATGTGCCTTTCGTTGCTTTAGATATGGACATTAAGCGAGTGCATGAAGCACAACAAAGCGGTGAGCCAGTTTACTTTGGGGATTCCGCCAAACACAGCATTATTAAAGCCACTAATTTAAGTACGGCAAAAGTCGCCATCATTACGTTCCATAACTATCATGCAGCCATTAAAACGCTGAAAACCTTAAAAGATGTCGCACCAGAATTACCGATTTTGGTCAGAACGCAGGACGACAGCCATATCAATGAACTGATGGCAGCAGGCGCAACTGAAGTGGTGCCAGACACGTTTGAGTCCAGTATCATGCTGGCATCGCATCTACTACTGATGATAGGCCAGCCGCCCAGTCAGGTTCTTAGACAAACGCGCGCCGCTCGAAAAGGCCGTTATAGCTTACTGAATGGGATGTACCCTGGGGAATCGGACTACCCCCCGTTTGATAATGCCCAAATCGGACAGGTTATCCAGCCCATTCGGCTTAATGAATCGGCTTTTGCGATTGGCAAACGCTTAGAAGACTTTCCTTTCTCCAAGCTCGACATTGGCATTAAATCCGTCAAGCGAGGCTCGGTTAGAGGTGATGATCCTGATATAAAAACTCGAATTCGAGCTGAAGATGTCTTGATCGTACAAGGACTTCCAGAGAACATTGATAAATTTGAATATTATTTAAACACCGGTAAATAACATAATTTAGGATGTTAATTAAGGTTTTTCAATCCAGATAAGCGATGCCATTCGGCCGGTTTGTTGGTCTCTTCGGTATGAATAAAACCACTCCCGGTCACGATAACTGCAAAGATTACTTTGAAATACCTGCTCAATACCTAGCTGATTGAGCTTAAATTCCGCCAGGCCTGGCAAATCGGCATACCATTTTTGAGGGGTTGAGACATGAGGTTTAAAAAACGACTTTGCCTCCACATCCTCACCAACGAATGCATCAAACACCTCTTTTCCAACTTCAAAATAAGCTTGGCTAATCGCTGGACCCACCCAAACCAACATGTCTTCTCGCTGACCAGGTAAGGCTTGAATGGTATTTGAAACAACCCCATCGGCCAACCCTTTCCAGCCCGCATGAATGGCGGCGACAAAAGCGCCTTCTTCATTCGTGACCAACAAAGGCAAACAGTCTGCTGTCAGAACATTGCAAACCAGATTAGAATGAGTCGTCCAAGAGGCATCCGACACGGGAGGACTTTCATAGGACTGCCCTTCCCAATAAATAGCCTTATCTGTATGCTCTTGTGCTAACCAAAAAGGCACACTGGGCAGGTCTAAAACTTGCTGCAACGCATCACGATTTTTAAGCACTGATTTTGCATCATCCCCGACATGCATTGCCAGATTAAACGCTTCATACGGAGCCTGACTCTGCCCTCCCAAGCGAGTGGTGACACAGGCTTTAATATGTTCCGGCGCTGACCAATGAGGTTGAATGAAAGTCAGATCATTCCTGTGGAATATCGGCATCCGTCACCCATTCTACTTCCACACCATTATCTTGATCATATTCATCATAGCTCATATGGTCGCCATGTTTCATTGCATGAAAATCTTCCATATCGTCTCGAAGAATATCAATGAACTCTAACATATCATCCGGCATCGACACCTTCCACTTCATTGTTTTTCCAGTGCGAGGATGCGTCAAACTGAGCTGACCGGCATGAAGTGCTTGGCGTTTAAACCCTCTTAAGTAATCGGCAAACTCGGACATCATTTGCTGTGGAATGCGTAAGCGCCCACCATAAACAGGATCTCCCACCAAAGGAAATCCTAAATAAGCCATATGAACTCGAATTTGATGTGTCCGTCCTGTTTCTAATTTAACCCGCACATGAGTATGCTCACGAAAACGCTCTAAAACACGATAATGTGATGTTGCCAACTTGCCACCAACCGTTAAAACGGCCATCCGCTTACGATCCGTCGGATGACGTCCAATCGGCTTACTGAGGGTTCCACCCGAAATCATCTTACCGGCGACAATGGCATCATAAACACGTTCCACATCATGTTCTTGAAGCTGCTCAACCAAGTGCGTTTGGGCGGGTACATTTTTCGCCACCACCATAAGCCCTGAGGTATCTTTATCCAATCGATGAACGATCCCTGCACGAGGCACTTCGCGAATGCTTTCATAATGAAACAACAAAGCATTCAACAAAGTGCCGTCCGGGTTGCCTGCACCGGGATGAACCACCAAGCCAGCTGGTTTATTGATCACGAGAATATCGTCATCTTCATATACAACCTCAATCGGAATGTCTTGTGCCTGATAAGACACTTCATCTTCGATTTCTGCCAACAAGACCACCGATTCATCGCCAAACACTTTAAAATTCGGCTTTTTATGTGCCACTCCATCAAGCGTCACAAGGCCTGCTCGAATCCAATCTTGAATGCGATTACGTGAATAATCTGAAAACAATTCCGCCAGCACAGCATCTAAACGCTGTCCCATTTTATCGGCTGGAATTCTGGCTTCTAATCTTTGACTACTCAAACATCTCTCCTAACGTTATTCATACCAACAGAACACACGCCATTGTTTCCTTTCTTTAAAGGACATATGGTATGATTATGCTTTTACTAAAAACACTATTTTACCAATAATATGAAGCACTCGCTGATCTCACTTTTATTTTTCTCCTTTCTGTCTTTACAAGCGTGTTCTCTTGTTGAAAAAGATGAGTCTGAATGGACGGTTAAGGACTTCTATTCACATGCGAAAGACGCCTTTGATAGTGAACAATGGGAAAGTGCGATTGGGTACTATGAAAAGCTCAAAGCCTATTACCCTTATGGAAAATATGCTGAACAATCTTATCTGGAACTGGCTTATGCCTATTACCGCTATGATGAGCCAGAATCCGCTCAACGCGAGCTGGAAGAGTTCATTCGCCTCTATCCTAAACATGCTGAATTGGCTTATGCCTATTATCTTCGTGCGCTTGCGGCTGATTCCATCAATAAAAGTTGGTTAGACAGTTGGTTAACCGACCCGGCAATGCGAGATATGGTCTCCACCACAAAAGCTTATCAAGCATACATTGATTTGCTGAACCGTTTTCCGAACAGTAAATATGCCGCTAAATCTCGTGAACGCTTAATTGTGCTTCGCAATCGATTGGCGCGCCATGAATACCAAGTGGCTGAATATTATTTCGAACGGCAAGCTTATCTTGCAGCCGCCAATCGTACTAAACAGATTATTCAATCCTACCCGCGTTCCATGGTTAATATGAAAGCCTTAACTTTGATGAAAAAAGCTTATGAAAAGCTTGGCATGACACAAAATGCGGATAATGTTCAATCGGTTATTGAATTAAATATTCAGCAAATCAAAGCACGGCAAGCTGAAGAAGACTCTGATCAAGAATAAAAGATATCGATATACTGACTATCGTAATCGTTCAACTTTATCCTTAGTTGTTACTCTTCTTCAACATAACGGCTGGTGATAGGATAACGACGATCTCGACCGAAAGCTCTTGGAGAAATTTTCACCCCTGGAGCCGCCTGACGTCTCTTATATTCGTTACGACTGATCATTTTTGTAATTCGCAACACTTCTCTCTTATCGTACCCAAACTCTTTCACGATTTGCGATGGACTCTTATCCTCTTTAACAAAGGCCTTGATAATGGTATCCAACACGTCATAATCCGGCAAGGAATCCTGATCTTTTTGGTCTGGACGCAACTCCGCAGAAGGTGCGCGCGTAATCACTCTTTCAGGGATGACTTTTGACACGGTATTTCGATACTCAGCCAAACGATAAACTAGCGTCTTAGGTACATCTTTCAAGGGAGAGAACCCTCCAACCATATCACCATACAAGGTAGAATACCCAACCGCCACCTCAGACTTATTACTGGTGGCCAGAACTAATTTTCCCGTTTTATTGGAAATCGACATTAAGAGAACTCCGCGAATACGTGCCTGCATATTCTCTTCGGTCACATCTTCTCCATACCCTTCAAAACGGCTCGATAATGCGGATTCATAAGAATCATAAATTGGCTCAATCGGAATGGAATGATAATACACCCCTAACACTTGAGCTTCTGTCTCAGCATCTTCAATACTGATATCCGCGGTATATTTAAACGGCATCATAACCGCTTCAACCTGTTCTGCTCCTAATGCATCTACAGCAATGGCCAATGTTAAGGCGGAGTCAATTCCACCGGACAAGCCTAATAAAACGCCTTTAAAACCATTTTTTCGAACATAGTCGCGCACCCCCATGACCAACGCTTCATAAACACGCGCTTCATTGTTATACAACGCTGCTTTTTCACCGGGTAAAACTACAACAGCCTCAGCTTGTTTTAAAATCTTAACTGGAATCAACCCGGTTTTAAATTCAGGGCCTTGTACTTGAACTTCACCTTCTGCACAGGTCGCAAAAGAACCGCCATCAAACATGAGTTCATCTTGCCCACCCACTTGGTTCACATAAATCACCGGACGCTTAACTTCTTCCACTCGACGTTTAACCACACGAATTCGGTCTTGGTGTTTTTCCTGTGAAAAAGGAGAAGCATTGAGATTCAATAAGATATCGGCACCGGCTTTAGCCGACTGATCGGCTGGCGAAAGCTTCCAAATATCTTCGCAAATCAACAAACCAAACTTCACACCCTTGTATTCCACGACACAGGGTTGTTGACCGGAAGAAAAGTATCGTTTTTCATCAAACACACTGTAATTCGGTAAGTTTTGCTTGATATAACTGGCTTGGATTTGACCCTCTTCAATCCAGGCAGCCATATTAAAGCGGTCACCCAATTCATCCATCATGGGATAACCAATCACTAACACAATATCGGTTACTTGTTCACAGATAATCGATAATGCTGATTCGACTTTTCGATAAAGCGCCTCTCGAAACAATAAATCTTCAGGCGGGTAGCCTGTCAACGTCATTTCAGGAAACACGACAATATCAGCTTGATGTTCCAATTTAGCTTGCTTTGCCGACTCGATGATAAGAAAAGCATTCCCCTCCACATCACCGACAACTGGATTAATTTGAGCCATCATGATGGTTAATTGTTCTGACATGCTGTGTTCCTACATTGAATTTGAACGCTTTAAAAAACTGCTATTTTTAAGCTTTTTAACCGATTAAGGCCAGCATGGCAGTGCCTAAATCGGCTGGTGAACGCACCACAGTGACATCTGCAGACTCCAAGGCCGCAAATTTTGCTTCTGCTGTACCTTTTCCACCACTCACAATAGCACCTGCATGCCCCATCCGTTTTCCAGCAGGGGCTGTCACTCCTGCGATATAAGCCACCACAGGTTTGGTTACATGCTGTTTAATATAGTCAGCAGCATCTTCCTCTGCTTGACCACCAATCTCACCGACTAAAATAATACCTTGCGTCTGATCATCTGCCTGGAACAAACGTAAACAGTCAATAAAATCCATCCCTTGAATCGGGTCGCCCCCGATGCCAACACAAGTCGACTGCCCCAATCCGTTTTGCGTGGTTTGATGTACGGCTTCATAAGTCAACGTCCCAGAGCGAGACACAATCCCGACTTTTCCAGGCAAATGGATATGTCCCGGCATAATTCCAATTTTACAGCCTTGTAGATCATTACCCGGCGTAATCAACCCCGGACAATTCGGTCCGATTAAAAAAGCATCCGATTTTTCCAAAACCGCACGTACCTTTAACATATCGTTAACAGGAATGCCTTCAGTGATACAAGTAATCACCTTAATACCCGCTGCAATTGCCTCGATAATCGAATCGGCGGCAAACGCAGGCGGCACATAAATCATTGAGGCTTCTGCACCCGTCTGAACAACGGCTTCTTTGACTGTATTAAAAACAGGCAATCCTAAGTGCTCGGTGCCACCTTTTCCTGGTGTAACCCCTCCAACCATTTTAGTGCCATACGCAATTGCTTGCTCGGAGTGAAAAGTCCCCTGTTTACCGGTGAAACCTTGACAGATTACCTTCGTGTTTTGATCAATTAAAATACTCATTGATTGGCCTCCAGAGCAGCGGAAACCACCTTTTCTGCTGCATCCGCAAGACCATCCGCCGTGATAATACTTAATCCACTGTTTGCTAACTTTTCTTTTCCTAACGTCACATTTGTTCCTTCTAATCGAACAACCACCGGAATCGTCAACCCTACTTCCTGTACCGCTTGAATAATCCCATCTGCAATTAAATCGCAACGCACAATGCCACCAAAAATATTGACCAAAATCGATTGTACATCGGAAGAGGATAAAATAAGTTTGAACGCTTCCGCCACGCGTTCTGGCGTGGCGCCACCGCCGACATCCAAGAAGTTGGCTGGCTCTCCACCATTTAGTTTGATTAAATCCATTGTTGCCATCGCCAAACCGGCACCATTGACCATGCAACCAATGTTACCGTCCAAGGCAATATAGTTTAACTGGTGATCAGCGGCTTTCGCTTCACGTACATCTTCTTGAGAAATATCACGCATTTCGACCAGGCCTGGCTGACGATAAAGTGCATTCGAATCGATATTCACTTTCGCATCCAGTGCCACCAACTCATTTTCAGACGTCAACACCAATGGGTTAATTTCCAACAAAGCCACGTCTTTTTCTAATGCCAGCTGATAGAATCCTTGCATGATGCTTGCCATTTGTTTAAAGGCTGTGCCAGTCAGCCCCAAAGCAAACGCAATTTCTCGGCACTGATAAGGCATTAAGCCGACTGTCGGATCGATATGAACCGATTGAATCTTTTCCGGAGAGGCTTCTGCCACCAACTCAATGTCCATGCCACCCGCGGCAGAAATCACAAAGGTATGGGTTTTGGTCACTCTATCCACCATTAAACTGAGGTAAAACTCTTGGTAAATATCCAGTGTTTGCTCAATTAACAGAGCATTAACCGGCAATGCTTTACCCGCCGTTTGAATCGTAGCCAATGAACTGCCCAACAACTCTGAAGCGGCCTGTTCAGCTTCTTCAGCTGTTTCAACAAGCTTCACACCGCCAGCTTTGCCTCGCGCACCCGCATGGATTTGAGCTTTGACCACCCATCCTTTTGAATCAATTTGGTCGAGCGCGACGTTAAGATCTGCCAAGTCGTTAATCATTATCCCTTTCGGAACCGGGATACCATACTGTTGAAACAGCGATTTTGCTTGATATTCATGTAAGTTCATTGAATGCCTTTAAAAGGTTACACTACTCGACTATTATAAATCGAGAGACATTGTGAGATTTAAATTGCAATTATTTTATGATTTTTAGACAATAAATGCATTAAACAAGAGCTGAAAAACCTGATGAGAGCCTTATTTTTTTTACTATTCGTACTTTTTATCTTCTTTGTGATTCGTTTCAGCTTGAAACGCATCAATGAAATGCGTGCTTTAAAAGAACGCGAAGCCAACCAAAAAGCTGACTATGACCAACCTAAAGCAATGGTTGCCTGTGAAGTCTGCGGGGTTCACATTCCAAAGACAGACGCTTTGGTTCAAACAGGTGAAACTCACTCACACTACTTTTGTTCTGAAGAACACAAAGCGCTCGGAAGCTCAAAAAAAGACTAGCTTAAAATCGCTTCTATTGTTGCTTCAAATACGATCACCTGGCCTGCCAAAGGATGATTAAAGTCAATGACGACGCCCTCTTCTTTAACGTCATATATCGTTGCCGGCACTTCTTCTCCTGTCGGCGTATTGAAACCAATAACATATCCCTCTTCCAGCGGCATCCCTTCTGGAAAATCTGACTTTGGAACCGTTTGAAAATTCACGGGATCCGGCAATCCAAATGCTTGTTCCGGCATTAAAGTAAACTTTCCTGTCGTCCCAACTTCTAGACCAATCAATAACTCATCTAGGTTATTCAAAAATTGACCGTCCCCAATTTGAAAGGCAAATACTTCATCCTCTTCAGTTTGCTCCACCAAAGTGCCATCTAGTAAACTCAGTTTAAAACTGATTTCTAACTGGCTGTCTTCTTCAACGGTTTTGATATTTTCCGGATTCATCGTTTTTACCTTTCTACCTTGTTTGTGTATCATTCAACCTGATGTTTTATGCCTTTTTCGCTTGGACTGGTTTTCGGGCAGGCCTGGTTGATTTTGATGTCGATTTAGGCGATTCTCCATCTACCACAATACGATTTCGACCCGTTTTTTTTGCCAAGTACAATGCCTCATCAGCCGCTTTCATGACCTCTTCAGGCTTTTTGAACTGCTCATTACGTTCCGCAAGCCCAAAACTCACTGTTACCTTGGTTTCAACTGACTGCCCCTGTTTTTCAACGTTCAAAACACGATTTTCAATCGCCTGCCTAACCGTTTCTAACACGGGTTTGACTTGATCTACCTGTTTCCCTTTAAACACGACCGTAAACTCCTCTCCCCCATAACGGTAAACATGTCCCGTTGAAATCAAAGAAAGCTCAAACGCCACCGTTCTCAAAACAGCATCGCCAACATCATGCCCATAGGTATCATTAAAAGATTTAAAGTGGTCTATGTCCATCATCGCAATACTGTATTTTCGACCCAACCCTAAAAAAGATTCCAACAATGCACGACGCCCATTCAACCCAGTCAATTGATCGGTGTATGCAATGTGATGTGCATCAAAAATCAACGATAATAAGATCATGGTGGCCGCGAATGAAGACACCCAAGCAATGGCACCAAACTGGTAAAAAGCATTTAAACCAAAGCCCATCAAGAACAAGACAAACACGACTGTGCGATCAAGCACCTTAGGCTGATTTAAAAGCGCATTTCGCAGCATTAAAACCAACCAAACAGAGACCATCGTAATGAAAGCCAATTTGGATAAATTAAACCCTTCTATCTCAATAGGGCGTGAAATCCACTGCCAATAAGTCAAAGGAAGATTTCCCATCACCCAGTACACAAAATAGACTTGACCAATCAATAAAACCAACTGAAAGACCGTATAAACTTTATCGTGAATTCCGCGTTCAGGAAACAATAACCAGATGAGCAAATTGAGCGGCAACAATATCGCTAAGATGGGAAAAAGCGTTACTGCAGACAAACCGGTCGAGCCGGCAGGTATAAAGTACTGCATCCCAATGTTAAAGCAGACTAATGTCAGTAAAATCAGAATGGGTTGCAATCGGTTCAAGAAGACACCGACAAACACCCCAAGCCCGGCGATAACATAAGGCAACCAAGGTAAGAGTTTCTGGGTACTCAAAGGCCAGCTAAGGATGTTTGGCATTTGCCATACTGCAAAGACAGTCAACCCTAACAACCAAGTATAATGTTTAAAAAAAGCCATTAAACAAGCATTCTCAAGTCATCTTTCAATTAATCGATTACGTCTTACCAAAAATAGACGTTTCTTGCTTTGGCTTATCGGAACAACGAATGCGCCATTCCATCACGTAATCACAAGCTTGACCGGCAGCACAAGCAAAATCGTTGTAACCAAATTCCCCCGATTTTCCGGCATTTTTACTGAGGACATCGTAGCCGGTTGGGCAAACTTCATCTGCTCGAGACTCTATAGACCAACTGGAAAAGCTTGTCGGCGGTTCATTATAGAAATTGGTTAAATAATAGACGTTCTCACCCATCTCTTTGGTTTGAACACCCGAGCATCCTGACAAAAAAACAACCAGGCCTGCCATTACTAGTTTAGTTATCGATTTCATATTTTCTCTTAATCAATTTAAATCAGCCACCGAATACCCTGCTTTTTAAGTTTAGTCAGCAGGTTCTTCCTTCATTCCTATTTCAGAAACGATGTAACACATATTGGTATGCAACTTCTTGCCATCCACCAAAAATGAGGTTGATGAAGCAATCTTATCATCTGGATTCAGTCTGACACTGCCTTGATACGTTTTCATCAACTTGCCAGAATAACAACTGTAAATTTCTATTTTACGATCCAAACCCACCCAATCAGATTGAATGTTTTTTGCGGTATTGGAAACTTTTTCACAGCCTGACAAAAGTATCAGACTGAACAGCATAGAAGGAACTAAAAACCATTTCATCTCACCACCTCATTCTTTGCATAAACAGACTGTATTTTACACGTTTTAAGGTCACATAAAAAACAAAGGAAAGCTTTAAAGACAACAAAACATTCAATGAGATTGCTTTTTCTTTAGAAACAACACGCTATAACTCAATCCCCGCTTGCGCCTGAATCCCTTTATCAAAGGCGTGTTTCACCAACGCCATTTCGGTAACGGTATCCGCCATTTCAATTAGCCCCTCAGGTGCGCCCCTTCCTGTCACGATAACATGCTGCCCTTTACACCGCATTTCAATGTCATGGCGAATAACGTCAAAATTCAAATATTGGTAACTCAAGGCGACATTCAACTCGTCCAACACCACCAGGTCGATTGAATCATCTTGTAAAAAAGACTGGGCTTGAGCCCAGGCAAGTTCGCAAATTTCAACATCCCTTGCTCTATCCTGCGTATCCCAAGTAAACCCTTCTCCCATTGCCTTGAAGATAATTTCATCCGGGAACCGTTTAAAAAAGCGTTCCTCTCCGGTTTCCATTGCCCCTTTGATAAACTGAACGACGGCCACTTTCATACCGTGTCCCAAAGCACGAACAACCATACCAAATGCCGAACTGCTTTTACCTTTACCGTCGCCGGTATTCACCACTAAAACCCCTTTAGAGTTCGTTGCGGTTTGAATTTTATGATCCATAAAAGCTTTGCGTCGTTTCATGATTTTATTGTGCTTTTTTGTTAAAGAATCTACTTGGGATGCCATCTTGTTTCCTACTGCAATGTTTGTAAAATGAGTATAGCGGATATTCTTACTAAACCACTAAGTTAAACCCGTATAATAAATTTTGAAGCTTTAAAAACAGGCTAAAAAGACTTCTTTATAATTATTTTTTATAAGGAGTCTTAACTTTTTTCTATTTTAGAAAAAAAGTGTCTTCTTATATGATGACTCTTTCAAATAAAAAGGATTAAACATAGATGAATATCACCATTCTTGGCACAGGATTTGCCGCTTTGACTGCGATAAAACAAACCCGAAAACTCGCACCCACTGCTAAAATTACCGTTATTTCGCCCTCTAAAGAATTGGTTTATCTTCCGAGTTTAATCTGGATCCCTTCCAAACTCCGTCAAGCTGACGATTTAAAAATTGATTTAACCAATTATTTCAACCGGCAAACAGTTGAACATATTGAAGCTTCTGTTATCGACATTACCGATGAAGGACGCGTGATTCATACTGATAAAGGTGTGTTTCACAATGATGGGTTACTCATTGCCTCTGGCGGACGTTTCATTAAAAAACTGCCCGGCATTGAACACATTATTACCCCTTGTGAAGGGATCAAAGCGGCAGAAGAGATTAAAGACCGCTTAGATAAACTATCAGGTGGCACTATAGCCATTGGATTTGGTGGAAATCCAAAAGAGCCTTCTGCCATGCGTGGAGGGCCGATGTTTGAGTTTCTATTTGGAATCGATACCCTACTCAGACAACAAGGTCGTCGAAACAATTTTAAACTGGTGTTTTTCAACCCTGCGCCTAAACCAGGCAAAAGACTGGGTGACAAAGTCCCTGATGCGGTGTTGAAAATGATGGCTAAACGCGACATCCAAACGCATCTTGGTCATAAGATGAAAGGCTTTGAAAGTAATAAAGTAATGACCGAAGGCGGTGACATTGATGCGGATCTAATTCTATTCATGCCGGGAATGACGGGACCAGCCTGGTCACAAAATTCAGACATCGCCAAATCTGAAGGGGGTTTGATTAAAGCCAATGAATTCTGTCAGGTTGAAGGCATGAAAAAAACCTACGTTGCAGGTGACTCAGGAAGTTATCCAGGGCCTGACTGGCAAGCCAAGCAAGCTCACATGGCTGACTTACAAGCTGTGGCTGCCAGCCGAAACTTAGTTGCCGAGTTGCATGGTAAAACAGAGTTCGAAACTTTTAAACATGAATTGCTGTGTATTATTGATACCCTTTCTCACGGGGTATTGATTAAGCGTACAGAAAAAGGGACTACTTTGTTACCGCCATGCCGTTTAATGCACTTCGCCAAACGGTTTTTTGAGCGTTGGTATATCAGACAATATAAATAACACGGTTCATTTACAATAAAAAAAGGGGCTAAAAAGCCCCTTTTTTATAATCAGTTACTAACTGCTTTCTGATACTTTCTTAACGAATTTCATCTAGATCCACTTTAAGCAGCCCAATATGGCTTGCATAATTGACTAACTCAGCTGAAGCCGTCATTCCGAGCTTCGTCATAATATTTTCTCTATGCTTGGAGACCGTCCGGTCACTGATTTCCAACATGTCCGCAATATCTTTGGTTTTATACCCTTCAGCAACCAGTTTAATAACCTGTTTTTCACGAACAGAAAGCTTCTTAGGACGACTCGGCTTATCGCCTGTCTCATCTTCCGGCACTTTCTGTTCTTCTAACTCAGCGAGATAAACGTCCAGGCCTGGTTGAATTTCAGAATGAATAAAATTTTCATCCGCGATGACAGACTTAATACCAGATACAAGCTCTGCTTTAGACACCGATTTCAGTGCCAACCCTTCAACCCCTAAATCAAGCACTTCTTTCCAAACATTCGGCGCTTCCGCAGCCGTTAAAACAATGACCTTGATTGGATTTTTTTGTTTTTTAAGCTGGGTAATCACCGCCAATCCGCTCAACTTAGGCATGGATAAATCGATAATTAAAATATCCGGCTGTTTTTCTTCAATTAAGGAAAGAGTGGTTTCGCCATCTTGTGCTTCAGCGATGACCTTTACGGTGCCATCCGAATCTAAAATGGATTTAAATCCAGCGCGAACCAAATCGTGATCTTCTGCCAGGAGTACTTTAGGTTTTGCCTTTGCCATGCGAAATCCTTTCTGTATTTAATCGTAAAATTATGTATTAATTGAAAATATTATAGACTTTTTTGGGTCAAAATTAATATAAACCATTTAAAATTTTTTCAACCTGGCCAATCAAACAATAAACATTTGCTTTATCCAGATAGTTATCAAACTGCTCTAGCTTCTTCACTATCTGTACCATGCTGTCTAAATTAAACAACATCATATTACCTTTTAAACGATGCAGAATTTTTCGAATTTCTGCTTCATTGCCCGCTTCAACCTGACTTCTTAGGTGTTTAATTTCATTCACGGTATTTGTAATGAATTGAGGGATCAGGTGTTTCAACTCTTCTGGAATCGTTTGTGCAAAATGTTCGTCTTCATCCTGTTTAATCAAGTGTGAATTACGTACTTGCGAACCATCATTTCTAGAATGCTCTTTACATTCCAATAAATGAATAATCTTATCTTGTGAAGCGGGTTTTTCTAACCATTCATCAAAAATCGACTTATCTATCTTAATGCCTTCCAACTCCACTTCCGCTTCTGTATGCGCTGCGGTCAGTGCAAATATGCCCTTTAATTTCTTTTTCTGATCATCCGGTAATGCTCTAATTTTCTGACAGACTTGAATCCCATTTAAGCCCGGCATCTGAATATCCAAAAACACGAAATCATAGGATGCCTGTTGAAATTTTTTCCAGGCCTGAGTACCATCTTTCGCTTGGTCAACCGTACAATTCAGCTGATGCAGAAAAGTTTCAAGCACCTTTCGATTAATCACAGAGTCATCCGCAATCAATACATGAAAATCACAAGTTTTTGATAAAACCAAATCAGGAATCGGCTCTTTTGAGCGCTTCATTTTTTCCGCTTTAGCGCAAGTACCCGGCTTGGTTGGCAGTTTAACAATAAAAGAGGTGCCAACGCCTTTGGTTGATTCCACCTCGACAGTACCGCCCATTAAATCAACCAGAGTTTTGACAATCGCCAAGCCTAACCCTGAACCGATATATTGCATACTGCCTTTAGATTCAAGCTGCTTAAAGGGTTTAAAAATGCTCCCTAACTCGGTCTCGGCAATCCCTTCACCTGAATCAGAAATATGCAATTCAAGTTGTTTATCTGAGCCTTTAATTTCAACGAACACCCCGCCAAACTCGGTAAATTTAATCGCGTTGACAATTAAATTAACCAGAACTTGAGAAATTCGTACCAGGTCGCCGTAAAAACAATTGTTTTGGCTATTCAGTGAAAAGGAGACAAAAATACCCTTTTCAGAGGCAATCGACTTGGTTAGATGACTGACATAATCGGCCATTTCATCTAAAGAAAACATTGTTGGGTTTAACTGAATACGATTAAATTCTGTTTGGGAATAAGTCAGAATATCGTTAATCAAAAAGTTTAGCTGATCGATCGTCAGACGCATGACTTTCAGTTGGTCAGAAATCGACTCTTGTTTTAAATATCGATCTTTGATAATTGAAATCAGGCTATTCATCCCCATCAATGGCGAGCGTAATTCATGACTTAGCATCGCCAAAAATTGAGTTTGTTCACTGTATTGCTGTTGCAGTAACTCTGTTTCCTTTTTCGCCATTTCTTCTTTGGCTTGCAGTTGATCTATAATCAACTGACTATGTGATTCAATCAGTTTCTCTTCAAGCTCATGCATTTCCGAAACTTCTAAGCACGTGGAATAGGCGACTGGCACCCCTTTTTTTTCAGTCAAATTGAGTTCATTAATCAGCCAGGTTATTTTATCTCCCACTTTAAAGCCAATTAAAATGCGCTCGCCTTTTTTGATTTGATGCCCAGCATTGTCCAATTTATAAATAACTTGATTACGACTTTCCGGCACTAAATAAGATAAAAAGGTGTCATAATCTGAAATTTCAGAACCAATTTTGTCGGACAATGCTTTAGACGCCTGAAACCCTTTGTGCGCGTCTGACAGACTAAAACACCACCATAAACTCTTTTCCAACAACAACTGACCAAGAAACTCTTTATCCAAAACCATAAGTGCTACTTTCTATAATTTTCGTTATTAATACGATAGAATAGCAACAATTTAAAACTTAATCTACCAATCACGAACGGGTCTAAAGTGATCCGGACGATATAGCTAAAGATTCTTTCTAATGACACAAAACTATCGCATTGAAAAAGACAGCATGGGATCGCTACAGGTTCCTCAATCCGCACTTTATGGCGCTCAAACACAAAGAGCCATCAACAACTTCCCTATCAGCCACACGGCCATGCCCTCTATCTTTATCAAGGCCATGGCCTATGTGAAATTCGCCTGTTCAAGTGCAAATCTCGAATTAGGTTTGATTTCGCAAGACAAAGCAACGGCCATCCAAGTTGCTGCGAAAGAAATCATTCAAGGACGCCACGCTGAACAGTTCCCAATCGATATCTTTCAAACGGGTTCTGGCACCAGCACCAACATGAATGTCAACGAAGTCATTTCAAATCTGGCTAAACAGTTGACGGGTACTGACGTACACCCCAATGATGATGTGAACATGAGCCAAAGCTCAAATGACGTTGTGCCGACTGCCATTCACGTTGCTGCGTCAATCGCTTTGGAAGAACAGCTACTACCCAGTCTGAAAAAACTGACACAAACGCTTAAAAACAAAGAAATTGAGCTCAACGGCATTGTTAAAAACGGTCGCACCCACCTTATGGATGCGACCCCCATCCGTCTTGATCAGGAAATTGCTGCCTGGCGACATTTAATTTCAGACAATATCGCGCGCTTAAAAGATACACAAAAACGACTGCATCGTCTTCCTCAGGGCGGCACAGCGGTTGGAACGGGAATCAATGCAGATCCGGAATTCGGCCGCTTAGTCTGTGCTAACTTAAGCACCATCACCGCGATTGATTTCGATCCAATGGACAACTTATTTGTGGGGTTAAGTTCACAAGACACGGCAGTTGAACTGAGTGGACAGCTCAATGTGCTGGCCAGCAGCCTTATGAAAATCGCCAATGATTTACGCTGGATGAACTCGGGCCCTCTGGCAGGCCTGGCAGAAATTCAACTGCCTGCACTACAACCGGGCAGCTCAATTATGCCTGGCAAAGTCAACCCGGTTATTCCGGAAGCAGTGTGCATGGTCGCTGCACAGATTATGGGGAACCACACCGCAATCACCGTAGGGGGACAAGCCGGAAACTTCCAGCTGAATGTCATGCTGCCGATGATTGCCAACAACCTACTGCAAAGCTTGGACATTGCAGCGAATGCCGCTGAGGTTTTATCAGATAAAGCGATTGCAGGGTTCACCGTAAATGAGCAAGAAATTCAAGAAACCTTGGAAGCCAACCCGATTCTTGTCACCTCTTTAAATCGCCTGGTTGGATACGAAACAGGTGCGGCGATTGCAAAAAAAGCTTACGAATCTGGTCAACCGGTTATTGACGTTGCCAAAGCCATGACGGACTTGGATGAAAAAACACTCAAAAAATACCTAAACCCTGCTTTATTAACGGAGGGCGGCAACCCCGATCCAGATGAATAATGGCATGTTTTCGGTCCCATTTTTTTAAACCTAAGGAGAACCTATGTCTGTTATAGACTTAAAAGTAGAAGATTTTGAATCCACTATCGAAAACAATGACATTGTTATTCTAGATTTTTGGGCGGAATGGTGTGGTCCGTGTAAGCAATTTGCGCCGACCTTTGAAGCGGTTTCTGAAAAACACCCCGATATTGTTTTCGCAAAAGTCAACGTTGAAGAACAGCAAGACTTGGCAGGCATGTTCCAAGTGCGCTCGATTCCAACCTTGGTATTTATGCGTGAGAAAATCGTTGTTTTTTCAAACCCGGGCGTGATTCCTGAAAGCAACTTTGAAGAAGGGATTGCCCAACTGAAAGAGTTGGATATGGAAAAAGTACGTGAAGACTTGGCTAAGGCACAAGAAGAAAACGCTTAAACTTTTCCAAGGCCTCTTCAAACACATTCTCTGATTGGAGAGGCTCTCATATCCGAGCGTGGTCGACTCTTGTCAGACCGATAAAGAATGCAAAGCATGATGTATTCGGTTAAAACGCGGATGATAAAATCATCCGTATCTTGACTTTATCACACCGCATTTACCCAACTTAAGCGTAAATTTCCAGCGGTGGTTGCTCTGCCAGTCGGCGAACAATATCGGACAAGGTAACAATGCCGATGACGGTATCGACTTCAGACATAATCGGTAAACATCCTAAACCGTATTCACTCATGACAAACGCCACCCGGCGAATATCCGTATCCACTTTAGTCGTAATCACTTCTTCGTTCATGGCATCTGAAACCGTTCCATCTCTGATTTCTTCAATATTGCCGTGCGTGTCTATAATGCCGCGCATTAAGATATCGTGTGCCGAAATCAATCCTATCAAGGCAGAAGATTCATTTACCACCGGTAGATGCTGAATATTAGAATGACGCATAACCCCCCAAGCATCAACTAAAGAACGGTCTGCGGTGATAGTTATAACAGGTTGAACCATAATATCCGACACCTTTACAACCAGCTTACGCTCTTTTTCATGCTGCACCGATTCATATTGCGCTAATGCCGCTTTGGACTTGCCTTTGGCAGGAGCATATTCCTCTTCAAGGTGTAACTGCTCATCCATCTCTGAATCCCCAATTGGCAGTCCCTTATTCACAGGATCTACCCTTAAACCAGGCATTTTTTGCTTGTCGCCGATAAAGTTTCGACCTTCTGGTGAATAAACTATAAACATAGCCTTCACTCCTTTAAAAAAACTTTAATAAACATTATATCGGCATTGTTTTTAAATAGGTTAATTATGTTTTAGACTTCAATCTTTAGGCTCTTAAAACCTTTACCTAAGAAACCAACCAGCTCCTGAGACTAAAGCAGTTTTCAATAGCCGACAAATTGACTATACTATTGCCACCCAATTTAAACTAAATCAAAGGAAACAAGCTATGTCAGTACTCGTTACTAAAAAAGCCCCAGATTTTACTTCAGCTGCGGTTCTTGCAGACGGAACCATTGTTGACGACTTTAATTTAAAAAGCCATATCGACGGTAAATATGCCGTTGTATTTTTTTACCCGCTAGATTTCACCTTTGTTTGTCCTTCAGAAATTCTGGCATTTGACCACCGCGTTGAAAGGTTCAAAGAACTGGGGACAGAAGTCATCGGTGTCTCGGTTGATTCTCAATTCACACATAACGCATGGCGTAACACGCCAGTCAACGAAGGAGGTTTAGGGCCGGTTAAATTCCCGCTGGTAGCGGACTTAGGTGGTTCAATCATGGATGCTTACGGTATTGTACATCCTGGTAACGTTGCACTGCGTGGTGCTTTCTTGATCGACAAAGAAGGTGTTGTTCGTCATCAAGTGGTTAACGATCTGCCTTTAGGTCGTAACGTGGATGAAATGGTTCGTATGGTTGAAGCGCTTCAGTTCCATGAAGAAAACGGCGAAGTTTGCCCTGCTGGTTGGAACAAAGGCGATGAAGGGATGAAAGATTCTCCGGAAGGCGTTGCTGATTACCTATCAAAACATGGTGAAGAGCTATAATTCGCTTCGAATCATAAATCCAAAAAGGCTGTCAAACGACAGCCTTTTTTAACCTTCTCTTTTAAAAATCTTTCTGAAAAAAGCTTCTCTTTTAGAATAGGCTGCTTTTCAAAAAGAATGTGGAATGACTTTTTTGAAAACAACGCTTTTATTTTATCAAAACCGAGTGAACCAAAAACTCCATGCCTTGCTGACACAACAAACGGCTTGTCCAGCCTCTTTGTTGGAAGCAATCCAATATGCGACCCTAAATAAAGGCAAAAGATTGCGCCCTGCTTTGGTTTACGCAGTGGGCGAAAGTTTAGGCATTTCGTTAGAAAAACTTGATGCGATCGCTTGCGCGATAGAACTGGTTCACAGCTATTCATTAGTCCATGACGATTTACCGGCGATGGACGATGATGACTTAAGACGTGGACAACCGACCTGTCATGTGAAATACGATGAGGCCACCGCGATTCTTGTCGGTGATGCACAACAAACATTGGCATTTGAAACCTTGAGCAAAGATCTTTTTTTAAAGGACTCTGAGAAAGTTCAACTCATTACGCTTCTCACTCAAGCAAGTGGCGCTGCTGGCATGATTGGCGGACAAATCATAGACATTCAATCTAAAGGACTCCTTCCGGAGCTGTCTCAATTACAAACCATGCATGAAATGAAAACCGGCGCACTCATCACCGCTTCATTACAGATGGGAGCCCTGCAATCACCTCATTACACTGAAAAACAGCCAGGCCTGGTTAAATTAGGTCAAAAAATCGGTTTAGCTTTTCAAGTACAAGATGATATTCTTGATATTGAAGGCAGTACTGAAATACTTGGAAAACCACAGGGAAGTGATGAAGCATCCGATAAATCAACCTATCCGAAACTACTGGGACTGTCGCAAGCAAAAATGCTGCGAGACAACTTAATCAGTGAGTCTCTCAAGACCTTATCCGACCTCGAATTAACCAGTCCTTTCTTAAAAGAACTCATTACCTACATTGCTTGCCGTCAGCATTAATTTTATTTAAACGAACTTAACGCTAATTTATTTATTTTCATGAAGTTTTGTTATAATGCGACTCAATTCATTATTAACGTTAACTGCATTGAATCATGGCACAACAATTCGTTTTAAAAACTCTACTTGATTTTGCTTCCGCCCATAGCCTGAGAGGTTATCCGGGAGACTGTGCAAAACTGCACGGGCATAACTGGAAAATTGAAGTTCAAGTCATCGGCGACAAATTAAACGAAATTGGCATGTTGGTGGATTTCAAGGAAATCAAACGCCATGCAAAAGAAGTGATCTCGGAACTGGATCATACCTTCTTGAACGATCACCCGCACTTTAAAGAAAAGAATCCCACCGCAGAAAACATTGCTGAATACCTCTATCGTCAGATACAACAACGCATCCAGTCCTCAACCGTGCAAATGCACAGTTTAACGGTTTGGGAAAATGACCGTAATTGCGTAATTTACAGTGAATAATCATTATTATTCACTTAAATTTTTCGACGCTGCTTTTCATACAATATTTTTTATCCTATACTTACATCACACAATAATGGATACGTAAGAATGATTACTTATAAATTAAAAGACCAAACACTCTGGATTTATGTCAGTGATAAATTTACCATTGATTCTTTTGCCGACTTTCAAGCAGCTTATAGTGAAAATGACTTTAAAGACATTGTCATCGATTTCAGTGAAACATCACACATCGACAGTGGCGGACTTGGAATGCTCCTCCAGCTACGTACGCATTTAGGTGAAGATTCAGATCGGATTACCCTTTGCGGTTTATCAGATCACATTCTTAAAGTATTTGAAGTGGTCAACTTCGAAAAACTTTTCAAAATGGCTTAATGCCATTCTATGTTTGATCTGACACCGGTAGAAGCTGTTTTTGCCGCCAGTCTCTTGGGTCTGATTATTGGAAGCTTCATCTCAATGCTGACTTGGCGGCTGCCCAGAATGCTCTATCAAGATACCGCCTTAAAAACACACGCCATTACTTTTGGTCGTTCAAAATGCCCGCATTGCCATACCACTTTGTCCTGGTATCAGTTAATTCCCGTTTTCAGTTGGTTTTTAAGTAGAGGGAAATGTCTGAGCTGTCAAACTGCTATATCCACTCGTTACCCTTTAATTGAAGTCAGCACCATGATTATGACCGGGTGCTTAGTCTGGTATTTTGGCCTGACCTATTCCGCTTTGTTTGCAGTCTCATTTTCATGGGGATTAATCACAATCTTAATCATTGATATTGAACATCAGTTAATTTTAGACAGCTTAAGCCTGCCTTTAATGTGGGCTGGGCTACTCATTAACAGTCAATCGTATTATGTTTCAGCTGAACAAGCTATTTTAGGAGCCGCGATGGGTTATTTATTGTTATGGGTGCTTTTCCACTCATTTAAACTCTTAACCGGCAAAGAAGGCATGGGGTATGGAGATTTCAAACTACTCGCTGCTCTGGGTGCCTGGTTCGGCGCGATGGCCATCCCTCAGATAATCTTAATTGCATCATTGAGTAGTTTGGTGATTGGGGGGGGACTGGCTCTGCTGAAAATCAAAAAGCTAGAAGATCCTATTCCATTCGGTCCGTTTTTGGCAATCGGCGGGTGGAGCTGTCTCATATTTGGAAATCAGTTAATTCAGTCGTTATAGACTGCCGATTAAGATCCTAGTTCCGTTTCCAAAGTATCACAAACCTGACTGATTTTAAGATTGTTGGATTTAGCGAAATTCATCACATACTCAAACATGGTTGGATTTTTAATTTCCAACTCCGTATCGATAATCAAACATTTTTGACCATTATGAAGCTCAGGATGCAGCAAATCTGAAAAGACCAAACGATGGGCAGAACCATATGAGGCCATCAACGATGCAATGCGATCGATCCAATCACTTGGACGGAATTTTTTACCGTCTTCAGTATAGCCTTCAATGATGTATTTACAATGCACTATCCGCACCTTCCAAATAAGGGTTCTATTCGAAGTTGAACAACCAAGTTCTCAACCGCGAATTTTAGCACAACTCATTATAATAACCACCCTTATCCCCCTTTAATTTAAAGATAATTGAATAAAAAACTAAAATGGCTAACCCAATTTCTTCCCTATCGAAAGTCATTACAGGTTTTTACCCAACTTTTGGTTAAAATAAATGGCATAATATGCAGTCCTTATCGAGAAACAAATTTGTAGCGCTAGAGAAGAACGATGACACAGTATCAAACCGATGATCTAAGAATCAAAACCATTACCGAAGTCCGCCCACCTCAAGAACTTCATGAGCTGTTTCCCATTTCAGAAAATGCCGCTCAAACGGTTTATGATACCCGTCAACAGATTCATAACATTCTTACTGGTCGAGATGACCGTATCTTGGTCATCATTGGGCCTTGCTCCATTCATGATCCTGGTGCAGCACGAGAATATGCCAAACGTCTAAAAGATCAAATGGATAAATACCAGGATGACTTACTCATTGTGATGCGTGTCTATTTTGAAAAACCGAGAACCACAGTGGGTTGGAAAGGACTGATTAATGATCCTTTATTAAACGAATCGTTTGAAATTAACAAAGGATTGGAAGTTGCCCGTTCGCTATTAGCCGACATCAACGACATGGGCGTTCCATGTGCGACTGAATTTTTAGATTTGATCTCACCTCAATACATTGCGGATTTGATTTCCTGGGGTGCAATTGGGGCAAGAACAACCGAAAGTCAAGGCCACCGAGAATTGGCATCCGGCTTGTCTTGTCCAATTGGATTTAAAAATGGAACCGATGGCGGTTTCAAAATTGCCGTGGATGCCATTCGTGCGGCAAACAACCCTCACATCTTTTTATCACTCACTAAAATGGGACACTCGGCTATTTTCTCAACCAACGGAAATGAAGACTGTCATGTTATCTTAAGAGGGGGGAATGATGCGCCTAACTATGATGAAGCCAGTGTTAAAGAAGCCGTAGAGCAACTTCAAAAAGCGGGCGTACAAGATAAACTGATGATTGACTGTAGTCATGCCAACAGCAGCAAGCAGCACGAAAGACAGCTTGTGGTGGCTCAATCGATTAAAGAGCAACTCTCCAAAGGAGCCGATCACATCATGGGCGCAATGGTGGAAAGCAATCTGGTAGAAGGCCGCCAGGATGCACAACCAGGTCAAACCCTAACCTATGGTCAAAGCATTACCGATGCCTGTATCAGCTGGGAATCTAGCCTGGATTTATTGGACGACTTAGCACAGGGCGTTCAAGCGCGTCGCGCAGCTAAAAAATAACCTTTGCCTTATCTCACAATGTGACAGACTCTTCTTCATCACATTGTGATAGAGTCGTCACCAACCTGTCATAATCCGTTTGTATACTTGTTTCAAGTTATATTTATGCAGGTACACTCATTCATGAAGTTTTTCAACTTTATCTCCATCAACGTAAGACTCTTTATCAACACGCTCTTATCGATTTTATTTTTAGCCGCCATCGCTTACATAGGCTGGTCCGCCCTATCAGACGTTCGCATCAAAGCAGCCAGCTTGTCAGACCTGCAACATCAACAGTCTGAAAGGATCGCCAACTTTCAACAGTCTTTAATTTTAACGACCCAGCTCTCCAACGAATACATTTTGAATCAAAGCCAGCGTGCCAGCCAACAGTTTAACACTGCCATTGATGAACTGAAGAAACAAAGTCAAGCCATGCTGACCGTCTTAAAATCTGAAGCAAATCAACAGTCCATCAAGGCTCTTGAAACGGTGTTGAGAAAATATAAAAAAGCGACCAACTCAAATGTTTTCTTAAAAAAAGAAGTCAACAATACCATTGAATACGGTATTGAACCGACGACTGAAGCTTTAAAGCAACACACTACAACTTTTTTACAAACAGCGTTAGCAAAAGAGGATACGGAATTATCCGACGCACTTAAATCCATTCAAACACGACTCAATACCTCCCAATTAATCCTTGGTAAAATGATTTCAACCAAAAACACCCAGTTAATCAAAGCGTTCGAAGAAAACGGCTTGGGAGACAACGCCAACCCTGACATTGAAACGATTGCCTCTGCTTATGAAGGTAATTTCGAGTATATGGAAACTTTAGAAGAACTGACTACAGCAAGGGATGGTTATCAGGAATCTTTCGGTGACATTAAAGATTATATGACCACTGAAACTGACAATAATGCCTCCCTCATCAGTCTTATCAATGAAGCCAACAAAATCATTCAGCACTTATCAAGTGAATCGCAAAACAATACTTCAGCACTCATAAATGAACTGAACCTCTTGTCAAATAAGCAAATTGACCGATTAGCAATCATCAGTATCATTGGGTTAATCTTAATGATTTTACTTAACGCGATTGTGGTTTCATCGATAACACGCCCACTGAATCGAATTCAGAAAAATATTGCGTTCATTTCTAAAACGGGTGATTTAAAACAATGGAAGCCCATCTCAGGTAAAAATGAATTAGTTTCAATGAGTCACAGTATTCAAGAACTTATCTTATCCTTTCGTCACATTACAACTGAATTACAGGATGTCGGTACGGCGCTTTCCAACGGAGAGTTCGATAAAAAGGTCGAACAGGATTATGCCGGAGATCTGCTGGCTCTCAAGAAGAACTTTAACGCCTCCGTCAGTCAAATTTCAGACACTATGACCGCCATCCAAAAAATGAGTCAGGCATTGAATCAAGGCAATCTTAGCTTTACAGAACCCTCTGAGCGATACTTAGGTACATACCGAATCGTGATTGAAAGCCTAAATTCCGCTGTAGAAACACAAATGAATGCGATTGAAGCGGTAAAAGAGGTCATGCAAATGATGAATAAAGGTAACTTCACAAAACGCATCGAATTAGATATGCCCGGCGATCTAAGCCAGCTCAAAATGTATTTAAACACCTCTCTCGACAAATTAGATGAGGCCATTACACATAAATCTTTCGTTTTGAATCACTTTCGTCAGGGAAACTTTGCTTATGAAATAGAGGGGGAATTTGAAGGCAAACTTCAAGAGTTAAAAAACAATATGCAAGATATGGCATCAAATATCAGTAATATGCTTTCTGATGTACAGATAGCCTCTTCCAATGCAGTCAGCGGCGTGCAAGAAATCAGTATCGGTAATCAGGACTTGAATCAACGAGTCAACCAACAAGCCTTAGCAATTCAAAACACTATGAATCATATGCAACAAATGGTTCAACAAATCAATGAATCACTCTCTAGTGCCAATACCGTGAACAATAAAAGCACTGTGGCAAAAGAAAACACCTTATCCGGAGTTAGCATTGTGAATAGCATGTCGGAAGCCATCAAAGAAATTGAGAGCGCGAGTCAGGAAATTGCTAGCTTTACTCAAGTCATCGATGATATTGCTTTCCAAACAAATTTATTGGCACTCAATGCAGCCGTGGAAGCCGCTAGAGCAGGTGAACAAGGAAGAGGTTTTGCCGTGGTAGCAACAGAAGTCAGGAGTCTGGCCAGTAAATCAGCCGATGCGGCGAAAAGCATCCAAGCGGTCACCCAAAAAAGCTTGGCAAAAGTGGCTCAAGGAATTGAATTAAGTGAACTGACCAAGAAATCATTTGATGAAAATGCTCAAGCGATCGACGAGATTTCGTCAATGATGTCCGAGATGCATCAATCTTTAAATCATCAATCTCATGGCATAGAGCAGGTCAACCAATCCTTGACCGAAATCAATGAAATCACCCAACATAATGCTTCCTTGGTGGAACAAGTCACTCAGACCTCAAGCAACATTATTGAAAGCGTTAAAGGGGTAGAAGATCAATTACTGCACTTCAAATTAAAACCAAATCAAATGATAAAAGAGCTGGCATCTGCGAATGAAGAACCTGAATCAACAAACGATGTCAGCACCCTATTATTATCCGATAAAGCCTCATAATCTAAAAGTGTACATATCCAAGAGACGCTAAATGCGCCTGTTTGTCAGGGGCGTTTTTTAACTGTAGCTCTCCTTGACCCGTCACAACTTGTCCGATTTCAGTCAATGAAATATCTAGCTCTTCTGCAAGTGCTAGAATGGACGATTGATTATCAGGATGAACGGTAAAACACAATTCATAATCATCCCCTGCAATCAGCGGGAGTGACCAGTCATCGGATTGTTCAATATAAGATTGCATCACTTCCGAAACCGGTATCGAATCCACATCAACCCATGCATTAACCTCAGATGAAACCAGAATATGCTTTAAATCTGCCAAGAGACCATCTGAAACATCAATCGCGCTGGTGGCAAGCCCCTTTAGATAATATCCTAAAGTTACTTGCGGTGCAGGTTGGTTGAGTTTGAGTTTGGCATTAGCATAACAAGGATCTTTCCAGCTGTTCTGAATAGCTTTTAACCCTAGACCGCCTTCACCAAGCAGCCCTGAAACATAAATCAAATTACCGGGTTTCACCCCCGTTCGTAAAATAGCTTGTCCTGTTTCCACCCACCCATGCGCGGTAATGGTAATGGTCAAACGGTCTGAACGTGTCGTATCGCCACCTATCAATGGAATATTATATAAGCTGGCTAATTGCTTCAGGCCACCAGCAAACAATTCTAGCCAGGCCTGGTCATTTTTTTCAGCGGGTAAACTCAGTGCCAATGAATAAAAAGCAGGTGTTGCGCCCATTGCTGCTAAATCGCTCAAATTAACCGCCAATGCTTTCCAGGCAATATCAAAAGCGGATGTTTCGGCGGGAAAGTGCACCTCCTCTATGATGGTATCTGTCACCACCACTAACTGATGTCCAGCAAGACAAGACAAAACGGCTCCATCATCGCCAATGCCAATATCATCAGCCTGCCCAACTTTGGATAACGGTTTGAAAAAGGTTTCAATCACATCAAATTCATGTGCCATAAAAAGCGCTCTTTATTTTAAAGGGAGAGAGAAAACAAAAAAACCAGAGATAGCTCTGGTTTTTAATAACATCATCGAAAAAAAGTTTATTCCGCTTGTGTTTTTTCCAAGCTTCTCAACTCTTCGGAGACTTTATCTAAAATACCATTGATATATTTATGACTTTCTTCAGCGCCAAAACGTTTGGCTAACTCAACAGACTCATTAATAACAACACGGTATGGAATTTCCAACTTATTTTGTAATTCAAATACACCCATACGCATGATGTTTTTTTCTATCGGGTCGATACGTGCTACGGCTCTATCTAAGAAAGGCGCATAAAGCTCATCTAAATCTGTTGCATGATTCGTCACTTCATTAACAATCTCTTGAAACAAAGCCACATCAGTCTCAAGCAAACGGCCTTCTTCAGAAAACTGCTTAATAATATCAAGCGTTTCCGAATGATTGACCTGCCATTGATAAAGCGCTTGAAGTGCAACTCGACGTGTATGCGTTCGGATACTAACGCTTTTTTCCTCTTCAGGAACTTCTGTTCCTTCGCCAGGTTTGAAATCGGATAAATTCATTAACTTAAATAACCATTAAATTTGTTTTAAAACATTCGCGGTTTCAATCGCTGCTAAAGTACACTCTTCGCCTTTGTTTCCTGCTTTTGTACCTGCTCGCTCAATGGCCTGATCGATGGTATCAACCGTTAGCACCCCAAATGACACCGGAACACCACTGTTCAACGCCACTTGACCAATGCCTTTAACACATTCTCCGGCAACGTAATCAAAGTGCGGCGTACCCCCACGAATTACCGCACCGAGTGCGACAATCACATCATATTTTCCAGAAGCAGCCATTTTTTGAGCGACAATCGGAATTTCAAAAGCGCCCGGCACCAAGACTTGCTCGATATTGTCTTCCGACCCACCGTGACGAACAATGGTATCAATCGCGCCTTTAACCAAACTGTCCACAATAAAGCTATTAAAGCGCCCAATAACCAGCCCTACTTTTAAGCCTTGTGCTGTTAAATTTCCTTCAATGATCTTCATTACTCAACCTTATTATTCTATTTTTAATTCGATTTAATATTTTTGCTTATTTAGCCATCATTCTTTTTGTTTGTCTATATTTTCAACGATTTCCAAACCAAATCCACCTAATGCACTCATTTTCCACGCTGAACCGATAACTTTCAGTTGCGTCAAGCCTAAATCCGATAAGATTTGAGCTCCTAACCCATACGTCTTGGCATCATCTTCCGTTTGAATTTCAGGCTGGGAAATTCCTCGATCTTTCATTTGAAATTGCTGAATCTTATCCAAAAGCTCGGCACCCTCTTCATGCTTACGCAACACCACAATAACGCCGGATTCTTCCTGTGCAATTTGTTTCATAGCACACCGTAATGACCAGCCGCATTCATCTCTTTTGGAATCAAACAAATCACACAATGTATCCAACATATGCACCCGAACTAATGTTGGTTGATCTTTCTTTAATTGACCATGTACCAACGCCAAATGGGTACGGTGTTCCAACACATCTTCATACCCAATCAAACGAAAATCACCAAATTCCGTTGGCATGTCACACTCTGAAACGCGTTCAATCGTTTTCTCGTTCTTCAAACGATACTGAATCAAGTCAGCCACGGTGCCGAGCTTAATACCATGCTCCTTGGCAAAAATTTCCAAATCATCACGGCGTGCCATGGTGCCGTCTTCATTCATGATTTCAACAATCACTGATGCTGGTTCCAGCCCTGCTAAGCGAGCCAAATCACACCCAGCTTCAGTATGCCCCGCTCTTTCCAGTACGCCTCCTGCTTTTGCCATGATCGGGAAAACATGACCCGGCGTAACAATATCAGCAGGTTGTGCAGCTGGTTGAATCGCCGCTTGAATGGTTTTAGCTCGATCGGCCGCAGAAATCCCCGTAGTCACCCCTTCAGCCGCTTCAATTGAAACGGTAAAACTCGTTCCCAGAGAATCTTGGTTGTTTCGTGTCATCAGAGGAAGGTGTAGCTGCTGACACCGTTCTTTTGTCAATGTCAAGCAAATCAATCCTCGCCCGTAACGTGCCATATAATTGATTTGATCTGCAGTCACCGCACTGGCTGGCATCATTAAGTCGCCTTCATTTTCACGATCTTCATCATCCATCAGGATGATCATCTTGCCCTGCTTATAATCTTCAATCAATTCTTCAATGGTATTTAACTGCATGTTTTGTCCAATTATTTGTTACAAAAAACCGCGATCTGCTAACAGCTCTCGCGTAATGCTAGACGAATCAGCATCTGATTGTTCAGTCTCTTTCGGTGCGTTTAACATTCTTTCTAAATAACGGGCTAGCAAATCGACTTCCAAATTGATTTCTGTTCCGACTTGAAAATATTTAATCGTCGTTTCCTGCCGAGTATGCGGCACAATATTGACATCAAAAGTACAGCCGTCTACCTGATTCACCGTTAAGCTGATACCATTAATACAAATAGACCCTTTGCCGGCAATATATTTGGCCAACGCAACAGGCGCTTCAATTTGATAACGCCAAGAACGAGCTTCTTGCATAATCGACAATACCTTTCCAACGCCATCGACATGCCCACTGACCAAATGCCCGCCCAAACGATCCTGTAATCGTAACGCTTTCTCCAAGTTAACGGGAGAGCCAACTTTTAAGTCACCCAAGGTCGTTACTTTTAGCGTTTCAGACGATACATCCGCCACATAAACTGAATCGGTTAATTCAATCGCGGTTAAACACACGCCATTACAGGCAATGCTGTCACCAACTTTGACGTCTGACATATCCAATTTGCCAACCTTAATGGTCATACGCGCATCCCCATTAACGGGTTCGATGCGAGAAATAGAGCCTTCAGACTCAATGATTCCGGTAAACATTAAACATCCTCTGCCTGAATCTTTTTCGGCGTTAAAACCAAGTATAAATCTTCACCCAGCGGTTGAACAGACTGGTAAGCAAAAACCTTTTTATCGGCCATTTCTCCCAGGCCTGGTAGTACAAACATAGGTTTTGCCATATCTCCCATCAAAATAGGCGCCGTGAACACATGCAATTCATTGACCACTTCAGCCTGGATAAAAGCGCCCGCTACAATGGCGCCCGCTTCAACCATGACCTCATAAACTTTTTCAGTTTCCACTAAATATGAAAGTACGGATTGAATGTCTAACTTATCACCATCCGATTCGACAACAATGACTTCCGCGCCTTTTTGATAAAACAGCTCTACCAAATCCAGATTTTGGCCAGCCGATTCTTTAGAGGTCATTAAAAGCGTGCGTCCAGTTAAAGACAACATTTTTGCATCCAAAGGGGTGCTCAAGTTTGCATCCAGCACGACTCTTAAAGGATGACAATCCTCCGCTGTCAAGCCCAATTCCGCCAGCACCGTTTCCGGCAAGCGCACATTTAAACTTGGGTCATCCGCCAACACTGTTCCGACCCCAGTGATAACTGCACCATGCTGAGCACGCATTAAGTGAACCTGATGACGCGCTTCTGTGCCAGTAATCCACTGACTTTCACCATTGGCCATGGCAGTTCGCCCATCTAAACTGTTCGCTACTTTTAAACGAACAAAAGGGTTACTTGATTTCATGGCAGAAATAAACCCTTTATTCAAAGCCGCCGCCGATTCTGACAAAATACCACAGTCAACGGTAATACCTGCTTGCTGCAGTCGCTTAATCCCTTCTCCCGCCACAAGCGGATTAGGATCTTGCATGGCAATCACAACTCTGGTAACGCCTGATTCAATCAAGGCGTTGGCACAAGGTGGCGTTTTTCCATGATGCGAACAGGGTTCTAAAGTGACATAAACCGTCGCACCCTTAACGGACTCGGTTGCACTGGCTAATGCGATACGTTCTGCGTGCGGCTCTCCCGCTTTATGATGCCAGCCTTCTCCTATCACTTTTTCTTGCTGCGTAATGACGCACCCAACCGCAGGGTTCGGTTTTGTTGAATACATGCCATTTCGGGCTAGATCAATCGCTCTTTGCATCATCTGAACATCAAAATCAGAAAAAGTGATATTGGAAGACAGAGACATTATTGTGATTTAGTCGCTTTGACTAGCTTTTCGATTTCTTCTCGAAAGGCATTGACGTCTTGAAAGGATCGGTACACGGATGCGAAACGGACATAAGCAACTTGATCCAGTTCCTTAAGCGCTTCCATTAAAAGTTCACCTATCTGAGAAGAAGGAATTTCTCGAACCCCTTCAGCAGTCAGTTGTTTATGAATACGATTGACGACTTGGTCAATCGCCTCACTGGCAACAGGACGTTTTTCGAGCGCCTTTATCAAACCACGGCGAATTTTGTCATCATCAAAGCGTTCACGATTACCATCTGACTTAATCACACGTGGCAAAGTGAGTTCGGCCGTTTCATAAGTGGTAAAACGCTCTGCACATCTCATGCATTCACGACGACGACGTACTTGCGCCCCTTCTGTTGCGAGGCGAGAATCAATCACTTTGGTGTCAGGCGTGTTGCAAAATGGACAATGCATAATCAGTCTTAAGTCAAATTATTTATAAACAGGGCGCGCAGCACACAACGCTTTCACTTTTTCGCGAACCTCCGCCACCACTTTTTCATCCCAAGATTCAGAAGCCTGCTGACAGGAATCGATCACATCACACATCCAACCGGCTAGATTTGTTGAATCTTCTTCTGTAAACCCGCGAGTAGTAGAAGCGGCTGTCCCAACCCGGATTCCACTGGTTACAAACGGTGACATTGGATCATTCGGCACCGAGTTTTTGTTAATGGTAATGTACGCTTCGCCCAAGGCAGCATCCACCAACTTACCGGTCAACCCCTGTTCAATAAAACTGACCAAGAACAAGTGGTTTTCAGTTCCTTTTGAAACCACATCAAACCCTCTATCCATAAAGACTTTAGCCATCGCTTGTGCATTGACTTTAACCTGCTTTGCATAGGTTTTAAATTCCGGCTCCATTGCTTCTTTAAAAGCAACCGCCTTGGCGGCAATCACGTGCATCAAAGGCCCGCCTTGTGCGCCCGGAAAAATAGCAGAATTCAGTTTCTTTTCAATTTCAGGATTCGACTTCGCTAAAATCAATCCACTTCTTGGGCCGCGTAACGTTTTATGTGTCGTTGTCGTTGTTACATCGGCAATTTGAACAGGGTTAGGGTATTCACCGGCCGCAACCAAACCAGCAACATGCGCCATATCAACCATTAAATACGCACCAACAGCATCTGCGATATCACGGAATTTCTGCCAGTCCACCACTTGTGAGTAAGCAGAGAACCCCGCGATAATCATTTTTGGTTTGTGTTCTTTCGCCAAGCGCTCTACTTCCTCATAATCGATCACACCTGTTTCAGGGTTCAAACCATACTGAACAGCATTGTACATTTTGCCGGAAAAACTGACATGCGACCCATGTGTCAAATGCCCACCATGTGCCAAACTCATCCCAAGAACTGTGTCGCCTGGTTCTAACAACGCCATATAGACTGGGGCATTAGCTTGGGAACCAGAATGCGGCTGAACATTCGCATAATCCGCACCAAACAATTCTTTAGCACGATCAATCGCCAATTGTTCAACAACATCAACATGTTCACAACCGCCATAATAGCGCTTACCGGGGTATCCTTCCGCATACTTGTTCGTCAACACAGAGCCTTGAGCTTCCATTACACGAGGGCTGGTGTAATTTTCAGAAGCAATCAATTCGATATGATCTTCTTGACGCTGTGCTTCCGCATTCATCGCATCCGCTAAAGCATCATCATATCCAGCTATGGTCATATTTTTGTCAAACATGCTAAAAGTCTCCAAACAAGAAAAAGTAAGTAATTAAAATATAAAGGCGAATTTTACCAATTATCGACCACTTAAACCACAACTAAGCTCTGCAATTATCGAATTAATTCATCAATATCAAGAATTGCTGAATTTATCAGCATAATCAACTTTATAAAATCTTCTTTTTTCGGTACAGTTATGCATATTTTTTAAACATCCCTTTTATCAAGGGTCGACATTGAAACCGTTCAAATTATTTGAGGTAATCTTGTGGCACAATTCGTTTACACCATGAATCGCGTTGGAAAAGTCGTTCCACCGAATAAACATATCTTAAAAGACATCTCCCTTTCTTTCTTTCCTGGCGCAAAAATCGGTGTGTTAGGGCTAAATGGTTCAGGGAAATCAACTTTACTGAGAATCATGGCGGGAATTGATCAAGATTACGTGGGGGAAGCACGCCCACAACCAGGCATTAAAATCGGTTATTTACCTCAAGAACCGCAATTGAATCCAGATTTGGATGTTCGAGGCAATGTTGAAGAAGCGGTTAAAGAAGTCAAAGATGCTTTAGCAGAGCTGGATGCAATTTATGCCGCTTACGCTGAACCAGATGCTGACTTTGATGCTCTGGCTAAAAAACAAGCGGAAATTGAAGATCTCATCCAAGCCAGAGACGGTCACAATTTAGACAGAACGCTGGAAATTGCGGCTGATGCCTTACGGCTCCCTGCCTGGGAGGCTGATGTGACAAAGCTTTCGGGTGGAGAACGCCGCCGTGTTGCACTTTGCAAGTTGCTTTTAGAAAAACCTGACATGTTATTGCTGGATGAACCGACCAACCATCTCGATGCGGAATCAATCGCTTGGCTGGAACGATTCCTACTCGAGTTCAGTGGTACAGTGGTGGCGATCACCCATGACCGTTACTTCTTAGACAATGCAGCACAATGGATTCTTGAACTGGATCGCGGACAAGGAATTCCTTATGAAGGCAACTATTCCTCCTGGCTTGAACAAAAAGAAAAACGCTTAGAAATGGAATCAAAACAAGAAGCCGCTCGTATGAAAACCATTCAAAACGAGCTAGAATGGGTTCGTTCGAATGCAAAAGGACGCCATGCCAAATCCAAGTCTCGCTTAGCGCGTTTCGAAGAACTCAGCAGCCAAGAAACCCAAAAACGCAATGAAACCAAAGAAATCTTTATCCCGGTTGCAGAGCGCCTAGGGGAAAAAGTCATTGAAGTTTCACATATCTCAAAAAGCTTTGGCGATCGAATGCTGATTGATGATCTAAACTTCAACCTGCCCCAAGGGGGAATTGTTGGAATCATTGGCCCGAATGGAGCGGGTAAGTCAACGCTTTTTAAAATGCTCACAGGACAAGAAAAACCTGATGCCGGAGAAATTTCTTTTGGTGAAACAGTGCAATTGTCTTATGTTGATCAATCTCGTGATGCATTAGATGACAATAAAACCGTATATGAAGAAATCTCCGAAGGAGATGACGTCTTTATGGTGGGGAACATTGAAGTGAACTCGCGCGCTTACTGTGGTCGTTTCAACTTCAAAGGAAATGATCAACAAAAACGCATTGGTGAATTATCTGGCGGGGAACGCAACCGTGTCCACCTTGCAAAAACCCTACGCAGCGGTGGAAACTTACTCTTACTGGATGAACCCACCAACGACTTGGATGTCGAAACCCTAAGAGCCTTGGAAGAAGCTCTGCTGGACTTCGCAGGTTGTGCGGTCGTTATCTCCCATGACCGTTGGTTCTTAGATCGAATCGCTACGCATATGCTCGCATTTGAAGGGGACTCTCATGTAGAATGGTTCGAAGGTAATTTCTCTGATTATGAAGAGGATTTAAGACGTCGAAAAGGGGCCGATGCGGCACAACCTCATCGTATAAAATACAAACCTGTCATTAAAAATTAACGCAACATTCTGACCTTAACGTTAAAAGGAACAAAGTATGGCCGAACAGTTTGACAAAATCCACTCGCATATTGAAGCCATCGCGAATGCAATGCCTGACCCAATCTTTGTGATGGGACAAGATGGAACCTATCTGGACATTATCGGGGGGCAAGAGCGAACACTATATGCTGACGGGCATACCCTCATCGGTAAAAAATACTCTGACGTATTACCTGAGAAAATGGCCGAACGCTTTTTAAAAGTCGTCAACAAAGCCATTTTATCCGGCCATCTTCAAGAAATTGAATACCAGCTTTCAGACTCAGAAGTACAAGGCATTGAACCTTTAAGAACCACAGAAGGTCAATGGTATGAAGCGCGAGTTTATCCGCTAGATTCTGAAGCTTATGACCAACCGGCTGCGATTTGGTTAGCGATCAACATCACCAACCGAAAACACATGGAAGAGCAAATAGAGCGCTTATCTTCCAACGACCCATTAACAGATTTATATAATCGCGATTACTTTATGAGCGTTATCGATGAAGAATTAAACAAAGCGCGCTTAAACCAACGCCCCCTTTCTCTGGCCAAAATCAATTTGGATTGTTTTAAACGCATCACCGATGCTTATGGTCATGAAATGGGAGATAAAGCTATCCTCACAGCGGCGCATGCCATCAAAAATGTGGTTAAAGAGTTAGGGTACATTGGTCGACTCAGTTGCGACCAGTTTATGATTGTACTTCCTGAAATTAAAGCTGTAGATGCCTTTCGCATCACCAAACTGGCTCAAGAAACCATTTCATCTCAAACGATTCAACTCGATAAAGATGAAAAGACTTGCTTAACCAGTCACGCTGGCGTGACAGAATTAAGAGAAGTCAATGAAGACAGTCAGACTCTCTTCAAGCGCGTCAACAAAGCCATCAAAGCGCTTGATGGGACTCGCGAAAAAACGAAAATCCTGTAGCTTCATTCTCTGAACACTACTCATAAAAAAACCACTTTAAAAAGTGGTTTTTTTATCTCTGAAAACAGTAAGCTTTTAGTCTTCGGCATCGGTCAAGGTGCCGTAAATGACCAAACTATGCGCAGATAACTCATACCCTTTTTCTTTTGCAATCTCTTTAATTCGTTCTTCAATAATCGGATCAACAAATTCTTTAACACGACCCGTTTTGACACACACCAAATGATCGTGATTATCTCCAGTATCTAATTCAAAAACAGAGATGTTATTTTCAAAATTAAGTCGTCTCACGATGCCTGCCTGTTCAAATTGTGTCAAAACACGATAAACTGTGGCTAAGCCGACTTCTTCTCCCTGCTCGATTAATATCTTATAAACATCTTCAGCAGTGAGATGATGCTCGTCACCTTCTTGTTCTAAGATTTCTAAAACTTTTAAACGCGGCAGGGTGACTTTTAAACCTACTTTTTTTAAATCAGCACTACTCATTGAAGTTAAGATTCCTTATTAAAATTTCCGTAAGGTGTATAATAAACCAAAAATTGATTTAAGATAAAATAATGTATGAATAAACCGATCAAAACAGCTTTATTTCTGAGCTTATCGCTCAGTTTACTCACTTTAAGTGGGTGCTCATTTTTCACACCTTACAAGGCTACCATCACTCAAGGAACGGTCATCAGCCAAGAAGCGTTTAACACGCTTCAACCGGGGTTAACAGCCAGTCAGGTGAAAGATATTCTTGGACCTCCTTTAGGACAAGATCCATTCAACCCATACCATTGGGAATATGTATTCTATACGACTGATCCAGACTTTCATCCTGATGCTGTTCGTCATCTAGTCGTCAACTTTGATGAAGAGCAATATCTGGAAAACTGGAAAGTGATTCCACAAGATATCGCTTTAGAGAATTAAGAATTTTTTTTACGATCTTCTTCCACCTGCTTACGACGTCGATCTCTCGGATCGGCTTTAAGCGGGCGGTAAACTTCAATTCGATCCCCTTCTCTCAAAACATGATCAGGTTTGACTATTTGAGAAAAAATACCGACATGTTCAATATTCAATTGAGGAAATTTTTTCAACAACTTGGAAGACTTTAAAGCCTGCTCGACAGTCGTTCCTTCTTCAACGTCTTCTTCAAACAAAAACTGTTCATCTTCTAACGCATATGCGACTTCAATGTTCATTAACCATATACCTGTTTAGCGCGATCACAAAAAGACTGAACCAATGTTGAGACAATTTGTTCAAACAATGCACCGATTGCAGCATTTAAAAAAGAATTACTGATTTCAAACTCAATGTCCAATGTAATTTTACAGGCATGTTCATCTAAGCTTTTAAACTGCCACACGCCAAATAAACTTTTAAAAGGGCCGTCAATCAAATGCATTTCAATCGATTCCGGCTTTTTTAGAACGTTTTGAGTGGTAAAAGACTGCTTGATACCCGCTTTTGAAATTAAAATACTGGCGACCATAGTATCTTCTGATTCTTCAACTACTTCTGCCCCACCACACCAAGGCAAAAATTCAGGATAAGACGCCACATCGTTAACCAGATTAAAAATAGATTCCGCTGAATACGGCAATAACGCTGAGCGTGAGATTTTTTTCATATTTAACCAGTAAATTCGCTATAATCGCCCTATTATGGCAAAGAAAAAAAAGCAAAACAATCCAAACAGTATCGCTCAAAATAAAAAAGCGCGTTTTGACTATTTTATTGAAGAAACCTTTGAAGCGGGCTTAGCACTTGAAGGCTGGGAAGTAAAAAGTCTCCGTCAAGGTAAAGTGCAAATTAATGAAAGCTATATCTTGCTGAAAAACAACGAAGCATGGCTTTTTGGCGCACTTATTACACCTCTTATTACGGCCTCAACTCACTCAAACCATGACCCATTAAGACTTAGAAAGCTCCTGATGCACCGTAAAGAAATCGATCGCTTAGTCGGACTGGTGGATCAGAAAGGCTTTACCGTCGTTCCGCTAGGTCTTCACTGGAGCAAAGGGAAAGTCAAAATTTCTATCGGCTTAGCGAAAGGGAAAAAATTGCACGACAAACGAGCGACTCAAAAAGAGCGTGACTGGAACCGTGATAAACAGCGCATTTTGAAATACCACGCATAAATTTTCTAAGGCATCGCCCTTGAAAAATTCGTAACCATCCCCAATAAACGTTATAATGAAAAAGTAAATTTTGTGGTACATAAAAATTGGCCAGGCCTGGTCATTTTTACCGTAACAACCATGAGAACCGAATTCGGGGATGCACTGGTTTCGACGGGGAGTACAAAATTTAGGATGCATGTCGTGCCTGAATGATGCACGTAAATCTTTATTTCAATTTGTTATAGTTGCAAACGACGATAACTACGCTCTAGCGGCTTAATCCCGCTAGCGCAGACTGGGACCGTTGTTCGTGGCACCCAGATCTGTGTCGACTCACACGGAATCGTTGGGTCTTATGTGTTTGGATAAGGCTTGACTAAACTTTACAAACTCGCTTAATGTGATCCCTGCTGGTCGGGCAGCATTAAGTTAAAATAATTGACCAAATAAACATGTAGAGTTTTAAATGGAGGCTTCTCGGACGGCGGTTCGACTCCGCCCATCTCCACCATACAGAACACATAAGCCATTGTTTTTAATACGAAATTCAATGGCTCATGTACCACCGTAGTACCTATCAAATAGTCCTTATTTTTCCTCTTTTTTCCGTGACATTCGTCAAATTAATGAACTACACTTGTACCACAAGTTAAATAATTTAAAACCGTGGTACATTTTATGATCAACAAACTTTCAGATGTGCAGATAAGAAAGGCTGTTCACCCGTCTACTAAGAGTCTGTCTGATGGTAAAGGTCTTAGCATTGAAATTATGCCAAAGGCGAAACGATTCAAGTTCAGATACCAGCGACCAGTGAACAAAAAAATAAATAACCTTGTCTTAGGTTACTATCCTAGTATGTCATTAAAAGCTGCTAGAGAAATAGCACAGCAATATCGAGAGCTTTTAAAGAAAGGCATTGACCCAAAATATCAAACATCATCAGAAAAGGTTGATTTCGATCACATTATCCAGCTTTATTTAAAAAAAGGAAAAGCCGACTGGTCAGAAAAACATTTCAACACTACAAAAGGTCGATATGAAAATTTCCTTAAAAATCCTTTTGGTAATAGAGATGCAGCCCAAATTACTTCTTTTGATATATATAACTTACTGGAATCAGTAGCACAATCAGGAAGCTATGGAACCGCAGAAAAGTTAAGCTATATAATTTCTGGCGCATACTCCCAGGCTGCAATACTTGGAATGGTAAAATTCAATCCTGCGGCTGGAGTTATGAAACAGGTGACTAAGACCAAAAAAACTCAACAAATGCCACACTTTAACCTTACTCGCAAAGGTGAATCAGAAAGGCTTGGAAGGTTTTTAAATGATATTAAAGCACTCAATAAAACAAATATTGCAGTCAAGACAGCATTGCTTTTATCTCCCCTACTCTTTATGCGTTCGGGCTCTCTCGCATCTTTAAAACTAGAATCCTATGACAAGGATAATAAATGGCTTTTGATTAATGCAGAAGATATGAAAAAAGACCACTCTGACTTTATCGTTCCTTTAAGCACGCAAGCTATAAACCTCCTTGAAACACTTATTGCCGCCACAAAACCTAAAATTTATGTATTTGAGAGCAGAGCAAGTAAGCTTGGACACATAAGAATAGAGGCCATTAACAAAGCAAAATCACGATCTGGATGGCGGTTTGATGACGTGACGATACACGGATTAAGACATACAGCAACAACATATTTAACTGAAATTGGCTTTGATTACGAAGTTACAGAAATGCAACTTCACCATAAACTTGTTGGTGTGCGGGGAATATACAATAAAGCAATGCATCTGGATAAACGCAGAGAAATGATGCAAAAATGGGCAGATTATTTGGATAATTTGAGAAACGGCATATAATATTTTTGTCTAAAACAATATTTAACAACTACAGAACTACGGGCTTATTAGGGTAAGTTTTTAATCACACTCAGAATCTCAAAAAAACTTGGCCACTAAAGTTCATTTTTTATAAAAGCAACACGAACAATCAATGTATTAGTAATTAATATCAACTTTGTGGAGTAAAAATATGATCATGTTTTTCTATACCTCTCTAGTCGTCATTTGCATTATTGGTTGCGTTTATTTGCTTGGCAAAGCAATTGATTCTTATGAGGCAAATATTAAAAAAGATACTCACTGAATACCTCCCATTTATTAAGTTTTCTAACCCTTCCCAATCTTTTTCTAAAGTGACGTTTAGCTCCATAAATAAAAATTTTTATAGACGTCAAACCAAATCAACAAAACTAATAATCAGCGATGCCAACAAAGGGGTTCGTAATTCTTATGTAATGCACCCCAATACTTCTTGCGCGACTATAAAAACAATACCAACATATTGATTTTATATGTTTTTTATAAAAAACTTATTTTAAAACTTGCTTAACAAAAAAAATTGCCATTATCTGCCGTAATACTATATACAGGCTTACCAAGAGATTTAAATTGTTCAATAATGACTGATGCCACCATATTTGATTTACGTGTTTCCACCTTTATAAACTGTGAAAGTCGAGAAACCCTATCAACCATTGAGACTAGGCTTGGTCCTGTTTTTATCCCAATGACCGTATCAACCTTCCAATCACCAATGCGTTGTCTAACATCAACGATACTTGGACGTTCATCTATACTGGTTCCTTTATTCAACTTACCACGCGTTTCATAAACCCGATCACGTTTTCGATAACGTTTTTTACGGCATAGATAGCGGTACAAGGGCCACCTCTTGCTTTGTTCTGATAGATGAATTGGTAAATCCATTCATGGCTTATTGAAATGCTTGATTCTATTTTTAGGCGGCCACTTATCTGCTCAGGGCTCCAGTTGCTTTTAAGGTTCTTAGATACTTTGTGCCAGACGGACTGAGAAATGCGTTTACACGCTTTATTGCGTTTTCTAGCACATGCTAATTGGTGAGCGAGCATTGGCCGCCAACCACGCTTGTTAACATTACGTTAAATTCTCGGCTTATCGTAAATTTATGGCGAGTAATCTCTTTGGCAATAGCACTAATTGACAAACCTGTGCGTTTCAGACCATAAGAGTGATATCGTTCTGTTTCGGTTAGCTGATGATATTTGTTCATGTAACAACACTTTTAGGTTGGGGAACTGAAAAGGTAGCTCATTAGCTAACCTTTTTCCATTCCTCGGTGTTGCACTTGCTTGTTGAATCTATGACCTAAAATAAAAACCACTAAGAGCTCTTAAAATTTTTTACAAGGTAAGGCAGGTAAAAAGTTTTTTTGTACAATTAAGGCACTCTGTCGTGCGTTTTTTATGCACTTTAAAATCAAACTCAAGACCTTCTTAATAAAAACCTTCATTTCTTTTGCAATTTTTTTAAATTCTTAGGAACGTTTAAACTGTCTCAGAAATGCTTAAATCTTAATTTAAGAAATAAATGCTGCATCCACCGCTTTTGACAATTAATTTCACTACAAGAATAATCAGACCTAGTTTAGTTCAGATCAAACAAGGTTAATTCACTGATTTATGATTAAACTTCCGAGATGGAGGTCTTAATTATTAAAAAACACTAAAATTTAAAAATCACTCCCTATATAAATCAATAACTTATAAAGCATAAAATACTGATTTTGAGATTTATCATAAAAAACAGTCTCCCTACTTATGTATTTTATTCAGATTGGCATAAATTAATTTCCTGATTCAAACTTCCGAGACGAGGTGCTTAATTATTCTTAATTTTCATGATTTCAACATCAAAAACCTTTAAAAATCACTACAAAATAGAAAAATATACGCCTATATACTTATAAAAATACAATATACGATCTTTTTGATTTAGACTGGATACCATTAATTCCCTGATTCAAACTTCCGAGAAGGGGTAACTAAAATTCTGAAAAACATTTGTATAATCAAACAACAAAAAGAAATGAAGTTATGACTAAACAAAACAAAAAGAAAAAATCCAATGCCATGTTTTTGGTTTATGGAAGTATTGCCGGTGCAATTGCCTTCACAATTCTTATTGTGATCTTGCGCAAAATGTACGCTTAAAAACTTCTTTCACTATACTTTTATAAAAATAACTACTCTCCGCCCCAACTCCATAGTAACTAGCGTTACTATTCCGTTGGGGCTCTACCTAGACTATCCTCTCCTTCATCACTCAATCTGAAATTAACTCGTAACCGAACCATACTAAAAGAAAGTGCGCGAACCTAAAAAGAAAAGACTAGCCCAGCAGCAGAACTGAGATAAAAAGGTGCTAATAATTCAGACCAAAAGCATCTTGATCCCAACAAGCGCTAGAAAAATTGCAAAAGCTGTTTTTAGCTGTTTAACATTAAGGAAATACGCCAACTTTACTCCCAAAGGCGCAAAAACCATTGTCATTGGAACTAAAGCTATAAAACCAAGCCAGTTAACATACCCTGTTGAACCAGTAGGCAAGTTAGGAACATCCCAACCAATAAAGATATATCCGATTGTTGCAGGGATACTGATGACTAAACCAAACAAAGATGCGGTGCCGACTGCTTTGTGTATTGGATAAGAAAAAAGTGTCAATAATGGAACCATTAATGTTCCTCCACCAATCCCTAAGATTGACGAAAATGTTCCGATCAAAGTTGCAAAAATAGGTTGTCCTGGAAAACTTGGAAGTTGTTTAGCGATAACTAAACTCCTTCTTATACTGATTATCATATGTACAGAGATAACTAAGAGCAAAACACCAAACATGACCTTCAGAGTTACGCCATCTATGAAGTTTGCGGAAAAGGCTCCTATGAAGACTCCTATTATGACAAATGGCAACCAAACTTTTACCAAGTCCCAGTCAATACCGCCTTTCTTGTGATGGGACCTAGCGGACATAATTGATGTCACGACAATAGTGGATAATGAGGTTCCTATGGCCAATGGCATAGCAATCGATATATCAATATTCAGATAAATAAAAATATGATATAGCATCGGAACTATAACAATGCCACCACCAACACCTAGCAGCCCAGCCAAGAGCCCAGCGATCATGCCGCTAATTAATAAAATTGGGATTAAAATCAGTAATTCATTCATTATATATTTTGCCCTTAAAATCCAGAAGATTTGCCATCACTACGGGGATCATAAGCCCCTTCTATTGTTGACGATGTATGACGTATTAATGCACCTGCATGACCTACGGAAGAATCTAGAGAGGATAACCATTCAAAATCATGCCCTTTTTCACGAAGAATAAGGCTGAAAGAATCCGGAAACCGAGATTCTAGTTTTAAAGTTTCGGAAGAGTTACCCCAGGTTCGACCTAATAACCAACGAGGTTTATTAATGGCCGTTTGTATATCTTCTTCATAGTAGGCATAGCGAGAAAAAACAGCTGCCTGTGTCTGAGGTTGTCCATCTCCTCCCATTGTTCCATAGGCCATTACACGACCATCCTTAAATAAAGCAATTGCGGGATTTAAGGTATGAAAAGGTTTTTTATGAGGCGCGAGTGCTCGAACATTAGTAGGATCTAGCGAAAAGCTACACCCTCTATTTTGCCAAACAACCCCTGTTTTTGGGAGCATGAATCCACTTCCAAACTCATGATAAATACTCTGTATGGCACTCACTACTCGACCCTTAGAATCAATAGCTCCGAACCAGGTCGTATCACCAGGGGAGGTCTGCTCTCCCCAAGGACGAGCTTTGTTCAAATCAATTTGTTCACTTAATTGATCCAAATAATCAGGCGTTAACCAAGCTTGAAGCTCTTCAGGCGTTGCAGAAGTATCCATGCGATTTCTGTGTGAAAAGGCAATCTTGGTTGCTTCAACCAGTAAGTGCACATAGTCAGCAGAGTCTATATCGGGTAACTTCTCAACCCATCGATCAAATAAACCCAAAATCATCAGCGAAGCTACGCCTTGTGTGGGTGCGGATGCATTAAAAAGGGTTGCATGAGAAGTTTCTAATTCAAGATAAGGTTGCCATTTTGCATGGTGATTTTTAAGATCGTCATGCGTTATCAATCCTTGTCGATGTGAAAAATCAAAAGCAATGTCTTCTGACACCTGCCCTCTATAAAAATCATCGAATCCTTTCTCACCTATGGTTTTTAAAGTATTACCCAGTGCGGTTTGAATTAAAGATTCTCCCGCTCTGGGGATATTGCCTTGTGGATAGTAAACGTCGGCAAAAAATGGATCCAATTGAAGTTCACTGGCTTTGTCTTTTAACGTTTCGGCTAAAGAGGCGGTAACGATGGTGCCATTTTCAGCTGCCAAAACAGCTTCGGACATCAACTGTGAAGCACTCATACTTCCTTGCCAATTAGCTTGGCTTTTTTCATATGCCAAAGACCAGGCAGAAACCGCACCTGCAACAGTATTCGCTGCAAGCTTTCCTCTAAAAGGTATTTCCCTAACTTCTGAATAGATTTCAGACTTTACTTCAGCGCCAGAATAACCTGACGCATCAATAAAGCTCACCCCCTCTTCGGGGTCATAAATAAGCCAAAAAGCATCCCCACCGATTCCTGTCATATGAGGATAATGTACAGATAGAGAAGCTGCCGTGGCGATTGCTGCTTCAATGGCATTGCCACCAGACTTTAAAATATCCAATCCTGCATCTGCGGCAGAGTGGTGTGGCGCCACCACCATGCCATTTTTTGCCATTTCTGTTTTTGGAAAAGGTTTCATATTTAACTCCAACCAATAGCTTTAGGTAGCCATAGTGCGATATCAGGGAAAAGCATAACTAGGCCTATAACGATGATTTGCATTACGATGAATGGAAGAACGCCCTTATAAATACTTATTGTCTTTATTTCAGGCGGAGCGACCCCTTTCAAGAAAAACAATGACCAGCCAAAAGGCGGTGTTAAAAATGAAGTCTGCAAATTAAGCGCCACCAAGATCGCCAGCCAGACCATATCAATGCCCAATGCATGAAAAATAGGTAACATCAAAGGTAATACAATATAAGAAATCTCTATCCATTCTAAGAAGAAGCCTAGAACAAGGAGAAGTACCATCATAAATAATATTGCACCCCACTCACCGCCAGGAATGACTGAAAATAGATCTTCAATTAAATAATCCCCATCAAGCCCTCTAAAGCTCAATCCAAATATCTGGGCGGCGATAAGAACAAACATAATCATGCCTGTTATTTTTAACGTTTCGCGTAAGGTTTCGTTTAATACACCCAAACTCATTCTCTTACTCAAGAAAACAATTAACAAAGCACCTAAGGCCCCCATTGATGCCGCTTCTGTCGGCGCTGCAACACCCCCAATAATTGATCCCAAAACTGCGAATATCAAAATAAATGGCGGGGCAACAGATTTGATGAATTGAATCCATAAATCCTGACGTGAGTAGCTTTGTCTTTCTTCCAAATCAATAGGAGGAACCTTTTCTGGCGACCTCCAAGCAAGATACAGAATATATAAAACATACATTGTCGCCAGCAGTAGACCTGGAATCAAAGCGGCGGCAAAAAGCGGCCCTATGGCTTCCCCAGTAATATCTGCGAGTAATATCAGTACCAAACTAGGCGGTAAAATTTGTCCTAGTGTTCCAGAAGCGCAAATTGTTCCACAAGCAACAGAATGACTGTAATTGCGGCGCAACAGTGTCGGCAGTGCAATCATGCTCAAAGTCACAACCGTTGCCCCCACAATGCCTGTCGAAGCCCCCATGAGAACCCCCACAACAATAATGGAAATAGCCATTCCTCCTGGCATTCTTCCCGCTATAAGACCTAGGACATCTAGCATTTTTTCAGCAAGCCGGGATTTTTCTAACATCACCCCCATGAAAACAAATAAAGGGATTGCAAGAAGAGTGTAGTTCGTGATAACACCAAAAATACGTGCAGGGATAAGGTGAAATAAATCAAATCCCATTCCAATTAATCCAAAACTTATACCCGCTGCGACAATTGAAAAAGCAACAGGTACACCCGCTAGGATGAGGGCAAAAAGTGTAATGACCATTAAAATGGCCAGTGATTGAGGTTCCATAGATTAGGACTCTTGTTCAGTGTGTGTCAAAGCTTTCAAAAAAAGGGCAACCCCTTGAAGGGCAATTAGTAAGAAGCCTAAAGGTAGCAATCCCTTGACTAAGTATCTGTAAGGTAAACCGCCAGGATCTGGTGAAACCTCATCCATTCCATATGACTGTAATACATAATCAGAGGTTAGATAGATCATAAAAATTGAAAACGGCAAAATAATAAATACGGGAATCAATATATCCATCCAGCGTTTTACCCTAGCGGAATATGTGTGATAAAAAAGGTCTACGCGAACATGCTCACCTTGTTGCAAGGTGTATGTAGACCCAAACATTGCGATAGCTGCAAGTAAATGCCACTCAAACTCTTGTAAGCTCACTGAACTGACATGGAAGAAGTATCTGGCAAGTACATCACCAGCAACCAAAAGAACGAGTGCGAAAATTAACCAAGCGCTTAAGCGGCCGATGCATTCTATGAATGCATCCAGCTTTTGAGATAAATTAGCAAACAACATGTTTTACTTAAAGCTTAGTCATTACGACTGCTTCGCTTCGTGCTTGCCACGCATCATGCTTCGCTTTGAATGCGAAATAACTTTCATGAACTTTTTTAACTAAAGGATCTTTTTCTGTATAAGTGTCAAACGTTTTAAAAGTAGTCTCTTTTAGTTTGGCAACCACTGAATCCGGTAGCGTTCGCACTTCAACCCCTTGGTTTGTAACTAAATCATCTAAAGCTTCAGCATTATTTCCTTCTGACCACGAATGACTCATCAGGTTACACTCCGCAGCCACGGCTTGAACAATTGCCTGAAGATCTTCAGGTAAAGTATCCCAAGCATCTTTATTAATTAAGCACTCTGTTGTATTACTTGGTTCAGACCATCCTGTGGTGTAGTAGTACTTAGCAGCTTTTTGTAAACCTAAGCGACGGTCTTGATAAGGGCCAACAAATTCAGCGGCATCAATAACACCACGTTCTAAAGCCGGGAATATTTCGCCCCCAGGAAGCAGTTTAACGCTGACACCTAATTGCTCATATACCTTACCCGCTAATCCAGGGATCCTCATACGTAGTCCCTTTAGATCTTTAACAGAATTGATTTCTTTATTGAACCACCCTGTCATTTGGACACCCGTATTACCGGCTGCTAGCCCCATAACATTGAAAGGCTTATAGACTTCATCCCAAAGCTCTTGCCCGCCACCTTCTTGTAACCAGGCATTAGTTCCCTGGAAATTCATACCAAAAGGAACGGCTGTAAAATACTGTGCTGCAAATGTCTTACCTGCCCAATAATACGAGTTCGCCCAGTTCATTTCGATGGTTCCCTTAGAAACCGCATCAAACCCTTCCATTGCAGGAATTAGTTCTCCAGCAGCATAATGTTTAATGCGCAAGCGTCCACCCGATAGCTCTTCTACACGCTTACAAAAGTAACTTGCACTTCCCGGTCCTTTTGAATAAAAAGGCGCTCCCGCAGGATAGGCATTCGCCATTTTCCAACGAAACTTTTTGGAAGAACTGGCATTAGCTGCAGAGGGAATAATCGCCGTAGATGCCGCTCCAGCAGTCGCTAAGCCCGCAAGTCCAGCTTTTAAAAAATTTCTTCTTTTAATATCCATTTAATAACTCCTAAATAAATTGGTTTAATTTTGATTAAAATTGAAGCTGAGTACCTAACTTAAACGTACGAACTGAAGGCGAACCAGCAACATCGGTATTGGTAGCAACTGCGGAAATAAGCGCATTATGACTCGAGATAACATAATTCACGCCGAGTTCAGTTTTATCCATGGTCCCAGAGCCAGCTGCGTCATAATCAAATTGTTGTACACGCGTATAAGGTTGAAATTGCCCAATTCCAACTTTTGTCGGAAACATATAAGAAGCCAATGCCAAGTAAGATTTGCCTGCTTTAAGAGTCGGATCTGTTACACCATCTAAGTCATATGAATAATAAGCGCCTTCGAGTGTGCCAACACCGCCATTTGAAAGTTTCTTTTCAAGCAAGAAGTCAGCATTCCAAGCTGTAAAATTTCCTTGATTGGTAACATCCGTACCAGCTCCATCTGCCTGGTAAGCTCCACCTATACCGAAGGAAAGAATATCTTTCTTTCCGTGATAAGTACTTCGATTAAAATACCCTGATTCAGCATCCCATAAATTCAAAGCAAGGCGACCGGAATACAGCAAGTTACCAGAATCATTTGGGCCACCTACATCAGAACGTCCTTGAGTGGCGCCAAGGTAATACTTAATTTTTTTACTGTTGGTTAGCCCCCAGAAGATAACACCATCATCTCGTCCCGCATTAATGGATGGATATTTTCGTACCGAAGGAAAATCAAAAGCCGCTTGATAAAATGGTCCATCTAAGTTAGCTCTATCGGTAGGAATCAAAACTCGACCAGCCCAAATATTCAAAGCATCATTGATATGAAATTTTGCTGCTGCGTCCAACATTTTTATATTATCGTTGGCATCTTTTTCAGTATTAAAGGTAAACTGAATATCTTTCATTGCTTGAGCGGTTAGATAAAAACGCATATTATTAACAGCCATATCTGTTGGAGATGTCGCTCCATCATCATCAGTGGTTGTAATACTTGTTCTAAGACCTGCGCCAATCTTTACCCATCGGTCATCATCAACATTAAGCGTCACACCCGCATTTGCAATTGACGCTGTTGAAAGCAGTGCTCCACCAGTTAGAGCACCGACAAGCAACCCAAGTGCTCGTTTTTGATTTTTAGACTTCATTCTTGCTTATCTCCTAATTAAGACATTATCGTTTGTAAACTTCAGGTTCTCATTCAGCAGAAGATATGCCAAAAACAAAAACAAAACATAACCAATTGATTTAAAAGAATTTAATGTATTTAAAGCCCTAAAATACAAATTAATGTTTTCTTATTTGCACCATAAGATACTGTCTTAATTAAGAAAGATTGTTTACAATAAACATTTTTTAGATATCAATTGTATACAGATTATGTCCATTTGTTCCTAGTTGATTTCGATTAAGCCTGTAATCAACCTATCTTGTATACAATCGACACAAATATTCTAATTTGAGGCACGCACCAGGTTGGAGCATTTTTAAAAGGAAAGGATGGTAATAATGAACACCGATACACATATTATTAATTTATTGATTAAAAATGGACGAGCTTCATTTGCGGATATAGCCCGAGAAATAGGGGTTTCTCGTGCTTATGTTAGGCAGCGCGTAACGAAATTAGTTGATGAAGGTATGATTGAGCAATTTACAGCAGTAATAAACCCGGACAAACTTGGTAAATCTCTGTCAGCTTTTCTTGATGTAAAAGTCGCCCCCCAAGGAATTGAACAAATTGCACGTGAGCTGGCAGAATGCCCTGAAGTTGTGAGCCTATATATAATGAGTGATATGAAAAGTCTTCATATCCATACATTAACAAATGACACAGAAGCATTAAATCGCTTTTCACATGAACATTTGTTTTCACGTGAACATATCATTGATGTGGAGTGCAAAACCTTACTTACTCGAGTTAAAAATCGCCGTGGAGGCCCTAGACTTTAATATAAGATTTTCAATCTTAGGATCTTATTCTTTGACATGTGTACCTGCTTACAAAAAATTAGTAAAAGAGCCTTCACTCTACAGGCTCATTAGATAACTGAATTGTTAAACTTAGTGAATTCCTTGAATTCAATAATGCCTTAGAGGTGACTCTAAAACCTTCTTCCATAATGCCCAGCTATTCCAGATTGATATGTGAATGAAATCGACACATTACTTAGATATGTCGATAAAAAATAAAAAAATCGACATATAATCAATGTGTTAAAAACTGCTCCACTTTTTGGGACGACTCAATCAACATCGCATCACGATTCACAAAGCCAGGAAATTTCACAAATCGCTTTACCCAGTCACAATAACTGTTCTCAGTAGAAAAAACATACCCTTCTTTCTCTGCGTAACTCACTACGCATTTCATCTAGTAAAGATGGTTTTTTTAAGGTAGTATTCATACCATTACTCTCAGGTGTTGACAGGTTTTACTTATATATTGAATTTTATGTCAAAAAAAAACAACTTAGTCGAATATGTAAGCAAATAAACTTAAATTTAATATCAATACAAAATAACAAGGCATTAGTGCCTTATACTAAATGTTAGCCTACAAAGGATTGAGGAAATAATTTATGACATATGAACAACTACAACAAATACTCTCTGAAAGTACTCGTTCAGATTGGCTATTTAATGATGAAAGAGGCGTCCTAGCATATAAAGGAGATTTAAATCTTCGAATCGTTAGAAATAGTATTGATCATGATTCTGATCGTTTCGAAGGTGAAGATTGGGCTACAAAACATTCTGATCCAGTAGCATACAGAGTTACATACGAAGTGTTTTACGGTTCAACTTTTATTGAAGAGCATCTTTTAGTGGAAGTTGATGGTTTCCGGGCGACGCTTCCTTTACCAAAAATTGGTACAAATAAAGTCACACAAAAACACTTTAAGTTTGCTGAAATTGTAGATGACACTGAAACACTCTCCGAATATATGGATAGAGCCGGTCTGGAGGTTGAGTAATGAGTGGATCTGACAAGCATAAAAAGATTATAGATTTTGTTAAGTCTGCAAAACCAAGAAGTACTGGACATAAAGTATTAAGCCAGGTTCAGTTGCTAAAGTGGAGTATCAAGATGATGGAAGTAAAGTAACTCAATACATTATCGTTTCGAAAAAACACTCTGGTTACGCCGAAACGGAAAGCCAACTAATTCAACAAATGAATACTGCTGCTGAAAAGGGCTCAGTTGCCATTGGGTGGCTAAACCAAATATTCAATATAGGCGGAATTATTGCGCTTATTTTAGTGCTTACGGCCTCTTATATAACCATATGGACTAATGCCACGGATATACCTGAATACTTAAAAGCATCTCTTCTTACAATAATCGGGTTTTATTTTGGTGGTTACATCCATCAAGCAGGCAAAAAGAAGTCAGACAAAGAAGGCTAACAAGTAGGTCAACGAGGACGCTCCTTACGTCGCGCCTGTTACCCTAGACGTTAAACATCAAGACTATGAGAAAAGAGTTAATCGATAGCATCATAAAAGACTTAGAGAAATCGGGTTTCAGTACCGAGCTTAGGGTTCGTCAAATTTTTATTGATTCCGGATGGTCTGTAAGCGCCGGGTATGGCTACCTCGATAAGGATGAGGACAAATCAAGGGAGATTGATATTGTTGCAACGAAAGTAGTTGACCTAGAAAATGGTGAGAAGAAATATACTCACACAGAGTTTCACGTCTGTGGTGAGGTAAAGAAATCCGAAAGGCCATGGGTGGTTTTTGATCAACACTCTCGCCCATCCTTACTGTCATGCGCCTGGAGCAACCTAATATCAGCTATCAATTTACCGGGTAAGCCAGTTCAGTTTGCAGAGACCTTAAAGAAGAGTTCGCCTATCAGGAGAAATGGCTGGCTTGGCAGTGGGATACATGAATCTTTCAAAAAACCAGACCAGCCGTCACGTTGGTACGGGTCTTTTGTTTCTGTGTCTAAAGCTTCAGAGTATTACTATGATTCGATTTCACCTGATGGTGCGAATCAAACAGACGATATCCTTAATAATCCTTGCGAAATTCACTTTGTACAGCCACTGGTCATCCTAAATGCACCGCTTTTCCGGGCTACACTTTCAGATGAAGGTGAGATTATTGTAGAGGAGATTAACAGCGCTGCCTTTAAGTTTGATTATCCTTCAAAGCACTATAAAAACTCTCCATATCGAGTCGATGTTGTTCGACTCGAGCATTTAGGGGAGTATCTCTCGCTAATGGATAGGCGGCAGCAGGAGCTTTGTTCGACAATCGAGGCACGTGCAGGTTTTGCTTAACAATCGGCTGCACAGCGACCGATTTTTCGCCGCTTCGCGGCTCCAAACCGGCGCGTGAGCCGGACGTTATGTTTCCGCGTTTCGGAAAGCTAAGCCATAGTTATAAAGGAATGTCATGAGATTTTTCCATATTGTTGTCGAAACTAATGACAAGAATAAAAATGGGCAATTCATTAAAGTTCTTGAGTGCGATCGTACGGACCTTGAAGAAATTAGAGACGAGGTGGTCCGACCTTACGTTCTAAGAGATGAAATTTTTGTTGATGGTGCCTACCTTGAATTTAGTAAGATACGCTCGCTCAAGATAAAGGAGACAAAAAGAAACTCTTCAGAAACTGTTGATGTCGCGAACAACAACATTCCTGCCAATTTCATCGTCTTTCTGTCTACTGAAGATGTCATAAGCGGTGATGGTTACACAACTGACCTTACGCGTAGTCTAATAAAGGAAGTTAGAGACTCTGTGGCTAACGAGTCTAAAAAAGAGGCTCCACCAATAGAATTGGCTTCGGACAATAAGAAAGTTTTTGTTGTCCATGGTCATGATGACGCTGCTAAATCAGAAATGGCCCGTTTTTTAGAGAAAGCTGGCTTAGAACCAATTGTGTTGCATGAGCAAGCAAGTTCAAGCCGGACAATTATCGAAAAAATTGAGGCAAATAGTGATGTGGGATACGCAGTAATTTTGTACACGCCTTGTGACATAGGAGCTAAAAAATCTGAATCGCCGGAATTGAAAGCTAGAGCGCGACAAAACGTGATATTCGAGCATGGATATTTTATCGGTCGGCTCGGGCGCCCAAGGGTTTCGGCTTTGTTAGTGGATGGTGTCGAAGCGCCCAATGATATTAGCGGTGTTGTCTACATTGATCTCGATCTTAGAGGCGCTTGGAAGATCGACCTAGCAAAGGAATTGAAGGAAGCTGGATATAAAGTTGAGCCTTCTGCTTTGTTGTAAACATAAAAAGGCCAATCACGGCGACGCCTACTACATTGCGGCTTCGCCTTCATTTCGTAGCCGAGCATGGTTGGCTGGCGTTAGGGAATAAAAGATGACAGAGGATGAGCAAAAAGAGCTATATCGCTTAAATATTGGCAAGTGGGATATTGATAAGGCCGTATCCATGCTAGAGGCAGCATTGAATCATGATCCCAGTACGATTGAGTATGAAGCCTTAGTAGGAAGTGCAATTGTTCTATATGCTCGTCCATTTTCTGCCAATGAGAAGAAAGAAAAAGCAAAGTCAAATGCAAGGGTACCGAGGCGCGTCATAGATAATTATTCTAGCGATGAGCTTGAATTGCACAAAAGAATACTAAATAGGAGAAATAAAGCAATTGCCCACGCTGAGTGGAACGACTATCCGGTTGGGGTAGACCTGGAAACACGTGTGGTAAGTAGTCGAAGGTACTCTATTTACCCTGAATTTTTGGATATATCGCAATTTCTTAATTTGGCAAAAAAGCTTCTTGATAGGTTGCATAATGAAGTTGCAGATCATTTATATAAAATTCCCTAACCATGCGCTCCACCCGACCAAAAACCGCGTTGCGGTTTTCGTCGGGTGAGCTTGGTCGTTATGTTTTCTAAAGGAACACTATGCCTTATAAAGTTTATGCCGCTTTAAAAGATGATATTAACTCGGGTTGGATATGGGCTGGTGGTTTAGATTATAAACAAAGGTCAATAATCAAGATAAAAAACAATGAAAACGGGAAATCAGTGTATTGCGAATTTTTAAGGATTGATGAAAATTTTAAGAAGCAATATAAAAATGGAAACACTGTTCAAATTGAAAATGAATATAACGCAATAGTTGCTAATGAATGGTATAGGACAAAATTAGGAGTGAATAAAAATAAAGACGTGAATCTTTCCATTTCAATTGAAAACCATTTATTTGGAAAATTCATGGCTAGTATTGAACATCCTCAAATAGTTGTAAGGCTTGCTACATGGTTAGGCTCTATAAGTATTGTTCTTGGAATTATTGGCATTCTAAAATGAAACATAACAATTCGCTAAACCCCGACCGCGCTAACGCGCGGCGGGTTAGCTTAAACGTTAGGAGTTATATGAACACAGTATCTAAAGGTGATGAGCTTGAAAACAAGACTTACAATATCCTCAAAGAAGAATTAAGTAAAGGGCGTCTAGGAATAGATGCTGCGTCTGGCAGAATATTTCAGAAGAAAGAGTATTTTTCTAAGGAACGTGAAAAGGATATTGTTGTCGATATATCCATTGAGGTTTGGCCTCAGGGAGCTGAGAATTACTCATTGCTTTGGGTCTGTGAGTGCAAAAATTACGAACATAAAGTACCTGTAGATGATGTGGAAGAGTTTAAGGCAAAACTTGATCAAATAGCTGGGAAAAATGTTAAAGGTGTTATTGCTACAAAAAATTCATTTCAAAGCGGGGCAATTTCTTATGCAAAAAATCAAGGGATAGGATTAGTTCGTATTATGCCTGATGAGCAAGTGACCTGGATGATGCATATGATGACATCATATTCATTTGAACCAACTAAGTTAAACCCTAGAGAGTTTAACAGTGCTTTGTCAAATGAGAGCTATCAAGCAACACAAAGGGATTTTTATTCAGCATATGATGGATACATCTTTGGCGATTGGCAAAGCCTTGTTCGCCATTCACTGAAACCTAGCCCCTAACAATACACTAAACCCGACCGCGCTAACACGCGGCGGGTTAGCTTAAACGTTAAATGGAAACCCAAAATATGTCCGATAACGAGATAAATTTCGAATTTGCAAACATGAGTACATTAGTTCACAAGGATACCTGTAAAAGATTTTCAATAAAATCCTGTAATTTAGCCCTCTCACAACAAAATATTTTTGATAGGGATTTAACCTATTTTGTTGTTAGTTCGAACGAAGAGCTAGTAAAAGAAGACTGCATTTTTATGAGCGATATTTCTAATGCCAAAGAGTACTACCCAGAATATTTCATTTAACAAAGCACTCAAGCGGACTGCGCTAACGCGCAGCTCGCTTAGTTTAATCGTTATGTTTCAAAGGTGTCTAAGTTTTTAGGACTTTACCACAGAGACGATTTGAGTTTAGTAGCTGTTCTTTGCTGCCCAACCACCAAAATGCATAAATACCAGCTTCATTTGGCAAGTCAATTTATAAACTTTTCAAGACGCCCTTTATTAGCCTAATTGAACCTTTAGCATGCTTATCTTGAAAAGATTTATTCAGGCGCCCCATCAATAAAGGTTTTGATGTAATCCAACATTTGATCCAATACGCGTTGAGAAACGGTCTTTCTTTTTAAGATCTTCGGCTTTTTATTCATGGTTTCCACCACATCATCACGATACGGTAACTTCTCAGTAAATAGATAGCTGGAAATCAGCTTCTGAACTTTTTCCTGATCTAGATTTTCTTCTTCACAGATGCGTTTGATTTCGGTCTGATCTTGCTCTTTCCAGAACTGTTTGAAACGTTCTTCTACCTGTCCACCGTTTTGAATCTCTGGTAGGTTTTCATGTATGAACTTTTCAATCAGTTCTTTTTTAGAACGCATGCCCACATCACCCGAAAGCATATCGATAATGTTTTTCTTACGAGCCTCATGGTAAGGTCCTAAAACACTAGACACTTCATAGCTATATAATTAGCGTAAAAATGAGGTGTTTAAAATGAGCAATAAACGTTATACCGACGAGTTTAAAATTCAAGCTGTAAAACAAGTGACTGAACGTGGCCACACAATTAGCGATGTCGCTAAGCGATTAGATATTACCTATAAAAGTTTATATGCTTGGGTTCAAAAATATTCACAGCCCAAAAAATCTATAAAACAACAAGAAGACCAATCTGACGAGATTAAAAAACTTAAAGTTGAATTAAAACGTATCACCGAGGAGCGTGACATATTAAAGGAGGCCGCCGTGTACTTCGCAGGGGAGTCAAAGAAAAGTACACGTTCATAAAGTCACGACTTCAAAAATATTCAGTTCGAACAATGTGTTCAGTGTTAGAAGTTCATCACAGTGGCTTTTATGCTTGGTTAAAGAAGCCTTTAACCCAGCGTGATATCGAAGATACACGCTTGTTAATCAAGATAAAACAGTTCTGGTTAGAGAGTGGTTGTGTTTATGGTTACAGAAACATCACCATCGACTTAAAACAAGATGGTGAAACCTGTGGCAAACACCGTGTTAGACGTATTATGTCAAAGCATGGTATCTCTGCTGTAAGAGGCTATAAACGTCATCCTGGCTTTAAAAATAGCCGTCAACACATTGCCGCCCCTAATACCTTGAATCGTGATTTCCAGGTCATTGAGCCGAATCAAGTATGGGTCACTGACTTTACCTATATTCGAACTTATGAAGGCTGGTTGTTTTTAACAGTAGTCATAGACCTCTTTTCACGAAGAGTGATTGGCTGGACAATGAAAAGCACGCCTAAAACAGACTTGGTTTTAGATGCTTTATTGATGGCTATCTGGCGAAGAAGGCCAACAAACAAGGTATTGATTCATTCTGACCAGGGGGTTCAATATACCTCTGGTGATTGGCAGACCTTCCTAAAAGACCATAATTTAGAAGCGAGTATGAGTCGAAAAGGCAACTGCCATGATAATGCTGTGGCAGAGTCATTCTTTTCATTACTGAAAAAAGATCGAGTAAGGCGTAAAATCTATCGAACCCGTGATGAAGCTAGAGCTGAGATTTTTGATTATATTGAAGGGTTCTATAATCCAAGACGAAATCATGGTACAAATAATGGCCTGTCTCCAGTTGAAATTGAAAGACAGTATTTTGAGAAGCTAAAAGGTGTCTAAGTTTTTAGGACCTTACCAACTCGTTCTCAAAGGCACAACACTGACATTCAAGCTTTCCATTCTTTTCTAATGCCTCTTGTTTTACTGCCTTTATTAGTGACGAATTTCGTTCTCTCTGTTTGCGTAAACGTTCTGTATCGTTTACATTGAACTGTAAAATAATTTATGTTTAAATGAAAAAAGAAAGTAGCAGAGTTTTTAAGGTAAGGATCGTTTTTTCACAATGATACGCCATTTTTACATTTATTTTTTAGCGGCGGTAATTGCTATGCAGTCAGTGGCCGTGATGGCGGACGTTCATACACTTCATCAACCTGATTCTAATCACCTCTCTTTTGAAGATAAGCAACCAGAAAATAGTCAAACGTTACTGCAGACCGATAAAGAAAAATTCAACACAAATACTATTAACATATCAGATTGCCACCATTGTTGCCATTGTCATGGCTCAGCACACATGTTCATTAACGGCAGTCAATCTTCCTTAGTTCATTCACATCTTTATAGTGAAGTAGATATAAGCTCTACGATAGACTATCGTTCACACATTATTCCTACTGACAACCCTCCTCCGATATATTCATTGTCGTATTAAAAGCAATTAATCCTTAGTGGTATAACATCGTTTAAGCGACGTTATACACTATCTTGTACATTGAATATTTAAATTGTGAGGAAACCTCATGAAGAAATTTTCTATTTCTTATATGATCGGTGTCGTTCTGTATTTTTCTTCGCTCTCTGTATATGCACAATCAACTGATTGGCAATACTGGTTGAGCGCTCAAATACAAAAACACCCAGACATGATCGCAGCTAGAGAACAACTACTTGGCAATAACGCCAAAGCAGATGCTATAGAACAACCACTTTACAATCCTGAACTGTCTTCAGAACTAGAACGTAATGGAAAACAAAACAACTACCAACTAGGCATTAGACAGACCATTGATTGGTGGGATAGAAGAGAAGTCAGTCGATTAAAATCAGGGTATATACGAAACGCATCAGAAGCGCTTTACCAGCAGCAAGTTTTACAAGCAACCGCCGAAGCTATGGCTACGTTGGTTGAGTGGCGTGCCGCTAAAAATGTCGCTGCCATTGCAAAAAAACAATACCAGCAGCTTCAAACTCAACTCGAACTGGTGCAAAAACGACAGCGGCTAGGAGACTTGGGTAGTATTGATGCTGAACTCACCTTTCTCTCTCTTTCGCAACAATTAGCGCAAGTCGCGGAAGCAAAGGTTGTCTTAAAAAAATCTGAAGCTAAGGCTCGTGAGCTAATCCCTAGCTGGACACCAAAACTTGGTGGAGTTCCCCAAGATTTCTGGCCATCTTCACTTAGTTCTAACTCTAATCAGGATCTTCTAAAACACCCTCGCGTAGCAAGCGCTTATGCCCGTTGGCAGTCGCAAAAAGAAGAAGCTGAGTTGGCACGTCGCACTGCAAAAGCTGACCCTACAGTTGGAATTAAGACTGGTCAAGATGGTGGAAAAAACGTTATAGGGTTGACTTTATCCATTCCCCTTAACGTGCGCAATGATTTCAGTGCAGAAACACGTGCCGCTGAACGCGCAGGTCTTGAAGAAAAAGCTCGCTTTCAAAGCATTTACCGTAAACAGCGTTTCAGCTGGCAAGCTGCTTATTCCGTTTGGAAGAGTTTTGATCAGCAATACCAACGCTGGAAAAAACTAGCTCAAGGTCGGGTCGAGAAAAGTGCTGAACTGCTTGAACGACAATGGAATAGTCGGGATTTATCAACAACAGATTATCTGCTGGCTTTAAATCAACGCGCTGAAAGCCTAATAGCAGGCATTGAACTGGAAAAACAGACGCAACTTGCCCTTCTTGATGCACTTAAGCAATCTGGTCTTTTATTGCAAGCCAAAAATGCTGAACACCAAATTACAGGAATACGAAAATGAACAAAATATTGCTAGCAATTGCTCTGAGCGTGCTTACTAATCCAGCCTTCAGTCAAGATAAAGAATCACAAAATGACCATCCTCGTGCACATGATCATGAAACAGAAACCAACTCCAAAGTACATATCGAAAAGAAAGAGAATGCTGAACATCCTGAAGAAAGCCACCAAGAGCATGCTACACATGATGCGCACCCGTCAGGTGCTTCACATCTGCATGATGAACATCAAGGGCAATTAGATCGTGGACACGATAACGAAAATAATGCGCACGGTAGTCATAAAGATATCAACTCAACGACACTCAAACCTGAGCAAATAAAACTGGCTGATATTCAAGTAGAGCTTCTTACTGCTCAGCGAGTCAATTATCAACTTTATGCTCCTGGAGAAATTCTATCCAACGACTATACCAGTTACAGCGTATCGCCACGAGTCGCTTCAATCGTGTTGCGGCGCCATGTTTCTTTGGGGGATCACGTAAAATCTGGACAACGACTCGTTACCTTATTTAGCGAAAGTGTCGCCGAAGAACAGACTAACTACCGTGTGGCTTGGACTGAATGGCAAAGATTGCAAAAGCTAGGACGCAAAAATGTTGGGGAACAGCGATATATCAGTGCTAAGTCTACCCTAGAAAAGGCCGAAGCGAAACTGCTATCCTATGGGTTGTCAAAAGCAAATTTACAATCCCTTACTTCTCAGAAGTCCGCTTCATTGGGAGAGTATACCCTTAATGCCGAAATTGATGGTGTTGTGCTTAGTGACAAATTCAAGCAAGGGCAGCGGATTGGAGCTGGTCAACCCTTAATTTCTCTTGCTGATGAAAAACAGCTATGGGTCGAAGCTCAACTACCCGCCAACATGAATTTAAATTTAGAAAAAGGAGCGCAAGCGGAAGTCGTCATTGGCATGATGCATGTGAAAGCTTCAGTTATTCAAGAGTCGCACACGATTGATTCGGTTACTCGTACGCGCACTGTGCGACTTTTGGTCAATAATCCAGCGCACCGTTTGCATCCAGGTCAGTTTGCTGAGGTTTATTTTCATTTTAGTACACAGCAGCCAGTGCTGGCGGTGCCTGAAACAGCGCTGATGCGTAGTGAAGACGGTGACTGGGTGGTATTTATGGAAGAGCATCCAGGGGAGTTTAAGCCAGTAGAAGTTCAGTTAGGCCGAGCGTTGGGACCACTTCGTGAAATCATTGGCATTGAGCCCGGGCAACATATTGTCACCCAAGGAGCTTTTTTTGTTGCGTCTCAGATCGCCAAGGGCGGTTTTGATCCTCATAACCACTAAGTATAAGGAACTTCCATGTTTAACCGAATGATTGATTGGGCGGTTACTAACCGTTTGCTGGTGATACTCGCCCTTATTACACTGACGGTCAGTGCTTTTTTTGTTATCCCCAAACTGAATCTCGATGCCTTTCCAGATGTTACCAATGTGCAGGTATCCGTTAATACTGAAGCTCCGGGGCTAGCTGCTGAAGAGGTTGAGCAGCTTATTACCTACCCTATTGAAGCCGTGATGTATGCGTTGCCTGACGTTGAAGAGGTACGCTCCATCTCCAAAACAGGCCTCTCCGGCGTCACAGTAGTATTCAAGGAAGGCATGGATATCTATTTTGCCCGACAACTCGTGTTTGAACGGTTACAGTCTGCAAAGGAATTGATTCCTGACGGGGTGGGAACTCCTGAGATGGGGCCGAATACCTCAGGCCTAGGACAAGTTTACCAATACCTGCTAATGGCCGAACCGGATTCAGGCTTTGATGCTATGGAATTGCGTAGTTTGAATGACTGGGTAGTAAAGCTATTGCTACTTCCAGCGGAAGGGGTAACTGATGTGCTTTCTTTCGGTGGCGAAGTGCGTCAATATCAGGTTAACCTGAATCCCTCGCGATTGTTAGCCTATGGCTTAACACAAGATAGTGTCATGAAGACTTTGGAACAAAACAATACCAATGTCGGTGGTTGGTATATGAGTCGTGGTCAAGAGCAATTGGTCATTCGCGGGACAGGATGGTTTGATCATGGTGAACTTGGTTTGAAGCAGATTCGCCAGGTGCCTTTGAAAACGGTGGATGGCACCACTGTTACTGTTTCAGATGTCGCAGAAGTGGTACTAGGGAGAGAAATCCGCCAGGGTGCCGTTACAATGACTCGTAAAAATGAGGATGGAAAAGTCGAAAATCTTGGCGAAGTCGTGTCCGGTATTGTGCTCAAGCGTATGGGGGCTAACACGAAAGTTACAATAGATGCAGTTAATGAGCGTTTTGAACGCATCAATCAAGCATTGCCAGAAGGAGTCCGTTTTGAGGTGTTCTACGATCAGGCAAATTTAATTACAGCAGCTGTCGAGACAGTGGTCAATGCGCTTTTACTGGCATTTGTTTTTATTGTCGTGATTCTAGCACTGTTCTTGATGAATTTAAGTGCTACGTTTTTGGTATTGATCTCCATTCCCATCTCCATCGGTATCGCCTTGATGGTAATGTCATGGTTTGGTTTATCAGCTAATTTGATGTCTCTTGGAGGGATTGCGGTAGCTATTGGGATGTTAGTTGATGGCTCCGTCGTCATGGTTGAGAACATGTTTAAACACTTGTCTCGCCCAGATGCTGAGCATGATGCCGAAAGAGCATTGCGTGTTGGATCCACAGATAGAGATCCAGTCCGCGCCTGTGGTGACCATCATGGTATCGCCTTAAGATTGCAGGAAGCCGGTAAAGAGGTGGCGCGACCTATCTTTTTTGCCACGGCCATTATCTTGGTTGTGTTCATGCCGCTTTTCAGTTTTGAGGGGGTTGAAGCTAAATTGTTTCAGCCTATGGCTATCAGTATTATGTTGGCTATGCTTTCGGCAGTTTTAGTGGCCTTGATTATTGTGCCCGCATTAGCGACATATCTTTTTCGTAAGGGCGTACGCCAACGCGAGAGCTTTTTGTTAAAGCCAATCGATTTTGTCTATCGCAAAAGTTTAACTTGGGCTATGAGGCATAGCAAAGTTGTTGTAGGTATAGCTGTCTTCATGGTAATTTCTGCGGCACTTGTCATACCTCGCCTAGGAACCGAATTCGTGCCTGAACTTGAAGAAGGAACTATCAACTTGCGTGTCACTTTGGCTCCATCGTCTAGTTTAGAAACTGCACTGCAAGTGGCCCCTAAGCTGGAGGCAATGCTAATGGAGTTTCCTGAGGTTACTTATGCACTGTCGCGTATTGGTCGCGCCGAAATAGGCGGAGATCCTGAGCCAGTAAACAACATTGAAATTTATATCGGGCTCAAACCTATAAAAGAGTGGCAAACTGCAAAAAATCGTTATGAATTGCAGGCCTTGATGGAGCAAAAACTTGAACGACATCCCGGTTTGCTTTTCAATTTCTCTCAACCAATTGCAACCCGTGTTGATGAATTGCTTTCAGGTGTCAAGGCGCAATTGGCCATCAAGCTTTTTGGTCCCGAACTTGATGTGCTCGCAGATAAAGGACAAGCAATAGAGAGCGTAGTTAAAAATATCGAAGGCGCTAGAGATGTAGCTATGGAGCAAATTGTTGGAGAATCTCAATTAGTAGTAAAACCGGATCGTCGCGCTTTATCACGCTATGGACTGAACGTCTCTGACGTAATGGAGCTTGTACGTGAAGGTCTGGGAGGCGCTAGTGCTGGACAAATCATCAATGGCAACGAGCGTTATGACATCTATGTCCGGCTGGCTGAGCGCTTCCGTGAAGACCGTGAAACCATTGCAGACCTTCGTTTACAAGCTCCAACAGGTGCTTGGGTTCGCCTTGAGGATGTGGCCGATGTCAATATTGCTTCAGGACCTCCTCAGGTTCGTCGTGATGACGTACAGCGACGTGTGGTTATTCAGGCTAATGTTCAGGGGCGAGACATGGGAAGCGTAGTCTCAGATATTCGTCAGGCAGTTGCTGAACAAGTCGAACTTCCGGCTGGGTATTCTGTCGATATCGGTGGCCAATTTGAGAGCCAGCAACGAGCGCAAAAGCGTTTATCACTGGTTGTACCGGTTTCTCTGGGATTAATCGCCTTGTTGCTTTATTTCGCTTTTGCTTCGGTTGGTCAGGCTATGTTAATTCTGGTAAATGTGCCGTTAGCCGTTATTGGTGGCGTTTTTGCACTTTGGTTTTCTGGCCAATACTTGTCTGTACCAGGTTCTGTAGGATTCATTACCCTCTTTGGGGTAGCCGTATTAAATGGTGTCGTTATGGTAGAAAGTATCAATCAACGAATTATAGATGGTCTATCGGTTTCCGATGCGGTATTTGATGGCGCTACTTCAAGGCTGAGGCCAGTATTAATGACCGCCATTACTTCAGCACTTGGTTTGATGCCTATGCTACTTTCCAGTGGTGTTGGTGCAGAAATCCAAAAACCCTTGGCAACAGTAATCGTGGGCGGTTTAATAACAGCCACATTTTTGACATTGTTTGTGTTGCCAGTGTTATTTGCTTGGTTTTCAAAAGGAAAAATAAAAGATATGGCTTAAACCCATCATTCTTCAGACCTGTAGCAGCCTTGTTGCCGCTACAGGTATTTATTTTAAAAAAATAAAAAATCTTTATAAAAATCATAAACAATAGAAATCTTCATGATTCTTATAAAGGTTTTTAGGATATAAATTCAGGATAAATACTTTTTATGCATCAGCACAAAAATGAAAGCAATAAGCGCATCGCAACGGCATTTTTTCTGAATGTTGGCTTTACCATCATTGAATTTATTGGAGGCTGGTTGACCAATAGCACCGCCATTATGGCCGATGCAGTACATGACTTAGGCGATAGTTTGTCAATCGGCAGCGCTTGGCTATTGAACCATTTGGGACAAAAATCTGCTAACAGCGAGTTTACCTATGGTTATCAGCGTCTGTCTTTGCTTGGTGCTTTAATTAATAGCTTAGTTCTAATTGCTGGATCAATATGGGTATTGAGTGAAGCCATACCCAGATTGGCTGACCCAGTCATGCCGGCTACCGAAGGAATGCTGATACTGGCTATACTAGGAGTTACCGTTAATGGTTTTGCGGTTTACCGTTTGAGTAAGGGCAATACGCTCAATGAAAAGGTATTAAACTGGCATTTATTGGAGGATGTGCTTGGATGGTTGGCAGTACTTGTCGTTTCAATCGTATTGCAGTTTGCCGATTGGCCAATTCTTGACCCATTACTGTCGGTGGGATTTACTCTTTTCATTTTTTTTAATGTAATACGAAATCTCAAGACAACTGCGAAGCTTTTTTTTCAAGCGGTGCCGGATAAGAAATTGCATGAAAGGATCCGACACTCATTACTGAACATAGACAACATCTTTGAAGTGCATCATCAACACCTTTGGTCACTTGATGGTGAACATCATGTTTTGACGGCTCATATTATTATCAATCAAAATAAAGATTTCAACCTCAAAGAATATAGTGCGATGAAGCAATCCATTGCCAATGCCCTCGAACAATATCAGTTAGCTCATACCACTATCGAAATTGAACTAAATCAAGAGTTCTGTCGAGATCAATCTAAACTTCCTTTTTAGACCTCTCTCTTTTAGAGGCAATCTAATTTAGAGTTTTCCAGCAGGTTGTATTGGTTAGATATTTCCATGGCGTTAAGTGACCAAGTGAATCATGTGATCGTTCTTCGCTATACTCTCTCACCCTGTTATCGGTAATTTCTCGCACTTCATTCAACACCCTGAACAAGTAGACATTGAGGATTTTATCCCGATACATTCGATTGGATTGTTCAACATAGTAATTATTCGTATCATTTCCTGGCTTGGTAGACGGCAATTTAATGTCAGTCCAATCAGCAAGAACCCTTGAGATAAACTCTGGGCAGTTAGCCATTCGAACCTCCATCGGATAATCTCGCCAAGCTGTGATACGTTCCAACACATGTGTAACTCTTAATGTCGGCAAACTCAGGTCTATTTCAATGGTGAGTATCTTACACCACTGAAGCAGCCTAATTGTCACCGGCAGTGTAAAAATGCCCTCCCTGACTGCAATCTAAATTTGCCCCCTTGAGTATCATAGTGTTCTCTGTGAACCGCCACTAATTTACAATGCACCATTTAGTCATCTAAACAAATTAGAATCTTTCTAAGGCTAATTTTCAGGTTTCGTAAAAGCTTCGGCATCGCAAGAGTTTCCTATTCAGATTAGACACTAATTTGATTATTGCAGAGCGTTCCGATAATAATTTTGATGCTTCTTCTATTAAAGCTTTAATTTTATGTGCATTTTCTTTGAATGGCCCTGATCGTTTCACATGCCGTGAAGGATTTTTTATTGTATATCCAAGAAAAACTGGTTCCTCGCCTTTTTCGACAGAATGCCAAACTAGCCATTTTGGATGTGGACAACCTAAACAATCTTTTCCACATCCGTATAAATGTAAAGTAATAGCTCCAGGTTTCCTAGGCTGATTTAACTTTATTAGCTCTGAAATCAGATCTAACCTGAAATTTATTTCAGTAATTCTATCAAGAGAAACAGGTCCTATTTTTTCGTAAATTATTTGGTGCTCATTCGATGGCATGGAAATTTCCTTTTTGCATATAATGTGCAATTTAAAAAAACATAAAAAAAAATACCCAACAGAAATTTAGTGATTGAGGTCAGTAAACGCGGGCACTCTTCTTAAGCAGCTGCTCAAAAAGGAAAGTGAAAAGGAAGATTTAGAATTATTTTTTTAGAACGATTTCTAATAAACTTGAAAAAACTCAATCGATTAATTCTAAAAAATCCACATTAAATGGAATTTTTGATATTTAATCAGATATTAGTTAACAGATTTCTGCTTTAATTTTTATAAATGTCTTTCTGAAATATCTCCAGATTTCAGAAAGGTGGAATAATGATAGACAAAGTACCTGAGCAACTACTACCGTTGCCAAAAGTAGAGATGATGATAGGACTGAAAAAATCAAAAATATATGCTTTAATTAAAACTGGTGAATTTCCAAAAAATCGAGTAATCAAAGGTAAAGCTTTATGGTTAAGCTCAGAAATTCAAAATTGGATATCCGAACAATGGCAAGCAGCTAAGTAATGTACTATTAATGTACCACTTACTTTTAAATTACTAAAAAATCCTCTAAAAAAGCTACTTCTATAGAAAAGTTTGTTTCCGCCCATCTCCACCAAATATCAATCAAAATCTGTTAGGCCTTAACAGATTTTTTCTTTATTCTGAGCTTTCGTTATAAATTAACAAAAACTGTCTTTAAGTAGTCGATTGTTTCGGGTACCAATATCACCATTAGCAAAACAATCACACCTAACACCAATAAAAACTTAAGCAGCAAAGTGGACACTTTAAAAACCAGATAAACCATTAAGGTAACAAACAAAAACACCAAAACGGAACTGGGATGAATTAAATCCAAAAGAGCTAGATAGTCATTTGAAACCATTTTTTTCTTCTTTACACAAAAAAGGGCTTACTATGTAAGCCCTTTTTATATTAAAACTACGAATAAAAACTTACTTGAGCTTTTTGATTCGCTCTTGCGGGCTGACAACATCCGTTAAACGAACCCCGAACTTATCGTTGATGACAACCACTTCACCATGTGCAATCAGCGTTCCGTTTACCAGTAAGTCTAACGGTTCTCCGGCCAGACGATCCATTTCTATCACCGAGCCTTGCGTATAAGACAGAAGATTTCTGATAGACACTTTGGCACGTCCAATTTCTAATTGAAGCGTAACAGGAATGTCTAAAAGGACATCCAAATCGACTTTCTCTGAACTGTCTCCTCGCCCTTTTTCAAGGGCGTCAAATGAAGCGGCATCGATTTCATCAGAGTTATTAGAAGACCCTTCTGCAGCTTGTTCGGAAAGCGCTGCTCCCCATGGATCATCACTTGCCGCATCAGTTCCTTCAGCTTCAGCTTGCTCGTCTAGAGCATCTCCCCACGCACTTAGATCATCTTCTTCACTCATCGTACCATTCCTTTACATTTTCTACCATTCTCTCCTGATATGCAGGATGACGAAGTATTTGTTCAATTTTTACCGCTTTTCTATCGCGGCTCTCACCAACTTTACCTTTTAAAACACCAATACCTTCTGCTTTAACAGTCACCATTTCCGGCATTTCAATCGGAATAATATCGCCCTTTTCCATCTTCATGAGATCATCCATATTCATCTGTAACTCAAGAAGATTAACAGCTAACTCAATCTCAATATTTTTGGTTTCTTCCTTAAGCGTCCTTGACCAGCGATTATCTGATTCACCTTGCAGATTAGACATTCCTTCTTCGAGCTTATCTCGAACAGGTTCTAACATGGCATAAGGCATGACAATATCAACTCGCCCTTCTACGCCTTCAAATCGAACGTTAATCGGGCTAACGACGATCATATCGGTGGCATCAACAATGCTGGCAAACTTAGGATTCATTTCAGAATGCATATAGTCAATCTCTATATCCATTACCGGTGCCCAAGCTTTGCGCAGGTTTTCAGAAGACATGTCCAAAATACTTCTGACCATGCTCATTTCAACAGGTGTATATTCACGACCTTCAATTTTAAAAGGAAGCAATCCTGTCCCGCCAAAATACATATCCACCGCTGTAAATATCAGCTTTGAATCTAATGTAAACAGTGAGACCCCGTTGAGCGGGTTAATTCGATAGATGTTTAAGCTGGTGGGTACAAAAAGATTTCTTAAATAATCAATCATCTTAATGATTTTGACTTCGCCCGCAGTGACTTCTACACTGGACATAATCATTTCATTAAAATGTCTTTGAAACCCTCTGGCAAACCGTTCATTAATAATATCTAAGGCAGGCAAACGCCCACGAACAATCCGCTCTTGGTTCGTGAAATCGTATACCTTAGCAGATGTTCCTTCAGCAGGGTTATCCCCTTCTGTATCGACATCCCCACCCCCCATTCCTTTGAGAAGGGCGTCGACTTCATCTTGACTTAGAATATCATCCATTAACGTTACCTAAATTAGACCTTATTGCATTACAAAGCGTTCAAAATAAACGTTTTCTAATAAATCTGGGTAAATATTTCTTTTTTCCAACACCGCTCTCGCTTTAGTCAGAATTTTTTCTCTTAAAACATCAGGGCCATCATCTTGATTCATCACACTATAGGTCTGAATTCTCAATAAAGAAGTTATATCATTTCTTAAAATTGGACGATAACTTTCCATGTCCATTATCAGCTGCGGGTAATGAGACATAAATTTAAGGGTCACAGCCAAGAACTTAGCTTGCCCTTCTCCTTTGAAGTTCACCACAAAAGGTTCCATCGAAAAATATTGTGGTGGCGATCCTGGCTCTGGTGGTTCATATTGTTTGAACTGTGGTGAATATTTCTGAACAACACCATCATTAGAAACAACCGGTTCATCGGAATGTTCAGCTGGTGCATGTTGTGCTGTCTCTTCTGTATGTGAGGCATTACTTTCACCCTTACCACTCAACAGCACAAACGTCATAACAGCCACACCCACGATCAGCAAAACAATGATGACTAATAAAGCAATAATCAGCCCTTTTCCACCACTGCTTTTTTTCTCTTCTTGAACATCTTCTGCCATGTTTTATTCCTTAAATTCTTTTATTAACTCTATTGTTGTTAGTTCTGATCCAATGGAGAATTAATCAATTCTTTTGATAAGTCCTCCATACCTGGAGCTTCACTTAGACTTTTCAAACGTTCATCCGCTTCTTTATTTAACACAATAATACTGATCCGTCTATTACGGGGATTATACGGGTTTTCCTTATCAAATGGCACCGTATCTGACAGCCCCACAACTTGTGCAATCTTTTTCTCACCAACACCGCCATCTAAAAGCAAACGTCTTGCCGCATTAGCTCTATCCGCTGATAATTCCCAGTTGGTATACTCTGCATTAGAATGATAACCCGAAGAATCAGTATGACCAGCGATGCTTATTCTATTGTTTGTTTGCGCTAAGACAGACCCTACTTCCTTTAAAAGTTTTGCCGCATAGTCTTTTGGTAAATCGACGCCGCTGCCAAACATGGGTCTCTTACGATCATCTAGCACCTGAACCTGCAAACCATTTGGAGTTACTTCAATTTTCAACTGGTTTTTTAACTCATTTGTAATGGGATTTTCTGAAATTTTTTGTTCTATCTGACGCTTCAATTCTTCCATTTGCGCTTTTTCTTGAGCTTTAGCTGCGGCATCCTCATTCTCAATATTTCCTTTAGGCGTGTCTTTAAACCCCCCCATATCAATCATCGAATCAGAGCTGCGCCCAGCTTCTTTTGAGGGCACTAACACTTGTGGAGAGGCTTCAATAACGGTCGGATCACGAAAATATTCAGCCATGGCTTTCATTTCTTCATCATTTACACCACTTAGTACCCAAAGCATTAAGAAGAAAGCCATGGCTGCGGTCATAAAATCTGCAAATGCAACTTTCCAAGCACCACCATGTGCACAATGGGGGCATTTGGTTAACCGCTTGATAATAATGGACTGTTCTTCGCTCATTTGTCTTTACTCGATAAACTTCACTAAGTATTATTATTTTTGTGTCTGTAAAAACTCATCTACTTCTTGGAAAGACGGTCTTTCAGAAGCAGGTATGGATTTCCGTCCAAATTCAATAGCAATCTGCGGCGCATACCCATTCAAGTTTGCCATTAAACAGGTTTTAATCGTTCCAAAATAGGCACCCTCATTATGCGCTCTATTCGCCATATCAGAAGAAATAGGTCCAACAACCCCGTAAGCGACTAATATCCCTAAAAATGTTCCCACCAAAGCAACGGACATGTGATGTGCGATTTCTAATGGTCCTGCATCTAGATATCCCATCGTAACAATAATTCCCAATACTGCCGCTACGATACCAAACCCGGGAAGTGCTTCCGCAACTTTACCAACTGCCTCTGCAGGAGCTGCCGCCTCATGATGATGAATATCCATTTCTAAAATCATTAAATCTTCCAACTGGTAAGGGTTGCTTGCACCACTAATCATCAGCCTTAAGTAATCGCAAATAAAATCAACCGCATGATGATCTGATGCCACTTTAGGAGACGCATTAAACAACTCACTTGAATGGGGCTCTTCAACATCGGCTTCTATTGCCATCAACCCTTCACGACGCGCTTTATTAAAAATTCTGAACATGAGCCCTAAAAGTTCCATATAAGCGTCTTTGTTATATGGATCAGACTTCGCTAAACCTAATGCCCCGCTAAAACTTTTTTTAACTACCCAACCTGGGTTAGCAATAATAAAAGCGCCTAATGCACTTCCGCAAATAATCACGACTTCTAATGGCTGAATTAAAATCCCAAAACTACCATGAGGAAGATAGCCTCCGAGTAAAGATCCAAACACCACTATTGTTCCGACTATCGCTTTCATATTAGAGCCTTATTATTTTTTTATTTACCAAACTAAGTCCAACAAACGTTAAAAGCTATTAACTGCTTTTGATAATGCTTCTTGAGCTGTTTTTAACTGCGACAGATTATCTTCGATTTCATGTAAAAAATCATTTACTTTTCCAGCCTGCATCTGAGTGGTTTCAACCCTTTCCTGACCACTTCCCATCACTTCTACAGCGTTACGCGCTCTTTGTTGTAACTCTTCAATGATTTTTTGAATTTCAGTTGTCGCCTGTTGGGTTTTTCCTGCCAAAATTCTTACCTCATCGGCAACAACGGCAAATCCTCGCCCATGTTCTCCAGCTCGCGCAGCTTCAATCGCTGCATTCAAAGCCAATAAATTAGTTTGTTCTGCTATATCGCGAATCAAGACAAGCACGGTTCCAATGTTATTACTGTCTTCTTCAAGTTTTTTAATAACCGTAGATGCATGGGTCACCTCATCCGTCAGTCCACTGACTTCAGAAATCACACTAGAAGCCGATGCCATTCCTTCATTGGTTCCTGTACTCATTTGATCAACAACCGTTGATAAATGTTTAGATAAACTCACTAATTCTGAGGCATCCACATTCGATTCATGGCTTGCTGTCTGTGCTTGTTGTGCATAAACATTCGATAAAGTCTCGTTCAGCTGTTCAATTTGACTTTCTAAAGTAACAATTTGGGAATGGTTCGCATTAACTTCATCTTGTTTTGAATGAATAATTTCATTCGCTTTTGACAACAATTGATTGATACTCACTTGCAGTTTGGGATCCGTATTTTCATCTGAAAGTGGGAGAAAACTACCGTCACTTGAAGCAAGTTTGTCAAGCGCTTCAATTAACGACGCCTGATCACAGACACCTGGCTTATTACACCAGACTAGGTAAACCAACGCACCGGCAACAACCGCACCGACAGCAATTGCAATTAAAGCAACACCTGCAACAGGTATTCCAATCACCTCTGACTGTGAAAACGCAGAAGTTGATAACAGACTTGTTGCCATCATAGTCAATCGTTGATGTAATCTCATGCTCATTCCTTTCACTCACTTTAAGCGTAATAATCTACTATATTGTTATTTGAACTCTGAACGACAACAGGCTCATCCTGCAAGTCACTCCCTACTTCAGACGATGCTTCCCCACGAAACCCTTGTTGTTTTTGGTGATCTTCATTATCATTTTCTGAAAAGGCTCTTTCATCTTTCACATCTAAAGAACCAAAACCAACCCCTGCTGCTTCTAACATCTCTTTAAGTCTAGGCATTGCATTTTCAATCGCTTCGCGGGTCGTACCATGTTGAGCAGTCATAGAAACATGGACTTGCTGATCCTTATCAATATTAAGTTTTACTTGGATAGAACCCAGCTTCTCCGGATTTAGGGTAATTTTTGCCTCTTGAATTTTGTTGTTTGCCATATACGTGACGCGATGCCCTAGAGCATGACCCCACTGTGGCGTTCTAACCCCTTGTGAAATCACTTGCAGGCCTGCTGGCAATTGATTTCTTGAATCAAAACCAACCCCTAAATTCCCAATGACTTTTTCAGTTTTTTCAGTTTTTTGTGCTTCAGTACTTAAAGCATCATTAAAGTTTTTCAAAACCTCTTGATGTTCTTTAGAGACCTGTTGTTTTTGTAACTGATTTAACATTTGTTGTTGCTGTTGAGAAAATTGTTGCCCTTGTGGGTTCTGTTGTGACGATTGCCCCTGATTAGAACTACCCTGCGAATTTGAATTTGAAGTTGATCCATTCCCAACCTGATTACTAGAATCAGTTTTTGAATGTTTAGGCTCATTATTAGTTGGGATATTTGAGTCCTTATGAACAGAAGTTCGCAGTTTATCATCTGCTACCGCTGCTCTCTTATCGTGTACTTGTTCGGCTGTTTTATCAAATGGCTGTACAGGGCTATTACCTGAAACCTCTGCATGTTTATTTTGTGAACGCGGCTGGGAGGAAGTTTTACTGACATCTTCTGTAGAGACTTTCTGCTCATCATTTTCCGCATTCAGAGCCGCTACAGGTTGAGTATCTTTATCCGCTTCAATTGTAACCGAAGGAGCCACAACAGATGCTTCAGACTGTGTTTTTTTTGACTCAACGACCGACTGAGCCAATAGTTTTTCTTTTGGATCTGCTTGTTCAGTTTTTTCTTTCATTTTAGCCAAACTAGAATCATCTTCTTCAGGTGTTCGCGTCTTTACATTGGCATCTTTTGCATCAGCATCTGCTTTATCAATTAAAACTGCCCTCTTAACCTCTTCGACTGAATCAGCTTTATCAACCTTTGCATTTGCAACCATAGAATGCACTTCTTCAATTTGATCCGTTTTATCAGTGCTTCCTTTTTCAGGCTGAATGTCTTTCTGATCAGTGTCTTTATGAACAAACTCTTCCTCATCCTTTAGTGCAAGGGCTAGGTGAGAATCAGATTCTTTTCGTACATCCGTTGCTACTCCATCTTTTTCTGACCAATTTTTAAGCGTTACTTCAACCGATGAGTCTGAATGTAAAGTACTTTGGACACCCTCTCGCTTGTTTTTTGTATCAGGCTCAGCATCAGAATGACGATTGATTTGCTGTAAAACCGCTTCTAAATCAATTTTAGAGTCCGAATCAATCGGCAAAAACTTTCCGGAACCGGAATTAACAGCACGCTCATCTGTTTGAACCGTTGTAACCTCAACTTGTATTTCTGAAAATGGAACTTTTCCTTCTGAAGAGGCCTTTTCAACAGATTTACCGGCACTTTTCAGTGCTTCTGAAAATGTACTCGCCATTTTCGGCAAAGATTGCCGTTCTTCTGTACCTACAACAGGTAAAGCAGCTTTTGACTTGCCGTTTGCCATATTCAATACTGGAGTTTGTTCAATCATTATCTATTCCATATGATTTGTATTTAAACAGGTTCAAGCAACATGCAAGCCAATTTAATAAAACCTCTCTAAAAGCTATTTATTCAGACGAATGAGATTGAACAAATCGCTGTGTAGCCAACTCATCAAGCATTTTTTGCTCCTGTTTATCGAGTTTAACACTTTCATCACGTTTTAATTTTAAGTGAACCGTTTTTAAAGCTTGATGGCGAGCGCGTTTTTCAATCCAAACTTCTTGAGCTTTTTCTAAAGAATGCGTTAAATTTTCAATTTGATTTTTTTGAGACAGAATGGCTTTATTAACTTTATCAACAAATGCTTGTGTTGTTTGAAGTTGGGCTACATTGACTTGTTTTTCATTATAAAATTTAGATAGGTGGTTAGCCTGATATTCCGTTAATGAGTTGAACTGTTCCTGACTACTATCTAGTTGCTGACGAATGGTTATAAACGTTTCCTGTGCTTTGTCTAGCTCGTTCTGAGCCAACTCAACTAACATCTCAAAACGGGTTACTTTCGACTTAGCCACTTAAAACACCTAGATAATAGTCAAATATTAAGAAAGAGCTGATTCAAGCGCCGACAAGCTTTCTTTAACAGAAAAAGACTCATCGATTGATTGTGATAAAAAATGATTCAATTGAGGGTTTTTTTCAATTGCCTCATCAATCGCCGCATCAGATCCTTTTCGATAGGCTCCAATACTGATTAAATCCTGGTTTTGCTGATAAGTCGAATAAAGTTGCTTAAATCTTCGTGCTAATTGAGTTTGCTGAGAAGGAACGACGTCGATCATCACACGACTGATTGATGATTCAATATCAATTGCAGGATATCGTCCAGAATCAGCTATTTGTCTAGACAGTAAAATATGACCATCTAACACCCCTCTTGCCGAATCCACAACAGGATCATTTTGATCATCGCCTTCTGCAAGAACTGTATAAATAGCCGTAATGGAGCCGGAATGAGAAGCCCCATTACCCGCTCTTTCAACCAATTGAGGAAGTTTAGCAAACACGGAAGGCGGATACCCTTTACTTGCGGGTGGCTCTCCTACTGCCAAAGCAATTTCTCGTTGAGCTTGAGCAAAACGCGTCAAAGAGTCCATCAAAAGCAAAACACTTTTACCCTGATCTCTAAAATACTCAGCAATTGACGTTGCCAGCATTGCACCATGCAGTCGCATCAAGGGAGGATCATCCGCTGGCGTTGCAACGACAACCGATCGTTTAAGGCCTTCTTCACCAAGGTTATTTCTGATGAAATCATTCACTTCTCGACCACGCTCTCCGACCAAGCCGACAACAACAACTTCGGCATCAGTAAAACGAGTCATCATCCCCAACAAGACACTTTTCCCTACGCCCGTTCCTGCTAAAAGACCAACCCTTTGGCCTTTACCCAGCGTTAAAAGCCCATTAATCGTTTTAATTCCTACATCTAAGGGTTCCTCAATGGGGGCCCGATGGAGTGGGTTAATTTTATCGCCATTCAAGGAAACTTTTTTTTCAAAAGAGATAGGTCCCTTGTCATCAAGCGGGTTACCCGCCCCATCAACGATCCTTCCCAACATGGAAGAGCTAACACCAACCTTTATCCCTCCTGAAACAGGAACAACCCGGGCATTAGGTTCAAGCCCATGAAGCTTACCAATCGGCATTAAGTACAGTCGATCATTGCTAAACCCAACGACTTCAGCTTCTATAGGAGGTTCATTTTTAGAAAATATCAGACAACGGGAACCGATAGATGCATAGGTTCCCACAACCTCCAGCGTCATTCCCACCATTCGAACCAATCGGCCTTCTATTTGAAGCTTAGGTTTAGGCGGTATCTGCTCGGACAATTCTGAAAACTTATAATGTAAATACTGATTAAAAAGCTGTTTAATCATTATGGCCTCTCAGCTAATTATCTTCTGATAGAGTCGATGCCTGAGAGTTTGAATTCAAAACTTTATTCGGCTCTTTTGCAATTTTTTTAAAAAGAGATTCCGTATCCCCTAAAAGTTCATCCATTCGACTTTTCCAATCATTCATAACGATTGAAGAATTTTGTTTTATACGGCAAGTGCCTTCTTGAAGAAGATCATCAGCCATTAAATGCCAATTTTTTTGGTTTGATTGAAGGTATTTCTCAACAATTTCAAGATCAGAAGAATGCAGAAACACTTCAATAGGGTCAGAATCATCCGGTAGTTTTTGAACCGCTTCTTGAACCGCTTCGATCACCCATTCTTTATGCATTTGTACTTCTACAGGGACAATACGAGCGGCGAGATCAATAGATAAGTGGCATAAAGATTCAAATATATTCTGTGAAACATCTTGGTAAGGGCGACTCATTGACTCCAGTAATTTCTGGATGGATTTAACTTGAGACGAAAGCGTAGCATCAGCTTCTTTTTCAGCGGCCTCATAGGCCTCTTTTCTACCTTTCTCTAACCCTTCTTGATAACCTGAATCATACCCTTCTTTTTGGGATTTCTCATACGCTTCTTTTTTCAAAAGAGTGGCTTTTCGAACTAATTCCGGTTCCATCTCTCGGCGAATTTGTTCTTTGACATCCGCTCGAACTTTTTGCTCTTTTCGAATCTCTTCCCGTTCAAGATCCATGTACTGAAAAGCCTTAATTTCAGGTTCAGAAACTTCATCGGCACGCATTAAACTTGCGACAGGTAAGTTTTCCTCTTCAGGAACGGGGGGCATAGGGTCAAGAGGCTCTTGATTGGCAGCCATTTACACAAATTCCTCTGCACCACCTGGCATCATTAGCTTTTCTTCATCCGCTAAACGACGCACTGTTTGAATAATGGTTCTTTGAGCTTCTTCGACATCACTTAACTTAACAGGACCACTCATTTCCAGTTCTTCTCGTAACATTTCAGCTTGACGCTTAGACATATTTGCCAAGAAAAGTTCGGTCATCGTATCATCCGCCCCTTTAAGAGCGATTTTAAGCACATCAGTTGGTACTTCGCCCAGTAAAGTTTGAATACCACGTGCTTCAATACCACTGATATCTTCAAACACGAACATTTTATCTTGAATGGCTTTACTAATGTCTTCGTGCTCAACGGCAATATCATCCAATACTCTGGAATCAACACCGCCACCGACCAAGTTGAGAATTTCAGCGGCACGTTTTTCACCACCGATCGTAGCAAGCTTACCGCCTTCGCCATCGCTGGAAGCATGTTCAAGCACATCATTCAAGTCAAACAAAGCTCTCGGCTGAATCGTTGTCAGGGTCGCAATACGATAAATAACTTCCGACTGGAAGCGCTCAGGAATACCCGCTAAAATTTCGGCAGACAAATCAGGCTCAAAATAAGATAAAACTATCGCCACTACCTGAGGATGCTCATTTCGAAGCATATTGGAAATGGTTGATGGGTGCATCCATTTTAATGCTTCTAGACCTTTGACCTGGTCTCCCAGCATGGCTGCATCCATTAATCCGCCGCCGCCTTCTCCAAGTGCATCGACCATTAATGATTGAGCATATTCCGTTGGGTTGATACCCAACGCATCTTCACCCAACTCATCTAAAAATTTTTTCATCACGATATGAATATCAGAATGAGAAACGTCCGTCACTCCGGTCATTGCGGTACCGATCTGCTGAACTTCTCTCGGATTAAGGTGACCTAAAACTTTTGAGGCCGTTTCTTTACCGAGTGCCAACAAAAGAATAGAGGTTTTTTCCAACCCCGTCAGGTTTTCATCGCCCATTTCTTCAATTTCAGAGTTTGCCATATTAGTCTCCCTTCGACATCCACTGCTTGATGATATGTGCCGCTAGCTTCGGATCAGCTGACACAACAGCCTTAACTTTTTCTAGCATCTCTTTATCTTTTTCAGAGTCTTCATCCACCTCTTCAGCTTTCTGTTCGACTTCTTCATTCATTTGCTCTAATGCTCTAGAAATTTCATCTGCATTTTCAAGCTCTTCTTCCTCTTCCGGCACGTCTTCAGGGTAATCCAATGCCACTTCTTCGCGTTTTGATAGATCTCTGAGCATCGGTCTGATAACACCGAAGATGATTATCAAAACAGCCAGGCCTGCCAAGACTTGCTTAACCAACGTCCAGAACCAAGGCTCTTCCCAAATTTCAGGCCCTGCAAACTCTTCTTGTTTTTCTTGAATAAAGGAAGCATTCACAATACTTAAAGTATCCCCTCGTGCTTCATCCAGACCAACTGCATCACTTACTAAACGTCGGTAGCGCTGCAATTCATCTTCAGTTAGAGGCGTTCTCACCGTATCGCCATTATCATCAACCGTTAACTTATCATCCAATACAACAGCAACCGACAGTCTTCGAATCGAACCGACTGAATTTTTGATATGACTCACCGTTCGATCAAGTTCATAGTTTTTGGTTTTTTTCTCTTTAGAGTTTTTGAGATTAGGATCATTTTCAGCTTTATACCCTTCTTCAGGCGCAATCCCTGCTCGAGGCGGCTGATTGGTTAGGGCTCCGGGAATACCCATTGGCCCTTCATTTCGATTGATTTCTTTAATTTCTTGTTCAGATCGAATGGCTTCCGGATCCGGTTCATAGTTTTCACGAGTTTGTTCTTGTTGAGTAAAATCAAGCTCAGCCGTCACCTGAGCCCTCACTTTGTGATCCCCCCCAGCTACAGGCGTCAACAAGCGAATAATTCTTTGAGAAAGCGTATCTTCTACCTGACGGGTATAACCAAGTTGCTTGAGACTCACATTCATGATACCTGAATGAGAGTCACTGGTTAGCAAGTTTCCTTGCTGGTCGACCACAGTCACTCCCTTGGGTTTCATATTGGGAATGCTAGAGGAAACTAAATAGACAATGGCGCTGACCTGCTCTTCATTCAATGCGCGCCCCGGATAAAGCTTAACCGTTACAGAGGCGGTCGGTTCTTGTTGTTTGCGTACAAAAACTGACCGTTTTGGCATCCCTAAAATAACTCGAGCTGACTTCACTGCGTTAATGCTTGATACGGATTTCGCCAACTCACCCTCTAATGCTCTTTGGTAACGAGTGGTTTCTTTAAATTGGGAGATACCGAACCCTTGATCAATATCTAGAATCTGATAACCCGTTGGAGCTTGTTTAGGATAACCTTGTGCGGCTAATTTTAAGCGTAAAGAATGAACCTGTTCATTTGGGACAAGAATAGCACCAGAGTTTTCTTCAATTTTATAAGGGACATTTTCTTGATCTAAAGTCTGAATGACTTCGTTCATGTCTTTAGCGTCCATACTGCCAAATAATAAGGTGTAACTAGCTGATTGAGACCAAAGGATAATCCCGATCGCTAAAGCCACACTGGCGGCTAATGCAATGACTAAGCTGACTTGTTTGGCGACCGATAAAGACGTTAGATTTTTTAGGAGGGGAGAACCTTCCGCGACTTTTGACGAACTTAAAGTAGGATCAAGAGATGTTTGATCAGGCATTAAAGGTATCTTCTCTCGTTAAGCATTCAATTAAATAGGCATATTTTTAATATCTTTATAAGCTTCGACCAGTTTATTTCTTACTTGAGTCATTGCTTGGAAAGACAAGCTTGCCTTTTGCGCTTGAACCATTACTTCCGTTAAATCAACATCTTCTCCTTTCTCGAAGGCGGTTTTTAAAGCGGATGATTTATTTTGTTCGGTAGCAACAGCATTAACGGATTGAGAAAGTAAGTCGGCAAAATTCTCCGCACTTTGGACACCTTTTTCGGTTTTTTGGATCGGTTGAGTCTGAGAAGACGCTTCAGCAGCCAAACTTCTCATCTGCAACATAAGGCTTTGTGTATCGACCGAATTACTCATTTTGGTGTAAAACTCCAGTTTGTCATCACATAATCTTTTAGTAAAAGACCATTCTCAGTGGGCTAATTATGACACAGTTCAGCAATTCATATGCCAAATAAAGTGTCAAATTAACGACATTTAACCTGTCTTAAAAATACGTCTAATATCTCTGCTTAAAAAGCCATCAAAACAACGTCTCTTTAAACCCGTTATTCGATTCAATTGACATTGAAACAAATGTACCATTTTTAAAAGCGTTATAAAACTTCCAAGCCCTGTTCTTTAAATCTTGCTAGCTTGTATCTTAAAGTTCTTGGGCTAATATTCAATGCCTCTGCTGTTTTTTGACGATGCCCGTTATTCACTTTTAATGTTTCTAAAATAATTTGAACTTCGCGTTCTTTCAAGTCCATTGGTGCAGACTGAAGCGATGCATCTATCGACGCTTCATGATTATTTTGCCTGTCTGGACGATCAGCTATCTCTTCAATTGTTGTCTTCTGAGGGCTTTCTACATACTGATGAAAGCTTTCATCAAATAAAATATCTTGTTCTTGAATGGTCTCTCCAGACATCATGACCAGCGCTCTTTGAATCACATTGTCGAGCTCTCGAATATTACCCGGCCATTGAAACTGAATTAATGAACGCATCGCCGGAGCTGACATCATCGGCTCTACTCTTCGGCCACCACAATGTCGCTGCAACAATCGCTCTGCAATCGCTGCGATATCTTTAGGCCGATCTCTTAAAGGCGGAATTCGCATTGGAAACACATTTAGTCGATAAAATAAGTCTTCACGAAACTCGCCATTAGCCATGGCTTTTTTCATATCAACATTAGACGCACTCAAGACGCGCACATCCAACTTCAGTAATTTTGAACTCCCTATGCGCTCTACTTCTCTTTCTTGCAAAACTCTTAACAGTTTCGCTTGCAAATCCGGCTTCATCTCTCCTATTTCATCCAGGAAGATTGTACCGCCTTGTGCAAGTTCAAATTTACCAGGCATGGCTTTCATCGCACCGGTAAAAGCGCCTTTTTCATAACCAAACAAGGTCGCTTCCAACATATTCTCTGGAATTGCAGCACAGTTAATGGCAATAAAAGGTTGTTTACTTCTGGTGGAATGATTATGAATGAAGCGAGCTAAAACCTCTTTACCGGTTCCACTTTCCCCGGTAATTAAGACAGATGCGTCACTTTCAGCCACTTTTTTCGCCATCGATTTCAGTTGAATCGTTGTGGCATCAGCCACCACAAAGTCTTCTTCCGCCGAAGCATCTCGATAAAAATACGCTTTCGCTTTTTCCACCAATACATCGGCCTCGAAGGGTTTTAATATATAATCCACTGCACCTGATTTCATGGCTTCAACTGCTTGTTCAACCGTCCCATAGGCCGTCATCAACACGATCGGTAAATAAGGCTTGATGGCTCGGATGCGCTTCATTAAATCATAACCATTCATGCCATCCATACGAATATCGGTAAAGACCATCGCGATTTCATCATCTAAGGCGACAAGAGCCTCTTCTGCAGACCCCACAGAAACAACATCAAACCCATTCAGCTCTAAAGTATCAACTAAAGCTTCCTGTAACTCCGTGTCATCCTCTACTACTAAAATCTTAGCAATACTCATGAGCTCTCCTCAACTTTTAACAAGGGTAAGCGCACGCCAAAAACGGCTCCTCTTCCCACTACCGAGTTCACCCAAACCTCTCCTCCATGTGCTTCAGCAACGGCTCTAACAACAGCCAAACCAAGCCCTGTTCCTTGAGCACGACTGGTAAAAAAAGGTTCAAAAATTTTCTCATTCATTTCTTCAGTCAGCCCCGGTCCATTATCTGAAACCATAATATCAACTAGGTTTGGCATTGTTTTGACCGATACTGAAATTTCAGCTTGCTCAGAAACGATATCAATGGCATTACTGACCAAATTTTCTAATGCGGTTAGTAATGCATCCTGATCGCCCAAAACGGCCAGGCCTGGCGGAATTTCCTCAAATTTAATCACACTTCTTGATTGCTGGGCTTTGGTCTCAACGGCCTGTTTTAAGCTCTCTAGCAGAGAACCCACCTCAACTTTCTGGTCTTTGGCTTTTCCACCCTTTGCATACTGCAGCATATCATTTACTAAAGACTCAAGGTGGCGCAAACTATTTAAGGATTTATGAACGAATTTTTCTCGTTTTTGAGAATCCAGTTGACTGGAAGACATTTGGGATACATAAAGCAAGGCTGACGCGAGAGGCGTACGAATTTGATGCGCTAAAGAGGCTGCCATTTCCCCCATGGAACTTAAACGTTGGTGACGACTGATATGTTGCTGCAAGTCTCTGGCATCCGTCACATCTTGAATCAATAAAATTTTACCCGTCACGCTATGACCGTCAAAAGAAAAGTTCAATGGAGACTCTGACAATTGAAATGTCATCTGATTATGGGTAATCAATTCTCCTGCATCATTTAAGGTTAAAAAGGCATTCCTAACGACTACATCCCAAAGCCGACCTACCGCATCTTTTCCTAATATAATTCCAGCAGCGGGGTTCATTTCAACAATTTTTTGCTGTTCATCTAATACGATCACTCCGGCAGGCAGTAAGTTTAAAAGCTGCTCAAGACGCTCACCCACTTGGTGCTTTTCTCGATTGCTCTCTGCTAACTTTTCTTGTAGGTCTTCTACCTGGTTTTGTAGCGATTCATAAGCGTGTGTCAGTTGTGAGGAAGTTTGATTAAAAAGTTCAAAGGCTTCTTCTAATTCGGCTAAACGCTTTTGTTCAACTTCCTTTTCAATTGCGCTCACAATTAAGCCCTTTACATTAACTCAGATTAAATTTACGGATTTTTTCGACCAACGTGGTGCGGTTTGTCTGTAATAGTTTAGCTGCCTGTGAGACATTTCCATCCGTTTGCACTAATGCTTTTTGAATCAACTGCACTTCCATTTCAACTAAGTAGGACTTCAAATCCAACCCAGAGTCTAAATCAGGCATACCACCAAGAGACGATATTGCCTCGTTTTCTTCATTTTGTTGAGGTATTTCAGATCCGATTTTATTCACCGTAATATCTGACAGACTTTTATTGGCATCCACCGTTACAGAGTCTAGTTTTGTTGCGTCAACACGAATTAAATATGCATCGTCATCCAGTTCAACTTGATATTTAACCGGTAAATCGTCAAATTCAACCGTTAATTCAGGAAATAAAATAGATAAACGCTCAGCCAGGTTACCCAGTTCACGAACATTACCGGGCCAACTGTAACGCTGTAAAGCAATCATGGCTTTTTCAGAGAGTTTAGGAATGGCTCGCCCAGAACTTTGAATTTTATTGAACATAAAATCAAATAAATCAGGAATATCTTCTGGACGTTCTCTTAAGGAAGGCATTTCAATCGGAAACACATTCAGACGATAAAATAAATCTTCACGAAAGGTACCATCGGAAATATTGTCTTCTAGATTTCTGTGCGTGGCGGCAATCACTCTGACATCACATTCAAAACTCTTATTGCCCCCTACACGCTCATACATTCTTTCTTGAAGAACACGCAGCAGTTTAACCTGCATCGGCAAAGGCATATCACCGATCTCATCTAAAAAGATTGAACCCTTTTCAGCCATTTCAAAACGACCTTTTCGGGCGGTAATCGCACCGGTAAAAGCGCCTTTTTCATGACCAAATAACTCTGACTCCAGTAATTCACCTGGAATTGCACCGCAGTTAATAGGAATAAAAGCTCGGTCAGAACGACCTGAAACGGAATGTAAGGATTGAGCAACGACTTCTTTACCGGTTCCTGACTCCCCAAGGATCAAGACTGTCGCATCGGTTTTTGCGACTTGTTGTATCAGTTTTTTAACTTGTTGCATGGCTGGTCCATTACCAACCAAAGAGGATAAAAGCTCTTCTTTCATCTAGCCGCCGCTTAGTTTTGACATCTAAGACACTTTATATAAGTTTTTTTACGATATGTCAAAAATTTGGCAGATTTTTTCGGTTTTTATTTCAAATACTCTTTGATCGCACCCGCTATATGGGTATCCTGCTGCATTTCTGAGGCCACTTCTTGTCGAGCAGATTGAAGGCATTTAGCGATTGTTTTATTGTCTTCTAGGACTTGTTCAACAATCCCGTTTAGCCCTTCACCATATTCATCTACTGCCTTTTCTAACATAGGATGCCAACGATTATCCAACTCTGAAAGTTCTTGCCATTGCGATGATTCAGCTGCATTCAACATATTTTTAGAATGCGCCAATAATTGAAGTTTCGTTTGCGCTAATGACAAATCAAGCACTCACTCTTTCAATCTGATTTTTAGTAGAACGCTTTACCTCTTCGGGCATTGCTTTCCAAGCTTCATTTAGTTTTTTAATATGTTCCATGACCTCATCGATAAGAGCGGTGTCATTTTTGGCAGAGACCTCAATCATTTTGCGATAACAATAGTCGTACAAACCAAATAAGTTACCGGCAATCTCTCCTCCTTTTTCAAGGTCAACCCCATCTCTAAGAGAGTTCAATATCGCTAAAGATTTATTAACATGCTCTGATTTCTGCTCATATTTCCGCTGCTCGATAAACACTTTTGATAAAGTCAGGTGTTTAATCAAGCCATCATAAAGCATTTCAACTAACTTATGAGGCGTTGCCTCCGAAGCGGCTGTTTCAACATAATTATTTGCATACTGCTGTGCAAATTTATTACGCATATTCATATCCATAACAAAACCCCTTGTTTAATCTTTTAATTATTATTGTTGTTACTATAGGTTGCTGTCAGCATATTTCTGGTCTGTTCCGAGCTTGAAATCAACGACTGTAACATAGAAAACTGCATTTGATATTTCGTTAACAGCTTTTCATATCGAGCATCAACATCCTTTGTTTTCTCATCATAGCGATCAAGTCGGTCATTCAAGTTGCTCATTCGCGTGCTCAACAACCCTGTATCTGCTTCAAATAAGTTGCCAATGGTTTTTTCCAGTTGACTCGCATATCCTTCCGAATAACTAATCGTACCTCGAGCCCCAGTGGTTCCACCCATTACTTCAAACTCAAGCCCTCTGACTTCGGCTTCATTTCCTGAAATCATGGCATAATCACTGATTTTGACTTGTCGGCCATCAGTTGTACTCGCATAAGCCCCAATATTTAGAGAACCGCTTGCAGTGGTCAAAGTACCATCCACATTTTGACCCGCATCAATCACATCAGCGGTGAAGCCTGCTGCACCAAAGTTAGCAAACCCTGTTAACTCGACATTTGAGAATCCGCCAAAACGTGATGACGTGACTGTAAAGGCACTGCCATCATGCGTCACGCTGACTTCAGCGCCTGAAGCCTTAACATCTGCATTATTATTGATGGTTGATGCCACCGTAAGTGCTAATTCATCCATGGTGTATCGTCCTGCTGTAATCGTCACTGCAGAACTTGTTGACTCGTCAACTTTCACATTAAAGGTCGCGTCTGTCGCCCCTAAATCAAGCAACTGTTGCCCTGCATAAGTGGCAGACCCAAAGCCTTGGTTTGACATTCCTGTGGTTGAAGCAATATCCACAGTTCCTTGACCGGCTGCGGCATTAAGTTCAAAACGTGATTGAGACGAATCATAAGAAACAGCGACTACTCCTGCACCGAAAGCGGCGTCAACCTGCCCCTGAATTGCCGTTGCTACATCATCTTTTGTCGCATACGTTTGAGCCACGGAGGCCAAATTAATTGTATTAACCGTTCCATTAACATTTAAATCAAAACTGGCGGACGCATCAATCGTTAAGGCAGAAGTTAAATCACTAATGCGATCTCCCGCTAACTGTTCATCTGTTGTCAAGCCGGTCACTGCACCGCCAGTAACTGTTGCTCTATCTGCCAACTGAGTAATATTTAAAGCATAATCACCCGTCTGTGTCTTATCATTTCCGGCCAACACATTAACTAAAGGATCATCACTGGTTCCCCCTTTAGAAAACATCGTTGATACCGCACTCATGTCTGTTGACAACGCAGAATCAAGTTTTGCACTATCCAGCTCCAAAGCACCATCTCGCGTAAAGTTAATACCGATGTCAGCTAGCGATTGATAAGCACCTCCAGCTAACTGGGTAATCGCTCCTGACATTGACTCCCGAATTTGGTATTTAACAGAGCGTAATAAACTATTTCCAGCCAGATCACCATAATACTTGTATTGATCTGATGCCAGTTCCTCTTCTGTTAAATCACTGGTATCATATTTACCAAGCTCATCTAAAATCGTATCCAATTGATTATAAACATCGACAAAACTGGTAATCGTATCTTTAACGCTTTGATTATCCTGTCCAACAGTCACCGTACTGGTCGTTCCAACGGATGCTGAATTTAACTGAAATGAGACGCCATCAATAACTTTATCAAACGTATTAGTTGAGTTTGTAACCGTGACGCCATTTAAAACCATTACAGCATCTTGCGCCTGTGAGGTGGTGGTAAAACCATTCGTATCAAAGTCTGCAATCCCAGAAATAGTTGCCTCACCAGCCGCGCCACTTTCTTTTGAGGTAAACATCATTTGATAAGAACCACCGTTATTAATAATGGAAGCAGTCACTCCATAATCACCATTGTTAATCACTTTTTGCAAACCTTCCAAAGTATTATTGGAGGTATCAACCGTGATATTGGAGACCTGTCCACCGACATCGATAGTTAATGTTCCGGTTGACAAAGAATCTGAAGGCGAAGTAAATCCTTTATTAGCTACCATGGTATGCGCCTGAGCTAACTGTCTCGACTCAATTTGATAACTGGACAATGCAGCAGAATTGGTTGCCGTAACCGACACCAGTGTATCGTTTGAGGAAGATGCGTTTTTCTGACTAAACAAGGTAGGCGAAGACAAGTCAGTTACATAACTGTTAAAGGCATCTAGATTGGTTTGCAAATATTTAAAAGCATCCAGTTCCGTTGTGGTTTTTTCAACACCTTTATCGATAATCGCTCTAGGACCGGCTACTTCAGAAGTAGCCAAAGCCTTTGACATATTTCCAATATCAAACGTGCTATTAGTTAAACTATTTAAAAGTGTATTACCTATTTCGTTTGCCATTTCGGGCTCCTGGTCATCTGGTCTGATGATGTCATATGAACATGTATTTTTATTATATTGGGTTAAGCATACAAAATGCCATCTGTATTAAATATATCGACAAAAAAGTAAAAGACTTTAATTTTTAGAAAAAAAAGCGGTCAAAGACCGCTAAACACACAAGGGAAACTGAAAACTAAACTTTTTCATCCGCAATCAACCCTAAAACGGGCGCTATCTTTTCAGATAACTGTTGACGCATTTCTAAAAAGTTTTTGATATTTTTGGAAACGGTTAGAAACTCCTGAGAAGGAATCTGACGTAACACTTCATCCGTATCACTACTTTTTATAAAGACAACCATTTCATCGGCATCTTCATTTTTTTCAAACTTTATATAACTGTCATAACCACTTAAATCTTGGTTTGCACGCTCAATCAAACTATCCAGATTTTCCTGAGACAATCTAACATCTTGCGTTTTTTGAACCTTCAAAACAACACTTTCTGGTTGAACAGAATGACTGTCTTTTGAAAATTCCGTTAATTTGGTACCTAAAGCTTCTTTTTTAAAAACCTTAGGATTTGCCGTTTCAATTGTTGCCAGGTTACTTGGTTGCATAACATTAAAATCTGCCATACGCCCATCTCCTTACCAATTCATCATCTATATGATTTCATTGAATAAGATCCCTGTCAAACTTTCTTTCTCTTTCAACTCATTCAGTTGCAAATTATCTAAATAGTCTTGAATATTTTTCATCATCTTCAAAGACCCATCAGACGGTAATTGCTTTACAACTTCATTCGTTTTTCTATCCCATACAGTCACAACTGATGATTGAGTTCCTTCATCAACACTGAATGCCAGCGATAAACCCAGTAATAACATTTTCTCATTCAAGCTTATGGCTTGATTTTCAATATCATTAAAGCTCACCTTTTCAGCATCTTTCGCTAACGCACTCATCATTTGCGTTGAAGCCTGCTGTGGACTTTTAGGGTTTGTTGCAACCTGATTTAATTCAGGCTGCATATTTAAAGCCACATCAGGCGGTAAGAGGTTTTGAACATCCATACTTACCCCCTTTTCTGTGCTTCATTAAACGCTATTAACGAAGTAACGATAATACGTTTTGCGACTGCTGGTTCGCTTGAGATAACATACTCATCCCTGCTTGCTGCAGTACTTGTGTACGCGCTAAATCAGCACTTTCTTTTGCAAAGTCAGCATCTTCGATACGTGAACGTGCACCTTGGATGTTTTCATTGACATTCGACAAGTTAGAAACTGTTGACTCTAGTCGGTTTTGTACCGCACCCCATGAAGCGCGTTGTAGGTTAATTTTTGACATTACAACGTCTAATTTAGAAACCGCCGCCGACGCTGCTGTTGTTCCCGTTGCTGTACTAGCAATCGCTAAAGACCCCAGCGTTGTACCACCGGCTGATAAGGCACTGGTTCCAAGATTTAAGACACTCATTGAGATCTTGTTGTTAACACCTGATTCCCAACCAACGTGAAATACTTTTGCTGTCGAAGCGCCAAGCGCTGCAGAGTTCAACAAGTTAACACCGTTAAACTTTGTGGTCTGAGCAACGCGGTCAATTTCTTCTTTAAGTGCTGTAAACTCTTCATCCATTTGACTACGGTTAGCTGTGCTGTAGGTACCGTTCAATGCCTGAACACCCAGCTCACGCATACGCTGCATCATATTGGAAATTTCATCCGTTGCACCATCTGCCGTTTGAATTTTAGCCATACCGTCATTCGCATTACGAATCGACATGTCAGTACCCATTACCTGAGTTGTCATTTTTGTCGTAATCGCAAGACCCGCCGCGTCATCAGCAGCGCCGTTAATACGTTTACCAGATGTCAAACGTTCCATTGCTGTTTGCTGATCAGTCGTTGTGTTACTCAAAATACGGTTTGCGTTAATCGCAGCCATATTAGTATTAATGACCATTGCCATGATACTTCTCCTTTTTTGAAAATTAGCCGAAATTAAATTCCAGCTATAATTTCTGCCAAATCGTAAATAAACTTTTTAGCAGAACTGGTTTATCAAGTGCTAAGCACCTAAATAAATTCTATTTTCACTTGCTACGTACCAGACCTAATGCTGTGTGATTACTGCAGTAATTGCAGAACATTTTGTGACTGCTGATTCGCTTGAGATAACATACTCATCCCTGCTTGCTGCAGTACTTGTGTACGTGCTAAGTTCGCACTTTCTTTTGCAAAGTCAGCATCTTCGATACGTGAACGTGCACCTTGGATGTTTTCATTGACATTCGACAAGTTAGAAACTGTTGACTCTAGTCGATTCTGTAGCGCACCCCATGATGCACGTTGTAAGTTAATTTTTGACATTACAACATCTAATTTAGAAACCGCCGCCGACGCTGCTGTTGTTCCCGTTGCTGTACTAGCAATCGCTAAAGACCCCAGCGTTGTACCACCGGCTGATAAGGCACTGGTTCCAAGATTTAAGACACTCATTGAGATCTTGTTGTTAACACCTGATTCCCAACCAACGTGAAATACTTTTGCTGTCGAAGCGCCAAGCGCTGCAGAGTTCAACAAGTTAACACCGTTAAACTTTGTGGTCTGAGCGATACGATCAATTTCTTCTTGAAGCGCACTAAACTCTTCATCCATTTGGGTACGGTTAGCTGTGCTGTAGGTACCGTTCAATGCCTGAACACCCAGCTCACGCATACGCTGCATCATATTGGAGATTTCATCCGTTGCGCCATCTGCCGTTTGAATTTTAGCAATCCCGTCATTCGCATTACGAATCGCCATATCCGTCCCCATTACCTGGGTTGTCATTTTTGTTGTAATTGCAAGACCCGCCGCATCATCTGCTGCACCGTTAATACGCTTACCAGATGTCAAACGTTCCATTGCTGATTGCTGATCAATAGTTGTGCTTCCTAAGATGCGGTTCGCATTAATCGCAGCCATATTTGTATTAATTACCATTGCCATGATATTTCTCCTTGTGTGTACATTTTGTTTGTGTGTATTTCTTATATGTTTGAGGCAGTGTTTCCTGCCTTCAATTAAGGTATCGGCTCAATTAACATTTCTTTAGAAAAAACAATCAAAATTAAGAAAAAAATACAGAACTTGCGTATTTAAAGGCAATAGAAGGATAGAAAATCCCATATTTATAGAGAAAGAAAGGGGGGCTTTAGATAAAAAAGAATGAATAAAGATAAAGTAAAAGAGAAATGACTCAGTAAACGACTAGGTGAATCACTGACACCTAGTTACATTGTAGAATATTATTTTGGTAAATAACTTTGAAGCTCAGGATGAGAAGCATCCATAGAAAGTGCGACAGATAAAGCATCTGAAAAGATATCATTTAAACCAGCTTTATGTGAATAATGCACTACTTTAATTAAAGCAGGTAAATTGGTTTGCTCTTGTTTAAACAGTTCCAATGCTACTTCGGCTGCTAAATCAGGTCTACCTAGGATATTAAGATAGTCCGCATATGGAATCATATAGTCAGCTGACAATCCGCATAAATCTTGTAAGGTTTTAAGCGCTTTATCATGTTTTTCTGTTTTCATATAAAAGGGCAATAATTGACTCTTAATATAAACCTGTAACTTAGGGTGTTCATTTTGTTCATATAATTCAATAGCTAACTCAGAGTTCTCTAGCGCTGCAATTGAAGCTTCGATAAAATTGGACAACCCTAACTGATCGATTGGATTCTTCAGGTTATGAACAGGTTCCAATAAAGCTTTCAACGCATCCTGGTCGCCAAGTTCAAACGCTTCTTTAATCTTGTCAATTAGATTGGTAACGCCATAAGCTTTTCGCTGAAGCATTTGCGCTTGTTTGGTATGCTCTGTTGAAATATCTTGATAGAATTTTTCTTTCATGTCATCTAGGCAAAGTTGCTGGTTTTCAGCATCTGGACTCACATGATAATGAGCCCAAACCTCTCCTCGACCAAATTCTTTATTTTTCTCCCAAACGCTTTTCAGTTCGCAAGGTAAAGAGTTATTATCAAATTCTTTTTGCATAAACTTGATTTCAGCAATAACCACATCAACCAAAGTAATAAAATCTTTAATCGACTTATCCATTCCATCAAGATAAGTTGATAACGTATGAGCGATTTCATCATCCGATAGATTCTTACTGTCCTCAACGGGTTTCATCACCTGAGAAAAATAACTGTAGCCAAAATAGAAAAGCATCATAGCCTGCTCTTCTAGATTTTTCTCCAACTTAAACCGGTGTTTCTGCGCCTTAGCTAAAGCTTTTGAGTCAAAACCTTTTTGATATTGTTTGACACTTTTAATCGCTTCCTTGACCGTCTTTTTCGCAGAAATAATTAACGTCCTTTCAGACTGCATCTCTTTTAACTTGCTCTTAAGAATTGTCTGCATTTCGGACAATGACCATTTAATCTCAAGTTTTAACTGTTCCAAAACAGGGTACTTTGAGTGATCTTTTATCTCAGATAAAGAAATACCTGAAATATCTTCAGGCGAACGATATTTAATATGATCTACTCTTGCCGCATTTTGGCTTAAGTTAAACAGTTGTGTGTTACGGGTTTCCTGTAGGTAAGAAGCAATGCTCCCTAATGCAACAACGCCTTGAGCAAACGGAATGTCTGTTTCTGCTTCTTGCCCACTATATGTCAAAACTTTTGAAAGATCCTTGATGCCTAATTTGCCAATATTGGACTCGGCGGTTCCGGAAACATGGGTTTGTCCATTGTAAAAACACAAATCAACCCCTGTCAGATAAATTTCATCACACCCTAAGTAAGCGGCTTGCACGACAGCACTATGCAAGACGGTTGGACCAGGAGATGTCGAATTTCCACTGGCTTCCTCCCATGGATAAAGCTCGCCAAAATAACAAGAAATACCAGACCATTGGCTTAAAAGACGTGGCGCAATATGAAAGCAGTTCAACAAAATACTCTCTTCAGCGAAGTAAAACATTTGTTTACTGTTGTCATAACTTAACTCGTGAGGATCTACCGAAATAATAAAGTCTGGTGTAATTCCTTCTTGATAAAGCTTCTTAGAAACGCGGCCTACCGCAAAAATAAAAAAAGAGTCCTGTACGGTTTTAATCCATTCGATGGTTTGATCAAGAGAAGGCCCCCCCGCGATCATAATTGCTTTTTGTCCTTTTAGACGATTTTTGATTTTTTGGATGGGGAAATTATTGCGTGGGAAATTCTTCAGCTGCGCTTCAACAAAAGGCTTGCTATGGTTATTGGCTAAATCACTAAACTGTAGACGAGAATATTGATCTTTAACCGAAATCCATAAAGACTTTATCTCTGACGAAATCTCATCAATGACCGCGATGGACTTATAAAGCCCAATACGCTTGGTCATCATATACTCGATCCAATCAGCGCTAAGTTCTTTAAGGTTAGCATCAGCGGGTTTAACAGTAATCCAATCCGGAAGATCGCTAAACTCAAATGTTTCAATTACCTCTGGTTGTTCAAAAAAAACAAACTGACGCCCTTTTTTATTGTCTTTATATTTCTCATAAATAAACCGGGGCAACAATCCTGAGTCTGTACCAACAATCAAGTTCAACTGATATTCAACATCAAACGAATCTTTAAAATAACGCTCAAAAACCGTCTTGCTAGACGAGTTCGTAAAAATCTTTCCACTCAACTCTTCAAAATACTCTTCGCCAAAAGCATTCTGTTTGGGCGCATTTAATACTGTCATGTCTACTTCTCTTTCATTCGTTTATTTTGCTAACATTTTTAAATAAGCTTCAACTTTAAACACATCGACCAATTCATCGACATCAATCCCTGCAATCGAACTCATTTCAAACAAAGCCGTTTCACCTTCAACAACAAACGCTTTCTGCTCTTTAAACCAATTCGGTTTCACAATATAAAAAGCCCCATTCAATGTAAAATAATTATCATCATAATCTTGTCTTCGATGGGTTTTTTGACCAGGCCTGGCTAAATATTGCCACCCACCATCCTCTTTCATATGCATGCTTTTAAATGGGTGCTCGACCATTTTATGAACGCTGACCATTGAGTCAACACCCAACTCCATAAAACGCTTTACGGCACGGTTAATATCGTCTGCCGAACGTAAAGGGGAAGTGGGTTGCAACAACACCAAAACATCTGGCATTTCATTCATTTGTTCCAACCATGCTAACGCGTCCAAAACCACATCAGCAGTGCTTGCCTGATCGGTTGCAAGGGTTTGAGGGCGCCGATAACGTGTATCAACTCCGTGCAATTGAGCAAAGTGTAAAATTTCATCGTCTTCCGAAGAAATCATAATATTACTCAACGCTCCGCTCTCTTTTGCAGCCTCAAAGGTATACTGCAATAATGGCTTTGCCATAATCGGAAAGAGGTTTTTTTTCGGGATCCCTTTTGAGCCGCCTCTGGCTGGAACCAGCGCTAAAATTCGTTGGCTGTTTCGTGTTTCTTTAGACATGCATTTATCCGTTATAGTATTTCAGTTCATTCAACCGAGTTAGATGTCATATTTGCACTTCTTTTTTGGAAATGCACCTCATAATCTGCCTGTGCTTGTTCAAAATCCGGCATCTGTCCAATGTCCATCCAATATTCGGTAATCGGAAACCCTCCAACATTACCTTTTTCAGCCAGCACTTCATCAATTAAAGTTGGCATATCATAAAAGGCTTGCTCGGGAACCTTTTCCATAGCTTCAGGTGAAAGCGCATAAATCCCGGCATTGACAAAGTACCGATAGACCGGTTTTTCAACCAACTGAGTGACATGCGCGCCTTCTATTTCAACAACCCCATAAGGCACTTGCTGGGCATATTCTCTAACACAGGCCGTTGCGATATTATGATGTTCTTCATGAAAATCCAGTAAGCTCGATAAATTCACTTTAGTTAATAAATCTCCATTCATCACAATAAACGGTAACTCAGGTTTTTCAGGCAGTAAACTTAAAGCACCCGCTGTACCACGACGTTCTTCTTCTTCAACGTACTCAATGTTAATACCCCATTGGCTGCCATCTCCAAAATAACTACGGATTTGCTCTCCAAGATAATTGATACAAAAATAAAAATTTACAAAACCTTGTTCCGCAATATGCGTGACAATTGTTTCTAGAATAGGCTTGCCACCGACTCTTAACATCGGCTTGGGAATCGACTCTGTTAATGGACGCAAACGCGTACCCAAACCGCCTAACATCAGCACAACAGGGTTCAAACGTTTTTGGATTTCTGCTTTGTCATAGTAAAGCCCAACCATGACACCCTCATTATTAACAATCGGAAGATGTCGAATCGACTTTTCCAACATCTTTCTATTCCACGCCGTCTTATTTTGGTTTTCGATACCTGCTATAGGGTTAGCATTCATGGCAGCAACGACGGGGCCATCTATCCCGCCTCCTTTTAGCAATGAACGACGAACATCCCCATCGGTCAAAGTACCTTTCAAAATACCCTTTTGATCCGTTACCAAAACAATTTGTAATGCTTCTTTGTCGAGTATCGTTAACGCTTCTTTAACGGTTACCGTCTCATCCACGGCAATACGACGCCAATCAAAAAGATTCATGTTCTATCTCCCTTGTCGCCAGAGTTTTTATTAATATTTGCAGGTAAATCATAAAATGACTTCACACCTAAGCAGGCATTTTCGGATAACAATACTTTTTCCAGCTGTTCAACCATTTTTTTAGCACTGGTTCCTTGCCCATAACAAGATAGTTTTTTCGCAGCCAGCGTTTTAAATTCGGGGGTTAGGCTCTGCTCCAAAGCTTTCACAACAACATCCTGTTCTTCCCCACAATCAATCACCGATTCTGCTCGAAGACGACCTGTTTGTCTTTCTCCAATATTGACCGTTGCAGTCCCCATTGCCGGTGCTTCGATAATACCACTTGAAGAATTACCCAATACCACATCACAGACTTTCATCAAGCTTAAATAACGCTGCGAGCCTAATGACGTGACAAATTTTGCATTCATTTGCGTGGTTGAAACCCACTGCTTAATCTGCTGGTTTAACTCAACTCCGGTAGCATCGGTATTGGCAGCCGTCCAAATGACGGTTGCATCAGGGAACTGTTCAATTGCCTGAAATAAATTATGTAAAGCGGCCATTCCTTCGGTTTTGCCCCAAGACACCGGGTGATAAGTCACTAAAAAGAGTGGCGACGTCAACGGCATATCTAAAAACGCACTCAGTGCGTTTTTAGACAAAAAATCCGTTGTTTCAATAACATCTAATCCTGGTGCCCCAACATTCAAAACACACTGAGGTTGCTCGCCCATTTGAATCACCCGCTGACGATAGGGTTCTGCGGCCACAAAATGCAAATGCGCCATTTTTGTGATGGCATGCCGAATGGCTTCATCCATTGCGCCTTCGGTCACTTCGCCGCCATGAATATGCACAATGGGAACATGAGACAGTAAGGCAGCCGAACAAATACCTAACAGCTCATACCGGTCCCCCAAAACCACCACGCAATCAGGCTTGAGACGAGCAAATGCACGGGCAAAACCAGACGTGGCCTGAGCGACAGCATCGGACACCATCACAGTTTCATTGTCTGCTGTTGCCGCCGTTTCCGACAATATCGGAATTTCAGCCGCAATCTTGATACCGGCAGCGCGTATTGACTCAACCGTCAGCCCTTGCTCAACGACCAAGTGCGCCCCCGTCACCAGAAGCTGACAGTCCAAGTTTGAGTGAGCGTCAACCGCTTTAATCAAGTTCGACAACAATCCATACTCAGCACGAGTTGCGGTAACAATGGCGACTTTTTTAAGCAAGCTCAATTCCCTCGTCTTCCTGGTAGTCTCGAACCGATTTCTGACCAATGACCTGATCCCAATCTGTCGCAAACAGACCTTTATCACTTCTTTTAAGGGTAATATTTTCTTCCGAAAAAACCGTATTCTTTGAAATAGGACAGGCGGCAACAATACGCTTACGCGCCACGGCAATATTCATAGATTCTGAAGCTGAAACAGTTTTCTCACCATGCCCCAAAGCTTGTTCGACATGGCGAATAGCAGTGACCATGGCTTTCAGCTCTGAAGGCTCCAAGCTGGCTTTATGATCTGGACCAGGTAGCGTTTTATCTAAGGTAAAATGTTTTTCAATCATCGTTGCACCCATTGCCACGGCGGCAATCGGCACTTCGATACCCAACGAGTGATCTGACAAACCAACAGGAAGTTTCAATGCGGTTCCTAAAGTTTGCATCGCTTTTAGGTTAACGTCTTCATAAGGTGTCGGGTAAGCCGTATTAGCATGTAACACGGTTAAATTAGTCGCCTCTAGACCTGCCCTTAACAGCGTCTTGACTGAAAACTGAACTTCTTCCATATTGCCCATGCCAGTCGAAAGAATCGTCGGCTGATTATAAGCGGCAATTTTCCGTAAATACGGAACCGATAAAAGCTCTCCTGACGGAATCTTCCAGCGCTCCATTCCCAATTGATGTAACAGACGAATACTCACATCATCAAAGGCGGTTGACATAAATTCAATACCTAAATTCAGACAATGCTGGATAATGACTCTGTGATCCTGCTCTGAAAGTTCTAAAGATTGCAGTAACTCATATTGGCTTTGTTGTTTGCCGGTATTTTGTGTTTGATAATCCGCCTGCTTTGCTTGCTTTGAAACCAGTGCTTGGGTTTTAAAGGTTTGAAACTTAACGGCATCGGCTCCCGCTTTCACTGCCGCATCAATTAAACGTAACGCTGCCTGTAGATCGCCATTATGATTGACCCCTGCCTCTGCAATAATAAAAGTAGAACCAACCGAATTATTCACCATCCTTAAGTCCTCGGTGTCGTTTGGTTGGATTGCCAATATAGATACCACTCTCGTGAATTGATTTAGTCACCATCGCCCCGGCACCTAATACGGTTTGCGATGCCACTTTAACTTCTTGCAACAAAATCGCGCCACTGCCCACCAAGCAATTATCGCCCACGTCAACCGCACCATTCAATATCGCCCCGGTTGAGATATGGCAATGATTCCCGACCAAGGCATGATGTTCCACTAGAGCCTGAGTGTTGATAATACAGTTGTCACCAATGCAGGCCAAACTGTTTACCAATGCATGATGCATAACAACACATCCTTCCCCTAATTTGGCAGACCGGGCGACACGTGCTAATGGCGAAATAATGGTCGGCAAAATACCTCCATGGCGTTTTATTTTTTCAAATAACATTTGACGAACGACAGCCGTTTTCACTTGCCCCACAGTCAAGACACAATGCGGCGTGTCTTGTAACAAAATCTCTAAATCTGCATCGGTTCCAATCACTGGATAGCCTAATAAAGAAGTGTTCTGAGTGTTTTCTGCTTCAACAATGCCTTTGATTTCATATTGCTGAGTCGCTTCAATCACATCGATCACGGAAGCACAATGACCTCCGCCTCCGATTAATAATAGAGGGGGTTTACTCATTATTCAGAGCCCCGCACTTCACGCCACTCGGCAAATTAACGACTCGCTCTGCAAACCAGGCCGTATTGGGTAAATCCATTCTTAGCGCGTCTTGATAAATCTCAAGCTGATGCATCGGGGTCCATAAAGGGCGTGTTTGAATACCTTGTCCATTCGTAAGTGCCAAAAAAACTTCTCTTTCGGATGCGCTTTGACAAAGGATTGCATTCAACCAAAAATTGGAATGAGCCATATTCTGATTGTTTTCATCGTCAAAAACAGCCAGGCCTGGCTGTTTTTCAATGAGGGCGCGATAGGCTTGTGCCAGCTTGCGTTTTTCGTTTAAAAAGGTATTGATTTTTCCAAGCTGTGCCACCCCCAGCGCGGCATTGAGGTTTGGCATTCTTAAGTTATATGCCACTTCATCATGCTCGAAATACCAGGCATGTGGTTTTTTCGCTGTGGTGCTTAAATGCTTTGCATGCTGTGCTAATTCGGGAGTATTCGTCACCAACATACCGCCGCCGCCCGTGGTGAGGATTTTATTACCATTAAAGCTAAAGACCCCTACATCACCAAACGTGCCGGTGTGTTGTTTCCGATAAAAACTGCCCAAACTTTCGGCCGCATCTTCTACCACTTTAATATGATATTGATGACAAAGTTCAACGATACGATCGATTTCACAAGGAAACCCAAGTGTATGCATTGGTACACAGGCTGAAATACGTCGACCGGTTTGAGTGTGAATACAGTGGTTTTGGTGAATGTGGGTTTGGGTTTCCAGGAAACCTTGTAACGCTTCTGATGATAATCCCATTGTTTTACGAGAAACGTCCAAGAAGAGAGGATCGGCATGACAGAGTTTAATCGCATTTGGCGTCGCAACAAAGGTTAACGATTGCGTTAACACTAAGTCATTCGCTTCCACGCCCACAACTTTCAACCCCAGAAACAGCCCCATCGTTCCGTTAACGACAGCAACGGCATGATCTGCTCCAGTATAGCGCGCTAAGTCGTTTTCAAACTGATCAACATATTGCCCGACAGAAGAAACGAAAGTGCTGTCAATGCAATCCCCCACCGTTGATTTTTCCGCCTCATCAAAACAAGGCGTATGCAAAGGAATCACCCCCTCTTCTTTCGAAAAGATATCATAATGTTTTCGAATAAAACTCAGTAAATCATCATAAGACGAAGAAGCTGTTTCAGACATTATAAATGCCCGCTTTATATTGTTTTAAATTATCAACATTTCGGAACCAGCGCACTGTTTCTTCTAATCCTGTTCGTAAATTGTATTGCGGTTTAAAGTCGGTTAATGACTGAATTAAGCGATTGTCGCACCACAAACGAAACACTTCTGAATCCTTGGGGCGAAGCCTTTGTTCATCGGTAATAAACACCACATCGGATTGCATAATGTCTTTAATCATGTCCAGCGTATCTTGCACAGAAATTTCAAAGTTCGACCCAATATTAATGGTTTCCCCAATTGCCTTTTCCGATTCCGCAATGGCCATCATGCCTCGACACGTATCAGTGACAAAATTAAAGTCTCGTGTAGGCGTCGTATCACCCAACTTGATTTCTTTCATGCCGTTGGCAATTTGGGTAATAATGGTTGGAATCACGGCTCTAGCCGACTGTCTTGGACCGTAAGTATTAAACGGTCGGGCAATGGAAACGGGCATTTCAAAAGCATTGAAATACGACATGGCCATGGCATCGGCACCCATTTTACTGGCACTATAGGGCGACTGTGGCTGTGAAGGGTGTTTTTCATCAATGGGCACATATTGTGCAGTGCCATAAATTTCCGAAGTGGATGTATGCATAAGTCGCGACACTTCATTATCCAAACAGGCTTGCGCCATGTTTAAAGTTCCATTCACATTGGTCTCAACATAGGAGTTAGGGGCGACATAAGAATAAGGAATGGCTATCAATGCTGCCAGGTGAAACACCGTATGACAATCTTGAGTAATTTTTTTGCATAAAAAAGGATCCCGAACATCTCCCGAGACCACTTCAATTTCGTCTAAATAAGGGGATTGATCCAACCACCCCCAAGAATTAAATGAATTGTAAAGTGCTAATGCTCTAACTTTCGCACCTGCTTTGACCAGTTGTTCGGTTAAATGCGACCCAATAAACCCGTCCGCTCCCGTTACCAGAACCTGCTTGCCCTGCCAGTACTGATCAATCATTTAATATTATCTCCCTTAAGGTATCGACGTTATTCTAAACTTCATTCAACAACGCTTTATATTTGGTTTCTGCTTTCAAGACCTTATCTAAATATCGACGTGTTTCATCCGATTGATGGTCGTAACGTAATTTACGATAAACTTGCCTTGGCTTCATCTGATTCAAACGCTCAACCGCTTTTGCCGGCGTAGTACCAAACAACCCAAGTACGGTTGTCAACCCGCCATTATAAGAAGAGATGGTGACCATTTTCTTAATTTTATCATCCACTATATTAGATAAGTAATCATGTTTTAGCAAACTGAGATAAGCGGTACCCATACGAATATTATTTTTCGAATCAAACAGTTCGTTTTGACTCGGTTGTCCGGGCTTAGCGTCGATATACTGATAGACATCTCGCCCGGCAGCTTCCGCCTTGAGCTGCATTAAACCAATGGCGTTTGAACGACTCACTGCGCGCGGGTTAAAAGCACTTTCGGTTTCCATCACTGCGTAAACCAAGGAGGGCGGAACATCAAACTCATCGGCATAGTCTTTGACCCAGACCTGGTAATTTTTAGCAGGCCCTGTCAAACCGTTTTCGACCAAAGGGATATGCAGCGCAATAAACGACCCTTCTTCATCTGTGACCTCTTGTGCATGATGCTCGGTTAAATACTCAGCATACTCATAGGCTTGCTTGGGATACCGAATGGGTTGTTTATGCTGATCTAACGCTTTACGGTAAAAATAAGGTTTTTCAGACAAAACAAGACTGTCCTTTGATAACAGATCATGATCCGATAAAGGGTGACTGAGCAACAAAACCCGGCTCACGGCATTTTTAATATTTTTAGTGGAGGCAATCGCCTTTGGAAATTCGATAATTAATTCATCTTTGTACACAACCAAAACAGGGTGCAATTGCGAAGTGTCCCGCTTTTGAGAGGACTTCACCAGAGGAGGTTTGGGTAAGCTTGACTGATCAGACAAAGAAATAGGGGATTGCTTTTCGTTAAGTAAAGGTGAACGATTGAATGTGTCATGATCTTTGGATTTAACGTTATTGATAGGATCAGACTTAAAAGACTCGACAACGTTTTTTTGAGGGCTTGACGACACCATATGACGAATCCCAGATTCAACTGGAAACTTTAAGGAGACAGGCGTTTCTTTTGCCTGTGTTTGTGCAATTACCCATTGCTCGAAAGACACCATCAGACTGCTACTGACACCCAGTAGAATCATTGATGCAACAATCAAATAAAAAATGGTTTTATGGAGTGACACCTGAATCCTCTGTCAAAATCTTGTTAACAATTCTTATAAACAGAGGAAAAGCAATTTAGGCGCCAACTACGTTGGCAAACGATTTTTAAAGATAAATGATAAGCGCTTCTGTTAAAAGCGCAGCTTTAAAAACGTTAGTTTAAATAATCAAACAAGGACATCCCTTGTACTTTAGAAAAGACCTGTTGCGCCATTTGCAACGCATTCTGACGCATATTAAGTTGTGAAATACCTTCAACCACATCCAGTTCTTCAATACTCACTCTTCTTTCCTGTAAAGCCATCGAAAACGTCTGTCCTGCCTCGAACTGTGTTTGAATACGGTTTTGTCGGCTGCCTATTTCCGCTTGCTGCTTTGACAACCCTTGTACTGCAGACAATAAATCATCTCCTATCGCATCCGGCGGCGGGTTTCCTTGGTCAAGTGAATCTTTCAGTCCAACCAAAACATTTAATAAACTTGGATCCACGCCCGCTGGCAGGGAGGTTGCTCCCCCGGGCACATTAAATACTTGAGCCCCATTATCGGTAATACGGACTCGACTTGAATCCCCTTTATCATCCGGAGCAGCCGTTTGGTCGTTATCAAAGCCAATTTGCACAAAACGCGAGCCAAACTGAGCTCGCTCATCAAATTGAGCACCAGCATTCGTGCTCCCGATATAAGCATAATATTCATTGCCTGGCTGCAAAGCCCCCGAATTAGCCGGATCAGCGACAAAAGCAGCCGTTGCATCAACATTATTTCCGGCAAATAACAATTCACCCTCAGAGTTATTACTGTTCATAATACCCGTCAAATGTTTAATAATTTGATCAATTTCTTGAGCAGTCGCCTGTCGATCTTCTGCGGTATAAGTTCCGTTCATCATTTGAATACTTAACTCGCGCGCTCTTTGAGTCAAGTCAACTGCAGTCGAAATCTGGGTTTCTTCCAAAGAAAGTTGCGACTTGGCAAAATCCCCATTTTTTTCAAATTGACTAATGGTGTTAACCGCTTTATTCAACGAATGAATTTGACTGGTAGCGACAGGGTCATCGCTCGGTCGATTGACCCGGTTACCGGTCGTCAGTTTTTCTTGAATATCTAACACCGAGTTTTGATGCTTCTCGATGGCCGAAAAACTTTGCATGTGAAACTGGTTACTTGAAACTCTCATGATAATGTTCCTTAATCGACCTTATAAACGCACTGCACCCAACAAGGTTTGAAACAGTGACTGCGATGTTTGAATAATTTGGGCGGAAGCTTGATAAGCTTGCTGAAACCTGAGCAAGTTTGCCGCTTCTTCATCTAAATTGACGCCTGAATAGGATTCTCGTCTGGCATTAATCTGGTCAAAAACATTTTCTTGCGATGTTAACTGAATTTCGGTGCCACTGACATACATCCCGACATTTGTCGCCATCTTAGAAAACCCACCCAATAAAGTTTCTGAAGCATTTCCAGTGTCATCTGAATAAAGAATTTTTTTAGATTGCAGACTGGCCATATTCGCCATATTGACATTATCCCCTACTGATGCGGGTGCGGGTGCTTCATCAGCTAGCCCCGCCACACCGGTATCAACCGGCGATTGGCCTCGAGCTGCAATTTCTTCGCCACTGGATATCGTCGTGGCAAACTCATCTAACATCGCTTGGTGCGGTTTGACGATAAAAGTATCGCCATCTGCTGGTGCAGCGGCAACATTGGTGACATCAAACCGGAGCCCTTCAACATCTTCAAACCCATTATCGGGTGCCCCTAGCGTGATTAAAACCGGGTTACCCCCTGAATCTAGAACAGGGTCACCTGTTTTATTATCTTTAATCTCAAACCCATTACTGGCAGCCAGAAACTGTAATTTATATTCTCGCGGCTCAAACTCACCAATGGCCGTCATGGCTTGATCGAGATAGTTTTGTTTGTCACCATACGTTGGGGGTTGAGCATTAGCTGCAGGTGCCACCGCAGCTGAATCATAAGGTGGATTGGTTCCTTGTACAGGCGCATTAGGATCATATACCGGATTAAAACTAACCTGTATATTGGTTCCGTCTTCAGGCCCCGTATTTTTAGCACTTTGAATCGCATTGGTCGACAAGGGTGCAAAAAAATCTTGACCGGGGTTTCCATTTTGGTCATAGCCTTGATAGTGCTGCCAATTGGTTGAGGCAGTCAAGCCATTCAATGCCATACCTAATTCATTCATTGAACGATCCAGCATATTATTACGAAAATCTAACACACCGCCTAATTGTCCACCTTTAATATTATCGGAGACGTCAACTTTTTGCCCGCCAAGCTGCATATAGACTTCAACTCGGTTTTCATTTTTATAGTCTGTTAAATCAGCATCCAACGTCGTTAACGTATTATCACTGATTAAAGGATAACGACCATTACCGGTATGGATATCAATTCGACCATCTTCTTGTCGATAGGTTTTGATATCCATATAACGACCCAATTCTTTAATCGCTTGCTCACGCTGATCAAGCAGGTCGTTAGGCGCTTGTCCACCATTACTCAAGCTATTAGCAACTTGATTATTAATGGTCTGAATGGTGGTTAAATTTTTATTGATTTCACCTGTCATATTTTTAATTTGACCATTGACCTGTTCTTGCGTGTCTTTCAGAACGGTGCTCATGTTCAATAACATGGACTCCATATTGTCAGCCTGACTGAGAACTTGTTCACGATTGGTAGAAGAAGTCGGGTTATTAGACAGATTTTGAAAAGAATCAAACAAGTTTTGCATGAACGTTTGAAGCCCTTGATCATTACTCGCAACCACACCTTCAACTTGTTTGCCTAGGCTAAGCTGTTCTTCATATCGACTTTTGAGACTGTAAGCATCCACTAACTGGGTTTGGATATAATCTGCATAAACACGATCAATCGAGTCGACTCGAGACCCTGCACCCAGAAAGCCATACCCAGTATTACTCGGAGAGCTACTGACAATATCAGCTCTTTGTCGGCTATAGCCTTCGGTTCCGACATTGGCAACGTTGTGACTGGTTACTTCAATCGCGCGTCTAAACGTATTCGTCGCTGCCGTACCAATGTTTAACATATCAGCCATCTGAATGTCCTTTTTCTAGTCTAAAGTTAAGCCGACTCATTTTATTTTAATTGTCTTAAAGCCAAGCTATCTGAAGTTGTTTGCACCGATGCCTTTGATTCTAAAGGCAAAGCTTCTTTTTGTGAAGTCTGTTTATTTTCTTTACTCTCGAGCAACGCTTTATATTGCGTTGAGGTCATCGAAGGTAACTTCGGTGAAAGATCTTCAACAATCTTATCGGCCAATCCTAAAGAACCTTTAGCCGCTAATGTTTGAGAAAGTTGTTTATCGTACCAATCTTTATAGAAATCGGCTTGATCCCCGTCCATAAAACCATCATCAAATTTAACCTTGCGCGCTTCTTTTAAAATTTGAGACAAAAACATCGCTTCAAACTGTTCTGCGACCGGGCGTAATGCCGCTTTCTGATCTTGCTTCGCAGTTTGCTTCAACTCATTAAAAGAACCACCATTCCCATATATCTGCTGATAGGCTTCAAGCTTGGGAACTTGTAAATCTGCACCTGACATAGCGCTCTCCTTAAATGACCATCAAGTCAGCTTGCAATGCACCTGACTGTTTCAAAGCTTCTAAAATGGCGACCAAATCCCCCGGAGCGGCACCGACTTTATTCACAGCTTGAACAATATCATCCAACGTTACCCCTTTCGGAAATTTAAACATACGCCCTTTTCCTTGATTTTCAATACTTAGCTCTGTTTCAGGCGTGACTTGAGTGTTGCCCCCCGCAAAAGGATTGGGTTGTGACACATTATTTTTCTCAGAAACTTTCACCACCAGGTTTCCATGCGTGACGGCAGCCGCAGTCACTTTAACGTTACTGCCAATCACGACTGTACCCGTTCTGGAATTAATAATCACTTTAGCCGACCCGATACCAGGCGTGACTTCAATATTTTCAACCACCGATAAAAAAGCGACACGCTGATTTGGAATTCTAGGCGCCATCACCTCGACCGATTCTGCATCGGTTGCATAAGCGGTTCCTTTTCCTAACTTGGCATTAATCGCATTCACTAAGTTAGTCGCCGTGGTAAAGTCAGAGTTTTTTAAGTTCAGCGTAATGGTATTCCCTAAATCAAATCCTGTATTGACGGTTTTTTCTACAATTCCACCACCGGGTACTCGACCCACACTTGGCACATTGACCGTGATACGAGAACCGTCAGCACCTGATGCGTCTAATCCCCCAACGAGTAAATTCCCTTGCGCCAAAGCGTAAACATTTCCATCCACCCCTTTTAAAGGCGTAAGCAACAAAGTGCCTCCGCGTAAGCTTTTGGCATTTCCTAAAGAGGACACCGTGACATCAATTCTTTGGCCTGATTTTGAAAACGCGGGTAAATCTGCATGAACGGCAACGGCTGCGACGTTCTTTGAATTGGTTTTGGTTCCAGGCGGCAAATTAATACCAAACTTATTCAGCATACTCATCAAACTCTGATCTGCGTAACTGGTTTTATCACCGGTTCCACTCAAACCAACCACCAAGCCGTACCCAATTAATTGGTTAGGACGAACGCCAGCAACATTTGCCAAATCTTTGACTCTATCAGCGTAACTGACTGCACTCCATATTAATAATACCGCCATTAAAATGACATTTTTTCTGGTAAACATCGTGTTTCTCCCAAGGTTAGGAAATTATTTTTATTGTGTAACACAATACTAGCATTAGGTATGCCATATAGATAAAAAAGGAAAGAAAAAAATTAAAGAAAAGAATAAGTTGGCCGATAAGTACCATTCAGATAAAAAAATGGGGCACAAGTGCCCCCAAAGACCAGAAAAAACTGGGATAAAAACGACCAGGCCTGGCCGTTTTTGAATGGATTTAAGTCATCACTTAATTAAGTAAAAACCTTCAGTAACTCAAATCTTCTATTAAGTGACTAAGAGAAGGATTCCTTTTAAAGCGGCCAGTATTTATGAAGCCACTGTGTAATCGCGCCAGGACGGTTCGTGTCACCGGAAATGCCCGTATCTTTATAGATTAAACGAACATCTGCGACTTTTTCGGAGTCAATCGTGTTGTCAGGGCGAATATCTTGCGGCCGGACAATTCCTGCAAAGCGAATGACCTCTTCCCCTTCGTGAATGGTTATCCATTTCTCACCTCGAATAATCAAGTTACCATTTGAGATGACTTGCACCACCGTCACCGCAATGGAGCCGCTTAAGCTTGAGTTTTGTTTGACATCCGATTTGCCGGCGAAACTGCCATCCGAGCCATAACCAATGCCCACTCCGGTTCCCAAGCCGGGAACGGAAACATTTCCACCAAAAGCCGTGGCATTAGAACCGGCTGTCGCCTGACCATTCAAGCCAAAATTCTGTTTATTACTTTTATTGTATTTCGCTTCGTCTTTTTTCTTGGCATCAAATTTCTCGGCTAAATTAATGGTAATAATATCCCCGACTTTATGCGCCCGAGAATCATCAAACAACGTGATCGCATCACCACTTTGATATAAAGACCCATTTTTAGGCACTGTCTTCTGCGGGATATTCATCGGATAATTAGGTTCATAGGAAAATTTTTCCATACGTTCAGGTGTCGCAGAACACCCGCTTAAAACGATCGCTGAAACCATCATTCCCAAGACTAACTTGGAAAGATTTGCATTATTTTTTTTATGATTTACGTTCTTTCTGGTCATTTCTAGCTCCTTGTGCTTATCACGAAGCATCTGGCTATTTAACATTAAACATTATTGTTCAAGTACTGCATCATGCCATCCGCGGCACTGATTGCCTTTGAGTTCATCTCATAGGTTCTCTGAGCTTCAATCATTCCGATCAACTCCTCAACCGTATTCACGTTCGAAGATTCTAAAGCGCCCTGCAACAAACTCCCTGCTTCTTCAATTTCGGGGTTTTTAACATTCGGCGCGCCACTGGCTAAGGTTTCAACATAAAAGTTTTTCCCCGTTGATTCTAGCCCGGATGGATTAATAAACGTGGCCAGTTCAATCTGACCCACTGCAACAGGTTGTGGGTTGCCTGGTTCTTTCGCAGAAACCACCCCATCACCGGTAATAAAGACTTCGGTCGTATTTAATGGAATATTGATATTCGGCTCAACCAAATACCCGGATGAAGTGACCAGGTCGCCATTTTGATTGACCTCAAAAGACCCATCTCGGGTATACATGATGTTGCCATCTTGATCGAGAGCTTGGAAAAACCCTTTTCCTTCAATCATCACGTCCAATTGATTGTCCGTCACCATGGCATTCCCTTGAGTATGAATTTTCTGAACGCCGATGGCTTTTACCCCGGTTCCTAACTGAAGACCGGAAGGAAACGTATTCTCTTCATTTTGTGTAGCTTGTGCCCCAGGCTGACGAACATTCTGATACATCAGATCATTAAATTCTGCTCGCCCTGTCTTATAGGCATAAGTATTGGCATTGGCCAAGTTGTTCGAAATGGTGGCCAATCTAAAATCTTGTGCTTCTAAACCTGTTTTTGCGACATAGAGTGCTCTGTTCATTTAAGACTCCTTAACTTAATTTAAGAATGCTGTCAGATTTTTGGGCATGGCTTTTAGACGTGCTCATCATCTTAATTTGCATTTCATATTTTCGCGAAAGCTCAATCATGTTCGTCAATGCCTCAACCGTATTGACATTACTGCTTTCCAATGCCCCACTCACGACTCTGATCGGGGCTTGTTCTAATTCAGCGCCATTATTGCGAATATAACCATCCGTCCCTTTCTCAAGCTGTTTAATATCCGGCTGCACCAATCTTACTTGATCTAAAACAACGGCTAAGTTATTAGCTGAATCGGCTGGAATAAATGAAATCGTGCCATCACTTCCAATTTGAATGGATTTGGCAGGCGGAATATTAATGGGGGCGCCCCCTTCATTTAAAACGGGATTACCATGCACATCCAACAAATCACCTTCAGGATTGAGATGCATAGATGCTGAACGCGTCAATGCTTCTGTTCCATCCGGTGCTTGAATCGCTAAAAAACCTTTCTCTTTTGTCATGATATCAAGGTCACGCCCTGTGACTTTCACCGCACCGGGTGTAAAGTCGGTCGCGGGCCTTTCGTCTAATGAATACGCTCGTGAGTCCCAACCTGGACCTTCTACATGCTGAGCACGAAATTGATTAAAATCTTGTTTAAATCCATCCGTATTCGCATTGGCCAAATTGTTGGCGTTATTCGCCTGCGAGAGCATCACTTCTTTAGCGCCACTCATCGAAACATATAACATACGATCCATCAGACATTCCTTTTCATTTTATTCCAGTCAAAATAATGGCTAAAACCGATCACTCAAGTCTCAGCCTAAAATCAGAAGCACTTTTTATGCAGTGGATTCTAACGATCCGTACCTCTATTCCCTTGCACGTTTAGCGTTCTTGTCAAATAACTGACGCTTTGTTTTTCATGCAGAATTTATTTAGCATAGGCTGTGCCAACTTGATAAAAAAAAGAATTAAAGATTTCAGAAAAAGGTCGATAACCTTATATAGAGAGGTATAAACAAAAAAGCCGGCAAAAAATGCCGGCAAGACCAGAAAAAAATAAAAATTAATTAAAGCTGTAAAATAGTTTGCGTGAGCGTTTGTGATGTCTGGATCACTTGTGCACTGGCTTGATAGGTTCTCTGCGTTTGAATCATATGAACCAGTTCACCCGCCGTATCCACATTGGAATACTCCAACGCACCCGAATTGATGGAACCGTAACCATTACGTTCAGAGACCCCAATCTGCACTGCACCGGATGCAAAGCTTTCAGCATAACTCTGACCACCCAGTTTCTCTAACGCATTTTTGTCGTTAAAGTTAGCCATCCCCAGCTGAGCTACCGGTACCGAACGACCATTTGAGTAACGTGCTTCAATCACCCCATCTTGACCTGTGTAAACCCCAACAAGATCCCCAATCGCATACCCGTTCTGGGTGACACCACGTAAGTTATACGAGCCCGCAAACTGCGTCATGTCTTTAAAGTCCGTATCGATTCGAACCCCTAATGCATCTGCCGGATTCCCTAATGGGTCATTCGCCCCAGTAATCGGACTGTCCACTACCCACTCCATACTGGGCTGAGTCCCCGTTGTCGTCCAGCTTGCGTTGACAAGCGGTGTATTCGCAGTATTTTGCCCCACAGGTGAAGAGTTAGCACCGGTGGCAAGTGCTGCAACCGTTGGTTCACGCGTATCAATCAAGTTACCATTGGTATCAAAACGCAACTCATAAATAATCCCTGCATCCGCTGAGGCCGTTCCATCCGCAGGAACCGCTTCACGGTGACCACTGGTAACCCATTGCCCGGTGGCATCATCATAATCTTCCATCGTATACTGAGCAAACCAGCTAGTGTACTTCGTATTTCCTGTCCCTGCCGCTCCTTGAGCATAAGTATCGGTAAGCGGATCATAGGTTAAATCAGAATTCGCTTCGGTCACAACATCACGTTTATAGAAGTTAGTGGTTAAACGGTGTTCCCCTCCCAAGCTATCGTAAACAATCTTATTGGTCGAAAAATCTGGATAGCCACCATAAACTTCTTGTTCGGGATCCACCAGTTTTTGAATATTCGTTAAAGTTGACCCGGCATGAACCGTATTCCCACCGACTGAATTATCAATGGTACCCGCTGTTGCGGTTTGAGTCGCATCAACGTTATTATCTTCTTCACCATTCACGTTAATGTCATAATTCATTTCACTGGTTGATTTGGGGGTTTTATTCAACTCATCCAAATCAATTGAATCCAATGTCGTGTCAAAAACAGGCTTTCTTTCAGTGGATAACGCTGTGTTCAATAAGTAACCCTGCACCTTATTGCCTTCTTGAGAGGTCACATAACCATCTTTATCGAGCTTAAAAGAGCCGTTACGCGTATAGACGTTTTCATACTTACCCGTTCTGTCTTCTAGAATAAAGAAGCCATCACCATCAATCGCCATATCCAAATCACGCCCGGTATCGGTAATGGTTCCATTGGTAAAATCTTGTGTAATTGAATCAACACGAACCCCGTTTCCTGGTGTACTTTGTGCACCATAGAACATATCTGAAAACTCTGCGCGGGAACTCTTAAATCCCATTGTTTGCGCATTGGCAAGGTTATTGGAAATGACCCCTAACCCTTGTGAAGCGGCATTTAGACCACTGACCGCTGTTAAATCATACGCTACACCCATGATGCTTCTCCTTTACGTATTCTCTTGTGTTTGTTTTTTTATTTAAAATATGGTTGATATTATTGGTTCTAAATCGTATTAACTGATTTCTCGGATGTCGTCAATCTTGATCCTTTCTCCCGTTGCCAAAGTGGCGGTTGAACTACCGTCCTCGTTAATTGAGATAGAGCTCACTTTAGAAGGGACTATGGTTTTAATAGATTGCAACTCATCGTTTTTATCTAACCCAAAAACGGTTAGAGTATATTCTCCGTTTGCTGCGGCATTGCCTAATTTATCTCTCCCATCCCAGTTAACGACCTTTTCACCGGCATTCAAATCATCGACAAAAATTTCAGAAACAGGGCCATTTTCATCCGAAACAACAACTGTGACATCTCTTAATGGCTGATCCAAACTAAGCCGAATAGGCGTTTCTTTTCCCGCTTCATGAGACATCGTATCTCCAACGGCTTGAACATTTTTACCAATCAATGCAGCCGACTGCATGACTTGCATATTTTGCAAGCCCGTTGTCATGGATAACATCGATTGATTCATTTTATTCGTTGCTTCAAGCTGGCTCATTTGTGTTAAATCAGTCACAAAACTGGTAGGATCCATGGGTTTGTTGGGATCTTGATTTTGAAGCTGGGTGGTTAAAAGTCGGAGAAAATCCTCTTGACCCAGTTGTTGATCTGGCGCGGTCGACTTTGCACTGGTTGATTGCTGAAGCGCCTTCATATAATCTGTATTATTGCTGCTGACTGCTGGAGTTGCCATCATTTATTCTCCTATTTACCCATTTGAATGGTGCGTAACAATAACTGCTTTGAAGTATTCAACACTTCAATATTCGTTTCATAGCTTCGGGAAGCACTCATCATGTTCGCCATTTCTTCAACCACATTGACATTGGGTCGATAAATATAACCTTCCTCATTTGCCATCGGATGATTAGGGTTATATTCCATTTTCAATGGCGCTTTGCTTTCTACAATATCATCCACTTTCACCCCGCCTGAAGGAAGACCGGTTTCATCATCCATAATGGTTTTAAAGACCGGCTGTTTAGAGCGATAGGTTTCATCCGAATTGGAACTGATACTATCAACGTTCGCCATATTGGATGCAATGGTGTTCAGTCGGACAGTCTGGGCTTGCATGCCTGTTGCGGAAATATCTAACGTAGGAAACATTGACATAATTATTCTCCTCTCAAGGCACCACGGATGCCGGTAATGCTGCTATTCATAAACTCAAGCGTCGCTTGGTATTGCATTGAATTTTCCATAAACTTCGCTTTTTCAATATGCGTCTCAACCGTATTACCATCTAAAGCTGGTTGAGTCGGTATGCGATACTTTAAATAATCTTCCGTGCTGGCTTCAGCAAACCCTTCTATATGACGGCTATTGGTCATCTTTAGATCGGGCTTATACGTCCCTTTATTCAAATCTTCTTCTGCCGCTTGCATTTCTTTACGCCAGTCCACGTCTCTTGCTTTAAAATTCGGCGTGTCTGCGTTGGCAATATTATTTGCCAGAATACTTTGGCGTTCTTTTCGAACCGCTAAAGCCTGTTCATGTATACCAAATACCGATTCCATAATGCTTCCTTTCCTAGTCTGTTGTCTTGTCGTTAAAACAAACAACCGTCAAAATTTTATTGTTTTTATTTTTCTAGAAAATCATTAGCAATCAGAATGCCAACCCTTTAAAAAAATTAAAGTTGACGGAAAAAGGCCGTATATCGGTAGACAATTAAAAAACTTTAGAAAATAAAGCTTTTTTTCAATAGTTTTCGGCAATTATTGCCGACAAACTCAATAAGCAATTGTTTTTTAATGGTTTTATTTTATAAAAATGATTAAAAGAAAGGTTAAAAGCGGTAAAAAATACCCAGGCCTGGCATTTTTTGATCTAAGAAGTTGTTAGAACAGTCAGTTTGAAAAAAGTTAATTAAGTCATGTCATAAAATAGAATTGGCGTGCCAAAAACACGACACTGATTCTTACCAAGAACGGACAATGTCACCGATTTGAATAAGGTCTTCTTTTGCTAAAATTTCAGCAACCGCAAACTTAGATTGAATACGTTTAATTTTTAGAAAACCGGCTGGTTTAGAATCCGTTCCCAAATCCACACCTTGGTAGCGTACCGGACGACCAAAAGTGTGATAAACGGCTAACTCATCCCCCACTTGAGCTCCAGACTCACGCGACAGGAAAACAATATACTCACCCTCTCTGATATCAATAATCCGCGTTTCAACGGGTCGACAGTTTAAATACCCATAGACCGCCTGAGTTTGCTCCTCCAATAAGGCATGGAAAACCATTCCCGTATCGGTTGCAAAGAATGCATTGGTTCCAAAAGGACGATCTCGACCAACCACAACGTCTCCTTTAATATCAAAGCCTTTTCTATTTTGTGACACCACCTTGTGGTTCACCAAATCAACAATGTAAGAGTCGACTTCGATGTAACGAGCATTTGGATGAACTTCACGATTATAAAAACGTTTAAAATCATTCCAAATTTTAGGATCTTCATTATGAGCAGAAGCGGAACGAATTACCGACAGTAATAGAAATTGTGCACCCGTGCTTTCACGAACGGGATCTAACACTTCGGGCGATAAATTGGGGCCAACCGCTTGATTTGGATCAATCACAGAAGAATCTTCTACAATCGTAAGATTTTGATATCCTTGGTTTTTCAAGCGTCTTTCCAGCTCATTTTGATACCCAACCAACAAGTTCGAAATATCACTGGCACCATAAGAATCGGTGGTCACTGGGCGTGCAATGGCTAACTTCGGTTGATAATGGTTTCCAGGAACATTATTACAAGCTTTAGGATCTTCGGTCAGGCAAACCTCCATACGAACTTGGTAAGTTTTAAGTTGCTTGATCTCTTCTGGTGATTTCTTCAATCCTTTTTCATCAAAAAGATTATCAAACTCCGGCTCTTTTATTCCTTCGTCCACAATGACAAACTTTGACACTTTACTGTTACTGGTAAAATGCGTCATATCTTTGGTGAGGGTGTAATCCTTTACGACTTGATCAGAAGCAATGGTAAGGTTATTTTGCATACTGGCAAGCTTCAAGCCATTGCGAATGGCCATTTGTCGTGCAAAGGCCTCTGAGACGCCTTCGATCGATGCCGTTCCTGTGACCACAACACAATGCTTAGGATACACTTGAGAGGATTTTTTTAAAGTGGTTTCAGCGCTGGCTGCCGAGCTGAGCAAGGTAGAGGTAAGCAAAAAAGTTAACACGCCACTCAATGAAATTTTTTTAAAACCCGCCAATTTCATAAAACTTTCCATTTTAATTGCTTACCCTATCGATTTTAAATCAGGATGCTTGTTTTTGTCTTTGAGAGGCGACCACATCAATCCGGTCAATAACAGCTTGTGCCAATTCCTCCGGGTGCCATTTTGACATAAATTTATTTGCACCGACTTTCTCCGTCAGCGTATCGTTAAAACCACCACTGAGCGATGAACTCAACACCACATACAAATCATTTAATCTTGGGTCCTTTCGGATGTTAGTGGTTAAGGTATACCCATCCATTTCAGGCATTTCAATATCTGAAATCACCATCAAAACTCGTTCGCCAACGGGTGGACTAATATCCTTATCCGCATCGTCAGCCCATTTTTTTAAGAAATCCAACGCCAAACGTCCATTGGTCACAATCTTATTGGAAATACCTAATTTATCCAACGTTGTTTTAAGTTGGTTACGGGCAACAGTCGAATCATCCGCTCCCAGCACAAAGAAATTATGCCCTTCCGTCTTCGCCTGATTTTGCTGTAAAAATTCATCAGACATTTCTTCTTGCATACCTGATACTTCTGCTAAAACTTTTTCGACATCGACAATTTCAACAATTTGATCTTGAGCACGTGTAATTCCAGTAAGGTAATTTACATTTTGTAGGGAATCTGGTGGCGGGAGAATATCCTCCCAACGCAAATGAACAATGCGGTCGACATCTTCAACTAAAAACCCTTGAACAGAACTATTAAATTCCGTCACGATGGTCAAAGAGTCACTGTACTTATCTTTAGGAACCGCAGGCAAATCAAGTGATTTTGCTAAGTCGATCATCGGCATGGTTTGCCCACGAATATCAGACACCCCCACGACACGATCATCCGACTTCGGCACCGGTGAAATATAAGGGGTACGAATGACTTCTCGAACCTTAAAGACATTAATACCAAATAACTGATTGCCGTGGATTTTAAACAACAACAACTCCATGCGGTTCATTCCCGCTAAAGACGTTCGTTGGTCAACCCCTTTTAGAAAACTTGACATTTAAAGCCACCTTCACACTTTTTATTTGTGCCACTGCATTTGTTTCAAAAAAAGCCTTTCAAACTCTTTACTAAGACTTCTTATTTGAGACAACAATGATAATTCATTCAATATCAGTTAATATAACTGAAAACCTAATAGCAAGCAAAACGCAATCAAAAGTATCTAAATGAGACCCATAAAACTGTTTATCCAACACTTTCCTGCCGCCCTTTTCTTTCTGAGTGCTTCTCTGCTCAACAGTACCATCGTGCAAGCCGACAACTTATCACACAAGCAAGAGAGTCAACCGCTTGACACCCTCTACAACATGGTACGTTCACACCTAAAGCAAAAAACTGACCAAAAAGTTTATAATGCACAAATTGATATTCGAGAATTCAGTCGACGATTGCAACTTCCAAAGTGTCAGGAAGCATTGGTTTTGGAAGACAAAGCGCCAGAAAAACTTTACGGAAGAATGACTCTTCGCTTGATCTGTCCAATGCCGGAATGGAAAGTATATGTCACCGCGACGGTGGAAGGTGATGTACCCGTTGTGATGACAACTAAAGCAATTTTAAAACAGGCCGTTATACATAAAGATGACGTAAAACTTGAATTAATTCCTTATCAAAAAACCAAAACAGGTGCTTTGATAGATGTCGAAAGTGCTGTCAATATGCGAGCTAAAAGAGGCATTGCGCCGAATAGCATTTTAACTGTAAGGCAGTTACAACCGCCCTATTTAGTTTTTGAAGACAACAATGTCACCATTATTACCTACATAGGCAAAATCAAAGTGGAGTCGGTAGGCAAGGCATTAAAAAACGGCATCAAGAACCAACAGATTCCAGTCGAAAATTTAACCTCTAAAAAAATAATAAAAGGCATAGTTATTGCTCCTAATACAGTTGTCGTTCCTTAAAGAATAAAAACTTTTTAAAAAAAACTAAAGTTATTAGGAATTTGTCGATAAATAAAGTAGATACAGATAAATTAATTGTTAAAATACAAGAGACAAATTGGGGATTTACGTCATGGATATTAAAAATATCAACCAAAGTTTGGTGAATAATCGTTTGAATGATTCAGCGAATAACTCACCCAAAAGCAACACATCATCTGCAACTTCTAATGGTTCTAAAGAGACTGACAAAGTCACATTGACAGATGTCTCATCTCAAGTAAGCAACCTTGAAAAACAAGCGGCTGCGAGTAACATTGACAATTCAGCACGCATTGCGGAACTACGGGAGTCTATTAAAGACGGAACTTACCAAGTAGATTCTGAAAAAGTGGCTAACAAATTAATCCAAACCGAAGTTTTACTAGCAGGCAGTTAAAGCGCTGAAGGTACGGCATTATTTATGACTCAAGCAATTGAAACAAAAGATATCCCCCAACGTCTCGCTCAGTTGCTTGAAGATTTACACACTTTTGAAAGCATTCTGGATCAAGAGTCAGAGGTTTTAAAAACATCAGACATCTCCCCTCTTATCAGAATTCTTGAACAAAAAGAAATCCTTTCAGAACGCCTTACGCAATCTTTTAACTGGCTATCTAAAAACTTATCTCCTGATGATACCGTCCAACTTTCTTTAAAAGAGCTTCTATTAGTTGATTCCGTTCAAAACCTAACTGAAAAAACGCAACAACAATTGCAAGATGCTGTCGATTTAGCAACCCAATGTCATAAAAAAAATGTCATCAACGGCATGACTGTTCAAGCATTAAAAAACATGAACCAAACTCTTTTAAACGTGTTCACTGGACAGGATCAAAACACTCAAACCTATGGCGCTACCGGTAAAACGGCTAACTCAGAAACGAAATCTAATCCGCTGGGTAAAGCTTAAGCCACACAAACTTAACAAACCATCATTTGGCTTGTTTTCTGCTTTAAGAAAATTCAATACTAAAACCTTACATACTGAAAGTATATGCATTAACATATGTTTAATTTGAATATTAAAAGAGAAATTCATAATGGACTCTAAAAATAGCCGTTCTTTCTTTAGAATTGATGTCATGCTGCCATGCAGTTATCGCATCATTTCGTCCGAAGTTGCCCAAAAGAACCCCCTCCCTCTTCAGGCAGATTCTAGCTATATTGAAAAATATTTCATGGAAAATCTAAATGAACTGGATGAGCAAATTCATACTGTCATTTCGCAAATTGGGCAAAAAAGCACTTTGCTGGCAACGGCTTTAACGGCCTTGAACAGTAAATTAAACTTTTTGCTGCAAACGGTTGATAAAAAGCAATTGGTGCATGCTATCCCACAACAAATGGTAAACATCAGTGCGGGAGGGGTTGCAATCAAAGTACAGGAACCTGTCACAGAAAATGATAAGGTTGATCTATTAATCCAACCCTTAGAAGAAGAGCCACCGATATTGGTTCGTTGTAATATTGTCAAAATCATTCCTGATAAAGATATTGCAACCGCATCAACCGTGGCTTTAGAGTATGAATATTTATCTGAAGATGACCGTAGAAAATTGGTTTACTTCATTCAAAGTAAAGAAATTGAAATGGCCAACCAGCAAAAACAATAAGAACTTTTCGCAAGCTGATACTCTTAATGCTAATCATTAAAAGCCCTTCTAAGGGCTTTTTTTAGTTCAACAGAGTTATATTCCTTATTTTACAGACCTCTTATTTCTTGCTTTAGAAGCTCTCTTCCTGAACATCTTAAAAAATGAATATTGACAGTATAAAAAAACCGACTAAACAGTCGGTTAAAATTTTGAGTAAAACGATCCGATATCTCTATACCTTATGAGTTAAGGAAAGGAATATCGCTTATCTTTAGACGTTTTTTGTTTCTTTTTAGTTATCTCTTGCTTCCTCATAAAATTCTTAACTTCTAATTTTAGTTGTTCAATATCCTTAAGCCCATCTTTAAGCTCTTGAGAGTAAGATTTATTTTGCCTAGCTTGCTGTTTAATCAGCTTACTTTGCTTATAAACTTTGCCTTCTAATATACGAACTCTCGTGCTAATACTAGCGGCTTCCGCAATGGTTTGAAAGGTAAACAACATCAACATTATAGAAACCATAAAGGTTATTTTTTTCATCACCTTTCTCCTAATGGAACACTAACACTTGATTCATTAAGAGTTAACGTCCTCCTATGCCCTGGAATTCATCTACTGAAATAGTCGTTTTCTTAGATTCATCGTGGGTATAGACAAAGGTGTTATTAAAGAAGCTTTTATCAACATATACCTCTAAGATCGTTTCGTAGTTATGGTCAGCTAAAGGCGTAATACTGACAAGTCTGGCGCCTCTTACCAACGCATCAACTCTTGCTCTAAAGCTGTCATTTTGTGCCGTTAAAGTGGCTACTGAAGTATTACTATCAATTTTAATACCATAAAGCTGTTCTGCAAGCGATCTATACGCGTCTAGTTTAGCAGATCGAATCGCCATTAATCGGCGTTGACCTGGCGTATATCCTTCAAAAGTGCTTTCAGCGCCATAACCAATACCAGAGATTTTGATCAACTCCGGTTCATTAGCATTTTTCTTCACAGTATATACAACTTTTGGCTCTGATTTAGTATCCGCCTGAGCCTTATCTTTTTCTATCGGCTCAACTTCAGCTTGTGCTTTAACCATAATTGTCGGCTCGTCATTAGCCGCCTTAGATTCCTGGTTTGATTGATATTCATTTTTAGGTGGCTGTGTAGTACAACCAGCTAATGCAAAGGCACTGGTAAATGCCGCCAATAATAAAGTCTGCTTTTTCATAACAGTTTCTCCGTTTTACTCAAAAAAAGATTGTTTTCTATAAGTCCGGTGAGCCACCCAATCATTCGACTGACCTTCCGTACAATTATTCCGTTGCTCGCGATACTTAAGATCGTCCACATAATATTCGCAGCCATGACGATATTCAGTGCTTGAAACTGCGCCAGTTTCATAATAACTTGGCACCGAATAAGTTGTGGTTGCACTGCTACAAGCCATTAAATTGATTAAGCTGACGATAATGAGTCCGTTTTTCAATAAATTGATTTGCATCCGTCATCCTTGTCATTATGCTTAATGCATACCATCAAAAAATGGATTGGTCGGCGCACTATATTGATAACTAGATTCTTTGCTGTGTCGCTGCTTAATAAGATCAGCTTGCTTTTGTTTTTTTATTGCTTCAAGTTGTTTTGACGCTTGAACCTGCTCTTCCAGTATCGTTTTTTCAACTTTCTTAACCGTTCTTAAAACGGTCTTATACTGAGATTGTAAAGATTTAATACGTCGATTCACTTCTGCTATTCTTCTTTGTGTAACGACCACCTGCGAACTTACTTTATCCATTTTTTTAACCAGCTCAGGGTTTACCTGGACCATTTCAATTGTTTGAGCAGCAGGAACCTGTTGTGTTTCTTTAGGCATAACACCCCCTGTTTTATCGGCTACAACTTTCTCATGTTTAGGGCTTGCATGCTCAACAGGGTTGGATTTATTTTGATCTCCGCTAGCATTATTTAAAGCCGCTGAGTTACCCGATAACATCGGATTCAATTGGGTTAAATCACGGTTTAACTGCTCAATTTGAAAACTTAATGCATCTAATTTTTTCTCTACCAGCTTCACCGTTTTTTCAGAACTTGAGGCTTTGATCATACTCTGAGTGGAACCGGCTTGAATATCTTCTAACAAGGTCAATGTTTTATCATCCAAACCTGCGCTTGAAGACATTGTCCCCCAGAAACCAATCCCAATTCCAATCAACACGAGGACTATTGTGATTGAGCTGAAAATAATAATCAGTTTTTTTATTGAATCCATTTCGGCCACCGTAAAATTGTTTGGACTTTGGTTTTGTTCCTGTGCTTGGTTCTGTTGCTGTAAAGCAGCACGTTTTTGTAAAAAGTTTTCCGCACCCTCTTCCATATCAGAATCCATTCCGCCCCCCAGACTAGGTGAAGACATCTTATTGTTACCTTCTGGTGGTTCAGAACTGAACAAGGGTTCAAGCTCGGGTTCTGGCATCCCCATCCCCAAACCGGTTTGAGGAGCCGGCTCTGGCTCTGGCTCTGGCTCTGGCTCTGGCTCTGGCTCTGGCTCTGGCTCTGGTTCTGGCTCTGGTTCTGGCTCTGGCTCTGGCTCTGGCTCTGGCTCTGGCTCTGGCTCTGGCTCTGGCTCTGGCTCTGGCTCTGGTTCTGGCTCTGGCTCTGGCTCTGGTTCTGGCTCTGGCTCTGGTTCTGGCTCTGGTTCTGGCTCTGGTTCTGGTTCTGGCTCTGGCTCTGGCTCTGGTTCTGGATCAGCATCTAGGCCGTCTAATAAATCATCAGCAATATCTTCAGACGCATCTTCATTGTCTGAAACGGCTTCAAGCTCAGCTTCATCCAACAATGCATCAATACTGTCTAAATCATTAGGGTCAATTGTGTCGCCTGTATCAGCCACGCTTGCATCCTCAAACAGATTAAATTAAAAACACCTCTTTAATAAGCATGTCCCGCTTTCATAAAAACAACCAGGCCTGGCTATTTTTAAAAATGACCTTGCTTAAAAAGAAAGAACTTAGTCGGTTAACTTTTCGAACACACCCGTATCCAGCCAATAAATGTCTGGATAAAAATGAAAGTCTTGATTCTCATCTAGGGTTAACTGACCCAATTGAGAATTCATTACCATCGAGTGTTGTCCTGCCGTTTCAATGACAGCCTTTGCTGCCACCTCACCTAAAGCATAAAAAATGCCAACCTGCTTATTTTGATCTGAATTTTCTTTATTTTGCTTAATTGAGTGGACATAGGACACGGGAAGTATGGCAGAAGTGGCCTGCCAAAAAGGAAGGCTGGCTGTAAATTCATCAATGCTCGGGCGCTTTGAAGGTAGCCAGATATGCGGGATAGAACTAAGTTGATAATATTCTAGTATGGGTGAAATTTGCATAGCGAGCCGATAAGGCAAAAAGCTGATCACTAACTCTAAGTCTTGCCGTGGCCGCTCAGTAAATTGAACTGGCGATTGAATGGTTCTTTGCAACCAGGCTTTTCGACTGATTGACTTAATTGAATTTACCGATTTTTCTAGCGCCTGGTCTACGTTTGAGACAATGGATTGTTCTTGAATATCGACAGGATACACTAAACTTTGCTCTAACCAACGCGATTTAAAATCAGCCATTAAGGCTTGTGAATTGTCCGAATCGTCTGTTAAAACAATAATTCGTTGATAATGCGCCGTTTCTATCAATGAAACCAGCTTATCTACCGCATCTCTATTAGACAAAGGAACAAAGGATTTTACCAAAGGAGAGGTTTTTTTGAGTTCATTAAAAACCAGCATAGGCGTACTTAGCTCCAAGTGATTAAGGGCTTCAACATTCTCATTAATCAGCGGGCCAAAAATAAACGTCGGCTGATAAAGTCGAATCCATTCCCAAGCTTCAAACATGGAATCATAAATATTAGAATCCAATACCTCTAGGCTATCATCAGGATAAGTCGATTTTAAAGAAGATTTCAATCCCTCATAAATCTCTTGCCCTGCCTGAGCATAAGGCCCTGACATCGGCAAGACGGCCAAAATTCGACCCGGTTTAAACGCAAATACCGGAGCAACTTCTTCCTGTGCTTGAACAGATTGATTTAAGTAAAGTTTTAATGCCGCTATTCGACTTTGAAGGTTCAAAGGTAAGTCAACGCCATCAGCCTGAACATTTAATTCAGAAAGATAGGCTCGAACCTGATCCTCTTGAGCATTTTTTTGAGCAAGCTCTGCTTTCAGTAACAAGATTTCAAGATCGATTAACTTAATCTGTTGATCGAGAGAAAGGCTCGATTCAGGTTGTTCTAAACCCACCTGACCTTTAGGCTCCAATTCGTATTCAGGCTGAAAATTAACCGACAAGGCAAGCGAGGAATAGGCAAATATTGCCACTGGCAACAAAACACGAGACCCGCATGCCTTGATAGAATGCCTAACAAGACGGTATGAAGTGGTTGCGAGTTTAAAAAATCGGGTAAAAGCCATCGTTGTTAACGCTAGTCATGTACAGTTAATGTTTTTGAAACAATTTCAAACACATCTTTTGATAAATGCTTAGCATCTGCTATCTGTTCTATTGCTTCACGCATCAATGTTTTTCTCGGTTCTGCGAGCCGTTGCCATTGACTATAAAAAGAGGTTAAACGGGCTGCGACTTGAGGATTAATCTTATCAATTTTAAGCACTTCTTCTGCCAAAAACCGATACCCCTCGCCCGTTTTCGAATGAAAACCTACAAAATTCATTCGACCAAACACCCCTAACAGACTGCGAAGCCGATTAGGGTTTTGGTAAGTAAAGTCTGGATGTGCCGTTAATCTTTTCACTTCCTCCAAAGCAGAGTCCGATTGGGCACTGGCCTGAAGGCTGAACCATTTATCAATTACCAGATTATCTGCTTGCCATTTATTATAAAAATCTTCCAGACATTGTGTTCTTTCGACTCGATCAAGATGGTTCATCGCTTCTAAGGCAGCTAACACATCAGTCATATTATGATGTTTTTGATATTGGGCGACTCCCAATTCAAAATGCTGCGGCAATTGCAACAAATAATTAAGACAACGATTCTTTAACATTCGACTAGCGATGTCTTCTTTATGATAGAGATATTCTGCTTTTTCTGTTTGCAGCAATTCTTGATAGAGTGCTCGCAATGACGTTTCAAAAGACTCCGCAATCGCTTGTTTCAAAAATTGATGAGAAGCCATAATCGCATCCATATTCATCTCTTCATATTGCTCAGCAAAATAGGTGATATCAGGCAATGCCATGGCGAGCGATTTAAGTGCTAAATCAATTTGAGTGTCTTCTAAAACGGCTTTAAATGCAGTTTGATAACTTTCTAAAAACACACTGGGTTCTGAATTAATAAAACGAGTGACGTTCTCTTTCAAATTCAAGATAGCGAGCTTCTGGATAGATTCCCAACGAACAAAGCTGTCAGAATCATGTGATGCCAAAGCCATCAGTTCCGCCTCAGTTGCTTCATAGTCTAGATAAATAGGGGCTGAAAAATGCCGTAATAAGGAAAGACAAGGTAGGGTATCCAACCCCATAAACTCAAACGTGTCATTTAACTGAGAAACCTTTAGCAGCATCCCTTTTTCAGTCTGAGTCACTTTGTGTTTGGTACTGATAGACGGTTTGACTTGAAGCGATTGACCTTCTTCATCCAAAAATCCAAATAAAACAGGGATCAACAAGGGTAAATGAACTTGCTTACCATTTAAGAATTGAGAAAACTTTAATGTTAAACACTTTGTAATAGGGTTATACGTCTTAGTGACTTTTACATGGGGGGTGCCCGATTGAACATACCAATGGTGCATTTGGTTTAAATCCACCTGATTGGCTTCAGCCATTGCCTGGCGAAAATCCTGTACGGTTACAGCCTGACCATCAAAAAGTTCCACATAGCGCTTCATCCCTTTTTGAAAACCCGCTTCTCCCAATAAAGTGTGGTAAAGACGAACAACTTCAGCCCCTTTCTCATAGACCGTCATGGTATAAAAGTTATTCATTTCAATATAAGATTGTGGCTGAATGGGATGCGCCATCGGGCCGGCATCTTCTGGAAACTGGTTATTCCTGAGACGCTTAACCTCTTCTATTCTCTTAACATCGGGAGAAAGCATATCCGCCGAAAATTCCTGATCTCGGAAAACCGTCAACCCTTCTTTCAACGTTAATTGAAACCAGTCTCGACAGGTAATGCGATTCCCCGTCCAGTTGTGGAAGTATTCATGCGCGATGACAGATTCAATGCCTTCAAAATCATAATCCGTAGCCGTTTCAGGCTTGGCAAGGACGTATTTAGAATTAAAAACATTCAGTCCCTTATTTTCCATCGCTCCCATATTAAAGTCATCTACGGCAACAATCATATAAATATCCAAATCATATGCCAGCCCAAATCTTTCTTCATCCCATCGCATCGACTTCTTTAAAGAGGTCATCGCATGCTCGCACTTATCTAAGTTGCGCGCTTCTACATAAATTTTTAAAGCGACTTTCCGATTTTCTTGTGTAATAAAGGTATCTTCGACTACGTCAAGATTTCCAGCGACCAGCGCAAATAAATAACATGGCTTCTTATAGGGATCCTCCCAAACAGCATAGTGCTGATTATTTTCTAGCTCGCCTGACTCAATCAAGTTCCCGTTGGACAACAGAACTTTGTTTTCAGTCTTGTCCGCCACAATTTTTGTCGTAAAAGAACTTAGGACATCCGGTCGATCCATATAATACGTAATACGTCTGAAACCTTCCGCTTCACATTGAGTGCAATAAGTACCATTGGTTCGGTAAAGCCCTTCTAAGTAAGTATTACTTTCTGGATCAACTTCGGTAATAATTTCCAACTCAAACTGTTTGGACTTGGGAAATAAAGTCAAAGATTCCGAGTTAAGCTGATAATCCTCTTTTGCCAATAAACGATTATTTTCTTTTACGGAAATCAGTGTTAACGATGCGTCACCATCTAACAACAAAGGCCTGTCATGCTTAGCCTCCATCACCATTTGATTAATGATTCGGGTTTTATTGGGTGACAGGTAAAAAGTTAAATAAACCGATTTAATTTCATAATCTGGCGATTGATAATCTTTTAGGAAGTGTTCTTGAGGAATATTATTAGTCATCATCTTTTATTAATTATGTATTACTCAGACTCGCTTTTACATGAGGAAGCGGTCTAACATTGGAAAGGCATTTGTCTTATTATAAAAAATTCTGACATCTCAAGAATGAAAGACAAACCGAAAATGAAGAAAAAAAAAGCCTTTCTGTCAAAACAGAAAGGCTTTTTAGAAAAACGCTTAAATCAAGAACTTAGTATGAAAATTCAGCTCGACGATTTTTAGCCCAAGCTGTTTCATTATGCGCTGAATCAACTGGGTTTTCTTCACCAAAGCTGATGACATTAATACGACTCGGACTTACACCTTCTGCGATTAAAGCATTTTTAACCGCATTTGCACGACGCTCTCCTAATGCAAGGTTATATTCGCGCGTACCGCGCTCATCACAATACCCTTTAACGGTTACCATTGCTGAGTCGTCCATGGCCATATAGTCAGCATTCATTTTAACCACATCATAAAATTGTGATTGAACTTCAGAACGGTCAAACTCAAAGTTCACAACTTTTCCTTGTAACGCGGCATACAAGTCTTCAGCTGTTTGACCTGATGAGTTAGTTGCTGCAGCCATATCATTACCAGAACCTGCATTCGAATCGGTTGCCGACGACGTTTCTGTTCCAGCGGTTGCCGGTGCTTGCTCAGCCGTAGAAGCCGAATCCGCTTCCTCGTTCGTTGGCGTTGAACTACAACCCACCAATGTTAACCCTAAAAAACCAACCAAAAAAAGCTGCTTAAGACCTGATGTAGACATGATAAATCCTCTCACTATTAATAAAAATTATTATTTAATTTAACTCAATTTTAAAAGAAAACCAATTTGATTTAAAGTTTTATGTAAAAAAACTTATTTTTTTAGGTTTTCTTTTTAAAAAATATTTACTTACACTAACTTTAACCCCTTAAAATTCAGCACTAAAGGACATTTTGTAAAATCCTTTTACTCAATTCTGTCATTAGCCAATTCTCTTAGAGAAGCCTCATTTTCAATACGCACTTCTTTTTTCTTCCAAGTCATCATACCTTGTTTTTGAAATTTTCCAAGAATACGCGAAACGGTTTCTGGCGTTAAGTTCAAAAAGTTGGCAACATCACGGTGAAGAATATTAAGTCTGAATTGATGGTGTTCATAACCTCGAGATTTATACTTGGTAGACATCAGTAGGATAAAATCTGCCAACCGTTGCTCTGCTGTCTTTTGCGTTAAGATAGTAGAGTGCAGTCGGCTACTCATGATTTCATGGCTCATTAAACTAAACATCTGAGAGTTCAAGTTTGGGACCTCTGCACTTAGGGATGCCAATTGCCCATAAGGCAATGCACAAACAGTTGTAGTGTCTAGCGCAACAGCATAAAACTCATGTGCATCATACGCCATAGCTTCCATACCCACGATATCGCCAGGCAAATAAAACCCATGAATAATTTCAGATTCATCTTTCGAAAACGAGATTAATTTAACGATTCCGGCTCGAATAGCATACAAACAAGAAAAATCATCCCCTGCCGAATACAAATACTCACCTTTTGAAAGAGAAGGTAACCGATCAACCAATTGATCTAATCGATCAAGATCTGTCTCGTACAAGCCATTTGCAAAACAAATCGTTTGCAAAGCACATTTGGCGCAACTGGCATTAAACCCGGTGTGTTTTTCTGTCATATTATTTCAAACATCTAATTTGTCTTCATTGAACTTCAATCATTCTAGCAAAATATATATTAAATGTATGATGCTTAATGAAATAATTAAACATTAAATACGTTCCAATAAATCGATCAGTAAATTTAATAGAAATATTATCGAAATTAATTTAATTTTTTCTCTATTTTTTTACTGAAAATTACGCGCTAAAAATATCTGCTTATTTTTTAATCAATTTAAAAAAGAGTAACATTTTTAAAGCATTTAGCACACAATTTATGAAAGTCTTCACAAAGTTATCCACAGCTTTTGTGGATTATAAACAGCCACAAAGATAAAGTAAATTTCACATAAAAAAATCATTTTTTTATTTTAAATTCAATGTCTTAAATAGTTTTTCTAGAAAGCAACTGAGTAAAAAAAACTAATAGCGGCCTGTTTTCATGTCAAGCTTTTTTTTAAATTATTCACTTTTTTCACGCAAACCCTTCATGCATCTACTCAAAACCAGTTTTATGCTAAAATCTTTACACAAAACTTTATAGATCAAGGAAAAGAAATGGCGAAAATTTTAGGCATTGGAAACGCGGTTTTAGACATCATTTTAAAAACACCACACTACCCCAGAGAAGATGAAGAATTACGAGCTAACTCTCGCCATTTTGAAATCGGAGGAAATGTCAGTAACAGCCTCTATGTTCTTAGCCAGTTAGGACATGAATCGTCAATCATGACGACCATTGGGGGAGATGATTCGGCAAAACAACTCGTCAATGGTTTAAAATCGCGCCAAATCAATACCGACCATATTCAACGATTCATACAGGGGCAAACCCCAACGTCCTATATTATTTTAAACACGGAAACCGGAAGCAGAACCATCACACATTTTCGGGATTTATCTGAGCTCAGTTTTGACTTCTTTGCCAAAGTGGAAATTGAAAATTATGACTGGCTTCACTTTGAAGGACGCAATATTGAAAATCTAACGGGTATGTTGAATATCGCCAAAACGTTCTTAACCTATCAACCTATCTCTCTTGAAGTCGAAAAAGCACGAGAAGGAATTGAAGCTCTATTCCCGCAGGCCAACGTATTATTTTTCTCTCACCACTATGCCCAACAAAAAGGCTTTGAAAATGGAAAAGCATTACTGGAAGAAATGAAAATGCTCGCACCGGAAAGTCACTTGATCTGTACTTGGGGAAAACAGGGGGCATGGTTTTGTCAGGCGGGTCAAGAAATCCAACATCAAGCGATTCACACCATCCCTCAAACAATCGATACCCTTGGCGCTGGAGATACGTTTAATGCAGCTGTCATTGACGCTCTCAGCCAGAACAAACCGCTTTTCGAAGCCATTGAATCGGGATCAAAGCTCGCGGCAAGAAAATGCCAGCAAGAAGGGTTGGATAACTTACTGAGTGAAATCAAAGCCAAACAACCTTTAGCAAATATTAAGCAATTAAGCAATGCCAAAACACTTGTGGTGCCCTGCGCGGATCTAGATCACTCGGTTATTTTGATTAAACATGAAAAGGGCATCAAAGCTTATGAAAACAATTGTCCTCATCAAGATGTTCCACTGAACGAAGCTTATAAAATTGATGTCAATCCTTTCGAAAAAACCATGAAGTGCTCTGTCCATGATGCCTTTTTCAACATCGAAGATGGTGTTTGTGTAGAAGGTCCATGTATGAACGATGAACTGGAGCCGGTCTCCATTGAAATCGATGACTCTGGCGATATCTACCTAGTCTAGTTAAGCTTGAGTCAATAAGCCAGAACCAAAAAACGACCAGGCCTGGTCGTTTTTTTGATTTAGGGTCTTCAAATTGTACAAGCTCAGTTTTAGGGCTGTGTTCTTTGTCGATAAACCTCATACAACACAACCCCCGTTGCGACAGAAACATTTAAGCTTTCGATAGAACCCGCCATTGGAATCGCGGCTAAATGGTCACACGTCTCTCGAGTGAGTTTTCTTAACCCTGAACCTTCCGCTCCCATCACCAGACCAACAGCCCCTTTAAACTCTAATTGATAAAGAGTTGTATCCGTTTCACCAGCCAATCCAGTAACCCATAGACCGGCTTGTTGCAGTTCCTTAATGGTTCTAACTAAGTTTGAAACCACTATCACCTTCACGGTTTCAGCTGCACCACAGGCCACCTTACGAACGGTTGCATTCACGCCGACTGAATTGTGTTTCGGAATCACAACTGCTGTCACGCCTGTTGCATCAGCTGTTCTTAAAATAGCACCTAAATTATGCGGGTCTTGAACCTCGTCCAAAAATAAAAAAAGTGGATTCGATTCTGAGTCAAGCAACCCCTTTAAGTCAGCTTCATTTAAATCCGCCTGCTTGGCAACCGTAGCCACCACTCCTTGATGAACACCCTCAAACTTATTAAAGAAGGATTTCGGTTCAAGCTGATAAGCAATTCCCAAACGCTTAGCTTGATCCATTAAGCTTTGTACGCGTTTATTGGCCGGCCCTTTTTGAAAGGTCAGCGAGTAAATCAAGTGGGGCGATTGCTTTAAAAACTTTTCAATCGCATGAATCCCGTATAACAGCTGTTGCTTCACTCGGCTGCGCTCGATTTTTTCTTACGGTTACGACCACCACCTTTTTTGCGATAATAACGTTTCTTTTTCTTTTTAGGCGCTTCAGAATCCTGAGAAGCTTCTTCAGAAGAAGTCGATTCTGAAGCATCTGATGCTTTCGGGTCGACCGAAACGTCTTGTTCGTCGGAAGAGACTTCCCCACCCGATAAGAAACGCAAATCGATCTTACGATCATCCAGATTCACTTGCGCTACCTGGACACGCAACTTATCCCCTAGACGATAGACCTTACCGGTACGTTCGCCCTTCAGACAATGACGCGATGCATCATAATGGAAGTAATCTTCTCCTAGTTCTGTAATATGAACCAAGCCTTCTACGTATAAAGGTTCAAGCTCGACAAACAACCCAAAGTTGGTTGCTGCGGTAACGACCGCATCATACTCTTCACCCAGGCGGTGTGATAAGAACTCACACTTCAAGAAAGTGACCGCATCTCGAGTAGCTTCATCTGCACGACGCTCCGTTCCCGAACAATGCTCACCAAGTCCCTTCATATCTTTTTCAGAATAGTTGAACTGACTGACATCTTGTTTCTTCCAAGCAAAACGAATCGCGCGGTGAATCAATAAATCGGGATAACGACGGATTGGAGAGGTAAAGTGTGCATAATACTCATAATTCAGCCCAAAGTGACCCAGATTATCCGGCTGATAAACCGCTTGGTTCATACTTCTTAACAAGACTGTTCCAACTAAGTGTTCATGCGGTTGCCCTTTAACGGCTTCTGTTATGGCTGCATAATCATGTGCATCAGGCTCATCCCCCCCTTCAAGGGTTAAACCGAAATCACCTAGGAAAGTTCTTAGGTTTTTCAAGCGTTCCTCTGAAGGCTTTTCGTGAACTCGATATAACATCGGGATTTTATGCCATTTCAAATAGCGCGCTGTCGCGACATTCGCCATCAGCATACATTCTTCAATCAGCTTATGCGCTTCATTACGGACGACCGGAACGATCTTTTCAATCTTACGATGCTCATCAAACACGATTCGTGTTTCAGTCGTGTCGAACTCTAAAGCGCCACGCTCTGCACGAGCTACCTTTAAAATTTCATACAGGTCATTCAAGTCTTCAACATTCGGCACAACATCTTTAAAAGTTTCACGATGTTCAGATGACTTATCGGTCAACATCTCATGAACCTGATCATACGTCAAACGTGCTTTTGAATTCATCACCGCATCATAGAATTGTGTTCTTTCCAATTTGCCATCGTCATCTATTGACATGTCACAAACCATACACAAACGGTCAACCTTAGGATTCAATGAGCAGAGATTATTAGAAAGCTTCTCCGGTAGCATTGGGACTACTTTTTGAGGAAAATAAACTGAGTTCCCTCGCTCATAGGCTTCCTTATCCAGTGGTGTGCCTTCTTTAACATAGTGCGACACATCTGCAATCGCCACCACCAGTCGCCAGCCTTTTTTGCGGCGTTTTGCGAAAACAGCATCATCAAAGTCTTTAGAGTCCGCACCATCAATCGTCACTAATGGCAAACTGCGTAAGTCTTTACGACCTTTTTTATCTGTTTCTGTCACTTCGTCTGGAATCGCATCCAGTTGTTCAACCAACTCTTGTGACCATTCATTCGGGATATCATATGCATGAATAGCTGCATCTATCTCCATGCCAGGTGCCAGATAATCACCTACAACATCAATGATTTTACCAATCGCACTTGAACGTTTGGTCGGCTGATGGATCACCTCCACCATAACAATTTGTCCTTCCTGTGCATCCAGCAGACCATCTTGAGGAATAAAGATATCCTGTGCAATTTTATTATTATTCGGCTGAACCCACCCTAATCCATCTTCGAAATGAAGTCGACCTAAAATCGTCTGGTTAGCATGTTCGATGATTTCAACAATCATCCCTTCACGGCGACCTTTACGATCTACGCCGATAACAGAGGCAATGACTTTATCACCATGAAAAACTTTATGCATTTCACGGTCACCTAGGAAAAGGTCTCCCCCTCCTTCTTCAGGCTGAACAAACCCAAATCCACCAGGGTGCCCAATCACTTTTCCTTTGATTAAATCCATTTTTTGAATCAATCCAAAGGCGCCACGGCGGTTTCGCAAGATTTGACCGTCTCGAACCATGGCTTTTAAACGACGTGATAACGCTTCAAAACGCTCATCGTCATCAATGTCCAAAATCGTTGCAATCTGTTTAATGCGAAGAGGCTTCTGCTCTTTTTCTAAAAGTTCAATAATGAACTCACGACTTGGAATGGGGTTTTCATATTTATCGGCTTCTCTATCGGCATGCGGATCCGCTTTCTTGTCTTCATCTGCGGGCGCATTTTGATTATTAGAAGGGTGTGATTCAGTCATCGTCTCAACTTGCTCTACAGACGGCTCTAAATTTTCATTCTCATTTTTGTTTGTGTCAGTCACTCGAAATTCAACTACTCTTATCTATAATGAAAAACCACAAAGATCAATATTCCACTCTTCGTTCGGTTTTCCAAGGTGGAAAATGTACTGTTCGTTTCTAAAACCTTCAAATACACTTTACAACACCTGATTAAAAAAAACCTAGCTTAGCTAGGCGCGCATATTATATACCAATTATAACAATATGTAAGTATTAAAGATTTTAGCCCAATTCACAGAGATTTCTTTCAACAACAGAATCATCGTTAGATCATTCATTCTGAAGACAAAATCTCCAGTGCAGCAATTTCTTCTTTGGTGTATAACGCCTCTGCCAACATACGTATGGCCGACTCAATCGCTTCTTCCAATACAGGATGATAGTACGGCATTTTCAACAAGGTCATCACTTCAAGCTTTTGCTCAATTGCCCAGGTCAATAAATGTGTAAAATGTTCAGCATGAGGCATAACCAACTCTCCGCCGATCAATCGTTTCGATACTTTATCGGCATAAAGCGAGATAACCCCTTTATCCTCTCCCATCACAATCGCCCGACCATTGTTACGTTCAAGTTTGAAATCGGCAACCACCGTTTTATCCAAGTCCAATGATGCGTAATCCGCACCAAAAAATCCTATTTGAGGATCAACAAACGCAATACCTAAAGGGGTTTTACGTTTATAAGCCGTCACGTTCGGGTAAGCCATGGCATTATTAACCGCTATTTTACCCTCGTGCCCAGCTTCATGCAGAATAGGTCTAAACCCATTCACGTCACCAGCAATGAAAACAGGTAAATCAGATATCTGTAGGGTATTGACATTAAAAGGCGGCATCCCTTTTTCATCCAGCTCAATCCCTAACTTTTCTATTCCAATAGTATCAACATTGGGACGACGACCCAAAGACGCGAGTACCGCATCGACCTCAAAACAACCGGAAGAAACTGTTATTTTAACCCCTTTTCCGGATGCCTCAACTTCCGCAGCCTCTCCCAGATAAATCGGAAACTCTTTGGAAATCAATTTAATCGCTTGTCGAGAAGCTTTAGGAGACTGTAAACCACCAACCGTATTTGACATTTCAAACCCAATCACCTCCACACCAAGCCGAGAAAGTGCCTGACCAATTTCCAGACCAATAATGCCCAATCCAATCACCGCGATACGTTTTGGTAACTTTTCCAGCTCAAATAATTCATCACTGGTAATGAGCTTATCCCCTAACGTTTTCCAGGATTCAGGCACCACAGGTCGAGAACCGGTTGCAATAATGATTTTTTCTCCCTGAATCTGTTCACCATTCACCTCCACGGTATCCGGCGCCACAAACTTCGCATAGCCCTTGATTAACTGATCTTCTTTCAATGTATCGGTCGAACCTGACTGAACACCGGAGGTAAAACGATCACGAAACGCTCTAACACGGTTCATGACAGCCGTGTCATCTATACTTAAGCCATCAGCGCCATTGATGCCAAACTCATAAAAATATTTACGCGCATGAAAATGTTCCGCACAATGAATCAATGCTTTTGAAGGCATGCACCCTACACGAGCACAGGTTGTTCCAAGTGCCCCACCATTAATCATGACAAAGTCTTCAGTTTCATGACGAATACGCCCTAAAGCCGTTAAGCCGGAAGAACCTGCCCCTAAAATAATGTATTTAACACGTCTCATAATTTTCATCTCTTAATGCTTTATCGGCCAGCCATATCGAACTAAACGACATGAATTAAAACACAGCCTATCGAATTCACGCCACGCCATCTGGATAAACTGGTATATTCCATATTCTAAGATTCAAATTCATTCTAACGTCAGAATATGACAACTTAAAGAAATGACGTCAGTTAATAATAGTACTTGATTAATCTTATTATCAAAATAAAATCATTTCTAAATAGATACGTACGCGAAGCGAGCCCGGATTGTTATATAGTTTGAATAAAATCATCATCGGTATTTTAGTGGGGTGGACTTTTTTTGTCTTGCCAACCACTCTTTGGAGTCAAACGCTTTCCTCTCAAAGAATATCAATATCTGAACGCATTTTAAAACCTTTTAAAGGTGACTTGCCTGATCTTAGAAAAAGGCGCATCATCCGTATTTTAGTCAGTTACACACGAACCAATTTTTTTCTAACCCCCAAAGGCTTCCGTGGACTGGAATATGATTTGTTGATGGCTTATGAAGCCTACCTGAATAGAGGCCCCAGAAAACAGCGTTACGAAACCCACCTAACGTTTATTCCGGTGCCCTTTAGTGATATCTTGCCTAAATTGCAAGCCGGCTATGGTGACATTGCAGCATCTGGCTTTACAATTACCCCTGAACGAAGCGCCATGGTCGACTTCACTTCCCCTTACATTACCAATGTTAAAGAAATTCTCGTTTCCAGCAAAGATGCAAAACCGATTGAAAAATTAACCGATTTTGCGGGAAAGCAAATCATCGTTGTGAGCAACAGCAGCTATATCATTCACTTAGAGGCGATCAACCAAACGCTTGGCCAACTTGGCTTACCGACCATGGAAATTGTCAAGGCAGACCCACTTATTGAATCAGAAGACATTTTAGAGCTGATTAATGAAGGGATCTATCAATATACCGTCGTCGACAACCATATCGCTTATATATGGCAACGTGTTTTAGATAATATTCAACTGCATGAAGACTTGATTATTCACCATGACAGTAATATTGGCTGGGCCATTCAAAAGCATAACCCCAAATTAAAAGCCTCATTAAATGACTTCATTCAAGCTTATGCCCAACCCGGTCGCTTCCTTGGAAATGCCATTTATCATAAATACTTCGAAAACACTTACTGGATAGAGAAACCGTTAACGCACGACTTACTTAAACGAGTTGACTGCTTAAAATATTATTTTCAGCTCTATGCCGAATATTATGGATTTGACTGGAAATTGATTGCGGCACTAGCTTACCAAGAGTCAAGATTCAACCCTGACAAAAGAAGCCATGCCGGAGCGATTGGCGTAATGCAGGTAAAACCTTCAACCGCCAGAGATCGCAATGTAAACCTGCCTAACATTAAAGACCTTGAGACCAATATTCATGCTGGTGTGAAATATTTAGCCTTCTTAAGAGACCGTTATTTTTCCAGCAATGATTATACCCCTGAAGAAAAAGACAACTTCACCTTGGCGGCCTACAATGCAGGACCCAGGAAGGTGCTTCGACTTCAACAAAAAACCAAGCAGCTTGGATTAAACCCCTATAAATGGTTTTACAATGTTGAAACGACAGCACGACAAGTCATTGGACATGAAACCGTTAATTACGTGACCAGCATCCAAAAAATGCGGATTTTTCTGGAAGCGTCAAAGCGCCTGGATCAAAATAAACGCCTCTACCTTGAAAAAACAGTCAGTCAAAACGATTTTTTTATAGAGGACGATACACCTTAACATTATGGAACCCGGCATCCTGAAGATACTGAGCATGTAACTGACTCATAACGCCTTTCTGACAATACAGCAAATACTCTTTATTTTGATCTAGATGCTTAAATTCATGGTTAAGCTTATGAAACGGAATCGTCAAGACACTTTTAACGTCTAACGGGTCTGCCTCCACTTGCTCTTCTTTTCGAATATCAATTACGACTTGCTCCGTGACTTGATTTAGCACCTCAATCGCTTGTGCTTCATTGACATTGGCAATAATGGAATCAACTGGAATGGATTCAGAAGCCGTAACCGCTTGCGACAGTACGTCATAATCAAATTTTTTCGACTCCCGTTCCATTCGCTTGAAAGAACCATGTGTAACCGGGTTCTGAGAAATCACGCCACAATATTCCGGCATATTCTCAGCAAATTCACGAGTACCAATTTGATCTGCAATTCCCATAATATCCGGTTTACTCATCACCGAGAGAGGACGCAAAACTAACTTATTCGTTATCTGATCAATCAATGCCAGGTTACGTAAAGTCTGGCTGGATACCTGAGCAACCGATTCGCCCGTGACTAAAGCATCGATGCCCATTTTATTGGACACTTCTTCAGCCGCCTGCAACATCAGTCTTTTAAGCGTCACCCCCATATAAGATTCATGCGTGGAACGGAAAATTTCTGCCACCACATCTTCAAATGGCACGGTAATGAATTCAACACGATGAGAAGCACCAAAGTTTTCCCATAAATAAAGCGCAACTTGTTTGACCCCTATCTCATGAGCCGCTCCCCCGAGATTGAAGAAAATAAAATGTGTTTTCAATCCACGCTTCATGGTCAAATAACTGGCAACGGTGGAATCAAACCCGCCTGACATTAAAGACAGCACTTCTCCCTGACTTCCCAAAGGAAATCCTCCCAGGCCTGGGTAGCGATTTTGAATAATATTGAGTTGATCCTGATGATATTCCAATTCAATCTTTACATCGGGATGATAAAGACTAACCCCTTTTGGGTTACCTTTTTCATAGCAGTAAGCACCGATAAAGCGCTCCATATCGAAGGATGTAAAATCATGCGTTCCCGTTCGTTTGGCACGAATCACGAACGTTTTACCGTCAATCTTAGGCACAGCATATTCAGCGACTTTGGCAGCGATCTCATCTAGCGTTTTGGCGTGAGATTGCTCCACCTCCAGCACCTGTTCAATCCCCGGTGTTTTCAGCAAAATATCACGAACAAGCGCACCTTGCTCCGTGGTACAGAAAACTTCAATCTTATCCCAGTAACGCTTGCTTTCAACCCCCGACAATCTTCGAGACAATAAAGTCTTTAGGTTGAAGTGAAGTTGATTCACCATTTTCTTTTTAACGGCGTTACCTTTCACCATGATTTCAGGAAAGAGTTTTATAATAAATTTCATACAATTATTGTCTACTGTTTTAGCTCGGAAGCCATTGGAACTTCCTCTGTTTTTAATCTTTCGAATAGACGAGTGCGTTAAACAGCTGATTAAACTAGGCTGTTACTCATCAAGGCACGGCGGACTTCATCAATCACATCATCTTCGAGATAAAGTTCATGTTGCGCCCGTTCAAGCATCTCTTTCACTTCGGAACCCAAGAAACTATCAAAACTGACTTCGCTGACAATCGAATTTCCCAATTGAATCAAGGCAACAATAGTACGAACCTGTTTATTTTTAATGGCATCAAGGTTTCGCTGATGATGCATCAGCATGACTTGAGCGTGAATTGAATCCAATCGCCACTCTTTAGCCACCAATAATCCATAAAAACCATGATGTGTTTTATAGTTTTTAACTTCTCGACTGAGCCCGCTGTAACAATTGGTGAGCGTATTATAGAAAGTCTGCTGGTAGTTACCAAACTTCATTTCCATCACAATGGCTCCCGCATTGTGAAATAACCCTGCCAAATAGACCTCATCTTGCTGCACATCGTCTACCCAACGACTGAGCTCAGTCGCCACATTCGCCACATCAATACTGTGATCCATCAGGTCATCAAAAATAATATCGGCGACTTGTGTCTTAAACCCTAACCCAAATACCAAATTCTTAAGACGCCTCAACCCTAAAGAATCGATGGCGCCTTTAATAGTGGTCACCGAGTCCGAATCCTTTGATAAGAACTGAGACTGATTAGCGACTTTGATCAACTCGCCAGACAACACCGTATTTCGACCAATAATACTCGCCACTTCATGCATATCTGGAAATTCTGTTTTTTGTAACAATTTCTGAAGTTCAATCAACTCAGCCGGAATGGTTGGAATATCAAAATCAGCGAGTTGCTGTTGTGCAATCAACATTTGTTGTTTTATATCCATAAACGCTTCATCTTATAAGTTATTCCAAAGCACAGCACTATTTGGCTAGGTTACAGTTGAAAATATTAAGCTCGCTTACTGCAATAGCAAGTCGACGATACCCAAACATCATCAAAGCAATATCAAGCACCAAAATCCAGTATTGATTCCTGGGCTATTATAAAACACAGAGCACCGAATTTCTGAGTTTAATCCTGCTTTTCTCTCTGCGCTCTACAATCTTATTGTTCACCCAGCAAGCCCCGCCACAAGTGCGTAATCACTTGAAATTTTATCCACTGCCTGTTATGCTTACGCCAATTTTATTTTCAACATAAGAGAGACTCTCAATGAAAAGATTAGATCAAGTCTTAGCGGCCGATGGCGTAAACGCTGAACTAGAGTTAGTAATCAAAGACGTTATGGTTGCCTGTAAAGACATTGCCTACAAGCTAGGTCAAGGTGAATTAGCCGGTATTTTAGGGGCCACTGAAGACGAAAACGTTCAGGGCGAAACCCAAAAAATGCTTGACGTTATCTCTAACGATCTTTTAAAAGATATTCTAGTAGCAAACCCCTATGTTCGAGGTGTTGGCTCTGAAGAAGAAGATTACACCATCGCTGGAAATGCAGAGGGTAAATACCTAGTGACTTTTGATCCACTAGATGGTTCTTCAAACATCGACGTTAACTTGTCTGTTGGAACAATCTTTTCTGTCTTAGAAGCACAAGACAACAAATCTGGCGACAATCAAGAAGTTTTCCTACAAAATGGTCGCAAACAAGTGGCTGCCGGTTATGTTCTTTATGGCCCTTCTTCTCTGTTAGTCATGACAACAGGCAATGGTGTTAACTTATTCACTTTAGATACGAACATCGGTGAATTCGTACTCACAAAAGAAGCTTTACAAATTCCTGAAGACACAGCTGAATTCGCAATCAACATGTCTAACCAACGTTTCTGGGAACCAGAAATGAAGCAATATATTGATGACTGTCTACTGGGTGAAGAAGGTCCTTTAGGGAAGCGTTATAACATGCGCTGGGTTGCATCAATGGTTGCTGAAGTTCACCGCATACTGATTCGAGGTGGTATCTTCATGTACCCTTATGACAACCGTGATCCTTCAAAAGCAGGGAAACTACGCTTAATGTATGAAGGAAACCCTATGTCAATGATTGTTGAACAAGCGGGTGGTGCTTCATCAACAGGTCGTATGGACATTATGGATGTTGCCCCTCAAGGCATTCATGATCGTGTTCCAGTCGTACTGGGTTCAAAAAATGAAGTTGCTAAAGTTGTGGCTTACCACTCAAAATAAGCTAACCGTTTTAGCATAAGCTTTTAACACCCGCTTTATGCGGGTGTTTTAGTCTCTAATATCAATTTTAGTTTAAAAGGATAAAACCATGGGTTATTCAGCCGTTCCAGCTGGAAAAGACGTTCCGAACGATATCAACGTTATTATTGAAATTCCGGCATTTGCACCACCGATTAAATATGAAGTCGACAAAGATACCGATCTTGTCTGGGTTGACCGTTTACAAGGTGCGACCATGCAATACCCTGCCAACTACGGTTATGTCAATGACACCCTGTCAAATGATGGTGATCCGGTTGATGTATTGGTTGTGACACCGCATCCATTAATGATTGGTTCTGTCATTCGTTGCCGCCCAATCGGCATTTTCCACATGACCGATGATGGGGGTGAAGATGCAAAAGTAATTGCCGTGCCGATTGACAAGCTGACTCCGATTTACAAAGCAGTTCAAAAAGTGGAAGACATTCCTTTATTGAAAGAACAAGTCGAACTGTTCTTCAGCCACTACAAAGACATTGAACCAGGTAAATGGGTTAAAGTTGAAGGTTGGGGAGATGTTGAAGCCGCTCGTAAAGAAATTCTAGACGGAATTGCACAATACGACGCTGCTAAAAAATAAGTACCTTTAAAACCAGCTGGTTGAATCAAAAACAGCCAGGCCTGGTGATTATTCAGCCCTGATTTACACCTTATAAATCAGGGCTTTTTTGTTTAACTCATCAGCGTTTGCCAGCTTTTTTCAACCACCGCTCTTTCTACTTTAAAATCCTCAACGGAAATCAGCGATTTGTCATTTTGTAACGCCAGACGATGATAGCGCGCTCGATAAACACGATACGCCTCAATTAACGCTTCCACTTCTTCAATCGGCAACAGCTGAACCGATTTAATGGCTTCCAATAAACGGATATTATCTGACCATTGTGTCAACGCATCAAACTCATGTGCATGGCCTAACACCAAATATTGCACCATAAATTCAATATCGACAATTCCCCCGCTCCCTTGCTTTAAATCAAATTGCTCAGCGTTCGTCTTATCCAATGACGCTCGCATTTTTTGACGCATGGACACCACTTCCTGCTTGAGCGTCTCCAAAGCTCTGGGGTTTGCAATAAACGTTTTTTTAAAGTCATAAAAATGTTGCTGACTGACTTTTGACCCCACGATTGCACGGGTACGAACCAAAGCCTGGTGTTCCCAAACCCACGCTTTATTCTCTTGATAGGCCTCAAAGGATTTCAAGTCGGTAATAATCATGCCGCTCGCGCCATTGGGGCGAAGTCGGGTATCCACTTCATACAAAGTGCCCGTCGGCATAAACGTCGTTAACAAAGAAATGATCTTCTGTGTCATACGCATAAAATACAAATTATTTTCTAAAGGTTTCTCACCATCACTGATGTCGGAAGGAGCCAGACCATCATATAAAAACACAATATCCAAATCAGAACCATACCCCAACTCAATACCGCCTAACTTGCCATACCCCACAACCAAAAACGGCATGCCATTTTCTGATTTAAAACCGCCCGGCAAGCCACTTCTACGTTGCATAAACCGCCAGGCATATTCTGCCGTTACGTCTAAAACCGCTTCCGCAATCCAGGTCAGGTAATCACTTACTTTCATAATCGGTACATGCCCGGTGATGTCCGCAGCGGCTACCTTAAAGACCTGAGCATGTTTCCATTGGCGCAGGTGATTCATAAAGGTTTCATCGTCTGGGAAACTGTCGTCTAAAATATGACGGGCTTCTTGTTTTAAATCCGCCAGCTCTAGCGGTTCATACAGAATTCTTTCATCCAGCAACTGGTCTAACAAAGCAGGATATTTAACCAACATCTCCGTCATCCAGCTACTCAACGAGCACAATTGCAACAAATGTCTAATCGCATGAAGATTTTCTTTCAACAACACCAGATAAACACTACGATTCATCACGCCACTTAAAATCTTCAACACTCTTTCCAAAGCCAAGGCTTCATTCTCAACGTCCTGCAATCCCATCAACAAAACAGGTAGAACCGCTTTAAACCGGCTCACTGCGTCAGAACTGGCATGTGTATAAGGCCGGGAACTCAAAAACTGGTTTAAAGTCTCTACGATCTTTTCCGGTGCCGTCAACGAGAGGGATTCCAAAACGTCTAAATCAATTTCATTCGACAAGCAGGCTTGTTTGAAATCACTGTCTTCTACCGTCTCATCAGATTCTTCAGCAAAGACCGCATCAAACTCGGTTTGAACATATGCCAGATAAACTGTCAGCTGCTTTTCAAAGGCTTCATAATCCTCAAACCCCATTGATTCGGCCAAACAGTGTTGCTGGTGAGCATTGCTTGGCAAGTCATGCGTTTGCTGATCGTTCCATTCTTGTAAACGGTTTTCTGCTTTTCTTAAAAAGAGATAGGCTTCAAGCAAGCGCTGTTCATTGTTTTTATCGATATATTGCCGTTCCGAAAGTGCTGCCAGCATAGGCATCAGCTGACGACCTTGCAACAACGTATCCCTTCCACCATGCACTAACTGAAAAGCCTGCACGATAAACTCAATTTCTCGAATGCCTCCCGGACCCAGCTTAATATTGTGATGTTTGTCCTTTTTCTTCACCTCGGCATTAATCATCATTTTCAATTCGCGCAAGGCTTCAATCGCAGTGAAGTCGACATATTTTCGATAAACGAAGGGACGGAGAATGTCAAACAACTCCTCCCCTTTTGCTTGATCTCCCGCAATCACGCGAGCTTTTACCAGAGCATAGCGCTCCCAAGCGCGCCCATGAATTTGATAATAATTTTCCATTTCTGAAAAACTAACCGCTAACGGCCCTGTCTGACCAAAAGGACGTAAGCGCATATCGACCCGATACACCATACCATCGGATGTAAATTCGGTTAATGACTTGTTTAGCGCTTGACCAAGTCGGGTAAAAAACTGGTCATTCGAAAGAGGTCGTACACCGCCTTGCGTCTCACCTTTTTCAGGGTAGACAAAAATCAAATCAATATCCGATGAAAAATTAAGTTCTTGTCCGCCTAGCTTGCCCATCCCCAACACCAACATTTTTTGGGGCTCGCCCGATTCCTGACCCATCGGAGTGCCGGATCGTTTTATCATTTCATCGTAATGCCAGTCCAACGCACCCGCAACCAGTCCATCAGCCAGGTCGGACAAATCCTGTAAGGTTTCAGGAACATCTGCCAACCCCTTTAAATCACGAATCGCGACACGCACCATTTCTGCACGTCTAAAGTAGCGTAGGCGAGTATTCAGCGTTGCTAAACTATCACTCGCCTTCAACTCAGTGACAATCCGTTGAACCATGTCTCCTGTTGAGTATTTACTTTCCCAACAGTGAGCCTCTAATAGCTCTGGGAAACGCTGCGTTTCCCGTTCGACAAAAAGACTCCAAGCATTAATTTTTTCTAAAGGGATTGTTTGGCTCATTCTGATTCTCTTTTTCAATCATAAATAGTGATAAAAACAGCCAGGCCTGGCTGTTTATTCTGTTTCAACGGTCGCAAGATCTGCTTTAAAATCCTGCATATAATAAAGATAGAGTTTGGTTTTTCGTTTATCTGACAGCTCCCAAACCTCACTTGGTTCAACCTCGGGAACAGCAAAACTGTTTGAAACAAAGATAGCCTCTTTCGGTAGCTCAGACATTACTTTTTCCCAAAGCTTCGGCATTGGTTCAGGCGACAAAAAAGCATACACCACATCATAATATTCTAACTTTGTTTTCCACATATCCATAGGATAGACATGCCCACCTCTTAACAAAGTAAACAACTTAGAGAACAGATAAGGAATTGGCGCCGTTTCAACCCCATCAGATCGCAAGACATTTACTTGCTGACTCATAAAAACAACCGTTCCACCGAGTCCACAGCCTAAATCTAAAAAGCGGATGTCTTTACGGCGTTTAATCAGGGTTTTCAAAGCCGTTCGAGTCGTCGTATTGGTCAAATAAAGCGGCACACGCTCTTTAATTGCATTGAAAAAGATCAACCAAAGCAACAGAAAAATACCCAACGCCCAAAGGGGATTCAATTCAAAATGCAACCCGACATACAAACCAACGGGCAGCCCAAACTGGATAAGACGCCACCAACAAGGCAAGCCCATGCGACAGCTTAAAAAAGCCGCCAAAACACCTTGCACAATGACCAGCGCCCAAACAGGATATGGCGGTGCAACAATAAACTTCAGCAACCAGACACTGGCCGCTAAGATAAGGAGTGCGATTCCTTGTGCCAACAAGGCAATCATGATCTTAGGCATTCTATTCACGTCCTCTCACGTTGGCGCACCAATAAAAAACAACCCTGCACCACAAAAAACATTAAAACTCTCAAAAAAAATCAAAAAAACGACTTAACTAGTTGTTTAAAAAAGAAATTATAAACATGGCATAACCAAAGCTATGGGATATACGAACAATTCATCAATCATAAAAACAGAGGTTAGTATGAAACTTGTAGTCGCAATTATCAAACCTTTTAAGTTAGATGATGTACGGGAATCTTTACATGAAATTGATGTTCATGGGATGACTGTCACTGAAGCTAAAGGTTTTGGTCGCCAAAAAGGGCATACCGAAATTTACCGTGGCGCAGAATACGCCATAGAATTTTTACCAAAAGTACGCATTGAAATTGCCGTACCTGAAGAAAAAGTAGAAAGCGTTATCGAAGCCATCGGTAATGCAGCACGTACTGGAAAAATCGGGGATGGAAAAATCTTTGTAAGCCCAATCGAACAAGCTGTTCGGATTCGAACCGAAGAAAAAGGTGAAGTCGCACTTTAATGAAAAGATCTGCTCATCAAATCTTTTGTTAAACGATAAGGAACTAAGTTATGGAACAAATATTAGAATTAAGCTACGCATTAGATACTTTTTATTTTCTAATGTCTGGCGCACTGGTCATGTGGATGGCAGCAGGTTTTGCCATGCTGGAAGCTGGGCTGGTTCGTACCAAAAATACAACAGAAATCTTAGCTAAGAACGTTGGGCTTTTTGCCATTGCCTGTATTATGTATATGTTGGTGGGTTACAACATTATGTATGGTGATGCCATTAACTCAGTGATTCCTGGTTTAAGCTTCCTAATAGGTGGTGACAACGCAACTGCAGCGGTCGTAGCGGGTGGTGACGGTGCGCCTTATTATTCAAACATGTCTGACTTTTTCTTCCAGGTTGTGTTCGTAGCGACAGCAATGTCTGTTGTATCGGGTGCGGTTGCTGAGCGTATGAAGTTAATGTCTTTCTTCGTGTTTGCAATTGTCTTAACATCGGTTATCTACCCTGTTCAAGGTTATTGGAAATGGGGGGGTGGTTTCCTAGATCAACTTGGTTTCTTAGACTTTGCTGGTTCAGGGATTGTTCACATGACAGGTGCGGCAGCTGCATTGGCCGGTGTTCTACTACTAGGTGCTCGTAAAGGGAAATATGGTCCAAACGGTGAATCTAAAGCGATTCCTGGTGCTAACCTTCCACTTGCAACTTTAGGGACATTCATCCTATGGTTAGGTTGGTTCGGTTTCAACGGTGGTTCAGAGCTTAAAATCTCTAACGTTGAAGAAGCAAACGCGGTATCCATGATTTTTGTTAACACGCTACTAGCGGCGGCGGCTGGTGTTGTCGGTGCGCTACTGGCTTCTAAAATCAAGTTTGGTAAAGCCGATTTAACAATGATGCTGAACGGTGCATTGGCAGGTCTGGTTGCTATCACGGCAGAGCCTCTAACGCCAAGTGCATTAGAAGCAACTTTAATCGGTCTTGTCGGTGGTATCATCGTTGTTGCAGCAATCTTGATTCTTGATAGAAAGTTCAAAATTGATGATCCAGTGGGAGCGATCTCCGTGCATGGTGTTGTCGGTATCTACGGTCTTATCGCAGTCACGTTTACTAACCCTGACTCAAGCTTGGTTGCACAGTTCATCGGTATTGCAGCAATCTTCAGCTGGGTATTCATTACAAGCTTGGTTGTCTGGGCAATCATCAAAGCAGTCATGGGAATCCGTATCTCTGAAGAAGATGAGTTCGAAGGCGCTGATCAATCAGAATGTGGTATGGAAGCTTACCCTGAGTTTACAAAGTAATCTCAAATAAAGCTTAAAAAAACGAACCCCGCTTTCAGCGGGGTTTTTTTATGCCTAGAAAAACAACGCTATAACGTTCTTATTTTATAGAGCCATTTCTTTAATATCATCATTAAACTGGGTTTCACGACAATAGGGTGTTTAAACTTCAACACCACTGCCTGTGTTTCCGGATTAAAAAGAGGATGATGATACCAATCCTGTATATCACTTTCTTCCATCCCACTGTCTAACGCAATGAGCTGCCACGGTAGAAAAACCGTCTTATCTTCACTTTCAACACCATTCGATGAAATAACCAACGGTACTTTCTTTTCTAAAATAACCGTTTCTGTTTGCCCTCCTTCTGTCCAGAGACGAACCACTTCCTCCTCTTCCAACAAAGTGCCATACGGTAAAAACAGATACTGTGCCGATAAATGCGTCACCGGGTTATCTGTTAAAGGTGGGCCTTCTGGAAAACTGAACTGACAGAAATTACCAGGACAACAAGACATAATTGACTTCCAAATGACTTTTAAAAATAAATTAAAAGTGTAAAATAATTAATAAGTTAGCGAAAAATAATTAACTAAACTATTTTTCTCGTTTCACCTTTTAAAGCAAGGAGAGTAAGACTATGGCTTTAGAATCTCTTAACGCAACAGGCGTCTCATCCCCTTACATGAATGACCTTTTTAAGGTGAATCAAAGTTTAACATCAGGTTCTCGAATCAACAACTCGGCAGATGATGCCGCAGGACAAGCCATTGTCTCGTCTTTAACCACTCAAGTTAATGCTCAGGATGTAGGCGTTCAGAATGCCAACACCGGAATTAATCTGCTTCAAACTGCCGATGGCGCCAGCAACAGTATTACACAACAATTGCAACGACTCAGCGAATTAAGCTTACAGGCTCAGAATGGTACCTATTCCGATGCACAGCGAACCATTTTAAATCAAGAGTTTCAACAAGGCTTAGAAAGCATCAACCAATTTGCTGAATCCGCTTCATTCAATGGTATTAAACTGCTCAACGCAGACAACCCTAGCTTGAACATTGCTTTAGGTTCGGATAACAATACATCTACTCTCCAACTGCCTGACTTAACCGTGAACAATTTAGGCCTGGCAGGCACAGACATTTCCACCAGTACCAATGCTGAAACGGTTCAATCGCAAATTTCCGACGTATTAGGCCTGATCTCAGACAGTCGTGCACAATTAGGCGCTCAACAAAACGGGCTGGTTTCCGCAGCTAATGATTTGATGAATCAAAATGTAAATTCACACTCCACTCGCAGCCAAATCAACGACACAGATTATGCCAAAGCAGTTACTGACCAGGCTCGTCAACAGGTATTAAACAATGCCTCGGTCGCCATGCTCGCACAGAGAAACCAAAACTACGGCAACGTATTGCCATTGCTAAGCTAAATAACTCAATGAAAAATGGCCAGGCCTGGCCATTTTTAACACCAAAATCATAATATTACTCACATCTGATTTTTAGCGCCATTAAACTAGAATACCGAGTTTTTTGACACCGACCCCTTTACGGTATTACCTTCTTTAATCCAAAACCTATTTTCTCTTCTAAAAGCCGTTTTCGTTTTGCTATAATCCCAAGAATTTATTAATAAAATGCATTGAAAGACCGTGATTTTTGCTTCGTTACAACGAAAAACGAGTCAACAATCAACCGGACTAATGAGCGTTGCAAACTAGACAAGAAGACATACAAAAAACATGGAAAAACATTTCGATCCTAATTCTATTGAAACAAAGTGGTATCAAACTTGGGAAAAAAGCGGCTATTTTAAGCCTCAAACCAGCACCTCTGGCAACAATTACAGCATTATGATTCCGCCACCAAATGTGACGGGAAGCCTTCACATGGGCCATGCTTTCCAAGATACCATTATGGATACGTTGACTCGTTACCACCGTATGCTCGGTGACGAAACGCTGTGGCAACCAGGAACGGATCATGCCGGCATCGCCACTCAGATGGTGGTGGAGCGCCAATTGGCGGCTAAAGGATTAAGTCGTCATGATTTAGGTCGAGACGCTTTCACTCAAAAAATCTGGGAATGGAAAGCAGAATCCGGCGGAGCGATTACCAAACAACTTCGTCGTTTAGGGGCTTCGCCAGATTGGAGTCGCGAACGCTTTACGATGGATGATGGGTTGTCTGATGCCGTCAGAGAAGTGTTTGTTAAACTGCATGAAGAAGACTTAATCTACCGAGGCAAACGTTTAGTCAACTGGGATCCGGTTCTACACACAGCCGTTTCCGATTTAGAAGTGCTTTCAGAAGAAGAAATGGGGAGCCTATGGCACATGCGTTACCCGTTATCCGACGGGTCAGGACACTTAATTGTCGCCACCACCCGTCCAGAAACCCTGTTTGGCGATCAGGCCGTAGCCGTTCATCCTGATGATGAACGCTATCAAGACTTAATTGGCAAAACCATTACCCTACCATTGGTTGGCCGCGAAATTCCGATCATCGCCGATGACTATGTTGAAATGGATTTTGGAACCGGTTGTGTCAAAATCACCCCAGCTCATGACTTTAACGACTATGAAATGGGAAAACGTCACAATCTACCAATGCTGAACGTCATGACCGTCGATGCGGCGATGAATGAAGAAGTGCCTGAAAAATACCAAGGGCTAGATCGCTTTGAAGCCAGAAAACAAGTCATTGCCGATTTGGAGTCACAAGACTTAATGGAAAAAATCGTACCTCATAAGTTAATGGTTCCTCGAGGGGATCGCACGCATGCGGTTATCGAGCCATTCTTAACAGATCAGTGGTATGTAGCCGTTCAAGAACTTGCCAAACCGGCCATTGATGCGGTTAAGAGCGGGGACATTGAGTTTGTTCCCAAAAACTGGGAAAACACGTATTTCGAGTGGATGAACAACCTTCAAGACTGGTGCATCTCTCGACAAATCTGGTGGGGGCATCGAATCCCTGCCTGGTACGATGAAGAAGGTAATGTCTATGTTGCCCGCTCTGAAGAAGAAGTACGCGCAAAATACCAACTAGATGCCAATCTAACACTTAAACAAGATGAGGATGTTTTAGACACCTGGTTCAGCTCTGCTTTATGGACATTTTCAACGTTAGGCTGGCCAGAAAAAACACCTGAACTTGAAAAGTTCCATCCCACATCCGTATTGGTAACGGGGTTTGACATCATCTTCTTCTGGGTTGCCAGAATGATTATGATGACCCTTAAATTTACTGGTGAAGTCCCTTTCAAGCAAGTGTATGTTCACGGTTTAGTACGTGACGGCGAAGGGCAAAAGATGTCCAAGTCGAAAGGAAATGTACTCGATCCAATTGACCTGATTGATGGTATCGATCTTGAAAGCCTCGTCACTAAAAGAACAACCGGCATGATGCAGCCAGAAAAAGCTGCCCAAATTGAAAAAACAACTCGCAAACATTTTGCTGATGGGATTGAATCTTACGGAACAGATGCGTTACGTTTTACGTTTGCATCATTAGCCTCTACCGGTCGAGATATCCGCTTTGATTTAAATCGATGCGAAGGCTATCGAAATTTCTGCAACAAACTGTGGAATGCAACGCGTTATGTGCTCATGAACACCGAAGGTAAAGATACTGGAACAGATGAAACACTGAGCACAGAATTGTCGTTAGCCGATAAGTGGATTATTTCTAAACTACAGAACGTAGAAACGGAAGTCGCAAAGCACTTTGAGCAATATCGTTTTGATCTTGCCGCGCATTCATTGTATGAGTTCACATGGAATGAATATTGTGATTGGTATCTAGAATTGGTTAAACCGATTTTAAATTCAAAAACCGCCACCGAGGAGCAACAACGCGGCACCCGACAAACATTGGTACGCGTTTTAGAAACCATTTTACGCTTGCTACACCCAATCACCCCGTATATCACTGAAGAAGCCTGGCATAGTGTTGCAGCACTTGCTGGCAAGACCGGTAATACGATTATGCTTCAACCCTACCCTAAAGCCAATGAAGCTCTAATTGATACCACCTCTGAAAAAGAATTGGAATGGGTAAAACAGGTCATCATGGGGGTTCGAAAAATTCGTTCAGAAATGGATATTGCACCAAGCAAGTCATTGCCAATCTTATTGACCAATCTGAAAGAGCAAGACAAGACATGGCTAGAAAACAATCGAGTTTTCCTACAAACACTCGCTAAACTTGAAAGCATTACCTTATTGGAAAACGAAAAAGAAGCGCCTGAATCTGCAGTTGCCTTGGTTGGAGAAATGAAGATCTTAATCCCAATGGCGGGTCTAATCGATAAAGAGGCAGAACTGACACGCTTATCAAAAGAAATCAATCGACTTGAAGGCGAAGTGAAACGCTTTACAGGTAAACTGTCAAACGAAAGTTTTGTTTCTAAAGCGCCAGAAGCGGTGGTTGAAAAAGAAAAAGAAAAATTGCATGACACTGAAATTGCGCTAAAAAACTTAAAGGATCAATATGAAAAAATTAGTCAAATCTAACAAAACCATACTTTCATTAATGATTGCCGTTAGTGCGTCAGCAGTCACCTATAGTTCGGCTGCTCTCTCAGAGGTTCAGTCTGGCTATACTCACTATGTCACTGACTCTATTGAAATTCCGTTTAGAAGCCAACCCGGTTATAAATACAAAATTTTAAGAATGCTAAAATCCGGAACAAAAGTAACTATTTTAGAAGTGAATGATGATGGTTGGGCTAGATTGATTTACAATCATAACGGTAAAGATATTGAAGGATGGATGCCTTCAAGTGTACTTCAAAGCCAACCGATTGCGAAAATTGAAGTTCAAAAACAAGACCGAAAAATAGCCAAAATTGAAAAAGAACTCAATCAATTAAATTTAGAAAAGAATACGCTTCAAGGTCGATTCAATGAAACTGCCAAAGAGTTAAAAGAAGTGAAACAAAATAATTTTGAGCTCAATAAACAGCTAGAAGAGGTCAAAGCGATTTCAGGCAATGCCATTCAACTTAACAACGAAAACAAGCAAATGGCACAGAAAATTGAAAAACTCAATAATGAAAATGCCATTATGAAAGAACAGATTGATCAAGCAAAGGACGTTGTTCAACGTCAATGGTTCTTAACGGGAGGTGGGGTTCTGTTACTGGGTCTTCTTCTCGGTCGTTTCTTCAGAATTCCTAACCGTAAAAACAAATGGAATACCTTGTAAAGGATTCTGTCATAAACCTCTAAAACCTACTTCTGGTAGGTTTTTTTATGTCTTAAATTTACTTAGAGTTAAGCTTCTCTCCATTACACAATGAAGAAGCAGCTCAAAGCCTCCAATAACCCCCATCAATGAAATGTCACCGCAACGGTTAACAAATGGGGTTCAAAAGGGCTTATTAACGCCAGTCGTTAACCGGCTATTATCTCAATTTCAGTTCTTACACCTTCCCACTCTTTACTAAGAGTAAACTGCCGTGTACCCAACGCTCATTTCATTTCAGGATCAGTACGTTGATCTGTCACTATGTAGAATTTTAGACAAAAAAAAAGCCCGTGGTGAAGAACACACACGGGCTTTTAGGAATATAAGCTTGGGGATGACCTACTCTCACATGCCACCTGACACACTACCATCGGCGCTAAGACGTTTCACTGCTGAGTTCGGAAAGGGATCAGGTGGTTCCATCTTGCTATTGTCCCCAAGCAATGGGGTTAGGTAAGCTGTTCATTTTCATGAACACCTCACTGAATTTGGAAAAATCTCTGTTTAAATATTAACTTAGGCTTCAATGCTCTTTAGAGTCTTACTCAAGCTCAAACATGTCAACCTTTAGCTCATCTATCTAGATAAACAAAAGTTACTTTTGAGTTGTATAGTTAAGCCTCACGGGTAATTAGTACAAGTTAGCTTCATCCATTACTGAACTTCCACATCTTGCCTATCAACGTCATAGTCTTTAACGGCCCTTTAGAAGACTTAAAGTCTAGGGAGAACTTATCTTGGGGCAGGTTTCCCGCTTAGATGCTTTCAGCGGTTATCCTTCCCGATCGTAGCTACCCAGCAATGCCATTGGCATGACAACTGGAACACCAGCGGATCGTCCACTCCGGTCCTCTCGTACTAGGAGCAGCCCCCCTCAATTCTCCAACGCCCACGGCAGATAGGGACCGAACTGTCTCACGACGTTCTAAACCCAGCTCGCGTACCACTTTAAATGGCGAACAGCCATACCCTTGGGACCGACTTCAGCCCCAGGATGTGATGAGCCGACATCGAGGTGCCAAACACCGCCGTCGATATGAACTCTTGGGCGGTATCAGCCTGTTATCCCCGGAGTACCTTTTATCCGTTGAGCGATGGCCCTTCCACACAGAACCACCGGATCACTAGAACCTGCTTTCGCACCTGCTCGACGTGTCTGTCTCGCAGTCAAGCACCCTTTTACTCTTGCGCTCATTGCACGATGTCCGACCGTGCTGAGGGTACCTTCGCGCTCCTCCGTTACTCTTTAGGAGGAGACCGCCCCAGTCAAACTACCCACCATACACTGTCCCTGAGCAGGATTCACTGCCCTAGGTTAGAACCTCAATAATATCAGGGTGGTATTTCAAGATTGGCTCCACAATGACTGGCGTCACTGCTTCATAGCCTCCCACCTATCCTACACAGATAGTATCAAAGTCCAGTGCAAAGCTGTAGTAAAGGTTCACGGGGTCTTTCCGTCTAGCCGCGGGTACGCAGCATCTTAACTGCGAGTTCAATTTCGCTGAGTCTCGGGTGGAGACAGTGTGGCCATCATTACGCCATTCGTGCAGGTCGGAACTTACCCGACAAGGAATTTCGCTACCTTAGGACCGTTATAGTTACGGCCGCCGTTTACCGGGGCTTCGATCAAGAGCTTCGCCTAAGCTAACCCCATCAATTAACCTTCCGGCACCGGGCAGGCGTCACACCGTATACGTCATCTTTCGATTTTGCACAGTGCTATGTTTTTAGTAAACAGTTGCAGCCACCTGGTCTCTGCAACCCCCAATAGCTTAGAGAGCAAGTCTCATCACCATCAGGGGCACACCTTCTCCCGAAGTTACGGTGTTATTTTGCCTAGTTCCTTCACCCGAGTTCTCTCAAGCGCCTTGGAATTCTCATCCTGACCACCTGTGTTGGTTTGGGGTACGATTCTTTATAACCTGAAGCTTAGAAGCTTTTCTTGGAAGCATGGCATCAACTACTTCGTCCAATACAGGACTCGTCATCAGTTCTCAGCATTAAGATCCCGGATTTGCCTAAGATCTCTGCCTACTACCTTAAACTTGCAACCATCAGCAAGCTAGTTTAGCCTTCTCCGTCCCTCCATCGCAGTTATAAAAAGTGCAGGAATATTAACCTGCTTCCCATCGACTACGCCTCTCGGCCTCGTCTTAGGGGTCGACTAACCCTACGTCGATTAACGTTGCGTAGGAAACCTTGGTCTTTCGGCGAGGGAGCTTTTCACTCCCTTTATCGCTACTCATGTCAGCATTCGCACTCGTGATACCTCCAGGATGCTTTACAACACCCCTTCGCAGGCTTACACGACGCTCCTCTACCATGCCATAAATGGCATCCACAGCTTCGGTACACTACTTAGCCCCGTTAAATCTTCGGCGCAGGCCGACTCGATCAGTGAGCTATTACGCTTTCTTTAAAGGGTGGCTGCTTCTAAGCCAACCTCCTGACTGTCTAAGCCTTCCCACATCCTTTCCCACTGAGTAGTGTTTAGGGACCTTAGCTGGTGGTCTGGGTTGTTTCCCTCTTGACAACGGACGTTAGCACCCGCTGTCTGTCTCCCATGATTGCACTTGTTGGTATTCGGAGTTTGCAATGGGCTGCTAAGCCTTGACGGCCCGCTAGACCATAACAGTGCTCTACCCCCAACAGTGAGACATGAGGCTCTACCTAAATAGATTTCGAGGAGAACCAGCTATCTCCGGGCTTGATTAGCCTTTCACTCCGATCCACAGCTCATCCCCGCATTTTTCAACATACGTGGGTTCGGTCCTCCAGTACCTGTTACGGCACCTTCAACCTGGCCATGGATAGATCGCCCGGTTTCGGGTCTACGCCATGCTACTATACGCCCATTTAAGACTCGGTTTCCCTTCGGCTCCCCTATTCGGTTAACCTCGCAACATAACGTAAGTCGCTGACCCATTATACAAAAGGTACGCAGTCACCCAACAAGTGGGCTCCTACTGCTTGTACGTACACGGTTTCAGGTTCTATTTCACTCCCCTTCAGGGGTTCTTTTCGCCTTTCCCTCACGGTACTGGTTCACTATCGGTCGGTAGAGAGTATTTAGCCTTGGAGGGTGGTCCCCCCATGTTCAAACAGAATTTCACGTGTTCCGTCCTACTCGAATAACACTTAATAAGATTTCGCATACAGGACTATCACCTTGTATCGTCACACTTTCCAGAGTGTTCTGCTATCTTAATAAATGCTTTAGGGCTGGTCCCCGTTCGCTCGCCGCTACTTGGGGAATCTCGGTTGATTTCTTTTCCTCTGGGTACTTAGATGTTTCAGTTCTCCAGGTTAGCCTCCCATTAAGGGATATCCATAAAGGATGGGTTTTCCCATTCGGAAATCCACGGATCAAAGCTTGTTTACTAACTCCCCGTGGCTTATCGCAAGTTACTACGTCCTTCGTCGCCTTCTACCGCCTAGGCATCCACCGTGTACGCTTAGTCACTTAACTATACAACTCAAAAATAACCTTGACCTTTTGTGATGCAGGGGCTTTCTTCATCTTTTTAATTTCCTGCTAAGAAAACTAAAAATCCAAAAGTCTTTCAATCAATGTCTAATGAGTTGATGTAACTAAAAGTTTTTTACGCTGACATGTTCTCGCTTGAGTTTGTATCGTGATTTTAATATCGGAACCTTTACATTCGTCATATTAAAATCATTGAACTCTTAAGATACATTGTTACCTCGTTAGCCCAGTCGTTGGAGACAACTGGACTAACTCAATAAACTGGCGACACTTTGAGCTAATAAAAGTTCAAAGTGCTGTCGTTATCATCAAATAACCCCAGTTTATTGTTTCTAAGTTTATTTTTTAACTTAGAGATTTTTCCTAATTGTTAAAGAACTTCTTTGTTTCTTTCAGCCAATATGACTGTTAATAATTTCTAGTCAGCGTCTTGATTTAAGACAACTTTCTAAAAGTCATTAACAGGTATATTGGTGGAGCTATGCGGGATCGAACCGCAGACCTCCTGCGTGCAAGGCAGGCGCTCTCCCAGCTGAGCTATAGCCCCTAACTTGTCTTTTTTAATCAACTCTTCGTTACTTTCATTTAGCCGCTTGTCACATACTTTTCGTATGCTCCTGCGCTCTTCATTCAAGTGCCTCGATTTGAATAAAAAATTCTGCGTTAGACAGTAGTGCTTCTACACCCCTGTGAATAACCTTGTTCTAGATTGGATTTTTTTGAAGCCGAAGTGTGCTTTTTAGCACAGAAGTCTTCAAAAAGATTCAAGATAGACAAAATTTATTTTTGTTCTGATCAAGGCAAATATTGGCGAAGCTTATTAAAATAAGCGAGTCGATATTTAACGCCGAACAGGGCAAAAATTGGTGGGTCTGGGTGGATTTGAACCACCGACCTCACCCTTATCAGGGGTGCGCTCTAACCAACTGAGCTACAGACCCAGGTCGTTCTCATCTTTTCAGTAATTCAGAAATAATTTATGTGAAAGCTAGCTTAAGCTCGCAACCGTCTTTGTCTTAAAGGAGGTGATCCAGCCCCAGCTTCCGCTAGGGCTACCTTGTTACGACTTCACCCCAGTCATGAATCACAAAGTGGTGAGCGCCCTCCCGAAGGTTAGACTACCCACTTCTTTTGCAACCCACTCCCATGGTGTGACGGGCGGTGTGTACAAGGCCCGGGAACGTATTCACCGTGACATTCTGATTCACGATTACTAGCGATTCCGACTTCACGGAGTCGAGTTGCAGACTCCGATCCGGACTACGAGAGGTTTTATGAGATTCGCGCACTGTCGCCAGTTGGCTGCTCTTTGTACCCCCCATTGTAGCACGTGTGTAGCCCATCCCATAAGGGCCATGATGACTTGACGTCGTCCCCGCCTTCCTCCGGTTTATCACCGGCAGTCTCATTAGAGTTCTCAACTAAATGTTAGCAACTAATGATAAGGGTTGCGCTCGTTGCGGGACTTAACCCAACATCTCACGACACGAGCTGACGACAGCCATGCAGCACCTGTCACTGCGTTCCCGAAGGCACCAATCTATCTCTAGAAAGTTCGCAGGATGTCA